>Ga0335081_10000001_pt1 | contig 1322185 bp, 1057 predicted proteins | sample Lox_Sample_35_FD_206713 | JGI IMG/M metagenome (GOLD analysis project Ga0335081, IMG submission 206713) | Soil microbial communities from Loxahatchee National Wildlife Refuge, Florida, United States - Lox_Sample_3.5 | ecosystem: Environmental > Terrestrial > Soil > Wetlands | place: USA... | reverse complement strand
AATCGGCGCATCCACCCTGTGCGCGATTCATTGTTTAGTATTTCCCTTCATGCTGGCGTTTGCCCCCGCCCTGGCCCACTTCCTGCCGGGAGATGAAATCGTGCACCGGACCCTGGCGTGCTCGCTCACCGCCGTTGGTCTGGCCGCTTTTCGGGCTGGGTACAAACTCCACCGGAAAAAAATTGTGCTGGTGCTGCTAACCGCCGGCATCGCCGCCGTCTCAGCCGGCGCCTATGCAGGGCACCTCCTACCTTCTCATCAATGGGAGATTGGGATTACCCTCCTCGGCGGCGCCTTTCTCATCTCTGCGCACTTGCTAAATCGAACACTCTGTCGGTCCTGTAAGATTTGTGCTGCGAACATGAACGAGAAGCGCTAGTTTGAGGCGCATCGCTTCGATGGGTTCCCCAAATTCTGCTTCTCTAACGCTTTCAAACCGACCATCGCCCCACCATTTCCTGGCCTTATCGCCAGGCTACGACGGTAGCATTCTTTAGCCTTCTCTGCGTCGTTTCGTTCCCGGTACAGGTCGCCAAGCACATTAAGGCCGAAAAAGTTGCGTGGGTATAGTTCTACGAACAACTCGTAGATCCTGATCGCGAATCGGCCAGGCGGAGATTCCGCGCTTGTCGTAGAGATAGCGATAGAGATTGAGGGTAGTAAGGAACTGGCGGCGTTTTTTCATCTTTCGGAGATTCCCTCTGGGTCGTCGCACCACAATGCTGAAGCCGTCAGTGTAGGCGCAGCAAGAGCAACTGATCCGTGATTTCCTATGAACGGGTGGTTTTTGCCGACGGGCGGTGAGTAGATCCATGCCGGCGGCATCGACACTTCCGCGAGAAGGAACGGACCGAATTTATATTCATGCACCTAAGCATTGCAGCTTGGTCTGCGAGACTAGTTCTGATACAACTTTCGGATGTTGCGGACCTCATTGTGCGATGGCAGCAAGCCAGGATGCTCGTAGGGCGAAAACAAATTTCGCGCCGTACTTTTCTTGCCGCGACCGGTGGCGCTTTGGCGGCTTCGCATATGGCCTTGTCCTCCAATAGCATGCCGGCTTCGCTCGATCACATCATCCTCGGATGTAACGATCTCAAGCACGGTATCTCATTCGTCGAGCAGCTTACGGGAACCTCCGCCAAGTTCGCGGGCGTGCATCCCGGGCGTGGGACGCGCAATGCACTGCTGGCTCTCGGCGGCCGAAGGTATTTGGAAATTCTCGCGCCCGATCCCGAGCAGAAGACTGAGTCTTCTTACGGAGAGTTGAAGGCCATGTCTAAACCCACGTTGATTGGCTGGGCGGTACATCCAGATTCGATGGACGCGCTGGCGCAGCATCTTCGGGATGTAGGGATTGCTTTTAGCGGACCAACCGCAGGCTCTCGCCAGCGGCCGGATGGGAAGCTTCTTCGTTGGAGAACTGTGGGCCTCAACGATGATCGCCACGGATTGCTGCCATTCTTCATTGAATGGAACGATGGGTCGGTCCATCCTTCCATCGATGCGCCCGCGGGCTGTCATCTCACCGATTTCAAGGTGGGCGCACCAAACCAGGAAGAATTAAAAAAGATGTTCATGCTCCTGAACCTGGATATCACCGTAGAACGCAACGCTAAGCCGCGATTGATTGCTCGGATTCAGGGCCCGAAGGCTAAGTGTGAGTTCCACTCCTGACTGGATGGCTGATTTCGCCTACGGGAGAAGACATCCCTTTTCGCACTCGTTGCTTCACGGGTTCGTAGGTCCGTTTATCATCTTTCAACAGGCGTTGGTTAGAACTACTTGGCAATGTTCAAGCGATGTCCGTGCCCTATGGAAAAACGTAAGCCGGGAACGCCGGCCAAAGCGTTCGAGGATCACCCTCCAACCGAAGACCGGATTCAACATTCACAACAGGAAATTGCCCGCATACTGCCACCGCGCGCCGAGTACGTCACTGACACTTCGGAGTTTCAGGATGTAAAAGCACGGCTCGCCCGCATCGAGAACCGCAAGAAGCTGAATGACGACAAGAACAGCGAGAGTCCTTCTCTGCGCCGGGCAAGTTCTTCGGGCTCGGACGAAAAGCGTGGACAGAAGTCCGGTGACGATGCCCCACCGACCTTGTCTAGACCCGATGGCGATCACATGGAGCCTGCTGACCGGCAAAGCGGGAATTAAGGGGCGGTTTTCGGCCATGCGTCCCGAGTAATTTTAGAATTACGTCGTAAGGCGTCTTGCCGTACTAACAGTTGGCAGTCTGGGAACTCGATTCCCGTTGTGTACTTACCATTTCAACAAGAGGCACTCATGACACTCCGCTGGGCGTGCTGTTCCTTGCTGGCCATTACCCAACTTGTCGCAGCGCAGTCCAAAGAAACTGCGTCCAGTAGCGAGCCGTTTTCGCATCTGCTGGGCTACAGCGCACAAGCTTCACAAACGCAGAAAGATTGGGAAAAGAAGTTTAGAGACGGCATTGTCCCCGATAACATACGCGAGAACATGCGTCGATTGAGTGCACGTCCGCACCACGTTGGATCGCCTTATGACAAAGACAATGCCGAATGGATTTTGTCCGAATTCAAGGAATGGGGTTTTGATGCGAGGATCGAAACGTTCAACGTTTTGTTCCCGACACCGAAAGAGCGTGTGGTTGAACTAATAGAACCGACCAGGTTTGCCGCCAAGTTGCAGGAGCCAGCGCTTCCTTCCGATCCCACGTCGAACCAAACCGCGGAACAGCTTCCTACCTATAACGCTTATTCCACTGATGGAGACGTAACGGCGCCGCTGGTGTACGTGAACTATGGCAATCGTGAGGATTACGAGCAACTTGATCGTCTGGGAATTTCGGTCAAGGGTTCCATTGTTATCGCGCGCTACGGAGGAGGCTGGCGTGGAATTAAACCAAAAGTCGCTGGCGAGCACGGGGCTGTTGGCTGCATCATTTATTCCGATCCCAAAGGCGATGGCTACTACAACGGTGATGACTATCCCGCCGGGGGCTGGCGTCCGCGCTTCGGCGTACAGCGCGGCAGCGTAATGGACACAGACTATCCCGGCGACCCGCTCACGCCGGGAGTCGGAGCGACCGCCGATGCGAAACGGCTTGCCATCAAAGAAGCCAAGACCATCACCAAAATTCCGGTACTGCCGATTTCCTACGCGGATGCACTTCCCCTGCTTTCCGCGTTAAAGGGGCGCATTGCGCCGGAGGAGTGGCGAGGGGGGTTACCCATCACCTACCACGTCGGTCCCGGTCCCGCCAAAGTACACCTCAAAGTCACGTCGAACTGGGACATGAAACCGATTCTTGACGTGATCGCCACTTTGCATGGCTCTAACGATGATCAGTGGGTGCTCCGCGGAAACCACTACGACGCATGGGTCAACGGCGCCGAGGACCCCATCTCCGGACAGTCCGCGTTGCTCGAAGAAGCGCGCATGCTAGGCGAGTTGCACAAACAAGGCTGGACTCCGAAGCGCACCATCATCTATTGCGCATGGGACGGAGAAGAGCCGGGTCTCCTGGGCTCGGTCGAATGGGTCGAAACCCATTTGGACGAATTGAAAAAGCATGCCGTCGCCTACATCAATTCTGACAGCAATGACCGAGGCTACATGTACCCCGGTGGGACCCAGGACTTGCAGAGTTTCGTCAGCGGCGTCGCGCGGGACATTCAGGATCCCGAAACCAAACTGTCCGTGTTTCAACGCTCGCACCTCAGCAGCATTGCGCAGGCAAAGGACGCGGCAGAACGCAAGGAACTTCGCAAGCGCGACGATTTATTGGTGAGTGCGCTCGGAGACGGATCTGACTTCACTGCTTTCCAGGATCTCGCCGGGATTTCCACGTTGAGCATCGAGTTCGGCGGCGAGGACGATGGCACGCAATATCATTCCATATACGACGACTTCTACTGGTACACGCATTTTGTCGACACTGATTTCGTTTACGGGCGGGCGCTGGCCCAAACAATCGGCACGGCAATGATGCGATTGGCAGACGCGGACCTGATTCCTTTTGATTATTCTCCGCAAGCAGAGGCCATTGCCAAATACGAGACGGAACTGGAGAAATTGTTAAAGGACAAACAAGACGAATTCGCGGAACGAAATCTAGAACTACAGGAAGGAGTATTTGCAGCGACATTAGACCCACGCAGACCTACGATCCCGCCTCCGGTAGAAACGGTGCCGCCTTACCTGAACTTTGCGCCGATGAAAAACGCCATCGAGCTTTTGAAGAAGAGTTCTGAACGCTATTCGAAAATACTCACAACCTGGCGCACAAGGGGTTCTCCGGTGATCTCCCCGCAAGCCCTGGAAACAGTAAATGCCGACTTGCTCAGGATTCCCCGTCTGTTCTTGAACGAAAAGGGTCTTCCGGAACGCCCCTGGTTCAAGAACCAGATCTATGCGCCTGGCGCATACACCGGGTACGGCGCAAAACCGATCGCGGCAGTGCGTGAATACATGGACGCCAAGAAATGGAAAGAAGCGGATGCACAGATTCCGCAAGTTGCACAGGTTATCGAAAATGTTGCTGCTGGCATCAACAAAGCGGCCGATGATCTGGAAGCTTCCGTGACCCGAGAGCACTAAAAAGGTACTTTCCATCTGAGAGTTTATGAGCGAATAGCTCCCCGATTTTCGGCAAGCTTTCCGGACGTTCCTGACACGGCCAACCTGGATGCTTGTCATCGAGATGACATTGGCGATCGGAATCGGCGCCACAACATCCATCTTCAGCGTTGTCGAAGCCGTAATCCTGAAACCATTGCCGTTCCGGGAGCCCGAGCGGCTGGTGCATATCTGGGAAGGAGGACGCGGCGACCGCGCTCGAGCGCTATGAAATCCGCTCATCGCTAGTTGCCCACCGTTCACAAGAAAAAAAGCCCGCTGGTGAAACAGTCGCGGTTTAGAGGACCAGGTTCGCATAGCATCTTAACGTTCACCTGTTGTGTGGCAGCGCGAGAGACAATGAACGGCTCTCAAACACGGTCGACCGACTGGCGGATGTGATCGAGGCAGCCCATGCGGCATGAGGTTTCACGTTTTGATTGAAGTTTAGCTGGACTGGCGACGGATCGGCGACGGGGCCTTTTTTTCAATTGCGTTTTAAGACTGTACTTGTGTGGCACGGAGCCCGCGGTCAGTGCGAGCATTGCCCGACGCCTTAGGATAGTTCGACGCCAAATGGATGCGGATGTTTTTAGTGGAGTGAGTGCGGATATGGAACTGGAGTGCGACTTTGTCTGGCGCGAGATTTCTGACGATCTCGATGATGACATCGAACCGGTTCTTCGGCGTGCGATCGACGAGCACATCCAGGGTTGCAGGCGTTGTGCCTGCCTGCGCGACAACATACGTAACATCGTTCGTCTCTATCGAGACCCACGAATGTTTGACGTCCCCCTTGGTTTCGAAGAGCGCCTTTTCCAGAAGATAGATGAGAAGGTGGGATGGAGCTATTGAGCTAGCGGGAAGTGAACCACGCGCTTCCGATCTCGCAGGCCGACTAGTCGGACCAATCGACGTGAAGTAATCGATCCTGCTTGGCAACTTCTCAAAACGACGACATCCAGTCACTATTATTCCTGACCAGCCGTATCGGATTGCTTCCCTGACGCCGGCATACTGTCAGTCAAAACAAAACCGCCGTCGTCTACAGAACTACCGTATTGGTAGAAGACGGGCGCTCCGTGCCGACGCCAATAGGACGAGCACCAACGCGACACTCGCAATCCGCCCCGCAGGGCGCTTAGGAAAGTTCTTCGTACGGGGTCGATGACAATACCGACGTGTCCACGCCAAACAAGGACATCACCCTGTTGGGGAGTGGCAGTCTGCGTGAATGGAAGGACACCCTTATAGAGTTCACGCGAACTTGAGTATGGATAGTTAAGACCGACGGTTTGATATGCGTCATGGACAAAATGGGAGCAGTCAACAGGGGACGGCACAGTACTCGCGTTAGCCTGTTGCAACGGGGGCAGCAGGGCATGAGCGGTCGAAGGCTCTGTTGTGTTGTAGAACCGATGCATGAGGGATTGTAGGACCAAGGTCAAGGCAGCGGAAGCACTTTGATCTTTGACGGTCGAACGAGCCCTGGATAGCGGAACGCGTGTCTTGAGGAGCACGCGCCTAGCCCAGAGCTTGCTTTCGCGCATTTGGGTGGTCACATCGGCGGAATTCCCGACCCTCATTTGGGAAAACGAGGAACGGAGACGGTTCCGATAGAAAATAGTTGACTCGGACACGTGGATTTCCTTTTCTAGTCCGCTCCGTTCCCCCAGGACGAAGCTCCTCTTTCCAATGGAGATGACTGTTCCCGAATGACGTGCCGTATAGGGTCTTCGCTCGGCCTTGAGAGGATTCGCTGTGACCACACTCAGCGCAACAACCAGAGCGGAGGCGCGCCACAATCTGCCGATGAGGTACCTGGTGTGCTGCGACGAAGCAGTCGAGGACGGACGCATCGCGATTTGCTTACCTCATAAGTACGACAAGAACCGGTGCATCATTATTATTCTTTTCACTCTGCAGGGCTATCGAACTTGGCGCGGAGTCCAGAGATGGTACGGTTCGACCAGCATTAATCCCAAGCTTTTGCTCGTAAGCGGACTCCACGCGTCGACGAGCGGCGATGTAGACCTGACAAGCGGGCTGCAGAATATTTGGGGGAAGCCCTACCGGCAGAGCATCATGGCTCGTCGAACGGATCCCGCAATGAAAGTCAACGAGACTGCTTCTTCAAATCAGGTGAAAGTCCCGACCTGCCGGGAGGCGGGCGGGCGCCAGAGATCCTAGCGTCGGCAAAGACCAGCGAATCTCGGCTGCCGATAGAGTCACGGCCAGACTTGAACAGCCCAAGACCCGACAGGGCGTTATAAGTACGAGCGGAGGAGTTAAATTTTTCCGCCACACTGTCGGAAACAGAACCAGGTTGTCAGGGAACCTTGCGCATCAATCGTCCGATATTCCCGCGAGGTCGCCTATGATGAGGCCAAACCCGCCGCTGCCTTGAAGCAACAGATCCGAGGCTTTAAATGCCTGCACCACCGATCGAACGTCATGTTCCGTCACTGAATTCTTGGGTGCAACCGCGCGAACAGAGTTACACGAATCCGGCACGCAGCTGGCACGCAACTGATTACAGAGAATCAAACGTTCGCGCAGTTCCCAAGTATGGCGGCTGATCGGCCGTAAGTCGTGATCCTCGGCGTCCTTATGCTAAACATCGTTCAGGCTCGACGCGGATGACGAGAAGGGAGAGAGACACCATCCCTAAGCCTTCGGCTTAGGTCGATGCCATACGCACGTGCTGATTCGGATGTTCTTCGCACACGCTCGAACATGGTTCGATCTCGTTCGGTAGGTGTCTCACTACCGTTCGAATGCGGAAATGGACGAAGGTCGCTGCTACCGCTTAAGGGGTTCTGTCCCTTCACTCAGGATCTTCAGATAACGTGAATATCCGAAGACACGGGCTCGGCGCTTTCCCGTGACCTCCTTGGCTATGCCGAGGCGAACCAGGTGATCCAAGGCAACCGTCACTGTGGGGATGGATAGCTTAAGCTCGTCGGAGACAGCGCCGATACCTGCCAGAGGTTTCTTCTGCATGTACTCATGAACACGCAGTGCAGAAGACGCTGCGCGTCCGATTGTCTGAATACGGTCTCGATCTTTTGCAAAGAGGGTCAGAATCTGTTTTGCGGCGTCAGCTGCGGAGCGCGCCGTGATCTCCGTTCCTTCGAGAAAAAAAGCCAGCCACTCTTCCCAGGCACCGTCTGTCCGTACGCGCTGAAGCAGATCGTAGTACCGGTCGCGGTTCGTTTTGAAGTACAGGCTGAGGTACAGGAGAGGCTCTCTCAACGCTCCCTTGGAGCAAAGCAAGAGTGTGATCAACAGACGCCCGAGTCGGCCATTGCCGTCCAAGAAGGGGTGAATGGTCTCAAACTGCACGTGAACCAATCCGGCCTCGACCAGAATGGGCAACTTGTGTTCTTCGTCGTGGAGAAAATGCTCAAGGCTCTCGAGACACTCCATCAACCGCTCTGGCGGAGGCGGAACAAACGCAGCATTGCCGGGACGAGTCCCGCCGACCCAGTTTTGTGACCGCCGGAATTCGCCGGGAGTTCTGTTGGCCCCACGTCCGCCGCGCAAGAGGATGGCGTGAATTTCGCGAATGAGTCGGAGAGAGAGCGGAAAGCCGCCCGCGATCCGACGAAGACCATGTTGCATCGCCGCAACGTAGTTTGAGACTTCTTCGACATCGTTAATCGGAACACTCGGTTCAGCGTCACTTTCAAATAGCAATAGATCCGAAAACGACGATTGCGTTCCTTCAATCTGGGACGACAGCAGTGCTTCTTTCTGGATATACAGGTACAAGAAGAACTTCGTGTCCGGAAGCAAGGTGGTTAGGCCATCGAGTCTGCCCAGTGCTTGGTTGGCACGGTCAAGATGCTGGTACAGACCTGCCAGTTCCACAGGCGGATTAGGCGGCAGCCCAGGCGGGACAAAGGCCCGCACTGGCTCTCCAGTGACCGTGGTTGTGACGTAGGTCCCCAGCCTCGACTTGTTTTCAGCGACCACTCGCGTTATGAAGGGTTCCTTTAATAAGTCCTTACGTTATTAAAGGATACGGCAGTATCTCTTAGTAAGCAAGGCCGTGCTCGACTTGCGACGAAGAGGCGCTCCGGGTTGGCCGAGACTAGAACATCTGCGTTTGTCGCTGAGCAGGGCGTTCGATCAATAGTGACCGTAATGAGAAACTTAAACTGACACTTTAGATTTCTCAACACTCGACTCAATGGTGCTTTCCACTTCGCTGAGGAATGACTTGCGGCTGGGGAGCTGTCTGTATTGGCAGCTGCTGCAATGTACTGGCACCTGGCGTCCCGGACGCCACTTTAGGTACGCTGGCAAACCACGTTCCTAAGAAGAATCCCAGCGCTAATGCAGCACTCGCAATGACCGGCAGCCAGACGGCCCAAACTTGTTTTTCCAGCCTTACAAGGAAGTCGTCCATCTGTTGTGCACGCGCTGCCATGTTTCGCAGGAGTGAGTCGTTGGCACTTTTGGTTCTCGCAACTATCCCGATGTCAGGATGCGCCACTTCACGGATCACGCCCAGCAATTGCTTCTGAACGGAATTCAGTTCAGCGCAGGATTGAGAAAGAGCTGAACCGGTATCCGGGAGGCCCGACCTCTGAAAGGACTGCCGCAGACTTTCGCCCAACAGCTTTGCAATTCGAGGCGCGTCCAGCCCTGCTTCCAATTCCTTCGGCAACTGAGCGAGACGCGATTCAAGGCGCGCTGCGTACTGCTCCATTCGTCGTTCGACTGAGCAGGTTTGAGTTGCCGAGGTTTCCAGAATCTTCTGTAGCAGCTTGCGCTCTGCAGCAATAGCAGCGGGCGTCTCTCGCGTCAGAAGCGCGAGGACACCCATTGCTTCCAATATCCTGAGCATCTCATCGTTGGGGCTGAGCGTACGCGTGTGCGCGATGACTCTGTAATATTCTGCCTGACGTTCCTCTGGCACCAGGCCGGCCAGTTCATCGAACAGTGTCCGTTCCTCCGATCCGTTTTCAAGTGACGCGCAGATCTCTTGGTCACTCATGGCAGGAACATCTCCTTTGCCCGGTCGAATTCGGAGAAGAGACGCCGGCGGTAGCTCTCCGCGCGCATGACGATCGAGGCCCGCTTCAGTTCATCGACCGAATTCTGCCGCGTCGCAACCTGCCCCAGTCGTACTCCGTGCTGCCGTGCGGGATTCTCCAACTCCGCCAGACGAAATTCCATCCGGACCAAAGTTGGTGACAGAGACTCCCGAAATCGAATCGCCTGCTCTGCCGAATCCCAGTAGCCGAAGTTTGACTGTGGGCTTGTTGCATTTTGGACGACAACGTACTGGACACGATCCTGCAGGCGGTTTGCCCAGGCGAGCACGCTTTCGACGCTGGCCGGGTCTGGCGTGACGATGCCGACAGCAGTGAACCGCGCGCCTGTGGCGGAAACGTCTTCGTACATGGCGTCGAACCAATCGCTCGCCACCTGCCCGGAACCCGCCCCCATATCAGCAAGGATGATCGATGTGCCCGATTCGAGATGGTCGACGAAGGTATCAAGGCCAGCCGGCGTGTGAATGTTCACCTTTGTGACGGACCCATTGAAGAAGTGCTTCAATGAACCGCGCGCTTTGTTCTCGGTATCGAGGTCGAGGAGCGTAAACGGGATCTCGTGTGCTTCGAACCACTCAGCCAAGGCGACCATCAATCCAGTCTTGCCGACTCCGCCCTTGCCACCCATTGTGAAAACGACGCGTTTGTTTCTGTTCTCACTTTTCATCGCGATCCTCCTTGGCTGATGAGCTTCAACGGTTCGCTTTCTTCGAAGTGAAAGTGCTTGCGTTTAGCCTTCTGCTCGATAGGCTTTGCTCTGAGTGCCGCAATACGGGAGGCAATGTCGTCTGGGCTTACGCGGATCGATGGCGATTCAGGTTCAAGCGGCGGGAGTTCGTACTGCACCTGCTTTCGGTGTTTGGCGCGAACCTTGACGAAGGAATGAATTGTGCTGATAGCTACATCCAGACCAACGCGTTCGTGAAGAATGCGAACGATGTCGCGATAGGTGCAACCCTTGCGCCGCAGTTGGCGGATCAGTTCGCGGTGAGTTTCGAGTTTGGAGCGAGGAGGTTTCTGCGGGATCCTTTCCAGCAGGGAAAGAAGGGTCGGGTCCATGATTTTCAGGCTCCTTAGCACCTGGCCATCACAGTCCGTTAACAGTCCGATAACCCGTCTCCACAGTCCGATAAGGGCCCTAGAGCGCTATCCGTACCGTTTAATTTCAATCAGTTACGAACTCTAGGACGACTTTCACGGCGGTAACACGGGTTCAAATCCCGTCGGGGACGCCAACAAAATGAAGAACTTCCACGAAATCGCCGTTTTTCTTCATGATCCAATTTGACCCACTTAGCTGGACTTGGCTTCCGAATCGAGGCCTTTTCTCACTAGTCTGACCAAATTGTTTTGCGCCTCGCGCTTCTGCGGCCCGACAGCCTGCATGTAAACGTCCGTAGTGACTCGCGTGCGTTGCGATCTCATCACCGGCGCCAACTAGATTTCCGCCCGTGCGTTCTCGAGAAAGGACGCCCTGGAGAACCGACAACTCCACCTGTCCCCGGCTATGTCGGAGTGCTTCAGTCAGAATCTCGTGTTCTTTGGCGACTGACAATCGTTCGAAGACGTGTTCCTGGGCGTGCCCGAGCGACGCTTCAGCCACCCCATGTTCGAATCGTAGCGGTGAGCTCTGTTTAAGTGCTTCCTCCCGTAGGCTGCCAATCATGTTTCGCTGGTCCGGAGTCAGTCTCTCCAATTGGCGACACCGCACCAGCTCCGTCGAAATCTCTTGAAGTTTGTCTGCCCGCGACTCGCAGATGAGGACCGCGACCTCATTATCAGTTGGAGCGCGCCCGCGCATGTGAGTGAATTCCTGAATCGCGGCATCTCGCTGGGCACTTCGCCTACTGTATTTGTCGAGGATCTCCTGAGACAGGCCGGCGATTTCAAATCCCTTGTCTTTGCCGGCAACGTCTCGACGGTTTTCAATTTCATAACCTAAGGTGCGCGCTTGGCGAGACAGCGCATTCCGATAGACCTCGGTAAGATAGCTACGGCGCTCATACAAACCGGAGGCTTGGAGTGCTTTCCATCGAGCCTCTGTCCCATCGTAGGTGAGGTTGGCAGCCACCGCATGCGTGTGCAGCTGGAGATCGAGTTCGCGGCTTGTGTCATGCATGTACGCAGCCACAACCCAGTTTCCGGTCGTTCGATTTTCGTTAAGGCCAGCCAGGCGAACCCGAGTTGCAGAGTATTTCTCCGCCTCCCGCAGGGTTTCGCGAACAGCGGTTTCGTGCGCGGCAATCAATCGTTCATCGCCGCCTACGATTGCCATGACAGAGACGGACTTTGGTGCGGAAAAGGTCATGTCATAGAGAGACCGCGCCTTGCTTTGCTCGGCTCCATTTGCGGAGATGCGATCGGAGCCTTGACGCTGCCTCAGGAATTCGCCGGTTTCCGGATCGAGACCTTGTCGCAGTGATTCGAACTCTTCGGGCGAGACCCTTCCTGATAGGCCAAGGAGCTCAGCGCCCCGACCATGCCACTGGCCTTCGACGGTGCGCTTTTGGTCATAGTAGTCGCTCTGTTGGAGGGGTCTTTGGGCGTATCCCTCTCCGCCGGCCATTGCGCGAATCGTGAGCACAGCCAGACGCTAGCGCTGTTCGAATTTCGAGATCAAGTGGGCAGCGAATAGATGATTGGTTCTGCGAAGCAGGAACCACCGCCGAGATCGCGTCAGGATATTAGAGTTTCGCCACATCGACGCGATCGCAGCGCTCCTTCAAGTCCTCCGGTACGCTTGGGTCTGGCCACATGCACCGACGTACTTTGCCCCGGAGCGATGCGGCCAGACTTCTCATCAGTTGCGCGCGCTATGCGATAGACGAATTTTAGAACTGGTTCCAAAGGAACTGGTTGTAGACTTCGTGATGGAACTGGACTTCCTGGGCCTTCACAAAGCTTCCAAGCAACTTCGGGCAGCGATCCGCGGATGCTTGCTTCAGGTCCGCGTAACGGCCCTTTACGTCCTCGCCCAGAAGTGTCGAGATCCACTCTGATTTACGGAAGTTGTCCAAGGCATCATAGATGTTGTCTGGCAGGTAGCGCTCCGCCTGGCGCAGGTTCTTGATATTTGCGGTCTCTCCGTCTAAGCCGGTCTTGAAGATGGAATACATGACCAGGTACGGATTCGCATCGGGAGCTACCGAACGAACCTCAACTCGCATGCTTTTCTCGTTCCCAATAGGAATGCGGATCATCGAGCCGCGATCAACTGGCGAAGCCTTGATCTGGTTTGGAGCTTCGAAGTGCGGATCGAGACGTCGATAGGAATTCACGCTGGCATTCAAAAGCAGGCAGATGTCGTTGCCGTGCGTGAGGATCCGGTCCAGGAACGCCCATCCCACCTTGCTGAGTTTTTCTTCTCCCTTGGGATCCCAAAAGAGATTCTTCCCATTGCTGATTGAAACGTTGGTATGCATGCCGCTGCCGTTCACACCCACCACCGGCTTGGGCAGGAACGATGCAGTCAATCCCATGTTGGTAGCCACTTGGCGGCAGATCAGTTTGTAGAGTTGGATCTGGTCGGCGGCGGCGACGACTTCGCCATATCCGTAGTTAATTTCAAACTGCGACGGCGCAACTTCAGGATGGTCTTTCTCATTCTGGAAGCCCATGGCGCGCTGTACTTCTGCTGTGGTGTCGATGAAGGAGCGCAGTGGATCGCCCGGAAGCGAGTGATAATAGCCGCCGGTGTTAACGTACTCGAACTTGCCGGTCTCGTAATAGCGGCGCTCGGCATCGGCTCCTTTAAATAGGAAGCCCTCGATCTCGTTAGCGGCGTTGAGGGTATAACCTTTCTCCGAGTAGAACTTGTCGGCGAGTTCTTTCAGTACGCCGCGAATGTCGGCTGTGTACGGCGCGCCACCTTTATCGATCACGTCGCCGAATACCAGCACCTTGCCGGAGCCGAAGACGTCGGCAGGCGCCATGTAGAACGCGCCCCAGTCGATGCCCAGCCGCAGATCGCTCTCGCGCTGCGCGGTGAACCCGCGGATGGAAGATCCGTCGAAAGTAAGATTGTCCCAGCTCTTCAGCAAAAACTTCTTGTCGTAGTCGAGCATGTGCAACCGGCCTTCGAGATCGCTGAAGAGCACGGTTACAGCCTTGATTCGCTTTTCGTCGGTCAGGAACTTCAGCCGTTCTTCCTGAATCTTGTGGACTGGTGTGCGGTTCTTGCGCTGCTCCTTCGCCTTTAGATTTAGCTGCTCTAGTTCGTCGTAGGACAGTGCCAGGAAATTTCGCAGTTCGTTCGACATGCATCTCCTTTTAAGTAGATGGTCCGGCGGTTGAGTCTTTCAGGCCGGCAGATGGTGGCAGCATATCGTCTACAAATCGACTGCGCTCATGAAAAATATCAATCGCGTCTATAAGCTCCTCCCATAATGGCGTCGTGAGCAATGCTCCAAACGCATTTTTCGCGACAGTTCTGTTTTCACTTTCACAAAGACACATCGGGAACATTGTTGTGAGCCGAGGATGCTCATCCCCGCGCCAGTAGCGGGGTTAGCACCACTTCTCTAGATCCGATTGAAGCGCGCCCTCTAGCCTCGCTGCTATGTGGCGAGATATGGAGACCCTTAGTTGCCTTATGGGCCTTATAAGTTTTCATGATCTGGAAATTTTTCGAATGGGTCCCAGCAAAAAGATGCGTTGGACTGTGGCTGCATTGGTCGCTACGTTCATCGTGCTCGCAGCGGATGTGCTCGGTCATCCCCTGTGCAGCCATCCGTTACACGATCCAGGAGAGAAGGCGAGAAACATGATGAAGAACCGTTTCCACTACCAAGCCCTGTTCGCGATTGCAGGCGTGTTGTTTTTTTCAACCGCTCAGGCACAGGATCGGGCAAGCACAAGCGATGCTCCCCCCGCCGCCGCTCAGCAAAGTGCAGCGGAGGCGACAGTTGCTGGGAAAGATCCCGCGAAGCCGGTTTCGGTGGCGCAAGCGACGGCTCCGGCCGCAACGCTGGTGGATCCCGCAGCTCAGCCAGCGGCTACCCCCGCCCCACCTCCAGATCCGCCAGCGCCGGCAGCGCTTCCAACACCTTCGATAACTGGCCCGCTGTCGGGACTCCCTCCGGCCGTCTTCGAGGCTGGCCCCTTTGGCAAGCTCGCTGTGAACGGCCTTCTAGGCGGTTCGGGCATGTGGACCGGAAATTACGTGCCGGGCGATAACAGCCATCAAGCGGCTCTGAGTAACGGTCAGGTCTTCATTCAGAAAACCGACGGCTGGTTTCAGTACTACATGCAGGCGGGCGCGTACAACATCCCTGCACTCGGTGCTCCGTTCCTGGCCACCGACAAAACATTGAGCAAGCTATACGGCCCGGTGCCAGTTGCCTTTGTGAAGCTACAGCCTACGAAGGGCGCTTTTAAGAACACTTCTCTCCACCGTGGCATTCGTAGCCGGTGGGAACTATGGGCAGACTGCTACCCAGACCTACGCCACACCCGTGCAGAACAACAGCAGCATCTACAACGTCATTTACACCTATACAAAGGGGCCGTGGATTATTCAGCCCTACGTTCAATACACCAAGGTAAATATCTGGTTGCAGTTGGTTGCCCAACTGCAACCAGTTCCTATCGAATCAGCGACCCCTTGGGTGTTCCGCGCGTTTCTGAACGGTCTGCACCAAGAAAATATAGTGCTCGCTGGGGCCATGCTGGATGATGCAATCGACAACGATGCGCTCGCGCAATGGTATCCCGTTCTCGAAACGGGGATCGGAGAGATTCACGAAGAGGGATTGCGGCGGCTTCTTCGCTCGTTGGAGCTTGGCAAGGCTCCAATCCACAACTATCGCTCGCTAGAAGGGGGGCGAGTAACGGATGGCCTCAGCGGCCCGGACCTCAAGACCTTATTATTGAGAATTTCCGATCACGACGAGGGCGTTTATGTCGCCGTCGAGATTCTGTATATGAGGCTGCTTTCCGACGGAGGTCGCGTCTCGCCCAACGAGTTCATCGACATTGGATGCGAGCTTATCGGTCGCCTCAACATCACGGTGGACACTGGCCCGAACTTCGCACAGCGACTGCAGATCATCGGAAGACAATGCCTAATCGGAGAAGCGGGCGCTGCTACTGTTCGCGAGGTTTGCACCAAGCTGAAGGAAGCCATTTCGAGATCCGACGCATCTGCGTATGGGCACCGTGAATTTCTGCAAGTTCTTTTCAGCACACAGCCTCTGGCTGTTCTGCAATCCCTGTGCAGCGGTGACGCAGCAATGGTGAAGATAGGAATCAGCGTTTTGGAGAACGCTGACCTGTTGCACCCGCATGCTTTCGACGTGATCCCGGAGGAGGAGCTTCTTCGATGGTGCAACGAATTGCCCGATGTCCGATATCCAATCGCCGCTGCGGGCATAGCTGCGATTAGGCAGGATAAGGATGGCCCACACTGGACGGACCTGGCTCTTAAAATTCTGGAGAAATCTCCCGACCGCGTCCGAGTACTCCAAAAGTTCATCCGGCAATTCAGCTTGCCGGGTTGGGATTTATCGCGAGCTGCGGAGGTTCAGGCAAACTTGCAGCTTCTCGATGATTTTGTTGGCCACCCCGATCCCACGCTCGCGGACTTCGCTAAAAGCGAGAAATCGAGACTATCCCAGGCGATTGCCGAGGCGAGGAAGGTAAGGCCACCGATTTATATGGAACGGGACGAAGGCAGCTTTGAGTAAGTCCGCGAAGCTGTCGGATAGGGTTATCCCTTTTGAACACACACGCGTGTTGCCACAGTGAGGCGGTGTTGGCCGGCAAGAATTCAATTCATCGAGCCGACAGGAGTTCGCCGACAAATTGGCCTAGGTCCAGTGCCTCCACTCCTTTAGCAATCGCCGATGTAGGAACTTGTAGCCGCGACCTCCGATGGACCACAATTAGTCTTCCGGCTCGTTTTTTCAGCGGGCGCTGAAGAGAAGTTAAGGGCGATGCCATGGGCGGTCGGACTGTCTTGGAGGACTTTGCTTCTACCAGCCACAACTTGGCGTTAGGGCGTGGAACAAGGAAGTCGACCTCCAGACCCTGCTGATCGCGGAAATAGTAAAGCTCCTTGCGCATTCCACGGTCGGCCTGACTCTTGACTATTTCTGCTGCCACGAAGCCTTCGAATAGAGCTCCAAGAAACGGCGAGCGCTCAAGCTCAGCCACAGATGTCAGACCGAGCAGGTAGCAGGCGAGACCGGAGTCCCCGAAATAGACTTTCGGCGATTTTATGAGTCTCTTTCCGAGGTTTTCAAAATATGGTGGCACGAGAATGACTTGGCCGGTCACTTCAAGAATGTGCAGCCAGTCGCCAATCGTTGGCACAGTCACGCCGAGCGGCGCAGCCAGGTCCGTCTTATTCAGAATCTGGCCGTGACGGCTCGCCAAAAGTGCCAGGAAACGACGAAACGTCGCCAGGTCGCGCACGTTCGTGATCGCTCGAACGTCTCTTTCCAGATACGTTTGCAGGTAGGAGGCGAACCAAAGGCCACTAGCCTTTGGCCGAGCGAGCACCTCTGGGAACCCTCCGTGAAGCAGATTCACCTTCTCGGTTTCCGAAAGGCTGAAAGGGAGAAGTTGGAGGATGGCAGCACGGCCCGCCATTGATTCGCTGATGCCTTGCATCAGTGGAGCTTCTTGAGAGCCGGTGAACAGCCACTGTCCCATGCGACGCCGGCCCGTGTCGATGACTGTACGAACATACGCAAGCAATTCGGGCGTGTTTTGAATCTCGTCGAAGACCACCGGAGGGCGAAGTGCTTCTAGGAAGGCGCGGGGATCGCTGCGCACCCGTGCCTGAACATCTGGATCTTCGAGTAGTACATACTGGGCTTTAGGAAAAAGCTTGCGCAGAAGAGTGGTCTTGCCAGCGCGACGTGGGCCGGTCACAACCACAGCGGGGAAGTGCCGGGCCGCGTCCAGCAGAACAGTTGCCAGTCTTCGTTGAATATATTGCACATGAGAAATATAAACTAGTACTTTAAATTACTCAATACTACACTCAGTGCTTCGTTTTCTGCTCGTTGGGAGCCGCGACCGTCGGCGTCTGTTGCGACGGGGCTGCGTTTGTAGTTTCGCATGGAGTTTGTCTTGCGTTCGCAAACCACGTGCCCAAGACAAATCCCAGCGCCAATGCGGCACTCGCGACAACTGGCAGCCATGTTGCCCAAATCTGTTTTTCCAGCCTGACGAGAAAGCCTTCCATCTGTTGGGCACGAGTTGCCATGCTTCGCAGGAGTGAATCATTGGTAGTTTTGGTTCTCGCAATTACCCCGATGTCAGGGTGCACTAGTTCACGGAGCGCGTTCAGCAATTGCTTCTGAACGGAGTTCAATTCTGCGCAGGATTGAGAGAGAGCTGAACCGGTATCTGGGAGGCCCGACCTCTGAAAGCACTGCCGCAGACTCTCGCTCAGCAACTTCGCAATTCTGGGTGGGTCCAAGCCTGTCTCCAGCTCCTTCGGTAACTGAGTGAGGCGTGATTCGAGTCGCGTTGTGTACGATTTCATTCGCTTTTCGACTTCACTGGCTTGTGAAGCCGAGCTTTCCAGGATCGTCCGTAGCAGCTTGCGCTCTGAAGCAATGGCAGCGGGCGTTTCCCGCGTGAGCAACGCGAGGACGCCCATTGCTTCGAGTATGCGGAGCATCTCATCGTTCGGACTGAGCGTACGTGTGTGAGCGATGACTCTGTAGTACTCGGTCAGACGTTTCTCGGGCACCAAGCCTGCCAGTTCATCGAAGAGCGTTGAGGTTTCGGCCTGCGTTTCGGCAGTCGCCACGATTTCCTGATCGCTCATGGCAGGAACATCTCCTTTGCCCGATCGAACTCGGAGAACAGACGCCGGCGGTAGCTTTCCGCGCGCATTACGATCGAGGCACGCTTCAGTTCGTCTACCGAATTCTGCCGGGTGGCCACCTGCCCCAGTCGTACTCCGTGCTGCCGTGCGGGATTCTCCAACTCGGCGAGACGAAATTCCATCCGGACCACGGTTGGTGAGAGAGATTCCCGAAACCGCATCGCCTGCTCGGCCGAATCCCAATAGCTGAAGTTTGACTGTGGGCCTGTCGCATTTTGGACGACAACGTACTGGACGCGATCCTGCAGGCGATTTGCCCAGCCGAGCACGCTTTCGACGCTAGCCGGGTCCGGCGTGATGACGCCGACACCAGTGAACCGCGCACCTGTGGCGGAAACATCTTCATACATGGCGTCGAACCAATCGCTCGCCACCTGCCCGGAACCCGCCCCCATATCAGCAAGGATGATCGCTGTGCCCGATTCGAGATGGTCGATGAAGGTATCGAGGCCCGCTGGTGTGTGAATGTTCACCTTGGTGACGGACCCATTGAAGAAGTGCTTCAACGATCCGCGAGCTTTGTTCTCAGTATCGAGGTCGAGCAGCGTGAACGGAATCTCGTGCACTTCGAACCACTCTGCCAAGGCGACCATCAATCCAGTCTTGCCGACTCCGCCCTTACCGCCCATTGTGAAAACGATGCGTTTGTTCGTGTTTCCTGTCTTCATCGTAATCCTCCTTGGCCAACGAGTTTCAACGGTTCGCTTTCTTCGAAGTGAAAGTGCTTAGGTTTAGTCTTCTGCTCGATTGGCTTTGCCCCCAGTGCAGCAATTCGGGAAGCAACATCGTCGGAGCTTGCCGAGATTGGCTTCGACTCTGATTCAAGCGGCGGGAGTTCGTACTGCACCTGCTTTCGGTGTTTGGCGCGAACCTTGACGAAGGAATGAATTGTGCTGATAGCTACGTCAAGGCCAACGCGTTCGTGAAGAATGCGAACGATGTCGCGATACGTGCAACCGTTGCGCCGCAGTTGGCGGATCAATTCGCAGTGAGTTTCGAGTTTGGAGCGAGGAGGTTTCTGCGGGATCGTTTCCAGCAGGGAAAGAAGGGTCGGGTCCATGATTTTCAGGCTCCTTAGCACCCACGGAAATCGGCCCTTTTTGAATCAGGGTCCGTTTGGGTCCAATCGGTTATCGGAACGTCGCCGTGATCGCCTTTGATGCGGAACCATCCACCATGATCAGCTTTGCAATCCTGGATTGTGCATCGCGTTTCACCGCCGTGACCGCTTGTGTGTACCGGGGTGTACTCCGCTTTGGCTCTTCTGAAAACGCAATTTTCACGTGCCTGATAGGCTTTCGCTGGCTGCGCTGACTGGGCGTGGCAAGTGCATGTGCTCAAGAGGCCTTATGAGACCTACCATCCACAGTTTGGCGTTAGGGCGTGGAACGAGAGAGTCCACGTCGAGAGCCTATTGCTATGAGAACCGGAAGTCAGCTTCGAGGAAAAGCCGCGTCGACCTCGTCGAAGCCCGTTTTTGGACTGCCTGGTCTCTACGACTTTTCATGCTATGAAAATGTGTCGGCGTCGCCCACATTCTCGCTTGAATACTGCTGATTCCTTGTGCGACTGTACTCCCACACTGCGTGGGGGTGAACTGTGGATAGGATCTACGGACGGTTGGGGCTGCCGTATTTAATCGTTTCACTACTACTCGTCTTCGTCTTTGCCTCAAGCGTGGCCCGCGCGGATGTGACCGGGTCCATTGCGGGCGTCGTCCATGATCGTGCCCAGGCGGTTGTTGTAGGCGCGCAGCTCACGATAACGAACACCCAAACAAATGTCAGTCAGCAGGCGGCGTCCGGTCCGGACGGGTCCTATCACTTTCTCGCCTTATCCGCGGGGACGTACAAAATCTCCGCGACTGCTGCGGGCTTCCGCCCTTACTCCACCACCGAAATCACGGTGCAGGTCAACGACCAGTTGAAGCTCGACATCACGCTCGACGTCGGCACGGTGATGGAGACGGTTGATATTACCGGCGACCTGGTGCGCGTTGAGACTGAGAACACCCAGCTTGGCGACGTGATCGACTCGCAAAAGATGTTGGCGTTGCCGCTGAACGGCCGTAGTTACCTTGACCTGCTAGGACTACAAGCGGGCGTGGCGCCGACGACGGCTGGGACGATCGGCGGCGACCGGCCGGTCTCAGGCTATATCGGGAACGCGGGCAATATTTCAGTGAACGGCCAGCGCGAGACGGCGAATGCGTTTCTGGTGAATGGCGGCGACGTCAGCGAAGGACGAAATCTTGGCGCCGGTCTGGTTCCGAATCTTGATTCGGTCGAAGAATTCCGCCTGATCACCAACAGCTTTGACGCAGAATACGGAAAATTCAGCGGCGCGGTGATGAACGCCATCACCAAGTCCGGCACCAACGGCTTCCACGGCGATGTCTTTGAGTTTCTGCGTAATGACAAGCTGGATGCTCAGAACTACTTCCTCTCTGGCCAGCCGAAGACCGAACTGCGGCGGCATCAGTTTGGTTTTACGGCCGGAGGCCCATTCTGGAAAAATAAGCTGTTCTGGTTCACGGATTATCAAGGAACCAGGCAAGTTCAAGGCGCGGAGACTGGTCAGGTTAACGTTCCAACTGCCAACGAGCTCCAGGGAAACTTCGGGCCGTCGACTACGTGCCTCGTGGGCGGGACCGCCGCGCCTTGTACATTGAGCGGCACAGTCGATGGCGATTCCACAGGGACGGCATGTCCTGGGTGTGGATGGCCAGACGAGCTAACATCACGGCTGGGTTATCCAGTAACCAGTGGCGAGCCCTATTGGACTGCGAACTGCAATACCCTGCAGGATGCTCAAAACGGCGTGTGCGTGTTTCCGGGAGGCATTATTCCCACCACTGCCTGGGCGGCACCCGCGGCTGGAATCCTCCCCTACATTCCGGCTCCCAACAGTGCGGACGGCTTTTATTTCTCGAGCAACAGTCAAAGGAACACAGTCAAAGACGACAAAATCGGGGAGCGGGTCGACTTCAACAGTCAGAAGATGGGCAACTGGTCCTTTTATTATCACTTTGACGACTCGACGGTGAACAGCGCCCTGCCCAGCGGCGGCGCAAGCGTGCCCGGTTTCCCTGCGGTGACGCCAACCCGCGCGCAAGAGTTCGTTATCAGTAACAATAAGACCCTTGGAGCCACCGCGGTGAACGAGGCCCGGATCACCTTCTTCCGTACCTCTACCCACTTGAACAATCCAAGCGGCGGCAAGGCTGCGCTGTCCTCACTGGGTTTCGTGACCGGCGCCAACACCCTCGGCATCATTCCCGACGCTACGCCCGGATTTCCCGAGTATGTTCCTCAGATTTATTTCAACAACTTTGCCCTCGGCACCCCATCTCTGATCACATTCCAGCCCAATAACACATACACGGCCTCGGACGGGTTCTCGAAGTCGATGGGCAAACACACGCTCAAGGTCGGCGGAGAGTTCCGCTATCTGCAGGTGAACGAGCGAAACTTAGCCAGCCAGGATGGTGCTTTTGTTTTCGATGGCACCGTGACCGGCAACGATTTCGCCGACTACCTGCTGGGAGCGCCGACGGCAGCCGGGGACGGCTATACCCAGGCAGCGCTGCAACTACTGGATTCGCGCACGAAGTACGCCGGCGCCTATGCGCAGGACTCCTGGAAAGTAACTCCCGATCTGACGCTGAATTTGGGTCTTCGCTGGGAAATGAGCACACCATGGTACGACACGCAGGGAAAGATTCAAACGTGGGTGAAAGGGCAGCAGTCCACGGTGTTTCCGAATTCTCCCCAAGGACTGGTATATCCCGGCGATGCAGGCATTCCGAAGACATTGGCCCCGACTCGCTACAACAACTTCGGACCACGCCTTGGCCTCGCTTACTCACCGAGCTTCACCGATGGAGTGTTGGGCAAGGTTTTCGGTGGACCGGGCAAGTCCAGCATCCGAGCCTCGTACGGCTTGTACTATACGTCGGTGGAGGATTTGAACCTCTTCTACGAAGTCGGAGACGCTCCATTCGGTTTGTATTGGACGAGTCCGGATGCTGTTGATTTCGCCGAGCCATTCCGCAATCGGCAGAACGGTGGTCCCGACGGCGTGGGACAGCGCTTCCCGTTCACCGTCCCGATTCCGGGTGCCGCGTCAAACAAGACGCTCCCCTTCGCGGTTTATGAGCCGCTGTCTTATTTCCCCGGATACGACATTCACAACAAGCTGCCCTACGCCGAGCACTTCAATTTCTCCATCCAGCGCGAGTTGAGCCCCTCCACCGTCTTGACTGTCTCCTACGTGGGCACCGAAGGTCATCGCCTCATCTCGCAGACCGAAGCGAACCCGGGTGACCCAGCGTTGTGCATACAACTCGCCGCAGCGGGGGCCGGTTGCGGTCCGAACGCTGAGCAGAATACCTTCACCGTCGGCGCAAATACGATCTACGGCACCAGGGACACTCTGCTTAATCCGAATACCTGTGATCCCGTCACGGGCCTAAATAGTCCCACGGGCCAAACTCTCTGCTTTGGTTTTGGCAATACATTCACCAAGCTGGTGGCGAATTCCGTCTACCACTCGGCAGAAGTTACGCTGCAGCGTAAGGCTGGCGATGTAACTTTCCTGGCTGCATATACGCTGGCGAAGGCCATTGATGATTCCTCTGCCTTCGGAGAACTGATCAACTTCTCCAATGCCAAGCTCAGCCGCGGTCTTTCGTCGACCGACGTACATCAGAACTTTGTGGTCAGCTACGTCTGGGAGATGCCGTTCCACAAGCTTTTCCATGGTCCGAAAAGACTTACGGAGGGATGGCAACTGCAGGGCATCACTCGCTTCTCGACGGGATTTCCGATCCAGATGGGTGACGGAAATCCTGTGGGAAAACCCCTGTGCACGCAGTTTGACCCGAACTCCCCGGACCCGAGTAACCCGACTCCGCTGTGCCAGGGAGACGCCTCTCTTACGGGCAGCCCTTCCACAGATATGCCGAATCTGGTGGGACCGATTCACACCCACAACCCACGCAACCCCTCTCACACGTACTTTGACCAGAGTGCATTTACAGCAACGGCTTGCGCTCTGACAACAACAAACGTTTTGATGGGTACTGACTGCGGATCGTTCGGGACGGCGAATCGGCGCTTCTTCCACGGCCCGGGATTCAACAACACCGATTTGGGCATATCGAAGATGATTCCAGTCAATGAAGCAATGCACTTCGAGATTCGCGGTGAATTCTTCAACATCTTCAACCACGCGCAATTTAACAACCCAGCCGGCGACGTTAGCGACGGCAACTTCGGAAACGTCACGAGCGCCCGCGATCCGCGCATCGGTCAGATCAGTGCGAAGTTTGTCTGGTAATCAACGGTAATGATTCGGGCGGAGATCAATTCGCTTCGCCCACGATTTTCTGCTCCTCATTAATCAACGTAAATTGGTCTGCCGCCAGACTGCGCATGCTAGGCTTTGAGCATGAGGGTCCTGCTTCTTTCGCTATGCCTCTTCGCCGGGCCGTGCTTTGGGCAGACCGCCGAGAGCTATCGCCAGCAGGCCATTGCGGAGTCCCGCCAAAAATCCTGGGACCAGGCAATTGCGAATTATCGCAAGGCTTTAGAGCTTGAACCCAAAGATGCTCTCACTCATTACAACCTAGCCCTCGCGCTCAAATACAAAGGCGATGCGGCACAAGCAGTCGAAGAGTTCGGCGCGGCGTTGCGTCTGAAGCCGAAATGGGCCGATGCCCAATACGGATTGGCTGCCGCCAAGTACGACCTTCACGACCCTGCCGCCGCAAAGGAACTGCAGACTGCTGTAAGGCTCGACCCCGCAAACGCTGCGGCACATCGGCTGCTGTCGCGCATTTATCTGGAGCAGAACAATCCTTCATCGGCCAAGGCGGAACTTCAGCGAGCGATCGCATCGCAACCCTCGGCAGAACTTTATACGGAGTTGGGGCTGGCTGAAGGACAGCTCGGCGATCTTCCCGGTGCAGCGGCCGCGTTTCGCCGCGCTCTCCAGTTGAATCCGCGGCTTACGACGGCGTACACGCTTCTGGGTGTGACGCTGCGCCGCCAAGGCGATCACGCTGCAGCCTTAGCCGAATTCCGCAAAGCGGTGGCTAGCGATCCTAGGGACCCCCGAGCACAATTCAATCTTGGAAAGGAACTGAAAGCCGGCGGCGACTTGGCCGGCGCCATCGCGGCCTTCCAGCGCGCCATCGAGCTGAAGCCCGACTACGAAGACGCGCATTACAATCTCGGTCTGGCCTTGCGGGCCCAGGGCCACACGGAGGCGGGACAAAAGGAGTTAAACGACATCAGCGGACTGCGGAGTTTCCGTGCGCGCCTGGCGGAGGCGAAATCGCTTACCCTTCAGGGCGTAGGTGCCCTGCAGGACCAAAAGCTCGACGACGCGCTTGGGCTCTTTCAAAAAGCCATTGAGAAGGGACCCGAGCTGCCGACCGGCTACTACTACCTGGGCCTCACGTTGGAGCGCAAGCAGGACGCGGGACAAGCTTTGACAGCATTCGAGAAAGCACTGGAGCTGAAGCCGGACTACGCGCAGGCCCACTCGAGCCTAGGCTTGCTGTACTGGCGTCAGAACGAGCACACGCAGGCGCTCGAGGAGTTCCGGCAGGCAACCATGTGCGATCCCGACCTGGCCGAGGCGCACTACAACTTTGGTTTAGCCCTCGCTCAGTCTGGAAAATTGGACGAAGGTATCAGCGAACTGAAAGAAGCCATCAGTCTCAATTCGGAGTACACCGACGCGCGGGTTCAACTGGGATTGGCGCTCAGCCAGAAAAATGATACGACCAGCGCTGCAAATGTATTCCGTGAGCTCGTGCGACGCGACGCGAACTTCGCGGAGGGGCACAATAACCTCGGATTGGTGCTGTTGCAGGCTGGCAACGTGCGAGCGGCGCAGAAGGAGTTTGTGGATGCGGTGCGTCTTAAGCCGAGGTACGCGGAAGCACACTACAATCTGGCGTTGGCGCTACAGCAGGCAGGAAATGAAGCAGAATCGCGCGCAGAATTCAACAAAGCCTACGAGATTGCGCCGGAGTTGAAAGACGCGCCGCACCCATAACGCTCGGCCCTCGGCCTGCTGTTATCGTCAAGCCTCCCAGTATCACCGCATCCGCGCTTCAGAATGCCGCGCGGGAGGGCAGCCAACCCGGTAACTTGTCGAGATGTTTCTTCAACAATTCACTGTCACTATCGGGGATGTGAGGCAGGTCACAGTCTTTTGCCCGACGGCCGGAGTACAATCCCGCTCGATCAAGCTTGATACGAAGGGTGATGTAGAAGGAGACCTGTTTGTCGGATCAACTCTTTCAAGCGATGCGCCAAAGCATCATTGACGGCGCGCCTGATGCGGCCACGGAATTGGCGCAGCAGGCGTTGGTCAATGGCATCGATCCACTCGAAGCTGTGAATCGGGGATTTGCCGCAGGGATCACGTTTGCCGGCGATCAGTTCGGTTGCGGCCAAATGTTTCTGCCCGATTTGCTTGCGTCGGCCGAGGCCATGAAAGCTGCCATCAATATTCTTGAACCGGAGATGCTGAAACGCGGCTCGCAGCGTGCGGCTCTGGGCAAGGTCGTGTTGGGCACTGCCCGAGGCGACATTCACGACATTGGCAAGAATCTTATCGCCACGATCTTTTCCGCCAGTGGATTCCAGATTTTTGATCTGGGCACCAGCGTGACGCCCGAGCAATTTGTGGCCAAGGCCAAAGAAGTTGATGCCGACATTGTCGGCATCTCGGCATTGCTGACAACGACCATGGCGGGGCAGAAAGCCGTGATCGAAGCACTCGATCGAAATGGTTTGCGGCCGCGAGTCAAGGCGATCATTGGCGGAGCCGCAGTTACTCAGAAGTGGGCGGCTGAAATCGGCGCCGACGGGTACTCACGTAACGCCATCGATGCCCTCGATTTGGCCAAGAATCTCGTCAACAAAGTGGCGACGAAAGAAGCGCCGCTGGCATGAGACCCACGATTCAACTGCTCACTCCTGATCTTGTTGGGCGCATCCTGTGCGAAGCGTTCGAACTGCTCATGAGCCCTGGAGTTCGCGTGGGTTCGGCGCCCGTGGTCGACTTGTTTCGCTCGGTGGGGGTTGCGGTCAATGATGGCGTAGCCCATATTCCTGAGTCACTGGTACAAAAATGTCTCGCATCAGCTCCTCGGGATTTCTACTTGTACAACCGCCAGGGAGAAAAGGTGGTTCATTACGGCGGCGACGATGTGCATTTCGATCCCGGCTCCTGCTGCGTGCAGATACTCGATCCCAACACGCTGGAAGCACGGCCATCCGAGACTCGCGATTTAATTCGCCTCATCCAGGTCACGGAAAGCTTGCCGCAGTTCGCGGCTCAGTCTACTGCCGTCGTGTGCAACGATGCGCCCAGCGCGATCGGCGATCTCTACCGACTATTTGTAGTTCTGCAACATTCTCATAAGCCGGTGGTGACGGGTTCGTTTTCAGCGGCTGGACTGCAAGGCATGATCGACTTGCTAGCTGCCGACAGCGGCAGTCGAGATAAACTGCGTGAGAAACCGCGCGCAGTCTTTGATGTCTGTCCTTCCCCGCCGTTGAACTGGTCGGAGTTCGGGTCACACAACCTACTCGACCTGGCCCGCGCCGGCGTACCCGCAGAAATCGTCTCGATGCCCTTGGCGGGCGGCACGGCCCCGGTAACGCTGGCAGGTTCCGTGACGCAGCACGCCGCTGAAGTACTGGCCGGCATCACGGTGCATCAACTTGCTGGGCCGGGTTCGCCCATAGTCTGGGGCGGAGCTCCTGCCATTTTCGATATGCGCAGCGGAGGCGCACCCATGGGTGCGGTGGAAACCGCCATGCTCAACATGGCGTGCGCAGAAGTCGGCAAGCAACTGGGCCTACCAACCCATGCTTATCTGGTCGCGACTGACTCGAAGTTCGTGGATGCCCAGGCCGGCGCGGAGAGCGCCCGCTCGGCGATGCTGGGGGCGCTCACGCGTATCAACATGATTTCGGGAGCCGGTATGCTCGAATCTCTTGCCTGCCACAGCGTCGAAAAGCTGGTTATTGATGCTGAATCGATTGCCTCGGCGTATCGTTTGGTGCGAGGTATTGAAGTGCGGGGAGAAACCCTGGCTACTGCCATGTTCGCGCAAACCGGGCTCAGCGGAGAATTTCTCAAGCTCAAGGAAACCCGCGCGCTTTTTCGGCAGGAGCAGCACCTTCCGGGCGCCGTTATTGATCGCAGCGCGCGAGGCTCGGAACCAGCAAGCGACACTTTGGAGCGGGCCCGCACACGAGTCGACGAGCTGGTGAGCATCTATCAGAAACCATCTCTTCCCGACGATGTGCTGCGTAAGTTTCAGTCCATCGTGGAGCGCGAAGCGGACAGAGCAGGCGTGCACTCTGCCCTTCCCGGATAGATTCTCAACGGAGCTGGTCAGAAGTCCTGGAATGCTGGGTGTCCTTGAATGTTGTTGCGGCCAAAGCTTTTCGGCAAATGCCGAAGATCACCAGGGAATCTGCCTTGACGCCAGGTGTAACCCTTCGGCCAAAGGCGCCTGATATCACGAGACCACGTGTAACAGCTGTGGGTACGGGGGATGATGCAAGAGTGTTACAGCTGCATGAGGAGCGCGGAACCAGTTCACGAGCTCCGCTAGCCAAGGAAGATAATCAGCAACAGGAAATCCGGCTGCTCGGTCAGAAGACGTGCCGAAACCCTTCGGTGATGCCAATCATCCAAATCACTTATTGGAATCCGACGCTCTCGCCGGGGTTTTGAAAAACGCATATTCGCCTGGCAGCGGCGAGCGAGGATGTCCTGATGGGTGCACTCCGAACGGCATAGAAACTGCGAATCGATAAGAACCCCAAGACAAAGACGAGCCCAAAAGACCACGTGCTGGAGCGCAGCGGACTAACAGATAACAAAGGCAGCGAGCGTCGACGATGACAGCAACCAGAGCGCGAAACATGAATAGCAAACAAGAGGACCTGGCACTGAAACAACGTGAAGAACTGCTTGCCATTTTGAAAGCCCGTTTTGAGAAAAATATGAACCGCCATAATGGTCTTGAGTGGGCTCAAGTGCAAACAAAGTTGGAAGCTAGCCCTGAAAAACTGTGGTCACTCAATGAAATGGAGAGAACCGGCGGTGAACCGGACGTGGTCAGTTACGACAAAAGAACGGGCGAATACACTTTTTATGATTGCGCGGCGGAGAGTCCGAAAGGTCGCAGAAGCCTCTGCTACGACCGTGAGGCACTGGACTCAAGGAAAGAAAATAAACCAAGAGATAACGCTATGGAGATGGCAGCTGCCATCGGCATTGAGCTACTCACGGACGAGCAATACCGGGAGTTGCAGAAACTTGGCGAATTCGATACGAAAACCTCGAGTTGGGTGGAGACACCTTTGAAGGTGAGGAAACTGGGCGGCGCGCTCTTTTGTGACCGCCGATTCGACACGGTCTTTCTCTATCATAACGGTGCGGAATCCTACTATGCTGCAAGAGGCTTCCGTGGCTGGCTCAGGGTCTGAATTTCGCCATTGCTTGAATTCCGTGTGATTGCAACCCACTTGAGCCAAGACAGGACTTGAGCGGGGTGCCCGCCGCTCTCCGATCCACCACACCGCTTGTCGCTAGTTCCCCATTCCCGATACCGGTGATGTTTAACTTGGCGGTCCCGACGTTGGTCAGGGTCACGTCTGATGTTTTTCAGAGTGACGGCTACAATCCCGACATTACCGAGCCCGGTCACGAGGACATTCGACGGATAAGGCGTGGCCGCCCATCTGTCTGTACGGGGAATGGTGATTGCACCCGGATCGCAGAACTGGTTTCCGGTCTGCACTGTGTGATTGTTTGCGACCTGCGTAATCGCCCCGCTGCTGGCCTGGAAGTTGATCGTGCCGTGGTAGGTCGCGGTGATGTTGTGAGCGCCCTCTGTGCTGAACATGGTGGAGCACGTAACTTGCCCGATACTGTCAAGTGCGGGGTTGCCGCCGCTGAAACTGAGATCCTCAGGCCCGCAATTCGCCTTCCTCCGCGCTCAGCTACAAGCCTGCCTACGAGCGCGTTGGTAGTAGAACCTCCCCGGTCGATACGTTTAGTCATTCGGTTCTGCGAGCCCAACCAGCAACACTCACAAAAACTGAACCAAGAAGGAGTAAAGCCATGGCGTCAACGATGCAGCGACAGCTCCGGGATTGCCACCGACCAAATCGGTCACAAGTCGGGCAGCTTTTGTGGAGGCTTGGCCTGGTCGTCTGCCTGTTCTCGACGGCATGGGCGCAGGTGGACCGCGCAGGACTCAATGGCACAATCACCGATCCATCCGGCCGAGTGCTGCCGCAGGCGCACATTCTCGCGGTGCAAGATGCTACTGGGCTGCGACGCGAAGCCATCTCCTCCTCTAGCGGAACGTATGACATTCCTGAGCTGCCGATCGGCGCCTACACCATCACCATCAGCCACGACGGCTTCAAAACTCTCAGCTTCGTGAATGTCGTCCAGGTAGTAGGACAGACTCGCACTCTCGACGCTACGCTGCCGGTATCAGGTGGAGAGCAGAGAGTCCACGTGTCGGCCAGTTCCGAGCAGTTCAACCGAACTTCAGACACTCTGGGGGCACCGATCGAACAAGTCCAGGCGGACGAATTGCCATTAAACGGCCGAAACTGGGCTGAGCTCACCGCGCTGGTGCCAGGCGCAGTCGATACGGGCGGCAGCAATCAACGTTCGGTGCGATTTGCCGGCCGCGGTCGTGACGACAACAACTTCACCTATGACGGCATCGACGCCACCAACGTCATCAACCAGGGACAGCAAGCATATGTTCGGCTGGCGATTCCGCTGGAGACCATCCAGGAATTCAGCATCGACTCAGCGCTGGCGACGGCAGAAGGAGGCGGCACCGGAGGGGGACAGTTAGCGGTCACTTCGACCTCAGGCACGAATGCATTTCACGGCAACGCCTTCGAATTTCTTCGCAACAATGTATTCGACGCTCTGCAACCTCTTCCGGCGGGCGCCGCGCAACAGCCTCTCCGTTTAAACCAGTTTGGCGCAGCGTTCGGCGGCCCTATCGTGCGCAACAAGACCTTTTTCTTTCTGGCGTACGAAGGCTATCGGCAACGCTGGGGCTTCCCGTTGACCGGCAGCGTTCCCAGCGACTCGTACCGGGCCGCGGTGGCAGCGCAATCGCCGGTGCTTATTCCAATTCTGAACGCGTATCCAGATGCCGGGCTGATCCCGACCAGCAATCACGATATCGACACGTTCAACAGCGAAGGCAGGCAGGTAGTCAACGAAGACTCCGGCATGTTCCGGCTCGATCATCATTTCTCAGAGAAGACGACAGCCTTCCTCCGGGCGAACATCGATTTCGCGGTGAATACCCAGCCGCTTGCCAGTTCCGGGAACTATCTGTTGGAGCGGCAGCAGCTTACTTCTGATCCAGTCAACGCCGGCATCGAACTGCTGCACGTCTTCTCTCCAACGCTGGTCAACGAGGTCAAGTTCGGTTTCAATCGGAGCACAGCCTTCACCACCAATATCAATCAGAGCGGACAGCTGTACGCCTTCTCTGTGACTGGATTTACTACGCTGAACAACGACAAGGTCAGCATCGGCGCGGGTAACTCGTTCGCCGAAATCGACAACCTGACCTGGATCAAGGGAAGGCATGTTGTGAAGGCGGGAGTGGAGATTCGCCGCGTTCAAATGAACCAGGGAAGCACCGCCAGCGGGACCGTCAAGTACACCGGCTCCGGCGCCTTGGCTGCCTTCGAGGCCAACCAGGTCACGACGGCGTCGCTTACCGGAGCTCAACCTGTCAATGGGCTGCGCAAGACACAGTTTTTTGGCTACGTGCAGGATGAATTCAAGTGGCGGCCGAACTTCACGCTGAATCTCGGCGTGCGCTATAGTTTTTTCAACATTTTTCATGAAGTCGATGGACGTTCCAATCCTTTCGATTTCGCCACCTGCGGGGCGCAAGGCTTCTGCGGAGTGGGGGCGAGCTTCGGTCAGCCCAACTACGGCGACATCGATCCGCGCATAGCCTTTGCCTGGGCTCCGCGTAGAGACAATCGCACGCTCGTTCGCGCCGGCTACGGGATCTACCACGAAGATGGCCAACTCGACGATCAGAACCTTCCCAATTCCAACGAGGTCTTCGCTTACTCGTTGTCGAGTAGCTCGATCCCCAATCTGAGCTATCCCATTGATCCGTTCCTGGCCAATACGACGGGAATCATCTCACCGCGCGATGACGACCGCCGGCGCAAGGACACCTACGTCACGCAGTGGGGTTTATCGGTTCAGCAATCTCTGCCCTCGGATTTTGTGGGCACGATCTCTTATATCGGGAGTACAGGCACGAACCTGCTCACGCTTTCTGAAGTGAATGTCCAGGATCCGGTTACGAACCTTCGTCCATATCCTGACTTCGGAGAAGTCAGTTGGCGAGGCAACAAGAACAGCAGCAGCTACGAAGGACTCTCGGTTGCCGTGAAACGATCCTTCTCGCGCGGTTTGCTGATTGCCGCAAACTATATGTGGTCGCACGAGATTGACAACGGCTCCAACGGCAGCGGCGATGGGGACTCACTGGTGGCCCAAAATGTCGCTTGCCAGGAATGCGAACGCGCCTCCGGCATCTGGGATGTGCGCCACGTCTTCAATGCTAACGCCGTTTACCAGCTTCCGTTCGGGCCGGGCAGACAACACTTAAATGAACGCGGAGTACTGAGCAGTGTCCTTGGTTCCTGGGAACTGACCAGCACGGTCGTGGCGCGTACAGGATTTCCCATCAACGTCACTATCGATCGTTCCGCTTCCGCGGTGCCCGACGGCAACAACGTAGATCAGCGTCCTGACCTTGTGCCCGGTGTCTCGCTTACTCCGCTCGGAGGTTCAACCATCGCCGAGTGGATTAACCCGGCAGCGTTTGCCACTCCGGCAGCAGGCACATTCGGCAATGCTCCCCGCGATGTGGCCCGTGGGCCGGGCGCGTGGCAAATCGACATGGGGGTAGGGAAGCACATTCCATTGACCGAACGAGCAAGTCTTAATTTTCGCGCCGAATTCTTCAACATCTTCAACCATCCACAATATGGGCTGCCCCTGTCAGACTTTTCGATTGCTCCGGGTCCAAACGGCTTCGGCAACATTATTGGCACGGTGAACACTACGACTCCCGTGAGTCCGGTGGGCACGGGGACGCCGCGCGAGATTCAACTCTCGTTGCGGGTTGCGTTCTAGATTATTTCCAGGCTGACGCGCGCGGTTCAGTAGCGCCAAGCGAACAGGAGTTTGAAGCTCTGGGCGTTCCCGCCTCCCTGACCGTACTTTCTTTGACCATAGGACTCACAGAAATTAAACAGAGAATCTCGTGAGTCGCATTTGCGCGGGTAATCATCGAAACTGTTAGTGGGGTTTCGCTCTTCAACGCAGATGCGCCCTTCCGCTCGTTGACCTCAGAAAATGTGGCTCGGTGTGAGCGCACGGTCCTTTGAGCTGCTGGAGTTTTGCACGCGAAGTCTCTACTCATGATGGTCGAGGCGCTTAAGCGAGGAAGTGAAGTCTGTCGCGTGGATAACAATCAAGCCGATAACAATTCAATGAAGGAGGACTTATGGAACCACGTTTCAACTATGTCAAGATAGCCCCTGGAATCTACCACGCAATGCTGGGCTTGGAGCACTATCTCCATGAGTGCGGCCTGGAAGAACCTCTAATCAATTTGGTATGCATGCGCGCATCGCAGATTAACGGATGCGCCTATTGTCTCGACATGCACTCGAAGGACCTGCGGGCCGGCGGGGAAACCGAGCAACGTATCTACACGTTAGAGGCGTGGCGGGAATGTCCCTTCTATACCGAACGCGAGCGGGCGGCGCTGGAATGGACGGAGGCGCTGACGCTGATTACCGATGGGCACGTGTCGGATGAGGTCTATGAGCACGTGCACGAACACTTCAATGACAAAGAGTTGGCGGATCTGACACTCGCCGTCGTAAGCATCAACGGCTGGAATCGCCTGAACATTGCCGCTCGGACCGTTCCCGGGGACTACAAGCCGGGCCAATTCCGCACGAAAAAGGTCGCATGAGTCGGGAAGTCGTATAAAAGTGCAGGGAGGCGTTTTGGAAACGCCTCCCTGAATTCACCCGTTTCGCCGAGATCAGGCGATCTCGAAGCGATCATGGTCCATCACTTTGGACCACGCAGCCACGAAATCCTTCGCGAACTTTTCTTTCGAATCCGCGCAGGCATAGACCTCAGCGAGCGACCGCAGCTGCGAGTGTGAACCGAAGATGAGGTCGACCCGCGTGCCAGTCCACTTGACTTGGTTCGTCTTGCGGTCGCGGCCCTCGAAGACTTCTCCGGCTCCATTCGAGCCAGTCGACCTCTGCCACTGCGTGTTCATATCGAGCAGGTTGACGAAGAAGTCGTTGGTTAACGTTTCTGGCTTCTTGGTGAAGACGCCGTGCTTCGACTTCCCCGTGTTTGCGCCGAGGACGCGCAGGCCGCCGACCAGAACCGTAAGCTCTGGCGCCGTCAGTCTTAGCAACTGAGCCTTATCGATCAGTTGTTCTTCTGCCGACAAGCGTCCGTTGCCGTGGCGATAGTTTCGGAAGCCGTCGGCTTTCGGCTCGAGCGGCTCGAAGGATTCGACATCGGTCTGTTCCTGCGAAGCGTCCATGCGTCCCGGTGTGAATGGAACCTTCACTTTAATTCCGGCCTTTTTTGCCGCTTCCTCAACGCCAACGCAGCCGCCGAGAACGATCAGGTCCGCAAGCGAGACCTTCATCTTGCCCGACTTCGCGTTGAATTCCGTCTGGATTGCTTCCAGCTTCTTCAGCACCTTGGCGAGTTCGGTGGGCTGATTCACTTCCCAATTCTTTTGCGGTTCCAGCCGGACGCGCGCACCGTTCGCTCCTCCGCGCTTATCAGAGCCGCGGAACGTCGACGCCGATGCCCATGCGGTCGAAACCAGTTGAGAGATTGATAGCCCAGACTTCAGAATCTTTGCTTTGAGAGCGACAATTTCCTTTTCCCCGATCAACTTGTGATTGACAGCAGGGATCGGGTCTTGCCACGGCAACTGCTCTTTCGGAACCAGCGGCCCAAGATAACGCACGATCGGTCCCATATCGCGGTGCGTGAGCTTAAACCACGCCCGGGCAAACGCATCAGCAAACTGATCAGGATGCTCGTGGAACCGCCTTGAGATTTTTTCGTACGCTGGATCGAATCGCAAGGAAAGATCCGTGGTCAGCATGGTGGGCGCGTGACGCTTTTTAGGATCGAACGCATCGGGTATCGTTCCATTGCCAGCGCCGTTCTTCGGGGTCCACTGGTTTGCGCCGGCCGGGCTCTTTGTGAGTTCCCAGTCGTATTTGAAAAGATTCTCGAAGAAGTTATTGCTCCACTTCGTGGGCGTCGTGGTCCAGGTGACTTCCAGGCCGCTGCCGATCGCGTCGGTGCCCCTGCCGGATTTGAATTTGCTCCTCCAGCCGAGGCCTTGTTCCTCAATGGTCGCTGCTTCCGGCTCCGGGCCGACATTCGTTGCGGGGCCGGCGCCGTGAGTCTTGCCGAAGGTGTGGCCGCCGGCAATCAGCGCAACGGTTTCTTCGTCGTTCATGGCCATACGGCGGAAGGTCTCGCGAATATCCCTGGCTGCCGCGAGAGGATCGGGATTGCCGTTTGGTCCTTCCGGATTCACATAGATCAGGCCCATTTGCACCGCGGCGAGAGGATTCGAAAGGTCGCGGTCGCCCGAGTAGCGCTCGTCTGCCAGCCACTTGCCCTCGGAGCCCCAGTAGACGTCCTCTTCCGGTTCCCATACATCGGCGCGTCCGCCGCCGAAACCGAAAGTCTTGAAGCCCATCGATTCGAGCGCAACATTGCCGGCAAGAATCATGAGATCAGCCCAGGAAATTTTCTTACCGTACTTTTGCTTGATCGGCCACAGCAGGCGGCGGGCTTTGTCGAGGTTTACGTTATCCGGCCAGCTGTTGAGCGGCGCGAAACGCTGTTGGCCAGCTCCAGCTCCGCCTCGGCCATCGCCGATGCGATACGTACCGGCGCTGTGCCATGCCATCCGGATGAACAACGGGCCGTAGTGACCAAAGTCGGCCGGCCACCAATCTTGAGAGTCGGTCATTAACTTGGTCAGATCCTTGACTACGGCCTTGAGGTCGAGGCTCTTGAATTCTTTGGCATAGTCGAAATCCTCGCCCATCGGATCCGACAGGTTGGAGTGCTGGTGAAGAACCTGAAGATTCAGTTGATTCGGCCACCAGTCGCGATTCATGGGAGCGGAGGCTCCGTGGTTAAAAGGGCACTTGGATTCGGTTTTAGGTTCAGTCGACGCGTGCTGCTCTTGTTTGGCGAGTTCTGTTTCCATGATTTTCTCCTGAAGCTTCAAATAGAAGGACTGCGATGAAAGTTCAAAAAGCGATTTGTTGGCCGATGTGGAAAATCACCGCGGCGTTTAGCTGACGTACATGATTCGTTTCGATCCGCACAGCGATGACTCTACCGGGAGACGCGGCGCGGAGCGCACTTCGTGCAGAGCCCACGAAAAATCAATTCGGATTCGCGAAGAATCCGCTTGCCGAGCGACCGCGAAGCTGGCTTGGGCACATCAAACCACTCCACGTCTTCCACATTGCCGCAGCGGTCGCAAATAAAGTGGTGATGGCGCATGCCTTTTGCGTCGAATCGAGCCGCGCGGCCTTCCACGGCAACTTCGCGCACCAGGCCCGCCTGCACCAGGTCCCGCAGATTGTTATACGTAGTTGCCCGTGAGCATCGCGGATCCAGGGCATTGACGGCTACGAAGATTTCCGCCGCCGTGGGATGCCGGTTGCATTCCATCAGGAATGCCATCACGGCGTAGCGTTGCGCTGTGCACCGCAACCCGCTGTCTTCCAAAGACCTTTTGATGGAGTCGGCGTGCATGAGTTGTTTAGATTATTTCTAAGCTAGTATTTTATCAGAATTGCACCTTGCGAACGCAATAGGCAGGGAAGACAGCTGGCGCGCAATTTCTGGGACCGCCGGGGACCTCTCGAGATTCTATTCAGTCAATCGCGGTGCAACCGACATGCGTGCTCCTTTCAGGAGCCAGCTTTACTGGTAAACGCGTGGACGACCTCGCAAGTAGTGCTTAAAGTGATATTCAACGTCAGATCGATTTTGCTCACGCACGCGCGCTGCGATGGTTGCGAAAGCGGTCCACTTGCAATATAAAGGCTGCTTTCGTGCGGCGCTGTTCTCCGCCGATGAACGTGAGGCGATCGATGAAAGCTAGAGTCCAATTGTTACTTACAATTCTTACCCTCGGATCGGGGACCATGGTGGCTCAGTCCAGCTACGATCTGAAATCTCCGGATGCTCGCGTGGAAGTTCGAATTCGAACTTCCGGCCAGCTTCGCTACGACGTTCTCCTGCGGGGCACGGCGTTGCTCGAAAATTCACTTCTATCGCTGGACGTCGATCACAAGAAACTGGGCGTTGACCTGAAGGTCCTGAATGCAAAACCGCGGACTTACGATCAGATCATCCAGCCAGTGGTGCGTCAGAAATTCGCAAAGATTCGCGATCACTATAACGAACTCAGACTCACGATGGAGGGCGGCTGGGCGGTTATCTTTCGCGCATACAATGAAGGTGTCGCCTATCGGTTCGAGACATCGTTTCCTGAGAAGCAAATAAAAGTCTTTAGCGAGCAGGCAGACTTCAACTTTGCCGGCAACTTTGTTGTTTATTACCCGCAGGAGGATAGCTTTTACTCGCACAATGAGCGCAAGTATCTGCCGCAACATTTGAACGAAGTCTCGCCGTCCTTCCTGGCGACGTTGCCCGCCGTGGTCGACGCGGGACACGGAGCCAAGGTGGCGATTGCCGAGTCGGATTTGAGCGACTATCCCGGCCTGTGGCTGACTGGCGCAGCGCCGCAGTTCGCGCTGCATGGGACTTTTCCGCCGTATCCCACAAAAGAACAGCAGACCAGCGATCGTGACTACAAAGTGATCGAATCAGCCGACTATATTGCCGTGACCGCCGGAACCCGCACGTTTCCCTGGCGCGTCGTGGGAATTGCCGATCACGATGGCGACCTGATCACAAATCAGTTGGTCTATCTTCTCGAAAGCCCATCAAAATTCGAAGACACTTCGTGGATTCATCCCGGCAAAGTGGCATGGGACTGGTGGAATGACTGGAACATCTACGGCGTGGATTTTGCGGCCGGAATCAATACAAAGACGTACGAATACTACGTCGACTTTGCCGCGAAGTATGGAATTCCTTATATCATTCTCGACGATGGCTGGTACAAGCTCGGAAATCTGCTCGAAGTTACGCCCGAGCTCAACATGAATGAGCTCGTCGCATACGCCAAGCAAAAGAATGTGGGACTGATCTTGTGGGCTTCGTGGAAGACGCTCGATGATCAGCTGATTCCCGCGCTCGACCAGTTCGAAAAGTGGGGGATCAAAGGCATCAAAGTGGATTTTATGCAGCGCAGCGATCAGATCATGGTCAACTATTTTGAGAGAGTCTGCCGCGAAGCTGCGAAGCGGCACATGCTAGTTGACTTTCATGGCGATCAGAAGCCCGCGGTGATGATGCGGACGTGGCCCAACCTGATCAACACCGAAGGTGTGCGCGGGATGGAGTGGAGCAAGTGGAGCTGGGAATCCGAGCCTGCCCACAACGTCAGCTTGCCCTTTACTCGCATGTTCCTTGGCCCGATGGACTTTACTCCCGGGGCGATGCGCAACGCGACCCGCAAAACTTTTGCTCCGATCATGTCGCAGCCCATGGCGCTGGGCACACGGTGCCAGCAGCTTGCGATGTACGTGATCTACGAAGCGCCTTTACAGATGCTCTCTGACAGCCCATCGAACTACCTGCGCGAGCCGGAAGTCATGGAGTTTCTGGCGCCCGTGCCGACGGAATGGGACGAGACGAAGGTACTCGACGCGAAAATCTCGCAGTATGTCCTGCTGACGCGCCGCAACGGCTCTGACTGGTACGTGGGAGCGATGACGGATTGGACGCCTCGCGACCTGGAGGTTGATTTTTCTTTCCTGCCGGAGGGAAATTTTACGCTGGATGCATACGAAGACGGAGTGAATGCAGACCGCAACGCCAGCGATTACAGGAAATCAACCCGCCAGATCACGCGAGAAACGAAGCTCAAGATTCATCTCGCGCCAGGCGGAGGATTCACGGCGCGAGTGCACAAGTGAGCGCTCCAGCTATTTCGGGTTTTTGGGTCGTGGCAATGCGCGCATGGCACCGGTAGAAATGCCGCCATCCACCAGAATTGTCTGTCCGGTCACGTAGCGGCTCGATTCCGATGCGAGAAACACGATCGCGCCATCAAGATCGCGCAGCTGCCCTGGACGCTTTAGGGGAATGCGCTCGGTTAGATACGAGACCCACTCTTCATCTTCATAGAGCACTTTGTTTTGTTCGGTGCGGAACCAGCCCGGCGCCAGACAGTTCACCGTGATGCCAAATCTACCCCAATCGTCCGCCAGGCTCATGGTGAGCTGGCGTATGCCGCCGCGGCTGGCGCCGTACGCGGCGAGCCCCGCATAGCCGGCGACGCTCGTCACGGAACCGATGTTGATGATCCGCCCGTAACCCCGTGGCAGCATGAAACGCGCGACCGCTTGCGCGACAAAAAAACTGCCGCGGAGATTCGTGTCAAGAACCAGGTTCCAGTCGTCCCAGGTTACATCGAGAGCGGGCTTGCGAACGTTGCAGCCGGCGTTGTTCACCAGAATGTCAATTTGACCGAAAGCCGCGTGGGCCACGTTGGTCGCGTGCTCGATACTCTTCTGATCGCGAACATCGAGTTCGACAGACAACACCCGGCGGCCGAGCGCGCGAATCTCGGCTTCGAAGTCGAGGAGCGACTCACGCTTGCGGCTTGTAAGGACAAGATCTGCACCCGCCTTGGCGAGAGCGCACGCGAAATGCTGGCCGAGGCCACGGCTCGTGCCAGTGACCATAGCCACGCGGCCGGTGAGATCGAATAACTCGCTCACGCGGGGGCTCCTGGCTCGAGAACGACTTTCATCAGTCCTGGCTCGCGAGAGTAAAGCCGCTCAAACCAACGCGCTCCTTCGGCAAGCGGGGCTACAGCGCTGATGAGCGGCTGAACTTTAATCTTTCCGCTACTCATCAATTCAATCGCCGGCGGATATTCTCCCGCCGACGCACAAGAACCATGCAAAGTGATCTGGCGGCTTACCACCTTCTGCAGTGGAATTGTGACTTCCGGAGAAATGTTTCCCACCAGTACAACATTCCCACCCTTGCGAACGCAGTTGATGGCGGAATGAACCGCCGGAGAGTTGCCCACGGCCTCGACTGCGACATCCACGCCGCCTCCATCGGTCGCTCGCAGAACTTCCTGATGGAAGTCTTCTCCCACGGGAATCGTAGCCGTTGCGCCCAGCGATTCGCTCCGCTTCAGGCGATTGGCATCGATATCTGTGACAAGAACGCGCGAGCAGCCCGCGACTCTCAGCGCCTGCTGAATCAGCAATCCGATCGTGCCCGCTCCGACAACCAGAGCGCTGGAGCCCGGTCTGATTGGGACCAGTGAAACGGCGTGAAGCGCAACCGACACCGCCTCAAGCAATGCGGCTTCATGAAACGAGAGATTTTCCGGAAGCAAGTAAGTGATCCGAGCCGGAAGTGCGACGAACTCCGCGAAAGCGCCGGCGCGCCGATAGTCTCCGCAGGAAACGCCCAGAACTTCGCGCCGGTCGCAGAGATTGACCTCGCCCCGGCGGCAAGGTGGGCACTCGCCACAATAAATGGTCGAGTCGAACGTGACGCGGTCGCCTACGTGGAATGCTTGAACGCTCTCTCCAACCTGCGCAACAATTCCCGCCGCTTCATGCCCCATCACCAGCGGCGGAATCCGGCGGCCGGACGACCCGTCGTAACCGTGTACGTCGCTTCCGCAGATGCCACATGCCGCTACCCGCACCAGGATTTCGTCCCGCGCCGGTACAGGCTCCGGTACGTCTACGAGTTCAAGCTTCTTGTATTCCGACAGCAGCAGGGCTTTCATGTTCGACTTTCATTCAACATACTGGTCAATTGCAAGCACCGAAAACATGTTAAGTTCCGTGTCCGGCAGTAACGATCCCAGTGCCTTCGCGGACGGTGATGATCTGGTTCGCCTTCACATTGGTGAACCGCTCAATTTTTTGTGTAGTCGGCCATTTTATTTCGATGGCATCCGCGACCTCGGACTTGCCCAAGCCGAAGTGCAGTCGTAAATCGCCCTGCGACATGACGCTCGAACCGCTATGCACCTCGGCGATCTGCGCGTGCGTACCGGTGACCACGCGCGCCCGCGCGCCGATCGCGGTTCGATTGCACTTTGTGCCAATCAACTTCAGCTTGATCCAGTTTTGCTTGTTGCCGCCGTCGTTGCGCAGCAGCGAGGGCATATCGCCTAGGTTGAGAACGAGCACATCGATGTCGCCATCGTTGTCGTAATCCCCGAAGGCGGCGCCGCGGCTCGAAAAGTGTTCTGCGATGCCCGGGCCCATGAGCGCGGAAACATCTTTGAATTGGCCGTTGCGCAGGTTCTTATAAACCAAACGTGGATTCTTGTAGCTCTGCCCGGTATCGTGCGCGTCTATCTGCGGATAAACGTGGCCATTGATCTGAATGATGTCCTGCCAGCCGTCGTTATCGTAGTCGACGAATCCGCAGCCCCAGGCCACATACCGGTTGTTGATGCCGATGCCCGATGCGAAGGTGGCATCGCTAAAGGTGCCGTCTCCATTGTTGTGATAAAGATTGCACGTGTCGTCCGCGAAATTTGTTTTGAAAATGTCGAGCCAGCCGTCGCAATCGTAGTCGCCCACCGCAACGCCCATGCCGGCCTGCTCGTGGCCATCTTCGCTGTAGGCACAGCCGGCGAGCATCGCGATGTCGGTAAAAGTCCCGTCGTGATTGTTGCGGAACAGAATGCTGGGCTGCGAATCGACGGCAACGTAGATGTCAGGCCAGCCGTCATTGTCGAAGTCATAGGAAACGGCTGTGATTGAGTAGCGCGGCCCGGGTTTCAGAATGCCGGCTTTCGCGGACACGTCCACGAAAGTTCCATCGCCATTGTTGTGGAACAGGATATTCGTGTCGCCGGTCAAGCCGCGGGGACCGCACATGACCGGGATGCCCTTCCATTGGCATTCCGGCGGCGCGACCGGTCCGGGCGTTTGCGCGGGATCGAGCTTGATGTAATTGCAGACGAAGAGGTCGAGATGGCCATCTCGGTCGTAATCAAGAAAAGTGCAGCCCGCTCCCCAGCGAATCTGCTCGTTGTAGAGACCGGCCTTGCGAGTCACGTCGGTAAACGTTCCGTCTCCATTGTTGTGAAAAAGAATGTTGTGACCCCAGAAGCCGCAGAACAGATCGTCCCAGCCGTCGTTGTCGTAGTCTCCCACGCAGACTCCGGTTTGCCAGCCGGTTCGTGCGAGGCCCGATTTCTCGGTAACGTTGGAAAAGGTTCCATCCCGATTGTTCTTGAAAAGTTGCGACGTGGGCGCTTTGCCTTCCGCCCACTTCTCGCCGAGGCGCGTCCCGTTTGTCAGGTAAATATCGAGCCAGCCATCACTGTCGTAGTCGAAGAATGCGATGCCGCTGCCTTTCGCCTCGATGATGTAGCGCTTGTTCGTGTCCGATCCCCACACGTTCGGGATCGTCAATCCGGCTTCTTTCGCGACGTCAACAAACTGAACCGGCTCGGTGGATTCGCTGGTTTTTGAATCAAGCCAGAGTTGGCGCTTCCATCGCCAGAGCGGCGTGGAGAGCGCATCCATGAGAGTGCTGCCGAGAACGAGCAAGGAAGATCCGAGAAAATGACGCCGCGATCCCATTACTTGGCCGCCCCAAATCGCAGAAATCTGTGCGGCACGATGCCCGCACCCTCTTTTACAGCGATGATCTGATCGGGGGAAATATCGGAGAGTTTCTGCACGGCTCCGCTGGGCCAGGTGATTTCCAGAGAATCGATCCGGTTTCTCCCTCCAAGGCCAAAGTGAATGCGGGGATCGCTTGCTGACATGTATCCCATCCCACCCTTTGCTTGCTCTACTTGGACCACGCCTTGAGAAGTCAGCTTCAGCGAAGAACCAATTCCGTCGCGATTCGATTTTGTACCGATCAGCAAAACAGTAAGCCAGTGATTGGCATTGCCGCCGTCGTTGCGCAGCAGGGAAGGGAAGTCACCGCGATTGTTGGTGGCAATGTCGATGTCGCCGTCATTGTCATAGTCCGCAGTCGCGACGCCTCGCCCCACGATCGGCCGCATGAAATCAGGACCTAGCGCTTCGGAGACTTTTTCGAAATGTCCCTTGCCCAGATTACGGAACATGAGCAGCGGCTCTTTGTATGAGACCTCCGAATGATACAGCTGGACGTTGTCGAGCATCGCGCCATTGAGTTGCAGAATGTCGTTCCAACCATCGTTGTCGTAGTCCAGGAACTTCATCGAAACGCCGCTGAGCAGGATCGCTTTGTTACCCAGACCTGAGCTGAAAGTGTCGTCGGTAAATGTGCCGTCATGATTGTTGTGATAGAGACGATTCAACTCGAAGTCGAGGTGCGTAACATAAATATCAAGCCAGCCATCGCCATCAACGTCGGATGCGTCAATGCCCATCCCTGCCTCGTAGCGACCATCCTCGCTGGCGGCGATTCCCGATACCAGGGAGACGTCGTCAAAGGTTCCATCGTGTTTGTTGATGAACAAGAAATTGGGCCATGAATCGTTCGCCACGGCAATGTCAGGCCAGCCATCGTTGTTGAAATCGGCAAGCACGACGCCCATGCCCTTGGCTTCAGGCTTGCCCACACCGGAGGCCTCGCTCACATCGGTGAATGTTCCATCGTGATTGTTGTGATAGAGCTTGATGCGCTGGCCTTTGTAGTTTCCTGGATGACAATAGGAACGATAGTCGGGGCGATGCTCTCCGCACCAGATATTGTTTTTCGGGCTCCACTCGATGTAGTTCGTGACAACAAGATCGAGCCAGCCGTCCTTGTCGTAATCGAACCAGCCCGCGCTGGTGGACCAACCGCCGTCGTCTGCGACATGCGCTTTCGCAGTGACATCAGTAAACGTGCCGTTGCCGTTATTGTGGTAGAGAATCGCGCGATTGTAGCCAGTGATGTAGATGTCGGGATATCCGTCGTTGTCAAAATCGGCGACAGCGATCCCTTGACCGTAGTGGCCTTCGCCGCCAATGCCCGCTTTCTCCGTCACGTCGGTGAAAGTTCCGTCGCCATTATTGTGGTACAAGGCCGAACGCAGGGGATGAACGGGCTTGTAGATGTCGGTCGCAGCCGACTGCACGAAGAAAACGTCCATCAACCCGTCTTGATCGTAATCGAGCCAGCCTAGGCCGGTTCCCATGGTTTCGAGGTAATACTTTTCTTCCGTCTGCGTAGAATCCTGCTGGAACGTGATGCCGGACTCTTTGCGAACATCGGTGAAGCGGACCGAAACCGCGGGCGGGTTCGCCAATGCAGGGGCCTGCTGAGCATGAATGGGAGCGAAGAAGAGCGATCCGGCGGCGATGCAACAGCTCACAATCATTGCGTTGGTAAAAAAGCGGCCACGACCTGGCCGAGACTGTTTCCCCGTTCCCCGAAGCAAGAGTGATTCCGTTCACGCCTTGATGCGAGCGGCGAGAGTACTTTGCGTTGCATTCTAACGCAGGGTGAAGTTCGCGCTCAAAGCGTGCGGTCGGCGATGATCAGCGCGAACTGCATAAATTGCTGGCGCGCTTCGCTCGTGAAAGGATCTTTCGGAGATACCGTGGCTACCGGCGCATGCGAGAGTGCCTGTTCGATTCGCTGCACATCCAAACCTCCGGCATTGCTTCCCTTGAATCGGTTCAGCACCTCGCGCGCTCTTTCGATTTGCCCAGTCTGGTAGTAGAAAACGCCGAGCGTGGAATAGCTGCCCGCCCACTCGGGAAGCAAGTCGACGGCACGCTCCAGGTGCTCGCCGGCTTTGGCGGTGTTGCCTTGCATGGCGGAGATGAGCCCGAGCCCCCACTGAATCTTGCCCGAGGCGGGAATCCTGTCGAGTCCCTTCTTCAGCGTTTGTTCGGCGCTTGTGGAATCGCCACTGCGAAGTTGCACCAGCATGAGCGACAGGTAGTATTGATCGTTGTCTGGATTGCGCGCGATGGCGTCGCGGAAAATCTCCGTGCTGCGTGTGTTCTCTCCAAGATGCGTGTAGATGTCGCCGAGCAGTGAAAGGCATGTGTCGTCGGTCTGTCCTGTTGCCGAAATCGTCTGAGCCGTCTGCAGAGCCTCCGCGTAGGAGCCTTTGCGGAAGTATGCATTGGCCAAGTCGAACTTGAGCTCGTCGGAACTTTGGTTGGCGCGCAGCGCATTTTGAAAATGGAACACAGCTTCGTCGTACAGATGATATTGCGCCAGCAGCACGCCGGTTCCGGTTTGGGTTCGATAGTCGCTGGAACTCAACTGGTCAAGTTGTGCGACAGCTTCGAGTGCCTCCTGGCGTTGTCCCAGCTTCAGGTAAGCCTCGGCTAGCAGATAGAGGTCGCGCGGCTGTCCGGGGTTCTTTTTGATCTGCGCTGTTAGTTCGGTCACGTCAAGTTGCGTTCGCTCCCGCGCCGAAAGCTGCGACCGATTCTCGAGATAGTCGAAGAGGTGCTGATAGGGATACGGCCCGGGAGAAGAATTCTTCGAGAGTGTCTGGAAGACCTGCAAGTCGCGCTGCGCCGCGTCCATTTGATGCAAACCGCGCTCGAGCATTGCCAGCTTGTAGTATCCGGGGGCCGGATCGCGGCTGGTTTTCACGTAGCGGCGAAGCAAATCAACCGCCTCGGCGTATTTCTTGTCTTTGGTGCGAAGATTCGCCAGTTCGAGGAGCGCATCGGCAAAGCCGGGATGCAGGCGCAAGGCTTCCTGAAATTTTTCATTTGCGGCAGAAGTATCTCCCCGTCTTTCTTCGATGAAGCCGATGTTGTACAGACACGCCACGTTTTTAGGATCGCGCTTGAGGCCCTCTTCGAAATATTCAAGAGCGTCGTCAAAACGTCCGAGATGGCGGTAGGAAAGCCCCAGGAAGGTGTACGAACGGGCGGAGGGATCCAGGTCAATCAGATTCTTGAACTCTTCGATCGCCTGGTTGGCCTTGCCTGACATGAAATAACTCTCGCCCAGCGCGGCGTGCAGATCGAGTCGCCGCGGCGCGATCTTGATGCCCGATTCCAGCAGCGGAATGGCGTCCTCGTAAAAGTTCTGCCCCATGCTCACCCGGGCCAGCAGGAAAATGATGTCGGTGTTCTCAGGTGCGATCTTATGCGCGCGCGCCAGCAAATCTAACGCGTCTACGGGACGCGACTGCTCGTCGTACGCGCGAGCCAGCAAGTACATGGCATCGGCTGAATCTGGCGTAAGCGCCAGCGCGCGGTGCAGGACGAGTTCAGCCTTCGAATAGTTCGCGGAGCTGAGGTAAACCTGACCCAGATTGAAGAGGATTTCAAATGTCCCGGGATTCAGGCTGTCTGCTCTTTCCAGTTCGAGTTCAGCGGGTCGGTATTGTTTTTCAGAGGCCAGAAGTAGCCCAAGTGTGAAGTGCCGCTGTACCTCATTGTGGCTCTCAGTCGAAAGTTGCCGGGCCAGGCTCAATCCTTCGGTGGTGCGCTTCGCTTGCAAGAACGCGCGCACGAGGTTCATTCGTGCTTCCAGCGTCGCTGGATGAACGCGCTGCAAGAGCGGGATCGCCGCGGGTGCCTTTCCTCCCGCTAACAGCAGTAAGGCGAGGTTGTAGTTCGCTTGCTGGTCCGATGGAGCAATGGCCAATGCCTTGCGAAACTCCCTCTCCGACAGATCGTTCTTTTCCGCCGAAGCGTAAAGATTTCCCAGGTTGGTGTGGGTCCGCGCCGAAGTCGGGTTCAGGTTGATCGCGTGCTGAAACGCATCTAGTGCGCCGTCATAGTCCCTCTGCGTGCTGCAAATAATCCCAAGCAGGTTGTAGCCATCGACACTTAACGGATGCGAATGCAGAAATTCCTGTACGGTTTGTTTGGCTTCTGCAACACTGCCTTGCCTCAGAAGCGACTCAGCCTGCTTCAGTTCCGGTGCCTGGGTAACGACGGCCACGGACTTGTGTGCCGCTTGCTGCGCCTGGACTTGAATCCACCCGGAAACATTGAGCCACAACGCCGAGCTCCCGCACGTAAGTAGGAGCGTGGCTCTGCGCCGCAGAAATCGTGTGGGGTTCGACATCGTGTGATGGATGATCACTGTAGTACAGAGAACCGGAAGCAGGTCTTTTTGGGAGTGTATCAGGCGTGATGACCCGCCACCGGGCCGGACGAGCCGCCAACCACCAGTTCCGCTCCAATGTGGTATTCCTTGCCGTGAGCGTGCTCTGAATTTGTGAGCTCATGCAGCGCGTCGGCAGCCATGCGTCCGAGCAAGTCTCGGTGAATGTCCACAGTTGTCAGTGACGGGTTGCTGTATTCCGCCAGCCGGGTTTTGTCGAATCCAGTGACAGACACGTCCTCGGGCACGCGAAAACCGCATCCTAACAGGCCTTTCACTACTCCGATTGCGGTGAGGTCGTTAATTGCTACGACCGCAGTTGGTCGTGGCTTCATGGCGGCAACCGCTCGGCCCGCTTCCAGTCCGCCCTCGAAGCGCAGGTCGCCGGGAAGAATCGGCCCCACGGTCAGTCCCAGCTCAGTCATGCATTTTTCATAGGCCTCCCGCCGGACCCGGTTCGACTTGAGCCCCTCGCGTCCGGCTGTGAATGCGATCCGCCGGTGGCCGTGTCCGTACAGGTAGCGAACTACTTGCCGGATTCCGGATTCGTAGTCGATGCGCAGGTTACTCATATAACCGCGCACCGGGGCGAGGTCGAGAAAGGTGACGGCAATCCTGCGACGCGCCATCTCATGCACCAGCTTCATGCTGATCTCTGACGTCATGATGGCGACACCCCGGACTTTGTGTTCCATCATTCGCGCCGCGGCTTCCCGGGTACGATGCGGATCGTAGTTCGTGTCGCTGAGAATCGCGTCATACCCGAGCTCGCGGGCGCGGGTTTCAAAGCTCTTGATTACCTCGGGGAAGAAAGGGTTCTCAATATCAGAAACGATGATTCCGAGGGGCCGGCGATTGTTTGAAGCCAGCCTTCGGGCATGAACGTCGGGCACGTATCCCAGTCGCCTGACGGTCGCGAGCACCTGCCGCCGGGTATTCGCGCCTACTTTGCCCGTATTGTTCAGGACGTTCGATACAGTCGCGGTAGACACTCCGGCAGCGTGCGCGACTTCGCGAATGGTTACGGTGATCATTTACCGCCGAATGTGGACCGCAAAAAATACCGACAAATTGGTTTAGGCGAGGCGCAACTCTGCCGCAACGACGACTTAGCTGAGCGGGGTGGAGTGTAGCACAGAAGAAAAATTTCTTGACAGCCATTTCTCAAGCATGATAATTCAAAACAACTAGTTAAACGGTTAAGTTCCTGAACGCCGCTTTTCGCGCTCTATGCGGAACGCAGGTGTTGGGGCTTCTGGGGTTTCAACGATAAATCGCGTGCGGATGACATCAAGAGGCCGGATGTCGGTTGATTTAAGACGCTATTGGTCGGAGAAGTGCGTTTGCATTCGAATACTGCCACTTCACGGTACGGCTTCGACGCCTTATCTGGGGCCAGAGAGATTGTCCTCGAAGTCAACTCGGTGACTGAGTTCGAGCCCACGACGGTTCGGACGAGGAGAGCGACATGCGCCTTATCAGCAATTCTCAGCTTTTGCGGGTTCTGCTACTCGTTCTTGGGGTGAGCTGGCTGGGCGCTCTCCTCCACGCCCAGGTAGACACCGGTTCCATCACTGGAACCGTTACAGATCAGTCTGGCGCGGTGATGAACGGAGCGCGAGTAACGCTTACGAACGCCGGAACAGGTACATCTCTCACAACCACTACAAGCGGCGACGGTGGGTACAAGTTCTCGCCCGTCCGAATCGGTACCTACAAGCTCGAAGTTACGTCGCAAGGGTTTCAGACCATGACCCGGACCGATGTGAGTGTGAACATCGGTTCCAATATCGAGCTGAATTTCACCCTAAAGGCAGGCAGCCAGACCGAAACCGTGGAAGTGACGGCGACGACGCCTGTTTTGCAGAACCAGGATGCATCGGTTGGGCAGGTCGTCGATCAGCGCAGCGTCAATGATCTGCCTCTGAACGGCAGGAATTTCACCTTCCTCGCCCAGTTGGTGCAAGGGGTTAATTCTCCGCAATCGGACACCCGCGGCAACGCCGCCTCGGGCGCATTCTCCGCCAATGGCTTCCGGCCGGCGCAGAACAACTACATGCTCGATGGAATCGACAATAACTCCGACACAGTCGATTTTCTCAACGGTACAAACTACGTTGTTCTCCCGCCCGTCGATGCCATCCAGGAATTCAAGGTTCAAACCACCGATTTCGGCGCGGAATTCGGCCGCTCCGGCGCGGCGGTTCTGAATGCAACCCTGAAGTCGGGTTCGAATCAGTATCACGGCGACGTCTGGGAGTTCTTCCGCAACGATAAACTCGACGCCCGGGACTTTTTTGAGCACAACTGCACTAGCGGCATCTGCACGCCGGCACAAAAAGGCGAATTGCGCTGGAATCAGTTCGGTGGAACCTTCGGGGGACCGATCATCAAGAACAAGATTTTTTTCTTTGGGGATTTTCAGGCGTGGCGGCTGCGACAAGGGCAGCCGCAATCCGGCAGCGTGCCGACTACGGCGGAGATGTCCAGCCTCTCCACCGCGACCGCCAATTTTCAGGATTTGATTACCGGCCAATCAGGGACGCATGCCGACGCAATGGGAAGAACCATGCCCCTGGGCACGATTCTGGATCCGGCCACCACGCGCACCTTCGGTACAGGATTTGTGCGTGACCCGTTCACGACGGTCTGCGCCAATGAACCCGCTAATTTCACCTACACGCTGGCCGCCTGCCCCGACCTGAACATGATTTCAACCTCGCGGCTGGATACTAACGCGATTGCTCTGATGCAGCTTTATCCGGCTCCGACCAACTCGAACCTGTTTTCGAACTACACGCACTCGCCCCTCCTGGTGCAAAACGAGAAGCAATTCGATGCGCGCCTGGATGTCAATCCGTCTCAGAAGGATCAGCTCTACTACAGCTTTAGTTATGACGACAAACCTGAGCTCATCCCCAGCATCTTCGGCGGCGTGGCTGACGGCGGCGGGTTCTTTCAGGGCAATCAGACAGCGCTCTCGCAGCATAGCGCCATCGTCTGGAATCACATTTTCACGCCGACCACCACTAACGTCCTACGCGCAGGCCTCAACTATCTGCACACCACGCGCAATATCCCAGAGGCTACCGATCTGAGCGATATTCCGAGCCAGTTCGGAATTCTGGGAATACCGCAAACGAAAGAAAATGGCGGATTGCCCGCCTTCGGAATCGGCGGCTTACAAACGCTCGGCGGCAATGCCTTCTTGCCGTCGGATGAAATCAGCTCAACCATTCAGGTCACCGATGACTTCACCAAGATCTACGGTAAACACACCTTCAAGGCGGGCTTCGAGCAGCAGCATGTAAAGTTCTCGACACTGCAGCCACCGTGGTCTCGTGGCCAGTTCAACTTTGACGGTACCTACACCGATATTCCCAACGTGGGAGGCGGAAACACCGGCCGCGCCCAATTCCTGCTCACGCCGCTTGCTTCCAGCGTTGGTGGCATCGACTACGTCGGCGGGCCCAACACGGTCTACGCGTCAAACAGCTTCCTCACTGACAACGGCAAGAATTACTGGGGGACATACGTCCAGGATGACTGGAAAGTCTCATCGAAGCTTACGCTGAACCTTGGCTTGCGCTGGGATTTCTTCGGACTGGTCTACGATCACCACGCTGCACAGGCGAACTTCGTTCCCAGCGGTCCCCCGACGGGGAATCCCATGTACATCATTCCCGTGGGTAATCCGATCGCCGGGCAGTTGTCGACAAGTTTCACGACGCTGCTGACACAAGACGGAATCGATCTCGCCACCACCAACAAGTACGGTAAGGGACTTGGCAATTCGCAAAAAACCAACTTCGCGCCGCGCTTCGGTTTTGCTTATCAGGTCACGCCAAAATTCGTAGCGCGAGGCGGCGTCGGAATGTTCTTCAACGGATTCGAGAATCGCGGCTACTCGCCGAATCTGGGCGAGAACTATCCCTTCCAGTTCTCGTTCTCGTACTTTGAGCAAAACGATTCGAATCCGATCAATTCATTCGCCGGTTGCGGAACCGCGACGCCGGCGGGTGGTCCAAACCTGGAAACCGGATTCAGTTGTATTCCTCTCAATCCGTTGGCCGTGAACGCGAGCGGTTTGCAGTTGCGAGGCATCCAGTTCGACTACAAGACGCCGTACTCGATCGGAACAAACTTCACCTTGCAGTATGAGTTGTCCCCCGGATTGTCGGTGCAGGCAGGGTACGTCGGAACCTTGGGGCGGCATCTCGAGGTGTTTCCTGGCTCGAACAACGTGAGCCAGATTCTGCCTGCCAATGCCAACGCCGATCTGTACAAGCCATTCCTCGATTTCGGACGTGGCGCGAGCTACGCCACGACCAACGGGAGCAGTTACTACCACGGGTTACAGACGAACGTTCAAAAGAAGTTCAACAGCGGCCTCAGCTTCCTGGCTGCCTATACGTATTCCAAAGTTCGATCCGACTCCTATGACTTGTTGAACGGCTTCTCGGGTAACGGCTACCGGGCGCCAGATGTGCCCGGGGTCGGCATCCATTCTGATTACGGGCTTGCAAACTTCGATATTCGCAACGTCTTCCACTTCAGCGGCGGATACGAATTACCTGTTGGCCACGGCAAGCGGCTGCTCGGCGACGCAACCGGGGTAAAGAACGCAATCGCCGGTGGTTGGGCCGTGCAGTGGGTGGTTACGCTGCAAGGCGGACAGCCCTTCAAACTTGATTGCCCATCCGGAACGGCTGCGGGCGTGAATTGCTATGCATTTCTTGTCGGCGGTGCAAGCCCAAGAACGTCAATCCATTTCATGCCCGATGGCAATCCCGCCATGCTTAATGCGGCCGCCTTCGCCCAGCCCTGCGAGGTCGGATCGCCGGGCACTCCGACGGGTTGCATCGACGAAACCACGTCGGCTGGGATTCTGGGCGGAGCGCAACCCACTCAGATTGAAGGTCCGAGTTTCAATCGCTGGGACTTGTCGCTGTTCAAAAACTTCAGGCTCACTGAGCGGGTGCGCATGGAGTTCAGGTCGGAGTTCTTCAACCTCCTGAACCACCCCAACTTCAACGCGCCCAACTTCGGTGGCAACGGTGTAGTTGCGATTGGCGGGTCGGGGAACTTCACCAACTCCACCTTCGGCGAAATGGGATCGACGCGCGACAATCCGCTGGATCCGCGCGAGATTCAATTCGCTTTGAAGTTGTATTTCTAACAGTGGAATGTTCCGGCGAGCGGGCAGCGCGCCGGAACATTCGCTGCATACAGAAATTCATCAAGCGGCGAGTTCTCTTTGCGCCGATATTGTCGGATGCGGTGCTAACATACGGGTGCTGTGACCTCCCGGTTAACGTCCTTTTGCCTATTGCCTCTTCTCGCGTTTGCCGCCGTCGGCGGCGTCGGGGCTGAACAGGACCAGCAACTGCAGAGGAGCTTTCAGGAAGCGGTTCAACTGTACGACTCCAATCGTTTCCAGGACGCTGCCTCGCGGCTGGAGCAACTGGTGCGCCAATTTCCCCAAAACTTCGACGTTCACGAATTGCTGGGCATGGTTTATTCCGCGGAGGGTCGGGATGCTGATGCGACCGAACATCTACAGAGCGCCGTACGGCTGAAGCCGAGTTCCGCGGCGGCAAGAACGAATCTGGCGACCAACCTGGTACGGTTGCACAAGCTTCCGCCGGCAGAGACCGAGTTCAAAAAGGCACTTGCGCTCGAACCCGCGAGCTACGACACCAACCATAACCTCGGCGAATTTTATGTGGCGGGCGGAAAACTCGATCAGGCCGTCCCATACCTTGACAAAGCCCATCGCATCAAGCCCGGCGACTATAACAATGGATACGATCTCGCCCTCGCATGTTTGGAGACTGGAAAGAATGCGCAGGCGGCGCGAGTCGCGAAGGAATTGATCGCTCAAAGAGATACGGCCGAACTTCACAACCTGATGGGAGAGATCGAGGAGAAATCCGGAAACTTCGTTGCCGCAGAACGTGAATATGAATCGGCCGCGCACACGGACCCGAGCGAAGGCAATCTTTTTGATTGGGCCAGCGAGTTGCTCCTGCACCGCACGCTGGACGCCGCAGTCGAAGTTTTCCGCGATGCCATGCGACGCTATCCTAAATCCCCGCGGCTCGCCATCGGATTGGGGATGGCCTTCTACTCGCGCGGAAACTATGACGATGCTGTCAAAGCCTTGCTGACGGCTGCCGATCTCGATCCGGCTGACTCCCGCTGCTACTACTTTCTCTCCCGAGCCTACGATAGTTCGCCCGGCCAGGCTGATGAAGTCATCCAGCGCTTCCAGCATTTTGCCGAACTACAGCCCAGAAACGCCCGCGCCCTTTACTACTACGCGATGAGCTTGTGGAAGGGCCGTCGCGCGCAGGATGCCAGCGTTGATTTCGTTCAGATCGAGTCGTTGCTGAAACAGTCGGCCGAGCTCGATCCCAAGTTTCCGGAAGCGCGCCTGCAGTTAGGAAACCTATATTCGGATCAGAGAAAATACCCTGACGCCGTGCCGCTTTACGAGCAGGCTCTGGCTCTCAGTGCCGATCTTGCCGATGCACACTACCGGCTGGGCCAAGCCTACGTGCATCTGGGCAAGCGCGACGAAGCGCAGCAGCAATTGCAGGTCTATCAGAAGGTGCGCGCCCAGCATCTGGCAGATCTCGACAAGCAACGTGCCGAGATTCGCCAGTTCATCGTTTCGGAGAAAGGCGGCAAGGCCTCGAGTGATAGCGGGGAAAGCCAGCCCCCGGAGACCCAGAAATGACGGTCCTTGCGCAAGCCGGCAGCTCGATCGCTCGCACGCGCCGCGATTTCCTTCACGATGCGGCCGGGGTAGCCATCGGAGCCGCTCTGGTCCGGCCGCCGTGGGCGCGAGCCGCGGTTACGTCCACCAACCGAAAAGTTGTCGTGGTCACCTTCGGCGGCGGTGCGCGCGATCAGGAAACCTTTGCCCCTGAAGGACAAGAGAATGTTCCTAACATGCTGCGCGACCTTATCCCGCGCGCGACGTTTTTTACGCAGGTGGTCAACCACGGTATATTGGGCCACTACGTCGCCACTGCCAGTCTCGCCACCGGCGCGTACGAAACCATCAATAATTTTTCTTCTCTGCCGCCCGAAAATCCTACTGTTTTCGAGTACTACCGCAAGGACCGCAAGCGGCCATCTTCTGATACCTGGGTGGTCGCGCCGAGCAACGGCTTCAATCGGATCGGCGAGAGTAGCCACAAATCCTACGGAACAGGCCTGGGCGCTCGCGTCGTCCTTCCCAAGCACCTGTTGGCCGCAGCCCTGTCGAGCGGCCAAGCCGACTACGAGCATCTGCTCCGCGACAACTACGAGACTCCATACTTCACGCCCGACCTCGCAGGCAGTGAAGTCGAGTTGCAGCAGCTCGAAGACCTCCTGAAGCTTTCTGTGGACGATTTCAGAGCGCACGCCCGTACGCTTTCGAGCCCGGACGAACTTTCGGTTTTTATCGCGCGGCAGCTCATGAAGCAGATGGCGCCCAGCGTGTTGTGGATCACCATGCACGACATTGACATTGCGCACGCCGGCGCTTATTCGCTGTATGTGGAGGGCATTCGTCGCACCGACCGCCTCTGTGCGGAGATGTGGAAGGCCATTGAGAGCCAGCCCGAATATGCGGGAAAGACTACGCTGCTGATCCTGCCCGATTTTGGCCGCGACGCAGATACGGACCCCGGCGGCAACGGCTTTCAACATCACCGCACCGGGGACGCGCTCTCGCGAACCACATGGCTCATCGCCGTCGGGCCCGGCATTCGCGAAGGCGTTGTCTATGATCGTGCCGTCGATTCGGTCGACCTGGTTCCGACCATCGGATCGATGCTTAGGTTCTCCGCCTCGCAGGCGCAGGGTAAACCAATTCCCGAGATTCTCTGATGCTGCCCAGCGAACTCAAAGCCGAGCAGTTCGGCGCGTATCCGCCGCAAGCGAAAGCCCTGGTGACGCAGAATCTCTCTGTCTTGCGCGAGCTGCCGCTTTCATTCCTGCCGGGACTATTGCGCGAGGCGATCGAGTATGACTACAAATTTCCTGCTGAGCGCAAAGCGCTGGAAAGAGAGCTCGCGACTCTCGCCCGTCTTACTCCTCCTGAGCGCGGCCAATGGTTGCGGGAGTTCGCCAACATTGCCCTCTCGCCCAAGCTCGAGCGTTTCGACTGGGTGAACCTCCCCGCGCAGTTTGTTGAGCAACTTTCCTCTCACCTTTGGACCACGCACCAGCTGGATGCGTTCCGCCTTGCCGCCACCGCTTACGCCGACCGCCTCCACGCGGCGGCTCCGCCGGAAATACCTGCGATCCCGCGAATCGGTATCACCGTATTTGGTCAGGGCACAGCCTCTTATGACAAGCCGCTGTTTCGCAAGCTGCGTCCGCAGGGAGCGTATTTCAGCCGTGTTTCTCCGGAGAACGGCATGCGCGTGCTGCTCGATGCCGTCACCGCCCGCGCGCAGAAACATCCGCAGGAGTACGCCCATTGGTATATCGATGGCGGAAATGCGCTGGAACATGATTTGAATTTGACGTGCGTGGCCTACGGGGTTCTGGAACCGGTTCGCGCAAACCTGCTGCGCAACATCAATTTGGAAATCGAGAAGCCGGGCATGGGGCCAGAGATGCTGCGCACAATCATGGCTGGCTGGCGTCCGGCTGATCTTGGGATGAAAAGCGATGGAGATGCCGTGCTCGATCGCTTTCAGGTCCGGCTCCTAACTGAAGGATCGGGCACGCAGATTTTCAGCACAAGCTTCACGCAATGGGCTGCGCGCGAGGCGCTGCGCCGCGCGGAGCCCGCAACCTTATTAGTGCGTTTTGCGCCCAGGCAGCGCCTGAAGCCGATGAATGAGCTGCTGGCGCCGGACGCCGCGCGTCCCGAGCTTGATGCGCAGGGCTCGCTCGTGGACGCCGAAATGGCCGCTTACTACGATTGGCTGAATCAGCAGCGTCTGCCCGGCGCAGAGAAAGCCGCGTTTCTCGCCTGGTATGAGGGCCACAGTTCCGCAGTTGTAATTGGCCCGTCAGTGCCGCGCGGCACGGAATCGAACGAGCCCACCGACATGAAGCAATTGCTTTCTTGGATTTTGTAGTGTGTTTTTCTCGGCAGTGCGTGCCGGCTTTGCCGCATGTTTGCGTTTGAAAGGACGAATTCCCTTCGATGGATCGACAGGTAATGGATCGACAAGTAATGGATCGACGCGACTTCATCCGTAACTCCGTCACTCTGATGGCAGGGGCGCGGCTCGCGCCTCTTGCGCTGGCTGAATCCACGACTACCGCCTCCGGAAGGACCACTCTGCCGCTCAATCGCGGCTGGAACTTCAGTCCCAAACCAGTAGACGGCGGGCACGACAAGAATTTCGACGACTCTCATCTCGAACGCGTCGTTATCCCGCACACCAACAGGCGCCTGCCGTGGCACGGCTTTGACGAAAGGGAATACGAATTCGTCTCGCTGTACCGGCGCCGTTTCCGACTGCCAAAACAGGCAAAGGGAAAGCGCGTCTTCGTGGACTTCGAAGGCGTGATGACCGCCTCCACGGTCTGGATCAACGGTGAACGCCTCGGCGAATACAAAGGCGGCTACACACCATTTTGTTTCGAACTCACTTCCCATCTCGACTGGGACGGTGAAAATGTCCTTGCGGTTGATGTCGATTCAAGCGAGCGCGCTGACATTCCTCCGTTCGGTTACGAAATTGACTACCTCACCTTCGGCGGAATTTACCGCGAAGTCGCGTTGCGCATCGTACCGCCAACTTTCATCGAGAATATTTTCGTTCGCCCGAGCGATGTTCTCAGCGGCAAACCATCGGTAGACGTCGAATGTTTTCTCGAGAGCGCACAGTCCTTGCCTGATGGGTTGACTCTCGAATCAGAACTGCTTGATGGCAATGCCCAGCTCCGTAAAGTGTCCATCAAAATTCCAGCCGGCTCCTCGTCAGGCAAGGCGGGTGACGCGGAGGGTGGCTCCGCCTCGCACATGTTGCAGTTCGGGGAAGTCTCCGGGGTAAAGCTATGGGATTTGGAGAACCCCAATATGTATCAGGTGAAAGTACGGCTGCTCCACGGCGGTCAGGTCATCGACGAAGACTCCCGCCACTTCGGCTTCCGGCAGGCGCAATTCACCGACCACGGATTCGAACTCAACGGCAAGGTCATCAAGCTGCGCGGCTTGGATCGACATCAGACATTTCCATTTGTTGGCCAGGCGATGCCGGCGCGCGCACAGAGACGCGACGCCGATATTCTCCGCAACAAGCTCCATTGCAATATCGTCAGAACCTCACACTATCCGCAGTCACGGCATTTTCTGGATGCATGCGATGAACTCGGATTGCTGGTGCTTGAGGAGATTCCAGGCTGGCAGCACATCGGCGACCAGGAGTGGAAAGACATATCCTTCGACAATGTCCGCCGCATGATTCGCCGCGACCGGAATCATCCCTCCATTATTCTTTGGGGCGTCCGCATCAACGAATCGAAGGACGACCACGATTTTTACACTCGTACAAATGCTGTCGCTCACCAGCTCGACCCCACGCGGCAAACGGGAGGAATTCGCTACTTTCAGGAATCGGAGTTTCTCGAAGACGTTTTCACCATGAACGACTTCGGTTTTCCGCTGATGCCGCCGAATCATCCCCGCTATCTGAATACGGAATTTGTCGGTCACACATATCCCACGAAAACCATCGATAACGTCGAGCGCCTCACCGAGCACACGCTCCGCCATGCGCGCATTCACGACCAGTTGGCCTCAATTCCGCAGTACGCCGGAGGCATCGGCTGGTGCGCCTTTGACTACAACACGCATGCAAACTTCGGCTCCGGCGACCGGATCTGCTACCACGGCGTGTCGGACATTTTCCGCGAACCGAAGCCGGCAGCGGGATTTTACAAATCGCAGTGCGATCCCTCCGAAGAAGTTGTTCTGGAGCCCGCGTTTCACTGGGCCCGCGGCGATGAGTCGATTGGCTTTACCAAGGGCGTGATCTGTTCCAATTGCGATCACGTGAAGGTATACATCAACGACAAGCTTGTGGCCGAGGCCGATCCTGACCGTAAACAATTTCAGCACTTGCGCTACGCCCCGTTCGTCGTCGATATCGGCTCCGGCCTCCGCCACGGGTGGGGTGATCTGCGGATCGAAGGCTACATTCAAGGGAAGAAGGTCATCGAGAAGCGACTCTCTGGCCGGGGAGTCGACGCGCAATTCACCGTCCAGCCCGACGACACGGCGCTTACCGGCGACGGCGCCGATGCCACCCGAGTCGTCCTACGGGTGTCCGACGAATTCGGCGCGATCCGGCCTTCTGCCAACGATTCGATCACGCTCGAACTCTCCGGCCCGGCGGAAATCATCGGCGATAATCCTTTCTCGCTGGTCGGTGGTACCGGAGCAATCTGGATTCGGACAAAGGAAGAAGCCGGAACCGTGCGGCTGACGGCAACTCATCCCCGGCTGGGCCCGCAGCACGTGTATCTCCGTATCTCTCCAGTTCCTCCCGAGGAGGCTTAATGAAATTCTCCCCAGAATCACTTCCGGTCAGGGAATCAAGGGCGCAAAAGCGCATGGCTATTGTTGCTGTGCTGGCTGCATTCCTCCAGCTCTCGTTTGCCACCGCTCACGCCAGCGAAGCGCCTCGATTTGTCGAAAAAGATGGCCGTTGGGCTTTGCTTGTTGACGGTGAGCCATACCTGATTCTCGGAGGCCAGGTTCACAACTCCAGCGCATGGCCGTCGGAGCTGCCCGCCGTATGGAAGTCGCTGGCGGATCTCCACGCCAACACCGTCGAGGCTCCGGTGTACTGGGAGCAGGTCGAGCCGCGGGAAGGCACATTCACCTGGGACAACGTTGACGCCGTGGTGAAAGGTGCACGCGAGCACAAACTGCGTGTGGTGTTGCTCTGGTTCGGAACCTGGAAGAACGGCAACATGCACTACGTACCGGACTGGGTGAAGACCGACACCAAGCGTTTTCCACGTGTAATCCGCGCGGACGGCGAGCCTATCGACGTGCTCTCCGCGAGTTCGCGATCGAATCTGGAAGCCGACAAGGCTGCCTTTGTTGCGCTCATGCGCCACCTGAAAACATTGGATGGAAGCGAGCGCACCATCCTGCTCGTGCAGGTCGAGAACGAATCCGGTGTCATCGGTAGTCCGCGTGATTTTTCCGCGGAGTCGAACAAAGAGTTTGCTGGTCAGGTTCCGCAAGAGTTGTTGGCTGTCGCGCACAAGCTGGCAGGTACATGGAGCGACGTGTTCGGCGGCGACGCCGACGAACTCTTTCAGCTTTATCATCAGGCGCACTATCTGAACGAAATCGCGACCGCCGGCAAGGCGGAGTTCGATATTCCCCTATACATGAATGTGTGGCTCAGTTATCCGCCCGCGGAGTTGCCGGAGCGCCGCTTGTTCGTCCCCGGCGTGCAATATCCCAGCGGCGGAGCGGTTCAGCGCTGGGTGGGCTTGTGGCGCGTCCTGGCGCCATCGATCAAGGCGATTGCTCCCGACATCTACGGCGACGACCCCGGTTTTGTTCGCGATGTCCTCGCCGCCTATCACCGGCCCGACAATCCGCTGCTTGTTCCTGAAATCGCTAAGACGGACAACTTCGCACGCTACGACTTTCTGGCGCTGGGCGAGGGAGCTCTCGGCATTGCGCCGTTCGGCGTGGATCCCAGAGGCTGGAACATTCTGGGCGACAGCGCGGCTGCCGGACACGCGCGAAATTTCGCTCTGCTTGCCCCGATGAGCCGAGAAATCGCGAAGCTGAATTTTGAAGGCAAGCTCAAAACTTGCATCGAGGAAACCGACAAGGCACAACAGGAGCTGGATTTCGGCCCATGGCAAGCGACCGTCTCCTTCGGCTATCCGCAGCACGATGGCCGGCGTCCGCCCGGAACAAACGATGCCCACGGAACTGCCCTCGTCTCGCAGCTTGGCCCCGATGAATTTCTGGTTACCGGAATCGATGCGTCCGTGAGCTTTCATCTGCCCGGGCGTCTCCCGGGTATGCGCATGCAGATTCTCTCGGCTGAAGAGGGTTCCTATCAGAACGGCGAGTGGAAACCGGTACGTCTCTGGAACGGCGATGAGACCGATCGCGGACTGCAATTTCATTCCGACGATCCGGCGGTGGTTCGCATTCGTTTAGGAAAATTCTAGAACACCGCTGGAATTGCAATTACCGGCTGGCCTGTGCGACGCGACTTGCGGCAGTGCGCTCGGCGGTTATTTCAAGAGCTCCGCTCTCGGGTTTAATCGCCGATTCTCGTGCGCATCCGTCCGGCACAGTGATACTCCACAAATACATCGCCCCGTAAGCGCGCCACGGCCGCCATCCCTCAACGCGGTGCTCGATGTCTTGCGCGCTGCGCAAGTCCAAGGCCCGAAGAAGTCCGAGATCGCTGGAAGGAAATGCATCGGGCTCGCCCAAAGCGCGCATCGCGACGTATTGCGCAGTCCAATTGCCAATGCCGGGAATCTCGCACAGTTGCGCCAGAAATGCATCCGTGCTGACGATCCGTTCGAAGACAAGTCGTCCGTCCACGACAGCCCTTGCCAGTGCGCGGATGGTTTCGGTACGCTTCTCGGTCAAGCCCACGCCGGTCAGTCTGGCCTCCGCGAGATTCTCGGCGGTCGGAAAAAGATGCGTGAGACCTCCTGGTCCTTCGAAACGCCGGCCGTACGCGGCGGTTAGCCTTCCCGCAATCGAGGTCGCACCTTTCACCGTAATCTGTTGGCCCAGAATCGCTCGCACGGTCAACTCGAAGCCATTCCAGCATCCAGGTACCCGAAGCCCGGGTGCGGCCTTGATGCGCGCGCCCAGCGAGGAATCTGTCCCAAAAGTCTTTGCGATCGCCGGCCAGTCTGCGTTCAGATCGAACATTGCGCGAATGCGCTCGATGATCGTATAGAGCGAATGCGGATCGGCAATTTGCACGCGCACCGCAAGCGAGTCATGAGACTCGTCCGGCGAAACCGCGAAATAGCCGTGGCTTCCGTTGCACGAAATGGACCGCCGATAGCAATCGCCGTCCACGATCTCGACTCCGGGCGTGGCGCGCGCGGCCAGAAACCCCAGCATGCCTCTCCAGTGATACGGTGGTCGATAGCGAAGCTGAAATAGATATTGATTTTCCGGCTGCGCGGTCGTTTGCCGCGCCAGTCGCCGGATTTGCGACGGCGTGCGCTTATAGGTATTGCGGATCGCGGCGTTAAACCGGCGTACGCACCTGAAGCCGGAGGCCAGGGCAATCTCCCCAAGAGGCAGTCGCGTTTCATCGATCAGTTTTTTGGCGAAGTGAAGCCGCCGGGTTTGCGCCACCGCGCTCGGCGTCGCACCTAAATGGCGAACAAAGAGCCGGCGCAAATGCCGCGAGCCCACTCCCAGACGCTCGGCTAACGTCTCCACTCCTCCATCCTCAAGACCACTTTCCCCGATCAGCTTCAAGGCTCGCGAAACGGTGTTGGACGTTCCCAGCCACGCCGGTGTTCCCGGCGAGCACTCCGGACGGCAACGCAGGCACGGTCGATACCCGGCCTCCGCTGCTGCGGCGGCGGTGGGAAAATATCGAACGTTCTTTTCTTTCGCTGTGGGCGCCGGGCAGATGGGACGGCAATACACGCCGCTGCCTTTCACCCCGATGAAAAACTTCCCATCGAATCGCGGATCGCGCGAGAGCCTAGCCCGCGAGCAAACCTGCCAATCCAGCGACATGTCGTTAGAAACGGTCATTCATCGCCCCGAAGAACCCATCATAGCCGACACCGCCGCCTCGACTAGACGTTTTCGGACACCTCTCGGTCCGGCAAAAAAGTCCTTGTCAGGATTGAGGTCCGCAAACGTCCACCCACCTAGAGCAGTGTCCGTAAACGTCCAGCAAGAACACATCCACTTCCGATATGGTCGCGATTGCACGCGATTGTCCGAATGGGCGCAATCCGCGAAGCAACTCTGTTATGACGACTCGACTTCGCCATTGCGTGGAATGCCCACGCTGCCGTAACCGGTATCTGCCCGGATTCAGCCCTTACAGCAATGGATCCTATTTGCGACCGCTGGCTTCTGGCGCTCCCGAAGAGTGGATGCTCCACTGTTCTTGCTCCACGCCGCCCGCGCGCAGCCGCTGGCATTGGAGTGAATTGAAGATCTATCTGGTCTCGAGTTCCGCACACGCGCAAGGTTTCGGTGAACCCGGAGACATCGCCTGCCTGGGCAAGAGGCTGCGCACCAAATTAGGAGGATCCGTTCGACATCAGGAACTCCACTGCGAATCCAGGCGAAGCTCATGAATCTCAAAATCCTCGGAATCATCTGCTGTCTCTTGTTCACGGCTCTTGTGCTCGCTCCATCTCATTCCTGGGCCGTCACTTCGTCATGTTCGGCTCCCGAGTATCGCCAGTTCGATTTCTGGATAGGGAACTGGGACGCCTTCGAGATCGAAAAGCCCGATTACGCGGTTGCTCACAATCGGGTCGAGCGGATTCTCGATGGCTGCGCGCTGCTTGAGGACTATCAGGCGCCCGATGGCTCGCACGGTGAAAGCTTTTCGATTTACGATGCCTCGCGAAAGCTCTGGCATCAGAGTTGGGTCACGAACAAGGGCGTGTTGCTGGCGATCGAAGGCAATTTGGAAGGCGACGCGCTCATTCTAAGTGGTACCGATCGTGCAGACGACGGAAAAGAAAGACTCGTCCGCGGAACGTGGAAACGCGTTGCCGAAGGCGTCCGCGAAACCGCCGTCCGATCCACCGACGGCGGACGAACCTGGACCCCATGGTTCGACCTGATCTTCCGCCCCAGCGCCCAATCCGGTTCCGGCAACAATGTCGACGACAAGGCCATGGTTTCCGCGCTGGATACTCAGTACCAACTTGCTGTGAAGAATAACGACGCAGCCACGATGGATCGTTTGCTGGCGGCCGACTTCATTCTGCGCACCGGATCGGGCAAGGCCTATAACAAAGCGGATCTCGTCAACGAAGCCCATGGTGGCAAAGTGATCTACCAACACCAGGAAGACACCGATCAGTCAGTTCTAGTCTTTGGTGACACCGCAGTCATCACCGCAAAATTGTGGGAGAAAGGAACGGACAACGGCAAGGCTTTCGACTACACGGTATGGTTCAGCGACACCTATATACGCACGCCTTCAGGATGGCGCTACGTCTTCGGGCAATCCTCCTTGCCGCTGCCCAAGCCACAAAGCTAGGCGAGCTTTCTCTCGCGCTTGTATTCGTCGAATTTTTCGAGGAAGCGGTTGATATCCTTCTTCTGCAGGTAATACGGTGTCGAGAACCGCAATTTGTTCGGATCGCCCCCACGAATACGAATCTTGTGCGTCTTCCACAGCCAGTTTTCCAGGTCCATGCGCGGAATCGTCGATATGTTCACTGAAACGATGCCGCAGCGTAACGCCGGATCAGGCGAGGTCCACGATTCTGCGCCGCGTTTCTTCATCTCGTCGAGCATGTAGTCGGCAAGTTGGCGATGGCGGCGCTCGATGCGGTCTATGCCGATGTCCTGGGCGAGCTTGATCGACGCTCGCAATCCCCACAACGCGGGAACGTTTGAGCTGCCGATGCGCTGGAAGCGCTCCGCGCGAATCCTGGTATCGTCCCAGCCCTCGGTTGCGATCGTGCACCATAGCCGGTCGATCACTTCATCGCGCACATAAAGAAATCCCGAGCCCTTGGTCGCCATCAGCCACTTATGCGGACTGGAAGAATACATGTCGCAGCCAAGGTCGTGGACATTCAGCCGCATCATGCCGGGCACGTGCGCCCCGTCGACGGCTGAAAGAATCCCTTTGCTGCGCGCCAGCGCTGCCAGTTCTTTCGCTGGTAACACCACTCCTGAGAATGTCGTGATGTGGCTGAAGAACATGACGCGCGTGCGCGGCGTGATGGCATCATTGAAAAGATTTAAGACCTGCGCCGCATCCTTCACGGGGCGGGGAAGCGTAACTTTCTTGATCACGATTCCATAGCGCTTGGCCTTCAAATCCCACGGATGCTCTCCGCCGGGATGTTCCTGGTCCGTCATCACCACTTCGTCGCCAGGCTTCATGTCGATGCCGTTGGCGATGTAGCTGTTGGCTTCAGTGGCATTCCTCAGGATAGCGATCTCGTCGCGCTTGCAGCCCACGAATTCTGCGAGCGGGTCACGAAATTCGTTCCACGCCGCGTATCCCCAGATCGGATAATCTTCAGGATCTTGCTGATCCATCTTCTCGGTTGTGTTGTAGCCATCGAAGATGGCGCGCAGCACGGGCGCCGGACTCGATCCCACCGTTCCATTGTTCAGGTAGATTTCATCTTCGGGGATGATGAACTGCCGCCGCATTTCCGCCCAGTAGGCATCCTCGTTCTTGTCGAGCAGGGAATGATCGGGCAGAGATGGAATCTTCTCGAGTTGAGCGAGAAGACTTCCACGAAACGCAAGTGACGCGGCAAACCCTGCGGTAGTAGTGGACAGAAATCGGCGGCGGTCGAGCAAGGGAGCCTCCTTGACTCACAGCGACTCGAAACCCACGGAAGGCGTTATGTTACGACCGCATCGGGCGGGTGGCAAGGATCACGTTTGAGATTTACGCGGCCCTGGCGTGCCGCGCCCGGATTGCGAGGCTGAGCAAATAAGCTCCAATCACGAAAAACATCAGGTTGGCGTTGCCGATCTTCATGCTGAGGTACTCACAAAAACCGCCGATCATCGCCCCAATCAGGTTCGCGCCGAAATAAGACGACGGGCTGATGGCGTCGCGGAAACTCGTAGAGAAAATCAGGCCGGCAAAAAAGATGGGCAAGGGAACGACCAGCAGCGACCAGAGCAGTCGTTCATCGAAGCTCAGCCCGAGAATCGTGTCACGCTTCACAAAATACAGCAGCAACAGCGTTGCGATGAGGGGCGCGTACATCCACATGCCAAATTGTTTCAAGCGCATGGCCACGAGGTTCGCCGCCAGAACCATCAGCAGGACGCCGGCGACGACGATCATGGTCACAAACCATGTGGTGCCGAAATAAAGAGAACAGTCCGCAATACTCTTCGTCTCGAGCAGCAGAAAGCCCAGGCCCAGAAATAGAAAGTGGCTGTCGTTCCATCCGAAGCCCTGGCCTCGCAACACGAAAACAGCAGGTATCGTGATCGCCAGCAGAATTCCAATCACGATCAGGTAGTCCGCCGGAATAGTTTTGCGGAAAAGATAAAGAAAAGGCCAGTCGTCAGTGGGAGCGACAGCATCGGACAAGTCGTCGCCCGCGGGCAAGACCGTACGCACGAACCGGCCGTACTGCGGTGGCGGCTCCGCGTGCTGGCCACGAAAAGCGCAAATGACCACCTGCCCTTGACTCTCGTAAAGAACAGGAATCTGGCCCGTGGCCAGCGCAACCATCCGCACCAACTTGCGGGCGAGCCAATCGTGCCCCGCCATGAACGAAAGCGACAGCACGCCGTTGTTGTTCAGCAACGCGAACGCCGAGCGCATGCTCTGCACGGTATAGATATATCCATCCAGGCGGATGTTCGCCATCGAACTGAACAGCGTCTGCGAATCCAGAAAGCCGAAGACCACCATGTCGTAACCGCCGCTGGACCTTCGGAGAAAAGCCCGGGCGTCGTCAACGTCGACGTGGACTTTCGGGTTCTCATAAATTCCAGATGCATTGAACCGGTTGGAAAGCTTTACCAGCATCGGATCGATTTCCACCGCATCCACTTGCTCGGCGCCATTCAGCACCGCGATTTCCGTATCCGTGCCACCGCCTGCGCCTAACATAAGCACCCGGCGGTGAGCCGGCGCCAGCGCATAGGGCAAGTCGTACTGCATGCGCTCGGTGAGAATCTCGTTTCGTTTCTGCGGAGAATAACGGTTCGGATCAAACGTTCCGTGGTACTGAAGAAAGTAGTGATTCACGCGCACATCGTAGATCGGCGGATCCTGCATCGTGCGCAGCCCTGGAGCCGGTTCTCGCACCGGCGTCTTCTGCTTGTCTCCGCGTTCCGAGACGATGATGCAGTAATAGGGTGACCAGATTGCGCTCGGAGTCACGGAAAAATACACACCGGCCAGCGACAGAGCCAGCATCGGTATCGCCCCCAGCCACTTCGCTCGGGGAAGAAGCAGCACAATCGCGATCGCTACGAAACCCATTCCGAGCGTCGGCGAAAAATATTTCAGCGAGAAGAGTCCGAAACAGAGTGTGCCCGCGAGGCTGCCGCTCAAATCCCAGGAGTAAGCATGAAGCGGCGGCGATGCTTCAAACAGAGATCCGATCCGCTGGCCCAACGGTACAAATACGATTGCGTTGCTGACAAAGATGCCAATGAGACTTATATAGCGTGCGAGCTGAGGACTGGGTGTGTAGAACCTGCTTTCCGAGGCGGTCGTCGGCAGCGTGATGAAATGCGCAACCAGGAGCCAGACGACACTAATAAGCAGTAAAACCGGCAGCCATCCGAAGATCGACTTTCTTGTCTTCCCAACGATCGCCCCCACGCCCAGCCCGAGAAAGGAACTGATCAACATCAGGTTGGCGTAATAAGCGATGAGCCTTACCACCGCAGGCTCCCAGCGAATCACCATTAATTCGAGAAACAGAGCCACGAACGACAGGCAGAACAACTCCAGCCCGTGGCGCCGCGTTGCTTGATAGTTGGAGTGTCTCAACGAAGGCAATGAAGGTGATTCGAGCAAGGCCATAGAATTTTTGCGGCAGGAATCGACATAGTACGACGGTGGGGCGGAGTCAGCAAGCGAGACAAGACGCTTCTCTTCTGGCGGATCATCGTTCGTCGCCGAAGATTGCAGGTGCTGGGCAAGTGCATTCATCGTGACGTGAGGAATTCTGATTTCTCCGTCAGATCAACCTTTTCGATCGCGCGCGGGAAGTTGCCTGAGCCGATGCCGAGATCAGCCCGGTGGGAACTCCGGAGCGGCGGCAACCTGCCTTGCCGCCGCCCACGGAAATCGTCCGTACGGCCGCCATCGAGTTTTCCCCCCGAAATCCCCGGTGGCCGGCGGCTCCGGACAAACGAGCCGCTCTATTCGGTAATGTGAAAAAAACGAATGAATTGGCTCACGGGGAAAAGATTTTTTTGCGTGTGACGGAAAAAGCCGCGGTGGGCAGCTTACCCATACACGTTGTCATCCTGAACGGCAGCGAAGCTGCCGTGAAGGACCGTACGTCCGCTGATAGCCTCGCTGCAGCGGCAGAGTTAGGCAAAACTGCATTAGCCACGGTAGGCTCTTGCCCGCAGCAGTTCCAGCGGACGCTGACGTAAGGTCCCTCAGAGCGCGTTTCGCGCTCCTCAGGATGACATCGCTTGTAGGCGCGGAGGGCACTTGCTGTTGGTGCTCCGAGCACTCAAAACCCGCGACTGGCTTGGCTTTCTGCCTTAACCCGTCTATTTTCAAACGGTTGACTTTGCCGCCGATACTCGATATGCTTCGCGGCCAAAGCGGTTTCGCGTCACAGTGGGGGCTGTGGGCGTGCATCGGGACCCTTCGAACGCGGTAACGGAGTTATTGGTACGCTGGCGCGATGGCGATCGGGAGGCATTGGAGGACCTCATGCCCCTGGTCTACGGCGAATTGCGCCGTCTGGCTGGCCATTACCTGCAGCGTGAGCGCAGCGACCACACCCTGCAGAGCACCGCTCTCGTCCACGAAGCTTATCTTCGGCTTGCCGGTCAGAATCCCCCGCAGTGGCAGAACCGCGCTCATTTTTTTGGGATTTCGGCGCATGTGATGCGCCAGATTCTGGTCGAGCACGCTCGCGCCCACGCAGCGGCCAAGCGCGGCGGAGGCAACACCTGCCGGATCACGCTCGATTCCGCGCTCGAAATTCAGCAGAAAACCGACGTCGACGTCATCGCCCTGGACGCCGCGCTGGACCGCCTGAGCGATCTGGATCCGCAGCAGAGCCGCATCGTTGAGCTGCGATTCTTCGCCGGACTAACCATCGAAGACACGTCAGAAGTTCTTGGAATTTCGCCCGCAACCGTAAAGCGCGATTGGACTTCCGCTCGCGCCTGGCTGCATCGCGAAATCGCGCGGAGCGCCCTCGAATGACTCCCGAGCGCTGGCAACAGATTCGTGAAATCTTCGACCAGGCCCTCACCGTGGAAGCCCATGAGCGCCCCCCCTTTCTGGAAAAGACTTGCGCCGGGGACGCCGACCTTCGCCAGGAGGTGGAGTCTCTGCTCGCCTCCGATCATGAGGCTGGAACGAAGTTCTTGAACACCCCGGCCGTCGATCTCGCGCACGCTGAGCCTAATCCCGGGCCGAGTCGCGTAGGACGCCGCACGGGCGCCTATACGATTCTCGAAGAGATCGGACATGGCGGCATGGGCGAAGTCTACCGCGCGGGGCGGGCCGACGGCCAGTACGAGAAGGAAGTTGCGATCAAACTGGTGCGTGGCGGCTATGACACCGCTGCAGTCCTTGAACGCTTTCGCCACGAGCGCCAGATCCTTGCCTCGCTCGATCACCCCAACATCGCGCGCCTGCTCGACGGAGGGACCACCGACGAAGGTATCCCCTACCTGGTGATGGAGTTGATCGAGGGCATACCGATCGATCGCTACTGTAATGCGCACGACCTGAACGTCAACCAACGACTGCGGCTGTTCCTGCAGGTTTGCTCCGCTGTGCAATATGCCCACCAGCGGCTGGTAATTCATCGCGACCTCAAGCCGGGGAACATTCTAGTGACGAAAGAGGGCGTGCCCAAGTTGCTCGACTTCGGCATCGCCAAGATTCTCGATCCGGCTGCGGGTGTGGAAGCGACGATAGCCGGTCCGTTGACGCCGGAGTATGCCAGTCCCGAACAGGTTCGCGGGGAGCCCATAACAACTGCCTCCGACGTGTATTCGCTGGGCGTCGTGCTCTATCAATTGCTCGCCGGTCGATCGCCGTATCCGCCCAAGACGAAGACGCCCCATGAATTTGCACGCGCGATCTGCGAATCGGAGCCGGATCGGCCGAGTGTCGCAGTTCTCAAGCCGCCGCAAGCGGCCGAGTCGGAGGAAGCAAAGCTGCCTGATGCAGCGCGGGCGAAGCTGCGCCGGCGGCTGGCGGGCGATCTCGATGACATCGTGATGATGGCATTGCGCAAGGAGCCGCAGCGGCGCTACGCCTCGGTCGAGCAGTTTACGGAGGATATCCGTCGCCATCTGGATGGTTTGCCGGTCATTGCCCGCCGCGATTCGTGGCGATACCGCGCAGGAAAGTTTGCGATTCGCCACAAGCTGGCGGCGACGGCTAGCGCCCTCGTTTTGTTGGCTATCGCCGGTGGCGTGGCTGCGACGATCCGGGAAGCGCGCATTGCCGACGCCCACCAGCGCCGTGCCGAGCAGCGCTTCAACGACGTGCGCAAGCTGGCTAATTCGCTCATGTTCGAGATTGACGAGGCCATCCGCGATCTGCCCGGATCGACGCCCGCGCGCAGATTGCTGGTGACGCGCGCGCAGGAGTACCTCGACAGCCTGAATCAACAAGCAAAGGGCGATGTTTCTCTGCAGAAGGAACTCGCGTCGGCGTATGACCGGGTTGGCGACGTGCTCGGCTATCCCTATGCCGCCAATCTCGGCGACAACCGAGCTGCGCTCGAAAATTACCGGAAGGCTCAGGCGATTCGGGAATCCCTGATCTCTGCTGCCCCGAACGATATCGATTTGCAGCGCGATCTGGTGGGGACGTACTTGCGGCTGGCGCAGGTCGCGGAGGCCAGTGGAGATTTCATCGAGTCGCTCTCGGCTCTGGCGAAGGCGTTGCCGATTGCCGAAAAACTAGCTGCAGGAAGCAAGGATCCTGTTCTAGCCGACCACTACGCAGGCGTCTACTACTTCACTGGAATGGTGCAGGTGCAGGTCGGCAATATTTCCGCCGCCCTTGAGAACTACCAGCGGGGAGCCGCGGTGCGAGATGTGGCCTTGCAGTCGAATCCCGGGATCATGCCATTGCGCGCTCACCTCGCCGCCGACTTTGGCGGCATCGCAAACTGCTATGAGCTGAAAGGTGATCTCGCGCACGCTATCGAGACGCAGTCGAAGGCAGTCGCAATCCTGACCGACGTGGCGAAGTCGAACCCCGAGAATGCCACGCTGTCGGAGTACTTGGGCGAAGGCGTCAACCGGCTGGGGACTTACCGTCAGGAGAACGGAGAATCGGCCGCGGCGCTCGATGCGTTTCGGCAGGCTCACGAAATCTTCGGCAAGCTCGTGGCGGCAGATCCAAAAAATACGCTGGCGAAATCCAATTTTGGTTTCACGAACAACGGCATCGGCCTGGCGCTTTCGAATACCGGCAAGGGGGATGAAGCGGTGAAGGTACTGCGGGAATCGGTGGCTACTTTCGACGAATTATCACCGCGTACCACTGCTAACCGCTATGTCCGCAGTGGTTTGGCCGAAGCCTACGAGGATTTGGGGCGAGCATATTCGGGGCTCGCGATGAAACCACGAACCGCCGGAGCACAGCGGCAGGAATATTGGCAGGAGGCGAAGTCAGCCTGCCAGAAAAGCCTCGTCGTGTGGAGCGAAAAAGAAAGGCGCAGGGAGTTGCAAAGCGGCGAGGGAGCAGAATCGAAACGCGTAGCCGACTGCGTGGCGATAAGTGAATCCCATCTCGCAGGCACGGCAGTGAGTCGGAACTAGAGGTACGTCCTGGTTTCTAGTTCACCACACGGTTTTTATAAGGGGGCTGCGGCGGATGTTTTCGTCGCGAGTAATCAGGGTCATGCCCTCAACGCGGGCGGTGGCGCCGATCAGCCGGTCGGCCGGATCGCGCGGATAGTCGTCGGGGAATTGCGTGGCCAGGGCCGCGATTTCCGGAGTGATGGGGCGAATGGCCACGCCCTCGAGAACCAGCTGAACGGAAGCCTCAACCGTCCCGAAGGCGCGAACGCGTCCCTTCGCGAACAGCGAAGCCAATTCCCAGAGCGTGATGGCGGAGACTGCGAGGCCATCCTGGCGCCGGGCGCGCCGAATCTCCGAGGCGGCAGTGCGCGAGAGACGTTTCGAATCTTCGACTGCCCAGACAAGAACGTGAGTATCCAGCAAAATCACCGCAACGACTCCCACACTTCCGCGGGCTCGATCGGAGATTCGATATCGCCGACAACTTCGATGCGACCCTTTAGCCGGCCGATGAAGTCGTCACTGGCGTCCTCAGCGGGAACAAGTTTCGCGACCGGCTTGCCGCGCTTGGTGATCACGACCGGTTCGCGAGTGTCCTGCACGTCGTCCATCAGGGTGAGACAGCGCGCCTTGAATTCTCCGGCAGAAATAGTCTTCATGACTACATCCTCTTTGACATGGTCATTATAACATGGTCAGATCGCACCTTCCGCTTCGGTAATCTATCTTGCTGCCACCCGCCCCCCATCCTGTCTCCCCAATTAGGCGCGGATATAGAGTGGGGCAACCCGCTACTTAGGCTGGTCGGACGGTCTGCCCTCGCTGTCTTCACACAAAAGTTCCTGAGCGGATAACCCCGAGGCTGCCGGGTCGCGTCTAAGCAATTAGAGGTCAGACGGTTGGCGTCCCCTGCCCGCTCAACCATCTCCTCGGTCGCAGACGGCTTGCTGAAACCAGGAGCAGGCCCCACTTGAAACCGGGGCGTATAATCAAGAGATCAGGAGTACTCCTATGAAGCTCAGATGGCTCGTCGGCGCTGTGGCCCTGGCGGCGTTCAGCGCAGTACCGTGGACGTTCGCGCAGACCAGTCCGGGGCAGGATCCGACCCAGACGCAACCGTCAACCCAGACACCCGCTCCGACCACCCCGACGCAGGATCCGCAGAATCCCAATAATCCGCAAAGTCATGACCCCAACGGGCCGCAATCGCAGCCGAGGAATACGCCTCCTTCGACCGATGAAGGCGGACCCAAGGCGAGCGACATTCAGAACGCGCCCAAGCAGCCGCCCGCAGCTCTGCCGACGCAGGATGATAGCGACATCAAGCACAACGGCGGCAAGACCGACGTGGATGCCGTGGGCAACCGGAACGTGGGTTGCGGACGCGGCGTAGGGAACTGGTACACGGTCGAAGGCCAGGTAGCTCGCGGACGCGTCTACGCGCAGCAGATTGAAGCGGAAGTGAAGCTGGTCAACGACCCGGTAATCAACGAGTACGTGAACCGCGTAGGCCAGAACCTGGTGCGCAATTCCGACGCGCAGGTGCCGTTCACGATCAAAGTGATCGACTCGGACGTGGTCAACGCGATGGCGCTTCCGGGCGGATTTTTCTACGTCAACTCCGGATTGATTCTCGCAGCCGACGAAGAAGCCGAGATGGCCGGCGTGATGGCGCACGAAATCGCGCACGTCGCGGCTTGCCACTATGGCCGCGAAATGACGCGCGCCAACCTGCTGCAGATGATGTCGATTCCGTTTATCTTCATGGGCGGCGCGATTGGTTATGCGGGATACGAAGCGATGGGACTGGGCATTCCCCTGACCTTCCTCCACTTCTCGCGCGGATTTGAAGCTGAAGCGGATTATCTTGGGATCGAATACATGTATCGCGCCGGATACGATCCGTCGGCCTTCGTTTCGTTCTTCGAAAAGATTCAGGCGATGGAAAAGAAGAAACCGGGGACTTTATCAAAAGCCTTCGACACTCACCCGCAGACTCCGGACAGAATCGAGAAATCGCAGCAGGAAATTGCCAAGATCCTGCCCGCGAAGCAGCAATACATCGTGACGACCTCGGAGTTCGACGAAGTGAAGGCACGGCTGGCGGCGATCGAGAACAAGCACAAGATTCTCGACCAGAAGGACACGAACCGTCCGAGCCTGCGGCGCACGTCGAACCAGAGCGATACGTCGAAGGATGACAGCAAGCAGGATGATGATCGTCCGACGCTCAAGCGGCGCGATGATTCGTCGAACTAGCCTGAATTCAAACGGCTTTGTGACCGGCGGCCCAAGGCCGCCGGTTTTGTTTTTGCGGACTATGTCCGAGGTACCTCGACCTGGAGTAAGATGCTTCCCTGATTTGTCGCAACCTGCGGGTCTTATGCGATTGTGCTGGCACGCCTTCGTCCTGATTGTCTCCCTTTGCTGCCTTTCTGCGTTCTCCCAGGAAGCAACTGTGGTGCGCGTTGGCATTGCGATCGTGCGCGGCAATGCAGAGAAGGTTTCGTTCGACGAAGCGCGCGGCCGCCTGATCAAGGCGCTCGATCAGCACAAGCAGGATAAGAAGAGGCCGTTTTCCGTTCAGGCAGTTGCCCTGGACGAATCGAGCGAGACCAAGCTGCTGGAGGAGGCGAAGTCGAAGGGCTGCGAGTTCCTGGTGTTCACGCAATTGGCCGACGTGCAGCGTGTGAACCGTTTTGAGATGTCGACCCTGCAGGGGCCCGGCGACATCGTCTCGCTGATGGTGGCACGCGTGGAATACGATGTGCGGCGGGCAGATGGGCAAGAATACTCGATGGGTTCGGCGCAGTCGGAAGGATTCAGCGCAGCCAGCGAGGCTGTTCTGCGGGCGATGGATGGTGTAGCGAACGAAGTCGTGTCGGACATGGAGAAAGGATTAGTCGCCAGTCAGCAGGCGCTGAAGGCGGCGGGTGCAGCTGAGACGAAGTCCGGCGACGGGCACAACGTTTTCTTTCTGCCGGATTTTTGTGCGTGGCTGCCTTCGGATATTACGCATGCGGATGCCTTGCGCGGCGTGTGCGAATACGCCATCAGCCTGCCTAAGAAAATGCCGAGTTATGTATGCGAGCAGGCCACCTCGCGCTATCGCGGGGAGAGTGCCGTGCCTCGCGATCTGGTGACGGCGGCGGTGCGTTACGAAGCCGGAGTCGACTCCTACAGCGATGTCAAGGTCAACGGAAAAGAGGCACCCGCGGCAGTCAGCCACGCCCCTGGAATGTGGTCGAGCGGGCAATTCGGGGGAAACTTGCGCGCGATTTTCAACCTGCGGAACAGCGCCGTGTTCAAATTCGCGGGGGCGGGCTCGGTGGGTAAGCACTTAGCCTGGATTTTTTCCTACCAGATCGCACGGCAGAATGAACCCTTGTGGCGGCTGCATGGAAAGGACACGGTACTTGCTCCGCCATACGGAGGCGAATTGTGGGTCGATCAGAAGACGGGGGAGTTGTTAAGGTCGCGGGCGGTTGCCAGAGATATTCCGCGATCCTTCGATGTGCAGAAGGCGGAGATGTCGACCGATTATGATCGCGTCGATTTTGCCGACGGGACGTTCTTTGATTTGCCGCTGAAATCGACGGTCGAAACGAAATTTGAAGGCCGGGAACTGACGCGGAATGTGATCGAATTTCGGAACTGCCACAAGTTTCGAGCCACGGCGCACATCATGGCTAGCCTGCCCGAATCGACCGATTCAGCAACGGCCGCGGCGGGTGGCACGCCGGAAGAACTGAGGAAGCAGCAAATCGCAGAAAGTGAGACGCTGTATAGCATTTTGCGCGAGCAGGCGGTGCGCGAGGATGCAGCGCGGCTCGAACTGGAGACGCAGCAGGAATTACGAAACGCCGAGATCGCGGTTGCCGCGAAGTGGAGAGAGATGGAAAAGGCGCGGCGCGCCAACATTCGAGAAGAAAGCGCCCGCAGCCAGGAACAGGCTCGCGGCGAAGACGGCGCGCGTTCGGCCAGCGCAAAGAATGTCCCGCCTTTGCCTAAAGGCCTGACAACGTTGAAAGTCGGCGTGAATCTGGTGCAGGTGCGCGTGGTGCTGAGAGATGGCAAAGGCCATGCCATTGGCGGATTGCAGAAAGAGGATTTTCAGTTGTCGGACGCAGGCAAGCCGCAAGTCATTACACGGTTTTCGGCGGAAAAGGGCGAACCTGCGGCTATCGGGCGGGATTCTCAGCAGGGAACTGGCACAGAGCCCAGGGCAAAGCAAAGTAATGCAGGTGTGGGACCACGCTTTGTGGCCTACATCTTTGATGACATCCACTCGAGTTTTGCGGATTTGGCAAGCGCGGGCCAAGCGGCTGCCCGACATCTGGTGGCGTTGGGAGAAAAGGACAATGCCGGGATTTTCGTCACTTCCGGTCAGCTGGGAATTAATTTCACAAGCGACCGGGCGAAGCTCCAGGAGACACTGAAGAATCTTCGCCCGCATCCGCTGATGCCGGTGGGGCGCTGCCCCTCCATCAGCCCATATATGGCGGATTTGATCGCGAATCAGAGCGACTCTGAAGCGCTGGCACTGGCGACGGCGGATGCCATCAAATGCTCCGGTGGGTTGGATCCGCGGCTGGCGGAGAAAATCGCAAAGTCTACCGCATTCGAAGTTGCGACTACGACTAGTACGGAGACGCAGTCGACGTTGAGCATTCTCCGCGAGGTGGTGCGGCGAACGGCGATCATGCCGGGGAGCCGCAGCATCGTTCTGGTCTCGCCGGGATTCCTGACGCAGGCACCTGAGACGCGGCAGGGAATCATGGAATTGATCGACGAAGCGCTTGGGCATGACGTGGTTTTCAATACGCTTGACGTGCGTGGGCTGTCGACGCCCACTCCTGCACCGAACGAGGCACACTCCAGCCAGCCGGTTTTACGCTTCCGTTACGACCAAGAGGAGCAGCGCTCACTCAGTGATGTCATGGGCGACCTCGCATACAGCACCGGCGGCGTCTACTTCCACAACAACAACGATCTGAACGAGGGATTCCGGCGGACGGCCGAGACGCCGGAGTTTCTGTATGTGCTTGGGTTTTCGCCGCAGAAACTCGATGGGAAGTTCCACAAGCTGAAAGTGACTCTGGTGGCAAAAGATTCGCCGAAGCTGACCGTGCAGGCGCGCGAGGGGTATTACGCAGCGAAACCCGAGACCCCGAAAAATTGACCCCGTGACTTCCTGTCGGCCCTTTCTACGCATCACACCTTGGTGTGAGCCCAGTCACAGATAGGGCTTGAAAAGCCGCATAGGCTCGGCTAGGTTGGAAGTACATGTGCGGACGTACCGTGCGGTCTGAGGGAACGAATCCCATGCCAGAAAACACGCTCAATATCACCGACAATCGAACCGGAAAAACCTATACCGTCCCGGTAGAGAACGGCACCATTCGCGCCATGGATCTGCGCCAGATCAAGACGAGCCCGGATGATTTCGGGTTGATGACCTACGATCCGGCGTTCATGAACACGGCATCCTGCAAGAGCGCGATCACCTACATTGACGGCGATAAGGGAGTGCTGCGCTACCGCGGATATCCGATTGAGGTGCTGGCCGAGCGCTGCACTTTTCTGGAGGTGGCGTATCTGTTGATGTTCGGTGAGCTGCCGACCGAAAAAGAGCTGAAAAACTGGGTCTACGACATTACCCACCACACCATGCTGCACGAGACCACGAAGAAATTCATGGAGGGCTTTCGCTACTCGGCGCATCCCATGTCGATGTTCGTGAGCACGATTGCGGCGCTGTCGAGCGTGTATCCGGACGCGAAGCACGTGCACGACCCGGCGAACCGCATGCACCAGATCGTGCGGCTGATCGGAAAAGTGCCCTCGATCGCGGCGATGTCATACCGCCATAACGTGGGTTTTCCGTACGTCTATCCCGATAACGATCTGAGCTACACCGAAAACTTCATGAACATGCTGTGGAAGATGGTCGAGCCCAAGTATGTGGCGAACCCGGCACTGGCGCGGGCGCTCGATATTCTCTTCATTTTGCATGCCGACCACGAGCAGAACTGCAGCACGAACGCGATGCGGTCGGTGGGAAGTTCGGAGTCGGATCCTTATCTCTCCGTTGCGTCGGCTGCTTCCGCGCTGGCGGGCCCGTTGCATGGCGGCGCCAACGAAGAAGTGTTGCGCATGTTGGATGAAATCGGCAGCAAGGAAAATGTTCCGGCGTACATCAAGCGGGTGAAGGCCGGCGAATTCAAGCTGATGGGATTCGGGCACCGCATTTACAAGAATTACGATCCGCGGGCGAAGATCATCCGCTGGAGCGCAGAACAGGTGTTCCAGGTAACGGGACGCAGCTCGAAGCTCGACATTGCGCTCGAACTGGAACGGATCGCGCTCGAAGACGAATACTTCGTCAAGCGCAAACTCTATCCCAACGTCGATTTCTATTCCGGAATCATGTATCAGGCCATGGGCTTCCGTCCGGAGATGTTCACTGTGCTCTTTGCCATTCCTCGCACCGCCGGCTGGCTCGCTCAGTGGCAGGAACTGATGAACGATCCGGAGCAGAAGATCGCGCGGCCGCGGCAGATCTTTACCGGACACATGGAGCGGGAATTTGTGCCCATCGACAAGCGCGTGCCCGTGCCGATCCCGGCGGAGTATCCGTCTCGCTAAGCATTAGAGTGAAAGGTCAAGGCCCCGCTTCGGCGGGGCCTTTTCGTTTGGGTCGCAGAAGCCTACATGTCGCAGAAGTGAACTGTGATCTTGTTTCTCAAAGGCTCCAATTTATGGGCTCCTGCCCCGTCTTGAGCAGATACTTGTTAGCACAGGTAAAATGATTGTTTCCGAAGAACCCTCGATAGCAAGAGAGACCTGACGGGTGCGCCGATTCTAAAACACAGTGTTTCGCACGGGTAATCTCCGAGGCATTGACCTTCGCTCCCAATTCCTGTGCGTCTTTGCCCCATAAAATAAATACGATCGGTTTTTCTTCTGCGGCTAGCTTTTCGATGATCTTGTCGGTGAAGCGCTTCCATTGCGACCGATGTGAGCGCGCTTTCCCTCGCTCAACCGTGAGGGCTCGATTTAACAGCAGCACTCCTTGCTCGGCCCACTTGGTGAGATCTCCGCTTGCTGGTTCTCTGAAGTCAGAGAATTCACGTTTCAGTTCTTTAAATATGTTTTGAAGTGAGCGTGGCTTGTTGACTCCTTGGCGAACAGAAAAGCACAAACCATGTGCCTCACCGGGGCCATGATAGGGATCTTGGCCGATCACTACGACTTTTACGTTGTCAAAAGGAGTGATGTTGAGAGCTGCGAATATCTCAGATTTGGGAGGGTAGATTTGCTTCCTGCTGGCATATGCATTCTCTAGGAATGAATTCAGTTGGGTGTCCGCGAGCTCGTCGCGCAGGATGTCTTTCCAGTTTTCATCCAGTTTCAAGTTGTTCAAAAACATCTCCCACTTGTACCACAGGGTGACTTCATAGGAGGACAGGCGGGAGTATAGAGTCTGGCTAACTCAGAGGGCGGTGGCGCTTGCAGGGATCCTTCGACTGCGAAGCCGGTTCGCTATCGCGAACCGGCTTCTTCGCTCAGGATGACACGAGGGCGGTGCTGCTCGTACTTACACGGCGTGCTTGGCCAGTTCGGCCACGCGCTCGCGGTGACGCTCGGGGGAGGTGACCACTTTCATCTCCTGCCAGTCGTAAGGAAATTCTTTGCCGCAATCCAGGCACACGACGTACATGCCGGTCAGTGCTGCGGCCTGAGGACGGCGCGTCGCGCGGCGAACGCTAACCGGAAAACTATAGCGGGAATGTCTGCAACCAAAAAGCAGTTCGAATAGTTGTGCAAAGAAAGCTTGCAACGCCGCGATCATGACTGCACCTCCCACATCCGGCAGGTTCGTCCGGATAACCTGATCGACAACTTCAAAATCGTTCTTGAGATTGGCCGTCACTGTAAGGTCCGCGCGGCCACCCAAATACTTAGATTCACGCATTGACAAAAGGGTTCCCGCGTTTTCATGAACATCGTTCCGAAAACGGGAATGCGCAGAAATCCTTTCACGAGAAATAGTTACCGGCGGCAGCGAAACGTTACACGGATTCAGTACGCGCATCCGGACTGCAACGGATTGCAATCACTGACCGGCGTAACTGTGAATAATGGTAGGAAGGCGCGCCGCTACACGCTCTGTGGGCCGCGACGTTTCTGCTGCTGGCATTTCACCATGATGGCGCTGCGGAGACGGCTGCGGAGATCGTCAGGAAGTTCGTAGAGCTGAGAGTCGCGGTAGATTTCAATGGTCTTTTTTGTCGTGTCGCAGACTACGTAGCAGTTGTGGCACCAGGAAAGATGGTTTTCCAACTCGACTTTCGTTTTCTCGTCGAGGACGCCGTCCAAATAATTCGTGAGTTCGAGAAGGAATTCAGAGCATTTCACTGGTTGCCATCTCCACTCGATACGTCGCCACTTTTTCCATTGCCTGTGCCACTCTCCCGCTTCTGAAAATATTTTCCCAACCGTTCACGCAGTTGCAGGCGAGCCCGCAACAGGCGCGATTTTACCGCAGGAACGCTCAATTCCAGAGCGGCTGCGGTCTCTTCCGTCGAAAGACCCTCGACATCCCTGAGTACGAACACCGTCCGAAAGCCCGAAGGCAAGCCCTGAATCGTCTTGCTCAAAATCTCGCGAAGCTCAGCTTGCGTGTACTGCTGCTCCGGATTCGGGCTCCAGTCAGCGATTTCGCGGGGAAGAGAATCATCTTCTGTTTTGATGTCCTCATCCAGCGAAACGGTGCGCTCAGGCTTGCGCCGGCGCAACTTCATCAGCGCTTCGTTGACCGCAATCCGGACGAGCCAGGTATAAAACTTCGACTGCTCCTGAAACTGCGCCAAATTCCCGTAGGCCTTCAGGAAGGCTTCCTGGACTACGTCTTCTGCATCCTCACGATTCTGCGTGATGTGTTGCGCGATGCGAAAGACGTTGCGGTCATAGCGGCGAACCAACTCTTCAAAAGCGGAGTCGTCGCCTTTTTTGGCCGCCTGTACCAGCGCCAGCTCTTCGCTAACAGGCCCTGCTAGTTTGTTTTGGATGGCTCCCATTGTCCCGGCGATGCAGTATTTTGGCGCGCCCGAACCCAACGCTACTGACGTCGGGAATCGAGTTGTTATTCTACTTGGTGGAGCACCGGTTTGCCCAATCCTTGCCAATAGGCGAGTGCGGGAGATTGCGATAGAGTGCGAAGGTGGGCGGCGTGCACTCCAATGGACAGTTACCGAAGTACCCTCCTACAGGCATGCAAGTTCCGTATAATCAGCACTTAGGCAGGATGCCCTCTTCGCGGATTTGAAAGCGAAGACTCGGGTTTGGGAATGGTTCTCTGAGCATGGCGGACAGCAAGGATCTGCAGCAAATCGTCGAGCGTGTAGTGGCGCAGGTGTTCGAGAAGCAGCTTCCCAAGCTGCAGAGCGAACTGGTGCGCAGCGTGTTAGCCGAGATGCCGGCGCAGGGCGCAACCCCGGCCGGGCAAGCGGAAGCGAGCGCGGGAAGCCTGGTGCAGGCCGTTGCCGGAATTCACGCGGGAAGCACGCAGAAGGAAATCCTAAGAGCGCTGCTCGATGCCGGAAGCAGCTATGCCGCGCGCGTGGCCTTGTTCGTGGTCAAGGCTGGGGCGGCGAATGGATGGCAAGGGCGCGGCTTCAGCGACGATGAGGGGATCAAGGATTTTTCGTTGGAGATGAGCGCGGGGCCGGTGGCGCATGCCTATCAGAATCGCGTCGTGGCTCCCGCGAATATTGCCGAGATGGATCGGCGTTTTGTGGAACGATTCGACGGACCGGAGAACGAACAGCTCCTGGTCCTGCCGCTAGTGCTGAAAGATAAAGTCGCCGCGCTGCTTTATGCCGATGGCGGCACGAACAATCTGCTGGACGCGCCCTCTCTCGAACTTCTTGTCATGGCCACCAGTTCGTGGCTGGAAGTGGTTTCGTTGCGGAAGCAGGCACATCGGGATGACGGCGCAGCACCGGTCGATCGCGCCCCTGCGCCGGCGCCGATACAAACAGTAAGCTCGTTTTCTGATCCCTTCGCCGTGCACACTCCGAAACACACTGCTGCGCGTGCACCCGAGCCCGAGCCTGCAGCCGAAGTTGTGGAAGTGGCGGCGCCAGCGGCGGCAGCCAGCGCGGCCGCGCCTGCAACCGCCACGGATCCATTTGCGGGATTGTCGCCGGAGGATGCTGAAACTCACCGCAAGGCGCAACGATTTGCGCGCCTTCTGGTCGATGAGATCAAACTCTACAACCAGGCGAAAGTTGCCGAGGGCCGCCGGCATAAGGATTTGTACGACCGGTTGAAGGAAGACATCGAGAAGAGCCGCGCAACCTATCAGAAGCGTTACGGCAGCACGACGGCCGCCTCAGGCGACTACTTTATGAAAGAAGTCGTGCGCAACCTGGCGGAGGAAGACCTCGCCGTAATGGGCGCCCACTTTAATAGCAAGAAGTAGCCTTCCTGATTCCTGGCTGCATCGGGTTCTGGCGTTCTTAGTCTCTGCGCGTAAAATAGAAGGTGGTTCGATTGGGTCTCAAGCAGGGGTGGGCGCTTGCACTGATGCTGGCGTGCGGTTTCCAGAGCGGTGCGCCTCTTTCCGCGAGGGTCGCTCCTCAATCCATAAATTCAGCTGAGACTTCTTCCGCCGCGGTGCCTCAAACCGCGGCTAGCTCGGCGGCACAAGATCAAGCCGCGCCAAATCAAGCTGCTCCAAGTTCATCCTCAAAAACATCTGCGTCGAAAGCCGCTGCGAAATCTGCGGCCGTGAAGCCAGCGCAATCTTCAAGTAAGAAGTCACCAACATCGAAGGCGCATCCCGCAGCGGCCAAGCGGCGCAAGCGTCCGATCTCGCCACGAGTGCGCAGAATCCGCGAGGCGTTTGTAGCGTCGGCGACGCTACGCCCGATGGCGCAGCAGTTGATTCAAGACCGCACGCCGCAGGCTTATGCGGGCGTGGAAGCCTACGCGCGAGCCCATGCCAAGGAAGATGCGGGCGCGCTGGCGTGGCTAGTCGACGGATATGCGCGAGTTCTCGACCGTGATTTCTCCAGGGCGATCGATCCCTTGAACCGGGCCAAGCCACTCGCCGGAGACCTCGGGGACTACGTCGCCTACTACCTGGGAACTTGCTATTTGCAGACCGCGCGCCAGGGAGAAGCGCTCTCGACGCTGGCAAACTTCAGCGAGACGTATCCTGACTCGTTGTTGATCCGCGACGCTCACCTGAGCTACGGGGGAGCGCTGCTGATCGACAAGCGCGCTGCCGAGGCAGCGGAGTTGCTGGAGAAGGATCGCCTGCCGGCGCGCTCAGATATCGAATTCACGCTTGGAAAGGCTTACGCAGCTCTGGGACAACAAACGAAAGCAGCCGAGGCCCTGGCCAACGTCTACTACAACATGCCGACAGCTCCGGAAGCTGACGCCGCCTACGCGGAGTTGAAGAAGCTGCCAAACGCACCGGCGGCCACCACGACACAGCAAAGAACGCGCGCCGATCTGCTGATGAAGGCGAAGCGTTACAGCGACGCGGCGGACGAATACCGCGAACTATTTATCCATGCGACAGCGGAGAATCGTGCGGCCGCCGCTCTCTCTCTTGCCGATGCACTGCATCGCGCGGGACGCAATCGGGAAGCGAAGGCGGAGCTCAGCACGTTGCCCGGGGCGAACGCCGATCAGCAGGCGCAGCGGCTCTACATCCTCGGCGAGGCAGCGTGGGCATTGGATCAGAACGAAGAGTTTTACCGCACGGTCGACCAACTACGGCAGCTCTCGCCGACGAGTCCGTGGCTGGAGGCAGCGCTGCTCTCGGTGGCGAATCTGCATTTGGTGCATCACGAATACGATCAGTCGTTAGATGCTTTTCGCGAGTTACAGGAACGTTTCCCCGCCGGGGGGAAGGCGTCTTACGCGCATTGGAAGGCCGCATGGCTGACATTGCGGCAGGGCCGCAACGAGGACGCGAAGCAGGCCTTTGATGAGCAGATCGCGCTGTATCCCAATGGCAACGAGACGTCGAACGCGCTCTACTGGCGCGCGCGTTTGGCGGAAGAAGACAACCAGCCGGCGATGGCGCGCGCGTATTACCAGAAATTGTCCGACCGCTACCGCAACTACTACTACGCCGAACTAGGCCGTCAGCGCATGAAGAAGCTGCCCGAAGCGGCCGATCCGCCGGGGCAGTATCCGATCCTCGATCGTGTGCCGCCGCTGGAGCACGCGGAAAAAGTCGAGTTGATGGAAACACCCGCCGACAACCTGCATCTGCAGAAGGCGAAGCTGCTGGGCAACGGCGGCCTCGTGGATTTCGCCGTGCGCGAGATTCAAGCCGCGGCGATCGAAGAGAAAGCCAACTGGGGTCCTTCTGAAACTGCGCAGGTCTACACCGATACGGGACATTTCGATCGTGCCATTGAAGTGATGAAGCGCTCCGTCCCGAGCTACTTCGCGGTCGACATTCCGAATTTGCCGCGGCCCTATTGGGACGCGTTGTTTCCTCGGCCGTACTGGAACAATCTAAAGAAATTTTCCGTGGCCAACGGGCTGGATCCGTATCTGGTGGCTTCGCTGATCCGGCAGGAGTCGGAGTTCAATCCCGTCGCCGTGTCGCGGGCCAATGCCGTCGGGCTGATGCAGTTGCTGCCGAAGACGGGCCGGCTCGTAGCCAAACAGGAAAAACTTAGCCACTACAATCCCAGCCAGCTCTACACCGCTCCGGTGAATCTGCAATTGGGTACGCACTACTTCCGCGGCATGGTGGACCAGTTCGGCGGATCGGTGGCATATGCGCTGGCCGCCTACAACGCCGGCTCCGATCGCGTGGACGAGTGGCTCGGCCAAGGTAAATACCGCGATGAGCAGGAGTTTGTGGAGTCCATCCCATTCACCGAGACACGTGAGTACGTGCAAGCGATTCTGCGCAATGCCAGCGTTTACCGGCAGTTGTATGGTGCGCCGTAGGAATCGGCGAGGCCTGATATCGTGATGTTGTAGAGGTTAATGCCACCAACATGAGTACCGAGAATCCAACCTGGAAAACGCGACTCGTAGAGGGAAAATTTCCGGATCGCTCGTTTGACATCGAATTCTGGCAGGAGCAGGGCGACGAAGCTATTTTCGCCGCCGCATGGGAACTGGTGGAACTAGCTGAGGAAATCAGCCATGGCAGAAAACCCACACTACAAAGAACTGTTACAACGCTTAAACGAATCTCAGGTTGAGTATCTGATCGTTGGCGGCTTCGCCGTCATGAAATACGGCGAGCCCCGTTTCACCAAAGATCTCGACGTGTGGGTCCATAACTCCGTTGAAAATTCCCGTCGCGTTGTGGAAGCCCTGAAGAAATTTGGCGCCCCTCTGGAAGCGGACGGAATCCATCCCGAAACGTTTTCCGAGAAACAATTGGTATATCAAATTGGAATCGCTCCCGTGCGCATTGACATTCTCACTGAAATCACCGGGGTTGAGTTTGATGATGCCTGGAAAAATAAAGTGCCGAGCACTTTTTTTGGAGTTGCGGTTCATTTCATATCCCACGAAGATCTGATCAAGAACAAGCAGGCTTTAGGGCGCGCTAGCGATTTGAGCGATTTAAAACAACGCCAGAAACGCTCAAAGTGGGATGAGTGAGGCGCATCGGTCTCAAACGTGTAAAGTCTGATCTCCATTGGGATTGCACTCCGACTGGTGCAATGGCTGATAAGACATTGGGAAATCGGGGTTTATGGCACCTTGTACCTGTGCAAAAACGCCCGCGTAAGTTCTTTAAAATCAGTTACATAAATCCATAAGTTAAACCGATTTAACTTGTCGATACAGCCCTTCAAAATCTCAACCACCTCAGCCCCGAGTTCTCCTCCTGTCGCCCCGCAGTCGGCTTTGTAATCGCGGCAACGGGCTTTTCTTGGAGCGACCCAGAGCGCATTCGCGCCCTGAATTTTCAACAACGCCTGGGAACAATCTCTAACTGTGTCTCGTAACTCCCTGATAGAGAGAATAGAGAGGTGTGTCCATGAGGATTGCCTTCGCCGTTTTGCTTGGGATCAGCGCGTCGCTCGTAGCTGCGCAGGAAAACAGAATCGAAGCAGTCGGCAAAAGCCCAGTCGAGGCAAAGTTCGTGGCGGGCGGCGACCTGCGCTTCGACTTGTGTTCGAGCGGAATTGAAATCGTTGGCCGAGATGAGCCGATGTTGCGCCTATCCTTCGACTCGCAACGCTATGAAGGCCGGGTGAAGGCGCGCATCATTGTGAAGGGCAATCAGGCGGAGATCAGGGTGACGGACTGTCCGCACAACAATTTTCAGCTTCGCATCGAGGTGCCGAAGACTTCAGATCTTTACGCGCGCATGTTTGCCGGCGAACTGGATGTGCGCGGCGTCTCTGGAAACAAAGACGTTCAATTGCGCGCGGGCCAGCTCAACATCGAGATGGGCGATCCTGCCGAGTACGCGCACGTCGACGCGTCGGTAAACAGCGGCGAGGTGAACGCTTCCCCGTACGGCGTCGACAAGGGAGGGCTGTTTCGCTCGTTTGATCGCTCCGGGCCGGGCAAGTACCGGCTGCATGCCCACGTCGGTGCGGGAGAACTGGATCTTCGTTAGGCCGATCTTCGCTAGGCTCGGTGTGGGTTCGGGCGATGGAAAAGTATTTCTAGAACCAGCAGGCTCGCGCCGATGACGATGAAACTGTCGGCCAGGTTGAAGACGGGCCACTGATATTGCTTTACGTAGAACAGAAGAAAATCCACGACGCGGCCGCGTGCCACACGATCCCACAAGTTCCCCACCGCGCCCCCGAGAATCAACGACAGGGCAATTCCAGTGGTGGTGAACATACGCGATTGCTTCCACAGCAGCGCAGAGACGATCACCATCGCGACCACCGAAAAACCAATCAGCATGGTCGTTTTCCAATGCGACGGCGAATCGGCGAAGAGGCTGAACGCGGCGCCCGTGTTCTCGGTGTGGGTGAGGCGGAAGAAGCCGGGGATGATCTGAATGTGCGAGTACATCGCGATGCGCGCCGCCACCAGGAGCTTGGTCCAGCGGTCGAGCGCGAAGACAGTTGCAGCGAGCAGCAGATGGATGGCGCGGACGGAGTGTTTGCTCATTCGTGGGGAAGGCTCATTTCAGCAGGCTTCTTTCGCTACGTTTGACCGAAAAGAAATTCTCTCATGAGTGAGGTGCTGGGGAGCGGTGTTCGCGGCGCTCAGGGGTTACGGTTTGGCTGACGCGTCAGGCCGGATAAGCGGGAGATCCTTCGCTGCGCCTGAAGAACGGCTCCGCTCAGGATGACAGGGTGACGTGAAAACCAAACTGACGAATTACCCAAGAGTCGGAGTGGGCTCATGAGGCGGAGAATCGTCGAGCCGCAAGCGCGATCGGCAAGCCGACACAGAAAACGTGGATGGCGACGCCGATCAGCATCATTTTCACCGAAAACGGGTATTTACGCGCGCCCGAGAGTGGCACGACGATGCGATTCATGAAGAAATAGAAGGCTATGCCGTAGAGCGGACCGAAAACGAAGGGGGTGGCTCGAAGCATAGTCAGCCATTGGCCGATTACGTTGTAGGCGGCTGCCGCGGAAAACGCGATGACGAAGTGGCAGACTAAGCCGAGCGCGGCGGTGGCGAGGCCGCCATCGTGGGCGCGAGGGCCAAGCAGTCCGGCGGCAATGCCCTGAAGAATCGGAATGGGCCGTGCGCCGAAAAATCCGTAGACCACGAAGGCGGCAGTGATATCGAGGAAACCGCAGATCAGTCCGCCCCAAAAAATTGCCCGCGTGATGCAGTTTCGCTCAGAGCCGGGCACTGCTGAATTCACTGCTGCTCTCCCGGGTCGAGTTCCCGCAGGACTGCGCTGCAACGCTCGCAGACAGTGGGATAAGTCTTGTCTTCGCCGACGTGGGTCGAGTAGTTCCAGCAGCGCTCGCACTTGGCGCCATCGGCCTTTTTGACTTCGACGTGTACACCGCTGGTGCCATTGCCGGAACCCTGATTCAGCACGACGGCGGAGACGATGAACAAGTAGCGCAGTTGTTCGGTGTAGCGCTTGAGAACGGAGTAGGCGGGATCGGCCGCGGTGATGACCAGTTGCGCTTCGAGGCTTTTGCCGATCTGCTTGGCGTTGCGCGCTTCTTCGAGCGCTTTCAGAGCTTGTTCACGCACTGCCAGCAGCGTGGTCCAATCGGCGGCATGCTGCGCGTCTTCAACGGGAACCGAGCCGCCAAGCACGTCTTCCTCGACAGGGAACTGCGCGAGGTGGACGCTCTCTTCGCGGCCGTCAACTTTGGGAAGGTGCTGCCAGACTTCCTCGCAGGTGAACGTAAGAATCGGCGCGAGCAGGCGCGTCATGGCTTCGCAGATTCGCCACACCGACGTTTGCGCCGAGCGCCGTCCCGGAGAATCGGGCGCGTACGTGTACAGCCGGTCTTTGATTACATCGAAATAAAATGCGCTGAGATCGACCACGCAGAAGTGGTTTACGCGGTGATAAATTTTGTGGAAGGCGTACTCGTCGTACCACTTCCTCACGTCGCCGGCGAGCGCCCAGGTCTGGCGCAGCATGTACTGATCAAGCGTTTCGAGCTTGTCGAATGGCACGGCGTTTTTCTGCGGATCGAAGTCAAACAGATTGCCCAGCGCGTTCTTGAACAGGTTGTTGCGGATAGCGCGGTAGTTCTCCGCCACGCGCTGCATCAGATTTTCCGAGCCAACGACGTCTTCGCGGAAATCGACCGACGCGACCCAGAGGCGCACGATCTCTCCGCCGAGGCGGTTCGAGATGTCGACCGGATCGACGTCGTTGCCCCGCGACTTCGACATGGCCTGGCCTTTTTCATCCAGCGTCCAGCCGGGCGTGACCACGCCCTTATAGGGCGGTGTGGCGTGCGTGCCCATGGCGCAGAGCAGGGAAGACTGGAACCATCCGCGGTATTGGTCGCCGCCTTCGAGATATAGATCTGAAGGCCAGGGGTAATCCGGTTCATCGTCGATGAGTGCGAGATAGCTGCTGCCGGACTCAAGCCACACGTCGAAAATATCGGTTTCTCTTTCGAACTTTGTGCCCTTGCAATGCGGGCAGGCAGTTTCCGCGGGAAGAAGCGTATCGGGCGCTGGCGTGAACCATGCATCTGCGCCGGATTTCGCGAAGAGTTCGACGACCTTGCGATTGATTGCCGCATCGTTGAGCGGCTTGCCGCACGATTCGCATAAGAACACAGCGATGGGCACGCCCCAAACCCGCTGCCGCGAAATGCACCAGTCGGGGCGCGTCTGGATCATGTTGGAAAGACGTTCTTCACCCCAGGAGGGGTCCCACTTTACTTTCTTGATCTCCGAAAGTGTGCGCGTGCGAAGAGTGTCGTTCTTTCCCGCGCCGCCGGGCATCGGCGTTTCCATCGAGATGAACCACTGCTCGGTGGCGCGGAAGATGACCGGATTGTGGCAGCGCCAGCAGTGGGGATAGGAATGCTCGGTTTTTTCTGTGTGCAGCAGCGCGCCGCGGTTTTTCAACAAATCAATAATCGGCTGATTCGCGTCCCAGACGCGCTTGCCGGTGTACTCCGGCAGTCCGTTGCGCAGGATGCCTTTCTCGTCGACGTTGCTGGTGGCGTCGAGGCCATATTTCATGCCGGTGATGAAGTCTTCCGCGCCATGTGACGGTGCAGTGTGGACCACTCCCGTGCCGGTGTCCATGGTGACGTAGTCAGCGAGCACGCCGAGAATTTTGCGATCGAGAAACGGATGCTGGAAGTTCAGCCGTTCGAGCTTGCGTCCGGGAAAGTGCGCGAGTTCTTTGGGCGATGTGAGGTTGCAGTTGGCCGCGACGTCGTTGGCGAGCTTTGAGGCAACGATGTAAACCTCGCCGCCCGATTCGAGGCCGACGTATTCTTCATCCGGATGGAACGCGACCGCCATCGAGGCGGGAAGCGTCCACGGAGTTGTGGTCCAGATGATGGTCGAAACTTTTTTTCCTGCCAGCGCGGAGTCGATCTGCCCCGGATCGTCGAGCAGCGCGTATTTTACGAAAACTGTGTGGCTGGTGTGATTTTCGTATTCGACTTCGGCTTCGGCCAGCGCGGTTTCGTCGTGCATGCACCAGTAGACGGCGCGCAGGCCTTTGTAAACGAATCCATTTTCGTAAAACGAGAAAAATGTTTTCAGCACCACCGACTCGTACTGCGGCGTCATGGTGGCGTAGGGACGCTCGAAGCGCCCGAATACGCCGATGCGCTTGAATTGCGTGCGCTGCAAGTCGAGATACTTCTGCGCGTACTTGCGGCAGGCAGCGCGCACGGCGGTGGGCGCCATTTGAAGCTTCTTGCCGCCGAGTTCCTTATCGACCTTGATTTCGATCGGCAGGCCGTGGCAATCCCATCCGGGAACATAGGGCGCGTCGAAACCGGCCATGGTCTTGGATTTGACGATGAAATCCTTCAGGCACTTATTCATTCCGGTGCCCATGTGAATGGGACCGCTGGTGTAGGGGGGGCCGTCGTGCAGGATGAAGCGCGGTGCGCCCTTGCGCGCCTGCCGGATGCGGTCGTAGAGCTTGGTCTGCTCCCAGCGTTCGAGCATTTTGGGCTCGTTCTGAGGCAGGTTGGCCTTCATGGGGAAGCCGGTTTTGGGCAGGTTAATCGTCGCTTTCAGTTCGAGCGGCACTCAGTCGCGTCTCCAAAGGAATGGAATCTTTTCATTATAGGGAGACGAAGCGCAGGTCGTCCACGCAAGCGGCACTGTGACGATGTAGAGTGAGCGGCACGTCCCGATCTCGTACCATTGGATTGATATGACGAATGCGGATCGAGATATTGAACTGGAAGATGTTTTGGATGAACTGTCACGGCGGGAGCCGATTTTTCATCATCCGGAATTCGGTATTGCGCGAGCTGACTTCGAGAGGATGACCGCAGATGACTTCTGGGAAGTCGGCGCCTCCGGCCGCATCTATTCCCGCGCGGTGGTGCTGGACAGGCTGGAGAAACGCTTTGCCGAGGCGCATGAAGACCTGTGGCATATATCTAATTTTCGTTGCCGAAGACTGGCTTCGGACGTCTATCTAGTTACCTACGACTTGTGGCAGGCGGGCGGCAGGAGGACGCGCCGATCGACGATCTGGCAGCGGACTGTGGAAGGCTGGAAGATTGTTTACCACCAGGGAACCCTCATCAGCGATCTCGAGGAAACGTCTGGAAGGGCCGCTTAGAAAAGAAATGGCTGGTTCTCGACTTTCGCAGAGAAAAGGACATGTCTCTTCGGGGGTTACTCCCGACTGCGAAATACCCTGTCGGAAGGAGAAAATTCGAGTTACAATTTTAGGAACGAGTGGCAGGTGGCCCGGATGGTGCGGGTCCCCGATGGGGTACCTTCAACACCGAAATCGGACGTAACGGAAGCAACTTCAAGCGGATGGGACTCATCTCTCTTAGAGGAGCACCATTCAAAAGCAAGACCCACTTTCCTGAGAGTGGGCACACCGGATCGGAAGAATGGCATCAGCACATATTAATCCGACTGCACCCGGCAGCGAGCCGGAATTGAATCTACTGATTACGGACGCAGGCTTCGAAGAGCCGCTCTATAAGTCTCTGTTTCGTGGCTTGGACGACTTCTTTTTTCCCAAGAAGCTGCCTCCTCTCAAGCTCGAGTCGAAGCCTGAGCCGGTTAAGGAAATCTGGGGGTTCTACTCCAACTGGAAGGCTGGAGCCTTGGGAGCTGCGAGCTACTATACGCTGCTGGCCCTCATTACGATCAGTGCCGTGATGATTGGGCGGAGGATCGTGACCGCGCAGGCGATGCCAAAAGCGACCGTGACGCTGGTCGATCCGGGCGATCTTCCGGCGCTGAAGCCCTCGAAAACGCAGGTTGGCGGCGGCGGGGGTGGTGGCGACCGCGATGTGCTGGCCGCCAGCAAAGGAAAGCTGCCCAAGTTTTCCATGCAGCAGATCACGCCTCCGATGGTAGTGGTACGCAACGAACACCCGAAGCTGGCGGTTGAACCAACGATTGTGATTCCGCCGCAAGTGCAGTTGGCGTCGAACAACATGCCGAACCTGGGAGATCCCATGGCCCACGCGATGCTGCCTTCGAACGGTACTGGATCGGGCGGCGGCATCGGTTCTGGCAGCGGCGGCGGAGTCGGATCCGGCTCCGGGCCTGGATTTGGACCCGGCGAAGGCGGAGGAACGGGCGGCGGTGTATTTCACGTGGGTGGCGGCGTTTCCCCGCCGCGAGCGATCTACCGGCCTGATCCTGAGTTCTCTGAGGAAGCGCGCAAAGCGAAGTACCAGGGCGTGTGCACTCTAGGCATGATTGTCGGGACGGACGGCCGGCCTACGAACATCCGCGTACTTGGCAGCCTTGGAATGGGCCTCGATGAAAAGGCGATTGAAGCCGTGAAGAACTGGAAGTTTGAGCCCGCGATGAAAGATGGGCATCCGGTGCGGGTTGAGATCGCGGTCGAAGTGGACTTCCACTTGTACTGAGACGGTCGGCGTTAAGCTACTGTAAGGGTTTAGGCCTTGCGCAGCACTGCGAAGTGTCCTGACTTTCTCACGCGAAATCCCAGGCGCTTGTATATTTCGATGGCGCGGGTGTTGTTCTCTCTGACGTGCAGAAAGGGAATCTCTCCTCGTTCCCGGATGCCGTGCATAACCGCCTTCATCAATATCGCAGCATAGCCTTTGCCGATGTGATTCGGATGCGTGCAGACGGCGCTTACCTCGGTGTGGCCGTCGACTTTCAGTCGCTCGCCTGCCATTGCCACTAGCTCTCCATCGGCGCGGATGCCTAGATATTTGCCGAATTCGTGTGTGCGCGGTCCGAAGGGGCCCGGCTTAGTCAACGCGGTGAGCGCAATCATCTCCGGCGAGTCTTTGTCGCCAAGTTCGAGGAGCGCGGGAGGCTCACTCGGATGTTTGCCATTCGCCTTTCCATTGTCACAAATCATCTGCAGCAATGGCGCACCTACAACGTAGCTCCAACCACTTACCGGCGAGTAGGGATCGTCGAGAAATATTCCGAGCGTGTCATCCGGGTCGAGCAGCGCCGCGAGTTCCCTATAGCCAGCGGGGCCTACTTCCTCAATGGCGGCGAGGGGGCTTACATCGGGGATAAACCTGCGACCCGCGCCAGAACCCTCGGCGAAATGCGCCTGCCGCGTGGTTAGAGCCTGCCAGATTACGTTATCGAGTGGATGCATGTGCGCTGAAGTTGAAATGAGTTGGATTGTGGTCAACGACTCAAAGACACACTAAATTTTCGGCGTGGAATGGCGCCATCCGGATCTTGCTATCGAATTTATTCTTTCAGGTCGACGTGTTGCACGTCTTCGATGGGGTGGCCGAGGAAGCGTCCGCCCATGCGGCGAAATTTCTCGACCGAGTCGGTGGCGAAGAATTTCAGGCGGGGCTGGCGGCGGCGTTCTTCTTCGGCTGAGCTTGCAGGCACAAGTTGCTTGAGATGCGAGGCCACGGCATGGGCAGTGGAGTCGGCGGAGTCGACGATGGTCACGTGCGGCGGGGCTACGCGGTGCAAGAGCGGCTTGAGCAGGGGATAGTGCGTGCAGCCCAGAACGAGTGTGTCAGCGTTTTCGAATCCGTCTGAAAACGCTTCTCCCAAGTAGATTCGCGCCACCTGCTCGGTCACGGGATGATCGATCCAGCCCTCTTCGACGAGAGGCACGAGCAAAGGGCAGGCTTTCTCGCGCGCCTGCAGATTGTGCGATTGGAGCGCCTTGCGATAGGCGTGGCTGGCGACCGTGGCCTCGGTGCCGATCACCACGACTTTGCTGTTTCCTGTGGCCGAAGATGCGGCGGCAGCGCCGGGTTCGACCACGCCAACGACCGGGACATGAGCCGAGGCGGTGATCTGGTCGAGCGCCAGAGCCGTGGCGGTATTGCAGGCGATAACGAGGAATTGCGCGCTGTGGGCTTCGAGATAGTGCGCCGCTTCGACGGCATATCGGGCTACAGTTTCAACGGACTTGGAACCGTATGGCAGACGGGCGGTATCGCCGAAGTAGACGTAATCCGAATTAGGGACGAGTTGAAGTAAGGCTTTAAGGACGGTCAGGCCACCGAAACCGGAGTCGAAGACGCCGATGGTTGGGCGACGGGAAGACTCACGAGGCTTGCTCACGGTGGTCATTGTCCTGTTCCCAGTGCACACTAAAATAGTGTACACTATGATCCTATGAAGAACATCACTCTCAGCGCGGATGAGTTCCTTATCGCACGAGCCCGCCAGACGGCACAGTCGGAACATCGAACGCTCAACGATGCTTTCCGCGAATGGTTGGAACAGTATACGGCTCAGAGCGGAGATGCCGAAGCGTACGACCGGACGATGAGAAAACTGCGAGGCCATGTCGTATCCGGCCGAAGATTTACACGGGAAGAGATGAATGAACGGTAGATTCTTCCTCGACACAAATGTGTTCGTGTACGAATTCGACGCTGGCGATCGGACCAAGAGGATGCGGGCTTCGGAGTTGGTTCGCAGCGCGGTTTCGACCGGTCGAGGAGTCGTGAGCTACCAAGTTGTACAGGAATTCTTCAATGTCGCTCTTAAGAAGTTTTCGAAACCGTTTACCGATATCGAGGCGCAGGAATATTTTTCGACGATCTTGAAGCCCCTGCTGTTGGTTCACTCGTCACAGCGATTGTTTCTGGAAGCTATGCGAATCCGAGGACAACATCAATTTTCCTGGTACGACTCCCTTATCGTGGTGGCGGCGCAGCAAGCCGAATGCGCTGTCCTCTTCAGCGAAGATATGCAAGACGGGCGCCGCATTGGCAACCTGAAAATAGAAAATCCTTTTCGGTAGGCAGACTCTACTTAGAACGAACCGACTCTTGGATCATTTGAGTCCGCGAGCTAGTGCCGCCGCAGCACGGTCCGGGCGGGATGGGTGCGCCGTGCGGGCAGGTACGCGGATGGCCGAGGAAAGCACAGATCTTGTCGGTCGCCTCGGGTGAGAGAATGTGCTCGAATTTGCAGGCTTGTTGTTCGATTTCGGTTTCGCTGTCCATGGCGAGACTGTCGGTGAAGAGGCGCTCGGCGAGACGGTGGCGGCGGATGATGCTGCCAGCGCGCTCTTTTCCGCGGGGCGTGAGTTCGACGATCAGAGTGCCATCGCCGACTGATGCGGACATCGGCTTCAGGGCGTCGTGGCAGGGGTTCACGAACGGCTTGTGGTCGTGAGCTTTCGGCGGATGCGGCGCCGAGGAAACCAGGTCGAGGGCGATCATCCGCTCAATCGCCATGCTGACCGGCAGAGCGCCGTGCACTTCCATGCGTTCGACCTCAGCAATCTCGCCGTGTTCGGCGAGCACCCAGAGTTCTTCGAGGACTTCATCGAGTTGCTCCTCGTCGGCCATGGAGAAAACTTCCTGCGACGCGATTTTGCCGTGGTGCAATTCGATTCGCCGGTCGGCCAACCGCGCCACGACCGGATCGTGCGTGACCATGACGATCGTGCGCCCCTGCTGGTGGAATTCGCGCAGCAGCCGCAGGACGATTTCTTCATTCTGCGCGTCGAGGTTACCCGTCGGCTCATCGGCGAGGATGATGCGCGGATCGTTGATGAGCGCACGCGCGATGCACACACGTTGCTGCTCACCGCCGGAGAGTTGTGAGGGCAGATGGTGCGCGCGGTCTGCGAGGCCTACTCGGGCGAGCGCGTCAATTGCTTCTTTCTCATCGGTCATGCTGTGAAAATACTGGGCCAACATTACGTTTTCTACCGCGGTGAGAAAGGGAATCAGGTGAAACTGCTGGAAGATGAAGCCGATCTTTTCGGCGCGGACGCGGTTCAGTTCCGTTTCGGAAACTCCGGCGACGTTCTGCCCGTCGAGCCAAATTTCGCCGGAGGACGGGCGGTCGAGGCAGCCGATCAGATTGACCAGCGTGGATTTTCCGGAGCCCGAAGGGCCCATGATCGAGAGCCATTCGCCGGGTGTGACGTGTAGTGAGACGCGATCGAGGGCGTAGATTGAGCTCTCATCTTTGACCGAGCTGGCTGCCTTGGCGGGGTAGAGCTTGGTGACGTTCTTGATCTGAATCATCTCATTCCCCCCTCAGGATCACAGCGGGCTGCACCCGCCGCAACAGAGAAATCGGCAGGATCGCCGACAAAAGCGTTACTACCATGCTACCAGCGAGCACAACTGGCAGCACGCTCAGCCGCGGCACGACCGGGGCATGAAAGTTTACCCTTCCGATCCAAGCCGCAATACCGATGCCCAGAGCGAAGCCCAATAGAGCACCCACAATGCCCAGCACGGCTGCTTCCGCGGCGAAGAAGCCATTCAGTAGACGGCCAGAAGCGCCCAATGCTTTCATGATGGCGAAATCGCGACGTCGGTCGAAGACCCATCCCATCAGAGTTGCAAGTACGCACAGGGCCGCTGTGAGAATGATCAAGGCAGATGCGGCCAAGAGTGTGGCACGCGTCTTGCCAAGCACGCGCGCTTCGCCTTCCATGATCTGTCGCACTGGACGCACATCTGCGCCGGGAATGGTCTGGGTGAGCTGATTCACAACACCGGCCACTTCTTCGGGCGATCCACTGGCGGCGACTTCAACTGTGGACGGCTGGATGCCAGTCCAGGCCGTGAAATCGGCCAGGGAAAGATAGATTCGGCTGTCCTCAGCGGCACCCGTCTGTACGGTTCCGGCCGGTGTGACGTGCAGAGTGCGCCCCTGAAACAGAAGATCAAAGGGCTGATTTTTAGGTGAAACGGCGGCGAGCGCGCGCACGCCTACTAGCGCCTGTTGCGGCGCTGAGGGCCAGGCATTCACCGACCACCAATGATCGAGTTGCCGCACGCGGTCAAAATCGGTTCCGGCAACGACCACCGGCTGACCATCCGCCGTGCGCGCCACCACCATCGCGAAGGGCGCAGAGATTCCGTGTCCGGAGATAGCGGAGTCGATCTTTGGTAAATCGTCGGTGGGCAGGGACGCACCATTCTTGCCGACGACGATGATATTTGCTCCGTAGTTTCGGAATTCGCGCCGCAGCTTGGCCTGCACATCGACATAGAGATTGAGCATCGCCGTCGCAACGGCTGCAGCGACGACCATGGCAAACAGAGCGGAGGCCGCGCGGCCACGGCGGAGAATCGCTGCGCGCACCATCATGCGCAGCAACATGGAAGTGTGCGGGGCCTCGGCGCGGCTGGCCGCGAGGTCGCGCGCCGCCAGCGACATGTGCGCGCTCACAATTCACCTCGCAGAGCAAAGACGGGATCGAGCCCCACCGCCCGCCGGATGGCGGCGGCGCTGCCAGCGAATGTGACGATCACCGCAATTGCGAGGATGACCGGGAGAAGCACTGGAGAAATCGAGATTTGCGAATTGAAGATGGAGTGGCCGATCTGCCGGGCCAGCGCGCTGCCCATGCCGAATCCGGCAAGGCCCCCGATCAAAGCCAACAGCGCGGCTTCCGCGAAGAATACCGCCGCGACGGCAATCTTGCTGGCGCCGAGTGCTTTCATCAATCCAACTTCGGCCCGGCGTTGAAAAATTGTGGTGGCCATTGCCGCTGACACCGCGAATGCAGAAGCTAGCAGGGCGGCGAATGTGATCAGGAAGATCAGGCCTTCGATGCGGTTGAGCACGGCTCCTTCGTTCTGCGATACCTGGCGAATCTGCTCGGCGTGGGAGTGCGACATTGCTTCAGTAAGCTGCAACGCAATCGCCTGCGGATACGGCGTGCAGTACCAGCGGTCGTAGATTGGCCCGGAGAGACTCTTGGGATCGCGGCGGGCGAAAGCGTCTTCAGGCTTGGTTAGGGCGCTGACGTAGACGCGGCGAACCGCACCGGGTTTGCCTAGAATTTGCTGCGCCACAGCAAGGGGAGCGACGATTTCATCGTCTTCCGCACCGCCAGTAGAGAGAACTCCGCTCACGTGAAATTCGCGGCCGGAGAGCCTGAGCACCTCTAGTGCATGCCAATGAATCCGTTCGGCCAGCCTCGCCCCGATCAGCACACTGTTGAAATTGTCGTCCGGCCAGCGTCCCTCCACTTTCCACCAGGGATGGGTGCTGCGCACGCCGGTAGTAAATGTGTCAGTTCCGTAGACGATCTGGTGGGCGAAATAGGTGCCGAGAAGCGTCACTTCCTGCTTTGAATCGCGTCGCTCGATCGTGACCGGTACGGGAAGCATGGGCGCGAAGGCCGTGATGTTGTTGTGCCAGAAGATGCCTTTGATCTTCGGCAGGTCAGCTTCTGCTAGATAGGCTCCGTCGGTTGGCGGCTTGAGATTCACGCCTCCGATTTCTACATCGAGCGAATCTTCCTGCGGAGTGACCACGAGATTTGCGCCGATGGTGCGCAGTTCACGATTGATCTTGTCGCCGATGTCGGTGGCCACCGCGATCATCGCTGTCGCGACTGTTACACCGAGAGCAATGGCGATTCCAGCCAGGACTTTTCGCCTCTTCTGGTGGCGGAAGGATTCGTAAACGAACCGGGCGAACATCGACTATTGTTGCGCGAACATGCGGCTGCCTGCCGCGATGTCGGCCTCCTCGATGAAGATGGCGTCGGCGGTTTGACTGGCTTTCAGAGGGACAGGATTGCATCCGCCAGCGGTACCAACCGATTGCGGATTGATGGGCGCGGCGCAGTTCTTGCAGACTACGCCGTTCGTCGTCTTGTAGAAGCCGACCGATCCGCAGATCTCGCAGGCATCAAAAACGGTGGCCACTTTGCCGTCCGGCTTTTGGTAGAGCCAGAAGCGGACTTTCGTGCCGTTTTCCATGGCTTCGAAGCGGTGCAGGTCGCCGTCGGAAACCTGTGATAGCGGAATCTTCGCTTGGCCGTTGGTGAACGTAACTTCGATCGCTGGCGAAAGCGCGCTGACCGACTTGGTGTAGATGAATTCCGCCGTGACCAGGGCGATGAAAACGAAAGAAAAGGAATAGACCGAGGTCATCCACAAGCGCTCGCGACGGGCGCTCCATTCGGCTTTACGGCGCTCGGCGGGCGACGCAGGCACGGCCATTGGGGCGCGGCGCTTTGCGTCAAAGAGCACCATCAAAGCTGCCAGTGCGAAGATCGTGACAAAGAAGAACCAGTCGTTGCGGACGATTGGTCCGACCAAGGCCATTTCTCGCTTGGACGAGGCGATGACGCCGCTTTCTGAGAGTTCATGCAGGCCCGAGATCAGCAACTGGGCAGCGACCAGGAACAGAATCGCGGTTGTGACTCGGAAAAACTTCTGCAGATTGATGCGAACGCTGCCTTTGACGAACATCACGCCAAAAGCCACTGCAGCCAGCACGCCCAGCAGCGTGCCCAGAAAACTCATCAGCTCGGAAGAGTTGAGCGACACGGCAGAGAGGATCAGCACCGTCTCGGCGCCTTCCCGCAAGACCATCAGAAAAATGAAAATAAAGAGCCCGAACCAGGCGTCGTTGCCGGCAAGCAGGCCGACCTTGCCTTCGATTTCCCCTTTCAGTTTTCGCCCCGTCTTCATCATGAAAATCACCATGGTGACGACGAAGAAGGCGGCGACCAGCATGACCCAGCCTTCGAAGACATCTTCATTCAGATGGGTGCGGGAGATGACCACGGCGACGCCGATGCTGCCCAGGAAGGCTGCAGCCAGCGCGGCATAGACCGTCTTGCGCAGTTCCGTTCGTCCGATCTTGGTCAGATAGGCGAGGGTGATTCCGACAATGAGCGCCGCTTCGACGCCTTCGCGGAGAGTGATGATGAATGCCTGGAGCATGCTAAGGGAGCCTTATGATTTTGAAAATGAATTTCAATTTCAACTTCAAGGATAATCTTCACTCGCCAAAGGCGTCAATCCGTGGCCGCACAACCGCGTGTGATTTGAATCACACGGCGGAATTATGGCCCTGAATGGCACGGGGACGGCCCAGAAGCTGCCGCCTTTACTTAAAGACGCTCTTATCTCGGCGAGATCGTGTTGGCGTTTCCGGCAAATGCGCCAGTCTGGCTCAAGTGCTCAGGTTTCTGCGGTTCGTTTTGCGTAATGTCGATGTCGGGAGTGTCGTCTTGCGAGCGGCGCAGAACCGGGCCTTTTTCGTCGCCATCGCTATGGTGGTGCAGGGTAGGAACTCGCGAGGCGAGCAACCTGGCCTTCACTTCTTCAAATTCGCCGGTGCTTAGGACATAGTCCTTGCGGTCGGGAAGGTAGGTTGAAATCTCCGCTTGCAGGCGTTCGATCCGCTCCTGGGTCAGCGGGTAGCTCGAGAAACTGCGAGCGAGCTTGGTGTGGAATGGAACTTTGCTGGCGAGATGATATCCCGGAATATTGGCAGCGGCCGCAGAGCGCCTCTGCTCGATCGCATGAAGTTTTTCGAGCGCCGACAACAAGGCCTCGGGATCGTAGCCGGAAGCATAGGCGTATTCAATGCCGAGCAGATCGGCTTCATATTCGGAGTCGCGGCTGAACTTTTTCACCGAGAGCGGTCCGGCAAGGCCTCCGGTATTTTCCAGCGCCACGCCTGCGGGGCCGGCAAATAGCGTCAGAGAAGTGACGATGTTGCACACCTGCTTGCGGGTGAGGGCACGAGTCGCGTGTCGGGCCGCGACGTGAGCGATTTCATGGGCCATCACCGCGGCGAGTTCGGCTTCGTCGTCCGCGGCCAGGATGAGTGCACTGTCGACGTAAAGAAAGCCGCCGGGCAAACCATAGGCGCGTGGTATATCGCCGAAGTCGATCACGCGGATGGTGAAGGGAACATTGGCGTCGGAGTTGCGAACCAGCTTCTGACCGATCCGGTCAATGTATTCGTTAACGACCGGATCAGTGACGAACTTCGCATAGTGCGCAAACGAAGCGGCCATGCTCTGGCCGAGTTCGTGCTCCCGCTTCAGCGAATACAGGTTAAAACCGTGGCCGATCTCGCGCTGACCTAGGCGGTCGATAGCGTATTTGCTTTCAAACTTCTCGAAGTCTTTTTTGGAATCTTTCTTCTGTGATTCGTTCGATGATTGGCTAGGCGACTCGTCCGAATCATCCGCCGCCGCGAATGCAGCGGGCAGCCACGACTGTACGACAAGGGCGATGACCACCCAAGCCATCAGATGCGGATGGAGAACGTGATCAGAACCCCGGAGCCCACAGAAGGAAGGAAGACGCATTGCCACCTGCCTGGTGGCGAGCATTCTACAACGGTTCCTCCGTAGTGGTAGGGATAAAAATGGGGCCGGAAACGAAAAAAAGCGAGCGGCCAGAGGTTGCAAGAAACTGCGCACGGCAGACCCGCCAGTCGGAATGAAGAATCAAAGCCGCTTCAGGAAAGCGTTAGCGTCGTCGACGCGCGGGAACAGTCTTTCTTCCGCTTGGAATTCTGCCGGGTGCACGCATCGCCGGCTTCCGCGCAGCCGCACCGGATGCTTCAAGTGGAGCATTTCGTGGTAGACGATGTACTCCAGAACATAGCGCGGAACTGCCGGATGATCGAAGATACGGCTGATAATGATGGCGTTATGGGCCGGATCGTAGTGACCTAGAATGCGGCGGGTCTTAGTCGGGCTCCAGCTCATGCGCGGACGCGCCATGAGGCCATGAAAAAAACGGATGTTCAGATCTTCGAAAACGGCATCCAGGTCGTAATAGCGACCCCGCGCCGAATGCAGCACCTTGCGGCCGCGGATCTGGCGGACGAGATGCGCCTTCCGCACGATTTCGTGGCTGCCGACATATTTTCGGTAACGCGCTGACTGTGAACGGTCAATTGGGTGGCGATACATCTTTGCGAGCAGAATATGGGCGATCGCGCGGAGAACGGCTTCGGGAGCACCTTCGAGAAGATCAGACAATCGAACCAGGAGACGACCGTTGCGAAGGCGGATGGTGTTGTTGACATTGGCGAAGGCGAAAAAATCGATCCTCACGTCGGGGATGACGGCCGATGGACGTAAATCCCGGTAGGTGTCCTGAAAGATTTCGAGTAGTCCCTCGCGCACGTTAAGCGTAGGATAGCACGTTGCTAAAGGCGTACTGAGGATGAACAGTCGTTCAGTAACCTTATCCACTAACAACGACCTCTACAACGGCGAAGCTGCGATGATTATTCAGGCTTGCCGCTGCTGGCTGTGTGTGGATTCAGCTTTTTGCGCTTGGCCGCATCTTCCTGGTCAGCCAGGATCTTGCGATGATCTTCGACGGAAGTATCGAGAGTTTCGAGCGCATTCGTAAGGACGAACTCATAAGCGGAAGCCTCCGAGGCAGGAATATCGGCAGCATCTTTGAGGGCGCGCAGCTTCGCTTGAAACTCGGTATCGGCGTCAATGATCAGTTTGAGAGGCTTGCGAATATCGTCCTTGCGATCGACATAGGTATCGATGTTGTCGTTCAGTTCGTCGTAGAGCAGTTGAAAATCGTCCAGCAGATCATGTGTCTGCCGCGCCCGATCTTTGGTCTTGGGGTCGCTGCGCATCTCTTCCATCTTCACCAGGCGTGCCCGGGCAAATTGAAGGTATAGCGTCAGGCGCTGCTTGGGCTCCCAACTGGCGTCGCGAATCTGGTCGATCTCTGGTTGCGTAAGCGGATCGCGATGACGCTGAGCCCAAACCAGGCTGCTGACCAGCAGCAAGGCAATAAAAGCTGGATAGATGACTCTGCGGGCATTCATTTCTGGCCTTTCGGAAACATCGCCAAAAGCAAATCGTCGCGCACACGCTCCATGCGAGTCAGCGCATCCCTAATGGGAGCCTGCTCGTCGCGGCCCAACGTGTGCGTGAGTTCAGTGAGTTTGCGAATCATTTCGCGGACCGCAATTTCACTCTGCTTCTGATACTTGTGCGATTGGATCGCGTAGTCGCGCGCAAGTTCGGAAAATGCGAGGACGTCGGTAAGAGCGGCTTGAGCCTTTTCATCGTCAGCTGCAGCGTAGAGTCTGGTTGTCTCCGCCATTTGACGTTGTGCGATCTGCACGCAAATGTGAGGGCGGTCAGGGATGTTCGCCGATGCCAATCGGGCTTTCAATTCGTCCACGGTCGGCTCGTTCGCGGGATCGCCAGAAGCCATTGCAACATTGCCGCAGACGAAGGCGAAGAACGAAATCAGGGCCAGGGCATAGCACTGCGGCCGTCGGAGTGGGTGATGAAATGGAACGGGGTAGCCGCCGAATCCAGCCATGGTGCCTTCGGAAGCCCGCGTGCGCCCCAGCATGCCTCTATTCTCGCTCAGATTCATTTTTTCGGCTCAATTGCGATGAGCCGGTGCTTTGCCTGCCACTCCTGGTCGGGATACTTTCCATTGGCAGCCTTCAGGAACAAGTGATAGTTGGCGGCCGCCTGCTTGAAATCTTTGAGATGATCCCACGCTGAACCGCGTAAGAAATAGGTATTGGCATTCTCGGGCAATGTTTTTGCTCGAAGATCGAGGGCCTTGATTGCCAGGGGATATTCCTTGTTCTCGCTGGCTGCGAAAGCTAGATCGCCATAGGCCACGCCATAGTCTGGCTTAAGCTTCACCGCTTGCAGGAATTCCTTCTCGGCGTCGACAAACTTTTTTTGCATGAGCAGGGTGTTTCCCAGGCCATGATGCGATTCGGCATCTTCGGGATTAGCGGCAATCAGCGCCCGATACGCGCCCTCGGCTAGTTCGGGTTTGTTAGCCGTGGTGTAGAGCTCGGCAAGGTCGCGTTGGATCGAAAGGTCGCCCGGAGTCGCTTTGGCCGCAGTCTGCAGTTCGGCAATCGCCTCGTCGTTCTTACCAGCGGCGGCCAGTACGCGGCCGAGTTCGATATGCGCGACCGAGTCCTCCGGATGGAGCGCAATGAGTTTTCGCAGATACTCTGACGCTTCGGGGAAACGGCGGGCGCGCATCGAGAGGTTCGCCAGCGCAGTAAGCGCATCGGCTGAAGGATTCAGGGCCAATGCCGCTTTATATTCCTGCTCCGCGTCGGCAAAGCGGCTCAGATTTTCGAGGAGTTGTCCGGCGTCCAGGTGAGGCTCTGGATCCGCGGGTTGTAACACGGCCGCCTGATGATACGCGGTCAAAGCGTCCTCAGGCTTGTCGCCCTCGAGTACGTGCCCCAGAGAAAGCCATGCTCGTGCCTGCCCTTCGGCGACATGGCTGGTCGGCTTCAGTTGTGTGGCGGTGCGCAAAAATTGTTCGGCATCCGGCTGCTTGGTCTTGGCCAACTGCAAACCAAGATTCAAATTCGACTCGAAGACGTCAGGCTTGGCCATGACAGACTTGCGATAGGCAGCGATTGACTCGTTGACCTTGCCCATTCCATTTTCGACAAATCCCAGATCGAACCATGCAACGTAATTGGCGCCGTCGCTCTCACAAATCTTGCGCAACAGCGGTTCGGCGGTGGCGTAATCGTGCTTCTGAATGAGCGCTTCGGCTTGCGCGAGATTTTGGGACGATTCATCCACTTCCGCGACGCGCGTGTGCCGCACCGTCCCGGAAGATTCGCTCTTGTGATGCGGTTTGCTGGAGGAGGAGCCGGTCTCGGACTGGTCGGGGTTGCTCTGTCCAGACGGCTGCTGCGCGGTTTGCGCGCGCGCGCACGTCACTGCCGCGCTAAAGATCACCGCAGTGCAGATCGCCGCAGTAAAGATCAATCTTGACGCCAGCTTATTTGCGACCATTCGAGCGCGAGCCATTGCCGTTCAGAATACGCACCAGATACTTGCCGGTATAGGAGCCGGGCAGCTTGGCAATCTCCTCGGGCGGCCCCGCACCGACAATCTTGCCCCCGCGGCTGCCCCCTTCAGGACCGAGATCGATCACCCAGTCTGCCGTCTTGATGACTTCGAGGTTGTGTTCGATGACGACAATCGATCCCCCTGCTTCAATAAGACGGCGAAAGGCGGCCAGGAGTTTGCTGACGTCGTCAAAATGCAGGCCTGTGGTGGGTTCGTCGAAGATGTACAACAGGCGCCGCCTTCCGCGGATATCGCCTGCGGCGGGGCGTCCGCCCTCTCGTGTCGTGGGTTGCAGGTGGGCTGCTAGCTTCATCCGCTGGGCCTCGCCGCCGGACAGCGTAGTCGCAGACTGGCCCAGCCGCAAGTAGCCTAGCCCCACTTCCTCGAGCGTGCGCAGCTTTTCTGTGACCTTCGGGGCCTCGGCGAAGAATCGAAGAGCTTCCTTGACCGTCAAATTCAGCACTTCGTGAATGTTCTTGCCGCGGTAACGGACTTCCAGCACCTGCGGCTTATAACGCGTCCCCTTGCACTCTTCGCAGATCAGTTCCACGTCGGCGAGGAACTGCATTTCGACTGTCACTGTGCCATCGCCCTGACAGGTCTCACAGCGTCCGCCGGGGATGTTGAAGGAAAAATGGCCTGCGCCAAAGCCGCGCTTCTTGGCCTCAGGCAGAGAAGCGAACAGCTCGCGGATGGCGTCGAATACCTTGATGTACGTCACTGGATTTGAGCGCGGTGTGCGTCCGATCGGCGACTGATCGACCAGCACGACTTCTTCGACAAACTGATCGCCTTCCAGGCTCTCCCACGTAGCCGCCGGTCCATTCGCTCCATTTGCCGGCTGTTGTTTAGCCTGAGCCAGTGCGCGGTAAAGAACATGATGTAGCAGGGTGGACTTGCCGGAGCCCGAAACACCCGTGATCGCCACGAGCATTCCTAACGGAATTCGAATGTCCACTCCTTTTAAATTGTTGGCGCGCACGCCACGCACCGTGATGTGCTGCGCTCCGCTCTTGCGGCGCACAGCTGGAGGCTGAATTCGAAGGTCGTCTGAGAGATACCGTCCCGTTAGCGAGACCGGATTATGAGTAATCTCGTCGTAGGTTCCCTCGGCGACGAGTTTACCTCCGTTCTCCCCGGCGCCGGGGCCGAGGTCCAGGATTCGGTCGGCGGCTTTCATGATGTCCGGATCGTGCTCGACGACCAAAATCGTGTTTCCCAGGTCGCGCAGGTTGTGAAGAATCTTGATGAGCTTGTGAGTGTCGCGCGGATGCAGTCCAATCGATGGTTCATCCAGAACGTAGAGCGTGCCTACCAGTCGCGAGCCGAGCGAGGTTGCCAGCTGAATTCGCTGCGCCTCACCGCCCGAGAGTGTCGAGGAAAGCCGGTCGAGCGTCAGATATTCGAGGCCTACGTCGTTCAGGAAGCGCAGGCGCTCGCGAATCTCTTCGAGTAGCTTTTCGGCAATTTCTGCCTGCTCGGCCGTTAACTCGACTTTCTCAAAGAAGTGCAACGCATCTTCGACCGTGAGCGCGCAGACTTCGCAGATATTCTTGCCATTGATCTTGATCTGGCGCGCCTCCAGCCGTAGCCGCATTCCGTTGCATGCCGGGCAAAGCGAATAGCCGCGGTAACGGCTGAGAAAGACGCGAACGTGCAGCTTGTATTTCTTGCGCTCCAGGTGCGCGAAGAATCCGCGCACGCCAAGAAATTTGCCCTCGCCGTTCAGTACCAGATTCTTGTGTTCTTCTTCCAGGTCGACCCATGGCACGTCGAGCGGGATGCCCACTTGCTTCGCATAGCGCTTTAGATCGGTAAATAGCGGTCGATATTTGGGCTTGGTCCAGGGCTCAATTGCTCCCTCGCCGAGAGTCTTCATCTTGTCGGGAATCACCAGGTCGAGATCGAAGTCGATGGTGTTTCCGAATCCCTGGCAGCGCGGGCAGGCACCGTAGGGATTGTTGAACGAAAACAGGCGCGGCTCGGGTTCTTCGTGGCGCAGGTTGCAGTGCTTGCATTCGAAGCGTTGCGCAAAGCGAAGAGTTCGGGTGGCGCGGGCGCCCCCGTCCGCGTCTGCATCGTCATCCGGAATTTCGAAGATAACTTCCCCGGATTCCCGGTAAGCGGTCTCAATCGCATCGACAATGCGTGAACGCCCTTCTGCTGAAACCGCGAGGCGGTCGACCAGCATATAAACGGGTTGGCTGAAGTCGATGTCAATCAACGACTCTGGCGTAGAAAACTCGAAAATCTGCCCGGCCTGATACAGCCGATTGAACCCCGCCTTGCGCAAGTCAAAGAGCCGCGTCTTGAGAACGTCGGAAAGGGGTGAAGGCGCCGCTTGAGATTTCCTTGTTTTTCCGCGAGCGCCCTTGGCGGAAGGTTCCTGCGTGACCGGCGCGTGTCTCTGCAGGGGAAACAGAACCTGCAACCGCGTGTCAGGATCGAGCGCCAAAATCGCATCCGCGACTTCGTCGACGGTATCTTTCTTCACCTCGCGGCCGCAATTGGCGCAATACGTTTGTCCCACGCGGGCAAAAAGCAGCCGCAGGTAGTCATAGATCTCCGTGGCTGTAGCGACAGTCGAGCGCGGATTCCGAGTCGTGTTCTTCTGCCGAATGGCGACCGCGGGCGCGATTCCGTCGATTGTGTCGGCATCGGGCTTTTCAATCCGCTCGAGGAACTGCCGGGCGTAGGCCGAAAGCGATTCGACGTAACGGCGCTGGCCCTCCGCGTAGATCGTATCGAACGCAAGGGAAGACTTGCCCGAGCCGGATACCCCGGTCACCACCGTCAAGGTATTGTGAGGGACCTCGAAATCAATGTTCTTGAGGTTGTGGACGCGTGCGCCGCGCACAACGATGCTTTCCTTCTGGGTCGGCTTCTGGGTCGGAGTGGAAGACATCGGGTCCTGGGGCCGGGAAGGCCGCACGAAGCTCGAGGGACGCTACCCATAGCCCTCCGCGAGGCCAAACCGAATCCTTCATTATAAGGGATTGCGGAACTGTCCGTAGAGAGGTGGTTTGCTACGCTTATGCTGGTAGCAATTCAGGAGGGGGGAAATTGCGAGCGCTTCACGAACCGATGCGCAAACTATTTTGTCGATCCGTTCTCGTTCGATTCGTTTTCCGTCGAACCGTCCTCAGTCGACCCGTTCTCTCGGTCGCGGCGCTTGCCATACATCACGGCAAGCCCGAATCCAATCGTCATCAGGCTTAGCGGCGGCGCCAGCATAACAGCGATCGCACGATTGATCGCACGCTGGCCCTCTTTGGGAGTTGCTTTGGCATTCGCGCGGCACATGGCGCAGCTTTGGGCGAAGGCAGGTGCTGACCAGAGGAAGCATCCGAGCAAGAGGAGAGCCAGTCGAATTTTTCCGTTGCGGATCAATGGACGCCCAGCTTTATGATGCGGTCGGCATCGGGGAAGAAAAAGAAATACATGATGATGAAGCACGCGGTGACTGAAAGCACCAGCAGCCATCGCATCAGCGCAGTTTCAAACTTCAGGTGCATGAAGTAGCCGATGATCAGCGCCGACTTGATCACCGACAACAACAACAAAACTTCCAGCATGCGAACAGCTGTGAAAACTTGCTTATAGCCCAGTACGACCTCTATGGCCGTCAGTACCAGAAGCGCGCCCCAAACCCAGAAATACTGTCCCTTGCTATCGTCGTGCTTCGCGACATCGTGCATAGATCGTGTCCTCGGTGTTCCTCTGTGAGACTCTGTGTCCTCTGTGGTGAACGATCTTAAAAATCTACGAAACCTTCGTCGACATCAGATAAACCAGTGGGAAAATGAACATCCACACCAGATCGACAAAGTGCCAGTACAGCCCGCAGACTTCCACATCGTGCGCGTCATAATCCTTCGGCTTGAGAAACAGAATGACCGCGGCAAGCAGCAAACCAAGCCCCAATACGTGAACCGGATAATGAAAGACATTGCCGGACGGGATCATGAAAGCGGCAGCAATCCAAATCACGGCCAAAATTGGCAAGAACCACTTGCGGAACGCGACAACGCCCAGGTAGATCACCCCGATCGTCACGTGCAGCATGTGCATTGCGGTGAGCCCAAAGAACGCCTGCGGGAATTGTGGGATGTTCTTTGAGATATCCGCCAGCTCTCCGCTGGCGGTGGGTTGAGTCACGCCCAGAACCGTCATGAATCCCGGCAGGGTTAATCCTTCGCCGATCAGCTTGCTCCACTCCATTCCGTGAAGAACGATAAAGGCTGTGCCGAACGCCATGGTAGCCAGCAGCCAGTTGCGGACCCAGGCGCGGTCGCCGCGCTGGGCGGCGAAAACGCCGAGCACCATGGTCAGCGAGCTCGAGAGCAGGCACGCGGTCATCACGGTCGCATTCGCAATGCTCTCAGCGTGAAACGGCGTCGGCCACGGATTGGTGTAGATCCGGTTGTAACTGAACGCGAACAGAAGAGCGCCGAAGGTCAACGAGTCGGAAGCGAGGAACAGCCACATCCCAACTTTCTTCGAGTAAGCGCCGAACAACGGGGCCTCATACGCTCCCGGCGCCCCATGGACCGGAACATGTTCCAGCGTGGCTTCAGCCATTCGTTAAAACCTCCCCATTTCCTTTATCTCGCAAACCCCAGCAGCGCGAAAACATAAATCCACAGCAGGGCCATAAAGTGCCAATACCAGGCCGTAATGTCGACCGCGATCCGGCGAACCTCCAGCGGCTTGTCAAGCAGGGACGAACTCGCCGCCCAAAGCAAGGCAAGGATTCCTCCCGTCAGGTGAATCGCATGCGTGATGGTCAGCAGAAACGCGAACGAACTGCTGGGATTCGTATTCACGTAGAATCCACCATCGTGCAGCCGGCCCCACGCCATCCATTGGCCAACCAGAAACGCCAGTCCTAGAATCACAGTTATGCCGAGCCACGGCATCGATTGCTCATGTCCGAGGGAAATTCCCGGAATCGACTTCACCGGTGCCAAAGCTGCCTGCCGCGCAGCATTCCGGCGCGCGAACTCCATGGTGATGCTGCTGATCAACAACAAAGCCGTGTTGATGCCCAGCAAGCGCCAGGGCAAATCGATTTCTCCCCAGTCGCGAACATAGCTGTTGGAAGTGCCTTCGAAAGTTGGCAGCCCTTTGCGCACTACGTAAGCACTGGTTAGTGAAACGAAAATCATGCAGACGGTGGCCAGGGCGCAAATCATGCCCAGGCGCGCCCGCCGCAGCCGAGCACCGTAATTTGGAATATCGCCGCCACGTCCATCGTCGCCTCCTTTGGCAGGTGGAGGCGTTGGCGGCTTGTGGCCAATGTGATCGATCGGGGTTGTAGGAGTATAGGTCGCCATAACTACTTAGTGTTTCAGTGACTCGCTACAGTTGCCGGATCGGTTTGCATCACAAAATCCTTAGGGGCACCCGGAACTCCGTACTCGTATGGACCGTTGTGTACGACTGGAGTCACGCCACCAAAGTTGTCATGTGGCGGAGGCGTTGCGGTCGTCCACTCGAGCGTCGTCGCCTCCCACGGATTGTCGCTGGCCTTCGGGCCTTTGAACATGCTCCAGAACAGGTTGATCACGAAGATGAACTGCGCCGCGATCGTGATGATCGCAGCGTACGTCATGAACGTCTGCAAGGGGAGCAACTTGGCCTGATAGGCAACCTCAGTGAACTGCGAGTAGCGGCGCGTCTGGCCTGCCATGCCAAGATAATGCATCGGCATGAAGATCGCATACGTCCCCGCCAGCGTGATGAAAAAGTGAATACGGCCCATGCTTTCGTTCATCATGCGGCCGAACATCTTCGGGAACCAGTAATAAGTCGCAGCAAAAATGCCGAAAATCGCTGCTACGCCCATGATCAGGTGGAAGTGACCGACCACGAAATATGTGTCATGCAACTGAATGTCGAGCACCGGTTGCGCCAGGAATGGCCCGCTCAATCCACCGGAAACAAACAATGAGACGAAACCGATGGCATACAGCATCGGCGTATCGAAGCGTATATGGCCCTTCCACATCGTGCCCAGCCAGTTGAACGTCTTGATGGCAGAAGGGACGCCGATACACATGGTCAAAACTGAAAACGCGAACGCTGAATACGGGTTCATTCCGCTCATGAACATGTGGTGGCCCCACACCATGAACCCGAAGAATCCAATCGCCAGCATCGCGTAGACCATGGCCTTGTAGCCGAAGATAGGTTTGCGTGAGAACGTCGATAGCACCTGAGAGGCCACGCCCATACCCGGCAGGATCGCGATGTAAACTTCAGGATGGCCGAAGAACCAGAACAGGTGCTGCCACAAGAGCGGCGAACCGCCCTTGTGGCCCATGACCTGGCCATTTACGACAACGAGCGGTACATAGAAGCTGGTTCCGAGGTTGCGATCCATCAGGAGCAGAATGCCGGCAGAAAGAAGCACGCCAAAGGCCAGCAGGCCGAGAATCGCCGTAATGAACCACGACCAGCAGGTGAGCGGCATGCGCATCATCGTCATGCCCTTGGCGCGCAGGTCGAGCGTCGTGGTGATGAAATTCAGTGCGCCCATGAGAGACGCGATGCAAAAGATCGCAATGCTGGTGATCCATAAGTCGGCCCCCAGCGCCTCACCGGGTCCGGTCGATTGGACGGCGCTCATAGGCGGATAACCCGTCCAGCCATGAAGCGGTGCGCCGCCGGTCACAAAAAACGCGGCGATGATGACGACAAACCCGACGAAAGTCGTCCAGAACGACAACATATTCAAGACGGGAAATGCCATATCGGGTGCGCCAATCTGGATTGGCAGAAAATAGTTTCCAAATCCGCCCTGCGGCGCCGTGGTCAGCACGAAGAACACCATAATCGTGCCGTGCATGGTGAGCAGGCTAAGATAAGTCTCCGGCTTAATCTCGCCCACCAGCGGCAAAGCCGCCGTCGGCCAGATCATGTGAATGCGCATCAGCAGCGAGAGAAACATCCCGACAAACACTGCCGTCAGCGCTAGGAAGAAATACTGAAGGCCGATGACTTTGTGATCGAGGCTGAAAATGTATTTCCGGATGAAACCCTGAGGAGCGTGCGAGTGAACCGTAGCCGCGGTCGCCATTTTATTGTTTCTCCGCCTCCCGTGCGGCCAACCACTTGTCGAAATCTTCCTGGCTAACGACGTGAACCATGCCGTGCATCTTGTAATGGCCCAGTCCGCAAAGCTCGGCGCAGGCAATTTCGTATTCGCCGATCGCTGTGGGTTGGAAACGCATGTGAATGTTAAGGCCGGGAACCGCGTCCTGCTTAAAGCGTAGCGACGGTACGAACAGATCGTGAATTACGTCGACCGAACGCAGACTCAAGTCGATCTCGCGATTGACGGGAAGATACATCGTGCCCGTCACCACATCGTCCTTTGCAGAAGGATCGTTGGGGTCGAGTCCAACGGCAGCCTCACCGCCGGCCGAGGGATCCATCAACTTCGCACTCGTTTTGGCGTAAGTTCCGTCCGCACCGGGATAGCGGAAGTACCAGGCAAACTGCATGCCTGTAGCCTCAACTTTCACCGCGTCAGCGGGAGTTTCGCGATCGAAGCGCTGACTTGCCCAAGTCGTGCTGCCCATCAGGTTCAATCCGATGAACAGAATCGTCGTCAGCGTCGTCCACACAATCTCAAGCTTGGTGTTGCCATGAGAATAAGTTACCGGCGGCGACGATGGCGTCTCTCTGTACCTCCACACGATGTAGCCCAAGCCGAGCTGCGCCGCCAGGAAGACAATTCCCATGATGATGAAGGTGAGAGTGAATTGACCGTCGATCCACCCGGCCGCGGCAGAAGCGCCTGCCGGAAGCCACCATGTTTTGGCAACAAAAAAGTATGTGCTGATCAGGGTGATCAGCCAGATCAAAACCAGTAACGCGAGGCCCATTCCCCAGCCCTCCTGGGCAATCGAAAAAGGATTTCCCCACGGCGGTCGCCGCGCGTCTTGTTGTGCAAATCATGCGCGAGCAACAGTCGGCGGCGAGTGTACCACAGCGTGCCGCGAATAGTGCAAGCGACTTCTACTCGCGTCCATTGCGTTCGCGGATGCTTCGTTGACTTGCGCTTCGTTGCTGCTTACAATCCGCGATCAACGCAGCGCTCGGGTTCGTGGTCCGTAGGAAAAATCAACAATTTCACTCAGTACTGCGTCAAAGCGAGGTCACGATGCCTGACTACGACGTCATTTGCGTGGGCGGAGGACTGGCGGGTTCGGCATTCGCCAAAGCCATGGCTGAGGCCGGATTCAAGGTTTTGGTTCTGGAACGCGAGACCAGCTTCAAAGATCGCGTCCGCGGTGAGATGGTGGCGCCCTGGGGTGCTTCCGAAGCTCGCCAACTGGGACTGCTCGATCTGCTCAGAGGCAGTTGCGCACATGAGGTCAACGTGGTGGAAATGGGGATGGGGCCACGTTATTTAAGCGAAACTACACCGCAACGTCTTCCCGCGCTGACTTTTGCTCATCATGAAATGCAAGAGGCGTTGATCTCGGCGGCCCAAAAAGCCGGCGCCGAAGTGCGCCGCGGCGTCACGGTCGAGCGCATCCTGCCCGGTCAGGCGCCTAAAGTTACGATCCATGGAAGCTCTCAGCAGATTTCCGGTCGTCTCGTAGTCGGCGCCGATGGACGCAGCTCTCCTTCCCGTAAGTCCGCGGCTTTCTCAGTCGAAAATGCTCCGGTGGAAAACTTTCTTGCCGGCGTCATGCTCACCGGGATGCCGGTTCCAGAAGATCAGGTCTACTTTATCTTCAACCCGCAGTTCGGCACGATCGTCGGGTTCATCCCAATCGGGAAAGGGAGATTCCGCGCCTATTTCGGCTACCCAAAAAAGGCCGGATATCGGTTGCAGGGCGAGCAGATGTTAGGCCAGTTCGTCAGCCGATCTGCAGAAACTTTTCCGCACGCGGCAAATTTGTACGCTAATGCCAACGCAATGGGCCCCTTGGCCAGTTTTGACGTAAGCGAATCGTGGGTCACGCACCCGTACGTGGACGGCGTGGTTCTCATCGGAGATGCTGCCGGCACCAGCGATCCGTCTTTCGGACAAGGATTAAACCTTACCCTGCGCGATGCGCGAGTGCTTCGCGATGCCCTCTTGGCAAGCCCCGATTGGACTGCGGCTGCCCATCGCTATGCGGAAGAGCACGCAAAATATTTTCGCAGCTGCAGCAGGGTTGAGGGTTGGCTCCGAACGCTCTTTCAGGATCCGTCACCAGCCGCATCCGCTTGCCGCGAGAGGGCCATGCCCCTGATTGCGCAAGATCAGACGCGCGTTCCTGACCACCTCTTCGGCGGCCCCGACTTGCCCGCCGACGAGAATGTTCGATCGCGATTATTCGGAGAATGCTGAAGGTTGTTGGTTCTTACCCGATCGACCGACGTTTCTTTCTATTTTTCCGTCCACTCTGGTACGCGTCCCGGAGTCCACGGCGCACCAGCCGCCTCCAAGTCTTTTTCAAGTTTGCTGAGATCGACTTCCGCGAGCGTCCGCAGTTTGCTCAGTTGCTCGCCAAACTCCGCCGCGGCGATGTTGTAGGAATCGATGTGCGACTGCGTGGGCTTTGCCAGGGAGAACCGCTCGCCTTCCATAATTGAATTTACCCGCTGGTCAATCGACGAGGCGATCGGCTCATTCTGCCTTGCGATCTCCAGATCTCCCCGCAGCGCCCGCAAAATCTCGCGATCGCGTTGCTCAATCCCGTCGGCCACCGTGCCGAGTTCTTTTTCAACCGCCGGTGTCTGCCGTAGCGCCTCGTGAATCGTCTTCAGCCTCGATTGCAGATCCTGCGCTGTCTGCAGTGCCCCGTTGACCGCACGATACAGTCGTGCCGTTTTGCGCAGAAATTCCTCCTGCGCCGCCCGGTCCGCGGCATTCATCCCAGCTGATCCCTCAGCTGCAACTTTGAACGTTTGTGGCGCCGTCAACTCCGTCACCGCTCCATCCACGTTCTCAAACATGCGAACCGAATAATTTCCCGACAGAACCAGCGGTCCTAGATCAGTCGCGTCCGGAAAATCTCCCTCTTCTCCATCATCCGAATGTCCAGTCACCCGCGATGCCGGATAGCGCAAATCCCACGCTACGCGCTGGAAGCCAGAATCATTATTGCCCTCCACGCGCCGGATGGCCGCGCCGCTGTCGTCGTAGACGATGAAATAAACTTCTGGCTTGGCTTCCTGCGCCTCGGCGCGCAATTCGTCGTTCGTCGGATACGGCGCCGTCTGATTCTTCTTCGCCGCTTCTTTCTCGGCATCCTGCCTTTTTTCTTTCTTTGTCTTGATCTTCTCTTTCATATACGCCGTAAAAACCGCCCCATACGGTGGGTTCTCCGCGGTATAAAAGGCGTCGCCCTGGAACCCCTTCTTCGGCCCGCCCAGCGGATGCCTCTCCATGTAGAGCAGCGTCTCTTTTACAGGGTTAAGCGCTGCCGGGTGATCGAGTACCTCGGTCTTTAACTGTCGCAGCGGCGTGATGTCATCCAGCACATAGAACCCGCGTCCGAAGGTCGCAATCACCAGATCGCCCTCGCGCGCCTGGATCGCCATATCCCGAACAGAAATTATCGGCAGGCCACCCTTCAATTGCACCCAGTGCGTTCCGTCGTCGATCGTGAAGTACACTCCGTTTTCGGTTCCCGCAAACAGCAAGTTCGGATTAACTGTGTCTTCGGCAAACGCCAGCACCGGCCCGCTCTCTGGCAGATCGCCCGCGACCGAAGACCAGGTCTTGCCTGCATCGGCCGACTTCAGAAGATACGGCTTGAAGTCTTCGTTCTTGTGGTTCTCGAACGCGGCGTAAACCGTGTTCGCCTCGTGGTTCGAAGCCGCGAGCCGGCTGACATAGGTCGTATCAGGAACACCGGGGAACTTCTCATACTTCGTCCAGTTTTCGCCGCCATCATTCGTGACTTGAATGAGCCCATCATCTGTGCCGACGTAAATCAGGCCTTCTTTCTTCGGCGACTCGGAGAGGGACACTATATTTCCGTAGAACGAGGTCGACTGATTCTTCGCCACCGCATCCGGCCCCCAAACTTTTCCCATCACCGGCAGCTTGTTGCGATCGATCTGCCGCGTCAGGTCGCTGGAGATCGCCTTCCACGTATCGCCACGATCGTCGGAGCGAAATAATCTGTTCCCCGCGAAGTAAAGCCGCGTGTGCGAGTGCGGACTGATGATGATGGGAGAGTCCCAATTCCAGCGCAGCGGTGGCTCACCTTTGCCCTCGAGCGGCTGCAGAACGAGTTCCTGTCCCGTAGGCTTGTCGTGCCGAACCAGCACGCCATACTGTGACTCGGAGTAGATCGTATTCGGATCAACGGGATCTACCTGCGACCGGAAGCCATCACCACCAGTAGTCACGAACCAATCGGAATTCACAATCCCATTGACGTTGCGCGTGCGCGAAGGTCCGCACCAGGAGAAGTTATCCTGCGTGCCGCCGCAGACGTTATAGAAGGGAACTGCGTTATCGACCGCAACATCGTAAAACTGCACCGTCGGCAGATTCGCCTTGAATTGCCAACTCTTCGCGTCGTCCCACGTTTCATACATGCCGCCGTCAGACCCCAGCAGCCAGTGCTTCGTATTATCCGGATCGATCCAGATGGCGTGATTGTCGCCGTGATGATTCACCTCGCTGACCTTGCGCAGCGACTTGCCACCGTCCAGCGATTCGCGAAGCTGAACGCTCATCACAAAGATTCGGTCGACATTCTTCGGATCTGCCACGACACGCGCGTAGTACATCGCGCCCTGATCGAAGTCGTTGCGCTTCTCCCATGTCGCGCCTTTGTCGTTCGAACGAAAGATTCCGCCTTTGCCGTCCGCCGCTTCGATCGTTGCGTAAACCACATTCGGATCGGCCGGTGAAACTGCCAGCCCAATGCGCCCCATATCCACCGGCGGCAAGCCCGATTTCAGCTTGTTCCACGTAGCCCCGCCGTCGGTCGATTTGTAGATAGCGCTCTCCGGGCCGCCGTCGATGAGCGTGAATACATGCCGCCGCCGCTGATAGGCCGCCGCATAAACAATGTTCGAATCGGTCGGATCAAGTTGCACGTCCACCACGCCGGTGTTCTCGCTAATCGTCAGCACGGCTTTCCAGTTCTTCCCGCCGTCGGTCGACTTATAGAGTCCGCGATCGCCTCCCGGCCCCCACAAAGGCCCTTCCGCCGCAACATAAACCACCTTCGAATCCTTCGGATCGACAACCACGCGCCCAATGTGCTCCGACTTCTTCAGCCCAAGATTCGACCAGTTCTTTCCGCCGTCGTCCGATCGATAGATTCCATCGCCGTAACTCACGCTGCGCTGCGAATTGCTCTCTCCCGTGCCGACCCACACCACCGACGAATCGTTCGGATCGAGCGCCACCCATCCAATCGAGTACGATCGTTCGCCATCGAACACAGGAGTCCAGGTCGTGCCGTCATTCTCGGTTTTCCATACGCCGCCTGATGCCACGCCGACGTAATACTCATCAGTCTTTTTAGGATTCACCGCGATCGACATCACGCGCCCTGATGCCACCGCTGGACCGATCGAGCGAAACTTCAGCCCGGAAAAGGTCTCGGCCGTCATGCCTCCCTTCTTTTCCTCTTTCTTAGGCTCTTCTTTTTTCTCGTCCTTCTTCTGCTCTTTCTTTTGATCTTTTTTGTTGGCTTCCGCGACGGCCTGTTTCTTGTCGGCGTCTTTATCTTTGTCTTGTGGCTTTGCATCTTGCGCAAGCAAGGCGAAGGGGCTGCAGGACAGGAGAAGGAAAAAGATCAAGAATCGTTTCATAAGAGACTCCATTGGGCGGCGGAAGATTTTTCAAAACCGATATGTATACAAGATTGGAAGGCCAGAAACAAAGGGCGCGGGCCAGATTCCCCGAAGTTCTCTGCGATCCTCCGTGTCCCCTGTGGTGAATTCCGCCCCCCACGTTAGAATGCCCCATGCCCCGCAAGAAGGAAATCCACGGCCACGAAACCGCGTACGTCAAACTGCAGAAGAACTATTGCTTCGCCTGTGGCCAGAACAATCCCGACGGCATGCGCCTGAAGTTCACGCTCGACGAAGAGCGCCAAACCTTCACCTGCCGCTTCCGCCTCGGGAAGCGATACACCGGACCTCCCGGCCACTGCCACGGCGGAATCATCGCGACCATCCTTGACGACGCGATGGGCAAGGTGAATAAGCTTCACCATGTCATTGCGCTCACCAAAGAGATGACCGTCGAATATCTTAAGCCAGTTCCACTGCACAAGCCGCTGCATGTCGAGGGCAGGGAGGTGAGTGTAGAAGGCCGCAAGCACATCAACATGGCAGAAATATTGAATGAAAAGGGCGAGGTTCTGGCTCGCAGCCGCGGAACCTTTATCGCTATCGATCCGGAAAAAATGTTCGCGAAATTCGTGGAAAGATGAAAATAGCTGTCAGCTCTCAGCTATCGGCTCTCAGCTCTGCGCGCCGGCTTCATCGATGTCATCCTGAACCTCGCCAAAGGCGAGGTGAGGGACCTTACCTCGGTCGGCCCGAACGATGTAGCCAACGGGACCAACCACAACTCCGCCCCTCGATAACCTTTCTCATATTCCCCCGTCCGACCACCATGCCTCGACGCATCCTAGCTACGCTCATCCTCGCCTCCGCCGTCGCGCTCGCCGCGCAGGACGCCCCACTCAAAACCGCTGCCGCCGTTCTGGACCGTTACAAGCAAGCCCTCGGTGGTGCCGACGCAATCGCGAAGGTCCAATCCGAAACCATCCACGGAGAAGTCGAGGGCGCCGGCATCACATTCATCCATTACGCGAAGCCCTTCAAGACCCTGACCAAGGCCACCACCTCCGAGGGCAAAGAAATTCTGCAGGGATTCGATGGTAATGTTTCCTGGTCGTTGACGCCGCAAGGCGCAAACATCGATAAAGAAACAGCTCCCGAGTCCATCCGTCGAGACGCCGATCTGCAATATCCACTGCACCAGCCTGACTATTTCACCAAGCTGGAACTCGCCGGCGTCACCGACTTCGAGGGCCACCAGTGCTATTGGCTGCACGGCACCACGCACTGGGGCAAAGACAACAACCAGTTCTATGACATCAAGACGGGGCTGCTGGTCGGCTACCGCTTTCAGGTCGACACCGCCTCGAACGATACCGCGGTTGTCGTCTTCGACGACTACAAGAGTTTCGGAGGCCAACTGGTCGCCACGAAAAATGTCTCCCGCTCCGGTGGCCAAACTCAAACCTACATCTACAAATCGGTCAGCTACGAACCGCTGGCTGATTCGCTGTTCGATGCACCGCAGGCAGTCAAGCTTCTGATGAAGTAGCGCCTGAGGTTTTTGATGCAGGCTACTACGCGAACCTGGTGTGTCATGGAGCCTTGGGTTTATTGATCCAGCGACGCACCATCAAAACAGCACGCATGGCGACGTAGGCCCACGTCGCGAGCACAAGGAAGATGCTGAACGCCCAAAGCGGGGTTATTAGCTTCGGCGCGAAAAACTTCGGGGCCAAGAATACGAGCAGCGTTCCCGCGATGACCAGCGCATAACCGCCGAGAAGGACTTGGCCAAACCGTTTCACGCGGACATCCTACCGCGAAAGACTGAATACCGAAGGCACACTCTGCGCCTCAGTGACTCCGTGGTGAAACGACTATTCAAGGGGTACCGCGAAACGGGAATGGGAGATAAAATAAAGAAAGCCGCACCCAGACTGCGGCGCATCCTTCGCGCTAGCGAAAAGGTAGCTGGTCCACTCTTAGCTAGAAGCTAGGAGGTAGCAGCTAACAGCTAAAAACCATGTCATCGAATAACGGGAATACGACCAACGGCAGCTCGCAAACTTCGCTCCGCCTCAAAACCGGCCTCGCCGAAATGCTCAAGGGCGGCGTCATCATGGACGTCACCAACGCCGAACAGGCTGTGATCGCCGAAAAAGCCGGAGCCGTCTCCGTCATGGCGCTCGAGCGCGTGCCCGCGCAAATCCGCGCCGAGGGCGGCGTGGCCCGCATGGCCAGCCCCAAAAAAATTCGGGAGATCATGGCCGCCGTGTCCATCCCGGTCATGGCCAAGTGCCGCATCGGGCATTTTGCCGAAGCCCAAATCCTGCAGGAGCTCGGCGTCGACTACATCGACGAATCCGAAGTGCTCACTCCCGCCGACGAGGCCCACCACGTCGACAAGCACGCCTTCAAGACCCCATTCGTCTGCGGCGCGCGCAATCTCGGCGAAGCCCTGCGCCGCATCGCCGAAGGCGCAGCCATGATCCGCACCAAGGGCGAAGCCGGCACCGGAGACGTCGTCCACGCCGTAAAACACATCCGCCAGATCGTTCAGGAGATGAAAATCCTCACCGTCCTCGGCGAAGAAGAACTCTACGCCAAAGCCAAAGAGCACCAGGCCCCCTACGAACTGATCAAGATGGTCGCCAAAGCAGGGAAGCTGCCAGTCCCGAATTTCTCAGCCGGAGGCATTGCCACGCCAGCCGACGCATCGTTAGTAATGCAGCTAGGAGCAGAAGCAGTCTTCGTAGGCAGCGGCATCTTTATGAAGAACAGCACCGAATTCGCCGACCCAGCCGAAGCGGAGAAACGCGCAAAAGCAATCGTCCAGGCCGCCACGCACTACCAAGACCCGAAGGTGTTGCTAGAAGTGAGCGAAGACCTGCAAGGAGCGATGAAAGGCCTAGCCGTCAGCGCGCTGGATGAAGCGCACATGCTGCAAACCCGGGGGTGGTAGGGACTGCGTTAGGCGGTTTGTTTCCGCGATTACCCAGCACTGGTCGGTCGTACAGTTGGTCTAATGTCTGAGCTCGAGAAGATAACACTGTACTCGATACATCGGGTGGCGCAGCATTTTTTGGATGATGAGCGATTCGACGATTCGCTTTTACCCGCAACGATCGTTCCTGATGTGACTCTGGAGAAAATACCAAAGGGACTTCTAACGCGCGAAGCCTTCAGCATCTTTAAAAATCATATAGCTGCAAAAACCATTGAATCGTTCGAAGAAATAAGCTATGCGATTGTGCACCGGTTTCGAGGTGACTTCGGCACCGGCGAGGCTGAGACCCAGTCGATGTTTCTTGTGCGCACACTTTCCGCCCTTTTGCGCATAATTCGACCGATGCGTCAGCGCTTTTTCGCGATCCAGGGCGTGGTCAAGCCAGATGGAAAATTTGAGGTTGGGCCGTTCGACTCTCCGGAAGACTATGTAGAACTCCCTGAAGCTCACAAGCTGTTTTACCTGCGAAATCAAGACCTCCTCACATTCCAGCGCCTAGCAGGCTCGTTTCTGCGCGTGATGAATACGGACTATTGGCCGATTCGACTAGCCGTGCAGTTTCACGACCTCGGCTATTACACCTTCCAAAGGTATTGGAAGCTGAGCTGGTTTTCATGGATTGCGGGCATCGAGTCCCTCTGCACTGAAAATGACGATGAGCATTCAGGTCAGTTAGTGATCAAAGAGCGTCTTAAGCGCCTACTCGGAGCCGACGCAGTTGTGTATGAACCAGGAGACGTACCGTCTTTTCTGACCCAACCCGAGCAAACAGTGGCGGGCGTTGTGGACCCGATATATGAATTACGAAACTATGTAATGCACGGCCAACGGGTACCCAGCAGTTTCTATACTCAAGACGGCCGCCAAGGAGTAGATGGGAAGCTGCGTAAGGTGGAGGAGCTTGTCGAGGCGCTGAGCTTCTTGTTGCGCAAGAGCATCCAGCTCGCTATAGAGCCTAATCTAGTGGAATCGTTCAGGGACGACGGTTCACGAAGAGCCTACTTTTTTCCACTTACGAAGACCAGGCTGTTGCGTCGCAGGGACATTTTGAATTTTCTAAAAGAGCAAACGTCATCTGTGACCCTCAACGAGATATTGCTCGCCTTAAACCCGCGGCAAGCACTAAGAGCCCCCAAGCCGTTCAATCTTGACCAGGTTCGAGAGTGGGTAACCGACGCTGTTTCCACAGGGCAAATTGTCCGTGATGCCCGTGGTGGTCATAAGACCGCCTAGTAAGTATGGGGTGGCCTGGTGGCTGCTGAACTCGCCTTCCTCGAACACAATTCAAAAGCCCCGCTAGTCAGGCGGGGCTCCGCAAAATTGCCAGTCGGTACGCTACCCTTCAACGAACAGTGTAGCAGCCGACACAAGTCGAGAAGCCCGTGCGGAGGACGACGGAGTTGAACCGTAATGGCTGACTAGGCCACTCGACTACTTGAAAGGTACGTCCAGTACCCACTGGCTACGTTTCTGCGCCTCCAAGCGTAAAATATCTCCATGACCGAAGAAGCCTCCGACATCCTGAAGCGAGCCCTGGCTCTGCCGCCGGAAGCGCGCGCTGCCATCGCCGGATCGCTCCTCGAAAGCCTCGACGAAAATCCCCCGGACCCGGCCGTCGAAGCCGCCTGGTCGGAGGAGATTGCGCGCCGAATCGAAGAGCTCGATTCCGGCAAAGTAAAGCCCATCCCGTGGGCAGAGGCACGCCGGCAGATTGCAGCTATGCTCAATGGCCGCTAAGCCGCTCGATATTCACCCTGGCGCCTTGGCGGAGTTCAAGTCTGCCGTTGCCTGGTATCTGGATCGAAGCGAAACCGCCGCGAACAACTTCGTGAGCGAAGTCGATCGTGCAATCAGCTTGATCACCGCGTCCCCTCGCCGCTGGCCAACCGAGGAACGAGGCGCCAGAAAATTCGTGCTGCAACGATTTCCGTATGCACTGATCTATCGCGAGCGAGAATCCGACATCCAAATTCTCGCGATCGCGCACGGTCATCGCCGCCCGGGATATTGGAGGAAGCGTCTGTGAGGCGTAGCCACACATCACCCAAGAGCGAAATCCTTGCTAGCCACCTCCAATTTGAAACCCCATCCCGAATCCTCTTTACGCCGCCAGCCCTCCAGTAGTACCCTCCATCCCGAATTTCCAACTCATCTACGAGAACATTTCATGCGATGCAATCTCCGCTTCGCCATTCTGCTATGCCTTGCCAGCGCAATCGCCGGCAACGCACAAGACAAAGACCTGTTCGACATCAAGCCCATGGCCGACGGCGTCTACGCTGCCATCGCCAAGCCCGCCTACAAGGTCAACTGCAACGCCGCGATCATTCTGCTCGGAGATTCCGTCCTCGTCGTCGACACGCACTCCAAGCCATCCGCCGCGCGCGCTCTCATCGAGCAGATCAAGAAGCTGACCGACAAGCCTGTGCGCTACGTCGTCAACACGCACTTTCACTGGGACCACTATCAGGGCAATCAGGCCTATCCCAGTTCCTGGCCCGCTGGGGTGGAAATCATTTCTTCTCAAGCCACGAAGGAAAACATCGAGAACCGCGGCATCCCGCGCGTGAAATATGAAATCGCGACCATGCCCAAGGAGATCGAAAAACTCAAAGCCGATCTCGCCGCGGCCACCGATGCGAAGCAGAAAGCCGAACTGCAAAGCAATCTCGAACAGTCCGAGGCCTATCTCGCCGAGCTGAAGACAATGCAATTCACGCTGCCCAGCATCACCTTCGACCGCAGCATGATCCTCTACCGCAAGTCGCGTACCGTTGAATTTCTATGGCTCGGCAACGCTCACACCAACGGTGACGTCTGGGTCTACCTGCCGAAAGAAAAAATTCTGATCTGCGGCGACGCCCTCCACGGCTGGACGCCGTTCATGGCCGACAGCTATCCCTACGATTGGATCAAAACCCTCGACACCGCCGAGAAACTCGACTTCGATCAGGCCCTCGGAGGCCACGGCGACGTGATGCATGACAAGCAGACCTTCGAACTCTGGAAAACCTACTTCCACGATCTGCTCGACCAAACCGCGCAGGTCTACAGCAACGGCGCGAGCCTCGAAGAAGCGCAGAAACAAGTCTCGAGGGCGCTGGTCACGAAATACGCTTCAAGATTCGATCCCGCATTTCCGCAGAGCGTAACGGCCAATGTCACGAAGGCATATCAAGTCATCGCGATGGCAAAATAGTCTTTGCCTATTGTGAAAGAGGGCGCCATGATTCGCGCGCGAACCTTAATGATCGTTCTGATCGTGGTGGGATTGCTGTTCCTGGCTCTGGCTTATCCCGGAGTGATCTTTTTTTCCAAAGATCCAGGGGTACCGATGCTCATGAGTATCTATGTCACGCTCGGCGTGTTCCTCATGCTGGCGTCACGGAATCCCGCCGGGAACCGAAGCCTGATCTTATTCGCCGGCTGGGCCAATGTGGCTCATGCAGCCGTGATGGCGGCGCAGGAGTACACGCATGTGATAAAACCCCAGGAGTGGATGGGAGTGGTTGGTTTCGGAATCATTGGCATTGCACTGATCGCGTTAGCCCCACCGCGGAAGGGCTCAAGTCTCGAACCCTGATCTTTGCCAGGCTATTTCCTCGGTGGCGGCGGCCCAAGCACCGTCGTATCAAACTGGCTCACCAGCTTCGACACCTCGCGGATAAATCCCGGATCCGACGGCGGCATGCGCGAGGCCAGCTTGTCCAATTCAGGGAAGAACTTGTCGAAGCCCGCGGGAATGCCTGTTCCCAGAAAGCGGACATTCTGCTGGCTGTGGTTGGCCTGCGCGTGCGGCTGGCCTTGCGGCAACTCAGCAAACGTACCCGGCTCCAGATCGTGCCACTTGCCATCCAGATAAACGGAGAGCACGCCTTCGAGCACGTAGACCTGCTCCAAAGTTTTGGGATGCAAATGCAGTGACGTGGTAAATCCCGGAAACTCACACGCTTCGACCAACCACCACCGCCCGTTGGTTTGCTCTCCGTCAACGAGCATCCGTACTTCCCCTAGCCCCTGTTTGTAAATACGACGCGTATCCGGCCTGATGATCATGGTTCGCATTCTAATTGGCGGGCGGCCCCCCTGGTGTTTTTCGAAGGGTGGGAACTTCCACTTCCAGCGCTGCGCCGCCAACCTAACTCGATCTATTTTCAGTTTCCAACCGCAAACTAGAACCCAGGTCTGAGGATCGGCCACGCGGACCTCTGCAGCAAGATCGCTCCCCTGGCAACGCGTACAATGGTCCATCCTCACGCGTACGCTGCCAGAGCACGGTCAGTTTCAGAAAGGAGATACCCAATGCCCAAAACCGCGAAGAAGAAAAAACACACCTTACCGACCCGGGAGTTGCTGGTCCAAATGCAGATTAACCGCAGCAACGCCACCGCCGGAGGCTCCGGCGCAAATGTGGCCGCCTCCGCGCTGATCAGCGTAATGGTCACACTGGACGGTGTGCCAGTCACGGACCTCGGCGCCACCGCCGGCAATCAGGTCAGCGCGATTAACCTGCCCGCCGGATGGACGCTCACTGACGGCTTCAATGTGCGACCCGGGGGTTGTGGTGTCTCGGTCACCGAATTTCTCAACGAGGGCTCGGGCCTCTATGACATTCGCATAGTGCCCCTGTTAAACAACACGGCGTGCGTTTGGCTCTCCGGAGAGTACATCTACGCCGTGCAAATCAAAGTCACTCGCACAATCGGTGGCAAATCAGTCGTCTTGCAAGGCGGAACGCTCGGGAAATTGATCATCCCCTAGAATACTTACGCCTTCATTTGAAGCCTTCGGCCCCCTGTCGTTAGAATGGTCGAACTTTTCTTCGGGGGTGCGCTATGAAGCTGGGATTCGCTTTGCCCAACATCGGGCCCGTGGCTACTCCAGACGCCGTTTCGCAAGTCGCTCAACGCGCAGAGGCTCTCGGATACCACAGCTTGTGGACGGTAGAGCGCCTGCTCTATCCGGTAAAGTTGCAGACGCCTTATCCAGCCACGCCCGACGGGTCGCTGCCCGAGCCCTACAAGCACTCGCTCGATCCCCTCGATGCGCTTACTTTTGCGGCCGCCAAGACTGCAAAGATCACGCTCGGCACCAGCGTTCTCGATATCCCCTACTACAACCCCGTCATGCTGGCGCGCCGCCTCACGACTATCGATTTCCTTTCCAACGGAAGACTGCGTGTCGGACTTGGGCTGGGATGGTCCAAAGATGAGATGGATGCCACCGGTGCGGACATGAAGCAGCGCGGGGCCATGGCCGACGAGTTTTTGCAACTCCTGAAAGCTATCTGGACGACCAATCCAGTCGAATTTGAAGGGAAGTTCTACCGCGTGCCCAAGTCGTATATCTATCCGAAGCCCGTGCAAAAGCCACACCCGCCGATCTACCTCGCCGCCTTCGCTCCGGCGGCACTGAAGCGGCTCGCAACCGTGGCCGATGGATGGAATCCCGTCATCATCCCACTGCCGGGGATGGCACAGATGTTCCAGCAGTTGAAGCAAATGGCGGAGGATGCCGGACGGGATCCCTCGACGCTAGTGCTGGTGGTTCGCGCAATTGTCGAGATTACCGACAAACCGCTGGGCGCGGAGCGGACCATCTTTACAGGTTCGGTCGAGCAAATCGCGGAGGATGCCAAGGCCTGCGCAGGCATCGGAGCTCACGAAGTGTTCTTTGATCCGGCATTTTCAGTCGGAGGCCAGTCGCTCGATCTCTGGATGGATCTTCTCGATCAACTGAAAGGCTTGATCGGAACGGAATAGCCGATCACAGTTTCCCCCAGCTTGTGATCCGCTCCGCAGTGATGCGCACGATCACCGCATCGTCATCGAGCATTCCCGCAGCGTACTGAGCGTACTTCGCTTTCAACCGTGCGACGGCGCGGCTGTGTTCCGTTTCTTCCGTGACCACCGACGCCTTCCCGCGCACCAGCACATACCACAGCCGACTCCAGTCTTCGCCGTATTCGTCGATCAGGAGCGCAACCGCCGCATTTGTTTCGATATTGGCAAGCCGGGTGAGTCGATGCCGGGAGCGCTTCGGTTTGCGATCGATTCCGCTGTACAGCACCGATCCGTCGAGCACAAAACAAGCGGGCACCAGATGAGGCGCGCCGTTCGCATCGACTGTGGCCAGCCGCGCAACTCGAGCTTCTTCCAGCTTGGCGCGAACTTTATCAGTCATCTCGGGCGCTGAATCGCTCATGCAGTTCCTCTATCGTTAAACTATCCGCTGACCATGGCTCCCAACATTTCCATTCAGATTGCTTCGCCTCGCCTCCTCGCCGCCGTCCGCCAGCAGGTTCGAATGGGTCAAGTTGCGAGCGCATGGAAGCCGGCTCTAGATCAGGTTTGGGCCTTCCTCAAGCAACATCCCGGACTTCGCACCGACGGTCACAACGTCTTTCTCTACCACCATCCCGCGAGCCGCCAGGATCCCATGAATGTTGACTTCGGCGTCGAGGTCACGCGCCCATTCGAACGCGCGGGCGAGGTCTTGTCCACCGAAACTCCGGCGGGAAGAGTCGTGACCGCGCCGCACATCGGGCCCTACCAGCGGATGGGCGAAACTCATCAGGCCATCCACGCCTGGGCCGCAACCAACAAATGCACCTTCGCGGGAAAATCGTGGGAGATCTACGGCGACTGGACCGACAATCCGTCAGAGCTGGAAACGCGCATCGAGTACTTGCTGTCCTGAATCGCTCCTCCAAGCTGAATCGTGTTCCTTGATGGTTTGTCCCACCACCGCTTTCCAGTTCGTGCCGACTCCGGGGGGCTACTTCACAGGCGGCACCTTCACCGAATTCGCGCGGCAGTCGCGCAGATTCTGGCAGGAGGTAGCCTTCAGATCCTTTGTCACGCACAGAGATACGGCCGTGAGGTAATTATTGCCGCAACCTACAGTCATGTCATCAGCGCTGAAATTTGGATTCGCCTGCACAAACTCTTTCTTCATATCTGGCGGCGAGATGGAAAAATTCTGATGCGGTGCCGAGAATTTATCGGGAATCTTCACCGACGTGAACGCTTGCCGCAGCAATTTGAAATAGCTCTCCGCATCCAGCCCGCTGCAGGTCCCGTGAGTGCTCCACTCGTGTGCGACGAGGCCGGCATCAGGCATGATGTCCTTCATCTCCGCCGGATTCGACAATCCCTGCGCATTGGAGCAATTTTCCGGATACCCTCCCGCCGTATATTGCGGCCACAACCCATGCACTACGAAACCGAAGTGTCCTGATTGGCACTCTGGCTTGTCCGGATGGCCGTGGCAAAACTCCGGCGACCACGACAGCGTCAGCAGGTAATAGTCGAATTCGCCCGGCTTGCCGTGGCCGGATTGCGTGGACTTGTGATGCTTGGGAGCTCCAGCCGCGATCAGGGGTAGAAGCACCAGAAGAACGAGGGCCTGGTTTCGTGTGGTCATGGTAGATCCTCCATTGAAATCGAATTCTCGACCAGCCAATGGTCCGTGCGACTAATGGGTAGCAAAGGCCCGCAGGGAGACGCTGCCGATGGGGAAACATGAGCGGAAGTATAAACGAAGAAGTTTAGATGAATTCGGAGCGCTCGCTCCCTGCAGCGCTAGTGCACGCCAATTGAAAAACGCGTTATACTTCCCCGGCGTCCCCCCGGCCCATCCTGAACATTGCTGGAGGCTGTTCATGCCTGTTCAACAAGGGGACATGAGTCTTCTTGAGCATCCTGCTGCGCAGGAGTTGCTTCGTTCTACGATTCCCGCCCGCCTCGCTTACGTAGCATCCGACGGAACACCTCGCGTCGTGCCCATCTGGTTTCACTGGACCGGCCACGAGCTCGTCATGGGCACTCCTCCGAAGGCGCCAAAACTCAAAGCCCTGGCGCACAGGCCGAAGGTGGCGATCACCATCGACGACAACACATTTCCGCACAAAGTTTTGTTGCTGCGAGGGAGCGCAAGGCTCGAATTGGTTAACGGCATTGTGCCCGAGTACGCCCTGGCCGCCGAACGCTACTTCGGGCCCGAGCAAGGGCAGGCCTGGGTGGCTCAGCTTGCCACGATGATCAGTTCCATGGTCCGGATCACCGTCACCCCGGAATGGGTCGGCCTGCTCGACTTTCAGAGCCGCTTTCCGAGCGCTCTTCCGCTGTAAGCGCATTTGGATCCCGCGGCCGGTGCGGATAAGCGCGCCTTCGGCCATGCCGCTTTTCCTCAAGAACAATGTGTGGCATGCTCCGATTGAAGCGCGCAGGCATCCTTTAGAATCAAAAGAACTGCAGAATCGGGGTTCACAGAGGCGCATGGAAAAGTGTCCACCGCTTGCTTCCGAGTCCAGTTGCTACGTGCCTGATCCTGCTGCACCCGACCGATGCCGGCAAAACCAAAGATCGGAGTACTCGCCCTGCAGGGTGATTTCGACGCACACCGGCGCCGCCTGGAAGAATTGGGCGCCGAGGTCACGCTCGTCCGGAAGCCCGAGCAACTCGACTATCTTGACGGCCTTATCATCCCCGGCGGCGAGTCCGGCACGTTCTTAAAACTCTTGGGCGATGCAGGCTTTGAAAAACTAAGGCAGTTTGTCCGGAGCAAGCCCACATTTGGCACGTGCGCCGGAGCAATTCTGCTCGCCAGCGAGGTCGAGAATCCGCAGCAGGCCGGTCTGGGTGCGCTCAACATCCGCATCCGCCGCAATGCCTACGGTCGCCAGATCGACAGTTCCATTCGGGAAGGGAAGTTGATCGAAGGCACGGCCGAGTTCCCGCTCGAAATGGTCTTCATTCGCGCCCCCAAAATCGCGCATGTCGGAGATGGCGTCGAAGTGCTCGCGCGTGAGGGAAGTGATCCGGTGGCCGTGAGACAGGGTAAGGCGATGGCCGCCACGTTTCACCCCGAACTCTCCGATGACACGCGCATCCACCAGGCCTTCCTTGACCTTGTGGTGAATAGCTCGCGCCAGCGCTAGTTCCTTTCCATCGTTTTTTTACGCTCCAAGAAAGTGCTTGACAAGGCGCTTATGTAACTGTACGGTTACGCATTATGCGTGATCGATCGGTTACATATTCGGTGACTTCGGAAGCCACCTTCCAGGCCCTCGCCGATCCCACCCGCCGCGCTGTTCTCGACCTTCTGCGGCGGGGAAGCCAGCCGGCTGGGCAGATCGCGAGCGCGTTTCCGGTCTCGCGGCCTGCCATCTCGAAACATTTGCGCCTTCTGCGCCGGGCCCATCTGGTGCGGGAGCACCGTGAAGGCCGCCACCGCGTCTACCAACTCAATCCTGAGCCGCTGCGCGTCGTGGACTCCTGGATCGAGCAGTACCGCCAGTTCTGGTCGGCAAGCCTGAACAACCTGAAGAATTTCGTGGAGGCCGAATACGCCAGGGAACTCGCAGGGACAGCCGAGCCCAGCACACAAAAGAAGAAAAGATGAAAGCCTGATCACAATTTCAGAAAGGAGAACTATGATGAAAAATTCAATTCACCGTTCGCTTCTGTTGATCTTTGCAGCCGCCCTCGCCGCCATGCCGCTCTACAGCCAGACGGACGCCCAAAAAGCCTTCACCACCATCAAAAGCATGCCCGGCACCTGGGAGGGCAAGGTAGTTGAAGGCCACGACATGGGCAGTTCGTTGCAAGTTACTTTTAAGGTTGTGTCCGGCGGCACTGCCGTCATGAGTGAGATTCTCGGCCACGAAGACATGGTTTCTATGTTCAATATGGACGGGAATCGTCTGCTCCTGACGCATTACTGCGCCATCGGAAACCAGCCGCGCATGGAGGCTAGCGCCTCCGCCGATGGAAAGACCATCACATTCAACTACGTCGACGCTACGAATCTTGCTTCCCCCGACGCAGGTCACATGGAAAGGATGGTGCTGACGCTGCTGGATGACAATCATCACACCGAAGAGTGGACTTTTATCGACCATGGCAAAGAACACCGCTCCATTTTCGATCTGCACCGCAAGATGTAGTCCTGAGGGCGGGTTCGCCCGCCCTTCATTTCCTTGGTCGAAGCGAATTGAGGAGAGCCGATGGCTTCCACGAAAGTTATTCCCGATCATGATTCAATTGTGAGCGAGATCGACATCGCTGCGCCGCCGGAGCGCGTCTTCCAGGCCCTCTGCGACGCCGGACAGCTGAAGCTCTGGTTTGCGAACCCTGAGTGCCCGCCAAAATTCTGGAAGATGGATGCGCGCCTCGGCGGCCGCTATAGCTACGCCACGGAGAAGGGATCCATCGTGGTGAACAATATGAGCGAATTCAAGTGCGAGGGCGAAATCGTCGAGTACGACCCGCCGCGCGTCCTGGCATACACATGGATCGCCAACTGGCATGACCAACCCTCTGCGAAGACCGTCGTCCGCTGGGAACTGACCCCGCAGGCGGGTGCCACCCATGTGAAGGTCACTCATAGCGGCCTCGCCCAACTGCCGGTCGCGCGCAAGGACTACAGCGGTGGCTGGCCGGGCGTGATCGAAAGCTTGAAAACCTTTGTCGAAAAAGGGAAGAACTAGGAGCGCACCATGGCAACTTCAACGATTACGCCAGATCAGGATACGGTCCTGGCTGAAATATTCATCGCCGCTCCACCGGAGCGTGTCTTTCAGGCGATCAGCGACCCGGAGCAACTTTCCAAATGGTGGGGACAGAAAGGTATGTACCGCATCACGGAACGCTCCGCTGATATGCGTCTCGGAGGCAAGTGGTTCAGCTCCGGCGAAGGCGCCGATGGCACCAAGTTTTGGGTGCAGGGCGTTTACCTTGAGATCGATCCGCCGCGAAAGCTGGTTCATACCTGGGAATCAAGCTACATGGGCCCGCTCAAAACAACCGTGCATTGGGAGTTGGAGCCTCGGACCGTGCACGGCTTGCATCCAAGCGGTCCGAAAAAGGCGGGCACCGGGACACTCGTAAAGCTTCGCCATGAAGGCTTTGCTGGATCACCTGAGCAGGCAATCAGCCATGGCAACGGTTGGAAGCGCGTCTTTGGCTGGCTGCAGGGATACCTGGAGCGCGACGAAACCGTAGACACGCGCCCCGCTTGAGGGCTGCGCGCGTGAGCTGGAAACTCAAGTGGTTTTGCCTCATGCGATAAGATGGCTCTTTCGCGAATTGTGTTCACTTTGGGAGAAGGAGCCTTTGGCATCGAGGAAGTCTGTCCACGCTTCGGTCCGCGCGTCGCGCCTGAAAGGGACGGTCGCACTCATTACCGGCGCCTCGCGCGGCATCGGATTCGCCGTTGCGCGAGCTCTCGCGGCCGAGGGTTGTAGCCTGATCCTTGCCGGAAGGGACGAATCGGCGCTCGTCCGCGCCGCCAAATCGCTCCATCCCGCGCCCGTGCTCGCGCACCCATGTGACGTCCGCGATCCTCATTCTGTCGACACGCTCTTCCGGTCGATCCGCCGGCAATTTCAGCACCTCGATATTCTGTTCAATAATGCCGGAATCGGTCACTCGAACCTCACCGTGGACAAACTTCCATATCCTGTCTGGAAGGACGTTCTGGCAACCAATCTGGATGGCACTTTTCTCGTAACCCAGGCTGCGCTGGCCATCATGAAACGCGGTGCAGTCATTGCGAACAATCTCTCCATCGCTTCCAATCGCGTATTCACCGGTTGCGCCGCTTACAACGCATCGAAACACGCCGCGCTGGGCCTCACCAACACACTGCGGGAAGAGCTTCGCCCGCGCGGTATTCGCGTCATCGGCCTGCTTCCTGGAGCGACGGACACCGAGATCTGGGGCACTCTCTGGCCGAAAGCGCCGCGCCGCAAGATGATGTCGCCCGAAACCGTCGCCCAGGCCGTCGTCGCCGCTATCGCGCTCCCCGGCAACGCGACCGTCGAAACTCTGGAACTGCTGCCTCTTTCCGGCACACTCTGACCTAACTTTCCTGTCACGCCACTCCCGAGTAGAATCGCTACCGCAACTCCCAGGAGGAAATTCCACAATGCTCAAAGTACCGTTTCTCGTGTCCCTCACCCTCGCGGCTGCACTTGCCGTTCCTGCGCTTGCACAGGACGCCAAGAAAAGCGCTCCACCCAAACCCGCTGACCCGCCCTCGAAAGTCGTCCTCGATACCTGGAACGACATCGGCCGTAAACTCATCGCCATGGCCGAAGATTTCCCTGAGGACAAATACGACATGAAAGCGACGCCGGCTCAGCGTAGCTTCGCCGAGCAATTGCTGCACGCTGCCGGGGCGAACTATTACTTCACCAATGCGGTAAAGGGCGAGAAGCCGCCAGCCGAGGAAAGTCCGAAGCGAGATTCTTTCAAATCCAAAGCGGAAATCGTCGCGTTCGTGAAGAAAGCCTTCGCGGAAGGCGCCGATGCCATCAAGAGCAAGGGTGACAAGGGCATGATGGACACGGTCGTCGATCCGTTTGCCAATCAGCACGTGCGGATTTACGACATGGCCTACGGCTTCATTGAACACTCCGGCGAGCACTATGGCCAGTTGGTCGTCTATTATCGTCTGGCGGGCCTGGTTCCACCCGAGTCGCGTCCCAAGAAATAGGTCCGCAACTTATGGGGATTTCCTCGTGAGACTCAGCGGTACGCGTAGGGCGATCTGCGGGCGCGCTCGGGGAACAGTTTGATCATCGCCGCACCGGATATGAATCCGCCGACGTGCGCCCATACTGCCACGCCGCCAACATCGCGGGCCGGCGCCATCGACAGGCTCGCCGCTCCGGCGAAGAACTGCAGCACGAACCAATAACCGAGCATGACCCAGGCCGGGATATAGAAGACCAAAACAAAAAACCACGTCAGCACGCGCGCCCGCGGATAAAGGATGAAATAGGCCCCCAACACTCCGGCGATTGCTCCGCTTGCACCCACTGTGGGCACAGTCGAATGAGGATAAATCGCCACTTGTGTAGCCATCGCCAGCAGGCCCGATGCGATGTAGAACGCCAGATATTTGAAGTGCCCGAGATAGTCTTCGACATTATCCCCGAAGATGAACAGGAACCACATATTTCCCAGCACGTGCATCCAGTTCCCATGAAGAAACATGGATGTAAAGAAGGGCAGCACAGCCTCCGCCAGGCTATATCGTGGAGAACCGGAAAGAAATGCGCTTAGATGCGCGGGAACCATCCCGAACTCCCGGGCGAATCCGTCGTAGGCCCGGGCGCTCACAGTGAGCTGTAGATAAAACTGGAAACCATAGATCAGAATATTCAGCGCGATGAGGAAGCCATTCACGTATGGCGTGCTGTAGCGAGGCTGGTCATCCTTGATCGGAAACATATCGAATTTGTTAGTTTAGTGGATCGAAGAAGTGCGCAAATTGAAAAATCGGTGAATCGGAGTCTCGCGATGAACCCCAGTCGATGGTCTCCATGTACCCAATTTCTCAATCTCCTAACTTCTCAACCCTGCAATTGCGCTCTACCAAATTACCAAATTACTCATGAACGGCGTCCTGATCATCGATAAACCCTCTGGCCTCACCTCGCACGACGTGGTTAACCGCGCTCGCCGCATTCTTCAGCAGCGCTCTGTTGGACATCTCGGCACACTCGATCCCATGGCCACCGGCGTCTTGCCGCTGGTGGTCGGCAACCTGACCCGATTGGCGCAGTTTTATACCTCGTCGGAAAAACAGTACCAAGGCACCATCCGCTTTGGATTCTCGACCGATACGTATGATGCGGATGGTGAACAGGCCAGCGAGCCGAAGCCAGTCGCTTCGAAATTGGAGGAGATTCAATCGTTGGCGTCCGAATTCGTGGGCGTCATCGAGCAACTCCCGCCGCCCTTCTCCGCCAAAAAGATTCGCGGCGTTCCCGCCTATAAACTCGCGCGCAAGCAGCAGCCAGTCGCACTCAAGTCGGTGAAAGTCGAAATCAAAGAACTCGAAATCCTCGCCATCGCTGGCGATCGGGCCTCTTTTCGGGCACGAGTGGCCTCCGGCACATACATGCGCTCGGTCGCCCACGAGATGGGGCAACGCCTCGGTTGTGGTGCTCACCTCGAGACTCTTAGACGCACGGCTGTTGCCGAATTTAGGCTCGAAGATGCCCGCACCCTGGAACAGGTCAGCGAGCACGCGGCCAACGGCAGTCTGGACGAAGTCTTCGTCCACCCGCGTAAACTGCTCCCTCAATTCCCAACCGTGACGGCCGACGAAGCAACCGCCGCGCGCATTCGCAGCGGCCGCACCGTGAATCTGCCTGAGTTGTCGCGTGCCCGTCAGGTCAAGGTTTTCTTCGGACAGCGCGAACTCCTCGCCATCGCAACGCGGGTCGCGGGAACGCTTTTTCATCCCAAGATCGTTCTCAGCGGGTCGGACGCCGCCGCATAACTGCGTGTGTCGCCACAAATAATTTTCCCCACCCCTGCAGAGGATGCAGAGGTGGGGTTTCCCGCACAAGGCTGGCGAGCCTGGAAGGCAGGAGCCCGCTCGCGTTTCAGGCTGCGGTCGGCGAATGGGCAAGGGCAGGCATTGGCACGCAGAACTTTTTCATTGCAAAATTTGTCTTAGTTTTGGCAGACAAAGTGGGCGGCCGGATCCGCATCAAGCTAGGGGAGAAACGCGGGATACTTCGACCGAGAACCCTCTGATCAGAATTGTGCGGATTCAATCGCAAACGTTTCGAGTAATTTTTTCAAATCAGAGATTGATTCCGCGCTGTGTTTCCTCTGTGTTCCTCTGTGCCCCCTGTGGTAAAAAGCTTTTTTGGAAGCAGAAAGCCGCAACGCCTGAGCAGGTTCCTAAAATTGACGAATCAAGCCGCGCGATACTGGATCGACCATTTAGGCCTCGAACCCCATCCCGAAGGCGGATATTTTCGCCAAACCTATCGCGCGGAGAGGATCATTCCGCGCGAGGCGCTATCGGGCTTCACCGGCCCGCGCGCCGCGTCGACCGCAATTTATTTCTTGCTGGAAGGGAAGAACTTCTCCGCCTTTCATCGACTCCAGTCGGACGAAGTCTGGCATTTCTACGCAGGCAGCCCGCTCACGATCCACGTGATCGAGCCGTCGGGAAGCTATTCGGAGATTTCTTTAGGAAACGACCCGGATGCGGAGCAGGTCTTTCAGGCGGTAGTGCCAGCCGGTTGCTGGTTCGCCTCGCACGTCGCAGATTGGAATTCCTGGGCGCTGGTCGGATGCACCGTCGCTCCCGGCTTCGACTTCGCAGACTTTGAGATTGCCGAACGCGAAGAGCTGCTCAAGCGCTATCCGCAGCACCGGGAAATCATTGAACGCCTGACGCGAAAGGAAAGGTCTTAACCTTTAGGCGAAGCGGCGGCTTTCTTGGGAAACATCTCTCCGATGCGCCGAATCTGCGCACCCACTCCCTTAAGCTTTTCTTCAATATGCTCGTAGCCGCGGTCGATGTGATAAACACGGTCGATAATCGTCTCTCCGTCGGCCACCAGCGCCGCCAACACCAGCGACGCCGAAGCCCGCAGATCGCTGGCCAAGACTGCGGCCGCGCTCAGCGGAGTTTTTCCGCGCACAACCGCCCGGCGACCTTCGATCTTGATATTCGCGCCCATGCGCACCAGTTCCTGCGCATGCATGAAGCGGTTCTCAAAAATGTTCTCCGTGATGATGGACGTTCCCTCGGCCTGCGTCGCCAGCGCCATGAACTGCGCCTGGCAGTCCGTCGGGAATCCCGGATGCTCCTCGGTCGTCATGTCCGCAGCCGTAAACGGATTGTCGCCCATCACGCGCACCGACTCGGCGTTCGCCTTGGTTTTTACTCCAACTTCATGCAACTTGCTCAGCAGCGCGTCAAAATGCTGCGGATCGCATCCTGCGATGTTCAGATCGCCGCCAGTCATGGCTCCCGCAATGATGAATGTTCCCGCTTCAATCCGGTCCGGAATAATGCGATGTTTTGCGCCGCCAAGCGCACTCACGCCCTTCACGCGAATCGTCGGCGTTCCTGCTCCCTCGACCTTCGCTCCCATCTTGTTGAGCAGATCAGCCAGGTCGGCGACCTCAGGCTCGCGCGCGCAATTCTTCAGCACGGATTCTCCCTCAGCCAAAGTCGCGGCCATCAACAAATCTTCTGTGCCTGTCACGGTAATCTTGTCGAACACGATTTCAGCGCCCTTCAGCCGCTTGGCGGTAGCTTCGACGTATCCATGCTCCTGCACGATCTTCGCGCCGAGTTGTTCCAGTCCCTTGATGTGCAGATCGATCGGTCGTGCTCCAATCGCGCATCCGCCCGGCAGCGAAACCCGCGCCCGCCCGTAGCGCGCCACCAGCGGCCCAAGGACAAGCGTCGAGGCGCGCATCGTTTTCACCAATTCATACGATGCTTCTGGTGACCACAGATTCGCGCAGTGAATCGTCGTCCGGTGCTGCGCCCGCCCATAGCCGAGCTCGACTTCAGCCCCCATCGCCGCCAGCAAATTGCGCGTGGTCTGAATGTCGCGTACCTGCGGAATATTTTCGAGAATCACCGGCTGATCGGTCAGCAGGGCCGCCGCCATGCAGGGAAGCGCCGCATTCTTCGCACCGCTGACGCGCACCGTCCCCAACAACGGTTCTCCACCGCGAATGACGAACTTGTCCATGAAAGGTGACCTAAGCCTTCATTCTAGCGGGGAATTCCGGCTAGCGCGGATACTCGCGAAGGTACCAAAGTGAAAGCCCCACTTCTCGACGGGCAAGACGCAGAAAATTGCACAGCGCAGAAATGGGCGAAGAGGTTTTAATCCGGGTCAAGTTGGACTACTGCTGAGCAACGCAATCGCCTGCCGCACGTGCCCCTTTGACTTCTTCAATGCTGCCGCAGCCTCAGCCCGGCTGACTCCTGCTGCCAGCATGACTACGGCCACCGGCGTCCGATTGCCGCTCGCTTTCAGCGCGGCTGCTGCCGTCTTGTGATCGGTATTCGTCGCCTGCTCCACGATGCGTGTCGCCCGTTGCACCAGCTTTTCGTTTTTCGTCCAGACGTTGACCATCAAATTTCCATACACGTAGCCCAGCCGCGTCATGGCGCCCGTTGAAATCATATTCAAGACCATTTTGTGTGCCGTTCCCGCTTTCATCCGCGATGAACCCGCCAACACCTCGGGGCCCACTTTAGTCACAATGGCGAAATCCGACACGCGCTCCAGCGGCGAATTCTGATTACAGGTCAGCGCGATTGTCTGCGCGCCGTGCGCCCGTGCGTACTCAACCGCCGCGATTGTGAACGGAGTGCGCCCACTGGTCGCAATGCCAAGCACAACGTCGTGCTTTCCCGGCTTGCGCTTCTTAATCTCTCGGATCGCCAGCTTGACGTCGTCTTCACTGGCCTCCGTCGATGCTCCCAGCGCCTTCGGCCCCCCCGCCATGATGAACTGGACGGTTCGCTCATCGGTATTGAACGTCGGCGGGATCTCCGATGCATCCAGCGCGCCCAATCGCCCGCTCGTTCCTGCGCCCACGTAAATCAATCGCCCACCTACCCGGAGTCCCGCGGCCACTACGTCGATCGCGCGCGCAATCTCCGGCAAGGCCTTCCGAACGGCGTCGGCGACTGTGGCATCTTCTTCATTCATCAGTCGAACAATTTCCAGCGACGACATCTGATCCAGATTTCGCGCCGCAGGCAGCACCTGTTCGGTAGTGAGTTGTCGCAGATCGGACTTCGCCTTACGGATTCGGGTCAAGTCTTGCGCCTTTCAGTATTCCCGTAAACGATCGGGTTTAAGAAATATTTTACTGGGCCAACGAGAACAGAAAAGTGACAGGCTTGTGAATTCCGAAGGAGTCATCCCGAGAGGCGCGCTTTCCGTGCGGGCGGAGGGAAGTCCCCTTCACTCTGTGTCCCAGCAGAATTCACTCCCCAAGCGCCTCAATCACCGCATCATGAAACTTCGGCCGCAGCTGTTTGATCGCCTGATTCGAGCAGTCCGGCCAGGTGCGATTCGTCAGCATCGTGATGGAAAGTCGCCGCTCAGGATCGATCCACAAAGAGGTCCCCGCATAGCCCAAATGCCCATAGGACGACGCACCGAAATACCTTCCCGACTGCGAAGGCACCGACGGAGTATCCCAACCCAGCGCCCGCGAAGTTTTCACCGGCGATGAATCGTGCCGCGTAAACGTCGCGACCGTCTCCGGTCTTAGGATCGGCGATCCTCCTTTCAACATGATGTGTGCGAATTGTGCCAGATCCTCCGCCGTGGAGAACAACCCAGCATGCCCGGCGACGCCGCCCAGCACAAATGCATTCTCATCCTGTACCTCACCCTGAATGATTCGATTTCGCAGCGTCCGGTCATACGATGTCGGAGGCGTCATCATGCGCATCTCGTGCGGCGGATTGAACGTTGTGTTCGCCATCGCCATCGGACCAAAAATCTCACGGCGGCAGAATCGGTCAATCGTCTCCTCCGCGATCCTCTCCAGTGCGGCTCCGAGAATGATGAATCCGATATCGCTGTACTCCGCCCGCGTGCCCGGCTCAGCGGTAAGCGCAGTGCTGAAGGCAGCGTTCAGCAACTCCTCTCGCGTCTGGGCCCGCAGAAAAAGTTTTTCGTACGCCGGCAATCCCGACGAATGCGCCAGCAACATGCGAAACGTAATCTGCTTACGCCGTGGATCTTCTCCGGAAATCTCCGGAACGATCCCGCTCACCGGGGCATCGAGCTCCAGCAGTCCTCGTTCATACAGAATCGCCGCCATCGTCGTCGTCGCGACCGCCTTGGTCACCGACGCCAGATCGAACAACGTCTCCGGCCTCACCGCAAGATTGCCCGTACCCTTCGGCAGCAACGCCAGGCTCTCGTCGTAAACAAAGCGGCCAAATGCCCGCAGAGCTGCAAGCCGTCCGGCGTGCGTCACTGCAATTGAGGCACAGGGGAATGCCCGCGCATCGATCGCATCCCGCAAAATCTGAAAGGCAGCAGAAAAAAACTGATCCTGATTGTCACAGGCGGGAACCAGCTGCGATGGAGCGGGTGTATTCAGGGCGAATGGACTCGGCGGCGAGAAGCCAGCCTGTGCGCTTTATAGCAGAGCCGCCCCGCGCACGCCAAATCGACATGGATTCTCCTCTGTGCCCCTCTGTGTCCTCTGTGGTGAAAGCCTTTCGCCTATCTCGCCCGAATCCCGCCGCACCCGCCTCATTACCTGCGTTTGTTGAGTTGGCCCTTGGTGTTGTGTAGAGTCAAAATATCCCGTCATTATGTCGATTTCGATGCTGCTGAAATCCTGCGCAGTCTGGCGTGCGCCCATTCGAGGATGGGCCCTCATACTGATCGTCGCCGCCCAGGCTGCCACGCTGGTTGCCTCGGAGACCCCGGACGCTTCAACGTCCAATTCCGCGCCCGGCGTTCGCCTCAATGCGGTCGATGCCGTCATTCAGCAGGCTATCTCCGACGGCAACATCCCCGGCGCCGTTCTCGTCGTGGGCCACAACGGTTCCGTCATCTACCGCAAAGCCTACGGCAGCCGTGCTCTCGAGCCGCAGCGCGAGCCCATGACGCTCGACACCATCTTCGATTTAGCCTCGCTCACAAAAGTCATCGCCACCACCACAGCCGTGATGCAACTGGTCGAACAAGGCAAGCTGCGCATGAACGATCCGGTCGCGAAGTATCTTCCCGAGTTTGCGCAAAATGGCAAAGACGATATCACCATCCGCCAGCTTCTTACGCACTACTCCGGCCTCGAGCCCGACCTCGACCTGAAAACTCCCTGGGAAGGCAAAGAAACCGCCTACAGGATGGCCTTCGCCGAGACGCTGCAGAATCCTCCCGGCTCGGTCTTCGTGTACAGCGACATCAACTTCATCATGCTCGGAGCCCTGGTTGAACGCGCCTCCGGCGAAACGCTCGACGCTTATTGCGCCAAGCACATCTTCACGCCACTCAAGATGCTGCACACGCGCTATAACCCTCCAGCAGCATGGCGCGCGCGCATCGCACCCACGCAATACGACGAGAACGAACACATGCTGCGAGGCGTAGTCCACGATCCCACAGCGCGCCGCATGGGCGGAGTCGCCGGACATGCCGGCCTCTTCTCCACCGCCAACGATCTCTCCAACTTCGCGCAGGCTCTGCTCAACGGCGGCGGAGGAATTCTCTCCGCCATCACGGTCGCCAAAATGACGCAGCCCGAGCAACCGCCCGCCTCGCCCGTTCTCCGCGGCTTCGGCTGGGACATCGATTCGCCCTTCTCCTCCAACCGCGGCGATCTTCTTCCCGTCGGCTCCTTCGGCCACACAGGATTCACCGGCACCGCGATCTGGATCGACCCTACCACGCAGACCTACATCATTCTGCTCACCAACGCGGTTCATCCGCGCGGGAAGGGAACTGCTATCGCCTTGCGCTCCAAAGTTGCAACCGAAGTTGCAGCGTCTCTCAATCTAACCGTAAGCGAAAAAGACGCGCTGCGCTGGAAAAGCATCACCGGATACAACGAAGCCCAAAGCGCCGCTCGCCGCATGAACTCGCGCAACGGCACGGTCAAGACCGGCCTCGACATTCTCGAAGAACACAACTTCGATCTCCTCAAGACGCCTGCGGAAAACTCACAGGAAGGGACCTCATCCGATTCGAAGAAGCACATTGGCCTAGTCACCAACCAGACCGGCCTCGACTCCGAAGGCCGCCGCACGATTGACGTTCTCGCGCAAGCCTCCGGAGTTTCCCTCGAAGCCATCTTCAGCCCCGAACACGGTGTGACCGGAACGCTCGACACGACAAGCGTTGGCAATTCGGTCGACGCCGCGACAGGTATTCCGGTCTACAGCGTCTACGGCGGCACCGATGCCGCGCGCCGGCCATCAATTGACGTTCTTAAAACGCTCGACGCCGTAGTCTTCGACATTCAAGACGCAGGCGTCCGCTTCTACACCTACGAAACCACGCTGGGATATTTCCTCGAAGCCGCCGCCAAAGCCGGCATCGAACTCATCGTCCTCGACCGCCCCGATCCGATTACCGGTGCTTTCGTGCAAGGCCCGGTCTCCGATTCTGGTAAAGAAAATTTCACTAACTACGGCAACGTCCCCGTGCGTCAAGGCATGACCATGGGCGAACTGGCGAAAATGTTCAACGCCGAGCGCAGCATAAACGCCAAGCTCACCGTAGTTCCCATGGACGGCTGGCAGCGCGGCGACTGGTTCGACTCCACCGGACTCGTCTGGGTAAATCCCTCGCCCAATCTTCGTAGCGTGACCGAAGCCGCTCTCTATCCCGCAGTCGCGCTGATCGAAGGCACAAACATCTCCGTCGGACGCGGCACCGACACTCCCTTCGAACTCGTCGGGGCGCCTTGGATCAAAAGCAAAGAATTCGCCGTCTACCTCAACGCGCGCGGCATCGCCGGAGTCCGCTTCGTTCCCACTACCTTCACGCCGGCCTCCGCCGTCTACGCGGGAGAAAAATGCGAAGGCGTGAATCTCGTCGTCACCGACCGCAACGGCTTCGACGCGCCTGAACTCGGAATCGAATTAGCCTCAGCTCTCCACAAGCTCTACCCCTCCGATTGGAAGATCGAGCGCATGCAGGAACTGCTGGTTAATCAGGCAGCTTACGACGCGCTTATGGCAGGCGAAGATCCGCGCCGCATCGCGCAAGACTGGCAGGAGGAGTTGGAAAAATTTGTAAAGACTCGCGAGAAGTATCTGATCTACAAATGACCCGGCTTTCGTCCCGCCAGATAACTCGAAACTGCAATTCCCGCATCCTAGCCGCTAAGGCGTAGTAAGCTTGGCATGTTTACAGTGCTTGGGAGGTCCTCGATGCGCGGCTTTTTCACACTCCTTTTGATTTCTGGGATGGCCCTCGGCCAAACAGCCGACTCGCCCAAACCCGCCGATTCGTCAGCGCAACCTCAAGCGGCTCAGGAGAGCCAATCGACAGCCGGAACTCCCGCTCCGGCCGAACCCCTCGACCCCCACGCCATCGTCATCCCCGCAGGCTCGAAAATCCCGTTGCTCCTCAAGCAAGCCATCTCCACAAAAAACGCCCGCGAAGGCGACGCCGTCTACGCTGAAACCGCATTCCCGTTCGTTGTCAACGAGCGCATGCTGGTCCCGGCCGGAACCTACATCCAGGGCAAAATCTCGCGCGTCGAGCGCGCCGGACGCGTCAAGGGCCGCGCGGAAATCCTCATGCACTTCACCACCATGATCTATCCCAGCGGATATACGATCATGCTCCCCGGCTCCATCGAAAACATGCCGGGCTCGGAAAACACCACGGTAAAAGACAAAGAAGGCACGGTCCAGCAGGACAAGAATACCGGCAAAAAAATTGAAGACGCCGCCAAGGGCGGAGCCATCGGTACCATGGGCGGAGCCACCGCCGGCGGGCTGTCTACTGGAAGCCTCAACGGAGCCCGCGTCGGCGCCGGTCTCGGCGCAGCTGCCGGTGTTGCCTGGGCCCTACTGAAGCGCGGCCCCGACGTCCGCCTCGACGTCGGCACCTCCATCGAAATGGAAATCCAGCGCGCCATTCCGGTAGACACCACGCGCATTCAATTCGCCAAAGCTGGATCTTAAACCGCCACATCGAGGGGATGTCCTCAGTGTTCCTTTGTGCCCTCTGTGGTGAACGCCCTTGTCTTTCTCTGCGATCTCACCGGCCTTTCTCTGCGCCTTCAGCGGTCAAAAGCTTTTACCTTTCCCCAGCACCAAGCCAAGCAACGCCGAATTGCATCCCATCCCGTTCTGGCTGCTATACAATCCGCGTTAGGGGCGTGTTTTGCCCCTGAACGTGGAGGCATCCCGTGGAACTCGTCGGCGGCATTGGAGTCTTTGGCGTCATTCTCATCGTCGTATTCGTCATCTACATCCTCAATTCGATCAAAATCCTGGCCGAGTATGAACGCGGAGTCATCTTCCGCCTCGGCCGCCTTCTCGATGTCGCCAAAGGCCCAGGCGTCATCCTCGTCTTCGCACCGATCGACCGGATCGTCCGCGTCTCGCTGCGCCAGGAAGCTCTCGAAGTCCCTCCGCAGGACATCATCACGCGCGACAACGTCACACTCAAAGTCAACGCGGTCATCTTCCTGCGCGTGATTGAGCCTCGGCAAGCGGTCGTCCAGGTCGCCAATTACATCTACCAGACATCGCAATTCGCGCAGACAACGCTTCGCTCCGTCCTCGGCGAGCAGGAACTCGATGAACTCCTCGCGCACCGCGACAAGATCAATCTCCGCCTGCAGAGCATTCTCGACACCCACACTTCGCCCTGGGGCGTGAAAGTCACCAGCGTTGAAGTAAAGCAGGTCGATCTGCCAGAAACCATGCTGCGCGCCATGGCCAAGCAGGCCGAAGCCGAGCGCGAGCGCCGCTCGAAAATCATTCACGCGGAAGGCGAATTCTCCGCAGCCCAGCGCCTAGTCGATGCCGCTCGCTTGCTGTCGCAAGAGCCTGTTTCCGTGCAGCTTCGCTACTTGCAGACGCTCACCGAAATCGGCGTGGAGAAAAACACCACGGTCGTCTTTCCGGTGCCGGTCGATTTCTTTTCAGGAATTCAGAAATTGTTAGACAAGGCAGGAAGCGGCCCAGCGCCGGCCAAGACTGCCTGATAGAACGCCAAACGCGATGCGCCGCGCCAGCGCACCGCGAAGCATGAAGTAGCGTTAACAGGAGTAGCAAATGACTTCGTCACAAGATACAGAGATCACTCTCGGGACCGGCAAGCTGCTCTTTCTGTTCTTCGGACTGGTAGGCATCTGCGCCCTTTTCTTCGCGCTCGGATACTCGCTCGGTCGCAAATCCGAGCCCGCCCTCGCCAGCTCGAGCCCGCTTCCCGCGCCGCAGACGAGTTCTAGCAACACGAAATCGAGCGGGGCCGCCGCCACTCAACCGATGAGCTTCTACAAATCGGTCGAGCAGAAAGATGCAAATCCGGAATTAACCCCCACCACGGAAACCAAGACCGACTCGACAGCGTCGCCCGCAGCCCAAACCACAAACCCTGCGCAACCCGCGAACAGCGCGAATGCGGCCGACCCAACCACCACGCTTCCCGCACCCGGATACTTCGTCCAGGTGGCCGCCGTCAGCAAACAGGAAGACGCCGACGCCCTAGTCGACGCCCTCAAGAAAAAACAATACCCGGCCTTCGTCGCTGCAGTAACCGCCGACAAACTGTTTCGCGTGCAGGTAGGCCCCTACTCCGACGTGAAAGATGCCGAAGCCATGCGCACCAAACTCATCGGCGATGGCTACAGCCCGATCCTGAAAAGATAGTGGCGAGTCTTTAAGAAGCAGCGCGGCAGCTGTCAAAATGCGTAGAGCTGTATCGCCCGCAGCCCTCTGCATTACTCTGTGCCCTCTGTGGTGAACGCTTTTGCAGTAGCCGATTCCCTCCACGCCACTATTCACAACCCCCGTGGCACAAGCACAAAATGATCAATCCCAATTCGCGCCCCAGCATCCGCCCGCGCGCGATCCAGCCGGAAGACAATCTTCAGCTCGTCAAAGCGTCGAAGCGACCGGCTCGGCGGGATTGCGAAATTCAACGTCTCGCTCGAAGCAACCGGCTCCTCATACAACTTCCAAGGCCGCGTAGATTTAACCGCCAACCGTCCCAGCGATTGCGAAGGTTTTTCCGGCAGGGCTGTGTTGATGAGCACCAACTCCATCGAAACCGTATCCGGATAGCGGTCTGCATTTCGAATTGCAATCTCAATCTTGCTGCAGCAATTTAGATCGATTGAGTGTGCCAGGTGGTCGTAGGCTTCGATCGACAGCGGCCGCCGGTCCGTCGAACGGATATTCACCGCCTCAGGACTCCCTTGCGCTTCGCGCGAGTTGATCGGCGGGCGCATGTCCGGAGCCTTGAAGAACCAATAGACGCCGTCGAAAGGAATCACCAGGGGATCCGCGGCCGAACCCTTGGCCAGATTCCAGTTGTCACGAACCGGCACCGGAGCCACCAACTTCGTGTAGGTCTTCTTTCCGGCCCACAGAATGATACCCGCGTTGCCCTCGCCCTCATGACCCGGAGAAGGCCTCGTGCCGGTTGCCTGCGCCGGATACGGTCCTCCGCCGTGGCGAGGAAGCAGATGCCAGGTGCGAGGTCGCGATGATGTGCCCAGTCCTCCGCTGCTCCTCAGGAAAGGCATAAGGCCAGCCGCAGTAAACAAAATTGCCAGAGCCGCAGCCGTTAGCTTGCGCGCAGTGATCGCAGGCTTCAGTTCAAGATCGTCATTCCGCTCCGCATACCACGCAAACGTCCAACTCCAGATGGCGAAGCTGGCCATTACGAGCACGGTACCGGCCCACATGTAACCACGTAGCGTCGCCAGTACGCCGATCTGCGCTGCAAACGCCGCGCCGGTGGAAATTTGTGCGCTGTGCTTGAATCGAAGCGGCAAGTCATCGGGATGCAGCGAGTGAATCAGAGCGTCCTGACCGGGAACCCAAGTCAGAGCGTGCTGCATCGACCGGACCCCGACAATGCCGAGTACTGCCGCAATCACCGCCGTCCAGGCGGAATGCTCCTGCATCAGCAGCGCAAGAGGCGCGAGCCATAACACCGCCAGGGAAGTTTGCGCCGCGATGTGGTGGGTGTAACCCTTCCGTGTCTTCGGGGTGATGGCGCAAAGGATCGCAACGGTCACCACACCGACCAGCGACACCGCCGAGACACGCTGCACCGCTTCGCCCAGCAGGCTGGTTAGTGAGGGAAAGGTCGTGCGCGGCAATCCAAGGGAACCTGCGGCGATGCCGGCCACCAGCAAACCAGCGGCAGAGAGCGCGAGCCTGACAGTTGAGCTTATCGCCGGACTTTTGATCTCATCAGCCTTGTCCATGGCGATCCTCGCGACCTTCCTGCAAACCGCAGTCGTCGATCCTATCCGCGTGTCTTATTGGACACCGGAACGCTCAGCCGGGTTTCCGCCTCCGCCTGGTACTACCGGCATGGCGATAGTCTTAAGCTGGCGATCGCATTGACACTCGTCGATGTTCGCTGGTATTCCTACGCCATGGCCTCCGACGAGTTTCTCGACCGCGCCCTCCACGCCATCGCCGATCCCACCCGCCGCCGCATCCTCCAGGCGCTGCGCCACAGCGAAAACAACTCCGCCACAAAGCCATGCCTCTGCGCCGGCGACATCGAAGAACAGATGAAGCTCTCCCAGCCCACTATCTCCCATCACATGAGCATCCTCACCAAGTCCGGATTAGTCGCAGCCACCAAACAAGGCCAATGGCGCTGGTACAGCCGCAATGAGAAGGCAATTCGCCAAGTAGTAAAGACGCTGCGCGGTAAATTGTGATCCTGGAAGAACTGACGAGTGAAGCACGAAAGGGAAGGGCACGAGTTCCATTCGTGCCGTACGCTGAGGTCCGAGGGCCGACGCCTGACGCCCGCCCTACCGCATTACCCACTTCTCCAACTCGCCCGTCGACCGCAGCAATCCCAACTGCGCCCGCTCCAACTCAAAGGTCACATCCTGCAGCGCGATAAATTTCTCGCTCGCCTGCGATCGCGCATCGTCCAGATCGTGAATCGTGGCCCTTCCGGCATCAATTCTCGTTTGTGCGACTCCAATCCCTTTCTCCGCGATCTCATACTCCAGTTGCGCCACGTCGTGCGCCGCCTGCATCTGCTCAACGGTTCGCTGCAGCCGCAACGTCTCCTCTGAAGCTTGATTCTTCGCCGCTTCCGCTTGTTTTGTCGCCTTCACCGCATCGGCGTCCGCGGCCTGCGCCCGCGCGCGTTGCGCAGCGTTAAACAGTGGAAAGCGAATACTTACACCGATTGTCGCATTGTTCTGCCGGAAGGTGTTGTCCACGCAAAGCACTGAGACCCCGGCCACAGGACACGGTTTCGCCGGAATGTAATATTCCTGAAAATTATTGAACCTCGAAAGCAACGCATACTGCGCTGCAAAATCAAAACTTGGCCACAATGCCTTGTGCTCTCCCTGCGCGCGCAAATACTGGGCCCGCGCATGCTCCACCGACGCCTGCACGCCCGGGTTCGCCGCACTCGCATCCTGGATCGCAGGATCGCTCGAGATTGCCGGCGCCGCCGGAATCGAATCCGCATCGGTTTGTATGCTCGATGCCGTCAGTCCAGTCATCTTCCCCAACCGCTCGCGCAGCACATCCGCCGCGCCCTGCGCCTCCGTCACTCGCAAATGCACCCGCGCCACCGACAGGCGCGCGCGCGTACCGTCCATTTCGCTGTCGATGCCTTCCTTTACGCGCTTCTCCACTGCCTCATCTGCCTGCTTTGCATCGCTCTCGACTTGCTGCAGATGAACCAGCCGCTGCTCCCACTTCGCCAGCTCCGCATAACTGAGCACCGCATCCTGAATGACCTGGTTTCTCTGATCCTTACCCTTTAGCGATGCCACCTGCGACTCGACCTTCGCCGCATTCACAAAATTTCGCAGCGACGGATTCAGCACCGCCGACTGCGCCGTCAAATTAAACAACGACGGCGCCGATCCCTCGAGGCCCAGCGGGAACCCATACGAATATCCCAGCCCCGCTCCGGTCGTCAGCTGCGGAATATAGCTGTCGCGCAGCTCACGATAGCTCGCCGCTGCCCGCTGCTCATCGGCCGCCGCGATCGCCGCCCCCGTCGCATGCCCGAGCGCAAGCTCCACCACGCGCTTGAGCGGGATCGGCTCAGCCAGCAGGGAAGTGGGAAGCAACAAAGCCGTTAAAATCCATCGGCAAGCCGATGCGCCGCGAAGAGTCGTCATCATTCCGTCACCTTCAAAACTGAATCTGTAAGGATTGCCTGGCAATTTGGATGCAAGCGAGATTCTAAATCGGAGCGTTCCTGTAGAGACAGCCGCCTCGCTGTCTGCCGCGCGTAGCGTGGCCAAGGCGATGGTATCCGCGATGCAGCAAATCTAGCGACTTACACGCCTCAAATCTTCCTGCGCGCGCGTATAACTGTGCGCCATGGCAAGCGCCGCACGAAATTCTTGCGCTGCTCCCGCGCGGTCACCCTGCTTTTCGAGAATCTGCCCCAGCAAGTCGTGAGCCTTGAAAGCGGGAGCCTCCTCGGCCGGATAGGCCAGATATTTTCGTAGAAGCCGAACGGCCAACGGCAAATCGCGGTTCGCCCGCAGCAACACGCTCGCCGCATCACGCAACGCATCCGGACGATCCGGAGGCGCCGTTTCCACTTTGCGAAATGCCTGTTCCATCTCATCCAAACGATTCGCATGGAAATAGAAATATCCAAGTTCAAACCAGGCGCGCGCCCCTGAATGACTTGAGTCGATTGCCGCACGATACTCGCGTTCCGCCGTCGCCGAATCCTTGTTCCGCGCCGCGATCTTCGCCTGCAGCAAGTGCGCCATCATGGCATTCAGCGGCATCATAGCGTCAATCTGCGCCTGCGCCCGCTCTCTACCTCCACCCACAATTCCCGGCGCCTCCAAATAAAAATCCGCCAGATCGGCCCGCGCCTCCCAATCCTTCGGATCGAGTTCCACCGCGCGCTCAAACGATGTGCGCACCTTCTTCGCCAGTCCGGCAGCAGAGAGAAAGCCGGCGTGCTCGGCCTTCCCTCCATACACACGGCCCAACCACAAGTGATAGCGGCTGTTCTGCGGATCAAGACTGCGCGCCCGCTCGCATGCGCCCACCGCGCGGTCCCACTCGTCGAGCATGAAGTAAGCGCGGCAGAGAAGATTCTGCGCCTCGGCGTTGCTCGGAGATTTCGCGATCTCGCTCTCGAGAGACGCCATCGCTTCGTCGACGCGCCCTGCGGTGAGTAATTCCTTCGATGATGGCGAAGCGGACGCAGGCGAGGAAAGAAGCGCCAAAAAAACCGAGGTAGTCGACGCGAATAAGAGAGCCCGCAATTTCATGAGAGGGAAGCTGGAATCCGGCACGCTGCGCTCAAGGCACCACTTTGACCGTGGCGCCATCTACCAGAGGCTTGTTTTCTTCCGCAGGCAACGCCACCGCCGCGCCCTCGGAGAGACCGCTCGTAATCTCCACCCGCGTCAGGTTCTGCAGCGAAATATCGACCGTCTGCATCTTTAGATGACCGTCGACGATCTGAAAGACGAAGGGCTTGCTGTCATCGGTGTGCAAGGCGTCGCGCTGCAGCGTCAGAACGTTATCCTGCTCCGCCACCACAATCGTTACCCCGACGTTGATATTCGGCAGCAGCTTGAAATCGTGATTGTCCAGCATGCAGGTCATTTCGCCCACGTTTCGATTGCCACGCTGCTTCACCGTCGCAGGAACCGTACTCACGTTGCCGGTCCACATTCGCCCCTGCACCGCATCCCAAGTCACTTCCACTTTCTGTCCCGACTGCAGTCGGCCCACGTCGGGCTCATCGACAAACGCGCGCACCAGCACTTGCGCCAGATTTCCTTCCTGCAGCAACAATTCGCCCGCCTGCACAAAGGCTCCCTGCTTCACCGGCAGGGAATAAACCACTCCGTCAAACGGAGCGCGCACGCTTGATCTGCTGAGCGAATCTTCCGCCGCATCGTAGGCTGCTTGCGCCTGCTCTCCTTGCGCCTGCACCTTTGCCGCCTCGGGCTTGGAATAGCGCTCTGACTTTTTCTGCTCGAGCAGCGTCAGGTCTGCCTCCGCCGTCTGCAGTTTGTCTTCCGCCTGTCGCACTTCACCCGGCGACGCCGCCCCCTGCTGCTGGAGCCGGCGTAGCGCATCCAGATTCTTTTGGGCTTCGTCGCGCGCAGTCTTCGCCTTTGCCAGTTGCGCGTTGAGAGTGAGCAACTCCTCCTGCGTGCCGCCGCTGTTCAGCGAAGACTCATCCGCCGCCGCTGCTTTCACCTGCGCCTGCGCCTTGGCCGCTTCCGATCGGATATCGGCATCGTCCAGTTGCAACAGGAGCTGCCCTTTGCGCACGTGATCGCCTTCCTTCACCAGCAACCGCTTTACCGTGGTTGGGACCGGCGCGTGTGCCTCGAAATTCTGGACCGGTTCAACTTTTCCATTCGTCGAAACCAGGCTGCGGATGTGGCCCCGCTCCACCTTCGCCGCCCGCACTTTTAACGGAGTTTGATGCAGATACGAATAAAGCACCAGCACCGCCAGTGCCGCGAGCAGGATCCAATACCACCTCCGCCAAAACGGGGTGTTCGAATTGTTAGTCGGCGCCAACTCGCTGTCTTTCAGTCTCCGGCAGGAATAACTGTAAGCAGTAATTTACCATTCTCATGCACCGCGCAGAACAAAACGCCGATGCCATCTTAGATGCGCCCCGTACGCCCTCGGCTGCACTTCCGCAACCGCTACAATACCCCCATGGCCAAATCGCCCCGTTATACGCCCGAGCACGCGGCCGCCGGACTCGACCATGACTTTCCTGAGATCGAAACCTGGCCCAACCAGTTTCCCGGATACGAGATCGTCGTCGACGATCCCGAATTCACCTCCGTCTGCCCCAAAACCGGCCTGCCCGACTTCGGCGTCCTCACCATCCGCTACATTCCCAACAAGCACTGCCTCGAGCTCAAATCGCTCAAGGAATACCTGCAGTCGTACCGCAATCTCGGAATTTTTCAGGAGAACATCGTCAACCAGGTGCTGGAAGATGTGGTGAAGTGGGCGAAGCCAGTCTGGGCTGAAGTGAAGGGAGACTTTCGTCCCCGCGGAGGAATCTCTACAACCGTCATCGCGAAGTGGCCGAGACCGAAGGCATCGCGAAAGTAAAGCAGGGCTGCGCGCCCATCATGCTATATTCGCTCGACCGTGACCCAGCACGAGCTCCAACCCCGCACCACTCTGATCGTCCTCACCGCGCTCAATCTGCTCAATTACGCGGATCGCAACGTGCTGTTCGCGGTGCAGCCGCTGGTGCAGAACGAGTTTCATCTCACCAAACAGCAAATCGGATATCTCACCAGCGCCTTTCTCGGCTTCTACATGGTGGCCGCGCCCATTGTCGGCCCGCTCGCCGACCGTTACTCGCGTAAGCTCATCATCGTCTTCGGCGCCATTTTCTGGAGCGCGCTCACGCTCCTCACGGCGGTAACTCACACCTACACCGAGCTGCTCGTCCGCCATACGTTGGTCGGAATCGGCGAAGCGACGTTTGTCACCATTGCGCCTACCTTCGTCGCCGATCTTTTTGCGGAAAACAAGCGCGGCCGAATTCTCGGAGTCTTCTATCTGGCGATTCCCGTCGGATCGGCCGCGGGCTATCTGCTCGGCGGCTATCTCGCTCCGCACTACGGCTGGCGATTTCCCTTCTACATCGCCGCCGCTCCTGGATTTCTCCTCGCTCTTACCGTCCTTTTCCTGAAAGAGCCCGAGCGCGGCCGGTTGGATTCCACGCACGACGCCAGCATGGGAGATTTATTGCCTCCCGGTTTCGAGGGCAACCCTGTGAAAGAAGCGGTCCTCATTCTCTGGCTCTACTTCAAGAGGCTGGCCCAGGTCACAGCAACGCTTTACAAGAATCCCGCCTTTCTCACGGCTACCCTGGGAATGGCTTTCATGACCTATTCACTCGGCGGCATTCAGGTGTGGATGCCGCAGTTCCTCAATACCGAGCGCCACTATTCGCTCGAAACAGCTAACCTGATGTTTGGCATCATCATCGTCATCGATGGAATTTTCGCCGCGCTCATCGGCGGCTGGCTCGGCGACTATCTCCTGCCAAAGATGAAGAGCGCCTACTATCTGGTCTCCGCCGCCAGCATGCTGCTCGGCGTTCCGGTGATGATTGTGGCGCTCTTCATGAAAGGACCGCTCATGGTCCCCGCGATCGGCGTGGCGGCCTTTTTTCTTTTGCTCAACACCGCGCCGCTGAACGCCGCTGTCATCAACTCCGTCGGCGCGCACATTCGTGCTACCGCGCTTGCCGTCAACATCTTTATCATCCACATTCTCGGCGACGTGCCTTCACCCACCATGATGGGTTGGGTCGCCGACCGCCACTCATTGCAAACCGCCTTCATCCTCCCCGTGATCGCGATGGGCATCTCATCTGCCATACTGTTCTACGGGATGAAATTCGCGCCGCCCGTGGCCGTCGGCACTGCGCCTGCCGTCGCCACGCACTGACGAGCGTATCGCCAACCGAATGCTTTATTTTCATTGGATCGCCGGCACCATCCTTGCGCTGGCTTGGGCCTCACGCATCATCGATGCCGCCCTCGGCATGCCCAGCGTTGTCGATGTCTCCCGCCCCGAGTGGAACCGCAATCCCGTCACCCCTGCAGGCAATCCGCGTGTCTCCATCATCGTCCCCGCGCGCAACGAAGAAGCTTCCGTCGAACAAGCTCTCCGCAAACTCCTAGCGCTCGACTACGACAACTACGAAGTCATCGCGGTCAACGACCGCTCTACCGATCGCACCGGCGAACTCCTGGAGCGCCTCTCCGCAGAAGCTGCGGGTGCCCCACCCTCGTCGCGTACTGTGCGACAGGGTGGGGATGTTGACTCTCCCAGATCACACCCGACTCTCCGTGTAATCCACCACACGGAACTTCCTCCAGGCTGGCTAGGCAAAACCCACGCCATGTGGACCGCCGCCAACCAGGCCACCGGCGACTGGATCCTCTTCACCGACGCCGACGTCCTCTTCAAGCCCGACTCCCTCCGCCGCGCCGTCACCTACGCCGAAGCCGAGCCCGCCGATCATGTAGTCCTGTTCCCGCGTATGATCATGAAACGCCCGGGCGAATACATGATGATCGCCTTCTTCCAGACCATGTTCATGTTCGGCCATCGGCCGTGGAAGGTCGCCGATCCCTCCACCGACGATCACATGGGCGTCGGCGCCTTCAATCTCATCCGCCGCAAAGTCTACGAAGCCGTCGGCACCTACGCCGCCCTGCGCATGGAAGTGCTCGACGATATGAAACTGGGCAAAGTCGTTAAGAATTCCGGCTTCCGCCAGCGCAACGTCTTCGGCGGAGATTTAATCTCCATCCGCTGGGCCCGCGGCGCCTTCGGAATAGTCAACAACCTGACCAAGAATTTCTTTGCGGTGCTTTCGTTCCAGTGGTGGCGCACGCTGATCTCAGCCGTCGGCTTGGCATTTCTGAACTACGGTCCATTCCTCGGCGTCTGCGTCGCCCACGGATGGGCGCGCCTGCCCTACGCAATCGCTCTGGGCTCGATGCTGCTGATCTACAGAGGAATGGGCAAGCGCTCCGCCGTCCCGCCGTACTACTTCTTCCTTCATCCCGTAAGCACGACGCTGTTCATCTACACGCTGCTACGTTCCATGATTCTCACGCTCTGGAACGACGGCATAGTCTGGCGGGGCACCAAGTATCCGTTAGAAGAACTGCGCAAAGGCATGGTCTAAAAGGGAAGGCAGCGATGCGAGAGAGCAGCGCTATGCAAGAAATCAGTGCGAGGCGATAGATGTGGCGCGGGCGCCCCCGCCCGCGCAATGCGTGCCGAAAATTCAACTGCGGGCTACGGCCAAACTCAGCTTCACCGACGGCGCGATCGCCCCCAACGCAGCCTCAGTCACCGACCGCTGACTGATCTTCGCGCCCTCAACCTCAACCAGGATCGCCGCAGAGATCGCCGAGATCGCCTCTCCTCCAGCAATCATCGCTGCCAGCGCCACCTGCAACGGCGACAAGCTAGGATTGAACGCCACGTTCTCGATATACGACCCGCGATAGATTCGCCCGCGAGCTCCGCGAATCGCCACACCAGAATGCGATTTGCTGTAGGGGGCGTAGGCCTTGCGAGCCGCCACGAGCGCGTTCTTAGTCAATTCATCGGTGCTGGCGTGAACTAATTTCAGATCGGCCTCCTTAACTGGGAAGGCGCCTTCGGTCATTCCAAGTTCCCGAGGGCTAAACGCAGAAGGCAAAATCGACGACAATTTTGTCGGCGGCTTTTCTGGCATAAGAATCGTCAATTCTCCATCCGGCGAAATCTCCTCCATGAACTGCCGACAATGTCCGCACGGTGCCGCGTTCACGGCTAACATGTAAGGAGCATTCAGGTGCATGTATGCGTTAGAAATCGCGGATTGCTCGGCATGCACCGCGAATCCCAAGCACTGCCCGGGTATTTCGATGTTCGCTCCCATATATAAACTCTCGCTCTCGCCCCGGACTACCACGCCCACAAAAAAATTCGAGATTGGCGCATAAGAATAACTGCGCGCCAGTGGCAGCAGATTGACCATTAACTCTTCAACGCTGCTCTTTTCGTTCTGCGCGAGCACCGCAACATCGCCCTTCCAAATTTGCCCGTTGTATCCCGGGGCGCTGAGCAGCTTCCGCAGCAGCGCCCGCGACGATTCAGAAAACTTCGGGAGCGCCTGATCGACGATCCCGTCTCTTGATTCGGTTGCAGACATCGAAATTCCTCCCATCGCTACACCCAAACCAGCCGAGCCGAACATCGCCAGCGCCGTTCTCCGGCTAATCTCAATCATTGATCGAGTGTTCTTCACGGTTTCTTCTAAAGGACTCTTAGCCAAATGCCGCCCATATCCTGAATCGCGGTAGCCAGTATACGCGGAGCCACGAGACTCATTGCTCTCGCACCAGCAGCCGAGTCCACGCATCTGCCAGCCACGCTTCAAACCGTCGCGCGGTCCACCCACGCTCCTCCACAAGCAGCAAATAGAACTCCGGTGAATTCATGCTCCAGATCGTGTCAGCCACATCTTCGATCGTGAGGCCCGGCCGCAACTGCCCTGTCGCTGCAAGATCTTCGGCAAACAGCCGCATGTTGCGGGCTCGTCTTTGCGAAATTTCTTTCCACAACCGGGCCAGTTCCCGATCCATGGGCGCGGCTGCGCGCAGCACGCGAAAGACGGGCGCAAGCCGCTGTTGAATCTCGCGAAGCGCCGAACAATAAATACGCAATTTCGCGACTGTGTCCCTCTCCGCGCGGATGGCGCGCACATACTCTCGCTCCTCAGCCGGGACGGCCGCGTCGACGCCAGAGATCGCCGTCTCCACCAGCAGGCGGAACAGCTTCGGCTTTTTCCCGACCGATGCATAGACCGTATCGAGCGCAATCCCGGCCGAGCGGGCAATCTGCGGCATGGTGGTCGCCCCGTAGCCGCGCTTTAAGAATAGCCGCAGAGCCGCATCCAGGATCGAACGACGCGTGCTCAACGCCTGCTTCTGTCTTCCGCTCGCATCGTACGAACGCGTCTGCCTGTTTCGTTGCCCTTTGACCTTTATATTCATCCTAAGTATATTAGGACTAAATGCTATTACATTGCAATCGCGAGAGGGGTTACCGATGCTCGTATTCTTGATTCAGTTTGCGGCCCTGATCCTGGCCTCCCTGGTGGGAGGAGTGATGTTTGCCGTATGGCTGATCTTCAACCCAGCAGGCCAAACTGCGCAGTCGTATGTGGTGCTGCAGCAGCAGGCAATTCGCACGCTAAACACCGCCATGCCACGCCTCGGCTTCCTAACGATTCTCGCCACGCTGGTCACGGCCGTCACGCTCCGAGCCGACCACAGGCAATTCATGCTGCTCCTTGGAGCGGCCATCTGCTTTGCCTGCGCCGGATTGATCACCCGCTTTTTAAATCAGCCCATCAATGCGATCGTAATCACATGGGAATCGGCATCACCGCCAGCCACCTGGCCCAGCCTTCGCGATGCGTGGTGGCGCTGGCATCTTCTGCGTCTGAGCGTAGGTCTTCTTGGCTTGGGATTCGCGGTAGCTTCCGCTCTCGAGCATGTGTGAAAAAAGCGCAGAGTTGACTTCAATCCTGTGGCCCATCCCCCTCCGAATCGCCATAGGTCACATTCGGAGAGGCCGTCGGCTTTGTTTTCGGCGGCTTCTTCGATGGCCGCAGTCTGCCCGCGCTGTAGTGCCCGGTCTTCTCCACGTCATAATTTTTCGGCAGCTCCGGAATCATCGCCAAGCCGCCAGAAATCTGGCTCACGCGGCTGAGTACGATCTCCGCGCGGCTGTCGTAAAGCTTCACCGCGCCATGAATCTCGATCGTCCGGCCTTCCAGGCGCCGCACGTCGCCGACATCCTTCAAATCGTGTGGGAACACAACCACCGTAAACGGACACGCCATCTGATCCTCGCAAAAATCCAGGAAGTGCACTCCCTTCGTACCAACTTTTACACGCACGACTTTCCCGGTCACGCACCGGGTCTCACCCACGTGCTCTTGAGCCGCTTGAATGGGGATACAGTCGGACGCCTGTGAAAAAAGCGGCGGCGCGACCATAGCAATCGCGCCCAGAATCCATCGCATCGCCTGCATGGATTCGATTCTACGAATTTAGTCGATGAAGAAAGTTCTGCTGCGCACAAAAATATCGTGCCCAGTTCCAGACTGGAACTCACCAACGAGGGGAGCTGCGGGCAGGCTCCGGCACTTACGGGCAGTTGAAGGCGAGGACGCCTGTAACCACCTTCTTGGTCGATCCGCTGCTCGGGGCATCCGGGTTCGCCGGAGCAAATGCCACAACCAGGCCCGGCGCTGTACCGGTGCAGACGGGAACGAACGGCTGCGTCGTCAACGTGTAACTATATTCCGATGGTGCGGGTGCCATCAGTTGACTGGTCCAATCGACGGGGAGTGGACTCACCGTATTCGGCGGCGCAGAAAAAGTGCCAGTGGCGATGTACGCAAGCTGTCCGTTACTCGTCGTCTGGCTGATTGAGATCGACTGAAGCTGCCGCCCGCTGCCACCACCGCACCCCAGCGTGAGCGAAGCGACAATCAGAAGGCAAAAGATGAACATCAGAAAAGAGGCGCCCAGGGTAGCTTTCATGGCAATCTCCTCCAAACTGAACCGCGAACATCGCTAACAGCATACTGAGAACCCGCGCTCTGAGCAAAGGTTGTCCATCCGCGCCCGAAACGCTGAGAACCCAGCGCTCAAAAGCAAAAGGGAACCGATCACCCGGTCCCCTTGTTGAAAACTGAATCAATCCGCGCTACTTGAACGATTTCACAGCCGCCGCCTCATCATCCTTCACGTCGAAGACGGTATACAACTTCGTGATCTGCAGCAGATCGTTCACTTTCTTGGTGAGGTTGAGCAGCTTGAGTTCGCCACCCTGGTTTTTGGTGGTGGTGAAGGCGCTGACCAGTTCGCCGATGCCCGAGCTGTCGATGTAGTTGACGTCGGCGAGGTTCAGCACGATTTTCTTGTTTCCCTTGGAGAGCAGGTCGCGCACCGTATCGCGCAAAATCACGCTGCCTTCGCCCAGGGTGATACGGCCGCTGCAGTCCACGATGGTGACTCCATCCACTTGCCGGTTACCAACCTTCATTGTCACTGGGAAGCCTCCTTGCCGCCCGCGGTTGGCCCGTGGACGTGCTTGATCAATTTGAGTTCGGTGCCCGTGGAGGAGGGCCGGATTTCGACCACGTCCATGAACGAGCGCATAAGAAAAATCCCGCGGCCCGATGTTTTTAACAGATTCTCCGGCGCCAGGGGATTCGGAATCTTACTGAGATCCATCCCGGGTCCCTGGTCGCGGATCGTAATGATGAGCTCGCTGCCCGTGCGCTCGAAGGCCAGCGTCACCTTCTTGTCGGCGGCATAGGCATTGCCGTGCAAAACCGCGTTCACCGCTCCCTCGCGCACGGCCATGGAAATCTGCATGACCTCGTCTTCGCCAAAGCCGAGCTCGGTGGCGATGCGGGTCGCCTTCTCCTCCGCACTGTCAATCGTCTCCAAGGAGGAGTCGAGTGTGTAAGACACCCTCTGCTCGGTCATGGTCATGAACGAAGTGAACTGAATCTCGCCGGGGGACGATCAGTTTCCGCAATTCGTCCGCAGGTTCTCACTGGAAGTGATTTCCAGCGAATGGGGTAGTTTGCCTGTCGGATGGGCGTGTTGTCAACGATTGTGGTCACAGCACGCGGCACAGCGAACACTTGGATGCCACTTCGTCGAATCTAGTCCATGTGGCGCGGGCGCCCCCGCCCGCGCGGAAACGAATTTGCATTCAACGCGTCATTCTCACCGCCGAATCCACATTTGCTGCGTCATCCCGAACGCCCGCGCTTTCACCAGCGGGCGGAGGGATCTCCCGAGCCACAGCAGCGCTATGCGTAGAACGGAGCACCCATTGCCCGGCTATAATTCGGCTCCGTGACCGCGGACCAGCCAATGAATCTGAGAACCCGCATGAAACGCTGGTCCCAAAGAACGGTTCTTATCGTCGTTGCGACAGCGGCCTTGGCATACGGACTGGACTACGCCATCCTCCGCCTGCGCGTAGCGGCGAACTGGACCCCGTACAGCTCGGTGACGGTCAATCACTACACAGCAGTCTTACAAAAAAACGGCAAGATGAACCTCACGTTCGATCCACCAGCCCAGTGGACCTGCGTGAACGCCCTATTCCCCCACGACGGCATGCTCCCATGCTGGTATCTGAAACGCCATCCCGACCAGCGAACAAATATTTGACTAAGGCCTTCTCCGTGCCTCTGTGCCTCCGTGGTGGATTTGCCTCCGCAGGTCGGCGCGATGAACCCGTGCGCTAGAATAATCCGACTCAAAATGCAAACAAATCGAGGGCTCATGTCCAAAATATTGCGGCTGATCAGCGCTGGCGTCGTTCTCTTATCCGCATGCGTGGCATTCGCTGGATCAGGCCAATCCGACACGCGCCTGCAGAAAGCCTATCGCTTTCAGCGCGGAGGATGGACCTACGTCCATCTCGAAGGCTCGCCCGCTGACATCGGATATCAGCACGGCTATCTTTTGTCCGCCGAAATTCAGGACGCCCTCGAAGCCATCAAACTCTTCGACACGCACCAGAGCCAGCACGATTGGGAATTCTTCCGCACCATTGCGCGCGAGCAGCTCTGGCCGCACATCGACGCCGAGTATCAGCAAGAACTGCAGGGAATCGCCGATGGAGTAAAAGCCCACGGAGTCGACCTCGACGTCTACGACATCACCGCGCTCAACGCCTTCGAGGAAGTGCCCGACTACTACTTGCCCTGGCTCGCCAAGCAGCAGAAAACGGCGGCCAATCCCAAGCTGAAAGCTCCAGGCAACTGCAGCGCCTTCATAGCCACCGGCAGCATGACCAAAGATCACAAGATCGTCATCGCGCACAACAACTGGACCAGCTATCTCGCCGGCGAGCGCTGGGTCGTGATCTTCGACATTCAGCCCGAGCACGGCAACCGCATTCTGATGGACGGATTTCCCGGCGTCATCACCAGCGACGACGACTTCGGCGTGAACTCCGCCGGCATGATGATCACCGAGACCACGATCACGCAATTCGAGGGCTGGGATCCGAACGGCAAGCCCGAATTCATGCGCTCGCGCAAAGCGCTGCAGTATGCCAATTCGATCGACGACTACGTACGCATCATTAAAGACGGCAACAACGGCGGCTACGCCAACGACTGGCTCATCGGCGACCGCAAGACAGGAGAGATCGCGTATCTCGAGCTGGGATTGAAGAACACTCCGATCTGGCGCACGAAAGATGGCTACTTCGTCAGCTCAAATTTCGCGCGAGATCCGAAAGTCATCAAAGAAGAGACCACGTTCGATCCCAACGACGCGTCATCTTCGCCCAATGCGCGCCACGCCCGCTGGGAAGAGATCATGAAGCAACAAAAAGGGAAGATCGACGTGATGGCTGCCGAACAGTTCCTCTCGGATCACGTAGACAGCTTTGAAAAGAAAGGCCAGGCCAATGAGCGAGCGCTGTGCGGCCATGTCGATAACTCCCCGCGCGGGGTCAAAGAATGGGCATGGGATGCCAACAACCCCGGCGGCGCAGTGCAAGGCAAAGCCATGGACAGCGCCATGGCAGCAAAGATGAGTTTCGTAGCGCGAGCCGGCCATCCCTGCGGCGCAGATTTCAAGGCAGCTGATTTTCTAGACAAGCATCCCGAGTTCGGTTGGCAGAAGGCACTGCTGCGCGACATGAAGGCCGGCCCCTGGACCGTGTTTGCTTCTGGAGAGAAGCAATAGGCAGGCTGCCGTGTTGGAAGTCAAAAAATTTACAGTATCAGGCATCCTTCGTTCTGGATGCACCGTTTGCAGTGCACTCGCGCGCAAGTGCCTCGCCACAAGAGCCTTGTCGACTTAAAGTACTGTGTAAATAAATGCTTGTAAGGCATTTAAATACAGCAACTTAAATTTGCAAGTTAAATCGATTTAACCCGCCGCCTGGACTCGACAAATCGCAGGCAATGTGTGATTCAGGTACGGGACAGAAAGTTCGTGAAATCGCTCCCAGGTCGCCGCGAAGGGTATCTCTCAAAGCGACCTGCACCACCGGTTTCCCCTCGCCAATCGTCTCAAGCTCGCCGAGCACGCTCAACTCTGAATCCAGCGTCAGTATTCCCACTTCTCGCAAAGGCGGCGGGACGTTGGGCACCCTTGTTTTGTCGGCCTGACCAGTTCCAAGCCAGCTCGTTGCGAACGATTACTGGATTGGCGGAAATCCGAATGCTCCCAATAAAGAATTTTGATTGGACTGAGAGACTGTGGCCCCCTATCGTCCTAGAGTGCAACCGAGCCGTACCCGAACTCGTGGAGTCTTGCGCCGGATGAACACTCCGGAGCCGTTGAGCCTGTTTCGTCCTCCGTTTCGCAACTATCAGTTTGACGCCGCCTACGACGAGATGTTCGCCGCGCCGGGGACGCCGCGCCCGCATTACAAAGCCTTGTTTCAGACTCTGTTGGAGTTGCCGGCCGAGGAACTGCGCAAGAGCCAGCAGGCGGCGGACTTGTCGTTTCTGCATCAGGGGATCACGTTCACGGTATATGGCAACGACGAAGGCACGGAGCGCGTGTTCCCAAACGATCTGCTGCCGAGAATCATTCCGCATCAGGAGTGGCGGAAGATTGAGAGCGGGCTGACCCAGCGCATCGCGGCGCTGAATCTGTTTCTGGAGGACATCTATCACCATGGGCGGATCCTGGCCGACGGCGTCGTGCCGCGAGAACTGGTCTATAGTTGCCGGCATTTCCGGCGCGAGATGCGCGGCCTTACGGTGCCTCGCGGAATTTATGTGAGCATCTGCGGCACGGATCTGGTGCGCCTGCCCGATGGCAGCTTCGCCGTGCTCGAAGACAATCTGCGGGTGCCGAGCGGCGTGTCCTACATGCTGGCGAACCGCAAGGTGTTGAAGAAGGTCTTTCCGACGTTGTTCCGCGATTATGGCGTTTGCCCCGTTGATCATTATGCGCAGGCGCTGCTGGCAACGCTGCGGGCGTTGGCCCCCGCGACCGCACGACACGAGCCGAAAGTCGTGCTCCTGACGCCGGGAGTCTTCAATTCGGCGTACTTCGAGCACACCTTCCTGGCCCAGCAGATGGGGATCGAACTGGTCGAAGGGCGCGATCTGCTGGTGCATGACAACGTCGTCTACATGCGGACGACGGCTGGGCTACGCCGTGTGGATGTGATCTATCGACGAGTCGATGACGATTTTCTCGATCCGCTGTGTTTCCGGCATGATTCGAATCTGGGTGTGCCGGGCTTGTTCAATGCGTATCGCGCGGGGAATGTCGTTTTGGCGAATGCAATCGGCACGGGCGTTGCCGATGACAAGGCGATCTACGCGTATGTGCCTGCGATCATCCGGTATTACCTGGGCGAAGATCCAATACTGGCAAATGTGCAGACCTATCTTTTGAGCGATCGCTCCCAGAAAAGCTATGTGTTGGAGCATCTGGAGGAGTTGGTGGTGAAGGCGGTCGGCGAGTCCGGCGGTTACGGAATGCTGATCGGTCCGCACAGCACAGAAGAGGAAAGGGAAGAGTTCCGGCGGAGAATCGAGGCAGAACCGCGAAATTACATTGCGCAACCCACGCTGAGTTTATCGCGCGCTCCATGTTTTCTTGAAGGCGAGGTGCAGGCGCGGCACGTGGATCTGCGTCCGTACATTTTGTACGGCGAAAACGTGACCCTGGTGCCAGGAGGCTTGACGCGCGTCGCCTTGCGGCGTGGATCGCTGGTGGTGAATTCGTCGCAGGGCGGGGGGAGTAAGGATACGTGGGTACTGAGGGCGTGAAGCAGTGGTCAGTGGTCAGTGACGATCGGGCGCGACATGGCTTCTCGGGCTCCGGAATAAAACCTTGAACCACAGAGGGCACAGAGTTGCACAGAGGTTTCACAGTCGGCAAACGGATCGCGTTGGTTTTGCTGGCCACTGGCCACTGACCACTGATTCATGAGGCAGACCACAATGTTGTCGCGAGTGGCGGACAGTTTGTATTGGATGAGTCGCTACCTGGAGCGGGCCGAGCATACGGCACGGCTGATCGACGTTGATTTGCAGTTGCGGCTGGATCAATCGCCGGAAGCTGGGACGGGCCGCTGGCTGCGGCTTCTGGAAGCATCGCAGGTCGCGGGGCCACCGGACGGGAAGATCGACGCGGCGACGTTGACGCACGTTCTCACGCTGGATCGCGCCAATGCATCGTCCATCTTGTCGTGCGTGGCGGCTGCCCGCGAAAACTTGCGGCAGGTTCGCGAGCAGTGCAGCACGGAGATGTGGGAGCAGTTGAACCGGCTGTATCTCCAGGTCAACAGCACGACCGCGGGCGAAGCGTGGCTGCTGAATTCGCATGTCTTTTTCCGCGCGGTGCAGGACGGGGCACACTTGTTTCAGGGCGTCACCGATTCGACCATGTCGCACGGTGAGGGATGGCAATACATTCAGCTCGGGCGCTTCGTGGAGCGCACCGACGAACTGGCGCGGCTGGTGGGGACGTATTTCAAGCGATTGCCGCATCCGCTGGATCAGGCGGTCGAGAGCGAGGAATATCTGGAGTGGGTGGGACTGCTGAAATCGTGCGCAGCCTTTGAGTCCTATTGCAAGACGTACACGGCAGAGATTCGACCGCTGCGCGTGGCGGAGTTTTTGCTGCTGAATCCGGAGTTCCCGCATTCCGTGCGCTTTTCGGTCGACATGGTCCACGCAGCGCTGAGGGCGATCGGCCAGCTCACTGAACGCAAGGCAGATCAACCGGAGCGGCTTGCGGGCCGTTTGCGCGCCACGCTGAGTTTCAGCCAGATCGACGAGATTATGGCCTCCGGCGCGAGTGGATACGTCGACAGCGTGCGCTGGCAATGCGCGCAGGCGCACACAGCGATTCATCAGGTTTATTTTGATTATTCGGTGGAGTCGGCTCTGGGAGATTGAGTCATTTAATCATTTAGTCATTTAGCGATTTGAAAAGCATCGCTGTCGGTCTTTCAATGACTAAATGGCTCAATGACTGAATGACTCAATAATTCCATGCTTTTTTCCGTTCGCCATACCACGACGTTTCGCTACGAGCCTGCCGTTCGCGAGAGCGTGATGGAGGTGCGCCTGCAGCCGCGCAGCGACGGCGAGCAGCGCTGCCTGAACTTCACGCTACAGGTCGATCCAGCCGCGAATGTGATGCAGTACCACGACTTCACCGGCAACAGCGTTCATCACTTCGATATCGCGGGCAGCCATTCTCTGGTCAAAGTTACGGCGCAGTCGACGGTCGAAGTGCAGTCGGTTCCTCCGCCGCGAGTGGCCGATAGCGGCGACTGGGCTGATCTCGATGCGCTGGTAACCGCCGGCGATCATTGGGAGATGCTGCTTCCCAGCCGTTTTGCGCACAGCAGCGAGCCGCTGGAGAAAATGGCTCAGCAATTGAAGTGCGAGCGCCGCGCCAATCCGCTAACGTTGTTAGTCGAATTGAATGCAGCGATTTACAGCCTCTTTGCCTACGTACCCAACAGCACAAAAGTAGATTCGCCGATTGAAGAAGCACTCGAAGCCCGGCAAGGTGTTTGCCAGGATTTTGCCCACATCATGATCGCGCTGCTTCGCCCTCTCGGAATTCCATGCCGTTATGTCAGCGGGTATATGTTTCATCGTGACGCCGGCGAAAAAGACCGGTCGCTGGAAGGCGCGTCGCATGCATGGGTGGAAGCGCTGGTGCCGAGGTTGGGATGGGTGGCTTTCGACCCCACGAACAATCTGGTGGGCGCCGACCGTCACATTCGCGTGGCGATCGGACGGGACTATGCAGACGTGCCGCCCACGCGCGGCGTCTATAAAGGCGAGGCGGAGAGCGAATTGAGCGTGGCCGTGACGGTCAGTCCTGCCGACAGCGTCGTTCCCGAGTCCATTACTCCGAGCTTTGTGGTGCGTTCACGGCCGGTGCTGGCGCGCCCGGTGGCGCGGGTCGAGCAGGAGCAGCAACAGCAACAGTAATTTCCCGTTGTCATCCTGGTGAAGGTTGTGCGGGGTTGAAGGAGCCGAATTACTTCAGCACTACCGCGCCGCGGCCCAGTGATGTGATGGTGTGGGGCACATCCGGTTGGACTGACTTTCCCACTGGATTGGAAACTACTGTCCACGCCTTGGCGAACTGTTCGCCGGCAGCGGTTTTGGTTAGCAGACTATCGAGAAACAACGAGAAGTTTGGGCCCAGCCGGCGCTCGGTCAGAATAACGTTGATCTTTTGCCCCTTTGCTTTGAAGCCCGCGTTGTAGGGATCGGCGAAATTGTCGCTGGCGATCCAGAGAACTTTCACGCCGGCCTCTACCGCGGCTTGCAGCAATTCCGCGCCAGGGAGTCGCCCCCCGGAAGAATCAGACAATGCGCCTTGCGCATCGACCGCGCACAAAAGATGGACGACGTCGGGTTTGTCACCGATCGCTTTCTTCAATTCGTCGACAGTCTGCGCGGTCTGCGTGATGGTCGTCGGATAGAAGCGCTTGTAGATGCGTTCGTCGTTCTTGCGCAGTTCCTCGAAATCCCCCCCCAGAGCGCACACCAACACCTTGGTTCCAACGACCTCATCTTTGCGAAATGCGTCGAACAAGCCCATTCGTTCAGAGTCCTGTCTTTTTAATCGGCAATTTTTGAAGGCGGCTAAAAGCTTAGCGCTTGTATTGCGTTGGCTGCGGGCCTTTTTCCAGCGTCTCGCGATCCCAGATCCATCCCTGGCGGTCGTAGCTGGCCAGTTCGAAATCCTGAGTAAGTTCGAGCGCGTCGGTGGGGCAGGCGTCTTCGCAGAGCCCGCAGAACATGCAGCGGCTCAGATCGTAGGTGAAGTTGGTGAGTTCCTTGCGGCGGGTCTTTTCATTGCGCTCGCTCGAGACCACGATCAAATGCTCGGGGCAGGCCAGCGCGCAAAGGTCGCAGGCGATGCACATAGTCTCATCGGTATCAGGATTCACATTGAGCCGTGGCGCTCCGCGATAGCGCTCGGCCACCTGCGGGCGCTCCAGCGGATACTGCTCGGTGTAAATCTCTTTAGGATCTTGGTAGCGAAAAGTGACCTTCAGTCCCTGCAAAAGGTCGATCATTAAGACTTTGCGCAATAAGTTGGGCATGCCCATGACGCGGCTAGAATACCACTGAACCGGAAGCCTTCCCAAGCCGTATTGACTGGCATGACTCAAATCTCTCCCATGCTGGCCGTAAGCGATGGCAGCGCCGCCATCGCGTTTTACCGGCAGGCGTTTGGCGCGGAACTTCTCTGGCATCTCGGCGATGGCGCGGACGTCGTGGCCGGACTTTCGATTCAAGGGGCAAAATTTTTCCTGGCCCATGAAGAGCCTCAGTATGGGACGTGCGGGCCTGCAGCGGCCGGATTTACCACAGTGCGAATCGAACTTTTTGTGGACGATCCGGTTACGGTGCATGCGAAGGCGTTGCAGGCCGGGGCAACGAATCACAGTCCGGTAGAAACGCACGAGCACGAAACCACCGGGCCGTGGCCGATCCGGCGGATGCAGCAGGGAGCCGTCGTTGATCCGTTTGGGCATATGTGGTTGATAGGGAAGATCTTGGCGTAGGAGGGCAGGTTCGGTTGTTATGTCTGCTGGCCGATTTTTGTAAGGCAGCAGTGAAACTTTTTGGGTTCCAATCCGTATATATAGGCAGAGAGACTGGGGTATGAAAGCTTATTTCACCAACATGCCGACAAAGATTTTCCTTCTCCTGATGGTGCCGGCTGTGCTGATCGCCTATCCGGTGGTTCGGATCGTTGTCCCTGAGGTAGTGCACGCCGTAGTGCCGGAAGTCGTGCGCAGCGTGCTGAGTCTGATTTAGGGAGACCGACCACTTCTCCAACGGTCTTCTTCTGCATTTCCTTCTGATGGAATCAAGTCAAACGGGTGCCCCATGTCTCGCCGTTTTTGCGAGACATGGGAATTTGGGACACGGATCAAAGCACTTTCCCGGGTTTCGCAAATGCGGCGAGACCCGGGGCATCCAGTGATCTCTTATCGCCATAACTGCGGTTGTGGGCGACTTCTACGGTAGGATTTGGATGTGATTTCGTCCCACGAATTGCAGTCCGACGAATTATGGATGGAAGAAGCGCTGCGCTGCGCCCAGCGCGCGCTCGAAGCCGGGGAGGTGCCAGTAGGAGCGGTAGTGGTGTGCAACGAAAGAATTATCGGGCGGGGATGGAACCGGAATATTTCAGAGAGCGATCCGGCTGCGCATGCCGAGATTGTCGCGCTGCGCGAAGCGGGTGCTGCCGTTGGTAACCATCGGCTCGAAGGCTGCGAGCTGTTTGTTACAATTGAACCGTGCGCGATGTGTGCCGGAGCTTTGGTGCACGCGCGCATTAAGCGTCTGGTTTACGGAGCGGACGATCCGAAAGCCGGCGCAGTGCATTCGGTCATGCAGGTCGTGAATCATCCGCAGTTGAACCATCAGATGCAGGTTCAGGGCGGCGTCTTGGCAGGCCGCAGCGCCGAGTTGCTGCAAACGTTCTTTCGTAGTCGCCGATGACTGACTAATGGCCACTGGCCACTGACAACTGCTTTCCGGAGAGGTGCGTGAGTGGTTGAAACGATCCGCCTCGAAAGCGGACATACCTTAACGGGTATCGGGGGTTCGAATCCCTCCCTCTCCGCCATTCTAATTCGCTCTGTTTTCATTTCCGCCCCGCACCGTGCGTAGCCCAGCGACGGTCTCTATTGGCAGCAATCGCGAAAGCTTGCCTAACCGGGCGATCTCTCCCGTCACGCTGTCCTGCGTGCTGTTTCTGGCGACGCTCTCTGTCTACCTTCCCGCGCTGAACAACGGCTTCGTCAACTACGACGATCCGGCATACGTCACTTCGAATGCTCACGTTCTCCGCGGACTCACGTGGAGCAATGTCCGCTGGGCTTTCACGGCAACAGTCGAAGCCAACTGGCACCCGCTCGCGTGGATTTCGCACATGGCCGACGTGCAGATGTTCGGCATGAATCCACGGGGGCACCATGCGGTGAGTATTGTGCTGCATGCGGTGAACGTGGTCCTGCTTTTTCTTTTGCTGCGTCGAGCTACCGAATTTCTGATGCGCAGCGCTTTGGTGGCGGCGCTGTTTGCGGTGCATCCGCTGAACGTGGAGTGTGTGGCATGGGTGGCGGAGAGAAAGTCATTGCTCTCGATGCTGTTTCTGCTGCTGACACTGCTGGCTTATGGATGGTACGCGGGCAAAAGAAGCGTAGGGCGTTACTGCGTTGTGGTCGCACTCTTTGCTCTGGGGCTTGCCGCCAAGCCGATGATCGTGACGTTGCCGGTCTTGCTGTTGCTATGGGACTACTGGCCGCTGGGACGGATTCAACAAGAAAAGCCGTTGGCGTCGTTGCTTCGATTGGCCGCGGAGAAGATTCCCTTGCTCGCGCTGTCCGCAGCCAGTTCGTGGGTCACGATCTACGCGCAGCGTGCAGGCGGCGCGCTGGGAAATGCAGATCTGCTGCCGCTGGGCCAGCGAGTAGCGAATGCGATTGTTTCTTACGCGGCATATCTCGGCAAAGGAATCTGGCCAACCGGGCTGGCGGTGTTCTATCCGCATCCTGAGCATTCGCTGGAAGTTTGGAAGGTGCTGGGCGCGGGATTGCTGCTGCTGGCAATCACGGCTCTCGTTTGGCTTCTGCAGCGCGGACCGTCCTTGGTGTCGGTCTTCTATCAGAAGGCTGAGTCGCAGGCCAAGCAGGAAGTTCTGCTTGCTCGAGCGCAGCGGGCCTTCACGGTGCTGGTGTGGTTGACGCGGCGGCGGCCGTATCTGCTGACGGGCTGGCTCTGGTATCTGGCGGCGATGCTGCCGATGATCGGCATCATCCAGGTCGGGCGGCAAGCCATGGCGGATCGCTACGCTTACCTGCCGTTTGTCGGACTGTTCATGATTGCGGTCTGGGTGGGTGCGGAATTATGCGTATCGTTGGAGCTTTCGCGCGCTGCGCAGGCGGCGATCGCGGCGGGGGCGTTCGTAGCGTATGTCTCGGTCGCATTCTTGCAGATCAACTATTGGCGCAACAGCCTCACCCTTTTCTCGCACGCGCTGGCAGTCACCGAACACAATGGCATCGCCGAGGACAACCTGGGCGTTGCGCTCATGGAAGCGGGACGCCCGGATCTGGCGGCAGGGCACTTCGAAGCTGCGGCGGCGTACATCCCGCAACTGGCGACGGCTCACTACAATCTTGGAGTGCTGGCGCAGCGGGCGGGGCAGGCTGATGCTGCCGTGCGCGAATATGATCTTGCGCTGCGCTTCAGTTCGGATGTGAACGACGCGGCGCAGGCGCACAGCAATCTCGGATTTGTCCTACTCGATGCCAACCGACAGTCCGAGGCGATCACGCAGTTCAGCGCGGCGCTGGCGATCAATCCTGAGAAGCAGAACAGCTTGCTGGGGCGCGGAATTGCGGAGTATCGCTCGGAAAATCTCGATGCGGCCATTGCCGACCTATCGCACGCGGCGGCGGTTGCTCCGATGGCACAGACGGATTACTGGCTGGGGCGCGCGTTCGAAGATAAAGGAAATGTGCAGGGGGCGGTGCAGGCCTACCGAGCCGCGCTGCAACTGGCTCCTGAGATGACTGAGGCGAGAGATCGACTGGCGGCTTTGCAGCGGTGAATAACCAACCAGCGTTTCATTGATTCAATAGCGCTGATTCTTATCTGCGGCGGACGAATGCCGCTGCTCCATGAGTAACATCTTGGCGCGCATACGACGCGACCCGCGCCTCACTACGGCATCCACCGGATGGTGAACGGCAGCATGCGAATTGAGACTAAGCCTAGCGGCACCAGCGATTTTAGCGGCCAGCGGATTGAGCCACGCATTAGGCGATTGGTCGCGAAGAGCGCTGAATTCAAAACGCGAGGTTCTCAATGAATCTGAAAATCGCAATGTTATCGCTCGTACTGGGGTGTGCCGGCTGGGTTGTGGCGCAAAGTTCTCCGGCAGGCTCGGCTCCTGCAGGACAGGCGGGACAAAGTTCCACACCGGGTACGCCTCCGCCAACGGCGACTCCAGGCACTACTCCAACAGGACAGAACACGACGGCGACACCGCAATCGGGCGGCACCAATTCGACAACTACACCGCAGACGGCTACGCCGGGTGTTTCATCGAACGGCACGACGCCAAGCGGCACGAACCCTGGAGCGACTACAAGCACGCCGGGAACTCCGGGAAATTCCGGAATGAATCCGGCGAACACGACCAGCCCGCAGGGACCATGCGTTCCGGCGACGGCTAACAACGGAAGCTCTAGCTCTTCAACCCCGAACTCGACGACACCCGGCTCAACTAGTTCTTCGACGCCTGGTTCTTCCAGTTCGAGCACGCCTTCCGGTTCCAGCGCGAATGGAAGCACGCCGGGACCGGCAGGATCGGCTCAGGCAAACACGGGAACCAATACGCCGTGCCCGATTGGAACGGTGCCGAGCGGTAGTCCTCAATCGAAGTAAGTCGGTAGACACATAGGAGAGAATGCGGGTCGTTGGGCCCGCATTTTTTTATTCGGCTGTTGTGAGCTCGGCTCGTGTTTATCACCCATGGAGCATGTGCGCGGGAGATCCCTCCGACCGCTGAAGAACGCGGTCGTTCGGGATGACGCCATCCAAAATCAGATTGCTGGTCCACGAGTGTCAGTAGGCTGCTGTTAGTGCGGCTCTGGCGTGGCGAGTTTCTTTTCCGGCAGAAAGTACATCGCGGGAATCAGCACGAAGATGAAGAACGACGCGTAGATCGAGACATAGGCCAGCGGAACGGACGAGAAATATAACAGGGCAGAGAAGGCGTTCTTGCGCTGCATCGACGCGTGATACTCGATGAGATGATCCTCGCGGGCCTGCCGTTTGATCTCTGAACGCAGCAGATAGAAAGCAATACTGCAGAGCACAAGGTCAAGTCGATAGAGCGCGACCGCCATGGGCGCGCGGTAGTTCTTGCCGAGAAAATCCGTCACGAACGGAATCAGCGACATCCAGAAAAGAAGATTCAAGTTGGACCAAAGCAGGCGCGCAGAAACTTCGTGCGCGGCGTGGATCATATGGTGATGGTTCACCCACATGATGGCGACAATCAGGAAGCTGAGCCCGTAGCTGATAAAGACAGGCACGATTCGAAGCAACGCAGCAAAAGTCGGCGAGGCCGGCGGATGCAGCTCCAGCACCATGATGGTAACGATAATGGCGATGACGCCGTCGCTGAAGGCTTCCAGACGGCTGGTGGTCATTTCGCCGTGAGGCATGGGGAGAATTTACCACGGGGAAAAGCATTGTTGATTTTTGATTGTTGATTGTTGATTGAAAACCGGAAGACTCCGCGCCGCGATTTTCAATCAACAATCAACAATCATCAATCATCAATCCCTCACGCCGGTTGCTGCTGCGTCATGCAGTGCATTGCGCCTAAGCCCCAGATGAAATCTCCGGAGTAGATGGGGACGATTTCGCGCCTGGGGAAGAGTTGCGCGAGAGTGTTGAGCGCAATGCGGTCGTTGGGGCGATTGAAAACTGGGGCGAGGACGCATCCGTTGGCAATGTAGAAGTTGGCGTAGCTGGCGGGTAGGCGGCGGCCTTCGAAGATGACCGGCTGCGGCATGGGTAGTTCGATGATGGTGAGCTGGCGGCCGTCCTGGTCGCGCGCGGATTGCAGGCGTCGCAGGTTGGCGCGTAGCGGGCCGTGATTCGGATCTTTGGTGTTCGGTTCGACCATGGTCACGATCGTATTGCGCGAAACGAAGCGCGAAAGGTCGTCGACGTGTCCGTGAGTGTCGTCGCCAACGATGCCACGGCCCAGCCAAATTGTGTTCGTCGCGCCCAGGTAGTCGGCGAACGCCTTCTCGTAGTGAACCCGCGTCATGTGCGGATTGCGCTCCTGCACCTTGCTCAGCAAGCACTCTTCAGTCGTGAGGATGGTGCCGGCGCCGTTCACGTCGATCGAACCGCCTTCGAGCACGATGCGCTTTCCGTTGGAGACGGGATGGATTTCGCGTGGCTGGTCTAGTTCACGCGTCGGGTGCCCCACTCTTCTTTCGCGCTTTTTGCGAAAGAGGGTGGGGTCTTTGACTCGTGCCATGAGCGATCCGATTTTGTCATCGAATCTCCAGTTGGAATATTTCGCCCAGGCGTTGAAGCGGAACTTGAGAGCGACTTGCGGTCTTGCTTTTTCGTGGGCGGGGGCGCCCGCGCCACATTGTTCGACGAAAATGCATCCTGAGTCGCGCAGCCAGATTCGGTTCGTTCGCCAGCCATGGAAGCGGATGTTGTCGGACCATGCATCGGCGCGATCGAGCACGCGCCGCGCCTGGCGCGACGCCGCGGCATTGTTGACGATCAGTTCGACGCGCTCGTGTTTCGCAAGATGGCGGATGATTTCGGCGAAGACCCACGGGATCGGCTCGAACTTGCCGGGCCAGTCGCCGTGAAAGTGCGGCCACGCGAGCCAGGTGGCGGCGTGCGGCTCCCACTCGGCGGGCATGCGATATCCGAATGCGGAGGGAGAAATTTCAGTCGGCGCCATGCGCGGCTTTCTTCACGATGGCTTCATAGCACTCAAGCGTCTTGATCTTCGGCGGCGAGTTTTTGAACGCGCCGGTAAGAACGTAGGTTCCGGATTTCTGATCGAGGCTGACCTGCTCGACCAACTTTGGCCAGCGCTCGTCGCAGGAGTGGTCGCGAAGAGCTTGCACGGTCAGGGGCGTGCTGCCGTCGAAATATTTGTCTTCGATCTGCGTGGTGCCTACGCTCGAGAACATGAGCTTGACGTATTTCGCCTTCATCCCAATGGTCTCAACGACGACGGTTTCGTGGTTCGCGACCAGCGTCGTGTTTTTGGACGCGTGCAGGAGCGGATCGTAGCCCACGATCTTGCCGGTGACCTTCGGCGTCTTGGCGAAGGCCGAGAGTGTCATCATTGCGAACATGAAAACGGTCAGACATCTATTTCGCGGGTTGGTCATGGTTGAGTTTCGTTCAGTCGATCAGGCGATTCGTGATCGGGGCATAGCTATCGATGCGGCGGTCGCGCAGAAACGGCCAGTTGCGGCGGATTTCTTCGAGCGCCTTCAAGTCCACGTCGCCGACGAGAATTTCTTCTTTGTCGTGCGAGCCCTCGGCCAGCACGCGCCCGAAGGGATCGCAGAAAAACGACTTGCCCCAGAACTCGAGTCCCTGACCGGGAGCCGATTTGCCGCGCACGTTGCCGGTTTCGAAACCGACGCGATTCACGACGGCAACATAAACTCCGTTGGCAATCGCGTGCGCGCGCTGGATCGTACGCCAGGCATCGTGCTGCGCCACGCCGAACTCGGCCTTCTCCGCTGGATGCCAGCCGATGGCCGTGGGATAAAAAAGTATATTCGCACCCTGCAACGCCGTGAGCCTCGCACCCTCGGGATACCACTGATCCCAGCAGACGAGCGTGCCGAGCCGTCCGGCGGCGGTGTCGAGCGCTTTGAATCCGAGATCGCCCGGAGTGAAATAAAACTTTTCGTAGTAGAGCGGATCGTCCGGGATGTGCATCTTGCGGTAGAGGCCGCGCAGGGTGCCGTCGTTATCGAAGATGGCCGCGGTGTTGTGATAGACGCCGCGGGCGCGCTTCTCGAACAGCGACGCGATGAGGACGACGCCATTGCTCTTTGCCCCGGCGGCGAGTTTTTCGGAACTGGCTCCGGGAATGGGTTCGGCGAGATCGAAGAGCGCGTGATCCTCGCGCTGGCAGAAGTATTGTGTCTGAAAAAGCTCGGGCAGGCAGACAACCTGCGCTCCGCGTCCGGCGGCCTCGGCCACGCGGCTGAGGGCCTTGGCTAGATTTTCTTCCGGCTCCGGGCCGCACGACATCTGCACCAGCGCCACGCGGAATTTCTCAGGCGGCAACGTCTCGACCTCCGGGAATCAATATAGCATCTGAAACCGGCTTGTTTTCCTCTGTGCCTCTCTGTGTCCTCTGTGGTGAAAAACAAAAGCTTGAACCACAGAGGACACAGAGGAGCGCAGAGGAAATCTTCTTATCGTTCTGAGAGTTTACGATTCGTGGCCACAACTCGGGCTAGCCGTGCATTTCCTGCGACTGACTCTTCCAGTTTCTTGATTGTTTCCTGCGATGGTAGAGAGCGAAGGAGCGCCTCGATCGCGCCTTCGGCATCGAGCGACTCGGTGCGGACTTCTTGCAGCAGAAACTCGAACGCTACCTCCTGTCGAGTCAGTGCAATCGCAGAAAGAACGACCGAGCGAAATATTGGATCACGGGCGCGCTTCAGCGTGTCGCGAAGAACTTCGAAGCCGGCGCTGGTATGGGTTGCGGCGATCGCCAAAGCGGCCTCGGCGGCGGCATCGTCGGCGGGAGCGAGAAACTGCCGCACCCAGGGAATCGCCTTCTCGCCTTCAATGCCGAGAATGCCCGCGTAGCACGCACCGAGGACCTCAGCTTCATCGGAGGCGAGGACGGCGCGCTCGCGCAGCAGAAGGGAAGCAGACGGCGACCCAACCTGCTCGATGGCGCGCATCACGTCTGCTCGCACGGCTTTTTCTTTGTCTGCAACCAAATCGACCAGGTGGGCGAGCAACTCCGGTTCGTGCAGGGTGCGGCACTGCACCAGTGCCAGCGCGCAGGTGGAGCGCAGTGTGCCTGCTGAGTCCGACCGTCCGCCGTAAGTAGGCTCCAGCTGAATGTGGCGCATGCCGCGGAGAAAAACTTCGGCGTCCTGATGCTCGAACGTCGCGAGCGCGCGGCTGATGGCGTTTTTCGCCCAGCATTGCGGATCGGATTTCTCGGCGTTCTCGAAGAAATGATCGAAGGCCGCGAGCAGTTCGGGAAGCAGCGTCTGCACGTTGAATTCACGAGTAAGGTTGGCAGCCTTGGCGACGAGGAAATTGTTCTTGCCGCGCAGCGTTTTCCGCAGCGGCTCAACGCGGGCGTTCTCCGGCTGTTGGCGCAGCGCATCGAGCGCGTCCATTTGCGCCTCGAAAGCTCGCTTGCCCGGCATAGTGGGGAGTGTAAATCCAGGAGTGCGTGAACCACAAAGGACACGAAGGTGCACGAAGTAAAATCAGGCCCGCCTTCGTGCACCTTCGTGTCCTTCGTGGTTGTCGCTCTTCGCCAGCGTTGACCAACGCACCGCATGGCATCCGCGCTCGCCATTCCTGTAAAGTAGTGAGTCGGGAAAAATTGCACGCTTTGCTTGGAGGCTGGTGGTGAAACACGGCAATCATGGAAGTTCAAAGCACCCTTCAAACTCGGGGAATAACAGCGGGACAGGTGAGGGAGTCGACCGCAAGCTGCACAATCCGATTGAAGACCGGCTCATCCCGCTGGAGCCGCTCGACCTGAACAAAGTCAATTCGATCGACAGCCTGGTGCGGGCGATGGCCAGAACCGCATTCACCGGGCGCCAGCTCGGCGAAGCCGCCGACGTGCTGGAGGCGATGGCGCTTGACGAAGATGCGTTCGTCGTGATGACCCTCGCCGGCGCCATGACCGTCGCCAAGCAGGGATTGGTCATTACCGAGCTGATCGACCGCGGCATCGTGAACGCCATCGTTTCCACCGGAGCGCTGATGGCCCACGGTTTGGTCGAAGCCAGCGGGCGCGCGCATTTCCGGGCAAACCCGGAGGTTTCCGACGAAGAACTCTATGAGCAGGGCTACAACCGCGTCTATGACACGCTGGAACCGGAGCAGAACCTCGACGACGTGGAAGAAATCATGTCGGCCGTGTTGGAGGCGTGGGACCACAACGAGGTCATGTGCTCGTACAAGCTGAACCATGCCATCGGCGCGCATCTGGCGAAGCATGCGCAGGGGCAGCGAGGAATTCTCAAGTCCGCGTACGAGAAAGGCGTGCCGGTATTTGTCCCGGCATTCAGCGACTCGGAGCTCGGCCTCGACACGGCGTTAAACAACCGCTTACGCGAATCAACCGGGCGGCACAAGATTCGCTTTGATCCGTTTGAAGACCTGGAGCACTTTGCGGCGACGTTGCTACGGCAGAAAAAGCTGGGAATCTTCACCATCGGTGGCGGCGTTCCTCGCAATTGGTCGCAGCAGTTTGGGCCGTTCATCGAGTTGCGCCACCGGCGGCTGGGAGAACATGTGCCGCTCAAGCGCTATCACTACGGTCTGCGCATCTGTCCCGAGCCCGTCTATTGGGGCGGATTGTCGGGTAGTCCCTACAGCGAGGCGATTTCCTGGGGCAAGTTCGTTCCTCCCTCAGAAGGTGGGCGGTTCGGCGAAGTATTCGTCGATGCGACCGTTGGGTTGCCGATTATCGTGGCCGCCGTGCTGGAGCGGCTGGACGCAAAGAAGAGCCGGAATGCAAAGAAGGGCGTGAAAGCTGGCGCCAGGAAGTAGACCTCAGCCGCAGGCTAGGAGGCGGCCTCGCAGGTCTGCTCGTCGGACTCGATTTCCGCCGCAAATTCGGAGTTGACGACCTCCTGCTGATTCCGTAGGCGCTTGTAGAGTGGCGCAAGGATCGTATCGCCAAGCACTTCCGACTCAGCCTGAAACCAATCCTGTAGCTCCTGCCCGTCGCCCTGCCCGCGCGATTCGTAGAGCTGCTGGGCGCGCGAACGCACCTTTCGCTCGACGGCCTGAGCCACCAGCGCTCGCTGCTTTTTCCTTCGAGTTTCGATATCCACGGGCTGAGTCCTTCGGCCTTTCGACCTACTTCCATCATACCTGATCGCTGTTAACGGAAGATTACATTGGCCACATGAGAACGATTACTAAAGGTCAAACTTCCCGGCCTGTATCCTGGAGTTCCCAAACTGGGCCTAAGCCTTGCTATATCAATGCATTACTCGTCTCTAAGCAACGGAGCCGCGAGCCGGAGTCGCGGTTTCGGCGGGTGCAGGGAGCATGTTTGGGGCAGGGGCGGCTTTAGGCAGGTAGCCCGACTGATTCCGGGAGCGCCTCTCCCTAAGCCGCAGCAGGGGTTGCTCCAGCAGGTAGTAGGAGATGCATGCGCACGCCAGGATTGGCAGGATGAGGGCGTATCGGCCCTCCAAGGCAGGGTTGCCGCAGAAGAGTTGCTGCCAGAGATACAAGCCATAACTGATCTTTCCCAGCCATGCGATAGGTGCCCAGTTCAAAGCGCGATAGGGATGCTGGATGACGTGCAAGACCAGTCCGGCGATGGAAGCGAACAGGATGGGACGCAGCACGAACAACATGAACAGCGTGCGAGCCGCACTGGTAGCCGGGAACCAAGGGAAGAAGACCACGACCAGCAGCATCAGCAGAGCGAGCGGTCTCCGGATCTTTGGAACGCGGGATGCGTAGATTGCCAGCAGGCATCCTATCGCCAATTGATCGGCTTGCGCTGGAAGGCTGGCGGGGATCCCGTAATGCAGCTTGAAGGCATAAACGGCGGTGCGAATGACTGGTGCCAACCAGAACGCACACAGCAGAATTGCAGTTTTGTGCCGATGCCATTTTTTCACGGCGAGAGGCCAGATCAGGTAAAACTGCTCCTCCACACTCAGCGACCAGAGATGGATGAACATCCAGGGGCGCGACGGGTCCAGGTTGGCGACATAAAAAGCGGCGGCCGCAACGTGGTACCAGGTGATCTCGCGCCAGTAGATGACGCTGGCGACCGCCAGAAAGAGAAATGCAGCGGGCAAGATACGGTAGGCGCGGCGGATGTAGAACTCTCGCAGATCGATCGCCGCCGTGCGATCGTACTCACGCAGCAGAAGGTTCGTAATCAGGTAGCCGGAGAGAACGAAGAAGACCTGCACGCCGAGCAGGCCGTAATCCCCGAGCACCGCTGCAGGGACGTGCTTCCAGTGGGCGAGGTGGCCAAGAATCACCAGCGTAATCGAAATGGCGCGCAGGCCGTCGAGAGATGGAATTCGTCGCATCGTTTAGAGGGAACGTGAAATGGATGGTCGCGCCTTGGCGCACCAGTATACGCTGGGTGCAGAACCTACATTTAGTTCTTCGCGCAGGAAAATGACGCCGCGTTGTTGGGATCGCCTGATCCCTTGTACCTTGCTGACTGCGGATACGGGCACAGGGGCCGCGTCATCGATCCGTTGGCGGGTTCGCCGCCGTCGGCAGACTTCCCCGAGGGCTTGAAGGCGACGATCGTCTCCGGCGCCTTACCTTTTTCCACCCACTGCACGAGCGCGGTGAAGATGTCGTGATCAGCGTCGCCGCGTGGGGCGGTATCGGCCTGCCCGAACGCGGTCGCGCCGGGACCTCCTTCGCAGTGTTGCATGCCCGGCACCATGTAGACGCGCATCGATCGCTCCGTGGTCTGCCTGCCTACCGCCGACTCGACGCGATTGTAGTAGTGAATCGTATTCAGAGCCGAGATCGCGGGATCGTCCCAGCCGTGGTAGACGATCAGCTTGCCTCCGCGGGCGAAGAAAGCCTTCAGATCGGGACTATTGGAGTTCAGGGAGTCGCCGGTCTTTTCCTGCGCCATCTTGAATGCGCTGTTGACGTTCACGCCAAGAAAATCCCAGTCTTTCTTGCCATAGACCATGTTGCTGAAATATCCGATGACGAAAAACGCGCCCAGGCTTTTGCCTTCCTTTTCGCCGGTGGCCCAGACTTGCCAGCCGCCGGGGCCGTCTTCTGCGCCGGGAAGCAGCCCGGGGAAGAGCAGCTTGCCGGATGAATCGCGAAGTCCTGCATAAACTTTCTTCAGGGACTCGGCTTGCGGCCCGGTCAGGCACTCGTCAGAATCCTTTTCTTTGCAGAGCAGGACTGACGGATCGAAGTGGCACTGGCGGGGATCGTTCAGAACCCCGTCTTTCACGCCATCCTGCGCGTCGCAGGCTGCGTTGACCGCCTTCGCGATGGCTGGGACCTTCTCGGGCTGGATGTAGCCGCCGCCATCGAGCACCTGCTGATATTTCAGTCCAGCAGCGAGCATGGGAGTCCAGTTATTGGCGGGGGCTCCGGCAATGATGCCCTCGTAGTCGGCAGGAAAGCGCTGGGCTTCCATCAGGCCCTGGCGGCCGCCATTGGAGCAACTGGCGAAATACGCCTGTCTGCTCTCGGCGCCATAAAAAGCCTTCACGATCGCTTTGGCATCGACTGTCATTTGATGGACGGCGCGATATCCGTAGTCCACGATCTTCTCAGGATGGCCGAGAGCCCATGTGGCGTCAGTTGTGGAGTGCCCGGTGTCTGTGCTGGCGGCGGCGTAGCCTTGCCTGACCGCGGCAGCCAGGGTCCAGTAGGCGATGTATCCTGCAAAGCCGCCATTGCCGGCGCCGCGGAATTTGCCGTTCCAACCGGATGCGGGCATCCAGACCTCGACCTTGACGTCGGAGTCATTGCTGGGTCGGAGCGTCGCCATAACGCGGCAGAATGCGGGTGCGGATTTGTAAACCGGCGAAATGGGCTCGTCCGGCTTGAGATTCGGTGGCACGAAAGTGCCCGCCGCGACCGGCGCGGCCATGGTGATCTCGGCGTTGGGAAGAGAGAATTGCTTCAGGCTGGCGCAGGTGCGGGCGGGGGAATCCGCGGCGAACGAGATCGCGGAGAGAAACAAGACGCAGCAGGACAACAGGCAATTGCGCATGGGCGCCATAGTCTCAAAGCAGAGAGGTTCTGACAAGGGTTCAGGCGTCGCCCGGGCGAGGGCGCCCGCGCCACATCTTGCAATTATTTAGTCGAAGATCAGCACGGCCGAGGCGATCACCGTCGTCCACAGCCCGCGCTTGTCGCCCACGGCGGACTGCGTCACGTTGGCCGTGCGGACGATTTTGTTCGATAGGCGGTAGATCTGCTTCTTTTCGTCCCAGGAGCGGTCGGGATCGAACTCAACGTTGAGGGTGGTCGCCAGCATCTCGGCGGCGAGTTCCTCGGCGTATTCGCCGGCGGCATCTTCGGTCTCGCCGAAAGAGTGGTGTTCACTGAGATAACCGTAGGTATTGCGATCAGCGGGAATCGCCACGCCAATCGACGATGCGAGCAACCGGTGCGGTTCGCGCGTGGAATTTTCGGCGACCACGGCGAAGACAACCTCGCCGGGATGAAGGTATTTCACGCCTTCCTTGCGGGCCAGCAGCTTGCAGTTTGGGGGGAAGATGGAAGAAACACGTACAAGGTTCTGGGCAGCGATACCAGCGTCGCGCAGCGCCAACTCAAAGGAAGTGAGCCGCTCACGGTGCTTGCCAACTCCCTTGGTAAAGAAAATTCTTTTCGGAACCATGTCTTTGCCCAATTCCGTCATCCTCCGGCAAGAATAATTTGTGGTTGAGAATGCACAATCTAACACAACCGTTTGTAAACAAAGTATGAATTTGCGGGCACGAATAAAAAAAGGCAGGGAGCAAAAAGAACGGGAAGGCCGATGCGCCTTCCCGCTCTGAGAATTTCTGTCACGCCAAAATTTCAGTCGATTTACTGCGCCGTGACTTTTGTGACCGTGATTACATTGTCCTTTTCGCTTCCGGTCACAGTGGCCTTGGCGCCAGCCTGCTTGTCGAGCGTGGCCAGCGCCGCTTTATCGCTGGTTTCGAGCGTGTAGACCTTGTCACCGACAACCAGGGCGTACTTCGATCCCTTGCCGACGCACTCGCGGGTGCACTGCGCGGCACTGCCAGCCATTTCGTGTTTCGCGCCACACATGGCATCGCTGACCGTCCCGGTGAAGGTTTGGGCTTTGGCGGCGAACGCGGAGCAGACCATCAGCCCCAGGCTTACGAATACATTGAGGAGGACGAACGAGAATTTCTGTAAACGAGGTTTCACTGCACTTTTCTCCTTTTCAAAGTGAAACTGCCTTTGAGAACTCAAACGCCAGCAGGGGGTCCGTCTGAAAGGATGCGGAATACGCCATGAAGTTACAGTCTAAATGAAACCGCGGGGACACGCTGGTGCGCATCCCCGCCCTTGTGCCCGGATCGTAGTTCGGGGGAGGGCCCGGGCAAAGTCGCTGTTGCTGCTAGGCGCATAGAGTACTTCTTCTCATGAAAAACCGAAAGGAAAATTTTTGCCTTGTTCCAAAATCCGGACAGGTTCCACAATTGGGAAAAGTTCCGCCTGCGGCTGACTGCCAGTCATGAGTTGAAACCTATTTAGGCGCCTTTACCGAGTAGATCAGGTCTACATCGACGGTTTTTTCGCGGATGTTGGGAGTGACGTGGGAAGTCACGTCCCAGTCCAGACTGGCGGGCAAGAGCTTGTGGGCCTCGGGCAGGTAGTCGCTGAGGTAAGTCGAGTCGTAGACCTCGCCGGTGCGAAGCTTCCAGATGTTGCGGAGCTTGGCGGTGAGGCTGTTATCGATGCCACGGAAGGACAGCTCGCCCATGTGGTAGACGTAATCTTCGCTGACGTCGATCCGGACGGAAACCGTACCGGCGGAGTCGTCGAATTGGGCGTCGGTCTTGAGCGCCGCTTTCAGGAAGCCTCGCGAACCATACAGCGTCTGCACCGACTTCAGGTCATCGCTCAAGCGCACAGTGTTTGCGGGTTGTCCCGGTTCGACGTGAACCATTTTCTGGAGTTGCGCGGTGGGGAACTCCTTGTTGCCGGACCACTCCAGGCTTTTTAGCCTGTACTGCTGCCCTGGAGTGACGGCAAAGATAACGTCAACGACGCTCTGGTTCAGCGGAGCCTCGGCGCTCTCCTCGCCGGCTTCCTTCACCATTTTTGGCTGAGGCTCGCCGAAGTGGGCTTTCAGATATCCACGCGCCCAGTAGACGGGCAAGAGCTGGCGTTGCACCAGCAGATCGAGCCGCGTGCGCGAGTACTGGCGGTCAGGCAGGCGCTTGGCTGCGGCCTCCAGCGCCGGCAATTCGGCTTCGCTCGCGCCGGTAAATTCGATGTTGCGCACCCGGATAAGGACATCGGAAACCTTGAACTCGATCGCCTCGACTGGCCCATCCGGCTTTCCGGTTCGGATGTAGTCCACATGCCCGGAGATGGAGTTCTCCACCAGCATGGCCTGCAAAACGTCGGAAATCTCGTCCGCCATGCGCCCGAAAACCGGCAACTCGCCTTCATACAGGGGAACGTGCTCGCGGATGTGGCTCCTGATTTCGTCAGGGGTGAACCAGACGAAATCTTCAAAGCGCGCCGGGACGAACTTGTCGATGTCGCTGACATGGAATTCAAGCTTGGTTCCGGCCGGGGAAAAGGAATAGGAATACTCGATGTCGGTGAAGGCTCCGGTTTCGGCCAGGTTGTGGGCGGCTTTCTTAAAGTCGTCGTCGGAGACGGGAGTCTCGAGCGTGAGGCCGCTGGCGGCCGCGATATCGGCCTCAGTAAAGCGTTTGCTGCCCGTGACTTTGATGGAAATGAGCTTATTGTCGGCAGCGGGAATTTTCGGCGCGCTGGACTGGGACCTGGCGGCGAGTGCGCACGCTCCCATCACCAGCGCAATCAACGCCATCGAGAGCAGACGCGGTTGTCGCGGAGCCGTTGTCGTGCACGCACCCACGGATTCGATTCTAGAGCATTGGCGGGCGATTACCGCGACGTAGGCACGGAAATATCATCGGACTTGTGCTTTACCGCAATGTCGATGAAGGCCAAAGCGGCGCGGCTGAGGGCCTTGTCTTTTCGGAAAACCAGCGCCAGATCGCGGCGCACCTGGGCGTCCGCGATGGGAATGGCAGACAGGACTTTGGCCCTCACGTCTTCTTCGACGTTGGAGCGGGCGATGAATCCGACGCCAACCTCGGCGGCTACGAAGCGCTTCAGCAATTCGCTGGAGTCGAGTTCCATGCTGACATTGGGCTTCAGACGGCGCTCGTGGAACAGCTGCTCGATGGCGTCGCGGGTGTGGCCTGCCTTGGGCATGATCAGCGGGAACTTGGCCACGTCGGCCATTGTCGCCGAGCGCATCTTCCCCAGCGGATGATGCGGCGGGGCGATGACGATCAGTTCATCGCGATGGATGAGAACGACCGTGAGGCGGCCATCGGTGACCGGCAGGGAGACCACGCCGAAATCGACCGAGTTATCGATCACCGACTCGAGAATCTTGGCATAGTCGGCGCGCTTGATGTTGACCGATACGTCGGGATACTGCGTTTTAAAGTCAGCGAAGACATACGGCAGGATGTGCAGGCACGTGCCTTCGTTGGCGCCGACGATAATTTCGCCGCGGGGGACGCGCTCCATCTCAGCGATGGCGACCATCATGGCTTTGCGCGAGTCGAGCGTCTCTTCCACATATTTCAGAAATGCCTTGCCAGCTGCGGTCAGCGATACTTTTCCGCCTGAGCGATCGAACAGCTTGGCTCCGACTTCTTCCTCCATGCCGCGAATTTGCGACGAAATCGCCGGCTGCGTGCGGAAACGCTTCTCCGCCGCACGCGAAAACGAAGCGTGCCGCGCCACTTCGAGAAAAGTTTCGAGCTGGTCGAAGTCCATAACGCACTCAGCATTCAGCACTCAGCATTCAACCAGCAAGGCACTGCTTCCACCTCATGACGGACTTAAGTGAGCTGACTGCTGAAGGCTGAGTGCTGACTGCTAACAGCTAACAGTATAAGTTCCGCTTTATTGTCGCTATAAAAACAATCGAATTGCCAGTGCTTCCGGATTGGTCGTAGACTCCTCAGTTCGCACAACGCGACCGATTGTAGCAGCCGGGTGACCCCTCCTTGCCGCGGATGGGATCCTTCCGAAGACGCAGATCGTCCCGTTCGAGATAAGCCCCCCTGAGGAACGCCATGCCCGATGCCCAGACCGTCCTCGACTTCGCGCGCAAGCACGACGCCAAAATTCTCGACCTGCGCTTCACCGATTTGCCGGGCCTCTGGCATCACGTGTCGTATCCCATCGAGCAGTTGACCGAAGCTTCGTTCGCTGAAGGTTTCGGCATCGACGGCTCTTCCATTCGCGGATGGGCGGCGATTCACGAGAGCGACATGCTGCTCATGCCGGACGCGGCTACCCACATGCTCGATCCGTTTACCGAGGCGCCTACGCTGGTGCTGATCTGCGATGTGGTCGATCCAGTGACCAAGCAGTGTTATGACCGCGATCCGCGTTACATCGCACGAAAGGCCGAGCTGTATCTAGCGTCCACTGGCATCGCCGACACGGCCTACTTTGGAGCCGAGGCCGAGTTTTTTATTTTCGACAACGTGCGCTTCGATCAGCGCGAGCAGTATGGCTTTTACTACATCGATGCCGAGGAAGGGCGATGGAACTCGGGCAGGGAAGAGAACAATCTCGGCTACCGGCCACGCTATCGTGAAGGATATTTCCCCGTTCCCCCGACCGACCATTACCAGGATCTGCGCTCTGAAATGGTGCTGACCATGCAGTCGTGCGGCATGAATGTGGAATGTCATCATCACGAGGTCGCGACCGGCGGGCAAACGGAGATTGATCTCAAGTTCGATTCGCTGGTGCGCTCCGCCGACCGCATGCTGCTGTACAAATACATCGTCAAAAATGTCGCCAACCACTATGGCAAAACTGTGACGTTCATGCCCAAGCCCATCTTCGGCGACAACGGCAATGGCATGCACACGCACCAGTCGTTATGGAAGAACAACGAACCGCTCTTCGCCGGCGACGGCTACGCCGGTATGTCGCAACTGGCACTCTGGTACGTCGGAGGATTGATCAAGCACGGACCGGCTTTGTCGGCGATCATTGCGCCCACGACGAATTCGTACAAGCGCCTGGTGCCGGGCTTCGAGGCGCCCGTGAATCTTACCTACTCGCGGCGTAATCGTTCCGCGGCCTGCCGTATTCCAATCTATTCGGCGTCGCCTAAGGGCAAGCGCGTGGAATTTCGCCCGCCTGACCCGAGCTGCAATCCCTACATGGGATTTGCGGCCATGCTTATGGCCGGGCTCGACGGCATCGAGAACAAGATGGACCCCGGACCCCCGCTCGACAAAGATATCTATGAACTCGAAGCCGAAGAGGTGTCGAGCATTCCGTCGATGCCGGGATCACTCGAAGAGGCGCTCGATGCACTCCAGCGTGACCACGTATTTTTGCTGAAGGGAGACGTGTTTACCGAAGAGTTATTACGCACGTATGTGGACTACAAGCGCTCGAAAGAAGTGGATGCGATCCGTCAGCGCCCGCACCCGTACGAGTTCGCGCTGTATTACGACGTTTAAAGTGCGACTTCAGCGCTGTGGAGCGGCCGGCACCGTCTGCGGCGATCTGAGTCCGCGTAGCAACCATACACAGAGCAGCAACTCGAAGGTCATCGGCGGCAACTCGTACCAGTTCGCCGACAGAATCCCCCCGAAGCCCGGATAGATGAGATACGCGAAACCGCAGAAGCTCTCGTAAAGACAACCTAGAATGCCCCATACAGCCAGAGTTCGGGGTATGTAGCGCGATTGGAAGAACACCCACGCGAACAAAGCCAATCCTAGACCGTTAAAGACTAGCCCGCAGTAATAGGCATCCCGGCTCGAATCGAGTTGCATTCCGGCCAAAGCTATCAAGCCGTCTGGCCCGAACGTCCGCAATGAGCCTCCAGCTCCCAGCAAGCGCAAGGCGCCGAAGAGATCCAGCAAAAAAACGAACCAAAACAACACGTAAATCAGCTTCGAGAAGGCCGCCAACAGAGCTATCCCGCGGCTGACCGGTCGCAAGATCACATACAGCGCTGTTAGCAGCACGATCGTTCCGACGCCATAGAAGAACGCGGCGGCCAGGTAGAGGCGAATCGCGTGTTCGTGGCCCATGAAGTGGCGGGCAGTTTCTTCTCCCTTTTCCCAAACCAGATAGGGAGCATAGAAGCGCGAAAACGCCACCGTGATGACCGCAAGGCTTAAAGGGTAGGTGATTGCGAAGATCTTGGCGGCATAGCGTTGAGATTGGTCCGTCATCGGTTCCTTCCGCCAATGTCGGGGTCAAATGAAGCCAGTCAGAATCATCGCGCCTCAACCGCAGCGGCGTTGATAATTCGCACTACACTCACCGACTCAAGCGGCCCTCATATCCGAACCTTGCGAGCGCTTTCTGACGTCGACGACAATGGTCTCGGCGAGGCGGTCTTGCGCGCACATGCGGTTGCGGTCCCAGAAGAACTGGATGAATCCCAGACCGCCCTCCAGAAAAGCGGCGCCGTATCCCAGGGCGCGCTCGATCGACTGCCAGCCTCCCAGTCGCTCGCTGGTCAACGAAACTGCCCTCGTGCGTGCCGCCCACTTACCCGGGGTCTGGCCGTTGCCAAGGAAGTTGAAAACCGCCCAATATAGAACCATAACGACAATGTTGCCCGGCTCGTGAAAATCCCACTTAAGAAAAACGTTGGTCTCGTGCAGCAGGTAGCGCCTCAAGGAAAACTCCAGAGGAGCCCACACCAGCAATGCCAGGACGAGGTCGGCGGCGTACCCCAACACGCGTTGCCAGAACGTCGCTAAGGGCAGACCTTCCAGCGCATGCATCCGGGCAGTTTCATGCATGTGAAAACGACGACGAGGCGCACCCAGCTTTTCTTTCATGGAAGGCAATCATAACCTGAGCTGCCCAATACTCGGCCCTGCTCGCCGGCAGACCAACGTTCGATCCTCTCTCACTGAGGCTGCCCGACCCTTCCCGGCTCGCCTCTATGATTTCCTTGCATTCACCGCGGCTAAGAAAGTCGAGAAGCTGCGGTACATTCACCGCAATCCTATGAAGCGAGCCTTGGTCGCCGAACCGCAGGAGTGGGCCTGGAGCAGCCTTCGACACTACGCACGAGACGAAGCCGGACTGGTGTTGGTGAATGAGCGGCTAAGGTCGGAGATCAGGGCTCGCAATTTGGCTGGCGGATAGAGTCCCACCCTTGGAATAGCGCGAAGGGTGGGGGCAGCCTCGCCTTTCTCGATACTCTGCGCGATCGTTTTAAAGCTGCTACTTTACAAGCTTCTCGATCGCTCCCGTCATCTCTTTCGAATCGGGCGTGACGGCCGGCTCGAAGCGCTGCACGACGTTGCCGTTGCGATCCACCAGGAACTTGGTGAAGTTCCACTTGATGTCGCCCGAGATGCCAGCGCCAGTGTCCTTCGTCAGATAGGCGTAGAGCGGCGCCTGGTCGTCTCCCTTGACGGAAATTTTCGAGTACATCGGGAAGGTCACGTTGTACTTGCGCGAGCAGAAGGTTTTGATCTCTTCATTCGTGCCCGGTTCCTGAGCGCCAAAGTTGTTGGCGGGGAAGCCCACGATGACAAATCCCTGATCCTTGTACTTCTCGTAGATCGACTCCAGAGCGCTGTACTGGGGAGTGTAGCCGCACTGGCTGGCGACGTTTACGATGAGCACCACTTTGCCCTTGTAGTCGGCGAGCGGCGCGGGTTTGCCGTCGATGGAGTTGAGGGTGAATCCGTAGATGCCTGAGGCTGCTTGCAGCGAAGTGGCCATAACGAGGAGAACTCCGAAAAGGAGATAGTTCAGCTTACCCAGTTTGCCAAAAGACGAGGCCATGAGAAAACTCCGTTGTGAATTTTTACAGCGGACATTTTACAGCGGACACAGATACAGATACACGACATCTGCCAGGTCATGAAGCTGTTTGACGGAAACAGTAGCCACCAAAACCGATTTGCTCACAGGCTAAGACAGACCAAAACCACGGGGCGAAAAAAGCAGCTCACCAGTTCAATTTGCAGGGGGGTCAAACCGTTCCGCGAACGCCGGTTTCCTTCATCAGGCGCTCCACCAGGCGCATGCGCTTGGTGGCCACCTGCGGATGCACCATCGGCTGGTGCGCTGGCTCGTTGGGTCCAACAGAAAGCAGGGCGTCTTCCATGGAATCGAGCGCCGAAGCGGAGCGCCCGAGCACCATCAGAAGATATTTCTGGGCGACCGGGCGGTCAGCAGGATGAATCAGAGCCCACCAGCGGCGAATGGACTCCTGCACATCCGCTTCATTCTTTTCTCCCACCACGAGGGCATCAATGAGTCGGTACACCTTGCTCTTGATGGCCTGATACGACACAGAAATCTCTTGGGGCATAAGGGGTCCTAGTAAAACTTTGTCATTGTCAAAGCAATCGTCGCACCAAAACTAAAGTCCCTGTTTTAAAGGAGTTGATAGCGTAAACGTACTATGAATGGAATAATTCACTTCTGAGATATGGATTCTGGAAGCTCTGGCATCCCTCCCAATCCACGGCTGAACAAGAAGCCGCATCCCACTTGGCTTCGCTGCAGAAATACATCTTCGCCCCGGGGCCGCTCCTTGCAGTTACAATGTTCCGCTCTGCTCAACCGGAGTGACTTTGCACCCGATCAAAAGGTGCGGCTTCGATCTTTCCGGATTTCGTAAATAAGTTCGTAGCAAGCCCTGGAGGCCCAATGAGAAGGTGGTCGTGCGTACTGGCAGTCCTGATGTTGATTTCGGCTATAGCAGCCGCACAAACTTCGGAAACGCTTACGGCACGAAGTGCGCAGGGAAGCTGGCACGATGCCGGCGTCGGCGACCGCATGTTCTTCCCGCGCGACATGTTCTGGGGATGGGCGCAGCTTGACCTCGCGCCGCCGCACAATGAAATCGATCCCAATCTCTGCGCCGGAAATTCCAGCCAGCTCGGCGGAATCAACGATCCCTGCACTATGTTTGCGCGCTACATGCTCTCCGGCTTATTAGAAATTCGCCCGTTCGGCAGGGGACCATTGCGCCGTTTTATGGTGTACGGAGCCCCCGCGTTTCTTTTCGGCAAGAACATTCCGAAAACCCTCTACACCTGGTCCCCGGACGCGATTGGCATCGAGCATTCCTGGGGAGCAGGAATCTACGTGGGCAAGGGCTTCGAGTTTCGCGTGACCCAGCATTTTCTGTTCGACCGGCTGGGTGCGCGCAGCGGGAATGTGGGCGCAGGCGATCTGGGCACCAACGGTCCCTGGGGACGGTATATGACAGTCGGCGTCAGAAAAAGCTTTGGCACGCGCCGGTGGTAATCAGGGATGAGCTGCAATCGGCAGTGCGGGTCGAGTCAGCCGCCGGATCAGCCAGATTACGAAAAACACAAACAGGCCGAAGGCGGCGATGGGAAGAACAAAAATCAGCAGCATCCAGAAAGGCCCGCTGAACGTCGCCACACTCCCGCCGATGCTGGCTCCGGGATCGCGGCGCAACCGCCCGCCGAAGATGGCTGTGTCACCGCCCACTTTCGCGGCATTTTCGAGACGCAGACTGCCGGCAAAAACCGCCAGGTCGCCGCCGATCTCCCCTTGATCCTCAACCGTCACGCTCCCCAGAAACGCTGCCACGTCGCCATTCACGTGCCCGCGAATCCGGATGCTGCACACGAAGCAAGACACTTCACCGACCTCTTCTCCCGGCCCAATCACAATGTCGCTGCCGAACTGCACGCGGTCTGGACCCTTGTCGGAAGCCGACGCAGGCAACGCAAGCAGAGACAAAACCGAAACCAAAAGAATCAATCGCAAGGTGCGTGGCATAGCGAGACTCCTGGAGCGGAACGACCAGAACGGCATTATGGCATACCTCGGGCGGAATAATCCTCCAGCAGGAGTCCGCCGATTCTTTATAATTGTGAGTTTTCCAAACAACGCCAGTTGTTCTCATACGTGGGAGGATTCGCAATGCCTGGTGCTTATAACGGTGTAGCCGTGCCTTCAGAAGGCAAAAAGATCGGCTACGCCAACGGGAAATACGATATCCCAGATAACCCGATTATTCCCTTCATCGAGGGCGACGGAACCGGCCGCGACATCTGGAAGGCATCGCTGCGCGTGTTTAATGCGGCAGTCGAAAAAGCCTACAAGGGCAAGCGGCGCGTGGCGTGGTACGAGGTCTTCGCGGGAGAGAAAGCGAAAGCCAAGTTCGACAACTGGCTGCCAGACGATACCGTCGAAGCCGTACGCGAATTTCGCGTCGCCATCAAGGGACCGTTGACCACACCGGTGGGAGGTGGAATTCGCTCGCTAAACGTGGCATTGCGGCAGATTCTCGACCTCTACGCCTGCGTGCGCCCGGTCAAGTACTACAAAGGTGTGCCGTCGCCGGTGAAGCATCCCGAGCGTATGGACGTCGTCATCTTCCGCGAGAACACCGAAGACGTCTACGCCGGAGTGGAATGGGAGCAGGGAACCGCCGAGTGCGCCCGCTTGATCGAGTTTCTCAACAAGGACATGCTGAAGGGCGGCAAGAAGCAGATTCGCCTCGACTCCGGCGTTGGCATCAAGCCGATCTCCATCACCGGAACCAAACGCCTTGTGCACATGGCGATTCAGCACGCGATTACAAACAGCCTGAAGTCCGTCACCATCGTGCACAAGGGCAATATCCAGAAATTCACGGAAGGCGCATTCCGCAAGTGGGGATACGAAATCGCCGTCGAAGAATTCCGCGACAAAGTCGTCACCGAGCGTGAGAGTTGGATTCTAGGCAACAAGGATTCCAACGCAAACTTATCGGTAGCCGAAAATGCCGACCTCGTCGAACCGGGAATGGAATTCGCACCGCCGGCATTTCGTCAGAGCGTCGAGAAAGAAGTGAGAGAAGTGCTCGACGCGATCTACGCCACGCACGGCAACGGTGCGTGGAAAAAGAAAATCATGATCAACGACCGCATCGCCGACTCGATCTTCCAGCAGATCGTGACGCGCCCGGAAGAATACTCCGTGCTCGCGACCCCCAATCTGAACGGCGACTACATCTCTGACGCTGCAGCGGCGCAGGTGGGCGGACTCGGGATCGCCCCCGGCGCCAATATCGGCGACGGCTACGCGATCTTCGAAGCCACGCACGGCACGGCGCCGAAGTATGCGGACAAAGACGTAATCAATCCCGGCTCGGTGATCTTGTCAGGCGTCATGATGTTCCGCCACATCGGCTGGAACGAAGCTGCCGACCTGATCGAGCAGAGCATGGAACGCACCATCGAGCAGAAAAAAGTCACGTACGACTTCGAGCGCCTCATGGAGGGCGCAAGAAAAGTCAAAACCAGCGAGTTCGCCGGATACATGATCGAGAACATGGGCGCGGGAGTGCTGGTGTAGGAAATTTTGCGGTTGGGCGATCGCGCCATTGTGCGATTTCCCCGGCTGAGTGGATTTTGATTTTCAATCGCAAAATCGCCCGATCACGAAATCGCTCAATTTTTGAAAGGACTCATACATGCGCAAGAAAGTAACCATCGTAGGCTCCGGCAACGTAGGCGCCACCGCCGCTCACTGGATTGCTTCCAAAGAACTCGCCGACGTCGTTCTCATCGACATCATCGAAGGTGTCCCGCAGGGCAAAGGGCTCGATCTGCTCGAAGCCATGCCCATCGAGAAACGCGACTCGCACGTTAGCGGCACCAACAGCTACGCCGACACCGCGAATTCCGACATCGTCGTCATCACCGCCGGCATCCCGCGCAAGCCAGGCATGAGCCGCGACGACCTGCTTAACACCAATCACGGAATTATGAAGGCCGTGGTCGGCGAAGTGGTGAAGTATTCGCCGAACTGCATCCTGATTATCGTCTCGAATCCGCTCGACGCCATGGCGCAGGCCGCCTATAAGCTCAGCGGATTCCCCCGCGAGCGCGTCATCGGCATGGCCGGCGTCCTCGACTCCGCCCGCTTCCGGGCCTTCATCGCCGAAGAACTCAAAGTCAGCGTGGAGAACGTGACGGCCTTCGTGCTCGGTGGGCACGGCGACACCATGGTCCCGCTCCCGCGCTACTCGACCGTTGCGGGCATTCCAATCACAGAATTAATAGAAAAGACGAAGCTCGAAGCCCTAGTCCGGCGCACGCGCGACGGCGGCGCCGAAATCGTGAAGTATCTGAAGACCGGATCGGCCTACTACGCGCCCTCAGCCGCTGCCACGGAAATGGCCGAAGCCATCCTCAAAGACAAAAAGAAAATTCTTCCCTGCGCCGCGTATCTGCAAGGTGAGTACGGCATCAACGGCCTCTACGTAGGCGTGCCGTGCAAGCTAGGCGCAAAGGGGCTGGAGCAGATCATCGAAATCAAGCTGACGCCAGAAGAAAAAGCCGGACTAGACAAGAGCGCCGCTGCGGTGAAGGAATTGTGCGGCGTGATCGGAGTTTGACCATGGTCGTTGACCATAGTAAAATTATGGAATGAAGGAAATTGCCATCTCTGAGTTTAAGGCCAAGTGCCTCGGCATGCTCGAAGAAGTTCGCAAAACTGGCAAGCCCATTCGTATTACGCGATTCGGCGAACCGGTGGCAGAGGTCATTCCGCCTGCACCCAAAGAAATGCCAAAATCATGGCTGGGAAGCATGGCCGGAACAATAGAAATTGTCGGCGACATTGTCGGTCCTACTGGCAGTTTGGACGACTGGGATGCCTGGCGGGAATGAAGCTACTTCTTGACACTCACATCTGGATTTGGAGCGTCAGTGATTCCAAGCGGCTCTCATCGCGTGTAGCCAAAGCTCTTACCAATCCAGAAAATGAGCTCTGGCTTTCTCCGGCAAGCATTTGGGAGGTCCTTCTCCTGCGCCAAAAACGCCGCGTGGAAATTGCGGAGGGCTTCTCCACCTGGATTCGGCGCGCCATGACTTTAGCCCCCTTAAGGGAAGCGCCACTCACCTTTGAGGTGGCACAAGCTCTGGATTCTCTCGATCTGCCGCACGGCGATCCTGCCGATCGCTTTCTCGCGGCCACCGCAAAGGTCTTCGATCTCACCCTTGTTACGGCGGACGCTCAGCTGATTCATGCTCCTGGCATTAAAACCTTAGCCAATCGCTAACTGCTCCTGACAACCGCTCCCACGCGTTCGCGGGCTACTTTTCAGGCGCGCTCGATCGTCACCTTCTTCAACACTACGTCCTTGCTCGGCCGATCATTCCGCCCGCGCGGCACGCGCGTGATCTTGTCAACGATGTCCTGCCCCTCGACCACTTCGCCGAAGATGGTGTGCTTTCCGGTCAGCCAGTTAGTCGGCACAACCGTGATGAAAAACTGCGACCCGTTCGTATTCGGACCGGCATTCGCCATGGCCAGCTTGCCCGGCTTGTCGAACTTGTGCGGCGAGTTGCGTGTCTCGTCTTCGAACTGATATCCCGGGCCTCCCATGCCCGTGCCTTGCGGATCTCCGCCCTGCACCATGAAGTCAGGAATGACGCGGTGAAAAATCGTTCCGTCATAAAGCCGGTCTGACGACTTCTTTCCAGTCGACGGATGCTTCCACTCGCGCTTGCCCTCAGCCAACTCAACAAAGTTGGCGACAGTCTTAGGCGCGTCTTTCTCAAACAACTTGCAGACAATAGTTCCTTCAGAAGTTTCGAACGTAGCGTAAGTACCAGGTTGGCGTGTCATGCAATCCTTTCGAATTTGATTATGTGGGGCGGTCGCCCTCGCCCGCCCAGCCGAACACAGCCCGGCAGTTTCGAAACTAATTTGAACTACTAGGAGTGTTCGGAGCAGCAGCCGAAGGCTTCTTAGCTGGAGCGGCCCCCGCCGGTTTCGCCGCTGCAGGTTTCGCCGCCGCTCCCGGCTTCAGAATCGTAATGTGATTGATCTTCACCGGACGAAATGGCTTGTCGTTACTCGGGTCAGTGGCCATATGGGCGATTTGTTTCACCAAAGCCACGGTCGCCTCGTCGCACTGGCCGAAAATCGTGTAGCCGCCATTCAGATGCGGCGTGGCAACTTCGGTGATGAAGAACTGCGACCCATTCGTTCCCGGTCCGGCGTTGGCATAGGCCAAACGTCCCGGCTGATCGAAGAGCAAGTCAGGCGAAGTCTCGTTCTTGAATTTGTATCCGGGATCGCCCGAGCCATTGCCCGCCGGGTCTCCGCCCTGAATCATGAAGCCGGGAATGACGCGATGGAAAATCGTGCCGTCATACAGCGGCACGCCATGTTTCGACGCCCCGCTCACCGGATTCTTCCAATCCTTCGTGCCGTTCGCCAGCCCGATAAAATTCTCCACGCCAATCGGCGCCTTATCAGGGAAGAGCGTGCACGTCATCTTGCCGGCAGTTGTGTCGATAATTGCCGTAGGCTTGGTCACAGCCGGATGCACCGCTGGTTTAGCCGCCGCTGCAGGCTTAGCCGCAGTGCTGGGTTTGGCGGCGTTTTTCTGTGCCTCCGTGCCCGACTGCGCGAATCCCACCGAGACAGCACACATCAATCCCGCCACAATCAAGAAACGTCGACGCATGAGTGCTCCTAGACCTTCATCAGCAATGGAGATGATTTTGAGCGAACCTCGATTGTACGACAGCAAGTAGTGAATTTGTCATCCTGAGCGAAACTTGTCTCGCGGCAGGCGAGACAAGTGCAGTCGAAGGATCCCTGCAATCGTCAATGCAGTCGGCGTCACCGCGTAGGGCGTCCTACTTCGCCGACATCTCGCGGCTAACCCTCTCCACGTCGCGCATCACCCGAAGCGTATTCCCGCCAAGAATCTTGTGAACGTCATCCGCACTATATCCCCGGTCAAGCAGAGCCTGGGTAATCTTCGGCAGATCGGCCGCCGAATCCATTCCCGCGGGAGTCGCCCCGCTCACGCCATCAAAATCCGACCCCAGGCCCACGTGATCCACTCCGGCTACCTTCGCAATGTGATCAATGTGATCGATCAGCACCTTGAACGCCGGACGCGGAATCATCGCCATCCACTCGCGTTGGATCTTCTCCATGTCGACGTAGGTCACCGTTTTCCCTTCAGCCTTGAGATGATCGACATACTTCTGCACGGCAGCAGCCTGATCTTTCTGCTGGTCTTTGATGTCGCTCATGTATTTCTCGTCATCAAAACCGCTGAAGAAGTTCACCTGCACCACACCACCATTCTTCGCCACGGCCTGCAACATTTCATCCGTCATGTTCCGCGGAGCATTCACCAGCGCGCGCGACGACGAATGCGACGCGATCACCGGAGCCTTGGTAGTCGCAATCGCATCCCAAAATGTTTTGTCAGCCACGTGCGAAATGTCGACGATCATGCCGAGCCGGTTCATCTCCAGCACAACCTGCTTGCCGAAATCGGTGAGCCCATTGTGATGCTGCACCTTCGGGTCATTGATATCCCCGGAAGAATCCGCCCACTCGTTCGTGTTCGACCACGACAGCGTCATGTAGCGCACGCCCAATCGGTAAAAGTCGCGCAGCAGGTGAATGTCGTTCTCGATCGAGTGCCCGCCCTCAATGCCCATCAGCGCCGCCAGTTTGTGCTCTTTGTGCGCGCGCTCAACGTCGGCCGCGGTAAACGCCATCATCATCCGGTCCGGATGCCGCGCCGCCTGCTCATACACCGAGTCGATCAGGTCGAACGTATGCTTCGCGAAGTTTCCTTGGTTGCTCTCCGGTTCGACCCAGATGGAGAAGAACTCCGCCCCCAGGTTCCCGCGTTTCACCTTGTCGAGGCTGATATGCCCAACGTCATTCGGGTCGGTCGAGCCGATGTCGAAGCCTTCATCGAGAAACCGCTGCGGCGTATCGGCATGGGTGTCAATCACAATCGCCGACTCGTGGATTGCCTTGGCCTTGGCGCTGACTTGAGGACCGGTATCGTTGGTCGATTTGGCGGGGTTCTGCGCTAGAGCAACACGACAAAGAGAACAACAAAGAAGAGCACTGAGAGCGATTCGCTTGATCATGGTGGAGGGAATGATTGTATATGCAGCTCAAGCAAAGGCCAACGGAGTTGCCGTGGGGACCGTCATATCGTCTAGGTCAATGCCGCGATTCCCGCCCGCACACAATCCTCAATCGCCTGCTCTGTATCGATCACAGTCTTCTCCCGCGTCATTGCCTCGAATCGCTCCCTCACCTGCAAATAAAGCTCATACTCGCGATTCTCCGCCGGATGCGCACCGTTCGCCACATCGTGCTCGAGCCGTCTCCGCGCCGTTTCCTCCGAACAGACGCACTCCAGAATTCGCCAACTCTGGTGCAGGGAAGCGGCTGCGCCGATCACGTTCTCGATCTGATAGCGCCGCGAGAAGGACCGGCCATCGAGGAAGATCTTGGCCTCAGCATTCGTTGCGAGAAGGTACCCTGCGGTTTCCAGCATCAATTGCAGGCAAAAGTCATCCTGTCGCGTCGAATACTCGATCTCTTCCGGAGCAAACAATGCGTGGCGAAACTCGTCCTTGCTCAGCACCCGCCCCGAAACGCGCGCCGCCAACGCCCGAGCCAGCGCGCTCTTGCCAGTTCCAGGAAGCCCAGCCATCAAAACTATCATAGAAAAGAATGGTGAAAGAAAAATCCCGGAGCAAAACGCTCCAGGATCAAAACCTTGCCACTTTGTCACTTTGTCACTTCGAAACTCGCCCTTAATTCGTCCCCGCGCCCAGCGCGATCTGCGTCGGCGGGAAGTCATTCTCCGGACGTTCGATCGGCACAATGGTCTGCGTCGCACGCCAATCGGTGTACAGGCCACTGACCATGATGTGGAAGCACCAGTGGCGCCGCTCTTCCTCGGGCTCAACCAGCCCAAGCGCCTTCATGTAGAACAGATAGTGCTCCATCCACACAATCTGGTCGCGCGTCATGCCGCGGCGCTGCAGGTCAACGGTTACACCAGCCAGATGCGACGAAGCCGTATCCCCATCCGCCGGAGCCGCGTTGCGGTTGTGGCGGCGCAATTTCTTCTGAACCTTCACCGTGCGAACCGCCGAGTTCACCTGAATCTGCTGGTGAAAGCGGTTATAGTACGCTTGGCTCAGGTCATCGACAAAATCGCGGGTCCACGGACGGCAGAAGCGCCGCGAAGGATCCAGCGAGCGCTCAATCTTCAGGCCTTCGCCCGGAATGATCGGCACCAGCGACCCATCCGCCTTTAAAGCTTCTAATTCTGTTTCATCCTGAATGCGCGGCAGTTCCAGCCGGTTGATCTCCGCGTTCTGCAGTATCAGCGACTCGTGCGACGGCCGGAACATCGGATTCCAGCGCAGCCAGCGAAAGTGCCGGCGATGATGTTGAAGGGTAGCGGGGCGGACAGCGAAAGCCGAGCCGCAGGTTGCGGCCAGAATAATTAGAGCGAATTGAATTCGAGCTATGCGTCTCACGAAGTGGTTCCGTGTGGGGATGAACGCCCTCGCGCCATCTTCCGCGCAAGTAGCGGCTATTCTAAGCCATGCTGTCAAATCGTACCAACCGGGGCCAGAGCCGAACCGTTACCTGAGTACCCAAAACGCGTTGATTACCGCTCCGATTACTCGAGGTTACCGGGTTCGTCGTAGCATGTCCCACGCCTTGAGATGCGGCAGTTGACGGGCCATTTCAGAATTTTGCGGAAAGAATCTCTATCTGGCGACGCACCTACAACTTGGGCTGATGAGATGAAACTGAGGTAGTCTTGGCTGGTGTCAAATGACACAATTCAGCGCCGCAAAAAGTCACCCTGCGCAGAGCGATAGGGAAAAGAAAAAGCAGGTGCCCACAGCCTGCCCTGAGCCTGTCGAAGGGTCTCGCCGACTTTGCGAGACATAGGAATTGCGAGACATGAACCTTCGTAAATCCAGGGAATGAGCGAGTCCTCATTACCGGCGCAACAAATCCCCCAAAGCCTGTTTCATCACCTGCCCGCTAACCTCAGAAATAGACTTGGTCAAAGGAATATCTTTCGGGCAAACCTCAACGCAGTTCTGCGCGTAGCCGCATTCCTGGATGCCGCCATCGCCCATCAGCGCCGCCAGCCGCTCGCGCTTCAGCGCCTTCCCGGTGGGATGAGTGTTAAATAATCGGACCTGCGAAATCGTAGCCGCGCCGACGAAGTTCGTGTCTTCGTTGAACTGCGGGCAAGCCTCCATGCAGCAGCAGCACGAAATGCAGCGCGACAGCGGATAAGCCGCCTCCTGCTCCTCGATCGACAGCCGCGGCCCCGACCCCAGATCGTACGTGCCATCAATCGGCACCCAGGCCTTCACGGCCTTCAGGTTTTCAAAAATCACGCTGCGGTCGGTAGCCAGATCGCGGACGACAGGAAACTTCGAAAACGGCTCCAGCCGGATCGGCTGGTCAAGCTGGTCGATGAGCGCTGAGCACGCCATGCGAGCCTTGCCATTGATCAGCATGGCGCACGATCCGCACACTTCCTCAAGACAATTCGAGTCGTAAGTGATCGGCGTGGTCGCCTTGCCCTCGCGCGTAACGGGATCGGCAGCAATATCCATGAGCGCCGAAATCACGTTCATGTTCGGCCGGTGGGGAACGGAAAACTCCTCCCAATACGACTTGCCGTTGGGAGTGAGTTGCCGCTTGATGCGTATGATGACGGATTTTTCAGCCATTAGCAGTTAGCCTTTAGCAATCAGTCCTTTGAATCTCGGCGCGATTGATGGCGCGCGTAGTATCGGTCTCGAATCTCTGGACGGTCAAAGAATCTGTAGAAACGGTATGCCTCGAAAAAGCAAAATGCGGACAATCCAAGCACCACCATACCGGCCAGCAACTCATGATAGGGCGGCGTACTGGGAATCCAACCCATCAGTCTGCAGCCCTCGACCAACAACACGGTTGCTGCCAGGGCAGCGAGCACTCCGACTATAAGTGAGCCGATCCCGAGAACATTGTCGCCCCGTTGAGTATGCTCCCCAGTGATTTCCGAAGACTCGTCGTTTTCGTCCACACTTCCCAAGATGACAATCTCCAATAGGGTCACCGCTAAAATTCGTGCCCCTCGCGGTTGAAGGCTTTCCCAAATCCCTAATACTTCCTCGGCCGCGGCGGAATCAAACTCGCATCCACCGGCTCGAACTCAAACTTCGGCTCATCCGCATCCGGAGCGAAATACGCCTTCGTCGTCTTCATCCAGTTCTTGTCGTCGCGGTCAGGGAAGTCCGGCTTGTAGTGCGCCCCGCGCGATTCATCGCGCATGCGTGCGCCCTGCGCGATCACCCGTGAAAGCTGGAGCATGTTGTAAAGCTGCCGCGCGAAGACAACCGTCGTATTCGCCCATAGAGTCTTGTCGCTCAGATTAATCTTGCGATACCGCTCCAGCATCTCCACCAGTTTAGCGTCGGTCTGCACCAGGTTCTTGTTGTAGCGGATGACCGTGCAATCCTTCGTCATCAGCTCGCCCAGTTCGCGCCACAGCTTCACCGGATTCTCATTGCCGTCGTTCTTCATCAGCAGGGCATTGTTCTCTTCCTGCTTCTTTTTCTCGGCGTCATAGCATCCATTGCCGTCAGGCAGAGCCTGCAAGCCGCGCGCATAATTCACCGCGTTCGGCCCCGCCACTCCGCCGCCAAAGATGCACGACACTAGCGAATTCGCGCCCAGTCGGTTCGCCCCGTGATACTGGAACTCGCACTCGCCCGCCGCATAAATCCCCGGAATATTCGTAGCTTGCTTGTAATCCACCCAAAGCCCGCCCATGGTGTAATGCATGCCGGGGAAAATCTTCATCGGCGTGTCGCGCGGATCGTCGCCGACAAACTTCTCGTAAATTTCGAGAATGCCTTCCAGCTTCTTGTCGAGAAGTTTGCGGTCGATGTGCGTCAGGTCGAGATACACCATCGGCTTGCCGTCAATGCCGAGGTTGTGCTCGAACACAACTTTGAAAATCGCGCGCGTCGCAATGTCGCGCGGTACCAGGTTCCCATACTTCGGATACCACTCTTCCAAAAAGTACCAGCGTTCATTCTGCGGAATGGTTTTCGGATCGCGCTTGTCTCCCGGCGCCTTCGGCACCCAGACGCGCCCGCCCTCGCCACGCGCCGACTCCGACATCAACCGCAGTTTGTCTTCGCCCGGAATGCAGGTGGGATGCACCTGAATAAACTCGCCATTCGCGTAATAGCAGCCCTGCTGATACAACGCTGACTGCGCCGACCCGGTACAAACCACCGAGTTCGTCGACTTGCCAAAAATGGCGCCGTTACCGCCAGTGGCGATAATGATCGCGTCAGCAGGAAACGTGCGCACTTCCATCGAGCGCAAGTCCATCGCGCAGATGCCGCGACAGACGCGGTTTCCATCCAGCACCGCCGACAGAAACTCCCAGTGCTCGAATTTCTTTACCTTGCCTTCCGACTCGTAGCGCCGAACTTGCTCGTCCAGCGCATATAAAAGCTGCTGCCCGGTCGTAGCTCCGGCAAACGCGGTGCGGTTATATAAAGTTCCGCCAAAGCGGCGGAAGTCCAGCAGTCCCTCAGGCGTGCGGTTAAACGGCACGCCCATGCGATCGAGAAGATCGATAATCCCCGGCGCCGCATCGCACATGTCTTTGATCGGAGGCTGATTGCCCAGAAAATCTCCGCCATAGACCGTGTCGTCAAAATGCTTATAGGTCGAGTCGCCCTCGCCCTTCAGATTCTTCGCCGCGTTGATGCCGCCCTGCGCGCAGACCGAGTGCGACCGCTTCACCGGAACAATCGAAAACAGATCGACGTTGCCGCCCATCTCGGCAATCTTGATTACTGCCGAAAGTCCCGCCAGCCCGCCGCCAACAACAATAATTCTGGGAGCCGCCATGTTATTGCGCCCCCTTTCGCTTGGTCGCGGTTTGCGGCGTCGCGGGTGGCGCGGCTGTGACGCGAATCGTCATCGTGCCCGTTTTCGACTGCACCCGTGCCGCATTCGGCTGATCGGTTTCCAGCGGATGCGATCGGAAAGAAGCTAAACTCCCCAATCCCACGCCGCACAAAAGCAGGAAGAACGCCAAACAAACTGCCAGCAGCCGCTTCTGAGCCTTGTCTCCCGAAACGATCCCCCACTTCGCGCAGAACAGCCAGATGCCGTAAGCGAAATGCCACGAAGCCGCAATCAGCCCGACCACATAAAACAGAAACAAACCCGTGTGCATGACTTCCAGTTGCACTTTGCCAAACGATAGATTCGGGGAATCATGCAGATCGACGCCCGTAAACCGCATCGTGTAGGTGTGCCAGATGATGTACACAAATGCGATCCCGCCGGTCCAACGCTGCGCGACGTACATCCAGTTGCCGGTCCAGGCATAGTTGCCGACGTTCATCTCGCCGCGATACCAGATGTAAAAGCCATACAGCGCATGAAACAGAATCGGCAGCCAGATCCCAAACAACTCCAGAAAGAAGACCAGAGGCAAATTGGCCAGAAACGTCACCTGCCGCGCATAAGCCGCAGGCCCGTTTTGCCCGATCGCCGTGGAATTTGAGATGAGAATGTGCTCGAAAAGAAACGCCCCGACAGGAACAATCCCCGAAAGCGAGTGCAACCGCCGTAGTACGAACGAAACTCCCTGACCAGCCCGCAACGGCGCAACGCCCTGCCTTAAACCGGGAGCAGAAGAACTGGCTGACGCCACGAAACGCTCCTTATGAGTTCAGCATATGTGTCAAAACACGACAAAATAACTTTTTATTATCGGGTGCGGTGAGAAGTGAAGTCAAGGAACGGAAGCATCGGTAACAACGTAATTGGACGCCCGACTCGACGGCGTCATCCCGAAGGCCCGCGCTTTCTCCAGCGGGCCGAGGGATCTCCCGCTAGATACTCTTTGTGGGTAAGACGACTCTCGCTTCGCCTGAAGGGGGCTTCCCCTGAATGACAGCAATCACGAGAGTAACGTTCACGACATATCTAGTCACTCAATCGAGCTAGAATGCCCCGCAATTCCTCGAACGAATCGACAACCAGATCGGCGCCCGCCTTTTGCAGCTTGGCACGCCCAAACGTCGTAGTGATCCCCACGGTGACGCAACCGGCAGCCTTTGCGGCGCGAATCCCATTGATCGAATCTTCGATGATCCAGCAATCCTCCGGTTTCAAGCGCAAATCAGCCATTGCCACCTCAAACACTTCGGGATTCGGTTTGGGAATTCGATGCCGCCCGGCGTCAACCACTGATTCAAAGTGATCGCCTACACCGAGCACACCAAAAGCCAGATCGCGATTCCGCGAAGTCGAAGAAGTAGCCAGCGCGATGCAAAACCGCTGCCGCGCCCAGTGAATGAACTCCACCGCCCCCACAACCGCCTGCAGTTCATGCTGGATTGCTTGAAAAAACGCCCGCTTCCGCTCGGTCAACTCAGCAAGAACATGCGGCACGCCGCGAGCCTCGAGGATTTCGCGCAACGTAGCCTCATCGGGGCGGCCCTTGATGTCATCGTAGTCCGACTGCTCGAGCACAATGCCAAACTCAGCGAAGGCCTGCTCCTTGGCTCGCTGATGCAGCGGCTCCGAATCGACCAGCACGCCATCGAGGTCGAAGATCAATGCCAATGGCAGGCGAAAGGGAAGCTCGCTCGAAGAAACGTTCAAGCGATCTCGCTCCGGCTCGTCTCCGCGTGCGCTGCATACCACTCCAAAAACTTTCGAAACGCCGCCCCACGATGGCTGTACTTCGCCTTCTCCTCGGCACTCAATTCCGCAAAACTCTTCTGAATCGCCGGAAAATGAAACAGCGGATCGTATCCAAACCCTCCCGCACCCCGCGGCGAGTCCAGAATCACTCCTTCCGCCACACCGCGAAAAGTCGCGAGAGTCCTTCCATCCCGTGCCGCGACCAGCACGCAAACAAATCTTCCCGTTCGCTTTTCAGCTGGCACGCCCTTCAATTCGCGCAGCACGCGCGCATTGTTCATCTCATCGTCAGTATTCTCATCCGCCTCATGCGGAGCGACATTCAACAAGTCCGGAGCCGCATACCGCGCTGAGTGCACGCCCGGCTCGCCCTTGAGCGCGTCGATTTCCAATCCAGAATCGTCCGCCAGCACAATCTCGCCGGGAGCATGCAAGCTGTACTCTTCGGCCTTCTTGCGAGCGTTAGCATCAAAAGTGTCGCCATCTTCAACCACAAGCGGCAGGGAAGCGAAGTTAGGGATTCCCGCAATCTCGATCCCCAGCGCCCGAGCCGCGCCCGCAAAGTCGCGCAGCTTGCCCGCATTCGAAGTGGCAATCAGAACTTTCTGCATCAATCTCCACTCACCTTATCCAATCTGTAACGCGTGTCATCCTGAGCGAAGCGAAGGACCTATGCACTTCGCCGGTAGCGCCGGGAGCCCCGCCTACTTCTCAGCGCTCAGAAAGAAAACTTTCTCACCCACCATCCAATGAGCGCCAATATCGTCGCCACAGAAACCCATCCCCCTACCGACCGATCCCGAGTCCGCACAAAAGAAATATCCACCCGATTCGCTCCCGGCCCGACCGGCACCAACATCTGTCCGGTACCCTCCCGCGCGGTAGTCGAAACGACGCGCCCGTTCACCTCAACCCGCCACGCCGGATACTCAAACAGCCGCAAGGCCAGCCGATCCGCCGCCGACATTTCCGCCGAGAAAACTTTCGACTCCGCATTCCATTGCAACACCCGAATCGCCGCGTGCGCCGGACCGTCCACCGTCACTTTGCGCGCATCTTTATCCAGCGCCCCCGGATCGCCTCCCAGCGGCGTGTACTCATCCGTGCCCTCGTAGCCCGCGCCGGTGTACATATTGTCCTGCATCTCGCGCAGGTCACCCGCGTTGTCCCACCACGGAACCTGCACGCGGTGCCACGCCACCCCGATCAGCAGCACGCAAGCGGCATACACCACAGCCCGCATCCACCAGCGCTTCACGCCGATGGTCACAAACAAAGTAAAGATCGCGCTCAGGCACAGCGTCCATCGCCAGGGAAACTGCATGAACCGCATCTTCGGCAGGAACTGCCACAGGATTCCGGTCACAGACAACATCATCACACTGCAAGCGCCAGCCCATCCGATGAGGCTATTCCATGCGGCGCGTTGCGTCTCGCGCCAGGCTCTCGCTGCCGCGGCCGCGCCTACAACGGTGAACATCTCCAGCACTGCAACCCACGTAATCAACTTATTAAAAGCATCGTGATCCGCATCGCTCGTATGAATAAAAAGAAAATTATCCGCCGGCCGCGATCCGGCTGAGACCGCGTTGCTGATCTCAATCCACCGTTGCTCATAAATCGCCGGCACCAGATAAAACGCTGATAAACAAGCGCCCAACGCCACCGATGCCGTGGCAATCAAAATAATTCGTGCCGCTCTTTTCTGCGCAGCCTGGGAAACAACCAGCAGCGCCAGCGAATAATGAATCATCACCGCCGCCGGAGCGTTCGTCAGCCACGCCGCAGCCAGTACGAACCCAAGCGGCACAGTGACGCGCCAACCCCGCTCCTCCGCGCCCTCGACAAGCAGCAGAAACAGCAGCGGCACCAAACAGCTCGCCAGCAACTCCGCGAACGAACTCCGCCAGTAAACAATCACCAGGTGATACGGGTTCACCGCATACAGCACGGCCGCAAAAACGGCGTCCCGCCGGTCAAGCCAGCGCCGCGCCGCGAAAAACATCGACACGCCCGCCAGCACCAGCGCAATCCAGATAAAAACCGGAGAAGCAATCGTCCACGGAAAAATCGCACTAATCAACCCGCCCAGAGTCCACGACGCCGGGGGATAAAACACAAACCTCGGCTCACCATAAGCAAAGTGCGCCAGCGATGCCCATCGCGGAAACAAAGTCCCGTGTTTCCACTGGCCCAAAACTTCGAGCCACGAATAAAGATGAAACTCAACGTCGTGCCCCGAAGGCGTCCCCAGAAAAAAGAAGGGGATTTCTACGCAGAACGCCGCCGTGCCGATCGCCAGCAATGGCGCCCACAACAGGGAAGAACGCTCGCCCCGTTGCGCGATTGATTTACTTTTTCGATTGTCGGTGCCGGTCGTTCCCAGAGCGCGCTCCATCAGCGGAATTCACAGCGAAGTAACTGACAAGTCTATCCTCAACCTTCGAACTAACCCCAGCGGATTTCACGCATTTTTAATATTCCCGCAACCATCGTGCAACGGCGTTGGTCTACCGTACTCGCATTGGGGTGGAACAGACCACGAGGAGTTGAAGAACCCGCACCAGAGACGGGGTCGGGTTCTTCGATTCTTCGCCTGTCGCCGCCGAGCCTCTCGCTTCCATATCTGCCCACGTCCCGCCACCCTGCCATTCCCGCAACTCTCTGAAATTTTCTGCCGATGACCTGCAGCGAGAGGCTCTCTTTCACGCGAAGACACTTCACACGAAATAGAAGTGTCATCCTGTGTGCCGGCAAAGCCGGCGCGAGGGACCTTACGTAGGCCGATACCATGATGCTGTGAATGGGAAACGCGGCGATGAATAATCCGCGCGAGAAAGGATGACTAAACCGAAGCTTCTTCCGGACTTCTCTGATGCCGCAGTTCACTCAAGAAATCATCCTGCTGCAAATCCATACCCCGGCGTAGCAACTCAAGCAGCGGATCTTCCAGTTCATCGCCCGCGTCCTGAATCTTATCCGCAGGCTCAAACTGTGTAGCGTCGGCGACCAAAGCTCGCGGAGAAATAATCAACTCCAGCATCGATTCCGGACTGCCGCGCAAAAACGCAATCAGGTTCGCCACCTGCGCGCGTTGCTCTTCCGTACGGGAAGGGAACTCCACGCCCATGCCGTGTCCCGGATGCGCCACGCGCACCATACCCTCGGTATGCACTTCCATCTCTTCCGTCTTCAGGCAGAGATCAACCAGCGCCTTCTCGGGAAAGGCAGCGTCGGTCTCCACGTAGCATCCGCCTAAGCTGAGATCGGTCAGCTTGCAGTGCGGGACCGTCTCGTTGGGCGCGGCCCCGGCGGTCGTGGCCGCCGCCTTGAGCCACTGTTTCAGCTGGCCCTTCACCGGGTCCGCGATGTCCAAGAAATGCACACCTGTCTGCCCGTTCGGATTCGCCCATGCGACCTGACCATGCGCTTCCACTTCGAGAACGCCATCCGGTAATTCAAAATGAAAGGCCAGCAAAGATCCCGGAACCTGCGGCTCCGCCGTCAGCACGTCCATTCCCGTCTCGCTCAAGTCCAGCAGAATTCCATCAATCTTGCGTTCGTCGGGCAGAGTAATCGAAACCGGAGCCTGCACCGGAACGCGAAACGCGCGCCGCCGCTCCCGGCTCAACAGAGCCGCAGCCGGACGCAATCCTGCCTTTGCGACCTCGTCTGTCAGCGGCTTATGCAGCACGAAATGAGCGCCGCCGCTCAGAATCTCTCTGACTTTCCCTGGGTCGCCGACTAGCGCCACTGTCAGCGGGCCCGATCCCAGTCTCCGCGCTAGTTGCAGCACCTCGTCCGCACCCTTGGGATCGTCAAAATCGACGATCAGGGTATCGAACTTCTGCTGCTGGATCCGCGCCAGCGTCGTCTCGGTATCGCTGGAGCGGTCCATCGCGATGCCCAGCGTGGGCAGAACTCTGCCCAGTACATCGGCTGCGGAATTATCACTCGAGACCAATAACGCCTGAAGATTCATAGCTTGACCGGGTTGACTGCGAGATTAGGGCCAGCGAGGCGCGGTTGGCCGTGACGCCTTCGAAGACCCGGCATTTCCGGCTCCAGCCTTGGCAGCCATCGCATCCGTCTGGCTCGTTGCGTCCTCCACTTCGGCCAGCACGGCGTTGTCTTCGTCGTCGCTTTCCGCCAGCAGTGGAGCTACTTCGCGCAACTTTTCAGCGGCCTGTTGCAGCATCTCGATCTGCTTTCCAAGTTGGGCGTATTTCGCCTGCTTCTGCCGCAGGACCTCGTGAATATCCTTCATACTACCCCCTGCTGGAACTGTAAAAAGCACCCCGCCGCCCGGTCAACGCTAATCCCCCCGGCGCGATTACCCTCGTAATCGCCGGAGCCTCTAAAGCGCCATAATTGCCGGCAACCCAAGCCCTCTGCGAGATTTGAGGACGAGATTCGTCGACCCAGAGAACAACTGTAAGGCAAGAAAAAGGCCCCGCTTTCGCGGGGCCACATGTCGAGGGAGAAACGTCGACAAGAAAGAAATGGAGGTCAGGCTTTCAGCTTGCGCTTGATCGCTCCCGCCAGCCCGACCAATCCCGTTCCCAGCAATCCCAGCGTTCCTGGTTCCGGAACCGCCGTCACCGTGATGTTGGTGTCGCCACTCGAGATCGAAGTCGTGCCGTTGAAGAATCCTTTGCCGGTGTTAATGGTCAACTGAACCGTCGCGCCAAAGACCGTAGCGCCGTTGTACCAGGTCCCGCTGACCGATCCCGAGAGCGTGTAGTTGTGCGTCCCGTTCGCCAGGGTGATAAGTGTCCAGGTCACCGGTCCGTTGAACGTGCCGGTAAAGATCGCGCCGCTGGGAATCCCGTTGGTGCCGTTTCCGGTGATGACGAAGCTTCCGCCACCGTCAAAGGTTGCACCCATCTGCAGGTTCCCGCTGGTCAGGGCGCCGGTCGAAAATGCTAAGCCGCCTAGGTTCCCGGTCACCAGTCCCAGTCCGTTCAGTCCATTCACCGCGATCAATTCTGAGCCGCTCAGGCTTAGGCCGGCGGTCGTTCCGGTCAAAGTTCCCCCGCTGTTTGTGAAGTCGACTGAATTCGACGCGAAAGCCGCCATCGGCAAGGCTAGGGTCAAAAGTGCCAACATCAAAATGCGCTTCATACGAACTCCCCTCCCGGGATACTGCTTGAGTTAGGTGACACTTGAGGTCAAAGGTTGTTCCTAAACGTTGGGGCGCAGTACCACTTGAATCGCAGCCAGAGAGACGGTGCTGCCAACAGAGCACGCGCAGTTCCAAAGTAGGAAAGTTACTAAAGTATTGAACATAGGAGACTTAAGAATGCATGCAAAAGACTTGGCACAAAAGTGAGTGCAAATTGCTGCACACTTGCAACATCCTTTTGCTACTCAGCCGGTTAGCGACGGCAGCCTCGCCGACGATCCCATGAGAAAAATGATCCCCACCACAATGCTGTAGGCCGAGGTCAGCGCCGACAGCGCTCGCATCGCCACCGGGCGTGCCAGCACCGACGAAAACAGTCCCGCCGCCGAGGCGCACATCAGGGTATTCATGGCCACTAGGCCGACGATGAACATCAGCAGAGCCACCAGTCCGGCCACTGTCCCCCCCAGGTTCGCCGTCATGAGAAAGAGCAGCAACTGCGTCGGCGTCTCCGCACCCAGCCCGTGAATGACGCCGACCACAAAGGTCGAGGTCGAACCGTATCCATCCTTAAAGAGTTGCGGAGCCTCGACGCGCGTTCCACCAAAGATCCGGCTCATCCGCCAGTACAGCCACAGCGTTCCATTGATCAAAAGGGTAATTCGCGTCTTCGGACCATGGCTGTGCGCAGCAGGCCGAAAAAATGTCCCCAGCACATACAGTCCAAGGACCAACAGGGTGATCCCCACCAGCCGCTCGGCCCACCGGTCGCTAGCCGCGGGCAGCGAAATGCGGAATCCAATTGCCAGCCCCCCCAACACGGCCACAGTCGTCGCGTGGCCGCTCACATACATCAGCCCATACCTCATCGCGTCGCGGGCCCGCGCCTGCACGCTGCTGATGTCTGTGATCGCCGCGATGTGGTCGTAGTCCAGCCCGTGGCGAAAGCCCAGCAACGCCGCTGATACAAGAGCCAGGCGCAAATTTCCTGAATCCACCATAGAGGCGCAGGCCGTAGGCTAGCACAGCCCGCACGTAAGAATTATTAGCTTGTCATTCTGAGGGAGCGCGAGCGAAGCGAGCGCCAGTCGAAGAATCCCTGCGATCTCGTTTGCACTCCCGGGCGAGAGAGCTACTTCTTCTCCGCCGGCACGATCACATCGCGCATCCGCCGCGACAAGCTGCACGCCATCGACTTGTAGAAGCGCGATCCCAGGTGGGGAAACAACTCGAACAGCGACTGCAGCGTCGGACGATCCACGTAATACGCTTCGACCGCCTCCTGCGCCACGACATTGGCGGTCGCCGGCAGCTCGTCCAGAAAGGAAATTTCCCCGCACACTTCGCCCGGACCAATCGCCGGAACCTTCACCGTTCCGATCTGCACCGTGGCTGTTCCACGCAGCAGGATAAACAAACCCAGCGTCGGCTTGCCTTTTTGCACGATCATTTCCCCCACCTTGAACTCGCGCCGCACCGCCTTGTCGGCAATCAGCGTCCAGTCGTTCGGGGAGAGATAGGCGAGCCCGTTCCTGGCGGAGGATAGGACAGAAAGGTCTTTTTGTTGTACGGCTTTCGGCATGGCGCGTTTTGGCGTCCGGAGACTTTCCCGAGTTGGTCAACAGCGCCGCTTGCCAGCGAGCGGACAAAAAAACGACGGAAAAGCAACAGGGCTACAAAAAGATTAACAGAAAGCCGTAGCTGTTAACCTGATTTCGAAATAGAAGGAAGTCACCAAGGTAAGCACGCGCAAGTCGCGAAGCGACGGCATCCATTAGCCCGCCACGTAAGTGGCAGGAAGGCAAAAGAGAAGGAAACCAGTCCGCTTCAGCGGACGGCACGAAACTCGGAACAGGCACTACTGCGCCCGCAGCAACACCAACCCGGTCTGCCGCTCCATCGTCACCGTCGGTCCAACACTGTTGCCTTTTACATCAACATACCGCCCGGGCGGCAAAGTTACGACCGCGGTCGCGCTATACGGATTTACCAGCGCCAGCCCACCCGAAAACTTCCGCTCCCACACGCCCTGCGTTTTCGTCCTTGAGCTCAAAGCATGCCCGATCGCAATCGAATACTCCGGAAACACAATCAGCCTGCCGTATCCCTGCTGCCCATTCGTGATTCCCGTCATATACACATACGTGCACTGATTCTTGATCAGCAAGTAATTCCCCAGCACCCACTGCCGGTCCGCCTCGCTCAGTTGCAAGCTCAACCCGGGCTCTTCGCCGTTCGTCGTGTAGCAGATCCCCTTCGACTGTACGTAATCCAGTGCGCCCACAATTCCTTCCCACTCCACCGGAGTCGAAACATGCCGCGCCGCCGATCCCCAATTCGTAAATCCCCGCTCGTCGAGCAGGAGATCGGTGGTCGTCATCAGCTTCAGGTTGTCGGCCTTCGGCTCACCGAACTGATACGTCACATTCACCTGCATAGTCGCCGTCTGCGAATACTCGTGCACGTGCTGATAAGTAGCCGCCTCCCATCCCAGCACATCGCGACGGAACTTCGCATCGTCCGATTCACCCGTATACTGCTGCACCCATGTACCCGAAGTGTCGAAGTGCCCGCAGCGCTGCCAGTCGTTGGTCAGGTCCATCGTGTCCACCGCAATGCCGCCGAATCCCTGCGCCAGCGGCGCATCCACCCAACTCGCCCACTGATAAGCCCGCACCGCGGGATTGGCAAAATCCAGTGGCGCCAATGTAGTCGTGCCAAACTCAAACGCCAATGTCTTCTGATCGCACAAATACTCCAACCAATCCGGGTGATTCGCCTGATACCAATCGACACTGTTGGTGAAGTTATCGACGGAGTAAGGAATGTAAGCCGTGTTGTAAACCCCGGGAGGTTGCGTCGCAAAATTCGATCCCCACACCATGTCGACCACGCCCTCTTCACTCTGCGGGTCGCCCACGTTGTAGTTAAAGATCATCTCCAGATGAATCCCGTCGCTCGTATCCGGGAAATATTGCGTGCGCGTGACAGCAGCCGGGGCTACAGCCTGCGCAAATCCGGCCGCCGAAAAAACGAGAGCCAGAGAAACAACTGCAAGCCCGGAAGAACGAACGCGAAGAAGATTTGTCATGAGGACCCCCCATACCAGTAGCACCGCCACAAAGAATACAGCTGATCGCCGATATCTGCGAAGGGGAGCGCCCATCAACGATGTCATTCCGAACCGGCGCGAAGCGGCGGTGAGGAACCTGCTTTCCCCGAAGCCAGCAACGATCTAGGGGCGGAGCTAGGCGAAGACTTTTGTTCTCAACTCAGATACTCTATACAGCGACAATCCACTCGGCCGAGCCTCGGGCATCTCCCAATAACTGGCAAGCATCTAGCGCCCCAGTAAACATCAGAATTTTGGAGGCACGATGCGACCTCTGCCACTAGCACTCCTTCTGACCACGCTTTGTAGTCTGCCGCTCCTGGGCCAATCCGATGTGGGCAACGTCTTCGGCGGATACACCTTCGAGCGCATAGCGCCCGGCTGCGGCATGGACTACAAATGTGGAAACCTCAGCGCAGGCCCGACCACAAATATCAACGGCTGGGTCGCCGCAATGACCGTGAAATCCTACAAGGGACTGGGTTTTACAGGGCAGTTCACCGGAAACTACAACGGCACGGCGGCGTTTTCGTCCACGACTGTAACTCGATATACCTTTCAGTTCGGCCCCGAATACGCACTTCATCTGCGAGGTTGAGGCCATTTGCGCACGCTCTCTTTGGAGGTGTGAATCAAAAATCCTCGCCCGATCCAAGCCTCCGCTACACCCGCTTCCTGTGGTCGATAGGAGGAGGGCTCGACTGCAAGATCTCGAGCCGGCTATCGATTCGCGCAGCGCAACTCGACTACGAACGGCAAAGCGTGCCGGTCACTTTCATACCCCCTGCTCCCCCTGTCACCATAAACGGCATGCGTTACTCGGCCGGCATCGTCCTAAATTTGAAGAGCGATCAAACTCACTGAGAAGTCATCACGTAAACGATCAGGGAAGGGCACGGCTTCAGCCGTGCCGTTAAGGCGCAAGATGTGCGGGGCTTTAGCCCCTGAGGGCATCCCGGGTTGTCACGTTCGTTTCATTCATGAGATGGGTTCTAAGAACTCCGATCGTCCGATTGTGACTGTGAGCAGGCCCACCACAAGTCCGCCGAGGCCAATCCAACACGACTGTGGGGTGCCCCACGTCTCGCCGCAGTTGCGAGACGTGGGAACAGTGAACTCGGAGTTCTGGCGCGAGCCTGCCTCTGGGTGGAGCAGCGCTTAAGCGCGGCCAAGCAGCCACAGTTTTCACCAGTGGCTTCAGCCGCCGAGGTGCTTCCCCACCAATGCTATGATTCGCCCTTGAGACTCCAAATGGAAAGAAAATCCGACTTCCTGCGCTTCAATGGCGCGGTCCAACGCGACCCGCGCATCGACACTTGGATGAAACAGCACCGAGGAGAACTAGGCGCGATCGCCCACCACTGGTTCGAAATCATGCGCCAATGCGGCGACGAAGTCCGCGAACTCCTCCACGACGGCGCCCCAACCGCCTGCCTGGGAGACGCGCCCTTCGCCTACGTCAACGTCTTCACGTCACACATGAACGTAGGCTTCTTCCACGGCGCATCGCTGCGCGATCCAGCGCACCTGCTGCAAGGCAACGGAAAATTCATGCGCCACGTGAAACTGAAGCCAGGAACGCCCCCCAACGAAGCAGCGCTACACCACTTAATCGAAGCCGCATACGAAGACATCAAGGCGCGCGTCGAGCACGGATAACTGCGCAGAGAACTTCGTGGGCAGCTCCACAATCTGACTCGGCCGTGGCATCACTGATGTATGAAGCGCAAAAAGATGTAGGTGTAAAGCCCAATCACTGCGAATCCCAAAGTCGAGACCGCAATCGTCGGAATCCAGAACAAGAACACTCTCAGCACCGTTCCTCCCCGGCTAGCCGCGTAGAACAACGCAAATGACAAACTTCCCGCGATCCAAAATCTCAGGGAAAACAGGCTCGTCACTAACAAACCTTTAAACACTTCGATCCCAGTGGCTTTTGACGTGCTTAACATCGGCCACAAATAAGCAGTCTCCGCAATAAAGATTGCTGCAAGTCCGCACAGGATGGCCTTGAACGTGTTCATGGCTCTCTCCAACGCGCGCATTATGCCAGATTTTTGCTGGCGAGTGTCGTGAGTCGAATGCTGAGGGCGGAGTCCGCCGCCTGCAAATCAGCATCCCGCAAGCAAAGTCACGGAACGTTAACAATCAATGCGTACACTCGTGGTCTTGCCGTACGGATAACCAAGCACGCTCCGAGGAACACTCATGCCCAGCGCCCGGCCCCGCAAGACGTTCGAAATCTCCGACTCCCTCGGCCGTCAACTCAATACTTACGCGCTGGCTGCAACCGCCGCCGGAGTAAGCGTGCTCGCGCTCGCCGCAGCCTCCGACGCGGAAGTCGTCTACACCGAAACGCTGCAATCCACGCGAGCCCACGTTCCTCTCTATATCGACCTCAACCACGACGGCATCAACGACTTCCTGCTACGCACCACGTACTACGCCGGCAGCTCGTACTTCAAAGTAGGACTCTCCGCCTCCGGAGTCCGCAACTTCAGCAATATGGTCGCCGGAAAACATATTTCCCGGAGCAGCTATTTTGTCTCCGCCGCCTCCGCCTTGCCTGCCGGCGCGAAGATCGGCCCCAATCGCGAATTCCCCGTGCATCACCCCTTCATGGCCGAGGAACTTTTCGAAAAGAATGCCGGTACCAGTTATTACTCCGACCTGGGCCCGTGGGTCCGCAAAGGCAAGGGCGTCACCAACAAATATCTGGGACTCAAGTTCCTCATTCACGGCCAGGTTCACTACGGCTGGGCCCGAGTCAGCGTCACCGTAGCGCACCATCGCCAATACGGCGATGTCACCGCCACCGTCACCGGATACGCCTACGAAACGACTCCGAACAAGCCAATCACCGCTGGCCACACCACCGGCGCAGACGTAATCACAGTGTTTCCCGGAGCGCTAGGCAACCTGGCCCAAGGAAAGCCATAATCTCACCTCTGCGCTGCAGACCGTGACTCGCGTCACTGACAAGCTCCCATCCGACGCGAAAAATTGCGGCGTAAATTCTCTCGCCTCACCGAAGAGCACCTTCAGTTCGGGATGCAACACCTTCTCAGGCGAGAGCCCACCCAAAACGCTACAGCCCTCGATAGGAGCTCGTCATGCAAAAATCTCTCCCACATACACACAGTTTCTTCGCAGCTTGGCTCGCCGTTCTGTTGCTGTGTTCTGTGGTATTAAGCGGACAAGCACTAAACGGACAAGCCTCAAACTTCTCGCCTCTGATGAACCGTCCGGCCAATGTTCCGGACGACTACGCTGTCACGCCGTTCGGCTACTTCCACCCCTCGTGTGTGCAGATGGTGGCAGAAGGGCACACGCTTCTGGCCGATGGACGAATGCGGCATCCCGACGGTGCGATCGACGCCGCTCCGTTTTGCTTTTATCCGCACTACACCTCAACGGGACTCATGCTGCCAGTCGATACCAAGGAACTGCGCGGCATCCACGCCCCCACGATCAGCGGATGGCTGGAATCCGTATCGTCCACCACGACCACTTCTTACGCAAAAATTTTCGCAACATGGAAAGTGCCGCCGGCTCCCACCACCAATAGCGGACAGCTGCTCTATTTTTTCCCGGGCTTTGAAGACATTAACAATGTAATCAGCATCGTTCAGCCGGTCATGCAGTGGGGAGTCGGCTATGCTGGCGGCGGAGACTACTGGCTGCTTTCAAGCTGGAACTGCTGCATCAACGGTACGACCTGGTATAGCCCGCTGCTCAATGTCAACGTCGGAGACTTGATCCGAGGTTCGATTGTGCCCACCTGTAAGCCAGGCACGATCAACTGCCAAACCTGGAACGTGGTGAGTGCAGACATGACCACAGGAACCAAGACGACTCTGGCCAAGACCTCCGCCACCGGACAAACCTGGAATTGGGCGTTCGGCGCGGTGAGCGAAGATTACGGCGTCATGAAATGCACCGACTTCCCGGCCAACTACGGCCTCACCTTCACCGTTCAGCTCTACGATCAGAACAACACGCTTATCGCCACTCCCAATTGGCAGGGAACGCAGTGGATCGTCAATCCTATTCCGAAATGCAGATTCGGAACGAAAATCACAGCAAACAGGGAGACAGTCAACTACTAGGATCAAACCTCATGAAGGAAGGGGAGCGGTTAACGCTCCCCTTTGTGATCTCGCTCTGGACCTCTTTGCTTACGGATGCGCCCGATTCTCTGAAGTCTGCTGCCCCGAAGGAATTTCCGCCAGCAACTTCTGATCCTGCTCCGGTAACAGGCGTTAACGCTCAAAACCCCTGCCGGGGGGATTTTGAGTGAAATTGCGATGTTTCGCCAATTGACGAACATACACCCGTAAGAACCGATCTACCGAGCGTTCTGGAGGGCAAATCACAGAGCTGGGCGAAGGTGACCCAAGTCACTGACAGCCTTGCCTCTTTCTGCGTAGCATCAGGGCGATTACCGTCTCCTCTCACCGACCATCAGTTCCCGCCAAGAGATGCAGCATCCATGAGACGGGCCACCACGCGGTAAGGCGATCAGATCACGTAATCAGAAGGAGGGTTCCGCTTATGAAACGAATCTGCACTCTGCTGTTCATATTGGTCATGTTGTTCGTCGTCGTCGGATCGGCACAGTCGGTAGGTGGTCAGAGAGCCCTGCAACCAAACGGCTCTCAGCAGGTGTACGATCGCTTTGACGGAAAGTGGCTCGATACAGCCAAGTGGTTACCCGATACGCCAACTTGTTACAGCAGCCTCGAATGTGTTCGGGAAATTCAAAACGGGCAGCTGCGACTGGCCGTGAGGAATCTCGGGGGAACGGATTCGGATTCCGGTCTGCTCTGGGGCGGCCCCATACTCTGGTTCCAAAATCCGGATGCCATTACAAGCATCCAGGCGGATATCACCGTTCGCAGCTTCAGCGGCACGGCCTGTTTAACCAACAACGAATTAGCGAGTGGGCAAGCTCAGATCGGAGGAACGTTCTTCAATGTCGGCACCGGCGATCCCGGTGACGACGTTTTTGCAATTCTCTACACGTATATCGACACTTCAGCCCCGACGACCATCACTGTAAGTGCTTGGTATGGATGGAATGGCCAAAGTTTGTGGAAGGCGGTAGCGCAGTATCCGATTGGAACTGCTCTGACTGGAATTTTCAAGTGGAACAAGTCCAATCATCAGTTCATCGCAGGGGTGAAGGTCAAGGGCGAGCCCGGACCATTCACGTGGGCCGCATTGCCATATTCGGCGTCAGACACAACCCCGCCTGTGTATCCCGACAAACGCCTGGTAGGCGTAGCATTCAGTCCGAACTGCACAAGTGGTAAGACCAACGCGCAATTCGAGGCGAGGTTCGATAACGTGAGCATCAATCGCTGACCACGTTTCATACACTGAGACAGCGTGCCGCCCGAAGTTCGGGCGGCTTTCTTTTTTGCATCCCTTTGAAATGTCCGCCTGAGTGTCGTAACCAGGCCATTACACTCAAAACCCCCTCGGCCAACCTACCCCTTTGCCGGGCGGGAATTCTCAGCCTCGCGGTAAAACGCGGGTAAAATTAAGAGGGCCTCGTTTTAGGGGAGGCCCCGGAAACCCCAGTAAAATGGTGCGCCCTGAGAGATTCGAACTCCCGACCTTCTGGTTCGTAGCCAGACGCTCTATCCAGCTGAGCTAAGGGCGCGGATCTGTTTCGGAAGGGAAAACTGCTTCCGATTATAACCGAGAGTTGCGGGAATGAAAACGCACAGCGCAGACGTGGCGCCTGAAACGATTGCCCACACGGATGTCGCAATCGCGGCCTGCAAATCGAAGTAATGTCGAGCAAGTAGCCCAGATAAAGTAGCGCATGAAAAAGGGCAAACGGACGGGTTCGATACCGCTTTGAGGGGCGAGCTGCGCAGCAGTTCGATACCTCAGAACCGCTTGCCCCATCTGAAGTGTTCCACCGCTCCCCACCCCTGCACATCCGGCAGACACCGTAGCCAATGGGACCAGAATGGGTGCCGGAATTCTGGCCGAATCAACGAAAAAATCCCGCTGGCTCGCCCCTTGGAACCGTCTCCCGCCCTTGTTACAAAAACCGAAACTCGAAAGGGCAGAATGCCCGCCCAACAGGCATTTTGCGGATTTTCAACAGGCCATATGGCGAGCTCATTGCCTCCATCAGGCCGGAGTAAAACTTTCCCCTCGACACGAAATTCCTACAAAGCCCGGAAGTACATTACCTCCTGTTTTCAATGCCTTGCGGACGGCACGCTGCTTGCTCTATAGCACAACAGACGAAGTGGCGCGCAACGGGGTGCTTCAGAGAATAACTTCGGCCAGAGGTTTTCTGTGAGCACCCCTTGCTATTTCCGTCGACGCCTTACCAGCCTTCCCCCAACCCTCGTAGCCTTATAAAACTCTGTCATCCCGAGCGGAACATGCGGCTCGCGCCAGCGAGGCGCATGCGCAGTCGAGGGACCTGCTGTTCGCCGGCAGTGCCACTAGCCCAGCAACCACCCACTACGCCAGCGCCACCACCTCCCGCACATCAATCCCGGCTTGCCGCAGCATCTTCGCCACCGCATCCTGCTTCAGCCGAGACGCGTCATACTCCACCCGCACCGTCCGCTGCTTGGCGTTGAACTGCACGCTGCGCACCCCATAAACCTCGCGCATCGAATCGATCGCCCGCAGCTCATTCTCCCCGGGCAGCGCCCCATAGTTGAAAACCACATCCAGATAAGTCATCCGCCAACCTCTTCTTCTGACAAGTTCTGACAAGTAAGATGGACTTGAGAAACTCCAGCCGGACAGGCCGGATGAATCTAATATAGTGCACCAGAATCCAAACAGATAGTCGCGAGTCGTGTCCTGAGAGGCGAGCCATGAGCGATGAGCTTCGAGCTGCGGCCTCATAAACATGCGATATTCAACTCTGGATGGCGTCATCCCGAGCGTAGCCGCTTTTCAGGCGGAGCGAGGGATCTCCCTCACAAAGATTTCTGAGGGCGAGATCCCTCGGCCCGCTAACAAAAACGCGGGCTCTCGGGATGAGGCAGGGGCGACGGAGCCGCACTAAGCCACGAAGCGGCGGCATTCATTAGCCCAGCGCGTAAGCGCTGGGAAGACCGGAAAGATATGAACGAGTCCCGCAGGGACGAAACAACCACAACCGCCCGCGACCCCGTCTGCGGAATGACCGTCAACCCGGCCACGGCCAAACACACCCGCCAACACGAGGGAAAGAACTACTACTTCTGCTGCAAAAGCTGCGCCGACAAATTCGAAACCAACCCACAAACCTACCTAAGCCCAAAGCTAGTAACGCTAGGTGCGACCAAAGCCGGGGTGCCCCATGTCTCGCCGCTTTTGCGAGACATGGGAAAACCAGACGCTAATCCCACATCGAAGCCCGACGGCCGACGCCCGCAGCCTGAAGCCCGCTCCTACACCTGCCCCATGCACCCAGACGTCGTGCGGCCAGGCCCCGGCTCCTGCCCCATCTGCGGCATGGCGCTCGAACCCACGACAATCACCGCCACAACCGAAGAAGAGAATCCCGAACTCCGCGACATGACCCGCCGCTTCTGGGTCGGAGTCGTGCTTACCGCGCCGCTTCTAGCCATCGCGATGGGAACGATGCTCTGGCACGGAATCGTGCCCGACTTCATCATCGTTGGCGGGGGATTCATTCATCTTCATCTGCCGCGAGTCGAGTTCCTCCTCGCCACTCCCGTCGTCCTCTGGTGCGGGTGGCCATTCTTCCAACGGTTCGGGCAGTCGCTAGTCAACCGCAGCCCCAACATGTTCACCCTGATCGGCCTCGGCACCGGCGTCGCCTACGCCTACAGCGTAGTAGCAACCATCGCGCCACAGATTTTTCCCGCGAGCATGCGCCGCATGGGCGGTTACCCCGACGTCTATTTCGAAGCCGCCGCCGCCATCACCACGCTAGTCCTCCTCGGCCAGGTCATGGAACTCCGCGCCCGCAGCCGCACCAGCGCCGCCATCCGCGCGCTGCTCGATCTCAGTCCCAAAACCGCGCGCCTAATCAACGCAGACGGCTCCGAACAAGACACACCTCTAGACCAAGTAAAACCCGGAGACAAACTCCGGGTCCGCCCCGGAGAAAACATTCCCGTCGACGGCATCGTCCTCGAAGGCCGCAGCTCGGTCGACGAATCCATGATCACCGGCGAATCCATCCCGGTAGAAAAATCCGCAAACGACAAAGTCATCGGCGCAACGCTCAATTCCACCGGCTCGTTCATCATGCGCGCAGAAAAAGTCGGAGCCGACACCCTCCTCGCCCGCATCGTCCAACTAGTCGGCCAAGCCCAGCGCAGCCGCGCCCCCATCCAGCAACTCGCCGACCGCGTCTCCGCCTGGTTCGTCCCCGCAGTAGTAGCAGTCGCCATCATCACGTTCGCTGCATGGTTCCTGATCGGCCCGCAACCGCGCCTGGCCAACGCCCTGGTCAACGCAGTAGCAGTCCTGATCATCGCCTGCCCCTGCGCCCTGGGCCTTGCCACGCCCATGGCCATCATGGTCGGCACCGGCCGCGGCGCCCACGCCGGCGTCCTCATCAAAAATGCCGAAGCCCTCGAGACCCTCCAAAAAGTCGACACGCTAGTCCTCGACAAAACCGGCACACTCACCGAAGGCAAGCCAAAGCTTGTAGGAATTTCTGGTTCTCAGCCGGACGGCAACGACGAGATGCTGCGCCTCGCCGCGAGTCTCGAGCGCGGGAGCGAACATCCACTGGCGGCAGCAGTGGTGGCTGCCGCTTCCGACCGCAACCTCGCGCTCTCGGAAGCAAAAGACTTCGTCTACCTGCCGGGCAAAGGTGTCCGAGGACTAGTGGATGGGAAGCAAATCGCCGTCGGCAACGCGCCCCTGATGTTCGAAATCGGCGCATTGGCGAAAGGCTCTTCGTATGCAACTTTGAAACCCAAAGGCGCGACGACACTGCTCGTCGCCGTTGGCCAAAAATTTGCCGGGACGATCTCCGTCTCCGATCCCGTAAAAACCGCCGCCAAAAATTCCATCGCAGAAATAAAAAACCTCGGCATGAAGATCGTCATGCTCACCGGAGACCGCCGCGAAACCGCAGCCGAGATCGCAGAATATCTCGGCATCCAGAACTTCGAAGCCGAAGTCCTCCCCGAACAGAAATCCGCCATCATCCAAAAACTCCAGCAGCAGGGAAGAGTCGTAGCCATGGCCGGAGATGGCATCAACGACGCCCCCGCACTCGCCCAGGCCGACGTCGGCATCGCCATGGGCACCGGCACCGACGTCGCCATCGAATCCGGCGGCATCACCCTCGTCAAAGGCGACCTCACCGGCATCCTGCGCGCCCGCCGCCTCAGCCAGGCCACCATGCGCAACATCCGCCAGAATCTTTTCTTCGCCTTCATCTACAACGCCATCGGCGTCCCCATCGCCGCCGGCGCACTCTACCCACTCTTCGGATGGCTCCTAAGCCCCATCTTCGCCGCCGCCGCCATGAGCTTCAGCTCCGTCTCCGTGATAGCCAACGCCCTACGCCTGCGCAACGTGAAGCTGTAAGCCGCCCAAAACTCCCCTAAAGCGATGTCATCCTGAGCAGCGGCAAAGCCGCTGCGAGGGACCCTACGTCCGCAAAAATCTCCGATGCCGCCAATGAGACCAACGATACAGCCAGCCCCCAAAGCTCTGTGTTTCCTCCGTGCCCTCTGTGTCCTCTGTGGTAAAAGATTTTCCTACCGCTCCGGATCAACCGCCTGATCCAAATAAATCCAAAGCACCCGCGAAAAATAAGTCAGCATGGGAGCAAAAGGCAAAAACAACAACGCAGACCAAATAAAAACTTTATCCAAGCGCAAATCAGTCAGCCACCACAAAGCCAAGCCCACCGGCACCATGAACGCCAAGCCCAGCGCATAACTGATGTACATCGCGCCCAGAAAATACCCCGCCTCCCGATTAAACCGCAACCCACACACGGGACACCGATCATGCATTTTCGGAAATCCCCAATAAATCGACGACCGAAAAATAGTCGCCGCCCGGCACCGCGGACAAAGCTGCCGTAACATACAACCCATCGTCGCTAGAGCCGGATGAACCAAGCACCCATCATAGTGCGCAGGTGCTTCGTTTCAATCTGAAAGAAAACTTGGTGGTCGAAAGCTCCGTCATGCAACCACAACGGACGAGCCTGATCAAAGAGAGCGCGGTCAAGCCAGAAGGGCGTCATCCCGAACGCGCGCGCTTTCACCAGCGCGCGGAGGGATCTCCCCTGCAACTGCTCTCCGGGGAAAACTACTCGAATCACCTAATCCCCAAATACACATCCACCACGACATTCTGCGGATCGCCCGCGCGATCGTCGTACACCTCATAATCGGCGCGATAGGTACGGTCGCCCCCCACCGCCGTCTTGGGCAAGGAATTAATCTTCATCCATAACTCCGGCACCACTTTCGGCGCAGGGCCACGATCCGAAGTAAACACCGCAAATTTTCCCGCCGGAATTTTCTTCGCAACCATCCCCTCAGGCACAGCCGCATCCGGCCGCACCCGCGCGCCCAGCACAAACGTGTAGTCGCCATCGTGATCGCTCGCATACTCCGTATACACGGCCACAATCGACTGATCTACCTTGTTGGGAATCTTCCCGAGCAAGCCCTCCTGCATGAACCGTCCCCACATCTGCCCGATCACACCGTCGCCAGTCATCTCTTTCGCATTGTTCGTACGCGCGGAAATTCCAGTCACCGTAACCTCCGCCTGCGTAACCACCTTCGGATGCATCGCACTATCTCCGCCCTGGGCCATAGGAATGAACAGCCACGCGGCAGCGCAAATCAGCAAGGATCGTAGCTCCCACTCGAACATCGCATTAACCCTGTCATGCTGAGCGAGGATTTTGCTCCGGCAAAGCCGGAGCACAACCGCAGTCGAAGCATCCCTGCCGTCGCCGAGAAACCAGAAGATCCAAGGCTCTCCTCTGTGCGCCTCTGTGCCCTCTGTGGTGAAAGCCTCTATAACTTGCTAAGAAAATTCGTAACCTCAGGATCCGTCCAGTCCACCGCCCCAATAAACTTCCGCCGCATCACCCCGTTGCGATCGATCACATAAGTCTCAGGAAATTTCGAAGTCCCATACAACGAATTGCTCTTCTGATCCGCATCGCGCACCGTAAGCAAATCCACATTGTGCTGCTTCACAAATTGTCGATAAGCCGAATCATCCACATCCACGCTGACCGCAAGCACGGTCACGCCTTTGGCCTTGAGTCGTCGCTGCATCTCAACCAGCGAGGGGACCTCTTCCACACAAGGCGCGCACCAGGTCGCCCAAAAGTTCAACACCACCACCTGCCCGCGCAACTTGCTCAGCGTGACCGAGGTCTGCGAGTCCTGCACCGTAAAATCCGGCGCCAGCGTGCCAATCCGCGGTGGCCGCGTCCCGCTGTAGCAACCAGAGAACGCCAAGAGAACCAAGATCGCCGGAAAAGTCCGAAACAGACGAAGTATCATCACGCCCCTATCATAACCAACTTGCCCATCACTCTGTCATTCTGAGCGAAGGGCGAGCGCAAGCGAGCACAAGTCGAAGAATCCCTGCTACCGCAGTTGCTCGCAGGGCATAACCATGTGGCGCGGGCGCCCCCGCCCGCGCGATTTCGCGAATGAAACACAAACGGCTCTCAAACGATGTCACTCCGAACCCGCCCCACACAGAACGATCACCGCCGTAAACTACCAACCAAACCATGCGCCTCCGCTTCCTCACCTCCACTCCCCTCGACATCTCCCGCGGCAGTGGCACCTACGTCGGCATCTCGACGCTCGCCAACGCACTCCGCAATCTCGGCGCAGAAGTAGAATTCGTCAGCCCCAAAATCCATCTCCCCGTCTACACTGCCGAGCGTATCCTCTTCAATCAATCGCTCCGCTTCCGCCGCCTCGCTCCCGTCGATGCCACCATCGGTTTCGACATGGATGGCTATACTCTCTCCCGCGCAAACCGCGGCCTCCACGTCACCTCCATCAAAGGCGTCATCGCCGACGAAATGCGCTTCGAGCGCGGACTTACGCGCGCCACCATGCAAATCCAGGCCGCCCGCGAAAAAACTCACGCGCAAACTTCTCAAGCCGTCATTACTACCAGCAACTATTCCGCCCATCGCATTCAAAAACTCTACAAACTCGCCACCAAGCCATACATCGTCCCGGAATTGATCGATCTGGATGTGTGGACCAAACTTCTGGAGCAACAGGGGAATAAAGAACTGGAAAATGGGGGATTAAAAAAGAACGAGGTGCCCCACGTCTCGCCGCCATTGCGAGACGAGGGAACCACAACCGCAAAATTCATAGTGCTTTCCGTAAGCCGCTTCTACCCAAGAAAGCGCCTGCACATCCTCCTGGAAGCCGCAGCCCGCCTGCGCAATCGAATCCCGAACCTCGAGCTAAGAATCGTCGGCGGAGGCCCCGAAGCCCTGCGCCTAAAAGGAATCCGAGAAAAAGAGAACCTGCAACCCATCGTGCACTTCCGCGAAAATATCGCGCAAGAAGAACTCATCGCCGAATACAAATCCTGCGACCTCTTCTGCCTTCCCAGTGTGCAGGAAGGCTTCGGCATCGTCTTTCTCGAAGCCATGGCGACGGGCAAGCCGATCGTAGCTGCCCGAGCCGCCGCCGTACCAGAAGTAGTCCAACACGGCCTCCTAGCCGAACCCGACAACGCCGAATCCCTGGCTGCCGCCATTGAGACTCTTTACCGCGATCCAACGCTGCGTGAATCTCTCGCCGCCGCCGGCAACCAATTCGTCCAACAATTCGATGCCCCGCGAGTCGCTGCAACTTTCTTGCGCACAATCGAATCGATAATCGCCGATACAAAATCCGTCCGTTAAATCCATCGTGGAAGAGCGGCCCTTCTAGGGCCGCGAAAAGGTTCTCAAAATCCAACGGGCTTCAGCCCGCGCGTACGCACGAGTTGGCCATGTGGCGCGGGCGCCCCGCCCGTGCAAACCCGAAAAACACAAAAGCCCAATTTAGCGATGTCATTCCGAACCGACGCGAAGCGGCGGCGAGGAACCTGCTTTTCGCGAAAATCACCAACATCCTCGAAGGGCTAACCCACCCTGCACGACGCACATGCTATGTTCATTCGCGAACGAATGAGCAATCAAAATCCCGTCCGCCTGCCAGTTGTCGTCCTGCTCGAAAACGTCCGCAGTATGTACAACGTAGGAGCATTCTTCCGCGCCGCCGACGGCGTAGGTCTAGAAAAGCTCTGCCTCTGTGGCATCACAGCCCATCCCCCCAAAAAAGCAATCTCGAAAACAGCCCTGGGAGCCGAGCAAACCGTCCCCTGGGAGCACAACTGGAACGCACTCGCCGTAGTCGCCCGCCTGCGCGCCAGCGGATTCGAAATCGCCGCCATCGAGACCAACCCGCAGGCAGTCGATCTCTTCGACTGGCAGCCCCGCTTCCCCGTCTGCGTCGCCTTCGGCCACGAAGTTGACGGCCTCAATCCCGAACTCCTAGCGCTGGCCGACACCCACGTCCGCATCCCCATGATGGGCCAGAAAAATTCCCTCAACGTAGCCACAGCCGGCGGAGTCGTGCTTTACGAACTGCTACGAAAATTCCGTTCTTCTTGAGGAACCTGCTCTGCCCGAATTTCCTCTAATATGGAAATGAACACTGGCCACTAACCACCGGTCACTGATCACTGACTCTCATGGTTTACCTGACCCGCAAAGCCGAATTCTCCGCCTCGCACTACTATCACAACCCCGACTTCACGCCGGAAGAGAACCAGCGCCTCTTCGGCAAATGCAACAATCCCAACGGCCACGGTCACAATTACACCCTCGAAGTCACGGTAAAAGGCGAGGTCGACCCCCGCTCCGGATTCGTCGTCGACCTCAAGCAACTCAAAGAAATCATGCACCGCGAAGTCCTCGACGCCATGGACCATCGCTTCTTAAACAAAGAAGTCCCCGAGTTCTTCACAAAAATTCCAACCACAGAAAATTTAGCGATCGCAGTCTGGCAGCGCCTGGAAGAAAAGCTCCAGCAAGCACACCTGCACCGAGTCCGCGTCTACGAAACCCCAGACCTGTTCGTCGATTTCTACGGAGAACCATGACAATCTCTGCTCTGCGCCCTCTACGGCCTTTCTCCGCGATCTCTGCGGTTTAAGATTTTGTCTTGCCGGCAATGGAAGAAATGAACAGACGAATTCCGAGGCTCACTCTCAACCCGAAGCTCCGATGAAAGCGCATCTCACCCGCCGCTACCGCTTCTCCGCCTCGCATCGCTTGCACAGCGCAGAAATGTCTGAAGAAGAAAACCGCGTAACCTTTGGCAAGTGCAACAATCCTTATGGACATGGACACAACTATTTCCTCGAAGTCACGGTCAGCGGTCAGGTCGAACCGAGCACGGGCATGATCTGCAACCTGGTCGATCTAGACGGCTTCGTCGAAAGGGAAGTGCTCTCCCGCTACGATCTCGAGAACCTCAACATGCTGCAGGAATTTGCCCAAACCGTCCCGACCACCGAAAACCTCTGCATCGAGATCTACGAAATATTGCACCGCGGCTTCAAAAAGGCGCATCTTGAAAAGGTGAGATTAGAAGAAACCATGATGAATTCCTTCGAATACACAGGAGGGAAGCTAGCTACACGCTAGCCGCGAAGCGGCGATAGAATGCAGCCCACGGCGCAAGCCGTGGGGACCCGCGGAAAAAGATGCAAGCCCCGGAGGGGCGAAAGAAAACCATCTAACCATGAAACCAGTCACCGAACCCGCCACCCTAACCAGCGCCACCTTCGAAGATCTCGTCAAAGAAATGATCGTCCGCCTAGGCGAAGACCCGACCCGCGAAGGCCTAGACCGCACCCCCGAGCGCGTCCGCAAAGCCATGCAGTTCCTCACCAAAGGCTACCAGGAAGACCCCGAAACGCTCCTAAAAGGTGCGCTCTTCACCGTCAACTACGACGAAATGGTCATCGTCAAAGACGTTGAAATGTTCAGCCTGTGCGAGCACCACATGCTGCCATTTTTCGGCAAAGTCCACGTCGCCTACATCCCCAACGGACGCGTCATCGGCCTCAGCAAAATCCCGCGCCTCATCGAACTCTTCTCGCGCCGCCTGCAAATCCAAGAACGCCTCACCACGCAAATAGCCGAGACCATTCAGAAAGTCATCGAACCCCAAGGCGTCGGCGTAGTCATCGAAGCCCGTCATCTCTGCATGATGATGCGCGGCGTCGAGAAACAACACTCCGCAGCCGTCACGTCCTCGATGCTGGGTTCCTTCCGCAACGAAGAAGAAACCCGATCCGAATTCCTCTCCCTAATCCGCCAACGCTCCAACGGCGTGTAATGTCATGCCGTTAATCAATGGTCATTAACGGATGTCATTCCGAACCGTCGCAAAGCGGCGGTGAGGAACCTGCTTTTCCCCACCCCCAGCACTTTTTACAAACTTATGACACACAAGCTCGATCAAAACCCCGACAATAATCCGCCGTCGCAAGCAGCCATCCACGCTGCTAACTAAAGACTCCAGAGGTCCCATGAAACTCTGCGCCCTTCTCCTAGTCGCTCTAGCCATAATCATTCCAGCGTCAGCCCAAAACGAAGCCGACTCTCAAAGCAAGAACCCCGGCATCGGCACCGTCACTGTCACCACCGCCCTAGGCGGACAAATCTTCGGCTTCGATGTCGATGCGAGCGGCACCGAGGGCCTGCTCACCGAAGCACAAACTCTCTCCAACGGCAACACGCTGAACGCCGTCGAAACCTTCGATCAAGCCACCGGAAAAATCATCCAGATCGTCAAGCAATCGCAGACCAAAGACGAAGACGTCACCCTGGGCGTCGCCAGCAAAGGCGTCGGCCTCGTCGAGCACGATCACGTCACCGGAGTCTTCGTCACCTCGCGCACCTACCGCGTCCTCAATCCCGTCAGCAGCAATAAATTTGACGCCGTCTGGACTCCCGGCCTCGCCCAGGACGACATCATCCTGCAAGTCAGCCGCAGCCAAGGCCAGCCCAACAACGCCGTCTTCGCCTTCGAAAATGGCGGCGACGATCACTCCTTCGTCTTCAGCACCAACATTGCCAAGAACACCGTGGGCCCGTTCGTCACCCTCACCGACACGCTCTTCGACTTCGGCACCTCGCCGCAGATGGCCTACAACTACAAGACCAACCAGGCCATCCTCGCTGCCTCCACCGGCGCCGTCTTCGGACCGCCGCCCACCGTCGCCATCGCCGATCTCACTTCCGGCACAGTCACCGAATTCACCGGCGTAGGCGCCGGATTCATCAACGGCCTCGCCGTCGACTCCGTCGACGGTGTCGCCTGCACCACCACCGAACTCGATGTCAACGTCGAGTTCTACGACCTCGCCAACCAGACCGGATTCCCCATCCGCCTGCCCAACGCCACTAATCAGCTCCAATCCGGCGCCGACGTCGAATTCGATCCCGTCCACAAACTTTTCTTCGTAGCCCAGCCCGTCTCCAGTTCCGCCGCCAGCGGCAGCACAATTTACATCTTCAATCCCAAGGGAAGCCTGGTCCGCACCATGAACGGATTCAACTTCTCCAACGCCTCCGCCGTAATCCCAGTCCACATAGCCCTGAACCCCAAGACGCGCAGCGGCTACGTAGACGGCCCCACAGTGAACCAGCTGCAATCGTTCACCTACTAAGTCGTCAAGCTATAATCTGTCGATTTATAATCTGCGAATGGAAGCCAGCGAACTTCTCAAGCATGCGCTCACGTTGCCCGATAAAGAACGCGCCGAGCTCGCCGCCAGCTTGATCGACAGCCTCGACTCAACCGTTGACGAGGGCGTTGAAGCCGCCTGGCAAGATGAAATCGCGCGCCGCTTGAAGGACTACGAAAACGGAACGATCAAAGGTGTCCCTTGGGATGAGGTTCGGCGGAAAGGCCGCGCTCTCCTCGATGGGCACTAAGCCAGTCACGTTCCATCCCGACGCAGATCGGGAATATCTCCTGTCGCTCTCCTGGTACCAGGAGCGAAGCCAGACTGCAGCACTCGACTTCGAAAGTCAGTTCCAACTCGCAATCACGAACATCGCAAACGCACCTGAGCGCTGGCCCATCTATTTGTTGTCTTGCCGTCGATAGGTCCTTCACCAGTTTCCCTTCGGCATCGTCTATCGAGTATTTCCGTCAGAGATCTTTATCGTAGCGGTTGCCCACGGCCATCGCCGACCCGGATACTGGCGAAATCGATTGAAGAAAGAACCTCCACGCCAGTAGTTGCGCCCGGATTCCTTGACACCACCCACTCCCCGTCGTAGACTGCCGCGATTTTCAATCCACAACTTCCAAGGAGCCCTATGAACAAACGTCTCGCACTGTTGTGCGCTGTGCTGTTCGCGCTCGCAACCGCAACTTTCGCCCAGGACGCCGCCAAGGTCGATCCCAGCCACTACAAAGTCGAATTCGAAAACGATAGGGTCCGCATCCTGCACTTCCACTATGGCGCCGGCGAGAAGTCAGTCATGCACAGCCATCCCGACTCCGTCGCCGTCTTCCTCACTGACGGCAAAGTCAAGTTCACGATGCCCGACGGCAAAACCCAGGACGCCACCGGCAAAGCCGGCTCCACGCTGTTCACCCCGGCGCAGGTACACCTCCCGCAGAACGTCGGCACCGAAGCCGTAGACGGCTACGTAATCGAGCTAAAAGGGAAGTAGGGGAAAAAGCTTTGAGGGGGAATTCGCCTTGAAAGGGCGCGGCTTCCAGCCGCGCCGCAAGTCCAACCATCGGCTGATGTCATTCCGAACCGGCGCGAAGCGGCGGTGAGGAACCTGCTTCTCCCAGCCACTCCCGAAAACCCCGACTTTCGCCTAAATCCTGTCAAGAGGCGAAAGTTGAGGAAATCTCCGTAACCCACTGCAATCATTCACAAAATAAACTCAGAAAAATGTCCATTCCCCCCCCCCTTCAACTTGATATTCTGGATATAGAGAGTGAAATTGAACCAAAGCGCGGCCCAAGCCGCGCTTTTCGTGTTTTTGGACCAAAATCAGGGGACGAGTCTTTAGGGACGAACCCAGGGGGAGTAAAGGCGCAGCCAAAAGCTGCGCCTTTTCAATTATGGGCAGAGCCAAAGGCAAGCAACAAAACGCAAACTCCAAACTCAAATCTCAAGCCCAGGCGCTGGGGCAACCTTCACGCAAGGTTAGCGGGGAAGCCTCCGAGGCCGCCTTCATTGCCCGAGCGTGCAGCCTCAATTTCAAGGTTGCGAAGCCGTGGGGAGACAGTGGCCCGTTTGACGTGCTCGTCGGGGTAGGCCGTGGATTCTGGCGAGTGCAGGTGAAGTTCACGAGCTTTCTCAGGATCGGGAAATACACGGTCAGGGCTGGAGGGCACAACGGGACCTACAGTAAAGCTCAGATCGACTTCATTGCTGCACACGTTATGCCTATGGACGTTTGGTACATCGTTCCGGTTGAGGTGTTTGCCGGCAAGGCCAGGCTGCATTTCAATCCTCGTGGCGGGAGCAGAGCGATGTACGAGAAATATCGCGAGGCGTGGTGCCTGCTGACATGCGAGGAAACAGGACGAGGAAAGAATGACGTACCCCGAGAGTGCCGTTGCGAGGAATTGCCGGTTCGATGCGCGGGATGCCCTTTGCGAAAGGCGTGCCCTCCGTCGCTTCGGAAAGAAGAACAGGGAAGGGCACGACTTCCAGTCGTGCCGAAACGGCGCTGTTAAGAAAATTGCGGCTTTAGCCGCCGGGGCCACGCTCTTTCATTCACTCGGAGAAGCACTGCACCACTCTGGTGTATACTGGTGCCATGCCAGCCAAGAGTGTCCGCCGCAGCGTCACCCTCCCGGCCACCGTGGCTCAGCAGGTCAATCGCATCGCCAAGCGCCGCCGCCTAAGCGACAACCGCGTACTCCTCGATCTGATCGAGGAGGGCATTGAAGCCAGCCGCCAAAAAGAAAAGGCCTTCTTCGAACTCGCGGAAAAATTTCGCGCCGCCAGCGACCCAAAGCAAGTCAAGAATCTCGGCGACGAACTCGGACGCTTCGTCTTTGGTGAATAGTGCCGCAGGACTTGGTCGCGTCTTCCGGCCCCAAAGTCAGGCCGATAGCTTTGCCGCCATTTGCCCTGATCTAGCGCTCAGCCATAAGAGTCGTTGAACAAAGCGACGGGCGGACTCGATGAATCTGTCCAAACCGTCGGGAAGGAATATCTGCTGTCCACCCTTTCTGCATACGGGGCCAAGAGAAACCCCAAACACCTGTCCGGTCGCGACCGAAATCGTTGCGGAAGTCATCAGAACGCCTGACCGGCACAGATCGGCATACGCCCTCAATTCGAAAAGATCCACCCCGTTCCAGCTAAAATCGAGTGTGGACAACTCATCCAGGATGGTGGGTTCCAGCGCTTTGTTCTTCCACTCAGCGATCAACTGCTCCCATGCCGGATGTTCCGGGGCGGAAATTCCGACTTGGCGGGCAGCGAGTGAAAGGGCGGTCAGAAGAGCCGCCTCTATTTCCCAAAAGTAGTGGCGAGCCAAGCGCAGAATGGCATTCCTATCAACTCCCTCGCCTCCATTAATCGTTCTCTCGAGAATCCCTCTCAACTCGACTAAGGCTTCTTGTGCATTCGAGGCAGCGAAATTGAGTGCACTCGAAAGTTGATCCGCTGCCCAGCTGAATTTCAGGGGTACGAGACCGTCGGGATCGACATTTGCCAACCTGGCCTCTCCCTTCGAAGTAACAACAAGGCGTCTGTAACCGACTGCTTTTGCGGGTCCGTCTTTAAACAGGTCCATGGCAGGGAACTCCCCTGCCTTGAACAAATCGATTGGCGTCTTCATTGCAGGCCATAGTAGCGCCACATGCGCCAGATCAAGCCCTTCCCATCCCTTCGAGTTGACACCGATGACGTTCCACTCCCTATCAAAACATGGGCCACCGCTCATGCCGTCAAGCAACCTTCCAACCACATCGATATGCGACAGCGGCCGGAACTTTAGCGGCAGGTCTGTCTTCAAGTCGACTCGCTCTACGCGACAAATACATTCGCATGGCGAAGAGTACAGGGTTCCCTCCACCACCGAAGATTGTGGAAATCCGAATAGCCTGAGTTCGTCGCCGACCGCAGGCGGATTGAAATTAAGCCGAGCACATCGTGGATTCACTTGTCCAGGTCCCGTTCCCCACCACGTTGGGCGGAGAAATCTCAGAAATGCCACATCGCACGCAGCCGAACCGTAGATCGCATCGACGAGCCATTGAAGCACCTTACCTTCGAAGATCTGAATCGCTATTAGAGAAGGTACGACGTTTTGTTTCGGTTGCTCTTCAGTAAGGACGTATTCATTCACGACATGAGCCGCGGTGATGGCTAGGCCCGGCGCTACAGAAAAAGCTGTTCCGAGGCAGCGATGCGAACCTTTGTGGTCGGCAATCAACTGCATCGCAAATTGCATTCCCGGATGAGACGGGTCAGCATCTTGAAACAGAAAGTCCATACGCTCTCCTCAAAACGCGCCGAGAATCAGATGAACGTCCACGACTCGGAAAAGGTCGTCGGCACTCATCCGCGAAGGGTGCGGCCAGCTGGAGACGGTCGAGCAGGCTGACCTGATTCTCTACAACACATGAGATTCGTTCTATCCCCGCTCGCGCCCAGCGCGAACAATAGCAACTAAATCTTCGGCAGAAACGCCCAACCGAACACCCTTCACATCTAACGGCGAGGCCTTGGATTTCCGCGCCGGCTGAATGCGAAAGACGGCCCCATCGCGCCGTCGAATCTCCACAGCCCCATCGCGCTCGGCTTCTTCGAGAACCGTGGCAAAGTTTCCTCGCGCTTGAGAGTACGTATAGGACTTCATATGGCACTCACCTCCACAACGTCGAGTTTCAATTCCCGCGCACGCGCAACCAATCCTTTGTCCAGAGTGAGGATCGGTGCCCGTTGATTAATGGCGCATGCGATCACATAAGCATCGTAGGCATAGACATTAAGTCTGGCCGATAGCTCAACCGCCTGCGTGAGGCCCACATCGACCATGCGGATCGGAATCGCGCTGTACGAATCCAGCGACTCCAACGCTTCGTCGACGCTGATGACCCGGCGTTTGAACATGGCCGACAGGGCATTGCCGACTTCCCAATGGACAGAGGCCGGAGCCGTCAGCGTGGCTCCGCGCGTCAACCGGATCAATTCCGCCTTCTCCGGCTGCTCGCCAATCACTGCAAGAATGGCCGACGTGTCGATGATCATCTCCATGGAAGGTATTATACTACACGTACAATTGTACAAGTATAAATAACCACTTCTGTCATGTTGAGCCGCGCTTTTGCGGCGAAGGCCCCATGCACTTTGCCGGCGGCATCTGAGCTTTCAAGGATTGCATAGGTCCTTCCGCCCGCTCAGAACGCGGGTCTCAGGATGACAGGCTTTTGAGGACGCGGTCGTTCGAAGGTTTATACTGAAAACTATGTCTGGGGACCCAAGCAAGACCTTCTACCTCGAAACCTTCGGCTGCCAGATGAACGTCCACGACTCGGAAAAGGTCGTCGGCACGCTCATCCGCGAAGGCTATCGCCAGGTGGAGACAGTCGAGCAGGCCGACCTGATCCTCTACAACACCTGCTCCATCCGCGATAAGGCGGAGCAGAAGGTCTTCCATCGCCTGGCCGACTACAAGAAGCTGCAGAAGCAGGGCAAGAAATTCGGCGTGCTCGGCTGCGTCGCCCAGCAGGAGGGCGAGAAAATTTTCGAGCGCGCCCCGCACGTGTCGCTGGTCTGCGGATCGGCCTCGTACCGCAAGCTGCCGGAGATGCTGGTGCAGTTAGAGGGCGGTCAATTGGAAAGCGCGCAGGTCGGCTACCCACAGAGCACCGTTGGGGAGATCCCTCCGCTCGCTGGAGAAAACGCGAGCGTTCGGGATGACGCATCAAATACGATCCTTGATTCACAGTCCACCGATGCTACGTCATTCCGAAGCCCCGCGCCTTCACCAGCGGGGCGAGGAATCTCGCGTGGAGCGGAATCGGAGTTTTCAAGCTCGCGACTCGGGACTCGCGACTCAGGACTCGTCCGCATCACCGGCCTCGACGACCGCCAGACCGACGAGTGCTTCGAAACCGAATTCACCGCGCGCACCAACCCCCATCGCGGATACATCACCATCATCGAAGGCTGCGACAAGTTCTGCGCCTACTGCGTCGTCCCGTTCACGCGCGGCAAAGAGCGCAGCCGCACTTCGGAGTCGGTGCTAGCTGAAGCCCGCCAGATGGCCGATCTCGGCTACACGGAAATTCAGTTGCTCGGCCAGAACGTGAATTCGTACAAAGACCCAGAAGGGAAGCGCGGCGTCAAAAGAACTTTCGCCGACCTCCTCGCCGCTGTGGGCGAAATCTCCGGCATCCGGCGCGTACGCTTCACCACCTCTCATCCGCGCGATTTCGGACGCGACATCATCGACGCCATTGACGCCGTCCCGTCGCTCTGCGATCACGTCCACCTGCCGGTGCAAAGCGGATCGACGCGCGTGCTCGACGCCATGCAGCGCCTCTACACGCGCGAGCAGTATCTCGAGCGCATTTCCTGGATGAAGTCAGCGAAGCGTGACCTTGCGATCACAACGGACGTGATCGTCGGCTTCCCGGGCGAAACCGAATCCGAGTTCGCGGAAACCCTGAGCTTGCTTGACGAAGTCGGGTACGACGGAATCTTTACGTTTAAGTATTCGCCGCGGCCCAACACGCCGGCGATCAGCTTGGAAGATGCCATCCCGGATCAGGAAAAAGCCCGCCGCCTCGAAGTCCTGATGGCCCGCCAGCGCGAGATTCAAGTCGCGCACAGCCGGACATACGTCGGCCAGAACCATGAAGTAATGGTTGAAGGTTACAACGACTCGCGCAATCAGTGGATCGGCCGCACCTCGCAGAACAAGACGCTGAACTTCACCTCCACGGCGGCTCCCAAGGTAGGAAGCTACGTCGAGGTCCGCGTCACCACCAGCTTTCCCAACAGCCTGGTCGGCGAAATGGTGGTATAAGGAGGACGTAAGAAGTTTCGGAAGCCCAGCTTTTTCGGAGCCCAGCATGGAAGTAGAAATGACAATCCGGGGTCTCATGCTCGATCCGGTGACGCAGATGCCGATTGTGATTTTGAAGGATGTTGCCGGCGACGCCGTGTTGCCTATCTGGGTGGGCGCTTTTGAGGCGCAGGCTATTGCGCTCGAAATGGAGAAGGTCAGCACGCCGCGTCCCATGACGCATGACCTTATCAAGAATGTGCTGACTGGGCTCGAGACGCACGTGCATAAGGTCGTGGTGACCGAACTGAAAGAAGACACTTTTTACGCCGTGATTTGGCTGGATCGCGGCGGGGAAGTCATCAGCATCGATTCCCGGCCGTCGGACGCTCTGGCGCTGGCTTTGCGCGTGGATTGTCCCATCTTCGTCGACGAGATTGTCCTCAAGACTTCCAAGCTTGCCACCGACGCCTCGGAGCGGCTCAGCAGCGAAGACCTGCGCAAATACCTCGAGGGCCTCAACGATGAGGACCTGGGCAAATACAAGATGTAACCTGCCGCTAAAGCATCATCCCACCAGATTGATGCTATTTATTAGAATTGACATCAATCTGCCTTAATGACATCATATTGAGAGGATGAGAACCACCCTCAATCTTGATGACGATGTCCTCGAAGTTCTCAAGCAATACGCGGATGTCCGTTCCATTGCGTTAGGCCAGGCCGCCTCGGAGTTGGTTCGTCGGGGCCTGGAGGCGCCGGTTCAGACCCACCTAAAGAATGGCTTCCATGCGGTTATCCTTCCACCGGCGGGAAAGAAAATCACCTCTGAGCAAGTAAAACGGCTGCTTGAGGACGAGTTCTAGTGGCCGTCGCTTTGCTCGACGCCAACGTCCTGATCGCCCTGGCATGGCCCGAACATGAATTCCATGACCGCGCCGGCCGCTGGTTCGCCCGGCATTCACGAGGCGGCTGGGCGACTTGCCCGTTTACCCAGTCGGCGTTGGTCCGAGTGCTATCGAATCCCGCGTTTTCGCCAAACGCTCTCACGCCGCAGAATGCGCTTACCGTTCTGGAAACCAATCTTAAACTGCCGGGACACCACTTCTGGCCGGCCAGTATTTCTTTTTCCCAAGCCGCCGGCCTGGTAAGCCATGCGCTGACTGGGCATCGCCAGGTGACAGACATCTACCTGCTAGGCCTCGCCATTCATAACCGGGGCCGGCTGGCCACTTTGGACCGGGCTGTGAAAGCAGTCGATCCCGAGGCGGTGGAGTGCCTCTTATGACCGGGGCTGCGACTTAACAGAATACCTGTTATCGGACGTTGTGCCTATCTGCGGTTCAGGATCGATAGAGCTTCCTTCTGGGCGTGAGATAGGGCTTCCGTGGGAGGCTTCCCTGCGAGTTGCGAGGCTAGTGCGCGGAGGAAGTAGGAGTCGTTTTCGAATCGCGCCAGGGCTTGCACATCGGGCGGGCTTTTTTTCCAGACGGTTTGGTCCTGGGAGTCGAGCGTCTTGAGCCATGCCGAGAACGACGCGGAATCGAAATCGTCCCGGGCGGCGATGGTGGCGGCTACGTTGGCCAGACGGTCTTGTTCGCCGTAGGTGAAAATTTCTCCGGCTGTGGCCAGGCGCTCTGAGATCGCTGCTAGCAATGTCGCTTGATCGTCTTTCGTGAAGAAACGATTCTCCGCCAGTGCGGCGAGGAGGTCGGCGGTGTGGGCCGTGGCGTGAATCCATCCTTTGGTGGCGTCGAAGCCTCTGAGATCGCGCTCGTCGTGCATGTAGGTCAGGGTGTTTTTAAGAAGTTCGCGATATTGCGCTTCCGTCAGGAAAAGATCCTTCAGTTCGCGCTCGGCCAAGGCTGAAAGGCACAGTGCCGAGAACGAGCGGCGGAAAACTGTGTCCGTGCCGCGGTCGCCGATTCCGGAGCGGAGACTTCCCTGCCAGTCTTCGAGTAAACGGTTCAGTTGGGCTGGCGTAAAGAGACGCTTGCGCACGATCCAGACGTCGAGGATGGAATAGGCGAGATCGTCGCGCAGTTCGGGGTCGGGTAGCGAGAGATATCCGCTGAGTTCCTGCGCGAGTGGGAATGGTTGTTCTCCCTCGGGCACTGCGTAGTGATTGTTGGCGATGCTGCGCCAGAATTCTCGCGGGTGCTGGGTCTGGGCTGTGATATTGGAGGCTAGTAACGCGAGAACCGCTGGAACCAGGGCTCGAGCAAAAAGCTTTTTACCGCAGAGGACGCGGAGAAATGCCGCAGAGAGCGCGGAGAAGTGCCTGGGCTGTTGCGGCGGTCTCCAGCTTGTGTGATCTGGTTGGATGCAGTGGTGATTCACGGTTGACGTAAGGTCCCTCACAGCGGCTTTGCCGCTGTTCAGGATGACATCGTGAGGGGCTTGCGGCATAAGTTTGTTAGACGAGTGGGCGCTGGGTTGGTTTGCTGATGATTGACGAGTCGAAGGATTCCAGGGACAACAGGTTCCTCATCGCCGCTTCGCCTCCGGTTCGGAATGACATCGGAACTTAGGAGTAAACCGAAGCCATGTGGCGTGGGTGCTCCCGCCCGCGTTGTTCGGAACGACATTGGATCTAGGAGTGAAACGAGGCAGAGCGGGAGCGCGAGGTTTCGTTGCGTTCTTGCGGGTGGACGACGGTTTCGGCTGCAGGCTGGGGTTCGGCGCGCTTTTCGGTGATCGTGTATTTCATCAGGCAGATGAGGGCGCGGACTCCGTCGCGCCATCCGATCTTCTTCCCTTCTTCGTAGGTGCGGCCCCAGTAGCTGATGCCCACCTCGTAAATCCGCAAATTGCGCTTTGCGACCTTCACGGTGATCTCGGGCTCGAAGCCGAAGCGATTTTCCTCGATTGGAATCGACTGGATGACTTCGCGGCGGAAGACTTTGTAGCAGGTCTCCATGTCGGAGAGGTTGATGTTGGTGAGCGCGTTGGAGAGCAGCGTGAGAATCCAGTTGCCCACGGAGTGCCAGAAATAGAGCACCCGATGCGGGCCGGAGCCGAGGAAGCGCGAGCCGTAGACGACATCGGCTTTGCCTTCGATGAGCGGGCGGAGGAGCAATTGGTAGTCTACCGGGTCGTACTCGAGGTCGGCGTCCTGAATGATGACGAAGTCCCCGGTGGACTCCTGGATGCCGCGGCGGAGCGCAGCTCCCTTCCCCATGTTTTTCGGCTGGAGAAAGACGCGGATCTGCGAATGCCGAGCTTCCAAGCGCTCGAGGATTTCGCGCGACGCGTCGGTCGAGCCGTCATCGACGCAGAGCAGTTCGATGTCGAGAGGCACGGCGAGAACGCGAGCGATCACTTGCTCGAGCGTGGCCTGCTCGTTGAAGACGGGCATGACGACGGAAAGCTTCATGGGATAGGGCAACAGTATCGAGGATGAGGGCTGGGGTCAAGGTAACCGGCGGGTGGCCGGACCGCAGGGCAATCTTACGGCGCAATCGTCTCCCCGATCGTGGAGAAACTCGGCGGAGGATGTGTCGTCTTTATTTGGGTGGGGTGTACGCCAGTTCCGTCTCTCCCAAGGCAACAATTTCCTCGGTGATTTTGAATCCTCGCTTTCGCGCCTCCTGCACGAATGCGCCGGCCGGCACGGCCAACTCCAGCGGAACGGAGCCAGCCGCAATTTCGCCCTTGGCGATCATGGCCGCCACGATCGACAGGTGCCATCCCGTAGTGCGCTGCATGGCCGTGAAGCCCGTCTTTTCATCGTAGTAATCGATCACTTCTACGGTAGCTTCAGCGCGTTGTCCGTTCTTCCTGCCCACGGCGACTACGCGAATGATACAGACGTCTTTCAGGTGATCCACTCTCACCTGCGGCTCGAACAAGGCGTGAAAAACCTTGCGCGGAATCACTTGATTGCCATCAACCTGAATCGGCCTGGGGTCGAAAAGTCCGAGGTCGGAGAATGCCTTCAGTTGGGCAAAGGTGCCGGGATAGCGCAGCACCTTCAATTGATAAGTCTGCACTCTTCCTCGAAAGGTCCAGGGTGCCGTGGAAGCGCCGCCTGCGATGAGAAATGCCTCCAAGCGGCCTATCGGAGGAATATTGACCATCTCGAACTCGGTGAAACAGGGAGCATGAAACAGCTCACCGTTTCGCAGTATGGTCATTCCGCCGTAGTATTCGTTGGTCAGTCCTTCGATGCTGAAGGTCAAAGCGTAATTCCACGGCGGCTGCGGCTTTTGCGGCAACCCTCCGTCATAAAGGCAGACGTGCTCCGCCTCGCCCACCAAACCCATGGCATAGACTGCCAGAGTGTTTCCCATGCCCGGCCCCATACCGCAGTCCGCGACCACCGAAACTCCCGCGCGCAATGCCTCACGGTCGAGGGCATGTTGTTGCCGCACAATGTCGGTATTGCCGCCGAGGTCGCAGAACGAGACTCCACACTCGATGGCGGCCCGGGTCAGGGGAAGGTTGTAGAAGTAAGGGACCGCGCTGAGCGCCACGTGGTGGCCCTGAAGCGCTCGACGGACAGCGGCATCGTCGCGCACATCCAGCGCAATTGCGTCTGCAATGTTCCTGTTAAGCAGTGCATTTACCTGATTCGCAGCATCGCGAGCCAGTTCGCCGTCGCAATCTGCAAGTGTGATCCGCGAGGACTCACCAAAAAGCATGAGGTCGTATGCTGCCGCAACGCCTTGCCGTCCAGCTCCCAGAATTATGTATGAGTAGGCCATAAGCTCCCGATTTCTATTTGGCTAAACCATGTTTATTCTCCGATGAGAGCGGCTCCTTTGCTGTGATGCGTGTCACGTCAGGCAGGGCCTGAGAACGGAGGCGCTGCCGCGAGCCGGTAGAGCCGTCGAGGGGCAATGAGCCTTATGGGGATATCACGTCAATCGACGTTACATGGGAGCAAGGAATGATTCCCGAGTATAGAATCCAGACGGCCTTGCGTCCGAAGCATTGAATTAATTGAATCAGGGATTGCCTTATGAAAGCCACGTCCACGTCTTTTCTACTTCTGGCACTGTGTGTCGTTTGCACTGACGCTCGCTCGCAAAGTTCCTTCGACGGTACCTGGGTTATTGATACCGGCAAGAACGAAAACCTCGCATCCGAAAAACCGAGGGTCCTTTCTGTCTCGGACGGAGTGTTTCGCGAAGGTGATAGGCAACTCAAGGCCGATGGCTCTGATCAAAAGGTTCCGGCCAACGGTTATTGGGATACAGTCAGTGTTCGTATCGTGGACGATCGCACGGTCGAAATAGTCTCCAAAAAGGCCGGGAAAGTTACGTACACCGAAACGGACACTGTTTCAGTGGACGGCAACACCTTGACGAAGGTGATGAAAGACTCAACTGAGGCTGAGGCCGTTACCTTCGAGAGTGATTTTAGACGTATCGCGCCCACTCCTGCGGGTGCCCACGCTGTCTCAGGCTCGTGGCAGGTCTTCAAGCAGAGCCGATCGGAGAACAGTACGATCATTAAATACAAATGCACAGCGCAGGGATTCACGGCCGAGACTCCTTTGGGAGAAAAGCTCGAAGCCAAGTTTGATGGGAAGCTATATGAAATGCAAGACGACCCTGGTCACACGATGGTCTCGGTGAAATTGATAAACCCTTACACGGTCGAGCAGACCAATGTGCGTGAAGGCAAGATTGTTTTTGTCGTGACACTGGAAGTCACGCCCGACGGTAAGACCATTCACGCAACATTGAAAAGCAAGGAAGACGGAGGCGTGAAAACCTGGACGCTGCACAAACAGTCTAAGTAGTTCGTTTGCCGAATACATCGCCCCAAGTGATGACGAGGGGTTCTGACTGCGAAAACAGGCCATTACGCTCCAGGGTTTCTGACATTGACCCGCTTGTTACGAGGAGCGTGGGTGCCAGAGACTCCAAGACTTAACGGCGCGGCTGGAAAGCCGCGCCCTTTTAAAACAGGTGATGCCCGAGCTGCGTCGCGGATCGGAACGACAGTTTGACGGGATTGGCAAGAATCCCCCTCTGCCGCAAAGAACGCGCAGTAAATGGGCGCCTCGTCATTTTCGGGGCTGCGCTGTCCCGATCCCTCGAATGAACAGCTAGCGGGGCCAGAGCCAGCCGAAGGTGCCGGCGGTCAATAGAGCGTAGATGAGGCCGTCGATGATTTCTTTGATACACATGCTCCACGTCTGGCCGCGCCACACTGCATTCGGAATATTGCCGAGTCCGTAGGAGAGAAATGCTGCCGTACCCACGACGCGAAACACCGCGAGGTAGTTGAGTCCGGGTGCGATGGTATGGGCGGCGAGATAGGCGACGAAGAACGAAACCAGCAGAATATATCCGAACCACTGTGCCAGGAATTTGGGCAGAACGACGGTGCCGTTGTTCATGATGGTCATCATGCCTACCGGTCCCTGTTTGTACTTTTCCTGCATCTCGGGCTTTTTCATGTCCTGGGGCAAGCAGTGCGGGAATACGTAGAGGCCGCGTTTCAGCCCGGCGCCGCGCAAGGTGGCCAGCAGACGATCTTCGTCGGGCAGCTTGGTGTAGTCACTGCGGTGATAGGGCAAAACCATGTGCATGATGGAACTGGCGATGAACACGATGACCGCCGACAGCACGATGGGCAGCCAGAGAGCGGAGAGAAAAGCCATGCGCACCTCCTGGGGTGAAGTGGAACGGCGGGGCCCGGATTTCTCCGCGAGACTACGCTTGTGGGGAGATGCGGTCAAGGGTCAGGGAGTGCAGTAGCGGGTGGGAGGGCTTACGGCGCGGCTGAAGGCCGCGCCGTTCAAAACACCGATACCTGATTGTGTCGCGTGGCCGGAATGACAAACTTGATGGCGGGATTGGCCAAAAATTCCCACTTCTGCCGCCAAGAACGTGGCAGAAAATGGGGCCCCTATGTGGTCTGGATCTCGTGAATTGCAGGGGCTCTCTGACTTTCCCCAAGGCGGACAGGAGTGTCTGCTCTAACATTGGGGGAAATCCGTTGTACAATCGCTGGCACTTTTTGCAGTCGATTTCCCGAGGGAAAGCGAGGCCGAACGAGCATGAACTGGAAAAGCCGATTTGCGCTGGGAATCCTGACCGCACTGGCCATGATGGTGCTCACCTATGCCCTGCCCCGAGGCGGCGCGTTACGCGACGCGTCACTGGTGCAGTTCCCGATGACGGTGGGCGTCTGGGCGATCTTCGTCCTGTTGTTCGTCAAGCTCAAATGACCAGTCTCGGATAGAAGAGTTGACCAAAAACACTGCGGCGGAGCCAGTTCTCCCTGGCCCCGCCGACCGTGCCATGCGTCGTTGCGCTCTGCGCCTAAGTTTGAATTTGTTTTCGGCGGAAGCGACGGGCCAAGGCGCCTTTCGCCAGGGTCCATGCGCCCGAACCGAAGACGCCTGTTCCCAGCAGGAAGAATGTTTCCGGCTCGGGCACGTTGCCAACCGAGACCTTCACCGAATCGGCGCCGCCGTTGCATCCGGAGCCGGTTGAAGTGCAGATTCCCACATGCAGAGCCTTACCATCGGTGAGCAGAAGAGAGAGAAACGTGTAACTTTGATTGGGGCCCTGAGTAACGGAAGCGAGCACCGGCAAAGCTGGCAGCGTGTAGCTTCCGGTAATGTCGGCGGTGAAGTTAATGGTGGCCACGCCGTTCACATTGGTAAAGGTGACGACATCGCTCAATTGCAGCGAACTGTTGTAGACCAGAACCATACCCTGCGCGTGATTGGCAAAGCTCAGGTGCTGCATGCCGAAATCCATGGTCTGCTGCGAACCACCTATATTCGGCATGACGCAGGTGACTTGCGGATTGCTGTTCCCCAGAGTGATAAAACCTGAGCAAGAAGTTGCCCAGCTAGAAGTGGATAACGCGAACACCGCAACCAACGCTGCAAGCGGCAGGCAGCGCAGACTGCGAGCACGGAACCAAAGGAGTGAAGCGTGCATGTGAGGCTCCTGGTACAAAGAGCTGCTCTGGCGGCAGCTGTAGTTCCCGTGGTGTCTTGATCCGGGCGCCAGCTATTGTAGCCGAGAAAGAGCCCGAAGTCAGGTTGAATGTTAGCGCGGGCGGAAATCTTTGCTATCGGGAGTTTGCTGTAGTACGGGCAGGGCTAGGCGATCTGGGGAGTGGAAAACCCGCGCTGGACGGCAGTTTTGGTGGAGGGGCGGACGCATTCGTCCGCCCCGCGCGCGAAGCGAGCGACGATCAGGCGCTAACTCAGAAAATAATTGGAAAGTTTTGTAAATTCGAGGACCGTTTCGTTCTCGGGCTCCCCGGACGAATGCGTCCGGGGCTCCATGAGTTAGTGCTGGATCGTCAATTCGGTGTCGGCGCTGATGTCCGGAACCATTAGATGGAGCGCATGGGCCTTCGCGTCGTAATGCTTTTCCAGCAGTGGCGTGCCAGTCAGGTTGACCTCGGCTTTTTCTGAGGGCCAGCCGTAGACGACTACCTCCAGATCCTTCCACCAGGGCGCGTAACTTCCCTGCCGCGCGGCGAACTTCACAAGAACTGATCCGGCTGACACTTCGCAGCTAAATTGCTGGCGCAAAAAATCGCCTTGTTGGTAGCGGAAGGTATGGCCATCGTCGAGATAGATCGAGCCGTTGCAATTCGTTCCCGGATAGACGCGCAGTTCGAGCGGGCCTCGCGGCGTTTCGTCGGTGTTTTGAATGACAGGCTGCATGGGCAGAATGCTGCCTGCGCGCACATAGACGGGCATGGTGTCGAGCGGCGGATGAATGTTTGTGGGCCCGCGGAAGGTCGCAGCGAGTTCGGGCTGCGCGACGGCTTTTGCGATCTGAACGATGTCTGGGCCGAAGGGTTGCGGCGGCATTTTCTGTCCGGTCCAGAAGTCGAACCACTCTCCCGGCGGATAGCGGACGTAGTAGTCGTCGAGGGTGTCGGGAAGCGGCGGAGGAGCAACGAGCAGGTCGGGGCCGAGCAGAAATTCCGTGTCAAGATGATCGAAGTCGGGCGCGCCCGGCGCCATGATCTCCGGGTACTCGAGAAAAATTGGGCGGGTGAGCGGAAGCCCGGTGCGCGAGGCCTCTTCGGCGAGCGTGTAGATATATGGAAGCAGTCGATAGCGGGTTTCGATGTAGCGGCGGCGAATGGCTTCCTGCTCGGGACCGTGCACCCAGACTTCCTGCGGCTTGGAATCTTTGGTGGTGTGATCTCGGAAAAGCGTTTTGAATGCGCCTAACTCGATCCAGCGCGTGAGCAGGTCGGGCGGCGGCGAGGCGTTGAAGCCGCCGACGTCGTCGCCGACGAACGAAATGCCGCTCAAGCCGAGGTTAAGCACCATCTGCGTGCCGAGTTGCAGATGGCTCCAGACGGAAGAGTTGTCGCCAGTCCAGGTGAAGCCATAGCGCTGGCCTCCGGCGTAAGTCGCGCGCGTGAGAACGAAGGGGCGCTCACTGGGGCGCAGCTTGAGCAGGCCATCATAGGTGGCGCGTTCGTTTTCCATCCCGAAAACATTGTGAATTTCGGTGTGCGGCGCAGTGCGAGTGGCGAAGCCGGGCTCTTCGATGCGGTGGACGTTGTCGAGCGGCATGGTTTTCGCCGGGCCGTCGAAGACCGAAGGCTCGTTCATGTCGTTCCAGAAACCGGAGACGCCGTCTGCGACGAAATCTTTGTAGAGATTGCCCCACCACTCCCGAGTTTGCGCGCGCGTGAAATCAGGAAAGACTGCCGGGCCAGGCCACACGATGCCGACAAATTCGTCGCCGTCGCGCGTTTTCACGAAGTGATCGCCGGCGTGGCCGGTGTCGTAAGGCGAGTAGCCCTGACTGGCAACGTGCGCGATGTGCAGGTCGGTGATGGTGACGAGATGGAAATGTTTCTTCCGCAGATCGGCGACGAACTGAGCAAAATTCGGGAATGTTTTTGAGTTCACCGTAAATGGCCGGTTGCGATCCTGATAGTCGATATCGAGGTAAAGCGTGTCGGAAGGAATTTTGTCGGTGCGCAGGCGATCGGCGACGCGCTTCGCCTCCGCGGCGGTCATGTAGCTGTAGCGCGACTGCTGGAATCCGAGCGCCCAGAGCGGCGGCAGCGGCGGCGTGCCGGTGAGATAGATGAAGCCGCGCAGAACCTGCTTCGGCGTGGGCCCGTAGATCAGGTAGTAATCGAGCGCGCCGCCTTCGGCGCCGAAGGAGTACGCCTCGCGCGATTGCTTTCCGAAGTCGAACCAGGTGCGCCAGGTGTTGTCGAGAAAGAGGCCGTAGCTGCGGCCCTGGCTGATCGACATAAAAAACGGAATGCTCTTATAAAGAGGATCGGCGGTGTCCTGCACTCCCTGGTCAGTGTTCCACAGCGTGTAGGACTGGTTGCGTCGATCGAACGTTCCGGATTTGTCGCCGAGGCCGTAGAAGTGGGCATCGGCGGGCATGTCTTTGGAGATGGTGAATCCGCCGTGTGCGAGTTGTGTTCCGCGTGCGATGTCGGTACAGACGATGTTGCCGGAGAGATCGCGCAGCACGATACGCAGAGGGTTGCGCTCGACGCGAAGTTCGACAGCAGCGGTGCGGAAACCGACGGAGGATGCATCTTCGATGGGCTTCACATCGATTGTTTTCGTGCGCGGTGCGGAGAGCACCGCCCACGATGCGTCTTCAGGCAGCTTGCCGTCAGCAGCGATGCGCACGCGGAGAATGTCGTCGCGCTGCGCGGTGATGCGGAGGATTGCGGCGCCGGAGTGAATCTCGACGCCATCCCGCAACGGTTGGGAGCTGGTGAGGGAGTCGAGAGTAGTGGCGGGTTGCTGCGCGAACGCGCACGCGCCGAAAATCGATACGGCGGAGAGAAAGAAAAAGAGGCGGCGGCAAGACATCATGCGGGAATCACTCCGGGTGCGATTCTAACGGCGGAAAAGGCTCGCGGCAAATGCACTGATGGGCAAACGCAGGTGTCACCTGCGAGGAAGGCGTCAGCGCTACACGCCGCGAGCCACGATCAGAGTCATATCGTCGGCCTGCCTGCCGCGGCTGAACTGCTGCACATCATTGAGGATGCTGTCGAGAATCTCGGCGGCTGACTGTTGCTGATGCCTGCGAATCGTCGAGATCAGGCGTTCTTCGCCGAATTCTTGCTGGTCGTTCGGCCCTGCCTCGGTAATGCCGTCGGTATAAATCGCCAGGACGTCGCTGGCTGCAAGTTCGCACTCTGCAACGGAGCAGTCCCATTGCTCGAACAATCCCAACACGGTTGCGGTTGCGGGGAGGCGCTCCAGTCTTCCATCGGTGCGCTGGAGGATGGGAGGATTATGTCCGCAATTTACATAGCGCAAACGGCGAGCGCGATCGTCGTAGATCGCGAAGAACATGGTCGCGTAGTGGCTCGTTTCGGTGTTCCGATAGAAGAGGAGATTGACGGAGCGCAATAGGCCGAGCATATCTTCGAGGGCCAGCGCGTATTGGCCGCGCAGGTTGGCCTGCAGATTGGCCATGAGCAGCGCGGCTGACATTCCCTTCCCTGAGATGTCCGCCAGTACCAGGCCGAGCCGGCCCGATCCGAAATCGAGGAAGTCGTAATAGTCGCCGCCTACGGCGCGTGTTTGAATGCACTTGCCGGAGCAATCCAGCGTCTTGAGTAAGGGAGATTGCTGTGGCAACAGACGAGTTTGCACCTGGCGCGCAATTTGCATTTCCTGCTCGGTGCGGCGCTCCGCTTCCATCCGCTCCGCCATTTTTTCCGCGAGGGTGATGCTGCGCATGGCGATTCCCGCGTGACTCGCCACCGATGCAAGCAAACGTTTGTCATTGGAGGAGTAGGGTTCTTCGGAAAACCTGGGACCGAGCACGGCCACACCTTCCAACGGCCCTCCGCCGGATCCGTGAATGGGCACCAGGCACTCCGGCTCGAGCGGGGCGAGTTGCGTCCCCTGCAGTTCCTCGGGGATTAATTCCACGGGACCATCGAGTTCTGACAACTCCATAGTCCCTGCCCTGGTACCACCAAGGGTGATGGCTTCGGGCGGTGGGTCGCCCGCGTATGCCCGCAACTTGTCATCGTTGGTCCGGAGATAGACGAACACGGAACGCGGATGCAGGGCATCCCAAATGTTCTGCTGGAGCAGCAACGCCAACCCTTCGCGGCTGCTGGTGTTGAGGGTCTTGGCGGCGAGATCCTGCAGGATTTGTTGCGCGTCGTAGGAGTTGCGGAAGAAAGCGCGGTCCAGTCGTGTCCGAACCCGGCGATGGACTTGGGTTGCGCTCGAGATGACCAGAACTCCAAAGGTCGCACCGATGGGAATAGCGGCTCTTGATCCAGCGGAGAAATAGCGGGAGAAAACCTGCCCGAACCACAACGTCAGCCCCACCGAGAGTGCGAGGATGAGAATGATAAAACCACGCTCCACCATGAAGTAGCGAGCACTGCGCTTCAGCAGGAGTGGAATGTCCATGACCCGATGCTTCACCACCGCATAGGCGAAAGAGAGAGGAAAAAGCAACAACAGAATGACCTTGGCAAAATGCAGCCAAAAAGAAATTTGCACATAGAAAACTTCCTGCAACAGCGCCATGATTGCAGCGGGCATGACGCCGACCACGGTGCCCCAAAAAATCACTTTGATCTTGCGCACGTCATCCCGGCTTGGGGCGCTGATCCGGTTCCACAAGAGCGATAGTATCCCGAGAAAAACCGATCCGTAAGCAACCACTCTGCGAGCATCCTGCGCAATGTGGTCGGGCACGACCGCAAGAATGACGGGCAAAGCGCTGTAATAGCCGTACCTGTAACCGCCGAGACCTAAGCACAGGCAAGCCAGCAGCAACGCCCACTTCAGCCAGGAAATTTTGCGGTCGACCGGGGAGCGCTTCGGGAAAACCGCAAAAAAGAAATAGAACATTCCAGTGAGCATGCTGCCCAGCAGAGTCCGGTATGCAAGCAGGAAAGATCGCAGATTGTATGGCGCGGCGGCGAAATCGGCCGGCATATCCCCGGCCGTAATGAAGGTTGCGAACATCACCGCCAGCAGCCATGCGTTGCGGTCCTCCACCCGTAGAAACAAAACAGCCAGGCCAACGATCAGGAATAGCAGCGGGTACAGATCAAGGATCTGCACAGCCAGGCTTTTTGCGATCCCTTTGGTGTCGCCCATGCCCTGCCTGGCTCGAAACTGGGGCGTGATCACCACTGGTTCTGATTGTCCGGGCCGTTGTAGGGTGAGCGTTACCACGTCACCAGGATGGCCGCTCAGCCACGTGCGCCGCATCAAATCATTCCACGCTGATGCCGAATCCGCAAAGCCCCCGTTAATCGCGACGATGCGGTCGTTGGCTCTCAGCCCCGACCTTTCCGCCGGGCTGTCCGGGTGTACGCCCTGAACTCCAATTCCGGTGGGAGTGTACGACTCGTCAAAGCCGATTTCGACCTGCGGCAAGAGAGACGGACGCCGAATGTAGTACATCCAGGCGGCGCTGTAGAGGGTGGTCAGCGCAGCAAAGAGGAGCCCTAGAACCCACAACAATCGCCGGGATGTCAGAATTCGCGTCGTGGCAATGGCCATGTGACTTGGGGATATCTGACCCGCTTCGCCAGTAGTGTAGTTCATCGCACGACGTGAACTCCGCGTCTCTTTTCGGCCAATGGCACTGCTTCTGTTCGGATCACCGCGCGGAAATAGATTCATCTTCTCCACGCGAGCGCAGCCTCGCAAAGTGGCGTAGCTTTCACCCTAATGCTATTCTTACGGCGTACCTCGCGGGCCCCGCGCGCTATCCCTGACGGCGCCACCGACAATGAGGCGGCCCTACTCACGTTCCACTCGCAAGGAGCGTGGATGGAGGCGTTGCGAGCACACAACTTGGTGTGCGCCTCGCCTCCGAACAAAAGATAGAAGCTGGAAGCCGCGCTCACCCCCACCAACACTTCAAGGAGAAACGCAATGAAATTTCAGAAGCTTACGCCCAACCTCGTGGTCCGCGATGTGGCTGCTGCCATGGAGTTCTACTGCTCGGTACTTGGCTTTGAGCCGGCGATCAAGGTTCCCGACCAAGCCCCTTACGTATTCGGATCAGTCACCAACGGCAGCGTGGAGATTTTCTTCAACGATCAGAAAGCCGTGGCCGCGGATTATCCCGCGCTGGGCAACCGGCCGATCGGCGGCGCGCTAACATTGTTCATTGAAGTGGAAGGCATCGAGGAGATCCTCGCCGCGGTGCAGAAGAGCAAGGCGAAGATCACCATGCCGCTCAAAGAACAGTTTTATGGGATGCGGGAGTTTGCCTTTCAGGATCCCGAAGGCTGGGAAGTCACCATCGCCGAGCGCATGAAATAAGAAACTCACCCGAAGAGGGCACGGAGAAAGCGGGGCGGTTTGCCCGGGTTTCTCTGTGCCTCTGTGGTGAGTGCGGTCAACTCGTGATAGCAGATCCAGTTACTTCACAAGAATCACTACTTCACCAGAATCTTTGTGCCACTGGGGTCGAGCGTTCCCTGCACGCGGACGCGCTTGCCTTCGAACTTCTTCACATCGTCCTGATGGTCGATGTCATAAGTCTTGCCGCCGTCATCTTTCAGCACATACTTGTCGCCGGATTTTTCAACCGTGCCGGAGAACACCTGGCTGTCAGAGCCGGGAGTGCCAGCCGACGTCGGCGAATTCGAAGGTGAGCTGGTTGACGGAGAAGAAGGCGAAGAGGGCGAAGCCGACGGGGCCTGCGGAGAAGGCGGCTGCTGCGCGTCCGGAGCAGGCGTCGACGGCGTAGAAGGCTGCGTCGAAGGCTGCTGTGACGGCGGTGTATCCGGCGAAGGCTGCTGCGTCGAAGACGGCGTTTGCTGATCCTGCGTCGACGGTGACGTTTGTGCGTGGAGCGTGCTGCCCCAGGAGATCATTCCCACGGCCAACGCCAGCGTGGCTACGAACGAGAGAGAGTGCATCAGTTTTTTCACAATTCCTCTTTTCACGATTCCTCTTTTCACGATTCCTCCAGGAGCTGCGGTCGGCTCGTTTCGCTGGATAGGAGCAAGCCACGTGCCATCGATAGCGCGATTCCCTGCCCCTCTTTGGGGATGCGCGCAAAACACAGATTCCATGCGGGCTTGGGAATCCGGCACCCCCGAGCGCTCAGGCATTATTTTCATTGCGCTACATGGGTCCCTGTAGCTGAACTTAGCGACGGAGACGACGGTCGAGTCGGCATACCGGGCATTTCTTGCAAGGTAATGAAAACTATTCCCCGCCCCGACGACTGCTTCCACTTTCACGCGGCAATCAGTCATTACTTCTAAGGGAACGATTTTTCATAGCTCGTCGTACATGTCGAGGGGAGACCTCGCATGAAAATCGCAGCCCTGCTTGTTCTCGCCTTTCAACTTGTACTTTCAGTTTTTGCTGCCGACTCCGAGGTTACGCTTTTGGAGAGGAAGGCACAGTGAAGATAAATCCATGGCCAACAGTCATGAAGGTTCGCAGATTCGCGTGACTGTCGACGGGCGTAGAGGGAGCGAGTAGGCCCATCCTTTTCGCAAAAAGCGCGTAAGGATGGGCCACTCTGGAACTTAATTTAGTGGCGGCCGCCGCCGCCGTGTCCGCCATGGCCGCCGTGGCGTCCACCACCACCACCGCCGCGTCCACCGCGTCCTCGGCCGCGCCCGCCACCGCCGCCGCGTCCACCGCGTCCACGATCTCCGCCGCGATCTCCGCCACGCGGACGATCTCCACCGCCGCCATGCGTGGGCGCGCCTTCGCGGTTGAAGTTGGGCTCGTTGTCGGCAGGCTCGTCGGGGAAATCTCCGCCGCCCTCGATCACCAGCGTTCCGCCGGGCACTGCTTCCCCGCTCTCGGCAACTGGAGCATGTGCCGCAGCTTCCGGAGCGCCTCCACCCGGCGTCATTTTTGCGCGCTGCTCTTTAAGAATCGCTTTGCGCGACAGTCGGATGCGGTTGCCTTCGACGGCTAGCACTTTCACGAGCACCTGATCACCCTCGTTCAGCTCGTCGCGAACATCGGCGATGCGATGCTCGGCCACTTCGCTGATGTGCAGCAGGCCTTCGGTTCCCGGAATGATCTCGACAAACGCGCCGAAATCCGCGAGCCGCGTGACTTTCCCGAGATAGGTCTTCCCTACTTCGGGCGTCGCCGTGATGTCGCCGATGATCTGCAGCGCCTTCGCGGCCGATGCCTGATCGCTCGACGCGACCTTCACCATGCCGGAGTCTTCCACGTCGATCTTCACTCCGGTCTGCTCGACGATCGATCGAATCATCTTGCCGCCCGGCCCGATGAGGTCGCGAATCTTATCGACCGGAATCTGGACGGTGTAAAAGCGCGGCGCGTAGTCGGAAATCTTCTCGCGTCCGCTGGAGATGACTTCTTCCATCTTGCCAAGAATGTGCATGCGGCCGCGCTGGGCCTGCGCCAGCGCCTCGCGCATGATCTGCGCAGTGATGCCGGCGACCTTGATATCCATCTGCAGGGCAGTAATGCCGTCGCGCGTTCCGGCGACTTTGAAGTCCATGTCACCGTAGTGATCTTCCGCGCCCGCGATGTCAGTGAGGATGGCGTACTGATCGCCCTCTTTCACCAACCCCATGGCGACTCCGGCGACCGGAGCCTTGAGCGGAACACCAGCATCCATCAGCGCGACCGATGCGCCGCAGACGGTCGCCATCGACGATGATCCGTTCGACTCGAGAATGTCGGAGACGACCCGCATGGCGTAAGGCCACTTCTCTTCCGACGGAAGCACCGCCGAAACTGCCCGCTCGGCGAGTGCGCCGTGGCCGATTTCGCGGCGTCCAGCGCCCCGCAGAAATGCCACCTCTCCCACGCTAAACGGAGGAAAATTGTAGTGCAGAAGGAAGCGTTTTTTGGCCTCGCCTTCGAAGCCTTCGAGGCGCTGCATGTCGTCGCTGGTGCCGAGGGTGGTGGTGACCAGGGCCTGGGTTTCACCCCGGGTGAAGATGGCACTGCCGTGGGTACGAGGCAGGACCCCGGCTTCGATCCAGATTTCGCGGATCTCGTCGAAGGCGCGGGCGTCGGGACGGCGCTTCTGGTTGATCACCGCCTCGCGGAAGATGCGCTCGCGCAGAGCTTCGTAGTAGTGATCGAGTTTCTTCTTGGCGGCCTCGTCCTCTTTTTCGTTGCCGGTGACGGGCAACTCGGCGGCGAGCTTCTTCTTGATCTCCTTGACCAGCGTGTAGCTCTCGGCCTTGGGATGCTTCTTGGTATCGAGAGCATCGGCGAGTTCGGCGCCGACTTTGCCTCGCAGGCCGTTATAGTAGGCATCATCGAATTGCGGGGGCTCGACCACGCGCTTGGGCTTGCCGACTTTCGCGCGCAGTTCGTTGATGGCGGCGCAGATTTTCTTGATCTCGGTGTGGCCGAACTCGATGGCGTCGACGACGGTTTCTTCCTTCACTTCCTTGGCGCCCGACTCGATCATCACGATGCCGTCGGCGGTTCCGACGACCATAATGTTGACTAGGCTCTCGCGCATCTCGTTGTAGGTCGGGTTGACGATGAACTGTCCGTTGACCAGGCCGACGCGCACGGCGCCGATGGGGCCGAGGAACGGAATGTCGGAGAGCGTGAGCGCGCAGGAGGCGGCGTTGATGCCGCCGACGTCCGGGTCGTTCTCGCTGTCGGCGGAGAGCACGAAGGCGATGACCTGGGTCTCGCACTTGAAGCCTTCGGCGAACATGGGCCGCACCGGGCGGTCGATCTGGCGGCTGGTGAGCACTTCGCGCTCGCTCATGCGGCCTTCGCGCTTGATGAAGCCGCCGGGGAAGCGTCCGCCGGCGTACGTGTATTCGCGGTAGTCGACGGTGAGGGGAAAGAAATCGATGCCTTCGCGCGGATCGGCGTTGGCGACGGCAGTGGCGAGAACGACGTTTTCGCCCAGGCGAACCACGGCGGATCCATGGGCCTGCTTGGCGAGTTTTCCGGTTTCAAATGAAATGTGTTTGCCGCCGGCAAGGTCGACTGTAATGCTGGTTGCTTCTGGTTTCATGATTTTCCTTCTGAGCCTACGGGTTAGCTGCGAGCTATGAGCTGTGAGCTATGAGCGAACAGAATCCAGAGCCATACAATGGGGCCGCCCCGCTTCTCGCCGCTTTTGCGAGACGTGGGATGCCGACGTCGTCCGATCGAATGGACACACGTCATCCTGGATGCTGTTCAAGAAGTTCGTTGCGCTTAGAAAACGCACGGATGGAAAGTTCCTCAATGCTGCGCCGTCTCACCGGAAACGGCTCGTCAGAAATGTGGGAGAAAGTTTCAAAGTTTCGAAAGTTTCAATGTTTCAAAGGTTTTGCCACCTTGAAACTTTGCCACCTTGCCACTTTGAAACCTGCTTCACCCTACTTGCGGATGCCGAGCTTGCCGATTACGGATTTATAACGCTCGGAATCGTATTTCTTGAGGTAGTCAAGCAAGCGGCGGCGCTTGCTGACCAGCATGAGAAGTCCGCGGCGCGAGCCGTGGTCTTTCTGGTGCGATTTGAAGTGCTCCGTCAAAAGCCCGATCCGTTCGCTGAGCAGAGCGATCTGCACTTCCGGACTGCCGGTATCGCTCGGATGCGTGCCGTAGCGGTCAATGAGGGATTTCTTTTGCTCTCTGGCTAGCACTAACCTGATGTGCTCCTGTTCTTAATCGTTTGTCTAGTGACATTTAGAGGATAGCACGCGGCGGGAATTGTCGTAAAGAGTCGAACCGGACTTCTCGATCCTGTGCCGTTACTTGAAATGGATCGTCAAAGACGCGCATCGCCGTCTCAAAGCCGGACGATCGAGGCTCGATGGCTCGCGGTTCCCTCTTTCGCATGTGGCATGAAAGGTGTCGCAAACGGGAGTCGACTCCCGCGACGCTGAGTCGGTATTTTACAGGCGAATGCGTCCGTGGCTGCAGGACTGGAGTTCTCTAGAAAATGCCGTTGGCGTTGAGGTGTTCGGAATATTTCTGGTCGGTCAGTTTTGTGTGGTTCACCAGCCAGTCGTTGAGAAAGTCAGCGACGGGCACGGAGGAAACGAAGCGGCCGGCAGCGATCTCCTGTTGAAATTGTTCCAGTCGCTTCAGGAGTTCCTGGTGCTCGAGGCGGTGGGACGGCAATTCCGGGTAGTGGGTTCTCTCCATCATCGATTCTTCTGTCGCGAAGTGATCCTGGGTGAAGCCACTTAGCTCCTTGACGATTTTCTCGACCATGACGGCACCCTTGCCGGCCGACATTGCCTCGCGCAGGGTCTTGACCAAAGCGAAGAGCTTTTGATGATCCGCGTCCAGGCGAACGACCTTCACGCTGCACGACGCATCCCAGGAAAGCATGGCCATGATTCGAATCCGCGAGTGCAATATCGGCAGGCCCGGTGGAAACGTGTGTGCAATCTGGAACGAAAGAGGCAACCGGAGTTGTTGAATTCCCAATTTGGATTCGCGAGTCACCCGACCGACGTGGCTTGTAGCGAAGTCAAGATCAGTCTGGCTTGGCCGATGAGTACCGTCAGGTGAGGTTATGCCTTGTCGGGTTGGGCTGTGCCTGGTGTGTCTGCTGGCGTGCGCTGCTGAGTTCTGGGCACAGGACTTAGGCAACATGCAGATCCACGGATTTGTCACGCAGGGCTTTCTATACAGCTCCAACAACAACTACCTGACGATGAATTCGAGCTCGGGCAGCCTGCAATGGACCGAAGGGGCCATCAGCCTGACCGATCCGGTGACCGACAATCTGCGCGTGGGCGTACAGCTCCACATGTTTCAGATGGGACAAGTTGGCGGGCCGAATGTGCAACTCGATTGGGCTTCGGGGGATTATCAGGTCAACGACAATCTGGGATTTCGCGCAGGCAAAGTCAAAATTCCGTTGGGGCTTTACAACGAGTCGCAGGTGGTGGACCCGCTGTTTCTCTGGATACTGCTGCCGCAGAGCATCTATCCCACCGACAACCGGGATTTCGACCTGGCAGTGCTGGGCGGCGAAGTATACGGAAGCATCGACTTGGGCAAGCGCGGCGGGCGCCTGCACTATAGCGGCTTCGCAGGCGAGAACCGCCTCGACGCCAATGGCGGCTACGTGGAGCAGTTGCAAGGCTATGGGCTGACGTTTCCGACTCCTCCTGGTGGAAAAGCGTATGGCGGGGATATGCGCTGGGGCTGGCGCGGGCTGATGGTTGGAGCGAGCGCGCAGTGCCAGGCGTTGGATGGAACGGGTCCAGACGGATCGCTTCACCTGCCGACCGATCTTAGCCTTGTTTATTTCGCCGACTGGAAGAGAGGGAGATGGGATGTTACGGGGGAATATATTCGCACTCCATTTGTAGCGCGGTTGACCATCGAGTCGACCGTGGTTCCGTTGCAGTTCGATCAGCGTGGCTGGTACCCGATGGTGATCTATCGGGTGACAGACAAATTGCATGTGGGCAGTTATTACAGCCACTACGTCAACAAGGCACAAGATACGTCGCTTCCGGCGAACTATGCGAAGGACTGGGCGATTTCAGGGCGCTACGACTTCAATGCTTATTTCTATGCGAAGCTGGAGAGCCATTTTCTTCACGGAGACGGGTTGGGTTACTACGCGAGCGTGAATCCGAATGGGCTGAAGCCGGATTCGAACATGCTGGCGGCGAGAGTTGGATTTGTGTTTTGAACGAGTGAGCTTCAATGAGGGCGGTTGGCAGAGTTCGGGCATGCGTACTAGGTTTTGGCATGATCTGCACTTGTGTCGCGGCGCGCGCGCAGGATGTGGTGATCGTGGTGAACCGGAATGTCACTCTGTCGGCGATCAGCGCGCAGCAACTGCGTGAAGTCTTCACCGGAGTACGCTCTCGATTGGGCGACGGGACGCGGGCGGTTCCTGTCGTGCTGAAAGGCGGACCGGCACATGAAGTTTTTTTGCGCAATCATGTTGGGGACAATCCGCAGGAGTTTCGCGCACGCTGGCGCAAGGCGGTATTCACCGGCGAAGGCGCCATGCCGAAAGAATTTGGGTCGGAGGCGGCTCTGTTGGATTATGTGGCGGTAACGCCGGGCGCAATCGGATACGTGAGCCGAGTACAAGAGGTGGTTGGAGTCAGGGTGCTGACGGTTACGCCGTAATTGTGGAGTGGCGGACGCATTCGTCCGCCCCCAAAAACTACACTCACTTAAGGGTTGAGGGCTGTTGGCAGGTAGGAATCTATCCCGCGAACGGATGCGTCCACGGCTCCATTACGGATCCAGGCAGGCGTCGGCGGAGGCGATGTCGCGGCGGAATTCCTGCTTGATGGGGATGAGGCCCTGGTCGGAGTAAAGTTCTACGGCGATGGTCGAGTGATTGCCCGAGCGGGCGTGGACGAGCAACTCGGCCCATCCGTCGGAGTCGGCGTCGAATTCGTTGAGGATCGTCTGGAAGTCGAGATGGTCGCCGAGGGAAGCCGGCGCGACGCCCTCGCGAAGATCTTTCGACCAGCTGGAGTCAGCGAAGAGCAGCGTGAGTTCGTCGGCTGTTTGTGCCTGCCTCTTCTTCTCCTGCTGTTTGAACCACGCGGTCATGAGAAATACGTTCGCGCCGGCGAGAGTCCAGCGGGCTCGGACGTAGAGACGTGGCGCGCCGTCGGGAGTAAGCGTGTAGGCGTGGACGTCGTAGTCGGTCTTCCCTTCTCCGCGGAGCAGGCCGTGGTCGGCGTGGAGCCATTCCTTGAGGCGCGGGCGCGCGCTGCCGATCGGCGATTCGGCGGCGACGGATCCGGGACTGCCGGCGTTGGCAACGAGTTCTGCGTCGATGCGGCTGACTTCCTGCTTCATGCGGGCGTTGAGCTCATTCTCAATCGCTGGGAACCAGCGGGAGACATTCCAGTCGGGAAGCTCGGAGATGTTCGAGTGCACCGGCGGATCGGCAGGCGCGACCGGATTGCGTCGAACGGCAAAATAATTTGCGCCGGAGGCGGCGAAAACTTTTTGCGGATCCGGCGGGACGGAGGCGAGAAAGCCGAGAGCGAGCGTGCATCCAGCGGGTGCGCTGATGACTCGGTCGATAGAGACGGGAATGGTAAGGCTGGGCGAGACGCTCAAGATCCATTGATCACCAGGCTGCGTGGCCTGAATAATCTTGGGGAAAAAGTGCAGCGATTGCTGGTCGGGCTCCCAGAGTTCTTGTAATCCGGCGAGCGGGGCGGCGGGATGCTCGGGGCCGGAGATCTTCGTGGGATTGCCGCCGCGGATCAGCGGGTTCGGAGAGAAGCGCGACTCGGTGTCGGCGGCGACCACGAAGACGACATGCGAGTCGTCGTAACGGGCGGCAACATAGGCCGGGCCGGCGGCGGTGAACCGGGCTTCGCCGGTGGGCTTGGGTGCGGCCTCGGCTGCTTCTTGCCTGGCTTTTTCTTCCTGCAGGCGGCGGATGCCTTCGCGCTCCTGCTTGACGAAGATGTTGCCTTCGGGCATGCGCTGGCTGATACCCCAGCGGTAGGCGGAGTACATGATTCCAAGATAGATGGCGACGGCAATCGCCACCCATTTGCGGTTCTTGCGACGCATGCTCGCTTAATTCTGAAGGATTTTTGTGAGTGGCGGCAGTGACTTTGGTTTTTCTCAGAAATACTTTCACCACGGAGGGCACAGAGGAAAGCACGTTCCCACTCTGTTTTCGCGAAAGAACGCCGAGACGATTGTGGCGAAGAACAGAGTTTGCTTCGGTCCTTGCCAGCGATGAAGCGGTAGGGCGGCGAAAGCTCCTACGACTAGTTGGAGAGCGTGAAGTTGACCGTTACCTGGGTCTCCATTTCGATCGGATTGTTGTTCAGTTGATACGGGCGGTACTTCCACTGCGTCACGGCCTCCATGGCCGATGGGGCAAGATCTGGATGGCCGCTGATGAGTTGAATATCTGCGACGTTTCCTTCCCGGTCAATCCTCACCTGCAGGACGACGACGCCCTGGATATGTTGTTCTCTGGCTTCGGCCGGGTAGTGAGGACTGACCCTGGAAATGAGCAAACCTTGCGAGACACCCTGCGATACGCGAATTCGTTGAGGCAACCGCGTGCCGGAGGGAGGCGTAGAAGCTATAACGCCGGTGACCGCGCCAGGATCGACATAGGCATCGGTGATTATTCCGCTCCCCGAAGGAGAAATGGCGAAATTGAGGCGGGCGGTTGTAGCGATTTCAGTTGGCTCGCCGTTCACCGCGTACGGCGTGTAACGCCACTGCTTGACCGCTTCGATCGCCGCCGGAGCCAGCATCGGATGTCCGCTGACAAGGCTGATCTTGTTCACTTCGCCGGAAGAACTTACTTGTATCACTAACAGAACGGAGCCCTCGATTCGTGCCTGTAAAGCCAGCGGCGGGTAAGCCGGTTCGACTTTTTCAGTTCGTTGGCTACGCATCAGGCCCTCGGGAACATGCACACTCGCGAAGCCGCCAAATATTTCTTCACCGTTGTCTGGAACGTCGCCACGCGTACCGTATGCCGCGGGCGGATCACCGGAAAGCGTGAAGTTGATCTGGATTTCGGTTTCGACGTCTACGGGCTCGCCATTCAATGTGTATGGACGGTACTTCCACTGCCTGACAGCTTCGATGGCAGCGGGTGCAAGCATGGGGTGGCCGCTGATAAGTTGGAGATCGGCCACGTCGCCATTCTTGTTGATGAAGGCTTTCAAGATCACCGTGCCTTGAATGCGGGCTTGGCGGGCGAGTTGTGGATAGATCGGGGCAACCTTTGTTTGCAGGAGTCCGCTCTCGATGCCGCGCGCTACCCGCACGCGCTCGGGCGCAGCTTGCGCTGCGCTGAAAGTAGTCAGAGAAATCAGAAGTAGCGACAAAACGGCGCGGAACTTCATGCGGAATCTCCAGTGCAGTCGCGGTCGGCACGATTTTACGCTGTTCCGGTTTGGATGCAACTTCATGCGCTGATTGCGAAGTGATGGTTGCTTCGACGCCGCCTATGAAGTTTTGCTACGTCCGATTTTGTTTATAAATTCGGTGACGGCCTTGAGTGTTGCTTCGGGTTGGTCGCGATAGGCGGAGTGGCGGCAATCTGGGAGCGATAGAGTTTCGACCGGGCCTGCGGCCTGGCGCATGATGGCTTCGACTTGCGCCATGGTGCCGTATTGATCGTCTTCTCCTTGAATCGCGAGAATAGGGCAGGTGATGCGGGGGAGAAATTCTTCGATGTTCCAGCGGCGGAAGTCGGGATGGAGCCATATGTTGTTCCATCCCCAAAAAGCATTGGCGGGGTCGCGATGGTGGCGCGCAAGCTTTTCGGGGAGATCGGTGGTTTCGAAACGGAGCTTGGCTTCGGTGATGCTGGCGATGCTGAGATCTTCGACGAAGACGTGCGGCGCGAGCAGCACGAGGCCGCGGAGATGATTGTGAACTCCGGCGTAGATGATGGCGATGGATGCGCCGTCGCTGTGGCCGATGAGAATGGGATTTTCAATGTGCAGTTGTGCGAGGAGATCGGGGAGCGCTTGCCGGGCTTCGTCGTGCATGTAGGTGACGGCGCGCGGCTCGGTGAGCGGATCGGAATTGCCCGAGCCGTAGCGTGAGTAGACGGTGACGGGGCATGCGGTGGCGGCGGCAACTTCGGAGGGAAATTTCTTCCAGAGCGAGATCGAGCCGAGGCCTTCGTGGAGGAATACGAGTTCGGGTACGTCGGTCAAGCGGCCGGGGATGCGAAGGACTTCGAGACGATGACCGCGGATTGTGAGGAATTGGGTTTGTGGAGTGGTCATTCCTAGTCTTAGTTTCGGTGTCCGCGGTCCGTCGGTTCTTTGTGATCTCAATGTTTTCGCTGCGATCTCGGCGGTAAAGCTTTTGACCGCAGAGGACGCGGAGAAAATCTCACGAATCACTCACTCGGGAGCGACCACTACGGCGTCTGCTCTCTCAAGGCTCACGACTTTCTTCTGCGATCTCTGCGGTAACAAGCTTTACACTGAGAGCGCCGAGAAATCCGCAAAATAAGCGCAAACCGCTCACGCACTTCAAACTTTGGTGTTCCCGCCAGCGAACCGCGCTGCATCCAACTCCCAAGATATCGTAAGCTATAAGAGTCAGGAGGACTGTGCGCTGCCCACGCTGCGGGAATGAGAATCCGGCGACGAACCGCTTTTGCGGCATGTGCGGCGGGACCTTGCTGGCTCCGCCGGAGCCGGTGGCGCAGAACGCGGAGTTTTCCACGAGAGCATCTTCCCCCGCCCCGCCGCCTTCCCTGCCCTCGTTTGATCCGGCGCCTTTGCCTCCACCGAAATCGGCCGAGCGACCAGTGGAGCGGGAGGAATCGCCGACGATCAGTGGGCCTTCTTTTCTGGGGCTGAATGAACCGCCACCGTCGCGATCGCGGCGAGGCAGCTTGAGCATCGATCCGCATTCGTCGTCGCGCGATCTCGATTACTTGCTTGACGACGAAGAGCCGCGAGGCGGCGCGGGCAAGTACATTTTGATCCTGGTCGCGCTGCTGGTTGCGATCGGATTTGGATATTGGCGTTTCAAGGATCAGGGACTGGCGTGGCTTAAGGGATCGAATAAGCCGTCGGCAGCGGCGACGGATGGAAATGATGGGAAATCTTCTGCGCCTGCTGGTGGCGGGAATACGTCTGCTCCGGCTTCTTCGACGCCGGCAATCTCGCAAGAGCCTGCGTCTTCATCTCCTACGCCGACTCCGAATGCAGGACCGGCTGCAGTGCCGGCTCAGCCGTCAACTACTCCGGGAGCGAGCGCACCGGCAGGCGCTAGTTCGAGTCCACCTTCAGAGACTGTGAAGGCGAATCCGCCTGCGGCGAAGACTGAGAAGTCAACCGACGATAGCGATGATGATTCCGATACCGCTGATAGTGCCGCGCCGCCCGCTGCTAAACCGAAGCCTGCTCCGGAGAGAGCTGCGCCCCGTACGAAGCCGTCGCCGGTGCTGGTGGGCAGCATGGATATGGTGAGCGAGGCTCAGAAGTATATTTACGGCAAGGGCGTGACGCAGGATTGCGACCGCGGCTTGCGCCTGCTCAAGCCTGCGGCGGACCGGGCGAATACGAAGGCGATGATCGAGATGGGAGCGCTGTATTCGGCGGGGCTGTGCACGCCGCGCGATCTGCCGACTTCTTACCGCTGGTTCGCTATGGCATTAAGGAAGGATCCGGAGAACTCGGCGGTGCAGTCTGATCTGCAGAAGCTCTGGGGCGAGATGACGCAGCCGGAGCGGCAACTGGCGATCCGGTTGAGTCAGTAGTTTCTGTTCGGAATTCCTTTTTGCTGAAATTTCGGATCCCCACGCTACCGCAAAATGCGTGGCTTGGATGGGCACTCGCACGCTTTTTGCAATCCAAAGAGTCAAAATCCCCACCTTGTCTCGCCAAAAACGCGAGACAAGGATGGGGCACCCGCTTCACATTGCACTCATTGACTTGCCGCTGACGCTGCCTTGCTGTTATGGTTTTCGCCGCAGCCCTTGGCTCGGAGGGCGGACTGCTCCCATTGTCAGTACGGTTTCGCGATCCAATTGGATTGCGGGGACTTATCCCATCCGAGCGGGCTTTCTGCACGTACTTTCTCTATAAGGAAGAGCGCATCGTTTGTCTGCTTCTGAACGACAAGGCATATCGCCCGACCTGGCTACGGTAACGGCCATGAAGTCGGGCGACCAGAGCGCCCTGGCGGAGCTCTACGACCGCTATTCCTCGGTCGTGTATGCAGTGGCTTTGCGGGTGTTGAACGATGCGGCGGCGGCGGAAGATGTGTTGCAGGAGGTGTTTCTGCAGCTGTGGCGGAATCCGAATGCATTCGATGCGGCACGGGGAAGTTTGGGCGCGTGGCTGGCGGTGATCACGCGGAACCGGGCGATTGATTCGGTGCGTAAGCGGCGTCCGGAGACCGATATTGAGGATGTGATTGTTTCGGTGGCTCCGGATTTGGCTAGCGAAGCAGACCGCTCGCGCGCGGCGGAGAAAGTGCGCGGCGTGCTCGGATCGATGCCGACGGCTCAGCGTAGTGCGCTGGAAATGGCTTATTTCGAGGGCATGAGCCACTCGGAGATTGCGGATAAGACGGGCGAGCCGTTGGGAACAATTAAGACTCGGATTCGCACGGGATTGATGACGTTGAGGAAAGCGTTTGGGACTTGAAAAAGGATGCGAGCCGAACGCGCGGTAGTGCGTCGCAAAAAGCGCGACGCTTCGCGCGGCTCGCTCAGATCCTTCGGCGGACAAAAAGCGTCCGCCTCAGGATGACAGACAAGATTTAATGGCTGAACACGAACAATTCGCCGAGGATCTGGCGCTATATGCGCTAGGCGCGCTTGCGGGAGATGAGCGCGCGGTCCTCGAGAAGCATCTGGCAACGTGCAGCAGCTGCCGGCTTGAGCTGGAGCAGCTGCGCGGAGACGGAGCTTTGTTGGCGATGTCGACTGTGGGGCCGAAGCCTCCGGCGCGGGCGCGGCAGAGATTGCTGGATGCGGTGGCGAAGGAGTCTCTCCCCACGCTTTCCGAAGCCCACCCTTCGAAAACCGCGAAGGGTGGGGCACCCGGTGTTTCGATTGGTTCACGTGGGTCGTGGTGGGGATGGCTGGGTTGGGCTGCTACGGCGGCGGTGATTGTGTTTGCGGCTTCGTTGTGGAAGGAGAATGAGGCGTTGCGGGCTGGACTTGCATCGGCCACGTCGCAGGCTGCGGAGAACGCACGACAACTGGAAGAAATCCGGCGAGTGGCGGCGCCGATCATCGAGCCCGAAGCGCAGCGGGTGACACTGGTTGCGGTAAAGACTCCGCCACAGCCGCAGGGCAAGGCGTTCTATCTGCGGAATCGCGGGACGCTGGTATTTGTCGCGAGCAACATGCAGCCACTGCCTCCGCAGAAGGCGTATGAGCTGTGGCTGATTCCGGCGCAGGGCGCGCCGATTCCTGCTGGAGTGTTCAAGCCGGACGCGCATGGCAGCGCGACCGTGGTGAATCCGCCGCTGCCGGCTGGTACGGAAGCGAAGGCATTTGCGATTACCGTGGAGAATGAAGCGGGAGCGACCACGCCGACGATGCCGATCGTGATGATGGGAACGGGCGAATAATCGGACCGCGTTTACACTTCTCATGATCTTGCGGGCGGATCGCACGCGAACCTCTAATTTGGCATCTAATTGAGGAATGGCCCCGAGATCGAGAACCAGCCAAGACTTTTCCTTCTTTATTCCTAATCAACTCGGGCGCGCTGCGAGCTTGGTGCTGCTGCTCGCATGCACCGTGATCGCGCTGGGGCAGAGCTCGAAGTCCGGCGAAAACTTGAACCACAAGCCGGGCAAGCACGAGCCGATTGAGGGCGTGCCAAATTTTGGCGAGGTCACTCCGACGCTGTATCGCGGTGGGCAACCGACGCGCGAGGGGCTCAAGGTGCTGGCGAAGATGGGGATCAAGATTGTCGTCGATACTGGCAGATCGGATCGTGACGAAAAGCTACTGAAAGGCCTGGGCCTGCGCTATGTTTCGATGCCATGGTATTGTCCGTTTCCGAAGGATAAAGTGATGGCCGAGTTTCTTCAGCTTCTCAAGGAAGATCCCGGGGCGAAAACATTTGTGCATTGCCGCCTGGGTGAAGACCGTACAGGAATGATGATCGCCGCGTATCGCATGGCCGAGCAGGGGTGGACGCCGGAAGAGGCGATGGATGAGATGCATGAGTTCGGCTTTGGGGCGATGCATCACGTCATTTGCCCGGGGCTGGCGCGGTATGAAAAGCATTTTCCTGAGCATTTGAAGAAGGACAAAGCGTTTAAGGAACTGCATCAACCGGTACAAGCTGTGGAATAGAGCCATCGAGATTATTTTGTTTTCTGCGCACTAGCGGATACGGCGCCGGACAGTTTGATGTAATGATCGGCAAACGTCAAGAATGTCGGCCAGTTTGGGCCGGTCGTATGACCGAAGGCGTGCTGGCGGAAGGCAATCTCGCCGTCGATCAGGGCGGTTTCCTGCGTCGGCATTTCGGTTGATCCTAAGTCTTTTTTCCCCAACAAACGATAGACAGGACCCGCGCCCACTGCGGCGAGGAACATGCCTCTAGCGTCGACCCATCCGCCTTCGACCTGCTGCGAGCCGCTGCTGATAAAGACTGGGCGCGGCGCGCACAGCGCGATGAGTTCGTGCGCATCGACTGGGAGATCGTTCGGCGTGAGTGGGCCGGCGTATTTGAGAAAGTTGCCAGCCATCCAGTGATATTCGGAAGTGGAGGCGACGTTTTCTACTTGCTCTCCGAATTTGCGGCGAAGAATTTTTGCGCCGCCCTCGCCGGATGAGCCGATGAATCCGATGACGAAACGTGGGTCGTAGGCCATGGCGACGAGCGCGGCCTTGCCGTAGCGCGAGAGGCCCTCGATGCCGACTTGTTTTGCGTCGACAGATTTGTCGGTTTCGAAGTAATCGAGCGCGCGGGTTGCTCCCCAGGCCCAGGCGCGGAGCACGCCCCAATCATCCAGATGACGTGGTTGGCCTTTGTTCGTCAAGCCGATGATGCCTTGCGTCAGACCCTCGCCGCTGTCGGCTTGCACGCTGGTGGGAAGAAGGATGGCATAGCCCCATCCTTTGGCGAGCACGAGTTGCTGCCACGGCGGAGTCGTGCCGTTGTAGGCGGCCCATTGAGCGTCGGTAAAGCGCTTCTTGATTGTGGCGAGGATGGCGGGGTCCAGGCCGAACTCGAACATGACCGGGACTGGGCCGACGGCGTTGGCTGGCGTGGTCAGCGAGAGTTGGATGTCGACTGAGACCTGCGGGTATGCGGAGTTGTCGACGTGGCCGATGAGCTTCTTGGTGACGGCCGCATAATCGCCGACCGCTTCTTTCGTTGTGCTGACGACTTCCCAATTTACTTTCGGAGTGTTCGTGGGCATGCGGCCGTAAATATCGCGGTCGAAGTCTTCGGCAATCTCGGGCCGACGCTGCTTCCACCACATGTCGGAGTTGATGACTTTCTGGCCGTTCTTCAGAGTCAGCGGATCGGGCAGTGTGTACGGCGGAACTTTGGATTCGTCTGTGTTGGCGGCGTTGGGAGACTTAGGGTCGCCGTCGGGGCCGCGGCGCAGCAAGCTGATGTGCAGGTCGTCCATCACGCGCTGGTGGTCTTGCTCGGAAGTGAGCCGGGCCGGTGGGAGCTGCGTTGTCTGCGACTGGCTCAGCACAGTGGTTGCACAAAGGAAAGCGGCAGAGATGGCGAAATTAAATACTTGGTGCAAATTCACAGTTGTCTCGAATCGGCCAGAGCTTGCAGGTACACGTTAAGTTCTTCCTCATCACATAGGAAGGTAAAGAATCATAAAATACAGCTTGGCAGAACGGTATGAAGAAAAGAAGAAGTGCTAAGAGTCTCATCCTTGAAGACCCGGAGGCGCATCGACTGGCCCAGATGATTGCCGAATTAACCGGCGAAACGATCTCGATCGCCGTGACGCAGGCGCTGCGGGAGCGTTACGACCGATTGCAAAATCGGCGGGGCATAGCGAATGTGGAAGAACTGCTTGCAATCGCCGATCGCGCGGCGGCGCTTCTGAAGCGTCCTTACCCAGATCACGCGGAGATTCTGTACAACGATCTTGGTCTTCCCAAGTGATGCTTGGAAGGGGCTGCGCTTATTGCCCCGAACCACTGCCAACTACAAATGCGCGCAATTTTGCGGTTCCGATTACCTTGCCGTCGCTTTCGGCCGACCACGTCAGCGTTTGCCATGTATCTTTCGCTATTTTTGGCGGCGTTAGCGTCAACTGAATTGGAAACGAGTCATGAGCCGCGACCATGAAGGCTGTCGTGTCGGGCTTTTGTTGCCAGCCTTCCGGCAGTTCCGGGCGCACTGACACCTGTCGGGGAGAATCGGTATCGTTGCGAATGAGCAACGGTACCCACAGCCTGTCGCCGGGCCTGACTTGCGCCTCAGGCGCATACAAGTTGGCCAGATGCTCGATGTTGTGCGCCTTCCAAAACTGCTGGTAAAACGCCCAGGGTCCGCCCAACTCAAATGCCAGGCCCGGCGGCGGCGCTTCATATCCGCGGGCGCGGGCGTAAGGAATGGGACCGGGGGTGATCGCTTCGAAAACGTCGCCGGTGCGCGTGCCGCCAACCAGCGACTTGGCAAGAATCAGCGTAAGCGGCATCTCCGAAGACGCCTTGATTTCGGCTTCGGACATATCCAGCTGAGTCTTGTAGATGTGCCAGGCGTCGGCTTCGATCTGCGCGTACGGAATTTTTCGCGACGGTGAAATGTCGCCGGTTGGATACTCGGGGCCGGATCCTTTCAAGAACTCGAAGTGCGTGGCGTCGGTGAAGTAGTAGAGTTTTTTCGGCTGCCAGGGGCGAAGGCCTTCTCCGTAGTTGCCATAGGTCTGAGGCCTTTGCGGCGCTTCGATTTGTTCGGGAAACGCCAGCGGATTGCCCGCCAGATCGAAGGCTTCGGTCGCGATCACCGCGGATGCCTGGTGGTCGTCGTGGTTCTCTCCTACCACATAATCGGGAAGCCAGGTGAAGACGACTTCCGGCCTCGTAAGGCGGATGAGCCGGACCACGCGCTCCAGCGTCTCTCCATGGCCCCAGGTTTCTAGCGAGTGCAGCACGTCTTCGTCCGGAGTGTCGTAGCCGTGAAGAAACCAGACGTCGTTGATGCCGAGCGATGCCAGGGAGTGACGGGCTTCCATCTCGCGGATATCAGCGAGAGTGGCGGCTTGCTCCTGACCGACGGCGTTTCCGCCGGAGTTGCCGCGAGTGCCGAAGACGACGGAGACGCGCTTGTGCTGCTGTTCGATCACTTTCGCGAGATAAGCAGAGACGGCGGTATCGTCGTCGGGATGCGCGATGATGAGAAGGATGTCGGCTTTGTAGCGCGGGTCGGGTCGGGGAATAGAGGCGGGCGCGGTTTGAGAACGAATTGGCGGGGCGAGAATGAGAGCGAAGACAAAAAAAGCGCTAAGAAGTCTCATTGGGTTCACTACTGCACTGTGTTTTCGATAGGCATTCATTTTTCAATCACGCGTGGCGCGATGGGTTCGGCGGGTCGCCCCTACGCTCCGATCGCAAGTCAGCCGCTACTTCCCAGTTGATTAGCATAACGATCAGCGGCTTCTTCAAAACCGCCATTTTCAGAACTGATCAACGCATAGAAGTTCTCGTCCAGTGCATTTAGATCGCTTTTGGGGATCTTTGCCAGATATTCCTGTCGGCTTTGTCGCTGTCTTGGATACTCTGCGCCGAAAAGCCTTATTGCCGACTGAACGACCATAGCAATACGCCTCTGTCCTATTTCGCGGAAGCCTTCTTCTGCTTCAGGAGCGAGCACACCCGTCGAGTTCCAAAACAGTTGGTAAAATCCGCCGTTGCAAACCTCCGACTGGCAGAAGTGCGCTGCAAAGAGCAGAGCAGAACCTCTCGGAACCGAATTAAAAGTTTGGCGAAAGACCTCATATCCCTCGCCTATTTCGATCACAGTCCAAATTGGCTCGACGATCTGCCAATAACCAGCCATAGCTATCTCCATCGCGCCTCACGCACCGGACAGCCCAGAGCGGCAGTCTCTACAAGTGCATCTACACCTCGTCTTGCTCTTTCAATTTTGCGATCACGCTGAAGTCTTCGAGCGTGGTGGTGTCGCCTTTGACTTCGCCGCTGGTGGCTAGTTCGCGGAGGAGGCGGCGCATGATTTTTCCGCTGCGCGTTTTGGGCAGCGTGTCGGTGAAGCGGATGTCGTCGGGTTTGGCTAGGGCTCCGATTTCTTTTGCTACCCATTTGCGTAGCTCTTCTTTTAGGGCGTCGGTGGGTTGTCTTCCCTGCTCCAGCGTCACGAACGCTGAGATTGCCTGACCTTTCAGATCATCGGGACGACCGACTACCGCAGCTTCTGCTACGGCTTCGTGCGCTACCAGCGCGCTTTCTACTTCCATTGTGCTTAGGCGATGGCCGCTGACGTTGAGCACGTCGTCGACCCGGCCCATGATCCAGTAGTAACCGTCTTTATCTTTCCGGGCGCCGTCACCGGTGAAGTAGACACCGGGAATTTGCGACCAGTAATTCTTTACGTAGCGGTCGGGGTCGCCGTAGACCGTGCGGAGCATGCCGGGCCACGGGCGCTTGAGAATGAGGAATCCGCCGGAGCCGTCGGGGACGGGATTGCCGTCCATGGTGACGATTTCAGGGACGACTCCAAAGAACGGCTTTGTTGCCGAACCAGGCTTGGTTGCGATTGCGCCGGGGATCGGCGTGAGCATCATGTGGCCGGTTTCGGTTTGCCACCAGGTGTCGACGATGGGGCAGCGGTTGCCGCCGATGGTTTCGCGATACCACATCCAGGCTTCTGGGTTGATGGGTTCGCCGACTGTGCCGAGCAGTCGCAGGCTCGACATGTCATGCTTGTTTGGCCACTGGTCGCCCCACTTGATGAAGGTACGAATCGCCGTGGGCGCGGTGTAGAAGATGTTGACTTTGTGGCGCGCGATGATCGACCAGAAGCGGTCAGGCTCGGGGAAATTGGGCGCGCCTTCGTACATAAGGCTGGTCGCGCCGCTTTGCAGCGGGCCGTAGACGATGTAGCTGTGGCCGGTGACCCATCCGATGTCGGCGGTGCACCAGTAGGTGTCTTCTTCTTTTAAGTCGAAGACGAGTTTTGTGGTGAGGTATGTGCCGACGGAATATCCGCCGGTGGTATGCACCACCCCTTTCGGCTTACCTGTTGTGCCCGAGGTATAAAGAATGTAGAGGGGATGCTCGGCATCGAGCGGCTCGGCGGGACAAACATCGCTGGCCTTCGCCATCAGCTCGTGCCACCAGTGATCGCGGCCGGATTGCATGTTGATCGGTGTACCTGTGCGCTTGTAGACGACAACGTGCTTCACGCTGGGACAGGACTTCAAGGCTTCTTCGACTGCTGGAAACAGTTTTACTTCGCCTCCGCGACGAAATGATCCGTCTTGCGTAATCACAGCAGATGCTTGCGAGTCGTGGATGCGGTCGATGAGCGCGTTGGAAGAAAATCCGCCGAAGACAACCGTATGCGGCGCGCCGATACGGGCGCAGGCCAGCATGGCGATGGCGAGTTCCGGTGTCATGCCCATGTAGATGGCGACGCGGTCATTCTTCTTCAACCCAAGAGCCTTTAGTACGTTGGCGAACTTTTGCACTTCGCGATGCAGTTGCTGATACGTCAGCGTGCGAACTTCGCCAGGCTCGCTCTCCCAAACGATGGCAGCTTTGTTCTTGCGGTGCGTCACGACGTGGCGATCGAGGCAGTTGTATGACAGATTGATCTCCCCACCGACGAACCACTTGGCCCATGGGCAATTCCATTCCAGAACCTTGTCCCACTTTTTGAACCAGTGCAGCTCGTTGGCGATGCGCGACCAGAATTTGTCGGGCTCGTCGACTGACTCCTTATAGAGCGCTTCGTATTCGGCGAGGCTCTTGATGTGCGCCTGGCGGCTGAACTCGGCGGGCGGCTCGAACTTGCGCTGCTCCTGAAGGATGGAGTCGATGCTGGTGGACTGGGGTAGAACCGCGGCTTTGTCAGCCATGATAAGAAAACCTCGACCTGGAGATCGCTTTCGATTAGCTAGCGCTATGAAATTCGCGAGTTCATTCTACACACCGCAAGCGCTGGTGTGGGCGGGCTAAAATCTTTTAACCACAGAGGACACAGAAGCCACAGCGGAAGACAGGGAGGAGTTCACTGATCTAGAAAACGAGCACGCGTTTCCGGGGTGGGAAGCGGGCAGGAGTCGCGCCGGCCGAAGATTTTGTAACGATTGTGCGCTACGACTCCGTAGCCCCAGTCGCGAAGCCAGCGCGGCATGAAGCGCAGTTTGAAACCTGCTATCGGCCACATTCCCGGCAGATGGTTCAGAATGAATATGACCGCGTCGGAGCGCGCTAAGAGCGTTTCATTCGGCTCGTTTTGGTTGAGGACTACGTAGAGGGTATCCAGATCGGCGGCGTTTGCGTTGTGACGAGACAGAATGTTGGCAGCCAGCGGACTCTGCAATGCGGCGAAGCGAAAGATGGCTTTGCGATCGCGGCGAAGGATGAACTGTACCAAGCGGTTGCAGAGTCCGCAGACGCCGTCGTAGAGCAGGATGGGATTGGACATTCTCTTCCCATTGATTGCAGCATTCGGCCGACGGAAACGCAACCCGACAAGACAAATCGACAACTGAATCAGAGTGAGGGCGAGGCTCGTCCCTTGCGGGTATATGATTTTAGAAAAGACTCGCCGACGCATGACAGCGAGCCTCGATGGAGGAGGTTCTGCATGAGTGCCATCCAGCTTTCCATCAACGGGCGTTCTTACTCTGTGGACGCCGATCCGCAAACGAGCCTGCTGACCGCGCTGCGCGATCATCTCGATTTGACTGGCAGCAAGTACGGATGCGGCGAGGGGCAATGCGGCGCCTGCACGGTGCTGATCGATGGAAAAGCGCAGCGGTCGTGCGTTACCAAGGTCGGCGCGGTGGCGCAAAAGCAAATCACTACGATCGAGGGCCTGGCACAGGGCGATCAGCTCCATCCGGTACAGCACGCGTTTCTGGAAGCTGGCGCGATGCAGTGTGCTTACTGCACTTCGGGCATGATCATGTCGGCGGTGGCGCTGCTGCGGCAGAATGCGCAGCCGAGTGACAGTCAGATTATCGACTTCATGGACGGGAATGTTTGCCGGTGCGGGACGTATCCACGGATCGTGCAGGCTGTGCATATCGCAGCAAAGGCTATGACGGGCAGCGGAAAAGGGGCGGGGCGATGAGCACAAAATCGGAAATGCCATTGCATATCGAGCCCGAGCGGTACGAACTCTCGGCCGCGGCACCTTACCGGTTTGATCTTGACCGCCGCGAATTCTTTCAATTTCTGGGCGCAGGATTGCTGGTTGTTTCTGCTTTGTCGACTGCGCGAGCGCAGGAGTCGGGCGGGGGAGCACGGCGACGCGGCGATTCCCTTCCCCAGGAAATTGATGCGTGGCTGCACATTGGCGAGGACGGCAAGGTGACGGTGTTCACTGGAAAAGTTGAAGTTGGGCAGAACATTCGCACCTCGCTGACACAGGCGGTCGCCGAAGAGCTGCACGTGCCGCTCGCCAAGATTGAGATGGTGATGGGCGATACGCAGCTCACGCCGTTCGACATGGGGACTTTTGGCAGCCGCACGACGCCGACGATGAATCTGCAACTGCGGCGAGTGGCAGGCGCGGCGCGCGACACTTTGATTGAGTTGGCTGCGGCTCAATGGAAAGTTAATGCTGCACAGCTTGTGGCGCGCGACGGAAAGATTAGCGATCCGAAGTCTGGAAAATCAGTGGAATATGCGGCTCTGATGAAAGGCCAGCAGCTGGCGCAGACTCTGCCGGCGGAGGATCCACTGATACCCGCGGCGAAGTGGACGGTCGCCGGACAGTCGACGCCGAAGGTGGATGGCCGGGATTTCGTGACTGGCAAACATCGTTACCCGTCGGATCAGAAGCTCCCCGACATGCTTTACGGAAAAGTGGTGCGGCCGACGGCGTTCAACGCAAGCCTCACGTCGCTGGACACGTCAAAAGCCGAGCAGATGGGGGTAACCGTCGTGCATGACGGCAATTTCGTAGGTGTGGCTGCGGCGAACAGCGATTTAGCAAGGGCCGCCGCCGACGCCATTCGCGCTGAGTGGAAGGCCGATCCGCAGCCTTCGAGCAAAGAATTGTTCGATTATCTGCGGAAGAATGCGGTTCAGGGAAAAGATCCCTCCGGTGATGGCGACCATTTCGAGATTGGCACGATCGATCAGGCGATGGCCGCGGCCGATCACAAATCGCAGCAGACCTATACCGTTTCCTACATCGCGCATGTCCCGCTCGAACCCCGCGCTGCGCTGGCGAAGTGGGATGGCGACAATTTGACCGTGTGGACCGGGACGCAGCGGCCCTTCGGTGTACGTGGGCAACTGGCCGAGGCATTTCGGATGCCTGAAGACAAAGTTCGCGTGCTGATGCCCGACACGGGCTCAGGCTATGGCGGCAAACATACGGGGGAAACGGCGATTGAGGCGGCGCGGCTGGCGCGGGCGGCGAAGCGTCCGGTGAAAGTGGTGTGGACGCGCGAAGAGGAATTCGCTTGGGCGTACTTTCGGCCGGCGGGTGTAATCGATGTGAATGCCGGCGTGCGCGCGGATGGCACTCTCACGGCGTGGGAGTTTCACAACTACAACTCGGGCTCGGCGGGAATCCGGACATATTATGAAATTCCAAACCAGCGAATTATTTTTCATGAAACGGAATCGCCACTGCGGCAGGGATCGTATCGCGCGCTGGCGGCGACGGCGAATCACTTTGCCCGCGAATCGCACATGGACGAACTGGCGCACGCGGTAAAGATGGATTCGCTGGAGTTTCGATTGAAGAATCTGAAAAACGAGCGGTTGCGCGCGGTGTTCGAGGCGGCGGCGAAAAAGTTCGGGTGGAGCGCGAGCAAAGCTGCCGGCCACGGCTTCGGTATGGGCGGTGGATACGAGAAGTTGGGAAATATCGCGACGTTTGCCGAGGTGAGCGTCGATCGCAAGTCGGGTGAGGTGAAAGTTCTGCGCGTGGTGTCGGCGTTTGAGTGCGGGGCGATCGTGAATCCTGACAACTTGCGCAATCAGATTGAAGGATCAAACGTGCAAGGACTCGGCGGCGCGCTGTTTGAGGCGATTGAGTTTGAGAATGGAAGGATTCTGAATGGGCGGCTGTCGCAATATCGCGTGCCGCGGTTCAGCGATGTGCCGCCGGTGCTGGAGACGGTGCTGTTGGATCGGAACGACATTCCATCGGTCGGTGCGGGAGAGTGCCCGCTGATCGGCCTTGCCCCGGCGATCGCCAACGCGATTTTCGACGCATGCGGCGTGCGGCTGCGAGCGTTGCCACTGGTTCCCCATGGATTGAAGGCGAGCTGATCTCCATGCGGCTTGTCACGACTGTGGTCACGACTAGCGGAAGCGGCGAATGAAGAGAGTGTGACGCTCGGAGCGGTAGTAGCCGACCACGTAGATGGTCGCTTTGCCGGTAGTCGAATAGATGACCTGGCGTATGCGCAGAATCGCGGCGCCCTTGTGAACACCTAACAGTTGCGCGATGTTCGTGTCTGCGGCGGTGGCGTCGATTTCTTCGTCGGCGTAGGCGAGTTCGACGCCGTAGTCGTGCTTGAGCGTAGAAAACAGCGAACCCCGGCCAAGCGGCGAGTCAACCAGGCCGGTGAAATCGGTAGCCGGCAGATAGCAGGTCTCGAGCGCAAAAGGATCGTCTTCCGTCAGGCGGAGCCGTTCGATCTTCACCAGCGGACTGCCTGCCGGAAGCCGCAGCCGCGCGGCCACTTCCTGCTCGTCCTCCACAACCTTCGCCACCAGCACGCGTGATCGCGGCGCCAGGCCGCGGCTGGCCATGTGTTCGGTGTAGCTCATCAATTTATTGAAGTGAATCTTGGGAGCGGCCACGAAGGTTCCAGCGCCGCGGCGGCGCTCGACGATGCCCTCGCGCTCCAGGCCAGCAAGGGCGTGGCGCGCAGTCATGAGGCTGACCTTGTGCGTCCGCGCCAGCTCTCGTTCGGAGGCGACGGCATCGCCGGGACGGAGCTCGGCCGCGTCGATCCGCTTGCGGATCGAGTTCTGGATGCGCTTGTAGACCGGCGTTCCGTTGCGGTGATTGCCTGACATAAATCGTTTCACTAGGGTAGCGTGCGCGCGAATCCGCCCGCAATGGCAAGTCGTGTCCCTATGCTGGCGTGTTCTGCTATATAGCTGAAGTCGGCCTTCGTGTAAAGGCGAAAAATGCCACAAACGGCGTTGCCAGCCAAAATCGCCGCCAAATTGCTATAGAGCGGGCCGTGCAGGCAAGATTTGTGTAATTCATGGGCGGACGCCTTCCGGATTCCTAATTAGTGATCCCGCGCAGTGTTTAGGCGCATAAATCCCGCTGCTAAATCGATGTGGCGATATCGGCTCCGTAACGGGTTTTGGGCACGACGAATTGATCGATATAGAGCACTTTCCCATCGTGGGAACAAGTTTTCCACAGGCTAACGTATTTTCTTCTTGACCGCGATTGCCAATGTGCTATATAGCATAATCCCATTGTATTAGACCCTGCTCTGTGGGGAACGACCTGCGTCACGAAGTGCTCTCTCTCAGGAGGCCGTGGAAATGAAAAAGACAGCGTTGGGAATGCTGGTGGTGTTGCTGGTGCTGGGGCTTTCGGGCCTCCTCACATCGGCATGGGGCCAGGAAGTTACCGCGGCGGTGGTCGGCACCGTGACCGACCCAAGCGGTTCGGCGATTAAAGGAGCTACCGTAACCGCAACGGACACCGAGCGCGGCACAGTGTGGACGGCGACCACGAATGAATCTGGCGCGTATAACCTGCCGCGTCTCCCAGTTGGTACATATTCGGTAAAGGTAACCGCCACAGGTTTCCAGACTGCGGTGCAGCAGGCCTTTACGTTGGTCCTCAACCAGACGGCGCGTGTCGATGTGCAGATGAAGGTGGGCAAGATCAGCGAGACCGTGGAGGTCACGAGCGCGGCTCCGGTCTTACAGACGGAAGACGCCCAGGTGGGTAGCGTAATGGATGCGAACAGCATCACGAACCTGGCGCTCACGACGCGCAATTATGTGCAGTTGACGTTGCTGACGCCGGGGTCGCTTTCTGTAGATCCGCAGAGCATGAATACAGGATCGAACACGGCCGAGGAAGGCGGGCGCCCGTACATCAATGGCAATCGCGAACAGTCCAACAACTTCTTGTTGGACGGTGTGGATAACAACCAGGCTTCCGACAACCTTCTCGGCTTTACTCCTTCTCCCGACGCAATCGGAGAATTCAATCTCATTACGCAGAATGCCTCGGCGGAGTTCGGCAACTTCAATGGCGGAATCGTCAACGCGATTATTAAGTCCGGAACCAACCGGTTCCACGGCGATGTTTTTGAGTTCTTCCGCAATGATTATTTCAATGCGAACACTTGGGCGGATGGGTTAACGGCGGGGACTACGGGCGTTGTTCCCACCCCAAAGGTTCGCTGGAACATGTTTGGGGGAACACTCGGCGGACCGATTATCAAGAACAAGCTATTTTTCTTTGCCGACTACCAGGGCGGGCGGTTGGACCACCCCTCGACGTCTAACTACATCACCGTGCTGACTCCTGACGAGATCGGTGGCAACTTCAGCGCTCTCGGCACGCAGCTATACAACCCATGCGCTGCTGGCACTGGCGGAACATCAGGTACACCCTGCTCGATTCTGGACCCCGCCTCTCGCCCGGCGTTCGCAGGTAACATCATCCCCGCGGCAAACCTTGATCCGGTCTTTAGTGCATTGACTTCGAATCCGCTCTATCCCAAGTCTGTAATTACGTTTCCAAGCGGTTTGGGCGGCGCACTGAACACACAGGCCACACAATTCAACTCCGATCAAGGCGATCTCAAGATCGACTATGTCATTTCTGCAAAAGACCACATGTTCGGCCGGTTTTCCAAGGGCGACCAGTACGATCCAAGGAGCAACACAATCGCGCTGCTTGGTAACTCGGTCAATGCGGCCTATCTCATTAACGGTGCCCTGGACTGGAGCCATGCGTTCACTCCAAACCTGCTGAATGACGCGCGCTTTGGGAAAAATTACGTAAAACTGCCCACAGGTCTGACCACGTTCAACGGATCGGTTGGAGCTCTGGGAACAACCATAGGAATTGACCAGGGCAACCCAAACGGTATTAATGGACTCCCCGAGTTGGCCTTCGGCGGCGGTTCGATCACAAACATCAACGCTGGGTCGCTGACCAGTCTGGGTGCGGCGGATGTGGTTCAAAAATTCTCGTCAACCGTCACCCAGTTTGACGATGTTTTGGTCTATACGCACGGCCGTCATGTCATAAAGACTGGCTTCCAGACCAATCGCTATAACATTAACGTGTTCTACAGCGGCAACGGCGGCGAACTGGGCGCTGAGGTCTTCGGCCTTGGTCCCGGCGGAAACTATTCCGGCAACGGCTCGGGCGGCGATCCTGCAGCCGACTGGGCCCTTGGCTTGCCGCAAGATGTGGGCCGGGGAACAAGCAGCGGCGGCTGGCACCAGCGTGACTGGCTCTTCGCCGGGTTCGCGCAGGATGACTGGCGCATCACAGACCACCTGACCCTGAACCTTGGTCTGCGCTACGAAGCTCGCACTCCTTGGGTGGAACTAAACAACCGCCAGGTCGGCGTGAATGAACTCACTGGCGCACTGGAATTCGTCGGCAATACTCCAGTTCCCACCGGCATCGTCGGTTCTAACGGGTTCAGCCGCGGCGTTTACAATTCGACCTACGGTTTGCCAGACTTCCAGCCGCGTTTCGGATTTGCCTGGAGCCCGGCCTTTGGCGGAGGCAAGACGGTCATCCGCGGCGCGTTCACCGTGTCGTCTTATCTGGAAGGCACGGGTACAAACCTCCGCCTCACGCAGAACCCTCCATTTACTCCTCCGCAGGTGGAGGCTTCAAACGTGGCGACCGGTACGGCCTACAGCACCGGTACGGCGTTCTCGTTTGCAGCTCCGCCCACGGGCGACCCTTTTATCGGCGCAACCCTGCTGACATGGCAAGGCACGGTTCAGCCTTCCATCGCCGATCAGTGGAATCTTTCGGTGCAACGGCAAATTGCCAATAACACCACGATTCAGGTCGGCTATGTAGGCCAGCGAACGACCCATCTGATGGTCCCTGAATGGTTATCGCAAGGACAATTGGGGCCCGGCGGGACAGTGAGCTACCCATTGATCGGCGGTCAAAATCCGGCAGGCACAGTCATTAATGGGGTTACGACAAACGGCGTTACTTACGGTCCGAACGGCTTGGGCAATGTGAAGAACACCGCCTCAGTCGGCAACATGAACTACAACGCTCTTCAGGTTGTCCTGCAAAAGCGCTTCAGCCACGGACTGGAAGCGCAGGTTGCCTATTCGTACCAGAAATGCATGACCAATGATGATGGGTACTACGGAACCTGGGGAGCGGCCACACAAGCTGGACCGTCAGGCAATTACTGGCAGGATCTCTACAATCCCAACGGTGATTACGCACGCTGCTACTGGGATTCAACTCACTTGCTCAGCGCTTACGCGGTTTATGACATCCCCTTCGGTCGTGGCAAGCGCTTTGGCAACAATATGCCGGCAGCCGTGAATGCCATTGCTGGCAATTGGTCCATTAATCCGATCGTGTCCATTCACACCGGTTTCCCGCTTTCGCTCTATGGTGCCGGGGATTCGGGAACAGGTAGCCCGGAAAACCGCCCTGACTGCCTTGGCCCTGTTACTTACCCCAAAACGGTAAGCTCTCAGGGTCTTCAGTGGTTTGGGCAGGCGTCTTTTGCTAACGCGGCTCCCGGGACGTTCGGGAACTGTCCCGCACAAGGCCCGGTCATTGGTCCCGGATATACAAATTTCGACATCAGCCTGCAAAAGAACTTCCCGATCACGGAGACCATGAAAATCCAGTTCCGTACGGATTTTCTGAACGCATTCAACCACCCGAATTTCGGCGTGCCGAATGATTCCTGTTGTACCGGTACGTTCGGAGTCACCAGTTCCACGCAAGATCCGCGCCAATTGCAATTCGCTTTAAAGTTTTATTTTTGACGGTCGTTCAGGCGGGGCAGACGCTGCGTTTATGCGTCTGCCCCGTTTTCAATTATGATTTCGTAATATGCTTCTTCCCCGTTTCGCGTCCTCGATCTGTTTCTTATTCCTGACGGGCGCGTTAAGCCAGTCGCAGACTTCTGCCATACCAGCTCCTGACACTGCTTCCGCAGCCAAGAGAGCAATTTCTCTTGCGGAAGAGGGGAACTGCAACCAGGCCCTTCCGGCTCTCGAGAAGACTACTCATGTTGCCGACCCCGATCTTCGGCGCAGAGTTGGCCTCGCCGGCGTGCGTTGCTCGATGACTGCAGGTCGCACCGACGTTGTCCTTCACTTCCTGCAATCGCTGGCGCATGATTTTCCACACGACCCGGAAGTGCTCTACACCGAGATTCACGCCTACTCTGACCTTTCCACCCAGGCATCACAAATGCTCGCCGCCAGCGCGCCCAATTCGCCGCAGGCACACGAGTTGCTCGCCGAATCTTTCGAGGCGCAAGGCAAGTGGGACGACGCCGAGAAGCAATATCGCGAAATCCTGACGCAGAATTCTTCACAACCCGGCATTCACTTCAAGCTTGGCCGACTGCTTCTCTCCAAGCCGAATCCTCCGGCAAACGCCGCCGAAGAAGCCAAACATGAATTCGAGCAGGAGTTGGCCATCGATCCCTCGAACGCTGGTGCGGAATATGTCTTGGGTGAGCTAGCTCGCCAGAATCAATCCTGGGACGAAGCCGTCGCGCATTTTTCCAAGGCGGCCAAGCTCGATCCTCAATTCAGCGAGGCATTTCTTGGCCTTGGTACTTCGCTGATCGCCATGAAGCGCTACCCTGACGCTGTTCCTCCGCTCGAGACCGCAGTAAAGCTTGAACCACGCAATCCTGACGCGCACTATCAGCTCGCCACCGCGCTTACCCGCGCCGGACGCAAGGACGACGGTCAGAAAGAATTTGCCATCCACCAGAAGCTGATCGGAACCCAGGGAGGAGCCGTCGAGAAGGCGCCTGCGGCCGGGCCACCGCCTGATGGCCAGAAATGACCGCTGGAGATGAGCTGGTGGCCCGCGGGGTTTCGCGTCGGCAATTCTTGAAGGCCGCGGCGTCAGGGCTCGCGCTTCCCTATCTGCGATTTTCTCCGGGATTGTTTCCTGCGCCGACCGCATATCCCTTCGAAGAAGTTCCTGCGTCGCGCAGTGGAATAATCTGGAAGCACACCGCCGGACACTCGAAAGAGAAATATCTGCCGGAAACCACCGGCGCCGGTTGCGCCTTTCTCGATTACGACAACGATGGCTGGATGGATATTTATCTAGTTAATAGCGGGCGGTGCGATTTTTACGACCCTACGCCGCCGTTGCGCAATGCGCTCTACCGCAACAACCGCGACGGAACCTTTACCGACGTCACCGAAAAAGCCGGCGTTACCGGCGGCGGCTACGGTCAGGGAGTCACGGTCGGCGACTACGATGGCGACGGCTACCCTGATCTTTACGTCACCCAGTATGGGCGCAGCATTCTCTATCACAACAACGGAGATGGGACCTTCACCGATGTCACCGAGAAAGCGGGTGTCGCCGCGCCCGGGTGGGCTTCAAGCGCCGTCTGGTTCGACTATGACAACGACGGCCGCCTCGACCTCTTCGTGTGCCACTTCGTCGAATTCGACAAGTCGAAGAACCTTCCCTGCGCCTCGGGAGACAGCCCCGGGTACTGCATTCCGCGCCTTTACAAGCCGACCCTAAGCTGGCTGTTTCACAACAACGGCGACGGGACGTTTAGTGATGTAAGCAAGGAGTCAGGCATCGGGAAGTATCTCGGCAAGGCGTGGGGCGTGGTGGCCGCCGATATTAACGACGACGGGCGCATGGATTTGTGGGTCGCTAACGACACGGTGCAGAACTTTCTCTTTGCCAATCGCGGCAACGGAAAGTTCGATGAGATTGGGGCGCAGGCTGGAGTTGCTTATAGCGAAGCGGGGCGACCGCGGTCGGGGATGGGTGTTGACGCGGCTGACTTCAATCAGGATGGCTGGATCGATCTATTCGTGGCGAATATCGACCACGAAATGTTTTCGTTATATCGCAACAACCACGACGAGACATTTGATGACGACGCGCTTCCCACGGGAATCGCCAAGGCTTCGCGCCTGATGAGCGGATGGGGCCTGAAGTTTTTCGATTATGACAATGATGGCGATCTGGATCTGTTCCTGGCGGACGGGCATCCGGACGATTTGATTGCAACCTTTCACCAAGACGTGAGCTATGAAGAACCGCCGATGCTGTTTCACGGCAACGGAAAGATTTTTCAAAACGTCAGCGCGGAAAGTGGCCCGGCGTTCTCGAAGCCGCTCTCGGCGCGCGGATTAGCCCTCGGCGACTTCAACAATGACGGCGCGGTAGACGTGCTGATCTCGTGCAACGACGAGCCGCCGGTGCTGTTGCAGAATAACGCCGCGCAGGGAAATCATTGGCTTGGTCTCAGACTGATTGGCAAGAAAGCCAACATCGACGCGGTCGGCGCAGTAGTGACGTATCAGTCCGGAGACCTGAAGCGCTCACGAGCGAAAGTTGGCGGCGGCAGTTATCTCTCCTCGCATGATCCACGACTGGTGCTGGGCATCGGCAAGCGCGCAAAGTTCGACTGGATTGAAATCAAGTGGCCGCAGCCTAGCGGTCTTGTGCAGAAGATCACCGACCTGCCCATTGATCGCTACATCACGATTCGCGAAGGGCAGGCGAAGTGGGAATAGCCGACCAGATGGCATACTGACAATAAAAACAGGCCGCTGTGTAGGCGGCCAGTCTTTCCATGCGATAGAGGAGTGGCAATTAAGTGACCGCTCTGCGCTCACAAGCGAGCGGCCCTACTGTACCTTTCCCACGAAGCCGGTGTTCACTTTGTCAGAGACGACGTAGAAACCCACGATCGCGCCGGCATCATTGATGCCATTCACCAGCGTGATGCCGACGCCATTCGGATCGTCGATCGAGGTCCACGTTCCGCTGAGGTAGTGGAAGCCGTGCATGTTGCCGGCGGCGTCGTTGTAGAAGCCGACGACTTCGCCCTTGTTGTTGATGCCCAGCGCCTGGGTATTGGTGCTGTTGGGGTAGTCGAGCACGGTGAAGATTCCGGCGCTGAGCTCCCAGCCGTGGTTGGTGCCGTTGGAATCGATGTAGAAGCCGGCGACCTGCTGTTTGTTGTTGATCGCGGTGGCCTGCGCCGAAACCGCCGCCGGGATGAAGATCTCAGAGAAGATTCCGCCGGTCTGCGCCCAGACGTACGGGTGGTCGTTGCCGGCCGCATCCGCGAAGTAGCCGACAGACTGGCCCATGTCGTTGATGCCGAGCAACTGGTTGAACGTGGTGCCGGGGAAATCGACATTGGTGAACTTACCGCTGCCATCGATGAAGCCGTGGGTGGTGCCTTCGGCGTCGATGTAAAAACCGGCGGTGGAGTTCTTGCTGTTGATGCCGATCACCTGCGTCTGCGCGGACTTCGGGTAATTCTCCGGCGTGAAGGCGTTGGGCAGGAGGAGCGTGAATCCGTGATTGGTGTTGGCGCCGTGATATCCGGCGATGACGTTGGTGTTGTTGATGCCGAGCAGTTGCACAAATTTGTCCGTGGGATACGTTACATCGGTGAACGAATAGCTGAGGGGTTGCTGCGCCCACAACGAGCAGCAGGCCAGGAGTGCGACAGTAAAGGCGGTAGCGATGCGGTTCATGACAATCTTCTCCTTAGGAATGGTGGATTGGTAATGTTCGTTTGGTTCGGAGAATTCGGGACCGGCGCCGCGTTCAGCTTGCCTTGATCTGTACTGCGGGCCGCCCCTCGAAATTCCCTTCCACTTCTAAAGGCGACGTCAACTGGAAGATTCCCTCATCGTCGAAAACTATTTTTTTTCGACAAGAAATGCCGGTGTCGGTGCAGATCAGCCGGTTGTTCGCATTACGGAAACTCTTTCGGTCTGCAGCGCCGACCTTGCCGTGCAGAGATATAATGTTCTCCCCCTGGGGGAGCGGACTTGTACAACAGAGGCAAACTTCTCCCCATAAGGGCCTGGTACGAACTTCCAATGCCCCCCGAGAAGATGGAAGCATCTCCGGAGCGAGAAATGGTGACGCGGCTCCTGCAGCAGTGGAGCAGCGGCAACAAGCAGGCCTTGGACGAACTCATGCCGGTCGTCTACGACCAGCTGCGCAGGCTGGCTTCGAAGTGCCTGCGCTCCGAGCGACCGGACCACACTCTTCGCGCGACCGCGCTGGTCAACGAAGCCTATCTGCGGCTCGTGGATGCGAGCGTGAGTTGGCAGGACCGCGTACACTTCTTCGCCGTTTCGGCGCGGATTCTGCGGCGGATTTTGGTTGATCACGCCAAGTCACACAACCGCCAGAAGCGCGGCGGGGATTTCCAGAAAATTCCACTGGATGAAGCGATCCTCGTCGGTCCGCAAGCTGATAATGGAATCGTCGAACTGGATGAAGCGTTGCAACGGCTGGCAGCGCAGGATCAGCGGAAGAGCGAGTTGATCGAACTCTTATTCTTCGGCGGACTCACCTATGACGAAGCGGCGGCGGCGCTGAAAATTTCTCCGGCAACGGTGCACCGCGAACTCACGCTGGCAAAAGCCTGGCTCTACCGCGATCTAGGCTTGGGCAGCGCCTGAGGACGACTGATGGCCGCTTCGCCCATCAACAACTGGCAACGCGTGGAGTCCCTCTTCTACGCCGCGCTGGATCATCCCCCAGACGATCGTGATTCTTTCCTTGATCATGCCTGCGGCGGCGACGTCGGACTAAGGAAAGAAATCGAATCGCTACTGGCGGCCTCCGACAAGACCTTCGGCTTTCTGCAGAAACCGGTTGAGCAAGCTGCCCGCGATCTCGACGCCATGCAATCCGTTGCCAGCGACCGGCAGATCGGCGCCTACCGGCTGATTCGTGTCCTCGGCGAAGGCGGCATGGGCCGTGTCTACCTTGCAGCACGGGCCGACGATTTGTACGAGCAGTTGGTCGCCATCAAGCTGATGCATGCCGGCTTTGCGCAGACGCAGCGCATGCTGCTTCGTTTTGGCGCCGAGCGCCAGATTCTGGCCAACCTCAATCATCCCAACATCGCGCGCCTGCTCGATGGCGGCGTCGACAACGGCGTGCCTTATCTGGTGATGGAGTACGTGGACGGAGTCACGATCGACCAATACTGCCGCGACCATAAACTCATGACTGGGGTGCGCCTGCGCTTGTTTCGTACAGTCTGCCGCGCGGTCGAATACGCGCACAAGAACCTGGTTGTGCATCGCGACATCAAGCCGGCCAACATTCTGGTCACTGCCGACGGCAATGCCAAACTGCTCGATTTCGGCATCGCCAAGCTTCTCGCGCCCGACGGAGCGGAACTCTCGCGCACCCGCACTGCCGAGCGCATGATGACGCCTGAATACGCCAGCCCGGAGCAGATTCGGGGCGACATGATCACAACCTCCACGGACGTATACGCTCTGGGCGTACTGCTATACGAGTTGCTTTCCGGGCGGCGGCCTTTTCATCTCTCGACTACGAGCCCGGTCGAAATCGTGCGCGTGATCTGCGAGCAGACGCCGACTGCTCCGAGCATCGTGGTCAAGGCACATCCCGCGGAAGGTCCTCCCGACGCCGCGCGCAAGCTTCACGCCGATCTCGACAACATCGTGCTGATGGCGATGCGCAAGGAATCAGCCCGCCGCTACGTTTCGGCTGGGCAGTTGGTCGAAGACATCGAGGCTTATCTCGGCGGATACCCGGTGCGCGCGCGGACTGATGACTTCGGGTACCGCTCCAGTAAGTTCATCCAGCGGCATAAGGCCGCAGCCATTTCAACGGCGATCGTGGCGGTTGCGCTGATCGGATTCAGTATCGGAATGGGGCTGCTGGCGCGCCGCGCGCAGCGCGAACGCACCGCTGCAGAGCGCGAAGCCCAGTTTCTCAACAGCATATTTCAATCCACCACTCCGGACCAGGCGCGCGGCAAACAGGTCAGCGGCCGAGAACTGCTTGACCAGGGCGCCAAACGCGTGGAGGCCGAATTTTCCGGCGAGCCGCAGTTGCAGGCGACTCTTTTCGACAATATCGGACGTGCTTATATGAGCCTTGGCCTTTACCAGAACGCCGAGGGCTTGCTGCAGCGCGCCTACGATCTGCGCCGCCAGAGTTTGGGCGAGTCCAATCTCGACACCGCAGCCACCCTCGATGGGCTCGCAACCGCGATTCGCCTCGAAACCGACTACACGCGCGCCGATCCGCTTTTCCGCCGCGCGCTTGCCACACGCCGCAGACTGTTGCGCTCGCCGGATCAACTCATTGCGATCAGCTTGTCGAATCTCGGCGAGTGCCTCTACCTTGAGGGAAACGGTTCAGAGTCGGAGTCGCTGCTGCGCGAGGCGCTTGCCCTCGAACACGAACTGCCGGGGAGCCCGACCCTGGCGCTCACCGACAACTATCTGGCGCTGGTTCTGGAGCGAAGGGGAGATATTCAAGAGGCCACGCAGCTGTTGCGCGAAGCGGTTGCCGTCGACGAAAAAACCACCGGTACCGACAGTCCCGACTACGCCAACAGCCTGCACAATCTCGCCGGGGCCCTCATCGATAGCGGAGATCTGAGCACCGCCGAGACCATGGATCGTCAGGCTCTCGCGCTGCGCCGCAAGATCAACGGGCCCGGGCATCCCGACCTCGGATACCCGCTCAACAATTTGGGATTCATCTTTCTTGAAAAAGGCGACTGGGCATCGGCCGAACCCTTTCTAAAGGAGAATCTTGATATCAGGCGAAACGTAAGCCACAGCGATCCGCGGCTTGCCGGAGCCCTCAACAACTGGGCCCGAATGCTCCAGGAAAAAGGCGACTACAAGCAGGCCGACCAGAACTTTCGTGACGCCATGGCGATGATGCGCGAGGCCGGAGGGGCGCAGAGCTGGAGCCTGGCGAAGATGATCGCCAATCTCGGGCTATTGCGGGCCGACCAAGGCAATCTTGCCGAGGCCCAGCAACTCGAACAGCAGGCACTCGACATGCGGCAGAAATTAGGAGGAGACCAGAGTCCCGATTTTGCTGCGTCGCTGATCAACGTCGGGATGATGGACTCCCTGCGCCATGATCCCGCAGCCGCGCAACCGCTGCTTGAGCGCGCCCTAGAGATTCGAAAAAAAGAGCTTCCAGGCGGACACCCCGCAATCATCTCGACCGAAGTGCGGTTGGGAGAAGTTCTCATCGACGAAGGCAAAGCGGGAGAGGCTGAGCCGCTTCTACGAAAGGCGGTCTCCGAAGTTCATGCCATTCCCTTCCCTCTCACGGTGTGGCAGACCGCGGAAGCTGAGATCGCTCTCGGCGTGGCCCTCGTCGACAATGGTAAACGAGCGGAAGCGGAAAAATTGCTGCGCAACCCCGAGTCACGCCTGCCAGGCTATCCTCTGGCCGCGCTGCGCCGCCAGATTCTGCAACGCGCGCGAACGGCTCCGAAAAAGCCCACGGCCTGAGCGCCCCCACTGGAAAAAGAACGGGTGCAGGCGATCTCTCGCGCGCATCTTGCTCTATTGAGCAAGCGGAAAGCGTGTGTTCATATCCTCAGAGTACATCCCGGCGGTTTGAGATAGTTCATTCCTGGCTGAATATATGAATGTTCCAGGTCCAATTCCCTATTCCCGACCACATATCCTCCGTGCGATTCTTTCGTCGCGGCCTGGGAGAGTTCCTTTGCGGTTTATCGTCGCCTTATTCGTCACGCTACTGTTCGCAGCCTCGAGCACAACTCCGGTTCCTCGCATTCAATCTCAAGCTCATGCGGCGAGTTCCGCATCGGCAGTTGAGCCCGAGGGTGAGAAACCATCACCTGATTCTTTAGAGTTTCTTCTCACGTCATCGGCGAATGATTTTCATGCCCACCGCCCCCCCGTCGTTGAGCGCTTTCGCGAAGTTCGCTTTGGGCACATCGTTACTGCCGCCGGGGAGAATCGACCCTTGTTGTGCGGTGACTTTCTGCCGAAGGAGCAAGAACACAAAGCTGCCGAGTGGACGCCGTTCGCTACCATCCAGACGGGCAAGACCGTCTATGAGCAATGGCTCGGAGCCCAAGCGGCGAGCTTCTGCCAACCATCAAAGTTTGTGCGGGATGACAAAAAGGATTTCTCGTCCACGTTGCAGAGTCGGCTCGATTCCCTTCGATAGGACACAAGGCTCTCTATTCGCGAGGCGACGCGACCAGCGATTACGCTTAAAACCTTTGCTGGGCCAATTACGGCAATCGTGATATCTTGCCGGTTCGCGCCTCACTTGCTGGGTTGCGACACGCTGAACGGATAGCTGGTAATCCGATACCGGGCCTCGTTACTGTCCACCGCATCAATCTGCATGAACCCGGCCCCCCTCGCGAGCGCCGGTTCTAGGCCGCTACTGTCTGCTTCTTTTGTATGGTCATCTCCGACTCTGCTTGCAGCCAATCGTCCAGGTCGTGACCGTCATCTCTTCCGCGTTGCTCGTACAGTTCGTAGGCTCGCCGTCGGATTTCCTCCTGCTGGTCACCGGTAGATTTGGTGGTCGGTTTGGTTGTCTTCGGTGGAGTGGGTGTTGTGGATGTGGGCTTCATAGTTCACTCCTTTGTAGCAAATGTTTGTCGCGCTCTGGTTGACGACTGGAACGCCCAGTTATGCGGTCTGAATTCTCGCCCGTGGCGCATTCCTTGGGCACCGGAAAATTAGTTCGTCCTCGGTGTGGCAAAGTCAATTCTGCAGCGAGAGCACGAGAACTCTTGTGGCTCGGATTGGTAACGCCTGATGCTTTCAGTTGATCAATCGGCAATCGCCAACGCGCTGCGTTAAGAGTTGACAAATTGCTCCCGCCACTACTTCATTGTGACGTTCTTTCCCTCATGCGGCATGGTGTCCGTTCTTCACCCGCGCTCTCATACGACCTCCGACGTGCTCCGGCGAAGGAGAGCTGACGCTAAGAAGCAGGCGCCCCATTTTTCGATCTGCCTGAGTAAGAGCAACACCATCAGGGACACCACGGATTGGTTCCGGGAGCGCAACCGTGACCACGGTTCCGTCTTCTCTCAGACGCAGAGTCATCTCTGATGAACAGCGATGGCAAAGCCAGAAGTACTCGACGACGTCGGACTTGGAAGAACAGATTGCCGGGTCGGTTTGGAGGCGAAAAAGTCTTCCTTCTTTCAGATAACGAAACGGAGCAGCACAGGAGGGGTTACTGCATTCCTTAAGCATGACTACACCCCACAACTTTTGTGCGCACCGAAGGGGTCCTCGATGCGCGGCGTCCTGACTAACAGAGCGCGATTAGATGGTGGCGGTTAATCTGATCTCCGGGAGACTTGACTCCCGGTTCCTACCTTATGTCGGAGACTATACCTAGGTACGCATCGCGTCAATGCCTTTATGGAAGTGGCTGACGCGCAGGGCTTGTCGCCGTAATTGTCGCAAGCAGATGGGATGAGAAGCGGGTCTCCGCGGGACACCTTGGGCGAGCAACAGCCTTGTCTCCTGTGTAAGTGTCACTGTAATGGCGGCACAGTATTCACCGGGTGGGGGGCTATTTTGCCGTTTTGCGAGCGGCCACCTGTTTGGCGTGAGCAACTAAAGCCACGAAGCGCGGATCTCCGTGAAGCGAACTCAGTAATGAGTCTCCTTCGATCTGAAGATCCATCCGGGGCTGCAGCCCGTGGTCGATGGCATATTGCAGGTTCGAGAGGGCCTCGTCCATCTGTCCGCGCCGCGCCAGAATGCAGGCCAGGCTATATCTGGTTTCGGCTGTTTCGGGCTGCTCGGGTCCGAGGAGCCGCTGTTCCAAATCCAAAGTTTCGCGATACAACTTCAAGGCCTCGTCGTCTCGGCCCATATCTCTCTCGATGTCAGCCATGTCGGTCATGGAACTCATGGTTCCAACGTTCTCGCGACCGAAGACTCTGAGCTCAATATCAAGATTCTCCCGCTCCAATTTTTCCGCCTCCGCGAGTTGATTTGAGCGAGCCAGCATGACCGCCAAGTTATCCATCGATGCGAGGGTGTAGTAGTCCTCCGGACCAAACAGGCGCCGCTTGATCTCGAACTGTTCCCGAGCCAACTTCACTGCGTCCGAACACTTACCTTCCTCGCACAGGGTGATAGCCAGGTTTCCCATGGTTGCAAGCGTGTCCGAGTCCTCCACGCCGAACAACCGCCGCTGAGTATCCAACAACTTTCGCTCCAGGCTTTCTGCCTCAGAAAGACGGCCCTCTTCAAAAAACGTCCATCCCAGATCGCCTACCATATGGAGCGTTTCCTTGTGTTCCTGGCCGAGCGCAGATCCGCTGACCTTTATGGCACGCTCGAACAAGGACTGCGCCTCAGGATAGAGTCCCAGATTCAAATACGCTCTCCCCATCACGTACATCATTCGACTCTGAAATTCCGGATCTTTGGCCAGACCCGTTTCAACCTCCTTTGCGGCGTTGTCAAGAATCTCTTGTGCCGTAATCTTGCCGACCTTCTGTGTTGGATCCGAGATTTTGAAGATTCCTGTCATGAACTCCGTAATCCGGTCTTCCCGGTCGCGTTCTCGCTTGATCTGATGCAGCTGAATGTTTTGCATCACCGCAAACACGATCAGCAACGAAAGAAATACAGCTGCTCCAGCCACGCTATACCTGTGCCGTCGAACATATTTGCGAATGCGATAGGAAACACTCGCGGGACGCGCGGTGATGGGCTCATTCTTTAAGTACCGGCTGATATCGGCGGCGAGATCGGACGGGGTCCCGTACCTGCGCGTCCGATCTCTCTCTACCGCTTTCATCGTGATCCAGTCGAGATCGCCGCGAAGCGCGCTTACGAGTTGCTTTGGCTCTGTACTGCGAGCTTTGGCAGTGGCGGATAAATTGCCCCACTCCGTGCTGACCCTGGCGCTGGGCCGTGGCGGATCTTGCTCGCGTAAACGAAGTAGCATTTCGTCCAGCGGCCTGCTCTTCCACTCCGTGCTTTCAATGGGCAAACTTCCGGCCAGCAACGCGTAGAGAACCACCCCCAGCGAGAACACATCGGTCCGCGTGTCGACATCCTGCACTGCAGGATCACATTGTTCAGGGCTCATGTAGGCCGGTGTGCCGACCAAGCCTCCAACACGCGTGTGAAGTGATTCTCCGGCGACTTTGGGGTTGATAGTTTTCGCGAGCCCAAAGTCAATGATCTGCGGCACCGGATTGCCATCTACTTCCACCACCAGGATGTTGGCTGGTTTCAGGTCGCGGTGAATGATGGCCTTCTGATGCGCGTGCTGCACTCCTTCGCAGACCTTGATGAACAACTCAAGGCGGTCGCGGATTTTCAGGTTTTTGTGATCGCAATAATCGGTGATCGACTCACCCGCCACGTACTCCATCACCAGGTAGGGCTGCCCTTCGGGTGTAAGGCCGGCATCGAAGACCTTTGCAATCGATGGGTGGTCCATGATGGCCAACGATTGCCGCTCTGCCTGAAAGCGGCGGAGCAAGGTGTCATCGTACATTCCCCAGCGAATCAGCTTCAGCGCCACTCGTCGCTGGATCGGAGCAGTTTGCTGCGCGAGCCATACCTGGCCCATCCCGCCCTCTCCGATTTTGCTGATGAGCTGATAAGGACCGATCGATCGAAGTTGTGCATTTTCAAAGGCGCGAGGATCGAATGGATTCTGCCACCGGGCGCCATCGGTGTCGTGCGCATGGAGCAAAGACTCGATCTCACTTCGCAGTGACAGGTCTTGCCCGCAGGCCTCGTCCAGGAAGGCCGGGCGCTGACTTGGGTCGCGTTCGAGCGCGGCTCCGAACAGCTCCTTAATTTTTTCCCATTCCTGTTTTGTTTCCACCGTCACCTCTCGCGATGCGGCGCGACAACCAGGCTCGGGCCATGCTCCAGTCGCGCTTCACGGTCGCGGGCGAAATCTCGAGAACGGTCGCCGTCTCGTCCACTGTCAGCCCCGCGAAAAAACGCAGCTCCACGATCCGGCTTTGCTGCGGATCACGCTCCGCAAGTTGTTTCAAGGCGTCGTCCAGCGCCAGTACATCCATATCTTCATTCTTGACGACCCCGATATCGTCGTGAAGTGTGACCTTACAGTCGTTTCCGCGCTTCGCTGAGCGATGACTCCTGGCATAGTCGACCAGAATCTGGCGCATCAGGGTCGCCGCCAGGGCCACAAAGTGTCCACGGTTTTGCGTCGGGAAAGGGCCTTGTTCCACGAGACGCAGATAGGCTTCGTTGATCAATGCCGTGGTTTGCAGGGTGTGATCGGGACGTTCTCCCCGCAGATAATGGTGTGCCAAGCCGTGGAGTTCGTTGTAAACCAAAGGAAGCAAGGTTTCCAGGGCTTTCTGGTCTCCCGTATTCCACCTGGCCAGCAGGCTCTGCAGCAATTGCGACGAAGGCTCCGGCACGCCATACCCCCAGATCGCTGTACACGATAGCGTTCCTCGTTTTGCCCGTCAACCTGCAACTCCTTGCCACTTTTGTGCGATTCAGTATTTTTTTTGAGCCCGTTTGGCTTCGCATTTCGCCTTTACTACTAGAGCGGGTTAGAAGGGCTTTTTGGTCGCATCCAAGCCTGATCGCATCCAGATCGCGACTGCCCTTGACCCCCAAGGAGATCTGCCATGCAGGTACAGGCAAGAGCAGCGACTTTCTCATGCGTTGTCTTCTTATTACTGGCAACCGCTGCTTGGGCACAAATGATCGACAACACGCAGGCCACCAATACCGCCGGGGCGGGCATTAACAAATCGCTGACAGACGAGATCGGCGCCGGACGCGGCAGCGTGCTGACGCCAGCCTCGTCCATCTTCATCATCGAGCGCGATCCCTTCCGCTCCATTCGCCGCGGCCGGCAACTTTTTCAAAGAAAGTTCACGCAGGCTCAGGGTCAAGGGCCGAATGAGGGCGATGGTGTGGGAGATCTGAATACCGACAATGCCATCGGAGCGGGGCTCTCCGACAGTTGCGCCTCCTGCCACGGCCGTCCGCGCGGATCCGCCGGGGCAGGTGGGAACGTTCAAAGCCGCCCCGATAGCCGCGACTCCTCGCACCTGTTTGGTCTCGGATTGAGAGAAATGCTGGCCGACGAGATCACGACTGATCTGCGCAGCACCGAAGCGCTGGCCATTACACGCGCGCAGCAAGGCCACCATCCGGTCACCGTGCCGCTCTACAGCAAAGGTATCTCGTACGGCAGCATTACCGCGAAGCCTGACGGCTCGGTAGATACATCGCAAATCGCGGGCGTCGACTCTGACCTCCGTGTGAAACCATTTTTCGCGGAAGGCAGCGCTTTCTCCATCCGCCAGTTCATCGTGGGCGCCTTGCACAACGAAATGGGGCTGGAGGCTTCCTCTGACCCCGACATCCTAGCTGCCAGCCAGGGTAAGCAGGTCGTCACTCCATCGGGCATGGTGCTGGACGGGTCGAAAGACAAGATCAATCCACCACCTCCGCCGGACCAGAAAAACGGAAACGAGATCGATCCCGCCATTGTGGATCATCTGGAGTTCTATTTGCTGAACTACTTCAAGCCAGGGCATGACACACAGAACAACACGACCACGCACGGTCGCGCGGTGTTCAACAAAATCGGTTGCTCGTCTTGTCACATTGCCGATTTCACGATCAATCACGACCGCCGTGTAGCCGATGTGGAAACCGTCAATGACTCCGTGAACGGTATTTTCAATTCTCTGTTCGCAACCGCAACCACGCTTTACCAGGACATCAATGACGGCAGCGGAAATCCTGATCTGAAGTTGCCCCTGGGGAACAGTTTTGTGGTGAAGGATCTCTTCACGGATTTCAAGCGGCACGATCTGGGTACGAACTTTTACGAACGCAATTGGGACGGAACGATTCAAACCATGTTCATGACCCGGCCGCTGTGGGGCGTCGGCAGCACCGGACCCTACGGCCATGATGGCCGGAGCAACACCCTGAGCGACGTGATCCTGCGACATGGCGGCGAAGCGCAAACGGCCAGCGCAGCTTATGCAGCATTGAAGTCGAACGATCAGACCGCGCTGATCACTTTCCTGAATTCATTGGTTCTCTTTCCACCCGATGACACTGCATCGAATCTTGATCCAGGGGACCGCACACAACAGAACTTTCCGCAGTTCGGGCACGGGAGCATCAAGTTAACGGTGCTCTTCAATGATCCAACCGATCCGGAATGAGCGGGCCATGAAGCGGTCCGTCCATTTCCGTGGATACCGGAAACGCGGACATTGGCCATGAACGAACTGAGCGAATGAGCCTCCAAAAAGGGAGAACCCGTGGAGAATTCCGGACGGATCCGCAAATCCTCCTACGATGTCGCTGTTCCCGCGCACTGCTGAGGTTTCCGAAAGACTGTATTCGACACCGCCGAGCGCGCCCCGTGTTAATCGGGGCCGGAGTTCGGCACTTTAACGCTTTCATTTGTGTCCACCCAAAAGAGCTGAAACTTGCTGAACTGGTGCACACGTTCAATTCGATGACCGTGATAGCTGATATAGAATGTGGCCCTCTCAGGAAGCCACAGCCGAACCATGCGCTTCCGAAATTCTACGGGCGCATACGTGATTTCCATATGCTCGAGTTGCAAACCAATTTTCGCGACAGGAGCAATCAGATCGGTCTCAAGGCGCAAAACCTCGTAATGATCCAGAGCGATCCATGCCCGTCCTTTGAATCTCAGGTGGTAAGTAGAATTTTTGACTCGAATGTCATGAAATGACTTGCTCGGGTCGTCATGCTCTTCAAAACGGAGTTGCCACGCAGGTACTCCATGAAGTTCCGCCTCTCCCTCACAGCGGATGTCAAAGTTCACGACATGCCGCGGATGAAAGATCAACGCGAACGCTGCGGTGCCTGCGTCCGTCAGTAGTGGCGGCAGATTTTCGGTGGCTCCTGACCGGTCCTCCTCCACCCACAACGTTCCAGACGGGCTTTGTCGGATTTCGGCGGTGTAGTTGACCCGTTGGCTTGTGGAATTGCGCAATTTCCCACGATTTCCGAATTCGATATGCTCGATTTGCTCGTTTGCCGCAAACCTTTGCAGGTTCTCCACTAATTCTTGCGCCCGTTTGCCCGCCTCATACAGAATCTCCGGCAACGGACAAAGCGTATCGCTCCGCACTGGCGGCACCTCCACATCGATGTCCGGCGGAGCCCAGTTGCTTGGATCAGATGTCGGCATTGGCTCGGCACAGTCGACGGCCTTGCCCTGATACAAGGTTCCACTTGCATTGGTGAACCACCCAAACCCGCATTCCGCACGTTGCTGCGTCAATGAGAGCTGGTACTGACTCCCGTCTGAAGGTACCAAGAGGACCAGAACAAAACCGGGAATTGGTTGCGATTCCGCATGCAGATTCAGCAACGCGAACGCTCGCAAGTACGCGCTGGACTGGCGCGCAGTCTCCTCCATTTGTCCAGACCGGACCAGCTCCGCAAACGTCGCGTACCGTCCATGAGTTCGAAAGTAGGCCGTTTCGCCAACACTAATCAGTCGAACGACGTTTTCGCTGGCGCTCGCCTCATGCTCGAATTCGGCCTTCTTGGTTTCGGGCGCGGCACTGTTGTCCCCAGCATGGAACGTGCCGACTCCATTGCCCAGCAGAATGCTCACGCCGCCGTCATCTCCGACGCTGGCCTCCCCACTGTTGACTACGGCTAGATCAATCTTGCCGTCACCGTCGAAATCTCCACAGGCAGAGGCCTCTGGATTCTTTCCCACGGGGTAGCTCACAGCCGACTTGAAGCCGATGGTTGCGAACGCTGAATGACTGCATGGAAGCAGCGCGAGTAAGGTTGTGCCGAGCATCCCGAGCACGGCGGGCCTAGGTAGAATCGAAAAACTCAATAACTTTTCCATCGGAGTTCTTTTCCGTTCTCTCGGAAATTGGTCCGCCCACGCTGGCGTTTGTGGCGAATGGCTGCTCATCTGATGCGTTCTTACTCCACCGTCACAGCTATGTTCGTAGAGTGCACAAGCTCACTCGACGTTCCGGTCACGGTGACCGTATAGCTCTGCGTCGACGGTTGTTTGCTGCCTCCTCCGCATGCCACGAAGAACACGGCTACCCCGAGAATCAAAGAACCGCCCAGCGATACTCGACGCCCTCCCTTTAGACATCGCCTTGAGAGAAAGCCACTAACTAGTACTGTCGCGAATAGACCATAGTAGGGCAGGCCTGGAAACATGCTGGCGGCGGCACTACTTGTACTCACGGTTAACGTCGCCATGCTTCCCGGATTAACTGAAGTCGGCGACACGCTGCAATTCAGGATGGGAGCCGGGCCCGTAACAGAACACGTGAGACCAACAGCAGCCGAGAATCCGGACTGTGTCTCAACGCTTAAGGCTTCGCTTGCTTCCCCGCCGCGAGCCACCGACAAATTGGTGGAAGTCGCGGCCAACGAGAAGTCAGGTGCAATGCTGAGCACGACACTGATATTGGCGTCGTTAGGATCGGCGGAAACAATGTCGGGCAGTTTGTCGCCGTTAAAGTCTGCTATCACAAGATCGACGAAACCGGTGCCCACTTCATAATCGGCGATGGTTGGAAACGTTCCATCGCCTTGCCCCAGATAAAACTGGATCACGGAGCTTCCATACAAAATTGTGGACGAAGCGGCAATATCTGCTTTTCCGTCTCCGTTGAAGTCGCCTGCAATAAGGAAGACCGGCAAGACCGACGCATCCGTATCGAACGAAGGGCCGGGTTGAAACGTGCCGTCGCCGTTCCCCAGAAATGTAAGGATCGCGGTTGCGGTGACATTGCATCGGTCGATGCACTCGGTTGTGATTCTGCCAATGGCTAGGTCAGGCCTTCCATCTCCGTTGAAATCTCCAGTCACGACATTCGAGTATCCTGTTTTGCAGAATAGGCAGCCAAGGTCTGGAGCGGTTGCTACCAATGAGACCGTAACCGGCGGATCGAACGTCCCGTCCCCGTTGCCCAGCATGATTCTGAGCGAACTCACAACCAAATCGGGCTTTTTGTCGGCATTCAGATCGGCAATAAGGAGGACCGACGCACCAAGATCGCGCGGTGCCTGAAACGTTCCGTCACCGTTCCCCAGAAAGAGGTAAGACCCGGAGACAAAGTCCGGCCGGTTGTCCAGATTTACATCTGAAACGATTAGCGATGTACTCGTCGCTCCAGGGATTGGCACTGGCGCCTGAAATGTCCCATCACCATTTCCCAGACAAAGGGCAGCTGAGTTTCCGATGAAAACCAGCAGATCCAGTTTGCCGTCACGGTTGAAGTCGCCTGTGGCAAGGCTACTGCCCGATCCACCATCACTAAAGCTCTTCGCTGGTTGAAACGTACCGTTACCCTTTCCGAGAAGAATGCTGACACTACCTTGGCTGGCAACCGCGACGTCTAGTTTGTCGTCTCCGTTGAAATCGCCAACCACGACACTCCCAGGGCCGGGCGGCACTGAATAGACTGTGGCTGATGTAAACTCCAGAGTTGCGCCCAACGCAGGCAGACTCAGAGTCGACAGCAGCACCGGGATTGCGGCGGGCCAACGTATGTTTCTTAGCATGAAATGAAGTCCCTTCTTCCTTGCACTCGGATTTAGGTGTGTCCGATCGGCGCTAGCTCGACCGGGGCATTGGCCCATGACCTTAGGACTACTGCACCGTCAGTGTTAAAGTCTTCAGATGGTGCAGAGATCCAGAGTTGGCGATGAGTGTGACCGTGTACTGGCCTGGCGGTGTACTGAGACTCTGATGCTGGGGCGGGTCCGCACTTCCGCCGCCACACGCGGCTTGCAGGAACATTCCAGTAACTAACAGAGAGCCACACACGAAGCTGCGGGCGTTCTTGCTGCGGCTCCGCAGTGAACCGGCAGCGATTCCCACAAGTACGAAACCAATCACCGGGAAACCTAGTGCATAGATCAAGCCGGAACGTGATGCAGACGGTGCCGCCAATGCCATCGTCGTGCCGGTGGTAGTAACGGTCAGTGTGACAGGCGTACCAGGGTTCGCAGAATTTGGGCTGATCGAGCAGCTCGGCGCTGACTGCGGTTGCGGCTGCACAGTGCAGGTCAGGGAAATGGTCCCTGTGAAACCATTTGCCGCGTTAAGGGTCAGTTTTGCGGTAGAAGATTGGCCGGCGCTCAACGTGGTTGGTGTGAGCGTCGATGCCGACAAAGCGAAGTCTGTGGTCGTATTGAGAAGGACCGCGATCGAGCTCGCGGAGGTTTCGGCCAAATCGGGCAAACCGTCACCATTGAAATCGCCGATCGCACTTCCTTCCGCACCGGCAGCGTTTGTGAAAGCCAACTGGAAGGTGCCGTCACCTTGGCCGAGGAACACCCATAGTCCGTCCACGAACAAATCGGGTGCACCGTCATTATTGATATCGGAAACTATGATTTTGCCACCCCAAGGATGGACAACCGAGAGGCCTTTCACGACGACGGCGCCGGCTCCAAAGGTTCCGTCCCCGTGCCCCAGGAAAACCTGCACTTGGGCTAGAAGGTTTGCATCAAGCGGCAACACTAACGCAGCAAGGTCTAGGTGGCCGTCGCCATTGAAGTCCCCCGCAACTACGGGCCCGCCGGGCCCTCCTAGGCTGGTGTCGAGCGGAGGCGTGATGAAAGTCCCATCCCCTTTTCCGATCAACACACTTGCGTTGCCTCGGTACAGTTCGAGTGAGTCCATGGAGTTGTCGGTAGTGACCAACAGGTCCTCTTTGCCGTCTCCATCGAAATCTCCCGCGGCAATAGACCTGGAAGCACCGGTGACTTCGTACGCGACAGCCGCTTCGAACGTACCATCTCCATTTCCAAGGAAGACGTTTACGCCACCGTCGAAAGTCACGATTGCCAGGTCGGGCTTGCCATGGAAGGGCCCGGCCACTATCCCCGTTGGGTAGTCAGTGCTGGCGAGGTCCGGTAACGGGGAGAAAGTTCCATCGCCATTCCCGAGCAACAAGCTGATCCCGCCCGTTTGCTGAGCCGTAATATCTCCTTCATACGCAACTGCCAGATCCAGCTTCTTGTCGAGGTTGATGTCGACGATTGTGATCGCCACTGGGTTGAGGCCGACAGTGTACTTCACGGCGGCCTGGAAGGTGCCATCCCCATTCCCAAGGAGGATGCTGACGGTATTGGCGTCGCTGTTGACGACGGCCAGGTCGAGATTGCCGTCGTTATTGAAGTCGTCAGTTGCCACCGCCACTGGCGCCCCTCCAACCGGATAGAAAGCAGGAGCCCCAAAGGTCACTTGCGCCACTCCGAGGACGCGAAACACCATAAGCATCCCCAGCAGAAGTGAAGTGCGTGAGAGAGGTGACTGCATAGTCGTTGTCCTTGATTGAGGGGTAATCGAGGGTGTAGGTGGCAGGTCTGGCGCTATCCACCTCACCACTCTGCGCGAGGCTAATGTCGTTAGGTGCGAAAAGTCCCAAGGGAACCAAGAGGTTTCTCTTAAGTTTCGGCGAACCCGTTGGATTTCAGCTTGAACGGATATACAATCCGGGAACCACGTATTTGGGGTGCGACGTGGATGGGGACTTCCAAGTAGCGTCTTGGCTGGTCCAACCCAGCCTCAATACCGTTTCTCGGGATGGCACCGCGGTCCAGTTGGAGCCGAAGGTAATGTCGGTATTAGTGTGCCTTGCCGACACCCCGGGGCAACCTGTTTCCAAGGAAAAGCTACTGAAAACTGTGTGGCCGGACACCTTTGTCGGCGAAGGTGTGCTGGTGCGCTCGGTCGTCGAGTTGCGACGGGTGTTTGAGGATGATGCCAAACAGTCCCGGGTAATTCAGACCATCGCCAAGCGAGGCTACCGCTTGGTTGCGCCAGTCGTGCACTTGAATGGCAGCGTCGTGCACTTGAATGGCAGCAAGGAAGAGGTTTCTACTGCATCTCCTGCCCGGGGCTTGGCACCTCCGACGGCATCGGCTCATTCCAGCTGGCGTAATTTCAAGCGTCCGGGGATTGCCCTGGGCGGTGCAGCGTTGCTGCTGGCCATGTTTATCGGAAACATTGATGGGGTGCGAACGCGTGTCTTCGGCGCGACGACTCCCCCAATCCATTCTCTGGCGGTTCTCCCTCTCCAAAATCTTTCCGGCGATCCTGGGCAGGAGTACTTCTCGGACGGCATGACCGAGGAACTGATCACCGAACTTTCCAAAATCAAGGCGCTGAGGGTCATTTCGCGCACGTCGGTCGTGCGTTACAAGAAAACTGACAAGTCACTACCGGAGATAGCGCGCGAGTTGAAGGTGGATGCGATCGTCGCGGGATCTGTCTTGCGCGCAGGGGACCGCGTGCGCATTACTGCCCAATTGATCTATGGTCAGACGGACGCCAATCTGTGGGCGGAGACCTACGACCGCAGTCTGCAAGATACGCTCGCAGTACAGGAGGCAGTTGCCTCTGCAATCGCCGATAAGATCCGAGTAAACATGAACGCGAACTCGGGTGCGCTGTCAGAGGCACCCCGCCAAGTGAACTTCAAGGCTCACGAGGCGTATCTTCGCGGCATCGAGCAGAAAAGCCTCGAAGAGGAACTTAGCAATCACGTGGGTAAGGAGATGGTTGCGACCGATCTTCACCGGAGTGCAGTTGAGTACTACAAGAAGGCTATTCACGAGGACCCCGATTACGCGCCGGCGTATGTTGCGCTTGCGGAAGCGGCTTCAACTCCCGAGGACGCGGAGGCATATGCACGGAAAGCGATCGAAGCTGATGATACCGTGCCCAGGCCACACGTGATCCTGGCTTGCATCAAGTTCGTGCGCCAGCACAATTACCATGATGCGGAAAGCGAGTTCTTGCGGGCGATCCAACTCAGTCCGAGCAATGCGGCTGCACACCAGGGGTATGGCATTTTTCTAGACACGGCAGGCAGGCCAGACGAAGGTTTAAAGGAGTTCCAAACAGCTCAGGATCTGGACCCGAAAGTCGACCATCTCGCCGGGGCGCGCTATTCTCGACGCCAGTTCGATCAAGTGATCGAGTCGGCACGCGCGGAACTTGGCAGCAGTCCTGAGCTATTCACCACCGAGGAGGCCATCCTACACAAGGTCCTGATGGTAGCCTATGCCCGGACAGGCAAGCCGAAGGAGTCCATCGAAGAATTTCGTCGCGGATTAGTTTGCATGGGATACACCGATTTGGCCGAGGATCTTCGCCGCGGTTACGCCCGTGGCGGTTACGAAGCTTCTTTGCGAGAGTGGCTTAAGGGTTTGAAGAAGTATCCCAAGTTTCCGTTCCGATGGCTGGAAGCCTACGTCTACACCGAGTTGGCGGACAAGGATCACGCTTTCGCGCTACTACCTACGCTCTCGCGGCAGGATGACTGGATTTTCGCGTACACAGAGATTTATTCAGAACCTGTTTTGTTTACTCTGCGTCTTGAGCCCATGTGGGATCCGCTCCACTCCGACCCGCGGTTCGATGAGTTTGCTCATTCGATCGGCTTACCGCAGTAGGCGTGTACATCATGACTGCCTCGACGAGACTCGCTTGTGCGCTGCTCCTCTCCTTCGCTGCCGGCTACACATGTCTCGGACAAACCCTGACCACGGCGCGAATTACGGGAACGGTGCGCGACACGACGGGCGCGGTCATCGTTAACGCGCAGGTCGCCGCACAAAACATTGCCACGGGAGAAACGCAGACGGTTATCACGGATGCAAATGGCGACTATGTCCTGACATCGATATCGCCTGGCACATATCAGGTCACGATCTCCGCTGCTCGCTTCGCCTCCGTGATGTATAGCAGTATCCGAGCGGGTATCGGTGAGACCGTAACGGTCAATGTGGTTCTCAAAGTCGCAAGTGCAAAGTCCACCGTCACGGTCACCGAACCGGTTCCTCCCGTGCAGCCCAGCAACTCTGAAATCAGCACTTCCATCGACCCACTTGTCCTTTCGTTCGCTCCCCTGCCGACCCGTAACTTTCTTCAGTTGGTGGCAACAGTTCCGGGCGTGAATATGCCGCTGGTCGATGATCGCGCCGTTGGCCGCAATTCGACCAATTTTTCAGTAAATGGCGCGCGGAACGGGCAAAACAACCTTGAGATCAACGGCGTCGATGCCAACGACGTCTCGGCCCATGATCTTTATTCCGTGGCAATTCCTGCGCCCGAAAGCATTAGTGAGGTGGCCGTGAAGACGTCCATGTACGACGCCAACGTCGGCGGTGCGGGCGGCAGCGTGCAGGTCATCACAAAGAGTGGCACGAATCGTACCCATGGGAACGTCTACGAATACTTTCGCAACACCGCGCTCAATGCCAACGATCCGGACTTGAAGGCGGTGGGGCTGGGACCGCCTGTCCTCCGCCGCAATGTCTACGGCGTAACTCTCGGGGGCCCGATCCAGAAAGACCGGGCCTTCTTTTTTCTTTCGTATCAGGGAACGCGCGACGAAAACGGAGCAACCGACCAAAGCTTATATAAGAGTGTTTTCATTGCGCCAGTTCCGCAAGGCTCGCCCGGACTGACCAACGATCGCTCCGAGGCCACGATTCTGCGAAACTTCCAGGGGATCCTTCCTTCAGGTACCACCTCGATCGATCCTACCGCTCTCGCACTGCTCAATTTCAAACTTCCGAATGGGCAGTTCTTGATTCCGACGCCACAAGTGGATGGCCGGGTCACCGGCACCGCCCTTTCCACATACCGGGAAGAACAGTTCAATACGAATGTGGATGTGCACCTGGGCATGCATGGCTCTTTGGCCGCCAAGTTCTTTTTTGCTGATGCACCGGAATTTTGGGCCCTTGGTGGAACGGTATTACCTGCAGGTGGGGCATCCGGCCTGCCCGGTTTCGGCACGCAGCGGCAAATTAACAATCGCGTCCTGTCCGTGCAGTGGACGGATTTTCTGAGTTCGCGAGCGATGAACGAGGCGCGCGTTGCGTCCAACTTTCTGGGGACAAACGAGGTACCACAAGAACCTCTGCGCGATTCTGACATCGGGATTACACGATCAACTGCCGACCTCTTTCCAGGTCTACCAGCAATTCTCCTAACATCCCAAAGCGGGGGCGGCAGTATCGGTACATCAGGGATAACATTGCGCAGCAGTTCTCCGTCCCTATCGCTGGCAGACATTTTCTTTTTGCAGCGGGGCAAGCACAGTTTCCGGCTGGGAGCGGATTTCGTTCGTCGCCAATGGGACTTTCGCGCCAACGTGCAAACCTATGGAGCAATTGACTTTTCTTCGTTTGACCAATTCTTGCTCGGCATCTCCGATTTTTCCTCTATCGGTGTGGGACTCAGTGATCGCAACCTTCGTGCTAACGATTTTGATGTCTTTGTTCAGGATGACTGGAAGCTGTCCCAAAAGTTCACGCTCAACATAGGGCTCCGGTACGAACTGGACATGCCAGCCCATGATACGAAGGGGCGCATTGGCGCATTTGACCCTACGCTGTACAAACCGCGCATGGAAGTCGACGCCGAAGGCGTTCCGATTGGTCCTCCCATCGGCGGCTTCGTTATGGCGGGGAATGCACTTCCTCAGTATGACTTGCCGGGTGTCCCGCGAGTCGGCGACGGTGTGCTGAAGAGTATTGACCCTGACAATTTCGGGCCCCGCGTGGGCTTGGTCTGGCGGCCGTTAAACTCAGACCACTTAGCAGTGCGCGCGGGCTACGGCATCTTCTATAGCCCTTCCTCATTCTTCTATGTAGCCTGGAACTTTCTGTCCTTGCCCTTCTATGCCGGTTTCAACTGGTCGGGGCAGAGCTTCGCGAATCCGTTTCCGGGCGCACCTGGTGCGAATCAATTCCCCGTCCTTGTGCCTGGGATACCTTTGAGCGTCAGCAGCGTGGACCGCAATAATCGCACTCCCTATTTTCAGCACTTCAACACCAGTCTTGAGTATCAATTCGGCCGCGATATGACGCTGCAGTTTGCCTACGTGGGCACGCGCGGGCTGCACCTGTTTCGTGAAGTGAACATCAACCAGGCGAAGATTGCGAGCACGAACCATCCCATCACGAACGCTGTGACCGGCCAAGTCATTACGTGGAATACTCCCGACAATGCTCAGCTCCGCGCTCCCTTTCAGGGAGTAACTACTGACAGCGGGGGTTTCAACCAGACCAGCGGCCAGTCTACTTATCACTCCCTGCAAGCGACGCTGAACCATCGAGCATCGCACGGACTTGAATTCCATGCTGCATACACATTCTCCAAGTCTATCGACGACACCACCAACCCCGGAGGCGGAGCCGAGCTCGACGGTACCGTGGACAAGAGCACGTTTTTCGATACCGGGAGTTTGGACGTCCGAGGTCTCTCGGATTTCGATCGCACTCAGCGCTTTGCTTTCAGCGGCGTCTGGAATCTTCCGAGATTTTCCCGTGCGTCAGGTTCACGGGCGGTTCGAGTTCTGTGCTCCCATTGGCAACTCTCAGGGATTGTGATCGCAATGTCGGGATTGCCGGTTGATATCTTGGATTCCACAGCGGGAGACCTGTATGGCTCGCCCGGAGCGCGGCCGAATTGGGCTCCAGGTGCTACGCGCAAGGCGGCCACCATCAACATCCCGCCCGGATATTACTTCAATCCGTTTGCTTTCGCGTTTCCATTCGTTCAGCCGAACCAGCCCATTCCAAGCGCACACGACCCAACTGCCCTTGCGCCGGAGGGTGGAAATGACATCGGCGATTTGGGACGCAACGTGCTGCGTGGACCCTCCCAGAGCAACATAGATTTGTCGGTAGCCAAACGGTTTCCGCTAAGCGAATTTAAGAATGTCGAAGTGCGTGCTGATTTCTTCAATGCGCTCAATCATGCGAACCGGAGCAATCCGGTTGAAGATATCACCGCCGCCAACACCTTTGATGCCAGGGGTCAGATCCTCGATCCAGGCGACTTTGGCCGCATCCTCAGCGTCGCTTCCAGCCCACGAATAGTCCAGTTAGCGCTGAAGTTTACCTTCTAGACGGAGAAGCCATGTTTTTCCCAGCGAAGGATAGGCTCTGTTTGAAGTTCTTCCAACGCAAATGGCCGTCCGGCTAACCTATCAATTATCAACAGGAGAGCAGTTGTTGCAGCGGATGAATGTTAGACGTATCTAATCGGCGCTCTTCCCTGGACACAACGGCGCACGAGTGACCATTCGGCGGCCTTGGGTTCAGGTCTGCAAAGCGGCACGCCTCGCGAAAGGGGAACAAGTTCCTGCCAAGCGGAAGAAATTCCTGACAATCTGGAAGCCGACGGTGCGCATTCATGATCTGCGCCACACCTTTGCATCACATCTAGTTTCGAGTGGAGAATCTCTCCACATTGTCGGCAAATTGCTGGGCCATACGCTTCCCCAGACGACGGCTCGCTACGCCATCGTTGTCTCCTGACTGGTATCCGGCAGGGCGTTTCAGGTTGACACAGAAAAGTGGGGGCATCCCGAATTCTGGGCAGGCTGCAAGCTGAAAGCTTCTTGATTGATCGAGCTTTTCGTAGGATACTTTCTGTCCCCCATCGAGAAAGCCACTCTCTATGGCCCGATTTGCGTTGCTTCGTCAGTGCAGGCTACTGGTGTTTCTGGTTGCGGTCTGGCTTGTGCCGTGTTTGTCCGGCCAGCAGGCCAGCACGGCGGTGCATACCATTCGCAATCCCAATGCGAAGTATGCCACTGATCGGATCCTCGTAAAGTTTCGTCCTGGCACAGAGGCCAGTACTCGTGGAGCGGCGCATGCCGCTTTAGGCGCCAGTTCGATCAAGCAGTTTGTTGCTGTGAGAGATCTGGAAGCGGTTGCCTTGCCCGCCGGACTCGATGTCGGGGCGGCCCTGCGCTCCTATCGATTACGTCCTGAGGTTCAATACGCGGAACCGGACTACATTGTCCATTCCAGCGGCTCACCGAACGATACTTTCTTCTCGCAAATGTGGAACTTGCATAACACGGGCCAAAATGGCGGCACCTCGGGCGACGACGTTGGCGCGACCCTCGCCTGGAATCTGAGTACAGGGGACTCGAGTGTCATCATCGCCACAATTGATACGGGCATCGACTACACGCATCCAGACCTCATCCCAAATCTCTTCCATGACCCGGCGGTTTGCAACGGAATCGATGACGGCACAAATGGCTGCTACGGAATGTCAACGGTGTATTACACGTCGGATGTATTCGACGACAATGGTCACGGCACCCACGTCTCAGGAATCGAGGGTGCGGCTGGCAACAACAATCTCGGGGTTGTGGGAATTAACTGGCACGTCCAGTTAATGTCGTGCAAATTTATTGACTCAACCGGCGAGGGCCAAACCTCTGATGCGATCTCGTGCCTCGACTACGTCTTGCAGATGAAAAATAGTGGCTACAACATAGTGGCCACCAATAACAGCTGGGGAGGATCGGAATACTCGCAGGCGTTGACCGATGCCATTCACGCCCAGCAGCAGGCCGGAATTCTCTTCGTTACTGCAGCGGGCAACGAGTTTACCGACAACGACGTCACGCCGACCTATCCTGCAAACACGCTCCTGCCCAACGTAATTTCTGTTGCCGCCACGACTCGAAGTGATGCCTTGGCCGTCTTCTCGAATATAGGGCAGCATTCGGTACACCTTGGAGCGCCTGGGCAGGAGATTCTCAGCACATGGCCAGGCACGAACTATCAAATATTGTCCGGCACATCGATGGCGGCTCCGCATGTCACCGGCGCCGCAGCGCTGCTCGCGGCGCAGCAGCCAACGCTCGACTGGCGCGGCATCAAAAACCTGCTTCTCGCAGGTGGCGATCCGCGCTCTTCACTGGCGCAAACTATCACTGGAAAACGACTCAACCTGAACGGCTCGATGAACTGTTCTGGAAAGAAAGCTGAGAGCCGCCTGCAACCGGTGAACAATGCCATGGCCGCAACCGTAGGCACGCCGCTAACGTTGCAGGAATTGAATATCAATTGTTTACAGCCCGCTGGGGCCGTCACGGTCACAGTGTCTCCCGGAGGACAGAGTGTAAGCCTGGTCGATGATGGCACCGGTGTAGATCAAGTGTCTGGAGATGGCATTTATTCCGCTCAGTGGGCGCCGCCGGCGATGGGCAGTTACACGTTGACGTTTCCCGGTGGCGATACCGTGGCGGTGGAAATCTTAGATAATTACGAGGTTGCGCCCGCTGCCTATAACTACGTGACCATCGCGGGCACGAACCTTAACCTCAGTGACGACAGCGTTGCGGCAGTCACATCGCCATTCCCCGTCGCTTTCGGCGGCGGAAGTTTCACCAAGCTGCAGGTCGGAAGCAACGGAACCATCAGCTTCACGGATGCGGTCTCGCCCGAGATCAACAACTTTATCCCAATCGGGTTGCCGGTACCGCTCACGGTCGTCGCTCCATTCTGGATGGATCTTGATCCCATCGCAGGTTCTGCGCAAAACGTGTTTTGGGAGGTCGTAGGCAGCGCGCCCAACCGCCAATTAGTCGTGGAGTGGAGAAACGTCAGAAGTTTCCTCTGCCACGAAGATTCCGCCGCGACTGTCACATTCGAAGTCGTCTTCTCTGAATCAAGCAGCAACATCTTGTTTGAGTACGCAGACACGGTCTTTGGCGACAACTGCTATTTCCAGGACGCCGGCTACTCCGCGATCGTGGGAGTGCAAGTATCTCCCTCGGTAGGAACGCTATGGTCGTTCGGCAGTCCGAATATCGTCAGCGGCTCTGCATTGCTCTGGACCACTGGCACCAACAGGCCGCCCGACAATCCGGTTCCAAACATCACTTCGGTTTCGCCTCCGAGTATTCCACTGGATGGTCCCTCATTCACGATGACGGTAAACGGCACAGGCTTCGTGCCGCAGTCTGTTGTGAACGTTCTTTTCGACCAGCCAACCACCTTCGTCAGCAGCACGCAGCTCACTGCAGAAATTCCAGCCCAGACCATCGCGCAGATTTTCGGCAGCGTCGACGTATCGGTTACAAACCCCGCGCCTGGAGGTGGGGAGTCGAATTCGATCACAGTCCCGATTTCAACCGGCGTTCCGACTATCGCTTCCATTTCTCCAACATCCGTCACAGCCGGATCCTTCAGCTTTACCCTTACAATCAACGGCACCGGATTCGGTCCAGCAGAAATTCTTTGGAACGGCACACCGCTGCAGGGCTCGGGTACTTTTTCGTTCAATCCCGATCAACTCCTCGTTGCCATTCCATACACCATGATTCAGCAGCCGGGCACCGTACAGATCAAAATTGTGAATTTGCCCCCAAGTGGAGGCACTTCAAACACCGCAACGTTCACAATTCTTCCGGCGAACCAGAATCACAGTTTTCTGCAGCCTCCACTTTTGCAGCTTTGGCAACACGGCTCTTCGAACATGACCCCTGCCAGGCCGACGCGATTCCTGGGATGGAGATACGCGCAGAGAGCCGGATCAAACTATTCGAAGGCGTTTTCGCGTCCACGAACACAAGCGCCACTCCGGCCGTCAAATCCTGCACTCTCAAGACCGTTAGGTACGATGGCGACCCTGACACCGTCGAGCCTGCCTCCGCTTGCCGGTCTCCAGCTGAAATCTCTGTTGCCCGCCGACTACATTCCCACCGCGGTGGCGGCTGGAGACGTAAATGGCGACGGCATTCCCGACTGGGTAGTCGCCAACGGCGGGAGTAATAACGTGTGGGTCTATCTTGGGCGCGGCGATGGAACCTTCACGCAGGCCACCGTGATTCCCCTGGCGGGAGTCTCCCCTTTGGCTGTCACCCTGGCGGATTTGCGTGGAGTTGGAAAGCTCGATCTTGTAGTGGCGGAAGCTGATAGTGACAGCATCGGCGTTCTGATGGGCAACGGAGATGGCACATTTGGACCGGAAAGACCCTTCTTCGTCCCCGGTTCTCCCATCTCGATGGCGGTCGCCGACTTGAATCACGATGGCCATTTGGATGTACTCGCAGGGCTCATCGCAGATCCTAATATTCCGAACGGCGGTTCAATCGCTACTTTGCTCGGCGATGGAACTGGCAACTTCGGCGTTCCGCTCTTCGAACTCTACCTGACCTTCGGGGTTGAGTTTCCCGAGTCGATCACCGTTGCAGACTTTGAGAAGAATGGAAAACCGGACGCGGTGGTGCTCGATCCGGGCGTCGGAGCAGTTGTCTATGTGAATGATGGGACCGGTCTTCTGAAAGAAGCCCAGCCCGCTGACTTCGGGGATCTTTTTGGCGACTTCTCTCTTCTTACTGTGACCTCCGGCGATATGAACGAGGACGGTTGCCCTGACATCGTGATTCTCGACAGTCTCGGCATCGCCAGGATATTGCTGGGAAATTGCGACAGCACCTTCCAGGCACAATCGAATCAAGTCGGCACAGGCGACTTCGGGTGGACCGCAACACTAGTGGACGTGAACGGAGACGGCCATCTCGATCTCGTCGATTCTGGAATCTACGCGCAGACCGGTTATGGACAGGTTGCCGGAAATCTCATCGCCGTCCATTTCGGCGACGGTAAAGGAAACTTCACTCCGGCGCGCGTATATCGCGGCGGCCAGACGTCTTATGGAATGGCGATCGTCGATTTGAACCATGATGGACACCCCGACATCATCACGGCCAATCAAGACAGCGATTCCGCGACGGTCTTTCTGAATGACGGCAAGGGCGGCTTCGGGACGCCTCAGGGTGAGTACACCGGTTATATCGACGGAAACAATAGTTCCGGCCCAGTGAATGCACCCGATTCCAGTTTCTACCCTGTGGATGTGAATGGCGACGGCAAACCGGATCTTTTGCTGATCCAGTTCGGACCGGGCTACCCGAATGCAAATCAAGCGACAGTCATGCTCAATGATGGCACCGGCCACTTCGGTTCGGCGGTTTATTCGCCCGTCGCCGAAGGTACTTTCAACGTCACGGATTTCGTACTCGGTGATTTTCGAAACAGCGGCCGCCCCGATATCGTGACGATTTCATCGTTCTTTGGCGAAGGGAGCAGCCCGCAGTTGGTCTTCGCGCCCAACTCAGGCGGAGGCAATTTTGGCCCGCCAACCGTTCTGAACATCACCGGCTTTTTCCCGGGCGCAATCCTGGCGGCGGGTGATTTCAATGGCGATGGAAAGCTTGATTTCGCCATCTCATCGGCGGGCACGATCACGATTTGTTTTGGAAATGGAGACGGCACCTTCACAGCAGGCTCACCTATCAATGTCAATGTCGGTTTTCAGGGCTTGTGGGCTGCAGACTTGAACGGCGACGGCAGGTTGGATCTGCTGGGCTGGTCTTACGTCAATGGCGTCCCCTTCCAAAACAACAATGTCTATGAGTTGCTGGGCAACGGGGATGGCACGTTCGCCGCTCCTAGGATGGTCATTCAGAACCTGACCAATCCGGCGGTGATCGATGTCAATCACGATGGCCATCTGGACGTCATCGATAACCAGCAACCAGAAATCGACTATCCGAATGGCCTGGCCAGCCCGAAGTTCACGATTTATCTGGGCCAGGCTGACGGCAGTTTTGTTCAGAGCAGTTCTTACGCGCCCTATACTGGTGTCTCGGCCGAACCGCGTACGTTAGGCACTCCTCTGGGCTCGCGCTTTCCCGCGTGGGTCGGCGACTTCAACGGTGATGGAAATCCCGATATCGCCGCCATCCAGCAGGCCACTGACTATCCCATCGGAGTTGCGTACGTTCAGTTTCTCTTAGGCAATGGCGACGGGACATTCACTCCGACCTACGAGCCGTATTTTTTCAATGCTTCAATGCCGTCTACAGCGTTCGACCTCACGGGAGACGGCCGAGCCGACTTCGTAGAAAGCGACGTCTACACCACAACATTTCAGGTGATCCCAGCCGCACCGGGAACGCCTCTCGAGTTGCAACTCGTGACCGACCCCGTCATTGGCGGCAGCGGATCGGTACAGATTTCTCTCGCTGCAGTTTCCTCAAGTGCGACGCAGGTAACGCTGGCAACCAGCGACCCAGCCATTTCGATTCCTGGCACGGTCACGATCCCAGCCAATTCACTCACGCAAAACGTGAAATTCACGATCGCGAAAACATTTAATTCAAGTCACGTCTTCTGGATTCAAGGAACATTAAACGGCAGCGCCGCCATCGTCTACGGCACGCAAGCCACAGCACAAGGCCAATACGGAGCATTGCTCTACACTTACTGGACTAGCGAGTCGACTTTCCCAGGCCTGCCTACGGCTGACTATCAGCTCGGGATGGAGTCGCTTGCGGGGTATGCCACGACTATGACCTTGAGTTGCCAGGGGCTGCCGGCTGGCGCGACATGCCAGTTCGGTACGAACTCGATGACGGTTGAGCGGGGAGGCTCTGCCAGCACCTCGGTCATTGTCAACACGACATCCACCATAGCTGTCGGTGTTTACCCATTCACGATAGTCGGGACTGATGGCGCGATCACTTCCATCGTGAGCGAGACCCTCAAGGTGGGCGACTACAGCGTCAGCCTATCGCCCAGTTCACAAACGGTGCTTCAGAATACGACAGCGAGTTACAACGTTACCCTGACCTCGATCAATGGCTATGGGGCGAACTTCACCGGAACGTGCAGCGGAATTCCTGCGCCGGCGACCTGTACCTTCAATCCCTACATCAGCGGATACACTGCGACTATACAGACCAATACCCTGCCAGTCGGCAATTACAACTTTACGGTCGGCGTCTCCAACGGGCTCGCAACACGATCGGCTTCAGCGCAACTCAATATAGGAGATTTTAACGCGCGCCTCTCCGGCACGACTCTCAGCGTCGCGGTTGGGCAGTCTGCAGCGCTCACCATCAATGTGACCGGAGTCAACGGGTTCAGCGATCCCGTTAGTCTGTATTGCAATGGCGCGCCGGTTGGCGCGAGCTGCACAATCGCGCCTAACCCTGTTACTCCCTCTGCCAATGGCACGCAGGCGACAGCGACGGTCCAGGTGACGAGTAAGCCTGCCGCCACAAGAAGCGGCAAGGGACCAACCGCGATTGCTGCCCTCGGTTTGTTAGGCGCCGTGGGAATGTTAGTTCTCTTGCCGCATGCCGCTCGAAGACATCAGCGTTTCCTACTTTGTCTCAGTTTGCTCACGGTCATTGCTGTTGCTCCATCTTGCGGGGGCGGCGGTTCCGGTGGGGGTGGCGGTGGAGGCGGAGGCGGCGGTGGGGGTGGTGGCGGCAGTTCCTCGTTTACTCTGACGCTACAAGCCAGTGTCGACGGTATCACCAAAGATGTCGGCAACGTCGTGGTCACCGTGCCTTGATGCGTCCGGTCGCCTGGCGACCGTGGTCGATAGTCAACACAGCAGACTGCGGCTGTGGGGCGCGATCTGGAGTTCCTTCAAACCCTTTCTCTCTAGCGATGTAATTGAAGTGCCCAAGCAGCGTCGTGGAAGATGCAGCGATTGTCGCGATTGAGTTCACCGCAGTGGAGATGTCGGAGTGCCCCTATGACGCTATCTGTACAGCGTATTGCAGCGATTCTCTGGTGGCCTGGACCGAGGGCAGATATCTACATGATCGGGCTGAAGGGAGAGAGCATGCTGAACGTAGTCCGCACCGCAAACTCGGCTATCGACGAGGCTGGCCGGTGGGAGTCAGTCCATGATTGGTGCAACATCCCCGTTACACTCATTGACCAAGACGTGCGAACGGCGATCGCTTCAACATCCTAGGTCAAACGGGAGGATGATCCTCGTTAAGCTGGGACACTGTGTAACTTCCAGAGGCCAGGAGCCCAAGTCGTCGATGGGCAACAAATCGTAGATTTCTTCTCCACAACTGGCGAATGTTGTGCTGCTTAGAATTTTCAGCGTGTCCGGATCAAGCCGGTTGATCGTAAACTCTTCGCACGGCGACTGGGAATCCGCGAAATTCTCCATGAGTTGTCCTGTCGAACGGGATTGCCTTCGCCCTGCGCTTGCCGCAGCACAAATGTCGGAACCGGATTGGCACATTCCGCGCGTGTATCCAGGTAGCGACTGGGACTGCGTAACGTTGCAGCGCCGAATGGTCATCTTTCGCGACTCACAATAAAATATGGAGGATGACATGGCCGTCACGGTATGTGGCTGATGGAGGCCGGAAACCATTCGGATACCGCGGTTCAAATCGAGCAAGAATCCGCCCTTCGCGGAACTCCGGAGCTTGGTGTTTTTCCTTCCGAACCCGCATACGATGAGTCCCTGCGGTGCAGCACAGATTCAGCTTTTGACATTGCAGAAGCTAATCAGGATGGGATCGACGTTCATTGTTTACCGTTCCCAATGTCATGGCTCAAGCACGCCAAACAGAGTTGGACCTGCGTAACCAAGCAGAACGTGGAAGCCGCGATCTGGACGCTGGCCGATCATCAACTAGAAATACAGGAAATTACGAGCTTGCGCAGGTTCAATCGCAGACGTGTGGGCCCCGGGGAGCGTTGTTTACCTGCTAGCGCCTACTGCCTGAGCGTAGCTGGGCTCCTCGCGACACGATTCCAAGTGTTCCCGATACCAATTGACGGTCAGCTTCAAACCGCGGCGCAAATCATAGGAAGGCTGGTAATCCAAAATCTGACGCGCTTTCTCTAAGGAAGGTACGCGCACCTCAATATCCGGACAATGCGACTCCACAAGCTCGATCGGAGCCGCGCTACCCGTCAACTCAGCCACCAAACGTGCCAGTTCCAACACCGTGATCGTATTTTGAGGATTGCCAATATTGAAATCTTCTCCAATCGCTTTTGTACGAGAGAGAATTTCTATGAGGGCATCGCAAAAATCCTCTATGTAACACCATGAACGGAGTTGCAAACCGTCTCCATGGACCTGGATTGGAACACCCTGAAATGACTTTTGAACAAAGCTCAAAATCGCATGTGCACCCAGGCGCCTGGGACCGAAGACATTAAACGGTCGCACCGTTGCGACTGGCATTCCGGTTTGACGATGGTAAGCCTTTACCAGATGTTCCCCAGCCAACTTTGCGATCGCGTAACTCCAACGGGCTTCGGTTGCTGATCCGATCGCGGCTGGCGTTCCTTCATTTACACGGAAAGAATTAACCCCAAATACTTCGCTTGTCGAAAAATAAAGAAAGCGCTCCAGGCGAACACTTTTTTCCAGCGCCTTCAAGATCCGCAACACCCCTACGAAATTCGTCTCGAGCGTCTCTTTTGGGTACGTGCATACCTTCTCCACACCTACGATTGCCGCCGCATGTACGACGATGTTTGCCTCCCGCGCAATGTCGCGAAGAGCATTCTCGTCAAGGATGTCTCCCTCAATCTTGCGAACCTTCGGGTTTCGGTAAAGTGGTGAAAATGCGATCGGCTGATTGTGGAAGGCGCGATCGAAAAGGATAATTTCGTTGTCTTCCGCCAGTCGCTCGGCCAGACTTGAACCAATAAATCCAGCGCCGCCAGTAATGAGAATCGTCCGGTTCTGGAGCGGCACGCGGGGAGTGGCCGGTGGAACAATAGCAGTGCGCGCATGCCCATTCCCATTGGTGGCGGCGTCGAAATGCAGAGGATCATCGGAATCAAGAATCTCAGTCAGCGTGGGAACAAACTTGGTTGTTACCGGCAAACTGTTGAGAACCGCAAACAGTCGCGTGAATGCGCCTCTCGCTCCCGGAGAAATGCAGAGCAAGACGGAATCCACCTTTTTCGAATGAGCAATTTCTGCCAGTAGTGATGTCGGACCGAGCACCCTCACTCCACCGATCACGCAATCTGCCTTGTCGAGATCGTCATCCAGAAAACCTACGATCTGCACCGAAGGGTCGGTTGCCATCTCGCGGGCAATGCTGGCCCCGATCATTCCTGCGCCAATCAGCAGTACGCGGCGGGCTACCCGATCCTCCGTCGAATCCTCTCGCTTGGCATGAATCTCATAGATATACCGCCGGAGAATCCGCACCCCTAGAGCACCGACGAGTGACACCAAACACTCGAAAATGATCACGCTGGAAACCAACTGACGAGTAGAAGGAGGTTCCGACAAAACTGTCTGTGCGAGCAGTAAGAGCCCTGAGAAAGCTAGATATACGCCAGCAGTACGCAGTGCGTCGCGCACACCAATATATCGCCACTGCATTCGATGCAGCCCGCACAAGGAGTTCCAGAGCAGGCGACCCGCCACAACAACAGCAAGTAACACCCAGAATTGATATTGCAGATATAGATGAGCAGTTCCGGTGTAAGCAATCAAACAACCCAGATAGAACGACACTCCGACAATTGCGGCGTCTACACTTTGCTGATTGAAGCGGGAATATGGATCGTATGACATCAAGTTCGCCCTTCCCTTGGTGTGACTTTGGTGCTGCTTGACGCCATCGGCGACATTCCGCTTCGACTTCAAGACAGTCAGGCAGACCTAACAACTGTTTAATTGATTGGCGACGCTGCTATCATATGCGTCAGTTTTCATTCAGAAGAAGAACAAAAGGCGCAAACGCCCGCACCGAACGACGTTCTTTTCCTCAAATGGAACTGGGAGGACCAGCTGAAACCGCCGTTTTCGGTGACGCGCGATGCGGAATCAATTTGAGTGTCATCAGGATGACCATCAAATCAAGGCGAAGGGACATTGTCCTTATGTACTGCAGGTTCAACTCGAGCTTATGAGGTAAGACCACTTCTGTGTAGAAACGTTCTCGATCAGTCGATGCAGCGAGGATGTTCTCTTCGTTTCGATACTCGAGGGTGGCGAGATCGGTAATTCCTGGACGGACCGAGAGCACTTCAAGTTGCTCCTGATTATAGTTACGCACGTAGAAAGGAAGCTCCGGCCGCGGTCCGACCAGGCTCATGTCGCCAATGAGCACATTCCACAATTGCGGTAGCTCATCCAGCTTCCAGCGGCGCAAGTATCTGCCGAGAAGGGTGACGCGGCCATCGCCCGAGGCGGTAATGAGGGGACCCTTTTTGTCTGCATCGCAAACCATCGAACGAAACTTCCACATCTTGAATACCTGATGATCTCTGCCCACACGATTCTGGCGAAATAGGACCGAGCCCCGCGATCCAAGCTTGACCGCCGCAGCCAGCAGCAACAGCAGGGGAGCAAGCACCAGCAAGCCGGCAAAAGCGGCGAAGAAATCCAGCGCCCGCTTTCCAGAGCGTCGGTAGAAAAAGGATTGTGATGGGCGGTCATTCATACCAATTCTTCTGTCAACCAGGAAAGGGCGCCCAGTATTCTCTCGCACTCAAGTGTTTTGGGCCTCATGGTCAGCCACCCCGAGCGGATCGCCTCGTCAGCTGCCCGCAACTCCTGCTCGCCAACCCCCGATTTGTGAAACGGTACGATCATGAAGTCAGCTCGTTAGCTCTTCAACACCTCCGCTAGTCCCGCCTGGTTTTTTTAAGAAACAAAGAAGATGTGTGCAAAGAGGAGGAAGACGGGACAAACAGTAATAAAGCGCCGAAGAAATTGGAGCCACGATCCGGCCAACGGGCGGCGCCAGCGTAATTCGCTTCGCTCTCATTTCGAATTCGGGAAACAGCTCCTTGATTTCGCTCTTGGTGATCCCATGAACGTTCGGATTCTTCGGATTGTCGAAAGTAAAGTCGTACCATAAGATTCTTCCGCCCGGAATCAGCACACGGTTTAGCTCGGCTGCGATCAGCGATTTCACCCCGTCGTCGAGAACGGAAGTAAAAAGCATGAACTGGATCACGAGGTTGAAGCATTCATCCGGGAATGGCAGCTTGCAGGCACTGCCACAGATCGCATGGATGTGCGGTGCAAGTCGGCGTGCATCATTTATATTTTCCTCCAGCAAATCGATCCCGCTGACAAGCTTCGGATTGGCGCCATATTCGAGCAGTTGGCGCATGGTCTCGCCACGACCACAACCCACGTCAAGAATTCTTAAGCCGGCAAGCGACAACAACCCTTCTTGCCGGAATAAAGCCGCCATCGCTTCCTCGCGTTCATGGGAACTGCATTGCGAAAAGGGATTGGTGCGAGCGTAAAGCGTCCCGGGAATGTTTTTCCGCCGATCGGAATAGACCGTCCGGATTCTTGCGTCCTCAACGTCCGCGGCGGACTTTGTGGGCATCGGAGGTTGCCTTGAAATTTCGATCACGGCATCAGTAACTGGCTGTTTGTTGGCCCCGCATGACCTCCGTCATCCCCAATAGGAAGCCTACGTTCGCAAGACAAAACGCGAAAGGATAGCCCAACACCCACGCTGAGGCGCCTTTTCGGGCTCGCAACCACCCGATAAGAGCGGCGACGTAGAAGGCAAGTTGCAAGCAGCAGATCGGAATCCATTCACCGCGGACACACAATGCGACATTGGCCACAAGGAGCATGACGAGAAAATACGGGGTCAGCCATCGCAGCAGCTTGTGCGAAACCAAGGCCCAGGAAGTTAAAGGAAATCGAAGCGGATTGAGGATCGCCGGCCGATAGAGAGTACCGGTCCAATTACGTGCCGTCATTCGGGCTCGGGCACGAAGCTCGCCATGGATACTGTTCGGCATAATGTCATAGACAACTACGCGATTGTCCTGGATGACCGAATATCCCTGCAGGCGCACATCGATCGGCAGCACACAGTCATCGCCGTAGATGGCCGGAATTGGACGGTAGAGCTCTTTGCGTATGAGCAGCGATTGCCCGCTGCCGGTAGCCAGGATTCCCAATTCCGACTCCAGTTCGCGCAGGAAAAGCTCGAAACGCCAGTACATTCCTTGACCTTCCGCCACGGCGTTGCCCGGATGGCCAAAATGAACATTGGCCGTAACCAAACCGACCTTCGGGTCGGCAAAGTTTTCCAACAAGCGTTGCAGCGTCTCCGGGCGAGTGCGGGTGTCGGCGTCGGTGAAAAACAGGAACTCGCCGGTTGCGCTCAGTACGCCGAGGTTCTGGGCTCCGCTCTTGCCCAAGGTTCCGTCTCCAGCGAACAAGCGAACCCGCGGGTCGCGGGCGGCGAATTCTCTGACAATCTCCTCGGTTCTATCCCTTGAGTTGTTGGACACAATCAAGACCTCCAGCCGGTCAGGCGGGTAGTCGAGATTCGTGTAGTCAATTAGCTTTGCCGCGATTTTGTCTTCTTCATTCCTCGCCGCAATGATGATTGAAACGCTCGGATAGCGCTCCAACGGCTGACGGACAGGATTCTTGTTGTAGCAACGCCGCAGGAGCCATAAGAGCGTTGGATAGCCTGCCCATATGTAAAAAAGAAATAGGAACGATACCGTGAACACCCAGAAAGCCAACGTTTCCTCACAAACAGACGATTTGTCGGAGCTATTCAAAACACACGCGGATTATTTGTGCGAGATCCCTCTCATTCTGGCGATAAAGCGGCTTTCCCGAACACTTACCGCGCATCCAGTTCCACGCCCATCGCAGACCGGACAGAGCCACCACGATGGCGCGCGCGGCGAACTGCATGGGATAGGAAAAGTGCTTGCGGTAAAAATAAAACATAGCCCGATACGAGTGGACGCTGTAGCCCCGCATCCGGCCTCCAGAACTTTGGCCCACCAGGTGCACAACCTCGCCCTGTGGCAAATAGCAGAGCTTCAGCCCAGCCTTGCGCAGCCGCAAGCAGTAGTCCATGTCCTCGAAGTACATAAAGAATCTCTCATCCAGCAGGCCGACTTCAGCAATCGCGTTGCGGCGAAGCATCAGGCACGCGCCTGAAATGCTTTCTACTTCCACCGGGGAATCCCTGGCTGCGTAAGGAGCAAGATAGGCTCGAATCGTTTTGCCGAGAATGAACCCGAATGACCGGGCCAGCCAGCGTCTGGCTCGAGAGCCGGAGATGAGCCTTGAGATGCCGATCAAGCGAAAAAAGAGAAGCACTGGGCCGGGGCGATTGCTAACGCTGGCCTGAATCGAGCCATCGGCATTGAGCAGCTTACAGGTAACGCCCGACACGTCCGGGCGAACGTCTAGAAACTCCGCCATAAAGGCTGGCGCCCCGGGGCGCACGATCGTATCGCTATTGAGGAGCCAAATATATTTTCCCTGAGCGACTTGGATGGCCTGATTGTTGGCTCTTGAAAAGCCGGCATTCTCTGGATTGCGGATCAGGATGGCAGCAGGAAATTCTCGTTCGACCATCTCCGGACTGCCATCAGAAGAGGCATTGTCCACGACAATGATTTCAGCTAGAGGTGCTCCGGCCCGATCCACACCTGCCCGTTCCAGAGAAGAAAGGCAATCCCGCAGCAACCCCAGAGTGTTGTAATTAACGATGATGACGGAAACCGAGCCATTCTTCGCGCTGTCGTTTGGCGTACTGCTGACGATGGTGTCGGACTGAGCGTTCATCATTTTGCTCTCGCGAACTTCGCCCGAAAACCTGCAATGCTCGTGACAAGAAGAGTGCGTTCCTGCGTGTCCAGAGCGTAGCCCCAAGTCATGGCAACGAAAACAGCCATGACGGCGCTGCTGACCAGAGGGTAGATTCCCGTCGGCGCGCCAATCCAGGAGAGGGGAACAAGCAGCGCCGGCAACGTGAGCGTAACGAACGCTCGCTGCAAGGGCTTTTGCAGAAGTTTGCGGCCGGATATGAACTTCAGTTTCAGTACGGCACCAAAAAGAAGCAGGGTGTCGAGTGAGATCCTGAAGGTGCACGCCAAGGCGGCTCCAAGCAAACCGAAGCGTGACAAAAAGAACCACAGGGCGAGCACGTAAAGGGGCAGTTCCAGCAGGTGAACTTTTGCGGTTAAGTCGGGCCGTCCGACTCCCTGGAGCAGTCCAAACGGTACAAAGGCGATGCAGTTCACCAGCATTCCCAACGCCAGAATTTGCATGGTGCGCGTGCTCCTGGCAGCAAATTCTGTCCCAAGCCAAATCCTTAACACTTGCGGTGTGAAGGCCGCAAGAATCAGCAATATCGATCCTGAAACCAAGAGAATGGATTTGAGAGACCGAACATAGAGATCCTCGATTTGTTTGTTGGACTCGCCGGCTCGCAGCGTACTGAACGCCGGAAACACAGTTGCCATGAGACTGGTTGGAATGAACCATATCCTGCTCACAATTTCATAGGGCGCTGTGTAGTAGGCGAGTGCTGACACGGAGAGAATCGCTCCAATAAAGAAGCGGTCCATATAGGTCAACAGTGGTCCCGCAAGGTTCGATACGGTCACCCAACCGCCATAGACCAACAGCGGCCGTATCAGCTTTGCCTCAATACTGAATCGGAGATGCAACTCAGGAAAATACTCAAAACACAGCACGAAGTATGCGACCGTTGCTAGCAAACGGCTCCCGAGCAACAAAAGAACGATTCCGCGCAATCCAGCTCGGAAGAGTACGGCCACAATCGGAAGCAGAAATATGGAAATATGTGCGGGAATCTTTACATAGTTGATGATCCCGAAGTGTTGCCCAGCTTCAAGCATGCCTCTGCTGGAGTTGCCGATGATCACCAAGGGTATGGACAACGCCAGGATAAAGAGCAGGCTTTTGGTCTCAGCCAAACAGGCGGGCGAAATCTTCAACACTTTATGAACCAGAACTGGTATCGCCAGCGCCAATAAACAACCCGCCAGTATCCCGAACACTGCCTGGGATCCGAGCGAGGTCCAAAACAATCCCGGAATCGCGCTATGCTCTCCCCGTCCCAGGCATTCCGCGACGTATTTCGTAGTGGCGCGGCCCAGCCCGAGATCGAACTGTCCGGCGTAACCAAGCAGCGCCCATGCGAGAGAAAGAATTCCGAAGCGCTCCAGACCGAGATACCGCAAAAGGAATGGAACCGCGAGCAAGCCGACCAGCAGAGGAATACCCTGCCCGAACAGATTCACGATCCAATTCGTGGTGATGAGTCTTCCGGTGATTTGCTTCTGAGTCATACTGCGTGCAGCGCCGTGCTGAGGAAACTGCCTCCGCCGAATGCACAACTCTTCTGCATTTGTTACACAGCTGAAGCCGCAACCGCCGCCTTCGAGACCTCCGGAGAAGGCTTGATCTTCCTGTCATTGCGGCTGTTTCGCCAATTTACGCGGGGCAGCAGCAGCGCAGTGTCAATTCGTTCTTTGTATTGCAGGGCGATGTTGAGAAGTGAGTCCAGCAGCGACTCGGATAAAAGATGCGGCTTGAGCCCCAGATCGGCCAGTTTTGTGTGTTTTGCGTTGTAATAGTGGTCTTCGGCCTCGACACGAGGATCGGGAAGATGATTGATCACCACCCTCATCCCCAGCTTGTTGCCGGCGGCCTGCACCATCTCGGCCAGCTCGAGAATGGAAAACTGTTCCGTAAACTGATTAAACACACGAAATTCGCCAGCCTGTGCGGGATGCACACAGGCCAGTTCTATGCAGCGTACCGTGTCGCGGATGTCGAGGAAACCCCGGGTCTGGCCCCCCTTGCCATAGACCGTAATTGGATGACCGACCGCGGCCTGTACGCAAAAGCGATTCAGTGCCGTTCCAAACACCTCGTCGTAGTCAAACCGATTGATCAACGACTCATCCAACGCCACGTCGTCGGTCACCGTACCGTAGACCACGCCTTGATTCAGATCGGTTGCCCGTAGCCCCCAGATCTTGCAGCAAAAGGCGATGTTGTGACTATCGTGAACTTTGGAAAGATGATAGAAAGAGCCCGGCTGTTTGGGAAAAGGCAGCACATCTTCGCGTCCATTGTGTTGGATCTTAATGAACCCTTCTTCAATATCGATGTTGGGGGTGCCGTATTCGCCCATTGTTCCCAGCTTGACTAAGTGACACTCCGGCAGAAACTCTTTCAGGGCGAACAGTAGATTCAATGTACCCACTACGTTATTCGTCTGAGTAAACACTGCGTGCTGCCGGTCGATCATCGAATATGGGGCAGAGCGCTGTTCCGCGAAGTGGACAACCGCGTCAGGAACAAACGCATTGAGAACGGAGGCCAAAAAGTCGAAGTCGGTGATGTCGCCGACAAAAGGCTCGATGGTGGCGCCAGAATGCTGCCTCCACGCGCGCAATCGCTCGCTAAAACTGGCAATCGGCGTGAGCGTGGTTGCGCCTAACTCATGGTCCCAAAGGCGCCGAATAAAGCTGTCGGCGATGCCGACCTGATGTCCTCGTCGAGAGAGATACAGCGCTGTGGGCCATCCACAATAGCCGTCTCCGCCCAAAACCAGTATTCGCATGGGGCTGCACACCTGACCACGAGATTGTTATGCACGCACTTCAAACAACCCAAGCACATTACGCTGGAGCATAATATTGTCCAGAGTAACCATGGGATAGCTTGAGCACGTTTATTGCCCGCCGATACTTAGAAGACACTTATTCCGATCGAGCCGACTACTGCTGTTCATTTACTTCGAAGCGCAGCGCGTAACGCGCTAAGGCGTTCTATGTACCGAGGATCTTCTTTCACTTGAGATTGTCGCAAGGAGATAATAGTAAGCAAACTCCCGGAGAAGCAACCTAAAACGCTACAAAGAAAGATGATCAACATCCGATTTGGGAAAGTGGCCCGATCTGGCTCGATCGCCGGCTCGACAACCTGGATCAACGGAGCGTTTCGCGCTTCATCCAGTCTCGCCGCCTCGTACTGTTTGGCCAGAAGTTCAAAAATAGTCTCGCGATACCTCACTTCTCGATAGGCTCGGATGAAGGCCAGGCCGGATTCTGGGACATTCTTTAAAGATACATCGTAGATATCCGTGCCCGCGCCTCGTTTTTCCAGTCGCGTCAGTTCGGCCTGAATGCCTGCGATCTCTTGTTGCACAATGGCAACTTCCGCATTCTGGTCGGTGGCATAAGAGCGAAGAGCTTGCAGCTCCACTTGCTTGGCCACGAGCTGAGCGCGCAGAGACGCTATGCTCTGAATCAAAGCCTTGGCCTGCGCGTCCACTTGGATAATGCCGTTTTTCTGTTGCTGCTCTTTAAATGCTACTTCCGCGTCCGCCAGGTCATCTTTGGCGCGTTTCAGCTGTTCTTCGTAAAAGAGTCGCCGTTCTGAAGCTTCGGTAAGAGCCAATCCACTGGTCAGAGCGCGGACCTCGTCGATATAGGCATTGGCCAGGTCCGCTGCTCGCTTCTTGTCTCTGTCTTGAACAGTAATGCTGATCAGACCATCTTTCTCGGATACGATCTGACTGTCTGCAGCCAATTCTTTGCGTGCGCTTGTCATGTCTCTGGCGCGGTAGACTTTCTGCAAATCAAAGCGACGGATGAGTGCATCCGCGATCGGGCGCGTCTTCAAGATACCTACAAAAAGTTCATTGGGATTCTTCAAGCCGAAATCTTTGCCTGCACTGGCAGCAAGTGCGCCCATGGGGCCGGTGCTCAGCGAACTCAGTAACGCGGCCGCCGATGATTGCGACTGCTGTGGCGGAAGAAGTTTCGTAATGGCGGTATAACGATCGTGGATGAGAAGGGCAGCTATTGCTCCCACGATGGCAGCCGCAACGGTCATCGCAAGAATAAAGCGTTTGCGCAAAAGCAAAGCGGTCGCAATATCGAGCAGAGTGATCGATTCGCGGCTCTCCTCCTTGCGCAATTCCGAGTCGGTGTCAAGAACTCCCGGAACCATTGCTTCTGTGTTTGCATTTCTCATCGGGGCCAGCTATTTCAGCACGTTGATTGCCGCTGCTCCCAGCGCGAGCTGGGAGAAGACTTGCGTCCAGTCGCGCAGGCTCCGTAACACGCCGCCAGTCTTGAAACGCTGGGGAACGACAATCGCATCTCCCGGCATCAGCCTTATGGTCTCAAACCTGTTAATGAAGCCGTGGTGTTGCTGGCGGCTGATCACGGTGCCATCTGCGCGAATCACGAATGCGTGAGCTTTGTCGGCGCCGCGGGTAAACCCACCGGCATTGTTCACATATTCGGGAACGAGCTTGTGCGGCTTGAAGCGGAAGGCATTTTCGTTGTAGACGGATCCAAGCACCTCGACAGTATCCAGTTTGGCCGGAATAAAAAACTTGTCTCCATCTTCCAGCGCCATGGCTGGCACATCGTCTAAGGCCGAGGCGCTGGGCTTAAGCTCCAGGACAACTCTGCCCGTCGGTTGGATCTGCGCAAGCTTGTCGATAAAGTCGCGTTGCTCCTGGATGCGCACCCGCGCTTCGGTGAAATCTTCCGGGGCAATCCCAGGAGACACTGAGGCGGATTGCTCCTGCAATTCTCGCTGCATACGTTCCACCATTTGAGCCAGCTGCTTCTTTTGCGCCTTCAGGGTCGATTCGCGATGCAGTTCCGCACCAAACAGGTAGGCTTGCGAACTGATCCCGCCTGAGCGCCGCACCATGTCGCGCAGGGTTTCTCCGGGGCCAACCCGGTATAGCCCTGGCGCTCGAACTTCGCCTTCGATTTGCACGAACTTGGTGCGGGCCTCGGTCGAGACGGGAATATCCTTTTGCGAGAAGACTGTCACGATGTCGCCCACCAGCAATGCCTGGTTGTCCACGGACGACGGCTGATCGATGGCGCGAGCCAGGTTGAATGGAATCAACTGGGTCGTCAGGTCGCGCTGGTCAGTTCGCTCGACCACTGCATATTCCCAGTTGATATCCGTAGCCCGTCTCCTGATGTCTGCCGCCAACTCTTCGTCCGGTTGATTCTCGGCAAGGTTCTGGTCCGACGCACTGTCTTCCTTGATCCCAACTCGATCCTCTAATTGCCCGTCGCCCAGTGCGAGTTGCTCGGCATCTTGTTGCGCAAACTGCTCACTCTCATTCATTGGTCGCGCCAGGGCCCGCTGGCCGTCCGGTGTGAGAACTCTCTCCTTCTCTAATCTTGAGCGCCGGCTGAGAGACGAGCTAAAGTCATCCCGTTCGCTACTGTGAACCAGGCTATTTCTCTCGTTCCAATATTGCCGCGCAATCAAAGCATCCCGGCTTGGAATGAGATCAGAAACGCGCATCCCTTGATGCCAGCGATAGCGCCCGGGCTGGGCAACATTACCGCGGAGCGTGACAGCGTTCCCGATCCGTGGAGAAACGGCATAGACGCGAACAATGTCGCCATCCTTCAATTCATGTTTAAGGCCTTCGGCATCGAGAGTAAATTCGTCAACGACCCGCTCCGTATGGTCATTCAGCCGATCCAAAACGACTCTTCCGGTTGACGCAACACTAGTCAACCCGCCGCTATTTTCTAAAACGGCGCCCAGTTCCGCAGAGTCCCTCAACTCATAAATCGCGGGGCGATTGATGCTCCCTGATACGGCAACGAGTGGACCCACGCGCGGAATGTAGATCACGTCTCCCGACTGCAAGTTCGCATCTTTAGATTTGTCGCCCTTCAGTATCAGGTCGTACAAATCCAGATCCGTTACGACCGCGTTGTTTCGCTTCAGCTGCGCATGGCGCATGGAGCCGCCAGCCGAAGGGCCTCCGGACTCGAAAAGCGCATTTGCTAGGGTGCTGAGTGAACTTACGGTGTAGGTTCCAGGGCGGCGAGCGTAACCCAATACCAGGACCTGAATGGAGCGGAGTTGCCCGATACTTACATCGAGATCAAAATCTTTAAAAAAGCGCCCAACGGCGGAGCGTATGAAGGCGCCGAGTTGATCGTACCGAATTCCTGCCACTCGAATTGCACCAACCCGTGGAAGGTAAATCTGGCCGGTCCTGTCGATGACCACCTCCACATCGACATCAATCTTGCCCCAGGCCCGAATTAACAGTTCATCTCCCGGCCCGACGACATAATCGGCCTGCACCGGGACCCGATCCACGGGTGCAAACGTTGTCGGGACATCCCGAAAATATTCGTGCCCAAAAATAGGCAGCTCCACACCGATTTCCGCCTGCACATATCTCTCAAAGCCAGTCTTTGTATACTCGGGCATCGTCGCCAGGTTGGAAAGATTGAAATCCGGTGGCAGCGTCGCGGGTTCCCGCATCCCGCGCGGATTACCGTGCTGTACAATTCGCCGGCCATTGCTCCCGGTGGATGTCCGGCTTTGATTATTCGTATCTCTGGATTGTGCCTGACCACCGGCGGAGTCGATCACAGTATCATCGCATTCCTGACCGGAACAGGTCCCGCCTGGCGCAGTCGCGCTATCGTTCACCGAAGCCTGTGCAACGAGATACGTCTGCGCATACAAAAGTACTAACCCAAGTGCGATACTCCTGACGATGCAAGGACCCACACTACCTGCGTTCTTCTTCCGGAAAGAAGTACGGAAACGTCTAGTAAGGGAACGCTCGTTGGTCATCTTCGAAATCAGTGCAGCAGATTGGAGAGTTGATTGTAAGCGTACCGAAAGAGCGGAGTGCCCAAGATGTGTAGGCGCACTTCGTAATTTCCCGCATCAGTACCATTTTGGGAAGCTACGACGACTAAGCTCCATGTTTATTTACTCCCTCCAACTGCGATCGCTGCACAATGTTTTCTTCACTATTAAGAATTCGTATACCGTGGCAGAGTCCTCCTTCGAACTTCGGATCGGCGACAACGCTCAGCGCAACGTGATCATGGTTTCCGCGTGCGTATTGCTCATCTGCGTAAACGCTCTGGTGCTCCAGTTAAGCAGTGGCGACAGCGTGAAATACACCTACTGTGCAGCCGCAGTGGCGATTGTGTTAACCTCATTCGCCTTCCTGCACCACCCGTTCGCCGCACTGTTGCTGACTCTGTCTTATCTCATAAGCCCAGTGCCGATGATTCTTCCGGGCACTTACTCGGGCGCAATTACGTTCCTGCTCGCGACCAACTGTTGTGCCGGATGTCTACTGGCATCCGGGTGTCGATCTATCTTCGGGAGGCGAGCTTTTCGCCCATTGCTTCTCTGTTGTTCGGTCGCAATGGCTGGTGCTGCGGTGGGAGTTGCCCGGGGGAATCAACTGTCTGCGGCATTTGGCGACTTCTATCAGATATTCGAGTTCGCGGTGTTATTTGCTCTGACACGCCAATTGGTAAAGACCGAGAAACGTTTCGAGGCATTAGCCCAAGTGATAGTCGGCGCGATTATCATTACGTCAGTGTTGGAAATGTCCGATGCGCTCGTGGGCGCACATTATCTGGCTGGTCTCTCGGTTGACGGCGGCGATTTGTCTCGCACCATAAACATGAATGCGCCCATTGCATTCGTGGCATTGTTGGCTACCTATCCCGCCGCCAGGAACAAAGTGTGGGTCCTCGCGGGCATCGGCCTTCTCGCAGTTAATCTGTTGTGGAGCTTTACTCGGGGCCTGTGGATGGCGACTGCCATGTCTGTGCTCTTTCTCTTAACGGTGCAACGCGGCAACTCCCGGCGCACGCTGGTGAAGGTTATTTTGGTGTCCTTCGTTGTCGGCCTTCTTCTTGTGTGCACATTGGGCCTCGGGTCGATCGTCATGGATCGCATCTCGTACACCGCTGAGCAACTGGGCAGCCCGGCCGGAATGGACGAAACCTCGCAGACCCTGGCGGCGCGCAGGATGCTCGAATACATTCTCATCCTGCCTCGCATCGCGGAGCACCCGCTGCTCGGCAACGGATTGGGCGCGACTTTTGAGATTTCTGGCAGTGCTGTGTTGGAAGGTCCCAAGGACGAACAGGTTGACCATCACTACATTCACAACCTTTACCTGCTGGTTGCATTCCGACTCGGAATCCCTGCCCTGCTCGTCTTTCTTGTAGCGCTGTGGAGATACTTCCGCGTGGCGCTGCGGAATTTGCGAGCACTGAACCTGTCACCGCAAGCTGCATCGTTGATGGCAGGACTGATCGGGGCGATGTTTGGCGAGGTTCTGCTATCGCTCACCTCACCCACTTTTCTAAATCATCCGACTGCCGGCGTACTTGGATGTATTGCGGCAGTCACAACAACCACGTTGAAACAGCAATTCGACGCGAAGAACCCTTTCCTAGCGTAGATAGAACGGAAACCGCATTCTCGGCCGGCGCAAGGTGCACCGCTAGGACCCACTATCGGCGCCAGTCTTAATGATGAGCCCCTGTCCCGTTGGCAATTCGAGAATGCTAAAGCCAATTTTCTGACCGAGGGCATCCATCGCCTGTTTTTGGGGATGATACGCACATCCTCCCCCGTAGTCGTCGAGCACAATGGCGGCTCCAGTGACGAGCCGAGGCCAAAGCTGCCGCAACGCTGCGATCTCAGGTTCGGCAGAATTCATGTCAATCGACAGAAAAGAAACTTGCCCAGTATCAATCGCAGACAGCGAATCGGGTACAACGCCCTTCACGATTCGCACACCATCATAGGGCGCGAATGTTTTTACAACATCAGAATAGCAATCCGAATATTGCCCGCGGTTTGCCGGCGACGACTCAGTTCCGTCTGTAAATCCGCAGTAAGTGTCCAGCAAGTAAAAGCGCTTTTTGAGGGAGTTGAAATCCAGATACTCCATGATGGTTAGAGCGAGTCCGCCCCGATTGACGCCGCACTCCACAAAGTCTCCCGGAAGAGTTGCGGCGTAAGAGGCCGCCCAACACGCCGTGTAAGCGCGCCAGCGAGGATTCATATTGCCCCAGGAACCTGTGGCTTTGCCTTTGGCGTAGGCGGAAGAGAATTTCCGATCTGTGAGAAAGTCAGCCGTGTGGCGAGTAATCAACCCGTCTTCCATATATGTGCGTGCGCGAAGTGTAGCGGCAAGTTCCGCTGGCCACGGAAACAGCTTTCGTAGGATGCCTCCTGCGCGCATGAGCAGAAATACTAATTCAGCTCTGCTGGAAGAGAAAGCGTTCTGCTGCGTGTCAGTCCCGTTTTGGAATAACTCACAACATATTCAGCGATTTGCTTGTAGTCGAAACCATAAGAGCGGGTATCGCAATGGTACGTTGACTACTGCGATGCGAAATGCCTGCTTCCGTACTCAGTTGCCCACGCTCGGCCCATGCAAATGCAAAACACTTGAAACGTAAGTTTCCATCCTCTCGGAGGCGAGATGAGAGTCGATGTTCGTCCGGGCACGGCAACTGCAGCACAGGGTTCGGATGTGAGAGGGCGAGCGACACTAGTCAAATGGATACCGGTTTCACTGCAGCTTGGTCTGTTGTTACTTGCCTTTTGTAAAACTCACCTCGTAGCGCAGGAAGCTCCCGACCAGCGTCCGCAGCAAAAGAATGCTGTGGGTGAAGGATATTTAAAAAATGTATTTTCGGATCAGAAAGATATCTGGACCAGCCCCGCACATATCAGCCAGGATCATCTGCCCTGGCTGATCCCTTTCGTGTCCATCAGTGCCGGACTGTTCGCGACGGATTCAAGTGTCGCCAGGCAACTGCCCGGGAGTCGCTCTCTGATTTCCGGCAGCCGCGACCTGGCAAATGTAGGTACAGCATCTCTCGTTGCAGGGAGCGCTGCCTTCTATCTCTGGGGTCGTGCTACGCATGATGAGCACGAACGTGAAACTGGCGTCTTGTCGTCCGAAGCAGCAATCAACAGTCTTCTGGTTGCGGAGTTGCTGAAACCAATTGCCGGCCGTGAGAGGCCTTTCCAGAATGTTCGCGGCAAGTTTTTTCAAGGGGGCTCATCGTTTCCGTCTGACCATGCCATGCTTTCATGGTCCGTTGCCAGCGTCATCGCCCACGAATACCCTCAACCGCTAATTAGAACGACCGCCTACGGACTTGCCGCGGCTGTTTCGCTCTCACGCATTTCCAGTCGAGACCACTTTCCTTCTGACGTCGTGGTAGGAGCCGTGACCGGCTATCTGATCGGCCGTCAGGTTTACAGCGCCCGTCATGACCCGGAGTTGCCGGGCACAAATATGGGGGCATTCTCTAGTGACAAAGATCTGTTTGAGTCACGGGCGTCGGGCGCAACCTACGTGCCCATGGATAGCTGGATCTATCCAGCATTGGACCGCCTGTCAGCCCTGGGTTTCATCGACAGCGATATCCCGAGCTTGCGCCCCTGGACGCGCGCAGAATGTTCCCGCCTGACTCTGGAGGCCGGAGAGCACATAGAAACCGAGCTCGCGGACCAGAATGTAACTGCAGATGTGTCGAGCCTCTATCAGGCTTTGAAGCAGGAGTTCACGCCGGAAATTAAAGGAATTGAAAAGATTTCTGATTCCCGGATCGAAAGTGTCTATGCGCGGGTGGGGCTTCTGGCCGGACAACCATTGGCAGATGACTACCATTTTGCAAAAACGGTTGTCGATGATTTCGGCAGGCCGTTCGGGAACGGCGCAAATGCCATCACGGGAATCTCACTGCGTACGATTGCCGGCCCGTTTGCAGTCTACGTGCGCGGTGAGTATCAACACGCAGGGACGTTGCCCCAGGAGAGCGCTTCTACTCTACAGGCCATCGCTATGGGTGACGCCACGCCCTTTGCAGTTTCAAACCGGACAAACTCGCTGGATCGCTTTCAGATTCTCGAAAGCTACGTTTCGTTGAACTACCACAACTACGTGCTTTCGTTTGGCAAGCAGGCGCTGTGGTGGGGACCAGGCGCAGACGCGCCGTTTCTCTTCAGCACGAATGCTCAGCCTTTGCCACTGCTGCGCTTTTCGCGGGCCACTCCTATTTTCTTGCCATCGATCTTCCAATACCTGGGCGCGCTCCGTTTCGAAGCAGTGTGGGGACAACTCGATGGCTACAATTTCGTCGTTCTGCAGGACGCGAACGGAGGAAATGTCAGGGTTTTCACACCACCGATCAGACCGCACCCCTATTTGCACGGCGAGAAGTTCTCGTTTAAGCCAACGCGCAATTTTGAATTCGCCTTCTCGACGACAACGCTTTTCGGTGGTCCGGGATTTCCGTTGACGCTGCACAACCTCGCGCAATCTTACTTGTGGAACAACGCACCCGCGGGATCGCCGAAGGACCCGGGCGACCGGCGGTCCGCATTCGATTTTTCCTATCGCCTGCCAGGCGTCCGAGACTGGCTGACGCTTTACGGAGATTCATTCGTCGAAGACGAATTTTCCCCGGTTGCGTATCCGCGAAAATCTAGCTTCCGCGCGGGGCTCTATATGCCAAAGGTGCCCCGCGCCTCGGCGCTCGATCTGCGTGTGGAAGGCGTCTATACCGATATCCCAAATCTGGATTTCGGCAAAGATGCAGGAACAGAATATTTCAATACTCGGTTTCGCAGTGGATACACAAACTTCGGGCAAATCATCGGCAGTTGGATTGGACGGGAAGGTCGCGGCATTAGCGCTTGGGCCACTTATCACCTGTCGGCCGAGAGCAGCATCCAACTGCGTTATCGAAATCAGAAGGTAAACCCGCTGTTTATCCAGGGCGGACATTTGCAGGACTTTGCGGCGAACGCAACGTTTGCTCGAGCCGGCGGAATGGCCTTCGGCGGCGCCATCCAATATGAACCCTGGGCATTTCCGGCCATCTCGTCCATGCCCAAATCAAATGTAAGCGCCGCTTTGGAGATTCGCTATCAGCCCATTCAGGGCTGGAATCTTTGGTGAGCGGAGCGTTGTATTGCCAAACCACGAAAGCGTGACATTCAATCAGCGGCACTTCCCGGTGCCCAACTCACCGCCTGCTCCTTGATTTCCAGCTCAATCGCCCGCTGAAATTAGTTCGTCACAGAGGCCCGGGCGCGCTGTCGCTTGGATAGCCGGCTGACTGGCAGGCGAGAATCTCCCGCGCAACAAAGTATTCCATTTAATTGTGTGCAAACTGTGTGCCGAATCAAATCACCTCCATCCACTCAACTTGAAGGTCTCCCAACGAAGGCTTCGCATATTTTCCTAACTTCGCTCTTCTGCGGGTGGTCGCCGTTTAGCCACGGCTCGGACGGACGCCGGGTCTGAGCGCCGCTTTCGCGCCAAAACATAAACCAGAAACATTTTGGCACTCACCGCGCCGACGCCCCGCGCCCTGCCACCCTTCGCTTCGCTGGGTTTTGCCCCGTGTCCGCCGGTATCTGTTTTTGTCTCGCTGCCGCTCAAGTGAAAGGCAAGAACAGCCTACCCGGCGGAACAGGGGATTTAGAATGTTATTGAAGGATGCAAGCAAAAACAGAAACAAAGACACTCAGGAACTCGTTAAGGCCAGCATTGATGCACTGGTCGAAGCTCTCGAAGCCGGACACAGCGACGCTCTCTCTGCTTATCTCACCGCAATGTCGCAATTCCACAATTACAACTTTCAGAACATCCTTCTCATCGCGAGTCAATGCCCTCCAGCAAAAAGAGTCGCAGGGATTCGCACATGGAATGAGTTAGGCCGCCGAGTGAAGCGCGGGGAAAAAGGAATCATGATTTTGCCCCGATGATTGGTTACAAGCGCGACGCTGACGAGAGCAGTTCCACGCAGATCTCTGGGATGAGTCTAAGGGCATCGAGTGAGGCGATACAGACACCAGAAGAGCCGCCTCAAGACTCTGTTGCTTGGGAGTGGCTAGTCGATCGGGAGACTCTCCCGACCACTAATAGCAGACTTCCGACAAGCCGACTTATCATTACCGATTCGTGTGCCGGATACCGAAAGGGGGCGGCACAGGCCAAGAATAAACCAACTGCGGCGGGCAGCTAAAGACGTGACAGCCGCGGCATAAAGGCGAGGAGTGCAACCCCTTCACCAAGTGTAAGAACCTGGAATCCAGACTTGTCATCGGGTGGCGAGGACGTAGATGACCCAGGGCGAGATTTCGGTCTCGCAGACGTAGGCTACCCCATCCTCCGGACGCCCGAGAGGTCGGTATTCGCCCCGGGTCTTGAGTCCTGCGCGACGGTAGAGCTCTCGATAGCTTTCTGCTGTGCAGACTATGTCGCGAGCGGGTTGGTCGGTCTCGAACTCGCGCGTGATGATCAGCACATCATCCCCGTCTCGCGCAGCCTTATTCTTCTCGAGGAAATCGATAGTCGTGAACGAAGCCCATTCATGCACGTAGATCGAGGGATCGGAAACGATGTTTACGAGATGTCCGCCGGGATGCAGCAGCCGCGCAAGGATTGGGAAGAGTCGATCCTTTTCTTGAGCGGGCGTGTTGTCGAAGGGGAACGAAGCCAGGATAAGGTCGAAGCTGTTTGCGCCGAGGCATTCGAGATCGCCTTCGGCGAGCAGTCGATAGGTTCCGTCAGGATCGAGCTTGGTCGCGCCCTCAATCATCGACTGCGCGATATCAACTCCGACCGTGTTGTAGCCGAGCGAACGCAGCAGCCGCGTGGAACGGCCAGTGCCGCAGCCGAAATCGAGCGCGCGCACGCCGCTCACGTGGCGGCGCAAGATGTCGGGCAGGTCGCGGTAAATGAGGTAATACGTGCCGGTCCACTCCAACCGCGCGTAGTGCGACGCATATTCTGCGTTGGCATAGACGTTTCTGAAGGAATCCTTCTCCATGAGTTAGCCCATTCTGCCACAGACAGATGGTTTCCTTCGGGCACGTGGAATAAGCGAGGGAGATCTTTGGTGCTCGTTCCGTTAAGATTGGTAACGAGGAACGGGCATCGCGCCTGTCTATCGCGCCTGTCTATGGAACCATGCCGTTTGCGGCGAGAAAACATGGTGCCATACCGACTTATCGGTACCAATCCGGTTAACTTCCTCGAAGGCCGTTTCTGGACAACTTCTGGCTTACTGACACAACCGAAGCTAACCTTCTTTGAGAAACAGAATCAGTACGGAGACGCGGTTGGCGGACTCGAGTTCCGAATGCGGCATATATCATCCTCAACTTCGCTGGCCGAATCTGCGGGGCGGCACGACCAGCCGCTAAAGGATTGTGAGTTTCATCCGATTGAAGCATAACGCTTCCGTGCAGCATGACGGGTTGATAACTGATAGCGTATGCCGCCATCTCGAGGTGGCTATCCTAGAACAAATACTGCAGCGCAGTCGTGCTAGTCACGTACCAGTATGCCAGCATCGACGCGGGATAGCTGCTCGGAACAATCGTTGGCCCTACCGGCCCTTTACCCCAGAAATAGTCCCCGTAGTCACAGATGAAGAGTCCCGGCATGATTTCAATCGCGGGTCCCATCGCTGCCGCCGTCCCCGCACTCGTGGCTGACGCCGAGTTGAACCACGACTGCACAATCGTTTGTGCGGTTTGGCCGTTAACGCCGAGGACTCTGTCCGCAACTCCACCCTCAAATGCCCCGTCGCCATAACCCTCCGAAGCGAAACCTGTCAGCACATGTAATCCGCCAAACGCGGGGCCCCACCGCTGTGCGACGTTGAGTTTCGCGCCGTCGAGCGCGTCCAGCATGTCGCAATCGTCCAGTAACAGCCATTCCAAGGTATCGTTTGAACCCACCGGCCCCCACGATCCGTTGTAGCCGACCGTATAGCTCTGGCTGCCGATCTGCACATCCGGACTCGAAACGGGAGACGATATGCTACCGCCATTCGACGTGTTGTAGTCGGTGCCCGCGGCGCCGGGATACATTAAGACCGTCCCGTCCGGCCACCCGTCAGCATTGTCGAGTACGATGTCTGCTGTATCCACGCCCCAATTTGCAAAGTCGGCATCTCCGTAAACCCACGGGGTTGCTACCAGCTTTCCGGCTGGCGTTGGGCGTATGAAATCCCCGGGCCACGCGCTATCGCCTCCCCAATTGAAGCTAAGGGTTGCGCCGCCTCCGGGCGTTCCCATCTCTTTGTTCCATGCCACCTGCGCAGGTACCCAGTGCGTGGGAGTCCCCGGGTTTTCGCTACCGTAGGTAGGGTTCTTTTGGTTGCGTCCTGGCTCGCCTTCCGGAAAGAACGGGCTCGCCTCGACTGGCAGTGTGTGAATTGCCGAAACGGCTACACCGTTCGCATCGATCACTGTTACCGAGATCCTCTCCTCCCGTTCCACACGGAAATTGGGGTTTGTCAGTAGCGAGCGTTCCGCTCGGAATCGCGGCGTGTACCGTACCGACGAATCGTGACCCTCACCGATGGCAGGATTCGCCCCGCCCCAAATAAACCGGTACGGGGGCCGTCCACCTTCCACTGAAACCGAGGCATGGACCTCCGACCGGCCAGATGCCTCGAGCTTCACCGTCGGAACGAACCGGCGGTCGCGTGTCGCCGGAATGAAGCCGATCTTGGTTTTAACTTCCGTCGCAGCGCCAGTCTGCGGATTCGTCACCTGCCTCGTTCCGTAATATGCGTACCAAGGTATCAGCGCCGCCACCCGCGATGTTTCCGACCCATCCGCGATCGACGGCGCATAATAGATCAGCCGTGACTGGATCTTCGATTTCGGAGGCAGCAAGCGCGCGATCTGTTCCTCTGCCTCTCCTTGCGGAATTATCTCCACAGTCCCGTCTGCTTCTAACTTCCGGGCAGCGTAATACACGCGGCTCACGTGCTCCGTCGCATCATAGGAAATTTGCGCTTGGGCTCCGGGCCCAAAAATCGGATATCCGTTCGGATCGGTGAACCGGTACATCACTTCGGTATCGAGCGCTGCGCTGTCTCGCATCAGCTTCTTTTCACCGTCCTTCGAATACAGAGACAATTCGTGGTGTCCAACAAATGCCTTCCCGAATTGCGGTGTCAGCCCCGCTCGTTCGAATGCCTCGGCCGCATTGGAAAGCGCGTATTTCTCCTCAACCACGTGCAGACGTTCTACCGAACGAACATTCAAAAGTGTCGGCGTGATCCTGCGCGTCGCGTCTTTGTTTTGCGTCGCTTCAATCGCGCGATGTAAATGCTCTGACTTCGTCACCGTTTCGGTCGCGGTCTCGGTCGGCAGAGTCAGATAGCGCGCGGCGTCGACGAACTCGACCGTTCCTCCGTTCTCCGGTACGACGCGCTTCGCAGTTATCCCCAGTTGGCGAACGAGCGCCCCTCCCTCGGAAGCCGTCGCTCCCTCCTTAACGACTTTGTAGACAGGGAGATGGCTTGGCTCCTGCCCGACGGCGAACGACGCGAGCCAAAACACAAGCGCGGTTCCAAAACCGATCGCGGACGTGACACCAAAGCGATTTGCGCTTTTCTCCATAAGCCCTTGGGCAGTGACTACCGGCACGGTCCTTTTCATTTCCGTACTCCTTTCCGGCAAAGTCATTAACTAATATCTCGTATTGAGAATGGTGACGGTGCATATGACTTCGTTTCACGCCTGCTCGAAACGCCGTCATCTGATTTGGAAGCCGGATGGAACATCGGTGTTAGGGGGCTGTGCGGCAAAGGTGCATCCCACCAAAGACGGCGACCTTGATCCGCATCAAGAAAAGGCGGGCCCGAAGTCGGCTTGGAGGACTCGAAGCCCGTTTGTGGACAACTTCTGGCGCCGACTATCCGCCCAGTGCTCAGTAACCGGGAGCCTTCGATCATAACGAAGGAGAGACCAGTGATTTCAGGTATTCGATGATGGCGTAGCGGTCGTCTGAGGAGAGGGCTGGGCCGATCACACCATTTCCTCTGGGGCCGTCTTTGAACTCGTGACCATGATTGTCGTTACCGGGCTTGGACACGTCGTAGAGATATCCACCGTTGAGGTCGGATGTGTCGTGACCCACTTTGACGGGATCGAATTCCTTGCTGCCGGTCCAGAACTTGTCTGGACGCTCGCTTTGCGGGGAGAGTAGCGCGTACAAGCTTGGGACGGACCCATTGTGAAGATAAGGAGAGACCGCCCAGATGCCATTGAGTGGGCGCGCCTTGTAGATCGCTTCCGCGCGAATCGGCGAATCACGAGGGTCGCGGCCTGCCCGCCATTCGATCTGTTGCTCCGGCGTGAGCTTCATCTTGTCGAAATACTTGTTGGCGATTCCGTTGGTGACCACTTCCAGACCAACAGCTGCCGAAATGCGCCCCTTGCCGAGGTCGCCGGAATCGGCCGTACGATTGATGAAGTCCATTGCCTCGTGTGGATCTGTGCCCACAAAGCTCTGCTTGATGTCTTTCACAATCATGAAACGCTTCTTTTGACGGTTCTCCCACCAGTACATCGGCTGGGGCTTCTTCAAGTCCGCGACCAGGTCTTCGACCGGAGGCAGGTGACAGGGCTGACACATCGACTTGTAGAGTTCAGCTCCGCGGGCAACTTTCTTGTCATCCAGTGCGGGAAAAACCGATGGCCAGTTCGGCGCTCGCAAGCCTTGATATGGTGCGGCGCCGGAGAGTAGCCATTCCAATTCCTTCAGCCCTTCCATATGAACGCTGTTGTCGAAATCCCTGGCATGGCCGCCATAGAGCTTGGCAGAGGCGCGTACGCCGAGCGATTCGCCGATATTGCGGAGGATGGGATCTGCGATCGATGAGTCATATTGAACCCAGTTAAACCAGGATGCGTCCCAAATCTGGGGAAAGCGGACGGGGGCATTCGCGGGGGCGAAGTTTTCCGCCTTTAGCATGTCGACTGCGAATACTTGATTGCCAATACGAGTCAGTGCGTCGGTGCGACCGAACCCGGCCAGATTGTCGTAGATTCCTTTTCCAGGTCCAGCGTGATCGAGCTCAAACTTCGCGCTATCAATGAATGCGGTAAAGCGCCGCTTCAGATCGGCCTTCTGATCCCCGGAAGCATTCGGTCCAAGGAGACGCTTCTCGAAGCGGCCGTAGCGAAAGGGGAGCTTCTGTGTAAAGCCGACTGCGAGCAACAACGCCTTCTGAAATTGCGTGACCTCGATCAGGGCTGGGCCGCCATCAATCTGTACCGCGTAATTACCGTAGTGTAGTTCTCCGGTGTGACAGGCGGCACAAGTTAGTCCCACGACGGCATAAGTTGTCTTTGTCTCTGGGTCATAAAGATTCTCTTGGCGTGCGAAGCCGACCGGTAATCCGTCGGGATTTAGCTTTGGATTCGCTTGACTGCTGAGAAAACCAAACCGAGCCAAATACGTCTTGTCAGAAAAAAGGTCGCACGCGAAGAGCGATAAGCAAGGCTGCTCGAGCGCCATGAACCAGTCGTAAGGAATAAGCCGAGTTCCTTGCGAAGTGTGATGGAAGTGGAGACGCTGATCGTCAGTCCATCCTTGTTCAGCGTTGATGAGTTGTGCGGGCGGGCTCTGATACTTGGGGACGTCAACTCGAAACTGAGGCTGACTTAGATAAGTATAAGCACCGCCAGCCAGCAGCAAAACGATGAGGAACGTAACGACAGCGATTCGTTTCATATAACTCCTCTTGAATCGGAGGTCCTGAGTCTCATCTCCGCATGACCTCGCAATAGTGCAGTACCGACCCTTTTAGACGATTCGTTGTTGTTCGGAGTGCGCGTGCCAGCAGTATAACCACGCGAAGCACACCGCTCGCGCTGGATAAACTTCCGAAGTTGTTGGGGAAGTCGGCGAGAAGAACCCCCTGGGATGAAATAACTAGCAGTCCATCCTTCGCTTCGCCGAGCTTTAGCAAAGGTATGGATGAGAGCTGGAAATGTCAACAACGAATTTCCTGTTCCCGATATCTTTGCCGTTTCCATTCAGTCACCCAACATCTCGAATACTCGCAGGGCCAGAAGTCGGCTTGGAGGACTCGACGCCCGTTTCTGGCCAAGCAATCGACGGTAGGAGTTGGTGACCACAAGGGCCTTAACCAGTGGCGATCCTCTTTTGTTAGCGCCCAACTTCCGAGTAGTGCGTTAGACATGAGATAACGAGCAGGGTAAATATCCGCTTACAAAATATCGAGGGTGTAAGATGGCCGCACCCGCCGGAACTCGGAAGTGGGATGTGCTCAGCGAACTCAAACCCGCACTGCGGACTGTGTTCCGATCGCCTCGCTATACTTTCTCATTTACGCTAATTCTCGCCCTTGGCATCGGCGCCAACAGCCTGGTGTTCAGCATAATTTTTGCTGCGCTCTCCAAACCTCTACCGTTCCGAGATCAGGACCGCATTGTAGTGCTTTGGGAATCACAACCCAATCGCGGCATCACCCGCGGAATTATTTCGCCGGCGGATTATCTCGAATGGATGCGGCGCACTCGTTCCTTTGAACACTTAGCCGCATGGCGTACGTGGTTCTACACTCTGCACGGAAATGGCACGCCGGAACAGGTCTGGGGGGTGCACGCCTCTGCTGGATTCTTCGAGATTCTGGGAGTGCAGCCTCAATTGGGCCGAACGTTCTTGCCGGGTGACGACAGCTCGGGGCGTGACCACGTGGTGGTGATCAGCCACGCGTTGTGGCAGCGCCGGTACGCATCGTCTCCCGGCGTTGTGGGCGCGACGATCACGGTCAATGACGCGGCCTACACGATTGTTGGCGTGCTGCGGCCAGACTTCAATCTGTTTGGCACCACTCGCTCCTACGACATCTGGATGCCGTTTGTGATGACGCCCGGCAACAGCCGCATGGACCACTCCATCCTGGTGTTTGGCAAGCTTAAGCCAGGTCGATCACCACAATCGGCTGAGGCAGAGATGAACTCGCTGATGGGAGACTTGGAACGTGAGAATCCCACCGGAGAGCAACGAAGCATCCGGGTGGTCCGGCTCAAGGACAGTCAGGTTGAGAATATTCGCCCGACTCTGATGGTGTTGTTGGTCGCCGTGGGCCTACTTCTGGCCATCGCCTGTGCCAACGTCGCAAACTTGATGCTGGCTCGAGCTACCTCGCGCAAGCGTGAGGTAGCGATTCGAGTGGCACTGGGCGCATCACATTCACGCTTGGGACTGCATTTCTTCGCCGAGGGGCTGGTGCTGGCCTCCTTGGGCGGAGTGCTGGGAATGCTGCTGGCTTTCGCGGGCATGGGGCGGCTGCGTGATACAGCTCTGCGCCCAGGACCGACGGAGGTTCCCCGCGCCCAATTCATCCATGTGGACGCGGGCGTCCTTGCCGGCACAGCAGGCTTGGTAGTTCTGATCGCTGTTCTGCTAAGCCTGGCGCCATTGGCTCACGCCTTTCGGTCGAATACGTTCGATTCGCTTCGCGCTGCCGGCCTGTCTGTGACTTCACATCGCAGACTGCGTTCCGCGCTGGTGGTGGCCGAAATAGGAATGAGTACGGCTCTGCTTTTCAGCGCCACCCTGCTGGGCAGCAGCGCAGCCAAACTGCTCGCCACCGATCCCGGCTTGAATACAGCCAACGTACTCACATTTAGGATATGGCTTCCAGAGTGGCGTTTCCCGACTCCAGATGCTCTCATTCGCTTTCAGCAGCGGGCGGTTCTTGGTTTGTCCGCCTTGCCGGGAGTGACCTCGACCTCGGCTGTCAATTTTCCTCCGCTAAGCGGCTGGGGAGACGCCACGACTGTCGAAATCCCCAGCCATAATCAATCAAGCTTGGTTCAAACACGCCTGTTGACCCAGTATCGCTTGGTGATGCCAAATTACTTCGCGACCATGCAGGTGCCGCTCCGTCTCGGGCGACAATTCACCGATGCCGACGACGAACACGGCGCCCCCGTCGCGATCATCAACGAGGAGATGATGCGACGCTACTGGCCCCATACAGAAGTGCTGGGAGGCTCTGTCGTTTTGCATTTTCCGGCATCGGGCGCCCCTTGGAAGCCTGTAGTGAATCGAGACCGTGTCACGGTGGTGGGAGTGGTAGCGGATGTGAAGGAGTTCGGACCGACACAACCGGACGCACCGCAGATCTACTTGCCTTACTCACAATTTCCGTCACGGCTGCTCACCTTCCTGTTGCGAACCAAGGTTGAGCCGCAATCGCTGACCACTTCCGCGGTGGCAGCGATTCACCAAGTGGATGCGGAACAGGCAGTATCCGAAATCAAGACCATGGACGAATATCGCTCTGCCTCGACGACTCTAAATCGCACCAGCGCGGTGACGGTCTCGCTATTCGCCGTATTAGCGTTTGTGCTGGCCACGACAGGTCTCTATGCTACGGTGACTTACTCCTTTGCTCAACGCCGATGCGAGTTGGCCATTCGGGCTGCGCTGGGGGCGACGCCGTCGAACCTCTTTACCTTGGTATTCACTGAAGCTTCACGCTTAATCGCTGTCGGCGTAGTCGTCGGATCGACGATCGGCCTGGTGGGGAGCAGGGCGCTGAAGACGCTGCTCTTTGGGGTCCGTCCTGACGACCTGAACGCACTCGCTGTCGTCGTGCTTCTCATGGTGCTTACAGGCATGTTGGCCTGCTGGCTGCCGATGCGAGGGGCCATGAAACTTGACCCCGCGGAAGCGCTGCGGCAGGAATGATGCTGTGCGCGCTGATCATGGGACCCGCGCGAAAACCTTCACCTTCGACGCGGAGGTTACGTTTTTGGCAGGGACTCCTCACGACGTTGTCCCAAAGTCGGCTTCGCGGACTCCAAGCCCGTTTCTGGGGCGGAAGGTCACCTTGAGGGGATCTCCGGGCCTTGTGCCATATTGTCGATTCCAGGAGAAGTCTAAGCGGCGAAACGGCGAGATGCTAGAATTGGGCGCGCTCGACGAGCGATCTCAGGAGCAAGACTTCTAATGCGTCCGGAACAAGTTTTCCAACACTTAGGTTCCCTTCCTTACATGCGAGTCGAGCAGGCGAGAATCTTCTACGATCTTATAACTCACAACCGGCTGACCAATTGTCTGGAGCTCGGTTTCTTCCACGGCGTCTCGACCGCCTATATCGCAGGCGCAATTCAAGACTTGCAGCAAGGGCATCTGACGACAATCGACCTTACGACGGCATCCGCGCGCGAACCGAACGTTGGGTGGATACTTTCAGAGACGGGACTGGGCCATTTGGTCACGATTCATCTTGAAAAGCGCTCATTCAACTGGAGACTCATGCGAATGCTGCAGGAGGGACAGTTTGAGACTTTTGATTTCTGTTATCTCGATGGCGGGCACACCTGGTACGACACGGGTTTCGCCTTTTGCCTGGTGGAGCGACTGTTGAGGCCAGGTGGATGGGCGGTGTTTGACGATTTGCATTTCACGTTCCGAGAGTCTTCAAATTCTGAGAAACCGTGGGTGCGTCGCATGCCCGAGGAGGAGCAGACCGAACCGCAAGTGCAGCGTGTCTTTGAGCTGCTGGTGGAGACGAATCCCAATTTCTGCGATTTTCGAAGGATGGGACAATTCGGATTTGCCCGCAAGCGTGAGTCATCGTGGGCGACGCGAACACGAGAGACCAACCAGACTGAAGCAATTGTCGCCCAAGCGCTGGAGGTCGCGCGAACCGATGTGAACTTGCGCAACGGCTTGCTCACGTCGCCGGCGCGAACCCTTTCAAAACTCTCCATGCGTCCGCAGGATGACTTCTCCCATTTTGTTTTTGCGGAAAGTCAGAGCCTCGGACCACTGCCTTCGGAAGTCAGCGAATATGGCTCGACCATCGTATATATGGAGCGGGTGGAAAACGCGAACGTAGAGGCTCGTTCCAGCCTTTGGGAGTCATCGAAGAAGACCGCCTGAGTATGACGATTTTCGCACTCCAGAAGTCGATTGCCGCCTTGCGGAAAAAATTCGCTCAAAATGGGATGGAATAGTTAAGCAGCGCCATACTCTTGCCGCAAATGGCTCGAAAACTCACCCGCTCCTTTTCGGTCCATGTCGAGTAAGCGGGCGGGCGGCTGTGATGGAGACTGCGCGCGTTGGTTTTGATGGTGCCTTGATCCAACGGATGGATGACCGTTTGGGCCAGAAAACGCGCGGGAGCGTCATCGTGCGGCAACCCCAGAAATGACAGCACGCCAGACATGACTTCCTCGGGATGGTCGAGCAGGTTCTCGAATCGAATGGAAAAGCAGTCGTTGCGCGACTCCAGGAATTTGTCGCGCATCACTCGTAAGGCCCAGATGCGACAGCGTTTTTCGAAATCCAGCCGGCGATAGGCTTTGTATTTCGCCATGGACTGCACCACCTCGATCCCGTTGCGAACAATATGGATGAACAGCGTACCGGGAAACAGTGCCGCAAATCCCTGCGCCGATTGCTCATCCGGGTAAGCGCGTGTTCCCCAGCGCTGTAGACAAGTGTGATCACGACGCACACCCAGCTCGGAGTGCGTGACGGTGAAGAGCTCTTCATCGTCCCATACACAATCGAAGCAGAAGGAACGCAGGCGCTCCAACACTTCGTTGCATGGAATCGCCGTATAGCGCTGGTGATAGAGACGATTCGGGCCCCTGAAGTACTGGTAGGCCGTTCTACCCAAAAGCGGGATCATGGGACTATGCCCGGAGGCCATCAAGATTTCCGGGTGCAGGTGGAGTGCGAAACGCAAAGGCGTCGTCCCTGATCGGCCGACGCCCACAACAATGACCGGCGTAGCGCGGCTGGCCAGACTGGATTTCAATTCCGAGATGTATTCCAGGGAAAATCCTGGCAAGACATGGCCTCCCTTACAACGCCGCCACTGCGGCGTTTGTGCAATTAGCAGCCAACTCAATCGTCTAACTCAATCGTCTAGCATGCGCTGCAGTTCGGCTTCTCCAATGGTGCGCACCCAGGCCGGTCGCTCCAGATAGATGGTGACTTCTCCAGAAACGGCAGTCGTGGACGATTGTGGGGCCAAGCTGTCGGTTTCGACAAAACGAAGGTTCTTAAATTCTTCCGCAGGTTTACCGGTCAGGGACGAAATGACGTCACCCGGCGACAACAGTAACCCTTCGCGAAATTCAGGGTCGCATCGAGCGCGGTCCGCGGCCTTGGAGATCGCGATTTCAACGGCATGCTGGCCGCGCTCCGGCTGGGACCAGATCGCTGCCCTCTTTTGCGCAAATCCGAAACGGCCCAGCCGGCGGTAAGAACCAAAGTAGGGATTGGACTCAGCCAGCAGGGTGAACACGCGCTCAACCTGAGGGAGGGACTTCTCATCCTCCGGCATCCGCTTGATCCGCGGTTCATTTCTTTGGCGTGATTCGCGAAATGTGTAAGATAAGTCGTTAAAGACAACCCAGCCCCCGGGATTCACAAGCCGTTCTGCCAGGCTGAATGCCAGCCCGGCGTCGTACCAACTGTGCGCGACATTGATGTAACAGAAGTCGAAACTCTCGAAGCGGTCTTCTTCAAGCAATCGCATCAGTCGCCAGTTGAACGACGTAGGTTCGTAATAAATCTTCACGAGACGGGATAGCCCAGCGAGGCCGAGGATATGCTCGATGTTGGGGACGCGATCTCGGGCAGTCGTGCTGCCGATCGCAGTTAGGCAACTCCCGTCTACCTCATCGAGCGCGGCTGCGATATAAGCAGTTGAGACCCCGTGCAGGAAACCCAGCTCGAGGCCGGTACGCAGGCGATTTGAGGTGATGAAGTCGTGGAACATGCGCCCCTGGGACAGGCGCATATAGGGAACATTTCCAACGCGCTCGAAGACTTCATCCGGAGACATTCAGTTTTTCCGAATAGAGACCGATCTGCCGCTAGCGTGGGACAGAACGGTCGCAGCGGCCATGCGGAATACCATACATCTTCAACCCGGGCGTTGTCGTCTGCTGGCGATGATCGACGCCGCCAACCGCCTCAAGTACTCCGCCTTCCAGTCGGCGGAACAGCGCTCGTGGCCTCATCATTCGAGTGTCCAGGTTAGTGGGCCGTTGTAATTGCTCAGCGGCGAGCGTATTAACAAACGGATGCGACATGAGCCAAAGCTTGATGTTACGCCGCAGATTGTGGGGAATATCGTTCATCGTTCCCGTGAGTGCGACGTGGTTATCGAGAATCCACAGGTGACGTCCGCTCGTGCCAACATCAATGACGCTCAGCACTGCGCGTGGAACGTTCGCGGTCGCAGGGTTGAAACGGGTGTCGATCCATAACATTGCTCGATTGGCGGCACAATGCAGCATCGAACCGGTCGCGATGATATAGCGGTGCCCCTGAAGCGTGACGTAATGCGGCTTTCGCATGTAGGCGCGCGCAGTGGTATGGATTGAGAGATCGAACCAGAATGGCGCACTCATGCCGTCAAATGCGCCATTCATCAGCAGACGGAAGCGCCTCCGGTTCAGCAGGGCTGAGGCACGGGCCCCGTCGAATCGACGCAGCCACGATGGAGTTCTCGCCGCCCAGAGGTCAGGCGAACTCCCAGTCTTTGCAAAGTTCGGCAGGATGATCTTCCAGGGCGACAGCATGGTCATCCCAAGGCTGCCGACGCCGCTCTTGTACAAAAACTCTCGTCTATTCATACTCGTCTCCTCGCTGGATTTGAAAAAACTTTTCCCCCAGGTTATGCGACTCCTTCTTGCACGCTGATCTTGCGAGAAGCATCTCGCGCCCGATGTTGCTCAATATCCGACAGGATCACGTTGGATACAACGCGAAGCCCATCCATATTCAACTCATGAAAACGGTTCGCCGCTCTGGTCTCTGCCGTCAGGCACTCATGCAGAGCCAAGTCGAGAGTGGAAAGCGACTCGACCACGCGAATATCGCGATACGCGGAGAGCCGCCTGGCATGGTGCACCTGCTCGTAGTCCGTCATGATGGGCGCCACGATGATCTGCGCCGATCCCATGCAAGCCTCGGTTAGGGAGTTGTATCCTCCGCGGCTGATCACGACATCGGCCGCGGCATGCATAAGCGGAAGATCGCGCGATTCTGTGGGAATAAGATGGACGCGATGTCCGTCGATCCATGAATCGGATTCGAGCAACAGCCGTGAGCGTGAACCGGTGACGATGTCGAAGTAGCACTCCGGAAAAACCTGCGAGATCTCCCAGCAGCGACGGATCAGGGATTCCCCTTCCTTGCCCCCGCCCGCCGTGCACACCACCCACTTCGCGTCCGGTGGGAGCTCGCGCTTTGCGCGCACAAAGTCGATGGCTTTGCGGTCGACGGGCTCCACTGCGTATCCAACGTATGCGAGTTTCTCGGCCAGGACCGGATCAAGCGAATACTCCTTGGCCATGTCCACGATCTTGATATCCGACATAACGAGAATGGCGTGGTAAAGCTCGCGTAGAGCATGCACGGCTGAGGGCGTGAGCACATCGCGGTAAACCTGATCGGGACTTCCCAGAATTCCACGCGAGATAAAGTACTTTCGGCACGACGGTAAAGCGTTGAGGAATTCCCTCATCTCTTCTTCCATGCCGAGCGGGAGATAGTCGAGGATGATGGCGTCGGGTTGGAACTGCCGAATGGTGCTGGCAATAATATCGCGCCGCAAGCGACGACCGGTGGAGAGGCCATCTTGCAAAAACGGCTGGCGGCCCCATTGCCGGCTGCGGCGCGGATCAAGGCTGTCGAGATTCGGCAAATGGATGAATTCGCACTCCGGAGGAACCAGCCACGATGCTTCGCGATGGCCGGTGATGAACAACACCGAGGCGTGCTCCTGGAGAACTTTTGCGACGCGTGACAAGCGGCGCAGGTGGCCCAGACCACGGCCATCATGGGTGAAGATCAGAATACGACTCTGATTCATGCGGCACCACGCGCGGCGACGCGAAATTTTCGCGGCGGCTTCATAGTCGACTGCTCGAGACCACACTGCGCTGGATCAAGAGACCACAAATACCCCTCGCCATGATGAAGATCGATGCAAATGACGTGTCCCAACTGATGTGTCCTTAACCAGAGGTGCAGGATGGAAAGAAAATGGACAGGCAACATTGGCGTCGGGTTGGAATGGCTCAGATAGATGTCAAGGCAGTACATATCCCGCCGGTACTTTGTCATCGCGGTAAAAATGGAATGGGCCGTCGGGTTCGTGCAGTCAACCCACAAGAGTCCACGCGAACCGCCACCGTAGGTCGGGGCGCCGGAGAACACGGCAAAACGTCCCATTTCCAGCCCTGGTTTGCCGGGGCAACTTGCGAGGAATTCAGAAATCACACTGGGCAGCGCAGCATTATTCCACCCATGGATCCGAGTCGCGCCCGAGAACGCTTTCGCCACAAAATCGGCGAAGCGCGGCTCCCAGGTGATTTCAGTTCCGCCTTTCTCAGCCAACGCAGCCAGCCAGCTGTATTGCTCGCTGGCTTGCGGTGCGCTCGAGATGCTTGGAGTTTGCAATGGACCCTCTTCTCGCGACCGCTTATAAGCTGATCTAGAACGTTGGCTGCGGCGCTTTCGCCATGTACGCTGCATACAAAGCAGCCAATTTGTTTACCGATGCATTGGAGGAACCGTAGTTCTCCAAAGCTGTGATCGCTGCCGACCATTCGCCCTTCGCAAGGTAGACGCAGGCTGCTGACGTACCAAAAGAGGTGTTAGTCAGATCCATGGCGGTCATCGCAGTCTGATATTGCATTGGCAACTGCGAGAAGGTATGCCCTGGGATGACGTTATATTGCGTGACCAGAGAGTTATAGAGGCTGCCGATGCCGTTGGCCGACGACGTATAGTAAGTGAGATCTATGCCTGCGGCTTCCGCAGGGGAGATCACCAGAGGGTTAACACCCAAGATCGCCATTGCTGCAGCACCGACGACCGACCCGCACGACGTAGCACAGTAGGGGGTCCATGCCGCAACCTGTGTCGAACTAAAGCCCATGTTTGTAAGCTGGGATGACGTATAAATGCCCAGATCAAGTCCCCCGGCGATAGTGACACCGGAACTGGAATTCGGAACATACCCTTCCAGAGCGTCGCCCCCGACCTGAAGATTTATCATCGAAAAATCGACCGCGCTGAAATTTGTGCCCGAGTCATACTGACTGCATTGTTGAGCCGCCGCCGTTTCCGGGAGCAACCCCGGCATGGCGGCAAAGGCAAGCGGTAATGCAGAAACCAGACCTCGAAGTCGTGCGAGCACCGGAGTACCCACGGGACCCGGTACTGAGGCTGGAGCAATGTCGGGCAGATATTGCCGAACATTAACTTTCACATGTGGGTAGGGTTCGAGCAGAGTCACCAATCTGTGGAGATCGCAATCCGACATATGCAAGGAATCTGACGTGGCACTACTGCCGTCCTGGTTTGCAATCGTCCCTCCGTGAATGAAGACGGCGTTGGCCCCAACCGCGTCTCGACCATCTTCCGTGCTGGTGAGGTCCAGCGGAGCCAGCACGATGAGCCCAAAACGGCCGAACTCCTGGATGTCATCGAAAGAAGCGCCAGCCATCGGGCGGATTTGTTGCACTTCATACTCACCCGGTCGTATGGCATCCGATTCCGATATTTGTCCCGCCAGTGGGGAGTCTGGCAGAAGGTTCGGTTGTCTTACGCGCAGTCTGCCGGCAATAGGAAGAGGGTCAAGAACTCCGCGCCCAGTTTCGTCAAGCACGGTAATCGTGCCCGCCTGATTCGCATGAGAACTTAATTGGATCTCAATCTTGATCATGACACCCGCCTCCTTAGTACGACCACCGTTGCCTTTGGCTCGCGAGCCTGCCGAATGCGTTCACAGTCTGGCTTTCACCATCAATAACGCAATCCGCCCGATCGCCAAACTATCCCTTCACTGCCTTGGCATGCTCTTTCTTGTTCTTCAGGGGATCATCCGCCTCAATCGATGAACTGTTGCAGTCCTGGCATGATTGTGCCGGACAGCCAACTAATGTGTCGGATTCTGCTCCTGGCAAGCAGGCGGAAACACCCACACCCTTGATATTTAAGCCAAAGATATTGAAGGGTAATACGTCGTATTCAGCATAATTTGTACCGGGCACGCTGTCTGCAGATGGCCCGGGACCAAAAACTACATAAGGGGCGCAATTGAGAGGAGGGACGCATACTCCTTGTGCTGTTACGGTTAGCGGCTGCGAGAAATATATAGTGCCAGCAAGGTTCTCGCAGAAGAGAGTTAAGTTGTATACATTTTGATAGGTGAACGCATAAAGAGGCCACGTGGGAACCCATGGACACGAATTGATCGTTCCAGTGCCATTGTTGCTTATGTCGGCGTAACTGCAATTGGCCAGACCGGTCTGCGCATTCCCTTTGCCCCAGCAACAAAGAACAAGTATTACCAGCCAGGCTGAAAATCGGATCGCTTTCATGGCATGCTCCTCCAGTACTACTGTATTGACTTCGACATAGAATCAGGCTGTTGCAGAGCAACCCGTTGCTTGTGGCGGCACACAAAAATGGAACTCCAACCCTCAAACTGCTCGGCTGGGTGAGGCGAGGTTGTTAAGCCCCGCAGATTCTGAGTGGCTTCGAAAAAAGTGTGTGATGATTTGGATATGATGGGCTGATTCGTGGGCGACCCGGGTGCGGCCTCCTGCACGTTCGGTCTGATACTCACTAGAAAATCCACGCCTTTCGTTACCTCGCTTATACGGTGCTGAGAGTCCGGATCTCCCTGATGAGCGTCCAGAATCGCAATGACTTTCGCCTCATCGCGAGCTTCCTCTTGTCGCCGGTCCTGATAACGTCTCATTTGGGCACGACCGCTTTCAGTTTGGGCATCGACGCTCCCGTCCGACCAAATGATTCCCGTGATGGCGGCATGAATGCCTACCTTAGACGGATCCGCGACGGCACTCTTGCCGAGGTTTACTGCAATGGACTCACTGTAGACATCGCCGGGTTTGATAGCCCCTTCCCACGAGTCCCCTGAACCGCTTGTGCAACGCCCATTGAGTACCAGACTCAACATGTCGACGGAATGTTTGAAACTGAATGCGCTGCCGGCATTCGTCACATTTACGTCGATTACATAGGCCGTTGCTGCTCTCTGGCCGTTGTTCACCAACCTGAATCGGATCATGTCCACGCTCTGGGTGACGTTCCCGCGCGGCGAATCCGGTTCCCTGAGCAGATCGACCGGCTTCCCCGGAACATATTCGGCGCTAAGTACCTGAAGAGTGCTGGAATTCGCCGCCGACTGGCCCAGCGCCACAGATTCGTACACTGAAGCTACCAATACCAGGTATAACAAATAGGTCGCTACTGATCGCGAGTTCGAACGTCGAATCATGACTTCTCTCCTTTTACGAATGCATCCACTCCTCGAATTGTGCTGCCTGGATCATTGCACACAAGTTGTAATGACATAGCTCCCCGAAGCGTAGGCGCTTTCGGACTTACCCGTGGCGACCGCGATCGCAGTCACCGTCTCAGACACGCTGACTGTGATCGGGCTGGAATAAACCAAGGGCGTCGATCCGTTAATGGAATAAAGGATCGTCGCGCCCGACGTTGTATCGCTGATGGTCACCGTTTGCGCCCCATCGTACGAACCTGGCGCGGGCGAGAAAGTCGGAGTGGCAGCCTGAAGCAGTATCGTGTAGAGTCCCGACCCCACTGCGCTGCTCGTGGAGCCATTGGCTATCGCAATGGCGGATACTGTCTCTGTCGCACTCACCGTGATCGGCGCTGTATAGCGGCTGGAGGCCGTGGTGGGTGTTGTGCCATTGGTCGTGTAATAAATCGCCGCTCCGGAAGTTGAGTCGCTGATGGTGACCTTTTGGCTGGTAGTGTAGCCGCCGGGAGTTGGAGAGAACGTCGGCGTGGCCGTCGCCGATCCTCCGCTGATCGTATAAGCCGCGCTCGCTACTGCGCTGTCAGAATCTCCCATAGCAACTGCCAACGCCTTGATGGTTGCCGTGGCACTCACGACGACCGGTGCTGAGTAGGCCGCGGATGCCGTCGTCGGTGTTGTGCCGTTGGTCGTGTAGTAGATGGTCGCGCCAGAAGTCGTCGTCTTGAGGGTAACTGCCTGACTGCCAGTGTAGCTTCCGGCAGCAGGTGTGAACGTCGGCGTTGCGACCTTGGTACCTGCGTTAATGGTATAGGCTGCGCTGCCGACGGCGCTGCTCGAGTCGCCGGTAGCGATGGCGATAGCCTTCACGGTTGCGGTCGCGTCCACCATGATCGGTGTGCTGTACACCGACGACGCGGAAGTCGGAGTCGTGCCATTCGTGGTGTAGTAGATGATGGAATGCGTGGTTGAATCGCTGATCGTGACCTTTTGCGTGCCAGTGTAAGTCCCCGCGGCCGGCGAGAAGGTAGGTGTGGCCGTGGCGGTGCTGGAATTGATTGTGTAGGCCGCACTCCCAACTGCGCTGGTCGAGGCGCCTGGGGTGACTGCAATGGCCTTCACAGTCCCGGTTGCGCTGACTTGGATCGCTCCCGAGTACACGCTCGAGGATGTCGTTGGGGTTGAGCCGTTGGTGGTGTAGTAAATCGTCGCCGGAGTTGCAGCATCATTGATGCTGACGCTCTGTGCTCCCGTGTAAGTGCCCGCGGCCGGCGAAAAGGTAGGCGTTGCTGCCGTAATGGTATAAGCGGCGCTCCCAACCGCGCTGACCGCGTCCCCGGGAGCAACCGCGATGGCTTTTACCGTTTCCGAAGTACCGACCCCAAACGGACCCTCATAAACACTGGAAGCAGTGGTCGGAGTGCTTCCGTTGAGCGTGTAATAGATCGTCGCGCCTGTAGTGGTGTCACTGATCGTCAGGTTCTGACTTCCGGTATATGACCCCGCTGCCGGCGAGAATGTGGGCGTGGCAGCGGCGGTTCCAGCGCTGATCGTATAAGTGGCCGAGCCCACGGCACTGGTTGAAAATCCCGCCGGGACGGCGATAGCCTTCACCGTTTCCGTGGCTGTCACCGTAATCGGCGCGGAGTAAATCGCTGACGCTGTCGTGGGCGTGCTACCGTTCGTTGTGTAGTAAACGACCGCGCTGGAAATTGGACTCGATATCGTTATAAGCTGCGTGCCCGTATAGCTTCCAGCGGGCGGGTAGAAATCGGGAGCGGTAGTAATCTGCCGTACCCGGTGATTGGCGGTGTCCGCGATGTAAACATTGCCCGAGCTATCCACTGCCACCCCGCCGGGAATGTTTAACTCGGCGTTGTCCGCAGGTCCGCCGTCGCCCGAGTAACCCTCCGTGCCATTCCCCGCCAACGTGTATATGAGTCCCGAGTCGACGGCCCGCAGGCGATTGTTGTACTCGTCCGCGATGTACACATTGCCGCCGGGATCGGCAGCAACTGCTCTGGGATAGTACAGTTCGGCCTGGCTGGCAGCTCCGCCGTTCACTGCGTAGCCCTGATGGCCGTTACCCGCCAGAGTGAAAATCACGCCGTAGGATGACACCATGCGGATGCGCGCGTTGTAAGTATCGGCGATGTACACATTAAAAGCGGAGTCAACACCAACGCCATCCGGATAGTTGAGTTCAGCGCTCGTGGCTGGACCGTTGTCGCCTGAATAGCCATCGACGCCATTACCGGCAATCGTTGCGATATGCCCGGTGGATGCGGTGACTTTGCGGATGCGAAAGTTGAGTGAGTCTGCAATGTAAACATTCCCGCTCGCATCGACGGCGACGCTGATCGGCCCATTCAGTTTGGCGCTGGTTGCAGCGCCGCCATCCCCGGAGAAACCCGCGGTTCCCGTGCCTGCAATCGTGGCGATGTTACCGGGCTGAATGGTTACGCCCGCGATGGTGACGGCCGTAGTTCCAGTATTCACGGCACGGACGCGGGAGTTTAAATAGTCCGCTATGTAGATATTTGCACTAGCATCGACTGCCACACCGTATACATAATCAAATTCCGCATTTAGCGCAGGCCCGCCATCGCCGGCATAGCCTAAGATGCCGTTTCCCGCAACCGTACTGATGAATCCGGTCGACGCAGTGACCTTGCGGATACGGCTTTCCTGGTAATCGGCAATGTACAGGTTATCGGCGCTATCAACCGCGACTCCGCTGGGGAAGTAGAGCTCCGCGCTGATAGCCGCTCCGCCGTCGCCGGAAAAACCGGCTGTGCCGTTACCCGCGACGGTCTTGATCACGCCACCTGCGATGGGAAGATTCTCTCTGCTCGCGCCAACCGCACGCACATGTTCGCCGCCCTCATCGGAGACGTAGATGTTATTGGTCTTGTCCAATGCGACTCTGGCTGGACCTCCAAGTTCCGCATTGGTGGCGAGACCGCCATCCCCCGTCTCTCCATAGGTTCCGTTACCGGCAAGAGTTGAGATGATTTGTGTTTGCCGATCAACTACCCGCAAGCGCTCTAGCGCGTCGACGATATAGAGGTTGCCGTTGACATCGACCGAAACTCCGGATGGAGAATCGAGTTCGGCGCTGGTGGCTGGACCGCCGTCTCCTGAATAACCGCTGGTCCCGTTTCCTGCCACCGTGGTGATGATGCCGGTTGAGATGGTAACTTTGCGAACTCGATTGTCTCCCAAGTCTGCGATAAAGAAATCGCCGCTGGGAGCTATGAACACATCAGTGGGCGTGAGCAATGAGGCGCTTGTAGCTAAGCCACCGTCGCCTCCGCTTCCGCCGCCGGCCACAGTAGAGATTGTGCCCGTCGTCAGCACTTTGCGAATCCGATTATTTCCCTCATCCGCTATGTAAAGATTCCCGGAACTATCGAGTGCAACGGCTGAGGGTTCCGCTATTTTTGCGCTGATGGCGGCGGCGCCGTCACCCGAGTAGCCAGCGGTTCCTGTTCCGGCCACGGTTGCAATATCTCCTGGCTGAATCACAACGTGCAGGATGGTTACAGCAGTGGTTTGCGTGTTGACGGCCCGGATACGACTGTTTGAAAAGTCTGCGATATAGATGTTGCCAGCGCTGTCCACGGCTACGCCGGTGGGATTTTTCAATTCTGCGCTCGTCGCCACTCCGCCATCCCCTAAGTATCCGGCGGTACCGTTGCCGGCTACGGTCGAGATGTTTCCCGTTGATGCCGTGACTTTGCGAATGCGTTGGTTGTAAAACTCAGCGAAATACAGATTCCCGGCGCTATCGAGGGCCAAGCCCGACGGGCCATAAATCTCTGCCCTGGTGGCGAGCGCACCATCACCGGAATAGCCGGCCGTGCCATTTCCAGCGACAGTGTTGATATAGCCGGGACCGGGCAGACTGATTTGCGCCAATCCGGTTGAGGAAACAAATGCGCAGACACCGATCAAGACGAAATAAGTAATAGTCAAACTTCGCAGAGACTGGTAATCCCGATCGGCGACTATTGCCATAAACCCCTCCCACCAACGCGATTTACAAGGCCCAAGTCCGCAGCTGGATACACGAGGGCGAGCTTCACCCCGATGACACAACTTGCGACAGTTAGTTCAGCGGCTTCTTGCGGAATCGACTTGTGACTGCTTCAGCGCAGTTGATGCAGGAAGGACAACGTGCAGGAACGCAATATTGGCGGGTACGTAAAATACTAGGGACTATCAGGGGGGCACTTGAGCGGATCATCTTCGTTCATTCCTTGCCGCAACGCACACTATGTGCGCTGCTCTCTTTCGGGAACTCTACCGACCCCACCACCCGCACAGCGGTGTAATCGGGTACCACTTACTCCGACATAAACTGAAATCTGGGTGCGTGACGCACCCGCAAAGACTACAACTAAACTGACGACAGGTTGGCGCGTACCTTAAAACCCGCAGCCTGTGGATGTCAATGAGAAAATGCTCTTCTTACTAAACTTTACAATCTAAGTTCCATATCTGTGAGTAATTCAGCCTACGTCGTCGTGCCACTTTTCTTGGCTGCGGCGGATGGGGCAAATACTATGAGGAAGGAATGACTACCAGGGGCATCTACTTCATCGCAAACGACGCGATCCGCGAACTCACCATTGCGTTTCTGAATAGCGTCCGCACCTTCGAACCACAAATCCCTATCTGCTTCATCCCGTATGACGACCACTGCGAGCAAGTGGTCGGACTCCAATCCACATATGACTTCACGGTTTGGGCAGAACATAGCGCACTGCGCTGGTGCGACGCGATCAGCGAGCGCTTTCACGGAACCGCACTCGGCCAATACCGGAAACTAGCGACATGGAACGGATCATTCGAGCAATTCGTCTACTTCGATGCGGACACGGTGCTTCTCAGTGGACTTGATCTGATCTTCGGATTGCTCAAAGAGCACGACATCCTTGCAGCTACTTCGGACAATCCTGCGAACCGCAAGTTTGTGTGGAAGGACAGCCTCCCTCCAGAGCCAGGTTTCGACAGCGCCTACGCGGCCAGTACTGGTGTCCTGGCTTCGAAGCAAGGCTTATTCACGCGTGCCGAAATCGACCGCCGCGTGGAAGCCGCGCTGCCGTATGCCGGACACATGGAACTGGCGTGCGCCGAGCAGGCATTCCTGAACTACATGATCGTTACGTCGGGGAAGCGATACTCGAGCATCCGGCAAGCCGCTCGCGAAACGAATCGGCGGTACATCCCGCAGCACGTCTGGTCTGGCCGATTTCAAGGGGATTTGTTGACTATGGCGGATCCCGTCCTGGCTATTCATTGGGCAGGTGAGTGGCAGCGCGGTGAGCACCGGCGAAGTCCCCTGTGGCGCTATTTTCGATACTTGAGAGATGAATGTCGATAAGCATGTGAGAGATCGAGGCATCTTCCGCGGCGAGGAAATGTTGCTGCATGTTTGCCATGCCATCTCTGAATCTGCCATCCAATGCATCGCACACCAACGCTTCGAGCGCGTCAAGGGTTTGTTTCTCTGGAAACAGTGCACCTCCGAGACCATGGAATCGCACCCGCATCGCATTGAACGGCTGATCGTCTGAGACCGGCAATACGATCATCGGAACACCGGCCATGACTGACTCCTTAATGCTACCCAAGCCGCCATGCATAATGAACACCGACACCTGCGGCAGCAGTTGGCGTTGCGGAATCCAGTCAACAACTCTGAGATTGCGGGGAACTCTAAGACTACCCGTAAGGCTCTTGTGCGGCGCCACTAACATGATTTTGCGCTGCGGCATTCTGCCGGCGAGTTCGGCGATCATGCCATAGGTCTTCATCAGCCCTCTGTGTTTTATGCTTTGGGTGCCAAACGCCGCCAGGATGCTGGTCCCCTCAAATCCTTCCGTCAGAGAGCCTCCCTCATCAAGTGGCCTAAGGCTGGCTTCGACGTAATGAGTGTTGCGATGCCGGTGCCGAAACTTGGGAACTTCCAGCGCCTCGGGGCAAAAAACAAGCCTGGGAATTTCCGGATGAACCGGATCTGGACTGTCCCAATGGGGCAGTGAAGTTGCGAACAGTACAACACGCGCGCGATCAAATGCTTCCGGACGATAGGCCGCTGCAAGCAGATGATCGAGCAGCAGAAGGTTGTACTTCCCCCGGTCGAGAATGCGATGGAGCACTTCTGAAAGGCGCCTGAAGCGCACCCGGGTGTCTTCATGGCCTCCGAAGACCTTCCAGATATGCGCCCCGGAGAGTGACTGGCTCCCCTCGTCCAGCGCTACTAGCGGCATAAAGTCCGCGTTCGCCGTCGCTACCAAGCTCTTGAGAGAAGCCGCGGTCAAATACGTCACTTCGTGGCCGCAGCTTCGCAAATGCCGGGCTAGGCGAATCGTTGGCAGCACATGTCCGGGCTCCGGAGTCGGTAGGATGAGAACCTGCGACATACGTTAAACAATCATCGCTTGCAAGGAGATTTGTCTCGGGCGCAGCTCTCCCCGCATCACTCTTCCGCAAATGTAGGAACTCGAGCTCGCCCGGCCAGTCGACAATCGGACTATCTTAACCGGAAAAGCAGGAGAAAAAACGGATCACGACAACGAGCCCCTGTATTTGGGTATGCAGTATCAGACTGTTTAACGACTGGTTGTCCGAAAGGAAGCTCACCGAAGAAGTCCTTGGATTGGAGCACTCCACCCTTTGCTATCGGGACTGCGCCTGCAGCACAGCAGGACTGCAAACAGGGATGCGCGCATACCGGTCATCTTTGTTGTCACCGCTTACAAAGGTTTTGCAGAGAGCACCGGTTTGTGTATCAAGGGCGATATCTGGATCGGAGCCGACCGGAAGATATCGTGCTGTACACGGAACGTTGGTTTTTGTTTCGCACCCACTAAAAACGATGAGAGCAACTAGAGACAGAGCTAACCATTTCATGGCGTGCAATAGTACTCTCTTTCCATTGATTGCCGCAAAAGTCCGCAAAGCAGGACTTAACTGCCACTCTGAAGCAGTCAGCTCATTGGGAGCTAGCTTGTCATCCGAGCGGCGCGACCCTCAGTTGCGCCGCTCAAAATCCCCTATATTGTCAACCTGCCAAGTACCTGAATCGATCGTCTTCAAGATGCCACTCCCTAGCTGCCGAGAAACAGGTGTTTTTGGGCCAGATGGCTGACGGACGATAAGCCATCCTCTATCCAATCAACTTAAATATCTGTGCTTTGATGCCGCAGGAGTGCGCCAGTTGTGTGCCTCTGTTGCGAGCCAAGGAGGAAACGCGCTCTCGGCCACTCGATGTGGGAACGGCTTAACACTGCTTCGTCAGCGTTGTTGGGGATCACGTAATGACATGCCGTGAAGATCTCGTTGGCAATTTCAGTCGCGTATCGCCGAGGAGCACGTGGTGTTAAAAAAGGCTGAACTCAACGGCACGTTGATTCAGACCACAACCACGGAGGCTCCTCGAGGAATATGTATTACGTCGGACTGGATGTGCACAAGAAGACCATCAGCTACTGCGTCAAGGATGCGAGCGGTCTCATCTGCCAAGAAGGAAAGGTGGACGCGACCCGCTGGGAACTAGATATCTGGATGAAGACTCTTCCACAACCCTGGACAGTGGCGATGGAAGCTACGATCTTCACCGGCTGGATCTACGATCATTTGAAGCCACACGCAGCGGCCGCGAAGGTCGCTCATCCGCTAATGTTGCGGGCGATCGCGGCGGCAAAAAAGAAGAACGACAGCATCGATGCCACCAAGATCGCGGACTGCCTGCGCTGCGATTTTCTTCCCGAGTGCTACATGGCACCGACCGAGATCCGCGAACGCCGCCGAACGCTGCGATATCGGCAGCTGCTGGTACGGCAAATGGTGCAGATGAAGAACCGCGTGTCCGGCTTGCTGATGGAAACCGGCCCCAGCCGACGGGCCGAAAGGCGCTGCAGCGTGCGAACAGACCGCGCAACTGCTTCGCGAAGTCCGCTTCCCGGATATAGCCTTCGAGCACCGATGGCGCCGAACTTGAGGGATCAGCCAATGCCTAGTACTCCTCTCATCCATCATCGGAAAATCGGTGCTCGCGCTTTAAGAACCCAGGTAATCTCGTTCCGCCGAGCCGTTTTTGCCTACTGCATCTCTCGTCGCAATGGGACCGACTTGGCGACACAGAACCACGGTTGGCGACACAGTGGCGACACAGACCGAGTGCCGACATGGTTAAAATTGTGAGATGTGGGGAAAAGCTCGTAAATACTAGAGACTTATTGGCTGCCCCCCAGGGATTCGAACCCCGATATGCTGATCCAGAGTCAGCTGTCCTGCCGTTGAACGAGGGGGCAGTTTGTTGGAAGAATACGCGCGCAGCTACGACTCTTTGATTTTATGGGCGGACACGGGGTTGGTCAACCGGGCCCTTGAGGTGCCCGACGTAGCGTGTTGAGAGCAAAGAGGCTGCGCGAGGAAGGGCTGGGTGTTCGAAGAACTGTACGATCTTGTTTCGCGGCTCGGATCGTGGCGGTGGCCTGTGGTCGACGGCCGAGTCACCGAAGTGTTGGGCGAGCGTATCGAATTCCGCAACGGTGAGAAGCGCGCGCGTCTCGCCGTAGCTTACGAATTCAGCGTCGGTGACAACGGTCCCTACACAGGAGAGTGTTTCTGGACGCCGCTCTTCATGTCAGTCGCCCGAGTAGCGCAGGCCCGCAAGTTGGTGCACAAGCACCAGGCGGTTCGTGTGCGGTATCGGCCTGACGATCCCTGCGTTAATTCATTGGCGGGCGGCGTTGCTGGGCTGCTCAGAACAAGTCAGCCTTCCTAGCGTTGCCGAGGAACGAGGGTAAAATAAGCCCAGGCTCGTAAGGAAGCTCTTCATGACCACTGCTCTGGAAACGCCGACACAATCTTCCGATTACGCCGAGATTGCCCGGCGCCCGCTCGATGTCGCGCAATGCGTGCTGGTTGTCATCGACATTCAGGAAAAGCTGTTGCCGCCGATCTTTCAAAAAGATCAGCTCGTGCGCAACGCGCAGCTTCTCATCCGCGCGGCGGAAATTCTCAAGATTCCCGCACTCATCAGCACGCAATATGCGAAAGGTCTCGGCGGCACGGTGCCCGAGGTCGCCTCCCTGTTGCCGGGAGTCGAAGCGATCGACAAGACTCTTTTCTCCTGCTTCGGCAGCGATGTCTTCTGTTCGCTGCTCAAGCGCCCGCCGGGCAATCGCAACACGCTGCTGCTTTGCGGCATGGAGAGTCACATCTGCGTCATGCAGACGGCGCTCGCCGCTCTGCGCGAGGGTTATCTCGTCCATGTGGCCTCGGATGCCGTGAGCTCGCGCACCGAATGGAACTGGAAAATCGGCCTCGACCGCATGCGCGCGGCCGGCGCAGTCATTTCTTCCACCGAGATGATGATTTACGAGCTGATGGGGTCGAGTAGCTCGGCGGCGTTCAAAGCGCTGCTGCCACACCTGAAGGGATAGGAGTCAACGGTAGGTGGCGAAAAGCATGTGTCGCGACAAAATGGAGGCGAAGACTTCCAGTAACTGTCGCATTACAACGCTGCTCGATTTATGATTGTTCAGGCGCAATCTGTTGAGCCTCATTTCTTGACTTTCACTCGCAAACTGTTCGCGGTCCTGGCCCTGGCCGCTTTGCTGTGGACGGCGCTCTTTCCCCTGTCCACGGGTCTTGTCTGGGCCGTGGCGGTCCCCCTCCTGCTCTTCTTCGGACTGGCGTCAGCGCCCACGTTGGTGCGCCGACGCGAAGAAGTCGTAGTCTCTGCGCTGCTGCGATTCTGTCCCATCGCATTGCGCGCGCCGCCGCGTCACTAGCCTTCGTCCCAAGCCAATTCAACAAATCCAATAAAAGCTGCGGTGAGCCGCGGCAGCACAAGTTCGCGCTGCCGCTTTCACCGCCGGGAGGGCACAGTGTCCATCAAGCGCCGGTTTCGCATGCTTTTTTTGTGTTTGCCGCTACTGCTGGGAGCATTTGCGGGAATGCCAATGCGTCCGGAGGAGATCGAAGACCTTATTCACAGCACGAACCGCCAGACGATTACACATACGATCCCTGACGGTGAAGACAAGGATCGCACTCTGCCGCCGCTCGATTCGTTGAAGCTCTGATGTCGAGCGTCTCGCCGGATCGCTTCGAAACACACGTGAGGTGATGCAGCCTGACTGCCGCCGGCGCCGATTCGGCTCAAGGTTTCGGCACGGCTGCCGATGAGGAATGCGAAGAGCTGCGTATTCCAACGATGAGCCTGAAGACCAGATTTTGTGCCGTGATCGCTCTCGCCATTCTTGGCCTGTTGGCTTTTGCCACATTTTGGCTCAGTACCGAGCGCTCGCGAATCCTGAGTGAAAAGCAGGAAAAGCTAAAGAGCTTGGTGGAGACAGCGCACTCGGTAGTGGCCGACCGCTACCAATTGCAACAGAATGGATTGCCTCAGACAGAAGCACAGAAGCAGGCCATGCAACTGCTCAAGAGCATGCGTTATCAGGGCGACAATTATTTCTGGATCAACGATCTTCGCCCCTCCATGGTGATGCATCCGACGAAGCCGACCCTGGATGGCACCGAGCTTAGTACCTTACGGGATCCAAACGGCAAGGCGCTTTTCGTCGAGATGGCTGAGGCCGTCCGCCGCAATGGCCAGGGCTTCGTCGCCTATGAGTGGCCTCGCCCCGGCTCAGCTCAACCCGTGCCCAAGCTCTCATTCGTGAAAGGTTTCGCCCCCTGGGGCTGGGTGATTGGAACAGGAATCTACATCGACGACGTCGACGCCATCTGGCGCGCCAATGCGCTGAAGGCTCTTCTCCTGATGGCTCTTCTGCTTGCCGTGATGAGTGCCGCCGCCGTCCGTGCTTACCAGCGCCTGTTTCGTCCACTGAATCGCGTAGTCGAGTGCATGCAGGATGTCGCTCAGGGTGATGGCGACCTCACCAAGCGGCTGGATGTTCCCCCGGATCGCGAGGTCGCCGAGTTGGCGCGCTGGTTCAACACTTTCATGGACCGGTTGCAATCCCTTCTGGTCGTGGTCGCCGACAACGTTCAGAATCTTGCTGCCGCGGGCGAGGAGATCTCCGTCACGTCCCGGCAGCAGAGTGAAAGCGCGAACCAGCAGAAGGATCAAACTCAGCAGGTTGCAGTCTCGATGCAGGAGATGAACTCGGCGGTTCAGCAGGTGACGGATACTTCCAGCAGCGCCTCGGAGACGGCGCAGAAGGCATCCGACTCGGCTCGCCGTGGAGGCCGCGTGGTCGACGAAACGCTGGCGCGGATGCGCTCCATCGCCGAGTCCACCACTTCCGCAGCGCAAAAGATCGAGTTTCTCGGCAAGCAGTCCGAGCAGATTGGCCGCATCATCGGCGTAATCGACGAGATCGCCGACCAGACCAATCTGCTGGCGCTCAACGCGGCGATCGAGGCCGCCCGCGCCGGAGATCAGGGCCGCGGTTTCGCGGTCGTGGCCGATGAGGTCCGCAAGCTGGCCGAGCGCACCACCGGGGCTACCAAGGAAATCACCCAGATGATCACTGGCGTGCAGGAAGGCACACGACTCGCGGTAAGTGCGATGCAGGACGGCTCAAAAGAAGTGGAGTTAGGCGTTACGGCCACGCGCGAGGCCGGATCGGCGCTGAAAGAAATTATCAACTACGCGGACCGGGTAGGAGAGATGGTCACGCATATCGCTCTAGCCGCTTCGCAACAGTCCAGCTCTGCCGACAACGTGAAACGGAGCAGTGAGCGCATTGCCGACCTCGCTGCCTCAACTGCCAACGGTGCCGTCGAAGCTACCAAGGCCATGGAAGATCTCGCGCGCCTGGCCGGCGACATTCAAAAACAGGTCGGGCAGTTTCGCCTCACCTCACAGGAAACCGGAGGGCGCTCTGCTCACAGCTCCATAGCGCGTGCGGCTTCCTCAGGTGTCTGATGTGCCGGCGCCATGCTTCCTTAGTTCTTATGCGTCTTCTATTACGTCTTTCTTCTTCACGCGCACTACGGTGATCTTGGCGAAGCCCTCTGAAAAGGATGGCGGCTTGAGTTTGGATGCCATGCGGCGCATCACGTCTTCAGGCACGACGCGGTCGCGGCGCTGGTGCCGCTCAATGCAGACGTCCAGCGGTACATCGAAAAAGACTGCGTGAACCTCGTAATTGTAATCCTTGGCCAGCTTGATCCAGTGGTGGCGCTCCTGCGGCGTGAGATTCGTCGCATCCACATAATTCATAGGACGCTTGGCGATCAGGCGCGCCTTCAGCATCGAGCGCAAATTGGAAAAGACCAGATCCTGAAAGCGCTGTTCCCGCACATCGTCGAACAGCACGGCGCGCACCATATCGCTCGAAAGAGGCACGACATTGTGGCGCTTGAACCATGTACTCTTTCCGGATCCTGGCAGCCCGATGGCCAGCACCACGATTCCCTTCGGGGGCCGCGGCGGAGCCGCCGCCACCGCAGCCGGAACCGCTGGCGGAGTTGCGGCGGCTGTCGGCGTTGCCTCGACCGGTTCGCTGGCCGGCTCCAACTCAGGCTCAGCTGTGTCGACTGCGCCCGCGTCCGCTTCTGCGGCAGGCATCTCTGGAATAGTGCCCTTATGCGCGGCCGGAGTAAACGCTTCGGCCACTGCCCGTTCCCGTCCTCGTCCGCCTCGGCCACGTCCGCCGCGGCGACGTCCGCGCCCACGCGTCCCGCCTCCACTGGAGGCACGCCCGCGCGGCTGACTCGCATGTTGCTCCGCCGTAGCTTTCGTGGATTCAGGTTGGACTTCGACTTCGGCTTCAGAAGCTGTGGTCGCTTCCGCTTCGGCGCTCTCGGCAGCCGGACTCTGATCGGCCGCCTGGTCGACGTCAAAATAGGCCGGCTGCAGCGGCGGCGCTGCCTGGGTCGCCGGTTCTGTGGTTTTCTTCTTGCGGCGCTGTAAGCGCTCGCGCATCCATTTACGCATGTTCAGGCTTGTAACACAGATGAAGGGAGAGGAGCAATCGGGCCAGGCCGGCGGCGAACCAGCGACGCCAAGGAAAACGATTTTCCGCAACGTGGCCTCCTATATCGTCATCCATCCAGTATTGGGAGGACGAATCGCACATGATCCCAGTTGGTCTGCAAGGCCAGAAATACATTTCCCTGACGACCTTCAAGAAGGATGGTACTGGCGTCGCGACGCCGGTGTGGTTTGGCGAGGAGAACGGCAAGCTCTACGTCATGACCCGCAGCGATATGTGGAAGACCAAGCGCGTGCGGAACAACCCCCAGGTTCGCGTCGCACCCTGCACCATTCGCGGCAAAGTCACCGGACCCGACTTCAACGCCACAGCCCGTCTATTGCCGCCCGAGGATTTCAAGCGTGCACGCCAAACCATCCTCCGCAAGTATCTGTTAGCGCGCCTCGCGGCGCCATTCTCCAGGGCAGACGCGTTTCTTGAGGTGACCTTTGGCTAGTGTCGGTGCTTGTCCCGTCGCTCTTCTCACCACTCTCCGGTTGTCAAATAGTCGTGGATAGACTTGGCGGCGCGCCGGCCGGCGCCCATCGCCAGGATCACCGTTGCGCTCCCCGTAACGATATCGCCTCCCGCGAACACGCCTTTGCGTGTGGTGCGCTGGGTTTCGTCGCTGGCCTGAATATACCCGCGCTTGTTGGTTCCCAGGCCAGGAGTCGTGCTCTGCACAATTGGGTTGGCGCTGGTTCCGATGGCGATGACCGCCACGGACAGCGGCAGGTCGAATTCCGAACCTTGCATCGGCACCGGACGCCTTCGGCCGGAAGCATCGGGCTCGCCCAGTTCCATGCGCACACAGCGCGCCGCCGTCAGCCATCCGTTGCCGTCGGATAGGAACTCCACAGGTGCGGTCAGCATCTGGAAGTCGATCCCTTCCTGCCGCGCATGATGTACTTCTTCCGCGCGTGCGGGCATCTCTGCGTCGCTGCGGCGGTAAATCACATAGGCCTTGCGTGCGCCGAGGCGCAACGCCGAGCGGATGGCGTCGAGCGCGGTGTTGCCTCCGCCAATCACGGCCACATCCTTCCCATGCAGATCGAGCATGGGTTCGTCATACACCGGAAACTTGTACGCCTTCATCAGGTTGATGCGGGTGAGAAATTCGTTGGCAGAATATACGCCGTTGAGATGCTCCCCGGGAACGTTCATGAACTGCGGCAATCCGGCGCCGGTGCCGATGTAAACCGCGTCGTAGCCTTCTTCCTGCAGGAGTTCGTCAATACTGACCGTCCGGCCGACAACTACATCAGTCTCGAACTCGACCCCCATTTCGCGCATGTAATCCACTTGCTCGCGGATGATCTGCTTGGGCAAGCGAAATTCAGGGATGCCATAAACCAGTACGCCGCCCAGTTCATGCAGAGCTTCAAACACGCGCACCTTGTGGCCCTTCTGGATCAGGTCGCCGGCCACCGTCAAACCCGAGGGCCCGCTGCCCACCACTGCCACTTTCTTCCCCGTGGGCGCAACGTTGGGCAACACGTGCGTTCCCATGCGCTGCTCGTAGTCGGCAACAAAGCGTTCCAGATAGCCGATCCCCAGCGGCTTCACCTTCTTCGCCAACAGGCACTTTCCCTCGCAGTGGTCTTCCTGTGGGCAAACCCGCCCGGTGATGGCCGGTAACACGTTGTCTTCGCGAATCTTCGCGGCGGCGCCCAGAAAATCGCCGACCACAATCAGTTCGACGAACTCTTTCACCTTCACGCCTACAGGGCAATTAACGGTACATGTGGGCTTGGCGCATTCGAGACAACGGATCGCTTCCTGCTGGGCGAGTTCGGGACTATAGCCGAGGTTCACCTCGTCGAAGTTGTGCGCCCGGGCCTCGGCCGCCTGCTCGGGCATTAGCTGACGCGGAACCTTGATGCGTTCCCTCAGGGGCAAGGGGTTGAACGACTTCTTCACGGCCGTGCTCATCGTTGATCTCCTTGACCTTGATCTCCTTCACGCCCGGCCGAGGCGGTAACGCAGGCGTGCTCCCCTTCCCGCCTGGATGCTTCGTCTTCCCGCACTCTCTGGAATTCCGCCATGGAACGCTGCTCGGCATCGCGATACATCGAGTTGCGCTGCACCAGCACGGAGAAATCGACCTTGTGCGCGTCGAACTCGGGACCGTCCACGCAGGCGAACTGGCTCTTGCCGTCAATCAACACACGACAGCCGCCGCACATGCCGGTGCCATCGATCATGATGGGGTTGAGGCTGACGACCGTGTGAATGTTCTCCTTGCGGGTCATTCCGGAGACGGCTTTCATCATGACGATCGGGCCCACAGCCACGACCAGGTCGATGCGGACGCCGTTGTCGATTAACTGCCGCAGCTTGTCGGTGACAAACCCCTTGTCGGCATAGCTGCCGTCGTCGGTGGTGATGAGCAGGGCGTCGCTGACCGCACGCATCTCGGATTCCAGAATCACCAGTTCTTTCGTGCGCGCCCCTACGATCGAGATCACGTGGTTGCCTGCCCGCTTGAGCGCCGCGGCCGTAGGATAGGCCATCGCGGCCCCCACTCCTCCGCCGACGACCACAACCGTGCCGTAGTTTGCGATCTCGGAGGGCTTCCCCAGCGGGCCCACGACATCCAGAATCTCGTCGCCCGAGTTGAATGAGTTCAGCAGGTGAGTCGTCTTCCCGACCGATTGCACCACGATGCTGATGGTGCCGCGCCCGGGATCGGAGTTCTCGATGGTGACCGGAATGCGCTCGCCTTCTTCGTAAATGCGCAGAATGACGAACTGTCCCGGCTTCTGTTTGCGCGCAATCCGGGGGGCTTCCAGGACAAAGCGCTTGATGCCCGGGGCAAGGAACGCAGCATGGATGATTTTGAACACAGGCGCTCCGCAGGATGCATGAATGCCTACCACTTGATTGTGTTAGGAGTCACGTTCGCTAGGCTGTGATCTGGGTCACATAGTCGTGTGCGGATGCTTGAGCCTGCAAGGTGAGAGTATTCCAGGATTTACGGTTGATGACGGATTCCAAAGGAGATGCCGATGTGTCGTTCAGGCAACCGACTCACCCTGACTATCCGAGTGGACAAGAATGCCAGAACTCGTGCAAAAGCAGTAGAAACCACTCGTATACCATTGGACACCTGCATTGACCTCGCAGGGGCAGACTAATTCCCTTCCGGTTTAAAGATTACTCCCTGCCCGGTCCTGCTGTTCATCACAACGCGAAGCGGCTTGGCAAATTGCAGATGCCGGACGCATCCTTCCTCCGCAACAGCTGGTTGAACGGCCAGCCACGCCCAGTCGACCAAGCCCTCCCCGGCATCAGGATTCACCGTGAGATATCCGACCTGGAACGCGGTCAGGTTCTGAAAGAAATGGCTGCCCTGCGAGGGCGTGACACGGAAATCGTGGAAGCCGGCCTCGACGATGGCGCGCGCTCCGGAAATTTCATCCCACTCCACGGGAATACCCAGCCAGGGATCGTTGGATCCCCAGCGGCCCACGCCGACGAGCAGGTAGGGGCGATTTTCCGCGCTTAACGTGGCGTTGAAATGGGCCACGGCCCGGGCGACTTCCTGACTGCGGCTGCGCTCGAAGCGGTGCGAATCGACCACGACGATGTCCTGCAGATTGTCGATGCGCCCGTTGCCCAGAACTTTCGAGCATTGCACGATGAGTTGCGCGGGATCCACGTCCGCGATAATGAGGTCCTGATGATCGCGAGCGAGCGTGAGCGGGCGAATCTGCAGAAAGCCGAATTCGGCGGGCTCTTCGCCGCGCGGCAGGCGCACGGCGAATTCGATCTCGACCGGATTGCCCAGCGCCTCCTCGCCGGCGCGAACGAGCAATTCGACAATCGGCGCCAGCGGAAACAAGCCATGCTTCAGCATCGGAGCAAACGTCACCACGCGGGCTCCGGGGCGGCTCAAGCCATCGTAGACGGCATGATTGTCGGCGGAATACGTGGAGGCGACCGCCCCCAGCGTGGAGTCGAGTTCCGCTACGTCCAGGCCGAAGTGCGCTTCGCGCAGGCGGCCGGAGCCCCCGTCATCGGGTTCAGCGTCGAGGTCGAGCGCGCAGAACTCCGTCTGCGTGTTTGCCAGAATGTCTTCCACGCAGGAGAACTGCAGAAGATTCTGCGGATAGCGCGGGCAAAAACTCAGGCACTTGCCGCCATCGACCACGGTGCGTCCCAGGCCGAGCGCGACTGCGGCGATGCCGTCGGCGAAGCTCATGGGCGCGACCGGATAAAAATTGTGCGATCGCACAACGCCGGAGACATCAGGATAGAAGCGCGATCCGTGCAGAGTACCGACGACTTGCTGCAGAATCACCGCCATCTTTTCCTCTTCCAGCCGGTAGGGCGTGGCGCGGACGTAAGTCTTGGCGTGCTGGCTAAAGGTTGAGGCGTACACGCGCTTGATCGCCTCGCTCAGTTCCTCGAGCCGCGCCTCGGGGCTGGCCTGCTGGTTGCCCAGCATGAAAGTCTCGTAGACGCCGGTGAACGGCTGATACTGCGAATCCTCGAGCAGACTCGATGAACGCACGGCCAGCGGATAGTGCACCTCTTCCAGAAACGCCTTGAGATTTTCCGTGAGCGCGGTCGGCAGGGGGCAATCGAGAAAGCGCTGCACGATTTCGCTATCGTCGTCGCAGTGCAGCGCGAAGTCGCTGAGATTATTTTCGGTGAGGAACTGGTCGAACATGTCCGTCGCCAGCACAACCACCGGCGGAACCGCGATGCGCACTCCGGGAAAGCGGCGCGTCAGGCGACGCGTGCGCAGCAGGTGACGCACGAAAGCGAGTCCCCGCGCCTTGCCGCCGAGCGAACCTGAGCCGATGCGCAGGAAACTCGACTGCTGCACCTTGAATGTGTTGGCCTTGAAGTCCCCGATGAGAACTTCATTCTGCTCGCGGCGGTAATCGTTGATCGAGGCGATCAGATCGCGGCGCAGATGCTCGGGCCCGTTGAAGTCCGAAACCTTGCGCGGGCGCAGCTTTGCCGCCAAGGCAAACTCGGTGCGCGCCATTAGCCAATGCGAAAAGTGATTGCGCTGCGCGTGGTACATCAGGCTGTCGGCGGGCAGGGTCTGCAGAGCTTCCTCAAGTTCGTTCAGATCCTTGGCGCGTCCCACCTCACGCTGGTCGGGCATTCGGAACACAAAATCCCCAAAGCCCATCTGGTCGGTGAGGATGCGACGCAAATCTTTCAACAGAGTGGGCGAGCGCTTGCGCAAAAACGAATAGCCTTCGGCGTTGGCGCGCGGGCGAAATTCAGTGCGGCTGGTCTGCAGCACGACGGGCACATCGGGCGCAAGACTCTTCACCAGGCGCGCCAGCTCGAAGCCCGCCTCCGCATTGAGCTTGCCTTCCCACGGAAACTCGACATCCGACACGAGGCCGAAGATGTAGTCGCGATACTCCTGCGCAAGCTGCGCGGCAGCTTCGAAATTCGAAGCCAGCAGAATCTTGGGCCGAGCCTGCATGCGCACCAGTTTGTGGGCCGCATTGATGCCTTCCTGAATCACACGCCGCGACTGCTTGATCAGCTCGGTATAGATAACCGGAAGGAACGACGAGTAGTAGCGGATATTGTCTTCGACCACGAGCAGCAGCGGCACGCCCATGGCGCGCGTGTCGTGCAGCACATTTCGCTTGTCTTCGATGTACTTGACGATCGCGATGAGGATGCGGGCAGTTCCCTGCCAGAGGAATACGCCATCGAGGTCGGTGACCGGGCGGCGCGCGACGAAATTTTTGATCTCCCGGTAGTCGTAACCGAGCATGACCACGGGCACGTCGAGTCCGGCGCGGCGGACCTCGCGGGCGAGATCGGCGGCACTGGTATCGCCCACATTGAGATTGGTAACAATCAGGTTGAACTGCGGATTCGCCTTCGCCAGTTCCAGCGCCTCTGCGCAACTGGAGACATGGGTGATCGAAGGAATCTGGCGGAGGCTCAGCTCGAGTGATTCGTCGATCAGCAGTTCGTTGAGGCGGCCATCTTCGCGCAGGATGAATGAGTCATAAAGGCTCGACACCAGAAGAATGTTCTGCACGCGAAACGGCATCAGGTTCTCGAAGCCTTCGAAGCGTTCCTCGGCGTCGAGTTGTGAAGCAGGAACGATTGGCCCGGCAATCCGCGGCAGAGACATAAGCAAAGTTAACAGCTAATCATACTCGCGAAGAGAACACATGTAGTAACAGCCGCCCCCCGGCTGTCCGGTCGAGCGCAGCTCGACGGTAACGGCAAATCGTGCGTAGACCGGCCGCAACAAGGCCGACCGTGCTGAAGGCGCGAGTTAAAAACTCACGGGTGCCGTTTCAACGGTCCCTCCCGGACCGGTTCCCGAGCTCAGCACACTCCCCGGCCTTCGAAAGGCCGAGCTATTGCCAGTCGTCCCTTTCGGAACGCGCTCCCCTACCTCCTACAATATCCCCACCCCATCATTCGTCTACATAGGTGGATGAACGACGCGGCGAGTCCGACGTACATGGCACTGACGTCCATGGCACCGGAGCAGATGGCACTCGAACAGGACCAGCGCATCTCGGAGGTGGCAAAGCGCGAGCGTTCGCGCTTGCTGAACTTCATTCGACGCCGTGTGCCCGATCCCGGCGACGCCGAGGACATTCTGCAGGACGTGCTCTATCGCCTGGTCGAAGCCAACCGGCTGCTGATGCCGATCGAGCACGTCACCGGTTGGTTGTTTCAGGTGGCGCGAAATCGCATCACCGACTTGTTTCGCAAGAAAGAGCCGGAGAGATTCGGCGATCTCGTGGCGGTCGATGAGGCAGGCGAGTTCGCCGACTTCGAAGACCTGCTGCCTTCGCCCGATGCAGGGCCGGAGGCGCAATACGCCCGCGCCGTCCTGCTTGATGAACTGGAAGCGGCATTCGGAGAACTGCCCGAGGAGCAGTACGAGGTGTTCGTCGCGCACGAGTTTGAAGGCCGAAGCTTTAAAGAGATCTCTGCCGCGACTGGTGTGGGCATCAACACCCTGCTGGCGCGCAAGCGGTATGCGGTGCTGCATCTACGTGAGCGCCTGCAGCGCGTGTACGACGAGTTGACGAAATGAGACGAGTTTCTGAAATGAGTGGGAGTGCGCTTGCACTGCAGAGACGGCGTCATCCTGAGCGTAGCCGTTTTTCAGAAAGAGCGAAGGATCTCGTGCTGCGGCAGCCCTCTGGATTGCAGACAACACTCCTAGAATCGAGGAATAGAACATGAGATGGAAATGGTATTGGATAGCGCCACTGGCGATTTTGGCGATTCCGCTGTTTCTCTTTATCGGCGGCGAAGTGGTGATGCACCTGTGGAACTGGCTGCTGCCGCCGCTGTTCGGCTGGCGCACGCTCGGTTTCTGGCAGGCGCTGGGGTTGCTGGCCTTGTGCCGCATTCTGTTCGGTGGGCTGGGGCACGGTGCTCCCCGCGGCCCGCGCGGGCGCAGCTTTCGCGGACGTTGCAAGAACATGAGCCCCGAAGAGCGGGAGAAGTTCCGCCGCGCGATGGAAGAGGGTTATGGCTTCGGCCGGCAGGCCAACGAGGGTGCGGGCTCGACCCCAGGAAAGTGACTGCAATTGTCAGTACGGTCATCCGGAGCGGCGCATTTGCCGCGAAGGACTTCTGCAGCTTTGCTGCCTCCGGCGAACTGCTTGGGTTCTTCGCTTCCCTCGAATGACAACGTTGAAGAAGCTCCTCGCAGAAGTGCCCGGCGCGCGCGTTTGGTGGAGCACAGAGGCGTAATCAGCGACGCGATGAACCCAGAGGTCGACCCGCTTCAGGCTGCCTCTGGCGGCAAGCTAAATCGATTTACTGACAATATACAACTATCGTATTGTCAACTAGTTACAAGATTTTTATTACACAGAACTTGATGGTCGCAAACTGCCATGTATCAATGGTTTGCGGCGTAGTGCACCGTTGGCGATGCAATGATCGCTGAGGTTGTACGTCGGCTGACTTTTTGAGGATTCGGGGTCAAAGAGCGGCAACCCTGTCCCAACAGACTTCGCGCTGGGAATAGATAGCGCTGATTCCGTGCCTGCCTAGCCGGGCAAAGGCGGCCGCCTCTCCAGGAAAACTTCAGAAATCGAGTCTGCGGGACCCGGGATCGACCCACTTCGGAACGCGACCGTCTGTATGCTTGATTGCGGCTTCTCTGGCAGGCAAACTGCACCTTGGTCCTTGTGACGTTGATAGTGACCGCGTCAATACCGGCGATGAGAACCACCGAAGCACTGCGCAACGATGCCGATCCCTGCTGTTGCTCGACGCAAAGGAATATCGCGGCCTGCGTGCTCATTCTGGTCTCGATTTTTTCTCTGGCGTCCTGTGGCTTGTCCACGGGGAATTCTGGGCTGGGGTGCAACCCGGCCCGTGCTCCCGAAGTGAAATCGCTGACCGTAGAAAATACCGGACAAGAGAATTTGCAGGACTACCCCATCGCCGTTTCACTGAATGAGACCAACTTCGATTTCTCCGTCCCCTTGATGAATGGATCCGACCTGGCTGTCTGGGATGCCACGACGCAGCAGCCCATGTCGGACTGGCTCGAATCCTACGATCCTGCGGCCGGGAAAGCTCTGCTCTGGGTCAAGCTGCCCAGTCTGGCTGCGCAGGGGTCGGGAGAGCTTCTTCTCACCGCAGGCTCGATCGCCGGATGCTCCCCCTCCGCATCCAACGGCTACTCAGTCTTCCCGTTTTTCAGCGATGTAAGCGACGTGCTCAACTGGCAGGCAACGAACCTGAGCGTAACCAATACAGTTGTCGAAGGGCCGCTCACTGTCGGCAGTCGCAATGTGATCGAGAGCGATTCCATGTATAACGCCTTCCCCGGTCTGGCCCAGGCTAGCAATGGTGACCTGGTGCTGTCGTACAAAAAGGGCCCTAATCACGTGAATAGTCCGCTGGTGATTCTGAGGCGAAGCTCGGACCTTGGGACCACCTGGACTCCGGAAGTGGTTCTCGACGATACCTCGGTGCCCGATCCGGGGCTGGCGCGCACACCGCTCGGCGATTTGGTGATCACATTCGGCAAGCTAAGCCAAAGCGGCGATGCCGGGGCGGCGTACGGGCGCTCCACCGACAACGGACTGACTTGGGGAACATTCACATTCTTCGATAATCCCGTCTCCAACACTGTGGTGATGGATCCTCTTCTGGATGTTGGATCCATCATGTACGGCGCGGGTTACGGGAATGACACGAGCGGTACGGGCTCGGCGCCGACAGCATGGTCGTCGATAGATGACGGCTTCACCTGGACGAAGCTCTCTGAACTTCGCCAGAGCGGCGATCCCGGGCTCAGTGAGACCGCTCTCGCCCAGACTGCTCCCGGCACGGTGTTCGCCATGATGCGTACCGACGACGGCCTGGATACTTTCGGGCGCTATTCGTTTGATTTGGGACTTACTTGGGGCCCGCTGATTTCCTACACCTCCCAGGTCGGTGTGCTGCAGGCTCCCGAGATGATCCAAGTGGGAACAGCTCTGATTCTTATGGGACGGGCCACGACTGCCATTCCGGGAGTTCTGCCTTCGAACACGATCGGGTATCCGCGTCAACTGGTGGCTTACGTTTCTTATGACGGCGGGCAGACGTTTAGTTACGGCGTGGTTCTGGACACTTATACCGGCGAGCAAATCGATGGTGGCTACTCCTGGCCGATCCTGCTGCCCAACGGGCAGGTGTACGTGGTGTACTATGCCGACTCCCACAATCTGCGCGAACCGGACATCAAGGCGCTGACGTTGACCGTGACACCGCCGGTGAAGGTTCCCACCAGTTCGATTCACGTACTCAGCCAGCTCGCTGCCGGACTCGCTACCCACCCGCTGACGCTGAGCGCAACTCGATATTCTCTGGAATGTCGTTTTCTTTCCAATCCCACGCCCACGGGAAGCCAGTTTTCGGTCATTCTGCAGGGCTCATTCTCGGGAGCGACCGCGAATCTGGTTGACTGGGAAGTTCCCTCGACCCACGCGGATGATCCGACCGCCGACTCGGGCATCATCTCGAACGGTGCATTCGTTCCCCTGCGGACCACTTTCAACTACGGCCAGTCTTACCGGCTGCGCACCATCGTCGACGAAACGCAGAGTAGCCAACAAGCCTCGGTGCTCGATGATTTCGGCCAGCTAGTCAGCACTTCGCCTCCGCTGCCCTTGGCCCAGGGAGACGCGCATGCATCGGCGGTCCAGATCGGCAACAACTCCGATTTGCGCGCCACTGATACTTTGCTGGATTTTGTCTTTGTGCGACAGGCCGCTCAGACCGAGCCAACTGTGACCATCACAAGTACGCGATGATGGCGGGCCGGTGTTGCGAGATTTGGCAGAATCGAGGTAGGGGACATCATACCTCCGCGTCGAATTTCCCTTCGATGGAATTCAACTCTCAGATTTCTTTGATTGACTAGTCAAAACCTCGGATTTTGCCGCAAGGACCGGCAGATCGGGGACCGTGGTTTTCAACTAGATTTCGAATATCCCAGGTCTCGCAAAATCGGCGAGACCTGGGGCACCCGATTCATCTCCACTTCATGCAACCGCCGGACTTCGCCCGGCTGGACAACCGAGGGTGGCTGTCCCTTCATGATCATCTACACCAGGCCCTGGTCCAGCATGGCGTTGGCGACTTTCACGAAGCCGCCGATGTTGGCGCCGTTGACCAGATTGCCGGGCGTGCCGTACTTCTCGGCCGTTTCGTAGCAGTTCTGGTGAATGGCGATCATGATTTTGTGCAGACGATCGTCGACTTCTTCGCGCGTCCAGCTCAGGCGGGCGCTGTTCTGCGCCATCTCTAGGCCAGAGGTCGCAACGCCACCGGCGTTGGCGGCTTTGGCTGGACCATACAGCACTTTCGCGTCGAGGAACATCTTGGTCGCTTCGAGCGTGGACGGCATGTTCGCGCCCTCGGCTACCAGCGTGCATCCGTTCTTGATCAGATTCGCCGCATCTTTCGCGGTGATTTCGTTTTGCGTGGCGCTCGGGAAGGCGCAATCGGCCTTCACGTTCCACAGCGGGTTGTGGTCGAGCTTAATGTCGGTCGGCATGAAGATCGCTCTCTTGAACTGATCGGCATAGTCACGGATGCGGCCACGCTTCACGTTCTTCAGTTCGATGACCCACGCCAACTTCTCGCGGTCGATGCCATCGGGATCGTAGATGACGCCGTTCGAATCGGACACCGTGACCGGCTTGGCGCCGAAGTCGAGCAGTTTCTCGAGGGTGTACTGCGAGACGTTGCCGCTGCCGGAAACTAGGCACAGCTTGCCTTCAAGCGTTTCCTTGCGCGTCTTTAGCATTTCGTTGGCGAAATACACGCAGCCATAGCCGGTGGCTTCCGGACGAATCAGCGATCCGCCCCAGCCCAGGCCCTTGCCGGTGAGGACGCCGGTGAATTCATTGCGCAGCCGCTTGTATTGGCCGAAGAGGAAGCCGATTTCGCGGCCGCCCACGCCGATGTCGCCGGCCGGAACGTCAGTGTCGGGGCCGATGTGGCGCTGCAGTTCGGTCATGAAGCTCTGGCAGAAGCGCATGACTTCGTTGTCGCTCTTGCCCTTGGGATCGAAATCGCTGCCGCCCTTGCCGCCGCCCATGGGCAGCGTGGTGAGCGAATTCTTGAAGACCTGTTCGAATGCCAGGAACTTCAGGATGCCGAGATTCACGCTGGGATGGAAGCGCAGTCCGCCCTTGTAAGGACCGATGGCCGAATTCATCTCGATGCGGAAACCGCGGTTGACTTGCACGTTGCCTTGATCGTCGACCCAAGGAACACGGAACATGATGACGCGCTCGGGCTCAACGATTCTTTCGAGCAGGCGCGCAGACTGATACTCGGGATGCTTTGCCAAAACCAGGCGGAGAGAGTCAAACACTTCCGCCACGGCCTGGTGGAACTCGGGCTCGGCGGGGTTCTTTGCTTTCACACTGATCAACACGGATTCAATGTAGTCCCCGGGAGCCTTGACTCCAGGGTGGGTTAAGACGGACATGGTCCTACCTCCGTAGGGTAAAACTTGAAGATAATTCCGTTCCTTATTGTCTCCCTTGCCGTCAAGGCGGCAGTGATAATTCTCACGGGCGGCGGTGATTGGGGTCACAGCCGCGCGGTATGCCGTCAATTATTGCAATGGTATCAATGCGATTGTGCTGTATTGCAAATTGCATCATCGGAGCAAAGCGGGAGAGTTCCATGGGCAAACGCCTCGGCAGACAAGCACTGTTACAAGAAATCAACACGGAGCGGGAGGCGCTGAACGCGCTGCTCAAGCAGATCAAACCGCGAGAGATGACTGTGGCGGGCGTGACTCCCGGCGGATGGTCTGTGAAGGATATCCTGGCTCATGTCTTGGGCTGGCAGGAGCGACTCCTGAAGTGGCATGAAGCCGAGCAGCGAGGCGAAACTCCGGCCGTACCGGCGCCCGGGATGACCTGGGCCGACTTAAAACGCTTCAACGAGATGATTTATCAGGAACAACGGCGCCGTTCTCTTCAAGCTGTGATACGCGACTATGAGGTTTTTCATCAGCGCATGATTGATCTCATCGAAGCCACCTCCGATAGAGACCTGGTGACCGTGGGGCGGTTCAAGTGGATGGGGCCGACGTGGACGCTTAGTGACTATTGCCGCGCGGAGACCGCAAGCCACTATCGGTGGGCGCGCAAGTGGATTGGCCGCTGGAAGCGTGCAAGGGAGAAGACTCGACTCCGGCGCGACGGCATTTAACAGTTCGTCCCCTCCTGCCTGCGCTGAGCCTCTCAAGCTCCTGCAATTTTGTCTTGTGCCATCATTGATTGCAATGATATCATTGCAATCATGGCGAGTATTACTATCCGAAATCTCGAGGAGAGCACGAAGCGCAAGCTTAAGGTCCGGGCGGCCGTGAATGGGCGCTCGATGGAACAAGAGGCGCGCGAGATTCTGAAGACTGCCCTCAAAAGTGCTCCACGGAAAAGCGGGGCTAACCTTGCCGAGTCGATCCATCGGCGCTTCGCCCGGTTTGGCGGGGTAGATCTCGAACCCTTGCCCCGCGAATTCGTGCGCGACCCGGAATGGTTGAAGGATTGGAAGGAATAACCGGCGCCGGGACACTCTGAGGATGACGATTCTCGACACAAATGTCATTTCAGAATTGATGAAAGCAAGGCCCGCGCCCACGGTACGGGACTGGATGTCGTTGCAACCGCGCGACGACCTCTTTATGAGCACGATCAGCATGGCGGAGATCTTGTTCGGTATTGAACTACTCCCACAGGGCAAGCGCCGTGACGGCTTGCTGCAAGAAGCCGAGATCACATTCACCAGAGATTTCGCCGGCAGAATTCTCGCGTTCGATGAACAAGCGGCTCGCATTTTTGGATCGATTGTGGCAGCGCGCCGTACTCAGGGACGCCCGATTGGAATCGCGGACGGTCAAATTGCCGCGATCGCAAGATGCCGCCGGGCTTCGTTGGCCACCCGAGATACTGGCGATTTCGAAGGTTGCGACCTGGCGTTGGTCAATCCGTGGAACGCTTGATCTAGCAAATCCTTGGGAGTTGCTCGCCGCTGAGCATGTCGACCACGCGGTTACCGCCGATACGGCTTTGCAGGACTACCATCCGCCCAGGACTTTCTTCTACTGAGCCCACGCGGACTGCGACCTGCGACACTGGAACTTTCCTCATGACTTCGAGCGCCGCGTCGGCTTGCGCGGCTGGAACGAACGCGGCGAAGCGGCCTTCGTTGGCCACGTAGAGTGGATCGAGGCCGAGGATTTCGCAGGCGCTCTGCACCGTTTCATGCACGGGAATTAAAGCCTCTTCGAGCTTGATGCAGACATTGCGGTCGCCGGCGATTTCGTTCAGCGTGGTGGCGAGGCCGCCGCGGGTGAGATCGCGCAGGCAGTGAATTTCGATTCCAGCGTTGAGCAGGGCTTCCACCGCGGGCCAGACGTTCGCGCAATCGCTGAGAATCGGGGATTCAAATTCCAGTCCCTCGCGCACGGAGAGGATGGCGATGCCGTGGCGGCCGAGGTCTCCGCTGACGAGGACGGCGTCTCCGGGTTGAACAGATTGCGGGCCAATGGTTGGGGCGGCGTTCTGGGCGCTTCTTCCCACGTCTCGCAACGGCAGCGAGAAGTGGGGCACCCCATTTTTCTCGATCCTCTCAATCCTTTCGATCACTCCAATTCCAGATGTGTTGATGAAAATCCCGTCGCCCTTGCCTTTGTCGACGACTTTGGTGTCGCCAGTGACAAGCTTGATATTGGCATTGGCCGCGGCTTGTTGCATCGAGTGCACCACCGTACGCAGCGTTTCCATCTCCAGGCCTTCTTCCAGGATGAAGCCTGCGCTCAGGTAGAGAGGACGCGCGCCGCACATAGCGAGATCGTTGACCGTGCCGTTGACGGCGAGGTCTCCGATGTTGCCTCCGGGAAAGATCAGCGGGCGAACGACGAAAGAGTCAGTGGTGAAGGCTAGCCGCGATCCGTTAACGGCGAGGACGGCGCCATCGTGACGGGCTTCCAGCATGGAGTTCGAGAACGCAGGCAGAAATATCTTTTCGATGAGCTGGTGCGTGAGCCTGCCGCCGCCGCCGTGGGCGAGAACGATGCGGTCGTCAGCGACTCGCGGAACCGGACAGTTCAGGTTGAACGGGATGGTTTTGGCGTCTGCCATAGTGATAGTAGGCGGCACAGGCTCCCTCGGACGATACCATGGGCGCCCCCAGCGGATTTTCGGGCGTGCATTTCACGGCGAAGGCCGGGCACTCGTGCGGCTTCTTGATGCCTTGCAGAATCAATCCGCTGATGCAGTCGGGCGACTCGCGCGCCGGTTCAGTCGAGGAAGGATAGCGGCGGTTTGCGTCGTATTTCTGGAAGCGGCCACTGAGTTGGAATCCGCTGGCCGGAATTTCGCCCAGGCCACGCCATTGGCGCGGAACGACTTCAAAGACTTCGGCAATGGTTTTCTGCGCGGGACGATTCCCTTCTCTTCTGACGGCACGCGCGTATTGATTCTCGACTTCATGGCGGCCTTCTTCCAATTGCGAGACCGTCATGAAAATGCCTTCGAGAATGTCGAGCGGCTCGAAGCCGGTGACCACGATTGGAACGTTGTAACGCTCGGCGATGGGGAAATATTCTTCGAAGCCCATGATGGTGCAGACGTGGCCGGCGGCGAGAAATCCCTGGACGACGCAGTTTTTCGAGGAGAGCAGGGCTTCCATCGCGGGCGGAACGAGCACGTGCGAGACGAGCAGAGAAAAATTCTCGACGTGATCATGATCTGCCTGCCACGCGGCCATGGCGTTGGCCGGAGCGGTGGTCTCGAAGCCGACGGCAAAGAAGACAACCTGGCGCGCGGGATTTTGTTTGGCGAGTTTTAGCGCATCGAGCGGCGAGTAGACGATGCGCACGTCGGCGCCTTCGGCTTTCACGTCAAAGAGACTCTTGGTCGATCCGGGGACGCGCAGCATATCGCCGAACGAGCAGAAGATCACTTCAGGACGCTGCGCGATGGCCACGGCGTTGTCGATCAGGTTGATCGGTGTCACGCAGACCGGGCAGCCGGGACCGTGCACCAGCGTAATTTCATGCGGCAAGAGATCTTCGAGGCCGCTTTTGACGATAATGTGAGTTTGGCCGCCGCAGATTTCCATGATGGTCCACGGGCGCGTGACCTGCTTGTGGATAGCCTGCGCTAATTGCTCAGCGGCTTTTTGATCGCGATATTCACTGAGGAATTTCACCGAGTTCCTCTTTCAATCCGCCCATCTGTTCGAGATATTCGAAGACTCGATTGGCTTCGGCCTCATCGATTACGCTGATGGCAAAGCCGACGTGGACGAGAACATATTTGCCGACTTCGGCTTCGGGAGTGTAGGCGAGGTTGATGTCTTTGCGAATGCCGCCGAAGTCGACCTTGGCCTGGCGGAAGGCGGCGTCGCCATTATCGAAGATTTCAACCACGCGACCGGGAACAGCGAGACACATGGATGTTGCTCCCTCAGCGGCTAAAGCCGAGCTTTCTCTGAGCCAAACGCGGCCCTAAAGGGCCGCTCTTCCAGGGCTCTTTCCGCAATTCTTCCCACTTGTAGCGCTGGCGCTACATCCTGCTCATCGTTATTACTGCCTGGCCGAGAGCGATGCCGCCATCGTTGGGCGGCACTTGCTGGTGCGTGTAAACGGTGAATCCGCGCGACTCGAGGGCAGTTGCGGCCCGTTCGGTCAGGTAGCGGTTCTGGAAAACTCCTCCACTCAGCACAACCTGCTTCAGGCCTGAGTGCGCGGCGACTGCGAGAATCCATTCGACGAGCGCATTGTGAAAGCGCGCGGCGATGAGTCCAGCAGAGGCCCCGTCGCGCTTGTCCGCGACCACGGCGGTAATCAGACTTCTCCAGTCGCCATCAGCTAAAGGATACGCCTCATCGGTGCGCAACCGGCCAATTTCATTTTCCAGCAGCATCGCCGCCTGCCCCTCAAAGCGGCTCTCGCAAGCTACGCCGCTCAAAAAGGCGACGGCGTCAAACAGGCGGCCGACGCTGGTCGTGCTCACGACGTTGATACCGCGTTTCAACATAGTCCAAACCCCAGAGCGATCCAATCGGGGTTTTCCTGCTTCGGGAACCGTGGTTCCCATGTTGCTGAGGGCCGCGATCTCTCCAAAGGCCTCGAACATCACGCTGGTTGCGGATCGCCATCCCTCGCGCACGGCGGCGTCGCCGCCGGGCAGTCTGAAAGGCAGAAGATGGGCGATACGCTCGAAGCGTCCGCTGTCGACGTAGAAGAACTCGCCGCCCCAGATGGAGCCGTCGAGGCCGTAGCCGGTGCCGTCCCAGGAGACGCCGAGATACGCGCCTTCAACATGATTTTCCGCGGCGCAAGCGGCGACGTGCGCCTGATGATGCTGCACGCGAATGAGGGGCAACCCGCTGCGTTCGGCCCACTGCGTGGAGGCGTAGTCAGGATGGAGGTCGCAGGCGATCGCTTCTGGCTTGAAGCTGTAGAGGCGGCAAAGATCGTCGGTCGCGCGTTCGAAAGCCACACGGGCTTCGACGGTGTCGAGGTCCCCGATGTGCTGGCTCAGGAAGACATTCTGGCCGACGGCAATGGCGACGGTGTTCTTCAAATGTCCGCCGACGGCGAGAACGGGTGACAGGTTCCGGTTCACATGAACACCGAGAGGGGCGTAACCGCGAGCGCGTCGCAAGACGCCGGCACGTCCGCGAGTCAGACGAACGACAGAATCGTCGCAGGCGCGCACGATCGGACGGTTATGCATGAGGAAGTGGTCGGCGATGTCGTGCAGGCGGGCGAGGGCCTCGTCGTTGGCGATGGCGATGGGTTCGTCGCTGCAGTTACCGCTGGTGGCGATCAGGGGAAAATTGCACTGGCGCACAAGGAGGTGATGCAGTGGCGAATACGGCAGCATGACGCCGAGATAAGGCGAACCGTGCGCGACGTTGGGAGCGATATCGGTGCCGGGCCGGGGTTGCAACAAGACGATCGGCGCGGCCTGCGATTGGAGCAGGTTTTCTTCGGCTAGGAAGATATCGCAGTAGCGGCGGGCCATTTCCAGCGATGGCATCATCAGGGCGAATGGCTTTTCTTCCCGGCGCTTGCGCTGGCGGAGGCGCGCGACGGCATCGCGATTGCGGGCATCAGCGAGGAGTTGAAATCCGCCGATGCCTTTAAGACCGACGATCTTGCCTTGCCTCAATGCTTCGGCGGCATCTTCGATGGAGCTGTCGAGTTTTGGTCCGCAGAGTGGGCAGGCGTTGGGCTGAGCGTGGAAGCGCCGGTTGGCGGGATCTTCGTATTCTTTACGGCAGGCAGGGCAGAGGCTGAAGCCGCGCATGGAGGTGTTGGGCCGATCGTAGGGGATATCAACGACGATTGTGTAGCGCGGTCCGCAGTTGGTGCAGTTGGTGAAGGGATAATGAAAGCGCCGGTTGGCGGGATCGAATAATTCTTCGCGGCACTGGTCACATGTCGCAAGGTCCGGTAGAACGTTGACGGTTTTGCCGGAGTCGGTGTCGCTGGCGAGGATTTCGAATTGAGCGGAACCCTGCGGAGCGGCGAAAGACGATTCGCACGCGGAGACGACCGCGGCTTGCGGGCGCTCGCGGGTGAGGCGATCTTCGAAGCGGCGGAGGTCGTCAGGGGAGCCTTCGACTTCGATGATCAGGCCGGCGGATGAGTTCAAGACCCAGCCAGTGAGAGACATTTCCGTGGCGAGGCGGTAAGCGAAGGGCCGGAACCCCACCCCCTGCACGGCTCCGCGAAGGGTGATTCGTAGGCGCTGAAGCGGCTTGGCGGTGACCGTCATAGAGCGAAGCCGTGGGCTGATTCTATGACTTTTGTGGGATGGGATGCCAGCGAGGGAGTTGCAAGGGGTGGCAAAATTGCCGCCCCGCGCTTTCGCCCGCAGACCGAAAGATCAATGACGCCATCCGTGGGGATGCAGTTGAGGGCTTTGCAACCCTCAGAACTTTGCAACCTAGCCGCCTTGCAACCTCATTCCCTCACACCCGAAGGGTCAGTACGGGGCAGCGCGCCGAGGCGACGACATGATGAGTCGTGGACCAAGGCAGGTGCGTGGTTCCGACTTCCTCTTTGGGGCGTGCGCCCAGAACGATCAGGTCGGCCTCACGCTCGGCAGCAACTTTGAGAATCTCCTCCCGCGGGGGGCCGAACTCAAGAAGCGTTTCGGGCTCGGATTGCAGAGTGCAGCCATCCGGAATGAGCGCGCGCAGGCGAGCACGGGCTTCTATGATCTCCTCAGGCTGGCGGCCGAGGTGGCTATAGTCTTCGATGACGTGAAGCAGCGTCAGTCGGGCGTGGAACTCGGCAGCAAGCGAGCATGCGGTACGGGCCAGATCGGGCGCGTGCGCCGCAAAATCGGTGGCGAGAACGATGTGGCGGAGGTCGAGATCGAGGGGCGCGAGATCGCGCGTGTTCTGGGTAAGCAGCGGGAGTCGGTCACGTCCAGAGATGTTGGGTCCGACGGTCAGGACTGGGCACGGGGCATGGCGAAGGATATCTTCCGCGACCGAGCCCAACAGAAGTTTGCCGAGGCCGGTGCGTCCGTGCGTCCCCAGGACAATGAGGTCGATCTTGTTCTCCTCGACGATGATGGCGAGATTTTTCCAGATCGCGCCGTGGCGCACGTAGTTGCGCTGCGGAACGCCCTCGAGGCGCGCTGCCAATGCATCCAGTTTTTCTTTGGCTTCGGCGTGGGCGTCATCATAGAGCGTGCCCATGCTCACATAGTCGACGCCGCCGGTCATCATCAGGATAGCGGTGTCGGAGAGGACATGCGCCAGGTGCAGCGTGCTGCCGAAGTGCCGGCTGATGGCTGCCGCGTAGGGTAAGGCAGCTTCCGATGTGGCGGAGAAATCGGTGGCGAACAGGACATTCTTGACCTGAAGAGGAACGACTCTTTCGGCAACGGCAGCATTGTGTTCTTCGATGATCGCCATAGACACCTCCCACAGCTTGGGTTAAGGATCGCGCCAATTTCGGATCTGGGGTATGGCGAGTGTCACCGCCGGGTGTGATTGGGATCACAAAAGAGGTCTGTTTAAGAATCTGCTATTCCCCCCGGGGGGACTGCCAAGGGCTAACGTTTAGGAGATCCCTCCGCGCGCTGGTAAAAACGCGCGCGTTCGGGATGACGCCTCACTCCAGGGCATGCGCCGCGGACGAATGCGTCTGCGGCTCCATAAGCTACTGGGCGAAGCCGTCGGCTTGGGTTACGGCGCCGACGGCTACCGTGTGGTCGATGTATTGGCGGCCGGCGTCAAGGGCTTTTCGGTCGAGTTCGAGAAGCGCCGTGTTTTTGACTTTCGCTTCCAGCACATTCAAGGCGGTCGTCGGAGCGAGGCACTCGGTTTCTTCGAGCAGGGCGCCGAGCATGACAACGTTGGAGACCTTGGCGGAGCCGAGCTTATCCGCAATTTCTGAAGCCGGAATACAGACGACTTGTGAAGCGGGCGCCTCGAAATCGGCCGGGAGTTTCGCACCGCCGTAGATGATAGTGCCGCCCGGGGGAACTTGATTCGCAAATTTGCGCAGGGAGATTTCGTTCATCGCAATCAGGACGTCGGGCTGGGAGAGCAGCGGCGAGCCGATGCGATCCTTCGACAGGCAGACGTGACAGTGGGCGCTGCCGGAGCGCATTTCCGGGCCGTAAGAAGGCAGCCAGCTGACTTCGAGGCCTTCACGCATGCCCATCTCGGCGAGGAGTTGCCCGAGCAGCAGAACACCCTGTCCGCCGAATCCGGCGACTTTGATGCCTAGCTCGCGGAAGTGGTGATTGCGGCGTGGCCTCATCGCCTCAGCCGCGGCTTTGCGCTCGCCTGTCACGATTTCTTCGACGGTCTTATGCGGCGGCAGGTTGTTGTTGGGAATCTCGATCTTCTTGTCGCGAAACACGTTCAATGGAAAGCTGGGTATCATTTGCTCGGCGATCCACTTGCGAGACTCCACGGGATCCTTTCCCCAGATGGTCGGGCAGGGAGAAAGAATTTCGACGAACGTAAACCCTGCCCCGTCGCGCTGCAATTCGAGAGCGTGACGCACGGCGCGGCGGGCGCGCATGATGTTCTTGTTGTCGGAGAGAGCGACGCGTTCGATATAGACAGGCGCTTGAAGCGTGGCGAGCAATTCCGACATGTGCAGCGGGAAGCCTTCGTTTACCGGTCTGCGTCCCCAGGGGGATGTCGTGCTGCGCTGGCCGACAAGGGTGGTAGGAGCGAGCTGGCCGCCAGTCATGCCATAGATTGCATTATTGACGAAGAAGACGGCGATCTTTTCTCCGCGGTTGGCGGCATGGACGATCTCCGCCGTGCCGATGGCGGCCAAGTCACCATCGCCCTGGTAGGCGATGACAATCTTGCCGGGGAGCGAGCGCTTCAGGCCTGTTGCAGCCGCCGGCGCGCGGCCGTGCGCGACCTGCACATTGCCTACGTCGAAATAGTAATAGGCAAAGACGGAGCAGCCGACGGGGCTCACCATGACGGTCTGGTCTAGCAGTTTGAGGTCTTCAATGGCCTCGGCGATGAGTTTGTGTACGACACCGTGGCCGCATCCGGGGCAGTAGTGGGTCTGGTGTTTGAGATCGGATTTGCGTTCGTATTCGGGATAGAAGGCGGCGGATTTGGAGTGCACGACTTCGTAATTGTCGGGCGACAGTTCTTTTGGAGCTTTTGGTGCCGCTTCTGCCAGGACTTCGATATCCGCCATATCCCGCCCCCTGCCTGTCTTTCGCCCCTTTTCGGGGCTTGTTCTTTCTCGACTTCCTTCCCACGGTTCGCGCCGTGGGCTGTAATCTTTCGCCGCTTCGCGGCTTGGTTCAACTACGATCAGTTCTTTTTTCGGGCCCCGGACGAATGCGTCCGGCGCTCCATCAATCTCTAAGCGTTCGTCTCGACCGGAGTTGCTACCTGCTCTTCGATCTTGGCGAAAATTTCTTCGACCGTGGGCACGTTGCCGCCCACTCGGCCGTAGAAGCCGATGGGCTTGCGGCCGTTCAGGGCGAGGCGCACATCCTCGATCATCTGGCCGTTGCTGAGTTCGACTACCAGAAGCTTTCCTGCGCGCGCAGTGAACGCCTGGAGTTCCTGCGATGGAAACGGCCACAGCGAGATTGGGCGGAAGAGTCCGGCCTTGATTCCCTGGCGGCGGGCGCGATCGATGGCGGAGCGGAGCACGCGCGAGACGATGCCATAGCCGACGAGGATCAGTTCGGCGTCTTCCGTCAGATATTCTTCGTAGCGCGCTTCACACTGCTGGGCGCGAATGTACTTTGCCTCCATGCGGCGCTGGTGGTCTTCGAGGTCATCGGGCTCGAGAACGATCGAGGTGACGACGTTCTTGCGTGTGCCCGCGGTTCCCTTCACTGCCCAAGGCTTGAGCGGAGCCGAGACTTCGCGATATTGCAGGTCAAGGGGCTCCATCATCTGGCCGACGAAGCCATCAGCCAGCACAATGGCGGGATTGCGGTATTTGTCGGCGAGTTCGAAAGCGAGGATGGTGAGGTCGGCCATCTCTTGCACCGACGCAGGCGCCAGCACGAGATTGCGATAGTTGCCGTGGCCTCCACCTTTGACCATGGCGAAATAGTCGCCTTGTTCCGGCGCGATGTTGCCGAGGCCGGGGCCGCCGCGCATGACATTCACGATGACGCAAGGCAGCTCAGCACCGGCAAGGTAGGAGATACCTTCCTGCATCAGGCTCAGGCCGGGACCGGAAGATGCAGTCATGACGCGTTCGCCCGCGGCGGCGGCGCCATAGACCATGTTGATGGAGGCCGTTTCGCTCTCCGCCTGAACGAAGGTGCCGCCGACCTCGGGAAAATAAAGCGCGGCGGCCTCGGCGACTTCGCTGGCCGGAGTGATGGGATAGCCGTAATAATGGCGGCATCCGGCGAGAAGCGCGCCCTTGATGACTGCGACGTTGCCTTTACAAAGCTGCCGCATGTTCCGCTCCTTGCCCGGTTGCGACGGGCTTGGCGGGCGCGCGCAGCCGGTAGACCGTGATCGCGCCCGGTTCCGGACAGACGTAGAAGCAAATGGAGCATCCGGTGCAATCTTCGCCAGTGTAGTTCGCCGGGTGGATGCCGTAATGATTCAGCTCGGGAAGGAGTTTAAGGCAATGCGGCGGACAGGCAACCACACACAAGCCGCATCCTTTGCACTCTTCGGTGTCGATGGTGACCTTACCGCGCGCGGGACTTGACATATCGCCTCATCTCGAAACCAGTGTCTGCCCCAAATGCGGATTCTGCAGCCACTTGGTCTTTTCGCAGTACTTGTAGAGCTCTTCACGGAAGTTGGGGTGCGCAATCTCGATCAGCGCCTTGGCGCGCTCGCGAATCGATTTGCCGTGCAGATAGGCGGTGCCGTACTCGGTGACGACGTAGCGCACCAGGCCGCGCGAGGTCACGACGCCGGCACCGGGATCGAGCATGGGCACGATGCGCGAGATGCTTCCCTGCTTGGCGGTTGAGGAGATGGCGATGATCGGCTTGCCTCCCTTGGAGCGGGAAGCGCCGCGTAGAAAATCCACCTGGCCCCCGATGCCCGAGTAGAACTGGTTGCCGATCGAGTCGGAACAGACCTGGCCGGTCAGATCGACCTGCAAGGCAGAGTTGATGGCAACCATATTGTCGTTGCGCGCGATCAGCTCGGGATCGTTGGTATAGGCGGTGGGGTGGAATTCGAAGATGGGGTTGTTGTCGACGAACTCAAACAGGCGCTTGGTGCCGATAGCGAAACCGAGGATGATCTTGCGCGGCTTGAAATTCTTGCGCGCGCCGGTGATGACGCCGGCTTCAATGAGCGGGATGACTCCGTCAGAGACCAGTTCGCTGTGCACGCCGAGATCTTTGCGGTCCCTGAGCATGGGCAGGACGGCATCGGGAATACCACCGATGCCGGTTTGCAGAACGGCTCCGTCTTCGATCAATCCCGCGACGTTGCGGGCGATGGCAACGTGCAGGTCGGTGAGCGTGGGCAGCTTGAGCGCGCATAGGGGGCGCGACGATTCGACGAAGGCGCTGATGTCGCTGACGTGGATGAAGCTATCACCATAGGTGCGCGGCATGTTGTCGTTGATTTGCGCGATGACATGCTTGGCAACCTTGGCGGCGGTCAGAGTGGTGTCGACGCCGACGCCAAAGCTGCAAAAGCCGTGAGAATCCGGAGGAGATACTTCGATCAGGGCGACGTCGATCGGCATGGCGCCGCTTTCAAATAGCTCTTCGATTTCGCTGAGGTAGATGGGCGTGTAGTCGGCACGCCCGTCATTGATGGCCTGCCGTACATTAGGACCGATAAAGACAGCGTTGTGGCGAAAGTGGCCTTGCATTTCGGGCGCAACGTAGGGCGCGCAACCCATGGTCATCATGTGGACGATCTCTACGTCGTAGAGTTCAGGAGCTCGCCGCATGAGGGCTTCGACCAAGGTTTCGGGCTCGGCGCAGCCCGGCTGAATGTAGACGCGCATTCCCGACTTCACGCATTGCAGTGCTTCATCCCCAGTTTTCAGTCGCTTCTTGTACTCCATCTCCCACGACATTGACATAGCTGTTTCACTCCCCTTTAGCTAGCCCGCAGAACCTTGTCCCCTCCGGCGGCGCGGGCGACTTCTTCTTCGTATCCAACGGAAGCATAGTAAATGGCACGGTCAAAGAACATTTCCAGCATTTGCAGGAGTTCCAGCTCGCCCATGATCTCGACCGCACGGTCCATCACGGCCTCGCTCTTGAGGAACTCCCAGAGATTCTCCTTGGTGAGGACAATGGCATGAATGACCTCGCTGAATGGAATTCCCTGATGCGCGCGGCGCGCCCCGATCTGGCGGTAGCGGTGCTCGACGTCGAGTTCATTCTTGCCCAGCAACCACTCGCCCAGGTGGCGGTAGATCTCATAGACGCGCTCGCGGAGCTCGTGGGCGGGAATCTCGCGAAAATGGGTCACATGCGGGCTGGTCTGGACTCTTTCCTCGAGCCCGTTGGCCAGAGCGTCGGCATGAGATTCGATCAAGCGCACTAGTCTGTAAGAGAACATCATATCTTCCCCTTTCCGAGGCATCTCAGACCCCAAGTTTCACTACGGCGTCTTGATTGCTCCAGCCCTCGACCGGAACCTTTCCGGTCTCGACCGAGAAGTTCAAAGTGAGCGGCGTGGCCAAGGCGTGCGAGATTCTACACTGCCCCATAGCCTTGCGCAGAAGCGAGAGGCCAATCTCCCGCTGGTCCTCGGAGGCGACCGTGAGGATCGGGTTAAGGTGCACTTCCTGGAAGTCGCCGATTTCCGTCCGGCTGCGCCGGGTGACGCCCTCCACTTCAACTTCGAGATCGGTATATTCGAACTTCGCAAGGCGAGCGACGTCGTGAAAGGCAGTGGTGAAGCTGCCTGCCAGCGCGCACAGCAGCAGTTGTTCGGGAGTCCAGCACGATTGCAGTCCACCGAGTTCCGCGGCATCGGAGAAGTGAATCGTGTTGGGAGACGACTCGCATTTAGCGAGTCCGGCGCGGCCCGAGGTCCACCAGGCCGAAACGCGATAGGTGTATTCGGCAGCCATTTTTTTCGTGCTCCTTGCGCTCCCCAACTGCGCCTTGTTCCCCACGAGTGGGTTCGAAAACTACTGGGTCAGGACGAAGCTCACGTTAATCGTGGTTTCGACCTCAACCGGTTGACCGTTCAGAAGATACGGTTTGTAACGCCACTGCTTGACGGCAGCCATAGCGGCCGGGACGAGCATTGGGTGACCGCTTACCAGTTGCAGGTTTTGAATCTCTCCGTTTTTGTCGATGACCGCGCTAAGCACGACCTCGCCCTGAACGCGGGCGGATTTGGCGAGGGGTGGATAGACCGGCTCGACGCGATGAATGAGCAGACCACGGGTGACGCCCTGCGAAATGCGCACGCGCTGCGGCGTCACAGGCACAAACTTAGGCACGGCAGCGAGGCTGGACGTCGAATTCACGATTCCCCCGATCACACCGCCAAGCTGTCCACCGGGGATTCCGCCCGGTACACCGCCAACCACGCCACCGGCTGCGGGCATCGGAGGCGGAGCCTCGTCTTCCTTGATCATTTCGATCTTGTGCGGAATCCGGGTGGGCGAACGCAGCGCTCCGGTGGAGAGGACGTCAGTCTGAATCTCGTGCATGATTTTCTGGACGGCTGCAGCCGCCGGGGGTGGCGGCGGGGGTGGAGGCGGAGGCGCGACCAGGAAGGTCAGCAGCTGCGCCTTGGGCAATTCTTCGGTGAAGGCGAGCGGCAGAATCAGCATGACACCAATCGCCAGGCTGTTGATGATAAACGACGTTGTGGTGGCAAAAAATCGGCGCTTGGTTTGCACGCCGAAGTCCAGCACACTGTCAGAAAACATGGTTCTGGGCGCAACTGGTGGCCCCCAAACGAGATCGGACTTGGGCGCCGCCGGTCGAACCGCCTGCCGGTCTATAGACTCTGGGGATTTTCGCTCGGGAGCCTTAACCTCTGGCTTCTTTACTTCGGGTTCATGGATGTCGACGGTGCTCATCGGGTCCTCCCTGATTCTTGCGCCGGTCCCTTCGGTTCCGGCTTTACCAGGGGATGCGGGGCAGCCCACATCTCCGCTATCTCCATCGACATCTTCTTACTTGCCATTACGAGGACCAATGGCGAACGTCACGACCCCTTGTGATTGAAATCACCAAAATGGCGTAAGGGAGCAAACTTTGGTAATGATAGGGCCCCGGCCTGAATGCTTGTTCTTTCATAGCGCTGTGGCCTCGGGGTGAGATTCCGCTCCAGGCGTGTTTGTTTAGGGAGGTCCCTCGCCCCACGGCTGCGCCGCCCCCGGCTTAGGGAAGCCGGGGGCTCTCTGAAAGCTGGGCTTCGCGATGACTCCTCGAGGGGTGTTCAGGGCTGCTCCGGACAGCTCTCAGTAGAAATCTGGGCGCGTTGCCTTCCTTCTGAGGATGCGTTCAGCCAGATGGGACGCATAGAGACCCGTGATCAGCCCGGTGAAGACGTCCATGGTGTAGTGAGCCCGAAGGATGAGAACGGTAGCAGCTTCGAAGAGTACCAGTCCCACAGCGGCCACCGTCAGTGCCGGGCGGCGTAGCCGCGCGAGTTCGATTGCGCCGAGCACGGCTATGGCGGTGTGCCCGGAAAAGAAGTAGTCGTTAGCAACGCCGTAGGTGACGAGTAGTGACGGAAATCCGGGACTGTGCCAGATGGCGTTGGGTGGCGTGGGCAATGCGACGCAGGCCTGCATGATCTGGCGAAGTCCGAGGACTAGGACTAGGGCGAGGAACGGTCGAGTGTCACCGCGGAAGATCCACAGGGAGAGCAGTGCTATGCCGATGATGTCGATGATGGCCGAGCTGACGATCAGCAATGCATTTGCGGCGGACGGGTGGTTTTGCAAGTAGAGGTTTAAGGAAGCGGTAGCAGAATGGATGCCATCGGCGATACCGAAGGCAGGGGCGCCGCGAGAGCCGATGAGGGATTGCGTCCAGAACCAGGTGACGAGGGCGAGCGCGGTGAGCGCGATGCGAAAGAAGATGGATTTAGTGAACCGCGACGGCACGTCGCTGGCCAGATTCATATTGGCGGTGATTATAGCGGAGCATTTGGCACTTGCGCGCTTCGTCCCCGGGACGAATGCGTCCGGGGCTCCATGATCACTTTTCCTGCGATTACTGTTTCTGCTTGATTACGACTCCTCCCTTCATGACGAATTTTGCGTGCTTGAGCGTAGTCGCATCTTTCAGCGGGTCGCCGGGGACGGCGATGATATCGGCTTGCTTTCCGGCTTCGAGCGTGCCAATGGACGACTGCAAGCCGAGCAGCTCCGCATTGTTGCTGGTGATGGCGTGAATGATCTGCACGGGCGTCATGCCTTCTTCGACGTAGGCGTCGATCACGTCGAGGCTGGCCTGGCCGCGGGTTTCGTCGGGCATCGTCAAATACATGTCGGAGCCGGCGGCGATGGGCACGCCGAATTTGATGGCGCGGCGTAGGCGGTCGCCGTTGCCGGTGACGTAGCCTTTGAATTCCTCTTCCGATTGCTTGCGCTCTTCCGGCGTGGGCTGTCGCTTGCCGTAGGACATGCGGATGAATTCGTCGACGGTGCCATCGGTGGGCACGAGAAAGATGTGTTTCTGCGCCATCATCCTCAACGTGTCGTCGGTGACGATGTAGGCGTGCTCGATGGAGTCGGCGCCGGCCTGGGCGGCGATTTCGGTGGCTTTGCCGATGGCGTGGGCTGCGACTTTCACGCCGGCGGTGTGGGCTTCGTCGACGATGGCTTTCATCTCGTCGAGTGTAACGTTGGCGGGGCTGCCGTTGACGATGACCTTGATGCAATCGGCTCCGTCGTAAAGGGCCTGGCGGACGGCCTGGCGCGCACTGTCGGGGCCGTTGAGGGTGACGTATTCCTGCTCGATGATTTTTTGCGCTTCGGGAATGAGTCGGCCGAACTGGCCGCCGGGAGCGGCGAGGGCGCGAGTGGCGGCGACGATGCGGGGGCCAAGTACCCATCCGTTGTTGATGGCGTCGCGCAGCGCGACGTCGCCGTTGACGCCGGAGTTGCCGAGATCGCGCACGGTGGTAATCCCGGCCTCGAGGTCTTCCCTGCCGAGTTTTGCGCCCATGAGCGCGCGGTGCGCCGTGCTTTCGGTGGCCACGATTTTCAGCATTTCGACATCTTGCAGCGAGACGTTGGTGCCGTCCATTTCGCTGAGCAGGTGCGTGTGCGCGTCGATAAGGCCGGGGAGCAGCGTGAAGTTGCCGAGGTCGATGACCTTCGCGTCGCTCGGGATGGCGATGCCGGAGCCGGCGGCTTTGATCTTTTCGCCTTCGATGAGGATAACGGCGTTGTCGATGGCTTTGTCACTTTTGCCGTCGATCATATGCGCCGCGCGGAGGGCGAGTTTGGCAGGCGGAGCAGATTCTTGAGCGTTGGCGGAAATGATTAGCGCGAGTGATATGGAGGTAATCTGCAGAACGACGCGAATCGGTTTCATGGGGACCTCCGGCGAAGGTGGAGGATACAAGGGTGTGCACGATTGGGCAACTGTAGGCAGAAACGCGCGATACTAACCTGGGCCACGCACAGAGCTAGTTATCGTGGCTCCAGAATAGCCGGGTCGTAGACAGCGACATAGTGTCCCTTCTGCACGTGGCTTGTGGCGTACGGATCAGGGAATAATTCTGCTTCCACGAGTTTTTGATTTGCGATCCCGAATACGTAATGCCACAGTTGGGCGAACACCTCGGGGAACGGCACGCCGGCACGCAGCGGACTGATATCTTTCACCGACTCGCGAAAGGGCTCATAGTCCTTGTCCAGCCACTCCTTGATCGCGTCTCTTCCAAGCAGCATCAACTCAGCAACCATCTTCTGGTCGCGGATGGTCAACACGGGAGTGATGGCAAAATACTGCCCATTCTCTCGGCGTATGTCTTCAACCTCTTCCATCCCGGCCAGAAGTTCGAGCATGGTAGCGGATGGCAGCTTCGTTGCCGCCGTCAGTTCTTCTGCCGTCCTCGGCCCGTCGCGCAGTGCAAACAGCACATCGCCGATTCTCTCCCACAAGGATTCGCCGAGAGATTGCAGGGCGGGCGTGAGGGTCATCTCCTTTGAATGGCCGAAGTGATCGCCAAACACGGTGACCTGATATTTTCCGGCCGTCCACGTATAGCTTCCCCAATAAATCTGTTTCAGCGACAATCCCCCAAGTTCTTCGGCCATAACCGAGAACTGTCCGCCACCACTGCGCTTTGGTGGCGCTGCTATGTACCCCCGCTTCTCGCTCAAGTCCAGACCGTTCCAATCGAGGGAGAAGCATCCCAGCACGATGAATGCGACCGCTCCCTTCTCTACAGTCGGGACGTCGTAGTTCCGCAGCGCGGCTTCAATCTTCTTGCGTCGCGCGAGCACTGCCTCTGCGAGAGCCTGCGAGTACTTGTCGGTTGCGCGTCGCACGATTTCCTGATCGGCGCGAGTGAGAAGGCTGAGATTCAGCTTGTATACGCCAGCTTCCAGACGAAACGAACCGTTCTGCACCATGTCATCGAGCGATATGTCAGACCCGCGCAGCGCTGCCTCCACATAGGCGCGGTCACGAGGCTTGGCCGCAACGTCGAGCAGCAACTGCTGCACCTCAGGGTGCCCATACATCGCATAGGTCGCGTTTGTGGCCGGGGTTGTGGCATCTCCTGTTGATCCAACAATGCTGTAGGCGAGTAAATCCGGGCCTTTCGCAGCCTGCGACCGCGCGGCTGCGAAGCTCGCCAGCAAAAGGCACGTCGTAGTAGTGATCTGCCGCATGGAATCCTCCTCAGCGCCGTTACTCCAATTGACCCGTCACTTCGAAACGTCTCAACTTTTTGTCAGGCAGAAGAAACTCATAAATCTGGGTCGAATCATAGGCAGTCTTGTGCTCATCGGTAACGAGCCTGGCTTTGTAGTCTCCGAGTGCGAGCAAGCCGTTCGACGTCTGGCATTTCAATTCGTATTTCTGGCCGTCGATCACAACGTTCAGCACTTGAAATATCGAGTTGATACGGGAACCATATTCGGTCGTTACTCGCGAAGCGACGACGTGGACGTTCACCGTGTACTCCGCCGGGTTCGGAACATCTGCCGACCATGCACCGGCCGACAACAACAGCACAATTGACCAAATAGAAATCGTCTTCATAAGTTCCTCGCTGGACTCTCCCGAAAACAAATGAATGGAAAAATTAGTATCTACAATCAAAGAAGACAATGATGTGCGGCAGGTCACATGCGAGATTGTTGGCGAATTGCGACGTCGGATCGGGTCGGCACGACTGTCGTTTTAGTCGTGAAATCCACGAAAAGAAATGGAGCGGGAGACCGGGATCGAACCGGCGACATCCAGCTTGGGAAGCTGGCGTTCTACCGCTGAACTACTCCCGCCCTGCGCGGAGGAACGGGATTAGATTAACACCGGGCATGGGCAGCTACAACTTCGAGTCGGCTTCCCAATTGCACATCTTAAGCGATGTCATCCTGAGCGGCGGCGAAGCCGGCGCGAGGGACCCTACGACAGCTTGCAGCCGCGATAGAATCGATGGGACTCTTTTTACTACCGGCGGCGCTGCGAAACTCCTTTACTGCATGCGTGCGCCTTGCTGACGTAAGGTCCTTCACCGTGGTTCCGCCACGGTTCAGGATGACCATCGTTCTTGATTGAAATACGATTTGCAGATCCGGTACCACTTTCGTGATTTAATGGTCGCCCGGTGAAATCTCATCTCTGAGCCCACGAGCCCATGCGATCTGAATCTAGTTCTTCTCGCCGATTCTTTCTCAAAACTGCTGTGACTGCGACCGCTGCCGCCACGTTTCGGCCTGCACCATCGGCAGCGAGAGAAGTTGCTGCGCGTGGAACTGCGGCAGTACCCGATGTCAAGCCGTTCGAGTTGGAAGAGATCACCCTCGCCGAATTGCAGGAGGGCATGAAGTCTGGCCGATTCACGGCGCGGTCGCTGGTGGAGAAATACTCGGCGCGCATCGACGAGGTCGATAAGCATGGTCCGGCGGTGCATGCGGTGATCGAGATGAATCCTGAGGCGATGGCGATTGCTGACGCGCTCGATCAGGAACGCAAGGCGAAAGGGCCGCGAGGGCCGCTGCATGGCATACCAATTCTGATCAAGGACAACATCGCGACTGCCGACAAGATGCAGACGACCGCCGGCTCGCTGGCGTTGGTGGGATCGAAGCCGCCGAAGGATTCGTTTGTGGCGCAGCGACTGCGCGCGGCAGGCGCGGTGATCCTGGGTAAGACGAATCTGAGCGAGTGGGCAAACATTCGATCCAGTCACTCGACCAGCGGATGGAGCGGGCGCGGCGGGTTGACGCGGAATCCGTATGCGCTGGATCGGAATCCGTGCGGATCGAGTTCGGGAACTGGCGCCGGCATTTCGGCAAATCTGGCGGCGATTGGAATTGGAACGGAAACGGATGGATCGATTGTGTGTCCATCGTCGGCGAACGGGCTGGCAGGAATCAAGCCGACTGTGGGTCTGGTCAGTCGCGCCGGAATCATTCCGATCTCTCACAGCCAGGACACTGCGGGACCGATGTGCCGCAGCGTGAAAGATGCGGCGACTCTCCTGAGCGCACTGACCGGAGTCGATTCTGACGATGTGGCGACGAAGGCCAGCGCGGGCAAGGCGGAGGCCGATTATTCGCAATTCTGCGATCCAAACGGGCTGAAGGGCGCACGCATCGGCGTGGCGCGAAAATACTTCGGATTCAGCGATTCCGTCGACGCGCTGATGGCCGAAGCGCTCGACGTAATGAAAAAGCAGGGCGCGACTCTGGTCGATCCGGCTGATATCGCAACTTTGGGCAAGTTCGACGACAGCGAGTTGCTGATTTTCATGTATGAGTTGAAAGCGGCCTTGAACGCGTATCTGGCCGGGCTCGGCGCGAATACGCCGGTACGGACGCTGAAAGAGATTATCGACTTTAACGAGCGCAATCGAGCGAAAGAAATGCCCTACTTCGGGCAGGACATCTTCACAAAGTCGGAGGCCAAGGGGCCACTTACCGAGAAAGAATATGTTGACGCTCTTGCCAAGAACCATCAGTTAGCGCGAGCAGAGGGTATTGATGCGATGATGGACGAGCATCATCTGGACGCCATTGTCGCGCCGACGGGCGGCCCGGCGTGGCTGACAGATTTGATCAATGGTGATCATGTGGCGGGCGGGAGTTCGAATGCAGCAGCGGTGGCAGGGTATCCAAACATCAACGTGACCGCCGGTTATTTGGCGGGGTTGCCGGTAGGGATTTCGTTTTTCGGCCGGGCCTGGAGCGAGCCCACCCTAATCAAACTGGCTTATTCGTTCGAGCAGGCGACGAAGGCTCGCAAAGCACCTCGATTTCTGCCCAGCATTGGCGCATAAACTACTGTCACGACGGCGACTCGGGCGCTATGTAAAGTTAGGCAAAAGTGGTATTTGCGGGGGAATTGAATACCTATAATTGAAGTGGAAGCCGGAGGGGTGCATGTTCAGACTCCGCTCGTGCCACATTGTATTCCTGATTCTTAGTACCTGCCTTGCAGTTTCCCGCTGTGCAGCCGGCCAGAACCTCTATGTAGACCAGGAAGCGCGAGTCAACGATCTGCCATCCCTGCAATCGCGCACGCACGACCCTGCGGATGTTCTGCGCACTGCTCTCGACATGATGGTGCACGATCACGAAGTCTGTTGCGGAAGAGATTCCGCGCTCGAGGATAGCCTGGAGCGGGCCGATCCGTCGTCCTTGAAGGATGTCGCTGAGAAACTGCAGGGACACCACTTATTGAGTGACGGGCGGCCGATTCAGGTCACGGCAGAGTTCTTGCCAACGGATAGCGTAGGAGCGTTCAACCTGGTCAACCCGTTCAACAACAAACATGCCGTCTTGATGATGTGGAACTCGCATATCTACGTGCTGCGTGGAGTCATCTATCGGTGGGTTGACAACAGCCCCGATGGTCCGTCGTACACAGTTATCCGGAAAATGCAGATGATCGATCCGCGCTACGCGGATGCGCGACGAGAAGTGGAGTTCAACCGAGAAACCGACGATCCCGCCAAGGTGCAAGGATTCCTGTTTTTGACCTTTGCCCCGCAATAATGTCTTCCAGCGCCTTAATTTTTTTCTCGTGATGCCGCCGTCATGTTAGCCTTTTGACTTATGAGGGGGTAGTAAATGACCAACTTGAACAAAGCTGTCACTTCCCTTCGCGATGAGTACTCCCGGCTGGAAAAGGAGATGGATCGCGTGGGGAAGGCCTTGCACGCGCTGGGAAATGTGAACGGGAACAGGCTCAAGAAAGTGAAACGAGTATTGAGCAAAGATGCCCGCGAACGCATTGCCGCAGCGCAAAGGCTACGCTGGGCCAAAGTGCGGAAGGCGGCCAAGCATCTAGCCAAGGCCTCGTAGTCAGTATTTCGCAAGCACCGCTTCCGGCCTCGTTCGTTGTTTCTCCTAGTTGCGGACGGGGCCTGGCGGAGCCACAAAACCAATTCAATATCGCTTCTACCAGCAAAGTCCTCCCCGAGGTTGTTCCGAGCTTAACTGGCGCCAAAAGTGCGAAACAGAAAGCTGCTGTGAGCGCCACGCAGCAGCGGGTTGCCGTTGAAGTAGGCGGCTCCCTTGTCGTATCCACCGACGACGTACTTCCACCCGAACAGAGCGTTGCCCGACAGCCGTATGGAATAACTCTCGCCCGGTGAGACAGCAATGCCGCCGCCGGGAATCACGAACACGACTCGATCGCCGTCCTTCGCCGATACCGTTTTCGACACAACTGTCAACGGTTGACCAGCTTCATCCAGAATGGTCATGGTTAGAGTGTCTGCTGGTGGACCGGGATTGCCGACAACAAGGTCCACTTCAACGCGGGTTAGTTTCGGCAGCGAAGGAGTAAAGGTCTGGCGAACGTCATTGAGCAGGTTGGTCCAGGCGTCTTTCCATTCTGCGGCGTTTGATTGGTCTGGCGTATCGAAAGCCTGCGATCCGCCTGCGCGGGCGGCGGCGACGTCAATCATGACCGAGAATGTCGCGTCGGAGACAGTGTTGGGGATCTGAATTCTTGCGCGGCCTGCTTCCGCAGCCGTAAAGACAAAGACTTGCGTGGGACCTCCGGGATTCGGCGGCATTTTGAGCACAACATCCTCGAAGCGAACTACCGAAGACGAAATCTGCGGCGTAGCCCATTTCTGCGGGCCGATGGATTGCAGGGTGATCTCGATCCTTTCACCAACGGCAGCCGCGAAATTCTGGCCGTCGTGCTCTTGAGTGAGTGAAAGTATGTGGCGGGGAGGACGCTGGGAGGGCTGAGTGGCCTGAGCAAGCAACCATGGCGAAACAGCAAGCAGAAGCGCCAGCGCGAGCGGTCCGGCAGTTCGACTTACCCGATGCATAATCTCTCCCGATCAAAGACACCACTTCTAGAAAGACGGATGGGCTTGATCTTGCATGAATTGTTAGCGGCCAGTTAAATCTACGTCCAGCGGAACCATTTGAGTGCGAGCAGGAACGAAACTCCTCCCCACACAGCCATGACCAGCAGCCGCGACCACTGGTGCAGAAGCGGCGTGCCTTCGAGGATGCTGGCTCTAAGAGCATCGTTTAACGCGGTCAGCGGCAGGGCTTTGATCAGGGGATGGATGACGGCGGGAAAGCGTTCGTAGGAGAAGAAAACGCCGGAAAAAATCCACATCGGCATCATCACCAGGTTGATGAGCCCGCTGACGGATTCGATTTTTTGCGCGCGGCTGGCGGTCAGCAGGCCGACGCCGCCGAAGGTAAGCGATCCGATGGCGGCGATCAGCGCGATGGCAGCAACTGAACCCAGCACGCGCATGTGGAAGAAGAGAACGCCAAAGAGCAACAGCAGACCGACCTCGATGATCATGAGGATGAGGCGGCTGGAGGCGAGGGCAAGCAGAAAATCCGTGCGGCGCATGGGCGTGCCGACGAAGCGCTTGAGCAGCTTGCGCTGCCGCATGTCGACGAGCGCGAAGCCGATGCCCCACATGCCGGAGTTCATCAGGTTCATGCCTAGCAGGCCGGGGATAAGGAAGTCGATATAGCGCGACCCAGGCTCGGAAGAAGTAACCACAGAAGTGGCGATGATGTCTTTGCGGCCGGCGGTGGATTGCAGCGCATCGTTGACGGCGGTGCGCGCCAGCACGCTTTCGGGCCGCGCGGGATCGTAACGATATTGCAGTCCGTCTCTTCCGTCGGGTTCGATGACGAGATCGAACTTGCCGAGACGAAAGCCCTGATGCGCCGCTTCGGCATCCAGCAACTGCGGCTTGAAGCGATTATGTTCCTGAGAGTGCACGAGCAAAGACTGCGCATCCTGAGAGCCGGCATTGGCAACGATCGCCACCGGGATCGCGTCTCCGGGCTTGTTGCGGAAGGCGATGCCGAGTCCCAGCGCAAGCAGCAGCGGGAAAACGAAGACCCAGAACACCACTTCGGGCTCGCGCTTGAGCTCGAGCATGCGCGCTGCCAGCAGATGGCGGTAACCGGCCCAGCGGCCGTTATGGGGCGCGATTGTCTCGGCTGCAGCAGCCGTGGTTTTCGGCGGAGTCTGTTGAGCTACGGTCATCGCTCGATTACGCTTCCGGTTTCCACTTGTTCAAGAATTCGAGAATCGCTTCCGGCGTCATCGCGCGCGCGTTCTCGAACTCGCCATTTTTCTGGCTGACCAGTAGTTTCCCGGCCGCATCAACAACTGCGAGCGCCGGGATTCCCTTCTCCAACGGAACTTGAAACTCCTTCGCGATGTCGCCGTTCTTTTTCCCATCGTCGCCGATGTCGATGTGGACGACCTCGTAATGCGCAACCACCGGCACGAAATCCGCGCGCTGAAAGGCCAGATCGAGAACATGGCAGTCAAAGCACCAATTCGCACCGAAAACCAGCAATACACGCTTATGTTCCTTTGCGGCCTTCTCCTCGGCTTCCTTGATTTCAGCGTGAGCATCGATCCCGGCGGGATAGATGCTCTTGTTGGTGTCCAGTGGCTGCTTTAAGTGCGTTGCGTCGGTACGCTTCACCATTACAAGTCGCCATTGGTTTGCCTGTTGCTGCCAAACTTGGGCCTCGCTCACATAGAGTGACGAACTCTTGGATCCGGCTTGCTGTATCTCCGCTTGAAACACAACCGCTTGAACTCCGGTTTGCGGCGATGATTGTTGCACCACATCGACGTTCATTTGTTGTGCTTTCAGACTTGTCCAAAAGCTGACGTCCGCGTCAACGTTGCTTGCGCCCTTTACAGTAGAGATCTCCGGAGCAGGTTGATTGCTGAAGAGGCTGCGCAAAGCTGCGCTGTCAGCCGCGAGTACGGCGCTCCTCCATTGTTCGAGGGGAGGGAAAGCTGAGGCAGCATTTTGAGCCTGCATACGCGCTACAAAAAACAAAAACACAAGGAGCGCGGAGGCGGTTACCGCGGCCGGAATTCTTCGACTTAACATGCAATCGCGTCCTTTCCGCTGTGTTGACGCATCTACCTCGCCTGCGGCTTCCACTTATTCAGAAACTCGAGCAGGACGTCTGGCGTAAGCGCGCGGGCATCTTCGAACTCGCCATTGTTCTGGCTGACCACTAGTTTGCCGTCGCTCTCGGCGACTGCCAATGCCGGAACGCCCTTGTTGAGCGGAATATCGTATTGCTTCACCAGGTCGGCGTTCTTTTCTTCTTCGGGACCAAGATCGATGTGCACGACTTCATAATTTTCCGCGAGCACGGGCGCGATTTCCGGACGCTGAAACGCCAAATCGAGCACGTGGCAGTCGAAGCACCAGTTGGCGCCGAAGACGAGCAGCAGGCGCTTGTGGATAGCTGAGGAAGAGGCGCGCTCCTCAGCTTCTTTGATTTCGGCGTGCGCATCGGCGTCGGCGGGATAGAGATTCTTCTTCATGTCCGCGGGCTGCTTGAGCTGCGGAGCATCCGTCCGCTCGACGTAGATGAGCCGCCACTGATCGCCCTGCTGCTTCCACGATTGGTCCTCGGTGACGGTCACGGTGGGATTGCCGGGCTGCCCCGAGACAACTTCTGCGCGCACGATAAAACTGATGTGGCCGTGGCGAGCCTCATTGCGAACCACGCCGACGTTCATGCTGCGCGCTTTCAGTCCGAGCCAGAAGTTTATGTCGGCATCGGCATCGCGGTGGACGCGGTTGACTTCAATTTGCGCCGCCGGATCGCTGCTGTAGAGCGCGCGCAAACCGGAGGCGTCGCCGGCGAGGACTGCGCCCTTCCATTGCTCGAAGGGAGGGAAGTTTGCTTCGGAGGTCTGGCTCCAAGCGGCAATTGGCAATAAAGTCATGACCAGCAAAACTTGGCGGATTCTTTTCGTCATCACGTGTTCCTGAATCATCTTGTTCTTCCGCCCCTTGCGGGGCTATTTCCTCTTCGTCGATTTACCCACGGCTTGCGCCGTGGGCTGCATTCTTTCGCCGCCCTGCGGCTGTGGTTCTGTCTCACCCATCATTCTTCTCTCAGATGGCGGCCGGTCAGCCGCACGAACACATCTTCCAGACTCGCCTGGCGCGTGGTCAGGTGCTGTAGCTGGCTTCCCTGCTGGTCGATCGCTTCCAGCAGCGCCGGAATCGTCAGGTGCGGTTGCTTTACGTTCAGCGAAAACAATCCGTCGTCCTCGCGCACCGATTCGACGCTGGGTAACACACGCCACATGTCGGGCGCATGCGTACCGTTGCCGCTTACAGAAAATTCGACAACATGATGCCCGCCCAATCGCTCGATGAGATCGGCGGGCGTGCCCTCAGCAATGACCTGGCCGTGATCGACGATGGCGAGCCGGTCGCAGAGGCGCTCGGCTTCGTCCATGTAGTGCGTCGTGAGCAGAACCGTCCCGCCGTTGCGCTGAAATTCGCGGATGATCTCCCAAAGCTGGCGGCGACTCTGCGGATCAAGTCCAGTGGTCGGTTCATCGAGAAAGAGAATTCTGGGATTGCATACCAGCGCGGTAGCGACGGCGAGCCGCTGGCGCTGCCCGCCGGAGAGCTTGCCGACCCAGGAGTCTGCCTTCTCGGTCAGCTGGAGTTCTTCGAGAACGTCAGCAGACGACCGCGGCTGGCGATAGAAACTGGCAAAGAGTTCGATCGTCTCGCGGACGGTGAGCTTTTCTGAGAGTCGCGTCTCCTGCAGTGAGATACCCAGCCACTCGCGCATCTCGCGCTCGTTTTCGTTCCAGTTATGGCCGAAGATGGAGACGTCGCCGGAGGTCGGCTCGAGAAGTCCCTCAAGAATTTCAATGGTCGTCGTCTTACCCGCGCCGTTGGGTCCGAGCAATCCAAAGCATTCGCCGGGCTGGATGTCGAGATTCAGCCCGCGGACTGCCTCGACCTTGCCGTCGTAAGTCTTGCGCAGATCGCGGCACTGGATGGCGGCGGGCATTGGGAGATTCTACCGGATATCACGTTCCTCGGACTTCGCTGAGTTGATGGCGACAGGAATTTCATTCGTCGCTCTGGGCAGCAGGAGATCGGCAACGTCAGGACCGCACTTGAAGAGCCAGCGGGCGAGAAGTGAATAACCGATAACTCTTACGACGAGAAAGCTTAGGGAAATCAGGTTGGCCTGCCGGTAATATTGAGTCGCTGAGGGACTGGTGAGTTCTACGCTCACATAGTGTCGAAAGGCGTTGATGGATCCGGGCAAATACGAAACCTCACTCAGCGCCCAAACCAGCATCAAAACGGCGAGCGTTCGGCTGGCCAGGACGACGATCTCATCTCGTGTCACGGGTATACCTCCGTCGAGAATTCAGCCCTGCTAAAATACCGCATCGCCGGAAATGCTGACGGCATCTTTCTTCCATGCACGGTCTTCTCTTTCTACGCGCCACCAAGCGCGGCTTCACCTGACGACGTTCCCTCTAAAACGCCCGTGTGTCGTTGATGAAAACCAGTGATCAGTGGTCGGTGGTCAGCTGAACCACTTCTGAAAGGAAGCCGCGTCATGCTGCGCAAATTCTGCGTCGTGCTGTCACTGTTCGTATCCGTTCTCTCCGCTTTTGCCCAATCGTCCAGTCACTTTACATTTCACTACGCGTTTACCGTGAAGAATGTCCCGCAGGGAAAGAAGCTACACATCTGGATTCCGCAGGCGCAATCGGACCCATTTCAAGATGTGACAGTCGTTTCCGCGACTGGTGATCTTCCGTTGAAGATCACACATGAATCGAAATACGGAGACGAGATGTATTTCGCGACCGTGAAAAGCACAACGAAATCTGAGCTTCATTTTGAAGTTGTCTACGATGTCGTTCGCCACGAACGCATCGCGCTGCCCACGGCAAATCTGGCCTACACCGGGCCCAAGACAAAACTCCAGAAGGCATATCTGCAGGCGGATGCGCTCGTCCCGATCACCGGATTACCGGCTGAACTCGCGGTAAAAGAAACGCAGGGCAAGACCGAGCCGCTTGACAAAGCGCGCGCCATCTACGATTACGTCTTTACCACGTTGAAATACGACAAGACCGGAACCGGCTGGGGACGCGGCGACGTACTCTATGCCTGCGATGCGAAGAAAGGAAACTGCACAGACTTTCATTCCCTGTTTATTGCAATGGCGCGGTCGCAAGGCATCCCGGCGCGCTTCGAGATCGGATTTCCGCTGCCCGCCGACAAGCACACTGGCGAGATCGCCGGCTATCACTGCTGGTCGGATTTCTACGTCGATGGCCGCGGGTGGATTCCGGTCGATATTTCTGAAGCCTGGAAGCATCCGGAGAAGAAAGATTATTTCTTCGGTTCGCACGATGCGAACCGGGTGCAGTTCAGCATGGGGCGCGATTTGAAGTTGAGTCCGGCGCAGGAGGGGAAGCCGCTGAACTATTTCGTGTGTCCCTATGTCGAGGTCGATGGCCGCGAATTTTCGAACGTGTCGATGGCATTTTCATATGCGGATGTGGGGACGGTGGCTGCGAGGTAGATTGGGTAGGAAAGGCAGGTTCCTCACCGAGCCTTTGGCCCGGTTCGGAATGACATCGGCTAATCGGGGTGGTTGCGGTCTGTAGCAGATACCCCGGACGAATGCGTCCGGGGCTCCATTTCGAAACCTAGTGGCGCCCGCCCACCATTTCTCCGGGGCCGGAGCCGCCGCCCGGAGCCTGCGGGATGTCCGGCGGAGGAACCGGCATTGTCGGATTGACGCCGTCAGCCGGCTTCGGCGCGTTCTCCTGGTCTTCGCCCGGACGGCGCAGGCTCGGTGCGTTCGCCGGACGATCTTCCTGTTGTTTCTTCGCCTCCGTGTCCTGATCGGGCTTTTCGAGAATGACTTCTTTTTCGGTGCGGACAATTTTCTCCCCGCCGACTTTCATGGTTTCGACGCGCACGACTTCATCGCCCACCAGGCGAACAAAATCCACGTCGTGGGGAGGATCGCCATAGATCCATTCTTCGTAATCGACGTCGCCGTCTTTTTCGCGAGTCTTTCTCGGAGGCTTGCCCATGGCGTGCAGGACCATCTCCGAATTCATGCCTACCAGCACGTGGTGCGCCTGGATCGCCTCTTTCACCTTCGGCGGAACCGTATCGAGATAGGCCTCTTCTTTGTTGCGCGCGTTGAAATCAAGCGCGGGGTAGAGCAGGTCACGCAGTTGCTGCGCGGTCATCTCGGGAACATATTTGTCAAAGTACAGATCGAGGTAAGTCCCGTGCGGGTTGGGCTGTTGCTCGGTCGGCGAGAGCGGCACCTCCGTGTTGTTGGCCCCGGAAACCTGAATGTGCTGATACCACTTCTTGCGGTGAACCGGACCGCCGTTGATGTCGAAGTGAATGTGAGTGTCTTTGATCTGCACAAACGTAATGTGCGCGGGGTCGCCGGGCCGAACAGCCGGTCCCCAGAGCGCCAGGGCCTGCTGCAATTCGGCACCAGCGGGCGTGGTAACACCATTGCGCAGGTCGAGTCCTTTAGTGCCCATGGGAAACGCCGTGCGCGCGTAGACGATCTGGGTTTCGAAATCCCGAATAATCTCGAGACGCGTCTGCTTCGTCATGCGTGGGGCATCGGCAGGGATGGGCGGGCCGGGCGTGAATGTCTGGGTCTGGACGTTCGGGATTTGCTCCTGCTTTTTCTGTGCCTTAGTAGGAGCGTTGTCCTGGGCGGACAACCAGAGCGAGCAGAGCAAGAAAGCCGAGAAAACCAACCACAGGCCGCGAAGACGCATAAGACACCCCAGGCAACCTTCCAGAATTATAGCTCCGTTCCGAACTTCGTTCCGAGTTCCAAAGGAATATCTCAGGGCACCAAGAGCGTAATCTTTACGGGTCAGTCTGGACACAAATCGGATGCCGGGAGATATCCCGAGGGATGCCGCTTTTCCCTCTTTTTCCATTGACAGCGGTATTGATTTGCGACAAACTTTTTGGCAATCGCGCCATTGCCTTCGAACTTAGCGGCAACTTCGTTAACTGGCTATTTTTGTCCTTCCGTGGAGTACTATGGCTCATTCGCCGCCATCGGTTCTGGGTTCTGACCTGCCTCCCAACCAGGGTGAAGTTAGCGTGCCGCAAAATGGTGGCGGTGCGCAGCCATCCAGCAACAATCCCATCTCGCTTTTGCGGGAATCTCTCAACACGGGTTCGCAGTCGCCTGCATCTGTGCTTCACGCCACCGCCGAGACGGCACGCGTGCTTGCTGGTGCAGATGGTGTGGCCATTGCAGTCCGCACGAAAGGTGTCGTCATCTGCCGTGCCCGCAGCGGAGAGATCTCGCCCGATCTCGGCACTCAGCTGAGCGTCGATTCTGGAATCTCCGGCGCATGCCTGCGCACGGGGAGCGTCCTCATTTGCCCGGATGCGGCATCCGATCCCCGGGTCGATCCGGATGTGTGCCGCGTGCTCGGCATCCAGTCGATTGCCGCGGTCCCGTTGAATGGGCCGTCGGGAATTTGCGGGATTCTGGAGGCTTTCTCGAGCCACGCCGGAGCATTCGGCGACGAGCAACTCGATGTGCTCCGCGGATTAGCCGAAGTCGCAGAAGCGGCGTATGAACAGGAATGCATCGCGCGGGAAGAATCCGGCGGATCGTTCCGTTCACGATTGCGCGGAAAACCCGCGCCAGCTGCGAAAGACGTCGCGGCGAAAGAAACGGCAGAAACGGCAAAGGCAGACGCTGATAGCGCTTCGAGCGGACCCGTCGAATCAACGTCCCTTCTGCATTCTAAACGTCTCTACTGGATCGTGGCAGCGGCCACTGCGGTGTTGTTGCTCGTCGGTGGAGTGGTATGGCTGAGCTGGCGTGATCCGACCCCCGAAGTGGCGGCCAGCGAAGCCCTTCCGCAGCCGGTTCGGCTGGTAGAGAAGTCGGCGTCAGTTCCGCCCAAGTCCGCGCCGACGAAACCGGAAGCGGGCATCGTCAACCACAGCACCACACCGTCAATATCAAAGACAAGCGACGTGCTCAAGAACGCCGCCGCGATTCAGCGAGTAGGCACTGACGCACATCCATCCGATGGTTCCCAGGCTGAAATCGCACCGGCTTCCGACGCCGTCTCTGCGCCGCCGAAGCCAGCGGCGGAGTCCGCCCCCAACGAGCCGCCGCCGGTGGAGATTGCCACGTCAACCGAACCCGATTTGATTTCGGGGATGGGTGCAGGAACAGCAACCATGCCAGCGTTGGGCGCCAGGGTTTCTCAAGGGATAACGCAGGGAGCGCTGCTTCACCAGGTGCAGCCGACTTATCCCGCGCAGGCGTGGGCGCAGCGCATCGCTGGTTCTGTAGTGCTGGACGCGACGATCGGAGAAGATGGCAGCGTTCGAAAGCTTGACCTGGTCAGCGGCGCCCTTCTGCTGGCAACCGCTGCGAAAGAAGCCGTGCGCCAATGGAAGTACAAGCCTGCATTGCTCAATGGCGCTCCTATTGAGGTGCAGAAGCGGATTACCGTCGTCTTCAAGCTTCCGTAGGACTACGGGCAATGCAAGGATCTATCGGGGATCTACAGTCGATCGTCGCAACAGACAGGTTTTCTCTGCGTCCTCTGCGGACCTCCTCTGCGATCTTTGCGGTCAAAGGCTTTTTTCACGCAGAGTATGCAGAGACAAGCCGCAGAACGTGCGGAGGAAGGCGAAGCGCTGGGCTTGAGATGAATCCCTACACCAGATTCAGCGCTTTCTTGATGGTTCCCTTTTCCTGCTGAATCTTCTGCTGCAAGAGAGTAATGGCGTAGATGAGTTGTTCGGGGCGCGGTGGGCATCCCGGAACATAAATGTCGACCGGGATGACCTGATTGACGCTCTGCACCAGCGCGTAATTGTTGAACACACCGCCTGAAGTCGCGCAAGCTCCCATCGATATCACCCACTTCGGCTCAGGCATCTGTTCCCACAACTGCCGGATCACCGGTGCCATTTTGTTCGAGACGCGTCCGGCAATGATCATCAGATCGCTCTGGCGCGGCGACGGGCGAAAAACTTCGGCGCCGAAGCGCGCGATGTCGAAGCGGGAGGCGCCCATCGACATCATTTCGATGGCGCAGCAGGCAAGGCCGAACGTCATGGGCCAGATCGAGCCCTTGCGCATCCAGTTCACGGCAGAATCGAGCGTGGTCAGGACGAAACCCTCAGGCGTGGGATTGCCGTAGGTCAGATCTTTGACGACGCGCTGGCCGTCTTCGATATCGACGTAGGGGCCGAAATTCAGTTCGCGAGACATACGTATATATTTTAAACCACCGAGCTTATAGCGAGAACGAAGTTACGTTTGATTGCTGGGACTCAGCAGCGATGCCCACCTACTCGACTTTTTCCCAGACAATCTTCCAGCGCGCAACGGAAGAGCCGCCGTGCTGAACATCGCTGAAAACTAAACGTGCGCCTTCAAAAGAGTAAGGCCGTACTTGACGCGATCCCACGAATCCCGGATCGGACGCCACCTCCGGGATATGGATGATTTGCCTTTGCTTCACGTCGATCTCGTAGCGGCCGCAATAAGCGAATGCGCCACCCGCTGCGGCTAGCTTTTCCTCGTTCGTCGGATGCTCGGTATCGACCCATTTCGGACGGTCGGGATTTACCAGGTTCGCGCACATATACCCGTTGCGCTGATACATCAGAACACCTTTGCCGCGCGGACCAAGAAAGGGATATGGCCGAGTCGTGCCGTCCTTCAAAGTTTCTTCTGCGGAAACCAGCTTCCAGGTGCCCACGAGCTGGTCGCGAATCTCGGATTCGCCGGGGGCAAACACCGAAGCTGCGCACAGCACAAACCCGAGCAAGAGGAATGAGAACGATGCCATGGGTTATTCCTTTAGTCGTTAGTCCAACGCGGTTCGGCCGAAAGATACGATTCGTTAGAGCGATCCCAAATTCAATACGACTTTCCCGAACATCTGGCTGTTTTCGAGATACTCATGCGCCGCGCGGACTTCGCTGAGCGGGAAGACGCGATCGACGATCGGTTTCAGCCGTCCCGCATAGACGTGAGTAAGCACTTCATGCAACTCTCCCATCGTGCCCATGTACGAGCCAAACAGGCGCAGCTGCCGCGCAAAGAGATGGCGCAGATCGATGCCAACGCTCGGACCCGTCGTCGCGCCGCAGGTCACGAGTGTACCGCCGGTCTTGAGCGACTTCATGCTCTCATCCCAGGTGGCAGCGCCGACGTGCTCGACGACGATGTCGACACCTTCTTTTTGAGTGATCTTGCGCACTTCGTCGGAAATTCTTTGCTTGTAGTGGTCAATACCGTGGTCGGCTCCGAGGGCGCGGGCCTTCTCGAGTTTCGCTTCGTTTCCCGCCGTCGTGATGACGCGGCAGTGAAATAGTTTCGCGATCTGAATAGCGGCAATGCCGACGCCAGAACTGGCTCCCAAGACCAACACGGTTTGTCCCGGACGAACTGCGGCCAAACCGACCAGCATGTGCCATGCCGTCAAGAAAACCAGCGGCACGCTGGCAGCCTGGTTGAAGTCCAGAGAATCAGGAATGGGAATCACATTGGCGGCGGAGACGGCGATGAATTCGCAGTTGCCGCCATCGACTGCGTTGCCGAGGACGGTGAATTCCCGGCATTCATTCTGCAGACCCGCGAGGCACTTGGGGCAGTGTCCGCAAAAGTGCATCGGGGAGATTAGGATGCGCTGGCCGACTTTGAACCCGATGACGTATTCTCCGATTTCGGCGATCTCCCCGGCGATGTCACTTCCGAGAATATGCGGCAGCTTCACCCCGGGCAGTCCTTTGCGCACCCAGACGTCGAGGTGATTCATGGCACAAGCCTTGACTCGAACCAGCACCTGATCTTTGCGAAGCTTTGGGTCTGGAATGTCTTCGTAGGTTAGAACTTCGGGGCCACCAAATTGATGGATGCGGACAGCTCTCATGAACCTCCAGTTGATCGAAAGTCTGGGCAATGCTGCCGTTCAGTCTAACGCTGGAGGCGGAAGGCGTGAATCACAAAGGATGCGAAGGATCACGAAGGCTTCACTTCCACGCGTTTGCTTCGTGACTTCGTCTCCCTTATGGTTTTTCTCTGATCTTGTTCACTGGTCTTGGTCACTGAAAACCAGAGCGGCTCCCTGCTGCACATGGTGGTTGACGCTCTGAAGGGGCGCTGTTACCACGACAGCATCGTTCGCCATGGCCACAGAAAACCCGAACCAGGTGAGCCCATGCCCGGCGCCGTTCAGGATGAGCTGTGGCTGCGACGTCGACGCCCACCCCGATTTAGGTTCCGCGAAGACCAGGGCTATGTTGGAATTACTGAAGCTGCCGATGGCGACCCTTCGGCCCGCGATGGCCACACAAAAACCCAGGTCGCTGATGAATGTAGGAGAGACTAACTCTGCATTTTCGGCGAGATTCACCCAGCCGCCGATCGGTTTCACAAAGACGTCTACCGCTCCCTGACCGCCATTGACCACAGCCTGCGGACTACCCACCACCACGGTATTGCGATCAATGGAAACGGAAAAGCCGAACTCGTCGAAGGAACCGGGATTGGAGCGCGTGAGGATCGCGGTTTCGGTGGAATTCTGCCATCCGACGGCTGGACGCGTGAATATGTACGCCTCCCCCGGTCCCGTCTGTCCCTGGTGAGACGGCGATCCGGCGATGATTGTGTTTCCACTGACGGCCACGGATAGTCCGAACAAATTCTGGAAAGTGCCGTCGGAGGCGGTCAGCTGGGCGTTGAAACTGGAAGTGTCGGCCCATCCAGACGCGGGTTGCACATAGACATACGCGGCACCCTGAGATTGATTGCCATTGATAACGGCTCCCGGCGCGCCCACGACAACTGTTCCGTTGTCGACACCTACGGAGCTGCCAAAAAATTCATTGCTGGCGCCGTCGCTCAGTTGAGCGGTCTCCACCATGTCGGTCCATCCTCCGGCGGGTTTCACGAATACATACGCCTTGTTATCGTTCGCGCCGACCACAATGGTGTCGCCGTTGATGGCAACGGATGTTCCAAACTCGCTGCCCACGAAGCCGTCAGAGGCAGTGAGTCGCGCGGTCTGCGTCATGGTAGACCAGTTACTCCCAGAGCGCTGAAACACATAGACCACGCCCTCGTTGGCGTAATTGCACAACGAGCCCGTCGTGCGGCCGCAGTCTTCGCCAACGACAACCGTGTCTCCGCTCATGGCCACTGCGACGCCCAGAGCGTTTCCTGGTAGTCCGTCGGAGGCGGCCAGTTCGGCAACCGGAGGAAATACGGTTGCAGTCTGCACCAATCCTTTGGTCGACCGATCGGATTCAGCCTGGGTAAAGACGGTGAGCAGGAAAACTACGAGCAGTAAAGAGAAAAAGGCGCGGTGGCCGCTAGGCATAACGGACGCCCCTCCGTTGAGCGCAGGAATGTTATGACGGTCCTCGGGGAGCGTCAAGCGGATATTGGGCGGAGCGGTATGGCGCTTCTCGGCGCGCTCCTCGGTAACTGATGCGGATACCCCGGCGTTTGACTTGGGGGCGGAAGCGCCGAATAATCGTTTCAGGTGGATATTTACGAACAAATCGTGCAGTTAAGGCGCGAAGGCCGCCGCGGGGCGGTCGCCACTATCGTGAACGTGCGCGGGTCGATTCCTTCGTTTAAAACCGCCAAAATGCTGGTGCGCGACGACGGCTCAATTGTGGGCACGATTGGCGGCGGCTGCGTCGAGGCCGACGTGTGGCAAGCGGCCCGAGAGGTCATGGAATCGGAAAAGCCGCGCACACTGACCTTTGATCTGAATCAGGACCCGAAATACGACACTGGCTTGGTTTGTGGCGGTGCGTTAGAGGTTTTTGTGGAGCCCGTGCTTCCTCCAGCATTGCTTTACATATTTGGTGCAGGTCATGTGGCCGCAAGCCTTTGCCAGTCGGCAGCCCTAGCCGGGTTTGATGTGATTGTCACCGATGACCGCTCATCGTACGCGACGAGCGAACGCTTTCCTGCTGCGCGCGAGGTCCACGCGCTGGACTTCGACAAGGCCATGATCAAGCTCGATCCGAATGAAGCCTCCTACATCGTCATCGTCACGCGCGGGCACCGGGATGACATGCGCATCCTGCGCTGGGCAGTGCAGACGCGGGCAAAGTACGTGGGCATGATCGGGTCGAAGCGCAAGGTGATTGAGATTTTTAAGACCTTGCAAAACGAAGGTTTACTGGCGCATCTTTTCGAGCGGGTACATGCGCCCGTCGGCCTTGACATTGGCGCGATCACGCCGGAAGAAATCGCGGTGGCGATTACCGCGGAGTTGATCGCAATCCGCCGCCATGCCGATGCGGCGCTGCCGCACCTGAGCTGGTTCAAAACGGCATCATCCAAGACGACGCCCGAAGGAGACTCCGAGCAATCGCGTGCTGGCATGAAGCAAGACGATCAAGGATGATTTGGCAGCGTGACTTCCTTAGTTTTCGGCCCGAAGATATTCACCACAGAGGCGCACAGAGGAAAGAACACGTGCGAACTGCAAATGTGTTTTGGTCTGAGGGCTGAGGTCCGTCCTTTCTGTTAATCTCTGCAGCATGCCGCGTTTTGCCAGCTACGCAGGCTTAATCCTTGCCGCAGGGGAATCGTCGCGCATGGGGCGCGACAAGGCGCTGCTTCCGTGGCCGCCACCAAGGCCAGGCCAAGCTCCATCTTCCGACACATTCCTGTCGGCTGCGATTCGCTCGCTGGAGTTGTCGAGCGACTTCGTCCTGGTCGTTGCTGGAAAAAACGAAGCGTCCCTCGCGCCGGTTGTTTTCGCCGCCGGAGCGTCGATTGTGGTTAATCCCGATCCGGAGCGTGGGCAATTCAGCTCGCTGCAAACCGGGCTGCACGAGGTTCTCGGCCGAGGACGCGATGCGGCGATCATCACACTTGTCGACCGTCCGCCGGCCAGCCCGGCAACCGTGCAGTTCCTGCGCGAAACGCTGTCCGCTGCGCCCGCCGACGTGTGGGCCGTCGTTCCTGAATTCTCGGGCAAGCACGGGCATCCCTATGTTGCCGGTCGCGAATTGATTGAAGCATTTCTGCAGGCGCCGTCGACGGCCTCGGCCCGCGAGATCGAACATCGCCATCAGGAACACATACGATATATCGCAGTGGACGACAGGTTCGTGGCGTTGAATATTAATACGCCAGAGGACTATAAGACTCTGACGGAATTTTGATCATGGAGGGCAGACGCATTCGTCCGCCCGGGATTGGCAAGACTCTTTGGGGAGATTTGTGACGCTTCCTGCGCGGACTTAGCGTCCGGGGCTCCTTTCATTGCGCAATTCCACTTCGACACGTTATCGTCGAAGAGCATGGAAACTCTGAAGGCGCAGGCAACTATTCCAGCAGCTCAGCAGTTTGTTCAGTCCATCCTGAATCTCGAATTACGCGTCGCGGCTTTCGATTGTGACGGCACGCTGTGGTCAGGCGATGCTGGCGAAACATTTTTCAACTGGGAAATCGAGGAAGGTGTCGTGCCCGCAGACCTGGGGCGCGCCATGCGCGCCCGCCATGCGGAATATCAGTCTGGCAAAGTGAGCGAGGAGGATATGTGCGGCGAAATGGTCGCCATGCATAAGGGAATCCGCGAGGACGTGATGATGAGCGCGGCGACCGAATTCATGGAGCGAAAATTTCCGGGAAGAGTCTTCCCTGAAATGAAGGAACTGATCGAGCGCTTGCAAGATCAGGGATGCGAAATCTGGGCGGTTTCTTCGTCGAATGAATGGGTGATTCGTGCCGGCATGAAGCAGTTCGGCATCGCGCGCGAGAGGATTCTCGCGGCCGTGGTTGAGATTGAAGACGGCATTGTCACCGACCGATTGGTGCGCGTTCCTTCGGGGCCCGGCAAGCCAGAGGCGCTGCACGAGGTTGTCAAGAAGAGCATTGAGGCGGCCTTCGGCAACTCGCGCTGGGATGCGGATATGCTCGCGATTGCCCAACACGCTGTCGCCGTGAACCCCAATCCCGATCTGGAGGCGCTGGCTCGCCAGCGGGGCTGGTCCATTTATTTTCCCGAAGGCACAGCGGCTCGTTAGCGTCCGCTCTGCCTCACCGCTTGTCTTGCCGCTTTACAATCGGGGGATGTACTCCACGCAACTGCTCGATCACTTTCAAAATCCACGGAATGCCGGTGATGTGGCCGAGGCCGATGCCGTAGCAGAACTGGAAAATCCAGTTTGCGGAGACCGGCTTCGGCTGAGTTTGAAGGTCGATCAGGGGACGATCGCGGAGATTCGATTCAAAGCCGTGGGTTGTGTTCCTTCCATGGCGTGTGGTTCGGCGCTGACTGAAATTATTTCAGGAACGACGATCGAGGAAGCGCGCTCCTTGCAGCGCGAAAAGATCATCGCGGCCGTTGGCGGCCTACCGCAGGCATCAGTGCATGCTGCGCAACTGGCCATCGATACAATGAATGCGGCCTTGCGGCAGCTTAATTTCTGACTTTTATCCGATGAACTCGTCTCATACCCCAAGCCGCATCGCGTGCCTGCAGCCCAGCGCCACCGTGATCCTCGAAACGTTGGGAGAGTTAGAACGAGTAGTCGCCTGCACGCGCTATTGCGCGGATGTGGTGCCTTCGGTCGCAGGTGGCACGCGCACCATTCTCGCTGATTCGTGGACAGCCGATGCCGCACAAATCGTTGCGGCGAAGCCTGACCTCGTGATTGCCGCCGTGCCTTATCAGGAAAAGGCTGTCATCGAAATTCTTAAAGCTGGCGCGCGATTTCTTGGCCTCGCGCCGAAAAATCTGGCAGACATTTACACCGATATCATAACGATTGCCCGCATCGTAGGAGTTGCGGACTGCGGCGAAGAAGTCGTCAGCGAGATGCAGCAGAGAATCGAAGCTGTACGCGAACGCGCGGCGGGATCTCACCGTCCCAGAGTTTTCTGCGAGGAGTGGGGCAAGCCGTTAATCTCCTCGCAGAAGTGGGTTGCCGAACTGGTCGAGGTGGCTGGCGGAGAGCCGATCGGCTTGCCGGGGCAAAAAGTAGACATTGACGACATTATCCGGCTTGATCCCGAAGTCTTGATCGCGGCATGGTGTGGCGCAGGAGACCGGGTCCCACTCGAGAAGATCATTCGCGAGCGCGGCTGGCAGGAGATGACTGCGGCGCGGCATGGCCGCGTGTACTGCATTGCCGACGAATTTCTGAATACGCCGGCGCCGACCCTGCTCGCGGGCCTCGAGGCGCTGGCCTTTGCCCTGCATCCCGAACTGTTTGCCCGGCCAAAGGGAATCCAGCAGATTACTGACTCCACCGTTTCCACCATGTCGAATCAGGCTCTGTGAGTTAAGATTTCTGCCATGCCAGTTGTCAGCAAGATTGATGAAGTGCGTAACGACGTCACGGAATTAGCTCGGTCAGCACAGTCCGCCCAGGACCTCATGGCAAAGATGGTCAAGCTGCTGCACGAACGTGTGCTGAAGTACAACTGGGTGGGCTTTTATATGCTCGAACCCGGCGCGCAACCACCTGTCCTGGTCCTGGGGGCTTTCGAGGGCGCCATGACGCCGCATGTACGGATTCCGCTGAACCAGGGGATTTGCGGTGCCGCAGCGTCGAGCGGACAAACCGTCGTGGTCGACGATGTCAGCAAAGATCCGCGCTACCTCGCCTGCTCGCTGGAGACGAAATCCGAAATTGTTGTCCCGGTGTTTGCTCACGGCAAAGTGGTCGGCGAACTCGATATAGACAGCCACTTCCCTGCCGCATTCACGCAGGAGCATCAGGAACTGGTCCAGCATTGCGCCATGCTCATCGGGAAAAAGCTGGAAAAATCTCCCCAATGAGGGTTGAAAGAGGCAAGGTGCGCGCGCCGGAGATCGGCCGTGTCTGGCTGAACTCTCCGCCGCTCAGCTTCCGTCAATTGCGCGGCCGCGCCGTTCTGGTCGACTTCTGGGATTACACCTGCGTCAACTGCATCCGCACGCTGCCCTACGTACAGGCCTGGCACGAGGCGTATCACGACAAGGGACTGACTGTCATCGGCGTACACACGCCCGAGTTCACCTTCGCGCAGTATGAGTCGAACGTCGAGCGCGGCATCCGAGAATTTGCGCTGACTTATCCGATCGTGATCGACAGCAACCGCGAAATCTGGAAGGCGTTCGCCAACCGGTACTGGCCCACGAAATATCTGCTCGATAAGGATGGCTACCTGCGCTATGGACATTTCGGCGAAGGCGCGTATGCGGAGTGCGAGCAGGTTATCCAGGAGTTGCTGCGCGAAGTCGATCCCGGCGTGCTGCTGCCGGAAATCATGAATCCCGTGCGCGAAGAAGATCAAATGGGAGCCGTCTGCTACCGGGCGACCGGCGAACTCTATCTCGGGCATGGGCGCGGAAGAATCGGCAACGAAGGCGGCTTCAAAGAAGACGCGATCGGCGACTATGATTTCACTGGCATTCCTGAAGAAAATTTCGTTTACGCGAACGGGCGATGGGCGTCGACTGCGGAGTACTTTGAAGCAGTCGAAAGCGGCCCTCACACTTTGCAGTTGAAATACGAGGCCGCCGCCGTAAACTTGGTCATGGCGTGCCCTCGCTCTACGTCCACTGAAGTCGTGATCCTGCAAGACGGTAAGCCGCTCACACACGCTCAAGCCACCAGAGACACGCGGTTCCGCTCCGGCGCGAACGGCTCCGGCGAGGAAAGTTACGTAGTCGTCGATTCGGCGCGGATGTATTTCCTGGTCGACAATCACGAATTCGGCAAGCACCTGATCGAGCTGCAATGCTCGACGGGAGTGGCGGCGTTCGCCTTTACGTTTACCAGTTGTGTGGATCCGGTGGCCAGCGCACTGCGGGCGGCCACACCTCAATGATTATGAAACAAGAGTCATGAAATAGGAACCATGAAACGCGTTGTAGCGGGCCTGATTGTAGAAAACGGGAAGCTCCTGGTTTGCCAGCGGACACGGCACCAGACGATGCCGCTCAAATGGGAGTTTCCTGGCGGAAAGATTGAAGAGCGCGAGCAGCCGCGCGACGCCCTACGGCGCGAACTCGAGGAAGAACTGGGAATCGTTGCGACCATTGGCGACGAAGTAGCGCGCATTCAGCATGAATATCCGAATGGTGGAATGGTGGAGCTGCGCTTCTTTGTGGTACGCACATATCAGGGGGAGATCGAAAACCGCATCTTTAAAGACATTCAATGGTCCACGCCACAGGACCTACCGAAGTACGATTTCCTGGAGGCCGATTTGACCCTGGTTCGGGACTTGGCGGCAGGAAAACTACTATAACTTCAGACGCATTGCCCTGTAGCCGGCGCTCCAGGCCCGTCCCATGGGGCTTGATCCCTAGCCTGAGCTGCCAGCCATCGACGAGAACATGTACACAACCGACAACACGATCACAATGATCGTGGTGGACCACGCGACGACGTTGAAAAGGCGCGTATTAGTGTACTCGCCCATCAGTTCTTTCTTGTTGATCAGCAGTAACATGAAAATCAAGACAAACGGAAGCACAATGCCGTTCAACACCTGCGACCACAGGACAATCTGAATCAGCTTCGCCGCGGGAATCATCAGCACCAGGGCGCCGCCGGCGATGATCAACAGCGTGTAGAGCCAATAGAAGAACGGAGCCTCGCTGAACTTTAGTCCGACGCCGGATTCAAATCCGAGTCCCTCACACACGGTGTACGCGGTGGAAAGAGGAAGGATCGACGCGGCGAACAGCGAGGCGTTGAACAGGCCCACGGCGAAAAGAATGTAGGCGTAGTCTCCTGCGAGCGGCTTGAGCGCCTGGGCCGCGTCAGCAGCGAATTTGATGTCGCGAAACCCGTGGATGTAAAGCGTCGCAGCACAGGCCACGATGATGAACCAGGCCACGACATCGGTGAAGATGCATCCGGTTACCACGTCGAGCCGAGAGGCTTTGAATCCACGCTTCGTAACGCCTTTTTCGACGATCGAAGACTGCAGGTAAAACTGCATCCAGGGAGCAATCGTTGTGCCTACGACTCCAATCAGCATGAAGAGGTAGGCCTGATCGCGAAAGGCGCGCAAATCAGGTGGTTTGAAAGTGGCGATGGTCGCGTCTTTCCACAAAGGATGAGCGAGCACTCCGGCAAAGATGTATGTGATGTAGAAAAACGACGCGGCAAGGAAAACTTTTTCAACGCTCTTATATTGCCCATAGACGACTATCAACCACACAATGACCGCGCAAATGGGCACGGTTGCGTAGCGGGGGAGACCAAAAAGCTCAAGACTAGTGGCGATGCCTATGAATTCGGTCACCACGTTGCCGAAGTTAATGACCAGGATCCCGATCATCATCAGGAACGTAATACGGAAGCCGAACTCTTCACGGATCAGATCGCTGAGGCCTTTGCCTGTCACCGCGCCCATGCGGGCGCACATCTCTTGAATCACGATCAAGGCAATCGTGATCGGAATCATGGTCCACAGCAGAGTGTGTCCGAATTGCGCCCCGGCGGACGAGTAGGTCAGGATGCCGCCGGCATCATTGTCGACATTCGCGGTGATGAATCCCGGGCCGACGACTGCAAGAAACAGAAGAATCCGGGTCTTCCAGCTTCTCAGAAACTTCATGCGTACTTATTGCTGACATGAACGTGGTGCAAACTTGCCCGAATGGACGCCACAGGATAAATGCAGCACGTACGTCCGACCAAACAAAAAGTGCTTGCGGGGAAGATTCCGCGTCATCCAACCAATGCAAAGACTCGAACGTTGGTTTAGCGGAAGTACGATTGCACGCCAGCTGCGACGGAATGCCAAGCAGCTGTCTTTGCGATAGGCAAGCGAATCTGTTGGACAAAAATCAAAAAACCGCTTGCCCAAAGCGTCGCGCGATGGATTTTGCGGGTGGACCACAGATCGTAAGCAACGAGCAATAGAAGCAGGCTGTAGGAGGCGATGGCGGCGTGCGGCGCTTGGTGGAAGAGCCAACTGAACCGAAAGCGCGCGATCGCAGCAATCAATATTCCTACGGTTGCGATGTAGATGATCCGTTTGTGCGCCGAGGGATCGCGACGGGCCCGAAAGGCAAAGAATATCAGCGTCGCAAAGACCACCATATCGGTCATGGGGGTGATATAGAAGAAATAAGTGTCTACTCCTGGAGGCGCAGTCCCGCGAACCAGGCGGTCGGTAGCGGCTGTCCATCCCACAACGACCATTAGGCAAGCAAGCACAAAACCAAACAGTCCCAATTTTCTGTGAATGTCCACTTTTCCTGCTGATGCAAGGGAATTCTGCACAATCAGCAGCAGCATCCAGCACGAAAACAAGGCTCCATGGATGTGGATGATCCGGCTGGGGAGGGGAGCGTTGAAAACACCCGCCCAATAATACGTTGGCCCAAAACCGACCAAGACGCAGATCAGCATCAGCCAGGCGGTACAGGAGAAGAAGTAATGATCAAAGCGCCGGCCGGGCACTGCCGTAGTTCCCTTCGTGACTGCTGGCGATACAGCGACGGTAGTTGCCATAGCCCTCTCTTGATTGGGAGAAATTGAACTGCATCCGCGGCGCAGTGAACGGACTTACAACGCGTTCCAGGGAATAGAACGACGAATTCTAGCATTCTGATGGCGAATCAGAGCTTCGCTCGCAACATGCTGATCACATCGTCGGAGGTAATGATGCCCTTCAGTTTGTTGCGCTCATCGACGACGGGGAGAGTCATCAAGTTGTACTTGTCAAAAAGTTCAGCCACCTCGTTCTCCTCTGCGCCTTCCTGAGCGAAGACCAGGGGCTCTTGAATCAGAGAGAGCATGGGTGTGGTCGGCGCCGACAGCGCGACGCGAGCCAATGGAACTGCTCCGACGAGCGTTCCGTGCGAGTCGACCAGGTAAATGTTGCTGACGGCTTCTACCCCGCCTTCAAATTCGCGCATCGAATCGATGGCATTCTGTGCAGTGGCCACTACCGGAATCGCCAGGAACTCGGTGGTCATCCGGCCGGCCGCGGTCTCTTCCTTGTGCTCCAGCAGTTCTACGACATCCTGCTGGGCCTCAGGCTCCATCTGAACCAGGATTTGCTCGGTGCGCTCTTCGGGTAGATCGGCCAGCAGGTCGGCGGCGGCGTCGGGATTCATTTCCTCGACGATTTCGGCGGCGCGCTCGGAGTCGAGTGATTCCACGATCGCCTTCTGCACTTTGGGCTCAACTTCCTCAAGCGCTTCGGCGGCCGTCTCCTGATCGAGCGTCTGAAACACTGCCTGGCGCTCGTCAGGTGCAAGATCTTCGACGATGTCGGCGATATCTGCCGGATGAAGTTTCGCCAGACCGTCGTGAGAGATCTTGAGCTTTACGCGGCGGGCCGGGTCGGTTTCGATCACATCCACAAAATTCCACGGGATCGTGCGCGGGGGGATCCGGCCGAGCAAGACCTGCAGCGCAGCTCTGGGTGCAATGCCGCGCAATAGACGCCGCACAGCTCCGCGCGCTCCAACATCGACGGAATGCACCCGCAATACGGGATTTCCGGTGCTGCCGGGTTTCTGCACCTCGATCTGCAGGTCTACATCGTTGACCCGCACAACTTTTCGCCCATTGATGTCGATTACCTGCTGATCCAGCAGGTCGCGCTCAAGCAGAAAAAGCCCCTCAGTGCCGTTGGCTGGCGACCATTCCGCGGCTGCAGTCGTCGCCCGTACCCCGCCGTTGATAGTGGAAATTGCGGCGAACGGCAGCAGACGATTGCCTGATTTGGTCTTGACGATGAAGGAGACGATGCGCGAGCGGTCCTCTTGCGGGGCCAGTGTGACCTCGCGGATGCGCCCGCTTGCCGTGCCAGACGGGTCGTAGACCACGGTTCCTAACAATTCGCTCAGGGCAAGCGTCATCATCCCGTCTGAGCATAAACCAACTCTTTCAATAATCGGGAAAGGTTATTTTGAAAATTACCTTAGGAATGCAGGATGGAAACTTGCATCGCACGCTCTTGCAACTAACGAATGGGCAGCGGCGGCGTCCAACCATCGGCTGAGCTCCCACTCCTCCCGTGTCTCAAAGTGGGCTAATGGCCAAGCCGTTTCCGGCACCTTTCGTCCCCTATAATTGAGATGGCGTGCGCCTCATCTTCGACATTTTCGGCCAGACGCTGCGCACGCTGTGGGCGCACAAACTGCGTTCGTTCCTGACCATGTTCGGGATTGCCTGGGGCGTCGGCTCCCTGCTGTTACTTGTAGGTCTGGGTGAAGGTTTTCGCGCCGGGAACCGCCGGCAGTTTGATTCGATTGGCGAAAACGTGATGTTCATCTGGTCGGGCCGCGCCCCTGTCATGCAGGGGAGTTTTACGGCACTACGGCAGTACTACGTGACCTACCGCGACTACGAGGACATCGTGCGGGAGTGCCCCAGCGTGGCCGCCGCCGCACCCGCGATCTCGCGCGGCGATATCCGCGCGGTCAGTGACTTCTACCAAGCCAGCGGCTCCATCGTCGGCGTCCCCGCCAACTTTAACCAGATCCGCTACCTTCCCATCAACGAGGGGCGATGGATTAACGAGTTGGACGACCTGCAGAAGCGGGCGGTGATTGTAATCGGTGACGAAGTCCGCCGCACGCTGTTTCCCGGCCGGCCCGCGATCGGGGCCACGGTTCTGCTGAATGGAGTTCGCTTCACCGTAATTGGCACGCTGAAAAAAGTCGGGCATGGGGACAACATGAACCTCAACCTCCGCAGCTTTGTCCCCATTCACGCTATGCGCGATTATTTCCGGCCCCTGAATGCGGGCATCGCCACCGACGTAATTTCTTTCATCAATTACCAGCCGAAGTCACGGGCTCTGCACGAGCAGGCTCGTCAGGAGGTTCACAAGATCATTGCCCGTAACCACGGTTTCGACCCCAACAATCCGGACTCGTTCGATGAATGGGACACGATCAAGACAGTCGACCAGATCGGAAAAATTTTCGACGCCATGAACATGTTTTTGGGGAGCGTGGGGCTGGTCACGCTGGCCTTGGGCGCGATCGGCATTATCAACATCATGCTGGTTGCAGTGGCGGACCGCACCCGCGAAATTGGGCTGCGCAAGGCCGTGGGCGCTACCAATGCCAGCATCATGTTTCAGTTTTTTGTGGAGGGAGCATTCCTCACGCTGATGAGCGGCGGCATCGGAATTGCCGGGGCAGCGGGGCTCATGGCCCTGCTCTCGGGGGTTGACCTTGGCGGGGGATTCGATCCTCCCAAACTGGTTGCTTCTACCGCCGCGCTGGCCGTGATCTCGTTGGGCGTCGCGGGCATCGCCGCCGGCCTGTATCCGGCACGGCGTGCGGCCCTGCTAGAACCGGTGGACGCCCTGCGCAAGGAGTAGTCTGCGAGAGCAAGCATGAAACCGACCAACGAAATGCTCGGGCTTTCAGTTTCAGCGGATGATCTGGCCGGAGCCGCCGCTCGTCCAATCACGGCACAGTCAGCTCGACACCAACTCCGCACCTCGTTTCCTGTTTTCGCCATGTATCGCGACCTGCTTAAGCAAGCGTACTCCGCGATGCGTCACGACTTGAGGCGCACTGTACTGACCATGGCAGGCATGGCCTGGGGCATCGCCACCGTGGTGCTGCTTCTCTCCTATGGCAACGGGTTTGGCAAAGCCATCGAGACCATCTTTGAGAGCTTCGGCGCCACTTCCGTCGGCGTCTTTCCGGGCCGTACGTCGCAACAGGCCGGAGGCAATAAAGCTGGGGTGCAGGTACGTTTCACCAACGAGGACGTCGAGCTGCTGCGTAACAACATTCCGCTCTGCCGACACGTGGTCCGCATGTCGCAGAAGGACTCGACCGTTCAGAACAATAACCGCTCCTTCACGTTTCCCGTGATGGGCCTCGATCCCTCGATTCAGGCCATCTGGAACCTCGACATTGCCGAGGGGCGCTTCTTGGACGACTCCGACAATATGCAACACGGTCTTAATGCCGTTATCGCGTCGGAGGCGCGAGACAAACTGTTCTCCGGCATGCCCGCCGTGGGCGAGAGCATCCGGATCGACGGCGTTACGTTTGAAGTGATCGGGGTGGGAGCGCCCCGCATGCAGGAGGGGGATAACGACAACAACCGCGTCATCTACATCCCCTACAACTCCATGGACGTGGTGAAAGACAATCACTATCTCGATGGGATGTGGCTGGACTCGGCGGGCTTGGATCACGACAAAATGGAGAAGACGATCCGGGAGACGCTCGCCCTCGCGCACGGCTTTAAGCCGGATGACCCGCGCGCCGTTTTTGTTTTCGATGCCCAAAAACAACTTTCCCAGTTCGGCATTATTACGATGGCTCTGAAAGTTTTGCTCGCCTTCATTGGCACGGTGACGCTGGGCATCGGCGGCGTGGGACTGATGAACATCATGCTCGTGTCGGTCACCCAGCGGACGCGAGAGATCGGTGTGGAGAAGGCGCTGGGGGCGCGACGGCACGACATTCTGATTCAATTCCTTGCTGAGGCCATGGTGATCACTGCGGCTGGCGGGGTGCTGGGGATTCTGCTTTCCTATGCTGTCTCGATCGGCGCGGGGCGCATTACTTTCTACAGCGCCCTGGCGAAACACGCTGAGGCGGCGGACATTCGGCTGATCGTCTCGCCGATGATTCTGTTGGTGGCCACTTCAATTCTTGCTGTAGTCGGCGTCATCAGTGGTATGGTGCCGGCCATGCGCGCCGCCAATCTCGACCCTATCGAAGCGCTGCGCTACGAATAAGAGTCTGGCCACGGATCAGACCCGACTTTCATCGCGCGTCGAACCACCACTCTCCAATACGATGAAAGGGCCAAGCTGTATCCGTGGCCAAATTCGCTCACATAATCCGGGCCAAACCACCTCAACTACACACCGACATGCAGCGCTTCGAACAGTTTCTCGCAGAGTCTGGACTCGACGGTGAAGTGCTTAACAGCAATCGGTTCTGACAGGTAGGGTTTCAGGGTCTGTTCGATACGGGGGAAAATTTCCTTGGCGTATTTCTGGGCCTCGTATTTCTCAGTCCAGATCGTGATGGCAATCATTTTCTCGGTTGCGACCTCGGGTACGAGCGCGAGAACCTCGAGGAAACCGGATTGCTTCTTCAGCAGAGGAAGGATTTCCTGACGCATGATCTGGATCATTTCTTCCTTCTTTTCGACCCTGGGAGTCATTTCAAGAACACGAGCAAACATAGTCCACCTCTTTTTCTAGCAAAATCCGTTCGGAACGGCGCCCGACCGCTTTATCCGTTTCGGTCCGCTCCGCGTCATCTGGTCCCGCAGGAGTGAGGGTCAAGACTGAAGAACAAAAACCGCTAAAAGGCTACTGCTCCGTTTTCCGTTGTGCAGTGACGCGAGATACAGCGCAATGTGACGCAGCGCATGTGGCAGTCCGTTAGAATGAAAAACAACACCTGGAAGTGGTAGGCATGTCCGACGACATTCTCGATCTCGCGCCGCCTGCCGACCGGCGAGTCGCTTACGGCTCTGATCCGAACCAGTTCGTCGACTTGCGTTTGCCAAAGGTCTCGGGAAAGAGTCGAATCCCACTAGTCGTCAACATTCACGGCGGATACTGGCGTGCGAAATACGATCTGCTTCACGGCGGACATTTATGCGCAGCCTTGGCCGCGAAAGGTCTTGCATCTGCCAATCTGGAGTATCGCCGCGTGGGCAATGAAGGCGGAGCATGGCCGGGAACGTTCGCTGATATTCGTTCGGCATACAATTTCCTGCTGCAGAACGCCCAGCAATTTGGCTTCGACGGCAAGAGAGTTGTTGTGATGGGACACTCCGCCGGGGGCCAACTCGCCCTCTGCCTGGCTGCGCATGAGCCCGGTGTTCGGAGCGTCGTTTCTCTCGCCGGCGTTGTGGATCTGCAGCGCGCCTTCGAACTTCATCTCAGCAACGACGCCGTAGTGGAGTTTCTTCACGGCAAGCCCAGCGAGGTTCCGGACCATTACCGTGAAGCGGACCCGATGCAGCTTTCCATTCCGCAGGCGCGGCAGTGGCTGGCCCATGGAGCCCAGGATGATGTGGTACCGCCACAGTTCAGCAGCGACTACGTCGCCGCCAAAGAAAAGCGGACCGGGAAGGCGACGGAGGATGTGCACCTGCTCGCGATTCCCGGCGCGGGACACTTTGACGTGATTGATCCGCGCTCGGCAGCGTGGAAACAAATAGAAGAAGTAACTCTACGGCTGACGGCTTGAGCTTAAGAAGAAAATTCAATTTCGGGAAAAAGCGCAGCCAGCGCACTCCTTTTGATCCGATGCGATTGACAGTACTCCGTTTGCCTCCTACGATTCTCCGTTCCCTGCGCGCCCTCTTGAATATGTCCAAACACGATCGCGTTCTCCGACTCACGCTCCCACTCGCAACCTTCGTCTTTTTCCTTGCGGCCGCAACCCCAGTTCAGCACGTCGATCCCGATCGATATCTCGCCGATGTAAAGGCACTGGCCTCGCCTGAGATGGAAGGCCGTGGTGCGGGCACCAAGGGGCTGGAGCGGGCCGAACACCTCATCGAGAAACGCTACAAAGAACTTGGATTGCAGCCCGCGGGGAGCAAGGGATTCACCCAGGCGTTCACTGTAATCACGGGTGCAAAGCTGAAGTCGGACAATCGCTGTACGGTGCTCCAAGGGAGCGGGAGGGCCGACCTTTCATCGCAGGATTTCGTTCCTTTCAGCTTTTCGTCCTCCGGAAAGGTCGATGCAGCAGTCATCTTTGCGGGCTATGGCATCACTGCCGACGAATTTCACTATGACGACTATGCCGGCTTGGATGTGAACGACAAGATTGTAGTGGTCCTGCGATTCGAGCCTTCAGGGTTTGCGGCGAAGACCGGCAACCAAGGGCTGACGCAACATGCGCAACTGATCTCCAAGGCGATCAATGCGCGCAATCACGGGGCCAAGGCCGTGATCGTACTCAATGGAAAGCTCGGCGACGGCGAAGAGGACCTGCTGACACGATTCGGCAGTGTGAGCGGGCCGGAAAATGTAGGCATCGTATTCGCGCAGGTAAAGAATTCCATAGGCGAAGAGTGGTTTCAGTCAGCAGGAAAGTCCCTGAAGGATGTGCAGGAGCAAATTAACGCCAGCACCAAGCCGGCCTCGTTTGCCTTTCCGGATTCGCTGCACTTGTCGTTGTTTATCGATGTCGAGACGATGCGGTCGACGGTTCACAATGTGCTGGCCTGGCTGCCCGGTCAGAGCGATGAATACGTGATCGTGGGCGCGCACTACGATCACCTCGGCCGCGGAAACTTCGATTCTCTGGCTCCTTCGCAGATCGGACAGATTCATCCCGGCGCCGATGACAACGGCAGCGGAACTGCTGGCGTTCTCGAACTGGCTCGTCTCCTGGCGCCGCAGCGCGGACAACTCAAGCGCAGCATCCTATTCATGAATTTTGCCGGCGAGGAACTCGGCCTGCTGGGTTCGGCGGAGTGGGTGAAGCATCCTACTCGCCCGCTTGCCAAAGCGGTCGCCATGATCAACATGGACATGATCGGCCGGATCAAAGACGACAAGGTGTACATCGGCGGCGTGGGAACGGGGTCAACGTTGAAGGCCGTGCTGGAACAAGCACAAAAAGACCAGGCTCAAGACGGCGAACCCTTCAAGATCGAATATTCGGCGGGAGGATACTCCTCCAGCGACCACACCTCGTTCGTGACGAAGAAGATTCCGGTGCTGTTCTTTTTCTCCGGGCTGCACTCCGACTATCACAAGCCGTCAGACACTTGGGACAAGATCAACGCCCCATCGGCTGCGCATTTGCTCGACATGGTCGGCGATGTTGCGTTGCTGTTAGCCAATGCCGACACGCCGCCAGCATTTCAAGTTGTTGCCGAAGACAAGCCGCCGGCCGGCGGCGGTGGCGGAGGATACGGGCCGTACTTTGGATCGATCCCGGATTTTGGGCAAACAGAAAACGGGGTGAAATTCTCTGATGTGAAACCGAATTCACCTGCGGCCAAGGCCGGGTTGAAAGCGGGCGACGTGCTGATCCAATTCGGCGATAAGCCCATCAAGAACCTTTACGACTTCACCGACGCACTGCGACGCAGCAAGGTGGGAGACGTGGTTGAAGTCAAAGTGCTGCGCGACGGGCAGCCTGTGACGGCGAGCGTGAAGCTGGAGCAGAGGAAATAACTGGGCCCAACCCACCAGTCTGTCATTCCGAACCGGCGCGAAGCGGCGGTGAGGAACCTGCTTTGCTTGCGGCGCTCGAGCCATCAGCAAATCCGCGTTCATCGGCGTGAATCCGCGGCGAAGAAGTTCTTTCGCCCCATCCCTTATAATCGACGGTCGGTTTCACCGTTCATCCCGAGAGGATAACTTTGCCCTTCGACGATCTCCGCCAATGGATCGCCGCGCTTGACCAGGCGGGCGAAATCAAGCGCATCAAAACAGAAGCGGACCCCATTCTCGAGATTGCCGAGATTACCGATCGCGTCTCGAAGGGCGCAGACAGCAAAGGCGCGCGCGGCGGCCCGGCGCTGCTGTTTCAGAATGTCAAAGGCTATCCCGGCTCGCAGCTTCTCATCAATCAATTTGGCTCGGAAGGTCGCATGAAGCTGGCGCTCGGAGTCAGCTCATACGACGAGATCGCGGCGCGAATTCGAATGTTCATGGATGTAAAGTCTCCCCAGGGCTTCCTTGACAAATTAAAGATGCTGTCTCTCTTGACCGAGGCGGGTAAATTCTTTCCGAAGACTGTCGCCACTGGACCGTGCAAGGAAGTGGTCAAACGCGAGAATTTCTCTCTGCTCGACTTCCCTATTCTGCAATGCTGGCCGCAAGACGCTGGACGGTTCATCACGTTACCGTGCGTTACTACGCGCGACCCGCGATCCGGCAAGCGAAACGTCGGCATGTACCGCATGCAGGTCTATGACGAGCGCACAACCGGGATGCACTGGCAGCGCCAGAAAGTCGCCGCGGAGCACGCACGTGAACGCATGCGGGCTGCGGTGGATGGCAAGGCCGCAGCAGTTGACATCATGGCACGATCTTCCGGCGGTTCGGTTCTGGCCGACGGCGATCGGCCTTCCGGAAAGATGGAGGTTGCGGTCGCGATCGGCACCGACCCGGCTGTGACCTTTTCTGCGATCGTTCCCGCGCCGCCGGATATTGAGGAGCACCTGATTGCCGGATTCCTTCGCGGCGCACCGGTTGAACTGGTAAAGTGCGAGACCGTCGATCTTGAAGTCCCCGCTTCGAGCGAAATTGTGCTCGAAGGCCATGTGCATCTGGACGAACTGCGCTCCGAAGGCCCGTTCGGCGACCACACCGGGTTTTATTCCCTAGAAGATTTGTATCCTGCGTTTCATGTCAGCTGCGTCACGCACCGAAAAGATCCGATCTACGCGACGACCATCGTCGGCAAGCCTCCGCAGGAAGACGCATACATGGGCAAGGCGGTCGAACGTATCTTCCTGCCGATGATGAAGTTGACGATCCCGGAACTCGTCGATCTGAATCTGCCGGTCGAGGGCGTCTTCCACAACCTGATGATCGTCTCGATCAAGAAGTCCTATCCTGGGCAGGCGCGCAAGGTAATGAACGCAATCTGGTCGCTAGGCCAGGCCATGTTCACCAAATGCATTGTCGTGGTGGACGAGGATGTGGACGTGCAGGATCTCGCCGATGTGACGCTGAAAGTCTTCAACCACATCGATCCGGAGCGGGACATTCAATTCACACTCGGCCCGGTGGATTCTCTCGATCACGCCTCGCGCCTGCCGAACTACGGATCAAAGATGGGCATTGATGCCACGCGCAAATGGTCCAGCGAAGGTTTTAGCCGCCCATGGCCTAATGAGATTGTGATGGATTCGAAAACCAAAGACCTCGTCGATGCGAAGTGGAAGGCGCTGGCAATAGAACTAGGGATCTATTAAGCGTTTAGTTCTCCATCTTGATCTTCGCAAGCTTCCTAACTGCGTCGATGTCACCGGCATCGCGTACTTCCGCCCGCACCGCCGTACCCTCTGCATATCGTCGCGCTTCGTCGATGATCTTCAGAACATTTTGCGGAAGCTTGCTTTTCCGTGCGACCGCGACGGCTTTGTCTCCCAACGCAAAAGAGGCCATGAAGCAGTCCTTGCCAGGCGTGAGGTAGACGATATTGCGCTTCTTGGACTGCAGTCGAAGCGACCATCCAGCTTTGACCGAATGACTATTCCATTCCGCCGAATCGAGCCCCAGATCACGCTGCAGCACCGACACAAGTTCCTGCCAGAGGTTGTGCGCTCGCCCGAGAGCTGCCGCCAACTCGGACTCTGTTGGGCGCTCTTGATGACCGGCGAATGCATTCTTCAACATGACATTGACTCCGAAACCGCGAAACAAGTCTTAGCGCTACCACACAAAGAGCGTCGCGCGCCCCAGGCCGCAGCAACGCCGAAGGCCAACAGGAAAGTGCACCTACAGTGCGATTCGAGATTGTACGTCTGCTCCAGGCCTGGGCGCGGCGACTAATCCAACGAAGAACATGAAGATCGGGCTCACAGTAAGAATCTTCAATAGTACGGCCCGACTCCAGATCCGCGAGCAGAATTTCGCGGTGATCTACGCCTTCATCCTTGCACCGGTCTGACGCTGGATGCAGTAATCGCGCTCACATGTTGTTGCGCTGAATTATCCGCGCGGAGGTCGATTCTCGGAATTGCTGGGCTCGTAGCCGGAGCATCGAAGGACGGGCAGCCGAGGATACTTGGGAAAGGCCGGATTGGTCACAGAAAGCTGGCATAAGAAGAAGGTCGACTGCCGCGCGCTCACAATTTCCCGCATGTACTGGCATTCGGCGCACAAACCGATGCCCTTCAGCTTCTTTCCTAAGTCGGCCGCGCTCACCCTAACAGCATAGCGCGCCTTCTTCCCAGATGTGCACAGTGCAGCTTGTGAGCCCAACGGCACGCCGATGGAACGCTGAGGACGATCGATGACGCGACTCCACACCTGACTGAAACAATGATCCGCCCATCCTTGAACCTTGCCTATCCCGTCTGATATAAGGTCTGGCCACCGGGTGAGCTAGGGGCTAGTCCGCACCGTTGAGGAGGATCCCCGTGAGCACGCGCACCCGCTCTGTCTCCGCCCTTCGCTCGAACCTTCACTTTTGCTCGCTAGCTGCGAGTGCCTTCATCTGCTTCGTTGTCGTCTCGCAACCTGCGGCGGCGCAACAAACCCTGGGCGCAATCAACGGCAATGTCGTAGATAGCAGCGGCGCAGTCGTAACTGGAGCCACCGTCAAGGCTCGCGCCACTGCCACGAATCTCGAAGTGACGGCGGAGACCAAGAGTGACGGCTCGTATGACATCCCCGAACTGCCCATCGGCAACTATGAAGTGACCTTCACCAAGGAGGGCTTCCAGAGGCAGGTTTTCCCGGCAATTATTGTGCAGGGCAGTCGAACGACGACGGTCAACATTCGCTTGGTCCCGGGCACCGTATCGACCTCCGTCACAGTTGATGCGACTCCGCTGCTCAACCAGACCGACACAACGAACGGCTACACCCTCGGCACGCAGCAGATCGAGGCCGTCCCCCTTGGAACGGGTAGTTTCACGCAACTCACCACGCTTGCGCCTGGCGTGAGTGCGGATTTTCTTTCCGGCTCGGGTTCGAATGAAGGCCTTGGTAATCAGGGCATCGTGGCTAATGGCCAGCGCGACACCAGCAATCTATTTACATTTAATGGAGTCAACGCCAACAACCTGTTCAACGGCAATTCCACCAGCAATATCTCCGACAGCCGCTTCACGCTGAATACGGGCGAAATCTTCGGAGTCGGTGGACAGGTGCAGACCAACAGCAGCGTATTTGACGCGATCGGTCAAGCTTTGCCGACTCCACCCATTGAGACGATTCAGGAAGTCCACGTTGCCACTTCGATGTATGACGCGTCCATGGGCTCGGCCAGCGGCGCCCATGTCGAAACCACGACGAAGTCCGGTACCAACGATCTGCACGGACAGGTTTACGAGTACTTTCAGAACAACGCCTTCGACGCCGCTCCCACTTTTCTGGCGCCCAATCCGTTCTTCAACGGCGCGCCGCCACTTCACCGCAATGTATTTGGCGGAACTCTGGGCGGTCCCATCAAGAAAGACAAAATGTTTTTCTTCGGGTCCTATCAGGGTCAGCGCATTAGCGATGCCCTGAGCGGCGCGTTCAACGGGGTGCCGACACTTCCCGGCCTCACGGATTCAAATCGCACGGACACTAACGCGCTCGCAACTTTAGTCAGCAATGCCGACGGCTGTTCCGGATGTGTTACCGCTGCGGACCTGGACCCGGTCGCGGTATCCATCCTGCAAGCCAAGACGGCGAGCGGGCAATATATCATCCCGTCGGAAAATGCTCCGACCGAGAGTTCAATCCAGCCCTTCAATGCCTTCGTGAAGGGTTCCGCCAGTCAATTCAACGCCACGCAGGCCAATGGCAACATCGACTACAACTTTGGCCCGAAGGATCGTTTGGCCGGCAAGTACTACTATCAGCACGACCCCACGCAAATTCCTTTTGCGGTCAGCGGAGTGCTGGGCTTTCCGCAAACGATGCATGCAGGAAGCCAACTTTTCTCGCTCGATAACACGACCATCTTTACTCCCAACACCACCTGGGAGAACCGCTTGGGCTTTATTCGCGAGATCGCGAACGCCACGACCTCGCAGTCCATCACTCCCTCGGGCGTAGACCTGAATCTCCTCGGCAGTCCGTACTTTCCCGGAATCACTATCAATAGCGCGGATGATGGGGCACTCACCGGCACAGGAACCGTCCCCCACAACAGGGGCCACAAGATGACGATTGGACCAGCGACGAATTTCGCCAATGCCGGCATCTTCCAGAACGAGTATGAAGGCTCGTCGATCTATCACTGGGTCCATGCCAAGCATTCGCTCGCCTTTGGACTGACTTACGATTACATGCAGCTGAATGTTGCTAACCGCGAGAATCAGGTGGCGACTTTCACCTTCCGCAATTTCAGCGACTTCCTCACCGGGACCTTGGGCTCTGATCGCAGCAGCGGCCAGTTCCTGAACGGCGAGACGAACCGGCATTTCCGCTCGCATTCGGCGGGCCTGTTTGCCCAGGATGACTGGAAGCTGCGGCATGACCTGACGGTGAATCTCGGCGTTCGCTGGGATTGGGATGGTCCGCTGAATGAGACCAACGGCCTGCTCACGAACTTCTACCCGTCCGACTACAAATACGATCTGGCCAGCGATTCGTTTGGAACTCTCTCCAACGGCGAGCCTGGGATTGGACTGGTCGTAGCGGGCAACAACAAGGCGTTCGGATTTAAAGGGGTCAGCGATTCGACGCTGACCGGGCGGCAGTGGATGTTCGCTCCGCGCCTAGGCTTCGCCTGGAGCCCTTCGCGATTCAACAATCTCGTCGTCCGCGGCGGCTTCGGCATGTATGCGGATCGCGGAGAGTACTTCACCGAACTCTCCGCCAGCGCAGGCTTAGGAATCAGCGGCCCGTTCAGCGTGACGACGCAGCAACCGTTCACCGTCCCCGTGAACGCTTCGTGCAGCACCAGCACAGGCAAAGGATGCCTCACCGCCGGTCCATTCGGTACGACGCCGCTTGTGCCACCACCCTCGAATCTCAATCAGGTTGCGAGTCTGGTTTACAACCAGTCGGGACTAAGCGGCTGTCCGGAACCTGTGACCCCGACCTGTGTGCCTACCGGCTTCGCAAATTTCGACTTCCTGTTTGGCGGCTACGACCCGACAAACAAGCTGCCCTATTCGGAGAACTGGAGCCTTGACCTGCAATGGCAGCCGAAAAACGATCTGGTCCTGACCATGGCCTACATCGGAAATCACGGCGTCCACCAGCCTATTCCGATTCCTTTTAACGAACCCGCGGTGGCGACGCCAACTAGCCCCGTCAACGGGCAAATCTATACCTATGGAAACCAGGCTGCGGATTTCGCCACCGCAGGGTGTGATTTTGGGTGCCCGCTGCTGACCGAGCAGGTCCAGACGACGATCGGCGAGTTTTCCTTTTCCGACGGCAACACCGCGCTGCGCACGCCGTACATCGGGTTCAATCCAAATGCGGACTTCTGGAGAGCTGTAGGAATCTCGACCTACAACGCTTTACAACTACAGGTGACCAAAAGAATTTCGCACGGTCTGATGGTCAATGCTTCGTACACCTATTCGCACTCACTCGATGAGGGCAGCGGTTTGGGTGCGGGACTGTTCTTCAACGGAAACGATCCGTTAAACGCCCGCTCGTCCTATGCCTCCTCCGACTTTGACCGCACTCATGTGCTGAACATCAGTTACGTGTACATGATTCCCACCTTCAAACATGCTTCCAAGCTGATGGAGGCTTTTGCCAACGGGTGGGGCGTTCAGGGCGTGACTGTCGCACAGAGCGGAGAACCGTTCAGCATTATTGATTTCTCTGGAACCGCGGCCAGCATTTACTTCAGTGCTGATGACTTCATTACTAACCCGATTCTGCCGCTCGCTCCCGGCATCTCGCCCAAGCAGGCAACCGAAGGTGGGACGGTGCAATCGTTCACTAGCGGGCCCAACGCAGGAGTACGGGTGCCTTGCGTGAACCCGGACGATTTTTCTGTTCCATTGCTGAATCCGGGGCAAAAGGGAGTGCCGCCGTGCGGTCCGACGACGGTTGGAACCACCGTCTGCGACAACTATGAAACCGACTACGGAGCCAACGGCCGCAACCTGTTCCGAGCGCCGTTCCAGACGAGGTTCGATATCTCGCTCTTCAAGAACTTCAGGATCAATGAGCGTGTAGCCCTAAAGTTCCAAGCCGATGCGTTTAACGTTTTCAACCATCCGAGCTTCGACACTCCCAACACTGATTTCGAACTGAACCCCTGCTTCAACCCGCAGCCTTGCTTCATTACTCCCACTTCGAGCAATCCGATGCCAGTCATTACATCGGGCAATTCGAAGAACTTTGGCGTGATCGAACAGACCGTCGGCAGCAACCGATTTTTACAGTTGTCGATGCACCTGACTTTCTAGTGCAATCTGGCTGCTGTTCTCGGAACGGCGTGTCGGAAGGCACGACACGCCGGATCCTTCGACTGTGCCAGTCGAGCGATTCTCCAGCTTTCGGTATACTAGGGATGCATGCCGGTTCTGAAGAACATCGCTGCCATTGCCAAGGGAATGAGCATCACCTTCATGGAGATGTTTCAACCTACGACGGTCGAGAACTATCCGGATGGCAAGGGTCCGTTGCGCGGCGCGCGCATCGAAGCACGCTTTCGCGGGGCACACGTGCTGCAGCGCGATGAAAACGGGCTGGAGAAGTGCGTGGCCTGCTTCCTGTGTGCGGCGGCTTGCCCTTCGAACTGCATTTATATTGAGGCGGCCGAGAACACTGCCACCAACCGCGTGAGCGGCGCCGAACGCTACGCCAAGGTTTACAACATCGACTACAACCGGTGCATTTTTTGCGGCTACTGCGTGGAGGCCTGCCCTACTGACGCCATCACGCACGGCCATGGCTTTGAGCTGGCGACGTTCAATGCCAGCAATCTCGTGTATCGCAAGGAGCAAATGCTGGCCGCCCGGCCAGCACACATGGGAGCCAACGTGGTCTTCAACCAAGCCGATGTGAACGGCGGGGCGCCAGCGCAGATGGTGCCGGGGAGTTAAACTTCGATACGAGTTTTCGAGTTCAACCAAACGCCGGTCCATTTGAGACCGGCTTTTGTGTATGGAGAACCTTTTGGCCGCAGATTCACGCAGACAAACGCTGATAGCCAAAGGAATGCAAAGCTAGAAGCTAGGAGCTAGTAGCTAGAAGCTTTTTATGTCTGACTTTCTACAACTCGTGGGCGAGCGTGTCGTAGTTTACGACGGCGCGATGGGGACGAACATCCAGAAGCGCAACCCCACGCTCGATGATTTCTGGGGCAAAGAGAACTGCAGCGAAGTCTTAGTGCTGAGTCGTCCCGATATTATTCGCGACATTCATTCTGACTTTTTCCGGGTCGGTTGCGACGTCGTCGAGACGAATACATTCGGCGGAACGAGTATTGTGCTGGGCGAGTTTGATCTGGGCGACCGGGTACGTGAGATCAACCTGAAGGCCGCACAGCTTGCCAAAGATGTTGCCCGGCAGTTTTCGACGAAAGATCATCCAAGATTCGTGGCTGGCTCGCTCGGTCCGACGACAAAACTCCCTTCTCTCGGCCACATCAGCTTCGATGACATGGTTGCTGCATACGAGGAGCAGGCCACAGCGCTGATCGAAGGCGGAGTGGACGTGCTGCTCGTGGAGACTGCACAGGACCTGCTGCAGGCAAAGATTGCGGCCATCGGAGTACTCGAGGCGATGAAGAAATCCGGCAGGCGGCTGCCGGTAACCGTGCAGGTCACTTTACAGGAAACCGGAGTGATGCTGCTGGGGACTGAGATCGGCGCTGCCCTGACTGCGCTCGATCCTTTTGAGATCGACATTATTGGGCTGAACTGCGCGACCGGACCGAAGGAGATGAACGACGCCGTCCGTTATCTTGCGCTGAATTCGAGCAAGGAAGTTTCGGTTCTGCCGAATGCCGGGTTGCCGCAGAATGTCGGCGGGCACGCCGTGTACAAGCTTGCGCCTACCGAGTTGGCCGAATATCACAAGCATTTCGTACAGGACTACGGCGTGCGCATCGTCGGCGGATGTTGCGGCACGACGCCTGAGCATCTGAAAGCGGTGGTGGACGCGGTCTCCGGCGTCGAACCCGCCAAGCGCGAGGTAAAGCGCGTGGGAGCGGCATCCAGCGCTTACACCTCGGTTCCCCTCGATCTTGAACCCAAGCCCCTCATCGTTGCCGAGGAAATGAACACGACAACTCGCGTCGAACATTTCCGCAAGCTGGTGCAGAGCAAGAAATACGACGACATTCTGGCGCTGGCGAAGAAACTGGTGAACGAAGGTTCGCACATGCTCGACCTGTGCTGCGCCATCGTCGGTGAAGACGAGAAAGGTTACATCACTTCGATTCTCGAAAAGATCGCCACCCGAGTCCCCGCCCCGATTCTGGTCGATTCGACCGAGGCCGACGTTGTGGAGGAGGCGCTGAAGCGAATTCCTGGGCGAGCGATCATCAACTCCATCAATCTGGAAGATGGCGAAAAGAGAACGTCGAAAGTTCTGCCGATGGCAAAGCGCTATGGCGCGGCCGTGATCGCGCTGACGATCGATGAAGATGGCATGGCGCTGACCGCTGATAAGAAAGTTGCAATCGCTCATCGGATCTACGATCTGGCGACGAAAAAATATGGGCTGGATGGAACGGATCTGATTTTCGATGCGCTGACTTTGCCGATCTCCACCGGCCAGGAGGAGTACCGCACCGCCGGGATGGAGACGATCAGCGCGGTCGAGCGAATCAAGAAAGAACTGCCTTCGGTCAAGACTATTCTCGGCGTCAGCAATATTTCTTTTGGGCTGGATGCGTATCCGCGACGTGTTCTCAATTCGGTTTTCATGCATGAAGCGGTCGATCGTGGCCTCGACATGGCCATCGTCAACTACAGCAAAATCTATCCGCTATACAAGATTCCTCAGGAAGAAGTAGAACTGGCGCGTAAGCTGATCTTCCGCGACGAGTCGGCCGGAGATCCGCTGCAGGTTTACATGGCGCATTTTGCCGGGATGAAGGGCAAACCGGCGGCGTCGACGACTGCGCATGTCGATACGCTTTCCATCGAAGACAAGCTGAAGTTTGCCATCATCAACGGTGAAAAATCAGTTGGCGACGGAGCGCAAAAGAAATCGCTCGAGGATTTGCTCGATGATGCTCTGGCAAATTACTCGCCTCTGGAATTGATCAATACCGTTCTGCTCGACGGAATGAAGACCGTCGGCGACCTGTTTGGCGCGCGCAAGATGCAGCTGCCATCGGTGCTTGATTCTGCAGGCGTGATGAAAGCGGCGGTGGCCTATCTTGAGCCGAAGATGGAGAAGAAATCCGGATCGCAAAAAGGCACGATCGTCCTCGCGACAGTGAAGGGCGATGTACATGATATCGGCAAGAATCTGGTCGACATCATCCTGTCGAACAACGGATTCAAGGTTGTGAATCTCGGCATCAAGCAGCCCGGCGATTCGATTATTCGTGCGGCGCAGGAGCATCGCGCCGATGCGATTGGATTGAGCGGCCTGCTGGTCAAATCAACGCTCGAGATGAAGTACGTGATTCAAGATCTGGAGCGGCAGAAGCTTGAGTTCCCGGTGATCTGCGGCGGAGCGGCACTGACGCGCAAGTACGTTGAAGATGATTTGCGGCGCGAATATGGCAAGGGCGTTTTCTATGCCGATGATGCATTCGCGGGCCTTCACATCATGGAGGACCTGTCGACGGAAAATGGGGCACGCGACATCCGTCTGCGCGAGGGCCGCACGGTAAAGGAGTACGCGAAAGCGGCGGCTGTGGACGAAGAAACTGGCCCAGTTTTTGCCGAGCGCAGCCCGGTCGTTGGGGATGCGCCGAATATCCCTGCGCCGCCGTTCTGGGGCGTTCGCGTGCGCCGGGATTACGGTCTGCGCGAAGTGTTTCGATATATCAACGAGACTGCGTTGTTCAAAAATCAGTGGCAGTTAAAGACCGCATCGCAGGCGGACTACGTGCGGCTTGTCGAGGAAAAGTTCCGCCCGATTTTGGCGAAACTGGAGGACGAAGTCGTTGCCTCTGGATTGTTTGAGCCAAAAGTCGTGTATGGATACTTCCCTGCGCAGAGCGACGGGAATGACGTGATCGTGTATGAAGCCCCGAGTCCCGAGTCCCGAGTCGCGGGCGATGCTGGCAACGAGTTGTTGCGCTTCACATTTCCGCGCCAGAAGGAGGGACGGAGGCTGTCGATCGCAGACTTCCTTGCGCCGAAGTCCACCGGAAAGCTGGATGTGCTCGGACTGTCGCTGGTCACCATTGGACCGAGAGCATCGGTCGAGACACAGCGGCTCTTTGAAGGCGGCGAGTACACGAAATATCTGTATCTGCACGGGCTGAGCGTTGAGACCGCCGAGGCTCTAGCGGAACTTCACCACAAAAAGATGCGCGAAGAGTTGGGAATTGCCGGTCAAGATTCGCCAGAAATTCGCGATCTATTTCATCAGAAATATCGCGGGTCGCGATATTCGTTCGGTTATCCGGCATGCCCAAACCTGGAGGATCAGACGAAGTTATTTGCCCTGCTCAACCCGGAAGAAAATGTCGGCGTGCGGCTGACGTCTGGATTCTTGCTCGAGCCGGAGCAGTCAACCTCGGCTATTGTGGTGCATCATCCCGCGGCGAAGTATTTTGTAGTGTAATCCGCCAGAAAACCATTAACCATAAAAGGACACTAAGGTGCACGAAGGAAGCTTCGAAGTTCTTCCTTCATGTACCTGCGTCGCCTTTGTGGTTCTTCCTTTTTCGGCAACTGTCGACGGAGGGCCCCGCATCTTCTATGCATGATTCGGAAATTGAAATCCGGGGATTATCGGCTTTATTCGCGCACGAAGAACAAGGCCGGCAAACGAAAAAATCTCGGCACGTTCTCTTCGCTGGCGGCGGCCAAGAAGCATGAGAAGGCAGTGCAGTATTTTAAGCGTGCATAATTCTGCCCAGAATGCTTCCGCTTCGCCGTTTCGTTATCGGGCAGGGATCCTTCGACTGCGGATGATCGCCCTGCAGACAATCATTCCTCGCTGAGGATGACAGAACTCCGGCAGACTAGAATGTGGCCTGCAGGCGCATTGAGTAGCTTCGGGCTGGGGCGATCGCGTTGCCCGAGAACAGGCCTCCGAAATCGATCACGTTCAGTCGGTTGTTCAGGTTCTCACCGTCAACTTGCAGCTGCATCGCGACTTTGTCGTTCTTGTAGAGATCGGCGCCCAGCGAAGCATCCACCGCGAACGAAGGACTGACTCTTCCACGGTCAAAGTTCACGCGGTCCACGACTGCTTGACCGTACTCGGCCAATGCTTGCTGGTAGGTCCCGGTGAATTCGAAAGGCAACCCACTGCCGTATTCTGCAGAGCCGCCAATCCACAATCTTGAAAGCAACTGGTAGCGCAGCCGCGCTCGGAGGCTGTTTCGCTGGTCCTGCGAATCCGGGAAGTGGCCGGTGAGTTGGCTTGCAGCGTTGGTTGCGTCATCGCCGAGAAAGAGCCCTCCCGTCACCGGCAACCACGCATTCCCGACGATGTAGGAATAGCTCAGCGAACCCGCGAATCGCCCCCATTTCGGAATCTCCAGCTTCCCTTCCGCCCCGTAGATCACAGCTTTATTGAACGCGATGGGAAAGCTGACCGCCGTGCTGAGTATCTGATCGTCGTCGGCGTAGTTGTTCACATAACGGCGGAAATAATTCGCGTCGAAGCGCATTTTGCCGAAAAGACCCTTTGTGCCGCCGATCTCGAAATAGTTTCCGTGCGAGGGCTCGACCGGCAGGCGCAGCACGTTGTCGCTAAGTGAAACAACCTGCGGCGAACTTGATAGCAGGACGTTTTCCGACGACGGCGTCTGGAAGACCCGGTCGTACGAAGCGTGAAGAACGAGCCCTGCCGACTGGAAAAAACGAGCCACCGCAAGCCGCGGACTCACTGAATTCTGATTGACCAGGAGTTGATAGTGATCCCAGCGCAGCCCGGCACTGACCGTCCAATTACCCAGGCGAATTAAATCCTGAATGTAAGCCGACTGCTCAAGATCAGGCCGAGTGCCGCTAAAGGCGAACGTCGCGGGAGTATCAGGGTCGAACTGGCTTGGATCAGTGATGACGTCGTTGAAGTTTTCGTGCAGAAAAAGAACATCCGACTCCGCGCCCACCTTGATCTCATGCCTTCCATGATGGATGGAAATCGACCCGTTGAAATATCCCTCGCGAAAGCTGTTGTGCAGGAAGGCCATCACCGGGGTGGACTCGGTATTAGAAGTAAGATCGTTCGAGGTGTCGCGCACCATGCCGCGCAACGCACCCAGCATATTTGAGGAGAAAACGTGCTGGTAGGACACGATGCCCATGGTTTCGAAGTTGTCGCCGTCCTGGCGCTGGCCGGCTGACTCCTGTATCTGCTCATTCGGCACTTGGAAACGTGTCAGGGCGTGGCGGACAATCAACCCCAGTCGGTCCCGCTCGGTCAGGTCGCGCTCATAGTGCACCGAGAAATCGCCAGTCGTCCCGTTGTTCGTAAAATTCTGGGGCACGACGGGATTCAGGTAGTGGCTGGTCATGCTACCGGATGCGCTTGCGCCGAGAGTATTTCCTTTCCAGACGTCCTGTACCTGCGCGAATGCGCCGGCTGTGTCGTAGCTTCCGCCCGAAAGTATCGCCTGGCCATGCAATCCCTGCTGCGTGTCCTTCAGCGTGTTGACCTCGATCACGCCGCCCATCTTTCGCCCAAACTCTGCCGGAATTCCGGCCGTGTAGATATTGAGCGAGTCCACGTCGTCGGCTTCGATTTCCGGCCCGAAACTTGGGGAGCGATTGTCAGTCAACGGGATTCCGTCGACCACGAATTGCGTCTGGTATTCCGAGCCGCGCGGATGCAGCACCGCATTGCCTTCGTAAAGCCAGCCAGGCTCGGAGTTCACCAAATCCTGGAGGGACCGCCCGGGCAACGATGTGGTTCGCGTCTGAATGGTTTCGGTACCGATTTCATTCGATGAGTCAGCCCGGTGCGGATCGATTAGGGTGTCGGAGTCCTGAACGATGACGGACGTTGTGATCGAGGCCAGCGCGAGCCGGATGGAATATTCGATGGGAATGGCCGATCGGACTTCGACGCGCTGCGAAACTTCCGCAAAACCCCGCTGCTGGATTTCCACACGGTACACGCCGAACGGCAATCGCTTTGCCACCAGGAGTCCGGAATCATCGGTCGCCAGAGACGCGCGAAAATCGTGCGCCTCACTGACCAGCTCCACCGCGGCCTTTACGCCCAATCCCTGCGGATCGACGACTTTCAGGCGGAGCTCTCCCGCGTTGCTCTGCGCGATCAATGGGAGAGCAAACAGGAAGACTCCGAGGTAACCGTACCAGCGCATTTTCGCCACTTGGGGGGAGTTTTCATGATATCAGCCGGGGCGGAAACGATCCGGGTTACGAAGGGCATAGCCATACAAAACAAACTCCTTACCCTGAGTTTTTACAAATTTCAGACATAGCGATGACAAACGGTCCTCCTGAGTAGGGCAACTTTCTAAGCAGATCCAGCGAGTGGCTGATTCGTCTCCTGTGGCCATCGTTCGGATCGCGGGCTTCAGGCTCTCCGTCACCGGGAGGGCATGGGGAAAAACAGGCGCTCGCACCGCAGGGGGTGCGGGCGCCGTTTTATTTTTTCCTGCATTCGCCTGCACGAAGGTCCCTTCGCGATAACCGTTAGTACTCAGATCAACTGTTACAATTTCATCATCGGTCGCAAACTTGCATAAGGACTGGTTCGTCTGAAGGTGCGCGCCTTTTTGGGCGCAGACTTTCGGGAACGGAGGTGCAAACGCGGCGACCGTCCCAGCGCCATGAAATGTCCGTTTTGCGGATTTGCCAACGATAAGGTCGTCGACTCGCGCGAGAGCAAAGAGGCGGAATCGATCCGCCGCCGCCGCGAATGCCTGAAGTGCGGCAAGCGCTTCACTACGTATGAGCGCATCGACGAAATTCCTTATATGGTCGTCAAGAAAGACGGCCGACGTGAAAAATTCGACCGGCAGAAAGTTCTGAACGGATTGCTGCGCGCCTGCGAGAAGCGCCCGGTGCCCATCAGCAAATTGGAGCAGATCGTGAACGAAGCCGAGTCGTTTGTCATCGAGTCCGCCGAACGCGAGCGCAAGACGAGCGAATTGGGTGAGTTGATCATGAACCGTCTGCGCAAGTACGACAAAGTTGCCTACGTGCGATTCGCCTCGGTTTATCTGGATTTCAAGGACGTGAAAGAGTTCATGAATGAACTGAAGGACCTAGTGAAAGTAAAAGGAGCTTAGAAGCAGTGGCCAGGGGCCAGTGGTCTGTGGCCAGCGATTCCGTAGCGACGATAACAACTCCTGGTCACTGCCTTTCGAGGACGACGCAGAAATGAGTCACAAAGTAACTCTGATACCCGGAGATGGAATCGGCCCCGAGGTCACCAAGGCCACCGTGCGAATTCTGGAAGCGACCGGGGTGAAATTTGATTGGGAAACGTTCGCGGTCGGCGCCGAAGCCTACGAGAAGTACAAAGAGTACATTCCCAAGGAAGCTCTCGAATCGATCGAGCGAACGCGCGTCGCGCTAAAAGGACCGGTCACGACTCCGGTCGGCGGAGGCTTCTCGAGCATCAACGTCGCCTTGCGGAAGAAGTTTGATCTCTACGCTAATTTCCGGCCCATTCGCAACTTACCACACATTCCGACGCGGTATCCCGATGTCGACCTCATCATCGTTCGCGAGAACACCGAAAGCCTTTATTCCGGACTCGAGCATGAAGTCGTGCCGGGAGTGATCGAGAGCCTGAAGATCATTACCGAGAAAGCTTCGACCCGGATCGCGAAATTTGCCTTTGAATACGCGCGCAACAATCAGCGAAAGAAAGTTCATGCTATTCACAAAGCCAACATCATGAAATTGTCTGACGGCCTTTTTCTGCGCTGTGCACGCAACGTCGCGAAAGACTATCCCGAAGTCACCTACGCCGAGCACATTGTCGATAACACCTGCATGCAACTGGTGATGAATCCCTATCAGTACGACATCCTGGTGATGGAGAATCTTTACGGGGACATTATTTCCGACTTGTGCGCCGCGTTTGTGGGGGGACTAGGTTTTGTGCCCAGCGCCAATCTTGGAGACGAGTGCGCCATTTTCGAAGCCGTGCACGGTTCGGCGCCGGATATTGCGGGGAAGAACCTGGCGAACCCCACTGCGCTTCTGCGTTCCGCCCTGTTGATGGTGCGGCATCTGGGAGAGCACGATGCCTCGACTCAGATTCGCAATGCGCTGGAGCGCGTTTACCGGCACCGCGAGAAACTCACAAAAGACATCGGCGGACAGGCCGGCACTTCCGAATTTGCCGACGCCGTGATTGAAGAGATGGAAAAGGCACGTGCAGGCGCCTCCGCCTGATCGCGATTCTTTATGCAGCTTAGCTTGACCCGCTTCTTTCGGCTGATTTGTTTACTGATCGCTGCCTTTGCGCCGGCCGCTTTCGGTCAGACTTTCACGGTTACTCTGCTGGGCACGGGCACCCCACGTCCAACGATAAAGCGCTTTGGCCCAAGCATTCTGGTGCAGGCTGGCGGCGAGAATTTGCTTTTTGATTGCGGGCGCGGCGCCACGATTCGGCTCGCGCAGCTCAAGGTTGACCGCATCGATGGGCTCTTTCTCACTCATTTGCATTCCGATCACACCGTCGGCATACCCGATCTGTGGCTCACCGGATGGGTCATGGGGCGCAAAACTCCGCTTCGCATCTGGGGTCCGGAGGGAACGCGCAGCATGATGGAGCATCTCGAGCAGGCCTATGCATTCGACATCCACATGCGGCGCGATGTGGATGAAATGCGCCCCGCGGCCGGAATTGAAGTTCAAGCGCAGGACATTCAACCAGGCGTCGTCTACGAAAACGGCGGAGTCAAAGTGACTGCATTCCTCGTCGACCATGGACCGGTGAAACCTGCTTTCGGCTACCGGATCGACTTGCACGGACACTCGGTGACTCTCTCAGGAGACACGCGCTACTCCGAAAACCTGATCAAGTGCGCGCAAGGCACCGACGTCCTTATCCACGAAGTCATCGATCCCGAAGCCTACGCGGCTCTCGCTAATGGCTACACCCAGGAAGAGAAAGCGCGAGTGCTCGCGCATCACACGACGCCCGAAGAAGCCGGCCGTATCTTCACGAAAGTCGCCCCCAAGCTGGCCGTGTACTCGCATATCGTGCCGCCCGAGGTACCGACTTTGGTTCAGCAGACACGCAAGTCCTATTCCGGCCCGCTCGAAGTCGGGGAAGATTTGATGGCGATTGAGATCGGCGATCGAGTCACAGTAAGACGGCCCGGACCGTAGGTTCGCGTTCCATCGTTACAGCGTAACGATCAACGTTTCTTCAATGCTTCCAGCTCTTCGAGCGTGCGAGGCCAGTCGGAACCAAGAAGACGAGATAGACTTCGATCGGCCAGGACCTTGCCGCCTGTCTGGCAGCGCGCGCAGTAATTGGTTTCTTTGTCGGCATAGCGGATGCGAAGGACCTTTTCGCCGCATCGTGGGCACGGCATTCCGTACCGTCCATGCACTGCCATGTCTTTGCGGAAAGCCGTGACTTTTTCTGGAAAGCCTGCCTCGGCCTCCTTCCGCAGGCGATCGATCCACAAACGAAGAGTCTGCCGGGTCGCTCCAAACAGACGCTCCCACTCCTCTTTCTTGAGCTTCTGCGTATGTGCGACCGGAGAGAGCTGCGCCGCGTGCAGTATCTCGTCCGAGTAAGCATTGCCCACGCCGCTCAGGTACCTGGGGTCGGTAAGAGCTCGTTTCAGCGTATGGTTCTCTGAAGTCAACGTCGCTCGAAAGGTATCGAGATCAGCCGCGAACACATCGATCCCACCCGCGTCAAGCGATTGCAGGTTCTCCTCACCGCTGATCACGTGTAAAGAGGCCCTTTTCTTCGATCCAGCCTCAGTGAGAACCAGCGAGCCCTGAGGAAAGTCAAATGCCGCCAGATTCTGGCGTCCGGACAATTTCACGTTCTTAGGCCGCCAATGCAGCCGGCCGGCGATCATCAGGTGCAGTACGAGCCAGAGATCGCCCTCGAGGCCAATCGCGATACGCTTGCCCACACGGTGCAGATCTTCCACCACGAGCCCTTCGGCGCTGGCCAGCGGCGGATGCACGGTGCGCAACAGGAACGGGCTCGCCAACCGAATATGCTCGAGCGGTTGGCCGATAACGCGGGCCTCCAACGCACAAATATAGGCGGATATGTCGGGAAGTTCAGGCATTGATATCAGATTGCATGGTAGTCGGCGGTTTTTGCAAATCAGCTGCGAGCTACGAGCTGTGAGCTAAGGCGACGCGTCCTCGCGCAGCAACAAAGTGTTGCCGCCAGCGAGATCAGATCACCAATTGCAGAAGAAACTCCCAAGGGTCAATCTTCTCGTAGCTCGTGGCTCGTGGCTCGCAGCTTTTTTTACACAGTCCGCCATTGACTCCCCTGCCGCAATGGGAGTAAAGTGCCTTCCGTTCGTGGGTTGCAGCCAAAAAGTTCTGGGGGAAAATGTCGCGCACAGGTCGGCGTGTGGGGGTAGTTCTCTTTCAGCTCGGTGGACCCGACACGCTGGAAGCGATAGAACCTTTTCTTTATAACCTCTTTTGCGATCCCGATATCATCGACTTCCCTTTCGCCCGCATCGGCCGTAAACCTTTAGCCAAGCTGATTTCTTCCACGCGCGCCCGCAAAGTTCAGCATCACTACGCCAGCATCGGCGGAGGCTCGCCGATCCGCCGCCACACCGAGGCCCAGGCGCGCGCGCTAGAGGCCGAACTTCGCGCAGAGGGCATCGACGCCCGCTGCTTCGTCGCCATGCGCTACTGGCATCCCTTCACAAGCGAGGCCATTGAGCAGATCCGCGCTGCGGAATGCGATGAAGTCGTGCTACTGCCGCTCTATCCGCAGTATTCCTCCACCACGACGGGGTCCAGCCTGAACGAGTGGCGGCGCCTGTTCTGCGACGACTTGCCGGTGCATACGATTAAGACCTTCTACCAGCAGCGGGCGTATCTGGACTCGGTAGTAGATAAAATCAACGAGGCCCTTTCGCGCTTTCCGATCGAGTCGCGGCCAGAGATTGTATTTAGCGCCCACAGCGTTCCGATGGCCGTCATCGAAAAGGGCGACCCCTATCAGCGCCAGATCGAAGATACAGTTCGACTGCTGATGGAACGTGGTGGCTGGAGCAATCCTCACCGGCTTTGTTATCAAAGCAAGGTCGGCGCCAGCCGCTGGCTGCAGCCGTCGCTGCACCAGACTCTGCGGCATCTATCAGCGGAGAGAGTACGCGAGGTCTGCATCGTCCCGGTAGCCTTTGTTTCCGATCACGTTGAAACTCTCGGCGAAATCGATCACGAGGCGCGCCACGAAGCGCGAGATCTCGGCATCACGCAGTTCGAAATGAGTGCCGGACTGAACGATTCACCGGCCTTCATCGGCGCCCTGAGTCAACTCGTGCACGAAGCATTAAGCAGCTCCGATCGTTCTTATATTCCGGTTCGCAGCCTGGGGAGGCAGTTGGCGGAGTCGCAACTCGCGACCGCCGGGGATTAACGACGTAACGCATAATTTTCATCGAGTACAGGAGGGAGATCCATGACGGAGCCGGAAGCCGGCAAAGTCAATCCGAGTCCCGAAGCACCGAAACTCGCGGCCAAGCCCGCGGCGGACCCCACCAAGTATGTGGGCACTCCAGCGGTGGGAACTTCGAAAGCGGCCGCCGCAGCCGGAGTCGGTGGCACCGCTCCTTCCACTGAGATCGACGCGCACCGCCGCCGCTTTGTCTGGACCATGGTCACCGGCTTCTTGATGGCATGGTTCCTGGCGTTCTTCCGCTTCTTCCTGCCCCGCACTCTCTTCGAACCCAACACCGTTTTCAAAATCGGCTACCCGTCGGAATTTGCACTTGGCGTGGACACCAAGTTCCAGCAGAAATACCGCATCTGGGTCGACCGCACGCCCGACCGCCTGTTCGTGATTTACGCGCGCTGCACGCACCTCGGCTGCACGCCCGACTGGAAGCCCAGCGAAAACAAATTCAAGTGCCCCTGCCACGGCAGCGGATACGACAGCGAAGGAATCAACTTCGAAGGCCCGGCGCCGCGCCCAATGGATCGCGCGCATCTGGAACTCGCGCCTGATGGTCAGATTCTGGTCGATACGTCAAAGCTGTATTCGTGGCCGAAAGGTCAACCCAGCAAGTTCAACGATCCCGGAGCGTTTTTGACGGGAGTGTAAGGAATTGTGCGATTTTGCGATCGGGCCAACGCGCCATTGATGAATCAACAATCACTCGATGGCTCAATCGCTCGATGACTCAATAATCATATGGCTGACGAAAATAACGGCAAAAACGGAAAAGTAGGCCTGGTCGATCGAGTCAAAGAGGACATCCAGTCGCTCAAGACCGACATCCCTGCGAAGGTCAAGGAACAGGTCGAGGGGCTGAAAGATCCGACCAAGACGCAGGTCTACACCTCGATCTTCCGCCACAAGCACGACGACACGCCGCGAAACCGCGCGCTGGGCGTGCTTTCCAACGTCTTCCTGCACCTGCATCCGGCCAAGATCAATCGCGACGCCGTGCGTTACAGCTACACCTGGGGCATGGGCGGAATCACGTTTTACCTCTTCATCATCCTCACCTACACCGGCGTGCTGCTGATGTTCTATTACCACCCCAGCAAGGTGCAGGCGTTCCGCGACGTGCTTTATCTCGAGCACGACGTGCCGTTCGGAAAAATTCTGCGCAACATGCATCGATGGGCCGCTCACTTGATGGTGATCGGTGTCTGGCTGCACATGTTCCGCGTGTTTCTCACTGGTTCATATAAAAAGCCGCGAGAATTTAACTGGAACATCGGCGTGCTGCTGCTTGTGTTCACGCTCCTGCTTTCGTTCACGGGATACTTGCTGCCCGACGATCAACTCGGATTCTGGGCCGTCACGGTCGGCACGAACATGGCCCGCGCGACGCCGCTGCTAGGGCATGAAGGGCCGTTTGGCTCGATGCTCGGTATGACTCCATATAACGACGTGCGCTTCGGCCTGCTAGGCGGCTCGATCGTCGATGCAAACGCGTTGTTGCGCTCGTACATCTGGCATTGCATAGGCATTCCGATCGTGGCGTCGGTGCTGATGATCGTGCACTTCTGGCGAGTAAGAAAAGACGGCGGAATTTCCGGGCCAGCGCCGGTCATGCTGACCGAAGAAGCAGATAAGCCGCGAAGAGGACCAAAAGCAGCGGGAGAGTAAAACTGATGATGTGGCGCGGGCGAGAGCGCCCGCGCCACACGGTGAAATTTATGGATTGGCGACAACTCTGGGAAATCTGCTCCGCGCCTGACAACGTCCCCATCGTGGGATTGATCCCGCTGCTTGCCTTTTACATTTATCTCGCGGTCAAGCAGGCACGGGCCAACGATGTTCTCATCGAGCAGCTCGAGGGCGACGCCGCGCTGGCCAAAACGCATCATCGCAAGACCTGGCCCTTCAAGCCCGGCTGGCAAAAAGAAGTTCACGTCTGGCCCTTCCTGCTGCGCATCGAATTTCTCGGCGCGATCATCGTCACCATCATCCTGATGATCTGGTCGATCACGCTCAACGCGCCGCTTGAAGAACCCGCCAATCCCAACCTCACCATGAATCCTGCGAAGGCGCCGTGGTACTTCCTCGGCCTGCAGGAGATGCTCGTCTATTTCGATCCGTGGATCGCCGGCGTAGTCATGCCGACCATGATCATCATCGGCCTGATGGTGATTCCCTACATCGATACCAATCCGCTCGGCAGCGGATATTACACCTGGAAGCAGCGTAAATTTTCGATCGGGACATTTTTATTCGGCTTCATCATTCTCTGGGTCGCGATGATCATCATCGGCACGTTCATCCGCGGTCCAGGCTGGCAGTGGTTCTGGCCGGGCCAAACGTGGGATCACAACCGATTGATTTACGAAGTGAACCGCGACTTGCCCGATATTTTCGGCATCACGTCCAACTTCGGCAAAGGACTATTCGGCGCAATTATCGTTGGCGGATTCTACGTGCTCGGCGGCGGCGCAGTGTACTCGCTCTTCCGCCGCAAAATGCCGAAAGACTATCAGCGCATGAGCATCCTGCAGTTTTCGCTCATGGCATTTCTGTGGCTGACCATGGTCGCGCTCCCGCTGAAGATGGCCCTGCGCCTGTTGTGGCATATCAAGTACGTGTGGATTACGCCGTGGTTTAACGTCTAAACGAAGGAAGAAGTCTGAAGTCAGAATGCAGAAGTAGAACAGCTTTAATTCTTCATTCTGCCTTCTACCTTCTGCATTCAAATATCTGTTTCGCCTGAAAGGGAGATTCTGGTGCCCGATAAACCCATCCCCGAGCAGGATCCAATTACGAGCAAGTCGTACGCGCTCTACTACCTGATCGCGACAGTGATCCTCGTCGCCACGCTGTTCTGGGCCCTATGGGATGAGGCCTGGGGCCAGCGCCCTTGGAAGGCGTTCCAGGAGCAATGGAAGGATCGCTACTCTGCATTCCTGAACACGGCGCGCTCCAAGTCGCAGGCATCCGAAAAAGACGTTGAGAAAGATTCGAAGTATGCTGAACTCTCTGCCGATGTAAAGAAAGCGACCGACGACTCCACCGCTGCCGCCAAAGCCGCACGCGAAAAACTCGACGACGCCAGCGCTCGCCTGCTCGCAGTTCAATCCGTATTCACCGACCGCCGCGCGTACGTAAATGCGCTGACCTACGAAGAAGAAACCTCGACCAGCGACTCAGCGAAGAAGAGCAAGCAGGAGGAAATCAAGGAGTACAAAGATAAAAAAGCCACCGTCGAATTTCCTGACGGAAGCAAGAAGCAATTTACCTTCGAAGAGCTGGAAAAGACGTACAACGAAATCCGCGACGAGCGCACCAAGTTAAGCCTCGACCTCGGCGACGTTCTGAAACCGGTCACGGCGGCGCACGCCAAACTCGATGAATACGTCACCGACCATATGGTCGATCTGACTCCGGCGCAGATCGACGGACTCAAGAAGAAAACTTCCGACTGGGATCCCACGATCGTTCAGATCAACGTCGCCGAAGCCAACATCGTCGATCGCTGCGAGTCCTGCCACATGGGCACGCGCGAGCCGCTGAAGATCACCGAAGCGGCCATGACCGAGAAGGGCGCCAAGAAGCCAGACGAATACGCAGCCGCCTTCGTCAGCCACCCCGAACCCGAGATTCTCCGCATTCACGACGCCGACAAATTCGGCTGCTCGCCCTGTCACCAGGGCAACGGACGCGCCACCACCAGCGTCGAAAAAGCCCACGGCAACTATGAGCACTGGCTCTGGCCGCTCTATCCCAAAGAAAATTCGCAGGCCGGATGCCAGACCTGCCACGCCGCCGACATGGTGCTCTCGTCAGGCGATGTGCAATGGCACACCATAAACGACGGCAAAGATCTCTTCCGCCAGCGCGGATGCATGGGCTGCCATCGCTACGAAGGCTACGACAAAGAGCCCGAGGATCTTAATAGCGTCGGCCAGCAGATCAAGCAGATCGAGGGCCAGAAGAAAGACAACATCAAGCAAGCGGCTTACCTGATGAAGCAAGCCGACGCCGCGGAGTCGAACGAAGAAGCCAATCAGCTGAACGACAAGGCGATTGCGCTGAAAGTCGCCAACAGCAAATTCGATGGACGCCTGCAACAGCTCGACTTTCAGTCGCACAGCCTGATGCAGGACCAGAAAAAAGTCGGCCCGAACTTGAAAGACGTTCGCCTCAAGTTGAATAAAAATTGGATTCCCGTCTGGCTGAAAAAACCCTCCGACTTCCGGCCCACGACGAAGATGCCGAACTTCCGCCTCACGGACCACCAGATTCAGGCGATCTCGGCGTACATCTGGCAGTCGGGATTCAACGACACGTTGCCGAAACACAAACCCGGTAACGCGGCGCACGGTAAAGAACTCTTCGAATCCCGCGGCTGCCTAGCCTGCCACTCCATCGGCGAAGGCAATCAGATGATGGGCGGCGTATTTTCAGCGAATCTGACGCGCGTCGGCGAAAAAGCCAACTACGATTACCTCGTCCGCTGGATTCACAACGCGCGCGAGCGCACGCGGCCATACTGCCCGTACGAGAAAAAAGACATCGGCCCCGAGGATTACGCGAAGAAGGGACTTCCCTACCAGTTCGATCTCGAGCACAGCCGCTGCCCCAACGACGGCCACGAACTGCAAGTGCAGAACATGACCGTGATGCCCAGCCTGCGTCTCGCGCCCGAAGACGCCGAAGACATCGCAACGTATCTGATGACGCAAAAGAAGCAGGAGCCATCTTCCTACGCCGACGCGTCATTCATGGATGATCCAGCTCTGAAAGAAGAAGGCAAGAAGTGGGTGCGCCACTACGGCTGCGCCGGATGCCACGAAATCGCTGGCTTCGAAGATGAAGGCCGCATCGGCACCGAGTTGACCTACGAAGGCTCGAAGCCGATCGAGCGTCTCGACTTTGCCCTGTTCACCGAAGCTTCACAGCGCGGCGGAAAAGACTCCGAGCCAATCAAAGACAAAGACGATCTCGCCCGCTTGCCCGATGGTCCCGCGACTACGCCCTGGTACGACCACAAAGGATTCTTCGAGCACAAGCTCGCCGAGCCCAATGTTTACGATCAGGGCATGGTGAAGAGCGAAACCGAAGCTCTGCGCATGCCCAACCTGCACCTCACCAAAGACCAGGTGCTCGATCTCACCACGTTCCTCATGGGCAGCCAGGAAACTTCCCTGCCCGCCAGCTATCAGTACAAGCCCGGTGACGCCCGCCACGACATTCAGGAAGGCTGGTGGGTCGTCAAGAAATACAACTGCATGGGATGCCACCAGTTCATCCCCGGCCAGCGCACGATTCTGATGGGCATGAAGCAGTATCAAGACGTGCAAGAGCAACTGCCGCCCAAGCTGCTGACCGAAGGCGCGCGCGTCGATCCCGAGTGGCTGCGCAAATTCCTGTCGAATCCATCGCTCAGCACCACCGACACGAACCGCAATGGCGTGCGGCCCTATCTGAAAGTCCGCATGCCCACGTTCTCGTTCTCTGACAACGAACTGAGAAAACTCGTCCGCTTCTTCCAGGCCTTGTCCCAGCAGCCCATGCCGTACATTCCGGAGCAGGTTCCAGTGCTCACGTCGAAAGAAACCGACATGGCACGCAGCCTGTTCTCGAGCACTGCCGCGCCTTGCCTGAAGTGCCACGCCACCGGCGATCCCACGCACGACAAGATCGCCACCGCTCCGAACTTCCTTCTGGCAAAAGAACGCCTGAAGCCGGATTGGGTCGAGCGCTGGATCACCGATCCGCAGGCCGTAAGCCCGGGAACATCGATGCCATCAGGCCTATTCCGCGAGCAGAACAATCAATGGGTCTTCGCCGGGCCGACGCCGCCCACGTTCAACGGCTTCACCGGCGACCATCGCAAGCTGCTCACCGACTACATCTTTCAGCTAACTCCGGAAGAGCAGCGCAGAGTTGCCTCGGCCATGCCACACGCCAAGGCTGCCCTACAAGTGCCAACCAGTCGTAAACAGGTGGCCGGGGAATCGCATCGTACATTGGCGGGCGCAGCGGCAGGCGGTTCGCGGTAGAATTTCGACGAACGGAAATATGGGTTTCTCGAGTCGCCGTCGCAAATGCACCGGCCTGCTCGAAAAATGATTTTCCCGAACTTAACGAAAGGCGACATTCATGAATAAGAAGAGTTGTATCCTCATCGTCAGCATGTGTGCGTTGCTCGTGCTTGCCGCGTGCAGCAAAAAAGAAGAGGCCCCTGCCTCCAACGCCGCGGAGCAGCAGGCAGCGCCCGCAGCCGCCGCTACTCCCATCGATCCCGCGACGGTTGCGACCGTCAACGGCACCGTGAAGTTTGACGGCACGGCGCCGAAAGCCTCAAAAATCGACATGAGCCAGGACCCCGGCTGCAAAGGCACCAACGAAGCCGAAAACGTCGTAGTCAACGGCGGCGATCTGGCCAACGTATTCGTCTACGTAAAAGACGGCCTGGGCAGCCGCACCTTCGATCCTCCGAAAGATCCAGTCGTGCTCGACCAGCAGGGCTGCAAATATCATCCACACGTGCTCGGCGTGATGGCCGGACAAACCGTGCAAATTAAGAATGACGATCCCACCACCCACAACATCCACCCCACGCCGAAAGACAACCGCGAGTGGAACGAGTCGCAGCCGCCGTCTTCCCCCGCGATCGAAAAGAACTTCGCCCGCGAAGAAATCATGCTGCCCGTCAAGTGCAACCAGCACCCGTGGATGAAGATGTACATCAACGTGGTCAAGAGCCCGTTCTTCGCCGTCACCGACAAAGACGGAAAGTATGAAATCAAGGGCCTGCCGCCGGGAGATTACACCCTGGCGTTCGTGCAGGAGAAACTCGGCGAGCAGACGCAGAAAGTCACGGTCGCCGCGAAAGAAACGAAGACCGTCGACCAGAGCTTCAAACCCGCAGCCGACTAGAATCGGATCAGGAACCAGTACCAATCGGGTGCCCCACCCTTGTCGCGATTTGTGCGACAGGGTGGGGACTTTGATCTCCGCGATGCCACGGCCAACACCCTCTCGCGTCGACGCAAACCTCTGATAAAATATCGAGTCCAACGAACGGCAATCGTTCCGTACCGTCATGGCCGAGAATCTTAAATCCCTCGAAATCCCCTTCAATCGAGGCCTTCACCGCTTCGCCCTTATCCTCGCCTGTTGGGTCTTCCTGCTGATCATCGCCGGAGCTCTCGTCACCAGCAACGACGCAGGCCTCTCCGTTCCCGACTGGCCCACGTCTTTCGGTTCCTGGTACAAGATTCCAAGACTGGTGGGCGGCGTAAAGTTCGAACACACGCATCGCATGATCGCCCAAGTCGCCGGGCTGCTGACCATCATCCTCGCAATCTGGACCTGGCGAGTCGAAAAGCGCCGATGGATGCGGATTCTGGGCTGGTCCGCAATCGGAATCGTGGTCGCGCAAGGCATTCTCGGCGGCATCACAGTTCTTTTTTATCTTCCGCCGCCCGTCTCTTCCGCACACGCAGCACTGGCACAGACTTTTTTCTGCATCGCTGTCGCTATGGCGCTGTTCACAGGGCGTACATGGGTGCAAGAACAACCGCGCGTCGAATTCGACCAGCGCAAGCCCGCCCTGTTCACTCTGACTCTCGTTTCCATCTTCGTGCTCTACGTGCAGCTCATTCTCGGCGCCATGTTCCGCCATCATGGCCTCAGCTGGTGGCCGCACGTTGCCAATGCGGTGATCGTATCGATCATCCTGCCATGGACCGCGATCCGCGCCTTGACTGTCTATTCGCGGATCGAAGCCGTGCGCCGTCCGGCAATCATCATGCTCTCGCTCGTGATCACGCAACTCTGCCTTGGATTCGCTGCATTCTTGACGCGCGTGGCCTGGGGGCGCGACGCCGCCCAGCCCGAGCTTCCCATGGTCATCTCCACGGTCGCCCACGTTGCTGTAGGTGCGCTTCTGTTGGCGACCACGGTGATCCTCGCCATTCGAGTCTGGCGCTACGCTCCCGTTGCCTTCGAAGAACGTCTACCGCAGCCGCACAGTGATCCGTCGGCCGCCTGAAACCGGCGAAGGTTCGAGAGGCGGCCAGTTCCATCGCGAGAGTATTTGCCTTAGCACTCCCATTCGTGCGTCTCAAGTGCGGTCGGATGTCGTAAACTCATAGTAGTTCCCTGGGGATGGTTTTGGGTTCGAAAGTCGCCGCTCTCGCTGACGATAGCCTGGACGCCGAACGCGCTTCGGCAGCGCCAGTCATTTCCGTCCAGCAACTGGTTCATCGCTACGAAAACCGCGTCGCCCTCAATGGCGTCTCATTTGACGTTCGTCCGGCCGAGTTATTCGGCCTTCTCGGGCCAAACGGCAGCGGCAAAACCACCTTGTTTCGCATTCTTTCGACGCTGATGCTTCCCTCCTCCGGCCGCGCCGTCGTGATGGGCTGCGATGCCGCAACTGAGGCCTCTGATCTGCGCCGGCAGATCGGAGTCGTCTTTCAGGCGCAAAGCGTCGACCCCAAGCTCACCGCCTACGAGAATCTCTGGCATCAGGGTCATCTCTACGGTTTGCGCGGTTCCGCGCTCAAGCGCCGCATTGGAGAAATTCTGACGCGTGTGGGGCTGGCCGATCGGGCCAAGGAGCGCGTCGAGACTTTCTCCGGCGGCATGCAGCGCCGCATCGAACTGGCCAAGGGATTGCTGCATCACCCCGGCGTCTTGCTGCTCGACGAGCCCACCACCGGCCTCGATCCCGGCGCACGGCGCGACCTCTGGCAATATCTGCAGATTCTGCGCGACGAAGAGCAGGTCTCGGTGCTCGTCACCACCCACCTTATGGAAGAAGCCGAGCGCTGCGACCGCCTCGCCATCATGAACGAAGGCAATCTGGTAGCGCTGGGCACGCCGGAAGAACTGAAGAGCGAAATCGGCGGAGACGTTCTACTGCTCGACGCAGCGCACGACGCCGAGGGTCTCGCAGAACAGATTCAGCAGAAGTTTCGCGTACAGGCGACCGCAATGGGCGATCAGGTGCGCATCGAAAAAAACGAGGGCCACCGCTTCGTCCCCGATCTGGTCGAGGCCTTCCCCGGAGAAATTCAGGCCATCTCAGTAAGCAAGCCTGCGCTGGAAGATGTCTTCATCCATCGCACGGGGCACAAGTTTTGGAGTGAAAGCAGCGAAGAAAAGTGACGAGTTTGCTTTGCTGCACGAACATTCGGATCGGCGTCATCCTGAGCGTAGGCGTTCTTCAGCCGTAGCGAAGGATCTCCCGCGAAGTAATGCATGGTTAGAACTGAATCACCCAAGGAGGCAGATTGCGTTCCATGATTTTAGTTCTCTCTCTCGTGCTTGGTTTACTCCCGCTAGCCGGCGTCGCCTGGATTTTCGTCAGCGGCATGATCACGATCTCTCCGTTCTCAGCGACGGTCGACGGCCTGTTCATGACGCTCATTCTGCTCACGCTCTCCGCCTGCTTCATGCTCAACGCATTCTGGGAAGCGCGAGACAAGGGCCTCCTCGGCAAAAAAACGCAGGGCAAGACAGCACCCGCCGTTCCCGCAAAGCCGGCAGCGAAGGCATAACCAATGGCGACTCAGGTTGCAACCTTGCCGCGCGCTGCCGCGCCATCTTCAGCGGGCGTAGTGCTTCCGGCGTTCACGCTGTGGTGGCGCGAGATCGTCCGCTTCTATCGCCAGACCACGCGCGTCATCGGCGTGCTCGCTTCGCCGCTCGTCTTCTGGCTGGTGATCGGCTCCGGCTTCGGCAACTCGTTCCACTCCGGCAATGGCTCCGGCCCGCAGCCTTATCTCAACTATTTCTATCCCGGCACGCTGGTGATGATCGTCCTCTTCACCTCGATCTTCGCCATGATGTCGGTGATCGACGATCGCAAAGAAGGTTTCCTGCTCTCCGTGCTCGTCGCACCGGTCCCGCGCACGTCGATCGTTCTCGGCAAAGTGCTCGGCGGCACGACTCTCTCAGCCATTCAGGGATTGATCTTTCTGATCTTCGCCCCATTCGCCGGCGTGCATCTGAATGTCGTTCAAATTCTGCTGGTGACGGTCGTCGTGTTTCTGGTTTCCTTTTCGCTCACCGCGCTGGGATTCGCCATCGCCTGGCCCATGGATTCTTCGCAGGCGTTCCATGGCATCGTCAACCTGTTCCTGATTCCCATGTGGCTGCTCTCCGGCGCGCTGTTCTCGATCGAACGCGCATCCAGCTGGATTCGCGCTCTCATGTACGTCAATCCCCTCACCTACGGCGTGGACGCACTGCGCGCCCTGCTCTATCCCGGGTCGCCCACGATTTTTTCCTTCCCGCGCGAGATCGCCACGCTGATCCTGTTTTCGCTCGTGATGTTCGCCATCTGCTGGATGATCGCAAACCGCCGCGGGGCTTCCTCAAAGTGAGGCCCAGCGCGTGATCGTCTCAACTTCGATCCCACCGCAATACGCCTTCTTCCCTGCCCTGAACGCAGGTCTCAACGCAACCAGTGCGGTGCTGCTTCTTTCCGGCCGCGTGCTGATCGCCCGCAAACGCGTCGCCGCCCATCGTGCGTGCATGATTGCCGCGGTCGTCGCGTCGGCGCTGTTTCTCGGTTGCTACTTATTCTTCCATGCTCACGTCGGCGAGATTAGTTTCCTCGGGCAAGGATGGGCTCGCTGGATTTACTACCCGATCCTCGCGACGCATGTGTTTCTAGCGATGGTCATCGTGCCACTGGTGGTCGTCACGCTGAGCCGTGGATTGAAGGCCCGCTATCCGCAGCATCGCGCCATCGCACGCTGGACCTGGCCGCTCTGGATTTACGTCTCGATCACCGGTGTGATTGTGTATTTCATGCTGTATCAGTGGTTTCCGCACAGCTAGAGCCGTCGATGAAGAGCCTTCACGGCCACGATAGAGTCGCCAACACTTTTGGGCCGAATATTTTCGGGGTAGGCAACCTGGAACGGAAATGCACTTGTTCTGGTGCAGCATCATGCTAACTATCGTGATTTCTTGGTCGTACACAGCTGATCCCCTGTGCTAAAATTCGCCTGTAACCAATTGAAAAAACAGCACTTAAAAACGGCAGTTAAATCGATTTAACTTGCCGCTGCAGCCCCGAGAAATCGCCCCGACCTCAGGGTCGACCGGAAGCCTAATGTTCGAGCCTGCCGCTCGCAAAGCGCAGCACGAGGCATTTCTTGCGACGAGCAGTTAGTGCCATGTGCCGCTCCGTCGAAAACAAATCCCATCATCGCTCGGAAAGCGCTGCCCTCGCCGGTGTCGCCATTGCTCAAGTCTGATGACACTGTCTAAGATGTGGCTCGACTCTATAGCTAAGCGAAGTCGTCGGCGTAGGTATGTCGTACTCTCTCCGAAGGAAACTAAATGTCTGTTCTGAAGCTTAAGATCGACGTAGCCGGCACGGTGGGCGACGAAGCATGGCGCGAGATCAAGCAGTTCGACCAGATTCAAAGCGCCGACTTCGGCCCGCAATACGGCAGCGGAGGCCGCTGCAACCACGCGCCCGACGCTCCGCACGCCAAAGGCGAATGGATCAGCGCCGAAATCCAGCTCCAGACGCCGCTTCTGGCGCAATACGCCATGTCGCACTATCTCGAACAAGAGCGCGTGCTCGACGCCGACGTGGAAGAAAACTAAATCGTCTCGGCCTTGACTTGTCGCGCAACCCGACAGATAATCTCCGCTGTTTTCGGGCCCTGAACGAATCTACAAGCGGCCGAATCCCAGCTCTAACCTCATCCCGTCGCACCGATTCCTGCCGCCAAAATGAGGACCCTCCATGCCGAAATCCAAGCCGCGCGCTCGAGTTCACTCAAATCTTGAAAGCCGTCTCGCGAATTACGCTTTGGTCGCAACCGCAGCCGGACTGACTTTGGCAACCGCTGCTCCCTCCCAAGCCAAGGTCGTTTACACCGCGACCACGGTCGACCTGGGTGGCGGCAGCATGCTCGACGTGGACGGCGACGGCGTAACCGACTTCACTTTCGGCTTCGGCGACGGTGTGCACTCCAGCATCTTTGCCGTTCACGCGGCGGTCGCGGGAAACGCGGTTCTCTGTCTTCCCACGGTCACCGGCTGCTTCGATGCCGCGCCCGGAATTTACGGACGCCCTGTCGGTCCCAAGCGTAAGTTCGTCTCGAACACGATTACTTCGTTCTCATTTACCGGCGGCGGAGTGGAAATGGCCGTCGCCGCAGCCTACGGCAGCAAAACGTATTTCTTCGGTCCGTGGGCCGGCCTGAAAAATCGCTATCTCGGAATGAAGTTCCTGATCAGCGGCCAAGTACATTACGGATGGGCGCGCATTACCGTAGGCAATTGGCTGAAGGGCAAGAAAATTGTTCTCACCGGCTACGCCTACGAAACTAAGGCCAATACGAGGATCCTGCAGGGGCAGGAGTCGGGAACGGCACCAACATACGACGCGCAGTCCGGCCTCACGCCGTCCGCGGCTCCAGCATCGTTAGGATGGCTTGCCCGTGGCTCGGACGGCCTTGCCGTTTGGCGGCGCGAGCAGGACTAGGCTATAGTTTTTTGCTTGGACTCTAATCCCACAATCCCGGCTGCAGTTGCCGATTTTCCGCAAAATCCGGAGCACTCCGAATCAGCCGGGCCCAATCCCAAGCGCGGCATGTCGCGCACGCAGAAAATTCTCTTCTTTGCCACCGGATGGCTGATCGTCCTGATGCCGTTTCTCTTCTGGTGGAACACATGGTTCGGGCGCCATCTTTCCGATCAGCAAATCGCTGAATATCTGCACGACGACAAGAAGCCCCGCCACATTCAACAGGCGCTGGTGCAGGTCAGCGAGCGCATGGGGCAGAAATCGTCGGACGCTGCGCGCTGGTATCCCGACCTGATTCGGCTCTCGGCGTATCCGGTTGAAGAAGTGCGCAATACCGACGCCTGGGTCATGGGCCAGGACACGTCGGGGGCGGGATTCCATGATGCCCTGCTGAAGATGCTGCAAGACTCTTCGCCCATGGTGCGCGGCAACGCGGCGCTCTCGCTGGTGCGTTTTGCCGATGCGACCGGCCGGCCGGAGATCGTTGCGCTGCTGCATCCGGCACACATCACGGCGCCGGCATCGGGGCGCATTGCCGACGCGGACCGTCCCGGCACGGCCATTCGTCAGGATGGATTGCTGGCGAAGCTCACCGCCGACGGCTCGTCTCAGACAGTTGAGCTGCGGTCGCCGATTCCAGGCCGCATTCGCTCGCTGGCGCAGCCGGGAGCAAGGGTGACTGCTGGGGCGGAGGTCGCAGTGGTCGATCCTTCCACGGAACAGGTTTGGGAGGCGCTGCGTGCTCTGTATGTGGTTGGCCAGTTTGACGATCTGGCCTCGGTGCAAGCCTACGAGCGCGACCTGCCGAATATATCCAACGACGTGCGGCAGCAGGCGGTTGAGACCGAGAAGGCAATTCGCGCAAGAGCTGCAAATCAGTAGTCGGGTTTCGACGAACATCCAATGAAAAAATCAAGCGCCCAACCATCGCCCGAAGCGCAACTCAAGAGCTTCATCGCGAAATTCGAGCCCGAGCACCAGACGCTGATCCGCGCCGTGCGCAAAGCGCTGCGTCAACGCTTCCCCACCGCCAACGAACTCGTCTACGACAACTACAATTTTTTCGTCATCGGATACTGCTCGACCGAGCGCCCGTCTGATTGCTTTGTGTCGATTGCCGCGGCAGCTAACGGAGTGGGCATTGCCTTCTATTACGGAGCGAGGTTGGCCGATCCGCACAAACTGCTGCAGGGATCGGGAAGTCAGAATCGATTTCTGCGGCTGGACTCGGTGAAGGTGTTGGATCGGCCAGAAGTCCGAGAGTTGTTGCAGGCCGCCGCTGACTATGGAAAGAATCCACTGCCAAAAACCGGGCGCGGGAAGCTGATCATCCGCTCGATCTCCGCGAAGCAACGGCCGCGACGCCGCGCGAAATAGCGATCTACTCTCTGACGTTGCAGGTTAAGAACAATGCCTCAAACTCTCGGCCATGTGACTCTGGTAGTCCGGGACTACGACGAAGCGATCGCCTTCTTCACGAAGTCGCTGGGCTTCGAGCTGATTGAAGACAGCGGCTCGACGGATCGTTCAGGCGACCCGAAGCGCTGGGTGTTGGTCGCGCCTCGCGGGTCGCGCGGTACGAGTCTGTTGCTGGCGAAAGCGTCGAATGTCGAAGAAGAACGCAGTGTCGGCAATCAGACTGGCGGCCGCGTGGCGTTTTTCCTCCACACTGACGATTTCTGGCGCGACTATCGCGCCATGACTTCGCGCGGCGTCAGGTTTGTGCGTGAACCGAAAGATGAGCTGTACGGCACGGTGGCGGTGTTCGAGGATTTGTATGGCAATCAGTGGGACTTGCTGCAGCGGAAGGACTCGACTGCAGAGGTGTCGTAGAAATTCCTTGCGGAGACACAGGTAGCGGGCGAGCATGCAGGGATCCTTCGACTACGTTGTGGAATTCACTTCGTGAATTCCACAACTCCGCTCAGGATGACAAGCGTCGGTGACTGGTGACCCTTAATGGCTGAATGCTGATGGCTGAATGCTGAGTGCTGGCTGCAACAGCTAGCTCGCCACTGACTCGGGACTCGCGACTCAGGACTAGATCGCCATCGCGCCCACTTCTTTTTCCACTTCGACCGTGTCGACCATTACAATCGCGTCCCAGGGGCAGCCGTCGAGGAAGCAGCCGTCCGGGCCTTTGCTCAGGCACTTCTTGCAGCCGATGCAGAGAATGGGGTCGACCTGGATGCGGCCGAACGGCGGATGATCTTCGTCCGGCACCCAGAACATGCAGTCTTCCACCGGGCAATATTCCACGCAGGCGGGCGAGCCGGCGCATCCGGTGCAGCACTCGGTGATGACCGCCAACTCTTTTGGTTTCTTCTTGCGCGGCGTGGCAAGGCCTTTGGACTTGGGTTCAAACTTGAGCTCGTCGGGAACCATTCCGACGGCTTTGGTCGCGGTAGGCGCGGCAGGCATGGGCGCATTATAGCGCAGGAAAATGCCGTTGGCTCGTGCCTTTTGCGTGGTCTCGCCGCGCTCTACTTGCGCCGAAACGTGAGATCAGGCGTCGGCTTGAACACCTCTCTGTCGTCCGCATACTTGCGGCAGAAAGCCTTCAGTTCCTTGGGAGAGGCGGTGATCATATCGGTGTTGTCGGCCATGGTAGGTAGCGATGTGCTCTTTTGCTCTACGGCGGCCTTGAGCCACTCGTCATCGATCGGGATCAGGGTAAAACTGTCCTTTTCCAGTTGGAGCAGGAAAATCCAGTGTATGGCGATGCACATCTCGCAGACATCTGAATCGCGCGCCGTCTGGTCCAGGAAATAATGGTTGTCCAACTTGAACAGCCGGGATTCGTAATAATCGTACTTACCGGGTTTGTCGTCGCAACCGGTTCCTTCGCCGGACATCTGCCACTGGTAGACGCCGTTCTTGGCCGTGATCTGGACGGCACCCTCGCAGTCCTCGCCACTAAGAATCCACGAGCCCAAAAGGGCCGGTTCGAAGACTCGATCCGCATCGCTCGCGAAAGACCCACCCTCGTCAAGCCCGTTGAGCGACGTTACCCAGCATCCGGAAAGAGCTAGGAGAGTCGCCAGAGCCAACGCAATTCCAACGAGTTTGTACGAAGACCGCATCATGCCTAAAAACGACATTTTGGCCTCCTTCTAAACCGTCCAACCCCCGACCCAAAATGATACTCTCCGCAGTCCTAACCCGTAGTTCCGCCCTATCCACTGGCCGCATTCTGCTATAGTGAACCGCACAGACAGACAACAGGCCCGGCGGGCGAGGCGCCCGCTCTCGCGAACAAAGGAGCTCCCATGGCTGGACGCAGTCTCAATCGAGTGCAACTCATCGGCAATCTGGGCAAAGACCCCGAGATCAAGTACACGCCGCAAGGCACGCCCGTGGCCAAGATTACCATCGCCACCAACGAGCGCTTCAAAGACAAAGATGGCAACTGGCAGGACCGCACCGAGTGGCACAACGTCACGCTATGGCAGCGCATGGCCGAGATCGCCGGAGAATATTTGAAGAAGGGCGGCAAAGTCTACATCGAGGGGCGCTTGCAAACGCGCTCATGGGACGACAAGCAGACCGGCCAGAAGAAATACGCGACCGATATTGTTGCCAGCGACATGATTTTGCTTGGCAGTCGCGGCGAGGGCGGCGGTGGTGGAGACTATAGCGGCGGCTCGCGAGGATCGTCAGCCAGTGGTAATAACTTCGACCAGCGAGTCCCCGAGCCCGAGCCAGCAGGCGCTGGACCGATTACGGACGACGATATTCCGTTTTAGTGGCCAGTGGTCGGTGGCTAGTGGCCAGTAAAACCGAAGAACCGATACTGGCCACTGACAACCGGCCACTGATCACTGCTCTGCTGCCGCATTCAGCACTGGCGCGTACGCCGGATAGTATCCCGGGAAGTTTGGGTCGAACGCCACCATCCAGTCCTGCCAGTAAATTTCGAACACCGTCACGTGGTTCGCTACCGCGAACGGAATTAGGTCTACCAGCGATCCCGTGGTGCAGCTGTTGTCGGGGCAGCTTTGCATGTAGGTCTGCAGTTCGGTTGGAACCTGCGGAGAATATTGCGCGAAGAGTTCGCACCAATCGGCGGTCGCGCCTGCGCAGTTGTTCACGTCGCTTAGCTCGAGGCCCTGGCTGCCGAATCCAATGTGGTTCTGCACGGCGATCGGCGCGGCGTAGTCGGGCACTGTGCTTCCCGGGTTTCCCATCGGCGTGACGCCCACCATCAACTGGATCGGCGAGTTCAGTGAGCCTTCGTAGTTCAGCATGCCGGAGAGATAACTCTCCCAACCTGAAATCGTCAGTCCCCACGAAGTCACATACGCTTGGCCGCACGCAGCGGTGGTGTCATTCCAGTTGGCGACGGGCATGCTTTCTCCGCCGTGGCCCAGGCCGAAGCGGATGTAGCCGACACTCGCATTGTTCTTGTAATGCTGAATCATCGCCGCCATGAACGCGCGGTAGTTCGTCTGGAAGGCCGACGCCAGATAGTTCGGCATCTGCTGCATGCCGAACTGCGTCATGCACGTGGTCGCGTTTGAAGCGCCAAGTGCGGTCCACACATACGTGGGAATTCCGCAGTTGCCGGTGTTGTTCGATCCATATTGCGATTCCGGCCCGCAGGTCGTGCTGCCATCATCGGCGTTAGCCCACACGACGAAGTTCACTTTCTTACCGGCTTGCACCCACGCCTGTATCTGGGCATCGGGATAGGTCCAGTCATACTGGCCTGATCCCGCTGATGGTCCCTGATCGCTGCCCGCCCATTCAATGGCGATGGTCGCACCGTTTACCGTGGGATTGTTGAACAGGTAGGTCGGATAATCTTTGTACCAATAATTGGCGGTCGTGCCGGGGGGCATCAGAACGTTGAGCGCAACGCTCGCCTCTGTGACTACTAGCGAAGCGTTCGTGGTGTGCGAGAGCGATCCGCTTTTGCCGGAGATTGTGAGCGTGTACGTTCCGGCCACCGTTGTATTCGTTGACGTCAGAGTAAGCGTAGAGCTTCCGGAAGTTGTGATCGATGCCGGCGCGAAGCTGGCAGTTATGCCGCTTGGCAGTCCACTTGCCGTGAGGGTTACGCTGCCGGTGAATCCATTTTGCGCGGCCACAGTCGTTGTGATCGCCGTCGACTTCCCTGCCACGACCGACTGGGAAGAAGGCGAAGCTGACAGTGTGAAGTCCGCCGGCAGTACCACTGCATTCACTGTTATTGCGATCGAGGTGCTGTGAGTCAGCGTGCCGCTGGTACCGGTAATGTTGAGGGTATACGTTCCCGCGGCGGTAGAACTGGACGTCGAAACAGTCAATGTGCAATTCCCAGATCCGGTGATCGAACTTGGACTGCATCCGACCGTCATGCCGGCGGGCATTCCACTCTCGAGTAACCCGACCACTCCCGAAAATCCGCCAATCGCACCGACGCTGATCGTAAAGCTCGTGCTGTTGCCGGCTGTGATCGTCTGCGCGCCGGGAGATGCGGAGATTGAAAAATCCGGCGGCGGATTGTTCTGCGTCACCGTCACTCCCACCGTTTGACTGTGACTCAACGAGCCGTTCGCGCCGGAAAGAGTCAGCGTATAGGTGCCGGGAGCCACGCTGTTGTTGGTCGAGATGCTTAACGTCGACGAGCCCGATGAGTTGATCGCGCTCGGATTGAAACTGGCCGTCATGCCCGCGGGCAAACCGCTCGCGCTGAGTGAAATGTTGCCGGTAAAACCGTTCTCCGCGGCGGCCGCGATGACAAAGCTTGTGCTCTGGCCGATTGCTATCGTCTGCGAAGTTGGTGAAGCCGAAAACGTAAAATCCGGATTTACCGTCGTGGTCGATACCGTAACGCCGATGGTCGCGCTGTGACTGAGGCTGCCGCTTGCGCCCCACAGCGTCAGCGTATAAGAGCCTGCGGACGCGGAGTTCGAGGCAGCGACCGACAGCGTGAGCTGGCCCGATCCGTTGACGCTATTCGACGTCAGAGCGGTGGTGACACCCGCAGGCGCGCCCGTGATCGCCAGCTGCACGGTTCCGGCGAAGTTGCCGACGGCAGAGATCGTCGTGCCGAGGCTCGCGCTACCGCCTTTGGCGACGGTCACGCTGGCGGGATTAACGGTGACCGAGAAATCCGCGGTGGTCTGGCTTGACGAGTGACCTCTACTGCTGAATCCCGCGCAACCGGTTAGGCTCAGCAATCCACTCAGTAACAACCCAGCGGCTACTCCGTTCAACCACTTGGGGGAAGCCATTCGTCCCGCGCCTCCGAGTGCAGCGAATCTCAGATCCGACAACCCGGTACTGGTGCGACAGGCAGACTGTCGCATGTGTCGGAGGGCGGTTACATATCCCGAAGGTGGCTGCGGAGTTCAGGCAATGGAAGGCGGACATTGACCCTTAGGCGCTTCTGGTAACCTGCACTTCCGTGTGGGAGGGGTGAGCCGAACAGCGCTCTGGATAAGGGGTTTGGGCGCCGGTGAGTGGATCGCCTGTAACGAAATTGTCATCCTGAGACGCGTTCTTTGCGGCGAAGGACCTCTGCACCTGGCCGGGGGTGCATAGGTCCTTCGGCGGACAAAAGATGTCCGCCTCAGGATGACAGAGCTTGTGAGGTTTCAAGTTTGACGGAATCGCAGAGACTGGTTTGCCGCCCTCTCTTACTTTGCTGCGGTCTCTTTCAGCGCCTGGGCGTAGTCGGAGCCGTAACGGCTGTTCAGATGATGATTCGGGCTAAACGCCAGCAGCCAATCTTCGCAATAGATTTCAAGAATAGTGGCGTGATTCTTGAGCGCAAACGGCAGCAACGGGACGAGCGATCCGGTCATGCTGCTCAGGTTGCCTGGAGTCATGCCTCCGCCGCCCTGGCCTCTGCCTTGACCTTGCCCCCAGCGTCCGCCGCCGGGACCTTGTCCGCCTCCGCCCCATCGACCCTGACCTTGCCCTTGTCCCTGCCACTGCCCGCGCCCACGGCCATTGCCATTGCCGCCACCTCCCGGCCCGGCATCGCACGGCGGTCCCTGCGGACAACTCTTTCCCAGAGTCTGCACTTCCAGAGGAACCTTTCCTTTGAAGCGATCGAACAGATTGCACCAGTCCGCCTGCATGCCCGTGCAATCGCGCATCGCCATGGTCGACAATCCCTGATTGCCGAAGCCGACGCCGTTTTTCACCGCGATGGGCGCGAGAAAATCCGAGACTTCCTGCGGATTGTGCCCCGGCGCCTGCACCGGTGTAATGCTCACCATCAACTGCTTCGCGGCATGCAGACTGCCTTCGAAATCAAGCATTTTTTCGAGGTAGGCATTCCACGTATATTTATTCGAGTCGCCGACGGTATATCCCCACTGGTCAAGATATGCATGCCCGCACGGCTCGCCCGAATCATGCCAGCCGCGCGGCAGATTGATCTCGCCTCCCTTGCCTAATCCCACGCGGATATAGCCGACTCCGGGATTCGACGCGTAGTGCTCGACCAGAGCTTGCATCGCAGCCTGGTAATTCTTTACGTACGCACTCGACATGAAATTCGGCGTCCGTGCGTCGTCACAGGTGGTGTAATTCGATTCGCCGAGCGCGGTCCACATCCACGGCGGCATGGCACAGTTATTCACGCCATCCTGACCGTTCGAGCCGCTGCCATTGGGAGGGCAGACATTTCCGCCGTAGGGCGTCGTATGCAGAACAAGGTTGGCGTACTTGCCAGCGTTAATCCAGGGCGCGATCAGATCGTCGACGATCTTGAAATCGTATTTCGTGTGCGACCCCGATTTCGTATCGCCCAGATCAAAGTCTGACCAATCCACCCGAATGACTGCGCCTGAAATCAGCGGAAATGCCGGAGAAGATTTGCTCAGCAGATAAGTCCGCACGTCGTCATAGTCGCGCCCGCGCGAGTCGGGAGGAAACAAGACCTCTAGCACCGCGGGCTGCGACAGGGGCGCGGCGGCGTTCTTCGCATCCGGAACCGTCGAGGGACTGAGCAGCATTGCAAGAGCGAGCGACGCCAGCAATAGCTTCATGTGTGGAGAATCTCCTAGCCAATTTTAGACGGACTCAAGTCCAACATTGGATGCGTTTTCAGTTACGAACGCGCATTGCGTTCCTGCCAATCGGACAACGAACTCAGCGGCGAAGCGGCGGCATGCGAAAGACCGCCACGGAAGTGGCGGGAAAGGACGAACAACTTGGAACGAGTCCAGGGCAACGGCGCAACGAACCGACAGACGACGGCAATCCAAGAAGGCCGCCGCAAGAATCTCTACTGCAGCACGGTCCACATCCACGCTGGCATAGCGCAATTGCCGCTGCTGCTCTGGCCATTGGAGCCGATCGAATTGCCCCCGCAATTATTGCCACCGTAGGTGGTGTTCTGAAATACCAGATTGACTTTCTTCGCGCCGTGATTCAGCCAGAAGTTGATGGAGCCGTCGGTGATCGACCAGTCAAAGGAACTCGCGCTCGTCGGCTGTATGTCAGACCAGTCCACATCGATGACGACTCCGGCAGCGGCCGCCTGATTCAGCACAAAGTTCTGAATGTCCGAGTTGGTGGGATCCGGGAACAGCACCTGCATGGTCGCGTGCGCCGACGCAGCCTGGATCGCCGACGCGTAGGCGGCTCCGTAGGTTGCGTTTTGCGGATCGTTCGGGTCATAGCCGATCAGCCAATCCTGGTAGTAAATCTCAATATCGTTGGCCGGCGCTGGGACGATGGGTATTCCCGAGCCGCCAACGCCAGTCGCAAATTGGAGCAGCGGAGGCAGGGGGCCAGTTTCACCCTGCTGCCCGGAACAGGCGCCGGTGCCTTGTGGGCAGCTTTGCCCGATGGTCTGCAGTTCTTTGATGGCCGGCGGATGCTGATCGAACAGCGTGCACCAATCCCCGCCGCAGTTCGGGAAGTCGCTGATGTCCGACGCTTCCAGCCCCTGATTGCCGTAGCTGATGCCGTTTTGCACGGCGATCGGTGCAATGTAGTCGTCGGTCTCAGTACCCGAAGCGGAAATTGGCGTAATGCTGACCAACAGCGGCTTAGGCGAGTTCAGGCTGCCTTCGAAATTGAGCATGGTCGCGAGATACTGATTCCAACTTGAATTTGCCGAACCGGCGCTATAGTGCCAAGCATTGGTGAATCCGCTATAGCAGACGCCTGAGGATGAGTCCGACCACCCGCCGGGAAGGTTAATTTCGCCGCCCTTGCCCAATCCAACGCGTATGTAGCCGATCTGGGCGGCATAGGGTGCCTGACTGACATGCTCGACCAGCGCTTTTATCGCCGGCTGATAGTTCGATATGAACTGGTTGGATTGCCAGTCCGGCACCAGCTGTGAGCTTCCAGCCGTGGAATTGCAGGTCGTGTAGTAAGTTCCGGTCGGCGGGGGTGGGGGCTGGTGGTGATTTCCAGTGTTACTTGAAACGCCTCCGCACGCCAACATCGCGGCAATGGCCGAAAGTGCAATAACGCTGACCAGGGTTCGGGGGAACTTCATTCAGTAAAGCCTCCAAGCAGGGTGAGTCTTTAAGCAGCCAAAGGGCTTCCTTGGCCTGCCAGACGAAAACACATTCTTGCACAAAAAGTTGCGCTTCCTTTACAGGAGACGGCGGCCCAGCACCCAAGTATCATTCATATTATCAATAATTTGCGCGGCGATCGCTAGCCATACAAACGAAAGTACATGGCACATCCCTTCTCGATTTGCGATTGATTATTTATTTATGGAAAAAAAACGGCTCGCGTGATCGCGAGCCGTCCAGAGAAAATGCGGGTTAAACCTGCAGGCAGCCCTAGGGCTTCAATCCGTAAACATCCAGTTCCGATGCCGTCGGAACGTATACTTTGCCGTTCGCGACTGTTGGCACTGCGAACTTCACTGCCGGTCCAGCAACGTCCGTGGTGCCGTTCTGGCCGCTGTTATAGAGCTCATTGGCAATATTACCAGCGTCATAAGCTCGCAGAGTGGAAGCTTTGCTTGAAGCCGCGCCGTCTGACTGCACAACCCAGACGATGCCATTGAGGGTTCCATTGCTCGAAATCGCCGGCGTCGTGCCGGGATAGCCGATGTTGTCGACGGCTACCGCGGTCGGCCCGCCGGAAAGCAGTCCGTTCGAAATGGTGAACTGCTTCAGCAGGTCTTTCACGCCCTGGATGTAAATGTTCTCGTTGAAGTACGCCGGAGTGCCCCAGTTTCCGGTGGGAGTTACGAGGCCACCGATGGCGGTGTAGAGCGACTGCACGACATTGTCGCTGGTCGCGCTGTACTTGCCCATGTTGTCGCGATTGATCAAGTACACTGTGCCGGTTTTGCCGGTAAGCACCGCCAAATGCGTATTTGGGCCGGGCTGATCCGGCAGAAGCATCGGGCCTGCCGATGACAGATCGAGGTTGATCATCTCGATCGTCAGGTAGGTCTGGTTGAAGGGCGCGAAGTAGTCCGCAACGTTCAGCGTGGAACCGCTCGGGGTAAGCTTGGCGAAGCTGATGCCGCCGCCCATCGTGTTATTGAAGCTGCCTGTGCCGGTGTCGACGTAGAGATTACCGCTGGCATCGGCCGGGATGCCGCCGCCGCCATGCCAGATTCCCGCCTTGTTTCCGCTCTGATCGGCGCAGGTGTAACACCACACGTTCGATTGCGTGAAGCCACTGCCCGTGTATTTATAGCCGAGAACCCAGCCGTGATACGGGCTGATGTCTTCGAGCGATGCGAACGCGATGTAGACCGTGCCGTTCAGCAGAAGCAATCCAGCGCGGTTGTTTTGGCGCATCTCGTTGAAGTAGACCACGCCGCTGTAGTTGTCGTAGCCATTGCCGGGTACTTGTGCGCAAATCATGACCGGGCTGCCCGCCATTTCGGCGCCGGTGCTCAGATTGAGCGCGTGCAGGAAATGGAAATACGGGCTGCCGGCGTTATTCGGGCCGGGACAGTTGGCCGTGCCGCGCGTGTCTTTGGTGCGGGCTTCGACGTAGACAATTCCGTTGACCGGATCGACGACCGGCGTAGAAGTGATGCCGATCTCAGGGCTGATATCGAGACCGCGCTCGACATCGGCTTGTGGAATCGTTGTCACGCCGATGCTGGGATTGATGAAGCTGGTGTGCCACAACGGCGCCTGCAGGGTGTCGGCGTCGAAGGCGTATACGCTGTCATGCTGCGTGGCGGCGATGACGACGTTATGCAGCACGCCGCCCACGTTGACGTCTGGCACCCAGAGCGGCTCGGAATACATCTGGCCGTCGACCGGCTGCTTGAAGAGCTTGCCGAATTGCACGTGGTTGACATTGCCGCTGGTCAGCGCCGTTTCGTTGTTGTTCTGTCCCGTGCGCAGAGTGTCGTTGTGATGCGTGGCAGTGCCGGTATAGCCGGAAACTACGACTGGCACTGAGGCTCCCTGATTCTTATTGGCATTGTTGACCGCGCGCACCAGGTGTGAGCCGGCAGTGGCTGGCGGCGTATAGAGGCCGGTGGTCGAGATCGTTCCCACCGTGCTGTTGCCGCCGGTAACGCCATCTACGGACCAGGTCACGGCGGTCGTGACGACATTACTCAGGAATGCCGTGTACTGCTGGGTCTGCGCCTGCGTCAGAGATGCAATGCGCGGCTTCACCGTAATCGGCGCCGGAGTCGCACCGGCCCCGGTTAACGCGACCGATTGTATTCCAGCGGGATCAGTAAAGTCGACGTAAACAAAGCCAGGCCGCGTAGCGTTGTAGTAAGGCGTGAAAGTCACGTTGATGGTGCACGATCCGCCGGCCGCGACACTCGTTCCGCAGTTGTTGGTCTGCGAATAGTCACCCGACGTCGTGATCGTCGCGATCTGCAAGGGCGCGGTTCCCGTGTTATTTAGCGTTATCGGTTGCGACGGGCTGTTGGTAAACATCAGCCGCGTGGTGAAGGTAAGGCTGCTGGGCGAGAACGAAGCCACGCCGCCGCTGGTTCCATTGCCGGCCAGGCCGTAGACCTGCGGTGAACTCAGCGCGTTGTCGACAATCTGGATCGCCGCAGTACGGCTCCAGGCTGCGGATGGCGTGAAGGTTGCGTTGATCGTGCAGGTCGCGTTCACCGCGAGCGACGTACCGCAGGTATTGGTCAATGAGAAGTCGCTGGCGTTTGCACCCCAGGGAACGATGCTAGAGATATTCAGAGGAGCGGTGCCGGAATTCTTGATGGTGACGGTTTGCGGCGCGCTGCTTGATCCGATCAGTTGATCGCCGTAAGTCAGGCTCATCACGCTCGCAGTCACCGCCGGCGCAAGGCCTGTACCGGAAACTGGAATTTTTTGCGGGCTGCCGGGAGCGTTGTCCGTGACCTGGACATTGGCCGAGCGAGCACCGGTGGTGGTGGGAACGAACGTGACATTGATGGTGCAGTTTCCACCAGCAAGCACCTGTGTTCCGCAGTTGTTCGTCACCGTGAAATCGGCCGCGTTCGGCTGCGTCATTACGATCGCTTTGGTGATTTTGAGCGTGGCAGTGCCCGTGTTGGTCAACGTGATGGGCAACGGCGAGCTCGATTGCCCGACGACGGTGCTCGGGAAGCTCAGGCTGGTTGGCGAAAAGGTCGCCGTCTGCGCCGCAGACACCAGGGAAAAGCAGGCGGCGAAAAGCGATAACGCACTCACTGCACGGAACACGCGTTGTCTCACGATGATCGACTCCGAAAATTGAAATGGGCGATTATGCTGCCCAGCACAGCCGTGGTGCTTCCCTACCCCTCCAACAGAACAATGTTTCATTGACACAGGCGGCGAGAAATATTACGAACGTTCCTCATCCGTTTTGCTTCGAACCGTAAGGACTACTCTGAGCCCCTGAGAGAAGCAAGAGGCCGGGCAAGCCCGGCCCCCATGCTCTGTTGCGATTTCTTACTGCGTCAGGATCGTGACTGTGTTCGCCGTGGCGTTGGCAGTCGCGAAGTCCAGCTTGCCGTTGTTGTTGAAGTCGCCGATCACGATCGACTGCGCCCCTGCGCCCGCCGTGAAATCGGTGTGCGCGCTGAAAGTGCCGGTCGAGCTGCCGATCAGGACGGAAACCGTGCCGGCGGTCGAGTTCGCGGTGACGAGATCGAGGAAGCCGTCGCCGTTCACGTCGCCCACCGCCACAGCCGTCGGGCCGTTGCCGGTCGGATACGCCACGCCGGTCTGGAAGGTGTTGTTTCCGTTTCCAAGGTAGACCGTGACCGTGTTGGCGGCCTGGCTTACGACAGCGATGTCCTGCTTGCCGTCGATGTTGAAGTCGCCGAAGGCAACCGCGGACGGCGCCGAAGCGAGGTTGATCGCCGCAGCCGCGTTGCCGAAGGTGCCGTCGCCCTTGCCCGGCAAAATCGTCAGCGTGTTGTTCTTGCCGTTCACGATCATCATGTCGGGCACGCCGTCGTTGTTGAAGTCGCAAACGATGAGCTGAACCGGGCCGCTGAGCGCGGTAGCCAGCGGCATGTTGGTGATCCAGAATGCGCCATTTCCGCGGCCCAGGAACACGGTGACCGTGCTGTCCTGACCGTTGGCGACGGCGAGGTCGGCGAAGCCATCCTGGTTGAAGTCCGTGATCGCCAGCGAAACCGGGTTGATCACGTTCGACAGTGTGTTGATCAGCGAGAAGTTGCCCGTGCCGTCGCCAGCATAAATCTGGACGATGCTGTCGGGGCTGATGCCGACCGCGAGATCAAGCTTGCCGTCTTCGGTGAAATCTCCCAACGCGATCGAGGTTGGAACCGAAGCCGGGCTGCTGCCTACGCTGAAGCTCGAGCCGGCGGTGAAGGTACCGTCGCCGTTGCCGAGCATGATCTGAATCGAGTGTGTGCTGCCGTTGGCGACTACGAGATCGGTCTTGCCGTCGCCGTTAAGATCGGCTTGCGCCAGCAGGACCGGATTCGAGCCGCTGTTGATCGGGTTCGTAGTCGGAGCCGGAGTGAAGGCGTTCGTGATTGGGAACAGCACCGGAGCGGACGTTCCGCCACCGGGTGCCGGGCTCGAAACCGTGATTACCGCCGACTGTGCGGTCGCGACCTGAGTCTTCACGATCGTGCCCGCAATTCCGCGCTTGCTGACGAACTTCGTGGTCAGCGGCGTGCCGTTGAAGTTCACGATCGAATTGGCGGCGAAGCCCATACCGGTGAGGTTCAAGGTGAACGCGCCGTGTCCGGGAGTAATGGTGATCGGCTTCAACTGCAGGATCGTCGGCAGCGGATTATTCGCCGCAGCCGTGCCGTTGCCGGAAAGCGCGACCGTGATCGGGCTGTCGACTTCACCCCACGCGTTGCCGGTACCAAAGAATGCGGTGAGCACCGGATAGGTTGTCGCGCCGAGATGCAGCGGAGCGAAGGTAACGTTGACCGTGCAGTTGCTGCCCGCAGGCAGAATCGACGGGCAGTTGTTGGTCTGAGCAAACTCGCCGAAGTCCTGCACGCCGCCGATGGAGATGCTGTTGATCGGCATGCCTGCGCCCGTGGTGTTGGTGATGGTCACCGGTAGCGGAGAACTCACCGATCCCACCGGAACGGCGCCGAAAGCCAGCGTGGTTGCGGACGATGAAAGATTGATGCCGAAGCCAGTGAGGTTCACGGTTTGAGTCGTGGTGACGTCGGTATCTGTGACCACGATCGAACCCGGAACGGGTCCAGCCACCGTCGGTTTGAAAGTTACGTTAATCGTGCAGAATGCGCCCGCAGCAAGGCTTCCGATGCAATTGTTGGTCTGCGTGAACGGGCCGGAGGGCATAATCTTGCTGACGGTAATCGACGAGGTATTGTTGTTCGTCAATTTCACCCCGACCGCCGCGCTCGGAGTTCCGACGACCTGATTGCCGAAATTCAATCCCGGAGTTGATAAACCGACTCCAGTGCCCGTTCCCGTTAACGAGATAGTTTGCGTGCCCAGGTTGCTGGTCAACGTCACCGTACCGGTCCGCGTGCCCAGAGCGGTCGGCGTGAACGTGTATGTTACCGTGCAGAAGTGGCCGGGATTGACTGCCGCGGTGGTGCAGTTGTTGATCTGAGCAAAGTCTCCGGTGATCGAAACGTTGGTGAACGTCGCGCTCTTGGTGGATTGATTCGACCAGCTTGCGTTGTATTTCGCGCTGGTAGTTCCCACCACCTGCGGGCCGAACGTGTCGGCGCTCTGGATATACGGGCAGGAAATCTGGTTCAGCACCAGCGGTGCGTTGCCGGCCTGGTTGAAGTTGAACTGGTCGGAGATGTCGTTGACGATCAGGTCGCGTTGTCCGAGCGAAGGCAATCCCCAGCGCTCTTCGATGAACTTCAGCACGGAGGCCGATTCGGTCTGCACGTGGCTGACGTATCCCGGCTTGGTGAACGGAGAGATGAATAGGATTGGAGCGCGCGGCCCGAGGCCATAGATGTCTTCGATCGGCGGCGAGACGTGATCGTAGAAGCCGCCGAAATCGTCCCAGTTCATTACGATCAGCGTGGGTTCGTTCACCCAATACTGCGTCGACTGCATGATGGCGTTGATCTGCTGCACAGCCCAGTTCTGGCCGAGGCAGGTCGAAATCGGAGGATGCTCGTTGCCGCCGAGCGTTACGAGCCAGCTCACGGAGGGCAGTTTGCCTGCTTTTACGTCGGTGACGAACGAAGTGTCGGGCTCGTAGATCGAATTCCATACCGTGGTGTTGTTGTAGATGTGGTTGATGGCGTTGTACGCGTTGTAAGCAATGTTCGCCGGAGCATATGACTTCCAGCTCACGCCCGCGGCGGTGAGCAGGTCGCCTAGAGTCAGAAAGTCGTAGCAGGGATATTGCGCGGTCAGGTTGCCGTATTGGTCGATCTGCTGCGCGGTCGCGCCTAGATCGGCGCGGCAGCCAACTTCGGTCTTCGACGGGTTCGACGCCAGAATGCCCTGGCTGATTACGCCACCGGATGTAGCCGAAATGGTGTAGAGGTGATTGGGAAAGCTGGTCGCGTGCAGCGAGGTGAAGTGATTGTCGCCGAGCGAAAAATTATCGGCGTAGGCGTAGTAGTTCGGCAGATCGGTGCGGTTCAGCTGCGCCACGCACATCAATACGCCGTTGGCCATGCAGCTGGGATCGGTGTCGAAGCGATCCATCTTGCCGTAGTCGTCGTCGGAGAGATTGCACTTCCAGTCGTGACAAATGTCGAGCGGCGTCGAGTCGTAGAGATGCGGCGCGGTGATCGTCGTGCCGTTCGAGAGGTGCGGCGTGGTCGTTCCGTTGGCCGTCTGTCCTGCAATCGCAGTGTAGGCGCCGAAGTAGACGTCGTAGCTGCGGTTCTCTTTCATGATGAACACGACATGCTTGATGCACGACATATCGCCGGTCGGGCACACGGCGGTGGCAGGAACGACGTTCGACTTGGCTTGCGCCTGCGCCGTGGGCGCCGCAGAAATCACAAGAGTAAGCGCGCATGCCGAGAGCAATGCGGCGCAAGCGGAGTGGAAGAATCTGGAAGTCATCAGTAGTCTCCGGAAATCAATGGAGGAACGTTCAGTTAATCGCTCGAGCGAAAGAAGGTGCGCAAAGCTCTGGCTCAACAGAGCAGCGGGGGAACGAAAAGGCACACTCCCAAAGCTCACAACACGTTCTGAGGGAACGAACAAGAACCGCTCAAAATGCTTTATGGGGGATTGAAACTAGATCGAGTATGGGGGCATGCAAAAACAGTGTCAAGATGCAAGAACTTGCAACCGTAGGAAAACGCGACAAAATCGCAAGTCTTGGCGAATCTGTGGGTTAGCCTATAGAGGCTACGTTCTTGTGGATAGAGTGCAGTGTCTCTAGTCGTCGATAATCGACTTGATCCGGGGGTCGGAAATCTCGTCGGGAGGCGACGGTTTTCTCTTGTTGTGGCCTGGTTTGGCGATCATCGCGGGGCGGCAATCGCAGGCGAGATTCGACAACATGCCGCGGTTCCTGCGCTCGGAAATCAGCGATTTTACGCGGCTGGCATCGCCGTCGGGCCACATTTCCTCGAGCGCCTGCCAGGCTTTGTCCTCGCGCCCGCTGTAGACATAGTCGAGCACGATGGTAAGAACCTTTCGGACGGTGGGAATCTGGTCGGTGTAGAGCTTGTCGTGGAAGTTCGATTTCTTGAATTTCTCGAGCTCTTCCGGGGTCAACTGGCTGCGCGCCTGGTCAATTTCCCTGTCGTAGACCTCAGGATATTTCGCGCTCACGTCGACGAGATTGTTTCCATCGAGTTTGAGCACCAGTTGCGGAATGAATGCGTCGGCGTGCGGAATGATGAAATAGTCGAACACGCCGTCCGATGCGCGGATGAGTACGGTGCCGTCACTCTGCTTCTCAAATGTGATCGGAACCGGATTCTGGAAGGTGTGCAGTTCCTGCGGCGTTTTGCCCAGGCTGACAATCTCGTAGACGTAGCAGCAATGCAGCCCGCCTGAGTATCCGCTGAGAACGAGATCGGGCGTGCCGTCGCCGTTGAAGTCGCTGCCTGACACGGGATCGACATTCAGCGCCCACTCGTAGGCGATGGTGATCTTCTTTCCGTTCGCCGCGGTCAGCACGGCGCGGCAGCGCGGATCGGCGTCCTGATCCTTGTCGTCTTTGTCGTCCTTGTCCTGCTTGACCGGCATCAGGCGCAACGTATAAGCGCCGACTTTATGCGCTTGCTGAAAGTTCTGCTCGTAAGGACAGGAAAAAGTCGCAGCCGACGGCTTGTCCGTCGGTTTCATCACCGGAGGATGGGGAATCTTGAGCTGGTCGTCATCATCGTCGTCGTCTTTCTGCGCATGCGCGACCAGCGAGAAGGCAACGAACAGACCCAAGAGGAGCAGCAAGATACGATTCTTCATAATGAACTTCTGAGAAGTATTCAAAAATCTTAAACCACAAAGGACACGAAGTTCCACGAAGGGCCAGCCGGCGAATTACCTTCGTGTTCCTTCGTGCTCTTTGTGGTTGATGGTTTGAACGTCGGGGATAAGCAAGAATCCAACATCCTGCTCGCCGCCGCGGTCGCCCACGCCGATGATCTCGCCGCGATCATTGATGTCGAGGGCAGATTCGAGCGTCCACTGGCTGCCCGAATCGATCAGCGTGTTCAGATCGCGCAGTCCGCCTTTCTCATCCCAGAGAAAGGCATGGTCCCATTCCGACGAAGCTCCGTATTCGCCGACGACTACGTCGCAGTCGTTGAAACCGAGCGGCTGGCTGGCGTATTCCGCAGAGAGTGTGACGGGAATCGTCTTGCCTTCACGCAGGATCGAGATTGCGTTGGGCGTGAACGACTGCAGCATGATGTGGCCGGAGTGATTCATCGCGCGCGCGATGCTGGTGGCGGCATTGACGGGAGCGATGGAATGCAGGCCCTGCGAGTGATCCCAGACGAACGCGCTGTAGTGGCCTTCTTTGTCGTTGACCTGGCCGAGGACTTCGTGGTCGTTCATGGCGTCGACGATGCCGCCGCAGCATCCGCCTAGTGAGGTGGCTTTGCCGTTCGACCACAGCGTGAGTTTTTCGCCGATCTGTCCGGCGATGTCGCCGGAATCGCTGACAGCCATCGCTTTGGCGCGATCTTCGGTGAGCAGGGAGAATTTGCCGTCTTGATATTTGAAAGCGTAGGGCAGCTGCGATTCTTCGCGTGAGGCCGTGCCGACGATCTCTCCCGACGTGTTGATGGCGTGCGGCTCGGCGCCGGTGAATCCTTCCGGCAAATCAATGACACGCAAGCCGTCTTTTTCGGTCCAGAGAGCGGGCTTGTGGTCCTCGTCGATGCGCGCGGTGGTGCCGGCGATCATGCCGGAGTTGTTGATGCGAACCGGCTGCAGCGGCAGCGGGATGATTTTGTAGTGCGCGGCGGCTGAGCAGGCGCGTGGAGCTTGCGCGAATGTGAAGGAGGAGCAGAGAGCCGCCATGAGTATTGCGGAAAACTTCATTGAATACATCAGTGAGCGGAGTTTCACCTGAGATTCAGAACTTCGCGGGCGTGGGCGCCCGCGCCACATAGTCTTAGTCGCCGTCGCCGGTGTCGATCGAGATCATTTCGAGCGACTGCAACAGCGGGCTTGATTCCGAGACGAACTCGACGTGGCCGCACTTCGGACAGGAGAGAATCGCATGGCCATGTCCGCCATGACCATTGGGAACAAGGCTGACCTTCATGAGCTGATAGCGGTCGAGTCTCTGCTCGCAGCGCAGGCAGCAGACAGTTTTCTGGTAGGGGTCTTTCCCGGTGAAATCGGAAACACCAGTGGCTTCGATGGCTGGCTTCATACGGTCCTCAAATGGGCGGGATTGCGAGGGACAATCCCAGTCGAGCTAGGTTAATGAGTTTATCATGGTGCGCCGCGGGCGCGGCGATACAGCGGCATGCGCCGGGTTACTCTCGTGCGTTCCTATTGGCTCCCCAAAAGCAGGTTCCTCACCGGCGCTTCGCGCCGGTTCGGAATGACATCTTGATTTGTTAGGCCGGATTCTATTAGACCGGCGCGTGCACTTCCGAACTTGGGGTCACGCGCTGATTCAAAATGTGCGCCGAACTGGATTTCGTCAGCAGGAAGTTGTCGACGAAGGCTGCGTCAATCCCGGAGCAGAAGAATGTGCGCACCGCGTCTTTGGGACGGATCACCGGTGGCTCTCCCGGCAGGTTAAACGAAGTATTCACCAGGATGGGCGCGGGCTCGTTTTCACCGAAGCGCCGCAGCAGTTCCCACAAGAGCGGATCGGTTTCCTTTTCGACCACATGAAGCCGAACCAGGCCGCCGGGCAATTGCAGCGCGCGCGGCAGAACGTCGACGTCGGGGCGAACCGTAGCCAGAGAATTCATGATGCGACAAAGCGGCGAGCCGTTGAAGTAGCGGTCGCAGTCTTCTTGGCGAACGGATACGGCAAAGGGACGAAACGACTCGCGGTGCTTCACGAAATCGTTGAGATTTTCTGTGACGTACGCCGCCCAGGGCGAGGCCAGCAGGCTGCGATGTCCCAGGGCGCGCGGGCCGAACTCGGTGGCTCCATGGAACCACCCGACAATCTTTCCGGCGCGAAGCAGCGTGACAGCGGACTCGAGTTTCTTTTCGCCGGTATTCTGCACGGCATAGCGGGCCTTGGCGTTGTCGAGGACTTCTTTGATCTCGGTGCGGGCATAGCCAGGTCCCCAATAAACCGAGCGCACTTCCGCTTGCGCATTGCGCGGCTTGCCCATCTCCTGATGCCAGATCCACGCCGCCGCACCGAGCGCGGTGCCGGCATTACCCGGGGCCGGCGGAACGAAGATATTGCCTGTACCGAAGTGGCGTTCCAGGGCAGCCACCAAGAGCGTGTTGTGAAACACGCCGCCGCCCAGGCAGATTTGCTGCATACCGGTTTTCTTCCGAAAAGCAGCGAGCAGGTCTGCGATTAGCTCGGTGACCGCGGCCTGCAGACTGGCTGCGAGATTTTTCTTTAGTTCCGGTGTGAATTCTGATTTGTTCTGCGGGATGTTGAGCTGTGAAAACAAAAACCGCGAGGGCTCGAAGACTCCGGTGACATCGCGCCGGAAATACTGGAAGTTCACTCGCGGCATGACGTCGCCGGCGCGCCGTAGCATACGCAGGAAGACATCTTTGTAGATCGGCTCACCTTCGAGACCCAGCCACTGCGTCTTGTGCTCTTCCTTCGACGGAATGAAACCGATCAGGTCGGTGATGCGGGAGTAAATCCAGCCGACCGAATTCGCGAACGAAATCGTTTTGAGCGAATCGATCTTATTGCCGCCGCCCGTCGCGATCATGCCGGCGGTGCCGTCGCCTTCGCCATCCAGGGTGAGAATGAGTGCCTTCTCGAACGGCGAAAGAAAAAACGCGCTGGCCGCGTGACAGTTATGGTGATCGAGCGTCACCACTTTCTTTCCGGCGGCACGCTGGCGGAGTGCGCGGAGCGCGGTCCACTCCCAGGCGAAGCGCCCGAGTTCCTTGCCTTCCTGATACGTGGTAGCAACCGGCGCCAGGGGCGACAGCCGCGGACGCGAAAGCGAGCGGCGGGTCCAGCCGCGTGCAGGCCGGCTGGCCACGCCAATCACATCCAGATCGCTCCACGCGGCCCTTCCCTGCTTCAGGCAAAAATCGATGGCGGTCTCAGGAATGCCGCGCGTGACCGCGGGCTGAAGCTTGGCGTTCTCGATGGCAGCTTCAACCGCGCCCTCACGCGTCAGCGCGGCGGCGGTGTCGTTCTTGAAGGAGGAAAGGCCGAGAATCAGCATAGAGAGCTCGCAGTCACCGACAACGGGGAGGGCACCTCGACGGCCGACTTCCCCCCTGGCCGTCGAGGACCAACGTCAATCTTAGTGTTCGAACTTAGTGTTTCGAAGCGCCGACCAGCTCTTTTTCCGCAATTGGCTTCCGCGCGCGACTGTCGCTCACCGGCCGCTCTCTCGAAGCGCGGTACTTTCTCAGAACTCCGATGGGGAGATAGCTATACACCAGCGCCACAAACTGATCGAAGGTGCGCAGACTGCGGTACAGGGCGCGGTCGAGAGTCCGTTCGACAAAGAAAGCTGCGCCGGACGAGATCGGCTCCGCTGCCGCCGGATGCTGCGGCCACGTTCCGCCCGATTCTTTCTTCCAATGGGCGATATAGCAGTTCACTTTGTGGCGGATGCCTTCGGGAAGAACCTCCGCCTTCTTGGCGGCAACGATCTTCTCGCTGTTCACTCCGCCGTGATGTCCGCCCTCGTAGATGGCCGATCGATCTGCACCTTTGAGAGTTACCATGCGCGGGTCGAAATCGATTTCGAGAAAACGGCAGACGCCCTGCATCACCGCCGCAGGATTTTCGACCAGATCTTCATACTGCACTGGATAAACCGAAACGCCCTTGGCAAACAGCGCGTCGTACCCAGCCTTCAGCTCGCGACAGCCGAGCAAAGCGCGCAGCACCATGCCGCGCTTGGCAAAGAAGGAATCGTTGCGGGCGCGCACCACGCTCCGGCAAACGTCGGCTGGATCGCGCCACATGACCAGAAATTTTGCGTCCGGAAATGCCTCGGCAATACGCGGCAGGCAGTCGAAATAACTGGGAGACTTTCCTCCGCGAATTTCAGCTTCGGGAGCGTACAGATTCCACGTGGCTTCGCAGGCTTCGCGCAGGCCGCGAACATCGCGCGGCAAATCGTTCACATCGAGCTTGTGACGCGAGATGGCCTGGTTCCAGAATTCCCAGCGCTCGGGCCAGTCACGCCTGGCGTGCCTCCCCAGAAAAAGTGGCCAGAGCAAGGGCAGTTCGTCCTCGTACATCAGCTTGATCTGTGGGTGCTGGTTGAGCAGCGCATAGAACAGCGACGTGCCCGACCTCCACATGCCGACGACGAATAGTGGCGCGCGGCCTTGCTCCGGCGAGTGTTTCTCTTCCAAGGTGTGGTCCCGATCCAGTTACAAACTTAACTACGGTTAATGAAGCGCGGGACGTGTAAGAACGCGGCCCGCGCGGGTTCCCGATTAGTCGCCGGACTTAGCCAGTTCGCGCGTTTCGTGCTTCTCCGAAGTGACGGGCTTGCGCAGCTCACCGGCGATCCACTTGTAGGTGACGGCCAGTCCCTGCACCAGCGGAATCGCCGGCTCCCAGCCCAGCACCTTGCGGGTGCGGCTGTTTTCGCTGTTGCGTCCGCGGACGCCCTGCGGCCCCGTCAGGTTGTGGCGCAGCTTGATTTTCTTGCCAGCGGCATCGGCAACCATCTTGGCGAGCTGATTGATCGTGACCAGCTCGGGCGTGCCCAGGTTGAGCGCCTCGTGATAGTCGGAAGCCATAATACGCTTCAGGCCTTCCACGCAATCGTCGACGTACATGAAGGAGCGGGTCTGCTCGCCATCGCCCCAAATTTCAATTTCACCGCCATCAGGAGCGTTCGCGATTTTGCGGCACATGGCGGCGGGAGCTTTTTCCTTGCCGCCGTCATAGGTGCCGAGAGGCCCGTAGACGTTATGGAAGCGCACGATGCGGGTTTCGAATCCGTAGTCGTGGCGGTAGTAGCGGCACAGCTCTTCGGCGAACAGTTTTTCCCAGCCGTAACCCGGCTCGGGATCGGCCGGATACGCGTCTTCTTCGCGCAGCGGCTCGACGTTGGCTTCCTTCTGCTTGGCCTGGTTATACACGCAGGCGGAAGAGGAGAACAGGAAGCGCTTTACGCGATTTTTGTGCGCGGCTTCGAGCATGTTGGCGTTGATCAGGATGTTGTTGCGGCTGATGCCGGCGAGATTGGCCGTGATGTAGCCGATGCCGCCCATATCGGCGGCGAGGTTGTAGACTTCGTCGATGCCGCCGCGGGTGGCCAGCAGGCACTTGTCGAATTCGCGACAGTCCTGAATTTCGAACTCGTCCGCTGGACTGGTTTCGTATTCCGGAAATTTGATGTCAACGCCGCGGACCCAGTGGCCATCGGCCTTCAAGCGACGAACCAGATGATGGCCGATAAAACCACCTGCACCCGTGACTAGCACACGTTTTTGCGCACTCATGGAATGGACCCCTTTCACCTTGGTGATGTATTCAGATAACTGAATTTCTTACGCTGAATTCTTTAATGGGGGGCGGGAAAACTGACGATTGGCGCTGATTGTCGTTCTGTATTGATTGCAATTTTATCACGGACTTTTTGCTTTGCTGCATGTTGAAATCCGGGGCGGCGCAGGGAGGGTTTTCAACTGTATTTCTTTAGTTTAAGTAACTCCAAACCGACATTCCATAGGAAGATCGGGCCATTGACGAGATATCGGCGCCATAGCCGTTTGGGCTCGGCATAAAAGCGATAGGCCCATTCCAGGCCATTTTCGCGCATAAAGCGAGGTGCCTGACGTAACCTGCCGGTATTCAGGTCAAACGCCGCGCCTACGCCAAGGACAGCCGGTACCGTAAGCTTGGGACAGTGCTCATACATCCATTTCTCCTGCTTGGGCGTGCTCAGGCCGATCCAGAGCACGTCGGCGTTGGAGGCCTCGATCATGTCGATAACTTGCTTGTCTTCTTCTGACGTCAAGGGGCGAAAGGGAGGCGAATAGCTTCCGGCGATGGTGATGCCGAACTTTTCCTGCATGGTTTTCGCGAGCAGTTCTGGCACGCCTTCGGCTCCGCCGTAGAAATAGTGGCGGTAGCGCGGTCCGGTTTGCTGGCAAAACGTTTCCATCAGTTCGGGACCGTACACGCGGCGCTGCATATTTTTGAAACCATGCCAGCGGCCCAGCCAGACCAGCGGCATGCCGTCGGAGACGACGAGCGAAGCGGCATCGAGCATGGCGCGGAAGGGTTTGTCCACCATGGACTCGGAGACACCGTGCATGCCGGTGACGGCAACATAGCGCGAGCCGTCGCGGCGCTCGATCCAGTTCTCGAGGATGCGAATCGCGTCGGGAATCTGGACGGCATCGACGCGCACTCCGAGAACTTTGAAGGTGTCAGTTGGTGTGGCGCTGATGGGCGCCGTGGCCTGCAAGGTTGCGTGCATGTGTTTCCCCAGGGGTCTCGAAACAACTTGTCTCGAACTAAAACTTGTTGTGCTGGATTTGCCGGAACTGGCCGACTGGGTCGGTGTTTTGATAGAGCGGCGTGAGGACGCGCGCCTGCTGCTGCGCCTTCATTCGCCTTCGCATGAATTCAGCCCAGCCGAGAATCATGAGAAACAGCGTGGGATGGTGCCAAGTCATTTCCACGTTTACGAAAGAGTGGATGGTAATGACCGTCATTACACCGATCATTTCGAGCGTGAGTTGCTTGTCTTCGGCGCTGAGAAAGCGTCCGCGGTAGTAGCGGATCAGGATGGTCCAGATCCAGACCAGCGCAATCAGGAATGGAGCCAGTCCCCAGATGCTAGTGCCGACGATCACTTCCAGCCAATCGCTATGCAGCTGCGGCGCGCCGACGGTGGAAAGAACCGCGAAGCGGCTGCCGGCGTATGCACCAAGGCCGGTGAATGGATGCTGCATGAACGCTTTGTATCCGATGGCCCACCAGTCGAGGCGGCTCGACATCGTGGTTAATTCTTCTGTGCTCTGGTCGCGCTGAAGGTACGCAAGAATCTTTGGCCCGATCGAGGTGAAGATCACAGCGGGTACGCCGAGAATTGCTCCCCAGATGGCGTAGCGTGTGCGCCCGGCCAGATAGAGCACGACCAGAGCTGCGATCGCCAGGCCACCGAAGGCGCTACGGGTTTGCGCAGCGATCATGGTGATGCCGCCCAGAAGCGCGGTCAGAACGTAGAAGGCTTTGTTCTTCCCCTGCCCTTTTAGGGGCCAGTAACGAATCGCCGCGACGAGGACAAGAATCGCCCCGGTGTCGCCAAGTTCGTTGGAAGAGACGATCGGATACGCGCCAGACAAACGGGTTTCGTCAAACCACGTGGGGCCGGGCCAGATCGGCAGTCCAATCCACGTCCATGCCAGGGTGAATCCGGCGATAATCCACGTCCAGTCGATGAAGCTCTTGTAATCCTCGCTGTCCTTGACCATCACCAGAACCACCGCCATGATCGAGAGATCCAGCAGGTATTCGAGCGACTTGTACATCGTCCACGAAAATTTCACCGACCACAGCGACGAGGTGACACAGACGGCGCCGAAAATCGCCATGCAGCCGACGATACCTTGCGTCATCGATGGCCCCCAGTCGGGCTTGCGGAAGACCAGGCGCGCGAGAAGAAGGCAGCCGACGATCACTTCAGGTCCGACGCGCAGCGCGGCTAACGAGTCAAAGGGATTCTGCGAGATTTCCGAAGCGCTGCGGTAGCGGAAGACGAACGAGCTGCTCAGGCTCAGCAGCCAGATCCAGTGCCACCACTTCATCTTCGGCCAGAAGTCGGCGAGGACACGGCGGACTTCCTTGAGCCCGACCCAGCCGAACCACATCGCGGGCAAAGCAAGAATCATCGCCACGGAAACCAGACCGAGATTCACCCCGCGTTCCATCACCGCCCACGCGCCAAACATGCTGCCCACCGCTCCGATGATGAGGAACGGCAGGAACTTCAGCAGCGGAGCAATGGGACGCCGAGCCGGAATCGGCTCGGGGTTCCACGCGGGTTTGCTTCCAGTGGCCATTACGGTGGTTGCAGTGTCGACTAGCGAGAAACGAGTTCGGCTTCTTTTGCCGGCGCTTCCAGAGGATATCCCAAGCGGTTCAGCAGATCGCTGGCGTGCGTACGCACGACAGCGACTTGCGCATCAGTCATGTTGCCGCGCCATCCTCCGACCGAGCCGCTGCGGATGAACTGGCCCTTCTTCGAAGCACGCTGTGGCGTTTCTTTTTCTTTGGCTTTCATGCGCTCGACTGAGTTGTTGGCGACTGCGTTTTGAATCTGCGTGCGATCTGGCGTGAGGCCGAAGAAGCGGATGATTTCAGAAACGCCATTTACCGTGTCGCGGCGCAGGTCTTCGAATTTAACGACGAGCAACTGCTCGCTCGAAAGCGGCGCCGACAGCCACGATTCGACGTGCGCCGACCAAGAAGCAAACGGATTGACTCCCTTGGTCAAGAAGACTCGCAGGTATTCGTCGAGCGGCTGATTCACCAGGCCGAGTGCGGTCTGGTAGGCGTATTCGGAAAGCGCCACGTCGCGCGGATCGCGCACCAGGTAGACGGCCTTCTTGTATTCCGGGTGATAGACCTCGTGGGTCTTGATCAGGCGTCCGCCATCGGGCATGAGCGCAACGCCGGTCTTGTGTTCTTTTACGTCTGGAATGGATTCGTTCACGTTGCCGAATCCCGAGGCCTGCCCGGCTATCGACTCGTAAAGTACAAAGCGCAGCCAGGTCGAGCCCGAGCGCGGATACGAGGCGAAGAAAACGTCGTTGGGACGAAGACTCTTGTGACGCGCCCACACGAGCGGGGCGCGGACTCCGGTTTTGGCGACTTGATGACGAAGCTTGCGAAGGATAGGCATGAGTTCTTCCCGGTAAAGTTGCGGCGAATGCCGCGAAATTATTTAAGAATTCGCGGCGCGACTCGAAAGCCGCGCCGCTTCGTATGATGGAACTAATTGCTGCCCGCGCACGAGGGGAATTTGAACGACACAATCCTCGTGTTCCACTTATTGGTCGAATCGGCGGCGTAGTACTGGTTCGTATACCAGAACGTGCAGTCGTCCGCGGGATCGACCGACATGCCGCTGTAGTTCGACCAAGTCGTGTTGGTCGACTGCTGCGAGCCGGTGCCTTCGATCACGCTGGTCTCAGCTTCCATCTGACCGAGCGGATCGGTTGGCGTCCATCCCGTGTAGCGAATCGCCGGATGCATGATCGCGCTCGAGACGCTGTAGCCGACGGCAATGTCGCCCATCTGGTCCATGTTCATGCTCGGTACCCAGCGATAGTTAGTATCGGGTGCGAACGTGCCGTATTGGTAGATTACCGGCGTCAGCGGCGTGCGCAGTTCGTACCAGCGAATGCCCGAGGGCAACGTCAGCGCCTTGCCGGTCGAGACCGCGTGCGTCAGCAGAATTGACTCATGATCGCCGAAGTTGCGGTAAACCAGCGGCGCCATCAGGCGGTCGCCTGTGGCTTTCATTAAGTTCGTGGTGTCGAGTTGCGGAACACAGGCTGTGGGGCAGGCGTCGCGATAGGCCGGAACCTTGAAAGTCTCGAGGAACGAATACGTCGAGTTGTTGGGATTGACGAAGTCCACATGGAAGAGGAATTCGTTCATCTGATTGGCGCCGACGCCGGGACGCTGGTCGAGTTCGAAGAAATATTCCGGCGAGCCCGCGGGCGGCGGAGTCGGGCCGACCCAGCTGACCGGCAGAATCGTCGGCAGGCTGATGCTGCCCTGGAAACAGATCGCGTTGGCCACGTTGCCGAGCAGCATGTTGGTGCGGTCAAGAGCGCAAGCCTGCGCGCCGAGGAAACCTTTCGTCGCCGGGTTCAGCAAATTCTGTCCAATGTAGTAGGCATCGGGCCAGATTGCGAGCTTGGGTTGATCGGGCAGGTTGAGCGTCAATTCAAAGCCGTAGAGATAATAAGCGCCGGTGGCGTCCGAGGTCGCCGAGACCGCGATACAGTCAAGATACGGCCCGCCTACCGGCTCGGCGTGGTGTTGGAAGACCCAGCGTTGCGCTGTCGAGTCGTACATGACGGTGCCGTCGCCGTTGTTGGCCGTCTGGCACGGGCCACCAAAAGTCTTCCACAGCACATTCTCAGCTACGGGACCAAGAACCTTGTTGCCCGTCGTCTTGTCGTAAACGGTATAGCGAAGGTTGTTCACCTGCACGTATTGCGTCGCACCGGCAGCGCCGGTCACATCAGAATAGTTGTATCCGGTTCCCGGGGCACCGTCGAAATTGAGACCGCCGGTCGTCGACACGGCGCGGACAACCGAAGCGGCCGCGTCGGGCTGCGCGGCAACAAGGCGCGAAGGAACGAGATCGCTCAAGCGCGGCGTGGTCACATGTTTCAATTCCCGCACTGCGACCGGCCCGCGCATATTTTGCGCCGAGGCGAAGCTGGAAGCAAACACTAGCGAAACGAACACAGAACACAAACTACATACAGAACGACTCTTCATCGGACATCTCCCATGGTGTCGTTTCGGACATCGGATGGGGGCCCGACTGCCGAGGATCACTGCTGGTTAGGACTTGCGTTGAGGGGACTTTTTGTCTGCCGCAGACGATCAGCTAAATCTGATCTTCCACCGGCAGTGGAGCTGCGAATTCGAGATGGGGCGCGTTCGGCTCCTTGGCCTTGCGGCGGAGCAGAATCAGAGTGATCGCCAGGCCGACGACGTTGGCCAGCACGATGCTCCAGACCACACCCCAGAGGGCAAAAAATCTGGTCGCCGGGATCCCAACGACCAGCGTCACGGCGCTTGCGGCGCAATTGGCAATGAACATGGAGCGCGGCGACTCCATCGCACGCAACACGATCGATGCACCCACGCCCGCTGACCAGATGATGGTTTCCAAAGCAAAATAGGGGAGGTAGTCGCCAACGTTCGAGTAGTTCCCGGCATACAGCAGTTTCAGTATCGGACCGCGAAACGGAATCACCGCCGCCCAATAGGCGAGAGTTCCCACCGAGAACAGCGCGGTAAAACGCCAGGTCAGCGCGTAAGCACCGGCCTTCCCTTCCTTGCTATGGACGCGCGAGGCATAGGGCAGGAACAGCATTGACAGCGCCGCATAGGTCTGCAACACGGGACCAGCGATGTTCATGAGCGCGCGCAACTCGCCGGCGTGGGCGATTCCGGCAAAGACGCTGATGACGGAAAAATAGAGATAATTCGGAATCCATCCTGCGATGGAGCTGCCCAGTGCCCACTTGCCGTAGGACCAGTGTTTCTTCCACGTTTCACGCAGGTCGGGGACCGAAGTGCTGGGCTCCATTACGCGATTGAGCGCGATCAGTAGTGCGATGCCGCACGCCAGCGCGGCCAAGCCCATCAGCAAGAATGCTGAGAAGGATGAGAGGACGTGCAAGCGGTTAATGACAAAGACGCCGCCCACGACCAGCACAAAGTAAAGCGCGGCGCCAACCGCCGCCGGTCCGGGCGAGATACGTAGATAGAATCCGCGGCGGCCCAGCCAAAAAAGGAAGATGCAGGGAGCGGCGATGGTCAATCCGGCGAGTGCCCCGGCCAGAGCCGACGACTTGCCGATCGCGATCGTTACGACCGCGGCGATCGCGAAGACGATGAAGATCACCGCCGAGATGGCGTTGTGCATCTTCACCGAAGTCTTCATGTAGCCGCGGAGGTTCTCGCGGAAGTTCGAGCCGCCATAGACCGACATGGGCTCGAGCAGCAAAGCCTGGTAGAGGAATGACAGCAACAGGAAGATGCTAAAGCCCAGACCGTAGGCGCCGTATTGTTCGGCGCTCATCCAGCGTGCGAGCAGGAAGCCGAGAACGAAGTTCGAGCCGGCGATCAAGCCATATTCAAGGATCGCCAGGCTGCCCTTGGTGCCCCAGCGCATCATCTTCTGGAATTTCGCGTTGCCCGGGTTCGCGGGCGTTTCGCTCGAGGTTTCCGGTTTATCCAGCACTGCGGAATTCGTATTTGAATTTTCTGACAAAGTCGTCTCGTAAGATACTTGTTTCTGAGAGATGGCTCTCACGTGGTTGTCATTCCCCGAGCCGCGAACGCCGGCGAGGAACCTGTTTTGTGTATGTCTGCTAGCGTTAGGAAAGTTGCTCTTCTTCGAGCAGCGCAGCCTCTGCCCGTTCTCCTTCGGCGCGATTGAGGCAAGCGCGCAGACTCTCGGCCAGATGGCTGACGTCGGGCTCTTTCAGAACCGAGCCGTGATCGCCAACGATCTCGTGCACCTCGACTCCACCGGTCACCCACTTCGACCAGTCGTCGGTCGGGTTGTCGGCGCCGCGCAAGCCTTTTTCGGTGGCACGGAACCAAGTTGCCGATCCGAAGTAGACTTGCGGCCTATACTTTTCTTCGGCTACGGTAAAAACGCGGCGGACTTCTTTCAGCGGTCGCGGCAGGAACAGGAACTCAAAGCGCCGCTTGATGCCCTTGCGAATGCGCTTGGCGCGGTGCGCGACGTACTTGAGCTGTTCGCGGAAGGGCAAAGTCATCAGCGTGCTGAGCAGCATCTTGTTCGACTTCGGCTTGCCGGGATACGTATCGAGCAGCGCCAGTACGCCCACTTCCTGGCCGTCGGCCTGAAGTTGCCGAGCCATCTCGAAGGCGATCAGGCCGCCGAGGGAATATCCGCCGATGTTGTAAGGCCCCTCGGGCTGCAAGGCGCGAATTTCTTTGATGTAGAAGGCTGCCATCTCGTCGACCGAGGTGTGGAACGGGCGGTCCCCTTCGAGGCCCTGCGCCTGCACCCCATAGAACGGCCGGTCGGTACCCATATGACGCGCCAGAGCGTTGAAGCGCAGCACGGTGCCGCCCAGTCCGTGAATGCAGAAAAACGGACCACGCTCGCCCTCCGGCTGAATCGGTACCAGCGAGGCTTGCGAAGGCGTCCATCGTTCTTGTTGCAGAAGCGAGGCAAACTGTTCGATGGTTGGCGCCTCGAACAAAGTGGTGAGCGGCAGCTTACGCTTGAAGGTCTGCTCGATGCGCCGCATCAGGCGCACCGCCAGCAGCGAATGCCCGCCTAGGTCGAAGAAGTTGTCGCCCACACTGATCGGCTTACGCGACAAAATCTCTTCCCACATGGCGACCAGCTGGGCTTCGACCGGATTGGCCGGAGTTACATGGTCCGCGGCCGACGCGCTCGCCGCCGGGGTGGGCAGCGCCTTGCGGTCCACTTTTCCGTTGGGCGTCAGCGGGAAATCCTCGAGGACGACAAAGTCCGAGGGCACCATGTATTCCGGCAGCTGGCGCTTCAAAAACTTGCGCAACTCGCCGGCATCGCACAGCGAATCGGCCGCGGGAACAATGTAGCCAACCAGGCGCTTGTTATTCAGCCCGTCTTCACGTGCAATCACCAGAGCCTCGCGTACGGAAGCATGTTTGGCCAGCGCTGCTTCAATTTCTCCCAGCTCGACACGGAAGCCGCGAATCTTCACCTGGAAGTCGCGCCTACCGACGAACTCGATCTCGCCGTCGTCGAGATAGCGGGCCAGGTCGCCCGTCTTGTATAGGCGCGCGGCAGGATCGGCGCTGAACGGGTCACGCACGAATTTTTCTGCCGTCAGCTCGAGATGATTCAAATATCCTCGAGCCACGCCGGGGCCGCCGATATGCACTTCCCCGGGCGTTCCTAATGGCACCGGCTGCAGGTTGCGATCGAGAATGTGAATCTTCACGTTGCTGATCGGGCGCCCGATCGGCAAGGGCGACGGCAGCGTGCCGCTGGCGGGCGGCTCATAGGAAGAGGCGATGACGCTGGTCTCGGTGGGGCCGTAAGTGTTGATCCAGCGCACGCGGCCGCCGGCGATGTGCCGCCACGTTTCGAGAACCTGAATCTGCGCCTTCTCACCGCCCACGATGACCAGCCGCAGGCTTTCGGGCAGGTCTGCGCCGGATTCAGCCAGCTCGTGCACTAGCTCGTGCCAGTAGGCGGTGGCAACAGAAATCACGGTGAGTCTCTGCTGCCGTGCGAAGTGCAGGAAATCGGTTCCGGCCAGCGAGAAATTGCCCGAACGCAGCACCAGCGTCGCCCCCGCGGCCCAAGTCGGGAAAATTTCTTCAATCGCGATGTCGAAGCTGATAGACGAGAACTGCAGCAGACGATCGCTCTCACGCAGGCCGTAAAGCTTGATCGCCGCGAATATATAATTCACCAAACCGACGTGCGTCAGCATCACGCCCTTGGGCTTGCCCGTCGAACCCGAGGTATAGATCACGTATGCCAGGTTTGCGGGCGTCACCGGCGGCTCGGGATTCTCGCGGCTCTCTTGCTCTAAGAATTCTCCCGAAGACAGCAGACAGATGCGCTCGGTGCGCGGGCTGGCCAGATCAGGCAGCAGTCCCTCGCGTGAGAGCAGCACGGGAGCGTGCGAGTCCTCGAGCATCAATTGCAGGCGTTCCTTGGGATATGCGGGATCGAGCGCCAGGCAGGCGCCTCCGGCTTTGAGCACCGCCAGCAACGCCACCGCAAGCTCAAGCGAATTTTCCAGGCACACGCCCACGGGAACTTCCGGGCCCACCCCGCGTTTGCCCAGGAAGTGCGCCAGTTGGTTTGCCCGCTGATTCAGTTCGCGATAGGTAAGCTTGTTTTTGCCCTGCACGACGGCCACCGAGTTCGGCTCGGAGGCCGCCCGAAATTCCACTAGTTGATGAACACACTGCTGCCGGGGAAAATCGGCGTGGGTCGCGTTCCACTCCACCAGCACTTTGTGCCGCTCTTTTTCGCTTAACAGCGACAGTTCGGCTATGCGCTGCTGCGGATTGCGCGACAGCGCCTCCAGAATGGAGTGGAAGCTGTCCATCATGCGGCGTATGGTTTTGGCCTCGAACAGGTCAGTCGAATATTCGAAGCTGGTGGTGAACCCGTTGTCCCGGGGGATGACCGTGCAGGTCAGGTCGAACTTCGCCGTTCCGGTATCGACATCCTGCAGATGCAAAGTGATTCCGGCAACCCGCTCCATCTGCGACGCATCGTTTTGCACCGCGAACAGCACCTGGAAGAGCGGGTTGTAGGCGAGGTTGCGCTCCGGGCGCAACTCCTCGACCAGCTTCTCGAAGGGCAGCTCGCGATGATCGTAGGCTTCGAGCGCCGCCGCCTTCACGCGCTGCAGCAGTTGGTGAAAGGTGATGTCGCCCGAAAGATCGGTGCGCAGCGGAACCGTGTTGACGAAAAATCCAATCAGGTTCTCGACTTCTGCGCGTTGCCGGTTGGTGAACGGGGCGCCCACGACGATGTCTTCCTGGCCGCTGTAGCGGCTGAGCAGGACCTTGAATGCCGCCAGCAGCGTCATGAAGAGCGTCGTGCCTTCGCGCTGGCTGAGCGCTTTCAGCCCTGCGGCGATTTGCGCGTCAAGGGTGAGCGATTCGTTGGCACCGCGGAAGCTCTGCGCTGCCGGGCGAGGACGGTCCGCGGGCAATTCGAGCACAGCCGGTGCGCCTTGCAATCGAGAGCGCCAGTGCGCCAACTCGCGCTCCAGCGAGCTATTCTGCAGCCAGCTGCGCTGCCATGCGGCATAGTCGGCGTACTGCGTCTTCAACTCGGCGAGCGGCGACGGCTTGCCCTGCGAGAACGCGTCATACAGAGCGACCAGTTCGCGGACAATAATCTCGCGCGAGGTTTCGTCGCTGGCAATGTGATGGACGTTCAACAGCAGCACATGCTCGTCGGCAGCGAGGCGCAGCAAGTTAGCGCGCAGCAAAGGTCCGGCGCCCAGGTTAAAGCTGCGCGTCGCCTCTTCTGCACCCAAGCGGGCCGCTTTCTCTTCGCGCTCTACATAAGGCAGGCGCTCCAAATCAACGATCGGCAAAGGAATGGTTAAAGATGGAGCAATCGCCTGCACGACCTGCGATCCTACTGTGGTGAAGCGCGTGCGCAGGATTTCGTGCCGCCGGATGATCTCGTTGATGCCGTTTTCGAGCGCCTTCAGATCAAGCTGCCCCCGCATCCGCACGGCGCAAGGCACGTTGTAGAGCGGGTTGCCGGGTTCGAGCTGATCGAGGAACCAGAGGCGCTGCTGGGCAAATGACACTGGAGGATCGCTCTCACGGCTGACCTTGCCGATTGGCAGGGCCAGCGACTCCGAGCGTTCCCCGCGCGAACTCTCGGCCAGCGCCGCCAAACCTTCGACCGTAGGCCACTCGAAGATTGAGCGCAGCGGCAGCTCCACTCCCAGGGTTTGCAAGATGCGAGCGACGACTTTGGCAGCTAACAAAGAGTGCCCACCAAGCGCGAAGAAATCCTCGCGCACGCCGACTCGCTCTCGCTGCAAAACCTGCGCCCAGATTCCGGCGATGACTTCCTCCACGGGAGTGCGGGGAACCGTCGGCCCACCTTTGGTGGCCGTGGTTTCCAGCGCTGCGTCCGGCGAAGGCAGCCGCCGGACGTCTATTTTTCCGTTGGGCAGCTGCGGTATGGCGGGCAGGAAAACGAAAGCGGAAGGAATCGCATGGGCTGGAAGCCGTGCGGCGAGATGGCGGCAAAGGTCGTCCATCTCGGGCTGAGCCGAGGCCGCTACCACATAGCCCACCAGCTGCGGGTTTCCCGGCTGATCCTCACGAATCTGGACGACAGCGCGAGCGATGGCCGGATGGGTGGCCAGCGCCGATTCGACTTCTCCCAGCTCGATGCGGAAGCCGCGCAGCTTCACCTGCCCATCGGCCCGTCCCAGCCATTCCAGATTTCCGTCGGCCAGATAGCGGACGCGATCGCCGGTGCGGTAAAGCGTCTTGCCGGGCCGGAAGGGATCACGGACAAATTTCTCGGAATTCAGTTGCGGGCGATTCAGATATCCGGCGCTCACGCCGGCGCCGCCGACGTAAAGTTCTCCACACACTCCGATCGGAGCCGGCTGCATGCGTTGGTCGAGAACGTAGAGCTGGGTATTGGTGATGGCTTTGCCGATCGGCACGCGCACGGTGTGCGGTTGCCTCTCGCATTGGTAAACCGAACACCAGACCGTTGCCTCGGTCGGCCCATACTCGTTGTAAAGCGACGCGTGAGGAAGTTGCGCGAAGTGCTGTTCGACCAGATCGGTCGGACACGCTTCACCGGCGACGATGACCGAACGAAGGGAGGCAAAATCCTGGGCGCCGCCGCTTTCCAGCAGAGTCTTGTAGAGGGAGGGCACCGCCAACAGATGAGTGACCCGCCGCTCGCGGATCAATCCCGCCAGCGAATGCAGCTCCCAGCGGGAGGAATCCGGAGGAAGCACCAGCGTCCCACCCGTAGCTAAAGTCCAGAAGATGCCGACGAGCGAGCTGTCGAAGGCGAACGACGAGAGCAGAAGAAAACTCTTGGGCGCCTCGGGATAAAAAGTTGTACGCGCCAGCGTCGAGTTCACCAGGCCCGCATGCGTCACACGCACGCCTTTTGGTTGGCCGGTCGAGCCCGAGGTGTAAATCAGGTAAGCGAGGCTGTCCGCCGCCACATCAGCCGAGAATGTCGTGCCCTCCCCGGAGTGCGGCACCGACTCGATGCAGAGGGTCGAACCCGCATGCGACGGCATGCGACGCAGCAGTGTGGCTGTAGTTAGCACCACTGGCGCCTTGGTCTCAGCGAGCATGAACGAAAGCCGCTCTGCCGGGTATGCCGGATCCAGCGGCAAGCACGGCGCACCGGCTTTCAGCGCAGCCAGAATGCCGACGATCATTTCGAGTGATCGCTCGAAGTAGAGCCCCACGGCCTGGTCCGGTCCGGCTCCAGCCTGCTGCAAAGTCCGGGCCAGGCTGCTGCTGCGCCGTTCGAGTTCCTGGTAGGCGATGGTCTCGGAAGCGAAGACGACTGCGGCATGTTTTGGATTGCGCTGCGCCGCCGCCTCCACCAGTTTGTGCAGGCCACCCACTGCCGGATAATCCAACTCGGTCTGGTTCCACGTCACCAGCATGCGGGTGCGTTCTGTCTCCGTCAGAATGGGAAGGGTGGCGACGCTCTGCCCGGGGTTGGCAGCGATGCCTTCGAGCAGAGTGGTGAAGTTTTCCTTCAGGCGCTCGATGCTGTCGCGCCGGAACAGGTCCGTGCGGTACATGAAGCGCGCGGTCAGGCCATCGGCTTCATCTTCCATTTCGAGATAGAGATCGAACTTGGCCGCGCCGGTTTCGACGTCCCACTGGCCGGCGCTCCATGACGGATCGGGCGAGGAAACCTGCGGGACGAGTGTGAACGCTACCTGAGCCAGCGGATTGCGACTCAAGTCGCGCTCAGTGTGGAGTTCTTTCACAACCAGCTCAAAGGGCACGTCGTCGTGCTCGAGCGCGCCCAGCGTTGTTTCGCGCATCTGCGCCAGCATCTGGCGGAAGGTTGGATCGCCGGAGAAGTTGCTGCGCAGAACCACAGGATTCTGAAAGCAGCCAAGCAGGTTCTCGAAGTCGGAACGCTTGCGCGAGGCGGCGAGCGTGCCGATGGCAATATCCTCCTGGCCGGTATAGCGATGCAGCAACGTCTTGAAGGCGGTCACCAGCGTGATGAACAGGGTAGAGTTTTCCCGTTTGCTGAGAGCCTTCAGCCTTTCGGTCAGGTCCTTCGACAGATGCAGCGTCTGAATCGCACCGCGGAAGCTTTGCACTGCAGGCCGCGGATAATCCGTCGGCAAATTGAGGACGGGCAAATCTCCGCTTAGTTTCTGGCGCCAGTACTCGAGATGCTTGGCGAGAACGCCGTTTTTCAGATAGTCGCGCTGCCACTGCGCGAAGTCGGCGTACTGAATCGGCAACTCGGGCAACGGCGATGGACGGCCAGCCGAAAAGGCATCGTAGAGCGCGGCGAGTTCGGGCAGGAAAATACGGTAAATCGAAATTCCGTCGAAGATCAGGTGATGCAGCGTGATGTATATCCGGTATTCCTGCTCGTCCGTGCGCACGATAAGCGCGCGCAGGAGGGGACACTCCTTCAACTCGAAAGGACGGCGTGCATCGTCGGTAGCTAGCGACAGCGCCGCGGCGTCGCGCTCAGTACGCGGCAAGTGGCGCAGGTCGACGAGCGGCAGCTTCACGGCCGGAACCGGATTCACGATCTGCACCGGCTCGCCGTTCACTACGTCGAAGGTCGTGCGCCAGGCTTCGTGACGGCGCATGATCTCCGCGAAGCACTTGTGCAGCACGGTGAGGTCGAGCGGCCCATCGCGGTAGATGGTGACGGGCTCGTTGTAAACCGGAATTTCAGGGGCGATCTGCGAGTGAAGCCAGATTTGCTGTTGTGGGAACGAGAGTGGCGCGGGCCCGGAGTTCGCTCGTTTGGCAACGTGCTGCTGCTGTTGCCTCTCATTCAGATATTTTTCCAGCACACTGTTGCGCGAGGCAGTGTCCACAGAAGAATTCGCCGGCGTGGGCGCTGTGGCCTGCATTTTGGAGGCAGTCCCCTGCTCCGCCTTGCCGCTCTTGCCTGAGCCACCGTTCGATTTGGAGCTGTCGAAAGTCACTTTCAACGAGACCAGCCCGCGGAGCCCCAAATTTGTCCGCCAAACCAGTTTCTGGGGTTCGAGACGAATGTTGTGCAGCCGACTCAGCAGTCTTTCAAATGCGATCTGCCCCTCTGCGCGCGCGAGAGGCGCTCCGAAACAGAAGTGCGCCGCATAGCCGAACGCCAGATGGCGATTATCCGCGCGCATGATGTCGAAGCGGTCGGGATCAGGGAAACGCTCGGGATCGCGGTTGGCCGCGGCCATCACGGCAATCACCGCCTGCCGCTTCAGAATCTGCTTGCCTCCAAGTTCGCGATCGCTGGGACACAGCCGCGCCGTGTGCTGGCTGGGGCTTTCGTAGCGCAGCATCTCTTCGACAGCGGACGGAATCAGCGCAAGATTGCCGCTCAGCTTTTCGAGTTCGCCCGGATTCCGCAACAGGGTCAGCAGACCGTTACCGATAAGGTTGGTCGTCGTTTCCTGCCCGCCGACCATGGTAACGATCGAGTTGGCGATGACCTCTTCTTCGCTCAGCCGGTCGCCGTCGATTTCGGCCGTGATCAGCGAATGGATCAGCCCTTCACGCGGGTGCGCAGCGATCTCGCGCACGGCATCGCGGAAGTACGAGGTCATCTCTTCGACCGTCTTGAGCATCACCGGCGCATGCTCGGGATTGTGCTGGAAGTTGCCCAGCATCTCGGCGAAGTTCGCCGACCAGGTTTTTAAGCGCTGCCAATCCGCAGTAGGCACGCCCATCAGCTCGGCGGTGACGATCGCCGGCAGCGGCTCGGCGAATTCCGCAATCACGTCCATGCTGCCCTTGGGCTCGACGCCGTCGAGCAAGCGGTCGACGATCTCGCGGATGTGATCGCGCAACTGCTCGACGCGCGCGGTGGTAAATGCTTTCGAAGCCAGACTGCGCAGGCGCGTATGCGCAGGCGCGTCCATGAAGAGCATCTGTTTGACCATCAGCTGCGCAATCGGATTCAGCTGGTCAAGGCCCATCGCCGAAAGCTGCTCGGGCGTAGGCGTGCGGTCGGCCGAATAGGTGTGCAGCACTTCCATCACGTCGGCGTAGCGGGTCACGATCCAGGCATGCAGAAACGGATCCCAGTGCACCGGCGCCTCGCGGCGCAGGCGGTGGAAGAGCGGATAGGGATTGGCCAGCACCTCGGGATCGAGGAGGTGATAGAGACTGAGCGCGGCATCCGCGCGCTCAACTCTGGATGGTGTTGGAGTGGGCGGCATCGAACGGGAAGGCACTACCGGTACTCTCCTGCAGGTTGCGAAACCGGCGCTTCGATCTTGGCCAGAATCAGTTTCTCGATCTCGGCAGACATGCCCGCGAGCGTGGGGTGGTCGAAGATGGTCAGCAGAGACAGTTCAACACCGAAACTCTCGCTGATGCGGGTGAGCAACTGGGTACCGAGCAGCGAGTGGCCGCCCAGCAGGAAGAAATTGTCATTTGCGCCGACGCGCTCGACGTGCAGAAGCGGCGCGATTAACTCGGCCAGACGCTGTTCCACCGGACTGCGCGGCGCGACGTATTCTTCTTCCGGCAAGGTGTCGCCGTTGGGCGCGGGCAGCGCGGCGCGGTCGACTTTCCCGTTGCTGGTGAGGGGCAACGCATTGAGCCGGACGAAGACCACCGGAATCATGTAGTCCGGCACGCGCGCCTGCAGATGCTCGCGAAACTCGTTGGCCGTGGGATCCGAGTCAGGAGCCAACACGAGATAAGCGACCAAACGCTGCGCGCCATCAGGCGCCGCGGCCAGCGTCACCGCGCTAGCCCGAACCGACGGATGTGAATCCAGAACGCTCGAAATTTCGTCGAGTTCGACGCGGTAGCCGCGAATTTTGATCTGGTCATCCAGGCGGCCGAGGAACTCGATCTCCCCGTTCGCCAAGGCGCGAGCCCGGTCGCCGGTGCGGTAGAGCTTGGCGCTGCCGCTGCCGTTGGCGAAGGGATTAGGGACGAATCGTTCTTTGGTCAGAGCGGGGCGATTGCGATAGCCACGCGCCAATTGCGCTCCGCCGATGTAAAGCTCGCCATTAGTTCCCTGCGGCACAGCTCGCATCTGCTCGTCCAGAATATGAATCTGCGTGTTGTCGATGGCGCGCCCGATCGAGGGCTGCTTCGCCTCCGCCCCGGCCGGCGCCACTACACCTGAGGTCGCGACCACGGTGCATTCAGTAGGTCCGTAGTTGTTGACGAGGGTAAACGGCAGACCTGCCGGCGGACGGCGATGCAGCGTGTCGGCTCCGGTCAACAGAGTGCGCAGCGCGGTGGATGCCGGCCATGCGCACTGAATCAAGAGTTCCGCCAGCGGCGTCGCCACAAACGAGATGGTAATTTTCTCTTCGATCAGCCAGTCGCGCAGCAGATCCACTTGATTGCGCGCGGCTTCGTTGGGAATGTGTACGCTCGCTCCCGCCGCGAGATAGGGCCACAGCTCCCAAACTGCGGCATCGAATCCGACTGAAGCCAGCAAGCTGGCTCGATCCTTTGCCGTAACCTGGAATGCGCGCAGATGCCAGGAAATCAGATTCTCGAGGCCGGCGCGGGTGATCTCCACGCCCTTCGGCTGCCCAGTCGAACCGGAAGTGTAGATCACATACGCGAGATGGCTCGAGTCTGCCTCGGTATCGATCGCCTTTCCTGAGCGAGCCGCAATTTGCTCGCGATCGGTGTCGACTGCAATCACCTGCCAGGGACCGTCGTCCAGCTTTTCCGCTAGGCCGGAGCGCGTGATCACCGCTGTTACAGCCGCATCGCGCAGCATGAACGCCAGGCGATCCGCTGGAGACGCAGGATCCAACGGCAAGTAGGCCGCGCCCAGCTTCAACACAGCCAGCGTGCTGACTACGGAATCCACCGATCGCTCGAGCAGGATGCCAACCAGCACATCCGGGCCTGCCCCCAAACTGCAAAGGTATTCGGCCAGCCGGTTCGACCGCAGGTCAAGCTCGGCGTAGCTGAGGCTCTCCGTCCCGGCATTCACCGCCAGAGAATCCGGAGATGAGGCGGCAAGCTCCGCAACGCGGCCGGTCACGGAGAATATTTCGTTTCTATCGAGACGAATAGGCATGGGAAACCCGAACTCCTTCGCCAGCAGAGGCTCCACGAGCCATTACGCTCTGGTAGATCTCCGTGAGCATCCCAAAGTTTCGTTCCGCACTGTACTTCAACTCAAACTCCTGCCGGGCCGCCAAGCCCATGGCGCGAACGGCTTCCGGGCTCGCCCACGCGGACAACACTTTCTCCGCGATATCCACCGCATCGCCTGCGGTAAAGTGCAGGCCGGTGCGGCCGTCCTCCACGATCTCCTGCATGCCGCCGAGCCGCGAGCAGAGCACGGGAACGCCGCAGGCGAAGGATTCGGCGATGGTCACCGGGAATCCTTCATACCACTCGCTGGGAAACATCAAAACGCGCGCACCCTTCATCGCCTGCAGAGTATCTTGCCGCGAAAGGCGCCCGCGATAATCAACATTTTGTAATTTCAAATCGCCGATCAGCCTTTCCATCTCCGGACGGAACGGCCCATCGCCGGCAATGACCAGCGGAATCGACGCAGGCAGCTTTGACCAGGCTTTGACCAGCGTGCCCACACCCTTCAAGTCGACCAAGCGCCCAACAAACAACGCATAGTCGCCACTTCTTGTTCTTGCTCCCGGATCGGGCAGAACGAAATTCGGTTTGACACGAATCTTTTCTGCCGGCAGTCCCGCCTGAATCATCTTCTCGCGCGCGAATTCCGTCAATGCCACATAGCAGTCGACCATCTCGGTCCAGGTGTGCTTCCGGCGATGAACCTCGAGCATCGTTGCCAGCGCCGCCGTGGCCAGCTTCGATTCGCGATAGCAGCCATACTTCACCGCGTGAAACGGCCCGCGATCGAGGCACTCCTCGCAGACTTTGCCGTCGCGATAGAAACTCGCCGCCGGACACGCCAGCCGGTAATTGTGCAGAGTCTGCACTACCGGGACGCCTTCTTCTTTGCACGCGTAAAAAATCGAGGGCGAAATTGCGGAGAAGAAATTGTGCACGTGCACCACGTCCGGCTGCACGCGCCGCAGGCTCGCTTTCATCTCCTGGTGCCAGCTGCGCGACCAAACGCAATCCACAGCCGCAGAAATCTTGCGCACCAGCCCGCCAGGATACGCCGTCTGGGTTTCGACCTTTTCTACCCGCACGCCATGTTCGGTAAGCAGGCGCGTCTCCGACTCGAAAACCTGGTCTTCCCCGCCCGGCTGGATGTAGCGGTTGTGCACGCACAACACGCTGAGACTTGCCGCCTTCACGGCAGCCGGAGCAGTAAGCGTAGCCATAGAGTCTGGGATAAGAGGGCGCGCAGGGGAGGGAGAGTTGCCGGCGCCCTTCGGTTCTCGAGTCTAGCTCTTTTCGATGATGAAGTTCTCGAGCACCAGCGCGTCCATTTCGCTCTTGATGAACGTATTGTGCGCGTTGGCCGGAGTGTTGACGATCGGCTCGCCCTTCAGATTGAACGACGTGTTCATCACCACCGGCACGCCCGTCGCCTGCCCGAAGCGCTCGATCATCTTGTAATAGCGCGGGCTCTGCTCCTTGAAGACCGTCTGCAGACGCCCGGTGCCATCAACATGCGTAATGGCAGGCAGCGTCGATTGCGCCTCCGGCTTCACCGGGACTACGTATTGCATATAGCGCGCCGGAGCGTGTTTGGCAGCGTTCGGAAGATCGAAGTACTTCTCTGCGCTGTCGGCCAGAACGGACGGAGCAAACGGCCGGTAGGGCTCGCGGAACTTGATCTTGGTGTTGACGATGTCTTTCATATTCGGATTACGCGGGTCAGCCAGGATCGAACGGCTGCCCAAGGCTCGAGGCCCCCACTCGAAGCGGCCCTGCGCCCATCCGATGACGCTGGCGTTGGTCAGGTGATTCACGACCGCGTCAATCATCTTGTCTTCATCGTCATAGCGCGTGTGCTTGATGTTGTTGGCGCGCAGGAAGTCGGCGATCTCGGCATCGGAGTTAGCACGTCCCCAGTAGGCATGCTGCATCTGGAAGTTGCGCGGCTTGCCCAGCAGCGTGTTGTAAGCCCACAACGCTGCGCCCAGTGCGCCGCCGCCGTCACCGGCCGCGGGCTGAACATAGAGCTGTTCGAAGCCTGACTCGTGCAGGATGCGCGTATTGGCCACGCAATTCAGCGCCACGCCGCCCGCCATGCATAGGTTTTTCATGCCGGTGGTCTTGTACAGGTGCTTCGCCATGTTGAGAAGCACCTCTTCGGTCACCTTCTGGATGCTGGCGGCGATGTCGGCATAGTGCTTGTTCATCTTCGACAGCTCGGCCATGTTTCCCGGAGGCGCGCCGAAGTACTTGGGGAAGCCAGTCTCCTCGGTGAAGAACAGCATCTTTTCCGGACGAGGCGTGCCGAACAGGTCAGCAAATTTCTGGTTGTAGGTTTTTTCCGTCGAGTGATGGAAGCTGAAGTAGTCCATGTTCAGCGAGAACGATCCGTCGCTGTTCTGGTTGATCGTCTTCCAGACCTTGTCCACGTATTTGGGCTCCCCATACGGAGCCATGCCCATGACCTTGTACTCGCCTTCGTTCACTTCGAAGCCGAGAAACGCGGTGAACGCGGAATAGAGCAGGCCAAGCGAGTGCGGGAAGTGGATCTCTTTCTGAATCCTGATGTCGTTGCCCTTGCCGATGCCATAGGTCGACGTGACCCACTCACCGACGCCGTCGACGGTGAGGATCGCGGACTCTTCAAAGGGCGAGCAGAAATAGGCGCTGGCAGCGTGCGACAGGTGATGTTCGCTGAACAGGATCTTGTCGCGGTCGACGCCGATCTCGGTTTCGATCTTCGACGAAACCCAGAGCTTGTCGACCATCCATGTGATCATCGATTCGCGGAAGACCTTGTAGGACTGCGGATAGGTCTGCAGCGTCATCATCAGAATGCGGTCGAGCTTGCGGAACGGCTTCTCGAAGAACACGACGTAGTCGAGATCCTTCCCGGTAATGCCACGCTGGTCCAGGCAGAACTGAATGGCCTGCTTGGGGAAGTCGAAGTCATGCTTCTTGCGGGTAAAGCGCTCTTCTTCCGCGGCCGCCACCAACATGCCGTCCTCGAGCAGCACTGCGGCTGCGTCGTGGTAATAGCAACTGATCCCTAGTATGAACATAAGCTCCTATTGTTTCCTCGCCCACTCTAAGTCGTAGGCCTCGTTGGGATGGTCCAGCCACTGTTCGGGCTTTTTCTTGATGCGCAGCGGATCGCTGAAGAAACGCGCCGCCAGCCCGAAGGGGAGAACCAGAATTCCGTAGAAAATCGAGAGGATGACCCGGGCCTGGAAGTTGCCGATCTTGTGGGCCAGAGCTTTCCAGCCTTCCCACGCGCGCTTGTACAGACTCCACGCTTGTTTCGGTCCGGTGAAGATGGACAGGATGGCAAAGACGACCAGTCCTACGCCGGCCAGAATCGCCAGCAGTTCCAGGACATGTTTGAAGAAATTGATGAGATGAACCATCGTATCGATTGCTCCTCGAATAAAAACTTGTTCTAGAACCGGGAAAAGCACGCCTTTCAAGGCGTGCCGTTAAGCCCCAGGAAAAAACTAGGTTCAGCCCCTGCGGGCATTGGCCGGTTTAGGTTAGCTCGCTACTGGTGAGCCGTCGCGCCATTACGGGACTGCGTCGGACTGGCGGAATTCGCCACGTTGACCGCCGTCTGCTGGCAGGCGGCCTGATAAGCCGGGAGAGTGCGAATCACGTTGTAGAGCTGATCGGCGATCAGCTTGTGTCCCACGGCCGTCGGATGCACCGGGTCCATGTAGAAATTCGCCGGCGCATTCGACTGCAGCACATCAACCATATTGACCACGGGAACATGATTGGCCGCAGCAAAATCGAGCATGGCTTTCTGGAAGGGATGCAGATCGTTGGCTTTCTGATCTTTACTTGCCAACACCAAAAACACCAGTTGCGCATGGTGGGCGCGGGTTTCGTCCAGACTGTCCTGGAAGCTGGCGGTGACTGCATTGACATCGAGATTGTCCATGCCGCCCAGCGTGTCGAGCGTCCCCGCCATCAGCACGTGCCGCATTTTGTAATACACCGCGCGGCGGAGCAGGTCTTCGATGACGAAGTTATAAATCGCGCTGCGGCGGATGATCGCCTTCGCTTCCACCTGGCGCAGGAACTTCTCGCGCGCCGCGCCCTCGAGTTTGGGCAGGCGCTCGAAGTTGCTGTTGAAGCTGTAGGCGCGGATCACGATGTCGGGCTGAAAGGTCGGGTCCTCTTCGACTTCCTTCAGCTTCTCCCCGACCAGCGCATTGGGATAGGCATTCACTCCCGCCGAAACCGACACGATGTGTTCGCCGGGACAGCTGTCCTGGTTGAGTTTTTGACCCAGAAACGCGGCGTAGGTCGAGTTGTCGTCGACGCCCCAGCCTTGGGTGGCCGAATCGCCGAAGGCAATGATGCGGAATTCGCCTCTCGGCTTGGCCGTCAGGTCGCTGGCGTAGCGCAGCCCTTGATTGTTGATCGTGATCGGCAGGTGATTGTCGACAGTCACCGTGCGGCCGGGGACCGGAACCCAGAGCAGCTTTTCATCCGGACGATAAATCGTGTAGTTGCCGTATCCGAAAAGGCGCAGCCCGAGTTCGAAAGCCACGACGATCAGAACAAACCATCCCAGCTTGCGCAGGAACCCGCCCTTTTTCTTGCCTTCGCTTGCCATGAACCCTAAGTTCCCTTTCGTAGTAAGTCAGACCATGTGGCGACGGGCGCCTCGCCCGTCCCGCGGTGGCGAAGCCGAGCGGCGCCCATACCAAACCTAGAACATCGTGTAGATAAACGGCGCCAGCGACGAACTCTGCGCCACCACGATGAGCGCGCCCAGAAGGAACAGGGTCACGATGATGGGCAGCAGCCACCAGCGCTTCTGCCGCCCGAAAAAGCCGAACAGCTCCCCGGCGGTCTGAATATTGCGAACGGTTGTGCGAATGAACTTCATGATTTCTCCTAGGAAATAGTGATCAGTGGTCGGTGCCCAGTGATCAGTCTCGGTGAATTTGTTTTTCTGGCCACAGACCACTGGCCACTGGCAACTTCTTATGCCGCTCCCGATCCCTTCAGTACCGCCGGAATCGTCTTAACTAAAATTTCGAGATCGAGCCACAGCGACCACTTGTCGATGTATTGCAGATCCAGCTCCATCCACTTCTCGAACGAAATCGAACTGCGCCCACCGATCTGCCACAGGCAGGTAATGCCCGGCCGGATGCTGAAGCGCCGCCGCTGCCAATCCTCGCTGAAGCCTTCGTAATCGCGAATGGGCAGGGGCCGCGGACCCACCAGGCTCATGTCGCCCTTGAACACATTCAGCAATTGCGGCAGTTCATCGATGCTGGTCTTGCGCAGGAACTTGCCGATCGGCGTAATGCGCGGATCGTTCTTGATTTTGAAGACCGGCCCGGAGACTTCGTTCAGGTGCTCGATCTCCTTCATCCTCTTTTCCGCATCGACCACCATGGTGCGGAACTTGTATATGCCGAAGTGCCGTTTGTTCAGCCCCAGCCGCTGCTGCACAAACATTACCGGACCCTTCGAGGTCAACTTGATCAGCACTGCAGCCAGCAGCAGTACCGGGGAAAGCAGAATCAGCATCAGGGCCGAACCGACGATATCGATCACGCGCTTGATCACCACCGGCCAGCCCTCGAGGCTTCCCGTGTAGTGCGTGATCAGCGAGTCGCCGTCGACCACTTCCTCGACGCGGCGGCGCGAAATCTTGAGATCAAACAGCGTCGACGCGAAGCGGATCAGGATGCCTTGCTCTTCGCAGAGCGCCGCCACCTCCGACGCCTCTTCGTGCATGGAGCGCATGGGCAGCGCGATCACCACTTCATCGACCACATTCTTGCGCAGGAACGACGGCAGTCCTTCGAAGTCGGTAACCCGCTTGTAACCCGAACTCCGGAACGCCTCCAGCTCGGGACGGTCGTGATCGACGAAGCCCACGATGCGGTAGCCCAGTGCTGGACTCTCTTTGATTTTATTGGCGAACTGCACACCGCGCGCGTTGATGCCCACGATCAGCATGTCGCGCAAGTTGCGTCCGTGCAGCCGGACCTGCGCCAGGAACAGCCGCATGATCACGCGGCTGATCATCGCCACCAGCACTCCGCTTGCCCAGAACGCCACCAGGAACTTGGGCGTGATCAGCTTGATGTGAAACAGATAGTGCCCGACGAAAATCACGAAGGTGCCGATCGAGATGGCCTTGGCCAGATCGAGCACTTCATCGCGCCGGCTGGAGAGCCGGTGCGAGGTGTACATCCCGCACATGGTGAAGATCATGTGCCAGCAGAACAGAAGCCCCGTGAAGATTACGAAGTTCTGAATCTTGACGCGAATTGCCAGAACCTCTTCGAGCGAGGCCAGTGACGCGTGCGATACCACCAGCGTCGCAAAGCCGAAGGCCACGACCATCAAAACGAGGTCGAAGAGTTTCAGCAGATTTAACAGCAGTTTTCGCCGAATCGTACCCACCGGGAGTCCTCCAACAGTTGCCAGCCGAACAATTTCTACTTTTGGGGGGACGTGAAGGCGCTCAGGGCTGCCTTCGAGGGCCGTCGTACTACTTCTTCTTGCCCACAACCAGTTGCTCGATCGAGTCCACGCTCTTCAGGTTGTCGTGCGTGATCTCTTCATCGCCTATGCGGACGCGGAATGTTTCCTCCAGGAAGGCCACCAGCCGGAAGATACCCAGCGAATCAATCACGCCGCTTTCCATCAGCGACTCGCTGTCGGAAAACGAGCTGACGCCCTTCGCGCTGGCCAGGTCCCGTTGAATGAAATCCCGGATCTGATCTTTTACCGATGCCTGTTCAATTGCCATGACTTGCTGCTTCTCCTGAATGAGGGTCAAAACCTGAATGAGTCAAACTTTTTTGGGTCAGTTGCTGCTCTTGGCCAGAGTCACGCGATCGATCTTGCCCGTCGAAGTCTTGGGCAGCGTTTCCAGAAATTCAATCTGCTCGGGAATCATGTACTTCGGAATGCGCGTGGCGCAGAACTGCTGCAGGTCGGCGATCTTCAGCGCGTGCGTCTCGTGCGCCGCAACCACGGCTTTGATGCGATTGCCGATGAGATCGTCGGGAATCGCCACGGCGGCAGCTTCTTTCACTCCCGGATGGCTCAGCAAAGCAGTCTCGATCTCGCCCAGCTCGATGCGGTATCCGCGGCTCTTGATCTGGCTGTCGCGCCGTCCCTGAAAGTAGTAGTTGCCGTCTTCGGCGAGAGTGACCAGGTCGCCGGTGCGGTACATGTTCTCGTTGAAATTCGGCTGGAAGCGGTTAGGCACGACCATCTTCCGCGTCTTCTCGGCGTCGGCCCAGTAGCCGTAGGTCACCGCCGGACCGCGGACGTAGAGTTCGCCTTGCTCGCCCGGCTTGGTAATGATCTGGTCCTGATCGTTCACCGCGAAAACTTCGGTGTTTTCACAGGCGATGCCGATGGGCAGATTGCTCATGCCTTCGAGGCGCTCGCGCTCGACGTGGTAGTAGGTGCAGACGTTGGTCTCGGTCGGACCGTAGAGGTTGTAGAGTTCGACGTTCGGCAGCAGCTCCGCCAGCTGGCGCAGATACTTCATGGGGAAAACTTCCCCGGCAAACAGAATCGTGCGCAAGTGCGGAACTTTTTCGGCCTTCAGGTTGGCGTGCAGCAAAAGCAGCATCAGCGCCGAAGGCACCGAGTACCAGACGGTGATTTGTTGCTGCTCGATAAAGTTCGCCAGCGTAGTCGGGAACAGCGCCAGATCTTCGGTCACGAGGTACACAGTCGCGCCCGCCTCGATCGCGTTGTAGACGTCAAAGACAGATAAATCGAAGTGCAGCGGCGCGTGATTCGACATACGGTCTTCCGGCCGCGTCTGGAACTTTGCCGCACACCACTCCACGAAAGTGAGCGCATTCTGGTGCGAGAGCATCACGCCCTTCGGACGCCCGGTCGAACCAGATGTATAGAGGATGTAAGCGAGATCGGTTTCCGTGAGCACTACCTCGGGAGCCTTGTCCGCCGCAAAATCCGCGAGCATCGCCCACGGAACAATCTTGGTGCCCGAACCGTTCGAGCCGGAGTCGTCGGTCATGACGCAGTAGTCGAGCGTGTTGACGATCTCCGCGCCCAGGGCCGCGCGGCGTTCTTTGTTGGTCAGCAGCACGCGAATGTTGCAGTTCGCAATGATGTAGCCAATGCGCTCGGCCGGCGCCTGCGGATCGAGCGGAACATAGACACCGCCCGCCTTCAATACGCCAAACATGCAGACCAGCGACTCCACACATTTCGGAAAAAAGATGCCGACGCGGTCGCCTTTCTTCAGTCCGCGCTGCCGCAGCAGATGCGCCAACTGCGTCGACTTCTGATCGAGTTCGCGATAGGTGAGCGTGCGCTTGCGCGCCCAGACCGCCGGTTTTTCCGGATACAACGCCGCACTGCGGGTCAACAGCTGCTGAAGAATGTAGGCCACGAGGTCCCTTGTCCTGGTTATGCGATTCTTGGTTGTGAAGTAGGGGGTAAATCCGGAGCGTTACTGCCAGCGTAGCGCCGGCAGGTTACGGCCTGATGAAGCGATTTTCACAGCCCGTGCAGCCCGGAGATGATCATCTTCTGAATCTCCGTGGTGCCGGAATAAATCTTGCCCGAGATGGCGTCGCGCAATTCGCGCTCAATCTGAAACTCGGTCATGTAACCGTAGCCGCCGTGAAGCTGGATCGCGTCCAGACAGCTTTGGATGCAGGCGTCGGCGACATAAGCCTTGGCAATCGCAGCTTCGCGCAGCGGATGCTTGCCCTGGCTCTTCATCCAGGCTGCCTTATAAAGAACCAGCCGGCTGGTCTCGAGCCGCACTTCCATCTCCGCAATCTTGGTCGAGACTGCGGGAAATTTTCCGATGTTCTCGCCAAACTGCCGCCGTTCCTTGGCGTAGGCTACCGACGTTTCCAGCAGGCGCTGCATCACGCCGAGGTGACTCGACAGAATGCAGATGCGCTCCCACTCCATCGAGGCGGTGAAGATCGCCGGCCCCGCACCGTCTTTGCCCAGCTGATTCTCCGCCGGCACTTCGCAGTCGACGAACGACAACTCCGCCATCGGCGAGGTGCGCAAGCCCATCTTGTGCAATTTGCGGCTGATGGTGAATCCCGGCGTTCCCTTCTCCACGATGAACGCCGTAATCCCGGCCGGGCCCTTTGACGGATCGAGCGTGGCGAAGACGATCACCATGTCGGCATAGGTCGCGTTGGTGATGAAGGTCTTCGAACCGTTCAGGATGACTTTGTCGCCCTTGCGTTCGGCGCGCGTCTTCAGCGCGTAGGCATCCGAACCGGTCATCGGTTCAGTCATGGCGTGCACGCCGACCCACTCGCCGCTGGTCAGCTTGGGGAGATACTTCTTCTTCTGCTCGTCCGTGCCGAACGACCAGATGGGAATTTCCGAACTCCACATGTGGGCATTGATGGAAAAGATCAGCCCATTGTCGCGGGAACCGTAACCGAGCGCCTCCAGGCCGCAGACGGTGGTTAGAGTGTCCGCGCCGCCGCCACCGTATTCGGCCGGAATCGGCAACCCCTGAATGCCCAGCTGGGCGCACTTGTTCCAGGCCTCGCGATTGAATTTCTCGTCATGATCATTTTCGATCATGTCGTAGTTGAGTTCCTCTTTGGCGAAGCGGATGACTTCCTTGCGGAAGTCAAGCTGTTCGTCACTCCATGCGAAATCCAAGGTTCTTTTCCTCTTTCTGTTCGGCCCTAGTGAGCCTTGGCGGCAGGCACGCCCTGCGGTTGCGAATTCTGATTTCCGTTGGCCGGCGCGGCGGAAGCACTTCCGTCCGTCGGCTGGCCAGTCTGCGGTTGAGCCTTTTGTGGCTGCACTGTGTTCCATTTGAAGCGCTTCGGCCGCCCGCCCGGGATGCGGATACGCGCCGGTACGCCCAAGACCGTCATGTTGTCCGGGACATCAGTCAGCACCAGGCTGTTGGCAGCAACGACGACGTTATTGCCGATCTTCGCTCCGCCCATCACCTTGGCGCCGGCTCCGAAGTAGACGTTGTCGCCGATGCCGCGCGTTCCGGCGGCGATTACTACGCCGCTCTGGATAGTCAGGTTCGATCCGATCTTGTTCGGCCCGACGATAATGCCAAAAGGTGTATGAATCGTCAGCCCGGGGCCGATCTCGGCGTCGGGCGAGATGTAGATTCCGACGAGCACCTGCACCGAGCGCTGAAAGAACATGGCCACAATCGCCAGCAGTTGGCGCACAACCGGAACTCTTACGCCTTCCACCCAGTGCCCGAAGCGGTAGCTGATGATGGCGATAGTCTCCATCCGCAGCAGCACGCGCAGCATGCCTTTTTCTAAGACGCGGTCTTCCTGGGCCGCCTGCAGATCAGCTTTCAGATTCTCGAACATGTCTTCGGGAGTTTTCCCCGTGCGTCAGAAATCGGAAACTTAGAGCCGGTTGTAAATCTTGTCGGGAATCGGGAAGGTGCGCTGGTTGAGCACTGCTCCCAGAACCTTGACCTTGGCGTTCTGCAGATCGCGCACCGCGACCCGCGCCCGGTCCTTGCGGGTGGCGTTGGCCTTGAGCACCAGCACTACGCCGTCAGAGATCGACCCCAGAGAAACTGCTTCGTTGCTCGTGCTCAGCGAAGGTGCATCGACCAGCACGTAGTCGAACTCGGAGCGCAGCTCACTCAACCGCGCCCGCATGCGGTCCGAGGTCACCAGGCCCTGCGCGTCGCGTACTTCCGAGCCGCAGCTCACGAGAGCAAGGTTACGCCGCGAAAGCTGGCTGATGTAGCCGCGAATCGATCCGGTCTGGCGCAGCGCATCGGACAATCCGTGATGATTGGACACGCCAAACTGCTCGTGCAGCGTCGGGTTCATGAAGTTGGCGTCGACCAGGCATACTGTCCCGGTCACCTGGCTGGCCAGCAGCTCGCCGGTCCGGGCACAGAGCCAGCTGCAGCCGTTGCCGGCATCACTGCTCGAAAACACTACCGTGTGGTGATACTCGCCGCCGGGCAACAAAAAGATTCTCTGCACCAGTTTGGTCAGCTCGGCCAGCTGCGAGCTCTCCATAGCGAAGTGCAGGGGCTCGTTCGAGGGTGCCGGCACCACCGCTGGAGCCGGCGTAAATGCCGACGGATCGACCTCCGGCATGGGGCGTTCCGCCGCGGGCGCCGGTGCGGGCGCCGTGAGCACGCGCTCCGGCTGGAAGTAGTCGTCTTCTTTCCCGATGTTCTGCAGAAGTTCGAAATTGCGGCTCATGATGTCCCTCGGGCCCGGCGATCTTTGCGGCGAATCTTCTCGCCGCGGATCCCTCAGGCAACCGTTCTCCTGCTAATCGCGCTTGATGCGCGCGCTCGAGCGGTGCGGCGCGATGCGATCGAGATTGTGCTGCCAGTCCTTCAGCTGCCCGGAAAGCTGCTGCATATAGGCCCGAGCTTCCGCCGGGGTCAGCGAATCCATGCGCTCGAAGTTGGGCGACGACATCCGCGCCTGCGCCGGATTGCCCGCCATCATCGAGGCCATCTCCTGAAAGTCGACATTGCGCTGCGGCGCGACTTCTGTCACATGCTGGCTGATATCGAGATCGTTGATCACTTCCTCCACCAGCGCGACATCAACCTGCTTTTGGCGAAGGGCGCAGCTCAGCGAGAGCACGTTGAAGCAAAAATTGTTGATGTTGCGCGGAATGCCTTCGGTGAAGCGCGCGATGGCCACCATCGCCTCCGGCGAAAACAGCGGCGTGCCTGCGTATCCCACGACGCGCAGCCGGTGATCGATGTACTTGCGTGTCTCATCGACCGAAAGCGGCGACAAACGATTCAGCAGCGATACACGCTGCCGCAGCTGCGCCATGTGGCGGCTCGCGAGTTTGTCGGCCAACTCTGGCTGCCCCGCAAGGATGATCTGCAACAGCTTGGCGCGGGGCGTTTCAAAGTCCGAAAGCAGGCGCACCGTCTCGAGCACGCTGGCGTCGAGGTTCTGCGCCTCGTCGACGACCACGATGAAGCGGCGACCAGCGCGCGCCTCCTGCAACAGCATCTTGTTGAACTCTTCGTGCATGCGCACGAAGTCCTGATCGTGGCTCTCGACTCCCAATTCGGCCAGCAGGAAGCGCATAAACTCGCGCGAGCTGCACTGCGTCTGGAACAGGAATGCGGTGCGGGCGTTGTGGCGGAATTTTTCGAGCAGGTGGAACAGCAGCGTGGTCTTGCCCATGCCGGGCTTGGCGATCAGCGCCAAAAAGCCGCGCCCCGACTCGATCCCGTAGTAGAGCGAAGCCAAGGCTTCGCGGTGCGCCGGGCTCAAATAGAGAAAGCGGGGATCGGGGGTAACCCCGAAAGGCTGTTCGCGAAATCCGAAAAATTCCAAAAACATGGTTTAGGGCCCCTACTGTTGACTGGACTCGACTGGAACCGGGAACGCTTCCACCGGCTCGGCCACTACAGTGCCGGAGTTGTAGCTCGCTCCATAACCGCCGCTGCGATGCGGCACCGCCGCCAGAACCGGAATATTCAATTCGCTCAGCACCTCCGAGGGCGTGCGGAACGACGGATCGAAATAATCCAGCGCCAGCGCCAATCCTACGCTCATCACCGCGCCCAAAACTAGCCCGAGTACCACGAACACCATGCGCGAGCCCGTCGGCAGCACCGGCACCGCCGGCGCCTGCGCTACGGCGACGTTCAGGATGTGGGTCTGGTCGAGCATGTCGGACATGCGGGCTTCTTCGCGCTTGTGCTGGTAGAGCAGATAGTTTTCTTCGTCGGTCTTGATCGCCCGCTGCAGATCCTGCTCCTGGATGCCTTTCTGCTCGAGCTCCGTGGCCTTCTGTTTGTAGAGGCTGACGATGCCTTCCATGGCCGCCGCCCGCGCCTGCAAGGCGCTGTAATCGGCCTTCGCCTTGGCCAGCTCTGTGCTGACGTACTGATACGTCGGATTCTGGCCGGTGGTCTCCTCCAGCAGTGGCTTGGCTTCTTCTTTCGCGATCGAAGCGCGCGTGTCAGAGATCTGCTTGTCGACTTCTGTCACCAGTGGATACGTCGGCTGGTACTTGGTCAGCAGTTCGGTGCGCTTTAACTCCAGAGTCATCAGCATGCTCTTCATCTGCTGCAGGACCTGGGCGTCGTCGGTCTTGCGCGACGATGTCGTGATGTTGGAGGGCATGGCGCCCGACTGGCTCTCCAGTGTCCGAATCTTCTGCTCGGTGGCTGACATCTCCGCGCGGGTCGTGGCCAGCGTCGCAGTGAATTCCGTCAACCTCGCCAGCGTCTGGTCGCGCGCCACGAGCGGGGCGACACCGCCCTGCTCGGCGGCAAAATGCGAGAGCTGCCCTTCGGCATCGGCCAGTTCGCTCTTGTAGCGCTCGGCTTCTTGATCGAAGAACTTGAATTGTCCCGCCGGACGGTTCACCTCGGCGTGCTTGCGGATATAGGCGTCGTTCAGATTCTTCAGCACCAGCGCCGCCTGCTGCGGATTGCCGGACGAATACGAGATGCTGATCAGGTTGGTCTTCTTCATGGGCTCGACCACCAGGCTGCCGCGCAGGCGTTGCGCTGCCTTGGCAATCTTGCCCGCCGCGTCATCGCGGCCGAAGAGCTTGCCCATCAGCGAAGAACGCTTGTCGAGGCCGGAGGCGACTGCGACCTGTTTCATCACGTCGTCGCTTTCCAGCAGCTCGACTTCCGAGTTCAATTCTTCCTCGGTGACTTCTTCCTTCACCATCACCGGCGCCGCCTGCCCGGGGCTGATGACCGGGTCGACGCGCTCGCGCTTGACCAGGATTTCGGTGTGCGCGGTGTAGCTGGTGGGCATCAGCAGGCCCACCAGCACGGCCCCGATAAAGACCGCCATGAAGCAGAAGAACATCGACCGCTTGTGGCGGAAGCCGATCGCAATCAGCTCTTTCACGCTGATGGAAAATGCCTGGTCGCCGCTTTGGGACTGAAACTCGCTCATAATGTTTCCTCGCGAAACCGGACGCGCTCTTAGTAGGGCTTGAACATCGTGCCCATCTGGGCTGAGGGCATGTAACGCTCGAACTTGGACCACGCGGTTTTGGGGACGAACAGCATGTCGCCGGGATGCAAGAGAGGATCTTCCTTCAGGTTCCCGGTCTTGTGCATCTTGTTTACGTCGATCACCTTGGCTTCCATCCACTCGTCCGACACGCGGCGGAACAGCAGCACTTGCGAGGCTTTCGAGCCATCGCTGAAGCCGCCCGCGATCGCGATCGCCTGGGTCAGCGTGGTATCTCCGCGCAAATCGTACTTTCCCGGGCGCCCCACACGGCCGTCGGCGACAAAGTACGGCTTCTCGAAATCTTTCAGGTTCACCGAGATGATGGGATCGTTGAGAATTTTGCCGTAGGCAGTGCGCAAGGTCTGCGTCAACTCGGGCACAGTCAGACCCTGCACCTTGATATCGCCCACGCTGCGCAGCGTAACGAATCCGTCAGGCTGCACCGCGACCGCCGTCTGATTGAACTCCGGGCTCAACTCGAAGTTCAGGTCGAACGAGTCTCCCGGCGCGATCTTGTAGCGCGGCGAGCGCGTGTTGAATTGCGCGTCTTTGATTTGCGCATCCTTCGTACTGTCGTCGCTGAAGACGCTTGGCCCCGAAGGCGGAGGCGTGCTCGGCTTGGCCGTCGCATCCGACATGACCTGCTGCGCCGCGACCAATGACGCGGCCAGCAGCAGCGCAAGAAGTACGCTGGTGGTGCGAGTTTTCATGAGCACAGACGTGATGGGTACAGACATGGACACTCCAATAATCAATTCTAATTAATCAGACTGGCCAGGCGCGGCAAAATCTACGACTGCACGTCGCCCGTGTCGGTGGCCGGCTTCAGCGGCCCCGTACCATTCGGAGTGATGTTGTGCCGGCGAATCTTGTACAGCAGCCCGCGGTAGCTGATGCTCAGAAGCTGCGCCGCACGCTTGCGATTCCAGCCCGTCTGCTTCAGCGCGCTGCTGATGGCGTGAATTTCCGCTTCATCGCGGAAGCTGCGCAGAGACGACTCCGGCACTGTGGACACGTAGACGGTCGCCGTTCCCAGCTCGCGGCCGCTTTCCCATCCCTGACCTTGGCTGCGTCCCCCGTTACCGTTGACTTTTGTGGTTTTCGTTTCCAGTTCGTTCATAGATTGACCCTCTCTTGGTCCTCGAAGCCGGACGATTCGCGCCCGGCGGTGTTGCCCGCGAAACACTCCATGCCTAAGAACCGGAGCGCACACGTTGCGCCGCGGCTGAGTGCCGTGCGGGACCTACTCTGAAGGGAAGGCAGGGGGATAAAACTTAGACGGGCTCTACTGTGTAGCCCTGAATCCGGACCGAAAGTGAGCGCTGAATCGGCTCCAGTGAGATTACCAGGCTGCTGTCGTCATTCCGCGCGGAGAGAATTCCCTCGACTCCGTCCAGGGCGCCGCCCCGGACTCGAACTCGCTGCCCCACTCTCAGGAATGGTTGTTCCTCGAAGGGGAGATCGCTGGCCAGAACAGTTCGAATGTCTTCAATTTGGCTTTCGGGAATCGCTGTGCCGCAACAGTTGATGCCGACGAATCCTGCGACCCCATGGGTCTGCAGAACCCGCAACCGGTCAGGGGAGGAGAGTACGACACGGACAAACGTATAACCGGAAAACAGCGGAAGCTCGACTTCTTTCACGCGGTCACTCCACTGGCGCGTCCGCTTCACCAGGGGCAGGAAGTTTTCCACTCCCAGCCGTTCCAGCTGATCGGCCACCATTTTTTCGTGACGCGAACGGGTGCGCAGCGCATACCACTGAGCCTGGTCTATGATCGGGCTCGGTGTTACTGCCGCCAGTGCCGTTCGTACCGCGTGACCGCTACTCATAGCTTCGCCCTCTGAGTCACATTTCGTGACCCGCCCCAAGCAAGAAACAAAACGACTCCGCGCGTTAGCCGTATAGGCTAACTCGGTTCACTGGTGCTCAAATCAAAGGGGGAGACTACTTCAAAGTTTCGAAGCGAACTTTCGGGGCTATCTTGCCCTCAACTTGCTCCCGATTCTAGCCGCCTATGCAAATTCGTGCAAGAGGCGAAAAGTGGGGAGACTAAAGTCTCTAGGCACATCAACTGCAATCTAAGGTAACCACTGTAACCTATTGTTGCTAAGCCGAATATCGTACAAATTCGATTTTGCAAAATGGCTCGCTTTTCCACCGAAACTGCCCTGCCCGGGACTCCCCCAAGTGCGGTTCGGCCCAAGATTGACCTTTGGTCAGATCCGTCGATTCCTGAGAAAAACCTGTTAACGCCGGTCTCGCTATACACGCTTGCAGTGTGCAAGAAACTGCAACGTCTGTGGCCATGAAAACCCTCCCAACGTCAACAACCGGGATCGTGCTTTCAGGAAAACTCCAAACGATTTTCGAGTTTGATCGTTCTGTTGGCCCCGCGGGAGGAGGATTCCGAATTTCGGCGCCTTGTCGTCAGCGTGTTCCGAGTATCAGGCCCACATGCAGAAATCGTCAATGCCACCTAAGTTGTACGACCGCCTCCCGGATAGTGGCATCCCGGTAACCACTTCACTCCGTTACGACTTTCCCCGCACCTACCCGGTAGTGCTATTTACTCAGAGTCTAACTTCCCATAGTCTCGGTGGAAATCGGTGTACCGGAAGCGCTTGAGAACCGGCCAACGCCTGTGTCTTAATCTTCTCGAGCTTTTTGCGGATCCCCTCAGCGATTTTCTTTCTGGCCGAAGACAATTTTGGGCCGTCAGTTCGACCGATAAACTATGGCGCATCTAACCGCTATTCCGAATCAGGACCGCATTCGCGTGCTGGCCGCAGACAGCACCTCGATGAGCACGCAATTGCTGGTGGAGGCTCTGGCCCGCGATGGCCAGCTGCAGATGATTGAGTCTCCGTCCAACGCCGCCGCTATCGTGAACCTGGTGAAACGCGAGCGGCCGCATGTCCTGATTGTCAGCGCAATGCTGGGAGAAACGACCGGCGGCGGATTCGACCTGGTACGAGAAATTCGCTCGCAGGCAGCGGCCATGCGCGTCATTGTTCTGCTCGACGCCTCCGAGCGCACAGCTGTGATCGAGGCTTTCCGTGCCGGTGCACAAGGCGTCTTCTGCCGCACCGAACCCTTCCGTCTTCTCAGCAAGTGCATCCAGTGCGTGCATCAGGGGCAAGTTTGGGCCAGCAGCAATGAATTTCAGTTCGTGATTGACGCTCTTGCCAGGCCGCCGCTCGCCGACTTTAACGCCAATGGCGGTTCCCTGCTCTCCGCCCGTGAGATCGACGTCGTCCGCTGCGTCGCCGAAGGCTTGACCAATCGCGAAATTGCACAACGCCTCAAGCTGACCGAGCACACGGTGAAGAATTATTTGTTCCGGATTTTCGACAAGCTGGGAGTTTCCAGCCGCGTTGAAGTAGTGTTGTATGCGCTGGGAAACGGCGGGCCGCGGCCGGTTCCGCCCGCCCAAAGCCGCCGTCAATCGCAACCTGCAGCGGTTTCGCCGCGCAGCGCATCGCCGATTCCGGTGACGATGCGCAAGGCGAACTAACCGCGCGCGACGAATCCAACAAATTCTGCCAGTAAGGATTCCTGAGGTGCGATAGGAATTATTTCGCCTGAGGTAGTCTGAAGTTCAGCGTAATCTGCGTTTCCATCTCCGCCGGATGTCCGTTCACCGTTCTCGGCTTAAACTTCCACTGCTGCACTGCATCCTTTGCGGCCTGCGCCAGCAACGGATCTCCGCTGATCAGCTGCGTCTCGCGCACCGAGCCATCTGGTGCAATATGAACGTCGAGCACGACGGTGCCTTCAATCTTTTTCTGCAAGGCCTCTGCGGGATATTCCGGCGCAATCCGCTGCAGTACGCTCGAGCCTGTCGATGAACTTGTTCCTCCAGCCTGCCCATCTGCAGTGGGCAGCATGCGAAAGACTTGTTTGCCTTCGTCGTAAACGACCAATCCTCCAACGGGCACGGCAGGAGCGCTCGCTTTCTTCACAGGGTCGGTCGGAACAGAACCCGGAATTGCATCAGCCGCGACAAGACCAGCCGGATTCTGCTGCGTAGTTTCTGCGGGAGGGATGGACTGTGTCGTGTTGGTGCGCGCCGGCTGAATGCGCGCCGCTGCCGCAGTTCGCGGCCTTGTTCTTGACTTCCAGATGCCCAGGTGCGGCCCCATGACAATTCCCAGCAACAACGCGCAAACCACCACCCCGGCTCCAAGAACCAGCGTCAGAAAATCGAATCTCCATGTACCCGATGAAGAGGAGATCGCTGCATTCTCGTCGAAGCCATCGTTGGGAATCTGGCCGAAGATCGGCCCTCCAAAGGTCGGTACTTGCACTGCCGGCTCGGAACGGCGCTTCAGGCGCTCGGCCGCACGATCCAGATTATTGAGTGCGCGCCCGGCGAGTGCTTCCAGTGTGCGTTCATCGCGTTCGCCAAAGGCGTGGGGCTGAGAGGAAAGAACCTCGAACACTCCCTCCAACTCGCCACGGCGAATCAGCGGGATCACCATCACCGACTGGATGCCGAGGCGCCTCGAAGCCTGTACATCGGCGCGCGGATCGGCGGAAACGTCGTCGCAACGCTGCATCCGCCAAGTGCGCAGGCACTCCCCCGAAATTCCCGACGAGGTATCGAGCCGCGCTCCCAATTCCGGTGCAGTGGCCCCGCTGCTGGCGCGGCACACCATTTCTCCATCGCGCTGCAGCACGATCGCGGCCCCGGTGGCGCCGGTCGCCAAGCAAGCCTGCTCCACAATTTCATTCAGCACAATTTCCAGGGCTAAATCCACCGAGAGCTCCGCCGAAAGTCCACCCCCGCTTTGCGTGCTGAAACGTTCCACAAGCTCGGTGAAATCCGTCTCAAAGCTGGCCTGTTCCGGCACCGAGAGCGCTCCGCTGGAACGGCCCGGCGCAGGGTCAGGGATCGGCATCGGCAGTGGCGGCATGACGAAGAGGCGAGTACCGCGAAGTTCGATATCCGTAGCGGAGTGTGCCGCGAAAAGCTCCGCTTGTCAACAATCTTCAAGCGAGCGGCGCTCGAGGTCTTAGTGTGCCAGAAACTGCACACTTGCCTTTCGCGATGCGATAGCTTAGAGAAATTTTCATGCCACGGCTCGGCAAGGTCGTATTCTTCCCGTCAGCAGTCGATTTTCGTCAGTGGCTTGAATCAAACGGCGCAACCAGCAAGGAATTGTGGGTTGGTATCTACCGAAAGGCCTCTGCCAAGCCCAGCATCACTTATTCCGAAGCGCTGGATGAAGCGCTTTGCGCGGGTTGGATCGATGGCGTGCGCAAGATAGCCGGCTCGGACTCTTATACGATTCGCTTCAGCCCGCGCCAGAAGAAGAGCCGGTGGAGCGCGGTCAACATCAAACGCGTGCAAAATCTGGCAGATTCAGGCCGCATGTTGGAATCCGGTCTGAAGGCATTCGAGGGCGCAACCGAACAGCCACGCGTCTACTCTTACGAACAGCAGCGCAGTTCCGTCTTCGATCCAGAATTCGAACGCGAATTTCGCGCCAACCGCCGAGCCTGGGGCTTCTTTCAATCGCAGCCCGCGTGGTACCGTCGCACCTCCACATTTTGGGTAGTCAGCGCCAAGAAAGATGAGACTCGCAGGCGGCGGCTCGTCACACTGATCGCGGAGTCCGCTCGCGGCAGGCCGATCAAGGAACTGGCCAGAGCCGTCCCGAAACGGAAGAACCGAAAGCAATAGAACGAGAGTGTAGGGACTTTTCTCTCCTCGCTAATGTAGTCTTGTGCTGTTAGTATTTACTTAACCTTGGGGCAAAAACTAGTGAGCTTCCAAGACATTTTCCCGAATCCCCCCTTACGCTTCCACGCGGAAGCACTTCAAACCAAAGGCGTTTCAGCAGCTGAGATCATGAGGGGAGTTTGAACATGCGGATTGCTGTCGTGGGCTCCGGATACGTGGGATTAGTAGCAGGTGCCTGTTTTGCAGACCTGGGCCATGACGTCATTCTTGTCGATAATGACCAGCGCAAATTGGCTGCGCTTCGCAATGGCCAGGTGCCGATTCACGAGAAGTTTCTGCCGGAGTTGCTGAGCCGCCATCGTGGCCATCGCCTCACTTTTTCTGACGACCTCGAAGAAGCCGTCCGCCAGAGTTCCGTCATTTTCGTCGCTGTGGGTACGCCTCCGACAGAAAGCGGCGAAGCTGATCTTTCTTACGTAGAGTCTGTGGCGCGCGAAATTTCCGGTGGCATCGATGGCTACAAAGTCGTCGTCGAGAAGAGCACGGTTCCGGTTTACACCAGCGAGTGGGTACGCAAGATCATCCTGCGCAACGGCACGGAAGCTGAGTCGTTCGACGTTGCTTCCAATCCTGAGTTTCTGCGCGAAGGCACCGCGGTCACCGATTTCTTGTTTCCCGATCGCATCGTGATTGGTTGCGACAGCGAGCGTTCCGCCGATATTCTGCGGCAGGTTTATGCGCCGCTCACCGATGGCAGTTATTACGAGCGCCCCGACGCCATTCCCGGCCCCGACAACGTCAAGATTCCCGCACCCATCATCGTCACCAGCACGAAGAGCGCGGAATTGATCAAGCACGCTTCGAATGCTTTCCTGGCGATGAAGATTTCGTTCATCAACGCCGTCGCTTCGGTTTGCGAGTCCGTAGGCGCCAATGTCAATCAGGTTGTGCATGGCGTCGGTACTGACTCACGAATCGGCCCACGCTTCCTGAATCCCGGCATCGGCTACGGTGGTTCTTGCTTCCCGAAAGATGTCATGGCATTTCGCGCTGTGGCGCGCGAGTGCGGATACGATTTCCGCCTGCTCGACGAAGTCATGCGGATTAACGAAGATCAGCGGCAGCGCTTCCTGCGCAAGGTGCGCAGTGCTCTTTGGACTCTGCGCGGCAAGAATCTCGGCGTGCTGGGCCTGGCGTTCAAGGGCGGCACCGACGATATTCGCGAATCGCCGGCGCTCTTTCTGGTGCAGGCGCTCTTGCAGGAAGGCAGCAAAGTGACCGCGTACGATCCGGCTGCAATGGACCGCACCCAGGAAATCATGTCGTCGGGCATTACGTTTGCGAATTCCGCGTACGAAGCCGCCCATGGCGCCGACGCGCTGCTCATTCTCACCGAATGGGAAGAGTTCGCTAATCTCGATCTCAGCCGCCTGCGCAGCGAACTGCGTTACCCGATCGTGATCGACGGCCGCAACCTGTACGATCCGGAAGTGATGGCCGCCCAGGGCTTCACTTATTACAGCGTGGGCCGCGCCGCTTCGCATCCTGATGGCGTTCCGGCAGCGGTGCTGAAAAACGGCGCGCGCAACGGCCACAAAGCATGAACAGAAAGCGCGCTGCAGTAACCGGAGGCGCCGGCTTCCTGGGATCGCATCTGTGCGATGCCCTGCTCGCGGAAGGCTGGAGCGTGGTCTGCGTCGACAATCTGCTCACCGGCCGCCGCGCCAACCTCGAACATCTGCGCAACGAACCGGCTTTCGAGTTTGTCGAAAAAGACATTTGCGAGCCGTTCGACGTTGGCCCAGTCGATTACGTCTTCCATCTCGCCAGTCCGGCCAGCCCGGTCGATTACAGCACTCATGGCGTCGAGACCCTGAAAGTGGGCTCGCTCGGCACTTTTCACGCGCTCGATGTCGCACGCAAGTATGGTGCGAAATATTTCGTTTCCTCCACTTCTGAGTGCTACGGTGATCCGCTCGAACATCCGCAGAAAGAAACTTACTGGGGACATGTGAATCCGATCGGTCCGCGCTCGGTCTATGACGAAGCCAAGCGCTTCACTGAAGCCGTGACCATGGCCTATCTGCGCTACTACACAGTTGACACGCGCATCGTGCGCATCTTCAACACGTACGGTCCGCGGCTGCAGTTGAACGATGGCCGCGTCGTATCGAACTTCATGAAGCAGGCGTTGCGCGGCGACGAACTCACCGTCTACGGCAACGGCAATCAGACGCGGAGCTTCTGCTACGTCAGCGACGAGATCGACGGCTTTCTGCGTTTGTCAAAATCCGACGAGCATCTTCCGGTGAACATCGGCAACCCGAAAGAATTCACGATTCTCGAGTGCGCGCAGCTGGTGCTGAAGGTGACCGGATCCAAGAGCAATATCTGCTTCGAGCCATTGCCGCAGGACGATCCGAAGCAGCGGCGGCCCGACATCACGAAAGCCAAGCAGTTGCTGGGATGGGAACCGAAGGTCGATCTCGAAACCGGCCTGCGCCTCTCGCTCGAATATTTCCAGAAGGCGGTTGCCGAAGAAGCTGCCGTCCGGTGATTTGCATCGGGTCCGCTCACGTCTGCGAGAGAACGAACTAATTCTTCAACTCAAAATAGGCATCGGCTGATAGCGTTGCAGCAAAATACCGCCCTTTCCACCCAGGATTGACTCGATCTAAAAAGAAGCCTTCCGCCGCCCCAAACGAGTAGACGACTGTACGCCTCCAACTCGTAAGATTTGCTTCGCGAAGTTCGCTAAGAGTATTCGGTCGTGCTTTGGCGGCATAGCTGGCAAAGGATTCGTAATCAGTCAAGGCCGCAAATTCCGTCGCTGGGTGATAGTCCGCCGCTAGCTCTGCGGCCTTGACCTCGGTATATCGCGCAATCCCCTCCTGCCAGAGCTGGAAGCTGAAATACTTGTGATCGTCCGCGGAAAGCAGCGCAAAGAATTTCTTGCGCTGCTCCAGATACTGGTTCGCCAGTTTCTTGAAGGCAACCTCGTCCTTTTCCTCGAGGACTATGAGCAAAAGATCCCGAAGAGCATGGAAGCTTTTCACGACCTCGGGGTTCTCATAAGGAAACGGGTAGTTCAACATCCACATCCCGGTCGTGTCGCCACGGCTCAAACCAAGGCCGTTGATCGCGTCCATGTAACCCGGCTGCGCCCACTGAAGCTGATGAAAGTGCTCGTGCATCACCATGAACAGCCAGGGCGTGCTGCGTTTGCTGGCGGTATTTACCGGTTGGCCGACGACCATTACGGCAGGCGGTCCGAAGGCGGGGAACGTCGCCTGAAAACCGGTCGGGAATTGCCGAGGCCGCGCGTACAAGTCGTGCTCTACCATCTGCATCTCCTTAGGAGGCGCAGCGTGATGGGTCAGAAATTCCGTATCTGAAGTCACCAGCATCAACGGCGCGGGAACCTTGCTCCAGCCCGGCCACAGTTTGTCCTGCAACGCAGTAGCGAGGCTATAGAACTCTTTGATCCGAATTGCATCTTCTGTTGGGAGTCGCGGATTCTGCGCCACTGCTGCAGTGGCAGGGACAGCGAGCAGACACAGCGCGATCAGCTTAGGCAGGAATGTCGCCATGAATATCGGACGATACTGGAATACGCGGAGGAGGGAAAGTATTAGGAGGGGTCCGTCGTAGTCGCCACGAAGTCAGTCAGCTTCTTCACGCCATTCTGCTGCTCTTTGGTCTTGAGCTCGAAGGAAACGCCCATTCCGTAGCCGGGATGCGACGCCTGTACGGTTCCCCGCAAGCGCAACTTCATTTCGTGAGTACGTACTAGGATCTCCACGGACGAGCCTTGCGGAAAGGGCAACGGCACTTCCAGGTAGCATCCACCTGAACTGAGATCGGTCAGGCAGCAGTGATTGGGAACCGACGTTCCCGTGACGTAGACTTCCGCGCCAAGACGGCAGGCATAGCGAATCTGCAAACGCCGGTTGTTGGAATCGGCCTTCGCCGCCGACTTGGACTCCGCGGGCGCATCCGATATCGCAACGCTGGTCTCCGTCGCTTGTGCCCGGGATTTAACCTGAACAACTTCCACCGTTGGAGATGCGTTCAGGTAGCTCTGCTCCTCCACTTCAACGGTCACATCGGGCAAACGCTCCTGCTGCGATTCCTCCGGCAGGCTTGCTGCCAGAAACTCGGTAATCAGCCGCTTCGAAGTCTTCGGCACGTCCACAAACTGAATTCCGCCGCGCCCGTTCCAGTCCTGCCAGATCAACTGGCCGGAGAGCCGAATGCTCATCGACTGGTTCGGCAGCCGAAATTGAAAGTAGACTTTGCTGGTGGGAGGAAGCTTCTTTCCGAACATCACGGCCATGCCATCTTGTGACAGGTCCATCAACGTCGCCTTCTCTTGCTCAACGTTGGCATAGTCGACGGTGGCGTGCGCGTGTACGGCCGCCCGGGCGTTCTTGCGCTTCTCTTTTTTCATCACCGCGCGCGCAGCGCGCAGGCTGCTCATCGCCCGGTCATAAGCAACGGGCTTGTAGAGGACGAAGTTCACTCCCAGAGAGAACATCTCGCGAATGCTATCCTGCCCATCCACCACCGCGATCGCCAGCGTGGCATCGTTCAGGCGCGACATGCGAGATTCCCGCAAGAGAGAGATTACTTCGGAATTCGAGGCACCGTCGACAATCACTACATCGAAGCGCTCCTGCGCCAGGCGAATGCCGGCCCGGATAAAATCCGGACAAGTCTCCACCCGAATGCTGAGCTCTTCCAGCACCCGGCGCAACACCCCAGCCGCCGCCTCGTCCATGCACACTAACAGAGCAGTAAAAGTCATAACCTGCCCCACATCGTAGGTTCCGCTGGTTCTGCGGACAAGTTACCAGGGTCATAAGTCGCAAGGCATTGCAACCGGCCGCATCCGCAACTCATGTCTTCTCAATTCAGTGACATGAGTAACCTCTAACCATGCCAAAAGGCCAACGCTCCAGCCTTGGACTGTCGTGCTTTGACGCCGCTCTAACCCCTTCCTAGGATGAACTATGACGCGAAGTGAATTCGCGCGCTCGCTCATTTGTCGGCGGGCGAAAAAACGTTAGGCTCCCGTCTTGGCGACCGGGAGATGTTTCGACAGCGCATCCCACCTCCCCGAAAGAGATTTATGAGACTAAGGAAAAATCGCGGCTTCTCGTTGCTGGAACTGATGATCGTCATCGCCATCGGTCTCACTATGGCGGGCGTCACATTCATGGCCATGATGCCTCTGTTCAAGCAGAACCACGTCGACGCCGCCTACGACACCACGCTTTCGGTGATCCGCAATTACAGAAACCAGTCCATCATCCAGAGCAAACGTTACATTCTCGTGTTCACCGCGCCCAGAACCATCACGGTGCAACGCTGGGACTACTCCCCGCCCCCGGCCGTGTCGCCGGCGCCGGTCACAGTGGCTACTTACACGCTGCCCTCCGACATTCAGTTCGCCGTGCAAGCTGGCTTTCCAAATCCCGGTCCGGATGGCTTGGACACCGGCGCGACGGCGATCGTTGCTAACGCGTGCGTGGTCGTCGAGGCCGGCAACCCGTGCATCGTGATGTACCCGGATGGGTCCGCTCAAGACGATGCCGGGAACCCGGGCAACTACAACTACGGGGTCGTATACCTCACTCGTCCAGGTGACCTATACAGCTCGCGCGCAATCAACATCTGGGGCGCCACCGGAAGAATCCGGGGTTGGCGGCTCTACAAACAGAGTGGAGTGAACACGTGGGTGCAACAATGAGGCAACGCACATCGAACCATTCCGCGCAGAGCGGGTTCACCATCATTGAGACCATGATTGCAATCGCAATCATGAGCATCGGGATTCTCACGTTGCTCGCCGCGTTTGCCACAGCCGTGGGCGCAACCCAAAATGCTCAGGAAAACCTGATCGCCAGGCAGAAGACGCTGGAGGCGATGGAGAATATTTACACCGCGCGCAACGCACAGCAAATCACTTTCGCGCAGATTGCGAATATCGGCAGTGGCGGAATTTTCACGAACTCGGCCACCCAACTTCTCGCCGCCGGCCCCGACGGACTGGTCAACACTGCCGATGACACCACCTTCGCTGCCAACGGACCGTGCCCCGCGGGACCCGAGTGCCTGGTCCTGCCAGGCCCGGACGGCATCCTGGGCACCGCCGATGACAAGGCCATGAGTCTCGCCAACTTCACGCGCCAGATTCAGATCGGCAAGGTCCTGGAGGCCGACGGCGTCACGACGGACCCCAATCTCAAGCAGATCACCGTGACGGTCAGTTACTCGACCGGCGGATCGACGGTTCCGCAAACCTACACCGTGAACGCATTGATTTCGGCTTTCCACTGAAGACCGGCAATGGACAACTTAGCGATGGATAACATGAAGATGCAAAGACAAAAATCGGGACGCGGCTTCACCCTGCTGGAACTCATGATTTCCATGGCGCTGGGCCTCATCGTGATGGCGGCCATGGCCAGCCTGTTCAAGACCGGCATGAATTCCACCATGCTGGTGACGCAACGCGCCGAAACCCAGCAGAACATGCGCGCCGCCATTGACCTCATGGTGAAAGACATCAGCATGGCCGGCGCCGGGTTGCCTTCGGGAGGACTCCAGCTTCCGACCGGTGGCGGGGCCACGGCCGCCAAGTTCGGCTGTGACCAGAGCGGCACTTGCCATGTTACGAACCACACTTACGCCGGCAACTTCATGTACGGGATCATTCCTGGGTACACCAATGGGGTGGAAGGCGGCGCCACCATTACCGCCGCGCCCCCGCCGGCGATCAATGACAGCATCACCGTCGCTTATGCGGACTACAACTTTCCGCTGTTTGAGTATGACGTCACTTTTCCCTCGGCGCCGGACGGCACGTCGATCTGCCTGACTCCGAACACCGCCTTCAGCGCAACCCCGCCTCCGGCAGTCAATGGCGCGGGCGGAATCAAGGCAGGGGACTTGATTCTCATCAACGGCGCCAACGGCGTTACCGCAGTCGGCGAGGCCACCAACGTCACCGCCAACTCCATCACTTTTGCCCAGACGGATCCGCTCAACATGAACTGGACCGGCGGGACCCACACCAACAACATCTATGCCGTAAGCAGTAACGTCGGCTACGCAACCTGTCCACCCCCGGTCACGGTTCCGCAGACCACGCAGGGAACCGCGTATCGGTTATACGTCGTGACCTACTACCTCACCGTGCCCGGCGCTGGACAGACGCCGCGGTTGATGCGCCAGGTCAACGGACTCACTCCAGCGCCAGTCGCCGACGACATTGTCAATCTGCAATTCGCCTTCGACACCTATAACTCGACGACCAGCGCGCTCGATGCCAACCAGGCCAACCCGATTGGCGTTGGGGAATCGCCCAGCAACATCCAGAAAGTCAACCTCATCGTGATGGGGCAAAGCATCATCAACAACGGGAACAAGTCGCAGAACATGTTTCTGACGACTTCGGTCAGCGCACGCAACATGGCATTCCGCGATCGCTATCAGTGACATTTTCTTGGGGGCAGGAGACCAACATCTATGGCACAGGGAAAAAACAACTCACGAGGATTCACACTGATCGCAGCCCTTCTCATTCTGGTGCTGCTGTCGGGTGTGGCGGCGGGCCTTCTTTTCATGGTCACCAACGAATCCAAAATGAGCGGCAACGACCAGGAGGCCAACCTGGCCTACTACGGCGCCGAGTCCGGCATGGAGAAACTCACCTCCGACCTCGCCGCGCTCTACACTCAGTACCAAGTCCCCAGCAACACGGAGATTCAGGGCCTGATCAGCTCGCCGCCAACGTCTGCGATGGTCCCAGGGATGAACTATAGCGAGACCATCTCCTACTCGCTCGACTCCAGCGGAAATCCCAAGAGTGCCCCGAGCACCATCAGCTCCGGGTCGAACCAGGGACTCTATGCCGAAATCACCCCGATGACGCTGCAGGTCATTGCCACGCGTCCGGGGGGCGCGACGGCGAACATCACGCGCGCCGTGGAAGTGGCTTCCATTCCGGTATTTCAGTTTGGCATGTTCTGCGCCTTTGACTGTTCCTACCACTCCGGAACCAATATCAGCTTCGGCGGCCGCGTCCACTCGAATGGCAATCTGTTTCTGACCGCGGGCACCGGCGTCAATGCGGTTTTCGGGGATAAAATCTCCGCGTACGGTCAGGTCATTATGGACCGGATCGACAACAACGCCTCGGGGTCATGGAACGGTTCTGTCTACATCTCTACGTCCAGCAGCGGGGGCTGCACGCTCAACGTGTTTCCTCCGACCGGCACGAACTGTCTGAAACTTTTGGCGAGCACCCCGGGAGATGCCAGCTGGAGCGGAGGTATTGCGCCAGGCGCTGGTGGCGCCAACTCCAGTTTTCCTAGTCTCTCTTCGTCAACCATGAAGGGATACTTGACCAACGCTCTCACCGGGGCAACGAACATGAACTTGCCCTTTATCCCCTTATCGAAAAGTTGCACCAGCAGTCCGCCCTCTCCGCTTCCTTGCAGCGATCCTATTTCGATCATTCGCAAGCCCCTGGCGGGTGAGGCGGCGAGCAGCGTCCTGGGAAGCGCAAGGTTGCATACCAAGGCCGAGATCCGCATCCTGCTGGCCGATACGGAGAATGATCTCCACCCCGAGCGGCCGGCTCTGAATGGCGATGCCGACGATGTGCAGTTCGTTCCCGGCAACAGCGTGGCGATCCCTGCCTCGTCGGGCACCAAGACCACGGCAGGCGTGCTGACGGGAGCGGGGAACGAGTTTTACGGTATGGCCCAGGTAGGTGCAAACAACTGGGTTGCTCCTAACAATTATCCGGGGTGGGCTTCCTATCCTCTGCTGGGAGAAGTGACTACTGGGGGCATTCCGGCAAACGGCCAGGGCGCATGGATGCGCATCGAATATCTCGACAACGCGACCCCGGCGGCATGGCACGGTATCACCCGCAAGTGGCTCACTTATGGCTTCAGCCGCCAGAACAATGTACCTCCGTCCGGCGCTGCGGGAACCGCCGGCGCGGATCCCGTAAACCCGCAAGCCATCATCATCCTCCAACAACTGAGGGCAGGACAAACCAACACCATCGGCAATCAAAACGCTTTCTACCCCATCAATTTCTACGATGCGCGCGAAGGCGTACTGCGCGACGCCAACCCGAACGGTTGCACTGTCAACGGCATCATGAATGCGGTCGAGTTGAATGTGGCGAACTTGGCCTTATGGCTCCAGGGCGCCGCTCCCTATGCCGGCGACGTGGGCAAGACCGTGAACTTTTCGAACAACAACGGGTACATCCTTTACTTCTCGGATCACCGCGGCATGCTGGTTGATCCGAATCCATCCAACGGAGGAGCAACCCCGGCGGGCGTGATCAGTGGCGAGTCAGGGCTGGAAGACACCATCAATTTGAGCCTTGGCGGCGGCGACATCGCTCCCGACTACGCCCTCGAGGGGACCAGCTACTACCAGTATTCCCCCGAGGATGTGGATCTGAACGGGAAGCTCGACAATTGGGGCGGCGCCAATATCGGCTACGGATTTGGCGTTAATACCAACCCCGGCGGGAAACCCAACCCCTATCTGACCACGGCTTGCGGTACCACCGGGTTGGCCAACGCCGTGTCGGGCGCGCGCCACGTTCTGAAGTTGGTCGCGGGCGGACTCGGCAATCTACCCACAATGCCGCCCGGAAATGCGGTCAACAATTGCGCGCAATCGGCGGCGAGTCCGACGGGCTGCGGAGGTTTCACCGTCGCCTCGGAGAACCCGGTCTACGTTCTGGGCCATTACAACACTTCCGCGGCCGATCCATTCTGGGGAACGGCAAATAATACGCCCCCCACGCAGACACCGCACTCTGCGGCTGCCATTATCGCGGACGCAGTGACCTTGCTGTCTGTCAATTGGTCGGATCTGAGCAGCATGAACAACCCCACCAGCCCGACCAACCGCAGCAAAGTGCCCGCGGCCAGCACGACTTACTACCGCATGGCAGTGGCAGCGGGCAAAAGCATCCCGTGGCCGAACCCGGCCTGGGGCGGCTCGGACGACGGGGCCGACGGAGGCGTGCATAATTTCCTGCGATTCCTGGAAGACTGGAACTCTAACAACGTCACATCACACTATGTCGGGTCGCTGGCCAGTATGTACTACTCGGAATACAATACCGGCACGTTCAAATACCCGAACACCGTGTATACAGCTCCGGCTCGTGACTATCACTTCGATCTGCTCTTCCTGACTCCGTCGAATTTACCTCCGGGCACGCCTGAGTTCCAGGACATTGACAGCTTGAGCTATCACCAGAACTTCACGCCGCAGTAAAACGGCGTGAAAGGGCGTAATTCGCGCTCCGGTTGCGTAAGCAGCCGGGGCGTTTTGTTTGCGCAGAAATTCGCTACAATCGATACCGCGCATGTGAAAGGTACTCAAGGTCAGTGATGGCGGGTACCCAAGATTAATGGGGTGCCCCACGTCTCGCCAAATTTGCGAGACGTGGCAACTCAGTCGGGCAAAAAACAATCAGAGATCCCCTATGCACTCAGACTCCAATCGTCGTCCCCTATTGTGGTTCTTATTCCTCTTATCCGCAGCAGTAGCTATCTGCTTGTTCTTCATCCCGGCCTTCATCATTCGCCCGTTTACGCATCAGACTGCCAGCGGTCTAAACCTCGCGATGACTTTGCGTCAATACGCGCCGCTGGGAACGCTGATTGCCGCTCCCATATGCCTGCTGTTTGGCCTGATTCTCTGGAGTACTCCCGGCATCCTGCGCAAGGTCACGTTGAGCGTGGTGATGGTGCTGGTCGCGTTCTCCACCGTCATGGCGCGGCTGAACTACTTCGAGTGGATGTTCCATCCCGTCCCGGACGTTCAGTTCGACTCCGAAGCCTCCAGCAAACTCGACAAAGGCGAGATGATCCTCGCCCTCAACTTCTACGGCGACGCCCGCGCTTATCCCGTCAAGCAGATGGCTTACCACCACATCGTCAATGACATGATTGGCGGCGTGCCGGTGGCCGTCACCTATTGAACGCTCTGTCACACCGGTCTGGTGTGGAAACGAGTGGCAAACGGGCGGGAGTTGCATTTCTATCTCGCGGGCATCAACAACCAGAATTTCCTGATGCGCGACAAGGAAACCGGCACCTGGTGGCAGCAGATCACCGGCAAAGCCATCTCCGGCCCGATGCAGGGTGCCGCGCTCGAACTTGCGCCCAGCGACGAACTCACATTCGGCGAGTGGAAGTCGGAAGTCTCCGGCGGCAAAGTTCTCGCTGAAGTTCCGAAGTACGTGAAGGAGTACGACAGCAACTGGGAACCGGAAGTAGCCAAAATGCCCGTCGTGATCAGTTTCCCCGGCACTGAGTTGAAGTCGCGTGACGTCGTGGTTGGTCTGAAGTATGACGACGCCGCACGGGCGTATCCGTGGGAAACGCTGGCCAAGCAGTCTCCTGTCATGGATCGCGTGAACGGGACGCCGCTACTCGTTACCGCCGGTGCGGACGGCAAATCATTCCGCATCTTCATCGCACGCGTTGACGGAAAGGATGCCGAGTTCTTTCTTAAGGGAGAAACCGAAGAAGATCCCAAGCCACCAGCCGATCCAAAAAATGCAAATGGTGCAAAAGCTCCAGCAGAAGTTCCCACGCAGATAGCCGGCGACGCGAAGGATCAACCCGCCGCCAAATCCCAAGCGGATGCGAAGACTCAGCAGGATACCAAGACGGCCACCGACGCCAAGTCGCAAGCCCCACCGCCAAAGCCCTGGATCCTGCTCGACACCACCACCGCCAGCGAATGGAACTTTCAGGGATGCGCCATCTCAGGCCCATCGCAGGGCAAGTGCCTCGATCGCGTCTGGGCATTGAAAGATTACTGGTTCGACTGGCGCAACTATCATCCCGACACAACCATCTACAAACGCTAGTTACGATACACTCGTGCCATTCCTGCCATAGCGGAGGCTTCTTGTCGATTCGTGCAATCTTCTGGGACGTCGGCGGCGTTCTTCTCACTAACGCCTGGGACCACACGCAGCGCGCCGAGGCCTTCGAACACTTCCACCTCGACAAGGAAGAATTCCACTCGCGACACGATCTGGTCGTGTCGTCGTTCGAACGGGGCAAGATCACCCTCGACGAATATCTCGACCGCACGGTCTTCTATCGTCAGCGCGATTTCAAGAAAGAAGCTTTCCTCGAATTCATGTATTCGCTCTCGCAGCCGTTACCCGGCATGCTCGCCTTCGCGCAGTCACTCACCGATTCCAACCGCTACTTCATGGGGACGATTAACAATGAATCGCGCGAACTGAATCAGTACCGCATCGAGAAGTTTGGGATGAAGAAAGTCTTCCGGCTGTTCGTCAGTTCCTGCTATGTGGGCCTGCGCAAACCCGAGAGCGGCATCTACCAACTGGCGCTCGATATCACCCAGTTCCCTGCCGAGGAATGCTGTTTTATCGACGATCGCCCGCTGAATCTGGAAGAAGCCGCCAAGCTCGGGATGCGGACGATTGAAATGCAGGCACGGGAACAGTTGCGTGGGGACCTGGAGAAGTTAGGCGTGACAGCTTAATAATTTTTTGATTGTTGATTGATGATTGTTGATTGAAAACCAAAGCCGACAGGCTCCCAATCAACAATCAAAAATCAACCATTAGCTTTTCCGCGGTTGGCTCGACCGGACACCCGGCCCCTGCGGCACATCCGATTCCAAGGTAGTCAGCGAGAGGTCGCTCGACCAGCAATCGACCACCAGTTTCCATTGCCCGTTGCTTTGCCGCGAACACACCCACAGATATTTTCCGCGTTCTTCGCGGCGTTTGCCCGTTGCGCTCGGAACTAAAGCTTTGCAGCGGCCAGCTTCATAGGCCATATCGCCCGCAACTTCCAGACGCAACGGTTCGATCTCCACCTCGCCAAGCCCCGAGTCGAGCGCGCCAAAGAAAAATTCGCGCACTGCCGCGGCTCCGCGCACTGGCGGATAATTCGACCGCAGTACCAGCGCATCCGAAATATAGAGTTCCAGCAGATCGTCGAGATGCTTGGTGTTGCAGGCCAGCACCCACTCCTGCGTGATCTGGCGAACCGCCGCTTCGGCGCGGCTCATGTCTCCGCGCAGCGCTGCCGAGGACCGCCCTCTTTCCACTTCGCGCACCGGGTCACCGCTCCCGCGGGGCATGCCAACCTCGCCGCCGCCGTTGAAATAGTGGTGATGGTAGTGGTGGTGGTAGTGATGCGTCTCCGGCCCCGAAAAGCGAGGCTGACGGCCTGCCACTTCCGGTTCGAATTGCGGTTCCTGCATTTGTTGCTCCGGCTCGGGGTCGAGAAAGGGATTGGGGTGGAGCGCGATCGCACGCGGACGATGCCCCTCGGGTTGAAACGCGCCTGTGGCATCGACTGCGACCCCGCACTTGCTGCAAAACCGATTGCCTTCACGATTCCGATAGCCGCATGCGCGGCAAATCGAACCCGGAGAATCTCCTGCAAAATCCTGTTCGACTTCCTCGGCGGCTGCTTCGGAATCCGCTTCTGCCGCGAGCCGCTGCGCCGCCTCCAGGGCTGCCGCGATTGCGTCGGCGCCGGGCTGTGGACGCCGCATCTCCGGCGCCACCTTTCCATAACGCGGGTCGGTTTCGGAGGTTGAAGGCGGTGCGGAAGGAATTCCAGACTGCCGGGAGGTTTTTTTATCTTTGTCCACGAATCGACCCCTACGTCTCGGGCCCATTCTAGCTTACTGGCGGCTGGAAAACTCGATCTTCCCTTCGGTTTCAGTCGGCACGCCGTTGCAGGTCGCCGGACGGTATCGCCATGAACGCACAGTTTGCAAAACGCGGCGGTCGCCGGCTAAGCCCGCGCTCTCAAGAATCAGCGGACTGTGCACGCGTCCGTCGGTGCCGATGATGAAGCTGACTCGAATCTTCTTTCCATTGGTGAACGGCGCAAAAACAGGATCGGGCGTGGTCAGTGCCTCCGGCGGGCGAATGTCTTGGCACTCCAGCCTGCTGGTATGTGGGACGTCCACAAACTGCTCGGCGCGAGAAAGAGTCCGCAGAACTTTGGGTTCGCGCTGTTCAAGCGTAGCGCTGGGTGGACGCGGCGGGGTGGTGCTCAGCGCCGGAGCAACGAACGGCGTCATCGACAGCAATACTGCTGGGCAGATGCGACGAAGCATGAACCGCATGGATCGTATAGCCTCTCGATTGGGCCGACTTCACTCCGGACTTATACCGGCAACTTCAGGACCAACTCGGCTCGAAGCGAATCCGTTATTTTGCAACAGTTTGCCCGATCAGCGGGAAGGCGTGGCGTGGTGCTCTGTGAAACCGCTTGCACACCACGAGTCTCCAATTCAGCAAACCAGCCGACAAAAAGAAAAAAAGGCGGAGCCAAAGGCTCCGCCTCTTTTCAACTCTGTGCAAGGCAAATTACGGCTTGTACACGTTGTACTGATTCGTAACCGTGTACACGGTAGTGCCGTAGGTCGAGTAGAACAGCATGAACGACTGGTGGTTGCCGACCGGAATGCCGGCAACGTTATTGATGGAGCTGATGGCGGAGTAGGAGCCATCGGCCGCGTCATAGCCGTTGTAGGCGCAAGCCCCAACGATTTCGCCGTCGAGAACCAGGCAAAGGGCGCGATCGTCGTTGGCTACGCCGCCGCCCGAGCTGGTGGCGAACGAGTTCACGACCAGGGTGCAGGTGCTGGCGCCGGTGCTGCCGCACTGCCAGTTAACCAGGTCTTCCTGCGTGAAGCCGCCGCTGAGCACGAACGTGCCAGTGGCGGTGGTGATGAAGTTGGAGCGCAGTCCTTCGAAGTTTGTTGGGACATTCATCTTCGCGATGCCGGCCAGATTAACGTTCTTCGACGGGCCAGCCGCATGGCTGGAGGATGCGGACACGACAAAATACGCGCCCACGATCAACATGATCAGCGTGACGCTTAGGGCCAGTTTCGTAATTTTCTTCATTGTGTCTCCTGTGCAAATTTTTTGAAATTGAAGTCGCAAACAACATCCATACTCAGGCTGCGAACCTACGGCTTGTAGACGTTGTACACGTTCGTGTAGGTGTACATGGTCGTGCCGTCGGTGGTGTAGAAGAGCACGGACGAGTTGTGCGCGCCCGTCGGAATTCCGGAAACGTTATTGATCGCGTTGATCGCGGAATAGGAACCATCGGCCGCGTCATAACCGTCGTAGGCGCAAGCCCCAACGATTTCGCCGTCGAGAACCAGGCAGAGAGCCCGATCGTCGTTGGCAATGCCGCCGCCTGAACTGGTTGCGAAGGAATCGACGACCAGCGTGCAGCTGTTGAATCCGCCGCTGCCACAATTCCATTGCACGCTATCGAGGACGTTAAAACCAGCCGTCAGCGAGGCGTACGGGGTAGATGTAGTGATGAAGTTCGACCTCAGCCCCTCGTAGTTGGTCGGAGGCGGAATGTGAAGGCCTGAAAGGTTCCGGGGCGGACCCGCCTGGTTCCCTGTCGCGGCCGAAACAACGAAGTATGCGCCCACCATCAGCAAGGTGAGGCTGACGCATAGGGCCAGCTTTGTAATCTTCTTCATTGTGTCTCCTGTATGCAGTTGTGAAAGTAAAGTCGCGCAGAACATCCGCGCAGTGCGGAGTCTGACTTCGGGCGCCAATGACGGTAACCGAAGTCACCTAAAACTTAAAGTGGAAATTTGTGATAGGACTCACAAAATGTATCGGTCGGACAAACTATTGCACAGTAGTAGAAATTTCTTGCAGATAAAGTGAACCGGATCGTTTGCAACTAGGCGGGTGTTGCGGGATGCATCGTCAAGAGTGTAATTTCCGGCGGGCAGTTGAAGCGGATCGGCAACACGACGGTTCCGAGTCCGGGATTTGTGTAGAGCGTGAGCGGACCCACTTCATACAGCCCCATGATGTATTTCCTCGCCAACTCCGGCAAAAACAGTGGCCGCACGAACGGCGGGCGAATCTGCCCACCATGCGAGTGTCCTGAGAGTTGCAGGTCGATAGGAAATCGCGCTGCGTGATCGGCGTAGTCCGGTTCGTGCGCCAGCAAAACTGTTGCTTCATCGTCTGGGATGTTGTGCAGCGTTGCCGGCAGATCGGCGTCCTTGCCCAGAACATCGCCCACGCCTGCAAGCCAGAAGCGAGCGCCCTTGTCTTCGATCGCTGTCGATTGATTCGCCAGCACCTGAATGCCGGCGCTCCGCAGGGCAGTGGTCACGCGATCAGGATTGCTGAAGTAATCGTGATTTCCCATCACCGCCCACAAGCCCTGCCGGGCACGCATTTTTCGCAGTATCTGCGCGCATGGTTCCGCATGCGCGGCAGCCTGCTCGTCATTCCTCCTGAACAGGCGGAGCGAAACGAAGTCGCCCGTGAGGACGACCACGTCCGGCTGAAGCCCATTCACCATGCCGACCGCCGATTCCAGCGGATGCACCGAAAAATACGGATCAAAGTGAAAATCGCTGAGCAGAGCGATGGTGAAACCGTCCAGATGAGCGGGCCAGCGTCGTAGTGAGATTTCTCGCCGAACAATTCGCGGGCGATTCGGTTCTAAGAGAACGGAGTCGACGGCTAGGCCGGCTGCTCCCGCGGTGGCCGCAAGACGCAGGAATTTCCTTCTAGTAATAGGACGAAGAGCCAAAACGTTTGGGAGCCCTTACTGTGCGGGACTGTCTGCCACACACCGCGTCTTCCAGAATAACCCGAGTGCTTGGCTTCGCGACAGGACGACGGAACCTCTATCGCTACCTTCATTCAATTCTAGAAACTAAATGATGCCTGCAAATCGATGCGCCGATTCGCCGACTGCGTGGAGAACGGTCCTCCCTGCAGGGAATTGGAAATGTTAAACAGCGGCGAGCCCAAAGTTCCGCCCGGATTCGACAGATTCACGTTGTTGAATACGTTGCGCACGCCGAAGCCGAGCGTGAGGTTGTAGCGACGATCAGAGTTCGACGACATACTCATCCCTCCGCCTCCGCCGCCAAACAACGGTCCGCCATGCCTTTCGGGGCTGTGGCCTCCGCCCGGTCCACCGCCTTGCCCTTGATTGCTCGCCGCTTTCGTCATTTTCGGTCCGATGCCGAACGTCTTGGTCAGCCGCAGGTGCAGCACAAAATGCGCTGGCCCGGTTTCGGAGTTGATGGGTATCAGCTTGCCGGTGGCTCCGGAGGCGTCGAATGTTCCGAGTGTCGTGCAGTAGATTGTTCCCTGCGGCGCGGTGTTGGCCGGGCAAGTAGCCGATGACACGAGACTGGGCCGATCGTTGTAAATCTGATCGCCGTTCAAATCGATTGGGCTCAAAATGTTGAATGGTGATCCCGAGCTCACCACCATGAAGGGACTCAATCGAAAAAGATAAGGCAGCGCGACGCTGCCGCCCAGGAAGAAACGGTGCCGTGTGTCGAACGAGGCTCGTCCGTAATCCTGGCTGATGTTGTACGAGTTCGTCGGGAAACTGGAGACACCGGATGTATCGCTGTTCGCGTAGTTCAGCGTGTAGTAGCCGAACAACTGCACTTTGGAGGCAAGCCGTACGTTGGTGTTGACGATCAACTGGTTCTGCTTGAAATTCCCTTCGGAAACGAAACGATAGATGTTTCCGGAGGGGATGGGCGGGCATCCTCCCGCGTCCAGATAACACGGCGTCCCGGGAAATGGCGCCGCAGCATTGATCGTCAGAAACTGATCGAATCCGCGCGAATTCAAATACGTCGCCGAGAGCGTGGCCGTTTTGGTCAACTGCCGCTCAACGCTCACCGCACCCTGCAGCGTATACGGCGCGTGCAGCCTGGGATCGGTCTGATAGATGTTCGACCGCGACGAAGTTGGCGTCCCGCAACTCGCGACGTCGGTGAAGGCAACGTCCAACTGCGGAAAGCAGGTTGGATTGTTGACGATGAATTGCTGCTGAGTCACTCCGTTGAACCGTTCCGTCTGGAGAATCTGCCCAGACTGGAAACGGTCGTAGAAAATTCCATAGCCTCCGCGAATCACAACCTTGGGCGGTGCGCTTCGTCCGCCCACGCCCCAGGCAAAGCCCACGCGCGGCGCCCAATCCCCGTGATCGTGGATGTCATTCTGCGTCTCGAAGCGCAATCCAAAACTCAGTGTCAGATTGGGATGCATGCGCCAGTCATCCTGCACATACAGCCCAGTGTCGTAGTAGCTGACCGAACTGGCAGGAAGGCCGGAAGTATAGGTCAGCGTGGTGGCATAAGGCGGATAGTTTCCATTCAGCGGGGGATTCTTCAATTGTCCCAAAGCAAATTGCAGTGAGATCGGACAAGCTGGGCTCGCTCCGATCGTCGCGCAGTTCGCCGGCACATCGGTCGGCGAGTCGAGAGACGAAAATGCGAAGGTGCCGTTAAAGCCGCCGGTCGAGCTATTGTCGTCCTGCGTAGAGCGCAGTCTGCCGCCGAATTTCAGAATGTGATTACCGTGGATGAGCGACGTGTAATTTTGCAGTTCGTAGCGCTTCTGCAGGTCGTTAAAGACGCCGGAATTGCTTCCACCCCCTGAGAACGCACCCAGCACACTCACTGACGGATTCGAGTCCACGGGATTCTGCAGATTAGTATCGTGATTGAACTGGAAGCGAGTCTCGTTCACGATCTTCGAGCCGATGATCTGCGTATCGCTGATCTGTACGGTCTGTTCCGTACCTTTTGAGAAATAGGCCTGAGAGGGCAGTGTGCCAGTGCCGACGCCGTCGTTGGTTTCGGTATCGCGAAAGTACTGGTAGCGTGCGGTCAGCGTGTTGTTCTTGGTGATGGCCCAGTCGAACCGCGGACCAACGTTCGTGCGCTGGCGCGGATTTGCCACCGACTCGGCCAGAGTGAATTGCTCAAGCGATGTAGGGTCAAGAACAGGCGCGTTGATCGGGCTGATCTCGTTGATGTTCCGCCGCTCGATGTTGAAGAAATACGACGCCGACTTCTTGACTGGCCCGCCGATGTTGCCGCTGTATTGCGTGGTGTAGTAACCGGGTTCGCTGCCGGCGAAGGGATTCGCCGAGTTGAAAGCCGAGTCGTTGCCGTTCACTTGAAACTGTCCATGTATTTTGTCGGTGCCGGGCTTGGTAAAAATCTCGATGCGGCCATAACCCAGCTTGTCGTATTCGGACGAAAACGGATTCTGGTTGATACGGATTTCGCGGATCGAAGATTTCGGCGGAAGCTGGCCCGCGGTGAATCCGTCGATGTACATCTGTCCGCCGTTCGGCCCCGCGGAGGGTCCGGCGAGCGCTTCCAGATCGGACTGCAATTCATCCGGATCGTCGGGCAACGCTTCCAATTCCTTGCCGGAGATCACAATCGCCCCGGCATTGTTGCTCGGGTTGACGTCGACCGTGGGCGCGGTGTCGGAAACTTGCACCTTCTGCTCTTCGACAGCGATCACCATCGAGACATTCAGCCGCAGCGCCTGGTCGGCGATCGTCACGCTGTCGTTCTCGTAGAGATTGAATCCCTGCGCCACGACCGTGAGCATGTACTTCCCCGCCGGCAACGCTTTGAATTCGTAGAATCCCTGGTTATTGGATTGCACGGTCAACGGCGAACCGGTCTGCAGAGTCATCACTACCGTTGCGCCCGAGATTGCCGCGCCCGAAGGATCGGTAATCTGACCGTGTAGGTTTCCCGTCGGCGTCTGCGCCAACAGCGGAGCCGGCATTACTGAAAATAAAGTGATAAGTACAAATAAACGGAAATGCACGTGAGTATTCGCTTTCGGTTAAGAATCAGGTGACAAGGTGACGAAGTGGCAAGGTGACAAGGTTTCAAGGTTTCGATGTTTCAAAGTCTCGATAATGGACTCGACATATCCGACACTGATCCTTAAGTTCGGTCACTTTGAAACTTTGCAACCTTGAAACCTTGAAACTTGTCATTCAAACCTTGCCACTTTGTCACCTTGTCACCTTGCCACCCGCTATTACTGCATCGCATCTCCTGTCGGAGCGCCTCCCAAAGTCCACGGCGCCAACATCATGGCCTGGCTCGCGCTGGGAGCCGCCTGCAGGATCGGCTCTACTCCGCTCAGCAGAGTGATAGCGGCGGGCGCGCTGGAGGGCGATCCTTCAGTGGCCAGAATCACCACCGCGTCTCCCTTTTGCAGTTGTAAATCCGACAAGGTGGACGACGGTAGGCGGCTCACAATCTGTTGAAAATCAGGTGTCCCACCGAAGCGTCCACCGCCCATCCCTCCCCTGGCGCCCGTGCCGCTGGTTCCCGGCACACCTGCACCAGTTTGCTGCCCACCTGCTGCCTGCGGTGCTGAAGCACCAGCGGACGAAGCGCCGCCACTACCGCCTGGCATCCCTGCCGGCATTGCGGCTTTCAGGCGCGCTGCAAAATGCTGCGCCATCTCCGCCGGGATTTTGTGCAGTTGAGAATCGGGCGTCACTTTCACTTGCACGGTTTTCTTGGTCGCCAAATCTTGAACGGTCAACATGCCCGAGCTTGCATCAATCGACTTGACGGTGCCGATCCATCGCGGAAAGACGCCGGTGAAAATCTCTTCCGCTGCCACTTCGCTGCCGTCAGGGCTGCGCGTACCGCGAGCGCGCAACTGGTCGCCGGTCTGAATCCCCTGCAGAGTGATCGTCTTGGCATCTTCCGCTTTGGCCGAGTCCGGCGAATAGCGATGCACCACCGTGGCTTTGGTTGTGTGAACCACAATCGTCTTCTTGCCGGTCAAGCCGGGCACAGACAGCGTCACGTTTCCCGCCGCCGCTTCGACCGAGTCAACAATTCCGCCTACGCCGCGCTTTTGCCAATCCTGCCGTACCTGGTCGCTCACCGCCTGCACTACGGCGCGCGTGATCACGATGACCTCGAGCGCATCCAGAGACTTGGCATCGGCGGCCGCGTATCCGCGCACGCGAACGGTGTCGCCAGATTGCAGGTCCGTCAACTGGAGTGGCAGTGCGTTCTTCAGATCCTTGTCTCCCGGCGCTAGTCGCAGCAGCCGCGCATTGGGTTGTACATTAACGGTGACATCAGGCCCGGAATCTGGCGTGAGCGTCAGCGTAGTCCCGCTAACGGATTTGACCACACCAATCCTGCGGACGATCGCAGACTGGCTGGCGTTCCCAGACGAGCCCGCATCTTGCGCTTGCGCAATTGCGCCCAAAGAAAAAAAGGACGGCAGGAATGCCCGGCTCGCCGGAGCGAGGCCGATAGCGAAGACAGTCACGAGAACGATTCTCTTAACACTCATGCCCTACCTCTAATGTACATGCTGAAATGACTCGGAAGTCTATGGTTTACAAAGTTTTACCCGGCCGAAACAACATTTACAAGCACGTGAAAACCTGACCAGGTAGCGTCCTCCAGACCGGAGACCGCCCGGATGTGGTTATCCAGAGTGCTAATAGACGATGAGTTCACACCCAGCTACGATTTTCCTAGTTCGACGTGTGGAAACTTCGGACCCGGATGAGTGTGTCTACCCTAGGCAGGCTATGGTGTTGGTTGATGGTGATCGTTGTTCCAGTCGCCACTCTGGGGCAAACGCCGGGAGCCATTCTGCATACTCAGGGCGGAGTCTGGGTCAATGGATATGAGGCCCGGGATTCTTCGGCCATCTTCAGCGGTGATCTGCTGGAAACCAAAACCGGCTTCTCCGCCACATTCACCCTGGACGGAACATCCGTCCTGATTCAGCCGGAGTCGGTAGCCAAGTTCGATGGCGATGTGCTGGTCCTCGATCATGGCAGCGTTGCCGTCGAGACCTCCAGGAGTTTCAAGGTTCGGGTGAATTGCATCACCGTTGTTCCAGTGGTCAACGAGTTCACGCAATATGAAGTGACCGACGTCACGCCAACCGTCCATGTAGCCGCGCGCAAGCTCGACGTGAACGTCGAGCACCATGCCAAGCAGGAGAAGACCGATGTCGCGCCGCAAGCGTCTCAGGAAGGCAGCGTCCACCAGGGAGAAGAAAAAAACTACGACGAATCCGCCATGTGCGGAGGACCGCTCCGCCGGACCGGAGCCGCGTCTATGCGTGATCCAAAATGGATTGCAGCCGGGGCTGGCGGGGCGGGAGTTCTGATTTGGATCCTGATCCACGGCGGAGGCAATAAACAACCGGTCAGCGCCTCTCAGCCGTAGCCATTTCCTACAAAATTCGCTCGTGCGTATATCCCGCCGAAACCAGCGCCGCTAACAACTCTGCAATGTGACCGGGCCCGCGTGTTTCCATCGTGATGTCGATCGCCGTGTCGCCCAGATTTACGCCGTGGTAAGCGCGGTCGTACGCAGTTTCCACGATGTTGGCGCGATGATCAGCTAAGATTCCCGTTAAGCGATGCAGTGCACCGGGATAGTCGGGAAGATGCACGCGCAGCCGCACCAGGCGTCCGTCTTTCACCAAGCCGCGTTCGATGATGCGCGCCAGCAGTGTGACATCGATATTTCCGCCGCAGACCAGAACTGCCACGCGCTTTCCCTGCAGCGGCAGCTTTCGGTTCAGCACAGCCGCGATGGCCGCCGCTCCCGCACCTTCCGCCAAAGTCTTCTCGCGCTCCAGTAGCAACAGGATCGCGTTGGCAATCTCTTCCTCTTCCACCGTCACGATGTCGTCGACATACTTCTGCACGAGCGGCAGCGTGCGATCTCCCGCGCGCCGCACTGCGATTCCGTCCGCGATCGTCTTGGCCGAATTCAAAGTGACCGGCTTGCCCTCCTCCACGGCAGCCTTCATCGACGGAATCCTGGCGGGCTGCACGCCAAAAACTTTGACTGCCGGCTTGGTCTCCTTTACGGCGCAGGCGATGCCCCCGATCAACCCTCCGCCGCCAATCGGAGCCACAATCGCCTCGATGTCAGGATGTTGATCGAGAATCTCCAGCCCCAATGTTCCCTGCCCGGCAATCACGGCCTCGTCGTCAAAGGCATGGATCAGTGTCAGATGATGCTCCCGCCCATTCTTTACCGCCGCTTCATACGCTTCGTCGTAATTTGCGCCGTGCAGCACAACTTCCGCGCCATAGGCACGCGTCGAAGAAACCTTGGTGAGCGGCGTCGGCAGCGGCATAAAAATCCGCGCGTGAATGCCGCGATGCCCCGCGTGATAAGCGACGCCTTGCGCATGATTGCCGGCGGAAGCGGCAATTACTCCGTGACTTCGTTCGTCCGCAGTCAGCGTGAGCAGCTTGTTCAGCGCTCCACGCTCTTTGAACGCGCCGGTACGCTGCTGGTTGTCGAGCTTGAGAAAAATGGAATTCTGGGTAAGCCCGGAAAACGTCTCCGAGTGCGTGCAAGGCGAAACGCGGATGTCGGAGCGGATGCGGTTCAGCGCGTCCTCGATGTCGGAAAGTTGGATCATGATGATGGCGCGATCATCTTACCGGATTAAAAGCAGCAACCACGAAGAACACGGAGTTTCACGAAGGATTTCACCTCAGATTTTCCTTCGTGAACCTCTGTGTCCTTCGTGGTAGATGGTTTTGCGGCCATCAGGAGGCGATCTGCCGTACCGAGGAAACTTGTGGCCCCAGAGACAGCGCAGGCTGGGCCTTCAAATAAGAATCGACGCAAGCCGCCGCCTTGCGGCCTTCAGAAATTGCCCACACCACCAGCGACTGGCCGCGCCGCATGTCGCCTGCTGCGAATACGCCGGGCACCGACGACATGTAATTCTCATCGGTCGCCACATTGCCCCGATTATCGAGTTGCACGCCGAATTGCTCGATCATGCCATTCCGCACCGGCCCGAGGAATCCCATGGCAATCAGAACCAGATCGGCGTCCATTGTGAACTCGCTGCCCGCGATCGGCTCAAACTTCGGGGGAGGGCCGACCCTGACAGCATGAAGCTGCTGGACGGAGCCATTTTCGCCGGTAAATTTCGTGGTCGCGATGCTCCAGTCGCGGATGCCGCCTTCCTCGTGCGCGGCTTCCGTGCGCAACTGCATCGGCCACAGCGGCCACGGCGTTTGCGCCGAGCGCTCGTCGGGCGGCTTGGGCATGATTTCAAACTGATGCACCGAAAGCGGCTTCTGGCGATGGCACGTACCGAGGCAGTCGGCGCCAGTGTCGCCGCCGCCGATGATGACAACACGCTTTCCGGACGCCAGAATATCGAGGGCCGAATCGAGCGCATCGCCATGGCAGCGCTTGTTCTGCTGCGGCAAGAACTCCATCGCGAAATGAATTCCCTTCAGTTCACGCCCCGGAATCTTCAAATCGCGCTGCTGCTCCGACCCGCCCGCCAGAACGATCGCGTCGTTTTCGCGCCGCAACTGTTCAACGTCGATGTTCTTCCCCACGTCGGCGTTCGTGACAAACTTCACGCCCTCGGCCGACATCTGATCGAGCCGTCGGTCGATGATGTGCTTCTCCAGCTTGAACTCCGGAATTCCATAGCGCAGCAATCCGCCGATGCGATCATTTTTTTCATATACCGTTACAGCGTGGCCCGCCCGGCAAAGCTGTTGTGCGGCTGCAAGCCCAGCCGGTCCTGATCCAACAACGGCGACTTTCTTGCCGCTGCGATGCTTCGGCGGCTCGGGATGAATCCATCCCTCCAGAAATCCCCGCTCAATAATGTTTTTCTCGTTCTGCTTGATCGTGACCGGCGGCGCGGTCAGCCCCAGCACGCACGACGCCTCGCACGGCGCGGGACAAATCCGTCCTGTGAACTCAGGAAAATTGTTGGTCGCGTGCAATTGCCGCACCGCATCTTTCCATCGCCCGCGATAGACCAAATCGTTCCAGTCAGGAATGAGATTGTTGACTGGGCATCCGGTCTGGCAGAAGGGCACGCCGCAATCCATGCAGCGCGCGCCCTGCTTGCGCAACTGGTCCTCGGGAAAATCCTGGTAGATCTCGAACCAATCATTCACACGCTCGAGCACGGGGCGGCGCGGCGCCAACTCCCGCGAGTAATCGATGAAGCCTGTGGTTTTACCCATGCCGCACCTCGTCCGCGACCTGGGCGGCATGCGCCAGCACAGTCGCCGGTTCAGCAGCAAGCGGTGCCTGATCGTTCCTGCGGACACCCAGCACGCGCTTGTACTCATGCGGAAATACTTTGACGAAGCGCTGCACCGCGTCGCGCCAGTTGTCGATGATCCACTTGGCGCGCCGGCTCCCGGTCAGTTCAAGATGTCGCATGACCAGCCCGCGCACCGTCTGCACATCCTTGGGTTCGAGCAGCGGCTCAAGATCGACCGATTCTAGATTGCAGCGTTTCTCCGCGAAGTCTCCGCGCTCGTCGAATACATACGCGATGCCGCCGCTCATGCCCGCCGCAAAGTTTCTGCCGCATGAGCCGAGCACGACGACCAATCCGTTCGTCATGTACTCGCAGCCGTGGTCACCCACTCCCTCGACCACCGCTGTCGCACCCGAGTTGCGAACGGCGAAGCGTTCCCCGGCCATTCCGTTGAAGAACGCCTCGCCGCTCGTGGCGCCGTAAAGCGCAACGTTACCGATGATGATGTTTTCTTCCGGAGCAAAGCGGGAGCCTCGCGGCGGATGCACGACTAGCTTGCCGCCCGATAATCCTTTGCCCACGTAGTCGTTGGCCTCGCCTTCAAGCACCAGCGTGACACCTTTGGCCAAAAACGCGCCGAGGCTCTGCCCCGCCGACCCTTCGAGCGACACATGCACCGTATCCACCGGCAACCCAGTCGAGCCGTAGCGCCGCGCAATCTCCCCGCTCAGCATCGTGCCCACCGAGCGATGAATGTTGCGCACCGGAAATTTCACTTCGATCGGCGCCAGCGTCTTCAAGGTCTCGCGCACCTGCCCCAGAATCTTGTGGTCGAGCGCCTGCTCCAGCCCATGATCCTGCTCGTGAATGCGCCGACGCGCTACGCGCGAGGGCACCGGCGGATCGTAGAGAATCGCCGAAAAGTCCAGCCCGCGCGCCTTCCAGTGATCCTTCCAATAGGACGCAGCATCTTCCACGTCGAGCATGTCAACGCGCCCGACCATGTCATCGACCGTGCGGAATCCGAGCTCCGCCATGTACTGCCGCACCTGTTCGGCAAGAAAGAAGAAGAAGTTGATGACGTGCTCCGGCTGCCCCTGGAACTGCTTGCGCAACACGGGATCCTGCGTCGCGATACCCACGGAACAAGTATTCAGATGGCATTTGCGCATCATGATGCAGCCCATGGCAATCAGTGGCGTCGTGGCAAAGCCAAACTCTTCTGCTCCGAGCAGCGCCGCAATCACCACATCGCGCCCAGTCTGCAACTTCCCGTCAGTCTGCACACGGATGCGGCTGCGAAGATCGTTCAGCAGCAGAACTTGCTGCGTCTCCGCCAAACCAAGCTCCCACGGGATGCCGGCATGCTTGATCGAACTCAGCGGAGAGGCGCCCGTCCCGCCCGAGTCTCCGCTGATCAGCACGACGTCCGCATGAGCCTTGGCGACACCGGCCGCAACCGTGCCCACGCCAACCTCGGCAACCAGCTTTACCGCAATCCGCGCATGAGGATTAACATTTTTCAGGTCATAAATCAGCTGCGCCAAATCTTCGATCGAATAAATGTCATGATGCGGTGGAGGCGATATCAGCCCCACGCCCGGAATCGAATGCCGCAGCCGCGCAATGACATCGTCGACCTTGTGCCCCGGAAGCTGGCCTCCCTCGCCGGGTTTCGCGCCTTGGGCCATCTTGATCTGCAACTCGTCGGCGTTGACCAGATAATTCGCGGTCACGCCAAAGCGCGCTGAAGCGACCTGCTTCACCGCGCTGCGCCGCAAATCCCCGTTCGCATCCGGCTTGAAGCGTTCTTCGTCTTCCCCGCCCTCGCCCGTATTCGACTTGCCGCCGATGCGGTTCATGGCAATCGCCAGCGTCTCGTGCGCTTCCTTGCTGATCGATCCAAACGACATTGCGCCCGTCGTGAAGCGCTTGACGATTTCCTTGGCAGACTCCACTTCTTCAATTGGAATCGGCGTCTCGCTCTTCTTCAGCTTCATCAACCCGCGCAGCGTGCACAGATTCGTGCTCTGCTTGTCGATGAGGTCCGTGTACTCCTGAAACGTCTTGAAGCTGTCCTGACGCACCGCATGTTGCAGCTTGCTGATCGTCCCCGGATTCAGCAGGTGATACTCGCCATTCACGCGCTGGTGATAGACACCGCCGACCGAAAGCTCCGTTTCAAATTCGGTCAGTGGCCGGAAGGCGTATTCATGCTTCAACTGCGCCTCGTTTGCGAGGACCGACAATCCAATGCCTTCGAGCCGCGACGTCGTACCGGCGAAATAGGCATCGATCAAGTCTTTGTTCAGTCCGATTGCCTCGAATACCTGCGCGCCCTGGTAGCTCTGCAGGGTCGAAATCCCCATCTTCGAAAAAGTCTTAAGCAGGCCCTTCTTAATCGCCTTCAGGAAATGCTTCACCGCGATTTCGGGAGTAACGCTCTCGCCCAGCTCGCCGCGCCAGGCAAGGTCTTCCACGCTTTCGAGCGCCAGATACGGATTGATCGCACTAGCGCCGTATCCACTGAGCAGTGCGAAATGCATGACCTCGCGCGGCTCACCGGATTCAGTGATCAGCGCAACTTGCGTACGCGTCTCTTCGCGCACCAGGAGATTGTGAACGGCAGCCAGCGCCAGCAGGCACGGGATCGGCGCGTAATCTTTGTCGACGCCGCGGTCGGAAAGAATCAGCAGCGAGTATCCCGCCTTCACCGCGCGTGAGGCGGTCCGGCACAGTTCATCGAGTGCGCGTGTCAGCCCGGCCTCGCCATCCGCCGAGCGGAACAAGGCCGGCAGCGTGGTGGCCAGCAAGTCGCGATTTGAAACGCGGCGCAGCTTCTCCAGTTCGCGATTCGTCAGCAGCGGATGCGCCAGCTTCAGCATGTGGCAGTTTTCCGGCGCTTCATCCAGAATGTTGCGCTCGCTGCCGATGTAGCTGATCAGCGACATCACCATCTCTTCGCGAATGGGATCGATCGGCGGATTCGTCACCTGGGCGAAAAGCTGCTTGAAATAATTGAACAGCGACTGCGGCTTGCCGGAAAGGCACGCCAGCGGCGTATCAGTGCCCATCGAACCGATCGGTTCTTCGCCCTTCTGCGCCATGGGCGCAAGAATCATCCGCAAGTCTTCGTCGCTATAGCCAAACGCGCGCTGCCGGCGCAGCAAAGTCTCCGCGTCCGGATGATGCATGCGCGTCGGATCAGGCAGTTGATCGATCGTGATCTGATTTTCTGTCAGCCACTCCGCGTAAGGCTGCTGTGCGGCCAGCGTCTGCTTGATTTCTTTGTCGGAGATGATCCGGCCCTCGACCGTATCGACCAGGAACATCTTTCCCGGCTGCAACCGGCCTTTGCGCTTCACCTGCTCCGGCGCGATGTCGAGCACGCCCGCTTCGGATGCCATGACCACGAGGTCATCGTGCGTCACCACGTATCGCCCCGGTCGCAGGCCGTTGCGATCAAGCGTTGCTCCGATCACGCGGCCGTCGGTAAATGCGATCGCCGCCGGCCCATCCCACGGCTCCATCAGGCAGGCGTGATATTCGTAGAACGCCCGCTTCTCCGGCTTCATGTGCGGATTCCCCGCCCACGCCTCCGGAATCAGCATGGCCATCACATGTGGCAGACTGCGCCCGGCTTGCAGCAGCAACTCGACTGCATTGTCGAAGTTCGCCGAGTCGCTACCGTCGGGCGCGATGATCGGATACAGCTTCTTCAAGTCCTCGCCAAACAACGGTGACTTCAGCAGCGACTGTCGGGCCTGCATCCAGTTCACGTTGCCGCGCAGCGTATTGATCTCGCCATTGTGCGCGACATAGCGGTACGGATGCGCCCGCTGCCAACTCGGAAACGTATTCGTCGAGAAACGCTGGTGGACGAGGCACAGCGCGCTGACCGCCTCCGGATCGGACAGCTCGCGGTAGAAATTCGTGATCTGCGGCGCCAGCAGCAACCCTTTATAGACAATTGTCCGGCACGAAAGCGACGGAATGTAAAACATCTCCGAGTCTTCCACGCCGGCTTCGCGAATTTCATTCTCCGCGCGCTTGCGCACGACGTAAAGCTTTCGCTCGAAAGCGTCTTCGTCCATGCCTTCTGGCGCACCAACAAATATCTGTTGAATGTAAGGCTGCGATGCTCGCGCTACGCGCCCAATCGCCGACGCATAGACCGGCGTATCGCGCCAGCCCAACAGCGCCAGGCCCTCTTCCTTAACAATGCGTTCGAGAATTCCCTCGCTCTGCAGCCGCGGATGCTTCTCCACCGGCAGAAACGTCATGCCGACGCCGTATTTCCCCGGCTCAGGAAGTTTGAATCCCAGCTTCTCGCACTCGCGCGCCAGAAATTTGTGTGGAATCTGAATCAGAACGCCGGCGCCGTCGCCGGTCTCGGGATCGCATCCGCAAGCGCCGCGGTGCGCCAGGTTCAGAAGAACCTGAATGCCCTTTTGAATAATGGCATGGCTCTTCTGCCCGCTGATGCTCGCGACAAATCCAATGCCACACGCGTCGTGCTCATGCGCCGGGTCGTAGAGACCCTGCGCAGGAGGCAAGCCGTTCTTCGGATTGAGACGTGTCGTCATGGACCTCGTCGGACAGGACCTCGTCCAGCAACCATCCTCTTATGTCAATTGGGGCGCGCCGTGAGGAGTGACTGCGGCGCAGTTCTACTCAGGGAGAGATTTTCGCCCTCTACTTTAATAGCGTCGATGCCACGCGAAAGTACAATGCAGAATTTCGATGCAAGGTATGAAAATTTCAGGACCGGTTATGCGCCATTCCATGTCGGGTAATTCACGAAGATTTCAAGTAACTCCGTTATAATCTGCTGCAAACACACATGGACTTCGATCAGCTCGTCACCTTTCTCGAGGTCGCCCGTCAGGGCAGCTTTTCGCGCGCGGGCGAGAAGGTCTTCCGCTCGCAGTCGGCGGTCAGCGCGCAAATCCGCCAACTCGAACAGGAATATGGGGACCGACTGCTCGACCGCTCCGGCAAGACCGTCAAGCTCACTCCCGCCGGCCAGGTCTTCTACGAATACGCCGAGCGCATGAAAGCGCTGCGCGACGAATCTCTGGTCGCTGTTGCAGATCACAGCGGCACGCCGCGCGGCACGCTGCGCGTGGGTGCTAACGAAGCGACTTGCCTGTACGTTCTACCTGAAGTCTTCGCCGAGTACTGCCGCCGCTATCCGCCGGTCCAGATCAGCATTTACCGCAATTTCAGCTACAAAATTGTGGAAAAGCTGGAAAATGGCCAGGTCGAAGTCGGAGTTCTGACCTTGCCCATTACCTCGCCTAGCCTGAAGATTCAGCCCATCTTCCGCGACAAACTGATGCTGATGGTCAGCCCGAAAAATCCGCTGGCCAAGATGAAAGTGGTTCCAGTCAGCGAAGTCGTGAAGCATCCGCTGCTCTTCCCGAAAACCGGCCACACCCGCCGTCTGCTCGACAAGCTGTTCCGTCCCTACAACCCGCAACTGCAGATACGCATGGAGCTTCCCAGCATCGGCATGATCAAAAGCTTCGTCGCCGCCGACCTCGGCGTTTCGCTCATCAGCGCCTCGTTCGCACGCGACGAGGTCGACGCCGGCCGGGTCAAGTTGATCGATCTGGAAGACGCCGAACTCTACCGCGAACTCGGACTGGCCTATCGCCGCGACCGCACACTCTCAGTAGCCACTGCGGCGTTTATCGCGTTGTTGCGTCAACTCGCGACTAACCTCAAGAAGAACGAAGCCTAGCCGTCTATCCTGAAACCTCGGTGTCATCCTGAGCGTAGCCGCCTTTCAGGCGGAGCGAAGGATCTCCCGCTCATATGGTGCGTGTGTTGGAGGCTCCTCCGCCTACAAAGAAAAGCGCGGCCTGTCGGAGTGACAGCCGCCTGCTTTTTCGATAATTCTCATCGAAATTTTGAATTTCCCCTTGCCTCCGCCCAAAGCTACTCTCTATCAGTACTTTTCACGTTTATGACCTCGACCATCCAGAAGGCCAAGCGAATTACATCGACAGGCACAACAATGTCGACACGAATTACGTGTCTTCTGGAGGACGGGATCGGATGAAGTAAAGCACTCATAGTTAAGTTTCAACCGAGCCCACCGCCAGAAGCAATCTGGCGGTGGGTTTTTCTTTGCCCGAATTCTGACACTCAGTAAATGGGGGATGTTATGGCGGCGGGGCAGCGACAAAGCAGATTTGATGAAAGCGATGAACTGGTAGTCATGAAGTTCGGCGGTACGTCGGTGGAAGATGCCGTTGCCATTCGGCGCGTCATCGGCATTGTGCGCAGTAAAGGAGACAGCCAACTCGTGATCGTCGTCAGCGCGCTGGCGCGAGTCACCGACCAACTTCTCGAGGCCGGACGCGCAGCCTCAGCCGGCCATCTCGGCGCAGCTTTGGCGACCGCTCGAAACATCTACGTCCGTTACGAGAAAATCGCGGACGAACTCGTCGAGCACGCCGCCCTTCCGGCTCTCGAACAAGAACTGCGCAAGGAGTTTCGCGAACTCGAGGCTCTGCTGCTCCATCTTGAACGCTCGCGCCAACTCGACATTGGATTGCAGGATCGCCTTCTCGGCTTCGGAGAATGCCTCTCGTCCCATGTTGTGCAAGCCGCGCTCAGTGCAGCTGGAGTCCATGCCGCACACATCGACGCCCGCCGCTGCATCGTGACCGACGCCAAACACGGCCAAGCCAGCCCGCTCTGGGACGAAACCAACCTGCAGTCGCGCGATTTACTCGTTCCGCTCCTCGAATCGGGCCAAATTCCTGTGCTCGGCGGCTTCATCGCCGCAACCGCCGACGGTGTTCCCACCACGCTCGGCCGTGGCGGGTCGGACTTCAGCGCGGCCATTCTTGGCGCGGCGCTGGGCGCATCGCGCATCGAAATCTGGACCGACGTCGACGGTGTCATGACCGCCGATCCCAAGCTCTGCCCTGACGCGCGCGTCATTCGCAAGATGAGCTTTGACGAAGCCGCCGAACTCGCGCACTTCGGCGCAAAAGTGCTGCACCCGGCGACGCTCGCGCCCGCCATGCGCGAAAACATTCCGGTCTATGTGCTGAATTCGAGGAACCCCGAGGGCGACGGCACTGAAATTCTGGCCCGCGCCCGCACCGGCCAACTCGTGGGCGCGATTACCTCCAAAAGAAATGTCGCTTCAGTCGAGATCGACTCCGCGCAGGCGGTCAATTCTGCGCTGTTGCGAGCCGTTTATGACGTTTTCTACCGTCACTCCTGCCCGGTCGATCTCATGGCAACTTCGCTCGGCCACATTTCACTCGTGGTTGGCGCAACCTCAACCTTGCCCGCCGCCGCGGCCGATCTTGAAAATGTCGCTCGCGTCCGCTGGGAGAATCACAAAGCTCTGGTGTGCCTGGTGGGAGAAAACATTCGCCGCCAGCCTGACATCGCCCACCGCGCGTTCGCCGCAGTTTCCGATCTGAGCGCTCGGGTCGTATGCCAGGGCGCATCCGAGCGCACGATTTCATTTCTGGTGGAAGAGGAAAGAGTCGAGGAGTCCGTGCAACGCCTGCACGCGCTATTTTTCCCGCAGCAGGAGCGCTTGAGCGACTGGGGAGGAATCTCGACCGCCTATTGCCAGGCTGGTTAACTCCAGCTCGGAATGGAGCCGCGGACGCATTCGTCCGCGGAAGGAGCGCCACAACTCTCCCAACAATTCTGTTACCCGGGACGGACGAATGCGTCCGCCCCTCCACAATCAGTCCCCAAACTTCGCCGCCTTCACCTGCCCCAGTCCATTCGGAACCGGCTCAATAATATGCAACCCGCACTCGGTCTTCGCAAATCCCGGCCAGCGCCCTGCACGTGGATCCTCTCCGGGTCTCACCGCTCGCGTGCAATGCGTGCAACCGATGCTCGGATAATCCTGATTGTGCAGTTCGTTGTAAGGCACGTCGTGATCGTGGATGTAACGCCACACCTGCTTCGAACTCCAATCCACAATGGGATTCACTTTCACTAACCCGAACTTCGCATCCCACTCCACGCGGTGCGCGGCCGCCCGCGCCGAAGTCTGATCGCGGCGAATGCTCGTAATCCACGCATCTAATTCGCCCAGCTTCCGCCGCAGCGGTTCAACCTTCCGCAAATTGCAGCAGGAGTCGGGATCTCGGCTCCAGAGCGCCTCTCCCTGCGTCCGCTCCTGCTCGTCCGGCGAGAGCAGCGAATACACCTTTTCGATCGTGATCCCGTACTTCTCCTCGATCCGGTCCATCAGGTTATAAGTCTCGGGAAAAAGAAATTCGGTATCGATGGTGAACAGCCGAAAATTCTTGCGCAGCCGCGATGCCATATCGATCAGCACCATGCCCTCAGCACCGAACGCCGACGAAATCGCCACGCCCTTGCCGAAGGTGTCAAAGGCCCAGTTCAGCGTGCGCTGCGGCGTCCAGCTCTCGGCTGCGCTTTGCACGCCGGCAGCCTGCGCGCTTGCCATTTGATCCTGCGTCTCGTCTTCATTTCTCACGCCTGTGATTCCTCGCTTCCTTCAATTTGCGAATACGCAGGGGACCCTGGCTCGCGAGTTGCTGAGACAGGGAGGGCTAACTCGCGAGCCAACCCATCGGGTTCGGCCAGACCTACAACATCCCCGACAACCAGCAGAGTCGGCGCTGGCAACTGCGGCGCTTCTGGCAACTTTGCCAAAGTCGTGACATGCGTTTGCTGATGTGGAGTCGTTGCGCGCGAAATAATGGCGCACGGTGTTTCAGTCGCTAGTCCGGCATTCATCAATTTGGTTGCGAGATCACCATGCTCGCGGCCCGGCATGTAGATCGCCAGCGTCGCGCCGCTGCCCGCCAGCTTGCTCCAGTCGGCGGCCTCGCTGTCTGAAGCCAGATGCGCTGTAATCAATACTAGGGCCGACGAGATATGCCGATGCGTTAAAGGAATCTGAGTCGCCGCCGCCGCGCCCAAAACGGCACTCACTCCCGGAATGACCTCGCACTCGATCCCAGCTTTTCTCAGAGCCTCGATCTCTTCCCCCGCACGCCCGAAGATCAAGGGATCGCCACTCTTCAGCCGCACCACGCGCAAGCCCTGCTCGGCCAGAGCAATCATCAGGAAATTGATCTCTTCTTGACGAATCTTCTTGGCGCCGCTGCGCTTTCCCACGTCAAGCAGCTGCACGCTCGATGGAATCAGCCGCAAAATCTCCGGCGAAACCAGATCGTCATACAGCACGGCATCGGCGCTCTCAATCGCGCGCAGAGCCTTCACCGTCAGCAACTCCGGATCGCCCGGCCCCGCGCCGACCAAAATAACTTTCCCCTTCACGCCTGCTCTCCTTGCACCGCGAGTTGCGAAGCCTCGGCCATGGCCGCTTCCAGCGCCTCCCGGCTGGCCAGCGAGTGCAGCAAATCCAGTTTTCGCTGCTTGTCCAGATCGCTGGCCAGGATCATGCGTCGAGTCTCTCCCAGCTCCGCCACCCACGCGGCGTACGCCGGGCCAAATTGTTTTTCCAGCTGCTGCCGAATCTTCTGCGCCAGTGACGGGCTCTGCCCCGCCGTAGAGATCGCGATCTGCAAGTCGCCACGGCGCACCACGGCGGGATAAAAAAAGTCGCAGAGATCGGGAACATCCACCACGTTGCACAAAACGTTTCGCCGCTGCGCCTCGTTGTAAATGCGGACGTTCAGACTGTGCGAATTCGTCGCGACCACTGCGAGAAACACGCCTGCCAGATCGTCGGGTGAGAAAGCGCGCAATTCCAGTTCGACCTTTCCCGCGCGCGCCCACTCGCGTACGTTCTGCGTTGCCTCCATCGCCACCACGCGCACCAATGCTCCGGTTTCAAGCAGCCCGGCGACCTTCGGTTCGCCGACCTTCCCGGCTCCAACCACGAGCACGCGTCGACCTTCAAGTTTCACGAACATCCCAAATAAGTTAGTCACCAATACCTCCTGCTTGCGCCAGATCTCGCGGGGAGGGCAGATCTCGTGCAACTGCCGGCAAAAATTTGCCAGCTAAAAATTCGCGAAGCTGCGTGTCGCTATGCCGCGCAAAAAAGCGCCGCAGATTCTCGCCCGGTTCGCGCTCGGCCAAGTACTGTCCCAGCAACCGCTCCAGCGCCGCCGGCACTTCTGTCGCGGGGCAGCGATACCCGATCGGCCGTGCCGTGGCCTGATGCAATCCGAGCGCGCCGCCCACGCAGAAGTAGTACGCGTCGACCATTTGGTTCTGAACTTTTATCTTTTTGCCTTCAATGCCGATGTCGGCAATCCAATGCTGGCCGCAGCTGTTGGGGCATCCGGTCACGTGCAGCTTGAGGTGCTGATCGAAACCCGGCAGCCGCTCTTCCAACTCCTCAGCCAGCCAACGCGAGAACGCTTTGGTTTCGGTGATCGCCAGTTTGCAGAATTCTGTGCCGCTGCACGCCACGATTCCGCGGGAGAACGCCGAGCCACCCACCTTCAATCCAATCGCGTCGAGGTCCTTGGCCAGTGAATCCGCGTTGATCGTCGGCACATTCGCCACGATCAGGTTCTGCATGTTAGTCGCACGCAACTCGCCGCCCGCGTAGCGCTCGGCAAGATCGGCAGCAGCCTGCATCTGCTCCGCACTAATACGCCCGCGCAGAACCACCGCGCCGACATACGACAAGCCAGACTGCTTCTGCGCGTGAATCCCGACGTGATCGCGATACACATCTTCCGGCGCGTGCTCTTCCACGGCAGGATCCAGTTTGAATCCAATTCGCTCTTCCAACTCGCCGAGGAAACGTTCAGCCGTCCATCCCTCACGCAGGAAAAGAAATTTCATCCGCGCCCGCTCGCGGTGCTCGCGCAACACGTCGGAGTCGCGGAACAACTCGGCAATTCCCTTCACCACGGGCACAACCTGGTTCCAGCGCACAAACGCGTTCAGCCGCGCGCCCAGGAACGGCTCAGCCGATAAGCCACCGGCTACGCGCAACGAAAATCCAATTTCTTTTTTTCCGCCGACTGTCCGCTCAATCGCCGTCAGCCCAACATCATTGATCTCCGGATATGAGCACCAGCTGCGGCAGCCTGCGATGGAAATCTTGAATTTGCGCGGCAGGTTGTAGAACTCGCTGTTCCCGGCGAGTAACTGCGAAACTTCATGCACCAGCGGCGAAGCGTCGACGATTTCGTCGTGATCGACTCCGGCAACCGGGCAGCCCGTGACGTTGCGCACCACGTCGCCGCAAGCGCCGGTCGTATTCAGTCCGACTTGCCACAGGCCGTCGAGCACTTCCGGCAGCGATTCAATCGTGACCCAATGCAGTTGGATATTTTGGCGAACGGTGAGATCGGCAATTCCGTTGGCGTGCAGGCGGGTAAGGTCTGCGATGGTGCGCAGTTGGCGGGAGCTCATCATTCCATTCGGAATTCGGATCCGCACCATGAAACGCTGCAGCGCTTTTCCGACTCCTCCCTTGCCTCCGGTCACGCCCGCGCCGTCGCCCTGCGTGTAAACGCCCCACCAACGGAAATACGTCCCAATCCACTCCGCCGGAATCGCCCCGAAGCCTTCGCGCGCAAAGCGCCGAATTTCGTCGAGCCCATCCCACGGATTACTTGCCCGCTTGAGCCGCTCGACCCGCTGCGCCGTTGTCTCTTTCACTGCTGTTCCCGGATTGGCCGTGTTTGTTGTCATTTCAGTTAAGCCATTCGTTGAGCTCGATTTGCGCAATAAAAAACCCACCGCCAGATCTCTCTGGCGGTGGGTGATTTGAGTGCTGTGCTATGAAGGTATTTCTAAGTCAGCAGCCTCCCCGCGCCAGAGCGCACGCATCCGCAACAACAACAACAGATGCAACAGCACATAACGCGGAAATTGGAGATCGCCAACATTCGAGGTGGATTCTATGTCGAACGGCTCATGCCGTCAACTTACTTTTCGTCACATCTTGGATTCAAATTTCGAATCGAAAGAATCAGATTTTTTTCAAAGCCATCCAAAACCCGCGCCAGCACTGTAGAATCAGCGACTTAGGTTTCCTGAACATCTGTTGAGTGATACTCTTTCATGTCCTAATCACCATAGCTTCTGAAACAAGTTTTTTCTGGAAAGGTGCCCCAGATGAAGCGTTTTGCCGTTTTCGTGTCGCTCGCTTTTCTATTTATCGCATCCATTGCAGCCGCTCAAACTTCCCCCGATCCGTACAAGCCCACGCTCGACCGCCTGCAGTCACTCACGCACCAAACCGAACCCGAATGGCGCGTACAAACCGACATCCCCCACCCCGAAGACCCCAGCCTCAACGATTCGAGCTGGGAAGTCGCCCACGTGAAAAACGCCAACGGCGGCGGCGGCGGCCATGCCGACGAGCAACACTGGAACGGTACGCACGTTTTCCGCCGCTGGGTCCAGATTCCAGAAAAGATCAATGGCTACGCGGTGCAGGGTTCAAAAGTCTGGCTCGACCTGCGCTTCGGCAGTCCCGGCAGCCTGATGATCACCGTCTTTTCCAGCGGCGCAATCGTCTATCGCGGCAGCGACGACGACATCCGCCCCTTCGTGCTCAGCGAAAACGCCCAGCCCGGACAAAAATTTCTCATCGCCGCCCGCGTCGTCACCGAAGACAACGTACAGATCGAATTCTTCCACAGCGAACTCTCCCTCGAAACGCCCTCGCGACCCGATCCAGGATTTCTGCGCACCGAAATTATCGCCAACCGCCCCATCATCAACGCCTATGAAGACGGCCGCGCGCAGCGCCAGCAACTCCTCGACGCCGCCATCGCCGCCATCGATTTCACTCCGCTTGAAAAAGGCGATCAGGCCGCATTCAACGCCTCGCTCACCAAAGCTCACGCCAAACTCGAAGAACTCAAGCCCTTTCTGCAGCAGTTCACCGTGCGCATCATCGGCAACTCGCACATCGACATGGCCTGGCTCTGGCCCTGGACCGAAACCGTTGAAGTCGTCCGCAACACTTTCCAAAGCGTGATCGATCTCATGCGCGAATATCCCGACTTCAAATTCACCATGTCGTCGGCCCGTACATATGAGTGGATGCAGGAAAAATATCCCGACATCTACAAGCAGATTGAGCAGCGCGTGAAAGAAGGCCGCTGGGAAATCATCGGCGGCATGTGGGTCGAACCCGATCTAAACATGCCCGACGGCGAATCGCTCGTGCGTCAGATTCTCGTGGGCAAAAGATATTTCCAGAAAAATTTCGGCGTCGACGTAAAAATCGGCTGGAACCCCGACTCCTTCGGCTACAACTACCAGCTCCCGCAAATCTACAAGCGCGCCGGCATGGATTATTTCGTGACCCAGAAACTAATGTGGACGCACGAATTCACCACTTTCCCCTACAAATTTTTCTGGTGGCAGGCGCCCGACGGCAGCAAGCTCCTCACGTATTTCCCGCACGACTACGCCGACCCGATCGACGCCGAGCCGCTCGGCCAGCAAATCTCCGTCTGGATGCCCTCGATCTACGGCCCCAAAATTCCCGACCGTCCCGAGATGATGCACCTCTACGGCGTAGGCGACCACGGCGGCGGACCCACGCGCGTCATGCTCGATCACGCCGAGCAACTCCGCGCACCCGAGGCAGTTTTCCCCAAGCTCGAATTCAGCTTCGCCCGCGACTTTTTCGCCGACATGGAAAAGAAGCTTCCCACCATGCAGGTTCCCACCTGGGACGGTGAACTCTACTTCCAATATCACCGCGGCGTCTTCACCACGCAGGCTGAAACCAAGCGCCGCATCCGCCGCAGCGAAGAGCGCGTCCTCAACGCCGAGAAAACCGCAGCGCTGGCATCGCTCTTCGGCCGCAGTTATCCGCAGGAAAATATGCAGGACACGTGGAAAGACCTGCTCTTCGATCACTTCCACGACATCATGCCGGGCTCCGGCATTGCCGTGAATTATCTCGACGCCAAGCGCAATCTGGAAAGCGTCGACCGCAGAGCCTTTGAAGTTATGATGGGCTCGCTGCGCGAAATTGCCGCCCACGTCAACACGCAAGCCGATGGCGTGCCGCTCATGCTCTTCAATCCGCTCTCGTGGCCCCGTACCGACGTCACCGAACAAGACGCGCAGTTGCCCGCCCCGGCAAAGCAAATCGAAGTAGTCGACGGCGCCGGCAAACCCGTAGAGACGCAACTCCTCTCGATGGATCCTGAAACGCACCGAGCAAGATTTCTGCTCGTCTCCCACGTGCCATCGCTCGGATATCAGATCTACTTCGTTCGCGCAGCGACCGCGCCGGCGCAAGTTCACTCCATGCTCAAAGCCACCGACGACACGCTCGAGAACGAATTCCTCCGCGTGAAGATCGACGCAAAAACCGGATGCATGACCAGCCTCTTCGACAAGCGCGACAACACCGAAGCACTAGCGCCCGCAGAAACCGACACCGGAGGCCCCAAGAACACAACATGCGGCAACCTGCTGCAAACCTTCGTCGACAAGCCCAAGCAATGGGACGCATGGAACATCGACGCCGACTTCGAAAAACAGCACTGGGATCTCGACCAAGCCGACGAAGTCAAACTGATCGAGAGCGGCCCCCTGCGCGCGGTCATCGAAATCAAAAATCACTTCCAGAACTCAACTTTCGTGCGCGATGTGATTCTTTACGCTGGAGCAACCCGCGTCGACGTGAAGATGCAAACTGAATGGCACGAAAAGCACATCTTGCTCAAAGTCGCCTTCCCGGTCAGCGCCCACAGCGACAAAGCGACGTACGAAATTCCCTACGGCTCGGTCGAGCGTCCAACCACGCGCAACACGCCCGCCGAACAGGCGCAATTTGAAGTCCCAGCCCAACGCTGGGCCGACATCTCCGACGCCACGCACGGCTTCAGCCTGCTCAACGATTGCAAGTATGGCTACGACGCCAAGGGCAACGTGCTCCGTCTCTCGCTGCTCCGCTCACCCGAATGGCCCGATCCCCACGCCGACGAAGGCCACCACGAGTTCACCTATTCGCTCTACCCGCACGCGGGAAACTGGAAAGACGCGTTGACCATCCGCCAGGGATACGAACTCAACTACAGGCTGCTCAGTCTCGCGGTGACTACTCACCAGGGAGCACTTCCGCTGCAAAAATCTTTCGTCGAGCCGCAATCGCCAAACGTGATTGTTTCAGCGCTCAAGAAGTCAGAAGACAACGACTCACTGATCTTGCGCTTCTACGAGTGGGCGGGAAAATCCGGCGACGTGAAAATCCAACTGCCGCGCAGTGCAAAGTCGGCGGAAGAAACAAACCTGATGGAAAAGCCGGAAGGCAAACTAACCGTAGAGAACGACACAGTGACCGTGCTCACAAAGCCTTACGAGATCAAAACGGTTGAAGTCGAATTCTCCGATCAAAAATGAGCGACTCGTCTAGAAAACTGGTCATGGGCGTCGACATCGGCGGCACCAAAGTCGCCGTCGGCCTTGTCGACCCCGCAGGAAAAATCGTCTCGCAATCGCGCGCGCCCATGGTCGCCAACAGCACGCCCGACGCGGGATTGCAAGCCGTACTCGGCGCGATCCAATCTCTCTGGTCCGATCAAGTCGCAAGCATCGGCATCTGCGCCCCCGGCCCGCTCGACCCCAAAACCGGCGTCGTGCTGAATCCCCCAAACGTGCCCTGCTGGCGCAACTTCCCTCTCGCCGAAAAAATCGCGGTGCACTATCGCGTCCCAGTCAAGCTCGACAACGACGGCAACGCCGCCGCGCTGGCCGAAACTAAGTGGGGAGCAGCCCGCGGCTACCGCTTCGTCTTCTACGCTACAGTTGGCACCGGCATCGGCAGCGGCATCGTTTTCGACGGCCAGATTTATCACGGCAAAACCGGCGCCGCCGCCGAAGGCGGCCACGTTAGCATCGACTACCGCGGCCCGCGCTGCAATTGCGGCAAGCTCGGCTGCATCGAAGCGCTAGCCGCTGGCCCGGCCATTGCCGCCCGCGCCCGTAGCAAGTTCACCGATTCATCCCGCAAATCTGCCATGCTGGACCTCGCGAACGGCGACCCATCCGCGATCACCAGCGAAATCGTCGGCAAAGCTCTTACCCTCGGAGACGCCGTCGCGCGTGAAGTTTTGCACGAGACCGCCGAATTACTGATCGTGTGGCTCGGCAACACCGTCGACCTACTCGACCCAGATGTGCTCGTAATGGGCGGAGGCGTCTCGGCCATGCTGCAACCATTTTTCGGCGAAATAGAAACAGGCCTCCCTCGCTGGTGTGTAAACCCGCGCGCGTCAGAGATTCCGCTAATAATCGCCCACTACGGCGCCGACGCAGGAATAGCCGGCGGCGCAGCATTATGTGCATAAGTGAACCATGTGGGGACGGGCGACTCGCCCGTCCGGCGAGCAAAAGCTCGCCAGAAGAATTCGTAAAGGACTAACTATGCTAGCTAAGCCCCGACACCTGCTACTCCTCGCACTCCTGACCACCTCAGCCTTCCCCCAAGCGCTCCCTCCAGCCCCCAAGGCCCAAATCTTCACTCTCAGCCCCGAACCCGGCTACTTCACCGAGCCCGGCATAGCCGTGAATCCGCTCAATCCGCAACAAGTAGTCGCGGTTTTCCAGGACAACGTCCACGCGTCATATTCTGAAGATGGAGGCCACTCCTGGCACCCAGCCGAAAACGTCGACCCCAAGAACTACCGCGTCTCCGGCGACGTCTCCGCCACCTTCGACAATCAGGGCCACGCCTTCGTCTGCTACATCGCCTTCGACAAACTCGGCAGCTTCAACTATTGGGCACACGGAGCCACGCGAAACGGCATCTTCATTCGCCGCTCGCTCGATGGCGGCAAGACTTGGGAAGCCGATCACATCCCCGTCGCTGAACAAAAATCCGAACCCGGCATCCCGTTCGAAGACAAGCCCTACATCGTCGCCGACACGACCAAAGGCAAATTCGCCGGCAATCTCTACATCGGCTGGACGCGCTGGCGCATTGCCGACTCGCAGATGGTCCTTTCGCGATCTACCGACGATGGAAAGACCTGGTCCGCGCCCATCGAAATCGACGCCCACCCCGGCTTGCCGCGCGACGACAACGGTGCAGCCGAAGGCTTCGACGGCGTCGTTGCCCCCGACGGCACGCTCTACGCTATCTGGAGCCAGGACAACGACATTATGCTGACCACCTCGCGCGACGGCGGAAAAACTTTTTCCCACGCCAAGCCCATCATCCGCACCGCGCCCATCATGTTCGCCGTGCAGACGCTCGAGCGCGCCAACGGCTTCCCGCAAATCGCCATCGACCCAAAGACCAAGCGCCTCTACGTCACCTGGAGCGACTATCGTAACGGCGACCTCGACATCTTCGTCTCAACGTCAACCGATGGTGGCAAGAAATGGAGTCCAGCCGCGCGCGTCAACAACGATCCCGTCCACAACGGCTCCGAACAATTTTTTCAGTGGCTGGCAGTCGATCCGACGGACGGCTCCGTCAACGTAGTTTTCTACGATCGTCGCGGCGACCCGCAGAATCGCAAGCAGATCGTAGTTCTGGCCCGCTCCACCGACGGCGCGCACACCTTCACCAACTACGCCTGGACCGACAATCCCTTCGAAGCCAGCGACGTTTTCTTCGGAGACTACAGCGGCCTGGCCGCCTACAACAGCCGCGTCTACGGCATATGGACGGAAAAACCAAATCTCGAGACGCAATCAGAGAAGAGCGAAAACGAAAAAGAAAACTCAGAAAAGAAACCGCCACGCCGAGGAACGATAGTCAAGGTAGGAACAGCCGACTTCTCAAAGTAATTTCACGCGCTAACAAGCGCAGTCATCCCGAAAGCCCGCGTTTTTCTTCGCGGGCCGAGGGATCACCCGCTCCAATGTCCTTGGGTTTGGAGGTCCCTCGCTCCGCCTGAAAACGGCTCTGCTCGGGATGACACAAGCGGGATGACGCCAAAAAAACGCGCAGCTAAGAACCACTCTTGATCCGAGCAGTAGCCAGAAAGCGACTCAGAAAGGCGACCACTGGCCACTGACCACTGGCCACAAGCCACTGCTACGCCGGAAACTCCCAGCCTTCTTCCTTCATCTTCTTGTTCGACCAATGCTGCAGATGTTCAAACAACGCCGGCTCAATCACAGCAAATCGAATTCCCACGCGTCCCTCATCGCCCACCCACATCAGGCGCGCCTTGGCTTCGAATGTAATCTCGCTCTCCGGCAGAATAAAGCTCACATCCAGTAATCCGGAAAACTTCATCGGCTCCGCCACGCCATCGAGCCCCATGCCGCCCGTGCTCAGGTTCACGCCCTGCACCACAGCCTGATCGCCATGGGAATTCCTGATCGTCACCTCAAGCTGCACCCGCGCGCGGAAAAACTTCTGCTGCTCCGTGCTGATGAATCCCAGCGAAGCCGTTGTCTCTCCCGGCGCGAACGTGATGTTGTATTCCTTTAATTTGCGGCTCAGCGTCCGCCGCGAAATCCCAAGCTGCTCGGCCGCCTGCGTGCGATGCCCACCCGTGCGCTCCAGCGCCTTGATGATCATCTGCTCTTCCATGCTGTCGAGATTTCCCACCGGCATGGAAGCCGTCTGCCGCAGCGCGCTCGGCTCGCCCGTCAGCGCCGCGCTCAGCTTGTTGAAGTCAATTTCTTCATCCGGCGATTCCATCGCCATCTTCGCCACCAGATTGCGCAGCTCTCGGATATTTCCCGGCCACCCATGCGACAGCAGCGCCGAAATCGCCTGGGTTGAGAAATGCTTTGCCGGACTCTTCAACCGCAGGAAGTGCTCGGCCAGCGCAACGATATCTTCGGGCCGCTCGCGCAGCGGCGGCACCCGCAACTGAAATTGTCCCAGGCGGTGAAACAAATCCTGCCGGAAGCGATTGTTCTTCACCGCGCTTTCCAGATCCTGATTGGTCGCGGCAACGATCCGTACATCCACTTTGATTTTCTTGTGCCCGCCGAGGCGATAAAACGCATGCCCGTCGAGCACGCGCAGCAGCTTCACCTGCGTTTGCAACTGCAATTCGCCGATTTCATCCAGAAACAGCGTCCCCTTGTCGGCCAGCTCAAACAGCCCCGGCTTCGACGAATCCGCGCCGCTGAATGCGCCCTTCTCGTAACCGAACAGCTCGCTCTCGACCAGGTTCTCCGGCAGCGCCGCGCAATTGATGTCGACCCATGGTTTGCTCTTGCGATTCGACGACTCGTGAATCGTCCGCGCGATCAATTCCTTGCCGGTTCCCGTCTCGCCAGTAATCAAAACTGTCTCGGTGTGGCTCGCCACGCGATCGACCAGCCCCATGAACTTGTGCATGACTGGGCTGGCAAGAATGAATTGTGTGCCATCGATCTTCCGCGAAAGAATGCCGGGCCCGGTCGGCATCATGCCGGCGTCGGGCTGCATGCCTTCCTGATTCAAATCGTTCAAAGGCGAAATCATGCACAGCAGTAGCGCCGGCGATGCGCCGCCATCGCGCAGCACCGTAGCCGAAAACTGGACGCGTAAAGCCTTGCCCGCTTTCGGGTGCGCCAGAAGCGCAGCCTTGTAACCTTCCGCTTCCGTCGCCGCGCCCAGAATCTGCCGCTGCAATCGCACCTGATCTTCGCTGCCCGCCTTCTCCACCACGGAAAAAAGCGCAGAGAATTTTCTTTCCACCACTTCCTGCGCCGAATAGCCAAGCAACTGCGTGAACGCCGCACTGCAGGCAGCGAACTGACCCTGCAGATCTGCCGTGAACACGGCTAAAGACTCGCCCGCGGTCACCGCTGCGGTAGCCGCTCCCTCGCGCTGTGCGGCCGCAGGTCTCGGTTCGGGATTGGGATTAAACGTCAGCATGAAATGCGTTTGGGCTGATGGTGACACACCCCTTGCCAACCATCGAGCGTCGTATGACGAAACCTGTAACGAAGGTAATCGCGCAAGCGCCAAATTGCTCCGGCTTTGCAAGAACCTGCACACTTTTCGGCCTGCGCCCTTTCCGACCGTCCGAATCTGACCCTAGTTACCTAGGTAAGCTACTGAAACCGTTGGCCTTGCCATACGATTCTGCAGGGCCGGAAAAGATCTTTGGTGTCCATTTTTTCGGTCCGGGGGCGTGGCCGGTGACGCCGCGTGGGAGTTCCCTTGCTCAGGAGAAACCTTGTTCAGGAGGACGTGGTCCGGTGCGTTAGAAAGCGCTTGTGCGCATCGTGTCCGACTGGTTTTTTCTCGTCGAATCAACGTTTGGTCGATTCAAAGTTTGAATGAAACCTGAAGCGGACCGGCTCTCGATCCAGACGAAGGCCTTCATCGGCCTCACTGCGTCTTTCGGCGTGGTGGTGCTGGCCTATGCCCTGGCGCACTGGCAGTCGCAGGATCTCATGCGGTTCCTCTGCTACCTCGCTGTGGCCGTGCTGGCCTCGGGATTGAAGGTGCAGTTGCCGGGCATTGACGGCACCATGTCGGTCAACTTCCTGTTCATCCTGCTCGGCGTGCTTGAACTCAGCCTCCCCGAAACTCTGCTCATCGGTTGCACGGCAAGTCTTGTGCAAAGCGTCTGGCAAGCGCGCAAGCGGCTTGATCCCGTCAAAGTTCTCTTCAATGTCGCGGGCATGATGGCGAACGCCAGCGCGCTCACGTATTTCAGCTATCACTGGCTCGCGGTGCGCTTTGGATCGAACAAGCCCATCCTGCTGATGCTGGCGGCGCTAGTGTTCTTCTTCGCCAATACGCTGCCGATATCCGTTGTGATTGCCTTGACCGAAGGCAAGTCCAGTCGCAAAGTCTGGTCGGAGTGCTATTTCTGGTCGTTTCCCTATTACCTCGTCGGCGCCGCCGCAGTCGGCCTCGTCGGAATCATTAACCGCAGCGCCGGATGGGAAACTTCGCTGCTTGTTCTGCCGCTGATCTACTGGGTCTATCGCTCCTACCGCCTCTATCTCGGCCGACTCGAAGCCGAGAAGGAGCGCGTCGAAGTCGAGAAGCGCCACGTCGAAGAGATCGCCTCGCTCAACATGCGTACGATCGAAGCACTAGCGCTCGCCATCGAAGCCAAGGATCACACTACGCATACCCACCTGCAGCGCGTGCGCACCTATGCCCTCGAAATGGCGAAAGAATTGAAGCTCGACGAAGCCCAGATCGAGGCGCTCCGCGCCGCCGCGCTGCTGCACGATATCGGCAAACTCGCCGTCCCCGAACAGATCATCAACAAGCCCGGCCGGCTCACGCCCGAAGAATTCGAGAAGATGAAGGTTCATCCCATCGTGGGCGCAGAAATTCTCGACCGCGTTGCATTCCCCTATCCGGTCTCACCCATTGTGCGTTCGCACCACGAGCGCTGGGACGGCACGGGATATCCCGACGGGTTGGTAGGCGAGCAGATTCCCATCGGCGCACGCATTCTGGCCGCCGTCGATTGCCTCGACGCGCTCGCTTCGCATCGCCAGTATCGCCCGGCACTGCCCCTCGCCGAAGCCATGGCCAAGGTCAAGGAAAAATCCGGGACGTGGTTCGACCCGCAGGTCATAGACATTCTGCTCAAGAACTACATCGAGCTCGAGCGCATGGCGCAGATCACCGAAGAAACGGCCGTGCCCCAGGGCCTTTCCAAGTCGGTCAAGGTGGAGCGCGGACTCGCTCCCGCCACCGGATTCGAGCGTGCCGAACCGACGCACGGCCCCGTCGAGAATGCCGACTTCCTCAGCTCCATCGCCTCAGCGCGGCAGGAAGCGCAAATCATGTTCGAGCTCAGCCAGGATCTCGGCGTCTCGCTCAGCCTCAGCGAAACGCTCTCGGTTCTGTCCATGCGCCTGCGCCGCATGATTCCCTTCGATTCCATCGCCATCTTCGTCAACCGCAACGGATGGCTGCTGCCGGAACTGGTCAACGGCGAAAACTTCCGCATCCTGTCCTCGCTCAAGATTCGCGTGGGCGAAGGGCTTTGCGGCTGGGTCGCAGAAAACTCCAAGCCCATCGTGAACGGAAACCCGCAGGTCGAAGCCGGATACGTCGTCGATCCTGAAAAGCACACTACGTTGCAATCTGCGCTGGTTGTGCCGCTGGAGGGTCTGAACGGTGTAGTCGGCGTGCTCGCCATGTATCAGGGCGCGCGCGATGCCTTCACCGCCGATCACCTGCGCATTCTTCTCGCGGTCGCTTCGAAAGTCGCGTTGTCTGTCGAAAACGCCCTGAAATATCAGCAGGCAGAAAGCTCGGCGACCACTGATTACCTTACCGGCCTGCCCAACGCGCGCTCGCTCTTTGTGCATCTGGCACAGGAAGTCGCCCGCTGCCGCCGTACCAAGACGCCGCTGGCCGTAATGGTCTGTGACATCGACGGCTTCAAGCAGATCAACGACTCCTTCGGACACCTCGAGGGCGACAAGTTGCTGCGCGAGTTCACCACGCGCCTCAGAGACGTCTGCCGCGGCTACGATTACGTCGCCCGCATGGGCGGTGACGAGTTCGTCATCACCGCGCCCGGCCTCACGCCCGAAGCTGCGAAAGAAAAAGCGGAGCGACTCAATCAGGCGGCAGTCGAATCCGGCCGCCACATCTGCCGCCGCGAACTCATCACGCTCAGCGTCGGCACTGCCTTCTGCCCCGACGACGGCTATGACGTTGAGCGCCTGCTCGCCGAAGCCGATCGCCGCATGTATTCCATGAAGCAAGTTCACCACGCCGATGCGGCGTCGCGCGAGACCCCCAAGGCTCGCGGGGCGGCAGGGATATAGGAGAACACCATTGTCCATGCTGAAACGAATTGCGCGGCATGGACTGGCCTTGCTGGCCACCATTCTTCTCGGCGGTTTTCTCTCCGCTCTGCTCGTGCGCTACGCTCCCGGCTTCGACACCGACGAAGCCCAGCTCGACCCCCATCTCAGCTCCGAAACCATACAAGCCATGCGCGGCTCACGCGCCGGTCAGCGCGACATTCTGAGTTTCTACAGGCATTCACTGGGTCGCGCGGTTCACGGCGATCTCGGCACTTCGATCTCCCTCGGCCAACCGGTTAGCTCGCTGCTGCGCGAGCGCGCCCCCCTGACGTTCCGCATCGTGGCACTCGGGCTGTTGTTGAGCTGGACCTTCGCACTCGTTCTGGCCCTGAGTGCATCCTGGTTGCGCGTGTCGGCTTACGATGCCCTCGCCACCATGCTCAGCGGCGTATTCCTTTGCCTTCCCGCCGCGGTTCTTGCCTTGCTCTCCGTGCTCTGGAATTTTCCCGGCGCCCTTGCCGTCGGCCTGATCATCTTCCCCACCGTCTACCGGTACACCCGCAACGTACTGGCTAAAGCCTATTCGCTTCCGCACATCGTCACAGCGCGTGCCAAGGGCCTGAGCGGGTTGCGGATTCTCTTCTGCCATGTCGTTCCAGTTGCCGCGCCGCAGATGCTCGCTGTCGCCGGAATCTCCGTCAGCATCGCCATCGGTGCCGCCATCCCGGTCGAAGCCCTCTGCGGTCTCGCCGGAGTCGGACAACTCGCGTGGCAAGCCGCTCTCGCCCGCGATCTGCCGCTTTTGATGAACATCACGATTTTGGTGACGCTCGTAACCTTGCTGGCAAATTCCAGCGCGGATTTAATCGGACATATGCTGCGGGGCCAGGGATGAAGCTCTGGCGTACGGCGGCGTGTGCGGTTTTGTTACTGGTAGCGGGTATTTCTCTGTCGGCGGACTGGATCGCTCCCGGCGGCTACGCCAAGCAATATCGCGAAGCGGCCGATGCGACTCCTTCGCGTGCGCACTGGCTAGGCACCGACGAAATCGGCCGGGATCGCTTTGCCCGAGTGCTGTATGGCACGCGCATTTCGCTTTTGCTGGCTCCGGCTGCGGCGCTGATGTCGACTTTGCTGGCCGCGCTGGTGGGCGGTCTGGCCGGCTATCTCGGCGGCGCATGGCGGCGCGTTGCCATGGCGGTGACCGACTTGTTCCTGTCGCTGCCCTGGCTGTTTTTGCTGATCACAGTTCGGGCGGTGATGCCGTTGAACGTCTCGCCGCTGGTTTCGGTGCTGGTCACCTTCCTGATTCTTGGGCTCTTGGGCTGGACCAGCGCGGCGCGCATTTTGTGTGCTTCCGCAAGTTCGCTGCGCGATTCTGATTTCGTCCGTCAGGCGCGCGCTGCCGGCGTCGGCGGCTTACGGCTGTTCTGGATTCACGTGCTGCCGAACCTGAAGCCTGTGCTGTACGCGCAGTTTTGGATTTCGATTCCCGTGTTCATCCTCAGCGAGGCGAATCTGGGGATTCTGGGTCTGGGCGTCTCTGAACCCATGCCCTCGTGGGGAAGTCTGCTGAAAGAGCTACAGGGACTGGTTTCGGTCGGCGAAGCGCCCTGGAAGTTTGTCCCGCTGCTGTTGCTCGTCGTCGTCGTGACGGCGTTTCAATTCGTGCTTTCTAAACCAGAGGAGGCCGCCGCGTAAGCGGTCTCCGGAAAAGGCTGGCAGCCATGGCAGTTTCGTTTCGCAAGGCACTCCTGATTTCGATCGCCGGTCTGGCGACCCTCGGCTCCGCGATGGCGCAGGGCGAATTGCGCTTCTGCCTGCGGGCCGAGCCGAAGACCTTCGATCCGCTTAAGGTGGAAGACGATCCCTCCGTGGCGATCCGCTATCTGACCGGCGGCGTGCTCGTCCGCATGAACCGGCAGACACAGGCCCTCGAGCCAGAACTGGCGCAGTCCTGGAAAGTTTCAAAAGACGGCAAGCAAATCACCTTCAAGCTCCGCCCCGGACTTTCGTTTTCCGACGGCACGCCGTTTTCCGCCGAAGACGTCGCCTACACCGTGCAGCAGATGATGGATCCGGCAGTGCATTCCCCCGTCGGCGATGCCTTCCGCTCGGGACAAGGCAACGTGGATACGAAAATCATCTCGCCCACGCAAATCACGATTACCTTCCCGGCGCCGGTCGCGGGACTCGACCGCCAGTTCGATCAGATGGCAATCGTCTCGGCGCACTCGCCAAAAAAAGAAATGGCCGTGCTCGGTCCCTTCATGGTCGCCGACTACAAGGCCGGATCCACCGTCTTCCTAAAGAAGAATCCGAACTACTGGAAATCCGACGAGCAAGGCCGCAAGCTGCCCTATCTCGACTCCGTCCGGCTTGACATCCAGCCCAACCGCGACGTCGAACTCCTCCGCTTCAAGCGCGGCGAAATTGACGTGATCAACTCGCTCGACAGCGAATATTTCGACAAACTCGCCATGACTTCGCCGCAGCTCGTACACGACTCCGGCCCATCGCTCGACACCGAGCAGATGTGGTTCAATGAAGTCGCCCGTTCGCCGCTCGCGCAATTCAAGAAAAACTGGTTCCACTCAGCCAACTTCCGCCGCGCCATATCGCAGGCTATCAACCGTGAAGATCTCGCCCGCGTCGTCTTCCGCGGCCACGCGCAGCCTGCCATTGGCCCAATCTCGCCGGCCAACAAGTTCTGGTTTAACAACAAACTGAAACTCGAAACCTATTCCACCGACGCCGCCCTGAAAACTTTGCAGTCCGACGGCTTCCGCCTGGAAAACGGCACCCTCAAAGACAAAGACGGCAATGCGGTCGTCTTCTCCATCATCACCAACGCCGGCAACAAATACCGCGAGCGCATGGCTACCATGATTCAGGAAGACCTGCAGAAGATCGGCATTCACGTGAACGTGGTCACGCTCGACTTCCCTTCGCTGATCGAGCGCATGACGCAAACATTCGATTACGAAGCGATCTTGCTGGGTCTGACCAACGTCGGCCTCGATCCCAACGAGCAGATGAACGTGTGGCTGAGCTCATCGGAAAATCATCAATGGAATCCGCAGGAAAAAACGCCCGAGACCGCGTGGGAAGCCGAGATCGACCGCCTGATGCGGGCCCAGGCTTCTTCTGCCGAGGCGAGGAGACGCAAAGTAGCCTTCGATCGCGTGCAGGAAATCGCCGTAGAGCAGGCGCCGTTTATCTATCTGGTAAATCGCAACGCGCTCTCGGCCGTATCCGCACGCGTGCAAGGCGCCATCCCCGTGATTCTAGTTCCGCAAACGTATTGGAACGTAGAGCGGCTGGCGGTGAAATGAATCTCGCAACGGAGTCCCCCGTGAGCTTAGTGGTTAAAGCCGTGCCTAACTCTGTGTCCTCTGTGCCCTCTGTGGTGAAAGCTTTTGCTTTTCCCAGCCACGAAAAATGAACCCAGCCACGCAACGCGGTCCACTCCTCAAGGCCATGCTATCCGTTCGCTACGGAGCCAAGCCGGTGCTGCAACGAGTCGAATTGCAGATCGAACGCGGCGAAGTACTAGGCCTGATCGGCCAGAGCGGCTCCGGCAAAAGCACGCTCGCGATGTTGATCCTGGGCTTGCTCGACCGCAAACGCACTCAGATTGAAGGCTCGATCGAATTCGAAGGCCGCGATCTTCTCCCGCTGCGCGAAAAAGAGCTCCGCGAACTGCGAGGCCGAAAAATTTCCCTGGTCCTGCAGAGCCCGCTGTCGTCGCTCAATCCAGCCCTCAAGATTCGCACGCAACTCCGAGAAGCCTGGCGCGCCCACGCCCACGGACCGAAAGAAGAAAGCGAAGCCGCCATCCGCCGCTCACTCGAAAGCGTGAGCCTGCCGTCGTCCAGCGAATTTCTGCAAAAGCGCCCAGCGCAAATGAGTGTCGGCCAGGCGCAGCGCGTACTGATCGCGATGGCCGTTCTGCATCGTCCCGCGTTGCTCATCGCCGATGAGGCCACCAGCGCCCTCGACGTCATCACGCAATCGGAAATTCTGGCGCTCTTTCGCGAACTCAACCGCAGCACCGGAATGTCGATTCTCTACATCTCGCACGATCTGGCATCTGTCGCCGGTATCTGCGACCGCATCGCGATTCTTCATCAGGGCCAGATTGTTGAGACCGGCGCGGCGAACCAGATTCTGACCGGCCCACAACACGAATACACGCAGCGCCTGATGTCCGCATTGCCTCACATTCCTCAGATCTCGAAAGCGGCAAACGTCTAATCCCCATTTCCTCATGGAGGGCGGACACATTCGTCCACCCAGCGAACGCAGTGAGGGCGTCTTGCAGCGCAAGTCCGGCAACCATCCTAGTCACCAAAGTCACTTAACCCCCTGGGCCACTTTGTCCCGCGCCCGTGGCCTCAGGACACTCTGGCCCACCCGCTCCCGCCAAACCCAAGGCAACACCTAATACAATCAACAAGTTAGAAGCTACTCATTGGAGTCTCCCTTGCAACATCCCTGGTGGGTACGAGTGGATCTTTTCTCCCCCCAACTGAGAAAGGGTGAGACTTATGGGCCGTACACACAAAAAGAAGCCTGGCCACAACGAACGGCACAGCGCCGCGTGGGGCAAGCGCCTCATGGTGGTGCTGCTGGCTACAGGTATGGCGTTTGGACAGCGTTTTGCCAACCCTGACGCCAGCGAAACGGGCTCGCGAATTGCCCCTGAGCTGAACCGGTTGCTGGCCAAGGCGAAACAAGGCTCCGCTCCGAACCAGACGGTTCGGGTCATCGTGCAGTATCGTCAACAGCCGACTGCGGCGCATTTTGCCACCATGCAGTCGCGCGGTGGCCGCCTGCACGCCAGCCTGCACCTGATCAAGGGTGCGGCGTTCACCATTCCGGTCAGCGCTTTGGCGGCTCTGGAAAACGACCCCGAGGTTGCTTCCGTGACCATCGATCATCCCGTGAGCCTGGCCGATGCCACGACCAACTCTGCCGTGGGCGCGCCTTCGGCCTGGAACTCCGGCTTTAACGGAGCGGGCATCGGCGTTGCGGTGATCGACAGCGGCATCAACGACACCCACAAAGATTTGTGGAATGCGAACCTGACCGCGTCACGCGTGGTTTATCACCAGGACTTCACGGGTACGAACACGACGAACCTGCAGGGCGGTAAGTATGACATGTACGGTCACGGCACGCACGTAGCGGGCATCATCGCAGGCAACGGATACATGTCCGGCGGGCAGTATGCCGGTGTAGCTCCGGCCGCGAACCTGATCGACCTGCGCGCGCTCGATATGAACGGCGCGGGCAACGACAGCACGGTGATCGCCGCGATCCAGCAGGCGATCGCGCTGAAGAACACGTACAACATCCGTGTCATCAACCTTTCGTTGGGCCGCGGAATCTGGTCGAGCTACACGCAGGATCCTCTCTGCCAGGCAGTGGAATCGGCCTGGAAGGCGGGAATCGTCGTGGTCGTCGCCGCCGGCAACCTTGGCCGCTTGTCGGTCAACGGCAGCAACGGTTTCGGAACGGTCACCGCTCCGGGCAACGACCCCTTCGTCATCACGGTCGGCGCCACCAAGAGCGGCGGATCTTCCGCGCCCTCGGCGGAAACCGCAGCCAGCTACAGCTCGAAGGGCCCCACCACTTTCGATCACGTGGTGAAACCTGACATTATGGCGCCGGGTAACGACATCGTTTCGTTGTATGCCAAGGGCGCAACCCTCGAAGCCGGCTTTCCCGCAGCACTGGTGACCGGCTCCGACGGCAACAACGACTACTTCACGCTGAGCGGAACCAGCATGGCGACCCCGGCGGTTGCCGGCTCGGTCGCCCTGTTGCTGCAGGAAACGAGTACGCTCACTCCTGACCAGGTGAAGGCACGCTTGATGAAGACGGCGTACAAGATGAACCTGACGTCGACTTCGGCCTGGGTACCGCACCTCTCGATGAGCTTCACCGACTTCTACGATCTGTTCTCCGTAGGATCGGGGCTGCTCAACGTGCAGGCGGCGACGACCAACACCGACCTGGCTCCGGCCACGGTGGGCGCGGCGCTTTCGCCGAGCGCGGTTTACAACCCGCAGAACCACACGGTCTCGCTGGTGTACGGAAACTCGAGCGTGGCCAGCACCTCGGTGGTTTGGGGAACTTCAGTGGTCTGGGGCACCTCGGTGGTTTGGGGCACCTCGATCGTCAACGGAACTTCGGTCGTCTGGGGTACTTCGCTGCCCTGGAATGACAACACCCTGTCCGCGTTCAGTGTGGTCTGGGGAACCAGCACGGGAACCGCTTCGGCCACAAGCGTGGTCTGGGGCACCGCGACAACTGCTAACAGCGCATTCTCCGATGTCGGAGACGATGAGCAATAACGCCGTGAATCGATCAAAGAAAGGAGAAGAGATCATGAACAACACACGGCAAATCAAGACGCTCATCGGCGCCATGTGCGCGGCCGCAGTTGCGAGCACAGTCTACGCAGCCACAGGCAGCCACACGCTGCACCCGTACTTGAACCTCGCGGTTCTGGCACTGGCAGCAGCAACCTCGCGGATGAAAGTGAAATTGCCCGGCGTGAACGGCAACATGTCAGTCAATCTGCCGTTCCTGCTCACTGCGGTCGTGAACCTGAGTGCGGCGGAAGCAGTCGCCATAACCTGCGTTTCCACTGCGGTGCAGTGCTGGCCGAAGAAGAACGCGAAGTTCAACCCGCAACAGATTACGTTCAACGTCAGCATGATGGTATTTGCCTCGTGCCTGACCAGCCTGGTGTTCCACGCTCAAGGGCTGCGGTCGTTGCCATGGAGCTCCGCTACCCTGGGACTGGTGCTGGCAACGGTGACTCTGTTCCTGGGACAGACGACGCCGGTGGCCTCCATCGTTGCGGTAAGCGAGGGCAAGTCGGTTGCGCCGATCTGGTGGAATCTGGTGCAACTGTCGTTCCCCTATTACGTCATCAGCGCGGGATTGACCTCGATGGTGCAGACGGTCAGTTCGCACCTGGGCTGGGAGCTGGCTCTGGCCGTGTTCCCGGTCATGTACGGAATTCACAAGTCATTCCAGATGTACTTTGGGAAGATGGTGGAAGCCGTGCAGCAGCCGGTACTCGTACGAGCGGCAGGCGCGGGAGCGTAAGGCAAGCAAGCAGTTTCGCAAGTGGCGCGGCGGATTTATCCGTCGCGCCACTTGTGCTTTTGGGGCAGATATTTTCCGAGACGACGTGCCCGTGAAAAATCCCCACCCTCTTTCGCAAATTGCACGAAAGAAGAGTAGGCAACCTCGTGCGCACTGTCATTCCGAACCGGCGCGAAGCGGCGTGAGGAACCTGCTGTTTCTCGCTCAAGGCAGAAAAGCAGCTTCCCCGGGCGTCCCGCCCGGTTCGGAATGACATCACTCGGGAGTTATTGCCCTGTTGGTGTGACGTTGCCCGCCTTCGCGATATCCTTCCCTTCATTTGGAAGCTTGAAGTGCATGGCCAGACCGAACTCCGGAAGCTGCATGGCGCTGACGTAGCTTCCGCTGGCGACGGCTTCCAACGTGATTTTATTGGGACCGGCGGCGCCAATCTCGTCGAGATCGCGCACCGCAATCAGGAAGCCGGTGCGCGTGCCGCTCACTTTGTTCAGTGTGAGCACGCGCGCGACGCCGTCACGGTCGAAGGAGAACTTGTATTCTCCCGCGGGAACGATCGCGTTCTGCCAGTGCACGTCGTGCGTCAGGGTGAACTTGCCTGAGGCCTCCTGCGCCGCAAGACTCGGGACGAGGTTGAAAGTGGTGACGGCCAGCAGGCCGGCGTAAACGAACGTGCGAATCGAAGTCATAGCAATCTCCTGTCTCGCTCTGTACCGTCATTCGCGGCCAGAAATTTCGGCAGACCGCTTCTGACGCACGCAAGCGCGCCCGAAGAGACACGCTGCCCTCGCCAAAACGGGCGGCGTGGACTCAGATTTTGGTGGAGATCAACGAGGTCAGGAAATTTGCAGGCCACATCACGGAGGGCCCGCAAACATCGGCTTCACGAAACCGGCCGCAAAGCCGGGTACGAAGTGAGTTAATTTTGCGTGAGAGCGGCCCTGAAGTCCAATTCAAAGAATGAATCGCATGCATTCGTGCTCGCTGGCCACAAGAGTCGTTTGATCACAGCGGCCCTCGGCTAGCCAGCACGGGCGAAGCCCCTGCGAGCGGCGAGAATAGATTTTCGATGAAATGGAAACGTCTTTTGCCAACTAGCGTCAAAGTCTTTTTGTGGAAAGCGATCATGTCGAATAAGATTTCGCCTCATGAGACGGAATGCTCTTTTGCTGCTGGTCTCAATATTAACCTCAGTGGGCTTCGCCCAGACAAACAGAGTCGATCAGACCGGATACATCTACTGCGCGAAGGGCAGTCCGGAAAGCACGGTGAGCGCTTTCCTGACGGCTTGCTTGAAGGTGCCTGTCGGCAACTTCTCCTGTGGGGACAAGGTCGAGGTGATTGGGCGATCTGGCTCGGCGCTCGAGATATTGCGGCCGAGTGGGCCGAGTGTTTTTTTAAAAAGCGATGTCGTCTCCCAAAAGGCCGATGAGTATCTCCCTATCGAGCTTGAGAGTAAAACAGCCCCAGACTGCACACCTAAGGAACATCCAGAATTGGATCGGTCGAAGAACCACCCGCCTCGGCCTGTGTTTCAGCCTCAGCCTGAGTACCCGAAGCATGCACCCCGAACTGGAGAAGTGAAGACTGTCAGCCTATCTCTCGTGGTTGGTCTTGATGGCAAACCTCATGACATTAAGGTGCAGTATGTTCCTAGCAAGGATTTTGCCCAGAACGCTGAGGAGGCGGTGAAGCGATGGAGATTCGAGCCAGGTCTCAAGAACGGGCAACCGGTCGAGATGCCAATAACAATTGAAATGACATTTCGGATCTTTTGAGTTCATTCGAACGCGATTTTCGTTGCGCTAGTCCGCTAAATCCTCCGTCCAGTCCTCGCATCAGTTGCGCAATTCCCAATTCGATGAATGTCTAACCCAATTCAATCGCCGTTTGCCCCCACCCGCCTAATGTCGCTTGCCAAACGACAATTCGCCATGAGAGTGTTCTGTAAGGGGGTGACTGATCACCGCCACCCCAGGAGACATATCTTGTACCAAAAAAGGCCCGGAGTATTCATGGCGGACTGGTGGGATTCCGAAGGCCGGCGCCACCGAAAGCAGTTTACAAATGCGGCTTTAGCGAAGGAACACGAGCACCGAGAGACGGCCGCTGCATACAGCAAGCGGGCGAAAAGGGAGATGACATTGGCTGCAAAATCGACTGGCAAAAAGACTGACAAGAAGGTGGCGAATACCGCCACCACCGAGAATACGATCGCTCCCGCCAAGGGAAAGCTTGGGGTCATGATTCCGGGGATGGGGGCTGTGGCCACGACGTTCGTTGCCGGAGTCGAGGCCATTCGCAAGGGCCTGGCCAAGCCGATCGGCTCGCTGACTCAGATGGGGACGGTGCGGTTGGGAAAGCGCACCGACGGCCGCTCGCCCAAGGTGAAAGAGTTTGTTCCACTTGCCGGCCTTGACGATCTGGTCTTTACCGGCTGGGACATTTTTGAAGACAACATGTATGAGGCGGCCTCGAACGCGGGCGTGCTGGACCACCGCTTGCTCGAGCAGTTGAAGCCGTTTCTTTCTTCTGTTACGCCGCGATCTGCAGTGTTCGATCACAACTACGTGAAGAAAATTGACGGGCCCAATGTGAAAAAGGGCAAGACGAAGATGGATCTCGCCGAACAACTGCGCGACGACATCCGCTCGTTCAAGAAATCCAGTGGCGCATCACGCCTGATCACGATGTGGTGCGGATCGACCGAGTCCTACATTGAGCCGACCGAGACGCATCAGTCGCTCAAGTCTTTTGAAAAAGCTCTGCAGACCAACGACGAGATGATCGCGCCCTCGATGATGTATGCCTACGCATCGCTGAAAGAAGGCGTGCCCTTCGCCAATGGCGCACCCAATCTCACCGTCGACCTGCCTGTGATGCTCGAACTCTCGCGCGAGAATGAAGCGCCCATCTGCGGCAAGGATTTCAAAACCGGTCAGACGCTGATGAAAACCGTTCTGGCGCCTGCGTTCAAGGCGCGCCTGCTGGGGCTGAGCGGATGGTACTCGACGAACATTCTGGGCAATCGAGACGGCGAAGTGCTGGACGATCCCGGGTCGTTCAAAACCAAGGAAGAATCGAAGCTGGGCGTGCTCGAGCATATTTTGCAGCCCGGACTTTATCCCGAGCTGTACGGAAATATGTTCCACAAAGTCCGCATCAACTACTACCCGCCGCGCGGTGACAACAAAGAAGGCTGGGACAACATCGACATCTTCGGATGGCTCGGTTATCCCATGCAGATCAAGGTCGATTTCCTCTGCCGCGATTCGATTCTGGCCGCGCCCATCGTGCTCGATCTGGTTCTGCTGCTCGATCTGGCGCAGCGCTGCACGGAGTTGAAGGGCCTGGGCATCCAGGAGTGGCTGAGCTTTTATTTCAAGTCGCCGATGACGGTGCCGGGGCTTTATCCCGAGCATGATTTGTTTATTCAGTTAATGAAGCTGAAGAATACCTTGCGGCATCTGAAGGGCGAGGAGTTGATTACGCATTTAGGGCTGGAGTATTACGACTGAGCGTGGAGGGTGGGTGCAGTCGTCGGCCTTAAGTGTAAGGCCTCCTGGACCAAAGTATTGTGTCGCTTTCTCCTCGGACGAGGGCGTCCGGGGCTCCATTCGTATGACTTACTTCACTCCTGAACTTTTTCGTTTTCTCGCGCGGCTTAAGCGGAACAATGACCGCGAGTGGTTTCTGGCGCACAAGGATGAGTACGAAACGCACGCGCGTGGACCGGCGATTCGATTTATTACTGATTTTGCCGGGCCGCTCTCTGAAATCAGCGCTTATCTTGTCGCCGATCCGCGATCTTCGCGCGGATCGTTGTTCCGCATCTATCGCGACACGCGGTTTTCGCACGACAAGCGGCCTTACAAGACGCACATTGCCATGCGCTTCTCGCATCGCGGCAAAGACGTCCACTCGCCGGGTTTTTATCTTCATCTTGAACCGGGCAAGAGTTTTGCCGCCTCCGGCCTCTGGCATCCCGAACCGCCCACGCTTCTAAAAGTCCGGACCGCAATCGTAGAGCGCCCCGACGAATGGCGACCCGTGCGTAGGTTTCTGAATTGGGACGATGCCAGCAAGCTTAGCCGGGCTCCCCGCGGCTTCCCTGCCAATCACGAATTTGTTGAGGACTTGAAGTTGCGCGACATTGGAACATTTGTCGAATTGAGCGACGCGCAGGTTTGCCATGCGAAGTTCATGACGACGTTCTCGGCGGCATGCCGGAAGATGTCGCCGCTCGCGGCGTTTTTGAGCGGGGCTGTAGGGTTGAAGTTTTGAAGCGACAGTCTGCCCACAATGCAGTTGCGTGGGAGATCCTTCGCTCCGCCTGAAAAGCGGCTCCGCTCAGGATGACACCGACCCTTTATTCCTGGCGAGCGGCGGCCGTCCACGCCTCGTAGTTTCCACGAAACATTCTGGAGACGACGCGCTGAATGTCTTGGCGCGTAATTGGCCGGCCGTCGCGGGCCAGCAGCGTGTAGGTGTCGGATAAGACTCTCGCCATGGTGCGGCGGGTGTTGCGCCATTTGTAAATCAGCTGCTCCAGCACGCGCGCGTCGGAGTGCTGCGGGATGAAGCTTGCGCCCAGCATTTCGATGCGCTCGCGCGTGATCTCCTCGACGATGGACGGATTGTTCAGGAACCACCAGCAGCCGAAGGGCATGAGGTTGCTGAATTTGCGCGCGTAGACGCAGAGTTCGTGCTGGTTCTCGCGGGAAAGTACGCTGATCAAGAACCGGTTATCGGGAAAGTCGCGGCACAGATTTTCAGCAGCGCGCAAATTGGCCTTGCCCACAGCATCTCCGGCCAAACGGATACGAGGATTCACCTGGCGGCGGACGCCGATCATCAGCGACAGGGGAAGATTAAATTCTCGGCATGCGGGCAGGACAGCTTCGGCAAGAATCTTGTTTCCGATTGAGTCGGCTGGAAACTGGAACGTATCCGGCAATGAGACCGCCATGTACACCGGAGACATGCGCTCTCGCCAGTCGGAGAGGAAGCGGCGAATCTCGGCGATTGATTTGCCCATGGCGTGGGCGTCAACGGCATAACCAAGGTTCGCGACGATGCGCCAGTGGTCGGGCCAGTCGCGCAGGATTCGGTCTAGGCGGATGACGGCCTTGAGTTTGGGATGGGGATCGATGCCTTTCATCCAAGCCTGGTGCTCTGCTGGGTCGAGCGGATCGTTGGTCATGACGGCTGTGCTGATGCCTGCAAGCTTGAATGTTTCACGGATGTGCGCTTCGATTTTTCGCGAGCGAAAGAAGGCGCGTGCTTCTTTCAGACCCTTGGCGCCGGTCGGGAGCGCGAAAGCCTGCAGCACCGCAATGACGCCGCGGGTTGCTTCGGTGATCGGCGTGTTGTCGACGAAGAGTACCTGCCAGATTGCGTCGGCTTGTTCTGGCTTTGAGAGCGTCCAGTATTTTTCTGGAGTGATTGTTGATGAGCGGAAGAATTCGGCTTCGAGGTAGTGATAGGTCAGCAGTTCATCGATTCCCCAAAGTCCAATGTTGCCGAACGACGGGGAATAGAGGTGGGTGTGGATGTCGATGAAGTCGGTGGTGTCGATTACATCCTCGACGGCGGAGGGAATTTGCTCTGCTTCGAGCGCTTTCGGTGATGCAGACGCGGCTTTGCGGGGGGATTTGGATTTCGTGGGCATTGCGCGTTGATTCTACCAAGCGTCTGTAGCTCAGGATTGAATCGCGACCGCGTCGATCTTTGGGGCTAACAGGTGCACGCAGGCCAACGCTAGAAAATAGGCTGTGCCGGCAATGACGAAGGGAATCATGTAACTGCCGGTGGACTGGAGGACGTAGCCGACGACTTTGGCAATGAGCATGCCTCCGGCGGCGCCGGCCATGCCGCCGATGCCTACGACGGAGGCTACTGCGCGGGCGGGAAACATGTCGGAGGCGGTGGTCAGTAGATTCGCAGAAAATCCCTGATGGGCGGCCGCTGCGAGCCCGATGAGAAAAACTGCGGTCCACAGGTTGTCGACACGGTAGGCAAATACGATGGGCACTACGCAGACGGCGCACACCAGCATCGCAGTCTTGCGAGCGAGGTTGATGCTTCGCCCGCGCGCGATCAGCGACGATGACAGCCAGCCGCCGCAGACGCTTCCGACATCGGAGAGAAGGTAGATCGTAACGACTGGCAAGCCAAGGCCTATCAGGCTCACGCCGTGGCGGCGCTCGAGAAAATCTGGCACCCAGAACAGATAAAACCACCAGATAGGATCGATGAGGAATTTTCCCGCTACAAAAGCCCACGTCTGGCGGTGCTGGAGCAGGCTGAGCCATGGAATCTTCGCGGTTGGCTCCGGCGGGTCACTGCGAATGTAATTCAGCTCTTGGGCGCTCACGCGCGGATGCTCCTCGGGCCGGCGATAAAGCGCCAGCCAGAAGATCAGCCACACGAATCCTAGTGCGCCGGTGAATACGAAGGCCCAGCGCCATCCCCAATGGATGGTGATCCAGGGCACGGTGACGGGCGTGAGCATGGCGCCGAGGTTGCTGCCCGCATTGAAGATGCCGGTGGCGAGCGAGCGCTCTTTTTTCGGAAACCACTCCGCGACCGTTTTAATGCTGGCGGGAAACAGGGCCGACTCGCCGACTCCCAGCGCCGAGCGAAAAACCAGAAAACTCGTGAGCGACGACCCGAGCGCGTGCGCCATGGCGGCGAGGCTCCAGAAGGCCATGGAGAGCGCGTAGCCCAGGCGCGTGCCAACGCGATCGACCACCCATCCCATGCAGAGCAGACCGATGGCGTACGAAGCCTGGAAGGCGGAAACCAGGTTGCTGTAGTCGATTTCATTCCATCCGAGATCGTGCTGCAGCGTGGTCTTGAGCACGCCGAGAACCTGGCGATCCATGTAGTTCTTGGTGATGCCGAAGAGAAGCAGCGTGCAGACGACCCAACGGAAGCGTCCGACGGCGGAAGCGATCGTCGAAGGGACATTGGCTTGAGTCGACAAGGGGCGATTCTGACTGGCGGGAGAAGAGGGTGTCAAGGAGAAGCCGATGAGCGCTTTTCAAATCTGCACAACCGGTCGAGCTCTCGACGGTCAGACGAGGCGGCTGTCCCTACACAAACAACGATGCCCCGTTTCTCATCTGCATGCTGCATGAGAAGCGGGGCACCTGTGACTTGATTTCACGCCTTCGTAGTCAGGACCTTGTCGTGAACCGGCTCCGGCTCTTTGACCGGTGTCGGGCGGTAGTCCTGCCTAGGATCCTTTGGGGGAGTGATGAGGATCTTGGCTGCGGTGCTTTCGGCCACTGCAGGCAAAGAGACTCCCAAGGCTTCGTCGATCGTCTTGACGTAATGCACGCGAAGATTTTCGAGTTGCTCCGGCGTTAGATCTTCGTCGACGTTCATCTTGTTCTCCGCGGGAAGAATCACGTCGGTCACGCCGGCGCGTTTCGCCGCCAGGACTTTCTCTTTGATTCCTCCTACCGGAAGCACGTTTCCGCTAAGCGTGATCTCACCGGTCATGGCGATGAGCGGGGTGATGCGGTGCTTGGTCAGCAGCGAAACCAAAGCCGTGGCCATGGTCACGCCCGCCGAGGGGCCATCTTTCGGAATGGCACCCGCGGGCACGTGAATGTGGATGTCGTGGCTGGCGAAGAAGTCGTCGCCGAGGCCGAGACGGTCGGCGTTCGACCGCACCCACGTTAGAGCTGCCTGCATCGACTCCTGCATGACCTGGCCGATCTGTCCGGTCATGGTGAATCCGCCCTTGCCCTTCATAGCGTTGGCTTCGACGAAGAGCACATCGCCGCCGGAAGGAGTCCAGGCCAAGCCAACCGCCACGCCGGGGCGTTCCGTCCTCTCAGCAATTTCGCCTTCGCTGCGGATTTTGATGCCGCCAAGGAATTCCTGAACGATTTCTTTGGTGACGACCAGTTTTTCTGTCTTGCCTTCGGCCAGCCGTCGCGCCTGCTTGCGGCAGATGGTGCCGATGGTCCGTTCGAGGTTGCGCACGCCCGCTTCGCGCGTGTAGTGGCGAATGGTGTAGCGCACGGACTCTTCGGGAAATTCGATCTGCTCGGGCGTGATTCCGTTTTCTTCGATCTGGCGCGGAATCAGATAGCGAAATGCGATGTGAACTTTCTCTTCTTCGCTATAGCCTTGCAGTTCGATGATCTCCATGCGGTCGCGTAGCGGCTCGGCGATGGGGTCGAGCATGTTCGCGGTCGTGATGAAGAGAACTTTCGACAAATCGAATGTGACATCGAGATAGTTGTCGCGGAAGCTGGAGTTCTGCTCGGGGTCGAGCGCCTCGAGCAGAGCGGAACCGGGATCGCCGCGGAAGTCGCGACCGACCTTGTCGATTTCGTCGAGCATGAAGACCGGATCTTTCGTCTCTGCGCGGCGGATGCCTTGAATGATTTGTCCAGGCAAGGCGCCGATGTAGGTGCGGCGATGGCCGCGGATTTCCGCTTCATCGTGCACCCCGCCTAATGAGAGGCGCACGAACTTCCGCCCTAGAGCGCGGGCGATCGACTTGCCGAGCGAAGTTTTGCCGACGCCCGGAGGTCCGACGAAGCAAAGAATCGGGCCTTTCATGTTGGGCTTCAGACGGCGCACGGACAGATAGTCGAGGATGCGGTCTTTTACCTTCTCTAGATCGTAGTGATCCGCGTCGAGGATCTCTTTCGCCTTGGGAATCTCGATCTCCTGGCCCGAGGTCTTGTTCCAAGGCAGCACAGCCAGCCACTCGACGTAATTGCGCGTGAGCGAATAGTCGGCGGCCATGGGCGACATGCGCGAGAGGCGCCCGAGTTCTTTCAACGCTTCTTTCTTTACTTCTTCGGGCATGCCGGCATCGTCGATCTTCTTCTTCAGATCTTCGACGTCGCGCTGGCCTTCATCCTGCTCGCCGAGTTCTTTCTGGATGGCCTTCATCTGCTCGCGCAGGTAGTACTCGCGCTGCGTCTGCTGCACGCGGTCCTGCACTTCGCTTTGAATCTTGTTGCGCAGCTGCTGGACTTCGAGTTCTTTGGCCAGGTGCTGGTTGATTTTTTCGAGACGCACGTGAATGTCGAGCGTCTCCAGCGTGTCCTGCTTGTCGGGAGTCGAAAGGGACGGAAGCGACGAAGCGATGAAGTCAACCAGGCGGCCGGGCTCGTCGATGTTCATGGCCACGGTCGAGAGTTCGTCGGACAACGTTGGCGAACCGGCGACGATCTGCTGGAACAGCGTCAACACGTTGCGCTGCAGAGCTTCAACTTCAGAGTTCGCTACAGGCGTCGCGCCTTCGGGCATGGGCGCATAGTGCGCGCGCATGAAGGGCGCAAGCTGGGTGAACTCGCCTAAACGGATGCGCTCCAGGCCCTCGGCGAAGACGAAGAGGCTCTGGTTGGGCATTTTTACGACTTTATGGACGACCGCCGAGGTTCCGACGGTGTATAGATCGCTGGGCTGCGGCGAATCGACGCGCGCCTCGCGCTGGGCGACCACGATGATGGTCTTATCCTCGCCCAGAGAATTGATGAGCTGTACCGAGCTCTCCCGGCCGACTGTGAGTGGCAAAACGGCATGGGGAAACAGAACGGTATCGCGCACCGGCAATACTGGCAGGGCGCGTTGGTCGTTTGTTTCTCTATATTTAGGAGAAGTCTCGATGGACGTTTGCTGGGTCATGTTTCTCCTTGAGTGTAACTCGCTCAAGTTTAGATGATACACGCTCGGCAAAGGTTTCAAGTGGCTCCGCCGAGGTCCCGCTAAATGCTTGAATTGTATTCTTGTATCGGCAGCCGGGGCATGGTGCCTAAGGTGCAGAGGCTATCGCGGAGGGCGCTGTGTTGCCAAGTACTAAATTGGGACGGGTCCGGAGAAGTAGGGGCCGGCGGCCGGCGGCAAAAAAAACATGGGAGCTCCGTCCTTTTCGCAGAGCGGGAAGCACGACCGCTTAGGTTAAGTGAGGATTTCGAATCGTTGCGTCGGCCGCATCTTGCAAACCTTTGTAACGAACGCAAGGTTGCGGTACCCGCGGCTCGTGGCGGCCATCACTTCGGCGTGAACTGTGCTAGTTCGTAAATGCCCAGGCGTTTTTCGAGCTGCGCGACCTGGTCGACCATTTTGAAAAAGCCGTCTTCGCCGAAGAGTTGGTCTTCTTTTTTCTCGAAGTCGTCGCCCAAGGCGTCATACTCGTGCGCGGAAACAATCGTGCGAAAGGCGGGAAAGAGTACGGTATCTTCCCGCGCCTCGTGCGGACGATACATGCGCAGGAATTCGCGGAGGGCGTCGGATAGCTTCTCGCTGTCGGTGGAGACGTACTTGAACGTCGCCACTCCGCCCAGCTCACGAATTTTCGCGGTGAGATCGCGGCCGGCTTTGTGCTGAGTTTCTAAAGTGTCGACCAGACTCACGAGCTTTTTGGCTTTGCGAAAACGCGGGAACAGGAAATCTTCTTCCAGCTTCTCGTGATACTCCTCGACGAAATGGCGAATGATGTCGGCGGCGTTGGCGAGAATCGAACCGTCGAAGGTGCGTTTGGCGGCGAGCATCTGCAGGTGATGGTCGTAGATCAGCAGGAGTCGATTGAGCAGGCCGTGCTCGCGCATCAGGTCTTCGGCGGGCGAGACGCCTTCGTCGCCCTTGGGCTTGTCGTTATCTTTGTCCTTGTCAGGCTTCTGCTGTCCCATGGCAAGTCCTGGCACGGCAATCCCAGCACTGATGAGCGAGCCTTTGCGCAGAAAATCCCTGCGAGTCGAGGATTGCTCAAGCATGTTCGCCTCCTTGGCTTCGTCTCTTCGACAGCCTCGTCGCTTTGACGCAGTCCCTTGCGCCTTTCACGCAGCCGGATATATCCCCAATACTTTGATAAAGTCTGCCACTTCTCCCAGATGGCGTAGCGCGTTGCGGGCGGGTTCGTCGTCGCCCCGCAGGAAGTCGACATAGAAAACGTACTCCCACGGCCGCCCGCGCATGGGCCGCGACTCGATTTTGCTCAAACTGATGTCGCGCAGCGCGAAGACGCTCAGCGACTTGAACAGCGCGCCCGGGACATTTCCGACCTTGAACGCAATGGATGTCTTGTTGGCGCCGGCTGGAATCATCCTCGCGAATCCTGTACTCAGATTGGGATGCCCCAGGTCTCGCCGCAGTTGCGAGACCCGGGATTTGTCGTTCTTTTTCTTTGGGCTCTTTGCGCCGGAGATCGTTGAACCGAAGATCCTCTCGCTGGACCTTCTGCGAATCAGAAAAAAGCGGGTGAAGTTGTTTTTGTCGTCTTCAATTCCTGCTTGAAGAATCTTTCCAGCATACTCGCGCGCAGCTTGTTTTCCAGCAATCCCGGCCGAGTCCTGCAACCGGTTCGCGATGACGTGCTTCACGCTTCCGGCCGTGTCGTAGAACGGAACTGACTCAATCTTTGGATGCTGGCGAAAAAAGTCGCGGCACTGGTCGAGCGCGACCGGGTGCGAGAGAACCTTCCGCAGCGATGCCATTTTCACGCCGGGAGCGGCGATCACGTTGTGCACGATGCGCAGCAGATATTCGGCTTGAATGAAGACATCGCGCGCCACCAGCAGGTCGGCGTGCTCGGCCACAGTTCCGGCGAGGGTGTTCTCGATGGGGATGACCGCGGCATCAACCGAACCGTTTTCGATCCGGTCGAAGACTTCGGCCGAACGCGCGCACGGCACGACTGTGCAATGCGGAAGCATCCGGCTCGCTGCTTCGTGGCTGAAGGATCCCGATTCGCCTTGAATGGCAACTTTCATGAACTATGAAAGTAGCCGGAAGGGACGGGAAAGCGCAAATCGGTGGGTCGTTCTATTGTTGGCGCTAGGGGCGTCACCTCCGATGCCCCGCGACTTCGCCAGCAGGGTAAGGAATCCCCTGAACCCGTGTGCCTTGGGGAAAAGAGATCCTTCGCTTCTCTTCTCAGGATGACATCGGGTTGATCTTGACCTTTCCTTCACGCGCATGACCAGCGCGCATAGTTAACGCGCTCTAGCAGTCGGGAGCAGTGGCGTAGCTCACGCACTGCGACACGTTCGAGCCCACATGCCACAGCGCGGACATGTCGGTCTGGTCGGCGAAATCGGTGAACCAGAACGTGTAGGAGCCACCCAGGTTCAGATTCTGTCCGAATCCAAATTCATCGGCCCAGGTGCTGCAGGTCGTTCCGGAATACAGCACAGCGTCAAAAGCGTATGTGCCCGAGCTCTTCACCGTGACGTCGACGGCCTGGTAGCGGTGGCCGTTCTGCTTGTACCAGCAGCCTTTGAATGTGACCCCGTTTGACGAGGAGCTGGTGACCTTCAGGGTCACGGTCGTTTTCGCGGTGGTCACGCCGTCGGTTGCCTTCACGTGCAGAGTGTAGCTTCCGGCCGGGACGCTGCTCGAAACGGTAATGGTCGCATTCGACGTCCCCGCGCCGGGCGCAGGAATCACTTTCGGAGCCAGCTTGACAGTGACGCCGACCGGGAGATTTCCGAAGCTGACCTGCAGCGCGTGATCGTATCCGGATTGCACGGTGGTCGTAGCCTTTACCGATCCTGAACTTCCCGCCGCGATCGAGACTGTTGTGGGCGACACCACCACGGAGTATTCCGCGGTGACGGGCTGATCAGCCAAGGCATCGTCGGATCGCGCCGTAATCGCTGACAGGCTCGAAGAACTCACCGGCTGCATGGGGACGCCGCAACCGGTCAGGCTCAGAAAAATCACCAAAACAAAAAGTGGCAGCACAGATTGTTGCGATAACCGCATGGCTGATACCTCGCGTGCATAAAGACTTAGGCAAAAGGAATTAGTGAATTCTCTTGCAATTCGGGAGGGATGGCCAAAATAGGAAGGGCAGTTCGCCTAATAGGAGGGACTAATCCTTCGTAGCGGCGGACGCCTCTGGCGACCCAGAGGCCAGATCTTTCGTCAGCACCAGCGCGTCGACCCCGTTGGGATAATAGCGCGGACGGGTTCCGATCACGTTGTAGCTATGGCGCTTGTAAAAAGAAAGGGCGTCAAGGTTGTCGACGGCGGTTTCTAGCCGGACTGCAGAGGAACTCGCTTCCCTAAGGCGTTTCTCCGCTGCCTGCAGCAGCAACGATCCCACGCCGTTGCGGCGATGAGCGGGAACCACATCGATGGTAATGATGTGGCCGACAGGACCAAGGTTGGCGACGATGAAACCCCGAACGACGTCTTTCTCTCTGCCCTCGCTCGCGACCAGCGTGAAAGACCGCGAATCGGTGACGTAAGACTTCAGCTCGCGCCGCGAATAGGAGATTCCGGGCGGAAAACATTCCTGGTCGATGCGCCAAAGTGTTTCGAAATCAGCCGGATGGAATACGCGAATGGCAAGGGGCACGGCGACATTGTAGCCGTTCGGTAGCGGGGAGGTTTCGGGCTACAAAATTATGTTCCGGAACGGTTTTCCACAGTGGGACTGTAAGATTTCTGCAAAAACCGCTCGCTTAAGCCCTTTGGCCACTTGCTCCAGCCGCAACCTCGGACGTACCATCGGCATCAGAGGATCGGGTACTTTTCAGGAACAGCGCCGTGGGGGCCGTGATTGCCATTGACGTGGCGGGTTCGATAGCCCTGTTGGGCCTATGGTACTTGCTTTTCTCCGCGTACAACCGGCGACGGGGAGCAGAAGCCTTGAAATGGGTACAGTCCGCCTGTGCCGGCAAAGGGCGGATTCTCGATTCCCAATGGCTCACCAGTTCACGTCTTTACGCGCGCCTGCAGTTCCCTTCCCGCAGCTTTGAGAACGCCCGGGTCACGGTGAAGTTTCGGCCTCGCGCCCTGCCGGTACAGTGGATTCTGAGCTGCTGGCACAAACAGAAGGAGACCTTGACTTTTGAGGCCGATCTCGGCGGCTCACCCAACTTTCATCTCGAAGTGGTGCGCCATCGCTGGTGTGCGCACAGCCGCGGGGTCAACAAGCGCCAGCGCAACGAGCGCGAGTGGGACATCTACGAGCCCGGGCCTGTCGTTCTCACCACCCGCACGCATTGGAAGCAGGATTCCACTCCCGAACTGAACGCGCTCATGACCGTCCGCCAACAGGATGTCCTGCAGGTGCGCTTCAGACCCGAGTCGCCGCAGTTTTCCGCGACGGTTTCACTGGACGCGCTCTCCGACCCGCGCGCAGCCTCCGGCTTTCTGACCACACTGCGCGAACTTGCCGGAGCCTCGGCGCACCGGCAGTAAAGCCGGGCAGACTAATACGTTCATATCTCTGCGCGAAATATCATCACGCATCCGCATCGCTCATTCCCGAGCGAAGCTGGCGACGATCGCTTTCACCAAGCCTGGGATGGTGAAGTCGCAGGCCTTGATGTCGACGCGAAGGCCTTGTTCGCGGAGGGTCGAGGAAGTGACTGGACCGATTGACGCCATGCGAACTTCGGCGAAGGTCGCGAGGAGTTTTTTGGTGGGACCGAGCAGTGCCACGAAATTCTTGACTGTCGAGGAACTGGTGAAGGTGACGACGTTCGGACGGTGGCGCGCATCGCTCAGCGCGGTTCGCAAACGGTCGCGGGACGATCGGGGAACGACGGTCTCGTAGGCTTCGACGACTTCGACATGCGCTCCGGCTTTGCGCAATTCGCGCGGGATCACATCGCGGGCGACCTTCGCGCGGACGAGAAGGACGCGCTTGCCCTTCACTTTTTTTCGCAAGCTGCGGACGACGGACTCGGCGATGTATTGCTTGGGGACCACGTCGACATGAACTCCGCGTTGTTCGAGGGCCTTTTGAGTGGCGGGGCCGATCGCGGCGACGCGCAGGTGGCCCTCGGGGGCTAAAGCCCGCGACTTTTTCCGAGCTTTACGCGGCCCTGAAGGGCCGCTTTTCCACGAAAGAGCCTTCCACGGAGTGCTCTTCCACGATCTTCCTATCGAGGGCTTTTCCAGGCGTTCCCACATGGCTTCGACGCCGTTGACGCTGGTGAGAACGAGCCAGTCGTAAAAGTTAAGATTTTTCAGTGCGTTGTCGAGTGGGCGGAAGGACTTTGGCTTGCGGATTTCGATGAATGGAATTTCGATGACGGTCGCACCCAGCTTGCGCAGCTCTGACGACAACGCTCCGGCTTGATGGTGGGCACGGCCGACCAGAACGCGAACTCCAGCAAGCGGATGCCTCGAAGCGGCCGGCTTCACTGGTCTTTCCCCATAACTTCCTTCTCAATTTCCTTTTTAACTTCCCTCTTCAGTCCGAGGCCCTCAGCCTGCATCAGGCGGGCGGTGCCGGTCACGGCGGTATCTTCGGCGGTCCCGAGAGAGACGATGATATTCTCCTGCTCTTCTTTCGTGCGGTTCTGGCTGAGCTTGAACTTGGCTTCGATGCGTGTGACCGTGATTTCGAATCCTACGATGTGGCTGAGCATGCGCTCGCGGTATTCGGGGCGCAGCGTGGCCCACTGATCGGCGTACGCAGGCTCGAACATGGGGATGAGTTGGTGGAGGACGCCGAGCAATTCGTCCGGAGCGGAGAATGTGCGGGCATTGCCGTAGACGTGAACAGTGCCGTAATTCCAGGTGGGGACGACCTCGCGGGTCGCATAGTTCGCCGGAGAAATGTAGGCGTGTGGGCCGTGGAAGATGACCAGGCAGCGCTGTTGTTGCTCGAGATATTTCCAGTGGGGGTTTGCTTTGGCCACATGACCGCGGAGCAGGAGTTGATCCGGCATTTCGTTGATCGCCAGCGGAAGATGGGTCGCGAATGGTCCATCGTCGGTGGAGGAGATCAGAATGCTGAACGGATGGGCGCGCATGAAGGAAATCGCGGTGGCGTGTTCACGGACGCGGAAATGTTCAGGAATGTACACGCGATCATTTTCTCGCAAGGGGTGGGATTGTGTCTCCCTGACGTAGCTCGGCGACTGGCACTTGTGACGGCTCTTTTCTTCGGATGTACAACAGGCGGTCGACTTCTGCGATTACCGTTCCCTGCTCATCTTTTACATCGACGTGAAGGGTCGGTTCGTATTTCGGCAGGGCGTCGGCCCTCGCGCGGATATCCGCGATCTGCGAATCGGTCAGGCGGAACTCGGCGCGCACTGTGCCGCGTCCCGGCTTGCGAAAACGGATGCTTCCAGCCTTGTCCCAGACGATGTAGTCGTCGCCAAGATGGGCCATCAGCATGAGCATGTAGAACGCGTCGGTAAGGGCGAAGAGCGATCCGCCGAAGTGCGTGCCGACGTAGTTGGCATTCCACCAACGTAGTTTCATTTCGACGTCGATCGATTTCATGTCGGGGGCGATGTGTTTGACGCGGATGCCTGCGCCGAGGAATGGAGGCCAGAGATTGATCCAGCGGCGGAGCGCGTGGGATTTTGAGCCCCCTAGAATCTTGAGCAAGACGCCGGGAGTCATGCAGAGACCCACAGGAGCTGAAGCCCGCGTCGCTGGGCACGTGTTTTCGCGGCCCTGAAGGGCCGCTCTTCCACCAGCCTCCTCCCCCAGGTCCTCATGGCTGTGGCGGGACGGCCAAGCCACGGCCGTAGACGGCTTCGAGGATTTGGTCGCCGCCGCGGGCGAGAAGGGCGGCACCGGCTGCGTTGCCGATTTTTTCGGCGTCTTCGATGCGGCCGTCGCGGGAGTCGCGCAGAAGTTTGGAGCCGTCGGGGTCGGCGACGATGGATTCGAGGTGGAGCGTGCGGTTTCGCATCTCTGCAAAGGCGCCGATGGGGACCTGACAGCCTCCGCCGAGGCTGTTGAGCAAGGCGCGTTCGCAAGTTGTGGCGGCACGGGCGTGCGGATCGTCTAGAAATGCCAGAAGTTCGCGCGTGGCGGCGTCGCCTTCGCGGATTTCGATCCCGAGGGCGCCCTGTCCGGCGGCGGGGCAAAGAATGTCTGCGGGGATGATTTGTTGGATCAGCTCAGTTTTGCCGAGGCGCTTGAGGCCGGCAGCAGCGAGGATGATCGCGTCGTATTCGCCTTGCTCGAGCTTGCGCAGGCGCGTGTCGACGTTGCCGCGCAGGGGGTGGATGTCGAGATCGGGGCGGATGGCCTTGAGTTGCGCCTGGCGGCGCAGGCTGGAGGTGCCGATGCGGGCATTTTTGGGTAGGTCTTCAATTTTCGAAAAACTGCGCGAGCAGAAGGCGTCGCGCGGGTCTTGACGTTCGGTGATGGCGGCGATTTCGAATCCCTTCGGGAGTTCGGTGGGCAGGTCTTTGAGCGAGTGCACGGCGAGATCGACGTGGCCGGCGGCGAGGGCTTCTTCAATTTCTTTGGTGAACATGCCTTTGGTGCCGACTTTCGCGAGAGCTACGTCGGTGATTTTGTCGCCGGTGGTGTGGATGATTTCGATTTCGACTTCGACTTCGTGGCCATGGGCGCGCAAGAGCGCGGAGATGTGGTTGGCTTGCCAGAGGGCGAGTTGGGAACCGCGGGAGCCGATGCGGAGTTTAACGGGTTTGCCGTTGGAGGTCATGGATTGGTTGTCGTGTCCGCATATTGAAAAATCTCATAACCCCTGGCGGTACTGGAACTGCAGGGGTCCTTCGACTGCGTCAGGCAACTCGCTTCGCGAATTGCCTGACTTCGCTCAGGATGACATTTTCCCCAGTTCATTAGCGCGTCCCCACTTCGTCGTTCTTTGTCGGATGCGCTTCGCGCTCCTTCACTTGAAGGTTGAAGAGACGCCGGACCACATCGACGACCGTGGTTGCTTCCGATTCTTTCGCGGCCGACTTTAGAGTCGTGATCGGTGTATGCATGACTTTGTTGATGATGCCGCGGGTCAGGACTTCGACCGCCATCTCCTGCTCGGGAGTAAGCTTGCCCATGCGTCCGCGCACGCGGTCGATTTCCGCTTGCCGGATGGTTTCCAGGTGATCCTGCAGGCTCACGATCGTCGGCACTACATCGAGCGTGCTCAGGCGGGCTTCGAAGCGCTCAACTTCGCCGGCGATGATCGCCTCGGCGCGTTCGGCCTCTTTGCGGCGATCGGCCACGTGGCTGGTGACGGCCTGCTGCAGGTCGTCGATGTCGTAGGCGAAGATGCCGTCGAGCTTCGCCATGTCGGGCGAAACGTCGCGCGGCACGGCAATGTCGATGAAGAACATCGGGCGATTTTTGCGGCGGGAGAGAAACTGTTCGCCATGCTCGCGGCGGAAGATGGCGTGCGGCGCGCCAGTAGAGGTGATGACGATATCGGCGCGGTCGCAGGTGCTATAAAGATCGTCAAACTTGATAGCTTGCCCGTTGAATTTCTGCGCCAGGCCGATAGCGCGCTCGTAGGTACGGTTGGCGACGAAGATCGAGGCGCAGCCATGTGCCATGAGATGGCGGGCGGCGAGTTCGCTCATCTTGCCCGCGCCGACGATGAACACGTTCTTGCCTTGCAGCGTGCCGAAGATTTTCTTCGCCAGTTCGACGGCTACCGAGGCAATAGAGACTGACGATGATCCGACGGCGGTCTCGGTGCGCACGCGCTTCGCGACGGCGAAGGCGCGGCTGAGGAGTTGATCAAGTTGGCCACGAACTGCACCAACCGCTCGCGCCGTGGCGTACGCCTCTTTCACCTGGCCAAGAATCTGCGCTTCGCCTACGACCATGGAATCGAGGCTGGACGCTACGCGAAAGATATGCCGCACGGCATCTTTCTCGCGAAATTCGTAGAGATGCGCGTCGAGTTCTTCGGGCTTGAGATGAAAATGGTCGTGTAGAAACCCGCGCAGGTCGGCGTGGCCGTTGGCGGTGTGGGTGACGATCTCCACGCGGTTGCAGGTGGAGATCACCATACCCTCTTCGATTCCCGGATACGCGGTGAGATCACGGCACGTATCGGGCAGCCGCGACTCTGGGATCGCCAGCCGCTCGCGGACATCGAGCGGAGCGCTCTTGTGATTCACGCCGATGAGTTGGAATCTCATATTTGATCACCCACGTTGATCACTCATGAGGCAAACCTGTGAATCGCGGAGAAGTAGTTGGCTCCCCACGCAGCCAGCGCGGCCACGAAGGCAAACGCCGCCAGGAATGCCGCGCGGCGTCCGCGCCAGCCGGAGTTCCAGCGGGTAAACACCATTACCATGTAGACCGACCACATGAGCACGGAGAGCAAAATCTTGGGATCGAGGAAATCGACCCGGCCGATCGAGGGCGCCGTGATAGCGACGACAGATCCTGTGATCAGGCCCAATGTCATGAAAGGAAAGCCGAGAAGCAGCGAGCGATAGCTGATCTGGTCGATGACCTCGAGCGCCGGCAGAAACGAGATCATGCTGGTCGGCTTTTTCGCCTTGAGTCGGCGCTCCTGCAGGATGTAAAGCAGGCTGGTGCCGAAGCTGACCAGAAGCGCGGCGTAGCCGGTGAAGATCAGGATGATATGGGCGACGAGCCATCCCTTATGGGAAACGAAAGCGGTAAGCAGAACTGGCTGCTGATCGACGGCGGCCACAAAAGTGAGGAAAAAGACAACAGGAAAGACGACGACCCCCGGCGACGTGGTCTGATAAATCGCATAGATGACCATGAAAAAAGTCATCGACAAAAACGCCAGCAGCGATTCGCCATTGTGAACCGAGGTCCAAGCTACCTGGCCTGACAGGAAGAGTTCGACCAGCGAGACGAAATGGAAGACCATACCCAGGCTGGCGGCGTGCAGGGCGATGCGGCTGAAAAGGTCGCTGGTGCGGGTTAAAGCCACGAAGGCGTAGACCAGCCCCACGAAGTAGCACGCGAGCGCGAAACGCAGCCAAAGCAGTGACATAGGCCTTTTTTGCTTCCGGAGCCCCTGAGTTTACCGCAAATCCTGCATCCGGAGCTGATTCCTCTAGTCCATCTACTGAAGTCTATTCTCTACCGCGCCTTGCTTAAGGTAAACAAAGAGCATCACTTAACCGTGTGATTCAAATCACAGAACTGGTAGCGATACGGGAGGGAGATCCTCGTCACCTCGGGTAGCGGCCGAGCTTAGGGTTTGCTTGGCACCTTACCCGTAGTAGAGCCGTGCGGATTGGCTGCCGCATGCGGATTCGGCATCCCAGGCATGGCGCCGGCGGCATGACTTCCGCTCATCGAACCCATGTCTCCGGGGGCAAAGCAGGTTACACGGCCGCTCGAGGCGACTCGTAGTTGGGATGGGCAATCGCCACTGGTCAGCGCTGCCGTTGGACCGTCCCCTTGCGATTGCACGGTGAAGAGCTTCCCTTCGGCATTTCCCGCGACGCCCACGCTCATTCCCGGCATGATGTACGCGACATAGAAAGGCTTCTTGCCTTGAGATGACTGCAGGGCGCAATCGCTCGCAGCGCGAAGTTGGTCGGCAGATGCTTTTATGTCCATCCGACCGCAGTCCATGGCTCCATTGCCAGCCGATGACTGTAGCTTCTGCTGCACGGGATCCGACGACGTCGAAGGCGGCGACGTGGACGTCGACGCTCCTCCGGTTGGAGTGGTCTTATTGCACGCACTCAAAACAACTAGACCGAAAATCGCCACCCAAGCAGATTTTTTCATGATCTCGAAATTGTAAATCCGTCACTGCTTGCCGGTGAGTTGTTTCATCAAGTCGACCTCGGCCTGACGATAAGGCTTGCCGTCCGGATGGAGAACTTCGTGGAACCAAACCGGCGGCGGATTCTTAACGTAAGGATGTTCCCATGATTCCCACGGCAGATTTGTCTGCGTCTTGCCGACTACGAATCCCCAGTTGATGACCGCGACGTGTTCTTGCTTGGCGATGGGGAGGATCGTATCGAACGTGCTGCCCACGGAACGCGCCATGTATTCGGTGCAGATGACCGGGCGATGAAAGCGGCGCAGCCACTCGATCTCGGCCTTGAACGACTCGGGCCAACTGTAGTTGTGGAAGCTGACAATGTCAGACTCACGGATCTGAATACGATCGACCTCGTGCTGCGCTTCGTCCTTCGTGAAATCAATGTCCCACAAGCCGCTGGTGAGCGGCTGTGTCGGATTCATCTCGCGGGCCCACGCAAAAACCTGCGGCAGGAGCAATGCGACTCGGGCAGCCTTATCTTTGTGATTCAGTTCGGCGTTCGAATAGTTGCCGCCGCCGGCGTTGTCGGGCTCGTTCCATACGTCCCAGCCGAGGATGCGGTCATCTTTGGCGAAGGCTCCCACCACTCCCTGCACGTACGCCTTGAAGCGCGGAACTTGATTCGGATCGGCAAGAGCCTTTGCGCCCGGGCTCTGCACCCAGCCGGAATTGTGCACCCCAGGCACCGGCGCATGCTGGGCCCCGAGTTTCGGGTCAGGATCCCAGCATGAATCGAACAGAACAAAGAGCGGACGGATGTGATGAAGCGAAGCAATGGTTAGAAACTGGTCGATGCGTTTGCGAAAGCCAGGGGCGTCCTGCTGCCAAAGTTGGTCATGAAGAAAGACGCGCATCGTATTCATGCCGATTCCTTCGGCCCAGCCCAGTTCTATATCAATCTCGGCCGGATCGAAGGTTGCTTCCTGCCACATTTCCAGTTCGTTGATGGCTGACTTGGGAACATAATTGCTGCCGACCAACCAGGGCTGCCTGGCGTACCAGTCGTTGGCTTTCTGCTCGGACCAGCGGGCGTTTTGGGCGAGAGATGCGGAAGACAGTAGGAAAAGTGCGATCGGGATGAAGGCTAATTTCGTTCGGTTCACATAGGGCTCCGCTGCATTTATATACGACGAGAAAGCAAATCGCGAAGGATTCTGAAGGCTATTCGACGCCCAGACTCGACAGCGCCTCTTCCAGCAATGCGGCGTCGATGCTCAGGCGGCGTCCGTGAGTCTTGACGTCTTCGAGTTCGTCGAAGGCACGGAAGAGTCGCATTTTCGCCGCGGCATATTGTTCCGCGTCGTTCAGCGCCCGGCTGTGCTGCTGGCTCCAGCCTGTCACTGCGCGGTGCGGCAGAAATACGCTGATGGCGTAGGTCTGCTTGCGGTCGGCGGTCACGTCGAAGATGAACTCGGTCGCCGGCGCCTCCGGATCGTCCGCCAAGGCCGGGCGCTTGCCCACGAAGTAATACTGATAAACGTAACCCTGCGCTCCGGTGTAGGTCTTCAAGCGGCGGATGGGGTTGGTAGCCATGCCGACATTATGGGCCGGACGGGAGTTCTTTGTCGCGTGAGAGAAGAAATTGTTGATTGATGATTTTTGATTGTTGAGTAAACCAATCCGCCACCTGTGCCGGTTTTTCAATCGACAATCAAGAAATCAACAATCAACAATTCCTGATTTCTTTCGCTAAAGCTTCCCCCGGACACGCCGATATTTCCCTAAGAAGAATCTTCGCATGATGCCCCAGTCGTACTGGATTCCACTCGGCGCGCTAATCGTTCTGGTCGCCTACCAACAGTTCCGCATTTACCGCGTGCGGCGCTCGAACGACAACCGCGAGGAACTGTTCAAGATTGTCACCGAGAACGCGGCGGACATGATTGCGCTGGTCGATGTGAAGGGGCGGCGACTCTACAACAGCCCTGCATACAAGCGCATCCTTGGCTATTCGGCGGCGGAACTGGGCGAAACGTCGGCGTTCGAGCAGATCCATCCCGATGACAAGTTCAAAGTTCTGGACGCAGCCCGCGAGGCGCGGGAAACCGGCGTGGGCAAGCGACTGGAATACCGCATCAAACACAAAGATGGCCGCTGGCTGATCCTGGAGTCCATCGCCAGCACGGTGCGAGACGACAAAGGCAACGTCGTCAAACTGGTCATTGTCAATCGCGATATCACCGAACGCAAGCGGGCCGAGGAACAACTCGAACACAATCTCTTTCACGATCCGCTGACCGGACTGCCCAACCGGCGGCTCTTTCTCGATCGTCTGCAGCATGCCTATGTGCGCTCGCGGCGGGATGAGGGGCATCAATATGCATTGCTCCTGGCGAACATCGACCACTTCAAAGTTTTCAACGACAGCATGGGAGCCGTAGCGGGAGATCACGTCCTCGCGGAGATTGCCCGCGCCATTGGAAAGTGTCTGCGGCAGGATGACACTCTGGCCCGCCGCGAGGGCGGCGGCACATCGGAGCTACTGCTGTCGCGTCTGGGCGGCGATGAGTTCTCGATCATCCTTGATGAGATCAGGGAGCCCAGCGACGCCATGCGCGTTGCCAAACGGCTGCAGGCCGCAGTTGCTGAGCCGTTTTTCATCGACACGCGCGAAATCCGAGCCTCGGCGTGCGTTGGCATCGCCCTCAGTACGCCCGCACACGAACGCCCGGAGGACGTGTTGAAAGACGCCGACGTGGCGCTGCGGCGCGCGAAGGCGATGGGAGCGTCGCGCTGCGAAGTTTACGACGAGGCCATGCACACACGGGCCGAAGGACGCCTGCGGCTGGAGGCAGACTTGCGTGCAGCTCTCGCGGGCCGCCAGTTCCGGATTCACTACCACCCGGTGATGCAGCTCGCGACTGGTGCAGTCGTGAGCTTCGAAGCGCTGCTGCGCTGGGATCATCCGACGCAGGGGCTCGTTTCTCCCTATCGGTTCATTGAAGCGGCGGAGGATTCGGGCATTCTCGTCTCCATCGGCCATTGGCTGGTTCTGCAGGCGTGCAAACAACTCCGCGAGTGGGAAGTCAACAACCCGGGCGGCATTCCGGTCCACCTGGCGCTGAATGTTTCGGCAAGGCAGTTCGCCGACGCTCGTCTGGTGACCGACATCCAGGATGCGCTGCGCGAAACCGGCGTCGACCCTTCTCGGCTGCAACTGGAGATGACGGAAAGCGTGGCCGCGGCCGACCCGACTCTGACGGTTTCGATTCTCTCGCACTTGAAGCACATGGGCATCGGCATCGTCCTCGACGACTTCGGACTCGGTTCGGCATCGCTGCGCGGCCTCTGGCAGTTCCCGATCGACGCGCTCAAGATCGACCGCTCGCTGGTGCGCGAGATGCAGGCCGACAAGACCTCCAGCGAAATGATCGAGACGATCATTACACTGGCGCACAAGATGAATCTGAGAGTGATCGCCGAGGGGATTGAAACTGTCCGCCAGTTCGAACGCCTGCGTGAACTGGGCTGCGAATTCGGGCAGGGATATTACTTCTCGCAGCCGCTGGAGTCGAAAGCAGCGTTGCAATTTATGCGCCGGCAAGGAACTGCGCAAATGGGTGTTGGCGCTAGTTAAGAGGCTGGCCAGGCGCTAGCGGGTTCCATTTCCTATAGAAACAACTCTGCCATATTCCGTGGCGCGGCTCAGGCGGTCGAACATCCGCCACGCCTCCAGCGAAATTTTGCGGATGGCCTCTTCCCCTTCCCGCTCGTTGCGCAAGAAGGAGGTCATCACACAGATCACGTACGGACGGCCCTGCACGAAGACAATGCCGGAATCGTTGCGCACGGCTTCGAGCGCGCCGGGTTTGTTGGCGATCTTGAGATCGGCGGGCAGATCGCGCGGAATCCACGAATCTTTATTCGTACTCAAAACCCTGAAGAAGTCCTCCGTCATTTCGTTATTCAAAACTTTGCCGTGATAGATGGCATCGAGCAGCGTCATCATTTCGCGCGGCGTCGAGACATTTTCCCGGCCTTCTTTGGCGGCCTGCAGATCCATCATCTTGCGGCGAAGGCGAGTATGCGTGAGACCGAGCGCGTCGAGCATGGCATTTACGTTTTGCATGCCGACACGATCAATGAGCACGTTGGTTGCGGCATTGTCGCTGACTGCCACCATCATCGTAGCCAGATCGCGGAGCGTGATGCGCGTCACGCCGGGAGTCAGGCCGTTCATGATGTCGCTGTCGGGAACGAGATCGGAGGGCTGCACAGTGTAGAGATCGGTCAGCTTGAGCTTTCCTTGCTCGGCTTGGAGATACAGATTGGCCAGCACGGTGATCTTGATGGAGCTGGCCTGGGCAAAGACTTCATCCTCGTGAAGGAAGAAATGTTCGCCGCTGGTGAGGTCTTCGATCGCGACTCCCATGACGCCGTCGAGATGCTGGTCGACTTGATCAATGCTGGATTCGAGCTTCTGCCAGAGGACTTTCTGCTTTCCCGCGGACGGCGCGGTATTCTGCGCGACGCAAGTGAACAGCAAAACGAAGCTGCACAACGAAAGTTTCAGCGGAAGATGTCTCATGACGCGGGGATTGTAACAGGGACCTCGGCCTGCGACGCATTCACTTTGCAGTAGATTGTGCGTGGGCGATAGGTCTTGGGGCTTGGGGCTTGGGTTCTAAGATCTCAAGTCATATCATCGCAGCTTCTGCGTCACAGAGATTTGGCCCCAAGACCTAACACCCAAGCCCCAACACCCACTCAGCCATCGATTCTCGCCTCGCGCAGCTGCTTCACCGCGGTCTCGGAGCTAACCGGCGAGTAATAGACTTCTTTGAATGTATAGGAGCGCGATTTGGAGCCGAGCACCGGCAGAATCTCGATATGCCAGTGATAATCGTCATCAATCGTCTTCCAGTAGCCGAGATTCTTCAGCGGGTGCAACGCACTGGGCGAAGTGTGCAGCACGAGATGAAAGTCTTCCGTAATCGAGCGCACGCGCTGCAGTGTGCGACGTAGCAGCGCGGCTAGGTTCACCCGCAGTCCGGGCCTATTTAATCCGGTCCGCTCGAACGAGGCATCGTGGTTGCGCGGCAGAATCCAGGTTTCATAAGGAACGCGCGGGGCGTAGGGGCACACCGCCAGATAGTCTCCACGCGCCTCCAGAACGCGCTGCGCCTGCCGCTCCTCCTGCTGAATAATGTCGCAGAATACACATCGTTCTTTGCTGATGAAGTACTCCCGGCCAGCGCGAAGTTCGTAGAGCACCCGCCGCGGAACGAACATCGTCGCAGTGATCTGCGAGGTCGGATGGGAGAACTCTTGTCCGGCGTTCTTCCCGTAGTCCTTGAACAGACTCACATATTTGAAGCGCGGGTCGCGCTTTAAATCGAGGATTCTCTCCGCCGCCAGGCGCAGAACGTGCCCGATCTCTTCGTCGCTCGCGTTCCAGAGATGCCGGTCGTGGCGCGGATTCTCAACTAGGACTTCGTGCGCGCCGACGGAATACATGCGGTCGTAAATGCCATCGCCGCGGCGGCCAGGCTCGCCTTCAATACGATAGAGCGGCTTGGGATGCACCACGGAGCGTGCCGACCAAGGCGCGCCCGGACTGTTCGGAACAGAGGCGACAACCTGCTGATGTGCGTCGCTGCAAAAACGGCACTCGGCTTCGGCGCGTGGGGCTTCGCCGGCTTCATCTCCGGTGATGACCCATGAACGCGTAATGGGATCCTTGCGCAGTTCCATGGACGAAGGAGAACATTGCGACAGAACGCGAGTCAACCGCCATTTCGTCCCGTAATTCTCACGAGAGCGATGCAAAATCTCGCAAAGGGCCGGCGGCGCCGCTTTGTTATAATCCGCCGAAGCCCGTCCGATTCTCGCCGAAGAAGATGACCGAGCCGTCCACTCCGCTGATGCGGCAATATGCCGCCGTCAAAAAAGAACATCCCACCGCGCTTTTGTTCTTCCGCCTCGGAGACTTCTATGAGCTTTTCTTCGACGATGCAGTCGTCGCGGCCAAGGAACTGCAGATCACTCTGACGTCGCGCAACAAAGAAAAAGGGATAGCGATTCCCATGTGCGGCGTGCCTTATCACGCGGCGGAGGGATACATCGGCAAGCTGATCCGGCGGGGATTCAAGGTGGCGATCTGCGAGCAGATGGAGGACCCGCGCCTGGCGAAGAAACTGGTCCGACGCGAAGTGACCCGCGTAGTCACGCCGGGGACAGCAGCCGATTCGTCGCTCAGTTCTGACGAAAACAACTTTCTGGCCGCGTTGGCGCAGGTAGGGGAGCGCGTTGGATTTGCCGCGCTGGATTTATCCACCGGAGAATTTCGCGCGACTGAGTTCGCCGGCGAGAGCGCACAACGGCGAATCCAGGAAGAACTCGAGCAGCTGCGACCGCGAGAGCTGCTGTACGGTTCGGCTGCGCCGCTTTTTGAAAGCAGAAGAAGTGGAACGCTGCTGAGCGGAGCGGGCGAGTCGCCCGCTTCCACACGTCCACTGGCAACGCCGTCGCAGCAGCCGCGTGCATCAGAGGGTATCTACATCCAAACTCCGCTGGATGACTGGATTTTCGCGCCCGACCACGCCATACCGCTGTTGGAGAATCATTTCGGCGTGCTGTCGCTGGAAGGATTTGGGCTATCGGGGCGGACGGCCGCCGCATCGGCCGCAGGAGCGATCTTGTACTACGTTCGCTCCACCCAGCGTGGCAAGCTCGATCACGTCGACCGCATCGGATGGTACGAGCGGCAGAACTGCCTGGTGCTCGATGCAGTCACCGTGCGCAATCTGGAACTGATCGAGCCGTTGTTTGCCGGAGCCGACGCCGGAGTGACGCTGTTTCGCTCGATCGATTGCGCGGCCACGCCCATGGGCAAGCGGCTGCTCCGCGCGTGGATGCTTCGCCCCTCGCTCGACTTGAGCGAGATCAATGCCCGGCTCGATGCGGTCGATGCTGGAAAGAGAGACCTCGTTTCGCGCGAGGAGCTGCGCCGCGCTCTCGATGGAGTTCTCGATCTGGAGCGGCTTTTGAGCCGCGTCACGCTTGAGGCGGCAAATCCCCGAGATGTGCTTGCGCTGTCTGCGTCACTGGCGAAAATTCCTGCAATAAAGGGGGCTTTGAATCGGCTGGAAGCTACAAGACTCAAAAGTCTCCACGGATTGCTCGACGAACTGATCGACCTGCGCGAGCGGATCGAGAAGACCATTGTCCCCGAGCCGCCGCTGAGCTTTGCCGACGGCGGAGTCATCTCCACTGGGCTGGACCGCGAACTTGACGAACTGCGCGAGCTCTCGCGCAACAGCAAGCAGGTGCTGGCGCAGATCGAACAACGTGAGCGGGCGCGTACGGGTATCGCTTCGCTGAAGGTAAAGTTCAACTCCGTCTTCGGCTACTACATCGAAATATCGAAGGCCAATCTGCACCTGGTTCCGCAAGACTACGACCGCAAACAGACCCTGGTCGGAGCGGAGCGCTTCACCACGCCCGAACTGAAGGAATACGAAGCGAAGATTCTCGACGCTCAGGAAAAGATTGTCGAAATCGAGCGGCGTCTGTTCACTGAGCTGCGTACTGCGATCGCCGCCGAGGCCAAACGCATCCGCCAGACGGCGCTGGCCCTCGCGGAAGTCGATGTACTGGCCGCGCTGGCCCATATTGCTGCGCTGCGAAACTATTGCCGTCCGGTTTTTTCGGAGGGCAACGGAGGCGAAATGGAGATTGTGGAGGGTCGCCACCCCGTGATCGAGCAGCAAGAGATGGCCGGAGGCAATGAACGCTTCGTCCCCAACGACCTGTTCCTCAACTCGACTACGCACAACATTCTGCTGCTGACCGGCCCAAACATGGGAGGCAAGTCGACTTACCTCAGGCAGACAGCACTGATTGCGATCCTGGCGCAGATGGGATCGTTCGTGCCGGCGGGCTCGGCGCGGCTGAGCATCGTGGACCGCGTCTTCACCCGCATCGGCGCCAGCGACAATCTGGCGCGCGGGCGCTCCACCTTCATGGTCGAGATGACGGAAACCGCAGCGATCCTGCACACGGCCACGGCGCGCTCGCTCGTCTTGCTCGATGAAGTGGGGCGCGGCACTGCGACCTACGACGGATTGGCCATCGCCTGGGCCGCGGTCGAGTATCTGCATGACCGCGTTCGCGCCAAAACACTTTTCGCAACCCACTACTTCGAATTGACCGATCTCGCCGAACAGCTTTCCGGCGTGAAGAACTATCACGTGTCGGTGAAAGAAACCGGAGGCGGAATTGTCTTCCTGCGCAAAGTAGAACCGGGCGCAGCCGATCGCAGTTACGGCATTGAGGTTGCCAAGCTCGCGGGGCTGCCCAACGAGGTCGTGAGGCGCGCGCGCGAAGTGCTGGCGCAACATGAATTCGCCGAGCAGCAGGCATCGGCGCAATTGTCGCCGGGAGCGACTCCGCCACCGGCGCAGCTCACGATCTTTACACCGCTTTCGCAACCCGTGGTCGACAAACTGCGAGAAGTGGACTTGAACCGGCTCACTCCGCTTGAAGCGCTCAATTTGCTGGCTGAACTCAAGAAAGAAATCTGACGATACGCAACTCAGGGGACGACGCAAGATCTTGCCGCAATCACCGGGACAACTGCTGATCATTGGTTTTGACGGAGCCGAAATGTCCGCCGGCCTGACCTCCCTGCTGGAGCGTGTGCAACCGGCGGGAGTGATTTTGTTCGCGCGAAACATCAAGAGCCCGGATCAGACCTGGCGTCTGCTGCGCGAATGCCAGAAATGCGTTCGCACGCGGCTTTTCACCTGCGTCGATCTCGAAGGCGGCGTGGTCGACCGTTTTCGCGATGTGCTTGGCCCAACTCCATCGGCGGCTGACGTTTTTCTCACCGGCGACCGAAAGTTGTTCCGCAGGCATGGACAGATCATCGGAGCGAACTGCCGGGCGCTGGGATTCAACCTGGACTTTGCGCCGGTGCTCGATCTCGCGTTCGAGGCGTCCAAGAGCGTGATGGGAACGCGGGCGGTATCGGCCGATCCAAAAAAGGCCATCGTTTACGTGAAAGAGTTTCTCGCCGGACTCAAGGCTGCAAAGGTTCTAGGCTGTGGCAAACATTTTCCGGGACTCGGCGAGGGCAACCTCGACAGCCATCACGAATTGCCCGTCATTGAGAAATCGCTAAAAAATATGTGGGCCGAGGATCTGCTGCCTTATCGAACACTGCGCCAGAGTCTTCCTTTCGTGATGATTTCGCATGCGGCTTACCCGCCGGTGACGGGGGAGCGAACCCCGGCATCGCTGTCCAAAAAATGGATCACAGACATCCTGCGCAAGCGAATCGGCTACAAAGGCCTGATTGTCTCGGACGATCTGGAAATGGGTGGAGTACTTTCGGCGGCGCCCATTGGGCGGGCTGCTGCCACATTTATTCGCGCGGGCGGAGACTTATGCCTCGTCTGTCATCGCGAAGACTACGTTCTGCAAGCGTATGACGCGCTCGCCGCTGAAACCGCCCGGGACGCCAGGTTCAAAACTCGTATCGAAGAGTCAACCCGCCGCGTGCTGGCTGTCAAGAAGAAATTCGCTGGGACTTTACGATCTACGAAGGCTCCCTCGACGGCAACGATCGACAAGCGAACGCGCGAACTCTGGGAGTTCGGTGAACAAGTGCGGCTCGAGGGTCTCTAAATTCTGTATCGCTTATACCTGCGCCCGACTCACCGCATCTCTTTCGTCACCTGTCGCAATCGCTTTCCATCTGCGATTCTTTGATACGGGCTCTGCAGCGCAATGATCGTCGCAGGAGTGATGAGCGGAACATCGGCGGACGGCATCAACGTGGCCTTGGTGCGGCTTGAGCATTCGGTTCAAGGCGCAAGAAGCAAACACAGAAAACTCAAGTTCAAACTCATTGGCCACACCGAGTATCCTTATCCGGCCCGCGTCCGGTCCGCAATTCTTGCGGCGATGAACGCCACGCGCGTCAGCGTCGCCGATCTTTCCCGACTCAACTTCCTGTTGGGCGAACTTTATGCAGACGCAGTGCGCGCAACTTGCCGGCGGTTTCACGTGAAAGCACAACTCGTTGGCTGCCACGGGCAGACTGTTTATCACCAAGGCGAGAAGCAGATGTTTCTTGGGCGAAGAATAAGTGCAACGTGGCAGACGGGCGAAGCGGCCACGATTGCCGCGCGTCTGGGTATTCCGGCCGTCTCCGATTTTCGCCCCGCTGACATGGCCGCCGGCGGAAAGGGCGCGCCTCTGGTTCCCTATCTAGACTATCTCTTGTTTTCCGATGCAAAGGTTGGACGTATCGTGCAAAACATCGGGGGCATTGCTAATCTCACTGCGATTCCCGCCGGCGCGGCAGAGACGAAGCTGCTCGCTTTCGATTCGGGCCCGGGAAACATGGTGATCGACGCCGTCACCGATGCGCTCTACGCTCGTCCCTTCGATCGTGATGGAAGGATTGCGTCGCAGGGAGATATCCTCGAAGACGTGCTCAAGCAACAACTGCGGCATCCATTTTTTCGTGCGAGTCCGCCGAAGACCGCAGGTCGCGAAGAATTTGGGCGGGAGTTTGCCCGCGAGTTTCTGCGCGCCTGCCGAGGTACGCACAAGCGGGATGTTGTGGCCACGGCCACCGCGCTCACGGCAAGGTCGATCGCCGGGGCGGTGCGGCGGTTCGTACTTGGCTCGCAAAGCAAGCGACGATCGTTCCACGAAATGATCCTCTCCGGCGGCGGAGCCAGGAACTCCACTCTCGTGGGCATGCTGGCAGAATCGCTGGCGCCGCTCGGGATTCAACTGCGCTTCTCGAACGAATTCGGCCTTCCGTCGGAAGCGAAAGAAGCCGTCGCGTTTGCGCTCCTCGCCTATGAGACGTGGCACCGTCGCCCATCCAATGTTCCGTCAGCCACGGGAGCCACTCGCCCAGCCGTGTTGGGGAAGATCTCTTATGTCTAAGTCGGCCTTCGGACCTCAGCCCCCCGACCTCAGCACGGCCGATCGGTTTCGCGGCTCTCGACTGCGACTATCTATCTGCCTTTCTTTTCTGATCGCGGCCGTCTTTTGTGTTCTAAGTTGCTCTTCTAAGCCCGATGCGAACACGCTTGTCATGCTGATCGAATCAAGCCCGACAAACCTGGATCCGCGGATCGGTATCGACGCGCAATCAGAACTGATTGACAGCCTGATCTTCGACGATCTTCTGGAACGCGGAGCAAATCTGGACGTGGCTCCAGGACTGGCCGAGCGTTGGGAGAGTCCCGATCCGCTCACTTACATTTTCCATCTGCACGCAGGCGCAAAGTTCCACGATGGACGCTCGCTCACTTCGCATGACGTGAAATGGACCTTCGATTCGCTCCTGCAAGGCAGGATTCGCAGCACCAAGGCGTCGGTTTACAAATATGTGGATCGCATCGAAGCTCCTGACGACTCGACGGTTATTTTCCGGATGAAGGAACGAGATGCCACTCTGCTCTGGAATTTGTCCGATGGCGCTGTGGGCATTGTGCCTTATGGCAGTGGCGATGAAATGACGGCGCATCCGGTCGGATCGGGCCCGTTCAAATTTGTGAGCGCGGAGACTGATCGCGAGGTCATTCTCGAGCGCAATGCGGAGTATTGGGGCGAAGAGTCCCGCGTTGAACGTGTGCGTTTTGCCGTGGTTCCCGATGGCACCACACGCGCTCTTGAACTGCGCAAAGGCAGCGGTGACGTCGCGATCAACTCGCTGACTCCCGATACGGTGGAGACGCTCGAAGCCGACCCTAACCTGGCGGTTGAACACGCGGCCGGCACGCGCCTCGCGTACCTGGGATTCAATCTGCGCGATCCGATTCTCAAAGATGCGCGGGTTCGGCAAGCGATCGCCTATGCACTCGATCGGCGACCTATGATCGACTATCTGTGGCATCGCGAGGCCCAGCCCGCGTACAGCGTGCTGCCAGTGCAAAGCTGGGCCTACAACGGCGATGTACTCCATTACGATCACAACGTTGACCAGGCAAATCGATTGCTCGATGCAGCGGGATATGCGCAAGTCAACGGCGTGCGCTTTCACATCACGATGAAAACCTCGACCGATGACAGCACGCGCCTGATGGTGGCCGTGATGCAGCAACAGCTCCGCGAAGTCGGAATTGCGCTCGATATCCGCAGCTTCGAGTTCGCCACGTTTTTCTCTGACGTGACGCACGGAGCATTTCAGATGTATGGCCTGCGCTGGATCGGCGGCAACGAAGACCCTGACATCTTCGAATATGCCTTCGCCAGCTCGAAGTTCCCGCCCAACGGGGCCAATCGAGCCTTCTACTCAAATCCCCAGGTTGACATCTTGATCGAAAAGGCGCGGCGCGAGAGCGATGTTAGGGTTCGAAAAGACCTTTACGCGGAACTTCAGCGTATCGTGGCCAACGACGTCCCATACATCAATTTGTGGTATTTCGACAACGTTGTCGTGCACACTCGGCGCGTGAAGAATATGAAGGTGAGTCCCTCCGGCAACTATGACTTTCTCCGCACCGTGGAACTGGCTCAGTAATGTTCTTTTCACGAGCCGCCGCGGAGAGCATAATCAGCTCAGGTCGGCAGGAAAGTCAGCGCCGTGAACGCTAAGATCGGCAGCGCCGCTCGGTCTGCAATTGTTGCATGCATTTCCGCGCTGGCTTGCCTCGCCTCCGCCCAGCAAAATCTCGCCGAGCCGGAGATTCCCCCAAACTTCACGCTTGACTTGGAGACCGCCGCACGACTCCGGCCGCAACTGATGGCGCAGAGCACACGAGCAGCCGGTGGCGCATATCCAAATGCGTCGCTCGTTTTTGACCGGCTCATCAATGAGTTGAACGCGGCCGCCCGCGATAAATTCAACTGGCAACTGCGCCTCATCGGTGACGCTGAATTCAACGCCTACGCCTCTCCCGATGGGACTGTGTATGTTGAAAGCGGCCTGGCCGCTCTGGCCGATAAAAGTTCGGGCCTTTGGGCGGCAATTCTGTCGCATGAGATCGCCCACGTTCTGCGCCGCGACTGGGCACGGCGATATCTCGTTCAACAGTCGCTCGAGAGTGGCGGCCACACCACAATCGTTCTGGGAGATCCCGGCTTGCCCGCAGCGTCGTGGTCCGACTCGCAGAAAGCGTCGGCGGATCTTGGCCGCTTCTGCCGCCAGTTGGAAATCGAAGCGGATCGCGATGGGCTCATGCTCATGGCGCGAGCAGGCTACCATCCTGACTTTGTTCCGGCGTTGCACCATCTCTTGCACGCCCAACAACCAGCCGCCAAGACGGCTTCGCTCTATGCCATGCATCCCTGCTGGGAAGAGCGCGACCGCGAACTCAGCCAGGCCTACTCTGCCGCCAGCATCGAGTTCGAGCATCGTTGGACCGAGTGGTACTCGACTCCCGGTGGAAACCCTCCGGTGCTCGTGTTTGCCGAGGCTCCTTCAGTTCGCAAATCGCAAGGGCACGGGTGGGAGATCGACATTCCAATGCGCTGCCAGAATTTGGCCGGAGCGGTGGAGGTCGTGCTCCGCCTGAACCCCGAGCCCAAGGGTGACCATCAGCCGGCAGGCTCAACCGCTGAGAGCAACGAGCTTCACCAGCTCACGGGTTGCACTTCGCCGCGGACGACCGTGACTTTCCTGCTTTCCGCATACGAACTGCAACGTGGACGCGCGAGTCAGGCAAGTGACATCTATGTTCTTGATGCCTGGGGCGCAGTCCTCGCGCGCACCGACCTTCCAAGAATTCACTGAAGCGATAACTGCTTTCGAAAACCAAGCCACTGGTGCATGCTTGCCGGGCATGGTGGTACATACGTGTTACCATCGAATTTCGGAATGCGAATTCTCTTTATCGGCGACATTTTTGGCAGACCCGGGCGAAACATCGTCAAAGACCGGCTGCCCGGCATCGTTCGCGAGCAGTCCATCGATCTGATCATTGCCAACGGCGAAAATGCAGCCGCTGGATTCGGTATCACTCCCGCCCTCGCGGAAGAACTATTCGAACTGAATATCGACGTCATCACCACCGGCAACCACGTGTGGGACAAGCGGGAAATTGTCGACTATTTTCAGATGGTCGAAGGCAACGGTCATGGCCCGGCACGGCGCGTGCTTCGTCCGGCCAATTTTCCCGCTGACATGCCAGGATCGGGCCTTTACCAGGGCATGAAGGGAAAGGTCCCTTATGCCGTGATCAACTTGCAGGGCCGGGTTTTTATGGCGTCGAACGATGATCCCTTCCGCGTGGCCGATCAACTGCTGCAGAAGGTCAAGGCCAAAGTGATCTTCGTCGACATCCACGCCGAAGCCACATCCGAAAAGATTTCCATGGGCTGGTACCTGGATGGCCGCGTCACAGCAGTGGTCGGGACGCACACCCACGTCCCCACGGCTGACGAACGCGTTCTGCCCAGTGGAACCGCGTACGTAACCGATGTCGGTATGACCGGCCCTTACGACGGCGTCATTGGGGTGAAGAAAGAACTCGTCGTGGGCAAGTTTCTCAACGGCATGCCGGTGCGATTCGAACCTGCCACGGGCGATGTCAGGCTGTGCGCCGTCGTGGTGGATTGCGACGAAAATACCGGCAAAGCGCGCAAAATCGACCGCCTGATGCTCGCCTAGCCTCGGGGTCGGGGTTCAAGGTCAAAGTGCAAGAATGCCGCGTCTCTTCGTTCTCTCGGTGGTTACGATCGATGGTCCCCCGTCCCATCGCGTATCCATACCCCTTGCAAACCACGGTAAACTTGTTCTGATGCGGAGTTGTTCTTCTTTCATCGTAGCGGCGCTTCTCGCCGTGGCGGCATTTGCCGCCGACGATCCTTCCTCCATGCCGCCCATCTTCTGCGGAAACGGCGTGCCGGGAGGCATCAGTTGCCTCGTCACGAAGAAAGACATGAAGGTCGCTCGCGAGGCTTTTGCCCGAGGCACAAAGCTTGAGGAGCGCCAGCGCCTCGAAGAGGCTTTGGGGCAATTTGAGCAAGCGTTGCGCCTGGTCCCGCAGAATCCGCAATTTCTAACCGCCCACGAACTGGTCAAGGCGCAACTGGTCTACAACCACGTGGAGCGCGGAAACGCACTTCTAATGGAAAACGCTCGCATCCGTGCGGCGGCAGAATTTCGTGCGGCGGTGGATCTCGATCCCGATAACAGCTTCGCCCGCGAACGTCTGGAAGAGGCGACTCGCGAGGCCGCGTTGATTCCCTCCAGCGTAGAGGTGCCGACGCTCGCCTATGCCAGCGAGATTCGGCTCGACCCCAGAAAAGGGCGCGCGACCTTTCACTTCCAAGGCGACACGCGAGCTTTGTTCACACAGCTTGCCAGCGCATACGGGATGACCGTTCAGTTTGACGACTCGGTGCAGCCCCGCCAGGTACGCTTTAACGTCGACGATGTGGATTTCTTTGCTGCGCTGAGCCTCTCTTGCCGCATCAGCAAGACCATGTGGGCGCCGCTCGATCCGCATCAAGTCTTGATTGCTTTCGATAACACCGAAAATCACAAGAACTTCGACCGCATGTCACTCGGCACTTTCCGGGTGCCGGCCCATTCCACGCCGCAGGAAACGAACGACATCGTGGGAACGATGCGCAACATGTTCGATCTGCGATTCGTCAGCTCCGGCCAGACTGCAGACACGTTCGAAGTCCGCGCGCCGGGACCGGTCATCGAGGCAGCCGGCAGGCTTCTGGCGCAACTCAGCAATCCTCGGCCCCAGATCGTGCTCGATATTCGCGTCTATCAGATCAGCCATCAACTGACGCGGAACATCGGGTTACATGTGCCGGATACCTTCAACCTGTTCAACATTCCAGCTGCGGCGCTGGTCGGATTAGGCGGACAAAATATTCAGGACCTGATCAACCAATTGATCTCTTCCGGAGGCATCAACCAAGCGGGAAGTTCTGCGCTCTCCGGGCTGCTGGCTCAGTTAGGCGGGCAAGGCAACTCTATTTTCAGCCAGCCGCTAGCGACCTTCGGCGGCGGGCTCACTTTCATGGGACTGAGTCTCGACCAGTTGACGGCGAACCTTTCCGTGAACGAATCATGGGTACGGACGCTGGATGCCATGACGCTGCGTGCCAGCCAGGGAAACGACGCAACCTTTCACCTGGGAACGAAGTATCCGATCCTGAACGCGCAGTACGCGCCCATCTACAACTCGCCACAAATCTCTGCGGTGCTGGGCAACCAGACGTATGTTCCGCCGTTCCCGTCCGTCAGCTACGAGGATTTGGGATTGAATGTGAAGGTCAAACCGACGGTTCATAGCGACGGCGACGTCAGCCTGCAACTCGAAATGCAGGTGCGCTCGCTGACGGGGCAATCGGACAACGGAGTCCCGGTGATCTCAAACCGGGAATACAAAGGCAGCATCAATTTGAAAGATGGTGAGCCAGCTTTTGTCGCGGGCGAGGTTTCAGAAACCGATACCCGCTCGATGAGCGGAATCCCGTTCTTCGGTTTCGTTCCGCTGCTCAACCAGGCGATGGTGAACAATACCAAGGAACAGGATCGCGACGAACTGATGGTCGTGATTACGCCGCACACCGTCGCGAATTTCGATCGCACGACGCAGGAAATCTGGATCAGCGAGAAATAGCCAACCGCGCTACTTCGCATCCTTCTCGGCAAACTCCACCAGGCTCTTATAAACATCCAGCAGACGCGCATCGAAGCTGCCGACTTTTCTTCCGTTGATATAGAGCGTTGGAGTTCCGCTTACGTCCACCTGCTTGCCCAGCGCAAGGGACGCATCGACGTGGGCTTTCGTCTCCGGCTTGGCGGCGCACGCGGCAATATCAGCACCTTTTAGTCCTGCACCCTCGGCCAAGGCCGTGAGCTTTTCGTCGGCAGTCGCGGCGGTAATGTCGGACTGCGTCTCGTACGTCTTTGAAACAAACTTCCAGAACGCGTCGTTCGAAGCACGCCCTACGCAATCGGAATAAGCGGCGCCCTTCGCTGCCCAGTTGTGCATTTCGAGCGGGAAGTTCTGGAAGACAAAGCGCGCGTTCGGCTCTGCGGCCACCAGAGCTTCAATCGTGGGCTGCGCCGCCTTGCACGCGGGGCACTGCAAGTCGCCAAATTCCACGATCGTCACCTTCGAATCCTTCGGCCCGCGCTCGGGCCCAGTGATGCTTTTGTCGAGAATCTTTTTCACCGGATCGAACGGCCGGGGACCGAATGGAATGATTTCTCCAGCAAGCGCATGCTCACCATCGGGCGCAACAAAAAAGCGCATCGCCTGCTGCCCCTGCTGGCTGGCTAATACGACCGTTACTTCCGCCAGCCCTGCGATCTGCGAAGGTCGAATGCTGGAAATCTTCCAGGTCAAATCCTTCTCATAGCCGAATTGCTGTTGCAGAAAGGAGTCGATGGTCGCTTCCGAGGGCATACCCTCCGCCGAAGCGGACGCCGCAACTGGCACTTTTTCTCCGGGCTTGGCGAGGGAAGGCTTTGACGTACCGTTCTGTGCGAATGCGAAGGCGCTGGCCAACAGAAGGGCAAAGATCGAGTTCAGAAAACTGCGCATGGGTTCCTTTCGGCTTTGATCCGGATGAAATTCAGATTCTTTTCTGGGGGTGAGTCGAAAATCACGTCATGCTTAGGATAACCGAGAATGCGAGTTCAGGCCTCATGGCGAGCCGCAATCGGCATGCGTCGGCCGTATCCAAACGCCTTGGGAGTGATCTTGAGGCCTGGAGCCGCCTGCTGCCGTTTGTATTCCGCCCGGTCCACCATGCGGATGACGCGGCGAACCGTTTCGATATCAATTCCATGATCCTGCGCAATGTGCTCGGCGGGATAACCGTCTTCAACGTAGTCCTCAAGCACGGCGTCCAGCACTTCATACGGAGGCAGCGAGTCGCTGTCTTTCTGGTCGGGCCGCAACTCTGCCGATGGCGGCTTTTCCAGGGTCGCCGCGGGAATTACCGGCCGGCGAGAGTTCACATGGTGGCTTAAGCGATACACCATCGTCTTCGGCAGGTCTGAAATAACCGCGAGGCCTCCGACCATGTCGCCATAGAGCGTACAGTAGCCGACGCCCAGTTCGCTTTTGTTCCCGGTGGAGAGCACAATCGCGCCAAATTTGTTCGAGAGCGCCATCAGCAGTGTGCCACGGGCTCGCGACTGGATGTTTTCCTCGGTTACGTCTTCCTTCTGTCCCGCGAAAACGCCTTGCAACGTCTGCCGATAAGCCTCACACGCAGAGTTAATGGAAAGCAGTTCAAAGCGGATCCCGAGATTCTGCGCCAGTGCGCGCGCGTCATCGATCGATCCTTGCGACGAATATGGCCCGGGCATGCCGACGCCGATCACATTCTCCGGTCCGACCGCGTCAGCCGCGATGACCGCCGTCAGCGCCGAGTCAATGCCACCGCTCAGGCCGATGATCGCCTTGGTGAATCCGCACTTGCGCATGTAGTCGCGCGTGCCCAGCACCAGCGCCGCGTATGCGCTGCCCTCTTCGCCGGATACCTGCTCGTGCATTTCTCCCGAGAGAGTCTTGGAATCGAAATAAATCAGGTCTTCTTCAAACGACTTGCCCTGCGCGACGACATCCCCTGCCGGGTTCATCACCAGGCTCGAGCCGTCGAAAACCAGACTGTCATTGCCCCCGACCTGATTGACCAGCACCATGGGAACGTTGTGCTGCTTACAGATGCTGGCCAGCATGTTCCGGCGGAATTCGCGCTTGCCGATCCAGAATGGCGAGGCCGAAATATTGAGCACGAAATTGCCGCCCTGCTTGATCAGAGCCTCGACGGGATCGACTGTATACAAGCGCCGGCGCCAGAATTGCTTGTCGTTCCACGCATCTTCGCAAATGGTTAGCGCCATCCGGTTGCCGCAAAAGGGGAATAGTTGCTGGCTGCGCGCCGGCGCGAAATTCCGCATCTCGTCAAAGACGTCGTAGGTAGGCAGCAACATCTTCGACTGCGTAAAGGCAACCTTGCCCTCTATGAGAAGCGCGGCGGAGTTCATCACGGACTTGCCGGTGTCGCTATCCGCTGGCGTTACGATGCCGCAGATCACGGCAATGCCCTGGGTTGCAGTGGCGATTTTTTCGACTGTCTCCCGATTCTTCGAAACGAAAGAAGACCGCTCCACCAAATCGCGCGGAGGGTAGCCGCATACCGACAATTCAGGAAACAGGATCAGCCCTGCCCCAGCCGCATGCGCCCGCTGCGAATACTCGATGATTTTGGCGGCGTTGCCCGCAAAATCACCCACAGTTGGATTGATCTGGCCGAGCGCGATTTTCATAACAAATTAGTGTAAAGCCACGTGGCAGAGACGGCCAACCCGGTTCGCGGCGGCTGCCGAGAAACCGCGTGATGCACCCAAAATGACAAGCCCAAAACACGCAAAAAGGCGTAACATAATCGATTTGGTAGATGATTTCTCACGAGGTCCTCTCGATGCCCCTGCCACATGCTGTTTCTAATTGGTGGACGAATTTTGCTGTTTCAGTCTTTTTTCTTTCCGCGATCACTTTTTCCCTTGCAAAGTCTGGAGAGCAAGCCAAGCCCTGGATGAATCCCAGCCTCTCTCCTGACCAGCGCGCCGACCTGGTGCTGAAGGAAATGACCCTCGACGAGAAGATTTCCCTTCTCCACGGAACCGGTATGGAGGGCCTGAGTCCGATGAGCCCGTTGGCCATCTATTCCAACGGTGGCGCCGGATACACCGTCGGCATTCCGCGTCTCGGCATTCCGGGGATTCAGATGTCCGATGCCGCTTACGGCGTGCGCATGAGCGGCGACAACGGCCGTTACTCCACAGCACTTCCCTCCGATCTCGCTGGCGCAGCTAGTTGGGATCTCGACGCGGGCTACGAATATGGCGCACTGATCGGGCGCGAACTGCGCGCGCAGGGCTATAACATGTCGCTCGGCGGCGGCGTGAACCTCACCCGCGAACCGCGCAACGGACGCACATTTGAATACATGGGCGAAGATCCCGTGCTTGCCGGAAAGATGGTCGCATCGGTGATCCGCGGCATCCAGGCGCAGCATGTTATCGGCGACATCAAGCACTACGCGCTGAATGACCAGGAGAACGGCCGCAATGCCGTGAACATTACGATCGACAAGCGGGCTGCGCGAGAGAGCGACATGCTGGCATTCGAGATTGGCATTGCTGAAAGCAATGCAGGAGCCGTGATGTGCTCCTACAACCGCCTGGATGGCGATTACGCCTGCGAAAACAAGTACCTGCTCACCGATGTTCTCAAGAAAGACTGGAACTATAAAGGATTCGTGCTAACCGATTGGGGAGGCGCGCACAGCGCCGCCAAAGCCTCAGCCGCCGGCCTCGACCACGAAGAGCCAGGAGAAATCTTCTACGGCGCCGAACTCGCCAGAGAAGTCGAGGCCGGCAAAGTTCCGCAGAGTGAACTCGACGATCACGTTCATCGCATCCTGCGTACCCTGTTTGCGACAGGCGTGGTTGACGACCCGCAACAGCGCAGCGTTGTTGATGTAATGGGCGGCTTGGAGGTCGCGCAAAAGATCGAGGAACAGAGTGCCGTGCTGCTCAAGAACGATCATGGCCTGCTCCCGCTCGATGCGGCAAAGATTCACAGCATCGCTGTGATCGGACCGCATGCCGACGTTGGAATGATTTCAGGCGGCGGCTCCGCCCAAGTTGATCCTCCTGGTGGAAACGCCATCATGCCTCCCGGAAAAGGCAACACACATTGGCAGGATCACGTCTGGTTCCCAACTTCACCGTTGAAATCGATTCGGGCAAAGGCATCCGGCGCCAATGTTCAATTCAATTCTGGAGCAGACGCTTCTGCAGCCGCATCGCTCGCGAAAAATTCTGACGTCGCGATCATCTTCGCATATCAATGGGAGAGCGAAGGCATGGATCTCGAGAGTCTTTCGCTGCCTGAGCATCAAGACGAATTGATTGCGAAGGTCGCCGCTGCAAATCCGCATACAGTTGTCGTGCTCGAGACAGGCGGCCCGGTGACTATGCCTTGGGTTGATAAGGCAGGCGCAATCCTTGAAGCATGGTTCGGCGGCAGTTCCGGTGCCGACGCAATCGCTGATATTCTGTTCGGTGAAGTGAATCCCAGCGCAAAGCTGCCGGTCACGTTTCCGAGGAGCGAAGCGGATCTGCCGCATCCGACGCTCGTGAAGCCTCCGAAAGAGACGGTGGACGCTGACGCCGAAGGCTGGAAGCGCATCGCAGCAGGCCTGCCCGTTTTTCAAGTCCGCTACGATGAAGGCGTGAAGGTCGGGTACAAATGGTACGACGCGGAAAAGAAGCCGGTGCTTTTCCCCTTTGGATTTGGTCTTTCCTACACCACGTATTCTTATTCGAACTTGAAAGTGACGCCCGGAAAGACTCCGCGCATTACGTTCACCGTGACCAACACCGGCAATCGCGCCGGTGCGGAGATTGCCGAGGTCTACGCTTCGCTTCCTGCTGCGGCCAATGAACCGCCGAAGCGCCTGGTCGGATGGGCCAAAGTAAAACTCAACGGCGGCGAAAGCAAGGAAGTCTCCGTTGATGTCGATCCGAAGTTTATTTCGATCTTCAATGTCGAGCAGAATGGCTGGCAACTGCTCGGCGGAGAATATAACTTCATGGCTGGCGGGTCATCTCAAAATTTGCCGCTCAAACAGGCGGTGAATCTGAAGTAGGATTTTGGTTGCGAAAGCAGCGGCAGTGACGGAAACTCATCATGCCTTCTGTCATTGCGCGTTTCGCGAACGCATAGTGACTCTCGCAGGTTTTTAGGATGGCAATCCATCACTTCTGCCACAGGTTCGCCGGAACCATCCTGCCGCTGGTTTTGACACCGGTGATCGCGGCGTCTGCTCCTCAAGCCGCCACTCCGGCTCAATCCGAAAACAGCCGCACCACGTTGAAGTCAGAAGTGCGTCAGGTCGTTCTCGACGTGGTCGTCACCGACCGAAAAAATCAGCCGATCACAGGACTGCATCAGGAAGACTTCTCCGTTTCCGAAGACGGACATCCGCAGCAGATTCTTTCGTTCGAGGCCCATACTTCCGCTTCGTCGGCCAACAAGCCTCCAGACCCGCCGAAGCTTCCCGTCAACACTTTTCTGAATCTGCAAACCGGATACGATGATCTGCCACTGAACATTCTGCTGTACGACCTGCTGAACACTCCTGTCGAAAGCCAGCCTCAAGCGCACAACGAGGTCGTCCGTTTTCTCAGGTCCAAGCCGCCGGGCAGCCGCTTCGCCATCTTCATCCTTGGCGATCAACTACGCTTGCTGCAAGGATTCACCGACAACGAGAGCCAACTCACCGCCGCCATGCAGCGAAAAGAAGCCGGCGTGCAGCCTTCCACTGCGTACCAGTCATCCGAGACCGCGCACGACGCTTCCTCCCAGATCTCGGAAAGCGGCCTGCTGCCCAACAATCCCGGAGCACAAGGCTTGCTCGACCGTATGCAGCACCTCGAAACAGTCTCTGAGAATTATTTTCTGCAGGTTAGGGTCGAAAAGACTGCAGCCGCATTCGCCGACATCGCCCGCTTTGTCAGTGGACTGCCCGGAAGAAAAAATCTGATCTGGCTTTCCGGTTCGTTTCCCGCCAACGTCTTTCCCGGCAACGACCCGGCCACACCCTTTGACACTGCATTGGACTTCGGCGCAGAGCTTCGGCAGGCCGCCGACTTGCTCGCAGCCGGACAAATTTCGGTTTATCCCGTCGACATTCGCGGCCTGAAAACAAATTCGATCTACGGGGCTGATAATTCGCGGATGTATCGATCCGGAGGCTCATTCGGCAACGCTCACGCGCGCTTCGAACAAAAAACAGCGGCAGAGCACTCCACGCTCGACAAGATTGCCGAGGACTCCGGCGGCCGCGCCTTTTACGACACGAACGGATTGCAGCAGGCGATCGCGACTGGCGTCAACAGCGGTTCGAACTACTACACCCTAAGCTACTCGCCCTCCAACAAGAACTTCGATGGTAATTTACGCAAAATTCACATCGCCCTGAACGGCAAGAGCTACCATCTCGCTTACCGGCGAAACTATCTGGCTGACGACAACGCCACGGCGAATCCCTCGGCTGGCTCGGCATCCGGCGCATCGGACGTGAACATTCGCCGCGGCGCGCCCGTCGCGCACGAGCTTGTTTTTGAAATTCACGCGGCGCCGCAGGGCCAGCCGGCCCCGGTTACGAATGACCAAATCACGCAGCTCGTGAAGTTCCCCGCCTATGCCGCGCAAAAGAAATGGGACGACGTAAAAGTACAGCACTGCACCATTGACTTTGCAATTCTGGGAAAGCAGCTTTCCTTTGAATCTCTGCCCACCGGCATACGCGTTGGCAAGTTTGACTTTGCCTTTGCCACCTACAACCCCGATGGAATCGGAATGTTCGGCCAGGAGGTGAAGGCAGAGAAGCAATTCTCAGTTAAGGAGGTCGCCGACGTTCGCGGGGGAGCGTATCGCGTGCGGCACGAGTTCGACGTTCCGGTGGGGGCTGCGTTCCTCCGAATCGTCGTGCAGGATGTAGTCGGCAAGCGTGTCGGTTCAGTCGAAATTCCGCTGCCGCTCGCTGTGGAACAGCAACTGGACGCCAAGCCCACTCAGTGATTCGCCCTCATTTGACTGAAGCTCGACTACCGATCAACTTGCTCCGCCGCGGCCAGCACTTCGGGCACAACGCTGTCAACGTCGGCATCTTTTGTGCGATGGTTCACAATGCAGGCCCGCAAGCAGAATTTGCCCTGCAGCGAAGCATTGGAAAGATACACGCGCCCGCGCCGGACGACCCGCTTCAACAGCGCCAGATTGAATTGATTGAGGTCCTGTTCCGACATGCCGTTCTTTCCGCTGTGCCGGAAGCACACGGCGCTAAGTTCTCCGGCGGCGACTAACTCGAGTTGATCGTGCGCACGAATCGATTCCGCCAGGCGTTGCGCGTGCGCCAGATCCGCAGCAATTGATGCACGGAACGCAGCCATGCCGTGATAGCACAGAGACAGCCACAGCTTTAACGCGCGGAATCGCCTCGACAGCTCCAACGATTCTTCGAAGAACGCAAATCCTTCAATCGGATCTTCCGTCAGCGATCGCGCGTAGTCGCCGCTGTGCGAGAAGGCCTTCTGCGCGGCGTCGGACGAGCGATACAAAAGGCATCCGCAATCCAGCGGCTGGTAAAGCCACTTGTGCGGATCGAGTGAAATCGAATCCGCCAGTTCCAGGCCATCGAATTTCTGTCGCGCCGCAATGGCCGCGAGAGCGCCATAGGCACCATCGACGTGAAACCATGCCCCGTGGCGATGCGCGATGTCCGCAATTTTGCGCAAGGGATCAATTGCTCCGGTATTCACCGTCCCCGCAGAGGCGACAACAGCCAGCGGAGTCTTTCCCACAGCCGCATCCCGCACTATAAGTATTTCCAGTTCCTCCGGAATCATGTGGAATGACGCGTCCACAGGAATCAAGCGCAGATTCTCTCGTCCAAGCCCCAACAGCGCCACGCTCTTGGGAATCGACATGTGAATCTCTTCGGACGCGTAAACCACCCCGCCATCTGCAACTCCCTTCTCATTCGCTGGCAGCTTCGTTTCCCTCGCCATTGCCAGCCCCATCAGATTCGCCGACGATCCTCCGCCAGTGAGATGTCCGCGAAAACTCGCGCAGCCGATCGCTTCCGCGAGCCAGCCGACCACAGTCTGTTCAATCGTCACCGCAGCCGGACCCGAACGCCACGCCGTAACATTCTGATTCAGAACGCTCGAGAACAAATCACCCAGCGCAGCTACCGGCTCACCCGATCCCAACACGTATCCGAAGAATCTTCCATTTTGGGCGCGCGCGAGGTGCATCACATCGGGCAGAGTCTCGAATGCGTCTTCACCTAGTCCTTGCTCGGGCAGTGCTGCGCGAAACAGGCGCACCGACTCACCTCCCGTCGTGGAGGGCGCGATGGGCTGCGCATCGATCTGTTCAAGGTATTGTGCAGTGATCGCCGTGACGCGCTCTGCCAGGCGGCGGAACTGCGCCGGAGAAATCTCCAGTGGATTCATGAAAACTAGTCGCCGCCCGCGCCAATCACGGTGTGTTTCGCCTCAGGCATCGGTGCCGTCCCTTTCTGATCCTGCCAAAGCACGCGATTCAACGCGGCGGCATCCGCCGCATCCGGACGCGAGAAATCCATCTTCGACGATACCTTGGCTCCAGGGGCTTTCGGCCGGTTCGTTTCGTAAATCAGGCCGTTCTTCTGGTTGCTGAAATCAGTTTTGTAAGGCGGCTGATTTCCCGATCCCGAAAATAGCCCAGACATCACGGGAGCGTAAGCGTCGTTCTGATTCATCGCGGGAAGCCCGATCAGCGTCTCCAGGGTGTGAATCATGTTCACCGTCGTGTAGAAGCGATGCTCCACATAGGGCTGCGCCGCCGAACCCGGCGAATACTTGCTGATCACAAACGCGGTCGAGCGGTGCGCGTCGACGTGGTCGGCGCCATCCTGCGCGTCGTCTTCGAGAATGAAAATCGCCGTATCATCCCAGTAGGGACTATGCGAAACCGCATCGACGACGCGGCCCACCGCGAGATCGTTGTCCGCAACGTTCGCCGCGGGTCGCGCGAAATTCGGCCGCGTTCCGCCCGTGTGGTCGTCAGGTAGGTAGAGCAGAATGAATGAAGGCAACTCGAACTCAGGGCCCTCTTTCGCCTCGCGCGCTTTCACGTACGACCCGAATTCGTTCAAGAATTCGTCGGCGCGAAGCTGGTCGGGATAATCCGTGTTGAAGTCCGGATACAGCGGATCGAAATGATCGCGCAGCGCCGCCTTCGAAGGCTTCACTCCACCGAACATTGGCACGGGCCATGGATAAGGGCTCGGCCCGCCATTATGGTCGCCAACGTTCGGCGGCAGCGGATCACCCTGCTTAATTTCTTCGCGCGGGCACTTCGCCTTCAACTCCGGAGGAATCGTGGTCTTCGAACTCGAATCTGCTTTGTAGTCGTTGCACCACTCCGCGTTCACGAATTCACCGTAGATACGGTAAGAGATGTGATTGCGCGCCAGATCATCCCAAAGGAAGCCAGTGCCCGGGTCGTCGACATCCGGCTGATTGTGCTCCAGCGGATACTCGTCGGCCACTTGCCCCTGAAAATCGTAGGTGCGCTCATGCCCGCGATAAGCGATCTGCCACGTCTTCTCGTTGTAGTCGGAGGTTATCGCTGCTGAGGTCCACACGTGGCCATCGCCGGAGACTTCTCCGCTGTCGTAAAAATTGTCGAGCACTCCGAACTGCAGCGCCAGTTTGTGTTCGTTGGGCGTGATGTCTGCGCCGTACATCGTGAGCGAAGGATCGCCATCGCCGGCTTTCAGGTCGCCGAGAATCTGATCGTACGTGCGGTTCTCTTTGAGCAGGTAGATCACATGCTTGATGGGATTTTGGCCACCGGCAAACGTGATCGTGCCCGGATTGTCGTTCAGCAGATTGTCGCTCTCGACTGCTTTCGTAAGCTCAGGAAGCTTGGCCAGCGTTGCGGGAATATTCAGCCGTGCAATGGATCCCTTGATCAGCGTAGGAATGTAGGGGTGCTCTTTGTGCTTGGTCTCGTAGACCGTCTTGCCCATATCTTTGTTGCCGCGCGATCCCACTCCCTTTGCGGTGGCGATGAACAGGTCGTCGCCGTGGACGGCAAGCGCGCTGGGGTACCAAGCAGTGGGGATGGATCCGAGTCCCCAACTGACCATGTCATTGGAGCCGCCATTGAGGACGCCGGAGGCATCGAGAACGGAGACAGCATTAATGGATGAGCTCGCGGCAAATATCCGATTTCCGTCCGCAGATTGCGCGAGAGCCGTCGGATCGCTGCCACCAAACTTCTGGTCATGTGTTGCGGTTGCAAGAAACATGAGCGGAAGCCCCGTCTCAACGGAAACTGCCGCGACTGTATCGACATTCGACAGAGCAACGTACAGCGTCTTTTCACTTGGGCTTAACAGCAGCGCCGTAGGGTGCGACCCGGGCGCCAATGGATCCTCGGGCGCTCGCAGCTTGACCCACCGCGCCACTCTCCCGCTAGTCAAGTCCAGTTCCGCCACCTGCGACGCATTCCACAAACTGCACCACGCCCGCCGTCCATCTTTCGTCGCCACGCAGGTATAAGGAAACGACGATGGCACCAAATCATTGGTCGTTAAATCGAAACTCTGCAGAATTTTTCCCGTCGCCGGGTCGAGCAGCACCACATTGTCGGAAAGATTGTTAGCGATAAGTAGCTTGTCGCGCCCTCCATCGGAAATCACCGCGAATCCTGCCGGATACGGAATCGCCATGTGCGGCGACGCCTCTAGCCCCGACGCAAGTTTCTTTCCCGTCGAGAGCGGCTGCAGCGGAATCGGAATCGTCCGCTCCGGCGTAACTTTGCCCGCGGCAAATCCATATACGGCGATGCAGTTGCCCATGTCGCCGGCCTTCGCGCCCGTGGGATCCGTCAGTGAACCGACGGACGCATAAACATGCTTTCCGTCCGAGCTGAAGCCCAGCCCGATGAAATAACTCTGGTGCGACGTATCGCTTAGCCGCGCGTCAGGAAATTCGGTGATCTTGTTGGTCGCGAGATCGAGCACCGCGATCGACTGGTGCGCCATCATTTCCTGCGTGCCGTAACCATCGTTGAGCAGCGCGGCGTATTTTCCATCGGGACTAATCACCATGGTCGCCGGGAAGCTGTTCGTAAATCCGATGTGGCCAGGGGCGGGGAGGGTCAGCCGCTTGCTCGTCGGCAGATTGATGGTCGAACTGGTGCCGGCAGGAGTCTGCGCGATCGCTACGGATGCGCTGAGCAGAAAGAAAAAGCAGATTCCTCGCTTTGCTCGGAATAACAAAAGCTTCCGCAAGAATGGATGAGCCACGACGCCTCCACCTGAAAATGTTTGGAAAAGAGTGCGGTGAAGAGCGTAAAGCAACTCAGATCGGGAGGTAAAGACTTAATTCGGAGCTGGGATCAACGCCAAGGCGAGAGCCGCCAACGAGACGAAGTTGTACAGGAAAAACAAGACATATCTTTTCGTATGCCTTCGTGACTTTGTGGTGGGAGACTTTGCGAAGACAGATGTTGCTGGTCTGGAAAAAAGCCACTAAGCGCCCGAAGCCCGCGTGGTGGGCTGTTCGTCGTGCGTCTCCGGTTCATCGGGATGTACGTTGTGGCGAACATCCGAGCCCTGCACCCAGAAGATGACGTCTTCGGCAATGTTGGTCGCGTGATCGGCGACGCGCTCCAAGTTGCGAGCCACGAGAAGCGCATCCAGCGCCTGGCGAACTACATCTGGACGGTCGTTCATACACTTGACGAGTTGAATGAATGCATCATCGCGCATGCGGTCGATCACGCTGTCCATCTCGAGCACGGCCTGTGCCAGCTCTACCTTGCCCTCAATGAACGACTCCAGCGCGCGCCGCACCATAGCGCTCACCGCTGCTCCCATGCGCGCAATGTCAACCGGCAAGTCCGCCGGCGGCAATTCGACCATATCCATGACGCGCTCGGCAATGTTCACCGCCTGGTCGCCGACACGCTCGAGATCGGAGTTGATTTTCGTCACCGCGAGAATGAACCGCAGATCGACCGCCATGGGCTGCTGCATGGCCAGCAAATCAAACGCAGCTTCGTCAATCTCCCGTTCGGCCGTGTTGATCAGGCTTTCGCCCTCGAGAACCATCTGGCAACGAGTCAGATCGCGCTCCACGTACGCCTGGCGCGCGCGATCGACCGCCTGCTCCGCCAGCCCACCCATGCGAAGCAACCGCTGGCGTAGATCGTCAAGCCCCTGCTGAAAACGCGTGCGCATGTGGTCCAACCCTTTCCCTATCCCTCAAAAGCGCCCAGAAAAAAACGAAATGGCGATCCGATCTAGCTCTATCCGAATCTTCCCGTAATGTAATCTTCAGTCTTCTTGTCCGACGGCTTGGTGAAGATTTTTTCCGTCTTGTCGAACTCGATCAGCTTGCCCAGCAAGAAGAAGCCGGTGAACTCTGCCACGCGCGCCGCCTGCTGCATATTGTGCGTGACAATTACGATGGTATACCGCTCCTTCAACTGAAAGATCAACTCCTCAATCTTTCCGGTTGAAATCGGATCCAAAGCCGAACACGGCTCATCCATGAGAAGAACTTCCGGCTCAACCGCCAGAGCGCGGGCAATGCAAAGCCGCTGTTGCTGGCCACCCGACAAGCTAGCGCCTGATTTCTTATGCAAATGATCCTTGGCCTCATCCCACAACGCCGAAACTTCCAGCGAGCGTTGCACCACCTCGTCCAGCTTGCGCCGGTCGCGGAAGCCATTCAACTTCAGCCCCGAAGCCACGTTGTCGTAGATCGACATCGTGGGAAACGGGTTCGGCTTCTGAAACACCATGCCCACGCGGCGCCGCAATTGTGTCGGCGAAGTGCCGTTGTAAGCGTCTATCTCGCCGATCTTCACGCTGCCTTCCACGCGCGCCTCGGGGATCGTCTCGTGCATGCGGTTCAGGCAACGAATGAACGTCGACTTGCCGCAGCCCGAAGGGCCGATCAATGCGGTGGCGTGATTAGCGGCCACCTTCAGGTTGATGCCATACAGAGCCTGGCCCTTGCCGTACCACGCGTTCAGGTTATCGACCTGGATTCCAACGCCCATAAAGTTCTATGCCGCTCCAAACGTTCCGTGTCGCACTACGTATCGCACCGCCGACACCGCACCTACGATCAAAACAATCAGCACCAGCGCGCCCGCCCATGCCTGACGATGCCAGTCGTCATAAGGCGAATTCGCATACACATAAATCTGCAAGGGTAAGGCTGCGGTCGGCTGGTTCAGCTTGGTGCTCCAGAACTGGTTGCCGAAAGCGGTAAACAACAGCGGCGCAGTTTCGCCCGCCACTCTGGCGAACGCCAGCATAACGCCGGTAATTACTCCTGAGGTCGCGGTGCGCAGCGTGATCGACAACGTCGTCCGCCAGCGCGGGATGCCCAAACCATACGATGCCTCGCGCAGCGCCTGCGGCACCAGAAGAAGCATTTCCTCCGTGGTTCGGGAGATCGTCGGGATCATCATGATCGCCAGCGCCGTGCCGCCGGCCAGCGCTGAGAAGCCATGCCCACGCACCAGAATTGACCAGGCCACAATGCCGATCACGATCGAGGGCACACCGTTCAGCACATCTGCGGTAAAGCGAACAAACTGTCCCGTCCGGTTTCGGCCATACTCCGCCAGGTAAATTCCCGCACCGATGCCAAAGGGGACCCCAATCAAACTGGCGACTCCCAGAATCACCGCCGATCCCACGATGGCGTTCGCCATTCCACCGCCCACTTCACCGACGGGCTTTGGAGTCTGTGTCAGAAAGTCCCACTTGATCGACCCGATTCCGCGATACACCAGGTAGCCAAAGATCGCGATGAGCGGCGCGAGCACCAGGACGACGGTCAGCACCGCGAGGCTCGTCATGAGCTTATCAGTCGCGCGCCGTCGCAGGCTGATCTGCTGCATCGGTTGCATCAATACGATCGCGGCTTCAGACATGTCCCCTCGCAGGCTGGCCGCGCGTCACGCTCCATACCAGCAGCCGCGCCAGTGCGTTCACGATGATGGTCACGATAAACAGCGCCAACCCGATCTCGATCAGCGCCGAGAGATAGGTGTCGCCAGTCGCTTCGCTGAATTCATTCGCCAGCACGCTGGCCATCGTGTAGCCGGGCGCGAACAACGATTTTGCAATCTCCGGGCGGTTCCCGATCACCATAGTTACAGCCATGGTCTCGCCCAGCGCGCGGCCAAGGCCAAGAATGATCCCGCCGACAATCCCGGCGCGCGCATTGCGCAGCACGCCCACGCGAATCATCTCCCAGCGCGTTGCTCCCAGCGCCAGCACCGCTTCCCGTTGATGCTGCGGCACCACCATCAGCACTTCCCGCGTGATCGACGAAATGATCGGGATGATCATGATCGCCAGAATTATGCCCGCTGCCAGCATGGAGTAACCGTAGACTGGCCCGGTGAAGATACCGGTCCAGCCCAAAGTCTTGGACAGGATCGGCTGCACATATTGCCCAAGGAGCGGCACCAGCACAAAAATCGCCCACATGCCGTAAATCACGCTGGGGATGGCGGCCAGCAACTCCACGAAAAACGAAAGCGGCCCGCGCAAAGCCTTCGGGCACATCTCGGTGGTGAATACAGCGACACCCACCGACAGAGGAACTGCGATGATCAGCGCCAGGATCGAAGAAACGAGCGTGCCGTAGACGAATGGCATCGCCCCGAACTGCTCGTTGACAGGATCCCAATCGCTGGCGGCAAAGAAGTGAAAACGAAACGCGTGCCAGGAGAGCGACGACCCGCGGATGAGTTCGTAGACGATTAGAACCAGAACGCCGAGAATCGCGAGTCCGCACAGGCGCATGGCGAACTTGAAGATCTGGTCGGGAACTTCACCGCCGGAAGCACGCAACAGGGGCGCCTGCCCGCGCACTACTACTGACGTAACTGTCGCTCCTTCAACGGGTTGCGGACCAGGCATATCAGGCCGTGGCAAAGCTGGATTGGCCATTCGCTTCCACCGTAGCAGAGCCTTGTTAAAAAGGTGTTAAAATCGGCTGGCTTTTTCCGCCGGGGTGGTTCAGTCCTCGACCGAAATTCTAAGAATCTCCGCAGCTTCAAGTAGCAGTTGAAGTGCTTTGTGCTTCTTATGTCATTGTCGCCTGAACGCGGCCGGATAATGTTTCGCAAAGTCGAGCGTGATCTGCTGCGCCTCGCCGCCAACCAGGAACCAGAAAGCGTCCACGGCTTCCGCACCACGACCCGCCGCTTTCAGACGCTGATCGAGGAAATTCTTCCCGAACGCAACCGGAACCAGAAAAAGCTGCTGAAACTGCTCGGCACAATCCGCAAGCGCGCCGGGAGGGTTCGCGATCTAGACGTGCAACTTGCCGCCCTCCGCAGTTTGAAAATACCCCAAGAGCCTCGGCGCAAAACTCAGCTGACCAGCCGAATGATCGAGCTTCGCGCGCAGCACGAGAAAAAATTGCGGAAGGAGCTTGGCCTAGACGATGTGAAAGACATCCGCAAACGGTTGAAGCGCGCCGCCAAAGAAATCGACTTCAACGCCGGAAACAGTCCGCTGGTCGTCGCGCGGGATATTCTTGACCGCGTGCAGCATTCGGGCAGTCAGATCACCGAAGACGTTCTCCACCAATACCGGATCCTCGTGAAACGGGCCCGTTATGCCGCCGAGTTCGCTGCCGATTCAGCCGAGGCGCGCCGCTTCATCGCACAGCTCAAGAAACTGCAGGACGCCGTGGGCAACTGGCACGACTGGCTCACGCTGACCGAAACCGCCGGCGATCGCTTCGGCGACATCCGCCAGTCCCCACTCGTCGCCGCCCTGCATAACGTAACCGGAGCCAAGTTCCGCCAGGCTGTGGCCGCGATCTCGGCCGCGCCGGCCATGGCATCGAAGCATAAAGCCGCGTCACCCATCGCCACCCCAGCCACGCTCTCCACTCCGAAGTCTGCGACAAATCCCCAGCCCGCGTCTCAAACCGACTCCGCGGCATAGTTCTCGTGAGAATTACCCGATCGGCGTCATTCCGAAGGACCGCGTTTTCTCCAGCGGCCCGAGGAATCTCCCGCGCCACAACTCCAGGGGTCTATCAACAAACGCAGTGTATAGCCGTCCTCAAATCCCATGACGATCATCCCATTCGCATGTAAACTGTGGAGCTTCCCACTTCCCCATGCCCACCTTCGCCGCGGTCGATATCGGTTCGAACTCGGTCCGCTTGAAGATCGCGCGCCTGCAGGCAGGTCGCCTGCGCTCGTTGCATGAAGATCGTGAAGTCACCCGGCTCGGCGATGGCGTCTTTCGCTCTGGCTTTCTCACTCCGGAATCGATGGCCGACACGGTGAAAGTGTTGCGCCGCTTCCACCGCACGAGCCAGCAAATCGTCACCGATACGGTGCGCGTGGTCGCTACCAGCGCCTTGCGCGATGCGCGCAACTCGCAGGCGTTCTTGGAATGGGTGCGCTCGGCGACCGGTTGGCGCGTGGAAATCATCTCCGGCGTAGAAGAAGCGCGCCTCATCCATCTCGGCCTGGTGAGCAGTCCCCGTGTCGATCGTACTCCTACGCTCATGATCGACCTGGGCGGTGGCAGCTGCGAGCTCACTGTCTCTCAAGGCGGGCATATTCGGGATGCCGTAAGCCTTCCTCTCGGCGCCGTTCGCCTGAGCAACGAATTCCTCAGTCATGATCCACCACGCAAAGGCGAACTGAAACAGCTTCGTGGATTCATCGCGCGCGAAGTGAACCGGATCGCCGACCGGATTGCCGCCGCGCGCATCCGCGGCGTGATCGCCACCTCGGGAACCGCAGCCGCACTCGCCGCCGTTGCCGCGCATTTGCGCCGCGGCAAAAGCCACCAGCGCATGATCGTTTCTCGCGCAGAAATGGCGAGGATTGCCAAGCGGCTCGCCCGACTTCCCGTCGCCGAGCGCCGCAAGATCGAAGGGATCGGACCACGTCGCGCGGAAATTGTCGTGGCCGGCGCAACCGTCTACCACGAACTGGTCGAGCGCCTCCACCTCAAGGGTTTCCGCTACTCCCCGCTCGGCCTGCGTGACGGCATCCTCGCCCAGATGGCGGCCGACTACGACCGCAGCACCCGCTCCGGCCGGCAGATCGAATCAGAGCGCTGGGAATCGATCACCAATGCGGTCGCGCATTATCACGTCGACCGCAAGCACGCGCTCGACGTTCGCGAGTCAGCCATGCTCCTCTTCTCGGCGCTGCGTTCGGTCCACAGCCTTCCCCCCGAATATCGCGAATGGCTGTCTGCCGCCGCCATGCTCTACGAAGTCGGCGATTACGTCAGCCGCAACGGCCGCCATCGCCACGCGCATTACATCATCGCCAACTCCGAAATTCTGGGTTTCACTCCGCAGCAGCGCCGCATCATCGCTGCGATTGCGCGCTATCTGGGAAAATCGCGCCCAACGATGGAAGATAGCCCCATGAAGCTAGTCGACAACGGCGATCGCTCGGATGTACAGAAAGCCATTCTGCTGCTTCGTCTGGCCCGTGCGCTGAATCTTGGGCGCAGCCGAGCCGTCGAAAAAGTGCGTATCTCAGTGCGCTCCGGCGAAGTGAAATTGACCCTGGTGCCGCGCCGCAGAATGGGAGTGGATTTGGAACTCTGGGCAGTCGAAAAAGAATGCAGCTACTTCCGCGAAGTCTTCGGTCGGGCGCTCTCTACCGCGATGTCGTAGAGTGTGCGCAAAACTTTCGGCGTGACGCACCACTGCAGCGTGCCGGAACTCCGCCTCAGTTCCACCTTGGCCACCGCGCCTTTCTTCAACTCGAGCGAGGCCTCGCAACCCGAATCGCTGATAATGGCCCCCAAGAACTGGCTCAGATTCGGATTGTGCCCCACGACCATCACCGCCTCGAGGCGGGAATATTTTTCTAGCAATTTGCGGAAATCGGCGAGGGTGGCCTCGGGACGAAGGGCCGCATCGATCTGCAGCTTGCCTTCGTGCCCCAGTTCATTTCCTACCAGCGACGCCGTCTGTGTACAGCGTTTCAGCGGACTCGAAACGATCACATCAACTTGTGCCTGCAGCGCCGCCAGCGCCCGTCCCACGTATCCACACTGCTCGATGCCCTCTTTGTCGAGTGCGCGCTTCTCATCTTTCTTCGGATTGACGAAATGTTCGCCTGCACTGGCGTGCCGCAGAAAGTAAAGGATCATCGCCGCTTATCGCACCTTCCCCGCATGGATTCTGCGCTGCATTGTTTTCGCCGGTGCTGGAATCGCTGGCGCCTTTCCTTCCGCCAGGCCAATGAGAAAATCCTGCGCGCTGAATGCCGCCGCTCCCATCGGCGGTCGCCCTTTTCCGTTCGCCGACCGCCATACCGGGATATACGTCGCATCCTTCATCTGAATCCGAGCCTTGCGGTTATCAGCCAGATAGGCGTCCAGAATCTCCTGGCGCACCCGTTGGCGCAGCATTTCATCGCGCAGCGGCACCAGAACTTCCACGCGTTCATACAAATTGCGCGGCATCCAGTCGGCGCTGCCCATGTAAATCTCTTCCTCGCCGCCGTTCGCGAAATAGTAAATCCGGCTGTGCTCCAGGAACCGGCCCACGATGCTGCGCACGCGGATGTTGTCGCTGACGCCGCGCACTCCAGGACGCAACGCACAAATCCCGCGCACGATCAGGTCGATCTGCACGCCCGCCTGCGACGCCCGATACAGCGCTTGCACGATGGTTTTGTCGAGCAGCGCGTTCATCTTCGCGATAATCCGCGCCTCTTTACCTTGCCGCGCGTGCTCTGCCTCGCGATCGATCAAGGCGATGCATTTCTCCGCCAGATCGAGCGGCGCGACCAGCAAAGGCTCGTAGCTCGGATTCTCCGCATACGCGGTCAGGAAGCTGAAAACGTCATGGACCGCGCGCGTGATCTCGGGATTCGCCGTAAACAAACTCAAGTCCGTATAAATCCGCGCCGTCGTCGCGTTGTAATTTCCGGTTCCGATGTGCGCATAGCTGCGCGTCACGCCATCCGGGTCGCGCCGCACCAGCAGCGACAGCTTGCAGTGTGTCTTGAGCCCAACCAGCCCATGAAACACCTGCACGCCCGCGTCTTCCAGGTCGCGCGCCCACTTGATATTCGAGGCCTCGTCAAACCTGGCCTTCAGCTCCACGACCGCTGTTACTTCCTTGCGCGAGGCAGCATCGATCAGTGACGGCACAATCAGCGAGTGCTCGTTGGTGCGATAAAGCGTCTGCTTGATCGAGAGAACGTTGTCATCCTCCGCTGCCGATTCGATAAACGAGACCACCGCATCATACGAATCGTAGGGGTGATGCAGCAGAATGTCGTGCCCGCGCAGCTCTTCGAACAAGTCTTTCGACTTCGACGTCAGACGCAGTTCGCGCGGCGAAAACGACTTATATTTCAGATCCGGGCGCTTGGCCTGATCATAGATATTGAACATGCGGGAGAGATTCACCGGACCGTTGACCGGAAACACCTGCCACGGATCCAATTCAAAAACGGTGCGCAAGCGCTCGATGATCTCCGGATCTGCGTCGGCTTCGATCTCCATGCGCACGGCGTCGCCCTTGCGACGGTTGTGCAGTTCGGTGCGTACCGACTCCAGCAGGCTGCGCGCTTCTTCTTCGGCGAGATAGAGATTGCTATTCCGAGTTACGCGAAACGGCGCGGAAGAAACAATGTCGTAGCCCTGATACATGTGAACTGCATGATGCGCCACCAGGTCGGCAAGAAAAATAAAATCGTCTGTATCGTCCGAAGGCAGCCGCACCAGTCGTGGCAAAGCCCGCGGCACCGAAACCACGCCCGTATATGTCAACGCCGAGCGCCGTCTCCGCCGCAACAGGAATCCCAGGCAGAGCGCCTTGTTGATCACTCGCGGAAAAGGATGCGCGGGATCGACCGTTACCGGCGTCAGCAGCGGATCGAGTTCTTTCTCACAATATTCGTTGACGAAACGCAGCGCCTCCGCACCCAGCTCATGCAATCCGAGCACGCGAATGCCCTGCTCGGCCAGCGCCGGGCGCAGGCGTTCATTCCAGCATGCGTACTGATCGGCGACAAATTCGTGCGTAAGTTTATCCAGCAGGTCCCGCTTGGCAGTCAGCGTAACGCCGTCAGGGCCCGCCTCGTTGTAGCCGTCTTCAATCTGCTGCACCATGGCGGCCACACGCACTTCAAAAAATTCATCCAGGTTGCTGGCCGAGATAGCCAGAAACTTCAGCCGCTCCAGCAGCGGATTGCCTTCGTCGCCAGCCTCCTCGAGCACACGCCGGTTGAACGCGAGCCACGAGGTATCCCGGTTGAGGTAATAATGTGGATTGTCGAGCGAAATACGCGCCATGACAGACGTTCACTGACTCACGGACAGCATGATTCGTGTGATTTGTTTTTGATCCAGCGGGGCTCACTTACAGCCAAAAAGCGAAGCAACTACCGCACTGCACACGACAGTATAAAGCATTCTGCACAGACTCGCAGAAATGCTCCCCCGGCGCGTACCCAAGGAAAAACCGGCACTCGGAAAGCCTCTCCGAATGCCGGTCACAAATCGTTCTACCGCGTACCCTACGGCAGGTAATAGCGGAACGACGAGAAGATCATTCCGTCAACCCCGTGCGGCTCGTTCGGAGACGACGAACCTGACCACGTGTTGCGAGTCACGTAGGAGAACTGCGGTCCCCACTGAATGCGTCCCTTCGGTCCGTTGTAGAACTTGTACCAGAAACCCGCTGTTCCTTCGATCAGCACGCGCGTGTCGGCGGTGCAGCTCGAAAGACCGCCGGGGAGGAATCCGCCGCCATTCGCGGGAAGGGTCTCGCTGTAGCATCCCGTATTGCTGAAGTGCGGCGAACCATATCCGACATACTTCCCGGTGATCGGATCGAAGTCCGCAGCGCGACCGGCATACTCGGCGCCCGCGTTGAAGTAGAGGTCGTATTTCGGGGCGTGCCACTCCAGAGTCGCCAAACCCTGCAGGCTCTTCACGAGATCGAACGATCCGTTGCCGTGAATGGAAGCGTCCGCCAGACCGCCAGTTCCGTAGCGGCCAATTCCGCTGCCCCCGAAGCCGTGCAGCCCGAAGTCCAGGCGCTTTTTGGCGAACGACCAGCGCGCGTTGGCGCCGATGCCGCCGCCATCCTTGCCGTTGTTGTGCGCGCCAAACGCATTAGGCGACGTTTCGGTTCCCGTCGGTCCGCACGGGACGGTCGACGACGCTTCGCCGCACGGGAATATGCGATCGCGGAAGCGGCTATAGACGCCGAAGATTTCGTAATGTCCGAAGCCCGGCTCGAGCACCAGCTTGGCGATAATGTCCGGCGAGGGATTGAAGGAATAGCTGGCCACCGGAGAGCACGTGGTGGTCGCGGCCAGGGTTGTGGCATTAACGCTGGTGCTGCACGCACTGATCGCGGAGTTATACAAACCGCCGCCAGCGCCTGCGGATCCGACCAAGAAGTTGGCGCCGTTGCCGTGAGTGGAGAGCGTCGCCTGCGGATTTTCGATCGCCACTGCGACCCACGCCTTGTTGCCGAAGTTCTTGGCCAGGCGCAATCCGAATTGCCGCGCCCAGCTGAAGCCGATGGTGTACTGCGCGTCGATCGTCATCGGCAGCGCTTCGGTGCGATTATCGACGCCATGTTTCGTTTCGGTGACCAGGCTCCACATCTGGCCGCCCGTGATACTCCACCCATTGTCAAACGCTGCCTGGCCGAACGCTTGCCGCTGGCGCAGGCTGTAGCTATTGCTCTGGTTGTTGTTTGAGGTCACCGCCGCGGACAGGAAGTCCGACTCCACGTAGCCCGAAAGCTTGGCGCTCTTCAGCTTGCCTTCGACCAGCATCGAGACACGTGACTGGCGGCCCGACCCAAAGAACTCGGACAGCGAACTCTGCGAGGATCCCGGCATGGTGATGCTGTTGAAGGGAGTATTCACATCCGCTCCCAGCGCCCGCGAGCGGCGCACAAATTCGGCCGCCAGGAATCCTCCTGGAGTCACCGTTACACCCTTGAAGTGCAGCGCCGTCGGCGGTTCGTTCGAGGTCTTCTGCACCTCCTGCAGTGTCATGACCGTGTTCTGCATGTTGGTCTTCATGTCGGTTACGTCGCTTTTCATCGCGGTCACAGCTTCCTGCTGCTGCGCAGCCGTCGCCTGCGCGGCGTCAGCCTTGCCTGCGGCATCGGTGGCGGCGGACTGCGCCTGCTGCACCGCCTGATCCTTGCGGCGCAATTCCTCCCGCAGTTCCTGGAGCTGCTGCTGCTGCTGTGCGATTGCAGCCTGCTGGGACGCGATCGCGTCTTTTAACTCCTGCACGTCAGCCGCAGTGATCGTCGCAGCCTTCGCATGTTTCGGCTTCGCGGCGGTGCTGGTCTGACCGGCCAGCATCGTCGACAAACACAAACCACCCACCACCATCCACGCACACTTCATCGTCCTCTCCTTTTTGTGCTGCGTTGAATGAAGACTCCCGTGCCTTGCGGGGATCCCTTGTTTTCTTATTTGACGTCGCTTTATTTGACTTGCTTGATCGCGTCCTTGACCTTGGCGGCTACGTTATCCGGCAGAGGGGCGTAGTCCAGCGCGTTGGTCATTTTCTGTCCGTCCGTCACCATCCAGTTCAGGAAGTCAGAGAGAATCTTGCCCTTGGCGCCATCTTTGGATTGCACCGGAATGAGCAGCCAGGTGAAGCTCGAAATCGGGTACGCATCTTTGCCTGGTGCATTCGTGATCGAAACCCGGAAGTCCGCGGGCATCTTCGGAGCCGAAGCAGCCGCTGCCGTAACGCCATCCAGCGAGGCCTTCAAAAAAACGCCCGCCGAGTTGCGCACGCTGCCGTAGGGAATCTTGTTCTGCACCGCGTAGATCAACTCGATGTAGCCAATCGAGCCGGGCAATTGCCGGACCGATCCCGCTACGCCGTCGTTCTTATTCCCGCCGAGACCCTTCGGCCATTTCACAGAAGTGTCGGCGCCCACCTGGCTCTTCCAGTCCGGGCTCACTTTTGAAAGATAGTCCGTCCATATGAAAGTGGTGCCACTGCCATCCGAGCGGTGCACGACCACGATTTCCTGATTGGGAAACTTAATGTCGGGATTGACCTTCGCAATCGCCGGATCATTCCAGTTGTTGATTCGGCCCAGGTAAATTCCAGCCAGAATCTCCGGGGTGAATTTCACTTCGCCCGAGACGCCGGGAATATTGTAAGCAGGGACAACTGCGCCCAGCACGGTTGGGATGTTCAGAACTTTGGTCTTAAGTCTGGCTTCAGCCGCTTTGAGCTGCTCGTCGGTCATCGGCATGTCGCTTGCGCCGAAGTCGACCGTACCCTCGGTCAGTTGTCGTATCCCGCCGCCGCTGCCGATTGGTTGATAGTTGATTTGAATATCGGAGTGAACTTTGTGGTATTCGCTAAACCATTTCGAGTACATCGGGTTGGGGAACGTCGCGCCAGCTCCGTTCAGCGTGGTCTGTCCTACGGCCGGCAAGGCCAGAAGCGCACACACCAACACCAGGACGATTTTCCTCATCACCAGATCATTCCTCCTAGGATTAGTAATGTCCCCGTTCTATCGGCGCAGTGTTACAGGACGGTTACAAAGAAGTGAATTTCTGATGAATGGGGTAGGTGGGGCGTTGCGGCTGTGTAGACTCTGTGCTCCTCTGTGTCCTCTGTGGTGAAAAGCTTTTGATTTTTTCTGAGAGTAGAAATTCAACAGCCACGAATGGCGACTTCAATGCGAAGGCTGCAACCGCGCCATCTCGCGCGGGAAAAGCGTATTCCCTGGAAAATCCCGCCGCAGATTATCCAGCATCTCCAAAGCGCGCGGCTTATCCTTTTCGCGCACGTAGGCAATCGCCAGTAAAATCTGGGCGAATGGCGCCAGATAATGACCTCGCACGGCCGTTTTTTGCAGATCGGCAATTCCGCCTTGTTTGTCGGCAGGCAAACCGCCCATGCGCAAAATCCACCGCACCGGCGCCGACATGCTCCCGATAATGTACTTGCTGAAGCCCGTCGCCAGCAGCGCGTCATAGCAATTCGGACACACCGCCAGCAACTTCTGCGCCGAGACCGACGCTTCTTTGGTGAAATGCAGCGATGCCATATTTCGCTTCTCGATCAGGGCCGCGTAATCCGCTTGCAATCCCGAAGCCAGGGTATGCGCAAACAAGGCATTGCGATCCTGCGGATCCCTGGCCAGCCGCGCCATAGATAACTTCTCCGCGCGCGCAATCGCCTCCTTAAAACTTTGCTTCACCGCTGGGTCCGGAGTCAGCTTCGGCCGATCGAAAAAAGCATCGTCATTCTCGTAGAACTGCGCCTCGAGCACACCCAGCCGGTTGAATTCCGCGAACAAAAACCCCGCCGCCTCACTCACCGGACCCATAGGGTCGTCAGGATGCTCCGTTTCCCAGACCGTAAAATTCTTTTGCGCCCCGGCAAAGTCAAGGTTGTACAAACCGCTAAATCCTCGATCGAGCGGCGACGCTTCGGCCACTCGCGGAATATCCTCCGGCTCATCGAGCGCCCACGCCGCAACCCCGAGGCACAGTAGCGCCGCGATCCCGCACAACACCGAAGATTTCGCCAACCTTATCATTTCTCTGCGTACTCTATTATCGTAATTCTATGCGCCGATCTTTCGAACCTCACTATTTTGATGCGATGGAGCACGCGGCGTGCGACCGCGACTGTCAAACGTTTGTAAAATCGCCAGGCGCTCCACCCAGCTTTTCTCCGCACTCTCCGCGGCATTTCTCTGCGCCCTCTGCGGTAAAAAGCTTTAAAGCCGAAAGCGTGACCGACTCTAGAAAACCGCGACCAAGGAAAGCCGCATGACTGACGCCAACCCACGCTACGCTCCCGGCTGGCCCGGTATTCCGCCGCGTTGGACTTCCAGCGCAAAAATGGGCGTCGGAACCGCTCTCAACCAGCACAGCAAAGTCTGGTTCACGATCAGCCACGGCATTCTGAACGAGGTCTACTTCCCACGCGTCGATCAGGCCTGCACGCGCGATCTCGGATTCATCGTCACCGACGGCATCGATTTTTTCTCTGAAGAAAAGCGCCACTGCGCCTTCGAGAATCGCCCCTTCGAGCCCGGCATCCCCGCCTACGAACTCACCAACTCTTGCCACAGCGGCCGCTATCGCATCCACAAAGAAGTTTTCACCGATCCCTATCGCAATGTTGTACTGCAGAAAGTTCGCTTTGAACCCCTGCAGGGCAAACTCACTGACTATCACCTCTACGCCCTGCTCTCGCCCCACCTCGCCAACGCCGGATACGGCAACACCGGCTGGACCGGCGACTACAAAGGCGTCCCCATGTTTTTCGCCGAACATAGCGGCGTCACGCTCGCCCTCGCGTCCTCGGCGCCCTGGAAAAAAATGTCGGTCGGATACGTCGGTTCTTCTGACGGCTGGCAGGATCTCTCGCAGCATTTCCAGATGCAGTGGGAATACTCGCGAGCCGAAAACGGCAACATCGCCTGCACCGGAGAAATCGATCTGGCCGCCTGCAACGGCGAATTCGTCCTCGCGCTCGGGTTCGGTGGCATATGGACCGAAGCCGGACAGCACGCCCGTTCCACCTTGTTCGAAGACTATGCCGAAGTGCGCCAGCACTACGTTTCGCAGTGGCGCGCCTGGCAGGAGAAATTGCTCAAGCTCGACGATCCTCTCCGCGAGAACGATCTGTACCGCGCCTCCACCTGCGTGCTTCGCATTCACGAGTCGAAAGACTTTCTCGGCGGCATTATCGCCAGCCTTTCCATTCCGTGGGGATTTAACAAGGGCGACGAAGACCTGGGCGGCTATCACCTCGTCTGGCCGCGCGATCTCGTCGAAAATGCCGGCGCACTGCTGGCAGCCGGCGCCGTCAATGACGCTATCCGCGTCCTCCGCTATCTCGAAGTCACCCAGGAAGCCGCCGGAAACTGGGCGCAGAATCTCTGGCTCGACGGCCGCTCCTACTGGAGCGGCATCCAGATGGACGAAACTGCCTTCCCCATCCTTCTGCTCGATCTCATTCGCCGCGAAGCTCCACCATCTCTCGGCAAACTCGAGCGCTGGTGGCCTATGGTGCGCAACGCGGTCAGCTTCATTCTTCGCAACGGGCCGGTCACGCAACAGGATCGCTGGGAAGAAGACGCCGGGTATTCTCCCTTCACTCTCGCCGCGGAAATTTCCGCGCTGCTGGCCGCCGCCGAGATCGCCGATCTGACCAGCCACTCCGACCAGGCCCAGACTATGCGCGATACCGCCGATGCCTGGAACGACAACATCGAACGCTGGGTCTACGCCAGCGGCAGCGATCTCGCTCAGCAACTCGGCATCGAGGGCTATTACGTCCGCATTTCTCCACCCGACACCGATGGCGCCGCCTCGCCTACGCAAGGCTTTGTTCCCATCAAGAATAAGCCGCCCGGACAAGACGGCGGCCAGGATGGCGACCGCGCCTATCACATCATTAGCCCGGATGCTCTTGCGCTCGTGCGCTTCGGCCTGCGCGCGCCCGATGATCCGCGCATTCTGAATACTCTGCGCGCCATCGACGCGCTCCTGTCAGTCGAACTGCCCCAGGGCCCGTGTTGGTACCGCTACAACGGCGACGGCTATGGCGAGCACAAAGACGGCTCCGCCTTCGACGGCACCGGCGTTGGCCGCGCCTGGCCTCTACTCGCCGGAGAGCGCGCTCATTACGCGCTAGCCGCCGGACATCGCGACCAGGCCGAGTCCCTGCTCACCGTTCTGGAAAATTCCACGTCAGGCCACGGACGCCTGCTGCCCGAGCAAGTCTGGGACGGCGCCGACATCCCCGCGCTTGAACTCTTTCGCGGCAAGCCCACCGGTTCCGCCTGCCCGCTGGTCTGGGCTCACTCCGAGTATGTAAAGCTGCGCCGCTCGATTCGCGACGGCAAAGTCTTCGACCAGCCGCCGCAAACCGTGAAGCGCTATCTGGTCGACAAGCACGTCCGCCAGATTTTCGGATGGCGCTTCAACAACAAGACCCGCAGCATCCCGCGCAACAAAACGCTGCGCATCGTGCTGCTGCAGCCTGCACTCGTGCACTGGAGCACAGACAACTGGGCCACCTCGCACGACACCAACACCCGCGATACGGGATTAGGCATTCACGTCCTGGATTTGCCAACAGCCTCTCTCCCCGCGAAAAGCCAGGCCGCCTTCACGTTCTACTGGCCCACAGAAAATCGCTGGGAAGGCACGGACTTCACGGTCACGATTGAAGCCTAACTGGGCATTGACATGTGTAGCACATGCAAATATGCTATAAACATGTCGAAGATGATTCAGCTTCGGAACGTTCCTGACGTGCTCCACCGCAAGATCAAAGCACGAGCCGCGACGCTCGGCATGTCGCTCTCGGATTACCTCATATCGGAGATTAAGGAAATTGCTGAGCGCCCCACAATGGCGGAAATGCTGGAGATACTTCATCAGCGAGAATCGGTCTCTATTCCGATCGACACCGCCCGCATGGTGCGGGAAGAGCGTGAGTCGCATTGATCGTTCTTGATGCCTCGGCGACTGTGGACTGGCTGCTACAGAACTCAGCGGGACAACTGATCGAGAAACGACTGACTGCTCGCCATGAACTGTTGCATGCGCCTCACATTCTAGACCTTGAAGTGACCCAGGTCCTAAGGCGTCTGGCGCGCGAAGGAAAAATCTCCGATCAGAGAGCAGATGCTGCTATGCATGACCTGCCCAGACTCCGGATCATCCGGCACCCGCACCTGATTTTCTTACCGCAGATCTGGCGCCTTCGACACAATCTCTCTGCTTACGATGCTGCTTATGTCGTACTTGCGGAAACATTTGGCGCAACCTTGATTACTCGGGATTCGCGGCTGGCGTCTACACCCGGACACGCGGCGATGATCGAACTGTTTTGAACGATCACCCCTTAGCCCACGCATACAACCCGCCATGTTGATGAGCCAGGTTCCCAATCTGCCCAGCCCGCGCTGCTGCCACGCCAGTCTCCACCGGAGCATTCGGTTCCTTCCGCGACTTCACACACTCGAAAAAGTTTTCCATATGCGTGATCGTCCCATCGCGAAAACTCCGCGCCGAAAGCACCGGATTCTTTCCCTCATCCAAATGCTCGCGATACACTGCAAATCCGTCGCGATCGATCTTCAGCGTCCCTTCCGTCCCGCGAAACTCCAGGCCGCCGCCATCGATCGACGAATTCATCATCCCCTCATACACCACATCGAATCCCGGATAGCGAAACGCCGCCTGAATCGTGTCCGGACAATCCCACTGTTCGAAAATATGCTTGTCGCCAATCATCACTGCCTGCTTCGGCTGATCCGCTTTCATCGCCCAGTGCACGACGTCGATCCAGTGCGTGAATAAATCGGTCATCGCGCCTCCGCCAAAATTCCAGTACCAGCGCCAGTAATAAAACTTGTCGTCGGCAAACGCCTGCTCCGGCGCCGGACCCAGCCACTGCTTCCAGTCGAGCGACTGCTGCTCCACCGGCTTCGGCGGCCCGTTGCGGTGATAGTTCTGCCACCAGTACGTCCGCACCTGCACCACACGCCCGATGCTCCCGCCTTGAATCAGATCCACGGCGTCGCGAAAATGCGTCCAGCTGCGCTGCTGCATGCCGCACTGCAGAATCTGCTTGCCCGACCGCACCGCCTTGGTCAGCGTCGCGCCCTCTTCAATCGTGTGAGTAACCGGCTTCTCCAGATACACATCCTTGCCGGCCTTCAATGCATCGACCGCCATCGGCACGTGCCAGTGATCGGGCGACGCGATGATCACCGCATCAATATCTTTCGCCAGCACTTCGCGATAATCGAGATGCGCCGTAGCCATTCCATTTGACCGCTGCACAATCAAGTCGCGATTCGGCACATAAACATCGCTTACCGCAACGATCTGATAAGCACCCGCCGCGTCGGCGGCGTCCAGCAATCCGCGCAACCGATGCCCCGCCCCAATCACTCCAATGCGAAGCGTATCGTTCGCGCCAAACACTCGCGTGGACGCCAGCGCGGTCATTCCTGTGGCAACAATGAAACTGCGGCGGTTCATCATGAGGACCTCCAGATTTGTGATTGCGCGATTTGCGCTGCCGTTTGCGCGGAATGATACCAATTTTCCGAACAACATCAATGTCAGTAACGAACGTCGTCATTCTGAGCGCCGGGCGAGCGATAGCGAGCACAAGTCGAAGAATCCCTACCGCTACACGACAGCCCGGTGTTAACCTCTCGTGCTTTACGCGACAGGCGGGGATGCCGTTGTTCGAAGCACGACGCCATCCCCAGAGGGAATTCCGTCTCTAGAGTCCTCTTTCCTCATTGACGTCACCCCCCGCCGATGCCAAACTAAATCCCCCCAATCTTCTCCCCTCAGAGGATGAATCCATGCAGCTTCCCTCTTCTCGCCCCAAGGCTCGTAGCCAGAGCGCGCTCAACTCAAAGCTGGAAAGCAAGCTCTGGGTGTATGCCGCAGCGGCAGGCGCCGCCGGCATCGGCCTTCTTGTCTGCAATCCTGCCGAAGCCAAAGTCGTGGTCACGAAGGCAAACACAGTGATCAAACCGACCGTGGCTCTCGATTTCAATCACGACGGCATCATCGACTTCAACCTGACAAAATGGGGCGCCACCAACGGGTCAGCCGTAGCCTCCTACGTGCTTGTGTGTCACGACGAACTGCTGAACCTTTCCCATCAGTGCATCTCATCCACCAACGATCCTAACGCTGGCAATCTGGTGCGAGAGGTGTCGTCGAATTTCTCCGGCGCCGCGGACCTCCCGTTCGGCGCAAACATCGGCCCCGGAAATAAGTTTGGTGGCGCGGGCAAGGCGGTCCTGATGGCCGAGCGGTACTTCTTCGACACGGCCTCGGGTCAGAAACAATATTGGTTCGGGCCATGGGCGAATAACGGAGAAGGCGCCAGCAATCGCTATCTCGGATTCAAGTTCAAGATTGGCAGCCAGTTCCATTACGGCTGGGCTCGCGTCACCGTTACTTACTCGACGGAAAGCGGCCTCGCGGCTGTGTTGACCGGCTACGCCTACGAAACCATTCCCGGCAAGGCGATCCGCGCCGGCATAACCACCGGCACCGCTGCTGCCCTGGAGCCTGCTTTGACTCCATCCATGCAGCAAAAGGATTCAAATCGTGAAGCCTCCTTGGGGATGTTGAGCCTGGGCTGCACCGGCCTCTCCATCTGGCGCCGCGAAGACTCGTAGTCGGATCCGCCGCAATTTCGTTCGACGCAAAACAGGGAACACAATCCGCAATGTGCTCCCCGTTTTTTCTGCAGTCCTAATGCAGCGTACCCGACAGCCGAGCCTGGAACTCCATCTCTGAGTCTTTCTACCGTATTGACGGCTCACTATCACGATGCAAGACTGGCATTCGCCCGAATCTTTGCTTACCTAAAGGATGAGCCCATGCGAATCCCCTCGACCGGTGAAACTGGGACGCAAAAGGTGGTTAATCCGAAATTAGAAAAGAATCTCTGGATGTACGCTGCCGCGGCCGCGGCCGCGGCCGCCGGCGTAGGCATTCTCAGCACGACTCCCGCCGATGCAAAGGTCGTGGTCACCCAGACAAACACCGCCATTTCGCCTTCTGTCGCGATCGATCTTAATCACGACGGCTTCGTCGACTACAACCTCACCAAGTGGGTCGCCGGAGCCTCAGTAGAAGTTTTTTCGTATTTGTTGGTCTGCCATGCCGGATACCGGCGTGCCTCTCATCAATGCCTTTCGTCAAGCAGCCAGGCCAACGCTGGGAACCTTGTGCGGACCACCGCGTCAGGTGCCCTGGACCTACCGTTCGGCGCGCCCATCGGCCCCGGTCAACATTTCGGCGGAACGGGAGAACGGGTTGTGATGGGTGGACGGCACGCCATCTCAACGGCTTCGTTTCACGAACAAACCTTCTATGGCCCGTGGGCAGCGGAGGGAGCCGGAGTAAAGAATCGCTATCTGGGTTTCAAATTCAAGATCGGAAACCAATTCCACTACGGCTGGGCCAGGGTCACGGTGACCATTGCGGCCAATAGCACGATCTCGGCCGTTCTGACTGGCTATGCCTACGAAACGATCGCGAACAAAGCCATCCACGCTGGCGTAACCTCTGACGCTCCTCAGGCGTCGCTGGAACCAATAGCCCCACCCGTGCAGTCGCAGGACTCAGATCGCCAAGCCTCGCTGGGAATGTTAAGCCTCGGCTCGCAGGGGCTCGCGATCTGGCGCCGCGAAGATTCCTAGCGGAATACCTGTAGTTTCGTTCGATGCAAAACAGGGAGCGCATTTCGTTCGCGCTCCCCGCCTTCACGGAGGACGACAAAAAAATTGCGGATCTCAGAAAGCCACACTCACTCTCCCGCGTTCGTATAACACAACTCAACAACCGTGCAGTCGTCGCTAAGCGGATTGCCCGCACAGAACTCCGAAACCGCCGAGAAAATTCCTTCCAGCGTGGGCGCATTCACCGCCGCCACTTCCAGGCGCGAGTCTTCGAAAAAATCGCCCTTGGGATTTTCCGCTTCGGTCACGCCATCGGTGACCAGAATAAATCGATCGCCAGATTTCATCTGGCAGGTCGCACTCTCAAACGTCGCATCGGCCAGCAATCCCACCGGGACATTCCCGTGCGGAGGCCGCATCACTTCCTTGCCACACACCAGCAAAGGAGGCACATGGCCGCAGTTCACGTATTCCAGTTCGCCATCTCGCCGCAACCGTGCGATCAGCACGGTCGCGTATTTTTCGCCGACCAGTTTCTCGGTAAAAAAGCGGTTCACCGCCGTTACCACTTCAAGCAGCGGCATGCCCGCGCTGAGGTGCGAATAGATCATGCCCTGCAGCGTGGAAGCCAACAGCGCCGCCGAAACTCCCTTGCCGCTCACGTCGGCCAGCACCACCGCCAAGCCTTCTTTAGTATTCACCGCATCGAAAAAATCGCCGCCAATTTCTTTACAGGACAGATTTTTTCCCCGCAGCCGCGCAAACGGCACCTCGGGAATTTTCACCTGCATCAGCCGTTGCTGAATGCTGGCTGCAATGCTCAACTCCTGCTGGTAGCGCCTCGCTTCTTCCTCGGCCTGCACCAGCCGGGCATTTTCAATGAGCGACGCTGCTTCTGTCGCGATCGCATGCAAAATATCCTGGCCAACGCCGCTAATGTCGCGCGAGGCAAAGCGCGAATCCACATACAGCACGCCCATGGCCTCCGACGCGCGCGCCCCCGGATTCGGCGTGGCATCGCGCGTCTGCTGCACCTGCATCTTGCGCAGCGGAATGCACACCACCGTCCGCAGATCGTACGCCACAATGCTCTGCCGCCCGGCCAGATCGAGCGACTGGCTCGTATCGGTCAGCAAAAATTCTGAATTCGACCGCATCGACTCTTCCAGGATCGAGTGCGAAATCGTCTTGTCGTCGAGCAGCGGCTCTTTCTTCGAATTGCGCCCCGCCGCCAGCCGCAACTTACCTTCGTCGTCTTTCAGAAAAACGTAACCGCGCTCGGCTCGCGTCAACTGCAGCGTCACGTCGAGCATGGTCATCAGAATTTCATCCAGTACGCCCGCCGTATTCAGCTTGCGCGCTGCTTCGAGAAACAGCGTCAGCTTCTCAAGATCGGTCGCCTCTTGCTTGATCTGAATTCCAGATATCTGGCTCAGGAATTCGCGCGCCGTATTCGAAGTCGCATGCGCCGGATTGAATAAGATGTACGCCGAATCCCTCGCCCCAAACTCCAGCCGGTCGCCGCGTTCCAGCTTCTGCCGCTGGATGCGCTCCCCGTTCACAAACGTGCCATGCTTGCTGCCCAGATCGACCAGGAAAAAGTCGTGGCCCTCCTGCATGATCTGCGCATGATCGCGCGAGACGCGCGGATCGGCAATCACCAGATCCTTGTCCACCTTGCGCCCCACATTGAACGGCGTCCGGTTCAGGATGATGTTTTTTTGCTCGCTGCCCTGCACGAACACGAGCGCGGGAAACACTCCCGAGCCAGAGCTGTGGTGGCTGATGGTATTCAGCGTCATGTGTGGAAAAACTGGGGATGGAAAATCACCGCTCGGCCTGCTTCCCCCGGCAAAAGCTGCCGCCGTCCGCAACCTTAACTCGACAAGACTACTCTGCCATTGCGGGCTCTCGCAAGCCTTCAGAGTGGTTCAGCCAGGTATTTAGAAGACTTAATCCATAGACAAAAATTGGCACATGGAAGTTCGAATAAAAAGGAAGCAGATAAATCTTGGCCCGCCAAACCGGTGTCAGCCAGGGGTAAGCCGCGGTTAATCCCAAGGTCGCGATCCACGGCCAAAGTAAAAACGCCGCAGTGACAAAGCCAAGCACTCTAAGCGCGGGCAGTCGCAGCTCAGCTTCGGACGCAGCGCTCTCTTTCAACCAGACCAAAATCGCAGGCACGAGCAGCACCTGGTTATAAGGCGCGAACATCGGAACCACTAGCGCCGTCAACGCCAGCACCAATGCCAGCGATTCGGCAAAAGCGACGCTCGATGCCGCTTCTCGTCGCACTCGCCAGACGCACGCGGCACACGCCATGACGCACAGAAATTCGAGTAAGCGTCCGACAATCGCCCCAAAAAGAAAAACCAGTACTGACTGATTCTGTGTGTACTGGTGATATTGCCCGATCGCGGCGAGGAACATCCGCAACCAGCCCTGCAAAATCAGCTCGGCGCCCCCCAACAGCAGAATCATCGTCGCGCCAAATCCCACCAGCAGTCGCCATCGGGCGCGCCAACCAAACAAAGCCCACACCAGCAACCACGCCACAATCGGCCACGCCAACTGAGGCTTGATCGTTGCGAATGCCAGCACGATTCCCGCGGAAAACATCCAGCCCGCATCTAACAGCGCCGCGCACACCGCCAGAAATCCCGCCACCAGCAGTGTCAACTGCTGCAGCTTGATCCCCTGCACCATCGCCAGCCAGCCGGCGAGCAAAATCATCAGACTCAATGCGCCGATCGACCCCACGCGCCAGTGCAACACGCGCAGCCACAACAACACGCTGCCTGCCGCAATCGCAATCAGCAGCCAGCGAAAGCCAATCTGGACAACTTCAAACGGCAATCCAATCGTCGGCGCCAGCAAAAACACCACATACACCGGATAAGCAAATCCCTGCTGATCCTTCGGTTCGTCCGACCTCGGATCACGCGCCCGCGCCGCATCCAACTCCCGCCCGTAATACCCGCGCTGAATCTCCCGCGTAATCCCTTCGCTATATGGATTCCGTCCGCGCAGCAATAACTCCCGCGCCCCCAGCCACCGCGGATACAAATCCGACAAGTTCCCCCGCGGCGATCCATGCGCCGCGGCCCGCGCCACCTGCTCCGGCCGCACGATCCGGTTCACATAGAACCAAGTGCTCGCCGAAGCAAGTGCCGAAATCACGAGGATGAAGAGTTTCTTGCGCAGAATGCGTATTCTCTCTGTTGGCAGAAGTCCAGTTGCGACAATCTACGTCGCGGCAATCTACGTCGCGGCAATCCATGTTGCGGCGTCATCCCGAACGCCCGCGCTTTCTCCAGCGGGCGGAGGGATCTCCCCCACCGCATGCCTCTGATTCTCAAGATGAATCTCGCCCAGAATCTCTCCAATATCCGCTTCATGTTACAACTGTGAAATCACGATCCCACGCATGCGAGCGCGCATCGCAGTCTCGGCCGCAATCGGCTTGGCGAGCGGCGCATTCTGCTGGTTCCTGATGACGCACTTTCATCAGGACGCCGCCGATTTTCGCTGGGCCATCCGCCTCGCGCAGCGTCTTCTCGCCAGGCAAAACCCCTACGATACGCCGTATCAACTTTATCCTGTACCAGCCGCGCTGTTCGGTCTGCCCTTTGTGCGCATGCAGCCCGAACTCGCCGCCGGAATTTTCTGGGGAATCAGCTCGGCGCTCCTCGCCTTCGGCCTCACCCGCGAAAGCTACACGGGCCTGCTGATTTTTTTCGCCTATCCCTACTGGGCCGGAATCCTCACCGCGCAATGGATTCCGCTGATCATGGCCGGTGCGTTTTTCCCTTTGCTTTTGCCGGTCACGATGGCGAAGCCGCAAATCGGGCTGCCCGTCTTCCTCACGCGCCTCACGTTTCGCGGTTTCGTAGCCTGCGCAGTCGTGGGAATAGCAAGCCTTATCCTGGTTCCCAACTGGCCCGTGACGTGGCTGCGGTATGCGGCAAGCTATCAGCGTTTCGTGCCTCTCTTCGTTCTTCCCGGACCGCTGCTCGCGCTCGCTCTGCTGCGCTACCGCAATCGAGACGCAATCTTTTTATTTTTATCGTCGATCATGCCGCAGCGCTGGTTTTATGACGCATTCATTCTCTGGCTAATTTCCCGCACCCGCCGCCAGATCGTGTGGACCGTCTTCCTCAGCTGGGGAGCCGGCCTCTGGCGCTGGTATCACGCCCCGCAAAGTTTCACGCAGGTCGGCCACATCGCCGTCATCTTCCTTTATTTGCCCATGCTCGTCGTAGTGCTGTTGTCACAAAACCCAAATGCCGAACGCAACTCCAGCTCAAGTGAGGCGCGCGCCTGAACTCCCCATCCACATTCTTGAGCCGGCGCGCTCTTCCTCACTGGGTCAGCCTCGCGCTCGCACTTTCTCTCTACCCTGCGTTGCGTGCCGTCCATCTTCCCTGCCGTTTCGACTGGCTCACACTCGGCGTCGCTTACTGGATCATCCTGGCCGCGCAATCGATCTTCGTTGCCGTGCTCCTCGCAGCGATCGGAATGTCCAACGTTCTTCGCCCCTGGCGTGAACGCTACCGCAAGCAACCGTTTCGCATCGTTGCTGCACTGATTTTTCTTGTAATTCTGATCTTCGCCACGAGCCCAGCCCGAGCCGTCGTCCTCACCGTCGACACGCTCGCGCTCCTCGAGTTAGTCGATCGCGGCAAACTTCACCGTCTCGGCGCGGCTGCCAAAGACATCCTCCCTCCCGCCGCATACCTCTTTTTCGGATTTCTGATGGTCCTCGCCTACAACTACGCCATCGTTACCACGCGCTACAACTTCGCATACGATCCCGCCATGGCGGCGATTGATCGCTGGCTCCTGCACGGGCATACTGTTTCGGACCTCACCCACTGGGCCGTCGAACGCCTTCCACCATCTTTCTTCCACGCCATGGAGTTCATTTATTTCGGCATGTTTCCCCAGATCGGCGCCACCATCATTCTGCTCGCGCTGCTCGAAGGCCGCGCCCGTTCGCTCCAGTTCGTGGGCACGATCCTGCTCTCTTACTATTTCGCCCTCACACTCTTTTATCTCTGGCCGGCGCAGGGCCCCTACTATCTGTGCCCCGATCATTTCGCCCGCTTCCCCGCGTCCCTTCAGTCCTACAACATTCAAAAAAATCTCATCCGTCACGCGCTAGCCCTCTGGCATCATGAGCCGGTCTCCCGCATCTCCGCCGACTATTTCATCGGCTTTCCTTGCATGCACATCGTGCAGCCGCTCATCGTTCTCTGGTACCTGCGCCCCTGGCGACGCGCTGTTCTTTTTCTGGCCGCGTATGACATTGTGCTCATCATTGCGATTCTGATGCTCGAGATGCACTACGCCGTCGACTTCCTCGCCGGAATTCTCGTCGCAGTTCTCGCCATCGCAATCAGTGGAGGACACGGACTCTCGCTTCGAGGAGATCGCGGCGCCCACGATACCAGACAAAACCCGGCTGCACTCGCGACATGAAAATTTCCGACATTTCGAAATCTGTCTTCTGGCTGATGCTTAGCGTGATCGCCGCAGGCAGCATGTTTTTCTACGTCGAAGTGATCTGGAGCCACGGCCAGCCGTCCGGCTTCTCCGATCTGTACGCGCGCTGGTGGGGAGCGCACGAGTTGCTGCTTCACCACCGCGATCCCTACTCGGCGGAAGTCTCCCACGAAATTCAAACTGTCATTTACGGAGCCCCGATGTCTCCGGGCACGCCGGACGATCCCGCTGGCATCGGCGGCGGGTTCGCCTATCCCATCTACGTCGTGCTGCTTCTCTGGCCCACCATTCACTTGTCCTTTCCGACCGTGCAGAAAATATTCTTCGCCGTCGGTCTCGCGGGTACCCTAGCCAGTCTCGCCGCGTGGTTGCATCTGCTCAAGTTCCGATCGTCGCTCCTGCTTTGGATCACAATCGCCATCTTCGCCCTGGGTTCTTTCCCCGCGCTGCAAGCATTCAAACTTCAAAACCCGAGCCTGATTGCAGCCGCCTTTATCTCGATCGCCATTTTTCTACTCTCAGCCGGACGCCTCGGCTGGGCTGGCTTCCTGTTTGCCATTTCTACCTTCAAACCTCAATTTATGGTGGCGCTGGTTCCATGGCTCGCCATCTGGACTCTCGCCGACTGGGGCCGCCGCAAGACTCTTGCTGCCAGCTTCGTGCTCACCGCGCTCGGTCTGGCAGCATTCAGCCAATGGCTCTTGCCCGGCTGGTTCCCGGAATTCCTCCGCATCGCCCATGCCTACCGCCAGTACGCCTACGGACATTCCCTGCTCGATGTCTGGTTTACCCCCGCCTTTGGCGCACCAGCATCGGCCTGCCTAATGGCCGCGATGCTCGCCTTTTGCTGGCACGACCGCTCCCAACCTTCCAACTCTCCCAACTTCCTGGTCGCAACCAGTCTTCTGCTAGCTGCCAACGTCCTCATCACTCCGACTCTCGCGCCCCACGGCCAACTGCTTCTGCTTCCCGGCATCCTCGCTCTCATCCGCTATCGCGAATCGTTGTGGAAATCAACAGCAGGCAGGCTCACTCTCCTCTGCGCCAGTGCGCTTCTGGCTTGGCCCTGGCTCGCATGCCTGATCCTCGCCGTTGCAGCAATCCATTACCCTGCAATCACTTTGCTCCGTTTCTGGCAACTTCCGCTTTATCCCAGCCCCGTATTCCCTCTCGCTGTTCTACTGGTGCTGGCGAGCCTGCTGCGCTCCATAAGCCGAACACCCAATCGAACACCGCCCTAACCCTCGCAGCGGCGCCAAAAACAACCGCCAGTTTCATCTCGCAACAAAACGCGAGCGAGTCGCCCTGGCCTACCAATTCGGTGTCCAAACTGGAGTAACCCCTTTTTTGCTTAACGTATGCAAGAAATTACGACCTTTTCGACATATTGCAGGTTATGATAACGCTGTCGAGTGGGCGGAGCTTTTCGCGGACCGAAGCAAGCCGGGTCTCGGGGACGATCGGCCGGAGCACCGATCTCAGCCTTTACGAGCCTGCCGCCCGATCTCAAACCTTCACAGAAATGAGGAACGCTATGAAGCTTGTACGCAAGCTATGGAGCGGAGAAGAAGGACAAGACATCGCCGAGTACGCCGTCATGCTGGCGGTCATTCTCGTCATCGTCGTGGGAACGATCCGTCTGATCGGTTCCAATGCCAACACCGTGTTCTCCTCAGTGGCCAGTTCCATCCAATAGCGCCAGCCCGAAGGCAGGCGCATCAGGGCCCAGGGATTTCCAGCTTCTAAGGGAGCAGCATGAACCGCACGCGTTTATTGATGATCGGCGTCCTGGCGTTGGCCGTTGGCTTCATCGTCGCCGTCTATGCCTTTAAGAGCCTGCAAGCCAAGACCGGAGGGAACACCGAAAACACCGTCGAAGTCATCGTCGCCGCCAATGACTTGCAGGTCGGCGCCAAAGTCGGTGAGCACGATATCCGGATCATTCGCATTCCCGCCAGCGATTTGCCGGCCAACGCACCCCGCAAGAAGAGCGACGTGCTCGATCATGGAGTCATCCTGCCCATCACCAAGGGCGACTTCATTCTTCCTACAAAGCTGGCCGGCGAAAATGCCGGCTCCGGCCTACCCGCGCTCATTCCCCCCGGAATGCGCGCCGTCTCCGTGCGTGTGAACGAAGTCGTCTCCGTCGCCGGATTCGTCACTCCCGGCACGCGCGTCGACGTGCTCTTGACTGGAACACCCGGCGCCTCCGGCGAGCAGCAGACCACGACAGTCCTGCAGAATGTCGCCGTGCTCGCATCCGGCCATACCCTGGAGCGCAGCTCGACCGGCGAGGCGCAGAACACCGCCGTCATCACCTTGCTGGTTTCGCCCGATGATGCTCAGCGCCTCACCTTAGCCAGCGCCCAAGGCCACATCCAGCTCGCCTTGCGCAACCCGCTCGACACCAAGCAGGATGAGGTTGCGGTTTCCAACTCACGAGGCCTGTTCAAAGGAGGCGGCGCGGTGGAAGCTCCCGTGGCCAAGCCCGTCGTACACCATACGGTCCAGAAACCAGCCACAGCCACGGCTCCGATTGTGCAGAATCCCGGCGTAAGCGTCGAGGTCTACCAGGGTGACAAACGAACCTCGGTCAACTGTTCGGAAGAGAATTGTGATTCCAAGTAATCGTTCGCTGCATTCAACCGTCAGTAGTCGGTCGCAGAAGTCGATCTTAGGTGTAAACAGAACGGGGCCCTGCTCATCGCAACAGAAGAAATTCAGTTCCTCAGTGGGAGAGGAAGCGGAAAAATGATCGTTCGTAGATCGTGGCTTGGCGTCATCGTCTTGGCCGTAGTCTTTCCTGCATTTTCAGAAATTCAGCAGCAACCCGATGCTTCGCCGCAGGCCCAGGGTCCGCCTACCGGCACGCCCACCGCGAACCTTCCGCCCCAAACCGGGCAACAGCAGCAGGGTTCGGCTCCCTTGCGAGTCATGGTCGGCAAGTCGCTGCTCATCAACACCACCGAAAAGCTTCGCCGCGTTTCCGTCACGGACGCCGCCATTGCCACCGTTCAGGTTGTCACGCCTACGCAGCTTCTCGTTCATGGCAAGGCGCCGGGCGAAGTTTCGCTTCTTATCTGGGACGAACTGGAGCGCTCCCGCAGCTTCGATCTCCGCGTCGACGTCGATGTCAGCGCCTGCTCGGATGAAGAACGCCGCGTCTTCCCCGACGAGCAGATCACGGTCACGCCTTCCCGCGCGGCCATCGTTCTCTCTGGACACGTCTCCACCGAAGATGTCGCCAAGCGCGCTGGTGAACTCGCCAGCGCCTACTCGCCCAAGGTCGTTAACGTTCTTACTTTCGGCCCGGTCGGAGCCCAGGAAGTTTTGCTGCAAGTGAAGTTCGCCGAAGTCGACCGCAGCGCCATCTCGCAATTGGGCGTCAACTTCTTTTCCAATGGTGGCGGCAACACCATCGGCACCATCGGTACCGGGCAATACGGCGGCTTTGGCCCAGTCAATGTCCAAACCACGCAGACCACTTCCCTGAACGGGACGGCCACCACCAATTCCGGCACGCAGACCATCAGCAACGTTCTGAATCTCTTCCTCTTCCGTCCCGACATTAATTTCGGCGCAGTGGTTGAGGCGCTCCAGACGAGAAACCTGCTCCAGATTCTCGCCGAACCCAACCTCATCGCCGTCAACGGCAAGCAAGCCAGCTTTCTCGCCGGCGGCCAGTTCCCTTTTCCCATCGTGCAGCCGGGCAATGGGTTTACTGCGGTTACAATTTCATTCAAGGAATTTGGTGTCCGCCTGCAGTTCACTCCAGTCATCATGCCGAATGGCAATATTCATTTGACCGTTGCCCCCGAAGTCAGCACGCTCGACTTCGCCAACGCCCTGTCGCTCTCCGGCTTCACCGTGCCCGCTCTGAGCACGCGCAAAGCCGAAACCGAATTCGAATTGCAGGACGGCCAGAGCTTCGTCATCGCCGGCCTGATGGACAACCGCATCACCGACGTCTACAACAAGATTCCTGGGCTCGGCGATATCCCGATTCTGGGCAACTTCTTCCGCAGCAAGAGCGCGCAGAAGAGCAATACTGAACTTATGGTTCTGTGCACCGTGAAACGCGTTTCACCCAACACGGAACCGCCGGTTTTGCCGAAAGATCCCAAGCCGTTTATGGATCCGGCAAAGTTTGACAAGGGCAAGTAAGTCAAAATAATCCGTTTGGAAGATTGGATTCGAACCTAGGGTATGCCCGAGCTTTCAGTCGTCATCGTAGCCACAGATAATGAGCAGCGCGCTGTCCTCCAGGTACTGGTCGATGGCACCACCGTCGCCCGCACGGTTCACACTTGCGCCAGCTTTCCCGTCGCTGCCTCCGACCCGGTAACGCGCCGCGTCAAGGCCGCCTCTCCGGATGTCACCATTGTCGACATTCCCGCCGACAACTCGCAGCTCGCCCTGCGCGCCATCGAACTTCTTCATCAGGAGATACCCGACACGGCGATCTTCGCCATAGGCGTTCTTAACCAGCCGCAGATCATCGTCAACGCCATGCGCGCCGGGGCCCGCGAATTCATCGAGCGCCCCACCAACACCACCGATCTCATCGAAGCCTTCGTGCGCCTCACCGCTGCGCAGCGGCGTGTGCGCCAGGAAGGCCCGCGGGGCAAAGTGTTTTCTGTCATCAACGCCAAGGGCGGAAACGGCGCTACCACGGTTGCCGTCAACCTCGCGCTCGCGCTTCAGGGAGCCCACGGCCAGACCGCTCTGATCGATCTTGCTCCGCTCGGCCATGCCGCGCTGCACATGAATCTGAAGCCCGCCTTCAACGTGGCCGATGCGACCCGCAACCTGCATCGCATGGATGCTTCCCTGCTCGAAAGCTTTATGACCCGTCACAGCGGCGGTTTGCAGCTTCTCGCTGGAACCAACGTGCCCGCGGTCGTCGATCCTTCCACCGCCGAGTTTGTGCGCCTGTTCGACATGCTGGTCACGCATTATCGTTACGTCGTCGTCGACGCCTCATCGCGCTTCGACGCCGCTAGCCGCCTGATTGCGAATCTTTCAGAAACAGTTTTGCTCGTCGCCTGCCCCGATGTGGCTTCGCTGTGGAGCGCCGCCCGCGTGCAGCAATACCTGGGCGAAACCGGCAGCCGCGAGCGTGTGCGCCTCGTGCTCAATCGCTTCCGCAAAGTCCCCGGCTTCAGTGAGGCCGACGCCGAAGCCGCCGTCGGATCGAAATTATTGTGGCGCGTGCCCAATCAGTATTTCGCGGTCTCCGGCGCAATTGACCGCGGTACGCCGCTCATGGAACAGCGCAACACCGAAATCGCGCGCTGCTTCGCGGGCCTGGCGCAGGAACTCACACGCAACGACGTCGACGTAAAACGCGCCGCATGGAGTTTGTTCAAGTCGGTTTAGAATTATGGAAGCGCAGCGTTGTGGAAGAGCGGCGCTTTAGCGCCGCGTCAGCTGATTATTTTCAAAGGGCGCGGCTTCAGCCGCGCCACAGGGGCCCATGCCGAACCTCCAATCCTTCGAGCGGACCGACTACCAGCAGGTAAAAGCTGACCTGCACCGCAAGATCCTCGACCGCCTCGATCTGGAGAAACTCGGCAAGAGCTCCGGCGACTCCGCCCGCGACGAAGTCCTCGTCGTCATCCGCAATGCGGTCAACAGCGAAGTCGTCCCTCTCAGCTTCGCCGAGCGCGAGCGCCTCTCGCGCGAAATTCTCGACGAAATTTTCGGCCTGGGCCCGCTTGAGCAGTTGCTCAAAGATCCCACCATCTCCGACATCCTGGTCAACCGCTACGACCGCGTCTACATTGAGCGGGCCGGCAAGCTCGAACTGACCGGCCTGTCCTTCAAAGACAATTCGCACTTGATGCAGATCATCGAGCGCATCGTTTCGCGTGTCGGTCGACGCGTCGATGAGTCCTCGCCAATGGTCGACGCCCGCCTCACCGACGGATCGCGCGTCAACGCCATCATTCCTCCGCTGGCCATCGACGGACCTTGCGTCTCCATCCGCCGCTTTGGCCGCGAGCCCGTCACCGCCCGCCAGATGATCGAGAACCAGACTCTCACCGAGTCCATGCTCGAGTTGCTCTCGGCGATGGTGAAAGGCCGCCTGAACATTCTGGTTTCCGGCGGTACCGGCGCCGGCAAAACCACGCTGCTCAACGTGCTCTCCGGCTACATACCCAACTCCGACCGCATCGTCACCATCGAAGACGCCGCCGAACTGCAGCTCAAGCAGGAACACATCGTCCGCCTGGAGACGCGCCCGCCCAACATTGAAGGCAAGGGCGCCGTGCGCCAGCGCGAACTCGTCATCAACAGTTTGCGTATGCGCCCCGACCGCATTGTGGTGGGCGAGGTGCGCGGCGAGGAGGCCTTCGACATGCTTCAGGCCATGAACACTGGCCACGAGGGTTCGCTCACCACCGTCCACGCCAACTCCCCGCGCGATGCTCTCTCTCGCGTGGAGAACATGGTCTCCATGGCCAACCTCAATATCCCGGAGCGCGCCGTACGCCATCAGATCGCCTCCGCCATTCACGCGGTCATTCAGATCGCGCGCCTCTCTGACGGTACACGCAAGGTCATCACTATCTCCGAAATCATCGGCATGGATGGCGACCAGTCCATCACCATGCAGGATATTTTTTCGTTCGATCGTACCGGCATCGACGACAGCGGCAAGGTCCGCGGCGCGTTCCGCGCCACCGGCCTGCGCCCGCATTTCGCCGACCGTCTGGCCTCCGCCGGCGCCCGCTTGCGCCCGGCGCTGTTTGAAACGAGGATGGAGGTCTAGCCATGTCACCGATCATCATCGCCTTCGTCATCTTCGTGGTCGTGGCCGTCGTAATCTTCATCGGCTTCTCGCTCTTCGATCAGCGCAACGCGCAAGCGCGCCTCATCAAAGAGCGTCTGGCCAACGAGCGCAAGGCTCCCGAGCGCAATCCGGAGGAGGAACTCGCTCTTCTGCGCGACGAGCAGCTGAGCGAGATTCCCGTCCTCGACAATTTCCTGCGCCGTTCCGAGCGCGTCTCCGCCATTCAGAAGACGCTCGCCCAGGCCGGCATGCAGATGCGCGCCGGCAATTTCCTCGGGGTGTCCGCCCTGTGCGGCCTGGGGGCGTGCATCGTAGTTTATTTCCTGAGCAAGCAGGCCCAACTCGCCTGGATCGCTTTGCTCGTCGGTCTGCTGCTTCCCTACTCCTACGCGTCCTTCAAGCGCGGCAAGCGCTTCGAGCGCTTCGAAGAGCTCTTCCCCGAAGCGATCGACACGCTCGCCCGCGCGGTTCGCGCCGGCCACGCCTTCACCACGGCGCTGGAAATGATCACCAACGAAGTCGCCGATCCGGTGGCCAGCGAGTTCCGCCAACTCTACGAAGAGCAGAAATTCGGCATGCCGGTTCGCGACGCGCTCATGAACCTTACCGACCGCGTACCGATCGTCGACGTGAAATTCTTCGTCACCGCAGTCATGCTGCAGCGCGAGACCGGTGGCAACCTCGCCGAAATTCTCGATAATCTTTCTTATGTGATTCGCGAGCGCTTCAAGATCCAGCGCCAGGTGCGCGTCTACACCGCGCAAGGACGTCTCACCATGGCTTTGTTGATGGGCATGCCGCCCATCATCGTCACGGTCATGCTGTTGCTCAACCCCGGCTTCATCAAGCCGTTGTTCTCCGATCCGATCGGACACACGCTGCTGGTCGCCGGTATCACATTACAGACAGTCGGATATTTCGTAATTCGCAAGATCATTAAGATCCAGGTGTAAAGGTGGAAGAGCGGCGCTTTAGCGCCGCGTTAAGCGGAAATAAAAGCGGGGCTTTAGCCCCTGCGGAAAATAAACCATGCTGCCCCTGATCGTCGCCATCATCGTTTTCGTGACCGTCATGCTGGTCGTATTTTCTTTCGGCGCGGCGGTGATCACGCCCAGCTCCATGCTGGGAGCGCGTCTTCGCGCGCTCGGCGGCCAGCAGCAGCCCGTCGAAAACAAGCCGGCCATTCGCGAGCGCATCGAGCAGGCCCTCGATCCCCTCAGCAAGGCCATCCCGCTTTCTCCCTCCGACGTCTCCCGCACCCGCGCCTGGCTTATCCAGGCCGGATTCCGCGATGCCAGCCACGTCAATTATTATTTCGGCGCGCGCGTTCTCGCCGCCGCCCTCGGCTTCCTCGCCGTCGCTGCGTTCCAGGGCTTCCAGAATCCGTTTCTCCTCATTGGAATCGCCGGCCTCGGATTCTTTCTTCCCCGCTTCATCCTGAAGCGCATGATTCGCGACCGCCAGCAACGCATCCGCCTGGGCCTGCCCGATGCCCTCGACCTAACGGTCATCTGCGTGGAAGCCGGACTCGCGCTCGATCAGGCGCTGCAGCGCGTGGGCGCTGACCTGCACCACGCCCACCCCGATCTGAGCGACGAATTCCGCCTGGTCAACCTCGAGATGCGCGCCGGCAAACCGCGCGCCGAGGCGTTGCGCAATCTCGTCGATCGCACCGGTGTTGACGATATCCGCTCTCTTGTTGGTACACTGATTCAGACAGATCGCTTCGGCACCAGCGTCGCCCAAGCCCTCCGCGTGCATTCCGACTCCCTCCGCACGGAACGCAGGCAACGCGCCGAAGAGCAAGCTGCAAAAACTACGATTAAGATGGTTCCCCCGCTGGTGGTATTTGTTCTGCCTTCAATCATCTTTGTCACGATCGGCCCGGCTGTTATCGAGCTGATCCGGCAATTGGGCCCCGTTTCCGGCGGTCGGTAGGCACGAACGAAACTTCCCGCTGTGCTCTCGGAGCATTTGCGTTCATGGCATTTTTTTCACCGCAGGGGCAGGCTTTTAATCGCACGCGTCAGGCTTACCTCGCCACCGCTCTGGCCGTCGCCGACTCGCACTGGACCCGCTTGCGCGGGCTGCTCGGCGTCTCCGTGGGTGACTTCCGTAACGGTCACGGGCTCTGGATTGTTCCCTGCCGCGGCGTTCATACTCTGGGGATGGGGTTCGCCATCGATGTCGTCTATCTCGATCGTTCCATGACGGTTGTCCACATCGAGCGCGATCTGCGGCCGTGGCGTTTTGCACCAGTTCGGCTCAGCGCCGCTTCCGTGCTGGAACTACCGAGTCGCACCGCATCCGAGACCAGAACTGCAATTGGCGATAGAATCGAAATAACGATTGCCGAGTCCGCCACGCAAAAAATCGCGACTGCAACGATCAACATAAAGAGTGGTAAAGTACCCACCTCGTGAGTCCGACTCTCCAACTCGAACGCCCCGTGCAGCGCCTCTCTCCGCCTCGGCTGCTGGTGGAGTGGAGCTCGCGCTGGGAGGAATTCTTCTCCTGCATTCGTCCGGCTTTCGCGCGCTCGGAGCGCCGACTTGCCGGGGAATCGCCCTTCGGCCTGGTTCCTCTGCGGATCATACTTCCCTCTTATGTGATTGAGGCATTTCTCATCCTTGCCCTCATCGCGATCCATCAGAAGATCGAGGAACTCCAGCCCTACGTCGCGCCGCGTCCTCACGCGCATGACGTGATTTATTACTCCGGAGACGAACTTCCCCGCACCGAGGATCTGGGCGGCGCGCAATCCGGACGCAGCGGCCGCGCTGGTGGCGACGAGTCGCACCATCGCACACAGACCATCAAGATCGCGCGCGGCGGCTCGCTCGTTCCGCGCGTGGTTGACGCTCCTAATCTCAAACTCCCCTCTTCGCGCGACGCGGTTGCGAATCTGCTCGCCATTCGTCCCGATCCCGGCCCGCCGCCTTCCGAAGGAATGCGTTCTTCCCGCTCGGCTCCGCGCCTGCAGAACAATGTCGTCGAGCCCGCGAAGAATCTGACGCATGACTACACCCGCAACGGCGTCTCGCTCGATGCTGCAATTTCTCCGCCGCCGTCGGTGTCGCGCGATCGCACGGCGACCGCGCCCAATCTCAGCGCCACGCTGATTCAGCCCGCGCCTACCGTCGCCCGCGAGACTACGCTGGTGGCGCCCCTTCTGGCGCCCGCCGTGATCGCCCCGGCGCAGAATGTTGCCCGCGACCGCTCGCGCAACGCTCCCGCTCTCAGCGCGAACATCGTTGCTCCCGCTCCCAACCTGGAGCATGACCGCGGCCGCAACGCTCCCAACGTCTCTCCCAGCGTGATTCCTCCCGCACCCGGCGCCGTCACACGCCAGCTTTCCAGTTCGCCGGTGCAGATGGCCAACGCGGTCGTGGTGCAACCGCCGGTGTCCGCTCCCGAGCGCACTTCGCTGGGAAATCCGAAATTGACTCTGCCCGCGCCCGCCATCATCGCGCCGCCGCCTTCCGCCGACGCCAGTCATGATCTGCGCCGTCTTTCCAACGGCAGCGTGCCCGATCCCTCGCAGTCGGTGATTCCTCCGCCGCCCACCCAGGCCGGCAGCGGTTCGTTCATGAGCAGCCTGATCGGAAAAATTTTCGGCGCGTCCGAAGTAGTGCCGCCGCCCAAAGATGTGAGCGCAGGCGGCGGCACAACTCGCGGCGGCACTGGCACCTCGCTCAATCCCAATGTGATAGCTCCTCCTGCGTCTCTTGGGGGCAACGCGGCAGCCGGCAATCCCGCGGGCAACCGCAACGGCGCAGGCGCAAATCTCGGATCGAATGTGATCGCTCCTCCTTCGACCGCAGGAGTCAGCGGAGGCACCGGCACACGCCCCGCCAATGGGACGAGCGCTTCCACGCTCGGACCGCCCAGCGTGGTCGCGCCGCCTCCATCGCTCTCCGGTTCGATGAATGGCAATGGCAACAACGGCGGCGCTAATGGCGCTCCTGGCGGAACTCTGCTGGCCAGCAACGTTTCGCCGCCCCCACCCTCGGTCGGCGGAGGCAGCGGCGACACCGGCTCAGGAATGGGGCGCAAGGGCAATGGCCTCGGTGCACCCATGAATGTCGGCTCCAATGTTGCGCCGCCGGCGGCCGGCGGCAGCGGCACTGACGCCGGCGCAGTGATCTCCGCCCAGCCTGGTTCGAAAGTTGGACTGCCCACGAACGAGAATGGTGGCGCGCTCGCAATGTCACCCACCGGCGGCGACCGTCCCGGACTCGGTGGCGCGGGCGGCGGCAACGGAATTGGACACGGCAACGGTCCGGGCAGCGGCATAAGCGGAGAAGGCGCAGGCGCAGGCAAATCCGGCCCCGGCCGTGGTTCCGACCCGAATGCGCGCGGAGGAATCTCCATGGCGTCCGGCCCTGGAGGCGCCGGGAACGCCCCCGGCGGCGTGCCTCCCGTGCCCGGAGTTTCAGTCAGCGGAGGAAGTTCGGTCGTGACTCTGGAGAGCTTCGGATCGGATTCCGGTCCCAGCAACGATCCAAACTCCAACAAGCGCACTTCGATCAAGAAGCGCGGAAACTTCGACGTCGATATTGTGGCCACAGCCAGTTCCGGCGGCGCCTTCGAACCGTACAAGAACCTGCTGCGCGGCGAGAAGCACACGATCTATCCCGCCAACTCCGTGGTCATGGAATACGCCGAGCAGACCGCCGCCGCGCGCAATGCGGCCCCGCTGGCTCCGCCACAGCCGCTGCGCACCGATCTTCCTGCGCCCATGCCGCGTGGGCGCATGGTGCTCATCTGCAGTCTGGATGCTTCCGGCAATCTCAGGAACATTCGCGTCCTCGAAGCTGGCTCTGCCGATATGACGGCGAAGATCATGGCTGCACTTCGCTCCTGGAAATTCCAGCCCGCACTTCGCGGAGATCAGCCGGTTGAGGTCACGGCGATCCTCGGCTTCGGAATCGACACCAACGACCGCTTCTAGTTCCCGCGCAACGTCCCAGACGTTCTCTGCCGCACTCCCGGACACTCCTCTGCGTTGAAATGCTTATGACCAGCAGGCATGAAAAAGGCATGGAAGACACCACGCTAATAGCGTGAGCAGTACTCGAACGGGCTTCAGGCGTGACCGCCATCACTGACAGTGCACATCCTTGCGCAGACAATAGCGACGTAATTCTCTCGCCTCCCCGTCGAGCAAATCCCATCGCGGGACGCATCTCCCTCCGAGACGAGCGGGCCCCTCAACCTCTTTCGAACTGAGCGGTGCAACACCATTTCATTTCGCAGAGCAGCACCATCTCCTTGGAGGCCACATGAGACGCATCAGCATGCTACTGTCGATCCTCTCTATTTCATTCCTGCTTTCGGCTGCCATGGCGCAAGTGCCGGCACCGTATGGCCCCAACATCACCGTGTTTGACGTTCCCTGGGCGGGCACGCTCGCCGGCCAAGGCACGCAGGCCTACCTCATCAATGCGGATAACACCATCATGGGGAACTACCTGAACGCGAACGGCGCGTATCGCGGCTTCCTGCGCGCGCCCGATGGAACCATAACAAAATTCAACGTACCCGGCGCGGGCAGAGCTGCCAACCAAGGCACGATGGCGTGGGGCATGAACGCTGCGCAGGTGATCACCGGCGTCTACGCGGACGCGGGCGGCGTGTATCACAGCTTCCTCCGTTTCCCGGATGGCAACTTCAGCACATTTGATGTTTTCGTCGCAGGCAAGAGGGCGAATCAGGGTACCTTCGCGGCGAACATCAATGGCAAAGGCGAGACGACGGGATGGTACGTGGATTCCCGCAACGTGAGCCACGGCTTCTTCCGCGCTCGCGACGGCAGTCTGACCAAGTTCGATTGCCCGGATGCGGGCACCGCAGCCGGACAAGGCACGGTCACGGCTACAGTCTCAGGCATGAACGCCTCCGGCACGGTCGTAGGGTGGTACTTTGACGCGACCAACGCCTTTCACGCCTATCTGCGCACTTCTGACGGGACCATGACAGACTTCGACCTTCCCGACGCGGGCAAAGGCGTCTTCCAGGGTACCTCGGCGACCAGCATCAACTCGGCGGGAAGAATCGTAGGAACCTATGCTGATGCACGCGGCGTTTGGCATGGCTTCGTACGTACTTCCACCGGATATCTCAGAGACTTCGACGTGCTCGGCGCGGGACACAAGTCCGACCAAGGCACGCTGCCGCAAACCATCAATGCGGGCGGAACCATCACCGGATACTTCTTCGACGCGAACGGGGCTGCGCATGGTTTCGTGCGCGATCGCTTCGGCGTGATCACCACTTTTAACGCTCCGAACGCAGGCTGGGGAAAAGGGCAAGGGACGTTCGCCATGACGGTCAACTCCCTGGGAGCAATCACCGGGTACTTCATCGACGCTAACGGGGTCTATCACGGCTTCCTAAGAGCCGAGAATTAGAAGGGCTACCAAGCGACAGGCCCGCTTCTCCATGGAAGCGGGCCATGCAACAAATGCGGACCCACTCAAGCCGGTCTTGGCTTGAGTGTGTAGATTGTGTCAGCAGAACGATAGAGAATTTTTCAAAATCGCGGAGCTGCTCGCCGCAGGAAACGAATTCTGAACGATTTTCTAAGGCAGCCCTTAGGCGATCTCCTAGGCGGCCGACCTCGTGGTTAGCCGCACCTGCTCACCCCGCCATCGGCAAGTTAAATCGATTTAACTTCTGTTTTTATCTTATTGATTCCAAGCGACTTATCAATACTATTTTCCACAGCGAGCCGGTCTGCTATCTGACTCTGTATCAGGGACTTGCTGACCTCTGCACCGTTCCCGCTGCATCTGCGGTGCGAGTTGCCTGCACGCGCCTTTTCACCGCAATAAAGTTTCGAAAATAGCCTGTCGATAAAACCCCAGTTGCTGGTTTTGATCAACAACGTTCCCGCAACGAGGTGATGACGATGGACTTCGATCAGGCAATCGCAGCGCATGGCGCCTGGAAACATAAACTCTCCGACTACCTCACCAAGCACGATGGCAGCCTGAAGGCTTCTGAGGTGGGCCTTGATAGTAAGTGTCCGCTCGGCCAGTGGATTCACGGCGAGGGGATCAAGTTCTCCAAAATGCCCGAATACGGTACGCTCAAGACCGAGCATGCACGTTTTCACAAAGCTGCGGCTGAGGTAATCAAGCATGCCGACTCCGGAAAGTCGACGACGGAGGATATGACTCTGGGATCGAAAAGCGAATTCGGAAATGCTTCATCCGCTGTCGTGACTGCCATCATGGCCATGAAGAAGCACGCTCACTAGAGCGAGCGTTTTGTGAGAGCGGGGTCGGTGCGCGTCTTCGAAGTGGCCGACCCGTTCAGCGCGAGCGGCGGCGTTTACGCTGGGGAGGAATCCTTCCCCTTTCTGGCTGCTCGCGCTCGATCCTGTCCGAGAGATTGTGCAGAGGCCTGTCTTTCGCTGAAGAGAACTGTTGTCCAGCTGCGCTGATGGTCAATCCCTGCCCGGTGTACATCGCCTCGTTAAAACTTGAGCCGGAGTTCGCCGAAGCTACGGCGAAGACGCCATGCGGCACACCGCTGGTGAAAACGGTGGCGATGTAGTCGCCGACCATCAATCCGTTCTGCGAGTTCGGAAGCCAGGCCAGTTGCATCGGGCCCGCGACTGTGACTGGAGCGCTCCAGGTGGTGCCTCCATTCGCCGACGAAATAAATCCCACGATCAGCTGACAGGTGGCGAGCGTGCAGTTGCTTTGCGAGTAGTAGTAGTAATGCAGGCCGATGTGCGCAGTCGCGCCCGAAGTGGAGGGATCAATGCCGATGCCCGGGATAAAATGATCGACGCTGCTCGAAGTATCGTCGATCGGGATGCGCGTGACCGCGCTCCACGTCACGCCGTCGGGCGAAGTGCTGTAGACCAGATCATTCGTCAGGCAACTCGCACGGAAGCGGCAGTCCTCCCACACCACCCAGATGTTTCCCGCGCCGTCGATTGCCGCCGAGGGCAATGGGCCGCTGCGGATTCCTCCTGCGTCGGTGTGCGCCTGCACATTGGAAATGGGAGTGAGGTCGCTCCAGGTTGCCCCGCCGTCGCTGGAACTGAATGTGCTCATCGATTGCGCCACAATTCCCGACGAGAGAATCGGGACGACAACTGTGCCGTTGGGCTGCACCAGCGGCTGGCCGCCGATTCCGGAAGCCAGATCTGCGGTGGGCAGCGCCGGGCCCCAGGTGAGGCCGCCGTCGCTCGAAGTGCTCATGCGGATTTCGTCGTCCGACAAGGGATCGTCCCATTGCACGTAGCAGTTGCCATAAAACGGACTGCCCGTCCAGTCGTCGCAAACGATCCAGTTCTTGTCGGAGCTGTTCACATCCGGGTCCACGCTCACAGGACTCTGCCAGTTCAGGCCGTCGGTCGAACGGCTGATTACAACAGCGGGCGTAAGCGTGCTCGCGATGGGGAGCGAGGCAATCATCCAGATGCCGTGCTTGGCGTCGTATGCCACCTCAGGATCGCTGGCCGCCTCGTAAGGGCCGCTACCCTCGCCGGTTGTGAGTCCGGGAAGAAAACCGTGGCTCCAGGTCACGCCGCCATCGGTCGAAGTGGCCCATCCGATGTTGGTCGAGCCGCCGGGAGCGATGCGGCCGGTCTGGAACGCCGCCACCATGGTTGAGCCATTGGAGAGCATGTGCGGTTCGACTTCAGTCGAGTGCTGACCGGGAGCGGCGGTGTAGGGGTCGGCGCTGATTTGCGTGAGATTCGGTCCAATCGGATCTTCCGGTTGTTGTTGTGAGTTCGAGGTGTGCGAACCTGAACACGTCGCCAGAGCGAACACCAGCGCTGCGTCAAGCAGCGCAAAAGCAGTTTTTCGAGAAGCGATTTTGAGTTTCGAAGTGTTCATCCGGGCGATTGCTTTGGGTACACCGAATCTGGGAGCTTTAGAAAGTACGCCGAACATATCCCGCGCCCTTTGGCGTGTCAACGAGAAACACGTTGAGAGGAACCAATTTCGGAACACGATGGGACGCGACTCTCCGCGCCTGGAGCCGCTTTTGAGCTAGCGCGCACGAAAGACGATGGCCACATCGTCGGCGTAGACCGCTCTCCACTCGGAGCTTTCACTGAGCACGCTGGCGATGGCGGAGTCGCGAGGCACGACGATCGATCCCGCGCGATGCTGCACGAGAAATTGCTGCCAGCCGCGCTCGGCGTGAATAAACGTGAGGTACGCGCGCAGAAATTCTTCGCCGTAGAGATCGTGGCGGTCGTCGACGATCACCTGAGTTTTCGGATAGAGGCGGTAGATGACGTAGCCACCCCAATAGTCTGGAGTGAGCAGCGGGCCCGCAGTGTCGTTTTGTTCGAGATAATTCACGGCCTCGACCGGCATTCGTCTCTGATCGAAGTGTGCGTCTATCAGCGGAGTTGCGCTGACACGGCCGGAGTTGAAGCAGATCGCGAGTGTGGCAAGAGCTGCAGCCACACACCACAAGTGCCCACGCTGGCGGCGTTCGACCGCAGTCATTCGACTGAGGAGGCCGGGACTCATTTCACTTCGCGCGGCTGAGCCGTGACACAGCAGCGGCGCGACGGTGACAACCAGCAGAATCGACGAGACCGGAATATTTCGCGCTGCGTAGAGTCCGGCGTAGGCAGCGAACAGAACGATCAAGCCTTCACTCACGCGCAGATAGCGCCCGCGCCACGCCAGCGCGGCGAGCGTGAGCAGCAGCAGCACGGCGAAACATCGCGGCGCGATCTGGTGGAAGTTGGGAGACTGAAATTCTTCCACGTGATTCATGAGGAAGCGGTTGGAGAGATACGCGTAAATGTGCGTATGCAGCTTCCATCCGTAGGGATTGAGGAAAGTCGCGGCGAATGACAACAGGCCGATCAGCGTGAGCTTTCTTGTGCGTTGCGTGACGGCGATCCGGCGCAGCGTGTCTTCGATTCGATTGGCCTTCGTCGCGTACCAGTCCCACAGCGCTCCCAGCCAGAAAATCGCGATCAGGAGTATCCCGACGAGAAAACCGCCGTGCACGTTGACCCAGATCAGCATGAGCAGAGGCAGGAACCAGAGGGTCTTATTCTTTGTTTGGCTGAGACCACCTTCGCCGCATCCGCGCTCGGAAGATTCAAGAATCCCGAAGAAAGCGAGCGTGAACAGCCAACTCCAGACGTGCGGCCGGGTGAGAAAGTGAATGGTCGACGCAGAAATTGCCAATAGCGTGAGAATCAGCGCGGGCAAGACCGTTACGCTACGCAGAATCAAGATGCGGAACGTCCAAGCAAAGACGACCGCGATCACGAGAGCCGTAAGCCAGACGACGCCATTCAGACCCAATGACGTTTCAAGTTGCCCGGCCAGGACATCGTAGGGCCATTCCCATGCGTACCAATTTTTTCCGGCCGTGCTTGAAGAAAACGAATCGGCGTGCGGGATCGCGTGTGTGGCGAGAATCTGCTGTCCGGTGCGAACATGCCAGCCGATGCCAGCGTCGCCCAGCAATTTGGACGACAGGGGCGTGAACAGCAGAACTCCGAGCAGCGCGAGGAAGATCAGGTCCGCGACCGAGGGCATGGCGAATGCACTCCACGCCGGAGTATTCCTACCATCGCCGATTCTGGAATCGTCTGCCATCGGGGTGAATCTAAAAAGTTGAGCCTGATAGAGGCTGAATCTTATAGAGCCTGAATCTTATAAAGTGAGAACGGGAACGGCAAGATGACGAGCGAAACGCGAACCCGAGTGGTCATCGTAGGCGCGGGCTTTGGCGGACTGAACGCCGCGAAGGAGCTGGCCAAGGCGCCGGTGCAGGTCACCATCATCGACCGCAAGAATTTCCACACGTTTCAGCCGCTGCTCTATCAGGTGGCGACGGCGGGGCTTTCGCCGGGAGAGATTGCGGCGCCGATCCGATCGATTTTTCGGCACGACAGAAATGTTGAAGTGCTCATGTCCGAGGTGACCGGCTTCGACCTGGAGCGGCGCATCGTGCACACCAGCGAGGCCGAAGTGGCTTACGACTACCTGATCGTCGCGGCCGGGGCGCGGCACTCGTATTTCGGGCGCGACGACTGGGAACTGCTGGCGCCGGGGCTGAAGACAATTGAAGATGCGCTCGAAATCCGGCGTCGGGTTCTGCTCACCTTCGAGTTGGCCGAGCGGCAGGCAGCCGCGGGCAAGAGCGTCACTCCATTGAACTTTGTGGTCGTGGGCGGCGGGCCAACGGGAGTCGAGTTGGCCGGCATGCTGGCGGAAATTGCGCGGCACGCGCTGGCGCATGAGTTTCGCTCGATCGATCCTTCGACGACACACATCATCCTGCTCGAAGGCGGGCCGCGCGTGTTGCCGACTTACGCCGACGATCTTTCGAAGAGCGCGCAGGAGCAACTGGAGCGGCTGGGTGTCGAGGTGCACACCTCGACGATGGTCAACCAGATCGATCCCGGGGCGGTGCATTTCGGCGAGGCGCGGATTCCCGCGACGGTGATTCTTTGGGCTGCGGGAGTGGCTGCTTCTGGCCTGGGGAAGAAACTGGGCGCTCCGGTGGATCGCGCCGGACGCGTGCTGGTGCGGCCGGACTTGAGTGTGCCCGGGCGGGATGAAATTTTCGTAATCGGCGATCTGGCGGCGCTGAACGATGAGCACGGAAAATTGCTTCCCGGCGTCGCGCCCACCGCAATCCAGGAAGGGCATTTTGTCGGCAGGCTGATTCGCGACGAGATCGAGAAAAGGCGACCGCGCAGGGCATTTCACTACTGGGACAAAGGCAGCCTGGCGACGATCGGGCGGGCGGCGGCGATCGCTGAATTTGGAAAGATTCATATTTCCGGTTTCATCGCGTGGCTCTCTTGGCTGTTCATTCATATTTTCTTTCTGATCGGCTTCCGCAACCGGCTGCTGGTTTTCATTCAGTGGGCCTGGTCTTACGTGACCTATGAACGCGGCGCGCGGCTGATCACCGGCAGCACTTATCTGCCGGGCTGGAGCGAATTGCACTCTCATGCTGCGGAGACGAAGGCATCCCAAGAAATACCTGCCGGGTCGGCGAAATAGAGCGAGAATGGTAGGTGGCCCGATTCGCGGGGGCGGAGAATCCCGCGCGCAGTCCATTCTGCGGCGCGCAAAGTCAAAGGCTTGTCACCACAGAGGACACTGAGGACCACACGGCTAGGCGGCTACTTTATGCGCATTTTGAATTCAGTTCGGCATTTCGAAAGTTGTGTTGGGTTGTGTCTGGTGGCGTGCCTGGCGGCGCTCTTGGTGGGCTCTGCCGCAGCTTCAGCGGAGGTTCTGAAGGTTGTCGTGAACGACACGATTCAGCCCATCAGCGAGGAATACATTGCGCGCGCCATCGACGAGGCGCGGCGCCGGAACGATCAGGCGGTATTGATCGAGATCAATACTCCCGGCGGATTGGTCGATTCGACGCGACAGATCATCGAGCACATCACGACCTCAGCTGTCCCTGTGATCATCTACGTCACGCCCAGTGGGAGCCGCGCGGCCTCGGCGGGATTCTTTATTCTCGAGTCGGCCGACATCGCAGCCATGGCGCCGGGTACCAATACTGGGGCGGCGCATCCTGTCATTCTGGGCGGCGAGAAGATGGACGATGTGATGAAGGAGAAGATGGAAAACGACGCCGCGGCGCTGATGCGCTCGGTGGTTGCGCGGCGCGGAAGAAATGTGGATGTAGCGGAAAGCACGGTGCGGCAGTCGAAATCGTTCACCGAGCAGGAAGCGCTGTCGCAGCACCTGATCGAATACATCGCGTCGAGCCAGGACGACCTGTTCCGGCAACTCGACGGAAAATCCTTCAAGCGCTTCAACGGGCAAGAGGTCACGCTGAAGCTGGTGGGCCAGCCAGTCTCGGCGTTCAACATGACGCTGAAGGAAAAAATCCTCGCCTACCTGATGGATCCAAACATCGCATTCCTGCTGCTCGCCATCGGCGCGCTGGCGCTGTATGTGGAGTTCAATCATCCTGGGGCGGTGGTGCCGGGGACAGTCGGCATCGTATTTATTCTGGTCGCCGCATTTGCCTTGAATCTGCTGCCGACGCGCTTTGCAGCTCTCGTACTGATTCTGGGCGCGTTTGCGCTGTTTGCTGCGGAAGCTAAGTTCGCTTCGCATGGCGTGCTCACTGTGGGCGGCATCGCGCTGCTGACGCTAGGCGGATTGTTGCTGGTCGATGCGCCGATTCCGGAGATGCGGGTGCATCTGGCGACCGCGCTGGCGGTCAGCATTCCGTTAGGGATCATTACTGCGTTTCTCATGTCGATTGCGTTGCGGGCGCGGCGCAATAAAGTTGTGACAGGCATGCAAGGAATGGTGGGCGAGACCGGCGTGGCGCAAACGGCGCTGTCACCGCAGGGGAAAGTTTTTGTTCACGGCGAGTTGTGGGATGCGATTGCTTCTACGAATCTTCCGGTCGGGCAGTTGGTCGTGATTCGGCGTGTGGAGGGATTGACGTTGACGGTGGATCCGCTGGTCGCAACTCCGCGGGATGCAACTGCCGTTGCGGCGGTGTAAACACACCTCCTGTCATTCTGAGGTGCGCTTTTTTATCTGCGCCGAAGGACCCTGTGGCGTTCTCGAAAGAGTTGCCGCTGCCGGCGAGTTGCATAGGTCCTTCGCTCCGCGAAAAGCGCTCCGCTCAGGATGACAGTGCTTCAGAACCAAATAACTCACTTCAGCTGAAACAGCGCGTTCACATGGGCGGTCACGGTGACCGTCTGCGGAGTGAATTCGTCGGTGGGGGCGGGAGCGGCCACGGCGCCGGCGACGGCGGCTCTGGCCATGCGGGGCATGACAATGCGCGGGCTTTCGTAGGTGTCGAGGGAGGCGTACGAGAGCTCACCGAGGATGCGTCCGCTGGCGCGGGCTAGCGTTTCGGCGGAGTTGCGGGCGCGGCGATAGGCGTCTTCGACCGCGTGGTTCTTGGCTTCGTCCATGTTTTCGAGGGTGTAATTCAGCGACTGGTTCTCGCTGACGTTGGCGTCAGCGAGCTGCTGCGTGATGGGTCCGATCTTGGAAAAGTCTTTGAGCTTCAGACTCACGTCGGTAGTGACGCGATAGCCGACGACTTTCTGGCCGGGCTTTCGGTAGTCGTACATCATTTGCACAGAGAGCACGCCGATGTTGGCCTGTTTAGGCTCGATCCCGTTGGCGCGCAGCACCTGGCGCACCTGCTCGACATTTTTCGAAGTGCGCTGAAACGCCGCCTGTGCCGTCTCATCCTGCGCGGAGACGTTGAACTGCATTACGGCCGTATCCGGCGCGGCCTCGAACTTTCCGTCGGCGCCAACGTAGACGGTGTTCGCTTGCGCAGCTACGGAAGGATGGTCCTGCGCAACGAGCAGAACTGTGGCAAAGAAAAAGAACGGCAGAAAGATGCGTGCGACTTTCATGGCGTACCTCCGAGGGGATTATCGGCCAGGGAAGTGTGAATTCCCAAACTGATTCCCTTTGAGAGAACGCTTTTGGTGGGGAAACTTGCGGTGGGCGTTGCGCGCTAAGCCGTGTGGGGCACGGGGTTACCGTGGTCACCGTGTTCAAAGTGGCAAGGTGACAAAGTGACAAGGTTTCAAAGTTTCAAGGTTTCAAAGTTTCGATAGGGTGAACGCGATACTTCCGATACTGCTCCTAAAATTCAATCACTTTGAAACCTTGTCACTTTGCCACCTTGTCACTTTCTTATCTCGAGAGCGCCAAATTCCGATCGGTGCGGACTTCGAGCGCAGTGCCTTTGTCGAGGATGAGGTCATGCCCCGATTCATAAGCGGAGAAGGCGCTGTTGGCGGCGCCGACTCCGGCGCCGGTTGCCGCTCCTTTTTTTCCGCCGGTGTGCGCGCCTTCGGCGGCGCCCTCGCCTGCACCGACGATTACCGCTTCAGCGATTTCCTCTTTCGTCATTCCCTTGCGGCCGATCTCGCCTTCAGCTCCGACTTCGCGCAGGCCGTGCTCTCCGGGGACTCCGGTCACGGTAGCGAAAAACGGAACCCACCCGCGCGGGGTTTCGATCTCGTCGAAGCTGAGCAAAATGCGCGTGTGCATTCCGGGTTCGACGGCGCTGACGTGGCCGTGAATTTTTTTGCCTTCTTCGAGAGTCATGCCATTGGGAGTAGCGACGGCTTCGGCGACCCGCGCGCGAAAATGGTCTCCGGCTTTAATGTTGTGGGTGTCGAGACGGTCGGTGAGCTGGATGAGGATCACGGTGCCTTGCGGCAGGACGTTGGGCGGCGTGGTTGAATCCTGCGCGAAGCCGAGTGATGTGACAAACAGAAGTGCAGCTGCGCAACGAAGAAAGGACATGGGGATCTCCCGGGGTTTGGTGGTCGTCTGATTGGATGGGCGGATCGGGGAAATTGATGCCCGCCGGGGGGATTTTGTGTGGCGTCCCCAGACGGTCTGTGTCATGACTCCTTTATCGCCCCTACGGGGCTTGCCCTCTTACCAATTTACCGGCAGCGTGTGTGGTCGCGGAAAAAGTCGCTGAGGAGGCTGCTAAGCATCCTCACGCGCTGAAGCTCGGACATGTTTGGAACGACTTAACGGCACGAGTGGAACTCGTGCCCTTCCCGTCCCACGTCTCACAAGAACGGGAAGACGTGGGCACTCTATATCAACCCCGATGGCGACGGGTAGTTGCAGGGATCCTTCGACTGCGGTTGTGCTCCGGCATACGCCGGCGCAAGATCCTCGTTCAGGATGACAAGTTGCAATGAGGCTTGTTCGGTGAAGAGAGTCAGGAGCGGGAGACTGGCCCCGGCACGCCCAGGAGATCGACTTTGAGATCGCTGGCGTGCAGGCGTTCGACAGTGGTCGGCGGGAGTTTGCCGGACGCCGGGATGATGCCGACAGCGCGGTTTTTTCCCGATCGCTTGGCGTTGTTGAGGCCGCGATCGGCTAGGGTGAGCACTTCTTCGTAACCGACCGTCTTGGGATGTTCGAGGAGCCAGGGGAACGCGGCCCATCCCATGGAGCAGGTGCGATAGATGGTCTCGCCATTTTTGCCGACCGCGAATGGCGTGTCGGCTACGGCGGCGAGCACGCGCTGCGCCAGCAGTTCGGCTTCTCCGCGGTCGGTGTAGCGCGAGACGATGAGGAACTCTTCCCCGCCCCAGCGGACCAGCACGTCGGAGTGGCGGATGGAAGAACTCAGGCGCCGCGCCATCTCGATCAGCACTTTGTCGCCGACGTCATGGCCATAGCGGTCGTTGACTTCTTTGAAATTATCGGCATCGATCAGGTAGAAGACGAGATCGCGGGTGTGCGAGTCGCGATTGTCGGCGTGGGCGCGCAGAGACTGGCCGACGTCGGCTTCGATGGTTGCGGAAAAATAGCGGCGATTGCGCAATCCGGTCAGAGGATCGGTGAGCGAGGCCTCCTCAAGCACATCGTTGGTGCGGCGCAGCTCGCGGTTCAGCCGGTAATGCTGGATGAAAAGCAGAAACGCCATCAGGAACATCGTGGCCAGCGCGACCAGCACACGGAAGCGCGAAGCCGGCCGGGGCAAGCTCGGGTCAAGCAGCGCGTAGAACGCGATGATAGGCAGCGAGAGCACCGCCATCATGGCGAGGTTGGCCATCCAAGCGCTGTAGGACTCCCCGGTGCTCTTTTCCGGCGTAGGAGTCAGGCCCTGCCCATACATGGCGACCACGGTAAATGCCGCGAACGAGCTCGAGTACGGAATGTCGTACCAGCTCCCGGTGTAGTAGGTGTCGAGTTCGATGGCGCGATTCAGAGTGTAGAAGGCGATTCCATTGAAGATGACCGCGCCGCAGAAGATTCCGTAAAACGTTCTCCAGCGGCCAGAACTCTCATTCCAGAAGGCGGCGAGCACGCCGGCGAGCAGAATGGTTCCGGCGCCGGAGAGAATGTCGAAGTTGCGGTTGTAGGCATTCTCGTTGGGAGAGATGTACTGCCAGCAAACGACGAACGAAATGTACAGGTACAACCACCACAACAGCAAAAGCAGGAAGTCGAGAATACCGAGTTGCGCGCCGCGCTCGGAAGGCTCCAGATGCGGGCGGAGCAGGAGGCCAGCAATCATGGGCGCGCCGGCAAGGAACAGCAGCGCGTCTGCGGGATACATGGCCGGAACCTTTTTCTGCAGGATCAGATCAAAGGCGATCCACACGAATTGGTCGGCAAGCCATAAGGCCCAACCGGCGGATTGCAGCATCCAGAACCATCGCATGCGCCCTTTGGCGGCGATTCCCATCCAGGCAAAGGCGACGAGCGCCGAAGCCATGAGCAGAGCACCAACAATGTCGCTCACCGCGGCCAGTGCCAGTCCGCGAGGAAGCAGGGCGGAGCAGACGGCCAGCAAGGCGATCAGGCACAAGGTTCCGCCAATCCACCTCTCCGGATGTTTGATCGGGCTCTCCGGATGTTTAAGCGGGTTCACAGCATTTTGCCTTTCGATTTCCGTCTTTCGATTGTCGTCTTTCGATTACCCAGGGCCCAGGTACATCGTTTCCAGCCGCCCTAGTGGCTAGTCTCTTGCGCTTGCGGAATAGGCGAGCGGGTCATTCTGCGCGCTAATGGCGCGCCTCAGCTCATCAAAAATTTCGTCCGGCATCTGCTGAAACACTTCGACGACTTCAGGATCAAACTGGCGGCCGGACCAATCCTGAATTTCTTTTCGCGCCACCGAGAGCGGACGCGCGGCGCGATACGGGCGGTCAGAAGTGATGGCGTCAAGCGTGTCGGCGACGGAGAAGATGCGCGCTCCGAGGGGAATTTCCTTGCCCTTCAGGCCGCGCGGATATCCGGTGCCATCGAAGCGTTCCTGGTGCGAGTAAATGATTTCGCAGGCGTCGGTGAGGAACGGAATCTTCTTCACGATCTGGTAGCCCTTGTAGCAGTGCTCGCGCATGATGGCGGTTTCTTCGGGATCGAGCTTGCCGGGCTTGTTGAGAATCTTGTCGGGAATAGCCATCTTGCCGATGTCATGCAGGAATGCGCCGCGAGCGATGGTGGCGACGTCTTCCGGAGGCAGTCCCATGGCGCGCGCGATCGCCATGGTGAAGGCAGTGACGCGGCGCGAGTGGCCTTCGGTTTCGCGGTCTTTCAAATCGAGGGCGTCGCCGAGAGCCTGCAGCGTGATGTCGTAGGAGCGCTCGAGATCGCGCAAAGCCTGTTGCAGCTGATCGGTGCGCGCTTTGACCAGAGATTCGAGGTTCGTCTGATAAATGCGGTTCTCGACCTTGAGGCGGCGGTTCTCGAGGGCGCGGCTCACGGTGTTAAGAAGTTGCTCACGTTCGAAAGGCTTGAGCAGATAGTCGTAGGCGCCGTTTCGAATTGCAGCGAGTGCCACGGAGATGTCGTGGACGGCAGTGACCATCACGACCGGCATATCAGGATATTTTTCCTTGGTGCGCTCGAGCAGGCCGATGCCGTCGAGGTCGGCCATCATCAGATCAGAGAGCATCAATTCGAATTCTTCGCCCGAGTTCAGAACAGCCAGAGCTTCCATGCCCGAACCGGCCTGTTTGCAGGAATATCCAGCCGTGGTCAACATGGACGCGACGATTTCGCGGATCGGTTCTTCGTCGTCGACGACAAGAATTCGGTCTGGCATGTCAGTACACGGAAGTCTATCGGCGATTGTAACGTTTCTACGAGATTCCGAAAGTAATCACCGAGGTCCGGAAAGCCCATCGAGAAAGGGCGAGGGCATGGTATTCAACAGAGGGAATCTCTACGTCCGCATCGATGAGCGTGTCTCTCTGGAACACGGTAGCGGGGCTGGGAGTTGCACGGCCTTCGGCTGCAGAAATCGCCCTGTTGGTGCTGCTGGGGGCGTCGCTGCTGGCACTGCGCGCGGTCCGCGAACTTTACCTGAAAATCTGGGTGCTGGGCTGGATGGCGTTGACGGCGTCTCGGCTGGCTGAACATGCTTTTGCGGCGCGGATTCCGGCGCCGTTCGACCAAGTCCTGGTGCAGGCCACGTTTGTGCTGGCGGCGGGCTTGCTGGCCGGCTCGGTTCTGCTGTATTGCTGGACGCGCGACCTGATCCTGCCGCTGGCCGTGATTACGCCGGTGCTGGTCGGCTTTGCCGGAGCGCGGGTTCTGCTGCGGCCGGATTCCCTGCCGCTGCGGATGGCGGTTGAGATCGGTTACCGGATTATTCTGCTGGCCGCCTCTATCGCCCTGCTGAGAGCACGCCGCGGACGCTGGAATCCGGCGGCGTGGCTGCTGGCGATTTGCCTTCCCTGCTTGCATCTTTCCTGGCCCGGATTTACCGATCGCGTGCCCACAGCCGCTTTCGCGGCGGCAGAGATCGCATTGGGGCTAAGCATACTGTTGATCGCCTTCGGCGAAGCGCGCTCGCGCACACACCGGTTGCTGGCGGTGCAAGCCCTCACCAACAGCACCATCGGCGCACAGCAATATGGCTCCGTCGTACAGTCGGCGATCGAAGAATTGCGGCGCACCATGCACGTTAAGGCCGCGTGGTTCCGCCTGATGGAGAGCGGACAGCTGGTGGCCACGCACGCCGTCGGGCTTTCGCAGGACTTCCTGCGTGATGCCGGATTCAGCCCGGTTTCAGAAGGAGTCTCAAAGCTGCTGGAAGAGGCTAAGCCCCATATCGCGAAGTGCGAAAGCGGGCTGCCGGAAACGGTCGAGGTCCTGACCAGAGAAAAGATTCGTCAGATGGTCATCATTCCGGTGATCGGGAAAAAGTCGCCGGTCGGACTGCTGATGATCGGGGGCTCGTCGAGTCGGAAGTGGACGCAGGAAGAACTCGACTTTCTGCAAGCCTGCGGACGGCAACTAGCCATGGCGGTGGAGAATTTCCGCCTGCTGGAGCAGGTGCTGCGCTCGCAGCGGCAGTGGGTGAATACGTTCGATTCGATCCACGACATCATCCTCGCGCACGACTCCGACTATCGCATCGTCAAGGCGAACCAGGTTTTGCTGGAGCACCTGGGCAAGGCGGCAGCGGATGTGATCGGCAGCACGTGCGAGGCCGAGTTGCCGCACGTCTACGGCGAGTGGACTGGTTGCCCTTACTGCGCGCGTGGTGGAGATGAAGAATTCAGCGAAGGCGCGGATCCTTGTTTTGGCGGCTTCTCCGTGGTCTCTACGTCGTCGTATGCCGAGCAAGGCAGCCCGCAGCAGGGCATTCTGCATGTGGTGCGCGACATTACCGACCGGCACTCGGCGGAAGAAAAATACCGCCTGCTCTTCGAGCAGGTGCAGGAGGGCGTCTACGTCGCGTCGCCGGATGGAAAGCTGATCGATTGTAATGACGCGCTGGTGCATATGCTCGGCTACAGCTCGCGGGAAGAGCTGATGCTGCTGAATCTCGATGCGGAAATCTGCGTCGACCCCAAACAGCGGGAGAACTTCCGGACAGAGATCGAGAAGCACAACTACGTGCGGAACTTCGACGTAACCCTGCGGCGTAAGGATGGCACGATCATGCTGGCGGTGGAGAGCAGCTTCGCGACTCGCAGCTCTACCGGGGCAATCGAGCGTTATCAGGGATTTGTGCTCGACATGACGGAGAAGCGCCGCGCCGAAGATGAGATGCGGCGGCGCAACCGCGAACTGAACGCACTGAACGCGATGGCAGTGGTGGCAGCGCAATCGTTCGATCTGGACGAGATTTTGAACCTCACGCTGCGCCAGGTGGTCACGTTGTTTGGCGCGGAGAGCGGCACGGTCTATCTCTCGGACGCCGACAATACTACTTACCGGCGCCGCGCCGCGTGGGGGCCGCGGAGCCGCGACAAGAAGCAACCGGCGGAGGTTGCGTTCCCTGACGGATTTGGCGACCTGGTAATGCGCTCGCGCGCCGAGGTGGTTTCGGCGGAGTACCTGCCGCACCTGCCGACCAGCGCCGCCGATTTCCTGCGCGCCGATACCGAGCGCTCTTGGAACTGGGTGCTGTTCTGGGGCAAGGACGCGCCGGTCGGCATCATGGGACTGTGCAGCCAAATTGGATTCGAGTTCTCGAGCAACGATGAAAATCTGCTGGTGGCGATCAGCCGGCAGCTGGCCACGACGATCGAGAAGGTCCGGCTTTACGAAGAAACCTGCCGAGCCTACGAGGATTTACGCAAGACGCAGGAGCAGTTGCTGCAGAGCGAAAAAATGTCGGCGGTGGGACAGTTGATCGCCGGCGTGGCGCATGAGCTGAACAATCCGCTGACTGCGATTCTCGGTTACGCAGAACTGCTCGAGACCGAGGGATTGAACAGCCGCGCGCAGGATTACGTGAGCAAGCTGTTCAAGCAGGCGCAGCGCACGCATCGCGTGGTGCAGAACCTGCTGTCGTTCGCGCGGCAGAGAAAACCGCAGCGGGAGGAAGTAGACATCCGCAAGGTGCTCGACGAGACGCTGGCGCTGCGCGACTACGATCTGAAGGTCAACAATATTCAGGTCGACCGCGACGCGCCGAGCGATCCTGCAATGGTGGTGGCTGATCCGCATCAGATCGAGCAGGTGTTCCTGAACATCATCAACAACGCGGTGGATGCGATCCTCGAAACTGGCCGCAAAGGCAAAGTGAAGGTGAAAATCTTCAGCCAGAACGGGCACGTGTGCACACAGTTTGCCGATGACGGGCCGGGCCTGAAAGATCCGAAACGCATTTTCGATCCGTTCTATACGACCAAGGGCGTGGGCAAAGGAACGGGGCTGGGACTGAGCATCTGCTACGGGATCGTGAAGGAGCACGGCGGCGACATTACGGCGAACAATGGGCCTGACGGTGGCGCGGTGATTGAAGTGAAGATTCCCGCCGCGGTGGTGCAGCAAGCTCAACCCGAAGCACAGAAGGCGACGCCGCGGCCGCACGAAGCCGCGATCAGCGGAAGAGTCTTGCTGGTGGAAGCCGAAGAGGCAGTCCTGGAATTCGAGCGAGACGTGCTGGCGGGGGCAGGCGCGGCGGTGGTCACTGCGAAGAATAGCGAAGACGTGAAAACGCGCTTGTTGTCAGAGCAGTTCGACGCAGTGATATTGAATGGCAAGATGCCTGGCGAGTGGAACGCGAAAGAATCCTATAACTGGCTGAAGACGAACTGTCCCACGATGGACGGCCATGTCCTGTTTACGTTTGCGACCGGAGTCGACCACAATGAAGGCCGGTCGTTTCTGCAAGAAAATAATGTTCCCTGCCTGGTAAAACCTTTCGAAGTCGCGGAACTCATCTCACAGACGCGGCGATTGCTGCAGAAGTCTCATGCGGCTGCGGCGGGCACGGATTAGACATACGCCCCCGCGCTGCTCTTCGTCCTGTTCTTCGGGGCGAGGCTATGACTTGTGTTCCTGCTTGTAGACGCGCGGATCGGGCAGCGGATCCAGTTCCCTGCCGGCGAAAATCTCCTGAAACTCGCGCACCAGAGCATCGTGGACCAGACCGTTCGAGGCTAACGTCTCGCGGCTATCGAGCAGAAATTCAGAACCGTCGAACCGGCTGACCTTGCCGCCGGCTTCTTCCACGATCAGTGCGCCGGCAGCGGTATCCCACGGATTGAGATTGAACTCCCAGAAGCCGTCGAAGCGTCCACAAGCCACATTGCACAAGTCGAGGGCGGCAGAACCGGCGCGACGTACACCATGGGTCCGCAGCGTGATCTGGTGGTAGAAAAAAATGTTGGGATTCTTGTGCCGCTTGTGGCTGGGAAATCCCGTGGCGACCAGGCATTCCTTCAGTTGCGTCGCTCTGGATACATGAATGGGCTTTCCGTTGAGGTGCGCGCCCTTGCCCAACTCCGCAGTAAATAATTCGTCGCGCGTAGGATCGTAGACCACCCCCGCAACGCGCCGGGCGGACTCGCCGCGGTGCTCCAGCGCCATCGAGACGCCGAAGACGGGATATCCGTGGGCGAAGTTGGTGGTTCCGTCCAGCGGATCGACATACCAGCGATATTCGCCGCCGCGGTCGTTGAGCCCCTGCTCTTCGCCTAACACGTCATGCGAAGGAAACTGCTTACCGACGCGCTCGCGAATTAGTGCCTCAGAAGCCCGATCGGCCGCAGTGACCAGATCGGCGTCGCCCTTGTATTCGATCTTCAATCCCTGATGGAAATAGTTGATCAACAGCGCGCCCGCCTCGCGCGCAATGGCCGACATGGCGGGAAGGAAACGTTCAGCTTGAGTAGGAGAGGAGGACATGAATCCGGCTTACTTGCGCTTGCCGCCGTCTTCGGCGATGTACATAATTTCGTGCTTGAAGATGAACAGATTGGGCGCGCCGTCGCGTGTGAGACGCACCATGTTCTTGTCGTAGTACTCGATCCAGCCGCGCACGACCTGGCCATCCATCAGTTTGATCGATACGGGCTTTTGTTTTTCGCCGAGGTTTTTGAGAAACGCAGCTTCTTCGAATGTGTCTTCTGGGGGGGGCGTCCGTCCACGCTTGCCAGCGGACGAGTTTCCTTGCGTACCGCGAAAAGTCATGCGGCAATTGTACACAAAGCCCGGCGGCCGATGCCCGGTACGAACACGCGGCGGGGCTTGCGAGTCCTACGCGCTCGCGATGATGGCTGTGGGTTCGGGAGTAGAATGACGGCAAGAGTCAGCTTTCGGGCGAGGTTTCTCATGACCGATTTTTCCGTCAAGGGGCGCGGACTGAAGTACTTTGCGCTGTCACTCACGATTGCGTTCTGTCTGCTCGGGAACGCCCAGCAAAAGCGAAATATGTCGCCGCCGCCAGAACCGATGAATCAGGAACCCAAGGATTCCTCGCCGGATCCGGCGCTGCAGCACCGCCTGGATCTCGCACAATTGCAGCAGGAGGCCGACGACCTGGCCCGTACCGCCCAGACCATTCCGTCCGACGTGGCCAGCGTCCGCAAAGGTATGCTGCCGAAAGATGTGATTGAAAAATTGAAGCAGATTGAAAAGTTGTCGAAGCACCTGCGGGCAGAGTTAAAGCCTTAACGTATCCCAGCGTTGATTAGAGCTTCAGCTCTACGGATGTGCAGACCTTCCGAGTCTGGCGGCTTCTGCCTGTTCGCGGCGAGCGTTGTCCATTTGGCCGAGCTCCTGATAGACGTTCGCCAGAAACTGATGAACGTCAGTTGATGTGGGCTGCAGCTTTGCCGCCTTCTGCAAGTACGGTAGCGCGCCAGAAAAATTGTTTTGCATGCCCAGCACCCTACCCAGCATGAGATTCGCTTTGAAGTGATTGGGATTGATGCGCAACGCCTCGCGATACGCCTTCTCGGCATCGGTGGTCCGCCCCATGTTGTCGTACGCGAAACCAAGGAAGAAACGCAGGTCGTCCGAATCTGGCAAACGCGAGACCGCGGCTTCAAACTGCGCCGCTGACGCTGGCCAGTTTTCTGTGGCCCCGTAGGCCGCGCCCAGCTCGAAGCGGGCTCTACCCGACTGCGGATTTAGCTCAATCGCTTTCTGCAAGTAAGGGATGGCTTCGGAATATCTCTCGACCCCGTTCAAGGCTCTGCCCATTTCCTGGTTGGCCAGAGCCATGTTGGGCACTACCTTGAGCACGCGTTCGAGTTGGGGAATGGCCGGTCGATAATGCTCTTCGTCGACAGACTGGAGGGCATGATGAAGCAGGTTTGCCGTTTCAATCAGATCCTTGGGATCGGGACCGCGTTTCGATCCGGCGGCGTTGCTTCCGTGCGATGCAGAGGTCACATACCCAAGTGCCTGCAATTTTTCCGCGACCTGCGGACTGATGTTTGCCTGGGCGCTGCCTTGTCTGCTGGTTTTCTGGCGGAATTGATCGAGTTGCGCCTGCAGCGTGTCCGCGACTCCTCGATTCGATTCTGCGAGATTGTGCGAGGCTTTGGGGTCTGAAGAAAGGTCGTAGAGCTCGCGGCGCGGGGCGTCAATGTATAAGTACTTGCCCGAGCGCAAGGCGCGGAGCCAGCTCCAGCCGAAGGCACTCTCGGGGTAGTCCGTTTCCGAGTAGATAGGGCCTTCAGGCGCTACGTCTTTCTTTTCGGCGCCTTTCTTTTCGATCAGGGGCAGCAGCGATTTGCCCTGCATGCTGGCGGGAATCTCCGCGCCCAGCGCACTCAGCAGCGTGGGCGCTACGTCGACCAATCCAATTGGTGCGTCGATTTTCTCACCCGCAACACGCGCGGAGGGCAGCTTGATCATCAAAGGCACATGGATCGTTTCGTCATATAGGAAATATCCGTGACTCTCCTCGCCGTGTTCGCCGAAGGCTTCGCCATGATCCGCCACGACTGCGATCAGCGCAGAGTCGTAAAGCCCGACGGCCTTCAATCCGGCAAACAACCTGCCCAAGGCTGAGTCCATGTAGGCGATTTCGCCGTCATAGGGAGAAGCTGAATATTTCGACTTGAATGGCTCGGGAGGATCGTAGGGATCGTGCGGATCGTAGAAATGCACCCAGAGGAAAATCGGCCGCTTGGTTTGTTTTCCCAGCCAAGCAAGAGCGTGATCGACGACCTTCCCGGCACGGCGCTCTTCGCTGCTGTAGCGGTCTTCTCCCTCGTTCCGACTGTGGAAGCCTGCGTCGTAGATGTCGAACCCCCGACTAAATCCGGGTGCCGCGGCGCTCTTGGGGTCGAGCACCTGCGATCCTACAAAAGCTGCCGTGGTATAGCCTCGCGTGCGCAAGATCTGAGGCAGATACGGCAAATCTTTGGCGAGTGCGGTTCCCAAACTCCCTAAATGATTGAACTGAGGATACGTTCCCGTGAGAATCGTCGCGTGCGACGGCGTGGTCAGCGGCACGTGCGCGTAGGCCCGCGAGAAGACGGCACCTTGCTCGGCGAGTGCGTCCAGGTTTGGAGTCAGGCCGAGCTTCGAGCCTAGGAATCCTACGCGATCAGCGCGAGTGGTGTCGATGGTGATGAGGATGAGGCTTGGGGGCTTTTCGTTTTCAACCGCAAGTAGCTGAATGGCTTGAAATGACAGCAGGAGCAGCAACCACAGGAGTCGTCGAACAATCGGCATGAACTTTTCTGGAGTTTAGCATAGGGCGGGCGACGGCAGCCCCCAAGAGCCCCCCAGACGGAAAGGGCCGTAAGGCAAAGAAAAAGGCCACCAGCTTTCGCTGGTGGCCGAAGTGCAAGCGTTGCGGAACAGGGACTAGAACGTCACCCGCAGGCCCCATTCCATGGCGCGTGGAGAACCGAGACCGAAGACGCCCGTGCCGTTGCCGACGCGGAACAGTGCGCTTTCCGGTCCGGTCTCGCCGGGCTGAATCTGCGTGTGAACGCTATTGATAGAGCTGCCAGCGTCTAGCCATCCGTTCATGGCACCCGGAGGCAGGTTGAAGTTGGCGAAGTTAAACAGGTTGAAAATTCCCAGGCTCGGCTCGATCTTCACCCGCTCGTGGAAGGTATGGCTCCAGCTCAGACGGAAGTCGAAAGCCTTAACCCACGGGAAGGTGAGTTGATCGGTCGGCGCCGCTGTCAAAGTTGGAGCTACGCCACCGATCTGCTGCATAACTGCGAGCGATTGTGCCGGATTGCCGAACACGCCGCTATTGATGATCAACGTGCCGGCAGGGGTCGGTTGATTCGCCTGCGTCGTGTTGTATTTGCTAATGGCGGCATTCAAGCCACTGACGCCAAAATCACGTCCGAACGAACCGTTGGTGGTTCCAGGCAACGGATCGCTGATGAAGCCGCTACCCGTGAAATCGGTCTGGAATATCTGTCCGGCCGAGCCCGTGCTGCCAACGATCACAGGGCTCGCTAGTGGGCTGTAGAAGTGGCCGATCAGGCCGAAACGGAAGCCGTAGGGAACTTCAAAACTGCCACCGAACGAGAGTTGGTGAGTGCGGTCGAGCAATGACGGCCCCATGTACTTGAGCGGGTTGTCGTTGTCGGCAGCCTGAATCACGAAGTCCTGATCGTTGGCGCTGACTGGGTTCGATGGCGGACTGTTGCCAGCGAAAGCCAGCGGGTTAACGAAGCGAGACAACGAATAAGAAATCTGGAAGTTCGCTGTCTTGACTCCGCGGATTGGGTTGACGGTGTTCTGCACGAGCTTCATTTGCAGAGCGTTGTAGACCGAGCGGCTGATGGGTTCGAGGAACAGCGCTTGGCCATAGGCCGGGTTAATGCCGCCAAAGGCGCAGCCCGGAGGAGGGCAAGCAGAACCGAAATCGTTCGGCGTGCCCAGTCCGTTCGAGGCGAAGTTTCCGATGTTTGCACCGGCTCCAGGGCCATTCAGGGCTGAGCAGTCGGCCAGCGTGCCGTTCAGGTCACCGGCGTGACCGCAGGCGGCTTCCGTCGCAGCTACGGCGGCTTGTGCGCCTGCCAGGTTGAAATGCTTGATGGATCCGGCTTGATTCACGTCGATACCAAGCAAGCCATGCGTTTCGACGTTCCGCACAAAGTCCGCGCTGACGATCATGCCATGGCGCACTTCATGCTGGAAGCCCACGTTCAATTGGAGCGAGCGGGGCGAACGATAGTTCGGAGCGAACAAGCCGATCGCCGGATTGAGACCGCTGGCAAGTTGGTTACCGATGAACGCGGGGTTCGGCGTCGTCAGGCTGAACGGTGTGTCTGCCTGATAAACGTTCTGGAAGTCGGCCAGTGCATTAGCGGCCTGCCCGATCGTCTCGTTGCAGTAGCTTTGTCCAGTGGCTGGATCGAGTCCTTCAATACCGTCCACCGTGATCGTCCCGGCGGAGAGCGTCGGAACGGGCTGAGCTGCACCGCCAAAACAGGCGAACGGCGATTGCAGGAATGCACCGTTGCGCAAGCGCAGCGGACGGTCAAAGAGAACGTTGTTGTAGATCACATTCTCGTAGTAAAGCCCAGCACCCGCGCGGATTACAGTCTTGCCATTGCTTCGTGGATCCCACGCGATCCCCAACTGCGGGGCAAAGTTCCGGTTCGGTTGCCGAACTGCATTACCGAAACCGGGGAAAGCAGCGTTCAGTTCAGGAATTGCAGGCAGGTCGCTGTCGGTGCGGCCTGTATCACGTTCCCAGCGCAGTCCCGGCGAGATCGTTAGGTTGTTGCGAATCTTCCAGGTATCGCCGATGTAGAAGGCCAAACGGTTATCCGGGCCCAAGCCGCCAGCGGGATAGCCCAAAGCGGCCTCCGTCGTCGAGTAGCCTTGACCGTCGCCGACGAAGACCAAACCTTGCGCTAGCGACGCATCAAGAGGGTTATTATCCGGTCCCGGATTGGTGAAGACCTGCGGGGCGATCTTAAAGAAGCTGGCGAAACCGCCGCCCTGAATGTGGTTGTAGCCCATTCCATATCGAAGGATGTGCCGACCGATGACTTTACTGCCGTCGTATTTGATCTGGTGGTCGCTCTGCGGCGTAGCCTGAGGCGCCAGAAGATTGGGACCGACGGTGAAGGTTCCCAAGTTGATCGCGACTGGATAATCTGCGAAGGGCAGCGAACTTCCGCGCACTGCATCCAGAATGCGGTTCTGGAACTTCAGATAGGAGAAGCGCACGGTGTGGGTGAAGCTGCCGGTGTTGAAGTCCAAACCAGCAACAGTGTTCCGCGTGTAGTCGAGGTTGTTATAAACCTGGAAACTGGACGGGAAGAACGTAGCGCTGACAGAGTTCTTGAAGTAGTTGAAGCGACCAAACAGGCGCGCAGTCTTGGTGAGAGCGTAGTCTACTCGGGCCTGCAGCTCGTCTTCTTTAAACGGTGCCCCGAAGGTTCCCGAGTACGAATCGTAGGGAGCCGCTTCAACGACGGGAGCAGCGAGATGCTGTAGTGTGCGTTCGCCATCAAGGAAGAAGAACAGCTTGTCTTTGATGAGCGGTCCGCCGACGCTGCCGCCTTCCTGGTTGCGCTGGTAGGGAGTCGGAATGAATGTGCCTGTTGCGGTGTCAAATGGTTCGAGCAGCTTTGCAGCTCCCACCGCACTGTCACGATAAAAGCCGAAAGCCTCTCCGTGGACTGTGTTGCTGCCGGACTTGGTGGTAACGTTGACCGCACCCGACGAAGTGAGATCGTTCGAAAGGTCAAGCGTGGACTGCGCCAGTGAGAATTCCTGAATACCGCTGGCCGGAATGTCTTCGGTGGTGGTGCCTACGGTCTCGTCGCTGACGTCGATGCCGTCGACGTTAATACGGGCGGTACGGCCGAAACGGCCGCCGAACGAGATGGACGAGTATCCGACCTTGGTGGGATCGAAGTTTTCACCGTCCTGAATCTGGACGCCGGGCTCGAGCTGAGCGAGATCGAGGAAGTTGCGGCCGTTGACGGGGAGAGTTTCAATCTGTCCTGCCGTCAAAACGCCCTGCACTGTCGCCTGCTCAGTGTTGACCTGAACTTCGCTGGCCTGCACCTCGACTACGGTGCTCTCCTGCCCGATTTCGAGTCTTACGCTGCCGTTGGCGGTGTTGTCGACCTTAACGTCCAGTGGTAGTTGGGCCGTCTTGAATCCCTTGGCCTCAACTCTGACCTTATAGGCTCCGGGCACGAGGCTGCCGGCAGAATATCCGCCCTGGCCGCTGGTTGTGATCGTGATGATCTGTCCGGTGGAACCGGTAATTGTCACCTTGGCTCCGGCGACAACGGCACCACTCGCGTCAGTCACCGTGCCGATGATACTGCCGGTCGCAACTGTAGTCTGCCCAAATGCGATTGAGGAAAGAGCGCAGGCTGCGGCAAGCAACACCATCAGCGTAACGCTGGTTTTCAGATTAAATCGCAGGGGGGTTTTTGAATTTAGCATCATCCACCTTCCTTGTTGTTCAGAAATCGCTGGCATTGACACTCCTCAACAAATTCTTCAAACACGCCCCAACGCCTGCTGCAAATGTAAAAACCTATGGGAGACTGACAGTCATGTCCTGGGTCAGTTTGTTGTCCGTGTTCGTTCCCAGATGGAAGACATTCTGGGCTAACACTCATGCAATTGGCACGCCAGCTTGTTTTCGCCCTGTGAGATTCGCCTTTCTTCCTTTAGCTTCAATCGCTTGCGGATCACAAGGATCGAAACTGCAGCGTTCTCTCCGAACTCAGGGCGCAGATGTCTTCCAGAAACCATAGCTCCATTTCCGTAAAACGAAGAATTAAGGTGTTTCCCTAGCATTTACATATAGTTACAAAGCACTGTATAACGCGTAAGTTAGCTGCGTTATGTTTCCATGAGGCGCAGCCGGATGGCGTAGTCCGACGGCGAGTTTCGAATCAGAAATCTGACTTGCTGGTGTAGTAGCCGGAGCGGTGGCGGACGTGATCGGCGGGGGCTCCCGAGACCTTTACCGTGATGCGCCGGAAATCGGAAAAGGAAGTGGGCTGCGAGGGATAGTAGGCGAGGAGATACTGCGTGCGGAGCTCGTCGCTGATCTTGTGAAAGGCGTCGTCGAGTTGAGCGGTTGAAGTCGCATAGTAGTATTTGCCGCCGGTATCTTCGGAGAGCTGGATGAGCGCGTGCTCGCCTCCAGTCTCGCGACCGGCGCTGGCTTCGATGGGGACGATGATGATCGAGTAGACGATTGCTTCGGCTTCGACTGCGGCGCGAACGGCTTCTTTGTAATCCAGCTTGCTGATGGTATCGCCGCCGTCGGTGATCAGTACGATCACCTTGCGACCTTTACGGTGCTGGAGCTGGTGGGAAGTAACGTAAATCGCGTCGAAGAGCGCCGTGGCGGCGCCTACTCGGATGTGGTCGATGCTTTCGTCGATCCGCTTCAGGTCTGGCGTAAACCCGGTCGCTTCATGCACGGTTTCGCTGAAGCCATAGATGGCCAATGCGTCGACCGGGCGCAGAATGGCATGGGCAAAGCGCTTGGCCGAAGCCTGCTCGAGCGGAAGATCGTGGCGCGTGCTCAGGCTGGTGTCGATGGCCAGCGCGATGGAGAGCGGGAGCGCGGATTCTTTGTCAAAGACCGCGATTTTCTGTGGACGATCGTCTTCTTCGAGAATGAAGTTGTCTTTGGTCAATCCGCCGATGGGCGCGCCGCTGGAGTCGGTGACGGTGACGAAGACGTTGACCAGGTTGACGTCGACTTTGAGGGTGGTCGTCGGCTCCGACTGGCGATCAGAGTGCGCGGGATTCTGTGGGGCCGGATTCTGCGAGGATGGCCTCTGCTGCGACCATAGGCGGCCGACTAAAACGAGCAGGCCGATCAGCAGCAGACTCGTGGCGGGTTTTCTCATCGAGTGATCGAATTATACCTTCGGGCCGGAAGTGGTCGGCGCCGTCGCACAGCTTTTGACCGCAGAGATCGCGGAGAAGAAGCCGCAGCGGACACAGAGAACAGTCAGGGATCGGCGCTTGGCTATCTTCCCGGCCTCAACCGTTCGGTTAGATGCAGCCTGCCGTGCCGGGCTGCCTGTGTTGGCGATTTCGGCTCAGGACTGTGCGCGCGGGATTTCAGCGGGAAAGGGTTCGCCGTCGGCCCAGACGACACCGTCCTCGAAGTATTCTTTCTTCCAGATGGGCACGGTGCGCTTGAGGGTGTCGATGATCCAGCGGCAGGCCTCGAAGGCCGCGGCGCGATGGGCAGAAGCCACCACGATCAGCACGCTGGTCTCGCCGATTTCGAGGCGCCCCAGCCGATGTACGATGGCCACGTCGCGAACTTGGAACTGATGCAAGGCCTGGGTCGCCAGCGACTCCATCTGTTTGAGCGCCATGTCTTCATAGGCTTCGTAATTGAGATACAGAGTGCGCCGGCCGCGTGTCTGATTGCGTACGACGCCTTCGAAGACCACGGCGGCGCCATCCTCTCCGCCCTTGATAGACGACAAGACTTCCTGGGTATCGATAGGCTCGCGCGTGATTTCCGCGTGGCGGCCGGACGACGAGCCGTCCTCCTCTTCCGACCCGCCGCTTACTGGTGGCAAGAGAGCCACTTCGTCGTCAGGGTGAAGCAGCGTGTCGGCTGCCGCGTATTGCTGATTCACCGCCAGGGCAAGCGATGCGAATGAGTTTTTCAACACCGGCAGTTGCGACTCGTAATGCGCCAGGAGATCGCGCGCAGTGGCTCCTTCGCGGAGTTCGACCACCTCCGCCGACTTTCCCGCCAGATCCTTCAGCATTCCGAAAAAGAGAACCTGCACGCGCATAAGTCTCGGGGTTCAGTGTAGCGCGACCGAAGCGAGGTAACACGTGCTCTGGAAACGCAGTGTGCCTTATGCGGCTTAACAAGCCAGTTGGGGGATCCTTGAAAACCGGACTATGACGGATGTTCGTGCGAGCTGCCGCGGACCTCGTCGCTCAGGACGATGGCTTCGGCGATTTGGCGCATGGGGCGGCGTTTCTGTCGGCTCTGGCGCTGCAGCGCGAGATAGGCCTGCTCTTCGTTTATGCCCAGGTCACGCTGCAGAATGCCCTTGGCCCGCTCAACGACTTTTCTGGTTTGCAGCTGTTCGGCGAGCGTGGAGTTGGCTTCTTCGAGGCGGGCGAGTTCGATTTCGGCGCCGACGAGAAATCCGACGGTGGAGATGGCGCGAATTTCGCGGCGGCGATAAACGTGGTGCTGGCGATGCTGCAAGTTGATGACACCGACGACGCGTCCGCGGCAGAGCAGGGGCACGGAGAGAAATGCCTCGTAGCTGTCTTCGGGTAATTCGTGGAAAAACTGGAAGCGCGGATCCTGCGAGGCCCCTTCGGCGACCGCAACGGGTTCGCGGTGTTCTGCGACCCATCCGGTAATTCCCTGCCCTACGCGGAGTTTCAGGCGGTCGACGACTTCGGGGTGCGGATTCTTGGAGGCTCGCAGGACCAGTTCATCGCCTTCGAGCACATAAATGAGACAGGAGTCACACTTGACCAGTGCGGTGGCAAATTCTACGACTCTGTCGAGCACGTCGTGAAATCCGTCCGCATTGCCGAGCCGAATGCCTATCTCATGGAGTACGTCTACGTGTGAGTCCTCAACTGATAAAAAAGTATCCATAACAAACATTATGGGGACTGCGGCGGCAGAGTCTAATTCCAAATTTCGATGCGCGCGATAAAGGAATTCCTTGTGGATTGTTACCAGCGGTTAACATCTTTCGCTCGATTCATGCATCATGACAGGGATCGGCCTCGACGGAGCACACCGCGCCGACGGCGCACCGTTCTTGTTTTCAATGTGCGTGACTTACGGTTTCTTCCTAGCGCGCCGGGACTGCCAGAAACCACACAATCAGTCCGAACAGGATCAGGGCGGTCACCAGGGAGAAAAGACTGTGCAGCGGGTGAAGGTGAAAATACGAATCCCGCGTCAATCGATGCCTGCTGATCAGCATAGAAACTCCTTTGCACTCGCTTCGTGTGCGAACGGAGCGGCCTGCCTGTTCTTATTTTCCCACCATTTGAGTTCGTCGGCGGCTAATTTTTCATGAGGGGCACTGTTGCGTTTCGTAACCTCGCCGTTAGGGCTTTGAATCCAAGTCAGCGGTTCGGATGGGCAAATCCCAGTGGGCGTCGAGAATTTCGAAGCGGCGCTGCTCTTCGCGCTCGTAGGTGGCCTGGTCCGGCCAAAGTTCTTTCTTGATCTGGGTCTCGTCGAAGGCCTCATTTGCGACCGCTGCGTTTTTAAAGACAATGGTGACGCGATAGTCCCAGCGTCCGTCTTCGGTGGTGTGGTAGCGCGGTTGATCCATCCAGACTTTGAGCATGCGGCCCATCTCGACTTCTTTCTTCAGTAGCGGGTAATGATTTTTCTTGAAGAGTTTAAGGAACTCCTCGGCGTGTCCCCATTTGGTTTTGTAGTAATACTCGACGGTGAACGGGTGGTCGGAGGCAGGGGACTGAGAGAGACAAGTGACGGGCAGGATTGCAGCAAACAAGAGACTTGCCAGCGCGCGGCGCATGAGATGACGTGCCTCCTCGGTTGACTTGATACTGTACACTACCCCGTCGCGAGATCGTGACGGGCGGAGTGCTCCCAACAAGAACCTCGGCATTCGGTGCGTAGGCATGGCACCTCTATTCAAATTCGAAAACCCAATCCGTTTCGACAAACAGACAAAGATCGGGCAGATCCGCGGGGTCGATACGTACATACACTGGACGGTTTTTGTCGTTGCGGCGCTGATTCTGGCAGGAGTTGTGCGGAATCCGTGGCTGACGCTGCTCGGGTTAGTTGCGTATCTCTCGATATTGCTGATCCACGAGACCGGCCACCTGATTGCCGCGCAACGCATGGGCTGTCGCGTACTCTCAATCGAACTCTATCCCATATTTGGAGTCACAGAATTCGAGACGCCGTGGACGCAGTTCGATCACTGCGTGATTGCCTGGGGCGGCGTGATCGCACAGGCCGTGATTGCAGTTCCGCTCGTGGCCGCGTCGGAAGTGTTGGGCGTGTCTAGGTTCACGGTCGTGAATATGCTGGCAGGAATATTGGGTTACCTCAGCTTGGCCATTGCCGCGTTCAATCTCCTTCCGATTCCACGACTAGACGGTTCGATCGCGTGGAAGATTCTGCCAGCATGGCTGGCGCAGAGGCGGCTGCGCACGACTCGATCCAAGCGTTATTGAGACTGTTGCAACAAGTCGTGGCAGGTGCACCGCGATCGCAGGGATTCTTTAACTGCGTTCAGAATGACAGCCTTTGAGACTTGTCTGGGATGCCTTTCCTACTGAGGGCTGACGCCCGACGCCTGACGCCCGACCCGGTTCTGCCAGTGACTCCACACAAACCAGGCGGCGCCGGCGACGAGCACGACTGCAATCCCCGCATCGAACTTGTGGAAGTATTTGCCCATCTCGCGCCAGTTCTCTCCGAGCTTCATGCCGAGCCAGGCGAGAGCGAAGCACCAGGGCCATGATCCGAGAAACGTATAGATGTGGAAGCGGCCGCGGGGCATACGGGCGATTCCTGCCGGCAGCGCAATGAAGGTGCGGATAACCGGAAGCAGGCGGGCGATGAAAACGGCGAGATATCCCCAGCGGGCGAAGAAGCGGTCGGCCCAGTCGAGTTCGCGGTGGCCCATGAGAATCCAGCGGCCGTAGCGCTCGACCAGCGGGCGGCCGCCGTAGCAGCCGATTTCGTAGGCGACCAGCGAGCCTAGATTGCAGCCTACAGCGCCAGCGGTGGCAACCCAGAGAAGTTTGAACGTACCCGTGAAGACGAGGTATCCGGCGAAGGGCATGATCAGTTCTGACGGCAGTGGAATGCAGGCGGACTCGATCGCCATCAGCAGCGCGATCCCGGCATAGCCGGTGGCGGCCACGATTTTGTTGATGAAGATAAAGACAACGCCGAGAATTTTTTCAGTCATTTGAAAACAGTGGTCAGTGGCCGGTGGTCAGTGGCCAGTTGCGAGTACGAGGTACTCAGTTGGTGCTCAGTAAAAACGGTTACGCGCTCGACAATCTAAACAGATATTTAGTGTATCGGAAATCGCGAGTCGGACGGGACGAGGGCCGAATTGGATTGGACTTTACTGGCCACTGATCACTGGACACCGGCCACTGTTTTCAGAACGAACCTTCCTGCGTAAAAGCGTAGCCGGGCAGCGTGGCTCCCTGCGGACTCTTGCTGACTTTCACGCGTACAGTGGGCGCATCGGGGGCGGTAATGCCGGCAGGTCGCAGCATGGCGTACTGCGTGAAGACTTCGTTGTAAACCTTGGTGACCAGGTAGTCCTGGCCGTCAGCCTCGCTGCGCCACACCTGCCCGAGTTGAATGGAATTGACTGCCACAGTGCGTCCTCGATGACTTCAGGGTAACGGGGCGCGGTGGCAGCGTCAATTAGCAGACAGGTTACCGAGGGACAAGGGCGCAGTAGGCGATTGGCAAACGGGAATCTGCAGTTGTTATGATGACCCACCACAAGAGAACGAAAGGATTGCTATGCCGCGAGGTGTTACGCCGCGCCGTCCCGCACGGACCGGGAGGCAAGATCGAGTGGGAAAGGGGGCGCTCGCCACAAAGCTGCTGAAGATGGGCGCCGAAAAGAATTCGCACGTCTCGCAAAAGCGGCGAGCCCCTTCCCCACGCTCAGGGCAGGCCATGGGGCATCCCACCGCGCTCAAGACTGCCAAGAGTAAGGGTGGGTACAATCCCGTAGCTCCGGAGCGTGTAGCGGAAATTTTGAAGCGGCTCGATCAGCTTTATCCGGAGGTGACCTGCGCACTGACTCATTCGAGCGCGTGGGAACTGCTGGTCGCGACCATTCTTTCGGCGCAGTCCACGGACGTAAACGTGAACCGGGTGACGCCGGGGCTGTTTCGCAAGTATCCGACCGTGCAGGATTTCGCGGCGCTGACTCCCGAGCAACTGGAGCCGGATGTGCGATCGACGGGTTTTTTTCGCAATAAATCAAAATCCGTTGTGGGGGCGGCCAAGAAGGTTGTGGCCGATTTTGGCGGGCAGGTGCCCGACGAGATGGACAAGTTGCTCACACTGCCGGGTGTGGCGCGCAAGACGGCGAACGTGGTGCTGGGGTCGTGGTTCGAAAAGGCCGAAGGCGTGGTGGTCGATACACATGTGCACCGCATCTCGCGGCGGTTGGAGCTGACCAAAGAGAGCGATCCCAAGAAGATTGAGCAGGACTTGATGAAGGTCATTCCCCGCGAAAAGTGGATTCTGTTCTCGCACCAGATCATCTGGCATGGGCGAAAAATGTGTTACGCGCGCAAACCGAATTGCGCGGAGTGCCCGCTGGAGAACATTTGCCATGCCGAAGACAAGACTTGGAGCACGGTGGACGTGCACAAGGGGGCAAAGGGTTAGTCCTTCGGATTTTCTACGCTGCACGCGAGATCCCTCGGCCCGCGGGTGTGAGCGCGGGCCTTCGGGATCACGGCCTCTGCTAGACTTTTCTTTTCTGAACTTCGTTTCTATGTTTTTATGAAATCGAACCCGTCCATCTTTCTGTTTGCTATCGTCACTTTTATGAGCACTGTTGCTATTGAAACTCAATCCCAGACCTTGCCGGTGACGCAGGCGGTTACTGACCCGAAACAGATCGCGTCCAAGCCCAATGCGCAGGTGGAACCGCGCGGTCTGACGATCGATAAGCTGTATATGACGCGGGCGGTGGGTCGGCCAACGTGGTCTCCAGATGGAAAGACGGTTGCCTTTGTTTCGAATATGAGCGGGCGCAACAATCTGTGGCTCGTTCCCTCCGAGGGTGGGTGGCCGGTGCAGTTGACGGTGAGCGATCAGCGCCAGACGGCGCCTTCGTGGTCGCCCGACGGCAAGTGGATCGCTTATCAGTCGGATGTCGACGGCGATGAGCAGTGGGACATTTTTCTGGTCTCGCCGAAGACCGGCAAAGTCGTGAACCTCACGCAGACGCGCGAGATTGCGGAAATGAGTCCGACGTGGTCGCCGGATGGACGGTATCTCGCGTATGAAGTGAAGCCGAAGACATCGGCGGCGTATGAGATTGATGTGTACGACATGGTGATGCGCGAGGTGAAGCACATCACGACTGGCACGCCGCAGGATAAAGGCAACTACGGTCCCATCTGGTCGAGTGATGGGAAGTCGATCGTCTACACACAGGAACAGGCGAAGGGTACCGACTCGAATATTTTCATCGCTGATGTTGCAAGTGCTACGAGCACGCTGCTGACGCCGCATGAGGGCGAGCAGAGATTCACGGCGAACGCCATTTCGCCGGATGGCAAGCAAGTATTGCTGACTTCGAATGGGGCGAATGGATACGACAACGTCGGCTTGCTCGACGTCGCGACGAAGAAGATCTCCTGGCTGACGAAAGACAAGTGGGAGATTCGCGGGCACGAATTTTCTCCGGACGGCAAGCACATCACTTTCAGCGCGAATGTCGATGGCAACGAGGATATTTATTTCTACGAACTGGCGACGGGCAAAACGTCGCAGCTTGCGATCCCGAAAGGCGTGAATGAGCCAATCGGCGGGCATTCGGCTTTCAGCAAAGATGGATCGCGGATGTTGTATGTACACAACGGGCCGACTGCGCCGGGAGATCTGTGGGTGTACAACGTGGCATCGGGCAAGTCGCAGCAGCTTACGCATTCATTAATCGCGGGGGTGCGATCGGAGGATATGGTCGAGCCGTATCTGGTGCATTATCCCAGCCGCGACGGCAAGTGGACGATCTCGGCGTTTCTTTATGTGCCCTTCAACATGCAGCGCAACGGGCAGAATGCGGCGATCGTCTACATTCACGGCGGGCCGACTTCTCAAACGGTGAATTCGTTCAACCGATTCATCCAGTTCGCGGCGAATCAGGGATACATGGTGCTGGCGCCCAACTATCGCGGTTCGACTGGATACGGAAAAGAATTTCAGCAGGCAAACTTGTTCGATATGGGCGGGGGCGACTTGCAGGATGTGCTGGCGGGCGTGGATTGGATCAAGCAGACCGGGCACTTGGATCCCAAAAAGATTGCTGTAATGGGCGGCAGCTATGGCGGCTACCTGAGCATGATGGCGGTGACCAAAGCTCCGGAAGTCTGGGCGGCGGGCGTGCCGATTGTGCCGTTCGTGAACTGGTTTACTGAAATTGCCAATGAAGATCCCGTGCTGCAGCAAAGCGATCTGGCGACGATGGGCGATCCGGTGAAGAATAAGGCACTTTATGAAGAGCGCTCGCCGATCAACTACATCGATCAGATCAAAGCGCCGTTGCTGCTGCTGGCTGGCGGGCACGATCCGCGCTGCCCGAAATCGGAGACGCAGCAAGTCGTCGATGCGATCAAGAAACGCGGCGGCACGGTTGATGCAAAAGTTTACGAAAACGAGGGGCATGGCTTCGCGCGCGTGGAGAATCAGATTGACGCCTACCAGCGAGTGGCGGATTTTCTGCTGGCGCACGTCGTACCGGCCGATTGCGCTTGCTCGCTGAACGAGTAACCGCGTCAGTTTTTCCTCCATGATCACACTTCTTTATCTCATCCCGGTCGTTCTGATCGCTGGCGGTGCGATGTATGTGCAATACCGGATGTTGAGCGAAGAGCGGCGCAGAAGTCCGGTGTGGAAGGTGATGTGCGTGCTTCCGGTGCTGGTGGTGGGAGTATTTCTGGTCTGGATCGCGATGCGGTAAAACGCATCGGCTCTGAGTTCACTCGCTTCCTTCCCTCTTTTCCCTTCCGGGTTGACTGGGGCATGTGCTAACGTCCCGGTCATGGTCGACACCCTGTTCGGCAGTTCGACGCCACAATTTGGCACGGCCGAGTACGCCACGCGCTCCGATCAATGCCACTTCTGCCAGCAACCGCTCAGCGGGACCTACTACAAAGTGAACGGTGCACTGGCCTGCGGAAGTTGCGCTGACAGGGTGAAAAGTGAAAAGGCCCGCGACACGCATTCCGCCTTCGTGCGCGCTGTCGCCGCCGGAATCGGCGCAGCGATCGCCGGATTGATTGCCTACGCTGTGATCTCGATCATTCTGCAGGGCTGGGTAATCAGCTACATGTCGTTTGGCGTGGGCTGGCTGGTCGGAACTGCGATGATCAAGGCTTCCGGCGGCACTGGCGGACGACGCTACCAGATCGCTGCGGTCCTGCTCACATACGCCGCAGTTTCCATGGCCGCGATTCCTATCTGGATTTATCTCGCGCGCAACCATCATCCCCAACAGACCGAGCAACAGAAGCTGCGAGCCGAGCAACGTCAACTGGAAAAGGAAAACGGCCAGAAGCCATCAGAACCCGCGCCCGAGGCAGAACCGCAAAAGCCTCGAATCACTCTGGGCGCGTGGCTGGTGAAGGTCTCTCTGCTAGGCCTGGCGTCGCCGTTCCTTGAGTTGGAGGGCAACTTCTTCTGGGGGCTGATTGGCCTGTTCATCTTGTTTATCGGACTGAAGATCGCGTGGCGGCTCACCGCCGGCCGGCCTATTGAGATTCTGGGTCCATTTCACGATGCGATACCCCAGTCCGCGGGCTGACTCCGCGTAAAATAAAAGTGTGTCGCAGAAGGTCACCTTCAAAGCCGGTTCCGACGTGGTCCGCGCTTGTCGCCGGTGTTCGTGCGAGCTGCCTACCGGCGCCTTAGTATGCGAGAACTGCCATGCACTGGTCTACTCCGAACAACTGGACCGCATCGCAGCGGAAGCGAAGCACTGCGAGGAATCCGGTGACCTCGGACAGGCGCGCGAGCAGTGGATGATGGGGCTGCATCTGCTCCCCGCAGACTCCAAACAGGCGCTGTGGATTCAGGATCATGTAAGGACGCTGGAAGTCGCCGTGGCTCCCGAGAGCGCGCCCTTAAGCAACACCAACGCTCTTGTTCGCGCTTCGCGTAATCCCTGGCAGCGCGGCATAGTGAGTCTTGCCGGCCTGCTGAGTTTTGTTGCCTTCGCTGCCATTTACTCGCGTGAATCCGGAGCGCAGTTCGGGATTGGCTTTGCTGTCATCATCCTGATTCACGAGATGGGGCACTACATCGACATTCGGCGCCGTGGTCTGCCCGCCGACATGCCGATTTTTCTTCCTGGACTGGGAGCTTACGTGCGCTGGCGCGCTCTTGGAGTCTCGCTCGAGACTCGGGCCGCGATAAGCCTCGCCGGTCCCATGGCTGGATTTTTAGCGGCGCTCGGATGCGCGCTCATCTGGCATCAGACGCAGGACCCTTACTGGCTCGTGCTCGCCCGCGTAGGCGCTGCGCTTAATCTGTTGAATCTGATTCCGGTATGGATTCTCGATGGAGGCCAGGCCGTGCTGGCTCTCGACAAAAGCGAGCGCATTGCTCTGCTGGCGATCTCCGTCACACTGTGGGTAATCGTCCGTCAGAACGTGCTGCTTCTGGTGGCAGCCGGAGCGGCTTTTCGCGCCTTCTATCCCAGCGATCTTCCGGCGCGCCCCAGCCGTGGAATTACCGCCTATTTCATGCTGGTTATCGCGATGCTAAGTCTGATCCTGCGTCTCTTGCCCGGACACGATTTTGGTGTACAGTGAGCACGGCATCGACCAGACATTTTCAACGCGGCGTTCCACTCCGGAACGCGTCCAAGATAAACGCCTTTTATGCCTCGCATCAGCTTTTTCGATTGGCCGAGCTCTCAGGCACGCGCTATCCTGCCATGTTCTAAGAAGACGTTCTCATAGAACAACGTTTCAAAACGCGCCACCTGCAAACTGGTGCGCTCGAGTGAAACTCGTTTTAACCAGCGTGTTGAAACCAGCCATTTCAACTCCCCAGTGTCCGTGACGTGGCTTTTGCCCCAAATCTAAAGTTTCATCAGCGAAGGAGACTGAAGGACATCCATGCCCACCGAACTCCGCAATTTTCTCGCGCTTTCATATGAAGAACTGGAAGAACTGAATCTCAAGGCCAAGGAACAGCGCAAGAACCGCATCGCCCTCCACAAGATTCAGGAGGAGCGCCTCAAGTACCTGACCGACGAAAAGCGCATCAAGGCCGTGACCGTGCTCTTCAGCGATCTCGAAGGCCGGTTGCACATGCTCGACTACGACAAGAAGTTCCTGCTGAAGAGCTGGGACAACCTGACATTTGACGGATCGTCGATTCGCGGTTTCACCGCGCAGCGCGAGAGCGATCTGCGCCTGGGCATCGACTGGGGGGCATTCTACTGGGCGCCCGCCGACATTTTTGGATCGGGCAAGGTCCTCGTCTTCGGCGAAGTGATCGACAAAGGCGGCACGCCTTACTCTGGTGACATTCGCGGCGTGCTTAAAGGTTATGCCGACACTCTGTACGAAAAAAAGGGATACACGCTCAACGCCGCCAACGAAATCGAAGGCTTTCTCTTCCGGGGCCCCGATGCCGAGCGCCACTTCCATGAGACCGGCAAGTTCGAATACGTCAACACCGGCGGCTACTATCACTCGCTGCCGGGAGATCCGCTGCGGACGTTCATCGACACCACCGCCGAAGTGCAGCGCTGCATGGGCTTTCAGAACGAGAAAGATCACCCGGAAGTGGCGCCCTCGCAGTTTGAAATCAACTACGGATATGGAGAAGTCGTTGCCGCCGCCGACCAGATTCAACTCTACAAGCTGATCTGCCGCCAGGTAGCCACGCACATGGGATTCACCGCGTCGTTCTTGCCGAAGCCCGTGGTCGGCGTGAACGGCAGTGGCATGCACACCAATGTCTCGATCAGTGAAAAAGGCAAAAATCTTTTCTGGGACGCGAAAGGCGAAGAGAAGCTCAGCAAGATGGGATGGGGCTTTATCGATCGCATTCTGACGCACGGCAACGATATTTGCCTGCTGCTGAATCCCAGCGTCAACGCCTATCGCCGCCTCGATCCGCACTTCGAGGCGCCCAACCAGATCAAGGCGTCACCCGTCGACCGCGGCTCCATGATCCGCATCCCCATCGGCAACGAGAAGAGCATGCGCGTTGAAGTTCGCTCAGTCGCGCCTGACGCCAACCCGTACCTGGTCATGCACGCGATCTTCAAGACCGGCCTCAACGGCGAGACTGCGAAGATCAAGAACCTGCGCCAGGCCGAGCGCTATTTGCCGGACAACATTTACGACGCGCTGTCCAACTTCAAAAAAGCCGACTGGACCACCGCGCTGCTCGGTGAGGACGTGAAGGGCCGCTACGCGGACCTGAAGCAGGCCTCCGCCGATCGCTGCCCGCGCGCCCTAGGAACCTTCGTTAAGGCGCAAGAGGTCCAGTTCCATCACGAGGTCTATAACCAGTTCCTGTGGAACTTGTTCTAGACTGAGCTCAACATCCAAAGAGAGCCCCGGCCCAAAACCGGGACTTTTCTGTATGTAGCACCGACGTCCCGCCCGGCTGCGCGGAGGTGTCTCCCCGCAGCCAGCTTTTCCCAATTTGTGAACGCCCGAATTTCAGGGTTGCATCATTCCCGACAGCACATCTGCGAACGCACGAGTCGGCCCGAACTTGTACGGATTCACCGCCACGTTCACACTCGGACGGTATTCCGGTGTGATCTGAAACACATACGTCTGCCCTGCCAGCATCAAGTTCGCCGGAATTCTGATCGACGTTCCTTGCGTTTGCAGGATTGCAACAAGGGTCGGCACCGTAACACCGGCATTGCTGATCAGGTCGTACACGCGCACGATGTACAGGTTGGCTCTGCCTACCTGGGGAGGCACCCATGTCAGCGTCGGCGAGAATCCGATCCCGCTGCGATCAGCAAAGAAATCTCCACCATTCACCGCCGGGTTGCTGATTGTCCCAATCATAGGTGCGATCGGAGTTGTCGCTGTTGGTATAGCCGGCGTGTAGCCGTAAGCAGACGTACTGATAGGCCCGCTCTGCGTGGTTCCCGGCAACAGGTAATTGGTCTGCGCCTGGTAGGAATAGATCACAAACAACTCGAACGACCTTGGAAACGGATTTCCGTACATCACGTCACCCAGGTCCGCATTGACCGTCAGTGGAGTCACGTCATTGTTGAAGTCGTACCCGACCAGATCAGGGGTTGCCACGATAAATCCTTTCGCCAGGCTTCCCGGATAGACGTCGAGAGCAACGACCGTAGAGGTCAGGGTTGCCCCCGGGTTCGCGGCAAGCGCCTGGGCAGCAAGATCCGCGCCAGCGATATTCGCTCGGAATGCACGAGCTTGGCTGACCGTCGGCAGCCATGCCCCGATCGTCGTGTCCACTCCATCCACTTGCGTAAGCGGGATCTGAAAGAACCTCGCAATCGAGTCGAACGGGTACCCGCCCACTTCCTGCGTAGCCAGTTGCAGAAGATACGTCATGTCCCCTTGGCTCGCATCGCTCAGATAGTTCGTGTATGGATAGGTTCCCGTGAATGTTGTCGCCCCGTCGGTGCCGGTGTAGAGCTGGAATGCGCCGGTGCTCGTGTTAATAAACTCAAGCAGATCGTTACTTTGCCATGGGTTGAGATGCCTGAGGTTAAAAGTCAAGGTGGTGTTCTCTCCCGCCAAGACTTCCGTGGATCGAACCCCCGAGTCGTAGTCCGCATTGACTACTGTGTTCTTCGTCCAGAGATACCGGCCTCCTAGCTGCAACAGGTAATAACCGAAAGGCACATTGGAAATGCTGAACGTGCCTGAGGTAGTTCCAGTCCCTGTGATCACGTTGTAACCCCCGGTTGCACCGGGAACAAGAGCAGCAATCGTTCGGATAGAAAGGTCGACGGGCACCGCTCCATCTTTGTAGTGTCCGATCCTTGTACCCGTCACTGTCCGGGTGGGCACCACACCAGGGTGGTCAGGTTGCGCCCACATGACAGTGACAAAACACAAGCAGAACAATGCAGTAAGTAAATTGGCACGTTTCATATTTGAGCTCCTTTCGCTCTCAAGTGCTTCTTGAGGCTGTCACACTGCCGTCACAGTTCGGGCTGATGGTGACGTCAAAGCCCGTGGCATTGCTGGTGGGGTCGGCTGCTGGACCGGGACCTGCGGCGAATCCCAAACCGCCTCGCCAAAACCAACGTCGATCCGGAAACCGTATCCAACGCAAATGCGCCGGGGCGTGGTCATGGAATGTCTCCCTCGGACTGGTGCAACGGCTTCCAGAAAGTGCAAACGGCGGCCGCCCAGTTGCAATCTGGAGCAATAACGTATGACGACTTCAACCAGACAAGACACACATCAGAGATGTCAACATGACCATGACCTCCATGGACGCATCTCCTTCGTTTCTTGATAAGGGTCGGCAGGGAGCCGAGGGTCGCCTCAGGAGGGTGTGCGCACAACTGGAGAAATCTGCTCTTCGGCGGGGCGACTAAACTTAATGGCACACGAGGCGACGCCTTCTGTCAGTGATGGGCATCACAGTTGACGCCGGGATCTTCGCTGGCCGTGGCTTTCGCTACAGACATTGCTTGAAATGAGAATGCCCCGGCTTGCGCCGGGGCTTTTTTGTTGCTATCGGCGCTATTGAATCGTCTTCAACAACGCTCCTGCAGTGCTGTAAACGGCAATCGCATTTCCGCTCTGGCTCGAGAAGTAAACTCGCGACCGCTTGCTGTCCACAGCGATGCCCTCGGCTACAAAGGGCAGGACCGTGAACGGTGCCTGGCTGCCGTTGGCAAAGTTGATGAAACTAACCGTGGCATCGGCATTGGCGACATACAGATTTCCAGTGGCATCAAATGCCAGCGCCAGACCTTCAGCGTCGGTACCGACCCACGCCGCTTCCAGACCGGAGCCGAGAACTTCGTCGGTGTATTCGACTGTAGCCAGACTTACGCCGCCCCAGGCAAAGAACTGCCCATGCGTCGCGATGCCGTAGATCTGGACGTTGGGCGTGAACATTTGCGCATACGGGGGCACCCCTCCACCCGGATAAAGATTGGATGCGTAAACGCTGACATACCCGAAGCCATTGTTCACATAGAGATTGTTCATCGGATCAATGGCCAGGGCTTCGGGCGTGTTGATCGCGGCCGTGATCGTCGCTGCCGTATTCTGCACGCCCGCGGAGGAATACTCGGTGATGGATTCCGTCCCGATATTGGCCACGAAGAGATTTCCCGCGCTGTCAAAGACCACAGCAGTAGGTTTGCTGATGCCTGCGGTGATCGTCCTCGAACTGACAAGAGCATAGTTGGGGTTGAAGACCAGAACATTGTTTCCGCCCGAGTTGGCCACGTAGAGATTTCCATTGGCAGCCAAAGCCAGACCCCGCGGTGCATTCAGAGGATTCGCGACCGAGGTTTGCGCCAGCGAAAACACGGTAGCCGCCAACACAGATAAGGCGACGGCCGTGCCACGAGAGATGATGCCTTTCATAGAAGTGTCTCCTGTAGGTGAAATGGATGAAGCGAGGCCTTCCGCATCGTGCAAGTACGGCTGATTTCCCGCTCACTTCTACAAGCGACACTTCGTCCGGCATTCCCTCACGGCTTTGGCAGTTTTTGCGGAACAACCTTCATTGGCTCCTTCTACATCCAACTCGCGCTGGTTCTTCTCCGCTCCGAACCTCGCGAATCAGCTTCATCTCAGGTCTTTCGATTCGGAGGCTCGCACGTGGCCGTTGCGTCCTGCACCATCTCTCCTGGAAGCTCTTCTCAGAAGATCAACTCCCTCTCACTCATGATTCTGTTGGCTTGTGCTGCGCTGCTGACCGGATGCGGCAATTCACCGAAAACCATGTCCCCGCCGACTCAACCCAGCCTGCCATCGGTTCCGCCAGTCCCAATCACCTGGACCCCGCAGACGAGTCCCCTGCCTGCGCCTCCGGCGCAAGTTCCGCCGCCGCCGGGATCGAACGATTTTCCCCTGAGCGTTTCGAGTCCGACCGACGGCGGCACGTTCACGTCTCCCATGACGATCACGGCCTCGGCGAATCCTACGAATCCGATCTTCTTCATGCGCGTGTACGTCGATCAGCTGGCGGTTTATTTCACCTTCACCAACTCGATCAACACGCAGATCTTCGTTGGCCCGGGTCAGCACACGATCGAAGTCATGGCCGAAGACAATCAGGGATACATTTCCGCCACGCCGATGACCGTCAATATCACTACTCAGTCGCAAACCACCATCAGCGACATTCAGAACATGGCGGGATGGCAATCTTGCGGAGGGTTATTCCCGCCCGGTTCGGGCCGTGACGGCCAGATTTGCGCCGCCGGCGGCGGAACCCCTGCATCGACGATCACCCAAAACGTTTCTTCGCCTTCCATGAGCGGCAGTTCGGCCGAGTTCAGCATGGCGCCGTCATCGCCCGACTGCCCCGGCTATTGCAACATGCTCTACTTCAACGCGGTCGCGGGCGGCAACAACGTGAGCCACTTTGTTTATGACTTGTATTTTTATGTCGACGATCCATCCGCCCCGCAAGCGCTCGAGTTTGACGTGAATCAAACCTTCGGCGGGCAGCGCTGGGTCTGGGGGTCGGAATGCAACTTCAAAGGCGATGGTGTCTGGGATATCTGGAATGACGCGCCTAATACCGGATGGGAACCCACCACAATTCCTTGCACACCCGGGCAGTTCCAAGCAAACACCTGGAATCATCTCATCTGGGATGTGCAGCAGGCAGGCAACCAGGTTCAATACAACACGCTAACCATCAACGGTAATGTCTACCCGGTCGCGACGACATATCCGAACCAGCAGGATTGGACGCTGGAAGAGATCGATGCGGCGTTCCAGATGGATTTAGATTCGGCGGGCGACACTTACCATGTGTGGTTGGATGAGGTGAACCTGACGGCGAATTAAATTCAAGTGGGGACAGCCGCGTCCAGCCTATCCGGTCGAACAACGCTCCACAGATTTCGCAGCCAAAGGTCGCTGCGACGCTTGACCGTTTTTCGCGGGAATGTAAGAATCCTCGCGCGCTAGCGGCACAGATGCACGACCTTGTTGCGGCGCGATGAGGTCATAAACAATTGACGACGACTGAACCGGAAGAGGCAAATGCCGCTCCCCGCAATCTGCTGCGCGCCATCGTCACCGACATCCACTTCTGGATTCCGCTCGGCGTGCTTGCTGGCGGACTTCTTCTTTTGGATAAACTCCGTTGAACGCGCGCGCGGAAACCGTCGAACCCGCGGTCCCGGCTGCCGTCATCGCTCTTCCGACCGCTCGACTCCGCACTTTGCAAGCGCTCGGCATCTTCTGCGGATTCGCCGCCGGCGCATGGCTCGGCGGCGCCGAAGCCCCGATCAAGCTGGTCAATCCTGAGATCTCTCCGATCACTGTCTCGTTCGTCATGGTGCTCGGAGTTTTTCTTGCGCGCTGGAGCCTGCCTGCGTTCATCCGCGGCACCTCGCACGTGCGCGCCGACGTGCGCCAGGCGCCGCATCTTGTCATCTGGGCCATTCTCGCGGGCGGCATGTGGGCCGTCGCGAACACGCTTACGATTTACGCCATTCGCAACGTTGGCCTGAGCATTGCATTTCCACTATGGAATACCAACAGCCTCCTCGGCATCTTCTGGGGATTCGTTCTCTTTCACGAACTGCGTCGTGCCGGTGGCAAGCGATGGCTTGGAGTAATCGGGGGCGCGCTCTGCATGTTTGCCGGAGCTACAGTCCTCGCCATCGCGTCGTCGCACGAAGCCGCGCCGGGCAAAGCCGCGCTCGGCATCGCCGCCGCTCTGGGCGCGGGAATCTTGTGGGGAACGATGTACATCCCGTACCGCAAGGCCTATTTGACCGGGATGAACCCGCTGTCGTTCATCACATTTTTCACCGTCGGCGAACTGGTCACGATGACCGCGCTCGCGATCGGTTATCGCGGAGCTACTCCGCTCTGGAGTGAACTCGTCAGCGCGCGCGGCGTGCTCTTCTGGCTCATGCTGGGCGGATTCGTCTGGGTACTGGGAGATTTGTTTCAGCAGTACGCGACAAAATACGTGGGCATCAGCCGCGGCATCCCGCTCTCGAATACAAATCAGCTTTGGGGACTGCTCTGGGGCATTCTCGTATTTCATGAATTGCAGGGAGCAAGTCACACCGTCTACGCACAAGTCGCAGGCGGATCGATCCTGATGGCGCTGGGGGCGGTGGCGATCGCGTTGTCATCCGCCAACGCGCGTGAACATTCCTCCTGGCAAGATGCCGCCCAGCGCGAAGGCCGCCGCTACGGCGTGGAAGAAGACTACGTGCGCGCGGGGATGGAAGGCCGCGCCCATCGATCCATTTCGAACCGCAGAACGCTGCTGGACTGGCTCCTCATCCTTACGACGACGGGACTCTTTGTCGCGCTCGCCTCGATGGCGCGCGCCCCGCAAGTCGCCATCCGCACTGGGTGGGCGATCGCTCTCACGCTGGCCATGCTCGCTTTGCTGGCTACATGCGGCGTCGCTCTCTGGCGCACCACTCATTTCCGATAAGCGTGACGGTCATCTCGAGAGACTCTAGTTTTGTGGCAATTGCTGCGCATTTTGTACTCGCGATCTCCTCAGCGAGCACGCAAAAGAGGGGAACCTCCGCACTGCATGGTTCGCCGCGACTCGACGCCCGTCCATCAGAAAAGCGACCATCGCACTACGCCAAATCCTATGCCATGTGCTGACGGTACGTTTTGCAATTCCGCTGCAGGTAGGAGCCGAAACCAGTTGGGTCGAAATCGACGTCGCCGAACAGACGCTGATAGCGCATGTGCGTGAGATTCGGCGCTCCCTCGTAGTATTCTTCCGGTGTGTGCGTGTCATATTCGAGCACTCGTATAACCGGCGCATTCGGGGAGGAGACACGGTTACGATTCTTGAAAAGGGCTCTCATCAGTATGCAGCGCAGATGCACATCGGCGTCAGGCAGCGAATAGCCGACAAAGATGACCTCCGTGGCGTTCGCCAGCCTGTCTTCCACGGCTCGCCAGATCTCAGCAAGAATAAGATTCGAGTACGACTTAAACATGGTTGGCGCTACGATCAGCGCCTCATATCGGCTGCCGCAGTCTGGACAGACAAGGGCGGAGTCACTAAAAATGTAGTGAGTGCTCTTCATTCCAGCCGTCACATCCAGCTTCTGACACGTGCGGCAGAAAAGCCAATTCAAAGAGCCGTGTGGCTTGTAGAGCGGGCATGAACCTTCAGACGGGATATACGGCTGCCAACTCCACGTTCCATTCCAGGGACTCTCCATTCCATTTCGGATTGGAACGCCATAGTTAACGGGCTTACCTAGACTCAAAATCTTGTTGTCGATTACGATATCGTAGTTCAGCGAAACGATAGTGTCGTCCCGCTTGAGCCGTTCAACGAACTCATAAAGCTTCTGCGATAACTGATAGTCCGACGGATGGTCGCGCGCCAAAGACATTCTAAGCACCTCGGCAATGCCATAAACCAGGTTGTCTCTGATAGTGCGGATTCTGTCCACCGTATAGCTCGATGAGAGAGCCCTGCCTTCATTGAGAGCAAGATCGAGCTGGCTTAACACGTCCTCTAACGCCGGAAGATTATTCGCCGCAGAAAGATAGAATCTAGATATGAACTCGCCGACCTCTTTCATTCGAGCAGCGATGTTCGGCTCGCTAAGATTTAATGCTTCACGAAGAAGATCGTTGTTCAGCGGCGCAAATTGAGCGACAGCTTTGGTCGCACCCGCGCCAAAAATATAAACGGTTCCCACGACAAGTAAATATATACGCGGACGGGCCAAGACACATACATTTCAAAACCTTTGCCGATCTCGCAGCCGCGTGCTTTTCTCGATCTGCTCGGACCTCCATGTTTATTTCGTTCTAGAACATAACTATTGAACCCGCTAGACTTTCGCCATCACTAAGGAGAGTTTTGCATGAAAGGCTTTCTGGCAGCTTTGTGTTTTCTCTTCCTTGCGGCCGGCGCGGTCCGCGTCCACGCTCAGATCAACCCTTACAAAGACGGAACACCCGGCGTCACTGGCTACCGCAGCGAAGTTCTTTCCGAAGTCATCGTGCAGGAAGACAAACTCACACGCCTCGCCGAGGCCATTCCGGCCGACAAGTTTTCCTGGCGTCCCACACCCGACGTGCGCTCGTTCGCCGAAGTCTTCCTCCACATCAGCGCCGCGAACTACAACCTCTATAAACTGGTCGGCACACAGCCGCCTGCCGGACTCGACCTGAAGAATTTCGACAAATCCACCACCGACAAAGCCAAAGTCATCGCTACGCTAAAAGATTCATTCGCGCACGCGAAGAAGGCCATCACCGCGATGCCCGACGCCGATCTGGAAAAAAGCATGGATTGGTTCGGCGGCAAGAATACCGAACGCGGCATTCTGCTCTTCATCGTGCGCCACGCCGCCGAACATCTCGGACAATCCATCGCCTACGCGCGCATGGCCGGCATCACGCCGCCGTGGACGGAGGATGCGCAGAAGAAGCAGCCGGAAAAGAAATAGCCTTCACCGAGCATCGATAGAGAAATCCGTCTCCCATGAAGATTGAACCCGTATGGGTGCCCCAGTTCTGCCCGCGTCTGGCAGAACTGGGGCGGTTTGCTGATCGCAATAAAAGCATTCGCGACCGCGCAATCGCATGAGACATCCTGTCAAAACAGATATGCTAGATTCAGTATTCTGATGAACGCTGCACCCACCATTTCCACCCTGAGCCTCACCCGCCGTTTCGGAGAACTCCTCGCGGTCGATGGTGTAAACCTGACGGTCGCGCCCGGCCAATTTTTCGGCTTCCTTGGCCCCAATGGCGCGGGAAAATCCACCACTATCAAGATGCTCACCGGACTGCTCGCGCCGACTTCCGGCCGCATCGAGATTCTCGGCATCGACCTCGGCGCGCACCCGGTCGACGTCAAGCGCCAGATCGGAGTCGTTCCGGAAGGCATGGCGCTATTCGGGCGGCTGACCGGGGCGGAGTTTCTCAGCTTTGCCGGACGTATGTATGGCCTCGACCGGGATACCGCTGCCAGGCGCGCCGCCGAGTTGCTCGATTTCATGCAACTCGCCGATCAGCCGCGAAAACTTGTCACTGACTACTCGCACGGCATGCAGAAAAAACTGGCCATGGCAGCCGCGGTGATCCACGGGCCCAAGGTTTTGTTTCTCGACGAGCCCTTCGAAGGCGTCGACGCGATTGCTGCCGGAACGCTGAAATCGATGTTGCAGGGCATGATTGCGCGCGGCGCGACGATTTTCCTTACGTCGCACGTGCTCGAAATCGTCGAACGCCTTTGCAGCCACGTCGCAATCATTCATCAGGGAAAACTGGTGGCGCAGGGCTCGCTCGAAGAATTGCGCGCCGGGGTCGAGGCAAAGACGCACGTCGGATCAGGAAATGGCGCAGAAGCGTCCGGGGCAAAATTGACGCTGGAAGAGATCTTTCTGAGCGTGGTCGGCGGATCGCGCCACGCCGAGCAGGAGCTCTCATGGCTGGGATGAGGCTGGCTGGGATGGGCCCGCTCCCAGTGCGCGATCAGCTCATGGCGATTGCCCACCTGCGCTGGTGTATGTTCGTCAACCGTCTGCGCAGCAAGCGCGGCAAGCTGGAACTGGTCTCGCGCAGCATCATCACTCTCGCCTTCGGGCTCGCTGGCCTGGCCGGGTTCGGCATCGCCACCGGCGTTGCCTGGTGGCTGGTTTCGCAAGACAAGGCTGAGCTTCTCGCCGCGTTGTTGTGGCCGATATTTTTCTTCTGGCAGGTCTTCCCGGTCATGGCGACGGCGTTCACCAACAATCCCGATTCGTCTGACCTGCTGCGCTTCCCGCTCATCTACCGTTCTTATTTTTTGATCCGCCTGGCGTATGGCTTCTTCGATCCTGCCAGTGCCCTGAGCAGCCTGGCCCTGATCGGCGTTTTTCTAGGCACTACCGCCGCACGGCCTTCCCTCGGCCCGTGGGCCGCGCTGGTGCTAGCGACCTATGCGATCTTCAATCTCACCCTGATGCAGGCTGTGTTCGCCTGGCTGGAGCGCTGGCTGGCGCAGCGCCGGACTCGCGAAGTCCTCGGTGTGGTTTTCATCCTGTTCATGCTGAGCTTACAGCTCATCGGCCCGATGGTTCAGCAGTTCGAGAAGAAACCTCGCGGCCAGTTCGCGCAGGCGGCACAACTGATCACGCGCGTTCAAGGCGTGTTGCCGCCAGGATTCGCCGCCAATGCCATCGGACACGCGTCACATGCGGAGTACACCGGCGCTCTCGTTTCATTTGCGATCTTGCTGGCCATCACGGTCGCAGTCGGCTGGTTGCTGCACGTGCGATTGCATGCGCAGTTTCGTGGAGAAAATTTGAGCGAGGCTGCGGCCCGCCCCACGACTCCTCTGGCCGCAGGCGTCAGCCCGGGATGGGATCTACCCGGACTTTCGCAATCGGTAGCCGCAGTTTTTGAAAAAGAAGTGCGCTACATCGGCCGCAGCGGGCCCATGCTGTTGACCCTCATCATGCCGCTGTTCATGCTGATCATCTTTCGCCTCGGGCCCATGAGCGCCATGCACCAGTCGAACTTCTTTCATCGCGCCCCCGATATGGCTTTTCCCAGCTCTGCGGCTTATTCCCTGCTCGTGCTGACGAATCTTGTCTACAACAGCTTCGGCGGCGATGCCGGCGGCATTCAGTTCTTCTACGCATCGCCGGTGAGCTTTCGACAGATAGTGCTAGGGAAAAATCTCACGCACTTCGCCATCCTCGTGGCGAACGCGCTGATTACGTGGGTCGCGGTCTCGTACTTCTACGGAGCTCCACGCCTGGCCGTCACGGTCGCGACCCTCTCTGGCCTGCTCTTCGCTGCGCCGTTGAATTTCACCGCGGGAAATCTACTCTCTATCTACGCGCCGAAGAAACGGGACTTCGCCGCTTTCGGCCGCCAGAATGTCGCGCAGACCACCGTGCTCGCCAGCCTCGGCGTGCAAGTCATCATTGTGGGAGCAGGCGCGGCCGCGTTTGCGCTGGCGCGCATGTATCAGAATGTTTGGATTGCGGCGCTGATCTTCCTGATTCTCGCTGCGATCTCGGTTCCGCTCTATGTCATTGTCCTGCGCCGCCTCGATGGCATTGCTCTCGAACGCCGCGAGACGCTGATGGGCGAACTTTGCCGAGCCTGAAGGAGATTGAGTCATTGAGTGATTTAGTCATTTAGCCATTCAAATGACATGATTCTGCAGTTGACAGGGTCGAACCGCTACTCAAGCACAGTCACCCAATGACTTAATGATTAAATCACTCAATGACTCAATCCCCCGGGTTCGCCAAAAACCTATACCCGACTCCCCGCACCGTCAACAAATGCCGCGGATGTGCCGGGTCGTCTTCAAGATACCTCCGCAACCGAACAATGAAGTTGTCGATGGCGCGTGTGTCCGTATCCTCGTGCAATCCCCAGACCTCTTCGAGAATCTGTTTGCGCGATACGATCTTGCCGTCATTGCGCACCAGATGCCGGAGTAACTCAGCCTCCATTAGCGTGAGGTGAGTGGTCGTGCCGCCAGATCGCAGTTCGAGTCCGCCGAAGTCAATCGTCTTTCCAGCAAACGAAAATGTGCCGAAATCAGCGGCTGCACTATCGCCCGTCTGGGCCTGACTCTCCGGTCTCGATGCCTGCCCGCGCATCCACTCGCTGCGCCGCAACAGCCCCTGCAATCGCGCCAGTAAAATCGAAAGGTCAAACGGCTTCGCAAGATAGTCATCCGCGCCCGAAGCGAATCCCTTCAATACATCTTCTGGACGCCCGCGCGCGGTTAGCATCAACACCGGCACGTAATTTCGCGCGGCGCGCAATTCCGCGACCACGCTGAATCCATCTTTGCCCGGCAGCATGATGTCGAGCACGACCACGTCGAAATTCTCTTTCTTTTCGATCAGCCGATCGGTCGCCGATTCCCCGTCAGCCACCACCTCCGCCGTGTAACCCTCCGCGACGAGATTAAACTGCAATCCCTGGGCCAGGTGCGCCTCGTCCTCTACCAACAACACGCGGCTCATGCGCTCAGCCTCGGCAACTCGATCACAATCGTCGTCCCCTGCCCCTCGCCATCGCTCTCGGCGAAAACCTTTCCACCATGCTGTTCCGCGATCGCTTTCACGATGAACAATCCCAGCCCGGTTCCCTTCACGTGCGCCAGCGAGCGGTGCGTCACCCGATAAAATCGCTTGAAAACCCGTTTCACGTCGTCGGGAGGAATCCCAACACCCTGGTCCTGCACGCGCAGCACAATCCGCCGGTCGTCGGGCGTTTCCAAACGCACCTGCACATCGACATTTTCTCCGGAATACTTGACCGCATTGTCCAGCACGTTGAAGACGGCCGTCTTCAAATCGTCGGCGCTTCCCCGCACCCGCAGGCCATTTCCGGTTGCCGGCTCTTCATATCGCATGGCCTCCGGCTGCAAGTGATGACGCCTCCGGGTCGCCTCCATGCACTCCCGCACCACCTGGCGGAAATCCACCTCCGACTTCTCGCGTCCCGCTTTCTTGTCGCCGGCCCGCCCCGCGCGCAGAACCTGCTCGACCGTTTCGGTAAGCCGGTCGGTATCGCTCAGCATCACGCGATAGAACTCCTGCTTCTGATTCTCCTGCAAAGCGCGCCGCTGCAAGGTCTCCAGATGCAGCCGGATCGAAGCGACCGGCGTCTTCAATTCATGCGTCACAGCGTTGATGAAGCTGTCGTGCTGCTCGCTGCGGCGCAACTCGCGCACCAGGAAAATCGTATTCACCACCATGCCCGCGATAATCAGCGCGAAAAAGATAATGCCGAACAGCAGCAACACGCCTTCGCGCCAATTGAGGATGATCCATCCGACGTTGAGCGCAACCGCCAGCGCGACCAGGCCAATGCCCAGGCAGAGGAAGAAGACAATCGTTCCGCGGCGGCTCGAGATGCGCATGACGACGCACTGATTTTACCGCGTTGCCGATAGCCGAGTGCGCTCTCAGTGTGCAATGGGCAGCCGACTAGAGAATGGCTTGCATAGCAAAGCGCCTCACCACATCAGCTTCAATCCGAATTGCACCTGGCGCGAGGTTGTCGCAGTGCTGCTGATCGCGCCCGCGGTTCCTGAAACTCCCGACGGAGTGAAGGTGATCAGGTTCGGCGTATTGAAGTTTGCCCGGTTCAGCAGATTGAAGATTTCCGCGCGAAATTGCAGTCCCAACCGCTCGTAGAGCCTGGTTTCCTTGAGCATAGAAAAATCCCATGTAGCCAGGCCCGGACCGATCAGCGTGTCGCGGCCCAGGTTGCCGTAGAATCCGCTGTTGTTGGGCGGAGCCAGAAAAGCATTCGGATCGAACCACTGCCCCGGCTTGCCCAAAATCACCGGCCCAGTGAAAGCGGGATTCGCGAACGGCCGCACCGGATTGCGCGTGTCGCCGTTGTTCGATGGGTTGTAACTGAGCTGCGGTGTGAACGGAAATCCGCATTGCAGGGTCGCGATGTTGTTCACCGACCAACCGCTCGCCATCGTTCTGCGCCAGCCCTCCAGGCTTCCGCCAATGGCCTGACCGCTTCCAAAGGGCAAGCGATACACGCTGCTGATCACTCCGATATTCCTCACATCGTACGTGGCCAGTCCGAAGTCCGCGCGCAGATTGTAGGGATTCGAAACCAATCCCGGCGCATTCCCTGCCGTGGTGGCATTGACTGAATCGCCGGTATCGAGCGCCTTCGACCACGTGTATACGCCTCGCAACGAGAGTCCATGACTGAAGCGCTGGTTCACATCCACCTGCAGCGCGTTGTAGTTGCTGTCGCCCCGGGAGAACCATGTCCACGTGTTGGCGATGCTCGGATTCGCTTTCGGCGTATTGGCCGCGATATAAAAACTTCCCGCGGGAACCGGAGCATTCGCCAACGCGCCCGGGAACGTGCTCGGATAAGTCGCCGGACACGGCGACGCAGGACAAATGGTCGGAATGGGTTCGTTGGCATCGATGCCGATGATCTCGTGGTACCCGTGGCTACCCACGTAACCAATTGTCACTGAGGTGTCGGCCGAAAGCGCTTGCTGCAGGCGCAGCGACCACGAAATTAGAGTCGGCGTCTTCATGTCCGGCTGCACTCCGCCAGGAACCAGCAGCGCTCCGGTGGGCACGGCCGCCGAAGGATCAATCGGAAGCGACGAGACAGTCAGCGCCTTAATGCTGTAAGTGGGGTTATAAGGAGCGTTCTGGTCGGTCCGGTAGCCGAGCGCATCCTGCAGGTCGTTGTACATGCCGAAACCGGCACGAATCACCGTCTTGTCGCTGAGGGGGCTCCAGGCGAGACCCACTCGCGGCTGCGGAAGAAACTTCGCATTGTTCGTTGTGAACAGTGAATGACCAACGTGAGGCTCCGACGAAATCACTCCGTTGTCGAAAGTGTAGTTCGCCGCACGGTCGTGCGCTTCATTCCAGCCGGCAGTAAATTCTGCGCGCAAACCCAGCGAGAGCGTGAGCCGCGGCATAACCCGGATCGAATCTTCCCCGTAGAACGCTCCGAACAGTGATCTCCAATTCATCTCGCTCGGCGAAGGATCATATAAAAACGTCGAGGTCGTGCCCTGCAGAAAAGTTTGCAGGCTGGCGAACGTCGCCTGACCGAACTGGCTCAGCGCGATAATCTCATTCGACTGAAATGGCTGGAACCACGCCCCCGCAGTGATCTGGTGCCGGCCGCGCAGCAGCGTGACGCGATCCTCCAGCGTGTAGAGGTTGCGCGCAATGTGCAGATTGCTTCCGTTGTTGCTTCCCGCGAGCCCGAGTTGCGCTTGCGGATTCGACGCCGCGCTGCCTCCCACGACGACCGCTCCAACCGGATGCCCCACCAGAAATCCTGGAACGCTTGCCGCCGGCGTGCCCGGAGTCGGTTCGCCGGTAAAGAAATATCCAGCGCGAGAGAAACCGAAGCGCGCCACGTTCACTGTCGAAGCCGAAAACGAGTGTGTCTCTTCCAGGCTGATCACCTGTTCGCGCAGCGAGAGCAAATCGGCGCTATAGGGATCAAGAACCGTCGCGGTCACATCGTTCCCATCATCAACGGTGTAAATCGCAGCAAGAGCATCCTGCGATGAAATCTCGTGATCCAGACGCAACGTTCCAAACTCTTCCCGAATCGTCTGCAGCGGGCTGCTGAATACTTGCGCAATTCCGCAAGGAACAGTTCCGCTGCTGGTAGTGCAGCCGATATTGAAGTCCGGCGCGCCTGCGGGAGCAATCGGCCACAAATTCAGCAAGGGCTGCACACTCGGATCGGCGATCGCGCGCGCAGCAGCATCCGGCACGAACGCAGCCGAAGTCTGATGCAAGTGCTGGCGCAATCCCTCGTAATTACCAAACAGAAATGTCTTGTTGGCTCGCAGCGGCCCGCCCAGCGATGCTCCGAACTGATTCCTCTGGAATGGCGGCGCAGAGCCCTGATCAAAGTAGCTTGGCGCATCGAGCGCGCTGTTGCGCAGAAACTCATATACCGTGCCGTGAAGCTGGTTCGAGCCCGATTGCGTGACGATCGAAACTTGGCCTCCAGGCCGCTTGCCATATTCCGCGCCGTACGAGTCGCGCATCACGTTAAACTCGCGCACCGCATCCACGCCCAGCAATTCCTGGCTCGATCCTCCGGGCTGCATATTGTTTTCGGCTGCCCCGGTGAATTCCACGCCATTCAGCAGAAACAGATTTTGCTGCGGCCGGTTTCCCGAGACCGAAAAATTATTCCCCGTGGTCGAGTTAGAAACTCCGATGCCGCCGGTTTTCTCCCATGTAAAATTGACAATCCCCGGATTCAAGGTCAGCAGCAGATCGTAGCTGCGTCCGTTCAGCGGCAAATCTTTCACTTGCCGCTCGCCTACCAGTCCCGAAATATCGCGCGTCGAAAGCGCGACGACCGGAGCATCCCCGACCACTTTGATTTGCTCGCTGACTTGGCCGAGATGAAGGCTCACATCCACGCTGGCCTCCTGCCCGACCATCAAACGGACACCAGTGCGAACGGCCTCGGCGAATCCGTCTTTCTTGACGCGCACTTCGTATTGCCCGACGGGCAAAGCAAATAGCTGATAGCGCCCCGACGAATTGCTCTGCGTCGTTCGTGAAAGCCCGGTATCAACTTCATCCGCGGTAATGGTTGCCCCAGCGACCGCCGCTCCGGATTGGTCAGTAATCGCGCCCGCCATATCGGCAGAAACCTGCGCAGAAGATTGAAAACCACAGCCGCAAACGAAGGAGAGCAAGAGTGCGGCGGACAAAATCACTCGCATGACACAATTGGAATAGGCAAAGAGATGGCGCGGCGACAACAGATTCTGCATTTCTTTCTCCCGGGAGGACATAGGACCACAGAGTCTGAAGTGTATATGATGGTCGATTCTCTAGTCGACTCTACGGCGACTTTATATGAGTAATGGACCGGGGAACACTGAGTGGCTTCAGTCCGCGATGCAAGATCTTCACCCGGTTGACCGCGCTTTCAACCGAGACTAGGATTCGAAACCGATGCCGAAGAAAAGTGAAACGCGCCACTCTAGCCCTGAACTTCTGCTCCGCCCGCGCGACGCCGCGGTTCAACTCCAGATCAGTTACCCCACGATCAAGCAGTGGATCTATCGGCGCAAGCTTAAAGTCGTGCAAACCCCGGGCGGCCACTATCGCATCCCACAAGCGGAGGTGGACCGCTTGCTCTATCGCACTCGAGGACACAACCAGGAAGAACGCCGCGTCACCTACCAGCGCATCAGCGGGCGCAATCAGCTTGTCGGCCGCATCGTCGACGTGCGCGTCAGCGGACTAGTAGGACAAGTCACGCTTTCCGTCGGAGGACAGCTCATTACTTCGCTGATCACATCGGGCGCAGTGCGCGAAATGAAATTGAAGAAGGGACAGACTGCCGCCGCTTTGATCAAAGCAACAGAAGTGATGATCATCCGCGTGTGAGAAACTTCAAATGCGCGCTTCGCGCGCACCCCGGACGAATGCTGCGGGGGCTCCAAAAGCAAGCGCTCCAAAAACAAAGCCCCGGCACACGCCGGGGCCAACAGCTAAAAATCTGCGCAACTAATCCCCCGCAGCCCAGGACTCTGCAGCATTTGGAATCAGCGCGCCGTTCGGAGCCGCAACTAATCCCTGCTTGATTTCATCGAGCTTTACCTGCTTGATATCCCAGGCCAGCCCGAGCGTCTTCAGCAGCCAGATGCCATACCAGTTCGTGTCAATCTCATACCACGTAAGCCCGTGCCGCGCCGAGGTCGGATGCGCATGGTGATTGTTGTGCCAACCCTCGCCAAACGTCAGCAAGGCAACCCACCAGCTATTGGTCGAAAGGTCGCGAGTTGCAAACCGCCGCGAGCCCCACGAATGCGTGGCTGAATTCACCAGCCAAGTGGCGTGCAAGAGAAATACGGTGCGCGCGAATGTTCCCCACAGCAGCCACGGCAGTCCGCCGATGGCATATAGCGCCACACCGAGGACAATCTGCGGAACGTAATGATATTTCGTCAGCCAGACGTGAACTTTATCTTTGGCGAGATCAGGAACGTAGCGGGCCAGGGTGGTCGCATCGTGGTGCATTGACTTGCCCATCAGAATCCAGCCCATGTGCGCCCACCATTTGCCGTCGATCGGCGAATGCGGATCGCCTTCCTGATCGGAGTACTGGTGGTGAATGCGGTGCGTCGCCACCCAGAAGATCGGGCCACCCTCCAGCGCAAGCGTGGCGCAGAAGGTCAGGAAATATTCCACCCACTTGTAAGTCTTGTAGCCGCGGTGCGTGAGCAGCCGATGGTACGCCATGCCGATGCCCAGGCTTCCCGCGAACCACCATAAGAAAATCGCGACGAACAATGCTTTCCAGGTAAAAAAGAAAAGCGCCGCCACGGCGCCCACATGAAACAGAGCCATGATGATGGCGGTGATCCAGTTGATTTCGTCTTTCGGAGTTTGCGCTTTTTCCAAGTCTCGTAGTTGCAGTTCCAAGGAGGGTCCCCGTTCTGGCCTTCAGATTGTTGATGAAAAACTTTCATTAACCTATCAGGCAGAAGCGGGAGAGCACTGTAATACTTGTGTAATAGCGGCTGGACGGGCGTTACGGCAGTAATAAACGAGGAACATCCCAAGATGGACCATGGAGCGGCGGACGCATTCGTCCGCCCGTTTTTGTGGGGACAGCCGCCTCGGCTGTCCAGTCGAGCAAAGCTCGACGGCTTTGAATCTGCTAAGCCGCTTTCCCTTTCACCTGCACTCCCGCCCACTTCTCAAGCAGGGTTAGCGTCGCCGCATAGTCCAGATCCTTGTGGCCGTCTTCGGTCGCCATCTCGTAAATCTCCTCGACGGTTTCCAGCCCCGGCAGCTTGACGCGCGCCTCTTTCGCGGCCTCGAGCGTCAGCCGAATATCTTTATGCATGAGCCGCAAGGGAAAATTCGGTGTGAAGTCACGCTGCATCACAAACGGAGCCTTGTACTCAACTACGCCTGACCGCACCATCGTCGCTTCGATCAACTGGATCAACTGCTGCGAATCAACTCCTAGCTTGGTCGCAAGCGTTAGCGCCTCGGCAAATCCTTCAAAGATCATGGCGATCTGCAGATTCATCGCCAGCTTCGTGGCTTGCCCCTTGCCGGTTTCGCCCATGCGGAAAATCTTTTTGCCCATCGCGGCAAACAGCGGCTTGAGCCGCTCGATCGGCGCCTCGCTCCCGCCCACAATAAACACGAGCGTTCCATCGCGCGCCCCGATCTTCGAGCCCGTCATGGGCGCATCTACCCACGCCACGCCCTTCGCCGCCACGCGCTCGGCAAACTTGATCGTGGCCGTCGGAGAAATCGTGCTCGAATCGGCAATAATCGCGCCTTCGGCCAGCGAGGGCTCGGCTCCTTCTTTCCCAAAAAGCACTGACTCCACGGCATCGGTATCCGACACGCACATCCACACCACTTCCGCTCCCAGCGCCGCCGACACCGGAGTCTGAGCTACGGCCGCGCCTTCCACCAACTTCCCCGGCGTGCGATTCCACACCGTAACCTCGTGTCCGGCCTTGACCAGATTCGTCGCCATCGCCTGACCCATGATGCCCAACCCCAAGAATGCCACTCGCATTGCGAACTTCTCCTTGCCGCGTGATCGTCTTCCTAAAATAGGTGATTAGGAGCGCTTTCGGATTAGATATGACCAGCGCTCAACAGGTCAAGCAAACCCAGCAACGGCGAATGGGTCTGCTTGGTTTCTTACGAGTTGTCATCCTGAGCGGAGCCGTTCTTCAGGCGGAGCGAAGGATCTCCCGTTTAACTGGTCCAGCGCGTCAGCCAAACCGCACAACAGTCCGTAATCACCAAGGACACGAAGTTGCACAAACCGGCAGAGCGCCATGTTGGATTTCTTTGGTGTGACTTCGTGTCCTTCGCGGTTCATAAATACTCGGATTGGGCATCTCGTGCGGTGCGGCCCATGTGAAAATTCCTTCACATCGACACTGGCGCAACTATCGTTTATAGTTCGCGGGATGGTTTGCCGCCCATCTGCGCGTTGTGTGGCGGCGCCACCGCTCTACCCCTGCGTTCGAATCTCCACGCAAAGGAATATTCTGATGAATGCTGCATCGCCCAGGTTTGCTTCCAGAGAGTTTGTCTGCGACAAGTTGCTCCTCTGCGCTTTATTCCTGATGTCATTCGCCATCGCCGCTTCAGCTCAGACGCAGTCGGTCCGCATCAGCAATGACAATCTGACCAACACCGACAGCGTGCACAAAACCGAAGTCGAACCGCACTCCTTCGCCTGGGGCAACACCATCGTCGCCGCCTTCCACGTGGCGCGGCGCCCGGGCTCGATCGGTTGGGGCAGCGGGGACGTCGGCTACTCGACCTCCACCGACGGCGGTAAAACCTGGAAGTTTGGTGACCTGCCCGGACTCACGGTGAACTTCAGGAATGGAACCTACGGGGCCGCAGCCGATCCATCCGTCGCCTACGACGCCAAGCATGGCGAGTGGCTGATCTCCACTCTTCCTCTTGCCGGCTTGAGCTGCTGCAATCTCATCGGCGACGTTGCCGTCAGCCGTTCCACCAACGGCCTGCAGTGGGGCAATCCCATCATCATCGACAAGACACACCTCGACGACAAAAACTGGAGTGTCTGCGACAACACCACGACCAGCCCCTTCTACGGCAACTGCTACACCGAGTGGGACCAGGCCTTCGGCAACCAGAAAGTGCTTATGAGTGTCTCCAGCGACGGCGGCCTGACCTGGAGCCCCGGACTTCCCTCCTCCGACGGTGCAGTTGGACTTGGCGGGGAGCCGGTAGTTCAGCCGAATGGAACTGTCATCGTCCCCTTCGAAGGCGGCGGCATCGACGTTTTCAGTTCCACCAACGGCGGCAAGAGTTGGGGGCGAAGTCAGCTCATCGCCAGCATCACCAGTCATGCCGATGGCGGCGGCATTCGCAATCCCAATCTCCCCTCCGCCTCGATTGACGGTGCAGGAAATGTTTACGTAGTGTGGTCGGATTGCCGCTTCCGCACCGGCTGCAAAGAGAATGACATCGTGATGAGCACATCGGCGAATGGCACGACCTGGAGCGCCGTGACTCGTATTCCCATCGATCCCACAACCAGCACGGTCGATCACTTCCTTCCGGGGATCGGAGTCGACCCGACAACCTCGGGAGCGAACGCGCACATTACGATTGTTTATTACTATTATCCGAACACGAGCTGCACGGCCAGCACCTGCCAACTGGATGTCGGATTCACGACCTCCACCGACGGCGGCCAGACCTGGACCGCTGGCGCCAAGATCGCCGGCCCCATGAAGCTGGCGTGGCTGCCGGTGTCTGACAACGGCCCCATGGTCGCCGACTACATCGCCGTGTCGTATTCCAACGGAAATCCCTTCGGAGTGTATGCCGTGGCCCAGGCCAACACCGGAACCACCTACAGCGAAGCCATCGCGACCACAAAGTCACCACTGCCGGTGGACTACGATGCTCCGCGCTTCAGTTCGGCCAACGATCGCCCAGTGCCCGAAGCAAAGTCCGATCACCCGATGCACTTCTACTCCGACGACGAGGGGAAACGCGAGATCCCCAAATCGCGCTGGATCAAGTAATGCGCATGTAGCGACAGCCGCCTCGGCTGTCGAGACGGGTGCAAGCTCGACGGCAATTTTCACAACCAAAAGCCGCCAGCCCAATCTGGCGGCTTTCTTTACTTTTTTTTACAAGTTACCCGCGTACCGCCTTAAAGCGAAATTACAGCCCTATCGTGCGCCCGGTCATCTAATATTCATAAAAGTTCGATAAAAAAGTAGGCGGCGAACCGCCATTTGCACTCTGCGTGCCGCGCCAAAGGACTAAGATAGAACCAGTTGAAACAGTATCCGCAAGACTCTGCAGCCATGATTAAGCAGGCGCTGCGCAATCCGGCCCTCCGTAAACGCGCCACCCAGTTCGGACGCCTGGTGCGCCATTCTGCGGTCACCCCGCGCTGCGGCCAGACGCACAAGCCGCGCCTCGCCCACAACGGAGAACTCGGCCTCACTTTTATAGGCCACGCCAGCTTCTTCCTGCAGATGGGCGGACAAAGCGTCGTCTTCGATCCCAACTTCGCGCGGTGGCTTTTCGTCTTGAAGCGCCTGCGCCGCCCGGGAGTGCGCATCGCCGATCTGCCCGCGATCGATCTCGTGCTCGTTTCGCACGCTCATTTTGATCACCTGCACCGCCCGTCGCTGCGCGCGATCGTCCACAACAACCTGCGCGTGCGCGGCGTTGCGCCTTCGATCATCGTGCCGATGCACGTTTCCGATCTGGTCTCCGACCTCGGCTTCTCCGAAATCATCGAACTCGACTGGTGGAAGACTTCGCGCCGCGGCAACTTGCAGATCACGCACGTTCCCTCGCAGCACTGGGGCGCGCGCATTTTGAAAGATTCCCACCGCGGCTACGGTGGCTTTGTACTGAAGTCCGGCAAGCATTCCGTCTATCACGCCGGCGACACGGCCTACTTCCCTGGTTTCAGCGAAATCGGACGCCGCCTCGCCCCCGAAGTCGCACTGCTGCCGATCGGCGCTTACAATCCCGAACAATTTCGCAACGTCCACGCCAACCCGGCCGACGCCACCCGCGCCTTCCTCGATCTGCACTCGCGCTGGATGGTTCCCATGCATTACGGCACCTTCCGCCTCTCCCACGAGCCCGTCGACGAACCGCTTCAGTTGCTCGATAAAGAAGCGCGCGCCGCGGGAATCAAAGATCGCGTCGTCGTGATGGAAGAAGGCGTCACCAGATTCTTCTGAGCGATCTTCGTTGTCATCGTGAGTTTTCAAAGTGTCATGCTGAGCGAAGAAGGGGACCGCAAGGCGGTCCCCTTCGCAGTCGAAGCATCCCTGCTTCTACAAAGTCACTCGAGGTCCATCGGGGCGCTTTCACAAAACATAACAACAACCTTCGCACGGCACATTCCATCGTAGAGGACAGAATCTGTCCTCAATCCCCAACAATTTACTTTCGCTTTCATCTTCGTCGTGTAAACTCGACCGCGTTCCAATTCCAGCCCAGGAGGCAATCATGTCCGTTAAGCCCATACCCGACGGCTATCACAGCCTGACTCCGTTTCTCACCGTAAGCGACGCAGTACGCGCCATTGAGTTTTACAAGAATGCCTTTGGCGCCAAGGAACGCGGCGTCATGAAAGGCCCCGACGGAAAAGTCATGCACGCCGAACTGCAAATCGGCGACTCCATCATCATGCTCAGCGACGAGTTTCCCGAATTCGGCTCGTCGTCCCCGACCACGATCGGCGGCTCGCCCATGGGCCTGCACATCTACGTCGACGGTGTCGACGCGGCTTTCGATCGCGCCGTGAAAGCGGGAGCGCAAGTCGAGATGCCCGTGATGGATCAATTCTGGGGCGATCGCTACGGCCGCCTCAAAGATCCGTTCGGCCACAAGTGGTCGATCGCCACGCACGTGAAAGACATGTCCGCCGACGAAATGAAGAAGTCCATGGACGACGCCATGGCCCAATTCGCCCAAAAGAAAACCGCGTAGGTTCGCACTCCATCGTACGCTGGGGCGCTCCACGAAAGGGGTGCGCCACGTCTCGCCGCCGTTGCGAGACGTGGGCTCTAGCACAGCCGGCAGGTTTCGCGGCGTCATGTGCGCGAGAAGCGGGGATTTCGTCTGGGATTCCGTCATCCACTCAGCCCTGTCATCCCGACCGAAGCGAGCGCATGCGAGCGAAGTGGAGGGACCCAGTGTTAGTACGCCAATAAAATCCTCAAGTCCCGCAAATTGTTCCCCGTCGGCCCAGTCTCAACCAAATCCCCGATCGCACCGAAAAACGGATTCGCATCAAACCTGGCGAGCACTGACCCGACATCCAACCCGCGCGTGCTGGCCCGCGCTACCGTCGATCCATCCACCAGCGCCCCCGCCGCCGGACTGTTCCCGTCCACGCCGTCGGTCCCCGCGCTCAGCACCGTGATGTTCTCTCCTGCAATTTTCTCCGCGCACGCTAGCGCGAACTGCTGATTTCGTCCACCTATGCCGCCGTTCGTCACCTTCACTGTAACTTCTCCGCCGGAAATAAGGCACACAGGCGTTGCCTGCGTCCGCAATTCGCGCACACGATCCAGCAAATATGCCGCCGCCCGCTCGTAGTCCCAGTCGTCGCAAGAATTATCGACGTACACCACAAGCCCGCAGCGCTCCGCCGCCAGACTGGCTTCTTCAATCGCCGTCTGATTCGACAGCACGGGCCACCAGCGCGCCCGCACAAACGCCGCATCGTCCGACTTCGGAGTTTCGTCCAGCGCGTGCCGCTCAAACAACTCGCGCGTCGACTTGGGAAATTGCTGCAGTAATTCATACTTCTGCGCAATGCGATAGCAGTCCTCCACGCTCGTCGAGTCCGGCATCGTCGGCCCGGAAGCCAGCGCATCCGGCGTCGAGTCCGGCACATCCGAAACCAGCAACGACACTTGCTGCGCTGGATACGCCGCCTGCGCCAGCCGTCCGCCCTTCACTGCCGAAAGATGCTTGCGCACAGCGTTGATTTCCGCGATGGGCGCCCCCGAGAGCACCAGCGCGCGATAAGTCGCAATCAGCTCATCAAGCGAAATTTCGTCATCGATGGGCTTCTCTACAATAGACGACCCTCCGCCGCTCAACAAGAAAATCACCAGCGACGCAGCCGTCTGCGCGCGCACCGAGTTAAGCATCGCCTCCGCCGCGCGCACTGACTCGGCATTGGGCGTCGGATGCCCTCCGCGAAAATATCGGAACCCACGCACCTGCGCGCCCGGCTCAACCGAACTCGCAACAATCCCGTCCATGGTCTCGCCGACCTGCGCCGCCAGCGCCTCGGCCATCGTGTGTCCGGCCTTGCCCAACGAGATCACGCGTACCGACGAATACGAATGCAGATCGAAGAGATCCTCTCGCACGCGCAGCACCCCGCGCTCGAAATGCACATGCCGCTCAAAAGCCTTGGCGATCGAAGCCTCGGCCAGCACTGTGCGAAAGATCGCGTAAGCGGTCTCGCGCATTTCACGAAATCGGGATTCGTTCCCCAAACCCTCTGCGTCCTCTGTGTCCCCTGTGGTTAAGCTTTTTCTTTCGCTGAAAGCAGCCCCCGCACCCAACTCTCCACCGCCTCCCGCAACTCGCGCAGACGTCCCTCAAAAAAATGGTCGGCGCCTTCGATGATCACCAGTTTCTTCGGCTCAGCCGCCGACGCGACCAACTCCTCCAACTTCTGTCGTGGACCAAACCTGTCGCGCGACCCACTGACGAACAATTTCGGCTTTGCACACTCGCGCAAATAATCGAGCGCATAAATCCGAGGCTCTTCCGTCGCTTCCGCCACCGGAACCACTGGCGTCCCCACGCCGATCACAGCCCGCACGCGCGCATCGCCGCAAGCCGCCCGCATCCCCACTGCGGACCCAAACGAGAATCCCGCAAACACAATCGGCAGATGAAACTCCGTATCCAGCCAGTCCAGCGCCGTGCGCACATCGTCGACCTCGCCAATTCCGCGATCGTGCTCTCCCTGGCTCAATCCAGTCCCGCGAAAATTAAAGCGCAGCACGGGAAAGCCGAAACTGTTCAACGCCTTCATGGTGTGAAACACAACTTTGTTGTGCAATGTCCCGCCAAACAACGGATGAGGATGGCAAACGAGCCCAGCATGAGTCGCATTATCGGCACCGGCGTTAAGCAGCGCCTCAAGCCGCCCTGCAGGCCCATCAAGAAAAAGCGATCGAATCGTCGCGGGAGAATCCACGCTCCAGATTACATGAAACGGGCGGCGGGCTTCGGGCGTCAGGCGTCAGCCCTCAGGCTTCGGGCATCAGGCTTCAGCGCAATAATCTTCCGTCGAAAATGCAACCAGCATTTCGGCATGTCATCCTGAGCCCGGCGGAACGCCGGGTGAGGGACCGCACGACGGCGTGTAACGAAAAATGCAGCCAATGCGCTGCACGGGGCACTCGATACCCGAAGCCTGACGCCCGAAGCCCGACGCCCGATGCTATTCTTCCCCCATGGACGCCGTCACGCTCACGCGCCAACTCATCGACATCGAATCCATCACCGGCAACGAAGCCCCAGTCGGCAATTACCTTTTCGGAGAACTCACCCGCCTCGGCTATCAAACCAAGAAAATGCCGGTGGAAGCCAACCGCTTCAACATTCACGCCGTCGCACAGGAAGCGGCAACTCAACCATCCATCACGTTTTCCACCCATCTCGACACCGTCCCGCCCTTCATCCCATCTTCCGAAGACTCCACTCGCATCTACGGCCGCGGATCGTGCGACGCCAAAGGCATCATCGCCGCGCAAGTCTCCGCTGCCGAGCGCCTGCGCAAAGAAAATATCCACGTCGGCCTTCTCTTCGTCGCCGGAGAAGAGCGCGACAGCCTCGGCGCGAGAATCGCGAATGAGCACGCTCCGGCGAATTGCAAATTCCTGATCAACGGCGAGCCGACGGAAAACAAAATCGCGCTCGCCTCGAAAGGCACGCTGCGCGCCGAAGTCACCGCCAAAGGACGCATGGCGCACTCCGCCTATCCCGAACTCGGCGACTCCGCCATCGACAAGCTCATCGCCGCGCTCGGCCGCCTCCGCGCCATGCCGCTGCCCTCCGATCCTGAAGTCGGCTCCTGCACGCTCAACATCGGCCTGATCGAAGGCGGACGCGCTCCCAACGTCATCCCCGACCACGCCCACGCCGACCTGCTCTACCGCCTCGTCGGCCCGTCGAGCGACTTACGCCGACAAATTCTTCAAACCGCCGGCGATCAGGTCGAAGTCACCTTCCCTCTCGAACTTCCCTTCCTCCGCCTGCGCCGCATCGACGGCATCGAAGCGATGATCGCCGCTTTCACCACCGACATCCCTAAACTCACACACTGGGGCGAACCGCTCCTCATCGGCCCCGGCTCCATCCACGTCGCCCACACCGACGGCGAATTCATCGACAAAAAGCAACTGGCTGAAGCCATCGATCTTTACTGCAAGATAACAAAGGGTTTGCTTGCATCGACTACGGTGTAGCACGTATAATCGTGCTGCACGTATTTACGTGCAGGTAATGAAGACCACCAACATCACTCTCAAGATCAACTCCACCCTCCTGCGGGAAGCCAAGATCTTGGCGGTCGAAGAAGGAACCTCTCTCAGCTCTCTCTTAGCGGCGAAGTTAGAGCAGCTCGTGCGCGAGAAAAAGGGATACGAGGAAGCCTGCCAACGAGCCATCGCCCAAATGCGCGAAGGAATGGACCTGGGCTTTACGCCTCCCAAGTCGCGCGACGAATTGTACGAGCGTTAAGCAATGGCGGGGAAATTCTTCGTCGACACCAACATTCTTGTATACGCCTACGACCGCCTGGCTGGGATGAAACATCAGCGCGCTCGCGACCTTACTGAACGACTATGGAAAGCGAATGCAGGAGCCCTGAGCACGCAAGTATTGCAGGAGCTCTGCGTCAGCCTACAGCGGGAAGTAGCGAATCCCGCTTCCCTCGAAAAAATCCGTGAAATCGTCCGCACTTACGTGAGCTGGCATATCGTGGTCAACACTCCCGAATCGATCATGCGTGCTCTCGAGATCGAGGAACGTTACAAGATTTCCTTCCGGGATGCGCTAATCGTGCAAGCGGCAGAAAAAAGCGGTGCGTCGATCCTCTACTCCGAGGATCTCGCCACGGGGCAAATCTTCGGATCGATCCAGGTGGTAAATCCTCTGCTGTAGAGCGTTGCGGAGAGACTTCCCCAGTGTGACACTCCGCAAGAAAACCATAACTAGAACGACACCAAGCAGCACGAGGTTTCGCCCCCAGGCTTTCCTTCGTGTAACTTCGTGCCCTTCGTGGTTTACGCTCTTCAGATCCTGGCCAAGTTCACTTCCCGGCGACAAGATCTGCACGGACAAGGTAAGCTAAGGGCAAACGCGCAGCCGCATGGGGCAAGGGTCGCGGCGGCTTTCATGCTTGGGGAAAACCGAAACGCACCCAAGGGTTGTCGATGTCCTTTCGCCCCAAGTCTCTACCCTGGTATTGCCTCGCGTTGCTATTCGCCATCGGCCTCGCCCATCCCGCCGCGGCGCAGCTCTCCACCGTCGAACATCTTGCCCAGCCGGGCTTCTGGCCTACGCGGATCAATCACTCGTCCGACGACTTTGCCGGATCGCAAACCTGCGCGCGTTGCCACACCGACATCGCCGCCTCGCAAAAGCTCACGTCGATGGCGCGCTCGGCCGCGCATCCCGGCGATGACGATACCCTGCGAACCTATCCCCATCTCACCTTCGAGCAAGGCCGCTTCCGCTATGAGATCACGACCACGCCGTCGGGCAGCACATACACCGCTTCTGACGGCGAGCGAACGCTTTCCGCGCCGCTAACCTGGGCCTTCGGGGCGGGAACCGTCGGCGAGTCGTTTCTCTACGAAAAAGATCAGCGCTGGTACGAAGCCCGCGTCAGCTTCTTCGGCTCGATCGACGGACTTCGCTTCACACCCGGCCGCGAACTCCAGGCACCGCACAGCCTTGAGGAGGCCATGTCGCGTTCCGTGGGCAACCAGGAAACCATGCGCTGCTTCAAGTGTCACGCCACCGGCGTGACATCGGAGTATTCCGTCGAGAGCGCGAAAAAGGTCTTCCTTGGAGTTTCCTGCGAAGCCTGCCATGGTCCCGGACGAAGGCACGCCGACGCCAACAGCGCCGAAGTCGCGCTGACCGGCGCGGTAAGCGAGAGCGCGGACCCGCTCATCTTCAATCCGCAACGCCTGAGCCCCGCCGACTCCGTCGACTTTTGCGGCGGCTGCCACTCCACCGCGTGGGATGTGCGCATGAGCTCAAGCGAAGGCCACGCGACGATTCTTTCGCCGGTCTACCGCCTCGAGAACAGCAAGTGCTGGGGAAAGGGCGACGCGCGCCTGACCTGCGTAGCCTGCCACGATCCGCATCGCCCGCTCGACCGCCACGCCGAATCCTATGATGGAAAATGTCTGGCGTGTCACGCCGGAGCGTCTGGCGGCGCTTCTGCCACGCATGCGAGCGATCGTCAAGAGCGAGCCTGTCCCGTCGCTAAGGACAAATGCAGCTCCTGCCACATGCCCAAGACCGACGTGAAAGAACTCCACTACGCCGTCACCGACCACGACATCCGCCGCCCCGGCGTGCCTCCGCATGCAGTGTCGGCAACGGCGGAGCAAACGAAAACAGAGCAACCGAAACCGGAAGCTCCATCCCGCTGATCGCCATGACTATCTGAAATTATGGTGGGCAGTGCAGGACTCGAACCTGCGACCTCCTGCTTGTAAGGCAGGCGCTCTAACCAGCTGAGCTAACCGCCCTCTCGAACCGTCGCGGCAGAGGGCCGCGTCGGCGAAAAAGTTTCTTGAAGGGCGCGCGACCAGCGCTCTTGCGAGTATATATCAGCGGGTTGCATCACCGACGATTGAGCGGATCGCCGTTTTGCGGCTGCTACACTGCGTGGGTGCGGCGTCTCATCGTCAATGCCGATGATTTCGGCTACACCGCGGGCGTGAACCGCGCCATTGTCGAGGCTCACCTCAACGGTGTGGTCACATCTTCCACGCTGATGGCCAACGGCGCTGCCTTCGCCGATGCGGTGCGGTTGGCCTCGCAAGTTCCACGGCTAGGCATTGGCTGCCACATCGTGCTCACCGACGGCGAACCCGTCCTCGAAAGCGCAAAGCTGCCTTCTATCACCAACGGCTCGCATTTCCGCGATGGCATGAGCGCGTTCGCCGCGCGCGCGATCGCCGGCGCGATGAATCCCGATGAGATTTGCTCGGAAGTGACGGCGCAGATTCGCCGGATCCAGTCGGCTGGCATCGAAGTCTCGCACGTCGACACGCACAAGCACACGCACCTGTTTCCCAAAGTGCTGCGGCCTATCTTGCGCGCGGTTGGCGAATGCGGCGTTCGCTGCGTACGCAATCCTTTTGGGCCGCGGCTGCCGTTAAGTTCTCACCGGCTGCTGGCGCGGCCCGGGTTGTGGAAGCGCTCGCTGGAGGTGCTGGTGCTGAGCACATTCGCCGGGAAGTTTCGGAAAGCCGTCGATCGGGAGGGATTTCATGCTCCTGATGGGACGCTTGGCGTCGTGGTCACCGGCGCCCTCGATGAGACTCTGTTTCTTGCCATCGCTCGCAGCGTGCCTGAGGGAACGTGGGAGTTCGTCTGCCATCCTGGCTATAACGACGCCGATCTGGAGACGGCCCACACGCGGCTTCGAGAGTCACGCGAGGTGGAGTTGCGGGTGCTTACACTCCCGACCGCGCGCGAAGTGCTCGATAGAGAGGGCGTTGAGTTGATTTCTTATCGCGAGCTGTTTGCGCACTGAAGGGAAAAAAACTTTTCACCACAGAGGACACAGAGGACACGGAGGAATTCGGAAAGGAAAAGCGAGAGTTGCCCGCTCGCTGGAATGCCTTGTGCTGCAATTTCTGATCTCGCTCTCGCGCGATTGCGCTCTCACCCGAGGCTTGGCATCCCGAGGATTCCGCGGCCCTGCAGCGGCTTGTTAAATCGATTTAACTGTCGTGTTTAAGTTATTGATTTTAAATGAGTTATTGTGATATTTTTCAACAGGCTTCCGCACCCCAAGTGACCGCAAATTCATTGGCTTGCAGGCATTGCACCAAATCCAGTGCAAAGGTTCCCCGCGTTGCCCGCGATCAAAATTTTGTGGGCTTCAAACGGTATTTTTTCCCAGCTTCCTCTTGCGCGTTCTCGACCTGCGAACCAAGAGTCCGCAGGTTCTTTAGGTACTCAAGTAATCTCCCACAAATATCCCTGGGCTATAAGATGAGATAGAATTCACGGTTTGCGTAGTGGAGGGTTTCGCTCATGCCGGCCCAAGGGTCAGCGCCGCGTGCGACTCTGGACTTAAAAGTCCGAATATGGGGCATGGGCGCCAACAACCAGCCTTTCTTCCAGCAGGCCGTAGCGCAGAATGTCAGCGCCAGCGGCGCATGCATCAGCGGCATCGAGTCGGAACTGAAGGTCGGCGACGTCATCGGCGTGCAGTACGAAGGCAAGAAGGCGCGCTGCAAAGTGATTTGGATCGTGGACGCCGGCGCGCTCAAGAAGATGCAGGCCGGTGTACAGTTGGTGGTCGATCAGGAATGCCCGTGGGCAGCGGTGCTTCCTGCCGACATGAAGCCGGAGGAGCGAACGGCACAGCGGCACGATAATCGCCGAAAGTTCGCCCGCCACAAGATTTCGTTTCCTCTGGAGTTGCGCGACGAGCGCGTGAACACTCCTCTGCGTGTCAACGCCACAGACATCAGCGGCAATGGATGTTATGTGGAGACGGTGATGCCGCTTGCGATCGGAACCGCGCTACGGGTCGACTTCTGGATTAACGAAGAACACCTTTCGCCCAGCGCGATTGTCCGCACCCGCGACCCCGGAGTCGGCATGGGCATTGAATTCACCGGACTGCCGGAAGAAAACAAGAAACGATTCCAGGCCCACCTCGACAAGCTCGACACCACCCGGGCTCTCGGCCACAGAGAGGGCATGTAAGGCCGCACTTCCGCTCACCGCTCGTGTAAAATCTGCAACCACTGCCCCTGTCTGCCATCGAAAGACTGGATTACGTCATCCAATCGCTCTTGGTCCGAGGATGAAATGCCGGATTCAAACCTGAAGATCGGGATCACCTGTTATCCGACCTATGGCGGCAGCGGTGTCGTGGCTACGGAACTGGGGCTTGAACTGGCGCAGCGCGGGCACGAGATTCATTTCATCTCTTACGCCCAGCCGATTCGACTGCGCGGCGCCGAGCCCAACATTCACTACCACGAAGTCGAGGTCTCGCGGTACCCGCTGTTCGATTACCCGCCGTACGATCTAGCATTGGCCACACGCATGGCCGAAGTCGCGCAGCTTTATGATCTTGACCTGCTGCACGTGCACTATGCCATTCCGCATTCGGTGAGCGCACTGCTGGCGCGCCAGATGCTGGCCGCCGGCCCCCGGCCGCACAAATTGCCTTTTGTCACCACTCTGCACGGGACAGATATTACGCTGGTCGGACTGGATCGGTCGTATCTGCCGATCACGCGCTATTCCATCGAGCAGAGCGACGGCGTGACGGCGATTTCGAATTACTTGCGCGATCGCACGCAGCGCGTCTTCGATGTGAAAAACAAGATCGAGGTGATTTACAACTCGGTGAACTGCGATGTCTACTCGCGCAACCCGGAACTGATCGCGAAGATGCGGCCTGAGTACGCGCCCAATGGCGAGAAGCTGCTGGTGCATTTGTCGAACTTCCGTCCGGTGAAGCGGCTAACCGACGTGATCGAGATTTTTGACCGGGTGCACAAGCAGATGCCCTCACGGCTGCTGCTGATCGGCGACGGACCCGACCGCTCGGTGGCAGAGTGGCTGGCCGTGCAGAAGGGCATCCACGACGACGTGCTGTTTCTGGGCAAGCAGGATCAGATTCAGGAGAAAGTCGCCTTGGCCGACATCATGCTAATGCCCAGCGAACTGGAATCGTTTGGACTGGCGGCGCTGGAAGCGATGGCATGCGAAGTTGTGCCCATCGCGACGAAAGCGGGCGGGGTGCCCGAGGTGATCGACCACGGCAAGACCGGTTATCTCGCCGATGTGGGCGACGTGGAAACCATGGCGCGGTACGCGATCGATCTGCTCAGCAACGAACAGCGCCTGCGCGAGATGGGGCAGAAGGCTCGGGCCGTGGCGATGGAGCGGTTCTGCTCCACCAAGATCGTCAAGCAGTACGAAGACTTTTACCGCCGCGTGCTGGAACGCTCGGCGTAAAAACCTTCCGGGACGGCGCTGGCCGCTTCCACCAGCGGCAAGCGAATGCGCACCAGAGTTCCCTTCCCTTCGTGGCTGTCGATGGTCATGCGCGCGGTGTCGCCGTAGAGCACCTGCAGGCGCTCAGAGATATTCGCCATTCCGATGCCCATGCCGGCCCAACTGCTGCTCTCTTCCAGTTGCGCCCCGCCCATGCCGACCCCGTCATCTTCCACTTCAATAATCAAACGCGAATCGCTGAGCCGGCTGCGCAGAAAGATGCTGCCCCCCTCGACCTTCGGCGACAATCCATGTTTGATGGAGTTCTCGATCAGCGGTTGCAGCAACATCGCGGGCACAACCACATCGAGTGTCTCAGGATCGAGTTCCTTGACCACGCGCAGCTTGTCGCGTCCAAAGCGGACGACCTCGATGTCGAGATAGTTGTCGACGAACTCGAACTCCTCGCGTAACGGCACGAAGGCCTCGGTGGTGTTGAGCAGGCGGCGCAAGATCGTCGCCAGCTTTGAAATCAGGTCGCGGGCCATATCCGGATCGAACCGCACGAGTGACGAAATCGAGTTCAGGGTGTTGAACAGGAAATGCGGATTGATCTGATTCTGCAGTGCTTCCATGCGCGCATGCAGCAGCAAGCGCTCCTGCTCTTCCAGCTTGATCTGGATGCGCACGCTGTTGAAGATCTTCAGCTCGATGCCGATGGCGATGATGGATGTGGCATAGATGGCCGCTTCCACCCAATAGTTTTCCAGGCTCTCGAGTGAAAAAATTGATCGTGGGAAAAACTTCGACAGTTCGGTCTCGACGAACCGCAGTCCGACTACGGTCGTGAAAAACACAATCTGCCAGTCGAAGAGCCGGGGGCGCGGCAGGTTGCGCCGGATCAGGCGGAAAATGCCCTGATCGATAAACGGGGAGAACGACCAGATGTCGTCCTTGTCCACGGCCATGGTTCGCAGCTGGCCGGAGATGAAACCGCAGAGCAGGAGAAACGGAATCGCCGCCCACTCCCCGTGCAGAAGCGCGGGAAAGCCCATGAGCACCCCGCCCAGCGATCCCGCCCAGCGCCCGCCGATGACGCCCAGCAACAGCGTCGTTTCAAAACTCAGGTCGCCCGCGAGAAAACTCTTTTGCGAAATTCGGATCCAGGCGCCAATCATGATCGGCAGGGCGAACCAGAGAACCAGATAAATTTTCTGCCGCATGCTACGCTCTTCGCGAAAGAGCAGCGACTTGAATTCGAGCGATCGCACCAGCGTGCTGGAGATGGTGGTGGCCACGCCCAGCTTGAGCAGCAGGTGAATCAGGATTAGGCGCGATTCCATGGAGTTCAGTGATGAGTTCCCCGGGCGAGGCGCCCGGGGCTCCACTACTTCGGAAACTTTAGCACGATTGGAAGGCTCAATATCCCCTGCGCTTGTTGACGACGAAGCGTAGTGGTTCGTGCGCCAGGTATCGCCGCAGATTGTCGGAAAACAATTCGTAGTGGCGATGCCAGAGCTTGTCGGTCAGGCCGGCGGTGTGTGGAGTGATGAGCAGGTTGTCGAGTTCCCACAAAGGCGAGTCCGCGGGCAGAGGCTCGCGCTCGAAAACGTCGAGCGCCGCGCCAGCGATGCGGCGGCTACGCAGCGCATCGGCCAGAGCCGATTGATCCACCTGTGCACCACGGCCGACATTGATGAGATAGGTATCCGGCCCCATGGCGGCGAGACGATCGGCGTTGATGAGACTTATCGTCGTGTCCAGTAGAGGCGCTGCGAGCACCACGAAGCCCGATTGGCGCAGAACGTCATCGATTGCCGATGGCGGAAAAACCGCCTCGACTCCCGGCGGCGTTCCGCGTTCGATATGCTCGCGTACAGCAATAACACGCATGCCCAGCGTGGACGCCATTTGTGCCACGCGCCTGCCGATGCTGCCAACTCCAATCAGTCCGAGCGTCGTTCCTGCGATTTCACGCGGATGCGAACCTTCATTCCAGATTCGCTCTTGCCCCCAGACGCGCTGGTGCTGAAAGGAAGCCGCCTGCGGAATTTTCTTGGCTAGCGCAAAGATAAGGGCAACAACGTGCTCGGCGACCACCGGTCCATGGACCTCGCGCGAGTTGGTGAGCAGCACGTCGCTGCTGACCAGATCGGGGAAGAGAAACTGGTGGACCGCGGCGGAGGGCGCGTGAATCCACTTGACGCACTTCGCCGCCGCGAACTGTTCAGGCCGTAGCGAGATGGTGAAGATCACTTCGGCATCGCGCAGATCGCGCTCGATGCCGTCATAACTGTCGCGGTGCGTGAACCGGACGGACGGGAATTCCTGTTGCAGACGCTGCAAGAACCATGTGGGAACGTTCCAAAGGTCGAAACGGTGGTGAATGACGATCAGGAGATTCATGGGTTGGTATGAAGTGGGAATTTAATCACAGGACATGCCCATCACGGAAAACTGCCTTCATCTCCATAGTTTAGGAAGAGAGTTTGAACAATTACCGCCTGTTTTCCGTTCTTACAGAGGAACCCGGATGCGGGCTGTGGAGTCTCAAGTATTGCGATAATGCTTCGAGGCCCCGCGTTCGCGGCCCGCAAGGAGGGCATGTGCGCCAGATTTTTCGAGCAACCGCCTTGTTCATCGTCATGGGATGCGTTGCCTTAGCCCAGACAGCCCAGACGCCCGATCAACCGCCGAAGCAAACGGCGCGGCAGGCTCTCATCGAGATGTTCGTGGCAAAGACGCAGGAAGACTTCGTCAAACACCTGCCGGACGATGCGCGGAAAATTCTCGTCCACAAGGGCGATACGGCGGAAGCATCGTGGGCGCTTCGCTTCGCCGATATTGGAAAGCAACTCACCAGGCTGAGCGGTGGGCACCTGGAAACCTTTGACGAGGGTCCGATTATCCTGGCCGTACAGCAGAATGGCGGGAGCGAAAAGTTTGAGGCGACCGTGGAGCATGACAGCCTGATGGGCGAGGCGGATGAGATTGAGGTTTCGATTCAATATTCCAAGGATGGTCAGCCGGTTCCGTTGGCGGTGCTGCCACGGCTGACTTTTACGCTTCAGCAGCAAAAGGAAATCTGGCGGCTGACTGAACTGACCGCCGCCGCTCACGTACCGTTGACTGATCCGGACTACTTGAAGGGGCTCCGGAAGCAGCAAGACGAATCGAATGAGGAAGTGATTCAGACGCGGGTCACCATGATCGTCAGCGAAGAGAATGCCTATGCGGCGAAACGGGCCGACCATAGCTACACGTGCGCGATGGCGAGCCTGTTCACGCCGGATGCAGCAGAAGGCCAGGCGGAGGGGGCGGCAGCCGGCGTCTCTGCGCAACCTCTCGAGATCGACTCAGTGCCAAACCCGCAACCGAATGAAGAGTGGAACGGATATCGTTTCACGCTGTCGGGCTGCGAAGGATCTCCGGCGATGAAATTCCGAGTCCTCGCTGCTCCCGCGGACCCGGATGCCGAGATCAAGACTTTCTGCGCCGATCAGTCGGGGACCGTAAAGTTCATCACTACCGGAAAGCATTCCACCTGCTTCCGCGAGGGAGAGCCCGTAAACCCAGATCCGCGGCGGGGTGGAATAGTGGACTGACCGCCTAGCCGAAGGCCAACTCCTTCGCGCGCTGCGCGGCCTTTACGACCGCCTTGATGAGCGTCACACGCAGCTTGCCTTCTTCCAGCTCCATGATCGCGTCGATCGTGCATCCGGCCGGAGTGGTGACGGCGTCTTTCAGCAACGCCGGATGATCTCCTGTTTCGAGCACGACCTTTGCTGCGCCCAGCGCGGTTTGCGCGGCTAACAACGTCGCCACGTCGCGTGGCAGCCCGACTTTCACGCCTGCTTCTGCCAGCGATTCCAGAATGATGTAGATATACGCCGGACCGCTGGCCGATAGCGCGGTCACTGCGTCCATGTGCTTTTCGTCCACGACTACCGTGCGGCCGACAACATCGAACATGTGGCAGGTGAGTGCAACGTCGGCGGCGCTGGCGTGCTTGCCTTTGCATATTGCGGTCATGCCCGCGCCCATCAGACATGGAGTATTGGGCATGGCGCGGATCACGGGAACGTTCGGCGGCAGATTCTTTTCAATCATCGCGGTCGGCACCGACGCCGCGACTGAAACCACAACCTGCTTGGGCGTGATGTGATCGCTGATCTCGCGCACGACATCTTCGACCACCTGCGGCTTCACGCCGATCACAATAATGTCGGCGCCTTTGGCGGCCTCGACGTTGTTCGTCCCAACCTTGACGTTGAGCTTCGCCGCAAGCGCCTTGGCGCGTTCTTCATGCGCGACCGTCGCGCACGTCGACTTCGCCGAGAGCAGGCCGTTCTTCAACAGCGCCTGCAGAATGATGCCGCCCATCTTGCCTGCACCCAAGAATGCAACGCGCTTCCCTGCCAGTTCGTTTGCCATAACTTTCCTCAACAGTTTTCTGAGTCAAAAACCTTGTTCACCACAGAGGGCACAGGGGACGTGGAGGAAAACAACAAGAAAATCTTTTGGTTAACCTTTTCTGGCGACTGCTTGCTGCTTTTCCATCCAGTTCCAGGCTGTGGCAACGATCTCGCGCAGACCGCGGGTCGACTTCCACCGAAGGACCGACTGCGCCTGTGCTGGATTCGCCACCAGCGCCGGAGGATCTCCCGGGCGCCGCGGCCCGATTTTTCTCGGGACCGGCTCGCCCGTGATTTCTTCCACCATGGAAATTACCTGCTGCACCGAATATCCGCTGCCCGTGCCGACGTTGACGGCAATACTCTTCCCATCCGCCGCGAGATATTCCAGAGCCTTCACGTGCGCGCTTGCCAAGTCATTTACGTGGATATAGTCGCGGATGCAGGTCCCATCGGGCGTCGGATAATCCGAGCCAAAGACCTGCAACTCCGGGCCTCTTCCAGCGGCCGCGCGCAGCGCCAGCGGAATCAAATGTGTTTCCGGGTCGTGCAGTTCGCCGATCTCGCCGCTTTCGTCCGCTCCGGCCGCGTTAAAATAGCGCAGGCTGGCAAAGCGGAATCCATAAGCCCGGTCGTAGGCCTCGAGCGCCTGTTCGAAAAACAGCTTCGAGACGCCGTACGGATTTACGGGCTCGCGCGGGATCCCTTCTTCGATCGGAACCTTAGTGACATTGCCATAAACGGCGCAGGTCGAAGAAAAAATAACCCTCTTTACGCCGGCATCGAGCGCGGCGTTCAGCAGCGAGAGTCCGCCCTCGACATTATTATGGAAGTATTTTTTGGGATTCGAAACAGACTCGCCGACGTACGCGTGCGCGGCAAAGTGCATGATGGCGTCGGCTCGCGGCAGGACTCGCGCGAGTGCCGCGCCGTCCAGCATGTCGCCTTTGATCAGCTCAAAACCGGCAGCCAGAGACTCGTAGCCTGTGCATAAGTTGTCAAAAATGATGACTTCGTGCCCGGCGCGCTTGAGCGCCCGGGCCGTGTGACTGCCGATGTATCCTGCACCGCCGATAACCAGAACGACCACGTCTTTCCCCTTCCCTACGCGGCTTGACTGCCGGTTCTGAAGCGCCCTATAGACACCGCAAGCGCCTGACTTTACAACACTTCTCAACCTTCACCTTGTCACAGGATGAATCCAAAACCGGGAGGAGTAGAGATTCATTCTACACAGTCAGGGAGGCGGCGCGCCGCCTGAAAAATGCTGCACGTTTCATCATGGGCATTGCAAAAATATGCACATTGTTTTGCGCGTCTAATGCTGGTACGCTGTTCAAACCCTTGGGCTTGCCATTCCTCCTCCCCGCCCAGGTTTGATCCGGTATCGGCTCAGCAAAATTATAAAGGCCCCTTCGTCGCGTAAAGTAATGCACTTTGCAGGTTTATCTCTCCCCGCTCGGCAACCATAACGCAAGACTGCAGACTCATCGAATGAGGTTTCAGATGCATCGTCGCAACACTCTGCTTGGCACCATCCTCGCCCTGACCCTAGTTATCTTGGGCGCGCAAACCTTTGCTCTGGCCGCGACCACGAAGGCCATAACCGCAAAGAGTGTTCCCAGCGTGCCGCCGGTGAACTTCGCGGCTCCGGTGAACTATACGGTTGGCACTCTGCCCTTTGCCAACGCGGTAGGCGACTTTAATGGCGACCATATTCTTGACGTCGCGGTGTGCAACTACAACAGCAACAACGTAAGCGTTCTGCTGGGTGTGGGAGATGGAACCTTCCAGACCGTGGTGAATTATCCCGTGGGCACCGAGCCTTCGGCGATCACCGTCGCGGACCTGAATAACGACGGCTTTCCCGACATCGCCGTGGCCGATGAAATCGGCAAGACCATCGCCGTGCTGATCAATAAGGCCGACGGCACCGGAACGTTTAACAACGCCGTGCTTTATCCCGCCGGGCAAGCTCCTCGCGGCATCGTTGCCGGCGACCTGCGCGGTAATGGCATTCTGGACCTGGTTGTTGCCAACAATCTCGGCGGAAACGTCACCGTGTTTCTCGGCAATGGCGACGGCACCTTTAAAACCGGCGTTAACTACGCCGCCGACGTGAATCCCAAGTCGGTTGCCCTGGGAGATTTCAACGGCGACACGCACCTCGACATCGCCTGCGCCAATCACAACACCAACGACGTGAGCATTCTGATGGGCAATGGCGATGGCACCTTTCAGGCGCCGGTCAACTACGCCACGGGGACTGATCCACGCCACGTACTCGCCTTCGACTTCAACAAAGACGGCAAGCTGGACCTGGCGGTGGCGAATGGCGGCGAGTCCACCGTCAGCATTCTGTACGGCAACGGCGACGGCACCTTTCAGCCGCAGGTGAAATACAAAGCCGCAACCTCGCCGCGCTGGTTGGCGGTGGCGGACTACAACGACGACGGAATTCTCGACGTCGCAACGTCGAACTACGACGCGAAGAATATCAGCGTTCTGCTGGGTACGGGTATCACCACGGCCGGGCAAGCATTCCTTGCGCCGCAGAATTATGTAGTCGGCAACAATCCCACAGGACTCGTCGCGGGAGATTTCAATAACGACGGCCTGCCGGACATCGCGGTCACGATCGGCGGCCTGCCGACCGCCCCGAACACGCTGATGGCTGTGCTGATGAACGTCGACATCTCAGTTTCACCCAACACGTTGACGTTCCCCGTGCAGGTCCTGAGCACGACCAGCGCGGCTCAGAACGTCACGCTGACCAACGGCGCGCCGGGAACCCTGACCATCACCAGCATCACATTCTCCGGCGCCAATGCCGCGGACTTCAAGCAAACCAACACCTGCGGGTCGGCGCTGTCGGGCGACTCCAGCTGCACCATCAGCGTGACTTTCACGCCCAAGGGCATCAACAACCGTGCCGCGACCATGAATATCGTGGACAGCGCCGGAACCCAGACGGTCGCGATCACCGGAACGGCGACCTCGGCGTCGATCTCGCCCACCAGCCTGACCTTCGCGCCTCAAGCCGTGGGCACGACCAGCGATCCCATGCCGGTGACCATCACGAACGCGAGCGCGAATCAAAACCTTCAGATCAGCAGCATCACCGTGACGGGCACGAACTCGACTGAGTTCGCCCAGACCAACAACTGCACGCTGCTCTCTCCTCATACCAGCTGCACCGTCAACGTGACCTTCACGCCCAGCGCAGTGGGGACACGAACAGCGTCGTTGTCGGTTACCGATAACGGCGGCGGCAGTCCGCAAACGGTCCCGTTGTCGGGCAGCGGAAGCGGCGGCGTTAGCGTTTCGCCAACCTCGATCACGTTCCCGCTGCAGGTGCTGAATACCTCGAGTGCACCGCAGATTGTGACACTGACTAACGGCGGCGCTACCGATCTCACGATCTCGAGCCTGGCCTTCTCCGGCGCGAACGCTGCAGACTTCTCGCAAACCAACAACTGCGGAACCGATCTGGCGGCCAACTCAAGCTGCACGATCAATGTTGTGTTCAAGCCCGCCAACATTAACCATCGATCTGCGACGCTGACCATCACGGATAGCGCCGGAACGCAGACGGTCACGCTTTCGGGCACGGGCACGGCGGCTCAGCTCAATCCGACCAGCCTGACGTTCGCGGCGCAGACGGTCGGCACCACCAGCACCGGACAGAACATTACTCTGACTGACGTGAGCGGCGGAACAGCCCTGAGCATTACTAGCATCACTATTACTGGAACTAACTCGACCGACTTCGCCCAGACGAATACTTGCGGGAGTTCGGTGCCTCCGAAGAAGAGCTGCACGATTACCGTGACGTTCACGCCAACGGCCACCGGAACCCGCACGGCTGCTGTTTCTGTAGCGGACAATGGCGGCGGCAGTCCGCAGACCGTTACCTTGACAGGAACGGGTCAGTAAGAATCGGATGTACGAAGAATAAAGTCAGGAGTGGAAAGTCTTTTGAGGCGCATGCTGACCGCGTGCGCCTTTGTTTTCGCTCGCGCAGCGGTATCTGGATCGTTGAGCACGTTCAGGCTCCCGGGCCAAATGGCTTGGCCGGCGCGCTTTACAAGCCGTGCGGCATCGCTTACACTCGGCAAGCTTCGCCTTTTGCTCCCAGTGAAAACGAAGCGATCGTCCTCCCCGAACACCGTCACAAAAGGAAGAATTCTCTATGTCGCAGCATCCTGTTCGCGTCATCGGGCGTGCAGTTCTGCCTGCACTCTTGTGGTTTAGCATTGCCGCCTCCGCTCAAGTCGCCGTCACCACTTATCACTACGACAATAATCGCACCGGCTGGAACTCCCACGAGACGACGCTCACGCCCGCCAACGTCAACAGCACGACCTTCGGGCTTCTGCACAACGTGGTACTCGACGATCAGATCGACGCGCAACCGCTGGTGGTGCCCGGCGTGAACATCACGGCCGGAACGCACCAGGGCGTGCACGACGTCGTTTACGTCGGCTCCGAGAACAACACGGTCTATGCCATTGACGCCGAGAGCGGCGTGATTCTGCTGAATCCGAATTTCGGCAAGCCGGTGCGCTTTCCGTTGGGATGCAGCAACAACGGCCCCAATGTCGGCATCAACTCGACGCCCGTCATCGACACCAGCAGCAACACGCTCTACGTGATGATCTACACGCAGGATACCGGCGGCCCCACCTATCGCCTTCACGCCCTCGATCTCGGCAGCCTGACCGACAAAGTCACGCCCAAAGTCGTTTCCGGATCGCACACTCTCACCGACGGTACCAGCTTCAACTTCAACGCGACTTATCAGCGCCAACGCCCGGGCCTGCTGCTGGCCAATGGCAACGTCTATGCCGGATTCGGCAGCTTCTGCGATCTCGGCGCCAATCTTTCGCGCGGATGGCTGCTGGGCTGGTCGACGGGCTCGCTTACGCCGTTGCCCGGCAATCAATTGCTCGACACCCAGCCGACGGATCCTGATTCGTTCTTCCTTTCGTCAATCTGGATGTCCGGCTACGGCCTGGCGGCGGACGATTCGGGCAACATCGTGTTCGTCACGGGAAACTCCGACTACTCCGGCACGACCTACGACGGCGTCAGCAACGTTCAGGAGAGCGTGGTCAAGGTTTCTCCGAACCTGACGACCCTCCTCGATCTGTTCACTCCCAGCAATCAGGCGAGCCTCGATCAATCGGACGCGGATTTCGGTTCGGGTGGCGCGCTGGTGCTGCCTGATCAGCCGGGATCGACTCCTCACTTGGTGATCGCATCAGGCAAAGTCGGCAGCATGTTTCTGATGAACGGCGACCATCTCGGCGGCTACAGCACGACGAAGAACAGTGTGCTCGGAACGTATTTCTCGGGCGCGTGCTGGTGCGGCCACTCCTACTTCGTTGATTCCGATGGCGTCGGCCGCGTAGTCTCGAGCGGCGGACGCTTCGTGCGTTCGTGGATGGTGAAGACCTCACCCAAGCCCGCGCTTGCAATCTCCAGCGTCTCGCCTTCACCGGGAATCGGTGGTGGCCAAGATGGCGGCTTCTTCACGGCGATTTCATCGAACGGAAACTCCAACGCGATTATCTGGGCGCTGAACCGGCCGTCGCAGAGTCAGACCAAGGTCAGCCTGTTCGCCTTCAACCCCGACAACGGCAGTACGATGAAGCAGTTGTTCCGAGCGTTTGCCGGCGCGTGGCAGAACGTCGGCGGGAACTCGAATACGGTTCCCGTCGTGGCCAACGGCGAAGTCTTCGTGGCAACGAACAAGCAGCTGCAGATTTTCGGGCTCAAGACGAAGAACGGAAAGAAGTAAAGAACAGTGGCCAGTGGCCAGTGGTCAGCAAACAATAACGGGCGCGGCTTTTCGCCGCGCCCATTGCATTTGCTGCGTAATCGTTACTACTGAACGAACAGCGACACGGTAACCGTATGCGTCGTGTTGCCCAGGTTCCCCATGATGGTGATGGGATAGGTTCCCCGCGGAACCGACGAGCTCACCGTCATCGTTAGATTCGTTGCGCCGGTGGTCGGAATCGAGGACTGAGCGAAAGTTCCTTTGATTCCGGAAGGCAGCGCCTGTAGGCTCAACGCCACGTTGCCGGTGATCCCGGCGAGACCGAGCGTTCCAACTTGGATGGTCGCAGTACCCTTCGAGGCCGTCACTCCTGCATAGGTGCTCGAGGTCAGCCAGAAGTCTTTTGCAGACGCCGCGACATTGCAGGCGCCCGGCGCGGTCACTGTTTTCCAGGACGAGCTCTTGTCTTGTCCGGTCGCGCTCTGCCAGCTGGCCAGATCGAGATCGGTTCCAGATTTTGGAGTTGGGACGACGAAGGCTTTCGTTCCCGCGCCGCTGTAGAACGTGTTGCTGTTGGACTTGACAGTATTGACGAAAGTCGTCCAGTCGGAGCCGCCGAGGTAGGAGTCGGAAAGCACGGCCGCCGTCGGCCCGCCGAAGATGTTGCTCGATGCGGAGAATTTTTCTGTCACCAGGTTGTAGCTCTGGCCGGTCTCCCAGTTCGAGATTTGGATTCCACCGGGCTGGCCGACGACTGCAAGTTGGTTGATCAGGCTTCCGTACAGCGTATTCGACGTGAGCGAAATCTGCTCCGAATTGCGGATGGCTACGCCTCCGCGCTGCCCGATGCCGAGAAGATTGTCGTAGCAAAAATAACTCGACGAAAGCGTGAATGGACCCTCGGTTTTTTCGATCTGAATTCCGTTCACGAGATTCCACGCGGAGACTGCGCCGGTGAAGGTTACGTTTTCGTTATCGGTATCCCACGCTACGCCGTTGGCCTGGTTGTAGTTCGAGACCATATTTTTGTAAGTCGCGCTGTGGTCCCACATCCATTTGGTGCCGCCGGTCTCCCAGGTATAAAAGGCCGATTGCGCCCCGCGCCAGTTGTTGTAGTTGGCGGTGTCGCTCTGGTAGAGCGTGTTCTTGACTTCGTGCGAAGCGAAGCCAACCTGACCGTTGTGGAGTGCGGAGCTATTCTGCACGGTGAAGTTTTCGACCGTGGTGAAATCGAGCCCCATGGCGTTGTTCCACTGGATGGTATCGGTGTCGAAGAGGATGTTGGTCGAGTTTCCGCCGATCATGACCGCGGCATTTTGCGGGCAGCTGTTGGCGTATTGGAAGGTCAGTCCGCGCATGACAACATCGTTCTGGCCCGAGATCTGCCAGATCATCGGTCGCGCCGCGGCTTCTACGGTCGCGCTGCTTACATTCGTTCCGACTGCCGGATACATGTACACGAGCGAATGTGCCGCATCGACGTAGAAGGTTCCGGGCAGCAGCGCAGTGGAGGTCAGGACCTGTGTCAGCGGGGTTCCGTTGACGATCAGCATCTCGACATGCTGCATGATGACCTGCTGCGCCGGAGCCGGCGGCGGCTGCACCGGGCACAATGCGAAGTTGTAGGGCCAGGTGGCTTCATAAATTGAGCTGCTGCCCTGGTAGGCGGTCCAGCCGGAAATCACATCAGCGCCGGAAACGAAGACCGTGCCATTGGTGGCGGCCTGAAAAGTGATGGGCGCGTTCGTGCTCTTGCGGGTTCCACCGATGACGACCGACTCGCGATACGTGCCGGGATTAATAATGACCTTCGTCCCGGTGTTGGAGTCGTTGTTGGCGAGGGCCATCTTGACGCTGGCGCCGATGGTCTTCAGGGGCGCCGTTTTCGTGCCATTATTACTGTCGCTGCCTTTTGAGGCATCGACGTAAACGGAAGCCGTTTCGGAACTCTCGTTCACATTTGCCTGCGCCCAGGTCGGCGCGGTGGAAAATGCCAGCACCCAAACAAAGACTGCGGCAGCTGCAAGTTTGAATTTCAGGGATGAAGTTGGAAGTTTGGCGAAAAAACTGCGCGCGCAGAAGTGGAGCTTACGCATGGGGGAGTCACTCCTCTACGAAATAAAATTTGACCGCACTACAAATCCCAGGGGACTCGTCAGGAACTACGGCTCGTCAGGAAGAACCGACGAACAGCCAGAGACAAGACTTCATGTAGACGAACGGCGCGGAAATTTATTGAATCAGTAGGGCCAGTATAGGATTGTGTTTTTATGAAACACAGTCACAGAAGTACATCGCACCTGTGGAGATCGGGCATGTTCGGCGACGAAAGAGCGCAACTTGTCGCCGCTTACTGAGTTCTAAGCAGAGAAGATGTTGCTGGGCGGCTTCGTTCTGTTTATTCCCCAGAATTCTTAGTAAAAACGAGGGTTTTTGAGTGATTTCTGTGAGTAGTTTTTCCCATTTTGAACGGTGTATTGGTTTTCGCAGCAGGTCGCTGCGCTGGAAACAAACTTTCGCAGTAGTCCTGGGGGTGAGTTCGCTGCTGGTTGCTTTTGGTTGCGGCGGCGGGGGTGCGTCCAACCTGCACCAGCAGCCCAGCTTCACTTTATCTTCATCGCCGAGCACGGTGATCTTGCAGCAGTCGGCCAGCGGGACCATTCAGGTGAAGGTGCAGCCGCGCGGGGGATTCTCCGGAAGCGTGAGCCTGGAGGCGACCGGATTGCCCAACGGCGTGACTGCAACATTTCAACCGGCGAGCACGTCTTCACAGAGCACCATGACTTTGACGGTGAGTTCCGCCACCGCAACCGGATCGGCTTCGATCACAGTGACGGGAACCTCCGGCAGCCTCGCGCCGACGACCACGATTAATCTGACAGTGCTGATCGCACCGCCCGCTGGCAGCGTTCCGCAAAGTTTTTTTGCGCTTAACAATGTGGATCCGACCGACGATCCCACTGCCGACGGAATGTTCTATGGCGGAGTTGGACATCCCATACGCCTGGCGTGGCCTTACATTGAAACTTCGAAGGGAGTTTTTGATTTTTCTTTTTATGACGAGTACGCCGCTATTGCTCCCAAGGATCCGACCGGAACGATCGCGATGATGGATCTCGCGCTGGGCATGACTCCGAGCTGGGCGGTTGCGAATCAGAGCACGTGCCGTCAACTTAACGGCGGCGCCACCGCTTGCCAGGCGCCTCCTGACGATATTCAAGACTGGAAAGATTTCATCACCGCTCTCATCAACCACTACAACGGAACAACTGCGCCTCATATTCAGTACTACGAAATCTGGAACGAGTGGAATGTGAACGACCAGAACAATGGCTTCTGGAGCGGATCGGATGCGCAGCTCGCCGCGATGCAGCAAGCCGCTTGCACGATTATTCACGGTGGCTCGGGAGATCCGTTTTCAAAGGTAGTTACGCCCTCGACCGTCGGTTCCGCGCGATTTGCGACTGACCAAGCGCCTGCTCAGCTCACAGCGTATTTCAATGCCGGCGGCAAGAGTTGTCCTGGCGCGCCGAATAACGTGATTGATGCTGTATCTTTCCACGGCAATGTCGGCATCATGTCGATCACGCCCTATCCTTTGCCTGGGGAGGGCTGCAGCCAATCCGGCTGCAACGGAACTATCATTCAAATCGCCAACAGCTATCGCCAGGTGATGAACCTCAACGGCCTGCAAAGCATTCCCCTGCTTGATACCGAAGGGGGATTCGAAGCCGCGAACATCACGGATGCGAACGAGCGCGCGGCCTGGCTGGCGCAGTTCTACGCCTTGCAGGCGGGACTGTTTAACTCCGACCAGTTAATCTGGAATTCATGGTTCACCTGGGGCGCACCCGGCGTGGCGGGCAACATCGAAAATTCGAACCAGAGTCCCAACGCTGGGGGCGTCGCGTACAACCAGGTTTTCAACTGGCTTTTCGGACGCTTCCCCGCCCCGTGCGCACAAGCCGGAACAGTATGGACGTGCCCGCTCACCGGATCGTCCGGATATACGGCTGAAATTGTCTGGGACGATTCCCAGACCTGCAGCAGCAATTCCTGCACGTCCAAGCAGCAGCCCACGCCCACGGGCGCAGTGCGCTTTCGCGACCTCGCCGGCAACGTAACCCAGATCAGCGGATCGACCATTCCGGTGAGCCTGCGGCCGATTCTGATCGAGAATCAGTGAGCGCCGGTTGCAAGAATTTGCGCACTCGGATCGGCCGACGAAAGTAGCAGAACTAGTTCTCTTTGCAGGAATTTGCATACGTCCGGTAGAGACTTTCTTCTCGTTTGCATTCCCCCATAAGTCCGCTATACTCGGCAGCAGTCAGTGATGTCGGGCGCTGTTTTCTCCCAAATAGCGCGCCGGGTTCCGATCCCCCTAACACCACATTTTGCCGCTTCTCGGAGGAGTCTTAATGCGCCGTGTTGCCCTGCGCCGTGCCACACTCGTGGCCGTCTGCGGACTGATGCTTTGCTCGTTCGCTGCGGCTGCCTCGTTTAAAGGGCCCTCCACCTTCGGCGCACATCTCGCGCCTGACTCCGTCGTAGTCGCTGACTTCAACGGCGACGGCTTTCTCGACATCGCGATCGCCAATCGCAGCAGCAATGACATCAGCGTGCTTCTCGGCAAAGGCAATGGCACCTTCAACACTCAGGTGAAATATGCCGCCGGCACGGGTGGTCCCGATCCCGCCTCCATCGCGGCTGCCGATCTCAACGGTGACGGCAAGCCCGATCTCGTCGTCGCCGACAGTGGCACCAACAAAGTGTCCGTGCTCTTGAATACCGGAACGGGAACGTTCAATGCGGCCGTGCAGTACACCGTGGGCACGACTCCGAGTTCCGTGGCCGTAGGTGATCTTAACGGCGACGGCGTTGCCGACATTGCCGTGACCAATTCCGGCAGCAACACCGTGCAGGTCCTCATCAATAACGGCGCGGGCACATTTAGCAATGGCGGATCGTTCGCTACGGGCGCTTCTCCATCATCGGTCGCGATCGCCGATTTTGACGGCGTGAACGGCAATGACCTCGTGGTCACGAATCAGAACGGGAACAGTGTCAGCGTGCTGCTGAATAACGGCAGCGGAACATTTGCGGCTGCGCAGACTTACTGCGTGGTTACGACTTCCGGGAGCTGCACTTCGGTCGGTGCTGTGAGTCCGGTTTCGGTCGTGGCAATTGATCTCACCGGCGATGGCAAGGCTGATCTCGCTGTTGCGAGCCTCGGTGCATCGGTGGCGACGCTCGTGAATAACGGCTCCGGAGTGTTCACACTCACCGCGCAGGCGTCCAGTTCGCAGACTCCACAGAGCATTGCAGCTGGAGTTTTCGTCACTAGTGCGAATCCCGCGCTGGTTGTCGCCGACAACACCACGAACTCGTTCGAGATTTACGGCACAACAACCGGCGGGAACCTGAACACGCCGCTCAGCTATATCAGCGGCAACAAGCCCAGCGCCATCGCCGTCGGTGACTTTAACGGCGATCACAAGCTTGACGTCGCGGTCGTGAACAACACCGACGATAATGTGGCAGTGATCCTCGGCAACGGCGACGGAACTTTCTCCGACATGCAGAATTTCATCTCGGGCGGCAACGTGCGCTCGGTTGCGGTCGGCGACTTTAATGGTGACGCCAAGATCGACTTCCTCGCCAACACGAGCATTGGCACGACGTATAACGTGAATCTCTTCACGGGCAACGGCAAGGGAGCTTTCACCGCTGTTGCCTCCGTGAATTTCAGCAGCGACGTGAACTCGATCGCCGTCTCCGATTTCAACGTCGACAAGAAACTGGACTTCGTGGTCGCCCATCAGTCGAGCAACACGGTTTCCGTCGTTCCGGGCAATGGCAACGCGACCTTCAACACCGCATCGAACTACGCCACAGACTCGGGCCCGGTTTCCGTGGCGGTCGGCGATTTCAATCACGACGGCTTCCCTGACATTGTGACCGCCAACTCTGGCGGCAGTGACGTAAGCGTTCTGCTCAACACGAAGACCGGCAGTTTCAATGCGGCGGTAAATTATCCGGCAGGAACGTCGCCTTCTGCGGTCGCGGTTGGTGATGTGAATGACGACGGCTTCCCTGACATCGTGGTCGCGAACAGCGGCAGCGGCAACGTCAGCGTGTTGCTTGGCAAAGGCGACGGCACCTTCCAGGCCGCGGTCACCTACAACGTTGGAAACGGCCCGGCCGGAATTGCGCTCGCCGAACTCGACGGGGATCTTTTCCTCGACATCATGGTCACGAACAAGGCCGACAACTCCGTTGCCGTTCTACTTAACAACGGAGACGGGACCTTCCAGGCCGCGACCGCCTATACGATTCCCAATTCCAGCCCGGTTGGCGTGATTGCGGCCGACATCACTGCAGATGGCATCCTTGATCTCGTCGTCACGGAAAGTGGCACGAACTCCGTCGGCGTCCTTCCCGGCAATGGCGATGGAACATTTGGCGGCGCTTTGAACTACAAGATCGGAGTCGCGCCGGTTGCGGTCGCAACTGCCGACTTGAGCGGCGACGGCAAGTTTGATTTGCTCGTCGGCGATTCAACCGGCGGCGACGTCACCGAACTGATCAATCAGAATCCCGCCGCCGTGATGAGCGCCACGCCCGCGAAGCTCACCTTCGGCAACGTGCAGGTCGGCAGCACGACCGCGCCGCAAACCGTCACGCTGACCAACAAGGGCAACACCACGCTCAATATCGCCAGCATCACCACCAGCGCCGACTACAACATGACGACGACATGCGGCTCGACGCTGGCCTCGCTGGGCAGCTGCACGATCACTATTTCGCTCTCACCCACTTTCCCCGGCGCGATCAACGGCATCCTCACCATCAAGGGCAACGTCACCGGCGGATATCTCCTCGTGCCCATCACTGGCACCGGCCAGTTCCCGATGGCGGTTTCGCCGGTGACGCTGACGTTCCCGTCAACCGCGGTCGGCAACACAAGCGCGGGGCAAACCGTGACTGTGATAAACCAGTCGCCGGTTACGCAGAACTTCACCTTCTCGGCGACCGGAAACTACAATGTCGCCGGATCGGGCACCACGCCGTGCGGTTCGTCGCTGGCGGGCGGCGCGAAGTGCACGGTTTCAGTTTCCTTGAGCCCGACGCAGAGCGGAGCCATCAGCGGATCGTTCATCGTCAGCGGCACCAACTTCATGCCGCAAATCACCAGCCTCAGCGGAACCGGAACCGGTGGCCCGACACTCCCCCTGACTTTCAGCCCCGTAAATCTGCTCTTCGACAGCCCGGCGCTCGGCTTCTCCAGCTTGCCCAAGACGGTTACCGCGACTAACACGACCGGCGGCACGCTGAATCTCACGCTGACTGCCAGCACCGACTGGAGCGTTTCCGGCACCGGCACCAAGCCTTGCGGAGGCGCGCTCGCAGCCGGCGCAAGCTGCACCTTCGCGGTTGTGTTTACCCCGAGCATTCTCGGATATTTCAACGGCTCGATCTCGGTCGCGACGGGCTCGGGAAATCCGATCATTTATGACCTCGAGGGTCTGGGAAATCTCGCTTCGAGCTTCAGCCCCGGCAGCATGAATTTCGGAACGGTGCCGGTGGGTACAACCAGCGCGGGTCAGATTGTGAAGGTGTGGAACTTCGAGAACACCAACATGACCGTGCTGGGCTGGTCTGCCAGCGGCGACTACTCGGCGGTACCAGGTGGAACACAGCCCTGCGCGATCAACGGCCAGGTTCCGCCGCTCCTTAAACCGTTCTGCAATCTCGTGGTGTATTTCACACCGAGGAAGACTGGGACGATCTCGGGGGCGATCACCGTTACCACTGGATGGTCGACCGGATCAACGTCGTTCCCGGTCACAGGTGTGGGCCAGTAAATCGTTCAAAAAGCTTGCATGATTTTGCGCATCAATCACGATCAATAGTGCGGAATTTAAGAAGAACTTCTCCATCGGTGGGAACTGGGGTAGCTGTATACTTTCTCGAAAGAGCAGGCCGGAAAGTCCTCCCCGCCGTTAAACCAGGATCAAAACCACTTCAGCGATCGATCGGGACTCGAATGCAAATGCTCGGCTACTCCTCCCCTGTACGTTACGCGGCTGTCGGTAGTGCCATCGCCGTAGTCGTTATCGCGACATTCGCGGCCGTCGTTGCCCGCCACGACACACCTGAGGTAACGGCTCAAGGCGCTGCCATGTCTGAGACCGGCCTGACCGCGCGACTTCCGCTACCGCTGCCGGTTTCGCCGGCCACACGCGCCCGCACGGTAGAGAATTACGGCAAGCTGCCGCTTTCTTTTGAGGCGAATCGAGGCCAGAGCGACCAGCAGGTTAAGTTTCTCTCTCGGGGCCAGGGATACACACTTTTCCTTACCCAAGACGAAGCGGTGATGAGCCTGCGACGAGGGCCTGCGCCGAATTTCGACCGCGACAAGCTGGCCGCGTTGAAGCCCGATGCGTTTAAGGCCACGAACGAAAGCGCCGCCGTCCTGAGGATGAAGCTGGTCGGGGCGAATCCCTTTGCAAAAGTTTCTGGCGGCGGGGAGCAGGAGGGCAAGAGCAACTACTTCATCGGGAACGATCCGCAAGATTGGCAGACGAACGTGTCGAACTACTCCAGCGTTCGCTACGACAGTGCTTATCCAGGAATCGATCTCGTCTATTACGGAAATCAGCAGCAGCTGGAATACGACTTTGTGGTCGCGCCCGGAGCAAGCCCGAAGCAGATTTCGCTCGACATCGCGGCCGACTCGGCATCTCGCCGCTCTTCAACACCGCTGCGCGTCGCGGACAACGGCGATCTGCTTGTTCCCACCGAAGGCGGCGAAGTTCGCTTTCACAAACCAATTGTTTACCAGCCGGAAAATTCCGCGGATGTTCACTCGATCGGCGGAAATCGCGGCGCTCTGGTCGCGAAGAATTCCGTGGACGCGCGCTGGGTGTTAAAAGCCGGTAACCGTGTGGGATTTGAGGTCCCGTCCTACGACGCGAGTCGACCGTTGATCATCGACCCCGTCCTCAGCTACTCGACCTACATCGGCGGCACCGGAACTGACGGCGCCTTCGGAGTTGCGATCGACTCGCAGGGCAACTGCTACGTCACCGGATTCACAACTTCGACCAACTTCCCGACCAAGAATCCGATCCAGAAAAAACTCGCCGGCGGCGTCGACACGTTCGTGCTCAAGCTCAACCGCATGGGCAACGCGCTGGTGTATTCGACGTATATCGGCGGCAGCGGAACGGAATATCCTTTCGGCATTGCGGTCGATTCCGCCGGTGAAGCGTACGAACTCGGCAATACTGGCTCGGCAAACTTTCCGACCACGGCCGGCGCATTGCAGACCACCTGCGCCAGTTGCAATAATTTTCCCGACGTCTTTCTCACCAAACTGAATGCTGCGGGTTCTGCGCTCGTCTACTCAACATTCCTGGGCGGAAGCGGCGATGACCGCGCCTTCGGCATCACGCTGGATGCGGCTAACAACGCCTACATCGTGGGATGGACTACCTCCATCGACTTCCCCACCACTGCGACGGCCTTTCAAACCGTAAACAACGGCGGCATTAGCGATGCTTTCGTCGCCGAGGTGAGCGCGGACGGCTCGACGCTGGTCTATTCAACTTATCTTGGCGGCTCGGGCCAGGACGTCGGCTTCGGCATCGCCGTCGACGCCGCCGGAAATACCTTCGCCACCGGCTATTCGTATTCACTCGATTTTCCGACAACGGCTGGCGCGTTCCAGACCACGACTACGGTGAACGGTGCGGCCTGGATTACCAAGCTGACGGTCGGCGGCGTCTCGGAAATTTATTCCACGTTCCTCGGCGGCACGACCGGTACTTCAGCCAGCAACTCGATCAAGGTTGACTCGAACGAAAATGCCTACGTCACCGGTTACACCTGCGCTTCGGATTTCCCGGTCACGGCTGGCGTAGTGCAAAGCACCTTCGGCGGCGATTGCACCAACGCCGGCGGAGATGGCTTCGTAACCGTGATGGACCCTGGCGGCGATGCGCCGGTCTTCTCCACTTATCTCGGCGGCACCGGCGATGACGTCGGATTCAGTATCGGCCTCGACCAGTCCAACAACATTTACATCACCGGACGCTCGAGTTCACCGAATTATCCGACGACTCCCGGCGCGTTCCAGCGCACGATGGCCGGTGGCTACGACACGATCTTCTCGATCCTTAATCCCACCGGGACGCAGCTGATTTATTCCACTTATCTCGGCGGGAACGCGGTTGACGTTGCCTTCGTTATGGCCGTCGACAGCGTTGGCAACTCCTACATCATCGGGCGCACGTATTCGAAGAACTTCCCGGTCACGCCCGGCGCTTTGCAGAGCACGCTTAAAGGATCGACCAATGCGATCGTGTACAAATTCGGCCTTGGCGATCAGGCGTGGCCAATGCAGCTCAACTACGGCAGCGTCGCGGTCGCGAATACCTCAAATGCATTGACTACGACTCTGACCAACAGCGGCACGTCCTCTCTTGCGCTGACGGGTCAGAGCCTCACGGGCACTGCCGCCACCGATTACAGCATCACTAACAACACTTGCGGCGCGAGTCTCGATCCCGGCACATCGTGCGCGGTGTCGCTGACATTTACGCCGTCGACGACGGGCACGCGCAGCGCTCTGCTTGCCTTCGCTGACGCCGCGCAGAATAGCCCACAGAACGTTGCGCTCATGGGCGTTGGCTCGACCAGCGCGATCACGCTCACGCCCGCGAGCCTCGCGTATGCGACGCAGCTGATCAACACCACAAGCGCCAGCCAGCCGGCAACCTTGACCAACACGGGCACCACTGACATCACCATCACGAACATCGCGACAACGGGCCCGTTCAGCCAGACGAACAACTGCCCAGCCACGCTAACAGCAGGTACGAACTGTGTTATTAACGTGGTCTTCACTCCGAACAAGCCCGGCACGCTCACCGGAACGCTCGCCGTGACCGACAGCGGCCCCAACAGCCCGCAGCAAGTCGCGCTCACCGGCGTCGGCACGGTTGTCTCCTACAATCCCACGAGCCTAAGCTTCGGCAACCAGGCCAAGGGTACATCGAGCCAGCCGCAGAATATTGTTCTGACTAACAACGGCCCCGCTCCGATCGCCATCACGAAGATTTTTATTTCCGGGTCGCGCGTCACCAGCTTTTCTGAAACCAATAACTGCCCGATCAGTCCCGCTACGCTTACGGCTGGATCAAGCTGCACGATTTCCGCGACGTTTACGCCGCAACTGAAAGGAGCTCTGAACGCCAACGTCACGGTGCAAGACACGGGCGGAGGAAGCCCGCAAAACGTTCCGATGTCTGGCAACGGGACTTAGTTTTTGAAGAAAGGATCGAATACACGCAGTTCAACGTTAACCGGTTCTGGGGGAAATTGGATGAAACGCATTGCATTGATCATGTTGTTCGCATTCACCGTAGTTGGTCTCTATGCATTCCCGCCTGCAACCAAAACCCCCCCGGCACCACCGCTGAATGTTCTGACCTGGCGCAATGACAACGGCGCAACCGGGCAGAATCTGAAAGAAACGATTCTGACTCCGGCCAACGTGAACGCTACATCATTTGGAAAAATCTTCTCCTACGCCGTCGACGGCAATATTTACGCTCAGCCGCTGTATGCACAGAGCGTCGCTATCCCGAACAAGGGTACGCACAATGTCGTCTACATTGCGACCGAAAATGACACCGTCTACGCGTTCGACGCCGACAGCGCAACGCTGAATCCTTCGCCGCTCTGGCAGACTGCGCTCACGAATCCCCCGAATGTCGTGGCTTATCCCTGCCTCGACAATCACAAGGCATGCACGATCTATCCCGTCATCGGCATCACCGGCACGCCGGTGATCAATCGCGCGACGCAGACCATGTACCTGGTCGCCCGCACCAAGGAAGTCGTGGAAGGCCAAAGCGCTCCCTTCTACTTCGAACGCCTGCACGCGCTGAACATCCGCACTGGCGCGGAGATGCCGGGCAGCCCAGTCACTATCTGCGGCGACTACGCGCATACCGGCCAGGGGTGCCAGTTCACCACCGGCATCTTCGATCCGCTGGCTGACGGCCAGCGCCCCGGCATCCTGCGTGAGGCCACGCCCGGCTTCCCGCAAGGCGTGCTCTATATCGCATTTGCTGGACAAGGCATGGTGCTGGCTTACGATCCGACCACGCTCGCTCGCCTTGCCGACTGGACCGCGACCCCGACGCCGACCAACACCACTGGCGGAGGCGGCATCTGGACCGGCCTCACGGGCGACGCCAACGGCAACGTCTTCGTCCCCGTGGGTGACGGCACATTCGATGTGAACGTCGGCGGTAACAACTACGGCGACAGCGTCGTGAAACTGAACCTCGTCTCCGACGGCAGCGGCTACACCCTGCAGGTCATGGATTACTTCACTCCGCCGGATGAGGCCTGCCGCCAGACGACTGACATCGATCTGGGCTCCGGCTCGCCGGTTCTGCTTCCGACGCAGCCGGGGGCCAATCCGAATCTGCTCGTCATCGCCGGCAAGGGCAGCGCCACCTGCGACACCGCCAATCCGATTTATCTCGTAAACGCCAGCAACATGGGCGGACTTGGCGGCGGCGTGCAGACTATCGCCGGAACCGCGGCCAAGGGCTACTACAGCTCCGCCGGGTACTTCAACACTGGAGTCAAGACCAACATCTATCTCGGCGGGGTGCTCAGCAGCACCGCGGGCGACAACCTGAAGAATTATCAGATGGCGAACGGCTTGTTCAGCCCGACGCAATCGGTCGCCAAGACGGTTGGTACGTACAACGCTGGAGCGACTCCCGCGATCTCTGCCAACGGAACGCGCCAGGGCATTCTCTGGACGATCGAGCGTCCAGAAGTCCTGTGGAACGAGACCGGCGTCGATCTGGCGGTGCTGCACGCCTATCCGGCAACCAACATTCACTCGGAGCTCTACAACAGCAACATGAACGCGACGCGCGATCAGGCCGGACCGGCGACCAAGTTCCAGGTTCCGACGGTGGTCAACGGCAAGGTCTACGTCGGCACGCAGACCGAACTCGATGTGTACGGATTATGCCCCTGCCCGCAGTAGGCAGATGTATGCGCAATGAAACTTGAACCCAACTGCGCCGGAGGCTCGACCAGCCTCCCGCGCAAAGTTTAAAAAGCCACGGCAATTTTGAGGAATAAATTCCGATGAAGCGAGTTTTACTGATCGTGACGGTGGCGCTTACCGCTTTCGGCGTCTACGCCTTCCCGCCGGCGCAGACGCAAAAACCTGCCGCTCCGCCCGCTGTCGTTACCTGGCATAACGACAACGGCCGCACCGGCCAAAACCTGCAGGAGACGATTCTCACCACTACGAACGTGAATGTGAACACGTTCGGAAAAGTATTCTCCTATCCCGTCGACGGCAACATCTACGCGCAGCCGCTTTACGTAGCGAACGTCACGATTAACGGAACAGTCCACAACGTCATCTATGTCGTCACCGAGAACGACAGCATCTACGCCTTCGACGCCGACAGCGCCACGCTCAATCCCAATCCGCTCTGGCAGACGAGCCTGATCTCGCCGCCTAACGTGATTCCCTATCCGTGCCTCGACTATCACGCGGCCTGCACGATCTACCCGATCGTCGGTATCACCGGCACGCCAGTGATCAACGTCGCGACGAACACGATGTTCTTCGTCGCGCGAACGAAAGAAATCGTCTCCGGCAACTCGAATCCCTTCTACTTCGAGCGCCTGCACGCGCTCGACATCCGTACTGGCGCCGAAATGCCTCACAGCCCGGCCACCATCTGCGGCGACTACTACCACACCGGCATGGGTTGCGCGATGAGTTCCGGATTGTTCAATCCGGTTCAGGATGGCCAGCGGCCCGGCCTGCTTCTCGCGCCATCGCCGAACGGTGGATTCCCGCAGGGCATCCTCTGGATCGGATTTGCGGGAAAAGGCATGGTGCTCGCCTACGCTCCTGGCAGCCTGACGAAAGTCGGAGACTGGACGGCCACGCCCCATCCGAAGAACACGACGGGCGGTGGCGGCATCTGGGGCTCAGGTGGCGGTCTGACTGCCGACGCGAAGGGCAACGTCTACGTCTCCATCGGCGATGGCACATTTGACGTGAACGTCGGCGGCAACAATTACGGCGACAGCGTGGTGAAACTCAATCTCGTCTCGAACAGCGGCAAGGGATTCACGATCCAGGTCATGGACTATTTCACGCCACCTGATGAAGCCTGCCGCCAGACCACCGACGCCGACCTCGGCTCCGGCGGCCCTATGCTTCTTCCGCCGCAACCCGGCGCCGTTTCGAATCTTCTGATGATCGGGGGCAAGGGCAACGTTCCTGACTGCGATCCGGTCAATCCCTTCTATCTGATCAATGCCGACAATATGGGCGGCCTCGGCGGCGGCGTGCAATCCGTCGGCGCTGCCTGGGGATACTGGAGCAACCCCGCATACTTCAGCCCGGGCACGGTCAACAATCTGTACTTCGGGGGCACGGCATCGGACACCGTTGGAGACAACTTCCGCGAATACCGCATTTCCAATGGACAGATCACGCCGACGGCGTCGATCTCAAAGACCACTAACGTCTACCTTGCCGGTCCAACTCCGTCGGTGTCCGCGAACGGCACCAAGCAGGGCATCGTCTGGGCTAGTGAGCGCCCGGACATAATCGACGACGAGAAGGGTGCGGTTCCCGCCATTGTGCATGCCTATCCGGCGACGAACCTGCACACCGAACTCTACAACAGCGGCATGAATGCAAGCCGCGATCAGGCTGGACCCGCGGTTAAGTTTGGTGTTCCGACCGTGGTGAATGGAAGGGTATATATCGGCACGCAGACTGAACTCGATGTCTACGGCCTCTGCCCTTGCCCGCAGTAACTGTTAGGACGCACTTTGAATGGAAATGCGCCGGAGGCAGAACTCCTCCGGTGCAACATTGTACCCAGGTCTCCAATATTGATTGACAATTTGAGAAAGGGAGTCCCCCTCAAATGAAACGCATTGCCTTCGTTGTCTTGTTCGCTTTGACCGTCTTCGCGGTTTACGGATTTCCTCAAGCCGCAGGTAACAAGCCGGCCACGCCGCCGGCGATTGTCACTTACCAGAACGGCAATAGCCGTCTCGGACAGAACCTGCAGGAATCGATCCTGACCCCCAGCAATGTCAACGCCACCAATTTCGGCCAGGTCTTCAGCTACCCGACCGACGGCAATGTCTATGCGCAGCCGCTGTATGTCCCCAATGTCACGATCAACGGCACCTCGCATAACGTCGTCTACGTTGTCACCGAATCTGACGGCGTGTACGCGTTCGACGCCGACAGTGGCATCAACAACCCGAATCCTCTCTGGTATACGAGCCTGGTCAACGGGACGACCGTAACGCCGATTCCCTGCCTCGCGCACAAGAATGCCTGCACGATCTATCCCAATCTCGGCATTTCAGGCACGCCGGCCATCAATCTCACGACCAACACGATGTATTTCATTGCCCGCACGGCTGAAGGCAGCGCGACGAATCCGAACTACGTCGCTCGCATTCACGCACTCGACATCACGACTGGCGCCGAAGAATCCTACAGCCCGGTCACCATTTGCAGCGTTCCGTATTCCACCGGCAAGATGGGTTGCCAACTTCAGACCGGAGTATTCAATCCTCTCGGGGATGGCCAGCGGCCCGGCCTGTTGCTCGAACCGACCACCGGATTTTCCCAGGGCGTGATCTGGGTAGGCTTTTCTGGTCAAGGCATGATGCTAGCTTTCGATGCCTCGAACCTGCAGATGCTCGCCGACTGGACCGCCACTCCGCATCCGAAAAACACGACTGGGGGCGGCGGTATCTGGGGCGCTGGTGGCGGCGTTAGTGGCGATGCCAACGGCAACGCCTTCGTCTCCGTTGGCGATGGCACGTTTGACGTCAACGTCGGCGGCAACAACTACGGTGACACCATCGTTAAGCTCAACGTCGTCGCGAGCACGAAGTACTCCAGCGGATTTGCCGTCCAGGTCATGGACTATTTCGCACCGCCTGACGAAGCCTGCCGTCAGACCACCGACGCCGACCTCGGTTCCGGAGGCCCCGTTCTTCTTCCGCCCCAGCCCGGCTCGGTACCAGACCTCATCTTCATCGCGGGCAAGGGCGACCCGAGTTGCGACACGCAAAACCCCATGTATCTGGTCAATGCCGACAACATGGGCGGCCTGGGCGGCGGCGTGCAGATCCTCGGCACGAATGCTCAAGCCGGCTTCTGGAGCTCGGCTGCGTACTACAGCAACGGCACGACCAACTCGCTCTACATCGGCGGCCTGATCAACGAAGATCCCCTCACCGGCGACCCACTCTGGCAGTGGGATCTGACCAGTGGGCTTCTCGATGCGAGTCCGGCGACTCAGAGTCCCGAGGCCTATGTCGCCACTCCCACGCCGTTCATCTCGGCCAATGGCAATAGCAACGCGATTGCCTGGAGCGTCATGCGCCCCGAAGCCATCGACAACGAGAAGGGCACCAATAACGCCATCCTCTACGCCTACGACGCCAACAATCTTGCCAACGAGCTCTACAACAGCAGCACCAATGCCTCTCGCGATACCGCGGGCCCGGCCGTCAAGTTTGCCGTGCCGACCGTGGTCAACGGCAGGGTCTACGTCGGCACACAAACCGGGCTCTACGTCTACGGCATGTGCCCCTGCGTCAACAGCCCGGGCGACGCTACCCTCTCACCCTCGAGCCTCACCTTCCCCATTCAGGTCATCAAAACCACCAGTCCGGCGCAAACGGCTACCCTGACCAACACCGGGACGGTTGCCATCAGCATCAGCAGCATTGCCACGACTGGCCCATTCAGCCAGACTAATAACTGCGGCACCAGTCTCGCAGGCGGCGCCAGCTGCACTATCAATGTCGTATTCAAACCGACAAAAGCAGGCTCGCAGACGGGAACTCTCACCGTCACCGACAACGCCCTCAACAATCCGCAGACTGTCGCGCTCACCGGAATCGGAACGGTCCTGAGCTTCTCGCCGACGAGCCTGAGTTTCGGCACGCAGACGGTGAAAACACAGAGCGCTCCGCAGACCATCACCATGACCAACGTTGGCCCTAACGCGGTCGCGACCAACAAGATTTCCGTGACCGGAACACGCGTCAGCAGTTTCATCATTCAGAGCAGTTCCACTTGCCCGCTTGGAACCGGCTCGATTGCCTCCGGCGCGAGTTGCACGATCGTCGTGGTCTTCGATCCGCAGCTCAAGGGAGCATTAACCGCCAACGTCACTGTGTCAGCCGCAGGCGGGGGAAGTCCGCATCTCATCCCGATGACGGGTACGGGAAACTAACAAAACGGCTAGGGGTACGGCTTTTTGCCGTGCCCCAAAGCATCAGACAATCGTGGATAAGCGGCGCTTCAGCGCCGCGATCGAATTGAAAACGAAATTGGGCTTTCGCCCTTCCCCACTTCTTCCTCTTTTGAGAGAAGTGGGGATTTTCATTTGAACCGCTCAAAATGCGGGGATTTCAAATCCGGTGTTAAGATAACCACTCCCCGGGAGGAATTCGTGGACGAAGTCGTCAATAACGGACAGCGCGATCCATCCCCGCTAATCTCCGAGCCACTCCCGCTTCCTGCCTCAGCGCCGGTCGTGGCCGTCAGCACCGAGTCGGCGGCGCCCATCGCCCCGCCCGCGCCCGAATTCCGCGACCGCAGCACCGGCCTGGTCGTCTTCGGAGTTGTTCAAATTGTTCTCGGCGGACTTACCGCTCTGATGATTCCTCTGGCCGTGCTGGGCGCATTTCTCACGCGCCTCGCGCCCGGAGGAGGAGGCATGCGCCCGATGCAAGTCGTTGCCTCCGTCGGCACCTATGCAGGCCTGGCTGCCGTGCTGATCACCCTCGGCATCGGATCTGCTCAAAAAAAGCGCTGGGCTCGCGCGCTCACCGTGGTCCTGTCGTGGTACTGGCTGATTGTGGGAATTCTGATCACTATTCTGCTGACCGCGGCGCTTCCCGTCGCCATGCGCACCGCATTGGCGCAAGCGCAGAGAAATACCGACGCCACGGCCAACGAAATTTCTACCGGGATCATGGCTGTAATGGTCACCGTCATGATCGTCTTCTGCGCGTTCTTCCTGATTGTCGCGCCCATCGGTCTGCTCGTTTTTTACAGCCGCCAGGATGTGGCGGATACTTGCCGCTATCGCGATCCGATCGAGCGCTGGACTGACCGCACGCCGCTGCCGGTGTTGGGCGCGAGCGTCGTGCTCTTCGTCGGCGCGGCTTACTTGCTGCTCGTCGGCCTCACCACTCCGGTCTTCCCTTTCTTCGGTCAATATCTTACCGGTGTTGCGGGCGCGGTCTGCTTTCTGGTTTATGGCGCTCTCGATCTTTATCTTTCCTACGCGATTTACCATCGCAAGCTTTCCGGGTGGTGGATCGCGGTCATCACTTCGCCGGTCCGCCTGCTCTCGATGATCCTGACCTACGCTCGCGCCGACCTGATGCAGGCGTATTCCAGGATGGGGTGGTCCGAGGCGCAACTGCGGGTTCTCAATTCCAACCCCATGTTCCGCAGTCATGTGATTTTGTGGTGGAGTTTGATCTCGGTGTTTCTGTTTCTTGGATATTTGATTTGGTTGAGGCGTTACTTCAAGCCGCCAAACGAAATGCATCCCAGTCCACTTCCGTCTCAAGTACCGGAGTTGAGCGGGAGGTAGACCATGAATGCTCTAGCCAGATCCTTGACTTTGGGAGCAACTCTCCTAATGTCTGTGTTATTCGCTCCGAGCCTGTTTGCCCAGCATGAGCAGGCTTCGTCAATTCATCTTTCCGAGCCCCATCGTCAAATCTCTCTGGCGGGCCTATCGGGAACCTGGCACCGATACTGGGACAAAGATTACCTCATCACCTATGGCACCGATTCCACCTCAGAGGCGACGCCAGACAGACCGAGCGTTACACTCTATGACCGAAGTGGCAAGGTGGCACGGGAGGCGGTCGTCTGGTTCCCGGACGCCTATAGCGTAGGTATCAATGACGCTGCCGTCGGCAAGAGTGGCACTCTTGTGGTCGCTGCCGGAGCCCGGAATCAGCAGGGCGTTATCGCAAACTTCATAGCCGCCATCGACACAACCGGTCACATGACGAATGTGATTCGCACGACTCCATTCTTGCCGATTTACGTTTGTGCGGCAGAAGATGGCACAGTTTGGTCCTTTGGACTGGATCGCGATGCCGACGGGAAGCGTGTCAAAGAGTCGGCAATGTTGCGTCAGTACAGTTTCGACAAGGGGCAGATCAATGCGCTGCTATACCAGTCTGCGTTGAAATCGACCGGATGGGAACTTTCGCGGGGGCGATATCCTGGCGAGATTAGTCTCAGATGCACTTCGCAAAGAGTGGGTCTCTACAACGCGTGCGCCGGTCAGTATGTCGAGATCGACCTCCCAACGGGCAGGCTCACAGCGTCCAAAGTGGAGCCTGTGCCATCACCACACGATATGCATGTCACCGGATTTGCTCTCACGGAAGCAGGTGATGTCTTCGTGAGCTTGTGGGGCCGTTCCGGCGACTCACCTCACTCGGGCATTTTCAAACTTAGCTTTGATGCGGAACATGTTGGCTCTTGGGTGCCGGTGGCCAACTCCTCGGGGCCGTACCTTCACGGTGGTCCCGTAGAGCGGTTGCTCGGTACCGACGGTACTGAGTTGATCTACACGCGCGACCTCGATAGCATGGCGTATTGGTCAAAGACAACGAATAAGTGATACTCGTTGACCTTCGAGCATGCCTGAGCAACTATCCGACAAGCAGTGCGTCCCCTGTCACGGCGGAATTCCTCCGCTGAAGAGACATGAGATGGAACAGCTACACAAGAGCGTGCCCAACTGGACTGTCACCGACGAACACCACATCCAGCGCGAGTTTAAATTTCCAGACTTCAAGCAGGCGCTCGACTTCGTCAATCGAGTCGGCGCAGTCGCCGAGGAGCAGGGACATCATCCTGACATTTTGCTGACGTGGGGCAAAGCGGCGATCACACTGTGGACACACTCCATCAACGGCCTTAGCGAAAGTGACTTCATCATGGCCGCGAAGATTGACCGCTTGACGGGAGACTGAATCCGCCGTGCTTGCTAGGCGCCAGCCGTTCCGCGCGCCGCCCCTTCGCACTCTCGCCGCAGTTCCTCGAAGAATCCCATGGTTGCCTTCTTGATTGCAGGCTCGATCGCAAAGCCCAGCGCGCGCGAAACCGTGCCTACCAGTTGCATCCCTACTTGGATCGTAGTCTGACTTTCGGTGACGGGAAGGAAGACAACGCGGGTTTCGCAGGTGATGCCGAAAACGTGGCTGATATATACGACGCCCCGCCCCGGTTCAAACTGCAGGACAACCTGATCGATCGAACTGCGGATAGGTGCGACAGTTTCAATGCGAAGGCGGCTTCCCTCTTCCCAAGGCAAGCCTTGCACCCAGCGAATGTCGCCGAAGAGATTGCGATGACGCCAGCGGTCTATGTCGAGGTAAACGACGAACACCGTTTCCAGAGGGGCGTTGACTTCGACTTGAAATTCAAACGACTGCATGACCGCTCGCCCTGCGGTGACACGCTCGCTGACAACCCCAGGCACGCCCCCGCAGCCGGAAGTCTAGGAGAAAATCCTTCCGTGGGCAATCACGAAAGAGGGCCTGCGCGTCCATTGCGGCTGGCCCACAATGACAGCGCCAGGATCGTGGCGGGAATCAGCATAGCAACGCCCGTAGTCGTGGCGACCACGCGTGCCGAGTATCCCGAATCGAGAAAAACTCCGGCGGCGTATGCGGTCACCGCGAAGGTGAGGCTTCCCAGGCCGAGATCGGCGGCAAACACCCGCCCGCGAAACCGATCCTCGGTGTGCAATTGCAACAACGTCGTCGAGAAAACCCACACCGTCGATCCGCCCGCGTGCGCCAGCATGGCGCAGGCGGCGGCCATCCAAACGCTGCGACTTGCGCCCAATACTCCGTATCCCGCCGAAATCACCAGATATCCGAAAAAAATTCCGAGTCGCAGCCGATCATCGCGCTGCCCGGCCCAGCGCGCCGAAATCAACGGCCCGAACAATGCGCCCAACCCACGCCCACCCAGCAAAATGCTCATGCCCAGCATGGCTCCGCCGGCCGCATCAATGCCCCGTCCGTGGATAGCGAACTCGCGCGCGCCCATCACCGTAAAAATCACCCAGCTCGGCCCCACCATCAACTCACCTGCCTTGGAAAAGACGGTCGGCAGCAAGGTCGGATGGCTACGGATGTACCGGATGCCTTCGAGCACCGGGGAGAAATCCACCAGATCGCGCGCCCGCAGCGGCGCAGCCACTTCCGCGTGCGGCTCGGCGAAGCGCATGCCGCCGATCAGAATGGCGGACGCCAGGAATGAAAGCGCGTTCAGCACAAACACCACGTCTCGTCCGAAGAACGCGGCCACCATTCCCCCGACAGCCGCGCCGATCATCAGATTCACCGACCACGTTGCCGACGAGAGCGTGTTCGCCACTAGCATTTCTTTTTCGTCTGCGATATTTGGAATCACGGCGTTGCGTGCAGGCTCGAAGAACGCGGCCATCGTAGTCTCCGCCAGAAGCAACAGATAAACCAGCCACACCATGGAGCGCGAACGCACCAGCAACATCAGCAGCACGACTACAAAGCGGATCAGGTCGGCGGCGATCATCACATGCTTGCGACGCAATCGGTCGTTCACCACACCGGCCGTCGGCCCTGCAAACGTCTGCGGCAAGACCTGAAGAACCAGGGCGAGCGCCACCGATCCAGCATGACCGGTCAACTGCAGCAGCAGCGTGTAAATCGACAAAGTGTAGAACCAGTCGCCGATCTCGCTGACGATCTGCGCCAGCCATAGGCGGCGGAAGTTGGCGTTCGCTCCTACCAGCCGCCAGTACGCGCCGACGGTAATCGAGGATGTTGCCTGCTCGGGTCGCGGATCCATGAGAATGGTTAGGGTAACAGGCGGCAGCGGTTCGGATTGTCAGAGGGATAAATCACAGTAGCGCCGCCGTCTCGGCGGCTGTCCGGCGGGACGCCGGCGCTACGCGTGGCTATGGTTGCAGCTTGATCTTTAGGTCGGCAGCGATCTGCTTGCCGTGGAAGCGGCCGTTCTCGATAAAAATTTCGTTGGTGCGCGATCCCGCCACGATCACGCCTGCGACGTAGATTCCGCGGACGTTGCTCTCCAGCGACACCGGGTCGCAAACCGGACGGCACTGCTGCTCTGAGAGTTCGATGCCCATGCTGCGTAAAAAATCGTAGTCAGGATGGTAGCCGATCAGCGCCAGCACGAAATCGTTTTTTAGCCGCAGCGGCCCGCCCGGCGTGACCAGCACCACGTGATCGATGCCGATCTCCTGCACGGAGGTGCTGAAGTAGGCCTCGATCTCATTGTTCTTGATGCGATTTTCGAGATCGGGCTTGATCCAATATTTGACGTGATGATGGAGTTGCGACTCGCGGTGCACGAGCGTCACGTGGGCGCCGTGCCGCCATAAATCGAGTGCGGCAATCGCAGCGGAGTTCTTTCCTCCAATCACCAGAACATCGGCGTCGTAATAAGGATGCGGCTCGCCATAGTAGTGCGAGACCTTGGGCAGGTCTTCACCCGGAATGCAAAGCTGGTTCGCGAGATCGTAGTAGCCGGTAGAAACGATCACTTTCTTCGCGCGATAGTCGTGCGGGCGCCCGGCGCGATCGGTCGCCGTGATCTGAAACTGTCCATCCTCGCCCATCACCGTCTTGACCCATTCATACTGGCGCACATCCAGGCGGTAGTGCTCGGCAACCTTGCGGTAGTACTCGAGCGCTTCTTCGCGCGTGGGCTTTTGCTGCGCTGTGGTGAAGGGGATTTCGCCGATCTCCAGCAGCTCCGGCGTGGTAAAAAACGTCATGTTCGCGGGATAGTGAAAAAGCGAATTCACCAGGCATCCTTTGTCGAGCACGATGACCCTCAGCCCGATCTTCTGCGCTTCGATGGCACATGCCAGGCCGGTCGGGCCGGCGCCGATGACAAGCACGTCGGTCTGCATCTCGCCGCGGGGCACGGCCTTGGTCTTGGTCAGCGTGTCCAGATCGACGGCGGTAAGGAATTCAGGCATGACAGTTCGTGTGGTGAACAGGGATGTGCTCACTGTTCTCAAGCAGACTGGAGACCGATGATTCTAGCATGTGCAAGGGCCGAGTCCGAGAAGCCGCGGCGCTATAATCTTCAGTTGCACGAATCTCAGATGTTGCTCGGAGTGTCATGGCTACCCTGACTTCATCCACACCTACACGCATTGAATCCGACAGCATGGGAAAAATCGAAGTCCCCGCGAACGTGTATTGGGGTGCGCAGACGCAGCGCTCGCTGCTGCATTTCAACATCGGCCGCGACACCATGCCCCCCGAGTTGATCAAGGCATTTGGCACCCTGAAGAAGGCTTGCGCGCTGGTGAATCAGGATTTGGGAAAGCTCCCCGCCGACAAAGCGAATCTCATCGTGCAGGCTGCGGATGAAGTGATTGCAGGAAAGTTGAACGATCAATTTCCGCTACGCATCTGGCAGACGGGATCGGGCACGCAGACCAACATGAACGTGAACGAGGTAATTTCGAACCGCGCGATTGAAATTTCGGGCGGCGAAATGGGATCGAAGAAGCCCATTCACCCCAATGACCACGTCAACATGTCGCAGTCGTCGAACGACACGTTTCCCGCGGCCATGCACATCGCCGCTGCGGACCGCGTGAAGAACGCTCTGATCCCCGCAGTGAAGACAGTGCACGATGCGATTCGAGCGAAAGCGAAAGAGTTTAACGATGTTGTAAAGATCGGGCGCACCCATCTGCAGGATGCCGTGCCGCTTACCATAGGCCAGGAGTTCGGCGGGTGGGCGGCGCTACTGGAGCGTGACATTCATCGACTGGAGCAGGTGCTGGAAGGTTTGTACGATCTGGCGATTGGCGGAACGGCAGTGGGAACGGGTTTGAACACGCATCCCGAGTTTGCGGAGCGCGCCGCGAAGAAGATTGCTGAACTCACCGGACTTCCCTTTCGCTCGCACGGCAACAAGTTTGCCGCGCTCTCGGCGCACGACGAAATTGTCTTTGCGCAAGGCGCGTTGGAGGCGCTGGCGGCATCGTTCATGAAAATTTCCAACGACATTCGCTGGCTGGCCTCCGGTCCGCGCTGCGGACTGGGCGAATTGACGATTCCTGAGAACGAACCCGGCTCGTCGATCATGCCGGGCAAGGTGAATCCGACGCAGTGCGAGGCCATGACCATGGTCTGCGTGCAGGTGCATGGTGCGACCGCCGCGGTGGGTTTCGGAGGTTCGCAAGGCAACTTCGAACTCAACGTCTACAAGCCCGTGATCATTTATAACTTCCTGCACTCGGTTACGCTGATCACCGACGCTTGCCATGGCTATGTCGAGTACATGATCAAGGGCATCGAGGTCGACCGCACCAAGGTCGACTGGTACGTGAAGAATTCGCTGATGCTGGTCACGGCGCTGGCGCCGAAGGTTGGCTACGACAAAGCAGCGCAGATCGCGCACACGGCCCACGTCGATCACTCAAGCCTGCGCGAGGCCGCACTGAAGCTAGGATATCTGAAGGGCGACGAGTTCGATCAACTGGTCAAGCCGGAAAAGATGACAAGGCCGTGAGCTAGCGGCCGCTAGCCGAAGAGCCGAATCGAACGGCTAAAGCGTCCAGGGTCTCGCTGAGTCCAGCGGCGGACGGAACTCCGCCCTGCGCCATGTCTTTGCTGCCGCCGCCGCGGCCTCCGAGTTTCGCCATCGTTTCCTTCATTAGAGCGCCCATGTCGAGGGACTGTCCGGGCGACTGGGCGAATATCAGCGATGGTTGTGGACTCGTGGTACCCAGCAACGCGATTGCGTTTCCCGATTGTCGCGTGAGTTGTTGCGCGAGGAATTTCAGCGAGGCCAAATCGCGGTCGGCGTAGGTGCGAACGATCAGCTTGCGGCCGTTTACTTCGGGAGTCTCTGCCAGCAGCGCAGCTGCCTGCGCCGCGGCAAGTTCTTCCTGGCCTTGTTCCCGCTGCTTGCGCAGCGTGCGAATCTCATCGAGCGACTTGCGGGCCTGCTGCGGCACATCGTAAATGTGCGCAGAGAACAGTCCCGCCGTCTCGGTCAAGGCGGTGAAATCGCGCCGCGCGGTCGCAACGGCCCGCTGTCCGGCGACAAATTCCACGCGCCATCCCTGCCGCACCTTCTCGAACTTGCGCAGCAGAATACAGCCGATCTGTCCGGTCTGATTGACGTGCGTGCCGCCGCACGCGCTCACGTCGATGCTCCTTATGTCGATGATGCGTAGCTCGTCCCGCTCAGTCTTGGGCGGCTTCCGCAGGCCGAGTTGCGCGGCTTCGTCGCGGGTTACAAAGCGGATTTCGACCGGATGATTTTCCAGAATGATTTCGTTGGCCAGGCGCTCGGCCGATTCCACTTGTTCTTTCGTCAACGTGGGCGTGTCGAGGTCAATCGAGCAATAGTCGTCGGCCATGTGGAACGAGACGGTATGCATATCATGCAGGCTGATGAATGCCGCCGAAAGAACGTGCTGTCCCGAATGCTGCTGCAAGTGGTCGCGCCGGCGGACAGCATCAATCTGGCCATGGATCTTGGTGCCCGGCTGAATGTCTTTTACTGGCGCTTCGAGATAGTGGACGATGCGGCCATCTTCCGTGTCGGCGACTTCGGTGACACGGTGTTTGGCTGAGCCAATACTGATTGTGCCCGTATCGAACACCTGGCCACCGCTTGTGGGATAAAACGCACTGCGGTCGAGAATCAGCGCCGGACGCGGTATTTCGCTGACTTCTTCGACTTGGGCGTCGAAATCGTAGAGAAAGGAATTTTGATAGTAGAGACGATCGGTCATGCGAATTCATTTAACCACAGAGGGCACAGAGGGCACAGAGGGCACAGAGAAGACAAGCGTGGTACGTGAGCTAATAAGGCCCAATAATCCCGCCGATCTGGCGCGCCGCGGGTTTCGCTCCAGCCACCGGCTTCGCGGGCGAGGGCGCCCGCGCCACATTTGCATCCAGCACGTCGAGATACTTCAGGCCGCTGCCGGTGTTGAACAGCACGACTGTATCTTCCGGTTTGAAGAATCCATCGGCGCGAAGTTTGCGATACGCAACGAGGCATGCCGCGCCTTCAGGCGCGGCGAAGATGCCTTCAACTTTCGCCCAGTGGCGCGTGGCTTCGAGAATCTCCTCGTCGGTGGCACTGACAGCTGTGCCGCCGCTCTTTTTCAGGATGTCGAGAATTAAATAGTCGCCGTACGGCTTGGGCACACGCAGGCCCGCGGCCAGCGTGGACGCATTCGGCCACATCTCCGACGATTGCATTCCTTCTTCCCATGCTTTGACGATCGGCGCGCAGCCGGCGGATTGTACAGTGATCATCTTCGGCCGCTCCGGACCAATCCAGCCCAGCGCTTCCATTTCTTCGAAGGCCTTCCACATCCCGAGCAGGCCGACGCCGCCGCCCGTGGGATAGATTATGCCCTGCGGCATGCGCCATCCGAGTTGCTCGGCGACTTCGTAGCCCATCGTCTTCTTGCCTTCGACGCGATAGGGTTCTTTGGTTGTGCTTACGTCGAACCAGCCGTCGTTATTCCAAGACTCAGAATCTTTCAGTTCTGCTACTTTTTTCGCGCAATCGCTGATCAAGCCATCGACGAGCGTGACGTGCGCTCCATAGTAGTCGCATTCGATGCGGTTGGCGGCCGGAACATCTTTCGGCATGAAGATGTGCGCTTCAATTCTTGCCGCTGCCGCGTACGCTGCAAGCGCGCTGGCGGCGTTGCCCGCCGAAGGAATGGCGAGTTTCTTCAATCCAAAATGATGCGCCATGGTCACAGCTGCTGACAGGCCACGCGCCTTGAATGATCCGGTCGGATTCAACCCTTCATCTTTTATGAAGACGTTGGGGAATTCGCGGCTGGGCAACATGGGCGTGAAACCCTCGCCGAGCGAAACCGGGTCCGCAGCAGGGAGAACGGCGTCGTAGCGCCACATCGTCGGAGCACGTCCGGCGAGGCGCGCCGACGAGAAATTGCGTTTGATCGCGGCGAGATCGTAGCGGGCATAGAGCACACCGGCGTCTTTGGGGCAAACGGTCTGCGGACGGTCGGCAGGATAGTGCTCGCCGCAACGCGTGCATTCGAGGTGAGTGAGCATCGAATGCTGAGTTTAGCAGAGGAGTAATACTCGGTACTTGGTACTTGGTACTTGGTACTTGGCACTCGGTACTCGGTACTCGGTACTCGGCATTCAGGATTCGGATCCCTTTTGCGACGGGTCTTCCTTTGCGGCCATGGCAGATTTGAATCCGCGGATGCTTTCGCCGAGTCCCTTGCCCAGCTCTGGAAGTTTTTTGGGGCCGAAGATCAGTAATGCGATTCCGGCGACGATGAGCAGATGCATGGGTTGGAAAAGTCCTTCGAACATATTTCCTCCTGACCTCCACTTCAAGACTGTGGCGAATAATGACGGGAAGCAGCGCGGGCGAGGTCCCACCCGCGCTCTCCTCCGCTCGCCGGTCTCCCAAACGCGGCGATAACTCGAGTTACGATTCGACAGAGTTGCGACTAGTTCCCTTGCCGCTGGGCTGCGTCGGCGTCACTGGCCAGATCCTGCAGCAGTTGCATGAACTGCTTGGACTGGCCGATGAACAGGCCATCATTGGTAAGTGCCGTGACCGCGCCCATCGCCGCGCCTTTCGTCTGCGTCGGCCGGATGATCGAAACCGGTGGAAACTGCCGGCTCAAAAATGCCGTCGGCTCGGGCATGATGAGGTTGGTCTGAAAATCTTCGCCGCCGAACGGAGGCGAATTCAGATCGGGGAACGTCACCGAGACGCCGGTGACAGGATCGATGACGTTGGGGGCAGGAGGCGCGTTGCCCGCTTTGTCATGCCAGGTCTGGAAGTGGCAGATTTCCGTGCCGCCGATGCTCAACAGAATGCGCAACACTTCCACGTTGCTGGCGCGCTGCGCGAGGCTGGGATACAGACTCGTGCCGCCCTGCTCGATCCACGCGAAGTGAAATCCGGCGGTGTTGGCGACGGCTTGCAGAAAGGCCGAGTGGCTTACGTCAAAATCAGTGCGAGGAATCGCAGTGTGCTGACCAATCGCGAGCGTTGGAACCGCATTGCGAAATTTATCTCCGAGATCAGGATTGCCCTGCCGGCTGCGGTAGCGCGTCCACCAATCGGTATGCACGGTGAGTTGCGTGAGATTGGTGATGCGTCCAAAGCCTTTGTTCGCGCCGGTCGCCTGGCTCGAGGGCAGCGTGCGGAAGGCATCGAGGCTGATGGTTTGCGCGCCCTTCGATGCGAGATAAGCGTTCAGAAACACTTCATGGCTCAGCTCATCTTCGGTGTTGTCGGAGATGTACTGATTCATGTCTTCGTCGAGTTGCTCGATGGCTTCCGTGTAGTCGTCATTTCCTCCGGTGACCTGTGAGGGATAGCCGGGGATGAGACTGGCGGCAAGTTTCGAGACTTCGCCATCCTGCACGCCGGCGAGTTCGTTGTACTGCAGCCAGATGTCGCTCTCGATGATTTCCGCGGCGGCTACGAAGCGGAGAATGGCGGCGTCGCCTTTCGAGATGGAGCCGTTGCTGCCATTATCTTTTGCCTGCGCCCCAACCTGCAGCAACGGAGCGGCTGTGAGTGCTGCTCCGGCGACGCCCAGGCCTTTCAGGAACGAACGACGCTGAATTGTTTTCGCCGAAGTGGATTCGTTGGTGAGTGAATCGGTCGATGGGAGTTCTTCGTGCTTCATGAGACTAAGCTCCAAATATTTGGAATGACGTTGCGCATCGAGCCAGGGATTTCGAAATCAACGTGAACGCAGAATACGGGTGAGCCGCGCGTGGCAGTGTCACGAAGAAGTTAGAGAGATGTAAAAGGAATGTTTGGTAGTGGGGCTTGGGTGTTAGGGCCTAGGATCCCGGATGCGAGGTGCTTGCAGGGAAGCTCGGACTCCGCTCAGAGCTTGTTACGTTATCCCTTGTCATCCTGAGGCGCGCGTTTTCTGCGCACCGAAGGATCTATGACGTTGTCGAAAGCGTTGCCGCTGCCCGGCGAGTTGCATACGTCCTTCGCTCCCCAAAAAGCGCTTCGCTCAGGATGACAGCCCTAGAACTGCGATCACTGCTGCTCCGGAAAGCGCACTCGCGGTGGATTCTGCAGCTCCGTGTGTATGGTAAGCACGTTCTTCTGCGTCGCCGCGTTGTGCATCGCCGTCATCAGCGGCTGGGTTTTGCCGTTGTAGTCTTGCGATATCTCCCACATGAAGACTCCGCCCAGTCCGCGCGTTTTGAGCGCGTAGTTCACTTTCTTGGCAGTGGATGACGGAGTGTCGTAGGTTAGGAATCCGATGTGAGCGGTGTTCGGATTCGTCGCATAAGGCGCGGAAGCCAGCGGATCGACTTTTTCCGTCCATCCACCGCCAACGAGAAGTTGCTGAATCTGAGTGTAGGTGAAGCTCTGGGTCTGCTCGCATCCGCAGGAGTACCACAGGCCATTCACATCGAAGCCATAGCCATAGAAAGCCGTGCCGAGATTGATGTTGGCTGCCGGCACTCCGAACTGCGAGAGATAGAGATCGACCGAAGTTTTCAAGCTGCCTTCCTGGCCGGGATCGAGCGGGCTGAGATAGAGCGGCGAATTGTGGCCGGAATGATCCGTCCACGGGCCGTGAAAGTCGTAGGTCATCACGTTGAAAAAATCGAGCAAGGGGATCAATCCCGGAAAATCGTAAACACCCCACGACCCGGGATTGGAAGTAGTAGCGGCCGAGATCAGGAATTGACCTGCAGGAAGATCGGCGCGCAGAGCTGCGACCATCAGCGTGAAGTTCGTGGCTTCGGTCTGGTCGTAAGGTACTTCATAGTCGAAGTCGAGGCCGTCGTAACCGTTGGTCTGGACGAACCTGGCCAGGTTCTGCGCGAACGTGGCGCGCAGAGCCGAACTGGCGTTGATTTTGGCGAAGAGATAGGGCGGTCCCGCTACCGAAACCAGAACCTTCACGCCGGCCTTGTGCGCACGCGTGATCAACTCAGGTTCGAGAAAATTTGTAGGTACGCCAACCGTTCCGTCTCCCTGCGGATTAGGCGAGATATTCGCATGCACAATATCGGTCAGCTGCTTGTACGGAATTGTGCTGGCGTTGTACGGGATGGTGTTCGCTTTGTCCCAGTAATAGTAGTAGGCCAAGACACGAGGGTTCGCGGCGTAGAGCGCGGGGGCGAAGGATAAGAACAGAGATAGGACAAAGAACCGGGGGCGGGTCATGGCAACTCCTGCAGGGAGTTTAGGTTGACGCGGTATTGTGGTCAAGGCTGAGAAAAAGGTTTGGAGTCGCGAGACTTCAGTGTTCCGCATTTACCGGAGCGCAGGTCTGTTCGGGGAGATCCTTCGCCCGCTGGTGAGAGCGCGGGGCCCGGAATAACGCTACGACGGGCACCCACAAGTCGAAAATGAGCTGCCAGCTGCAAACTGCTTGCAGCTTTGGCCAGTTGAGAGGAAAATCAAACGTTGGCCGAATTTTTGTCGCGAAATGAACTCGTCTCTGAGAGGAAGTCGTTTATGAATCGAATAGTTGTCGCGCTACTTTTGTCTCTGGCTCTATCTTTGCCGCTGCTCGCACAGTCCAGCTCTAGCGGCACGTCAGGATCGACGCAGGCAGCTCAAACTGCAGGCCCTGAGTCGATTTCCGAGCCCATCCCCGCTCCCACTTCCACCAACTTCTGGGACGGGGACGACCCCAATGTTGTGAATCTGGTGACACACCCGTTTGCCAACAAGAAATACGTGGAACGGCTGACCGGTCCCATCAAGAGCCGCCTTAACGAACTGGATGAGATCACGAATACGAACCGCGACCAGATTAAAGATGTGGATGCCCGCGCCACGAAGGGCCTGCAACTCGCATCCGAGAAAGTAAGTCTGGCTGACCAGCACTCCGCCGACGCCAACACCAAGGCGCAGTCGGCACAATCGGCAGCGACGCAGGCTTCGACTCACGTTGCTCACGTGGAGCAACTGGTCGGCAATCTCGACCAATACAAAGGCACGGCGCAGACTGAAATCCGCTTCCGGCCGGGACAAAGCGTGCTAAGCAAGCAGGCGAAAGACGCGCTCGATGAAATGGCGGCCAGCCTGAAAGATCAACGCAGCTACATTATTGAAGTGCGCGGATACTCGGCAGGCAGCAGCCGCGCCGCAACCGCCAACTCGCAGAAGATGGCGGACTCGGTGGTGCGTTATCTCGTGCTGAGCCACAACATCCCCGTCTACCGCGTGTACGAATTGAGCATGGGAAATATGCCGGTGGAAGGAACCGCAGCGAAGCGTACGAGCGGCGGACGCGTGGAAGTCAGCGTGATGAAGAACGACATGGTGGCGCAGCAGTAGTCATGAATGGAGCCCCGGACGCATTCGTCCGGGGCGATTGATACAACTCACAAGTCCTTGCCACTCCCTGGGCGGATGAATGCGTCCGTCCCTCCACAGACTTTCTACCCCGCCATCTCGTACAAGAACTCGACGTACGAGCGCACTGCACCGTCCATTCCCTGCACTTTTGGATTTGACGACTCGATCAGGTAGTACTCGTCGAGTGCGTGTGCGCCGTCGCCGTGACCCAAACCGAAACCGCCCGCCGGCAGATGTAACGGATCTCCAGTAAAGACGTATCCAGGCCACGATCCCGGGCTACGCGGCAGCACGATCGGATCGACTCCCTTCGAACGATAGACGCGCAGCTCGTTCTGGATGATCTTCGCGTCGGCGGAGGTGCTGTTGGGATCATAGCCTCCGGTCATGTTGACCTCGATGTCAGAGAATCCCTGCTTGGCGAGATGAGCCGTCAACGAAGCGAGCGCATCGACAGCCGTCATATCGGGCACGAGGCGCAGATCGAGTTTGGCTATGGCGCGATGCGGAAGGATAGTCTTCCCACCCGGGCCCGTGTATCCGCCGACCAGGCCTTCTATGTTGACCGTGGGCCGCGAGAGCAGCATTTCGATCGATTCCTGCCAACCGACGTCGTTGATCCAGTGCTTCACGCCGTAGGCCTGCATGGCCAACTTTTCGTCCATGCGCTTGGCGGCGGTGGCGATCATCTGTTTTTCGGCATCGGAGAGCGGGCGAGCCTTATCGGCAAATCCGGCGATGGCAGGCGTGTTTCCGTCCGCGGAGACTAGCGTGTTCAGAGCATGAATGAGGCGCCACGCCGGACTGTCGATGCGGGCCTTTTCGCTGGAGTGAACATCGTGCGTGGGACCGCGTCCCCAGTGCTCCCCGCTGGAGACGAGCTCAAGTTCGACGACCCCTTTGGCGCCAAGCTGCAAAGTGATGCTGCCATCGAGATCCTGCGAGGCCTCGGGCAGGAAAATGCCCTCGGTTTTCTTCAGAGCGGCGATCACTTCGGGCCGATGTACGATTTGAGCAAAATGTGGAGAGCCGATTTCTTCTTCGCCTTCCGCTACGAGTACAAAGTTGACCGGCAGTTTGCGCCCTGCACCGCGAATGGCGTGCAACGCCGCAAGAAATGTCGCCTGCGGGCCTTTCTGGTTGACGGCGCCGCGGCCGATCAGAACCTTGCCGAGGCCCGGCTTGTCGACGAGTGCCGCATCCCATGGCGGCGAGGACCATTCCAATGGCGTGACCTGCTTCACGTCGTACATGAGGTAGACGCCGAGCGTTCGCTTCGCTCCGGCGTCGAGGGTAGCGAAGATGCCGGGCTGGCCATCGGTGGGAACCTTGGTGACCGACTGGAATCCGGCATCGCCGAGCATCTGCATGGTCAGGTCGCAACCTTCGCTGACGCCGTTATTCTCGGCGGCGATCGAAGGCTGGCGAATCCAGGCCTGGAGCCGCTTTACAGCCTCGTCGTGGCGCTTCTCGATTTCAGCAAAGATTGGTTGAAGGTCGGCTTGTTCGGCTTGAGTGAGGCGTGGGAGAGTGAGCGCCGCAGCTGTTGCAGCGGAGCCTACTACGAAATCGCGTCGATTCATGCGACAGAGGGTATCGCGGATGCTGAGTGATGTCTACCTCCGGCAGAGTTCGGCCTAGACTTACATCCCCTGAAGATTCCGCTCACAATATGTTCCTGCAGGAACATATCGTCATGGCATAAACGGCTGTACAACTTCGTCATGACACATAAGCCCCAGAAAACAAAGCCTGATTAGGAGAGCGGCAGCGGAGCCCTTCTCTGAACGAGGCGGTCTCGGGCGGCGCGAAACACCCGCTCGGACATCGGTTTCTGTTCGGGGAGATTCCTCGGCCCGCTGGCGAAAACGCGGGCCTTCGGGATGACGCCATCGGGAGGGAGTCCGATTTAAGCGCCCTTCCCTTGCCGCGTCTTCCCTGCCGGTTGTAGCATGAATACTTTGGGCATTCATATAAGGAGAGATCATGGCAACCGACACTTTGGCCACGCCTGCGACTTTGAACTACGGGAAAACAAGGGTTTTCAAGAATTTCATCGACGGCGAGTGGGTCGAATCCACGACGGGAGAGACGTTTGAGAATCGAAATCCTGCCGACACGCGGGATGTGGTCGGAATCTTCCAGAAATCGGGCAAGTCCGATGTGGACGCCGCCGTGGACGCGGCCAAGCGGGCATTCGCAAAGTGGCGGCTGGTTCCTGCGCCGCGGCGTGCCGAGATCGTTTTCCGCGCCGCGGAAATTCTGATTGAGCGCAAAGAAGATTACTCGCGGGAAATGACCCGCGAAATGGGCAAAGTTCTAGCCGAAACCCGCGGCGACGTGCAGGAAGCGATTGACGCCGGCTACTACAACGCTGGCGAAGGACGGCGACTCTTTGGCCCCACGGTTCCATCGGAGATGCCGAACAAATTTGCCATGGCCGTACGGCAGCCGATCGGCGTCTGCGGCATGATCACGCCATGGAACTTCCCAATGGCAATTTCATCCTGGAAGCTGCTGCCGGCTGTCGTTTGCGGCAACACCTGCGTGATCAAGCCGGCGCAGGATACACCGCTCTCCACCTTCAATCTGGTTCGAGCGCTGTCCGACGCGGGCTTGCCCAAGGGGGTGATCAACATCGTTGGCGGCTTTGGAGCAGAAGTGGGAACGCCGATCGCGGAGCACGCCGATGTGCGCGCGGTCTCGCTCACTGGATCCTCAGCTGTCGGCCGGATTATCGGAGGAATCGCAGCAAAGAGCTTCAAGCATTGCTCGCTTGAACTGGGCGGCAAGAATCCGATGATCGTTCTCGACGACGCCAATCTCGATCTCGCGATTGAAGGCGGGCTCTGGGGAGCGTTCGGCACCACTGGCCAGCGTTGCACCGCGACCAGCCGCATCATCGTGCAGAAAGGCGTATATCGCGAATTTATCGAGCGCTACGTCGAGCGTGCCAACAAACTGAAGGTCGGCAACGGTCTGGATGAGACCGTGCAGATGGGGCCTGCGATCAACGAAAAGCAACTGGAGACCGATCTGAGCTATGTTGAGATCGGCAAGAACGAAGGCGCAAAGATGGTCTGCGGTGGCAACCGTCTCGATAAAGGCGACTATCAGTATGGCTGGTTCATGGAGCCGACTGTGTTTATCGATGTCGATCCGAAGATGCGCATCGCCCAGGAGGAAATTTTCGGGCCGGTCGTGTCGATCATTCCGTGCGACGGTCTCGAAAACGCAATTGAGATCGCCAATGGCATCGAGTACGGGTTGTCGTCGGCGCTGTATACGAAAGATGTGAACAAGGCGTTCTCGGCCATTCGCGACCTGTATGCCGGAATCACATACATCAATGCGCCAACGATCGGGGCCGAAGTTCACCTGCCTTTCGGCGGAACGAAGGCTACCGGAAACGGCCACCGCGAGGGTGGCATTGGAGCGATTGACTTCTACACGGAGTGGAAGTCGGTTTACGTAGACTATTCCGACAAACTCCAGAAGGCTCAGATCGACCGAGAAGATTAACCGTCTCTAACGGAGGGGCGCAGTGGGGAGGCATCTCTCCTTGTGCCACTCCGTCTTCCGCCCAGACCAGCTTTCGCTGAGATCAGTACGTTAGTAATCTTGTTGCCCCGATTTCCACAACCTACCTTATCTATGGGCTTCCCTCCGGGTCTCAAATTCTCTAAGCCTGAACGGTTCTTGTATGAAAGAACATCTGTGTCGCAGTTGCTGGACCATCCACGCGCACGCCGTTCGAATTCTGGCCGCTGCGTTTCTCACCCTGAGTCTTCTGCCCGTACTGCATTCGGAGGCCGCCGCGCAGAGTACCTCTAAATCACATCGTAAAGTGCTGCTCATGATCCAACCGGAGTATCCCGACGTCCTGAAAAACGGACACTTCGAGGGTCAGGTCCGGCTGGAGGCAACGGTTCTGCCCAACGGAAGCGTCTCGAAGGTTGACATCAAAGGCGGCAACCCTATGCTTTCGCAGTATGCGTCGCAAGCGGTCATGAAATGGAAGTTCGTCGCCGGCCCCACACAGACCGTGGAAGAAGTTGTCTTCAATTTCAACGCCAACGAGCGTTAGGCTTCTCTTTCCGTGACTCTAAGCACATGGCTCAGGCTACTGCCTGCGACGACGGAAGACGATCATTTCTTGAATTGCGGGTCGATCTCGACCTGATATCCCGTCACCATTTTGTTGGTCTCGTTAGCCATGCCGACGACCGCCATCAATTCCTTGAACATGGCGTCGGTCATTCCTCTTTTCTGCGCTGAGACCGTGTGCGACGCGATGCAATAGTGGCATTGATTCGTCACGCTGACGGCCACGTAGATCAACTCTTTGGTCAGCGGATCGAGCGCGCCCGGAGCCATGATCTGCTTGATGTCTTCCCAGGTGCGCTTGAGGGTCGCAGGATCGTGGGCAATCGCTTTCCAGAAATTGTTAATCCAGTCGGTTTTGCGCGTGGTCATGATGTCGTCGTAAACCGCGCGCACTTCGGGACTGGCGTCTTTGTATTCGATAAGACCGAGGGTGGACATTTGTTTCTCCGAACAGGAAGTTTGAAAATATCAGTCTATCGCGGCACTGTCGCAAGAACAGGTGCCTCTTTGCGCTTGGCAGCCCGTCACACTTCGGTCTTATTTCCACCCCGGTAGCGGATCCTTACGATGTCGGGTAAAGCTCTGGCTCGCATTCCTACCGTTTATGGCGTTCTTCGCCGCTGTTAGCGGAGGCGCTTTATTCCTCTGGTGGGTTGCAGAAAGAATCTAAAAGTCTCCGTCACCGAGACGCAATATGGCAAGGCATTCCACGTCGAGAGCTCTGTGGTGAACACAAACTATGCTGGCAGTTCCCCGCTGAGCAGTCTGTCCAAGGAAGCGGCGGGCACTCTCACTCCTACATAAAAGTGACCGAAAAGCGCATAGACTGCGCTGACCTGATCGAAACGCATTTCGTAGATCAACTTTTTGAAGACCAGCGGATCGTCGGCGAAGAGGTCGACGCCCCACTCCCAGTCGTCGAAGCCGATCGATCCAGTGATGATCTGCTTCACCTCGCCGGCGTAGCGTCGGCCGACTAGTCCGTGCTCGTTCATCTGCCGCGCCCGCTCTTCAATTGGCAGGGTGTACCAGTTCTTATCCTCGCCGCGGCGGCGGTCCATGGGATAAAAGCACGCATAGCGGGCTGGCGGAATATCCGGATAGAGTCTCGGCCTCATAGCCTCTTTGTGGCGATCAAGTTTGCAGGCAATCTCGGCTCTCCATTGCTCCGAATGCGGCTCAATCCCCTGATCCGTGAGCTCTTTGTAAATCTTCACTGTCGATTCGTAGAGGCCGAGTTCGATGATCGAAAGATACGAACTTGTGGGCTCAAGATAATCGCTGATGCCAAGGTTCGAGAGTTGGAGCTCGGCCTGGTTAAGATCGGCGAAAGACTCACGGAAATGAATCAGCATGAGGTCACCCTTGTGGCCGATCAACGAGTACAAGGCCGACTGGCCGGGCGAGTGCTTCTCCATCGCGGCCAGAGCGTCGGAGGCTTCGCGGGCGATGGCCGACTTCTCCGCCGCCGGAAGCGCACGCCACGCGGACCAGCGCAGGCGCATCATCTGGTGCAGAACGCTGTAGCCCTCGGTCGTCAGCGGAACTGCGGGAGTTTCAGCGGCGGTTTGCGGGTGCGGATGGTGAGCAGTGGTCATCGGAATGTTCTCAATTTACGCAACACGCCATTGTACGCGGAGCGCGGCACCCTGCGCCTGCAGCCATCCAATTTCGTTGACGCACCTCGGCGAGAAGTAGAGAATTCCTCTCGCTTCTCACAGCGCTCGAAACCTCATTTCACTGGAGGATCGTATGGGCACCTTCAGACTCGGAATCAACATGGCCGGCGCGGTCTCGGCCGGATCCTATACCGCGGGCGTCCTCGATTTTCTGGTTGAAGCGCTCGATGAGTGGCAAGCTGCCAAGGAGCGCGGCGATGCGGTTCCGCGTCATGAGCTTTCGCTGGACGTCTTCTCCGGGGCGTCTGCCGGCGGCATGTGCGCAGCCATTGCTTCGGCTATGGTGCAGGGCGAGTTCGATCACATTCACGACACGCGCCTTGTCGGCACGACCAATCGCTTTTATGAAAGCTGGGTCAATAAGATCGACATCACGCGGCTGCTCGAACAAAATGATCTGCGCGATGGAGAACCGGTGTATTCCTTGCTCGATTGCACCGTCATCGACGAAATTGCGCAGTACGCCATCGTTCCCGGAGCACCGAAACAGCGTACGTATATCCCATCAAACCTGACGCTGCTGTTAACCCTGACCAATCTGACTGGCATCCCGTATTCCCTGCCCAGCGTCGGCGACAGTTCGCTCGACGAGTCCGCTTTGTACCATGCGGATCGATTGCGATTCGAAACGGTTCTGCCGGGTGGCACTCCATCGACGCCTTCCGCCAAGCCACTGCCGTTGGGACAGCCCACGGAAGGCGCATGGCCGCTGCTGCAGGAGGCGGCGAAGGCGACAGGAGCCTTTCCAATTTTTCTGCGGCCTCGGCAGATTCAGCGTGACATCGTCGACTACACGCCGCCCATGTGGGATTCACTGAACCCGCCGCCTCACGCGCCTCCTCCCGTTAGCCCCAATTGGCCGAAGAACACAACCGCGATTGGAACGATCAATGTTGATGGTGGCGTGATCGATAACGATCCTTTCACGCTGGCGCACGATTACGTGGCGTCACGGAAGCCAACTGCGAAAGACAATGAAAATCCCAGAGAACCGCTTAAGGCAGACCGGGCGGTTGTAACCGTTGCGCCCTTTCCGGCACAAGGCAAATTTGTAGCTGCACCGGATTTTTCCCAGGGAGCAACTGTTCCGGCGGCAATCGGTCAACTCCTCTCGGTCTTTATTTCTCAATCGAGGTTTTTCGGAGAATCGCTCGCACTGATAACGGCCGGGACCTCAAGCCGGTTCGTCATCGCCCCGTCCGATCCATCGCAACCCGCAAAGCTTGCGCTTCAGGGCGCAAGCCTCGGCGCGTTCGGAGGATTTTTTGAACGCAGTTTCCGCGCGCACGACTTTCAGCTCGGCCGCCGCAATTGCCAGCAGTTTCTGCGCTACCACTTCGCTTTGCCGGTCGGAAATCCCATCATCGCCGACGGGCTTGCTTCCCTGGGCTCGCGGAGTGCCGACGCGGTGGCGAAGTTCGGGGTGAACGCGCCTCCAGACGCAAGAAGTCAACACGACAGCAGGTGGATCCCAATCATTCCGCTGTGCTCGGATCGTGTCACCGAGGATGTCCCGAATCCGGCTCGCGGCCAAATCTCGCGAACCAAGCTGGAGGAGATCACCGACCTTGTGGCGAAACGCATCAGCGGCGTTCTGCCGGCGCTGCTGCGAGATTTGCCATCGGAACCGTTGCGCTTCTGTCTTGGAGGCGCCGCCAAGCTTGGCCTTTGGTTCGGCAAGGGAAAAATCCGCGACTATCTGATGGCGCAACTCGGGGACAGCATCGGAAGCTGACTGCCGCTTTCTTCAACTGCGGAAATACTCTTACCGTTTGTAGGCGATCAGCACAGCAAGAACCACGGGAAGATAGAGCACTGAGGCATGGACCAGGCTCTTGGCAGGGGGCCGCACGGTCGATGCTGTCATCAACCGGGCGACGTAGTAGAGCATGTAGGCGCCTGAGAGCAGCATCGCCGCAAAATAAACCGGGCCGGTGCGGTCGATGACTGGGAGCAGCGTGGTAGCAATCAGCAGCGCGCTGAAACCCAGAATTTCGGCGCGCGTGAAACGCGAGTCGAGATCGAAGCTGGGCAGCATGCGGTAGCCGGCGCGGGCGTAGTCTTCCCGATACATCAAGGCGATCGCAAGAAAATGTGGGAACTGCCACAGGAAAAGGATCGCGAACAGGAACCATGCGCCGCGCGTAATGTGACCGGAGGCTCCAGCCCATCCGATCAGCGTCGGCATGGCTCCGGGGATTGCACCCAGCGCTGTACACAGAGGGGTTTTGCGCTTTAGCGGTGTGTACACCAGCAAGTACGACAGCAAGGTGAACACCGCCAGCAGGGAGGAGAACAAATTTACCAAAAGGGCGAGGTACAAGCCGCCCGCAATACTGACAATCAATCCAAACCAGCAAGCTTCGGCACTGCTCAGGCGTCCTGAGGGCAGCGGGCGATTCGAGGTGCGGCGCATCTCGCCGTCCCAGCCGCGCTCCATCCATTGATTCAGTGTGGCTGTACCGCTGGCAACGAGCAGCGTTCCCACCAGCGTATTGATCAGCCCTGCGACGCGCATGCTTCCCGGCGACGCAAGATAGTAGCCCGCCGACGTCGTCATGAGGATCAGCAGGTTCACCTCAGGCTTGGTCAGGGTGACGTAGTCGCGAAATTTGGATTTGAAGCTGCGGTCCAGAACGGGATTCCCCATGACGTGTGTGGTTGCCATTTTACCAGTCTTCTTTACCACTTTTCCCCGGAATCGCTTTCGTCTTCGGGGCGCCGCACCTGACTGCTTTTTCGATGCACTACGAAAATCAGTCCAACCGTCATAAGGGTTGGCGGAACGATCAGGATCAGGATGCCGCTACGCAGCGCCTGGATCATCTTCGAGCCCGAACGCGCCGCCTGAGTGTAGCAGAGCGCGCAAGATTGTGAAAACAGGGGCAGCGGTGTAAGAAGAAGCAGCATAATCAGCATTGCCAGCGGTATCCAGCGCTTCATCTGCTCCTCCGATCCCAGCGGCTAAAGCCGCGAGTTTCCAGACCCACGCTAACGCGGCGCTGAAGCACCGCTCTTCCACGTCATTTCGCCCAGGGAACCCCGTTCAGCAAGCGGTAGCTGTCCGTCCATCCGTATTGCATTGCGAGGATAACAAAAATTGTAAAAACTGCAACGAACCAGAGCAGTCCGCGGTTGTCGACCCACAGATGCATGAAGAAGAGCACCGCCAGCACCGCTTCTATGCACGCCAAAATCATCATGCGGGTAAACATTTGCGAACCATCGATATTCGAGTAAGCGATCACGAACTGCAGCGCCGCGATGGCCAAAATGCATACATAGACGATGATGTATTTCGTAGTGTTGCTCTGATTTTCTCCGGCAGTGGTCATGCCCTCATCTCCTGGAAGCGACCTCGTAAGAATCTTCTAAGAAACTCCCGCTGCAACGCCCGAACACCGAATACCCAACACCCATCAACCTCGACCGAGATTTAGCAGATAGACCAGTGGCACCACGAACATCCAGACCAGATCGACGAAGTGCCAGTAGAGGCCGGTGATCTCAATATCATCGGAGTTGTAGCGTCCTCCTTTATAGCGAATGGCGACGACGGCCAGAGCAATCACGCCGGACGAGACGTGAAGCAAGTGCAGGCCTGTGATGCTAAAAAATGAAGCGCCGAAGAGCGGCGAGCCCCAGGGATTCTGAAAGAGGCGGACGCCCTCATCAATCAGACTGAGCCATTCGCGAACATGGAGGAGAGCGAAAACTGCGCCAAGCGCGGCGGTGACCAGGGTCCACTGAAAGGCTTTGCCTTTGTCGCCCGACCTGGCGGCATCGATGCCGAACAGCATGGTGAGACTGCTGGTAACCAGAACGAACGTCATGATGGCCACGTTCGTGATGCCATGAAAGGGCCGCGGCCAGTGCGCATCCGCGACACGGATATAGCCGTAGGCCACCAGACATGCAGCAAATGTCGCCGAGTCGGCGATGATGAACAGCCACATCGCCATTTTCTTCGCTGGGATCGACCATACCGGCGGAACTCCGTCGGCCGCGTGCCCGTGAATGGCCAGATTGGCGTAGCTCAAGGCGTTCTCCTTTTGTGCTACTGCGCCCTAGGCGCAATGTTTGTCACAAGCCATTACAACCTTGCCCACAACAGCCACAGCAGATAAATCCAGAGTCCATCCATGAAATGCCAGTAGTGCGACGTCGCATCGAGTGTGCTCTTGCGGAGCGTCCCATCTTTGCGTTTGCGGATGACGCGTGTGAGCCCACCCAGGCCGCCGGTGATGTGCAGCGCGTGCGCCACGGTCAGCACATAAAAGAAAGAGCTGTTGGGATTCGTCGCTAGGTAAAGTCCCTGGGCGCGAAGCTGCATCCACGCGGTGATCTGTCCGGCGACAAACAAGGTGCCGAGAACCAGCGCGGCGTTGAGCCACCGCGAGGGATTTGCGACATGCTCTTTCACCGCCATGAAGGTGCGCACATCGCGGCGTCCGAATTCGAGCGCCACGCTGCTGGCAATCAGCAGCAGCGTATTCAGGTAAAGAATTGGGGGAAGGGTCAGGTGATGCCAATCGGAGGCGCCGCCCTGACGGACTACCAGGGCACTGGTAAACGCCAGGAACGTCATGGTGATCGAAGCGAGGACCACCCAGATACCGGTCGAAGCAGGCGGCGGCGAATACTTCACCGCGCGCAGATCGCCGGTGGCTGGGACGAGAGTGCGTCCTCCGTTATCGCCTAAAGCTCGCGTGCGGCGAGGGTCGTCGAGTTTGGGTGGCTCGTGAGTTGTCGTTGCCATAATGCCTAAGCCTCTTCGTTACCGCCTTTAATGACCTCGGGCGAGGTTTGCATGACGTAGTCGCCCTTCTCGCCTTCGACGCCGTATTGGTAGGGATCGTGATGCACCACCGGGAACGTTCCGCCGAAGTTGTCGAACGGCGGCGGCGATGATGGCGTGCTCCACTCGAGTGAAGTTGCCTCCCAGGGATTCTCCGGAGCCACCTTCCCTTTAAACCGGCTATAGATCAGGTTGTAGAGGAAGATCAGCTGCGCTACGCCCGTGAGAATAGCGGCAACAGTGATGAACTTATGCAACGGCAGCAGCGGTTGCAGATAGTCGTCAGTAAACGCCTGATAGCGGCGCACGTTTCCCGCCAGTCCGAGATAGTGAAATGGCATGAAGATGCAGTATGCGCCGACAAACGTCAGCCAGAAGTGCAGCTTGCCCAGAGTCTCGTTCATCATGCGGCCGAACATTTTCGGGAACCAGAAATACGTTCCGCCGAAAATGCCGAACATCGCGGCCACACCCATCACAAGATGGAAGTGACCAACCACGAAATACGTCGCGTGCAGCATGATGTCGATCGAAGGCTGCGCCAGGAAGAATCCGCTGATGCCGCCCGAAATGAACATGGAGATGAAACCCAAAGAAAACAGCGATGCGGTATTGATCCGCAGCTTTGCCCCATAGAGGCTGCCTACCCAGATCAAAACGATAATCGTCGATGGAATCGTGATGACAAGCGTCGGGAACGAAAAAGCCAGTGATGAAGTCGGGTTCATGCCGCTGACAAACATATGGTGGCCGTACACCATGTAACTGAGCACGGCCAGTGCACCCATCGAATACACCATGACGCGATGGCTGAGCATCGGCTTGCGCATCGAGGTGATGAGGATGTGCGACACGATGCCCATGCCGGGGACGATCGCGATGTAAACCTCAGGGTGCCCGAAGAACCAGAACAGGTGCTGCCAGAGCAGCGTCGAACCGCCGGTATGCGGTTGGACCTGATTGTTGAAAACCAGTCCGCCAGCGACAAAGAAACTCGTACCGGCGACATGATCAAGAATGAGCAGAATACAAGCGGGCATGAGAACTGCGAATGCAGTAAGGCCCATCACTGAGGTGATGAACCATCCCCAAACCGTAAGTGGAAGCCGCCACATACTCATGCCGCGCGCTCGCATGTCGAGTGTGGTAGTGATGAAATTCAGCGAGCCGAACAACTGTCCGACGCAGAAGAGCGCAATCGAGATCGCCCACAATACGACACCTGTTCCTTCACCGGGACCGCCGACCGCCCCGACGGCTGAGAGAGGCACATATTGGGTCCAGCCCCCGAGCGTGGGTCCGTCAGAGACAAAGAACGAAGACAGCAGAACCAGGAAGCCGCTGAAGGTCACCCAAAACGACATCATGTTGAAGTGGGGGAAGGGCATGTCTTCCGCGCCAACCTGGATCGGGAGGAAATAATTTCCGAAAGCTGCAAAGGGCGCCGTGGTCAGAACAAAAAAGACCATGAACGTAGCGTGCATGGTCATCAATTGCAGGTAGTATTCGGGCGTCATGACATTGCCCGGCGCGCCCGTCTTCGAGAGATACTGCAGTCCGGGAATCGCGTAACTGCCCCAGCCAAGGTGGATGCGCATCAACCACGACAAAAACATCCCGACATAGGCTGCAATCAGCGCCATGCCGTAGTACTGCTTGCCGATCACCTTGTGGTCCAGGCTGAACACGTGCTTCCGGATAAATCCGGTGGGAGGCGCGTGATGATGCACTGCATGTGCCGCATCGTGCATGATTCACCTCAAGAGGTTTGACTGCGCGACCTGCTCACTTGCCTACTGCAAAGCCGCCTGCTTCTTCAGCCAATCGTTGTAATCCGCCTCCGACAACACGTTGAGATACGCCTTCATGTTGTAGTGTCCGAGGCCGCAAAGCTGCGTACAGACGATTTCGTAACGCCCAATCTTCGTCGCAGTGAAATGGACTGAGAGATCGAGTCCGGGAACAAAATCCTGCTGGATGCGCAACTCTGGCACAAAGAAGGAATGCCCGACGTCTTTCGAGTGCATCAGCAGGTGGATCTCGCGATTTACGGGGATGGCCATTTCCGCGGTCACGATATCGTCTTTAGCATCGGGATCGTGATCCTGGTCAATGCCCATGAAATTTGCGGTGGCCTCGTTGATCATTTCTGGATGCATCGCGCCAAATTTCCCATCGGGTCCGGCATAGCGAAAGTAGAAAGCGAACTGGCCGGCTTGCACCTGAATAGGTAAAGCGTTGGCGCCAGGCGGCGTGAAATAGACCTTCGCCCAGGCGTTCACGCCTACGAATCCCAGCCCTATGACTTCGGTGCCGACGAGCAGAATTCCCGCCCACACCATCGCCTTCGCCCCGCCTGGGAACGTTTTGAGCTTATCGCCAGGCTTGAAGCTGGAAAACCTCCAGATGAAAAGGGCCAGGATGATTTGCGAGGCAATGAAGCATACGCCGGCCTCGATCATGGTTTCATCGGTCTGCTTGTCGATGAAAACACCGTGCGTGGAGATATCTTGTGGCGTCGGCCACGTATGCATCACGATAGGGATGGCCGATGCGATCGTAATCACGATAATGGTGACTGCGAAGAACTTCGCCATAAACGTCCTCGGTCGCGGTTCGCTTCTATGCCGCAGGGGTTTCTAGCGCGTCCGCCGCAGTAGAGCTGCCGCGGACGCATCGACAACGTGCTTACTTCGCTTTAAATGTGAAGTCGGCTGTCGCGGAGGTTCCGGCGGCGACGGTGACTTTCGCCGTTTGTGTTCCCAGATCCTCCTGCCACGCGGTCACGGTGTAGTTTCCCGGCGGAACGTTGTTGATCGTGTAGCTGCCGTTCGCGTCGCTGGTGGCGTACGGTCCTTTCACTACAACGAACCACCCGTGCATCCAGGGATGAATGTTGCACTGGACAGGGATCACTTCCGCGGCCTTCCAGCTCTTTTCCACCGGAGCTGCACCCGGGGGCTGCGACTGGTTCCACGGGATATTGCCGGTCATGGGATTGGGAAGGGGATGAATGTTATGCGTCGTCTGGTCGCTGGTGGTGACCTTGAATTTCTGATTCACGTCCATCGCGAGGACGTGAGGAGTGTAAACACAGTTTTTCTGGTCGAATACTGGAACGGTCGTCGGAACCTCCGTCTGGGCGCTGGCCGGCAAACCTTCCGAGATGTAGAGAACAACGTTCTCCAGCCCGCCGCTGGCGCTGGCTACGACTGTCTCCAGATGGGCCGGGCTGTCCGCATGAGCCTTCACACAATAGGGATCTTTCGACATGTCGATGCCCTTCATATGGGGTGCCGTGCCGTTGAGCTTGACAGTGCCGCTGATCTTCCCTTCTCCGGCGGCGCTAACCTTCGTGCTGAGAATGAGAGTTGCGCTGGCAGCCACCACGAGAGCGGATAGTACTGCCACGCCAATCTGCTTCGATGCTTTCGTCATAATCTGCAACTTCCTCCGTGGGATTCGTGAAGCCGGGCAAGCGGACCCGGCTTCGTTCTGATTGGCTATTGCTGTCCTGCCGGTGCGTTGGGATCGACCGGCTTCAGGGCCAGTTGCTTGGCCATCGCCCTTTCCTTGCTGGGCTGCGGCTCCAGAGCCTTCAGGTAGAAGACCAGGTCCCAAGCCTCGTCTGGCTTGATGTTGTCGGCAAAGGATGGCATGGGCGTGCCATCGAGCCCGGTCATAAAAATGCGATATAGATCCTTATCGTCAGAACCGCATTTTGGACGAGACCCCTCGGTGAAATTAAAGGGCAGAATCGGGCGCCCGAGATCGTCTTGCAGTGTCGACGAAGAAGGACCGTTCGCCTGACCGGTTGCACCGTGGCACTTCCAGCACTGCACGCGAGCGAACACCTCGCGGCCCGCCTTGATGCGCTCGGCAGTCACTTCCGGTTCCGGCGGAATCTGGATCGCATCGCCCGGTTTCTCGGAAGCAAAACGGGGCGAGAAGTGCTTGACCCAGGCCACCAGGTCGGCACGCTCCTGATTCGAGAACGTACTCCATTGCGGCATGTTGGAGCGATCAAGGCCGCGAGCGATCGTGTCGTAGAGGTCCTGATCGGTGGGCAAAGTTCCAGTCGGGGTGGAACGGCATTTGAAGATTCCCAGCTGGAAGTTACGCGGCTTGGGATCGATCCATTGAGCGGTTTCGCCATTTCCGTCGCCCAGATCGCCATGACAAACGAGGCAGTAACGCCGATAGGCCATTTTGGCGTCTTTGGCGTGACCGGTGAGGTTTGCGATGTGGCTCTCCATCCCGAGGTGAGAATCGAGATCGGCTTGCGTGAGCTGGGCTGAGGCCGCGAGCGGAAGCGCCAAAATCGCAGCTGCAACCAATCCAGGAAACAACTTCTGCAATTTGTTGGGCATGTCCGTTCCTCTCTAGAAGTCGAAGTCAAAGCCGAGCATCAAGCTGTTGGAGGTCAAATCCGACCCATCGGGAGCCGTGCCACGTTGGCGCAGCCACGAGTACTCGTTGTGGAAGGCGAAGCCGGCACGCGGATTCATGAACGGGTTATAGCGATAGCCGATAACGTAGTTGTCGATATCGCCGTAATTGTTCGCCACACCCGGCAGTCCCTGTTGCGACATGCGCACCCACTCCGAACGCTGGATGATGACGAACTGCGGATTCCAGACGTAGTGAGTTTCGATGAAAGCGCCGTTCCAGGTTGGATTCTTCGCCCCTTGCGGCAACGTGGTTCCCGCGATGTTGTTGTTGGTGCAGGGCGTGCCTCCATCGATGATGTCTCCGTAGCAGGCACCGAACCAGGCATCGTCTTCACCGTGCTGCGTGAAGACCTGAAAGTCGAGCTTCGGGGTGACGTAGAAGAGTCCTTCGAAGCCGACTCGGCTGAAGCTCTTATTGCCAGTTCCGGTCCCCGGCAGCAGAGCTCCGGCGTTGGTGAGATAGGTTGTGGGCGCCTGGCCAATCATGGCGTACCCGCCGATGCGCTGGACACCCAGCTTGCCAGTGTCAAAAGCCTGACTGGCGGCAAAAAAAGCTGTGTAGGCGTTCTGTCCGTAAGGCAGGTCCACGTTGCCGTCAACGGAGTTGAACACCGCTGCCGAGATACGGGTGCGATCGTTGTTGGAGTGACCCATCCATTCCACGCCGAGCTGGTTGTCCCCAATTTGCCCGAAGATGTTGCCATCGTTTTGAGGAATGAAATGGAAGAGCTGGTAACCACCGCCGTTGGCCGACAGCGTCAGAGTTCTCTTTTCCGAGATGAAACTGTCGAGTTCGAATTTGCCGACTTTTACGTTCAGCCAGGGGCTATGGAATAAGTTGCTGAACCGCGTGTTGGCTGACTCAAAGTGAAACGCACCGGTTTCGTCCGAGGAAGGAACCAGCAGGAACGATATGTTCTTGTCGAGCGTACCGGCGGCCAGAATGTCGAGGCCGCTCAGATTAAAGCCCGTGGTGGTGATTTTCTGTTCGCCGGTGGGAGCCGTATCGACCGCGACCTTATTGACGCTCTCCCGGCTCCAGAACGGCGTAATACGCATGGTGACGGGCCAATAGCCCGGGTTCTGCCAGATCGGCGAATCCCGGTCGTTCATGAGTTGGTAGCCGTTGTCTTTGAACTTCTGGCCGAAATAATTCAGCATAGGCCAGGATTCGTGGCAGGCCGAGCAGCGGAGGCCGTACTTGCGGGCGAATGCCGGAATGGCGTTGGCATTTTGGCTGGAAATCAACAGAAGGGAGGTAACAACCATAGCCGCCACGACGAAATGCTTTGCTCGCAGCGACCTTCCCCAAAGGCGACAATGCGTTGCAATGCGCATGTGCAACTCCTAAGGACAAAGGGTTTCAGTTGTTAAAAAAAGCCGCATCCACAAATGCGGTGACCTGAGAGTTTGGCGAACGCGACCGAAACTTAACAGCTCTCGAGTTCAAGCAACCCACAGCGCTCAAAATCGATTTTCTCGGTGTAAAGGTCCAGCCATCGTACCGGGAATGAATGCTACTACGCTCGTGCGCACACTTGCAAGAAATTTAGCGACATTTTTTTGACAAAGATTTTACAAAGTAAAAAATCGATTTGGCAAGTTTTGGTAATCCAACTGTCGAAGTTGACATGAATCGCAGGAGTTGAGACTCTTGGCGCAACGGGGAGGCCCTGCCCGCGAATGGGACAATGAGAAGTCGCTATCAATCAAGCTCGAAGCGTATACCACTGGGCGGTCTAGGCGTCCCCTTGCTCCTGGCTCTGTTGACCGCTACCACTCTGCTTGCCCGCGAAAAAGACGGCTCTCAGTACGGCGTGGGACTGATTGCGAACGTCCCCTTCCCCGAGAGTGAGGTCACGCAGGTGATCCAGGACGTGGTACAGAACGGGATCATTCGGGGAACCAAGGAGTACAGCAAGGACGAGTATGTCCAGGGAGCAAATGCGGCCTCATCTACCCGTGCTTTTAAGGAATGGACCGAAGGCGGCAAGGTCTTCTACAAGATCCGCGAGAAGGCGATCGACCCTCGCAATTTCAAAGACAGCGGCGATGTCGGAACGCTTGCGGTACGTTATGTGGTACAGCCTCAGGGCGAGAAAAACACAATCATCCGCATCGATGCCGTCTTTGTCGAGGAATTTCGCCGTATCTCTCACCCCTCCAATGGCTCTGTAGAGAGCGCCGAATACAAGGATATCCATGACCGCCTCGACGCTCTGAATCTGATGAAAACAGAGACCGCGGAGGCCTTGCAGGAGAAACAAGAGCACCAGGAAGCCGCCCAGAAGAAAGTTGACCTTGAATCGGTGGCTACTGCGCCGCAGCCTGTTGCGACGGCTCAGGTGACCAGCGACACCGCCACAACAGAAATCCTGCCACCTGACTCGGGCACGAAAGCAGCGCCGCCCCAATCTCTCGAGGATCACGTTAAAGAGCTCAAGCAGCAACTCGAGCGCCGGGTAAAAACGCCCGGGGCTCCGCTGAAGTCGGCGCCCTTCCACACTGCCAGCGTTCTAAAGACCTTGCCTCCGGGATCCGAGGTCCTGATTGTGATTCTCACTCCCTATTGGTTTGGCGTAGAGACTCACGACGGCCAGCATGGCTGGATGCTGCGCGACGATCTGGAGCAACTGCCATGAGCCGCTGGTGCTCACGAAGTGCCGCATGGCTCACCGTTTTTGTGGCTTGCTCCGCGGCCTTTCTTGCGGCGCAGACCGGCGGAGTACAGACCGGGGGGGCAGACCGCGTGTTTCCTCAGGACAAAGCAGCCGTTGAAAAGGCTCTTAAGACTCTACAATCGAGCATTGCGGGACGCTTGCCCGTGCTCGAGGGATTCGCGCAATCCACCGATCATCCCCTGGACCGCTACGAGCGCGGCTACTACCACACCACCGTAAAAGTCATGGCCGAGCCGTCGGGAGGTGCGCGTGTTCAAGTGAGCGCTAAGATTACCGCCTGGTATAAGGACCCAGCCGGAGTCCATTCCGGATATCAACTCCTTAACTCGATCGGCCGTATCGAATCAGACTTAATGGACCAGTTGTCGGAGCAGTTAACCAAGGGGGCAACCGCCACAGAGAAGACTTCTTTTTCGGACGCGGCTTCCACCCCTACAAAGACCTTTCCACCTGCAGGATCGTGGCCCGCAGCGCCGAGTGCCAAAACTACCGAATCGCCCGGGCTTTTCTCATCATCCCGGAGCCAGAGCCTTGCGGCGAAAGAACTTGCGCTGACCCGGCCCATGGAAAAATCGAGCGCCCCTGACGCCGCCGAGAGTTCATTGCGGGCCGAGGCTCAGGATCTGGAAGAAATTCTGAAAAATCAGGCGCACCCAAAGAACCTGGTTGCTGTCAGGAAGTCCGGCACTCCCGTGGTCGCCACCCCGAGCCTTACCGCGAAGCCGCTATTCCTGGCAAGCATGCACGATGAATTTGAGATGCTCGACTTCAACGCGGACTGGGTTCACGTCCGTGTTTCCGGCCTTTCACGCGGCTGGATCTGGCGCAACAGCCTCGAGATGCCCGAAGGAATTCCCGACACCGGGCCGGCTGCGGCCTCCCAAGCCCCTGCCGCAGATCTATTTCACGTTGTTCGCGAAGAGACAGCTCCCTTCCCCGGCGACTGGGAGCCGTTGCGCGGAAAGAACGTGAAGATCGTTACCGTGCAGAAAACCGGCGATGACGCTAAACAGGGAGGCTCCAAAGAAAGGCTGTCCTACATTAAGTATTTGCTCGAGACGAACTATAAGCAGATGGCAGGCAAGCCCGATCAGGCCGGCATCGTCGTGATCTTCGATTCCTCGGATGGCGGCATGATTGCTGCTCCCCTCGCCACGCTCCAACAGTGGAAGGCTGGCGCTCTTAGCGATGCAGCGCTGTGGCACAAGTGCTTCTTCGATCCGCCGGAGACTCTTGATTCAGAGAGCGCGACGCAGAGCCGCTAGCTCCACTTTTTTTCTGCGAAGGCCTCACTTCTTGCTGCCCCATCGCTCTCCACAGCGCAGCACTTGACATGGCTGATTCAACCTGCGGCACTGCTCCGTAAACTCGTCTGGCGAAGCCGTGTTGAATTCGAACATCTCGTAGTGACAGGGAATGACGAGTTTCGCGCCGATGTCCTTTGCGAGTTGAGCCGCCTCCCAGCCCCATAGATTTCCCGGAATGCGTCGCTCCGGCTTTCGTCCATTGATGGGAAGCAGCGCGACATCGATTCCAAAGGGCGCCAGCTTCTCAGCCATGCCTTCGTAGCGAATCGTGTCTCCGCTCTGATAAACCGTGTGTCCGCCAAACTGAAGAACATAGCCGAGATACCTGGCTCTACCCTGCTCGTCCCGATCGAGCTGTTCGTGCGCGGAGGCCACTCCGGAAATCTTAATCCCGGCAAACTCGGCTGAGATTCCGTCATCCAGGCCAACCGGACCCGCAGCGTCAATCTTCAGGCGTTCGGCCACAAACGCCCGATTCGCCTCGGCAATCACCAACTTCACCCGCGGGTTGGCAGCGAGGATCGGGCAAAGAGTTTCGGCATCCAGATGATCCGTGTGGTTGTGCGTGGACGTGATTACATCCACAAACGACACGCGCGCGGGATCGATCGCCAGCTCCGTCATGCGGACATGCGGCTTGTCCGTCTGGCTATATTTTTTAGTAAGCGAGTCGGAGAGATACGGATCGAGCAGAACGTGGAGGCCGTTCCACTGCAAAAGAAAGCCGCTCTGTCCCAGCCACCAGAGCCGGAACCGGCCATCGTTGCGGTTGGCTCCCCGAATGTCGGCCAGCAGCGCCTCGTGCGATTGGACGGGCCGAATCACGCGAGCCCAAGTTCTCTGCGAACAATCGCGACGCCGCTCACCATATTCGCGAGCTTTTGCCGTGCCGCCCAGCGCGCCGTCTGGCTGAGTCCGCAGTCTGGAGCGAACGAGAGTTTTTCTGCCGGGGCATACTTCAGGCAGCGTCGTACGCGATCGGCTACGTCTTGCGGCGTCTCGATGTAATAGCTCTTTACATCGATTACACCAACGGCGACATCGATTCCGCGGTCGACGATGTTGCGGATGCCTTCGATCTCGGCAAACTCGCGGCTGGCCATCTCAAGATGCATTTCATCGACAGGAAGATCGAGAAACGCAGGAAACAGCGGCGCATACTGGCGCGGACCGACCGCACGGCCCTTGTAGTTTCCGAAACAGAGATGGGTTGATAAGCGGCAGCGGCCCACGACTGGCTTCACGGTGTCGACGAAGATTTCGACGAAACGCCGAGGATCTTCGCAATGCGCATAACAACTCATCGAAGGCTCATCGAGTGTGATCTCGGTACAGCCCGCCTTAACGAGCTGAACTAGTTCGTCGCGAACGATGGGAATCAAAGCTTCGGTTATGTCCCAGCGATTCTTATAAACACCGCCCGGCGCGATGCGGCCACTTAGCGTGTAAGGTCCGGGGACGCTCGCTTTCAGAATTGGCCCCGATGGCGCAATTTTCTTCAGAAGCTCAAATTCAGCCACTGCACCTAAACCATGCTGCGAGCGCAGCCGCCCCGTGATCTGATACTTGCCACGTTGATCGTGCGCCGGTGGTCCGAATCGGCGCGGCGAGTGGGGAGTTGGATCAATCCCTTCAAGGCGTCCATAGAAAGACAAATTGAAGTCGAAGCGCGTCTGCTCGCCGTCGGTGATCACGTCGAGCCCGGCGGTAACTTGATCGTGAACCGCGACGATGACTGCATCGGCGCGAAGCTCGTCTATGTCCGCTTCGCCGAATTGATCCATGTGCGACGAGGCAAATTCTAGCCATCCCGGAAACGGATAGCTGCCAACCACCGTGGTTCGCAACGGACGACGCCGCTTCTCAAGCTTAGGCGCCGTCTTCGAAGGTGCCTCGCCCCCCGAAGCGGGTCTCCCTGGTTTCTTGGTCTTCATTCGCGCCTATTCGAACAGGTGTTTTAGGCTCAGCCGGTACGCTTCGTAAAATCTCTCCAGCTGCTCGGCGGCGCTGACGTTGTTGGCAAACTGATGGCTCGGCAGAATCTCCGGCTTGATGCCCCTGGCCAGCAACGCTTCCGCAACGCCGCAGCGGATCATATTGATAATCATCGCGCCGGTCAGGGTCGACACCGGTCCGGTGCGCCAGTCGAGTCCGTCCAATTCAAGAACGCAGTCTCCGGGCGGACACAAGTTATCAATCACGATGTCGGCGCAATCCACCAGCTTCTTTCCCGACGAGTGAACCGCCTTGGCTTCCTTGGAATGCGCCTTGGAGACAATCGCGATCACGGGCAGTTTGCGGGCGCGCGCTCCGGTCGCCATCTCGACCACGACGGGGCGAATCCCGCTGGTGGAGACAATGATGAATGCATCATGCGGTCCAAAGCGGAAGCTGTTCAGGATATGCTCCGCGTAGCCTTCGTAGTTTTCGAGAAAAAGTGAGGATCGCAGACCGTTCGCCCCGATGATGGCAGCGTGATTCGAAAGCGCGGTTTCAACCAGCGCTACGAATCCAGGAATCCCACCCTGCCGCGGCGTCATCTCCTCGGCCATCATGCGCGAATGGCCATTGCCGAACACAAAGATCAGCCCACCCTTGGCGATCCGTTCGGCGCAAACATCGGCGGCTTTCTGAATGGCTTCGGCCTGCGACTCCCTAAGCCGATTCAGCACCCCCATGGCGCGGTCGAAGTACTCGAGTCCGGCTTGCTTTGCGCTCGTTTTCTTGGGCGTTCTGCGGCTCACAGGGCGGCCTCCGCCCCAAGCGCGATCGACACGCACACTACGATTTTTATTCTCCCGCGAGCAATGTCCATAGGAATCAGTAGAATTGCACAAACTAGGTATAATTCACAAACTTGTGGGCCAACACTCTTCCAGCGCCGGTGCAGCGCAGCCTCTGGCGATTGGAGTCGACATTGGCGGAACCGGAATTAAGGCCGGAATCGTCAGCCAGGGCGGCGAACTCATCGAAAGCTTGCACGAGCCGTCGCCGCGAAGCATTCCTGCCCTGCAGGACTTTGTCGCGTCGGTTATGCGGCGCGCCCAGGCGCCGGTGCACGGCATCGGCGTGGGCTGCAAAGGCATCATCGATGCCGTATCGACAGAGGTAAAAAGCTGTCCCGGCGATTTGTGCTTCCTGGAAGGGCGCCTGCTGAGCGATGTAATTGGGGCGAATGGCGTGCCGGTCTGCGCGGAAAACGACGCGCGTGTGGCTCTCATCGGCGAGGTGCTGTGGGGAGCCGCCCGCGGACGCCGCAACGTTGTCATGCTGACGCTGGGTACGGGCGTCGGTGGCGCCGTCATGGTCAACGGACAAATGCTGGTAGGCTCGAGCGGCGCCGCGGGCCATCTTGGCCACACTACGATTGATCCGCAGGGCGGTCTGTGCATCTGCGGAAATTACGGCTGCCTGGAGACTCGATTTTCCTCACGCGCGATTGAGGCGGAATACTGGGCACACATACACCGCGCTGCGCCGGCAAAGTTATCGATCTCCAGTGCAGGCGAGGTCCCTAATCCCGCAGCCATTTTCCGCGCCGCCGCCGAGGGTGACGAGTGCGCCCGCTATGTCGTCGATCGCGCTCTCGACTATCTTGGAGCGGCGCTGGTGAGTTTTCTGCACACCTTCGATCCCGAAGTCTTTATTCTCGGCGGGAACATCGTCGCCGCTGGACCGCAACTGATTGCGCCGATCCAGGAGCAAATCGCGCGCCGAACCCGCACCCTGCTGGGACGCGAAGTGCCCATCGTGTTTCAGAAAATTGTCGGCTACGGCGGCGTGGCAGGCGCTGCAGGACTAGTTTTCCTGAAGGAAAAGTTGCTGAAGATTTGATCGTGACGATGGGCTTTGAGAGTTCCATAATCCCGGGCCACAAATGAATGCCACTGCTGGCAGTGTCGCTCAGCAATCCTCAAGCCGCTTCTATTACCTCCCGGCCATGGTAGCAGCCATCGGCGGGCTGCTCTTCGGTTTCGATACCGCGGTCATCAATGGAGCCATCGTCTTCATCAAGCAGCAGTTTGGGCTGAGCGCCTCGCAGACTGAAATCGCCGCCAGCAGCCTGCTTCTGGGTTGCGTTGTGGGAGCAAGCGTTGCCGCATTCACCAGCGACCGCTTCGGCAGAAAGCGGGTCCTGCTGGGCGCCGCGGCCTTGTTTACACTGTCGTCGATCGGCGCCGCGCTGCCGCGAAACTTGCCCGAGTTCGCCATGGCACGATTGCTCGGCGGAGTGGCCATCGGCATTGCATCGACTCTCTCGCCTCTTTATATCGCCGAGATTTCTCCTGCGGAAAAACGCGGCTTCCTCGTCTCGCTCAATCAGTTGGCGATCGTCAGCGGAATTTTACTTTCCTATAGTGTGAACTACTTGCTTACCGGCGCAGGCCCTTCCAACTGGCGCTGGATGTTCGCTTCGGCTGCGATACCTTCAATCGCCTTCCTCTTCACGTTGCTTTTCATCCCGGAGAGCCCGCGCTGGCTTGTGCAGAAGGGGCGCGAGGGTGAGGCGCAGCGATTTCTCACTCAACTCGCGGGCCCAGCCGGTGCCGCCCAGGAAATATCTGCGATTCGCGCCGCCATCTCCGAAGAGAGCGGAGACCTTTTCGATCCTGCATTTCGCAAAGCACTGATCGTCGCCATCGTCATCGCACTCTTCAGCCAGTTCACCGGAATCAATACGATCATTTATTACGGATCGATTGTTTTTCTCGAGCACGTACCGCATCAGACAGCAAATTCGGCGCTGTGGGCGAACGTGATCATTGGGGCGATCAATTTTGTGGCGACCATCGCCGGCATGCTGCTGATCGACCGCTCCGGGCGAAAAGCTATCTTAATGTCCGCCTTTGCCGGCATGGCGCTTTCGTTGGCCGGCGTCTCCGCGGCTATTCGCTTTCAGTCTTCCGGCATCATCGTTCTTATTTGTGTTCTGACTTACGTGGCGTGCTTCGCCGTCGGGGTTGGCACCGGAACCTGGGTGTTGATGGCGGAGATCTGCCCGACGCGCGTGCGTGGTCGCGCCATGTCATTGGCCACGGTATGCCTCTGGTGCGGTACCCTGCTGGTGACCCTGACTTTTCTATCGCTCGTAGACGCATTTTCCGCGCCCGGGGTATTTCTGCTCTACGCCGTAATTTCGATCGCAGCATTCGTCTTCGTATGGCGCGGCGTGCCCGAGACGAAAGGTCGCACGCTCGAAGAAATCGAGAAATACTGGATCAGCAAGTCCTGGCTTTCATGACTATGGGTAGACGATTTCGGCTTCTGCTCTTGCTGGTTGTTACCGCTCCGTTTTCCGTTGTCGCCGCGCAGCGAACTACAATCCCACTCGACGGTCTCTGGCAAATCGAAGACTCGAAGGATCCGGACGCGATTCCCACTACATGGAAGCACACTGTGCCTGTCCCCGGATTGGCACACTCGGCTACGCCTCCGTTTCCGAATGTGGATCTCTTCGACAGCCGGATGGTGATTCAGAATCGGGTCAGCCAGGGCAAGCTGCCCAAGAACGCGCTTGTTTCAAATGCGGGCGTGTCGCGACAGGATCGCAACTTTTTCTGGTATCGGCATACTTTCAATATTTCCGAACTTCACAGCGTCGCCGTCTTACGCATCAAGAAGGCGCAGTTCGGCGCCACCGTCTGGATCAATGGCGTGAAGATTGGCGAACATCTGCCTTGTTTTTCTGCCGCGATCATTGACGTCAGCAAAGCCATTCGGCGTGGTGAGAACGAACTGATTGTTCGCGTCGGAGCGCATCCCGGCGTCCTGCCACCTTCCGTTTCAGGCGGCACTGACTTCGAGAAGATCCGCTGGACACCCGGAATCTACGACGACGTCTCACTTTCTCTAAGCGAGAACCCGGCGATTGAGAGCGTTCAGGTCGCGCCGCGAATCGCCGATCGTTCAATCACTGTTCAAACCTTGCTGAACAATCGCAGTGAGCGGTCCGTTTCTTTTCAGCTTTCACAAGCGGTTCACCCCTGGAAGGAACAAGCAGTCATCGCCAGAACAGATCCTCTAAACCTCGTCCTCGCCCCGGGTGAAAACAAAACGGTGACGCAAATAATTCCAGTTCCCGGCGCCCAGCTGTGGTCGCCTGAATCTCCGAATCTCTACGTGCTCGAAACGGCTACGGGCGGCGACTCGGCGTCTACTCGCTTCGGGATGCGCGAGTTTCGCTTCGACACCGCCACCAAGCGTGCGTATCTCAACGGCCACGTTTATTTCATGCGCGGCTCCAACATTACGCTTCATCGCTTCTTCGAAGACCCGCTCTCTGGCACCTTGCCCTGGGACGAAAACTGGGTGCGCAAGCTGCTCGTCGATATTCCGCACCAGATGCACTGGAACAGCTTCCGCCTCTGCATTGGGCCGGTGCCCGATCGCTGGCTGGACATCGCCGACGAAGCCGGCCTGCTCATTCAGAACGAATACTTCGTGTGGACCGGGCACGATTGGCACGGCCCGGAGAATCAGGTGCACTTCGATACCGATGAAATGATCCATGAGTATTCCGAGTGGATGCGCGACAACTGGAACCACCCGAGCGTAGCTATCTGGGACGCGAACAACGAAACCTGGGATTCCGCATTCGGCGAAAAAATCATTCCGGCGGTTCGCGGCCTCGATCTTTCTGATCGCCCCTGGGAGAACAGCTACAACCCGCCAGAGGGGCCGAATGACCCGGTCGAGGATCATCCCTATGAACATCAGGAGATGGCCGCCGGTGGACCCGCACTTGACATGACCAAGCTGGAGTATTCCAACTCGGTTGCTCCCGGCGCACCGAGTGCACACGCGCTGATTCTGAACGAATACGGCTGGCTTTGGCTCAATCGCGATGGCAGTCCAACCGAACTGACCAAAAAACTGTATCCCGCGTTGCTCGGGCCCAAGTCAACCGCCGCGGAAAGACTCGCGCTCAATGCGTATTTGCTAGCCGGACTCACCGAATATTGGCGCGCCTATCGTATGTATGCGGGAGTATTGCATTTCGTCTATCTAACCAGCAGCGATCCCGTGGGCTATACCTCTGATCACTTTCGCGATGTAAAAAATCTCGAACTGCACTCTGAGTTTCGCGACTACATGAGCAATGCCTTCGCTCCAGTTGGCGTGTATCTCAGTTTCTGGCAACCGTCGGTCGCCGCCGGCAGTTTCACATCTCTTCGCACGATGTTGGTGAATGACGAAGAACACGAGGTCGAAGGCTCGCTCACCTTGGCGCTGGAAAATTCCAAGGGTGAACGAGTGGTAAGCCAGAAACGATCCTTCACAGTAGCGGCGTTGGGCCAGACAACGATCAATCAGGACTTCCAATTCCCACACGCCACCGGCGAGTTCCTGCTGCACGCGATCATTGAACACAACGAAAACGGGAACACCGTTTCCACTCAGAGCAGACGCCATCTGAAGATCGTCGCCGCTGAAAAAGAGAATTGATCTGCCGGGCAGCGATTTCATGATTCTGTGCGTAAACTGGGAATGATTGCTTCATTACGCTAACCGGAACTCATGACTGGCCGCCGATCCAACTACGACAAGTTTCCTTTCGTTCGCGTGCCCGTCCGTCGCGACTCCGTCTGGCAGAGCTGGCCCGACATCTCGGCGCGCATTGCCGGGGAAATCTCGCGGGGTGCTAAGAAAATCGCCGTTGAAGTCTATCCCGGAGTTTTCGAAGAGGAAGTACTCAACTCGCTCGTTGCTGGCCTGCATCCCGCACATGTTATTCGCACGTGCGATTATTGGAAAACTCCCGCCGAAATCGACGCGCTGGTCAAAACTGATCTAACCAACGATCCAGTGTTCGGGCGGCTCACCAAACTTACGATCGAAGACTTCGCCGATGCGCGGCGCACCGCAAACTTTCTCGAAGCCTGCCGCGCGGCTGATGACGTCATTCTCATCATTGGCACGGGCACCGCGCTCATCGCTCCCGATCCTGATGTCCTAATCCTCGCCGATCTCGCCCGCTGGGAAATTCAGCGCCGTCAGCGCGCCAACCAGATTGGAACTTTCCCTGCTGGAGAGGTCCACGAATCGGCCAGCGCAAAATATAAACGCGCATATTTCATCGACTGGCGCGTCGCCAACCGAATCAAGGCTGAACTGTTGCCGCGCATCGATTACCTGCTCGACACCAACGATCTCGCTCTACCGAAGATGTGCACCGGCGATGCGTTTCGTACAGGGTTGCAACGCGCGGTGAACCAGCCATTTCGGGTTGTCCCTTTTTTCGATCCCGGGCCGTGGGGTGGCCAGTGGATGCGCGAGGTCTGTGACTTGCCCGACGGTCCTCCGAACTACGCCTGGTGCTTCGATTGTGTGCCCGAAGAAAACAGTCTGCTGCTTGACATGGCTGGCGTGACCATCGAGATTCCCGCCATCGACCTCGTCCTGCGTCATCCCCGCGAACTCCTCGGTGAACACGTATATGCGACATTCGGCGCCGAGTTTCCCATCCGCTTCGATTTTCTCGACACCATGCGGGGTGGGAATTTGTCGTTGCAGGTTCACCCGCTCAAGCAATACATCTGTGAACATTTCGGCATGGCGTATACGCAGGATGAAAGCTATTACCTCCTCGATGCCGCGCCTGATGCCTGCGTCTACCTCGGCCTGAAAACTGGAATCGACCGCGCTGCGATGCTCGGCGACTTACAGCGCGCGCAAGAGGGCGGCACTGCGTTCGATGCCGAGAAATACGTCAACCAATGGCCTGCGCGGAAGCACGACCATTTCCTGATTCCAGCTGGAACCATCCACTGCTCCGGCGCCAACAGCATGGTCCTCGAGATCAGCGCTACTCCGTACATTTTTACTTTTAAGCTGTGGGACTGGGGCCGCCCGGGACTCGATGGCCGTCCGCGGCCCATTCATCTGGAACACGGCGCGGCAAACATTCAGTGGGATCGCGATACAGACTGGGTGCGAAAAAATCTCTTGAACCGGATCGAGAGAGTCAATGAAGCCGACGGCTGGATCGAAGAGCGCACCGGTCTGCACGAACTCGAATTCATTGATACCACACGGCACTGGTTCACTTCTTCTGTAGAGCACGAAGCGTCCGGGGGCGTGCACGTGCTTAATCTGGTGGAGGGTGAAGAGGCGATCGTCGACAGCCCGACCTCAGCGTTCGATCCGTTCACTGTACATTACGCGGAAACATTCATCGTTCCGGCAAATGTGGGACGCTATCGCATCCGCCCGGCGAATGGCGTGGGGAAATGCGCTACGATTCGAGCATCGGTGAGGAAGAACGCATGACCTTTGATCCAGGCATGGGCGTTGTCCCGGTGCGAGAGCCGCTGGGTTTTCGCTACGAACCTGGCTCTTTCGGTCCGCAGCCCGAGCACCGCTCGTTAGACGCAATCCGCCCCAGCCTGCGTGATTCGCACTGCTCGGGTCCCGATCCCGCGTACGCGATTGTGATGGACATCGGCCGCAACGAAATTCTCCCCGCGCTGAAAAAACGCATGCTGCTTTTCGGCGCGGTCATTTATGCGGCCGGCAAATTCGGCGAGGAACCGGTCCGCAGCCAGGGACACGTCCATCACATCTCGTCGCACAGCGGATGGTCGCCGCCCGAGATTTACGAGATCTGGGAAGGCTCCGCCTACGTCTTCATGCAGGAGCGTGCCGAAGACGATCCCGGCCGCTGCTTTGCCATCCTCGCGGAACCCGGCGATGTCGTCGTCGTGCCGCCAAAATGGGCCCATGCCGCGATGAGCGCCGATCCTTCTACTCATCTCGCGTTGGGCGCGCTTTGCGATCGCGAATATCGCTTTGACTATGACGCAGTTCGCAAGCGAAAGGGACTTGCGTGGTATCCAATCGTCACTGCGGCGGGCTCGATCGAGTGGCAGGAGAATCCGAACTACAGAAAATCGCATCTCGATGTGCGCAAGCCGCGAGACTATTCCCATCTCGGTTTCACTCGCGACGGCTCGTTGTACCAACAAGCCTCACGCGATCTCGACCGTTTTGCTTGGGTCGCAAAACCCGCATTGCGCGCGAAAGTGTGGGAAGACTTCGAACCCTGAAGGTCAAGCCAACGCTCTACGCCCGCTTGTGAATTCCCTGCTTGAAGTTCCCGAGCATGTGGTCGCACGTCCGCATGGCGAAGGCCACAATCGGCATGGTCGTGGTCTTGTCCGTCGGACTGGGAAAGACGCTGGCGTCGCAAATGTAGAGATTCGGAACGTCGTGAGTCTGCGCCCACTTGTTCGTCACCGATGTCTTCGGATCGTTGCCGAAGCGGCAGACTCCGGTCTCATGCAGGCTCGTTCCCGGCCGGTTCGGTTCGTCGTCCTTGCCCCACAACTCACCGCCCATCGCCTTGAAAAGATCGGCCATCACCTGCTTGGAGTGCTCCCACATCAGCAACTCGTTCGCGCCCCATTGAAAATGAAAGCGAAGCTGCGGAATGCCGAAGATATCCTTCTTCCCTGGATCGATGTCGATGTAATTCGTCGCACTCGGCAGCGACGGCGCCTGAATCAGAGCTCCAATTCCAGTCGGATAATACCGTTTGATGTCGCGCTTGAACTGCGACCCGAATCCTTCGAGCTGATTGTAGTAACCGGGAAACTCACCACAGCCTCCGCCCATATAAACCGAATATCCGCGAATAAATTTTTCTTCGCGTGGATTCTTCAGGTTCTGCCAGCGCGGCATCCACGCCACCGTCGAATCCGCGATGTTGTCGGGCGTTGCCGGCTGTCCCAGAAGTTGCGGCAAGTAGCCGTAACCCGGGCATCCATACAAGTGATCACACAAATTCCGTCCGAGCTGGCCGCTCGAGTTCGCAATTCCCGTAGGCCAGTGCTGCGATTTCGAGTTCAGCATGATGTGCGCGGTCTCCACGCACGATGCCGCCAGCACCACTACCTTGGCGTACACTTCGACTTCCTGTCGCGTCTCCCGGTCGACGTAAGCCACGCCTCTCGCCATCCCGTTTTCATCTGTGAGAACGCATCTCACCAGCGCATTCGTCAGCAACGTTAAATTCTTCGTAGCTTCGGCGTCGGGAATCGTGAACCAGGTCGGCGAAAAAAACGATCCCACGTCACAGCCTCGACTGCAATTCCCGCAATAGTGGCATGGCGGATGGTCGTTATGCTGCACCGTGAGCTGCGCGCAGCGATCCGGCAGATACGGAACGCCAATCTTCTCCGCGCCTTTTTGAATGATGTAGTCGATGCAGCGCCAGGGCATCGGGGGAAGATACTCGCCATCCGGATTGCTCGGCCGGTTCTGCACCGTGCTGGCCACGCCCATGTATCGCTCCGCCTTCGAAAACCACGGAGCGATTTCCTGGTAATCCACCGGCCAGTTTTCTCCAAAACCATCCAGATCGGCGGCCTTGAAATCGATATCGCCATACCGCGCCGACGACCGTCCCCAGAAATTCGCCTTCCCGCCTGTCGCTTTGCAGCGCTTCCAATACCAGTCTGTGCCCGGTGCGTTCGAGTAGGCCACGTCGTGCTCGAAGAGGTCGCGTCCTTCGCTGTACTCCGACTCCTCCACCGAATACGGCTCCTGGTGAGCCTTGCCCTCGAACCGCAACGGATTGCCGTAGCCGCGGAATTTCAGATCGTACACTTGCCGGTGTTGCCGATAGTCCTCGGTTGGATCGATGCGCGGCCCCGAGTTCAACGCGCAAACCTGCAGCCCCGCCTCGCACAGAAGCTTCATGGCTGTGCCGCCGCCGGCACCAGTTCCGACTACGATCGCGTCATAGATTTTGCTCGGCAATCGCTCCTCTCAACCTTTCTGCGCCGCTGCACTCACCGGTTCACGAAGATGCTTATGCTCCGGGTCGTCAGGATGCTGACATCCCGGCATTTTTGGCCACACGCTGCGCAAACCCGGATAACCCAGGCTTTCCAGCCCAATCTTCGTCGTGTAGTAGCCGACCACGGTGTAGTCGCGCAGCATCTCGAAAAATGCCCGCCCGCTCTCGGTCCCCGGCTTGAACTTTGCTTTGTAGGCCAATTCTTCGAGCAGAGCCGTCTGCTGCTCGCGCGAACCTTCCATAAAACTGCGCCCGAACTCCGAGCGGCTGCGGGCATCCATCCATCCCAGGCCCGCGAGAAAGCGATTCTGCGCCTCATTTCCTGCTTCAATCGCATCTGCAGTCGAGCGGATGTCGCGAGCCGTGCTCACCGGGACCCGATTGGCCAGCATGAAGTCGATAAACTCGGCCACGCCTGCGCTCTTCGCACCCGGTGTTTCGTCTTCCGGAATGATCATCTCGGCCAACTGCTCGACCATGCGAAATTGTTCGGGAGACAAAAAGATTGGAACGTACGAACCTGATTGTTTCGGAAGCCTTGTCGCCTGTTGACCTTCATGATGCTCATGCGCGCAGGCAAACACCCACGCGCGGAAGCCCGGAAATCCGGCAGCGACGGACGCAATGCCGATATACCGCAGAATTTCTCGTCGTTCGATTCCCTGTCCGCCCATGGACTTCCCGAGAGCCCTTTCGCTACTGCCTTCGCGCCTTGTAACATCGCGCAAACGAGAGTGTCAAGAATTCCCCGCGTTTCCGGCTCGTGATAGGTGCCATCGGATCGGTGTCATCCCGCAGCCTTGCGCTTTTACCGGCGAGGCAAGGGATCTCCCTCACCCGTGCATCGTGGCTAGAAGCATTCCTGCCCCAGCCCACATTGACGCACCCCGCCCACCATGATACTGATTCATCAGAATCACACGACACGAAGACATGCTCACGCGCCCCGCGCTGCCGCTCCAACTATTTCTACTCCTGCTCGCTCTCGCCGCTTCTCTGAGCGCGCAAACCTCCGCCCGCCCGCTGTTCAACGGCAAAGACCTCGACGGCTGGCAGCACGTCGGCCCAGGTTCCTTCATCGTCGAAAACGGCTTGCTCAAAACGCAGGGCGGAATGGGCCTGCTCTGGTACTCTCGCGAAAAAATCGGCCACGCGAAAATTCACGTCGTCTTCAAACTGATGGGCAAAGAATCCGACTCCGGCGTTTTCATCCGCATTCCCGAGCCGCCCACCGAACCGTGGATGCCCGTGAATCGCGGATACGAAGTCGAAATTGGCGACTGGCCGGACGACTATTCCTGCACTGGTGTCCTCTACACATTCACCAAGGCGCTGGCACGCCCGATAAAACCGCTCCGCGAGTGGAATACGATGGAAATCACAATCGACGGTCCGCACACAATCGTATTTCTCAACGGCATTAAAGTCACCGACTTCACCGAAGGTCAGTCCGTGCCGGCAAAACCTGCTGGATCCATCGATCCCGACCGTGGCCCGCGCCCCGACTCCGGCTACATTGGTCTGCAAAATCATCCCGGAGCCGAAGTCTACTTCAAGGAAGTCGCACTTGAACCTTTGGCCAAGTGACGCCGCATTAAGATGGCCGCTATCTGGATAAGGAATGCTCGATATTCCCTCATCGCCAGCGAGCCAGTCCACCGTGCTATGCTTCGCGGATGGCAGACGCTCAACCCGAGTCGCGCCTCGCGGCTCGCGCGACACTGCGCAACTCAACCACTGTGTTCCTCGTGGGAAACATCGAACCTACGATGGAGTGGTACAAACAACTGGGGTTCGATTCGGAATATTTTCCGCCCGGGTTCGCGATCCTGCGCCGCGATGCCATCGAGATATTCCTTCAACAGCAACCCGGGTACACTCCGCTAGACGATGAGGGACACCGTAAGCGAGAGGCCTGGAACGTCTACGTCATTACCGACAATGTGAAGGCGCTCTACGACGAGTACTCGGCGCTACCAGAGGTGAAGATAACGCGTCCGCTTTGCCCTCAGGACTACGGAATGATGGAGTTCGACGTGCGCGACCTGAACGGACATCGCTTGGTGTTTGCCCAGCCATTCCCGGCTAAGTAATCCGCCGCTGCAAGTTGAGGCACTTCACGCGCCCAGGCTTTTTATCAGTCCAAGAACGTGAGCGCCGTGATCACCGTCACACCACATGGGTCGTCCGATGGCGCGAAGTGCAACCTTTACTTCATCCCGCGATAGAAACGGGGCGACGATCAGCGTCACAGGGGTTCGTGATCAGTCACACCGACAGGACTGCCACTGGCTGTTCTCCTCAGGTGAGGATTAGTCTTCCCATTTGGTAGATGTGTTCGGAGGCCCAAACGTGACGACGCAATACTTTTACTGCTCGCAGTGTCATAAGAAGGTTTCTATCCTTTTGAGACTGTTCGATACGTTGTACCAATTTTCCAAAGCGAATCCGGAGAAATGCCCAACCTGCGGGGGGACGCGGGAGTTGCATGTGTGCCTCGACTTTCAATTGGGCATCGGCGATGGAAACTTCAAAGTGGTGCAGGTGTTCCTTCCTGAGAGACTGGAGTCCTGGCTAGGCGAGGAGGAAGAGGAAGTTACACTGTATCCTTTCCTCGTCGTGCTCGAAGCCACAGGAGGCAGGCAGTTCAACTGGATGCCTTACTGGCACGTGGTAGGAAAGGACGCTCGCTTCGGGCAGCATGCACTCTGTCTGGATCACGCCCAGTTTGAGAGCCTGCTGTTGCAGGCGCAGGCGAAGATGCTTGTGGCAGCGTAGGCAGTTCGCCTCGGATTCGAGCAACGTAACGTTCCTTTTTTTGCCTTAGGGCATACAAAAGAAGGTAGGAGGCGTGAGCCCGGAGAAGATCTGAACCTTCGCCAGCGTCTGAGCGTGGTCAACCTTGATTTCCGCCACCGCGTCGGTTTTGGTTGGATGCAGCGGAGATTGCCATCACATTCGTTGCCCACCGGCGAACTGGCGTACGCCGCGTTCTTCTTGAGACCCAGTCGCATGAGCCGATCTCGATTGACTGCGATAACGTGCGGGAGGAACTGTGAACTCGCGTTTGAAGGCACGATTGAAAGCAGCTTCGGACTCATAGCCCACTTCAGGTGCGATCTGTGCCACCGAATGACTGGTTGAGACCAGCATTTGAGCCCCCAACTGAAGTCGCCACCGCGTGAGGTAGGCCATCGGAGACTCGTTGAGGTAATGACGGAAGCGCTCAGCCAGTACCGAGCGTGACACTCCCGCTTCTTTTGCCAGAGAAGCAATGGTCCACGGATGCGCAGGGTTCCGATGCATAAGTGCCAGCGTCTTTCCGACTTCCGCATCGCGCGCGCCAGCCAGCCAACCGGTTTGTTCAGGGGGAAGGTGTGCGATGTAGGCGCGCAGTGTCTCGACAAACAATACTTCTGACAGTTTGGCCAAGACTGCTTCTCCGCCTGCTCGAGATGCATCAGCCTCATTCACGGAAAAGCGTATCGAGTTTTCCAACCATCTGCCCGATGCGTCGTTACGTATGCTGACTTTGAAGACAGGAGGCAGGCCGCTAAGGAAGACCTGGCTCAGTTGTGGGTCACATGCCATGAATCCGCAAATGAATCTTGTGACCTCCCCACCACCGCCGAACCGCGCGACCTTTAGTCCGTTGGCGACAATTCGAGCCAATTGCTTCGCCAGATCAACAGTCTTGGTGGGCGGGCCGTTTTCTATGATGTGGGGATCGCCATGGGGAAAGATCACGAGATCACCAGCGTCGAGAGCTATGCGCTCCCCATCCAACAGCCGCGCAGAAGCGTGCCCTTCAGTGAGCAGGTGGTAGATGATGACGTGTCCTGCGCCCGGCGTGAGGTAGGGGGCAACCGAACTGGAGGCCGGTGAGCAGAGACTCCACGGGGAAGAAAACTCTCCGTTGTAGAACATAGCCCCTTGGAGCTTCACCACCTTCAACACCTCTGAAAGCACGTCCACACAGCCTCCCAGCAAACCACCCCGGACCCTTGAGCAAATCATCATACGGCAACTGTGACGTGAGCAAGAAAGCCGGACGTGCGGCAAAGTATGGGCCACGAGAGTGGCGCATCGTAAAGCCTCATCGCAGCGTTTACGTCTGTGACAGGCGCTTCAAGTCAGGTTCATGTACAAAGGGAAAGGACAACTATCAATGCCAACAACAAGTGACGTTATCAATCAACACGACAGTACCACCAAGATCGATGCTGAACACCGTGAGACTACAACTCGCGATGGGAACATTGTGGACGGTCCACACAGCGCTACCATTCACAGAATCGGTGGTTCCGCGAGCCGCCGCGCTGAATTGCTGGCTGCTCGCCTCGAAGAAGGCGCTGCCGGCTTGGCGGCTTTCGCGGAAGGGCTTTCAGGCGCCGAATGGAGCAGGCCGGTGTCGGCCACGGACCAGCGCTCCGTTGGCGTTGTCGTCCACCACGTTGCCAGCATGTATCCGATCGAGATGGATGTCGCGCGAGCCATCGCCTGCGGCAACTCAGTATCGGATGTCACCTGGGAGGTTGTCGCACAGTTAAATGCCAAACATGCGCAGGATAATGCTCAAGTTTCGAAGTCCACGGCGCTCGAACTCCTGCGGCAGAACAGCCGCGAGGCGGCCACTGCGGTGCGAGCCTTCACGGATCAAGACCTCGACAATGCGGCGCCGTTCTCGCTTAGTTTTGGCGCGCCAGTGACGGCTCAGTTCGTTATCGAGGACCATGCAATGCGGCATAGTTGGCACCACCTGGCGGCGATTCGAAAGGCATTGGGTCGCTGACAACTTAATTCGATCAAGCCACAAACACGTCCGAGCCTCTATGCTTGAAACTCCAACGATCACCCGAAAGTAATTGAATAGGATGAGCCAGACAATGCGAACTCTCAGGCTGATGGCCGTGCTCGCCCATCCCGATGATGAATCCCTCGGGGTGGGCGGCACACTTGCGAAATATGCATCCGAAGGTGTCGAGGTGTTTCTGGTAACTGCCACGCGCGGGGATAGCGGCCGCTATCGCGGCTTGCGTTCCGACGATCCTCAGCATCCAGGCCCCTCGGCACTTGCGAATATCCGTGAAACCGAGTTGCGAGCCGCGGCCTCGGCTTTGGGTCTACGCGAAGTCTCATTGCTCGATTTCCGCGACCAGCATCTCGATCGCGCAAATCCGCGCGAAGCCATCACCGCCATTGTCCAGCATATTAGGCGAGTTCATCCCCAGGTCGTCGTTACATTCGGACCGGATGGCGCTTACGGGCACCCGGATCACGTTGCGATCTCCCAATTCACCACAGCCGCTATCGTGGCTGCTGCGGACCCCGCGTTTCGGTCCGACGGGATTCAACTCGACCCGCCCCACGCGGTGCAGAAGCTTTATTACATAGCCTGGCCGGATTCCACATGGAAGGCTTACCAAGCGGCATTCCGAAAACTAGTTTCGACGGTCGATGGCGTGGAGCGGCACTCCGTCCCGTGGCCAGACTGGGCCATCACTACGGTGATCGATACAAGAAGCTTTTGGTCAACGGTGTGGCGGGCGGTCTCCTGTCACGAATCGCAAATCATGGCCTATGAACGGTTGAAGCAATTGTCGTCAGACGATCATGAGGCATTGTGGGGGTACCAATCCTTCTATCGTGCGTTCAGCACCGTGAGTGGCGGACGAGCGCGGGAGACGGATCTTTTGGAAGGGATTCGTGTATGACGAACACATCTGCAGCAAAAGACGCAGCAATCGATGTTGATTCGAGTCGGCACGCACCGCTCGCAATGGACGCCGCGACGTTTCGCTCGCTGGGACATCGACTTGTAGATCAGGTCGCGGGGCTCCTCGAATCAGTGCCGCTCGGCCCTGTGACTCGCGATGAATCCCCATCGGCGGTGCGTCAGGCGCTCAGCCTCACAGGTCCTCTCCCGGAATCGGGAATGGATCCTGGACTGCTGCTGGACCAGACGGCCCAACTGTTGTTCGCTCACTCCCTATTCAACGGCCACCCCCGCTTCTTCGGATACATCACCGCGCCACCAGCGCCGATCGGTATTCTTGGCGACTTTCTCGCGGCAGCGGTAAACCCGAATGTCGGCGCTTGGACGCTGTCTCCGGCTGCTACCGAAATCGAGTCTCAAACCGTGCAGTGGATTGCCTCGCTCATCGGCTACCCGGTCAATTGCGGTGGGCTGCTCGTCAGTGGCGGCAACATGGCGAACTTCGTCTGCTTTCTTGCGGCACGTGCCGCCAAAGCCGGCCGTGATGTACGCGAGCGTGGCGTTTATGCAGAGTCAGGACGTCGGCTTCGTGTGTACGGCTCTAACGAAACGCACACGTGGATTCAAAAGGCCGCAGACCTCAGCGGTCTTGGTACTGCATCGATTCGGTGGGTTCCGACCGATGAGAAACAGCGGATGGACGTGGCGGCATTGCGCCGGCAGATCGAAGCGGACGCCGCCCAAGGAGACGTGCCGTGCCTCGTCGTCGGAACTGCCGGGTCGGTCAGTACAGGCGCAGTTGATCCCCTGCCGGAGATCAGCGCGCTCTGCAAGGAGTACGGAGTGTGGTTCCACGTCGACGGAGCCTATGGTGGGTTTGCGGCCGCCGTTCCCCAGGCGCCCGATGATTTGCATGGATTGACTCAGGCCGATTCAGTCGCGGTCGATCCGCACAAATGGCTTTACGCCCCGCTTGAGGCAGGGTGCGCGTTGGTGCGCGATCCAGAAATGCTACGTGCAGCTTTCGCGTACCACCCACCCTACTATCATTTCGAGGAGCGCGTGACGAATTACGTCGACTATGGACCCCAGAACTCGCGCGGCTTCCGTGCCCTCAAAGTGTGGCTCGCCCTGAGGCAAGTAGGAGCTGCGGGTTATCGCAAAATGATCGCCGACGATATTCATCTCTCTCAGGCCATGGCTCGGGCGATCAGCCGTCACGCAGAACTGGAGCTCGTGACGCAGGATTTGAGCATTACAACCTTCCGCTACGTGCCACTCGATCTTCGGGCGAACACGCAAGAGGCGCAAGTCCAACTCTATCTGGATGCCCTCAACCGTGAGATCCTGGATCGGCTACAGCGCGGAGGCGAGACGTTTGTCTCCAACGCCGTTGTCGGCGGCCGCTACGTCCTGCGTGCATGCATCGTGAACTTTCATACGTCTCAAGCGGATGTGGAAGCGTTACCGGGCATCGTTGCGCGAATCGGACGTACGGCGGATGCGCAACTCCGCCCGCCGATCACTCAACGCGGATAAGCGGATAAAGTGGTGATCTGAGCGTAACCCACTGCAACGCACATCAGATCGGAACGATAACAACTTGGATCGCATCGAATTGGGTCGTGTCGATCAACCACTCCACAGCCTTTAAGCCTCACAGGTAAGAATCACTGCCAGGAATCGCAAGTATTCCGCCTAACTGCTTCTCATCGCTTCCGTAGATCGATCACGGATAAGGTCAGCTATTTTGGTATTCGTTTCGAGACCCTATCGGTCTCTCGCAGAACCTCGGCAAACCTTTCTGGACTCTAAAGCAAGCCATCATGCGGCGGTGGTGTCGTGGGCAAAAAAGCCGGACGTGCGGACAAGTGTCGGCAGGAATCCTGCCGCATAGTGGCTAAGTCGACGCCGCCGAAGTAGAGCATCGCTGGTCGATTCAAAATCAGACATTCGGGAGGATGGAGTATGTCAGTCATTCAAGAGAAACCAAGCAAGGAAGTCCCCGCCCGAGAGCCACAGTCCTATCCCCTGGCCTCAAGGCTAACCAACGTGGCCGAACCAGGTCGTACAAGGTACTTGCGAATCGCTTTACGGCTGGTGGGTTTGACCTTCATCGCCGGAATTTACACGTTGGTGATCGTTTGGCCGTCCGGTTGGTCCTGGCACACCGGACAGTCGCATCACCTGCCACATTACCTGCAGATGATTCTAGGGGTTTACGCAACGCTGGGCGTGTTTCTGTTGATTGCGGCCCGGAATCCGCTCGCGCACCTGAGCCTCATCTGGTTCACGGTGTGGTCTAGCGTTGTACACGCTGCAATCATGGCTATCCAGGCGCTGGAGAACCCGGACCAGATTGGACACCTTTGGGGCGACGTCCCAGCCCTATTGATTGTGGCCGCCGTCCTTGCGGTCTTGACGCCACGAGGAACGGCCGCAACCACCCTTGCCGCAGGCAAGAAATAAATACCTGAAGGAACCGGAGGAAACATGAGCACAACTACGACTGCACTGGAAATCGGCGGTCTGAAAACCCGCCTGAAAGAAACCTGGATGGCCGGAGACTACGACCGTTTCTCGCGCTACATGGAGCAGGGCGCACGCATTTTTTACGAACACCTGGACATTCCCGCAGGATGCCAACTGCTCGATGTAGCGTGCGGCTCGGGTCAGGTCGCGCTATGGGCGGCGCGCGATGGCGTGAAGGTTACGGGCGTGGACATCGCCCCCAACCTGATTCAACGCGCGCAGGCGCGCGCCAAGGCAGAAGGACTGAGCGCTCGTTTCATGGAAGGCGACGCCGAAGCTCTCCCCTTTGAAGACGCCAGCTTCGACGTCGTGATCAGCCTGGTCGGAGCCATGTTTGCTCCGCGGCCGGAACTTGTGGCCCGCGAACTGCTGCGGGTGTGCAGTCCCGGAGGCACGATCGCTATGGGCAATTGGACGCGCGAGGGATTCGTCGGGCAAATGTTCAAAACCTTTGCCAGGTTCATCGCACCTTCGGGCATGCCGGCTCCGGTGCTGTGGGGCGATGAGACCGTGGTGCGCGAGAGGCTAGGCCACGGGCTGTCGGATCTTAAGATGACGCGCCGCCTCTACAACTTTACGTACCCCTTCCCACCAGCTGAAGTGGTGGACTTCTTTCGTCTGTACTATGGGCCCACCAATCGCGCCTTCGCATCGCTGGACGAAACGGCCACGCGAAAGCTTCGTGAAGAACTCGAAGCCTTGTGGTCCGCGCACAATCGTGCGGGCAGCGAGTTGACCGAAGCCCAGGCAGAGTACTTGGAAATTGTCGCAACTCGTGCCTGAGATACCGCTGGATGACCGATGTGCCAAAGGCTGCAATGTAGCCGGATCAAAACCGGGATACTTGCAGCCTTAGCTGCCGGAGAACCGCGCTGCCATGAACTTGCCAGATTGCTCGATCTGGCATGAGTGGAGATAGTATGAATTCGTATGGAACAACCCGAGCCCGAATCGCACAGTTTACCGTCCTCCTCTGGAGGAAGTTATTCGCAGGAATGGAACTAGCCGGGTCATCCACGTTCCCCTGCGTCGGTCGTTGGGCCTAAGGAATGTAAAATCAAAAGGCTGGTGCCGGGAGGGGGAATCGAACCCCCACAGGCCTTTTGAGCCCTGCGGATTTTAAGTCCGCTGCGTCTGCCAATTTCGCCATCCCGGCCGTGTCTATAAACTACTGATTATAAGCATATTGTACTCGTTTATTCCGTTGTAGCTTAGCGTGATGAATGTGAAGGTGTGTAAATAGATGGGTCAGTTTCTGGCATTTTCCACAGATGGCAGAATGTGGCGGCTCGCAGCAATGCACGAGGGCTCAGGAGGGCAGAAGACGGAGCAGTAGTTCAGCTTCTGTCGTCGACCACTCGCCCGGAAGACCGCATGACGTATGTGCGAGTTCGATTAGCCTCAAAGCGAAGGCTTGCACCCGTGAGGAAGGCGAACCGTCAAATTCACACGCTACCGACTAGTTCTAGTTTCGAAGCACCCGGGGAAAGAAGCGCCCGAACGTCTCGCATCGGAGGTTGGCCGAAGAAGCGGCTGTATTCGCGATTGAATTGGGTCGGACTTTCGTAGCCGACCTCGAAGGCTGCACTGGCGGCATGGAGACCATTGCTCAGCATCAGGCTCCGCGCCGATTGAAGCCGCAGTTGTTCTTGATACTGCAGCGGACTCTCGGTAGCGAGCTAAATGTAGGGGACACCACCTTCGATCCCAGTATCGCCATGGCAACCTATGATGCCGGAGCGAAGATGAAGTGGCATGCTCATCCAGTTGGTCAAGTTCTACTCATTACAGAAGGCACTGGCTACTATCAGGAAAGAGGAACGTCAATACAGGTGGTTCATTCAACCGAAACTCTAGGCGTGAGCTACCTCGTTACAAAAACAGAACAGGCGAGGGCTCCCCTCCCCTTATTGCTTGCTGCCACCCGTCTGTCGTTGCCAGACCAGAGTTATAGATCACCAGCTGGTTAGGTCGAGGGTGGGCTCCACGAAATGTCTTCCCCCGCTTGGTTTTTCGCCATTCTCTCGCTGCGCGAAGCCGTCGGGCTTCTGCAAACTCAAGAGAATCAGCTGAAGTCCAATTTTGTTAAAACGGGGCTTTGTTCGGAATTTGGAACACGCAGAGAACTAGGTTTCACTTTCGCGGGACAAAGACAAGAAAAACAGCTATATTCCCCGCAAGAGAACGTTGGTTTCTTCGTGCTCCCTGTTTCCCAGATACTACGCTGCAAAAAAAATTGAGCCACTTTGTCCGGCGTGAGGCGTTGTCCACGTTAAACATATCGCTCCCCGCTTCCCCCCAGAACGGAGATCGTTGCCATGATTCGCGCCCGAAGTCTGGTGGCGAGCTGGAATCCGGCAAGGTGTGAACCGATGCTCGCGCTCCTGCGCGAGAGACAACTGTGGCCGGTTCTGCTTCGAGACAGCGGGGAGATCGCAAGCGCGGTGGAGCAAACAGATGTTGCCCTGATTGTCCTGAACGGCCCCTGCGAGTTCTGCAGACCCTTCTTGCAGAAACTAGGCCAGGCGCGATCCACGCTGGGCGTTCCTCCTTTGCTGGTAATAGCGTGTGAAAGTTCGGAGGCGTTTGCGGTGGCAGCGCTGCGTGCAGGGGCCAACGATTACCTGACCGAGCCTTTGGATCTCTCTTCTTGGGATCAGTCCATCGCACAACTAGTTCCCGAGACCCAGCCTGCGGCATCAGGTGCCGACGCCCCGCTGACAGGAGGCGACGTCTTGGTTGGTGCGAGTCCAGCCATGCAGGCGCTGCGTATGCATATCCGCAGAGTGGCAGCGACCGAATGCAATGTTCTGATCACGGGAGAAACCGGGACGGGAAAAGAGTTGGTTGCCCAACTCGTCCACCAGAACAGCAAACGCAGTAATCACCCGCTGATTTGCATCAACTGCGCTGCCATACCGGACTCGCTGTTGGAGAGTGAGTTGTTCGGCTACGAGCGAGGCGCCTTTACCGGAGCAACTACGGCCAGCCAGGGAAAGCTGATGACCGCGAATAAGGGCACGGTCTTTTTCGACGAGATCGGAGACATGAGCCCTACAGCACAAGCCAAGATTCTGCGTGCCATTGAAGCCAAGGAAGTGCAGCGGCTGGGCGCAACGCGCAAGTATGAAACTGACGTACGCATCCTGGCCGCAACCCACCATAATCTCGATGAGTTGGCTAACGTAGAGGCGTTCCGGCGTGATCTGTATTTTCGTTTGAATGTCGGGCGGATTCATCTGCCGCCCCTACGCGAACGCAAAAGCGATGTCCCCGGCCTGACGGAACGCATGGTGCTCGAACTCAATCAAAAATTAGGCCGCCACGTTGAAGCTCCCGACAGCAAAGCGATGCGAATATTGACCGACCATAACTGGCCCGGCAACGTCCGCGAATTGAAGAATGTGATAGAACGGATTTTCATCAACCGCGAAAGCGGGCGCATCAACGAAGAGGACCTCACCGCCGTGCTCCGGGCTGGGGGTTACGGAACCAGCCCGCTGGAAACCGCAGATGACGCGCAAACTCTGCGCGACGCCTTAGAGACCTGCAACGGAAACAAGAGCAAAACCGCCGAACGGCTCAACTGCTCCCGGATGACGGTCTACCGGAAAATGGCGAAGTATGGGATGGATGAAGCAGGCGCTCGAAAGGCCATCGGCGCATTTCAGCGGAAACCAGCGTGACTTATTCCACCCACTCCGCGGGATCGAGGATCAGCCCTGAGACTTTTTCCTGTTCCGCTACTTTAGTAAAGCGCTCCGTCACCAAAGGTGGTCCCGGATCGGTGAGGAAAAAAGCATCTTCTCCCTGCCACGTGGAAGCTGAGACCTGGCGCGGAGGACCGGCTTTCTCGCTATATTTCGCAAAAAGTGCGTCCGCCACTCGCGGAGTACTTTTCCAGATGATTCGGCCACATTCCGGACACAGCCCTGAACGTTCCCACCATCCGGATGGCCCGTCTGCTTTGCCGGGGATCAGCCATTGCACGAACTCCGGAACCACCACTTTGTTGTCCGGATCAATATCGGCGAAGATGCTGCTGCGCGAGGTTTTCATGGGGCGCATGGAAAGCCCCCTCAAACGCGCCGCTTGAAATCGCTCGTACAGCCGGCGCGTCATCGCGTAAGTGGTGGTGTCCGCCTTGACCAGCTCAGCTTGTTCCCAGGTGTCGAACTGGTAGTCGAGAAAAGTGACTTCGTCGGGATACTCGGTCTCGCAGGTTTCGCATGGTTCGTGCTCCACAATCTTGCTCTCCGGCCCAAGTGTGCCGATCATAGGGCACCCAATCAACGTGAAGATGCGCGGCCGGTCGCCTGCCATCAAGCCTCCTTGCTTATGTCTTCGCAATTAAACCGCTACTTTGCCGCACCAACCACGCGCGCCGAATCCACTGCCTTCTGCGCGGCATTTTTCGTCCCTTCTAACAGACGCTTGGACTCTGCCGCCAACAGAGCGCGCAAAGCATCTTTGTCTCCGGCGGCCTCCGCTTTGAGCGCGTCCTTGTTGGTTGCCATAAAGGTCTTCATGGCCTCGATATATTCATCAACAAAATCGCGGAAATGCGCAAATGCCTGCCGTGCGTTCTCCTTGGGCAGCTTGGCATCCTTCAAGACCTCGTAGAAATCGTTCCAAAGCATTCGAATCTTCGATAAGTGTACTTCGGAGTTGAAAGCGCCCTTCAAGATGGTGCGAAGATTGGCGGCTTCGTGAATTTCTTCCAGCGTAAATAGCCGGGGAAATCTCTTCAGCACCTGCTGCTCGATCGCGTGGTGAATGACGTTGAGTTTACTGACGGCTTCTTCGAGGAACAAATCAATGATCTTGCGGTAATCAGGTTTTGCTTTCGAAAAGCCGACCAGAAGTCCTTCGAGCACATCTTTCCCGCTTTTCGCCAGAACTTTTTCGCCAATCTTGCCACCTTTACCTTCGAGAATGCTGGCGTCTTCAATCCACTTGATCTTCCCCTTGGCCAGCAAAATCCACGGATTGATCTCGCCTTCCAGCGTGAACCAGCCGCCGGTGAGGCGAATGCGGAACGCCTTGAAGCGGAGCTTGTTCCACAGCCGTTCGAAGAGTTCTTCCACTTTGCGGATGCCCTTGGCAAAGCCTTCGCCGATTCCTTCCAGAAGCAATTTGCCGTTCTTGACGATGGCCCGCCCGAATCCCGCGATGTTCTTCCCGGCAGTCTTGACGCCTTTCACGCCAATGCGGCCCAGTTCCTCGACGCTCTCGACAGTGCCTTTCACCGCGGCCTTGGCCGCTTTGGCCGCGGCTTCGGCGGTCGCCTTGAGGCCTTGCTTCAAGGTCTTGATCACTTTGTCGAGATTGAACAGCAAGGCAAAAATCAGCTCGATGGCCACGATGGCAAGGCCGCGGGCCAGGCTTTTTGCTGCGCCCACGATTTCACCGGCAATTGCTTTGCCCACATACTCTGCTACGTATGCGGCGGCACGGACGGCGGCGACCCCGATCATGATCGCGGCCATGATGTCGAGAATTTCCGGCAGGGCTGCGGTGATCGCGCCGCCGGTCAGGATTTCCAGCGCGACCAGGACTGCGATCACGCCGATGATCGCTGGAATCAGCCAATAAGAGTTGCAATTGAACCAGGTCTTTATCCCCTGCCCGATCTGGTGCAGCAAATAACGGGCGCGCTGGGCGCGGGTCAGCGGACCGATCTTGAGCTCCTCCGGAATCGAGCCGCCGCCTTCAGACTTCGCCGATTTCTCCTGCGTACAGGTGTTCGGAGCAGGCTGGTTCATGAACTGTTCCAGCTGTTCATCGGTGGACATCTGGCTCATCGGTTTCTGCGGGCCAGCGCCGGACAGATCACCTGCGGCCATATCTCCTTGCGCGCCACCGCCGCTTAGCTCCGTCTGAATTCTCTTGATGGTGCGCGCGGGGTCGTCCGGCCCGCGGTATTCTTTTTCGCCTCCTTGCGATTGCAGGTCCGCCACCAGCTCCGGATCCAGTTCCATATCCGCGACGTGGTCCACGCCAATTTGCCCTTCGGCCAGACTCGGGTTGGAGAGAATTGCCGCATCGCTCGAGGGCAAGGTGCCAGCAACGGCGCTCTGAGCGGCCAGATCAGCGGGCTTCGCCTCGGTAGCACGCTCGAAGGGCAGCGGCTCGGTCAGGTCCATCCCGATCAGTTCCTCTTCGAACTGGCCTTCGATGTAGTCGGGAACTTTGATCATTGCGGACAACAGGTTTCCGACCCAGTCCAGATCATCGCCGGACATAATGCGGGCCGCGCGGTTCGACGCTTCGATTTTCTTTTCGACGCTGGAGTTGCGCAATTCAGTCAAAGTGGCAAGCATCTTCGCTTTTGTAGGCGGCCAGGCCTCACCCAGAACTTTGAAGGTTGGCAACGCGCGGACTACTGCAATCAGCAAGTCGAGAATGAAATCAATAATGGGCGGCTTGAAGCAGTTCGGGAGCAACTGCCACATGTAGCCAGTAATGACGATGGGCAACAGTATGGGGTTGGTAACAACAATCGCGAGCTTCAGCAGGAACGTAAGGATCGGCTTCACAAATGCCCAAACCTTCAGAAGGACTTCCTTCAACTTGTGAAGCGTCTTCAGGAACCCGGTCCTTACCCAGTTCGCGAATTTTCGGAACGAATCGGCGACAAAGCGGACAGCGGACAGCGCCAGTTTGAGGAGCGAACTCACTCCGAGGGCTTTGAGCAGCCCTCCCAGGGCGGCATCGATGGCTTCCACTTTTTCCGCAATCCAGGTGGCGGCGGATTCAATCAGCTCAGCCGCTTTCTGTGCTCCCGATGCGATGGCGGGCAGAATGTGCTCAGTAAGAGCCTGCCGTGCCAGCACGATGAAATCTGTCTTCTTCCACTGCGCATAGAGCCAGGTCAGCGCATCCCACAATAGCGGCGCGCCTTTCCAGATAGCGATAATCGGCCCTATTGGGGAGAGGAGCAGCAACACGCCGCCAATCACTTTGAGCGCGCCGTGGATCGGCTTGGTGAACTCGTACACCTTGTCCCACGCCGCTTTTGCTTTTTCCTTCAGCCAATCGAGCACGCCGGTGCCGCTGTCCCAGGCAACGCCAAACTGCTTCTTGATCCAGTTCCAGGCCCGGCCAAACAGATCTCGAATAGGCGCGGTCTTGTCCCAAATCCATTTCGCTTTTTCCTCGATCCAATTCCAGACTGTGCCGGCGACGCTCTTGATTGCATCCCAGACGGGCGCGCCGATGTGCTCCCATATCCACCCGAAGAAATCTCCAACCGCAGATGCAACTTTCTTGACGCCATCAAAGACCGGGCCGACGATGCCCTTGATCAGGCTGACAACGGCGCCGGCGGCGTGCGCAAAGGCATCGCATGCTCCGGCCAGCAACCCGGAAGCGGCTTTGCTCACACTGCTCGTGTGCTCGCCGATGATGTCGGCGGCAGCCCCCAGAAAACCTTCTTTTCTGACCTTGGAAACGACCCCGCCGAAGATGGAATCGAAGCCTTCCGTGATCTTCTCTTTAAGGAAGTCAACAATTCCCATGCGCAACAGCTTCAACAGGCCGGGAGCATATTTCTCGATCTTGGAGATGATCCAGTCCTCTGCCGCATCAATCGCCCCCTCGACCTTGTCTCCCACGTAGTTGACGACGCGCCCGCCGGTCGCATCCCAGATGTCGCCAGCAATGCCGCGGCGGACGGGAGCTTTGGCATCTCGCGAGATGGAAACTGTCCGACCGGAAGGCTGAGTCAGGACCGAGTCGGCCACCTGCTCCGCTTCGTGTTCCATCGGGCTGTCGGCATCGCCGACCACGGCGCTGCGGGCCTGGGTTGTGCTGCCCGCCGGGAGCCCGGCATTTTCCTGCTGCACAGTGTGGGTCAGTTCATGCGCGATCAGATGCTGGCCATCACGGGTACTGGGCGCGTATTTTCCTGCGGCAAAATAGATGTCCCGGCCGGTGGTGTAGGCGTTGGCGGCTAAAGCGTCCGCCGATTTCCCGGCTTGCGCATCGGTGTGGACCCGAACATCGGAAAAGTCCTCGCCAAAGCGCGATTCCATGAAGGCCCGCGTGTTGCGGTCGAGAGGATGGCCTGGGCTGTCGGTGGGGATGACGCCGGTAGCGGGTGGTTGGTCGCTTTCGCCACTGACTTGTCGCTGCACCAACTCGGATTCGGATTGCTCCTCGGCGGCTTTTTGCTGGCAAGACGAGCAGGTACCACCGCATGCGCATTCTCTCTGCACCATCGCGGTACGGCTTAACTGCGCAATCAGGTGCTGGGCTTTGTAATTGCCCATCCCTTGTTGCAAACGCCGCATCACCAATACCCGCGCCTCGGAAGGCGTGCGCTGGCGCATGATTGGACTGGAGAGCACGCGGCCCCCGCTGTCGGAGCCTGCGGGCGCAAGCGCGCTCAGAACGGCGCCGAGAGGCGACGCTGCTCCATCGGAAATCGCAGGTCCGCCGCTGGAAGACAGCTCTGCGTGCTTGTGCTGCAGATCTCGCTCAGCGGGTGCGGTTTCGGGCGCAAAGGACATGGCGTCACTTGACCCTCATCCGCATCAGCGAGTCGATAACGGCCCTGATCGCGTTTTTCGTATTGCCGTCCAGACTGCGGTCGGCTGCAATCTGGTCAAACACGGCCTGGGCGCCTTTTGAGGGGATGTCCTTCCCCATGGACTCGAAGCGATCTTGGACCCACTGCGGCAGGCCCAGCTTTTTCGCCACGGTTCGTCCGATACGACCGAAGTGATCGGCAATGGAAGTGCCAGGTTTGGCGTTCTCTGCCTCCTGCGCCTCACGCACCGCTTGATCTAGTTGGCGAAGCCTGTCGGCAAATTCTTCGTCCGGACCGGGGAGTTGGGTCCTCGGATGGTAAGAAAGGTCCACGGGCTTGGATGGCGTCGGGGTGACTGGCTTGGTCGCCGGGGAAAGCGGAGGTATCGTGGATTTCAGCGCGCCTCGTTCGACCACGTCAATTTCCACGCGGCGATTCTTTGGCTCATGCCCTGTCGTCTTCACCACAGGAGAGTGTTCACCAAGACTGGAAGCGTGGAGCGCCTCGCCGGAAATGCCTTTTGCCATCAAGTACTCGCGGACAGCATTCGCACGCTGCTGCCCTACTCCGAGGTTGTGGAGTTCGGTCCCAGGTGCGTCGGCATACCCAACGATCGTAATCACGGACGCGGGAGCGCCGGACAGAGTGCTCTTCAAATGCTCGGCAAAATCGTCGAGCTTGGCCTTGTGATCGCCCTTGAGCTGGGACTTTTCTGTCTCGAAGTTGTCGAGAGTGAGGGAGTAGTTGGGCAGCAACTTAAGTGTGGATGGTTGTGCACCCGGAACCGGTTGCCGCTGCATGGCCGGCGCCGCGGTAGTATTCGCAATGCCGGCTGCATCCCCCGCCATGACGGCCGACGATGCCATCTTCGCTTCTTGCTCAAGCCCTGTATTCTCGCCCGGTAGTTGTGTCGTCGCCTGTTCCTGCTGCACCACGTGTGTGATTTCGTGGGCCATCGTCTGGTAGCCATAAGCGCCGGGCGCGAAATAGATGTCGCGGCCCGCTGTGAAAGCGTCCGCACCAGCTTGTTGCGCAAGCTCTCCGGAAACCTGATCGCGATGAATGCGGACCTCGTTCAATTCCCTGCCGAACGCTGATTCCAGACGCGCTCTGTCTCCTTCGGGAATGGGTTCGCCCGGTGTCTGCGGCAGAAGTTTCTGTACCGCCTGGTTTCCTGCCGAGCGTTGCAACGCCAAGATGCCATCAGCCTTCTTAGGGGCAGGCCCGGTTTCCTCTGTGCGGTGCGAGGCCGGTTCCATAGCCGGCTCTGGCGGGCGCTTGCTGGCGTGCCATCTCACGAAGCCTCCTTCGCGGCAGCTCGAGAGTAAGGTCCCAGGTCGGTCTTCATGATCAGTTTGCCGAGCTTATTGTGGTACTCATTGTGCAGAGCTTCGATGATGTGGTCCATCGAGATCACGCGCTTGTCGCCCTTCTCCTGAGCGGCCAGGAATGCGGCCTCCAACACGACGTTGCGGATGTTGGCGCCGGCAAGGTTGAATCGGCCGGCTAGAAAAGCGAAATCAATGTTGTCGGCACGAGGCGCCTTCTCGGGAAATTGCAATTTCCATATCTGTTCGCGGGCCCGCTCGTCGGGAAATGGAAAGCGCACCATGCAATGCAGGCGGCGCAGAAATGCCTCGTCGATGTTCTCCAAGAAGTTTGTCGCCAGAATCACCAGGCCCTGATATTGCTCGATTCGCTGCAACAGGTAATTGGTCTGCATGTTGGCATAATGGTCGCGCGCGTCGTTCACTTCCACCCGCTTGCCAAACAGCGCGTCGGCCTCGTCAAAGAACAGCAGACTCTGGCTGAGTTCGGCCTCGCGAAAAATCATGCTCAGGTGCTGCTCAGTCTCGCCGATGTACTTGCTGACAACCGCGGCCAAATCAATCTGAAACAAACGAAGCGAGAGTTCACGCGCCAGCACCTCTGCCGTGCACGTCTTGCCCGTCCCAGGAGGTCCGCTGAAAATGGCGGCGAGCCCGCGGCCGCGCGACATCTTCCTGCCAAAATCCCATTGGTTGTGCACGACGCTGCGAAACTTCACGCGGGCTGCCAGCCCATGTAACTGCTTCATCTGCTCGGCCGGCAGCACCAGGTCCTTCCACTCGTAGCTGGGCTCGATAGGGACGGCGAAGCGCTGGATGTTCGGACTGTTGAGATCCCGCACTGCGGCCAGCACGTCCGTCATCATCAGTTGAGGATTGGCTGGGTCCCGAAGGCGGGCCAGCGCCATAGCAAGTTCGGCAGACTGCTGGATACGTTTCTTGCCAAAGCTGAACAAATCGGCAAGCCGGTCCGCATCCATGTCAGGTACGTTCGGAAGCGCCGCCTGCCATTCCTCGCGACGCGTCTCATAGTCTGGAGGCTGAACATGGATTCGCCAAAGATGGGTCGCGCCGGCGGGCGTAACGAATTGCTCGTCAGGGCTGAGGAACACTACAGGCTGATTGCCCTCGACGATTCCTTTCAAGAGCATCTCCTCAGCCTGATTACTCTTGCTTCTCTCCGTCTCCTGCGATTTCAGTTGGCCACGCTCAATCACCAGCAAGTTGTCCCAAAGGGCTGCATCGCGCGTCAGCGTTCTTAACTTGACCGGGTCGGCCTCCAGACCCGACAACTCAGCACAAAGCATGTCCTTTCCCAACGAATGCGCAATGGCTTCCGCGGCTTCTTTGAGCGGTGCTTCATCGCCTCCCCAGAGTTGTACGATCGCCAGTTCCGTCCCGTTCTGATCGAGGGCCGCCGCCAGGTTCTGGAGCTCGTGCTGGCTGGCCGATGAAGTTTCCACATCGCTAATCGTCTTCTCTGCGACTATCAGGCGGGCGCTGGGGCTCTGCCGGGGCTGCCGTTCCAGCAGGAAGCGAGTCACGGTTTCATCCATTCGCAGGAAACGGCGCAGCTCCGTGGGATGCCGGTCGTAGGATTCTTCGTGCAATTCAATGAGGTGGAAGTGGAGCAGTGGAGCGTCGGGCGAAAACAACTGGCGAGCCTTGATCTTTTCTTCTTCGCCCCGGCAAATCAGATCAAGGGTCAGATTCATGCACGCGTTCTTGCGCGTCACGTCGTTTTGCAAATATGCGTAAAGGGTTTCGTAACGAGGATCGAGTTCTGGGGCAAGCGCAATCAGCAGGATATCTACCTCGGCGGGAGACAACCCACAACACGTGGCAAGGTGCGGCAAGGCCAGTTTCTTCCCCGCCTGCGCGCTGGCTTCCATGCGGCCGCGAATCTCTTCCTGGCGGCCGCTCAACTCCTGGTCAATGGCGCCGGCCGATTTCGCCACGGAATCATCCATCTTCCAGACATCTCCCAGAAAATCCACCGTACCCACCATTCGGTCGATGTTGCCTTCTGAAATGACCAGGCCGGGGAACTCATCAGGAGGGTCGGCAGAGCGCGACTGTCGCGCTATGACGACGGCCCGCCGCAGCAGCAAATCCAGCCGCTTCATTTCGGCAAGGATATGCTCGACGCTGTCACGAAAAGGCTGCACAGCCGCTGCCGTCACAGGCCCTCCAGCACAAACTCCACCGAGCGATCATCCATCCACTCCACGCGCTGAAGCCGACCATCCATTCCGGAGATTCGCAGCGCCACAGCCCAGGGACTCGGCTCCAGCACAACCAGCACTCGCCTCGGCTCAACCAGTACGCGTCCACAAATGCGCAGGAATTGCCTCGCAACGGCGTCCCGCGAAGAGTTTCGGAACCCGCGCACCAGGCGGGCGAAGCAGCGCGTCATTTCCTCGGCGGCGGAGTCGAGCGCAGCCGGCCAACTTTCCGCCTTCACGAAATCAGAAATGGCATGCACGTCGGCCGTCAAAAAGAAGTGCCTCATGGCGGCCAGGTCCGGCTGCCCGAACATTCCGGCGAACACGGCGACGGCGGGATCAACGGGACCGTCGAGGTCAAATCGCTTCACCAGCGCCATTCCGACGCCGGCAAGCAAGAAGGATACGACCCTCGGCCCGCCAAACGCCCCAAGTGCGGGAGAACGAGAGAAGCGCCAGAGATCAAGCCTCTGCGCTATGGACAGCATTAACAGGATTCCTGCGCAGTCGGAAGAAATCCAGCTCACAGAGGCGCCCCGGCCACTGGCGGGCGATGTTGCCGCTGTGGGCACAAGCGGCCGAAGCATTTCCAGCACGGAAATCAAATCGGCGGAAATGCGCGCCTCGCGCTTCGATCGATCCGCCGCGTTTCGAGTTGCTACCACGGCCTGCTCGGCAACAGCCAAACACCAAGGCGGGAACGGAACTGAGTCCGCAAACAATGCGGGGTCGTGCAAGGTGAGCAGTGACGGCATCTCGAGAAATTTCACCAGCAGCCGCAATCCATGCCACACGGAAAGAAGCGGCATCCGGCATTGCAATCGTGCCCACAGCCGTACGGCCTGCCCTCGGCTGCTGAATGGCCACTTGCGAATGGCCTCACTCGCCGCAGCTTTGCCCAGTTCCACAAAACTCTCTGTGGTTAGAACCAGCGACTGTTCTTCGCGTCCGGAAACAACCTGCATCAAGCTTTCCAGGGCAGAGTCGTCCAGGATATTGAGGACTACCTCCAGCGAACCGCTAAGCTGAAGCTGCTGGAGAATCTCCACAGTGAGCTCAGGTTCGCGGATCAGAGTCCGCAAAGCGGCTTCCCACGGTTTGCTTCCCTTCAACTCCGACAGTTCGGGAAACTCCCAGGTGTAGGTGACGCCGTTAGCAGCTATATGACACAGCATCGCGGCGAGGTAGGCAGGGCTCGACTCATAACGCCTGCAAGAAATGACGCTACCTCCAGGTGGATGCGCAAGGGCCCGGTGAAGCGCCACGGTAAAGGCTCTTCCCCAGGCGTTGGTCAGATGGAGAGCATTCAGCTTGGACGCGGGAATTTTCAACTGCACCGATAGTGTTCTTACCCTGACTACCGGTGGCAGCTTTTCGAGGCTCGCCCCCAAATGCGCCCCGAGTTCCCTGGCCAATGGCCCGCGGGCGGCATCCTCAGCGAGCATGCTTATCCTCTCCAAACCTTTTGGCGATCGGCAATGCGTGCTCAGCTTTTGGATGGTGAGACTCATGGCTGATAAATGATCACGTAGCTGAGCACCAATTTCGTCAGCGGATATTGCCACTGCGTCGCGGTCGTGTTGTCGGCCACTGGGCCAATCGTGACGGTTACGTTCAGCGTGCTGTAGGTCGGCGTCGATGGATTAATCGCCGGAGTGCCGAGTTGAACGGTAGTCGGCCCCAGTCCGGCCCAGAACCCCTGGATCTTGGGATCCTGCAAATCCATTTCGCTGATCCCGAGGATAATCTGCGTAGTGCCTCCGGCTGGAAACGAGGCAAACTGGTTGGATTGAACGGGGATCGATGTAGACGGTTTCGCGCCGGAGTCATTCGGGGTTGGCAGAGTGATCGAGATATTGCCGGTGACGATGCGGGGCATCACACTCTGGATAAGTTGTTTGTGCTTGTACCACGTGGCATCGTCGGTGGAATAGAAATAGCAGTCGCCGTTGACGAACAGATCGCGGGTGATCTTCAGGTTTCCCGTTGGAATGCTGATGAAGTCCTTCGGGAGGTTCTTGTAGGTCGTATTGTCGAGAACAAAGTCGTCCCCGATGACCTGATTTTTTTCCACGATCAAATTGCCACGCTCCAACCCGCTCGGTTGAATGTCCAGGTATCCAGCGGGAGCAAGGCGTTTCGTGGGGTCAATATTTTGCCTGGTCAGGTCGAACGGATCGGGTTCTTCGTCGGGAGCAACCACGCGCTGGGCTCGGATCCCGACATAGTGCCGACGGCTCACGTCCGGAGGGTCGACAATGGCCAGTCCCAACCCGGCGGGGCTCGGCTGCAAAGTAACCGTACCCAGGCGTACTCCATCGCACCTGGCCACCACGCTTGGACCAACAACCGGTATCAGCTGTACCTGGAAATATTCCTGCCAGCGCGTGTATTGGCTGGGTGCATTGCAATCCATATAGCCGGCAGCCGGCAGCCCAGTCTCTTTCTCCGCGTAACAAATCCATACGTCGTATTGCTTGCCCGCATTCAAGTTCGGCCCGGTCAGAACGTCGCTCAGGCTGTAGGGCGCCAGCACATTAATCTCTCGGCCAGCGTCATCAATCGCCATCCCGGGAGCGATGGAAAAGAAATAAATGCCGCTGGCCGGCACCGAATCCTGATCCTGCACGATCTCAAGCCCATAGATGATGCCGTGCAGGTGGAGTTTCCGATTCATGAGCCGCCGCATTGCGATGTGATACGACTGCTCGTCGGTAAAATCGTAGCTGCGCAGGTATTCCCGGTCGAAATAGCGCAGGCGTTCTACTGGATTCGCCACGGTGATGTCTCCTGTCTACTGGCGCGCGTTCTATTCCGCTTTCGGACCGCGCTTCTTGAGAGCTTTCTCCAAATCGGCGTGAGCCGTTCTCAATTCAGCCACTTCTTTTCGCAGATCAGAAATCTCCTGAGCGGAGTGCTTGAGCCACCCCACTTGTTTTTGAAGAGACCGGCCAAAGGCGCGGTTTGGATCCAGCTGGTCCAGGAAAGAAGGCCGCACTTCTTTTTGCCCACCTGCTTCGGCCTTATACGTCAAAACCGAATCGTGCCGCCGCAGCAAGGCGTGCGATTGCATCCATTGCTCCGGCGTGAGCGTGCTGAAGCCTTCTGCCGGCAGTTTCTCTTCCGTGCTTGTGATTCCAAACAGACTCTCGACTGCTTTCCTTTCTTCGTCGCCTGCGCTTGCGAGGACCGCCGAGGACACCGCCATGCTGTCCGTGAAATCAAACGCCGAATGCAAGGAGCGCGGAAGCCCACACAGGGCACGTATCAACGACGCGGCTGCTTCAAATCGTCCGCTCTGGCTGGCACCAAACTCAGTCAGGAAGAACACTGGGTTGAACTTGTCATAGTCCGGGCAGCATGGAACTCTTCCGTCTTCGCCTTTCCTCCCTGCCCCAAGTTCATATGTCATGACGTTGTAGATCAGGACGTGCAACAGGTTGGCGGGAGTCATCAGGTACTTGCGCGGAGTGTTGCAGACCCGGATCAGTTTTCCGTTCAGTACTTCCACAGTTCCGAGGACCAGGCAATGGGCTTCGCACGGCTGCTGGCAATCAAAGACCACATCGCCCAGTACGCAGTCGTACTGGTAGCGCTGCATGTAATACAGAAGCTTGCGGAAGGGTTCTTCTAATTCTTTACGATCGAACTCCAGCAATTCTTCTTCGATTTCTTCTTCCAGCTCCTCTTCAACCTCTTCTTCGATCCTCACTTTCACATCTTCTTTTCTCCCTTTTTTCTTTTCCTCCAGAGGATGCCAGCCGCCGCCATCCTCGTACTCTTCCCCGGGGCAACGGAGGCACGCTATCTCATCGTAAAGGTTGCAGTTGAAGCGGTCGGGGTTGACCTTGAGATAGTTCAAAAAGTAGGCGCGAAGCAGGCAAAACAGCTCACACGGTCTAAGCCAAGGTTCGCCTTGCTGGCGCCGGCCTTCCCCGAAGATATAGAGCAACTGCGCCCTATATTGCTTGATGATGGCCGCGAGCTGGCTGTCAGAATTGAGTTCGAAGCATTCCCGAATGCGGTCCAACAGCCCATCGCATTGCGAAGGGACATGAGGCGGTTTGTCGGTGACATCGAAGCGCACACCTTCATGGGTGCGCGTGGGCATGCACTGCTTCGGGCCTGACGTGCAGCTGCTCTGGAACGGAGTTTCGTAGTCTGAGACACTCTCGTCGTAACAGATGGTGATGTAGAAGCATTGCTTCAGCTCACAGCGGGTCCGGTGGCGCTCACGCTCGAGATAGTGCGCTCCCTCAAAGTGCTCGTCATCCGCTCCATACAGCAACAGCCCTTTCTTCTTGAGAGCGCCGATCACGTCGAACCGGGTGGTCTCACAGACCACCAAGTCGTTCCCGCAATCGTCAATCGCGAAGCCGTCGTGAATGAGGATGTTGCCTTTGCAGTCGCAGTCACAAGTTAGTTTTAATCCGCACACTACGCCGTACCCATCCATCGTACGGTGGTAGAGCTTGTTTTTCTCGACGACATACTTCTGCTGCAAAGTAAGATCGGCGTCGGTCAGCAAATGTCCGCAGAAATAGTTTGGCCGCTCGAAGCACACCAGATGGCAGCAGCACGGCTGCGAGGGCGCCGGATCCGGGCAGCCGCAGGGCGAATGTCCGTTTTGGTTCTGCGAGGCGTTGGTCGTTGTTGTCATCGTTGGCGTCATGGATTTCCTCCGGGCGCTCCCTGCGCATCAATCGTTACGTGCTCTCGGCCGCACTCGAACCCAGCTTTCAAAAGTGCCGCCCTGGATGTTGTCGCCCGTCGGCAGGCGATGATCAATGAAGTTGCCGTCTACTGCATGTCCGTGGCGGTCACGGATGACGTCGCATTTCAGCGTCAGGTACAGGTCGAAGCTCCGCCCTTCGAGATGGCGTCGCGCGTAATTGTGGTCAATGAAGAGCTTCGCCCAGTGGGTTTCGTCCGGCTCTTTCTCTACTCGCGCCGGTGCAATGTGCATATGCTGCGGTTCGGTCGGGTTGTCGGGGTGATAGACCACCATGGCCCGAAAACTGCGGGTGTCGATCGCCCCGGAATGCACCCGGTGCGAGAACTCGATGTGAAAGGCCTTGGGGTGCGCTTCGCTGCCGACATACTCTTCCATGAACTCGCGGCACAGCATGCGGCGGTTGTGTTCCCAGTTGGTGTCTTCTATGCGGGTCAGCTCTTCGGTGGGGAGCTTGGTCAGGATGCAGCGGATGACCTGGTCCAGAGTTTCCGTGCTGGCCAACTGGCGGCGATATTTCCAGTTCTCGATCTGCTCCTCTCTCACTTTTTCCCCGGGAACAAAGTTGCAAATCACGGCCAGCGGTATGCAGGGATAGCAGCCCACCGGCGGACAGCACTCGCGCGTCTTGCGAAAATACTGGTCGCAGTCGCCCAGTTCGCAGGGCTCGCCCATGGCTTTGTCCCAGAACGCCGGCTTTTGGTCGTAGAGTTCCAGGCGGTAGCCTTCACAGACCCGGTTGGGTTTTTGGGAAGATGTCGTGCACGAACAATCATCGAACGGCGCCGGAGCAAACTCGGATTCACATTCCGCGTAGCGAATACATAGATACAAATCAATTGGGACCGGCTCAGGATCGCAGCCATCAGGCATCATCTTCTGTTCCCCGTGCTCGCCTTCTTCTCCCGGTTCCTCCCCCTCTGGCCTGGGGATCTCCACCCCGCCCGTGGCTTGGGGCGGAGGTGGTGCGGGCTTCGGCAGCAGCACGCATTCTTCCTGGAGTAACCGAATTTCCCGGCCGCAATCGTCGATGGCAAGGCCTTCGCTTATGACCAGGCGCCTGTCCGGACAAACCGGGTGGGGCTTCACCACCAATCCGCACACTACGCCCCATCCGTGCAGAGCTAGGGTGTGCAGCCGCAGCTTGTCAATGCCATAGCGTTGTTCGTCGCTGAAATCGCGCTCGGTCAAGAGTTTTCCGCGATAATAGCTGTTGCGGCAGAAGGCCGGAATTGCGCAGGGGAGGCACTCCTTCTCCCGCGTCGTGGGTGTCGCGTCCATGCAACCGGCCGTTGTTGTGTTCATACACTGCTCCTTCACAAGAGTCTGGCATTCACATCCAGCTGCGGCTGCAACGTGGTACGCTGGGCCCGCAATTGGGTTTCAGTTGTCGAACAGCCAAGAATCGCGTCATAATCCAAAACCCCGGTGGTCCCCAGCAGCAGTGGCGTAATCTCGCCCACGCGTGTGTCAACGCCCAGAGTGGATTGCACTCCCACTCTCATGCGAGGAAATACGGGCGCGTAGTTCGCCTTGGCATAGGCCGGTTTCTCCCTTTCGACTACTTGAGAAACACTCTGCGTAGTGGAAGACACCTGGTATGGGTCGCAATCAAAGAACACGGTAAATTCGTTGGCGCCCCAAGCCAGCGGCTCCATATCTGGCTCGGGTTCTCCGGTCAAGTCGAAGTAGCCGACCTGGCTGTAAACGCCGACTTGTAATCTCCGGTAGTAATCACGGCTCCACAGGCGCATGCCTGATCCCAAAGCAGTGCTGCTGCTTGGCGAGTCCGGCAAGATGACCAACTGGCGAAGTCGAAAATGTTCGATGAGCCGGGCATCGACTCCGGAGTACTGCTTGACCAGTTGCTCTACTCCAGAGGGAGTGCCGCGCAGGGGATAAATTTGACCGGCACTCTTCAGAGCGCTGCGCCGCTGGTTATCGCTCCACAACGGATTGATGGGAAAAGCAAGCCAGGATGCCAGCCAGTTGAACCAGGAGCCTGGCGCTGACATCGGATCGAAGCGGGTCCATAGGTTGTCCAGGGTTTGATCCATGCCATCGAAAGTGGACTGGAAGATGCGCAAAAACCGGTCGAGAAACACGCGGCTCTGATCATCTTCCTGATAGACCGCTGGGAGATATTGCAGGTAGCTCGATCGCGGAAAGCCCACCTGGATGGACTGAAGTGTGGGCGAAACGACTCCGTTGCTTTTGAGTTTCAATTGCAGCCGGAGATAGCGTCCCGGGCGGCTCTGTACGAGGCAATCGGGGTCGTCGCCCGTCAGCGATAACACGCAACTCTGTCCCGGGACACTGTACGCCGAGCACTCGGCCTGATATGGCGCGCCCTTCGCCCAGACGTCGCTGTCCGCGGTCTGCGTCGTAACTTCGATCACCGTGCCTTGCGGCACAGTCGCGTGTAATTGGACGCGGTCCCAGATGCAGCTCTCGATGCCGCTGTCCAGAGTCTTGGTGAGCAGCGTGCCGGAGGAAAGATAATTGCCGCATACCTGGAATGTTGACAGAGCAGGTGCCGGAGCGCAGTGTGGCAGGAGAATCCCGACCAGTTGTGCTTCTGGCGTCCACAGCAGATCGAGCAATTGCCCGCTAATCCCCGTCACTCCGATGCCCACGTTGCGATACGTTCCATCGCCCACTGGTTCGAACTTGTAGATCAGGGCAGTCGAGGTACCTACATAGATGTACGCTTTGTCATCGAAGGTGACGCAACTCGCCAATGGCACTGCAAAACTCTGCGGGCCCGCGAGCTGGCCGGGTGCATAAATAAGGATGATCGATGTATCCACAACCGCCAGAGTGCCATCCGGCGCGACTGCCACCCCCGAAGGAGCCTTCAACCCGGTAATCGGCGCTTCCAGTCTTCCTTCGCGTTGGATCCGTTGAATGCGTCCATTCCCGCGGTCAGCGATGTAGATCAGGCCGCAACGATCGGCGGCCACTTTGCCCGGTGAATGAAATTGTCCAGGAGCTTTCCCCGATTTGCCGTCACCCCAGACTGCCAGCAGTGCGTTGGGATATCGCGAGAAGATTTTGATCTGATGATGTCCGGTATCGGCAATAACCAAGGATCCATCCTCAAGCACGGCTAACCCTTGCGGTCTGCGGAAGTGTCGCGCATCCGTCCCGCTGCCTCCAAAACCTGTGATGGTCGCATATTCGCGTTGCAGCTTAAGATCAATCGACTTGACCCGGTTCACGCCATCATCGAGAACAAACAACTTGCCCTCGCATCCGTGGCGGGCCAGCGCCTTCGGCCATACCGGTTGACCGCACGCCGTCTTGGCAAAAGCGGTTGGCTGTCCCGGAACACAATCTACCGCCAGACCAGGTGGAGTAATGGGCGACAGATGATCGATTGCCGCCTCCCAACCGATATGCGGATCCAGTTCGATGAACGTTCCGGTTTGTGGAAGCTTCATCATGAATATGTGACCGTGACTCCGTGGTCCACTGAGTAGACAATTTCATCCGGCAACAGCTGGATATCTGTGCATGGCGTCTGCAGCTCCGAGTCCACATATGTCTTGAGCGTGCCGGTGATCAGGTTGACCCCGTCCACATCGAAAATTTTGCGATAGGTTTCCGCAAAATAAATTGGCCCGCCGAACTCCCAGCCATCGCCGTTCACTCCTCCCGGCGAAAGCGGGTTGAAGTACTGCAACAACTGATTGCGCACCGCGGTGCCCACAAATCCCAGATCGGCCGTCGGCTCGGCGATGACCTGGACTTCAATTCGCACCTGCCGGTACCGCGGCGGCGCCACGAAAACTTCACAGGTTAGGAGCCTGTGTGACTGCAAGTAGTTCGCAACTACCTTCAGAGTATTCGCGCTGGGGATGGGCGGCTCCTGCGTACTTTGCGGGATTACGAAGACTGTGACCGCACCGGGCACGGGCGCTTCCAGTTGCGGACTTCCATCGACCGCTGAACGCAGCACGCGGAAGTTCGGATTGAGCAGGGGAAACGCCTTCGCTCTCGCCACTTGAGCGCCGGGCGCTTGCTCGGCGAGAAATTCAAAGTCTTCCGGAGTGACCGCGCGATTGGCGCTGCGCAACACCATGGGAGCGCGGACTTGTGCCTCCGCGATGGTCTCTTCGTCGGCGCCATCATGCGCCGGCACAGGATTCGTTACTCCCTGTATGTTCGGAAGCGAGGTGAGCAATGTCGTGACAGTGTTCGCGCCGGTGTTCGCAGCCGATCCGCCTCCCCAGCGATACGACTGAGCCATGATGTTGGTTTGCGCCGCCGAGTCCAGATTGCTGCCGTTACCCGGCAACATCGGAGGGATGGCTCCATTGCGGCCGTCTCCGAAGCTCACCAGCCCGGTGGAATGATTGACGGTGTAAACCTGCGACTTCGGGCTCGCTCCATCAAAGTCTTCGACTTCCTTCCAGGCCGCGTATCCGTTGCCATCGTCCACCGCAATAATCGTTGGAGAGTCCCCTGGCAGCGGCAGGATGGGATATTTCGCAAGCTGGAAAGTCTGGTTGGGCCGTCCGTTCGAGGCCCCTAGCAGCTCGTTGGTTTCTGTCACGGCATTCGTGGCAGAAACCGTGTTGAGAAGAATGCCCTGGAGCGTGGGAACGTTTTCATAGCCAGCCCCGATCATGCTCTGGATCCGAAAACGGATCCAGAACAGTGCCGGGTCGGTGGGCTTGGTAAGCAGCCCTAGTTGCTGCGGCTGCGCGTCAGTCGGCGCCTGAAAGGTTACGAACCCGCTCTGAGAAAGTGCAATCGTAGTGTCGGTGTGCACTTGCAGCTGTTTCCACTGCCCTGCCCAATATTCCCAGTATCCATCTACCGGGGGCGACGGCGAAATCAGGGGATCGGTTTTGCTCTGCACCGGAGCGGGGGTGTTCGGTTGCAGCGCATGGAACGTGATTCGGTTCACGCCCGCGGGAAAGGGTTGATCGAAACCCAAATAGAGCGCAGCCTGCGGTTGCGGCCTCACGCTCAAAGGCGGATATCCCGGCGGTGCGTCGGTCTGGTTAGGCGCCGTGTAATCGGCAAATTGCGATCCATCAAAGCTCTGGACCGACTGCAAAGTGAGCCCGGCGACCAGAAGATCGGCATCGGTCTCGAACACAATCGGCGGTCCGCCGGAGGATGCCGACACTCCCACCTGCGTGCCGGCGGAAACCATTTGGGCCGGCGCCTTGCTCACCAGCGTGAATTGCAGCTCTACAACGGCCGGAGCAGGCGCCAGCAGCGGAATGCCCACCAACTCCAAAAACTTCACATAATTCTTTTGCGGAACCTGATTGAGCCGGTAGATGATGATTTCGCCCAGCCACGCGAACAATTGCATCAGCGTGATGCCGGGATCGCTATCGTTGTAATCCGTCCATTCCGGCGTGTAGGCAGGAATTCGCCGTTGCAGTTCCTGGAACAGGCTCTCAAAAGTACGGTCGTCGAGATTGACGTCGGTCAACGGCATTTAGCCCACGCCCTCCTGCAAATAGAACGGGTACACCAGGTTGAACAATTCATTGGTAGAGCTGATCTGATAATCGATAACGATCAGGACCTGGCTTGGCTCCGTCCCTTCCTGTACCGAAACGTTCACGTTCTGAATTCTTGGTTCCCAGCGCGCCAGGGCCGAACTTACGGCCGACGCCAGCTGTGCCCGAACCGCGTCGCTGTTGGATTGAAAAACATAGTCATCCACGCCGGCCCCAAAGGTTTCTCGCATCACTCTTTCGCCCAGCGACGTCGAGAGGATGATCCAGATCGCATCCTGGACCCGCTCCGGACCATTGGAGAGGCTGATCCCGCCCTTGGCGTTCACCCGAATGGGGAACTTCCAGCCCACACCAATGATGTCATTGGCCGCACTCATGCCGGGCAGCCTCCCAGCGAATCAATCACGCTCTGGACCGTCGTTACCACGCCGTCAATGGATTGAACTGTTGACTGTAGCGACGCGACGTCGGAAGCGCTTCCCAAAGATGGCAGGGTAATCGCCGGCACACCGGCGATTCCGAACAATGGCCCGGCGAGTTCAAGTAGAACCCCGACCGGCCCCAGCGAATTCATGATTTGCCCGGCCTGGGTTTGCGCGTTCTGCTGCGCGCACTGCAACGTTGATACGAGGGCGCTATTCCCACTCTGCTGCGCATCGTTCAATTGCAGCGTCAGTGGGCCCAAGACCTTGATCAGCGATTTCATCTGGTCCAGAAAGCACTTCAGTACTTTCAAAATCAGACAGAGCAGATCCAAAATGAAAGGGATAATCGCGGCCGGAGTTGGAACGAGAAGGCATGGCGCGAGTCCCGCCGCCGCCTCGCCAAATTCCACAAGCGCTCCCACCGGCGGCATCGGCAGGTTCTGAATGATGTCCACCAGCGGCTTGAGCAGTTTGAGTACTTTCAGCAGACACGCGATGCTGCCCAGAAACGGGGCGATTTGCAGCATCAGGCTGAACGTCATCGAGCAATCGGTGGGGATTCCCTTCGAGATGTCGGCAAAGGCCGTTAGCGCACCCCCCGTCGGCAATTGCACCGATAGCCCGCTCGCCGAAGGCAGGGTGATATCGACGCAGGACGGCAACTCAAACAACTGCTGCAGGTCCGCATCCACCGCAATATCGACGTTTGGCATGTGACAGTCTCAGGCTCAGCTAAATCGGGTTCCCATTGGGCGCAACCACCCGCCCGTTCAACGTAATCGTGGGCGCGACTATCTCCAGCACTCCCTTCGCCCGGATGGTGATCTTCCCGTTCGACATCGCGATGGCATTTCCGTGTGCGTCTTGTATGACCAGGTGACCCATGTCACCGTTGGATGGCGTTGAATCCAGGAAGCGAATGCCATGCCCGTTCACTGACATAAGCCGCCGGTCGCGCACATCTTGGCTGGGAGGCGCATCCACTCCGTTCCAGAGAAATCCCACAACGTAGGGAGTACGGGTGTCCCCCTTGTCGAAGCCGATCAGGACTTCGTCTTTTATTTCTGGCATGAAGCACGAGCCCCGGTTGTTCCCTGCCATAGCAGTCGCGATACGGATCCAATCGCTCTCATGGTTTTCGTCGAGCCAGGGGTAGTTCACCTTGATCTTCCCTACGTCCACCTGTGTAACTAGTCCGACTACCAATCCATTGATCTGGCTCATGAGATCCTCCGTGGGCTGCTTTCGCCTCGCTAGGTTGGGTCGCTCTCCATGCGCCCGGAAAAGTCGGTTGTGTACCCGCCGTCGCCCATCGTGTGGGTGGTACTGGTCACGTGGTAGAGCCCGCTGTAGCGCCCGAGCCCCGCAACCTGGATCTTGTTTCCCGACCGTAGGCTGGGCAGACCGACCGTCTTTCCCTTGCACTCGATCAGGCCCTGCATCAGGATGCGCAACCTGCGTTTGGCTGCGGTCTTGGCCTCGTCGTCGCTCTGCACGACCAGATTCGTAACCAGATCAGTTTTCTGCGAGAGCGGCCCCGGCTGCACGCCGAAATCCTTACTCGGATCAATCACGCCGTCCTGCGCCAGATCGGCCCGCGTAGCTTTGCCTTCAAACTTCTGTTTGGTTTTCGGATTCCAATAGCGAACGATCACCTGATCCGGCAAATTCCCAGTCGCGAACGACGGTTGCAGGCTGACAAGCGACTTGCCCCATTCAAGGATGTAGGTCGGCTTGAGCGTGTACTTGCTGGGGGCGTAGTGAAACGTCACCACCCGCCGGCTGCCCTGCGTGTCTTCGTCGAGCCAAATGTCGTATCCGATCTCGCGGCTGCGGGCATAGAGGAAATTTGCCGCGTATTGCTGGTGCACATTCAGGTGCGCGATGGGTTGCTCAACGCTGAGGTTCTGCGAAATCTCCTGATCGTCCACCCGCAGATCCAGAGAAGGAATTTTCTTCCGAATGTCGGTCGCGATGCTCTGCACCAGATCGCGGGCGATAAAAGAGTCCTGCTTGTTGAAATAATCCTTGGTGATTTGTTGCGTCCGGAAGCGCTGCAACAGATTCACGCAGTGCACGGTCAACGTCGAGGAGGACGACTCGGCGAAGTTCGGCGTCATGCGCACGATCTCGCCCACCAGCATGCTTTCCAGTTCGTCGTTCCCGTTGTTGTAGTACCCCATCGAGAGCTCGATTTCCTGCCAGGGATCGAACAGGTGGCCATCGCTGTATTTGAACCAGCCCATGCCGGGGCCGTTGCCATCCGGGTCCCAGTTGTTGATGGTCAGGTCGAAGGAGTCCATTTCGGTATCGCTGTCGGTATAGGTCACGTTGAGAACGTCGTACTCGGCCTGTAGCAACTCCTGTCCGCGGACCCGCACGCGAAAGGCCGGAACGTAGAAATCCTGCCCGACATAGATGTCCTGATTAATTTGCGGAACCGCCGCCACGTTAGCGTCCTCCTGTTGCGCTGTTCACCGAAGAGGGGTTCGGGGGGATCACCAGCACTTCTCCCGGTGTAAGCAGCCGGGGATTGCCCAGACTGTTCGCATCGGCGATGAGCCGCCATTGCGTGGGGTCGTTGTAATGCTCGTAGGCAATTTGGCAAAGCGTCTCCCGCCGCACCACGCGATGCAGGGTGGTACGATCGCTCGAATGCCGCGGCGTAACCTGGAGTTGCTGATCGATTCGCCAGGCTTCGCGAAAACTCACTGTCAGCTTCGCCCGCAACGGAACTCCGTGCGGACTGAAAACGTTGAACTCTTCGCTCAGGCTTTCCAGCACGAGCCAGGGAGAAATGCTGGCGCCGTGGCTGGTAAGTTGCCCGCCTGTGCCCCACGCCAGTTGCACTCTCGGAGGCGCGTGCAACTCGCCGTCCACCTTGACCAGCTGATAGACCCGGGCTGTCTTCGTTCGCACGTCCACCACTGGGTCCACCATCCCGCCATCGGTGGTGTCGAAGAAAAGCTCCATGCTGATTTTTTCGTTCTGTCCGCGTATGTACTGCACTACCGGGGCATCAAGCCCGGGGATCGCCACTTCCGCCAGCTGCAGACTCTTGCTGACGGTGTAGCGCTCCGGGTTGAACAGGGCCTGAATAGGGCCGCTGTTCTCGGGAAGGATAGTCAATCTCTCCAGTGCCATAACAATCTCAATCCGCCAGGTCCGAAACGTAGGCGCTGTTTTGCAAACGGTTGTCCTGAGCGCGCATTTCTTCGTGACTTCGCTGCGCCCTCAGTTGGGCCATAACCAGGCCCACCAGCTTCTTCACCTCAGCCGGATTCAGCGTGCCCACGCTCTCGGTCACTTCGATATCGGTGTGCACTTCATTGATTCGTACGTCCGCCATACCCGATTCCCTCACTGTCCGAGCTGCATTTCCAGTCCCTGGTGCGCGATCTCAAGCGCTTCGAAGGCCACGCTGCTCTGACTTGCATTCAGGGCAGGCCCAACCCATTTCGTCGGAATTCCACCTTTGAATTTCCAAATCTTCGCGGCATTTCGAGCGTCGTCCATCAACACAATCAGTCCGTCTTTCCGTTTGCCCACGCCTTGCACCCAGCTGTAATGCCAGGTCCAGAGGTCGTCGTAGAGATAAATCAGTCCGTGACGCAATGTCAGGTTGGAGTGTGTCGCGCGGGTCGCGAAGTGATGCACGTAGGTGTTTTCTCCGCCCTCGCGGTACTCCAGGGTTTCTACCGTTGCGTCCAGTCCGCTGCATTCGGAAAAGCCCGCCACCGCGTAACTGAGCACCGCCGTAATCACCGTCCCCAGCACGTTGGAACTGTCAATTAGCGTGATGTAGAAGTTGAATGCCCCTACCGGATCGATTCGAAGCGAGCCGCTGGCCATGATCAGTTCTCCAGAATCTGCGCGCCCGAGGCGTCTTGACGAATCTCGAACACCAAGAATTCCATCGGTACGGCGATCGCAACTCCGATCTCACAGATCAGCTGGCCCTGGTCCACCACTGTCTGCGGATTGTTCTTCGCGTCACACTTGACGTAGTACGCTTCCTGCGGCTGGTTTCCCTTCAAGCCTCCTCTCGCCCAGATTCCTCGCAGCAGCACGTTGAGGGAATGCGTGAGCGATTTCCGCAGCGCGTCGGTGTTGCTCTGAAACACGACCCAGCCAGTCGACCGCTCCACCGTGGCCTCGATCGCCGACATCAGGCGGCGCACGTGGATGAAACGCCAGTCGTCATCCCCTTGCTCTGCCAGGGAGCGCGCGCCCCATACCCGGATTCCACGCCCCGGAAATGCGCGGATTGCGTTGACGTCGTTCAGGTTCAGCCCCGCCTGTTGCAAATCGGAAATGTCACGCTGGACGTCCACCACAAATTGCAGTTCGATGTTCCCGGGCGGGCGCTGAACGCCGTAGGCTAGATCGTTGAATGCATAGGCCCCGGCGACGTAGCCGGAAGGAGGCACGCTGCGCGTGCGACCGGCAAGTTCAAGCGCATCAGGCGCCATCATCCAGGGGTAGTAAATGGCCGCGAAGCGCGACGGCGGCGAGAACACGAGTCCCTGGCTGCTCGGCCAGTTCTGCGCCTGGCTGATCTGCAACTTGTCAGGGGTGTCGAGGATGGCCACGCGGTAACGCAGGCGCTGGCACTGATCAATCATCGCCAACTGAAGTTGGATGGTCTGCCCCGGCGTAAGCGCAGTAAGTACAGCTGTCGGATCGTCGGCGACTGGATTGGGCGTCGCGTTCGTCGCCTGCACGCAAGGGTCGGGCTGGGGAGCCGGTGCCTGCAATACATCCGGTGCTTCGAACATCGCATCCGGTACCGCAATCATCGCAATTTCGTCAATTTGTTCCAGTAGCCGCAGTCCGCGTAAATCAGTTGGGCCGCCGCTGAAATCGCGCAAAGAGATTGCTGCCAGGCCATCGCGCCCGCCCTGTAGGTAAACCACTCCGGTGGACAACGAACTCGGCGGCTGCGGCAGAGCAATCGGCCCGGAGCCCACTTCCATCCGAATCAAATTTGATTGGGTTGCGAGCACATTCGGCGCGTAGTTGTAGCTGCCGGGCACAAGTGACAGCGTGCGGTAATATTCTTCTTCGCTTGGTGGAGTGTTCGGCCCCAGATCCACGGTCGCGCGCAGGCCGAACGTAGTCGCATCGTAGGGCACAATCTCGATGCGAATAATATTTCCCCAGTTCCCCCGGCTGGCGGCACTGATCACGCACGCTGAAGGGAAATAGGAAACGCTGGCGCCAGAGGCAATTTGCGGATCGACTTGATTGGTCAGCAGGATTTGGCGACTTGCGAGCACGCACGCAACGTGGGTGAATTGCGTCACACCGCCGCCGCTGATCAGCAGCAGATCATCGGCTTTCGCCGAATAGTTTCCCGCTGCAAGAGCCGTGAGGGAAAACTGAAAGGGATTCACCAGTTGATGGATTGTTCCAACCGGAATGGCTGCGCCGGAGGGAAGAGAGAAAAGGGCCTTCGCAGGACGCTGCGCCGGGTCAGCGGCAGTTGTTGCCGCAATGCGGGCGCAGTAACATTGATCCCCGCCATTCTCAAAAAACGCGCGTACGGCGTAAGCCAGATAGCCATATTCGCGGAAGCTTCCAAACGTGGTAACGAATTCCCGCCAGCTGTTGACTTTGACTATCGCCTGGGTGCCGTCGAATTTCTCCGGAGCAAAGTCCTCCGGTAAGGGACCGCGCTCCGCCACTCCCACAAACCCAGCGATGTCGGTGCGCACCAATTGCATCCCAAGTTGCGGCGCAACCTGCGGAGTGCGATACACGCCGGGAGTGAGATAAGTAGAGATAAAGTCCCCTTACGACAACACCTTCACGGACAATCCCTCGTGCACGATTTCCAGGACCTCAACCGCAACCTCGCTGGTCTTGCCGTTTAGGCTCGGTCCTTCCAGTTTTCCCGGCCATCCCTGAGTAAACGTCCAGCTAAGGACCGGTTTTCGCGCATCGTCCAGCAGTGTGATCGAGCCGCTGGTACGTTTGACTTTGCCATCCAGAACGGTCTGCCGCCACGTCCACAGGGAAACATCACTGGTGTATCCCCGTTTGAGAACGATATTGGTGACCTTGATCAACCCAGGTAGCTTGCGCGTGGTTGCCGGAAGGTTCTCCATGCCCTCGCGGTACTCGATCACATTGGTATCGGAAGTCAAACCGCTTGCCTCGCTGAAGCCGGCAACCGTCACTCCGTCAATATCGACCAGGAAGTTAAATTGGCCGTAGGGATCTATCCGCGTTCCTGATGCCATGTATCGCCTCCTATTGTTCTGTTACGTCCGCGCCGCCATACCACTGGCCGATGCGGAAGATCACAAACTCCGCGGGTTTGACGGGAGCGATTCCGATCACGCAAATCAGCCGCCCGTTGTCTATGTCGTATTGCGTCATGGTGGTGCGGTCGCACTTCACGAAGAACGCTTCTTCCTTCGTCGCGCCCTGCAGCATCCCGTCTCGCCACAAGCTGCTGAGGAAGTCTTCGATGACACGCACGACTTTTCGCCATGTCGGGTCGGCATTGATTTCGAAGACCACCCACTGCGTTCCACGCTGGATGGATGTTTCCACGAAAATGAAAATGCGGCGCACGTTAATGTATTTCCAGTCGGGGTCGGTGCTGGTCGTTCGTCCGCCCCAGACCAGGTTCCCCGAGCCCTTGAAATAACGCAGGCAATTTACTCCCGGCGGATTTAGGATGGCCTGCTGCTGGTTGTTGATGGGCAACTGGAGTTGAGCAATACCGTTGATCACTTCGTTGGCTGGGTCCTTCTGCACTCCGTAGAGCGTGTCGCTGCGCGCGTAGATTCCTGCCACGTGTGCGCCCGGCGGGACCAGCAGATCCACGCCGGTATTCGGATTGGTCACGACAAGCCAGGGGAAGTAGTAGGCTGCGTACTTGGAGTTCACCGACGGCAGATTCGTCTGGTCGGGACGAGCGTTGACCGGCGCTTGCAGAATGGCGAACCGGTCCTTCTGGGTTTCGCACTGCACCTTCAACATACCCGCGATGGCGAAATTGCCGGGACCGAAGTAGTACTCGTCCGGACAGCACAGGAGTGATATTTCATCCACGTCGCCCAAAGCGAGCAAGCCGGTTTTGTGGGCGGGATCGATATCATTGCCCTGAAAGTCAGCCTGCGAAAGTTTGACCTGGGCAGGAGTAAATGCTCCCAGGTTCCCGGCACCGGCCGCCGCCAGCGTGCCGCTTACCACCAGATTTCCGCGCCCCGCCGGATCCTGAATGCTCAAATGCCCGCCACCATCAAGCGAGGCCTTGACGCCGACAACGGCATCCCCACTGATAGCAGTAATCAGATCATTCGCCGTCGCCAACGGCGGTACGGCGGCAGCATTGACGGTAAAAGTTACGGTCGCCGCACCCGCAGTAAGCGTCAATGTCCCGCCAGCCGTCAGGGCCGTGGCGGGCGCCAGCCCACCGGTCGCGCCCACATAAATGTTGCTTTTGCCCTCGCTGCCCAGGGTGAGTTGGATTGGAATACCGGCGCCATTCAATACCGCCGCGCCAGGATTATTCGCCGGCCTGCCTCCTGCAGTCTGTTTCACCGCGATCAAATTCGAGACGCCGTTGATCTCGCTCTCGTAGAACGTGCTGGCGCTCGGCGTGGCCGACAGGTTGTCGAACACTTCAGTCAGGGTCGGATTCGAAATCAAGTCTGCGGGCGGAGGGTCCGTCCAATACAACACCGTAAGCCGGAACAGGCTGGGATCATTTAACCCCGCGTTGCTGATCTGATAGGCGATGTGGTTGCCCCATACTCCCGGGCCGGCTGCGCTGATGCTCATGCCACCAGCGGAGCCAGAAGCCGGTTGTGCCGAGTTCCCCGGGTTTACCGTATCCATGTGCACAACCCGCTGCACGAAGCAACGCAACCCGCCGTTCTGGAAAAACCCTTCCACTCCATACGCCAGATAGTGGTCGGTCCCATCGGCATCCTTGACGTAGCTGCCAAAGGTACGTTGGTATTCGCTGAAGCTGGTAAGCAAAGTCGGCGTGAGGGGACCGCGTTCCGCGATGCCTAAAAATCCGACCGTACTGGTCGAAACCCCTTCGATCGGCTTGTTCCCGGTGTCAAGTTCTTCGACGTATACGCCTGGATAGAGATATTCCGGCATGTTTCTCCTCCTTCGATCTTTGCTCCAACTTGCGTCACATCTGAATCGTCAGCGAAACAGTGAGTCCCCGCAGCACAGTGACATTGCCATTCGCACTTCCCAACGCGGCGTGTTGCGCGCTTACCGTGACCGGCAATGGCAGTGCCGGCGGATTCGACAAATACAAAACAAACGCTCCGTCCGCTCCGGTGGTGTAACTGGGATCGGTTCCTCCCGCTTGCCGCACCTTCGCCGCAGCAACCGGCTGCTGGTTGTGCAATACCGTTCCCCGGATCAGCGTCGCTCCGCTCGAAAACGGATAGGCCGTCGTAGGCAATAACGTGGCGGCCTGGCGCTGTGCCTTGTAAGCCGGCTTCTGTCCTGCATCGCTCAAGGGCAGCGTTGGGTCCGCCGCAGTGATATCCGGAAAAGCCGGCCACAAGGGAGCGGGCATCGGCACCGTGACGGCGACTTGCGCCGGCAAGTAGTAGGGCGTCTCTGGAGCGCTCGTCACGGTGAGCACCTGTGCTCCCGCCTTCAAGTCATAAAACAAGAACGTGCCGCTCGAGTCTTTCTGCTCCCCCAGCGCTGGTCCCGATGCAACCGTCACCTTGCCCAGCAATTGGTCGGAGTCGGTGTAGCCATCGCGCAACTGCACCGCGAATTGCAGCTTGACTTCAACGATCTCGGGTTGCAGTGTTGGAAACGTCATTAGTTGTCCGCTATCCCCGCGTATTTGTTGCGCTGCACCAGTACCCGCTGCTGCGGCTGTTCTTCGGTGGAATCAAGCAACGTGACCCGCACGGTGTAAGTGACCGACAAGCGATAGGGTGTCTCCAACGCCTGCCATACCCATGACACTTCCTGAAGCGGCACGGTATTGAACACCGCGCGCACAAGATTGCCGGAGGCCTGAAGGCTCCCCACCAGGTCTGTTCCTTGCAACGTGGGATGGTCATAGAAAACTTGCAGGATCTTGCCGAGAACGATTTGCTGGTCACGCGGCGCTTTCAGCAATGGCGTGATCAGGTAATAAAGATCCAGGGCCATCGGAGGCTTTCGCACCGCGCCTCCGTTGCCCTCTACCGAGATGCGGTTTTTCAGGTACGGATCTTCGGTGACGCGATACAGATAAACGGACAGAAGCGAAGGATCGCTCGAGTTCGCCTGGTGCTCAGCGGGCGACTCCAGCGAGATCAGGTTGGGGTTGTTGATCAACGCCACCAAATCCGGATCACCCTGAATCTGCTGCCACAGCACATTCACCAGAGACTGCCCCACTTCTGCCAGGACTTTGTAATCGCTCATCGGCTACCGATCTGCCTCGGCGTAGCTTGCAAAGCAAACAAGCTGCCAACTATGGATACGCCGGATAGCGGCTGGAATCGGGGATTTCTGAGATCGGTGATGGGGACTGGTTGTCACACCTGTGACAGGTTGATGTGACACTCTACGTTGTGGTCAGCGGGTAAGTGTTAGCAGGCTCAGGATCAACCCCAAACTAGGCAAATGTGACAGCGCGCGACGCCGTGTCCGGCGCATATAAGAAATCGAAGTTCACCTAGAAAATGCCACGCTTCTCGGCTTGAGTCGGGATAAGATTCTCTGCGAAGGTCACAACGAAGTATGCGGACTTATTGGCTCGTCATCAGCGTACTCGCGGTGTGGAGGGTCACACACTTGCTCACCGCGGAAGATGGGCCTTGGGACATCATCGTCCGCATCCGAAAGAAAATTGGAAATGGATTCTGGGGACGGCTGCTCGATTGCTTCTATTGCCTGAGTCTCTGGGCCGCTGCCCCGTTCGCATATCTCGTCGGAGAATCAATCCGCGAGCGCTTCACCCTATGGCTAGCTCTATCGGCGGGAGCCATACTGCTCGAACGGGGAACGTCCAAAGAAGTTGGCCCGCCACCTTACTTTGAAGATGGAGGACAAGACAATGCCGTGTTGCGGACAGGCGAGGACCCAACTCCGAGCGACAACATCCGCGCCCAAGACTAAGCCAGCCCCGGTCATTATGAAGACCACTCCCAATCCCACATCGAGCGGGTCGGCGATTGTCCTTTTTAAGTACTTCGGCTCGACTGGCATCACTGTGACCGGACCGGCATCATCCCGCGTCTACCGCTTCTCAGCCAACGGGGCAGCCGTCTCGGTGGATGGCAGGGACGCGGCCGCTCTCGCTCGCGTGCCCAACTTGAGGGCGGTGAGACGTGCTTGAGATGCGTTTTCTGCCAAACCCCAGCGGTGGTCACCGCACAGAGTCATTCCCCCTCGCCGGGCTGCCGCGGTGAAATGTGAAAGTGTGTAAGTAAATGTGTCGCTTTTTGAAGATTTCAAGTCCGCAACGCAAGGGAAACCCTTGCCCGAATGCAATGGTCGTTTACGGGCATACGCCGATTGCAGAGCTGGAGTGGCTGAACTGCACCATCAACATCGATACCGGATGCGTCTTCGGCTGAAAACTCACTGCACTGCGTTACCCCGAACGCGAACTGGTGTCGGTGCCCGCACTGCACACCTATTACGAGTCAGTAAAACCGTTTCTGGCCGAATCCGAAATCGCTCCCGCATTGACGTGGTGAAAAGGTGTTGGCCGGTTACGCGCGGGCGGCGGTCGATTGCGGCGCTCTCTGCTTGCGTAACGCTTCATGAAAGGATTCGGTGGAAAGAGTTTCGCCGTAAAACAACTCCAGCAGCGGATCATCTGAGGCCGACGCCGGCCGCCTTGCTTTCGGTTTGTCAGACTCCAGACCTTCGGGCTCAACCAACAACTCGGGAGAGAGCGTGCGGTTCTCGGTGAGAGTTGCCAGAAATTTTTCAAGGGCCGCACGATGCTCGGTCGTGGCCTGCGTAAATTCAACTCCCATGCCCTTGTCGGGATGCATCACGCGCACAATCCCCTGCGCTCGCACTTCAACGTCCGCGGCGCGCATGGAAAGAGTCACGCGGCTCGAAACCGGAAACGGCGAGGAAATCTCGAGATAGCAGCCGCCCAGGCTGAGATCGGTCAATTGGCAGCGAATCGGCGGATCATCCTGCTCGGCGTCGGGTGAGTTCTGCTTCAGCCACTCGCGCAGTTGCCGCGTGGCTTCCGGAGAAATCTGCTGGAAGCGCAATCCAGCCTGGGCGCCGTTTCCCTCCCACGCAAACTCGGCGGGCAGCTCAAGATTGGTTGATGTTCCGGGCAAGGTGAAGGCGATCTGGAATCGACCGGAGAGGCGTTTGCCTTTGGGCAGATGGATCGCCATGCCACCTTCGCTCAGATCGACGGTCGTGACTCCGATATTAGGCGCGCCATCCAGGTTGCGCATGACCACGGAAATCTGTACGCTGACCCGCGCATTCCGCCGGCGCTCGCTCTTCATGAGAGCCCGCGCGGCGCGGAAGCTGGATTTGGCCCGCTCGCTCGAGACCGGCCGGTACAACACGAAGTGTGCTCCGAGGTCGAATACCGCTTTAAGCCCGATTACCGGTTCTACGATCGCCACGGCGACTGCTTGCTTGTTGCAGGGCGCGGTGCGCGCGCTGCGCAGCACATCAGCCGCGCCGTCGTCGGCGCAGTCGGCAATGATCGCCTCGTAGCGCTGGCGCGTCAGCTTGCGCAGTGCGGTGTCGGAGTCGGAGCAGAGTTCAACAGCGATGTCGAGATCGCCCAGGGTTCGGCGCAGAACCCGAACAATCTTTTCATCCGAACACAGCAGTAATGCTTTCAAACTCATACCCGGCCTGGCTCCTGATGAGGCTCAGGGGACGCCCGCGAAAAGACAAATATCCCCCGGCAAAAACTGTGGGGGACCGCACCTTTCAGCTCCCTGCCTAAACTCTATGTGCATCGGTGAGAAGGTTCAACGAGTTCACCGGGTGTTGCGATTACCAGCGTAACCTGCAAGGACTTGCATACTCCTGGCCGCGCCCAAACAGGATTTTACCCGCACGAAACAGCCGGGCCGACGTTCTCTATCCGTAAAGGGTATGCCTTGGCGGCTAACCTGAATGGGCTAATAAGTATCTTATTTACATATATTTGGGAATCACTCATGGAGGAAGCGAACCCAAAATTTCGTTGACTTTCTGGTAAAAGCGAAGCTAAGATGTGAAGTCTCCGATTCAGTTTTTTGGGCTTCGCTGTGGCAGTCTGGCAGAGGTGATCTGCCGGGGCGGGGCTGGGGTGTGTTGTTGCATCCGCCAGCCAGTGCCGCGAATCTTATTAGTAGAGAGTGAAGAACTGGAGCATATAGTTAACCCCCATTTGTAGAAAGGCATTTTTCATGGCAAAGCGACGCGGAAATCCGAACTGGGGCAAGCCCGAGCCGATCGGGCCGATCACCCCGACCATCACCGAATTCGAACAGGTTGTACGCGAGTACAAGCTTTCGCCCGATCAGTACCTGCGGTCGACCCGCCTGCGCGAGTGGGCGCGTCGGAATAAAAACTCGAAGTACATTCCCGAGCCATTGCTCGAGGCCTGGGGCTTCGAGATTGAGTCAACTCTCTAAAGGGCAAGCGTCAGGAATTGTTTTCAGGGCCGCTCGGGTGAGCGGCCTGTTTTTTTGGTGTTGGGGCTTAGGTGCTGGGTCTTCGGAAATCGAATGAGGGATTCCCCGTTACTCAATCCATCAGTCCAGAAAACCCAGCCACCCAATGCCTAACACCTAAGACCTAAGACCCAAAACCCAACACCCTCTTCATGCCCGACGTCCTGAAAATTCCGCCCAGCGAACTGTTCGCCCTGCTCGCCGCCATCGGCTTTGCTGCGGGATTGAATCTCTACGCGACAGTTGCGGTGCTGGGTCTGGCCGCCAGATTTGGGCATTTGCCTCTGCCGCCCGGATTGCATCTTCTCGCCGGCTGGCCCGTAATCGCAGTCAGTGCCGCTCTGTTTTTCGTGGAATTCTTCGCCGATAAGATTCCCGCCTTCGATCTGCTCTGGAACGCCCTGCACACCTTCATCCGCGTACCTGTCGCAGGACTGCTCGCCTATCAGGCCACCAGCCAGCTTTCTCCGGAGAAGCAGTTGCTGGCTACCTTGCTCGGCGCCGCCGTAGCCTTCGCCGCCCACGGAGGCAAAACCGCCGCCCGAGCCGCCGTCACGCCCTCGCCCGAGCCGGTCTCGAACATCACGTTGAGCCTGGTGGAAGATGCCGTGGCGATCGGTTTGACCTGGCTCGCAACCCGTCATCCCTATGTCGCAGGAAGTCTGGCTCTGATCTTCGTCGCGATTATCATTCTGCTGGCGCGCTTTATCGTCCGCGCCCTGCGCGCCCTATTCCGTGGCGCCGAGGCGGAACTGGCAGCTTGATGAATATATAAGTCGCGAAGCGACGCCATTCATTAGCCCGCCACGTAAGTGGCGGGAAAGCAGCGAAAAAGAGTCCCCGAGTCGGCTTCAGCGGACGCCACTGTCTAGTCCCAAGAACTCCCTCATCCGCTCCAGCTCTTCCTCTAACCCGCGCGCATACACCGCTTCCCGCGGCGGACTCGAATCCACATAACCCACGTCCGCTTTCAACTGTCCGTCCGTGACAGCCAGATTCGCCCACCCGATCACCCGCTCGCGCCACAGTAGCGGCATCGCATAATATCCGCGCACGCGCTTTGCCAACGGCGTATAAGCCTCAAACCGGTACTCCCAGCCCCAGAACAGCTCGAAGCGCTCGCGATCCCACACTACGGGATCAAACGGCGCCAGCAGCCGCACCGCATCCTGTGTCTCGCTCCGCACGGGATCTTCACCGTCAGGCCAATACCAAATAACACCTTCCACTTCCGCATGCGCCAAACGTGCCTGCGAGCGCTTCAGCGCCGCGGTCAGTTCCCTTTCCCACTGCGGAGCCGCGTAGCGCATGCGCCGCACCAGATATCGCAGGTTCACCTCCGGCACCGGCGCATACACATGAATCGCGGCATCGATCAGCGCATCCAGCCGCATCTGCCGCTCGGCTTTGTCGACCGGCCCCGCTCCATGCTGATGCACGCTGTACAGCCGAATCCCGCCCTCGCGCCGCACCACCCGCAGCAAGCCTTGATAGTGCATCGCATCCAGCAAATGCGTGGTCGCGTTCGATTTTCCGCCCCAATAATTTGTCACCCTCCCATGCGCAAAATGCTTGTCCACCTGCTGCGGATGGACGATCCCTCGCTCTCGCACAAACTCGAGCAGTAACTCAGCACGCTTTTTCCTGCGCCCCGGAACGGGCAGGCACCCTTCAGCCGGCACCCGGCTCTTCACGCGCGGATGCATCAGTGCCTGCAGTTCGCTGGTCACGAATCCGTAATTAATGAAGAAATCTTCGTGCACGCCGAGCTTCGCGTACTGCCGCTCCAAATCTCCAGCGCGATAACTCTTCACCCGATGCCGCAGGATCAAATCCTGCGCCCGCGCCGGCGCCCGAATCGGATCCGCCTGCACGAATCCCATCTCATGCAACGCGCGCTTCAGAGTTGTCGGAGGAAACAAACTGCGCGCCACCGCATATCGCCGCAGATCATCAAGCGTAGGAGCCATCCCGAAATCTTACCGGAGATAACGCCAGACTCGGTCCTGAAGAGTTCAAGCGCTATGACACGCTTTTTGCCATAAGGCACCATTCTTCAATTACCATTCCCGCGTGCCCATATTCACTCCCGAAGAACGAGAACAGCTGCGCCATGAACTTGTCTCCGCCGCCCAGCATGACGCCAGCCTCAGCGGCGCCGCTCACACCGGCTCGGCCGCTACGTCCAGTCTCGATCGCTGGTCCGATGTCGACCTCGCCCTTTGTGTGAAACCTGACACCTCGTACCAACACGTCGTGGCCGAATGGACTACGCGCCTCTACGAGCGCCACCACGCCGTCGCGCACATCGACGTCATGCGCGGGTCCACGCTCTTCCGCGTCTTCCTCCTCGAAAACACGCTGCAGGTCGACCTCGCCTTCTGGAGCGCCGCCGATTTCGGCGCCATTGGTCCGAACTTCCAGCTCATCTTCGGCAACGCGAACCCGCCGCGCCCGTCGCCTCCGCCCGAAGCTCATGCCCTGATCGGCATGGCGTGGCTTTATGCCCTGCATGTCCGCTCCAGCCTCGCCCGCACTCGCCTTCTCCAAACCGAATACATGTTGAGCGGCATGCGCAATCACGTCTTCGAACTCGTCTGCCTGCGCTGCGACGTCACCGCCCACCAGGGACGCGGCCTCGACGACCTTCCCTCCTCCGAACGCGCCGCAGCAGCCGCCTGCGTCCCGCGTTCACTCGAGCCCGCAGAACTCAAGCGCGCATTCCAAACCACGATGCAAATGTTGTTGAAAGAAATCGGTGAGGCAGATCACGAACTCGAAGCAAAACTCTCCGGTCCGCTAAACACGCTGCTCGAATAGATCAGGTCGGAGTGATTCGGGTGCCCCACCCCAGTCGCGACTCTTGCAACAGGGTGGGGACCGATCCTGCGTCCCGATCCACAAAAGAAGAGGACCGAGAGTTCACCAGTCTCCACCGCTTTACAGAATCAGAACTCCTTGAGTTTCGCCACAACTCAAAAGGAGGTTGCTCCACCTCGTCGCGCTTTTGGCGACAGGGTGGGCTACTTACGCTCACCACTGCATTGAAGCTGTTCGCATAACTTCGTAAGGTCTTCACCCCATCAGCATCCATAGCGCTACCGACTCGTCCCCGCTTTCGTCTCATAAGCCGACGGAGAAACGCATGCACCAAATCATTCGCGTCTTCCTGAACCTATCTCTCGGAATCGTTCTGGCCTTGACCGCTCTCGCCCAAAATGAAAAAAACGACGAAAAACCAGTCAAGATCAACGACGCAATCTCCATGGTTCCCGCCACGGGCAACGTCTATCTCGTAAAGACTCCGGCCGGAGATGTTCTCATCGACACCGCGATCGCTGATATCGCGGCCGAAGTCAAAAAGATCCTGGACAGCGAACCTCACGGACCAATCAAGTACATCATCCTTACCCACGCGCACGCCGACCATATCGGCGGAATCTCTCTCTGGAAGCAGCCCGGAACGCAGATCATCGCGCAGAGAAACTACGTCGAGTTCGTACATTACGTCACAAGGCTCGAAGGTTTTTTCGCTCCCCGCAACGCCGCAGCCTTCAACCGCGCTGCCGGGCCCGTAAGTCCGTGGGCAGGAAATTTCGGCGGCAAAATCGAACCTACGATTCTGTTCGACGAAAGCTACAAGTTCTCACTCGGTGGAGTCGAGTTCGATCTGTTCAGCACTCCAGGCGAAACGCCCGACCATCTCACCGTCTGGATTCCGAAGTACAAAGCCGCATTCATCGGCGACAACTACTTCGGCATCACAACTCCTGAGCCGAACTCATTCCCCAATCTCTATGCCATTCGAGGTACAAAGCCGCGCTGGGCGCTCGACTGGATCAAGTCTCTCGACACCGTCATCGCGCTCAAACCAGAAATCGCCCTCAACGGCCACGGCGACCCAATCGTCGGCAACGCCGAGATCACCCGGCGGCTTACCCGTTACCGCAACGCAATCCAGTACGTTCACGATGAAACTGTGAAAGGAATGAACGCCGGCAAAGACGTTTTCACGCTCATGCAGGAGATCAAGCTCCCGCCGGAGTACGACCTGACGCAAATTTTTGGCCGCGTCAGTTGGTCGGTGCGCGGAATCTACGACGGATATGCCGGCTGGTACGACGGAAATCCCACGTCGATGTATGACCTTCCGCCATCGTCGGTATATCCCGATCTGGTCAAGCTTGCGGGAGGTCCCGAGCCGCTGGCCAAACTTGCGCAGCAGAAAATCGACGGTGGTCAACCGGTCGAGGCACTTCATCTCACCGATGTCGTTCTCGCCGCCGATCCGAAAAACATTTCCGCGTTGAACGTCCGCATCAAGGCCATGCAGTACTTAAAAGAGCGAACACAAAATCGTATCGAGTCCGGCTGGCTCGACTATGGAATTACCCTCGCAAAAGAAAACCTGGCTTCCGCTCCCTAAGTCGCGAAGCGACGGCATTCGTTAGCCCAGCACGTAAGTGCTGGGAAACAGCAGGCGGAAAGCATCGAGTCCGCTCAGCGGACGGCACCGATTTGGTAGTGGAACAAGGAGCGACCTTGATCACACAAAAAGCTGTATCGAAAATTCTCTGCGCGGCCTTCGTCGTTTTCATCGGCTCGCCAATCCTATCCGCCGCCAACGCTCAGGAAGCGGCTAAATCAATCCGCTCTCTGCCCCTCGACTCGCTCGACAGCCTGGACATCAGATTCATTTCCGAGAAGACGGAAGCAGTCAAGGCGAAGGCCGACATCGTCACCTACTCCGGCCGGCGCGCGCTGCACATGATCACCGACGACTCAACCCTGGCCGCGGGCGGACCCTCTGGTGGCGAAACTCTTGCGATTGTCAACGGCGTTGACTTTGCCGATGGCACCATCGAAGTCGATCTCGTCGGCATGCCGCGGCAGGGCTCGAATAGCCAGAGCCGCGGATTCATTGGCATCGCATTTCGCATTCAGGGCGACAGCAACACTGCTAAATCCGAAAATGCCGAATTCGAGAACGATAAATCCGAAGACGCCAAATTCGAGAACGTCAAATTCGAGAACGTCTATCTGCGATTCACCAACGGGCGCTCCGACGATCAACTCCGCCGCAACCACTCCACGCAGTATTCGTCGTTTCCCGATTATCCCTGGTCGCGCCTGCGTCAGGAGAACCCGGGAGTCTACGAGTCCTACGTCGACATCGAAGAAAAAGCCTGGACGAAACTCAAAGTAGTCGTCTCGGGCACGAAGGCCCGGCTCTACGTAAACAACGTCGCCCAGCCCTGCCTGATCGTCAATGACCTGAAACTCGGCGAAAGCCACGGCCGCGTCGCCCTCTGGGCCGGCTCCGACACCGAAGCTTACTTCTCCAACTTGCGGATCAAATAGGCCGGTTGGCCGGCCCTTGTCACTATCGTTGTGAACCGCGACCCGCGTCAGTCGATGGTAAGTTTTGGGGGTATCCCCCCTCCCCCCCGAATCTTTGGAATCAGCGAGTTAGCACGAAATTCCCGGCAAAATCCGTTGGCTAAAGGACTTAGATTACTAAAATCCGTCAAACAAAGGACTTAGCGCCGCAGAATTTTGTGTTCTGCGCTTCGCGAGTATCACGGCCTCAGCCATGATTGCGTAGTTTGCCTGTGGAAGACTAGGACATGCGTCACAATGGGCTGTGGAAAACGCGAATTTTTGGGAGTCTGGATTATCGAGATGTTTGTACCGAAGTCGTGGAGCTCGCCGGTTGGGCGGAGTTGTGGGGGCAAGGGTGTGGGAACGGACAGGCGTTTGCGCGTAGTTTCGTCTGAGAAACCGGAAACGTTCCGTCTGTCCCGGTTCTTTGTCTGTCCAGAAGTGGAGTCGGCTTGTGTGTAAAAGCACGCGGATTTTAGACCGCACAACATAACAGCCGGACAAAATTCGCCGTGCCTTTACAAAACGCGAACTCATTTTTCAGGGGAAGTGAAAGAAGGTGAGCGTAATCCAGCGGATGCAGCATTCGAGTGAAAGCTCGACGCAAAGGCAAGAAATCACTTTTCAAACTTAGCTGCTTTACAGAATCGGAAATTCAAGCGGTCCGACACGCAATTGCCAGCGTCATTCCGATCGCAGAACAAGTTACTCGTACCGCAGAGCCTTCATGGGATCCACTCGCGACGCCCGCCGCGCCGGCACGAAACCCGCCGCGATTGTAACGGTACTGATTGCCAGAATCGCGATGACAAGAGTCAGCGGATCATGTGGCGACAATCCGTAAAGTTGAGCTGTCAACATGCGCGTGCCCAGGATTGCCAGCGGCAGACCGACGATCAGCCCGGCGCCCACCACCACAAGAGTTTCGCGTAACACCATTCTGAGGATCTTCGCTCGTTCCGCTCCCAGCGCCATGCGGATGCCGAGTTCCTTCGTCCGCTGAGCGACCGTGTAGGCGATCGTGCCGTAAATCCCGACACAGGCCAACGCCAGCGCCAGCGCTCCAAAGGCAAAGCTTAGAAATGCCAATGTCCGTTCCAGGAAAAGCACCTGCCGCAGCACCTCATCCTCTGTGCGTATATTCACCACCGGTACGGCAGGATCGGTCGCGAGCGCTTCCCGCTCGATTGAGCGGGTGATGGCGCTCTTGTCCCCTGCGATCCTAAGTTCGTACGTGATGAACGGTGAAACGCTCCGGGTCTGTGTGTAAGCCACGTATACAGTCGGAGGAGCATCATCGCGAACGCTCTCATATTTCACATCCTGTGCCACACCCACGATCTCAGTTAGTCTCGGCTCCACGTGGGTGCCAAACTGCACCTCGTGCCCCAGCGGATTGTCGCCATGGAAATATTTCTTCGCGAACGCCTGGTTGACCACCACCTTCACGGGCGCGGTGGCTGTGTCCTGCACTCCCAGCGCGCGCCCGGTCACAGGGATCTTCATGGTGTCGAAATATCCCGGAGAAACCACATGCTGATACGCGGTCACGCGCTTTCCGGCGGCCGTATAGCCTGGAACCTCGATCATCGTGATCATGCCACCCTCGCCGATGGGATTTCGCTGGGCAAATGCGGCGGAACGCACTCCGGGAATCGCCCTCACCCGGCGCTCCAGTTCGTCGTAATAGTTGACGAGACGTTGTTCGCTGTATCCATTCAGCCCGGGACGCACAGTGAACATCAAAATGCTTCGTTGATCGAATCCAAGATTCAGATGCTGGAGCGCTTCTAAAGTTCGCAGCAGAACTCCAGCCGAGATCAATAACAGCAGTGAAAGTGCAACTTGCCCGCCCACCAGAATTTTCCCGGAGCGGAATTTCTTTACCGTCATCGTCGTCGTGGCGCTGCTCTGGTTGAGCGTGGTCGAAGGCTGAGTGCGAATCAAAGCCAAGGATGGCGCCAGACCGAACACAATGCCGCTAAGAATCGATATCGCCGCGGTGAAGGCGAGAACGCGGCCATCGAGTTGAAGAGAAAGTTGTACCGGATTCCCTCCGCTCGCAAGCAGGCCCACCAGCAACTCACTCGCCCAACGGGCGACCAGAAGCGCCGCGCCGCCTCCTAAAATTCCCAGCATGATGCTCTCGGTCAGCAACTGGCCGGCAACTCTCGCTTTCGTCGCGCCCAGGCCTATGCGGAGGCCAATCTCCCGCTGCCGTGACGATGCGCGAGCCAAGAGCAATCCGGCAACATTCGAACATGCAATCAACAGGACCAGTCCTACCATCCCCATTAGCAGGAAAACCGACTGTGAGAACTGGGCTCTCATGCCATTCAGCCCCTTGGCCATGCTCAAGGCTTCCAATTGCGGGACTTCGGGTGGGTTCGGATTGTAGGCTGCTATGCTTTGCGCGAAGATCGTGCTGAGCTGTGCACTCGCCTGTGCTTTGCTGATGCCGGGCTTCAGTCGGCCCACCACGCCAACCCACCAGCTTTTATTTGCCGTCAGCGGAGGCTCCTGATCGCCGAAATGGTTGGTCTTTCTCCATTCCTGCGCATACTCGCTTAAAGGTATCCACAAGTCGGGAGTCACGCTCGGATCCAAGCCAGAAAATCCGGCAGGAGCGACTCCGACAATGGTCAGCGGCGTTCCATTGATTGAAATCGTTCTCCCGATCGCGCCCACATCACTACCCATCCGCGTGCTCCAGAAGGCGTAAGAAATCACCGCGACGGGAGTCGCCGCAGCCCTGTCGTCGTCAGGCACAATCGTTCGTCCCAGCGCAGACGAAACGCCCAGCCCCGAGAACAGATTCCCCGAGACGCCTTGCGCGATGCCTGGAATGGCTCTTCCGGCCAGCCCCAGATTCGTCTCCTCTTCGTTCGCGGCAAATGCGAACGTATCGCTAAACACCGTGTTCTTGTCTTGAAATTGTCGATACGCGGGATACGAGAACGAATAGCTGGTTGCGCCTCCGGTGCGCGGATCCTTCGACTCGTCGCCTTCGAGGTCGTTCAAAAACGGATCGGTCTGCATCGTTTTCATCGACCACTGCAGCAGATACAACGCCTGCGGATCGTGTACGGGCAAAGTGCGCAGCATGAGCGCATTAATCGCGCTGAAGATGGCAGTATTCGCCCCGATGCCGAGCGCCAACGACAGCACCACAAGCGCGGTAAAGCCCGGACTCTTCGCCAACATCCGCAACCCATACCGCACGTTTCGCAATACCGTCTGCATGATGGACCTCTCCAGCGTCACGACTGCAAACCTGTGGCCATCAGGTAAGTAGATGATTCACAAGAAGAAAGACGCGAAAGCGTTCAGATGGCTTGTCCAGTTTCGTTTGCCCGAGTCCGGAAGTGGACAGTCTCGCAAGTTGGTTTGAAAGTCGCAGAACCCGCAGCGTTGGAACTCAGGAGCAGTTCCGAAAGGCACCGCTTCAATCACCGAAGTATGGTCAGCTTTAATCGAGTCCTTGAATTACCATTCAACGGTGCCCATCTTCACTCCCGAGGAGTGTGAACAGCTTCGCCACGAACTAGTAGCAGCAGCACAGAGCGACGCCAGTCTTTCAGGCGCCGCCCACACCGGGGAAAACCGGGGGGAAAACCGGGGACAGACGGAACGTTTACCGATTTCTCAAACGCAAATACGCGTAAACGCCCCGCATGTACCACATCTCTGCCCACACGGGAGATCCCCAAACTGGGCACAAACATCTTGACGATTTCAAAGCTCCAAATAAATTCACGTTTTCCACAGCCCATAGTGACGCATGTCCTAGTCTTCCACAGGCAAACTCCGCAATCATGGCTGAGGCCGTGGCACTAGCGAACCGCAGAACACGAAATTCCGCGGCGCTAAGTCCTTTGTTTGACGGATTTTGATATCTAAGTCCTTTAACCAACGGATTTTGCCGGGAATTTCGTGCTAACTCGATGATTCGAAAGATTCGGGGGGGGAGGGGGGATACCCCCGGAAAACTTACGCGTCCCAAAAGGGGACGGCACCACCACCGCACCATAGGGGCATGGCGTCTCACAGGGGAAAACCCCCACTTCTCGCGCAACGAGCGAAGAGCGCGCGAGAAATGGGGCACCCGGAGCCCAGCGGAAATGTGATCTTTGACACCGCCGTGACATGGGCTTGGTAAAATTCGACCCATGAGCCCCCAGCCACCGTTTACCGATGTTCCGGATGCGATTGAAGAGATTCGCGCTGGCCGCATGATTGTTGTGGTCGACGACGAGGACCGCGAGAACGAAGGCGACCTTACGCTTGCCGCGGAGAAGGTTACGCCTGATGCCATCAACTTTATGGCGAAGCATGGCCGCGGGCTGGTGTGCCTGGCCATGACGGAAGAGCGGCTGGAGCATCTGCGCATTGGGCCGATGACGGTGGAGAACACGTCGCAATATGGCACGGCATTCTGCGAGGCGATTGACGCGCGCCAGGGCGTGACTACCGGCATTTCGGCGCACGACCGGGCGCGCACGATTCAGGTGGCGATTGATCCGGCGACCAAGCCTTCGGACCTGGCGCGTCCGGGACATATGTTTCCTCTGCGGGCGCGCAAAGGCGGCGTGCTGGTGCGGGCGGGACAGACGGAAGCTTCGGTTGATCTGGCGCGGCTTGCGGGGATGGTTCCGGCGGGAATCATCTGCGAAATCATGAAAGATGATGGCAGCATGGCGCGCGTGCCCGACCTGATCGCGTTCTGCCGCGAACACAATATGAAGATGCTCACGGTGGCCGAGCTGATCCGCTACCGCATGGAGCACGAGCGCTATGTGCATCGCGTGGGCGAGGCGCTGGTGGAGACCAAGTTTGGCGAGTTCCGCATGATCGCCTATGAGAGCGAAGTGGATGGCGGCGAGTCGCATGTGGCGATGATTCGCGGCGATATTGAGAATAGCGAAGCGCCGGTTTTGGTGCGCATGCATGCTCATTGCCTGATGGGGGACGTATTCGGCGCTACTGGCTGCGAGTGCCACGCTACTTTGGAAGGATCGCTGCGACGAATTTCGGAAGACGGGCGCGGCGCGGTGATTTATTTGCACCAGACTTCGCAGGGATTCTCCGTGGAAAAAGTTGGGGAGCGGAATGCGCTTAGCTTCCATCGCGGGCGTACACTGCCTGCTCTCTATGATGAACGGCAGATTCAGCGCGAGATCGGGATCGGCGCGCAGATTCTTTCTGATCTCGGGCTGCGCCGGATTCGGCTGCTGACCAATCGTCCGAAGAAAGTTGCGGCGCTGGAGGGGTTTGGGATTGAGATTGTGGAGCAGGTGCCGATTGAGTTGAAGGTGGTCACTAAGAGAATGTGATGGCGTCATCCCGAGCGTAGCCGCTTTTCAGGCGGAGCGAGGGATCTCCCTTACGGTGCAGTTGCGGGGAGATCCCTCCGCCCGCGAAGAAAAACGCGGGCTGTCGGGATGACGCCGTTGGACACTCATCGAATCCACTATGGCTACTGACGTTGTCGCAACGAAACCCGGTATTCAGCGCGACATTCCTGCCGGAATGATCGATGATGCGCGCGCGCACGTTTATGAAGCGGCGATTCGCACGCCGCTGGTTCGACTGAATTACGACGGGCCTGCGGAGATCTATTTAAAACTCGAGTGCCTGCAGCCTATTGGATCATTCAAGATTCGCGGCGCTTACAACGCGGTTCGCCTGCTGCCGGAAGACCAGCGGCGGCGCGGAGTTTGGACGGTGAGCGCAGGCAATGCCGCGCAGGGCGTGGCGCTGGCGGCGAAGCGCGCGGGAGTTCCGTGCAAGGTGCTGATGATCGACGCGGCTCCGATGGCGAAGGTTGATGCGGTGAAGCGGCTCGGTGGCGAAATCGTGAAGGCATCGTACGACGATTGCTGGAAGGCGCTGGCGGCGCGCGCGCACCCGGCGATGGATGGGGCGTTCGTGCATCCTTTTGAAGATGATGAATTTATTGCTGGGAACGCTTCGGCTGGTCTGGAAATTTTAGAAGACTTGCCTGATGTCGATGCTGTCGTCGCTTCGTTTGGTGGCGGGGGATTGTCGTGCGGAATCGCTGCGGCTTTGAAAGAGCGCGGTAGCAAAGCGAAAGTATTTTCTTCAGAGCCGGAGACTGCGGCTCCGTTTGCTCGCTCGATGGCAGCGGGAGCGGCGCAAAACTTTCCCGAGTGGAAAGCAAGTTTCGTTGATGGCTGCGGCGGCAAGTCGGTTTTTCCGCGGATGTGGGAGATTGCGCATCATCTGCTCGTGGGTGCAGTCGTGTGCTCGCTCGAAGAGGTTCGCCAGGCCATGAAGATCGTCGCGCTGCGGAATCACGTGATCGCCGAAGGTGCGGGCGCTTGTGCGGTTGCTGCCGGACTCAGCGGAAAATGCGGATCGGGCAAAGTCGTGTGCGTCGTCAGCGGCGGGAATATTGATCTGTCGGTGTTTACGGAATTGATGCGCGGTTGAAGTGCGCGGGCGAGGAGCCCGCGCCGCATGGTCAAAATCTTCTAGAACGGTTTGCGGACTACTACTTCGGCGTCGCGGATGAAGAATTGGGCTGAGCAATGCTCGGAGCCGCAGATCACTGGGATCAGGCCGTTGATTTGTTTGCGGGTGATCAGGCCTAGCATGCCGCAGGATGGGCAGGCGAGCACGGCCCAATAGGGATCTTCTTTTTCGCCGATCTCGCCGGCGTTTTCGAGCACGAAGACGGTACCAGGCTGCATCTGCTCCGGAATCCACTCACTAAGAAGGTCCAGTTCACCGACCATGCATTCCTCCGTAGGTTCGTCCTTCTGGGTGCGCGTTGCCGTTCTGCTGCGTGATCCGAAACTGCTTGCCTATAAGGCCTTTGTAGCACGGTGCTCGTAATCGGCGCGACGTTACTGAGGTACTTCCCCACACGAAACGACTTCAAATCAAAAACTTTCAGACATTTTAGGCATGAAAGGTTGTGGATTCTGCACAGAAAATGCTGAGGAGGAGTGACTTAGCGGGTTCCTGCTGTTGAGGGTTTTGGTGCTGGCAGGGAGGCTTCGAGTGTGCGGTTGTGATCCGGCTTTTCCGGAGCACAAGCTTCGCTGCGGGTGAGACATTTGCTGTGATCTTTTCTGCGGCACTGGCGCTGCTTACCGACGTAGGGTCCTTCGCAGCGGCTTTGCCGCTGCTCAGGATGACAGCGCGGTGATGGATCCTCCGCCAACGAAGTGGACAATTTCTAGCCGGTCGCCGTCTTTTAGTGTGGTTTCGGACCAGGAGGCTCGCGGGGCGATTTCGCGGTTGAGTTCGACGGCTACGCGGTCGGATTTCATGCCTAGGGACTCGACTAGTGCGGCGAGTGTGAGCGGTGATTTGAAGTCTTTTTGTTCGCCGTTGATTTGGAGAGTCATTGGTAACAGTTTGCGGAAAGCGGTGGGTATTGGCAAGGGGGGACGGCCGATAGCGGCCTTCAGAACTCTTGAGCGCGCCGCACTAAGAGAATGCCTTCACCGGCCTGCCATCAGTTGGGGGAGTAGGGATCCTTCGACTGCGCGTGGCGACTCGCTTTGCTCGCCGCCCCGCTCCGCTCAGGATGACAAACAAAAAAAGATGACGGCTAGTCGGCTTTGCGGAGGACGAATTTTCTGGTGGCGGTGCGGCCTTCGAAGTTGGCCTGGACCAGCAGCGACGCGTCCGGCAGCATGGCTTCTTCTACTTCGATCTTGATTTCGGCGGCGCCGCCGGAGTCGGCTACGGCTTGCGTGTAGAACGGAGCGGCGCCGGGGCGGGCGAAGCGGAAGGTGAGGCGTGCGCCGGCTGCGGCGGTGTCTCCTTCAGTAACGCGAAGCTGCATGGTCAGGTTGTGGTCGAGATGGACGGATTCGGCGTTGAGCCAGTGGACCTCGAGTTCTTTGACCGTCGCCAGCACTTCGGGCTCGGGTTTATCGAGAGCCTGGTCGAGCTTCCCTTCCCGGATGGCGTCGAGCACGAGGCGGTGCTGCTCGCGCAGTTGCTGCTCTTTTTGCGCGTCGCCGAATTGGATCTCGGCGGATTTTCCGGCGTACGAAGTCGCCTTCTTGCCGATGCAACGGCCGCGGACGAAGACCTGGGTCTGCAAGAGCCGCTCGTTTTCACGCGCTTCACTCTGCACGTGGTAGATGGTGTCGCCGTGTTTGACGTCGGTATTGAAGCCGAAAATCATAAGAAATTTTTCATTGAGAGATGGAGCGATTGAGTCATTAGGCGATTGAAAAGAACACTGTTTCCCAACTTGACTAATTTTTCTCGATCGCTCAATGACCCGATCTCAAAATCACTCAATTCGTTCCTTCGTTCGCTTGACACTCTCGCGAGCAACCCCATAATCTAGAATGTTTAAGCGGTCTCTGGCGCGAATTATATATACCTCCTCCTATGCCCGACAATTACTTCGCACGCTACCTCCCCTTTTTGATCCACATGATTCTGGCGGGCGGGATTGCGGGCGCGATTGTCACGCTTTCGTGGCTGATCGGGCAGAGGAAGCCTACCCGCGCCAAAATGTCTCCTTATGAATGCGGCATGACGCCCGTCGGCGACTCGCGCGAGCGTTTTTCGGTGAAATTCTACCTGGTGGCGATGCTTTTCATTCTGTTCGACGTGGAGGCGGTCTTTATTTATCCCTGGGCCGTGACTCTGCGCCAGCTGAAAGCGAACAACGAAGGGCATTTCGGGCTCTGGGAGATGTTGATTTACATCGGGATTTTTCTCGTTGGCTTCTTCTACGTGTGGAAAAAAGGCGTCCTGGACTGGGGCGAAACCGGAGCGAAACGAGGCAATTTTTGATGCCCCTCGTCCCTGCGATTACTGACCTGGAACAGTTGAAGAGTCATCCGGCGGTCGCGCGGCTTGCGGGATGGAATACGGCTGCGATTGAAGGCGTGAAATTCGATCGCGACGAGATGACGATTTCGGTGGAGCGGGGTTCGCTGCGCGAGGCCTGCGTTTTGTTGAAGGAAGACCCGGCGTGCCCGTTTAATTTTCTCTCCGACATTACCTGCGTCGATTGGTATCCGGCGGAGCCGCGGTTTGAAGTTGTTTATCACTTGTTGTCGATCCCGAAAAAAGAGCGTGTGCGGCTGAAGGTCAAGCTGAACAGCTCGAGTCCGGCGGTGGAATCGCTCACTCCGGTGTGGCCCGGGGCTAATTATTTTGAACGGGAAGTTTTTGATTTGTTCGGGATTCGATTTACTGGGCATCCGTATTTGCGGCGGATTTTGATGCCGGAGGATTGGGAAGGCTATCCGCTGCGGAAGGATTATCCGGTAGAGGGATACCGGTAGAGCATTCGGTAATTTTGTAATTTGGTAATTGGGAAATTGAAAACCGCTGGCGCGGATTCGATGGCAAATTACCCGATTACCAAATTTCCCAATTACACAATTTATTCATGGCCCATTTGACGCCCACTCCCGTGCTGGAACCCGGCCAGGATCGCACGATGATCCTGAACATGGGGCCGCAGCATCCGTCGACACACGGCGTGCTGCGCGTGCTGCTGGAGATTGACGGCGAGACTGTCGTCCGGATGATGCCGGACATCGGATTTCTGCACACGGGGATCGAAAAGACCTGCGAGGCGAAGTTTTACCAGCAAGTTGTGCCGCTTACGGATCGGATCGACTATCTGTGCCCGCTGACCAACAACCTTTGCTACGTGCTGGCCGTGGAGAAGCTGCTGGGGCTGGAGATTCCGCCAAAGGCGCAGTGGATGCGGGTTTTGCTGAATGAGCTAACCAGGATTAACTCGCATCTGGTGTGGCTGGGCACGCATGCGCTCGACCTGGGCGCGATGACAGTTTTTCTTTATTGCTTCCGCGAGCGCGAAGAAATTCTGAAGATGTTCGAGATGGTCAGCGGGCAGCGCATGATGACGTCGTATTTCCGCGTGGGCGGGCTGGCGCTGGAGCCGCCGCTGGGATTTTTCGATCGCGTGCGCGATTTCGCGGGATATTTTCCGGAGAAGGTGGATGAGTACGAGAATCTGCTGACGGGAAATCCGATTTGGTTGATGCGGACTAAAGGCGTGGCGCGCATGACGGCGGAAGATGCGATTGCGCTGTGCGCGACCGGCCCGACGCTACGCGGGAGCGGCGTAGATCTCGACTTGCGGCGCGATATGCCGTATTCGAGCTACGAAAAGTTTCAGTTCAAGGTGCCGGTATCGACCGAGGGCGATGTGTTCGCGCGATATATGTGCCGGGTGCAGGAGTTGCGCGAGTCGATTGGGATTGTGCGGCAGGCTGTGGAAGGGATGCCGGAGGGGCCGATTAAGGCGGATGCGCCGCAGGTGGTATTGCCCGACCGGGAGAAGATGAAGACTCAGATGGAGTCGCTCATTTATCACTTCAAGATTATTACCGAGGGATTTGCGGTGCCGGCGGGCGAGGTTTATCAGGCGGTCGAGTCGCCGCGCGGAGAGATGGGGTACTACATCGTCAGCGATGGGACTGCTAAGCCGTATCGGGTGCATATGCGGTCGGCTTGCTTTGCTAATTTGCAGACCCTGCCATCGATGTGCGAGGGGCGGTTGCTAGCGGATGTGGTTGCGGCCATCGGCAGTATCGACATTGTTTTAGGGGAGATTGATCGGTAGAGATTGAGCGATTGGGTGATCGGGCCATTGGGCGATTTGTTTCGATGAAGGAGCTCCATGAGATCCCAGCCTGAGCAATTGCGAGACCGGACAAAGGCTTTTGCGTTGCGTGTAATTCGGCTTTATCGTTCGCTGCCGTATCGGACGGATACGCAGGTTTTGGGAAAACAGCTGCTACGGTGCAGCACATCCGTCGCTGCAAATTATCGAGCAGCATGCCGAGCCAGATCGAAGGCTGAATTTGTTGCCAAGATTGGCATAGTCGTTGAAGAGGCAGACGAAACGATACTGTGGTTGGAGTTGATGACGGAATCGGGGATTGTATCCGTAGAAAAGACCGAGGCACTGCTTAGAGAGGCGAATGAACTGACAGCGATCTTTGCGGCATCGCAACGCACCGCGAGGCATGCAGCTTGAATTTCCAATCGCAAGATCGCCCGATCAGCAAATCGCCAAATTGACTTATGAAGTTTTCTGACGAATTCGAGGCGCGGTTTGCGGAGATGGTTCCGCATTATCCGACGAAGCGGTCGGCCTTGGTGCCGACGCTGCTTTATGCGCAGGACGAGGTTGGATTTTTGTCGGATGAGGTCATCGCTGAGATTGCCGGACGGTTGGAGTTGACGGAACTCGAAGTGCGCAACGTGATCAGCTACTACTCGATGCTGACTACTAAGCCGCGCGGGAAGTTCAATGTGCAGGTTTGCACGAACATCAGCTGCATGGTGCGCGGAGGCGAAGAGATTCTGCATCATTGCGCCAAGAAGTTGGGTATCGGGCACAAGCAGACTACTGCGGACGGAATGTTTACGCTGGAAGAAGTGGAGTGCATTGGCGCTTGCAGCTGGGCTCCGGCGGCGCAGGTGAATTATGACTTTCACGAGAACCTGACGGCGGAGAAGATGGATCGGGTTTTGGATGAGTATCGGAAGAAGGGGACGCAGTAGCGGGAAGTCAGAAGTTAGAAGTGAGAATGCAGAAGTAAAACGTGATTTACTTCTGCATTCTGACTTCTTAATTCTGCAATCGCTATGGCTGACTTGGTTTCCCATCCCGATGAAGTGAAGGTCGTGTCCCGGCGCTTTGGTCTGGGTGCTACCGACATCGACCGCTACGTCGCGCTCGACGGCTACAAGGCCGTGCAGAAGGCGTTGGGGATGGAGCCGGACGCCATTATTAATGAGGTGAAGAATTCCGGGCTGCGGGGGCGCGGCGGTGCGGGATTTTCGACGGGGATGAAGTGGTCGTTTGTGCCCAAGCAGTCGGCGAAGCCGAAATATGTTTTGTGCAACGGCGATGAGAGCGAGCCGGGTACGTGTAAGGACCGGCTGATTTTTGAGCATGATCCGCACTCGGTGATTGAAGGCGTAATGATCGCGGCGCTGGCCGTGGGGGCGAAGAGTGGGTACATCTACATTCGCGGCGAGTACCGGTATCTGTCGATCATCATGCAGAAGGCGATTAAAGACGCCTATGCCAAAGGCTTCGTCGGGAAGAATATTTTCAGCAGCGGCCGCGATCTGGACATTTATTGGCACGGCGGCGCTGGTGCGTACGAAGTTGGAGAAGAGTCGGCGCTGATGGAGTCGCTGGAGGGCAAGCGGGGCGTGCCGCGGATTCGGCCTCCCTTTCCTGCGGTGGTTGGACTTTGGGGCGGGCCTACCGTCATCAATAATGCGGAAACTCTGGCGAACGTTCCGCACATTATTCTGGGCGGGGCGGATTGGTACGCGAAGCTGGGCACGCCGAAAAACGGTGGGACGCGGCTGTTTTGCTTGAGCGGAAACATTGCGAAGCCCGGTGTTTACGAACTGCCGATGGGCTACAACCTGAAGAAGATGTTGTTTGACGTGGGTGGTGGCATTCCGAACGGGCGGGAACTGAAAGCCGTGGTGCCCGGTGGATCGTCGTGTCCGGTCCTGAAAGCCGACGAAATTGACGTTGCGATGGATTTCGATTCCGTGGCGAAAGCGGGATCGATGCTTGGTTCGGGGGGCGTGGTGGTGATTGACGATCAGCAATGCATTGTGAAGTTTGCCTTGCGGACGATGAAGTTTTATCAGCATGAAAGTTGCGGATGGTGCATCCCGTGCCGCGAGGGAACGGACTGGCTGAAGAAGACGCTGATTCGCTTTCATTCGGGCGGGGGGATGAAAAAAGATATCGACAATATGCAGTATCTGGCCGAGAACATGCTGGGTAGGACGTTTTGTCCGTTGGGCGATGCGGCGGCTATGCCGACGATTGGGTTTGTGAAGAAGTTCAGGCAGGAGTTTGAAGATCATTTGGATGGGAAGCCGTGCCCGTATGAGAAGGCGGGCGCGGAGGAGTTGGCATTCGCACACTGAGGTTCATTGAGTCATTTGGCGATCGGGTGATTGATCGATTGGAAATCACCCGATGGCCAGATCACCCAATCGCACAATTTTTTCATGGCTGACGCACCAAAACTCGTCTCTCTCACAGTCGACGGTAAAAAGCTCACGGCTCCCTCGGGCACGCTGCTGATTGAGGCGTGCAAGAGCGTGGGCATCGAGGTGCCGTCTTTCTGCTACTACCCGAATCTCTCTTTGCAGGGCGCTTGCCGCATGTGCCTGGTGAAGGTGGAGAAGATGCCCAAGCTGCAGACCGCGTGCACGACGACCGTGGCCGAGGGCATGATCGTCACGACCGACAGCGACGAGATCAAGCAGGCTCGCAAGTCGATGCTCGAAATGCTGCTGGGGAATCATCCGCTGGATTGTCCGGTGTGCGATGCGGGCGGCGAGTGCGAACTGCAGGACATGACGTTCAGCTATGGCGCCGCAGAGTCGAAGTTCATGGAAGCGAAGAACCACAAGGAGGAACAGCAGTGGTCTCCGGTGGTGTTCTTCGACCGGCCGCGATGCATCTTGTGTTATCGCTGCGTGCGGGTGTGCGGCGAAGGGATGGACGTGTGGGCGCTGGGCGTGCAGAACCGCGGAGTGAGTTCGCTGATCGCGCCGAATAACGGAGATCATCTGGAGTGCGAAGAGTGCGGCATGTGCATCGACATTTGCCCGGTCGGTGCGTTGACCTCGGGTGCGTACCGCTACAAGACGCGGCCGTGGGAGATGAAGCACGTCGGCACGGTGTGCACGCACTGCGGAGATGGCTGCAAGACGACCTTGGGCGTGCGGCGGTCGGATACGGGGATGGAGATTGTTCGCGGAGATAATCGCGACAAGAGCGGGACGAATGGAGATTTTCTCTGCATCAAGGGACGCTACGCGTTTGATTTTGCGAATCATGAAGAACGGTTGACGCAGCCGCTGATTCGCAAGAATGGCACGCTGACGCCGGCGACCTGGGAAGAGGCACTGACTCTGGTCGGCACGACATTCGCGGACATTCGGGATACGGAGGGCGGATCGGCGATTGGCGTGGTGGGATCGACTCGCACGACGAATGAAGAAGCGTATCTGTTGTCGAAATTTGCGCGGACGGTTTTGCAGACGAATAACGTCGACCATCATCGGACAGCGGACTTCCCTGCCTTGGCGACGGCGCTGCGCGGCAAGCCGGATGCGACGGCGAGTATGGCCGATGTTTTTACTGCGTCGGCGATTTTGTTGATTGGGAATGATCCGACTGAGCAGCACCCGCTGCTGGCGTGGCAGATTCGGAATAATGTGCGACTGCACCGGGCTAAGTTGTACGTCGTGAACTCGACGCCAATCAAACTGAAGCGGCAGGCGGCAAGTTTCTTGCAGATCCCGGCTGGTGCCGAGGGGAAGGTTGCGGCGTTCTTGGCGGGGGACGATTCGGCTGTTGATGCGAACGAGCAGTTGCGATCCCTGCGCGATGCTTTGAAGGCGGAACAAAATCTCGTCATCATTTTCGGCTCGGAGATTCGTGGGAAGGATTTGACCAGCCTGATTGCGCTTGGTTCGAGTATTCCTGGTGCGAAGTTTGTTTGTCTCGCCGATTATGCGAATTCGCGGGGCGCGGCTGATATGGGACTGTATCCGGATTTGCTGGCGGGTTATCACGCGGTGGCGGGCAATAGCGCGTTCCATCAGGAGTGGGGAAACATTCCGGCGACGGCTGGGCTGGATTTCCCTGGCATGGTCGACGCGGCGAAGAGCGGGAAATTGAAGGGACTTTATGTGGTTGGATCGAATCCGGTCGGGCGGCTGGATGTCGATCCCTTCGCGTTCTCGAAGACTTTTGTGGTGGTGCAGGACATGTTCCTGACCGAAACCGCGGCGCTGGCGGATGTGGTTTTGCCGGCGGCAAATGCGTATGAGAAATCCGGCACCATGACGAACACTTGCGGCGATGTGCAGTTGGTCAAGAAGGCCGGGGAGATTTCCGGCACCAAGAGCGACTTCGAAATGATCGTGCGCATCGCTGACGCTATGGGCGCGGACATTCATAAGCTTGTTTCGTTTGGCGGAGGAACGCGCGCCGATATGGGGCAGTCGCGTGGTGCGCAGTCGGGCGAGGCGGATCGACACGCGGTGTGGCTTGAGATGCAGGGACTGGAGCCGAAACTGAGCCCGCTTGATCCCACGGCGATTCTGGATGAGATTCAGCGGCTGGTTCCGGGATATGGCGTTTCGCGCGCGAATCTGCTGGCGGGTAACGTGGAGCACACTTCGTTGAGCGAGAGCGGACCGGGCGCGGCGCATAAGGCGGAATCGATTGCGCCGGCGAACGACAGTCTGTTTACCTCGGGCACGCTGGGGCGGTACTCGCGTGCGTTACGGTCGGTGATGGAGAGCCACGAGGTTAAGCACTCGGAAGTGGCGGCGGATTGAGTTAGTCCCGAGTCGCGTGTCGCGAGTCCCGAGCCGCTGCGAGACTTTTTAAAGGAAACTTTAAGAGGATAGAAGGCGTTGCCAATCTGGCTCTACATTCTGGTGTCGGTGATCAAGTCGGCGGTGGTTCTGCTTGTGCTGCTGACTGCGGTTGCTTACACCGTGTGGCTGGAGCGCAAAGTTGTCGGCCATATGCAGAACCGGTGGGGACCTACGCGTGTTGGGCCGTTTGGGTTGCTGCAGCCTGCGGCTGACGGATTGAAATTTTTATTCAAAGAAGATTTGACGCCGCCGCATGTGTACAAACCGTTGTACATTGCTGCGCCGCTAATTGCGGTGATCTTTGCGCTGACGTCGATCTCGATGATCCCGTTCGGAAATTCCATCACCATCGGCGGCTACGTGATTCCGCTGCAGATCACCGACGTGAATACCGGGCTGCTGGTGATTCTGGGCGTCACATCGATCGGTGTCTATGGTGTCGCGCTGGCCGGGTGGTCTTCGAACAACAAGTATTCCCTGCTGGGCGGGCTTCGCGCTAGCGCGCAGATGGTGAGTTACGAAATCTCGCTGGGGCTTTCGCTGGTGGGCGTGCTGATCATGGCGGGGAGTTTCAGCCTGCGCGAGATTGTGGAGGCGCAGGGCGGACACATGTTGGGATTCATTCCGCGCTGGAATGTGTTTCCCCAGTTCATCGGATTTTTCTGCTACATCATGGCGGCCTACGCGGAGACGAACCGTATTCCCTTCGATCTGCCGGAGGCGGAGACGGAGTTGGTCGCGGGCTACCACACCGAGTACAGCGCGATGAAGTTTGCCATGTTTTTTATGGCGGAGTACGCCAACATGATTACGGTGGCGTGCCTGGCGACGCTGCTGTTTTTCGGTGGATGGCATGGGCCCCTGTTCGGGCCCCCGATTTTGCAGGCGGTGCTGCCGGTGTTCTGGTTTGCCGTCAAGATTTTCGCATTCCTCTTCTTATATATCTGGGTGCGCGGGACGTTGCCGCGTTTTCGCTATGACCAACTGATGGCATTTGGATGGAAGTTTCTGCTGCCGCTGGCGCTAGTGAATTTGATCGGCACGGCGATTGCGGTGGCGTGGTGAGAAGGGCAGTGGCTAGTGGCCGGTGGTCAGTGGCCAGTAACACAGACTTTTCGCTGGCCACTAACCACTGGCTGCTGACAACTGATTTTCAATGATTAGCATTCATCTCATTTTGTTTTTGGCGTTCGGGGCGGTTGCGGTGGCGGGGGCGGTGAACCTGCTGGCGCAGACGCATCCCATCAACAGTGCGCTCTCGCTGATTGCGGTGATGGCGGCGCTGGCCGGGGAGTATCTGCTGCTGGGCGCGGAGTTTGTCGCGGCCGTGCAGGTGATCGTGTATGCCGGGGCGGTGATGGTGTTGTTTGTCTTCGTCATCATGCTGCTTAATGCCGGCGTCGAAGAGCGTAGTAAAGGAAGCCGCGTCGCGCTGCTTCTGGGCGTTCCGGGGACGATTCTCGGCGGCGTGCTCGTGGCTTGGGTCGTGCTGCAGCGTTCAGGTACCGGAGACGTTGCGGTGGGCGCGGAACCCGGTTCTCCAAAGGCAATCGCACCGCTTCTGTTTCACCAATTCTTACTGCCGTTTGAAATCACTTCGATCCTGATTCTGATCGCAATCATGGGAGCGGTTGTTCTGGCGAGCAAGCCGCCGACTGCGCCGCCGGCAATTCCCGCGGTCGGGTCGAGGAGGATGGACTGATGGTTCCTCTTTCCTATTACCTTGTGCTCAGCGGGATTCTATTCGCGTGCGGCGTAACCGGATTCCTCATCAAGCGCAACATCATTACGATTTTCATGTCGATTGAGCTGATGTTGAACGGCGTGAATCTTTCGTTCGTGGCGTTTGCGGCGCACTGGCATGCGCTGGCCGGACAAGTATTCGTGTTTTTCGTGATGGTGGTGGCGGCGGCCGAAGCGGCGGTCGGGCTGGCGATCATCATCGCTGTGTATCGCACGCGCGAGACGTTGAATGTCGATCAGGTGAATCTGCTCAAACTATGACCGAGAACCTGCATCTCTGGCTGATTCCGATCCTGCCGCTGGCGGGAGCGGCGATCAACGGCTTTCTCGGGAAGAAAGCTTCGAAAGCGGGCGTGAGCGCTGTTGGCCTGATTTTTTCCGGAGCCGCTTTTGTTTGGGCGCTTTGGGTCGCGCTGCGATTTTCCTCGCTCACTCTGCCCCACTCCGAAACCCTCGCCCACTGGATTCGCTCCGGAAGCTTCAGCGCGGACTTCGCTTTTTATCTGGACCAGCTTTCGTTGGTCATGTTGCTGGTGGTCACGGGCGTCGGTTTTCTGATTCATATCTACTCTGTCGGCTACATGTGGGATGATCCCAGCTACTACCGTTTCTTCGCTTACCTGAACCTGTTCATGTTTTTCATGCTGACGCTGGTGCTGGCCAACAACTACCTGCTGATGTTCATCGGGTGGGAAGGCGTGGGGCTGGCTTCGTATCTGCTGATCGGGTTCTGGTTCACGAAAGATTCGGCGGCATCCGCGGGCAAGAAAGCTTTCATCGTCAACCGCATCGGCGATTTCGGATTTCTGATCGGACTGTTTCTTATCATCCAGCATTTCGGATCGTTAAATTTCACCCAAGTATTTGAGAAAGTCGCGCCCCTGCCATCCGAGACGGCTGGCGCAGGACTGTTGACCGCGATTGGGATTTTGCTGATGGTCGGGGCGTGCGGCAAGTCGGCGCAGATTCCTTTGTATGTCTGGCTGCCCGATGCGATGGAAGGCCCGACGCCGGTTTCGGCGCTGATTCACGCGGCGACGATGGTGACTGCCGGCGTGTACATGGTTTCGCGCTCGCACATGATTTTTGAGCGGGCGCCGATTGCTTTGACAGTGGTGGCGATCATTGGAACGTTGACGGCGCTGTTTGCGGCGACGATCGGCATCACGCAAACCGACATCAAAAAAGTTTTGGCTTACTCGACGGTCTCGCAGCTGGGCTACATGTTTATCGCCTGCGGCGTGGGGGCGTTCTCGGCGGGAATTTTCCACCTGATGACCCATGCATTCTTTAAAGGCCTGCTGTTCCTGGGCGCTGGTTCGGTGATTCACGCCGTCGGCGGCGAACAGGACATGCGGAAGATGGGTGGGTTGAAGACTTACATTCCCATAACATTCGCGACCATGTTGATCGCAACTGCTGCGATCGCGGGAATCCCGCCCCTGGCGGGCTTTTGGAGCAAGGACGAGATTCTGTGGAAAGCGTACGAAGCCAATCCGGTGTATTGGGTGATCGGCGTTGTCACGGCGTTCATTACGTCCTTTTATATGTTCCGCCTGCTGTTCATGACGTTCTGGGGCGATTACAAAGGGATTCAAGTCGACGAACATGGACATGCCCACGCGACGCATGGCCACGGCGATCATGGGCACGGCCTGCCTCATGAGAGTCCGTGGGTGATGCTCGGGCCGTTGGTTGTGCTTGCGTTTTTGTCTCTCGTCGGCGGGCTTGTCGGCATTCGTAACGGGTTTGAGCATTTCCTCGAGCCGGTATTCGGATCAGAATTTCCGAAGGCAATCACCGAGGGCACGGACAATACGGAATGGCTGCTGATGGGAATCTCGGTCCTGTTTTCGTCCGCGGGTGCGATTCTTGCCTACGTGCTCTATGTGAGCAAACCGTACCTGCCGCAGAAAATTGCCGACTCGCTGGGCAGTTTCTACAACGCAGTGCTGAACAAATATTACATAGACGAACTCTACGCCAAAGTTTTCGTGAAGCCGCTGGTCGATGGCTCGACGAGCATTTTGTGGCAGGGCGTGGATCGCAAGGTCATCGACGACTCCGTTAATGACGCTGCCGATGGAGTTCGGCAGGTTTCAGATAACGTGCGGCAGATGCAGTCGGGCAACCTGCGCTCCTATGCGGGGTGGATCGCCGCGGGGGCCGCTTGCGTGATCGCCTACATGATCTGGTTGGGGGTGGGACGATGATAACCCTCGACCACCACATTCTTTCCCTCGTGACGTTCGCCCCGTTCGCGGGAGCCTTACTGCTGATCTTTTTCCCACGACGAGACCGGGATATTCGCATCTTTTCACTCGTCATTTCCTTGCTCACATTCGTGCTGTCGTTGCATCTGCCGGTGTACTTCCATCGCAGCCAGGCAGGCTTTCAGTACGAAGTCGACAAAGCGTGGATCTCGACTCCGAATATTCACTACCACATGGGGATCGACGGCATCTCACTGTGGCTGGTGGTGCTGACGACATTCCTCACGCCGCTGTGTGTGCTGATCTCGTGGAAGTCGGTGCATGACCGGGTGAAGGAATTTTTCATCCTGCTGCTGATTCTGGAAACCGCGCTGATCGGCGTGTTCACCTCGCTCGATCTTTTCCTCTTCTATTTCTTCTGGGAGGCGACGCTGATTCCGATGGCGCTGCTGATCGGCGTGTTCGGGCATGGGCGGAAGGTATATGCAGCGGTGAAGTTTTTCATGTACACCATGATCGCTTCGGTGTTCATGCTGGCGGCGATCTTGTGGCTGTATGCGCAGACGGGTCAGTTCGATTTTGTCTATATTCGAGACCACATCAGTTCCCTACCCGCGTTTCCGGCCGCAGCGCAGTGGCTGTTCCTGGGATTCTTCATCGCGTTTGCTGTGAAGGTTCCGTTGTTTCCATTTCATACGTGGCTGCCTGACGCCCACGTGGAGGCACCGACTGCTGGATCTGTTTTGCTGGCCGGCGTGCTGCTGAAGATGGGCACGTATGGGATGCTCCGGTTCAACCTGGCCTTCTTCCCTGAGCAGGCGCGCCGCAACGCGCCATGGATCATCACGCTGGCGCTAATCGGAATCATTTATGGCGCGCTGGTGGCTCTCGTGCAACCGAACATGAAAAAGCTGATCGCGTACTCGTCGGTCAGCCACCTGGGATTTGTCGTGCTGGGCATCTTCAGCTTTACACAGGCGGGACTGAACGGTGCGATGTTCGTGATGCTGGCGCACGGAATTTCAACTGGCGGACTGTTCATGCTGGCTGGAATCCTGCACGAGAGGCGGCATACCTACGAGATTGCCGAGTTCGGCGGGCTGGCTTCTCCCATGCCGATTTATGCGGCTTCTTTTCTCTTCATTGTGCTGGCATCGGTCGGCCTGCCGCTGATGAATGGATTCGTCGGTGAGTTTCTGGTTTTGAGCGGAGCGTTCCAGGCTAAGGCGATTTATGGAATTCTCGCGGCGACCGGAGTGATCTGGAGCGCCGGATATTTGCTGTGGATGTATCAGCGCGTGTTCTTCGGCAAAGTTACGAACGCTGTGAACAACTCGATGGCAGATATGATTGCGGTCGAGAAAGCCGCCGTGTGGCCTTGCGTTGTGGCAGCACTCATCATGGGCGTGGCTCCAATTATGTGGCTGGGAGCGATTGATCCCGCGGTGCACGCGGCTTTGACACCGTTTGTGCAAACGGCGAGCAGGATGGTGGGGCAATGAGCATCCACTGGCTCGCCGATTTCGCGCAGGCGATTCCGCAGGGCACCGACTACGTTCGCATTCTGCCTGAAATTGTGCTCTCGGTTTTCGGCATTGCCGTGATGATTCTTGATCCTTTGGTCGATGAAGAGAAGAGCCAGAAGACGCTAGGGCTGATTGCATTGGTTGGCATGGTCGTGGGACTGGGCTCGACATGGTACATGGCGCAGTCGCCCGGAATGGCTTTTTCGAACATGGTCAAGGTCGACAGCTTTGCCGTGTTCTTTCACTTTTTGGTCATTGCAATCGCAGCGGTCGTGACTCTGAGTTCGTTCGAGTACATGGCAGTACAGCGGATTCGGGCCGGAGAATACTATGCGCTGATCCTCTTCGGCACGGTCGGCATGGGGCTGATGTCGTCGGCGATCGAGCTGGTGCTGATTTTCGTGGCACTGGAAATTTCGTCGATCTCGACCTACATCCTTGCAGGGTTCCGGCGACGCGAGGCTTCGAGCAGCGAATCGTCCCTTAAGTATTTCCTGCTGGGATCCTTCGCCACGGCGTTTTTCTTGTATGGCGTCGCCCTGATCTTCGGAGCGACGGGCTCGACCAATGTCGACGAAATCAGCCGCAAGCTGCAGGCGTCGCCGGCAGAGACGCTGGTCTACGCGGCGGTGGCGCTGATGTTCGTCGGGCTCGGATTCAAAGTAGCCGCGGCCCCATTCCATATCTGGACGCCTGATGTATATGAGGGCGCGCCGGCGCCGATTGTTGGATTCATGTCGACGGCGCCGAAGGCTGCGGCCTTCGCTGTGTTGCTGCGCGTCATCTTCGCGATGAACGCGCCGGGACGCTTCTGGCTGATCTGGATTGCGGCCGCACTTTCCATGACGATCGGCAATGTGGGAGCGGTGGTCCAGACCAACGTAAAACGGCTGCTCGCCTATTCCTCGATTGCGCACGCCGGCTACCTGCTGGTTGCATTCGCGATGACGACGGCGGACAACTATTCGCTGGGAATTTCCGGCGCGATGTTTTATACGGCGGCATATGCGGCGATGAACGTGGGAGCGTTTGCTGTTGTGAGCCATTTTGCCAACGCGGGCGAGCGCTTTGTCACGCTCGAAGACTATGAAGGTCTGGGACGATCCTCGCCGCTGCTGGCGGCTACGCTGACGATCTTCCTGCTGTCGCTGATCGGAATTCCGATGACCGGCGGCTTTTTCGCCAAGTTTTACGTGTTCAGTGCTGCGGTGCGGGCCAACCTGATCTGGCTGACTTTGATCGGCGTGGTGAACAGCGCGATCGGCGCGTACTACTATCTGCGCATTATCGTAATGATGTACATGCACGACGCGCGCAAGGAAGTTCCTACGCCGCGAATCTCACCAAGCCTCGCGTTGGCACTGGCAGTCAGTGTCATCGCTACGCTTTATCTGGGGCTCTTTCCGAATCGGGTGCTCCAATATACGCAGGATTCGGCCAAGGAGTTGCTGCCTTCATCATCCAATTCGAGCAGCACGAACGCGGCTCAAATTCAACCGCCGACTCCAGTCCCCGACCACTGACTTTTCCCGAAAGAGCGTGAAAAACGCATTTGACAAGGGGCTTGGAGCGCGTGCATCATGTGTGCAAAGATCAATCAGTCCTTACCTCTCAAGGAACTGAACAGCAGGCCTGGAGGAGAAACAATGTCCAAGTTGATTCGTATGCTTTGGTCAGAGGATGCGGGACAAGACATCGCCGAATATGCGGTGATGCTGGCCGTCATTCTGGTGCTGGTGGTCGGGACGGTGCGTTTGATCGGCTCCAATGCCAACAATGCATTCTCGAGCGTAGCCAGCTCACTCTCGTAAACTCGACTCCGTTATCTCAAAAGGCCACTTTGTCTTGCAGTTGAAAGTGCACAGCGAATTACTATGACACGATTTACCTCAGTTGCGGGATTTACCGCTTACTACTGGTTTACCAGGGAAGCGGCTTGGTCGCAGCTTGAGGGTAAGAGGAACCAGTAAAAAGGTAACCCAAACCAGCAAGCAATCGACGCAAGCCGCGATCCAAGGATCGCGGTTTTTGTTTTTGATCGAGAATCCGAGGAGAGCCCCATGATCGTCAACATGTCAGAGAAAGCAACAGAGCAGCAGATCAACCACGTGATCGAGCGCATTCGCGAGGCGGGCTATCAACCCCACGTGACGCGCGGAACGGAGCGCACCATCGTCGCCGCGGTGGGCAGCGGGCGGCGACATGAGATTGAGGCGCTGCAGGTTGCGCCCGGCGTCGACAACGTCGTCGCGATCGCCCAGCCTTTCAAGCTGGTCAGCAAGCAGGTGCGGCCGGAAAGATCTGTCGTCAATATCAACGGCATTGAGATTGGCGGGCCTGACGTGGTGGTGATCGCCGGGCCTTGTTCGGTTGAGTCGCGCCAGCAGTTGCTCGATACTGCACATGCGGTAAAGAAGGCGGGCGCCGCGATGCTGCGTGGCGGCGCCTACAAGCCGCGCACGTCTCCCTATGATTTTCAGGGGCTGGGAATCGAAGCCCTGAAGATTTTGCGCGAAGCGCGAGAGGAAACCGGTTTGCCCGTGGTGACAGAAGTGATGAGTACGGAAGACATTGACATTATCTGCGAACACGTCGACATGCTGCAGGTCGGTGCGCGCAACATGCAGAACTTTGCTCTGCTGCGGCGGCTGGCAACGGTGAACAAGCCGATATTACTGAAGCGTGGGCCGTCGGCGACGGTGAAGGAGTGGCTGCTGGCGGCGGAATATTTGCTTGCGGGCGGCAATCACCAGGTTGTGCTTTGCGAGCGCGGCATCAAGACGTTTGAAACGGAAATGCGGAATACCTTCGATCTGGCGGCGGTGGCGCTGGCGCGCGATCTTTCGCATTTGCCTGTGATCGCCGATCCCTCGCATGGAACCGGCAAGCAGAGCCTGATTGCAGCGTGTTCGCGCGCAGCCGTGGCCGTGGGCGCCGATGGATTGATTATTGAAGTGCATCCGTGCCCGGAGCGCGCGCTGTCGGATGGTCCGCAATCGCTGGATTTTGAAGGGTTCGCCAAAGTCATGCGTGGGTTGGCCGAGCCTCTGCGGCGAACGGCCGGCCTAGCGAGCAGTGTTCCGGCGGCTTCGTAATGATGAGATAAGCATACCGCTGCAGACGGTTACTTGTGCGTCGCACTCGAGGGCTGCTTGAGTTGCATGGCTGGATCGCCGAACAGAACATACGTCCGGCGAACTGCGGTGTCGCCGATGTGCGATTTCGCCTTAAGAATCGATTCTCCCAGCGTGAGATGTGCGGAGCTCAGCGCATTCTGCACCACCAACACATCGAGTTTCAATTGTGGCGACGGCTGATTCAGGCCTGTGGAAGCAAGGACTGCGACCGCGCCGCCATTCGGCGCGAGCAACAGCGTCACGCCCAGTGGTTGCTGGTAAACGTCCTGGAAGAATCCGTTTAGGCAATTCATGATCAGGAAGACCGGCAGCTGAGAGGAATTCGTCAGCGAACTTACGGAGCTCGTATCGAAGAGATTCGAACCCGACCATTGTTCTTCCGAACCGTGGCCCAGGTAGTTCACCAGCAACTGGCCTGAGTTGATTCCATTGACGATCGCCTGCTGAGCGGCAGAGACTCCCAGAGAAGTCGTGAACACATCCGTCGCCTGGATGGCAGCGGGCAACTGCTTCTGCACGCGCTGGCTGTCCTGGGTGAAGCTTTCCGTGTCGTCATTGTCGGCTACGATCAATGCCTGCGAGGTCCACGGCCCATTCGTGGATTGCCCCATGTAGGCGACGATTTTGCCGACCACCGTTTTCGCGTCGTCGCCGGTGCTAACCGGCAAACGGCCCGTCGCGATCGTCGGGAGGCCGCTGTCGTTGAAGTCGGAGAACCAGTCGTCGGATGCTGTCATCAGACTCGTCGCGGGCAAGATTCGCGTCGGCACGAGATCGAGATGTCCGAAGCCGAGATAGTTGCGCGGATCGAGCGAAGCGCGGCCGTTCAGCAACAAGTAGGTCGGCGGCGTTTTCCAATTCTGTGTTGCGGATTGCAGGAACTGACGGACCGCGAACGGACTGCGCTCTCCGAAGTTGAACTCGTCGTACAGATCGTTGACTGAGATAATTGCCGACGACTTCCCTTCCGCCTCGTGAGCACGCACAAGTGGAGCCAGCGCTCCGGCGAGTTCATCGTACGTGACCATCGCGATGTTCGCGCCGGCTTGCGGGCTGTGCCAGTGTGATGGATGATTCGGCCGCACGGCAGCGGCGTTCGAGATGCGGTCATTCGCGACGGCCAGCAGCGTGTGACGCGATACCCCCGCCTTGTTCGAAGTCAAGGTGGTCCATGGCACTTGCAAAGCCATGGCATATTTGCCGTTGTTCGCAGTGACTTGTCCTGTCAGTTGCATCGGATGGTTCGGATCTGTGATATCGACCACGGTTGGCGCACTGTCGAAACCGGTGACATTGAGTTCGTCGCCGGCACGGCCGGTGAACTTCAGCAATCCGGCATCCGCTTCGTACTTGTGCGGATACGTAATACGGATGGACTGTACCAGACTCGTGTCGTAATCGCCGTTCTGCGCGGTTAACGTGACGGTGTTGCTCCAATCCTGCAGAAGACCGGGCGGGATCGGCAGGCTGATCTTGCCCTTGTCCTGGCCGGTAAATGTCAGATCCCCGAGTGTCGTCCCATTCAAGGCAATCTGAACATCATGCGGATAAGCTACGACCACGCCTTGCAGCACGATATCCAGTTGCGACTGCTGATTCGACTTGGTGTCGAAATGCGGCGTGGCCAGCACCTGATCAACCGGCGCGGGTGAGACGAGAGCGCCAAAGAAGTTGTCGCCGTCAGGTGTGAGCAGCGCCGCGAAGTACGTCGTGTGCTGCTTGAGTTCGACCGTCGTCATGAAATTCGCGGGCGGCTGGTTCGATCCGGAGGAAGCCTGCATCTGCGGGATGCGCGCGCCCTGAGTCGATCCAGCCACGAGCCAATAGACACGCGTGCCGGAGAACTCTGTGTCGATCGCAGCGCCGTAGAAACTGATCGCTGCATTCGGGCCAAAACTACCGGGCCCAGCACTGGCTCCGGAGATCTGCAAGGGCTGCTCAGTCGCTTCAGCATACAAATGCAGCGTCGATGGATCGACATTTGGATCAAGCCCGGCCTTCACCAAATCCGGTTGCGCTATGCGATACCAGCCTTCGTGCCGAACCTGAATTTTCACTGCAGGATGCGAAGCCAAATCAAACTGTTTCTGGATCTGCGCCGCCGTTGGAACTGGTTGTGACGATAGCGTTTCGATCACATGACTCGGCTCTGCAGCTGGCACACCAGCCTGCGCTTGCACCAACTGGCTGAACATGCGCGTCTCGGCAACCGAGGTATCGCTGGCCGAGCCTGCCGTCGGCCCCACGGGGCCGTGCATGGTTCGCGTGCCGTCCACACCGATATCTTCCAGCCAGTATGCCGCGCCGGCACTGGTTGCAGCCGGATCAATCCAGGCATAACTCCTGCCGGCATGCTTCGGCAACGCGCCGGTCATCAGGAGCCCCGAACCGGCGATGATCGACGGGTTCATGCGGACTCGATTGCCATCTTGCTCGCGGTAGACGTTGAAGCCAAGATTGTGTGACTCGCCCCCCGTCTTCCACGTCAGCACCACCTCGTTTGCACCAGTCTTGCCAGAGGCGGCATGCGCCGAGAACGATACCAGCGAAACCTTCGTCGGAGCAGTCACTGTCTCCGACCATGTGGAGGTGTTGTTCGCCGTGTTCGAATCGGCTTGATCGGCAGTAACGGTCGCAGTGTTGGTGACGATTCCAGACGCCGTCGGCAGCGTCACGACGGTGATGGTTGCCGTACCCGCGTTCAGCATCGTTCCCAGCTGACAGGTCACGGTGCCGCCAGCTTCAGAGCAAGTCCCTTGCGTCGTTGTGGAGGACTCGTACGTGACGGTGCTGGGCAGCGTGTCAGTAACAGTGACATTCGTCGCCGATGCCGGGCCGTTGTTGCTAACCGCCAGCGTGTAGGTGAGCAGCGTGTCTTGTGTCACCGGATTTGGCGTGGCCGTCTTCACGATCGCCACGTCGGCGCTGTTGGCGTTGGCGACGATCACAGTGGTGCTCGCAGTGTTCGTCGTTAGCCCAGGAACAATATTCGCTGCGGTCGACGTAACGGTGTCCGTGATGCTCGTGCCGGAGGGGGTTCCCGAGTTCACCTGCAGCACCAGGGTGAAGTTTGCCGTCCCGTTGACCGCGAGCGAACCGCTGTTCGTACACGTAATCGTGCCTGTGCCACCGACCGACGGTGTAACGCACGACCAGGTCCCACCCGGAGAGACGATTGACTGGAAATTCGTGTTGGGCGGCGTCGTCTGCGTGAATGTCATACCGGCGCTGGTTGCCGCCGGGCCCTGGTTCGTGACTGACTGCGTGTACGTCACGTTGCTGCCGGCCGCTACTGAAGTCGGCGATGCCGAGTCGGTAACGACGAGATCGGCTTGAGTCGCAGTCGCAACCACGTCTGCGGCCGTCGCGCTGTTGTTGGCCGAGTTGGAGTCGCTGACTGACGAACTCACGGTTGCGGTGTCATTGATGGCGGTGCCCGCTGCGGTGCCGGCTGTCACTCTGAGGACGATGGTGAAGGTGGCGGTCCCCGGTGCGAAGCTCGCATCAGTACAAGAAATGGTTCCCGTGCCACCTATTGACGGCGTGGAGCAGGACCACGTACCGCCCGGAGATGTGAGCGACTGGAAGGTTGTGTTCGGCGGAGTGATCTCGGTCATCGTCACCGAGGTTGCGGTGCTCGGGCCGTTATTGGTAACGACCTGGGTATAGGTGATGTTGTTTCCGGCCTGCACAGGCACAGGGTTGGGGGAGTTGGTGATCGCAAGATCAGCAGAATCGCCGACCGGGTCGACCACCGTGACGCTGTTGTTTCCGCTGTTCGGATCGCCGGTCGTCGATGTGACCGAATCCGTCTGCGTAATGTTTGTCCCCGACGCCACGTTCGAGTTGACCTTTACGACGAACGTAAAGCTCGCGGTGGTGTTGGCCGCCATGGCGGCAGGGGCCGTGCACGTGTAGGGCGACGTCGCGGTACAGGTCCATCCGGATCCGCTGAGTGAAACGAATGTCGTATTCGCCGGAAGAGTCTCGGTCAAGACCGGCGCATTGGCGGTTGCCGGGCCGTTATTCGTGACAGTCTGCGTATAGGTAATGTTGTTGCCCGCGGTCACCGGATTCGGGCTCGCCAAATTGGTGACGCTCAGATCCGCCTGTGTTCCGGAAGCAACCCCGATGTTCACGGTTGCGGAATTGTTGGCTGTATTCGTGTCGCGGCTCGTCGTCGCTCCGGTGGCCGTGTCAGTAATGATCGTTCCCGCGGTCGTACCGGCATTCACCTTGTAGATCGCGGTGATTGTGACCGTGGATCCCGGCGGCACAGAACTCGCAGAACAGGCCACAGGCGCCAAGTTTGGACAATTCCACGTAGCGCCGCCTGAATTCACGAATGCGACCGATTGGAACGTCGTGTTCGCCGGCGTAGCTTCACTGAACGTGCCGGTGCTGCAACTGCTCGGTCCGGGATTGGTGATGGTCTGCGTATAAGTAATGTTGGAGCCCGCCGAAACAGGATTCGGCGTTCCGCTGTTGGTGACGGTGAGATCACATGCGACGGTCACCGGAGTCGACACCGACGTAGTGTTGTTCGCCGACGTGGGATCGCTGGTCGTTGCGGTCACCGTCGAAGTCGCAGTGATAGTTCCGGCGGCGGTGCCTGCTGGAACATTTACGACGACAATGATGTCAGCCGAAGATGTGCTTGCGAGCGACGAACCATCGGTGCAGGTCACCGTTCCCGTTGCGCCGACCGCTGGAGTCGTGCAGGTCCAACCCACAGGCGCGAGCACGGATTGGAAGGTTGTTGTGCCGGGGGTAGCTTCGCTGAAGGAAACGCCGGTCGACGCGGCTGGACCGTTGTTGGTGACGGTTTGGGTGTAGGTGATGTTGTTCCCCGCGAACACGCTGGATGGAGTCGCCGCCGTCGTGAGAGCCACATCAGCCTGCGTGCCAGTCGCGACGACGTCGGTCGCGGTTGCCGAATTCGCTCCGAAAGCCTGGTTGGTTGCGCTGACTGTGACGGTATCGGTGATGACGGTGCCGCTGGCAGTTCCCGCGTTCACCTTGTACACCACGGAGAACGTTGCACTCGATCCTGCGCCAACGCTCGGGTTGGTACAGGTCGGCGGGAAGCCGGCACAGTTCCATGCCCCTGGCGGAGTGATGGAAACGAAGGTTGTGTTCGTCGGCGTTGCTTCAGTAAAGGTTGCTCCAGTGGCTGCGGTCGTCCCGGTGTTGGTGACCACTTGCGTGTAGGTAATGTTGTTGCCAGCCTGAACGGGATTGGGAGAAGCGACATTTGTTACAGTCAAATCCGGAGCAGTCGTGCCGACGACGGTAGTCGCGGTCGCACTATTGTTGGCGGAGTTTGGATCGGCTGCCGAAGAGCCGACAGCTGCTGTTTCCGTGATGACAGTTCCGTTCGCAGTACCGGCATTCACGTTTACAACCAAGCTGAAGGTGGCTGAGCTGAGTCCAGCCATGTTTACGTTGCTGCAAACGACGCTGCCCGTGCCTCCGACCGGCGGGGTAAGGCAGCTCCATCCGGCGGGCACGGCAATGGATACGAACGTCGTGTTCGCAGGCACTGTGGCGACGATGGTCGCGTTATCGGCCGCGCTCGGTCCGCTATTGGTGACCACCTGCGTGTAGGTGATATTGCTTCCCGCTGAGACGGGATCAGGAGACGCGCTGTTCGTCACGCTCATGTCCGCGGTTGAGAAAATCCCTGCTACGTCCGTTGAAGTGTCGTTGATTGGGCTGATGTCTCCGCCACCGCTGATCGATCCGATGTTGGTCACCGTCGCGGGCGCAGATTGTGTCACATTGACGCTGACCGTGATACTTGGATAGCTTGCGCCGCCGGACAACGCGTCGGAGCGCGTGCAGCTGACGGTTTGTCCGGACACGGAGCAGGTCCAACCAGTGCCGGTGGCACTGATCGGACTGACGCCTAGCGGCAGTGTGTCGTTTACCGTGACCAAACCCGCGGTTGCGACGGTGTTCACATTGGTGACTTGCAGCGTGTAGCTGGCGATTGTGCCGCGAGTAAAGTTGCCGGTGTGACTCTTGACGACCGAAACATCGGGCAGGCGTATGCAAACTTCCGCCGACTGCAGGCCTGTAACCTGCGACATGGTTGCCGTCGTCGTGCTCGTTCCCGCGGTTCCAGGGGTGGCTCCATAAGCCACGCCCGGATTCAGCGTCAGGCCATTTGCGCCGCCGGTAACCGTCGCACTGGCGGGAGCTGCCGAGACAAAGATCACGCCGCCCGCACCTCCACCGCCGGGACCATGACGATCGGCCAGGCTGTACGCCTGCGTGTGCCATGCATTGCCGCCGGTACCGCCGTTCGCCTGCAGAGTGAGTCCACCTTCGCCGCCGCCCGCCGCAAGAATCACGATCGTCCCGCCGGCGCCGCCGCCACCACCAGAATCGTTGGCGGTGCCGTTGTAGGCATTTGCGCCGTTGGCAGTGATGGTCGCAGTTCCGGAAAGACTGAAGGCGCGGATAAAAACGATTCCTCCGCCGGCCGCGCCACTGCTGGCCTGGGCGTCGTTATCGGAGTTGTTGCGCGATCCCGCGCCGCCACCGCCGCCCATCGCGACACGGTCAATCGTGGCTGGGAATGGGGAGCCTCCTTCGCCGCCAGAACTCAGGTTCGTATTCCACGAGTCGCCGCCGAATCCGCCGGTGCCGCCGTTACCGCCACCGCCACCGCCCGCATTTTGATCGTTATTAGCTGAGTGCGCATCGGTTCCTCCGCCACCTGCATTGCCAGGCGCGCCCTTGGCCATGCTGCCGTCGATTCCCGCAGATCCGCTGGGATATCCCGTGGAGGTTTGCAGAAATGTATTCCCCGATTCCACCCACTCCGGTGTTCCGGCAACGCCCTCGCCTTTGGAGCCGTCTACGCCCGTTGCTCCGCCAGCGGCGCCGGTGTAGGTTGCCGGCGAAGTCTGCCAGTAATCGGTGTTTGCCCCACCGGCTCCGCCGGTCAGCTGCAAGCCCGCGGCGCCACGAAAGCCGAGACCATTGACAGAGACGGTTGCACTTCCCAAGGTCAGAGTATTCGCAACGTCCAAAGCAAGAATGCCGCCAGTTGATCCGTTCCATGCGGCCGCGGTAACGGCCCCAAGAGTCGCCGAAGAATACTGCGGGACGAGGACGACTTGATAGGTGCTCTGCCCTGCGGTGGCCGAAGCCGCAGCCGCGTTGTACCCGAAAACAAGGCCGCCGCCGACACCTGCGCCCAGAATCGGTACTGAGCCGCCGCTGATCGGTCCGGTCGCGGTCACAAATTCGTAGTTGCCCGCGTTATTGATCGTCGTGAAACCCGTGCCCGTACTCCCGTTTCCGTAGGAACCGGAGTTCGAATCGTTGATACTCGCGTCCTGCATCTGGATGACGAGGAGTTCGCTTCCAACCGCGATTGTTCCGGTGCCATTGGCGGCACCGATGGGAATGGAAACTGCGCCGGCAGACACAGATGCCGTGCCCGGATAATACGTATTGACGACTCCGGTGAGCGTTCCGCCTGCCGGGAGCGTGCCTGACGAACAAACCAGGCTAACCACCGGCGCGAGGGCTACGTAGGTATTATTTCCCGTGTTGAGATCGGGAGGCGTGCCCGAATCGCTGATAGTGGCCGTGTTCGGATAGAATCCCGCAGCAGTTGTCGCGACCTTCACCGCAACCGTGGCGCTCGCCCCGCTGGCAAGCGGCGTCGGAAGCGTGCAACTGATCGTGGCCGACGTGGTGCAGGCTGTTCCCGCGCTCGGCGTGACCGAGACAATCGAGAGCCCCGTTGAAGCATAAGTATCGATCAAGGTGACGTTGTTGGCGGCCGACGGCCCCTTGTTCGTAATCGTGATGTTGTAGGTCGAATTCTGACCGAGCGCGACTGCGCTCACACTGGTCGTCACGCTGATATCGGCGTTCGACGGGTTGATGGAAACTGCACCGAGCGACCAGTTCGACGTGCCTCCGGTGATCGCTTCTGAGATCGGAACGCTGGGCGCTCCCGTGCGCGTGCTGCCGGTCGCGGTAACGTCAGTGTTGCCGCTGCCGCCGGTGTTCAGGTTCCATTGCGAGACTTGCGGGCCGGCAACTGTTGCTCCCCGGTTTCCGCCGGTCGCCATGGTGTCGAGGATCATGCCGTTGACGACGCTCGGCACATCCTCCGATGCGCTCGATCCGCCCGCGCCGTCGGCAGAGGTGAACGTACCGAGCGGAGTCGTCTGATCAACCCCGGTAAGAGTCGTGACTCCGGCAGCGACGCCTTCCGTCGCACCAGCCGGAATCGTAAATGAAACAACCACGTTTAACGCCGTACCTGTCGCAGGAGCCAGGAGATACCATTGCTCCACGCGTCGCGTCCCACCCGCATCGTTGTGAGCGCCGAGCAACGTTAATGCCGTACCATTCCAGGTCACTCCGCTGACTTTGGCGGTATTTCCATGATTGATGTTCATGGAAACACCCACCAGCATCAGGCGGTTCGTGCCTGCCGTGGTGTGCACAATGGTGAGAGTGCCGGAGCCGGTCAATTCATTCGAATTGGAAGTTGTGGAGTCAACGGCGACCTGAGCAGCGGCAAAAGTCGCGACGAGGAGAAGAAGTCCGAGAGGACCGAGGCCGGCACGTATGCGCTTTGCCGAGATACTCGAGCACAGCAATTTACTAGTGACGTGCTGGGAGCGCGCCGCGCACCGCAGCGCCCAGCCGCTCACGGATCTGAACCTGGCTTGCATCAATTTGCGTCCTACCCGCACTTCCTTGGCCTGAGCGAGGCCGAGAATTTGTGCTCCCCGCAGCATGGGATCATTTTCCGGGCCGCAGTCGCCGCGCGTCACGAACACATCGCTCGCGGAGTCGGCAAATACAATCCGATGGAGCCGGAAGCCATCCTTAGTCTTTGCTAAGACGATATCGTCCTTTCGTAATTTGCTCACGATTACGCCAGTAACCTCAACGATCTCACCGTCGCGAATTGCGGGCGACATGCTCGCGCCACGCGCCTGAAAACGCACGGCCAAGCCTCGCCCCAGAAGGTCGCGCATCAGGTCTTCAAAGAGTCGGGAATCGCCTGCCCTCCGTGCGCTGGGTGTTGCTTCGACAAGCTTCGAACCGGCTGCGCCGCTAATCATAGGGGCTAGTCATGAAGATCGAGAATCCTGTCGACTGCCTGCGGTGTAGGTTCAAACGAATAGCGGTACACGGGAACCGCCTCTGCCAACTCCTGGAGAAAATCGAGCGCGGAATCGACGTACTCGTGCCGGTGGAAGGGCACAAAGCTGCGGGCAAACAACTCGGCTACAGCCTGGCTGGGGGTGAGCGGAGTCAGAATATTGCCGTGGCCGTGCTCGAGAATGAAAATCCGCGACAGCGGTGCACTGTTCGGTGACGCGTACATGGCTTCGCCATGCCAGGGCGTGCCGTACATGCGCATGGTCTTCTTATTAACTCTGTCATCCTGAGCGGAGTGAGAAATGCGCGAAGCGCAGTTCTCACGTAGTCGAAGGACCTGCTGTTCGCTTGCGCAAACAGTGGCATCGAGGGGAGTTTTGACGGAATGCTCCAAGCTCCGCTCCTCCGCCCGCACAATAATCCGGTCATCACTCAGCACTTCCACATCTTCCAGCGAAGTCCACAGGCGCGTGGTCGTGCTCTTCCCCGCCCCGGAATGTCCCACAAAAAGATTGCCCTTGCCGTCGGCGGTGACGATGCCACAGCTGTGCAGTTCGATCGCCCGCTCTTGCGTGAGGCGATGCATGATGAGGAGCTCGTCCAAAGGATACTCGAGCGGCGAGATGTTTGAAGAGAGCTGGCCATAGATGGTTTGGTTGATCGTCAACTCAGCTCGCTCGAATCGGCCGTCAATCCGTAGCCTGCGATATGGCAATCCCTGGAAAAGGGGCAAACCAAAATCGAACAGGAAACCATCCTTACTCTCGAACAATCGCCATGTTGTTCCCGAATCGAACAGCGGGCGGGCGCAAGCGGGCCGAAGATTCGGCGCCCATTTCACCTCGATCTTGACGTCGCAAGTTACCTCACCTATCTGAAAAGGTAGCAGAGACGGAAATAAGGGGAGCGCGTCATCGCACCCGGAGACTCCAACTGACACGCCGCCGATTGCAAAAGAAAACGTTGGCACGCGGCTCTTGCCGAATGATTCGCCATTCAGACCTAGGTTTTCGCTCATCATGCGCTTAGAGAGCCCAGGAACCCGATTCACGACCCGACGCTGCCACAAGGGCCGAGAATCGTAATGCAGGTTGCTGCCACTGGCCCCGCGGCAGATGAGTTCTTGCAGTGCCCTAGCACTGCCTCCTCCGGGCGCAAGCTAATCGTCGTGAGTCTTGGGGGCTCGTATTTCTTGCCGCACTGAGGTTCGTTTGACTCGTGAATCATTCACCCTCCGACAACGCTGGTCTCAGAGTTTGTAAACGCCCGCCGCCGGCAGGTGCGACCCCTGGCCGTACCCGATCCATATATTCGCGCCATCGAACGCTACCCCGAACGGGGTGTTTGTGGATGGCCCCAGTTGAAAGACACCGACGATTGCTCCCGTGCTGGCACTGAGCTTCGTCGCCGTGCTGGGCGTCTGATTTGACACCCAAATATACGTACCGTCGAATGCAATCCCGCCGGCATTTGCGCTTGGGCCGCCGACTGAGTACGTTCCTACAACGGCCCCGTTGCTCGCCAACTTGGTGACGGTGCCGTCCCAGCTGTTCGCCACCCAAATGTTCGCGCCGTCGAAGGCCACCCCGATTGGAGCCGTGCCGACCGCGAAAGTGCCCAGTAGCACTCCATCGTTGGCTCGGATCTTGCTAACGCTTCCGGGGGCGAGGTTGCCGTCGGAATTGCCAACCCATAGGTTGGCACCGTCGAACGCTAGCCCTTGGGCGTATGGGGCACCGGGCGGCCCCGCAGGATAAGTGCCCACTACTGCGCCATTTGTCGCCTGTAGCTCGCTTAGTGTGTTGCTACCCGCGTTTGCAACCCAGATGTTGGCACCGTCAAACGCCACAGAGCACGGGTTCATCCCGACGACGAAAACGCCGAGCGTCGCTCCGTCGCTGGCCCGGAGTTTTGTAACCGTATTGTCTCCGCCATTGGCTACCCACATATGTGCTCCGTCGAACGCTAAGCCCTGCGGCGCTGGGCATGTGCTGAACTGCGTTACCGTGTTGGCTGAATACCAGCGGAGGAGCGCCAACTGAATTGGATTGTTGTTTGGGTTTGAGCTTTGCCCGAATAGCGCCAGCACAAATAATGGCGCGAGAGCGACAAGTCTTGCGACGAATTTCATTTCACCTATCCCCCGAAAATCAATGTCCACCACAACCCCCGCACCCATCCGCAGGCGCTCTGGAGTTATTCAGTATCGGCAAAATGTGCTGCGGGCCAGACCAACTCTCCACGTCGATTTCGTGATTCTGTATTCTGTGGGCCTGTTCTTTCACGGCTTCGTGCATCGTGCCGCCGGCACAGAATTCGCATTCACCATGCGGCGGAGGCTCGATTCCTACGACGGCTGCGCGCAAGTGAGCCACGTGGCATAGAAATTCCACAGGACTCTCGCGGTCGCCGCCCTCTAGTTCGCCGTTCGCTGGACACATGCCGCATAGGGATTGAATGCGACAGTCGACGCACTTCGTGATTTTTGTGCGCTTGCGCTGGCGAAGGTTTAGCAGAGCGCCTTCCCAGATTTTGCGTACGCCACCATCGCGAACGCCGAATGTCTCCTGCTGCGAGATCACGCAGATGCCGACCTCACCATAGGCATTGATGGCAAACCCATTCATCCCGCCGCCACAGAAATACACAGTGTCGATCTGTGAAAGATTGGGCGGATTCTCCAGATCGTGCTTTGCCAGCCTGAGATATTCGCTCGAAGCCTTAGGCGCCGCCATGTCAAGCGCGACAACTTCTTCCGGAGCCAGCCGCACCGCCAGCGGACTCTGTGAGCAGTCGACCCGAGGATTGATCTGGCCGTCCATCTTGAATTCCACACCGAGTTCATCTTCCGCGAACTGCCGCATCGAAACGACTTCGTGCTTGTTGATGCTGGTGGCGACAGTCTTCAACTTCAGCGGCAGCTTGCGCGAGCGCAGCAATTCAATTCCCTTCATACAGCGGTCGTAGGAACCGGGAATCATCGTCAGCGCTTCGTAAGTTTCGCGCGTGCGTCCGTAGAGCGTAATTTCAATGGCGAAGGGCGGCCACTCGGCCAGGTAATCCGCGATCTGCTCGGTGATGATCGTGCCGTTGGTGAACAGCGTGATCAGAAATCCCTTTTTCTTGGCGTAGGTGTAGATTTCGAGGAAGTCTTTGCGGGCGAAAATTTCGCCGCCGGTGTAGAGAATCCAGAAGCAGCCCATCTCGACCAGTTCGTCGAGCATTCGGAAATGTTCTTCCTTGCTCAACTCCCGCTGCTTCGCGTCTAGATCACCCATGGGAAGATTGTTGTAGCAATGCAGGCACTCGAGCGGGCAGCGGCGCGTAACTTCAATCGAAACTTGCAGCGGAACTCGTTCACCAGCCTGTCGCTGGTGCAGGTCTGCGCTGAATGCTCCGTAACTGAGTTGCTCCAAACTCGCCTCCGAATTCTGAAAGCGGCGGACGCGATCAAAGCCACTGAGTCAGCGTCCGCCGCTTACAGTCCTTCCCGCCCCACTGGTGTCAGTCGCCCGCCATCGCCACAGATGCAGGGACCTCGACCAGACCAACAGCCTTCATCTCGTTCACGAACTCCATCACGTCGCGCTCGGCCTGCGCCACTTCGACTTCATATTCTTCAGCAACGGCCATCGCCAGTTCCGCAGCGGTGCGGGGAGCGTCGAGCAACTTCCAGATCAGCGAACCGGTGCCGTTGAAGCTGTAAATGGAAGCGAGGTCGCCGACTTTTGAGCGAATGGGAACGATCAGAGTTTCTCCCGCGACCACGCGCGCGACCACGGATTGCGATCTGACGAATGCGTCTTGCGATCTTGCCTGTGCGGCGGTTGCCATATACCCGACCCCACTTCCGGATTTCGTAACAAACGAAACCCGACAGATTTCGTCCCAAGTTGAGATTACGGCAGAATCGAGTATCGAAAGCAATCAGACTTGTTGGCAGGTATTGAGTTTGTTATCACTCGCGCTGGTTCGCCGAAGCTTTACAAAATGCAGGGGGTTACGAGCCAAAAAGGGCCGTCCGGACGTGATCCGAGTCATGCTGGCGGAGCAGCCGGCCTCGAACTCGACGCCGGTTTTCGATTCTGACGTTTCCAGTGGACAATCGAAAGAAAACGCTATAAAAAGAAATGCGGACTGAATGCTTGCATTTCAGTTCGCCCAGAGCTGTTCCCGTGCTCAACGAAGAACGCCGCCGCGCCATCCTCGATCTGGTCACACATCAGGGACGCGTGTTGGTCACCGAACTCGCTGCGCAATTCAACACCTCGCAGGTCACCATCCGCAAAGATCTCGAAGTGCTGCACGCGCAAGGAATGGTGCACCGCACGCACGGCGGAGCGCTGCCGGCGCGCGAAGGAGCACTGGAAGATCCGACGCTGCGTGAAAAAGAGAAGCTGCATCGCCAGGAAAAGCTGCGCATTGCAGATGCCGCCGCCGAAAAAGTGAAAGAAGGCCAGGTTCTGATTCTCGATTCGGGCACGACGACCACCGCGATTGCGCGCGCGCTGCGCAACTTTAAGAGTCTGACCATTATTACGAATGCAGTGAACATTGCCGCGGAACTTGCCGGAACTGCGGTGGAAGTGATTTTGACTGGCGGCACGCTGCGCAAGAATTCTTTTTCGCTGGTTGGGCCGATTGCCGAAGAAACTCTGCGGCGGTTGAATGCCGATCTGCTTTTTCTTGGCGTCGACGGATTTGATGTTCACTATGGGCTAAGCACTCCGAACTTGCTGGAAGCCAAGGTGAATCGCGTGATGGTGGAGGTCGCAAAGAAAACCGTTGCCGTCTGCGATGCCAGCAAGTTTGGACGGCGCAGCCTGTCGTTGATTGCGCCCACGTCGTCTCTGCAGGAAGTTATCACCGATCGCGCCGCGCCCAAATCCGATCTGAAAGTTTTGAAGCAGGCCGGGATTGAGGTGACGCTGGTCTGAACCGATTGTAGAAGGTAGATTTCAGAATGCAGAATGAAAACCGTGTGCTGCACCATCTGCTGCAATTTGAAATCCACGTTCTTATTGTCGTCTTAACTTCTGAATTCTGACTTCTTCATTCTGACTTCCCCATGGCCCGTTTCGACGTCACCATCGCCGGCGAATTGAACCTCGACCTCATCCTTTACGGGTTGCCCGAGCAACTTTTGCCCGAGCGCGAGTTGCTCGCCGACCGCATGATGCTGACGCTAGGGTCGTCGTCGGCAATCGTGGCGCACAATCTGTCGGCGCTCGGCAGCAGCGTGGGATTTCAGTCGCGCATCGGCGATGATCCACTCGGCAAGATTGCTCTTGAACGTTTGCAGCAGGGCGGCGTCGATGTTTCGAAGGTGCGCATGGTTCCCGGCGCGACCACAACCGGCCTGACGGTGATTCTGCATCAGCAGAATTGGCGCAACATTCTTACCTATTCTGGAACGATCGCCGAGTTGTCGTGGAACGATCTCGATTTCGACTATCTAGCCGATTCGCGACATTTTCATTTTTCTTCGTATTACTTGCAGAAAAACCTGCGGCCGCGCGTAGGCGAACTGTTTCAAAAACTGAAAGCCAAGGGATTGACGATTTCGCTCGACACGAACGACGATCCCGACGATCGGTGGGAAGGTGGTTTGAGCGAGGTGCTGCGGCACGTCGACGTGTTCCTTCCCAACGAACGCGAGGCGTGCAAAGCGGCAGCGACGGAAGATTTGGAAGAAGCAGTGAAGAAACTGTCGCAGCAAGTGCCGCTGGTCGTCGTCAAGTTAGGCCGCAAGGGCGCGATGGCTCAGCGCGGAAACGAACGCATCGTCGTGCCAGCCAAAGAAGTGGTTCCCGTTGATAGCGTCGGTGCCGGCGACAGCTTCGACGCTGGATTCTTGCATGAATTCGTGCGTGGTTCGGATTTGCAGACGTGCCTGAAGTCAGGCAATCGCTCGGGAGCACTCTCTACAACGCGACCCGGCGGCACGGAAGCATTTCGGGACGCGGTGCACCGCGAGCAGTTCCTTCGGCCCCGCACTTGAGTGTAATCGGGATATTTCGCCAACTCACCCGCTAGTTTCCGTCAGAGCATTTGCAGGCTGTCGGAGGCCACGGCGGAGGCGGCGGCGCTATTAAGAACGTATTCAGCCGCGCCACTGGCATTTCGTTGAGAACACCGACGCGCAGCCAGAACAACGACGCAGTCATCGCAATCATCGCGCCAATGACTAAGAAGCAGACGAGCCTTCGTGACGGCAGGTGGGGTGGTTCGTCTGCTTTCCTTGCCACAAACACCCTCCTCATCGGCAGAACCAGCCCAATCACCATCAGTAAGAAAGCTAAATACAACTCGACCACATCCCGCTGGAAACCCGGTCCCAAAATCGCGTCACCGATCCACTCGGAAAATGTGAATATGGAACGTTCACGGATCAGCAGCGGAACGACGGAAAGGATAAAACGTGGAAACGCCCAGAACCACACGATGACAAACATCACGAACCACGCCGGGCGAGAGCGCTTCGCATGGCCCGTCCATACAACAATCATCCCGATGAGAATAATTGCCAGTGATGCGACATCTTGAGCTTCTCCCCGGAACACCACGTTATCCATTGGTGCCAGCAAAATGTGGGGACTGAAGTAATTCCACAAGGGTGAATTCCACAAAGATGGTCGAATAAGATAAAGCAGCGCAACGGTATGGAGCAGACTGGATATAAAGACCGAATCGGGGCGTACTCTCATGGGCAGTCCTCCGACAGACCGCCATCTACGCACCACCTTACTCCGAACGGCGAGCAGTTGCCAGTCAACTGACGCTGTCAGGCGGTTTCACTCAAAACCGGCTCACCTCAAGCAGCAAATGCTCCTTAAACTCTGCCTTCAGTTTTGGCACTGAATTCGCTTCGGCCTGGACTTTCCCCAAGTCCTTGCCATCAACATAGTCCACCACATGGTAGCTGCCCGGCTTCAGACCGCGTAGCTCGACCTCGCCCTTGAAGGAACCGTTGTCGGGCGCGAAGAACGCGTAATACGTCTTTCCGTCTTTATCGATCGCGTACGCTTCCGGCGAATCGTAGCCGTAGGTGTACAGATCGCGGAACTCGCCTTTCGAGAGCATCTTCTCGTTGTAGAGCGCGATCCACTTTTTCCAGATCGCATCTTTTTCGGGAGTCAGATTCACAGCCTTGTACTTCGGCCCGGGATCGGGCCACACGAACTTCGTTCCCAGCACGGCACCTGTGCCGAGTGACGAAGCGAAGTCGGTGCCGTGCTCGCTCCAGCCATCCTTGCCCACGCGTGTCATGGCGGAAAGCTCGACGTGATCGCCGTACACCGCGGCTTCGGGACCCATCAGCGCTTTATACATTTTGATTCTGCGCCGCACCTGCACCGCTCCCACCGGATCTGCAGTCACGGCCTGGTCGATGAATGGCAGCCACGCCAGCGACGGCGGCGTGCCGCACGGACAAGCCTGCGTCACGCTCTCCGGCTTGATCGCGCGAGTGGTTTGAAAAATAATTTTGTAGACCTCGCCCATCGCGTTCACCGAATCCTGCGGCGACTTGTGATGATGCGCCGGGCTGTAGCACGCCGGAACGCTGTAAATATTGTCGAGCTTCGATCCGTCGAAGCCCCAGTCGCGGATGAATTTCTCCGTCAGTTGCTTGAAATACGCCTGCACTTCGGGCAGCGATGGATCGAGCGTCGCCAGATCGCGCGTCATGCGGGCGTGCTTGCCGTTCTTGTCGAGAATCAGCCAGTCTGGATGCTCCTGCACAACTTTCGAAACGATATATTTATGCGACTCCCATTTTCCTTGCCCGTCTTCGACTCCAAGCGGCAGCCACCACAATTGCGCCAGCATGTTCTGCTTGTGAAATTCGTCGACCATCTGCTTGATAGAATCGTCGGGAAAAGTCTCCTTGCGCGGATTCCAGTCGCCGTAGGTATCGAACCAGCGATCGTCGAGCGTCGCCCACTTGATGCCGAGTTCTTTCAGCTTCGGCACAGTACCCAGCATCTCTTTGGGCGTTACATTGAATTCGTATCCCCAGCCGCACCACGCTACGTTGTAGGCTTCGTTCGAAGGCTTGGGAATTTCCCATCCTTCTTTCTGCAGCACGCCCGACCACACGCGCAGCGGCTCGTAGAAATCGCCGCTGTAAACCGCAACAAAGCTGCGCGGCGAAGAATAACTGTCTCCTGGCTTGAGCGTAGCGTTCACTGGAACTTCGACTTGCGCGCTGACACGGCCGTCTTTTTCGACTCTCACCGGAATGGAAAGGGTCCAGGGCAAAGTTTCCACATGCCCGATGGCCTCTCCGACATTCGCCGTCCAGAAGGCAACCACCGGAATCCCGCCACCGTAGCCGCCTTTCACCGCTTCGCCCATCAGGTTGGGCTGCGCCGAAGTCCTGGTAAGCTTCATCACATCGTCTTTGCCCCAGTCATAACTCGAACCCTGAAACGACCACATGTCATAGGGCTGAGCTTTGTCATCAACCTGTTTCGCGTTGAAGCGATGCTGCTGCATCCAGATCTGGTCGACAGAAAAATCCGCTGTGCCAGCATTTTTGTAGGTCGTACTGACCAGGGCAATGTTGGGGAAATCGTCGTACACCTCAACCAAGAGACTGCGCTCGATCGGCAGTCCTGAGGCGGCGAGTGGATGCCCGGGAATCTCAACCCGTTTGCCGCGGCCCAGTTTACCGATGCTCTCGAGGACGGTAGCCTTTGAAAAGTCCGGGATGAAATCCAGTTCCTTGCCCTCATGCACGATCGAGTCGCTGCCCCCGGAAGATCCCGCCTCCGGTTCGTCCAGCGTCAGGCGCTTGCCGTCTTTGACCAGAGTCGCTTGCAAGAAACCGGAGGGGAGAATCTGGAATTCTGCCGTGCTCGTCGTAATCACCACCGGCCCGCCGTTGCGCACTTCAACCTTAATAAACGACGGTTGCGACGGCCCGGTCTTCGGCTGCTCAGGTTGCGATGCGGGTTTGGAGCAACTCAGCGAAAGCCAAGCCAAGGCGAGGAAACATATCGCGGCCGCGAGCACGGAATAGCGGTAAGTCTTTATCGAGCGTACAGCGGGAACGCGTTTCATATCCTCTCCTCCAACCGCTTGCAAAGAACGAAAGAAAACACAAACTTTCGTAACTATACAACAGTAGGGGCAGATTTTCGGGATGGATTAGCGAATTTCCGCCAGCGAGTGCTCCAGCGCACCGCGCCTGGGCGTGGGCATGGCGCCCACTTCGCTGGCCACCCAGGCTCCAACCAGGTTGGCCACTTCATTGATCAATTCCAGCGACGCGCCCTGCAGATATTCGTGCACCAGGCCGGCGGTAAAAGCGTCGCCGGAACCTACGGTGTCTGCCACGCGCACGCGAAATCCGGGATGCTCGCTCGCCTCCCTGCCACTTACCAGAAGGCTACCGCGTCCGCCGCGGGTTAAGCAAAGCAGTTTCAAATCGTACTCGGCGCCGAGCCGCTGCGCCGAACTGAGTTCATCCTTATGCGGCAGGTCCGCCAGGCCCATGATCTTGGGCAACTCTTCATCGTTCAGCTTCACGATGTCCGCCAGCTTCATCGATTCAGTGAGCGTTTCCCGCGAATAATAGGATTGGCGTAAATTCACGTCGAAGATTTTGACCGTCCCGGGCAGAGTCGCCGCAAGAAATTTTCGGACGGTCGCACGCGTCTCCTCCGAGCGCTGCGCCAGCGAACCGAAGCAAACCGCATCTGCCTGTTCCGCCAAATGCTGCCAGTCCAGCGTCCAGCTCAGATAATCCCATGCCACCGGGTGCGCGATCTCGTAGCGCGCAATGCCGTTTGCATCCACATCCACCTTCACTGTTCCAGTCGGGTGGTCGCGATCCGTCTGCACGTGGTCGATGTCGAGGCCAAGTTCTTCCATGCGCCGCAGGGCTTCCACGCCGCGCGAGTCTTCGCCGACGCGGCTGGCAACGATGCCCTGATCACCCATGAGAGTGGTGATGTAGGCAAAGTTCGCCGGGGCTCCACCGAGGCAGGCGCCCGCGGGAAGCAGGTCCCAAAGCACCTCGCCCAGCCCCACGACTCTCTTCTTCATCGGTCCATTCCTGGCGGGTGCGCTCTGAATCTTGGCGCACGGGAATCTTCGCGGGGGAACTTGGTTATCAGAAAATCGGGGGGAGCCCGCAGGCTCCCCCGTGATTGACTAGCCTCAGGGAGTACTAGAACTGCACTCTCACGCCGAGTTGGAACTGGCGCATGGTCGTGTCGCTCTCCAGCGAGTTGATCTTGCCGGCGCCGGCCTGGTCGATGTTCGTACCGGTTCCGCCCTGATTGACGTTGAAGGCAAAGACCGGGTGGTTGAAGATATTAAAGAATTCCGCCCGGAACTGCGCTTTAACCCTCTCTGTGATCGAGAAAGCTTTGAAAAACGACATGTCCGTCTTGAACTCGCCCGGTCCAGTAAAGGAGTTGCGCTGGATATTCCCGAAAGTGCCTTCCTGCGGACGGCTGAATGCCCCGCTCGTGGCTCCATTTGTAGACAAGGGGGCAACGGGTGTGAAGTAGGAGAAGTTGCCGGGTCCTCCAGTGACTCCCTCGTGGAATCCACCCACCAGGTTCGGACGGCATGGGCCGGTATCAATATCCTGCCCACACTCGGCGTAACCCGGCGTCCAGGGCAATCCGCTGCCGATCGTGAGGGCCGTGTTCACCTGCCACCCGCCGATCAGCAAATCCGCAGCCCGTCCGATATTTCCGGCGAACTGCTTTCCGCGGCCGAACGGCAGTTCGTAGATCGGGGCAAACACGAAAACGCTGTCGCGATTGAAATCGGAGCGACCCCACGTCGTACTGTAATTGGCAACGTAGCTGCCATCGTTGTCGTAGGCCTTGGCGTACGTGTAGTGCGCCAAGAGGGTGAGGCCCTTGGTGGCACGTTGATTCACTTTCACTTGGAAGGCATTGTAGGAATTCGTGCCATCGTTACCGGCATAACCGAATCCCTGGCTGGCATTGCAGCAGACCATGTTCACAGTAGTGCCGTCGGCATAGGTGTACGGAGTCGAGAAGGCATTGTAGTAGGGAGTCCGCTGGTCGCGTGTCAATGTACCGAAGCCGACAATCGTGGGCTGGTTGTTGTTGTACGTCGGACCGTCGCCGCGGAACACATGCGTACCGTGCGTGCCGATGTAGGCCACTTCCACACTCGTCGTGTTGGTCAACTGGCGCTGAACCGTGGCGTTCCAAGCATCCACCGTGGGAACGACCACCTTGTCGGGTCGAATGTGCGGCGATACTGGCCCGACGCAAGGATTCGCCCCTTCGGCGCAAACGCCAAACAACGGAAGGATTCCATTGCTGGGGACGATGGGGAATGCCGTAGAAGGATCAGCCGGTCCGCAGTTACCGGCAGTGTATCCCAGTCCGGTAGGCAGACACGTGCCTACGAAGTTAAAAGCCGCCGTCTTGTTATCGCCAGCCAATGAAGTGAGCTGCTGGTTTGCCAGCACTGGCAGGTTCTGAGTCACGGTGTGGCCGAAGTTCGATCCGAACACGCCGATATCAAAGCTGCGTCCGTAGCCGAGTCGTACCACTGTCTTGGGATTTACTTCGTACGCGATGCCCAGGCGGGGGGCGAAATTCTTGTAGTTGGCCGCAGTATTTCCGTTGCTGCTGATGCCACCGACTCCGGCCACTTCGATCACACCCTGCGGCAACTCGGCATAACCACCCGAATTCGCGCCGTTGGTGTATTCCGGTCCGTAGAATTCCCAGCGCAGACCGTAGTTGACGGTTAGCTTGTGAGTCGCACGCCAAGTGTCTTGCGCGTAGACAAAATAGCGATTTTGCCGCTCTTCGTCGGAGGGCTCAAGAGAGGATCCAATGTAGCGGTTAAAGCTGCTGACCTCGCCGAACAGGAAAGTCGCAATATCCAGGCCGCCGATTGCGCTGGTCGCGCCATCAGAAGTTCCGGAGTGGTTGAAGTTGAGAACGCCGGTGCGGTTGGCATCAGAGGGCACACGCAGGTTGATTGCATGGCGCAGGTCGACGCCAAACTTGAACTGATGATTCCCTTGAATCTTGGTCCAGTTGTTCGCGAACTGGTACCCCTGCTCCTTTTCGATCAGTGGGCAGTTGCAGCGGCTCACGTTCAAGCCTTCGCCCAGTCCATCTGAGCTGCCACCCTGATTGGATACGCCGATGGTTTGATCAAACACCAACGCCGGAAAACCGGCGGTGGTCACATCGCTGGTGTTCAACCCTACGAGACCCAAATTAGTTGCCGCACTGGTGTTGCTCTGATCCCATTTCGTCGAGTGCGGGTTATAGCGGAAATACCCAAAGCGAAAATCGGTCAGCAACGAAGTACCGATCGTGTAGTTAAAGCCTGTCGCCAAACTGTAGTTATTGATATTCGAGTTGCCGGCCAATCCCAAATAACCAAGGCCAGGACCGCCGATCGAAGTGCCGAAAACGGGTGTTCCCGTCAGGGTGAAGTGAGCGTGAGTGTAACGTCCGAAGACTTGCAGCTTCTGGGTCACGGTGTAGTCGATGCGTGTGGTGTATTGGTAGTCGTTGAAGCTTCCGGACCCGGAGGCCGTGTAATTATTCGTGGTGCCATTGTTCTGCCCCCCCGCGTTCGGCGCGGGCAGCAGGTTAAGGATGCCTTCCGCAACTCCGGTCGGATCCCACAACTGCAGATCGCTCATCGGAATCTGGGTTGTGCAAGGATTTGTGACCGAACAGGGCTGGCTCGGATCGGACCCAGCATTGTAGGTCGTGTAATTCGTACGCGAGCCCACAGCCATATAAGGATTGAATACCGACCCGCCGCCGGCGCCGCCGGTGAAGCCTGCGTTCGTATAGTCGCTCAAGTCGCAAATGCTGCTGCCAGCTGTCAGGCACGTACTCTTAACCAACGCGGTGGGGACCGATTCGGTCATGGCAACGCCGCTGTTACGCCGGGTTCCTTCGTAGCCGCCAAAGAAGAACAGCTTGTTCTTAACGATCGCTCCGCCGAGTGTCGCTCCATACTGCTTCCAATTGTTAGTGACTGGGAGACCGGAGGTCGGATCGGTCGCCGCACCCTTAGGATCCAAATCATAAAAATACCCCGATCCATGGAACTCGTTGCTGCCCGACTTGGTCTGCGCCGTCATGATGCCGGCGGTTGCTTTGCCGAACTCGGCGTCGTAGTTCTGGGTAGCGATCTTGGTTTCCGTAATCGTGTCGAGGCTGGGATTGACGATGATGATGCCCAGAATGGGATCCTGATTGTCGGTGCCGTCAAGTCCGTATCCGGTACCGCTGAAGTGCTGGCCGTCTACGAAAATCTGCTTGCTGCCCTGCGGATTTTCCGTGGCGGCGTGCGCCCATCCGGTCAACGTTTGCGTTCCTGGAGTCAGCAATTCCAGGCTCTGGAAGTTGCGGTTGATCACCGGCAGCTCGTTCACCTGCTGGCTGCTCAGCTCAATCGCGACGTCGGCGCGGTCCGTCTTCAACTGTGGAGCTTCGCTGGTGACCTCGACGGTTTCCGATGATCCGCCGACCTGGAACTGTCCATCAACGCGGGAACCGGTGTCGGCCGACACCTGAATGTCTTTGAATTCCAGAACTTTGAAGCCTTGCGCCGTGATGCGAATCGTATACACATCCGGGATCAGGTGCGTGACGGAGTAGTTGCCGCTGTCGTTGGTGGTGACCTCGGTGGTCACGTTCTTGGTCTGGCTGGTAGCGGAGACCTTGGCTCCGTTGACGGCCGCTCCGGTCGGATCGGTCACCGTTCCCAAAATGCTGCCGTATACCGCTTGGCCAACCACGCTGGGAACCCACAGGCACAACAGAAGGGTGGATGCGGCCACTGCAACACACACTGACCTTTTCATGAACTTCCTCCTAAGAACGCGCCAACATATTGCCCCAGAAATGCAGAAGGAGACTTGTGTCGAATCGGAAGCAGTCGTAGTACAAAACAACTACGTAGCCAAAGTTTCACTAGGTTTGATACCGTTACAGGTGTAAAGTAGTTTCCTTGCAAGGGGTTGGACCGGGACGTTACTTCCCTGTTATATGGCTGTAACGCACACCTTCGCGCTGGGTCGGGAGCAATGCTCCCAACAAATAGAGAAGCTTACAAATAGTCATATCCTGCACAGTTCCGAGTCCCTGTGCAAACTGCTTCGTTATCTCGCGGAGCATTCGCTCGATCACCCCGGCGTTTCTCTAAAGGAATACCAGATCGCCACCGAAGTTCTTGGGCGTCCTCCGGGCTTCGATCCGCAAAGTGATTCCACCGTGCGCGTCCAGGCGGGGCGCCTTCGGGTGAAGCTGGCGGAGTACTACGGGCAAGAAGGAGCGAACGACCTGATCGTCGTCGAGCTTCCCAAGGGTTCGTACGCGCTCAACTTCCATCTGCGCGCTGCCCGCCCCGGCGAGTCTGTGCTGCCACAGGTGGTTGCGGTCGAGCATCCGGCTCCGGAGATGACTCCACCGACGACGCGACCCAGCTCCCTTGCAATTGTCCTGCTCTCGTTCTTGTTGGCCGCGTCGCTGGTGGTGACAGGCGTTCTCTTGGCGCAGCGCAACCATCCTGCCGTCGCGACCACCGGCGAGCCAATCGCGCCCGCATTTCAGATTTTCTGGAATCGTTTCGTCAACGGCCCGCAGCAGCCCTGGGTCATCTTCAGCAACGGGAGTTTCGTCGGCCGGCCAGAAACGGGAATGCGCTACTTCAATCCCGCATTGGATACGAAAGAATCTTTTATTCTCGATCACTACACCGGCGTCGGAGAAGTGCTCGCGATCCACCAGCTCGATCGCATCTTCGCGCTCTTCAATCACCCGGTGGGAGTGAAGCGCGGCGCATTATTCTCGCTCGACGACGCCAAGTATAACGATCTGATTTTCGTCGGCTCCCCCTCGGAGAACCTCACCCTGCTCGACATCCCGGGCACGCAGGATTTTGTTTTTCAGCGCCTGACCAGCGGTCCGCGCAAGGGCGATCTTGCCGTGATGAATGTCCGTCCGGAACCGGGCGAACCAAAGATTTTTCTCGCCACCCCGGCCAACCAGGCCACCGTCGAAGATTACGCCGTCGTCAGCTTGCTACCCGGCCTCGACCCCTCGCGCTCGATCCTGATCCTGGCCGGAAACTCCACTTTTGGCACGCAGGCAGCGGTGGAATATGTCTGCCGCGAGCCCTCGCTGCAGGAACTGTTGCATCGCCTCAAGGTCACAAAGCCAAGTGAACTCAAACCCTTCGAGGCTCTGCTGCACGTGAAAATCGCGCACGGCGTCCCGGTCGTGACCGATCTGGTCGCCGTCCGCAACCGCGCTAATTAGGCGGGCTCAGATGCGGATCAATCTCTACCGCCTTCTGAAATTCCGCCTGGGCTTCCTCTTTCCATCCCTTCTGTTTCAAAGCCAGCCCAAGCTGATAATGCGCCGCCGCATAATTCGGCTGTGAACTGATCGCCGACCGAAACTGCGAGATCGCTCCGTCCACATCGCCCACGCCCAGCAAGCGCTTGCCGGAATTCGTCGCAAACGTCGCGGCCTGCAGATTGTTCGTGGATGCCGCGATCCTTGCCCCTTCGCGCGCCTCCTGCGCCGCTCCCTCCGCATCGCCCGACTGGCGCAAAACTGCAGCCAGCGTCGTGTGGGCGCCGGCGAAATCCGGCTGCAGCCGGATCGCTTCGCGCAACTCCGCCGCCGCATCCGCGAGGTTCCCCTGCTGTTTATAAACCGTCCCCAGAGTGTAATGGGCTTCGGCGTAATTCGGCTGCCCTTGAATGGCCAGCTTGAGTTCTGCCGCCGCTTTGTCGAAGTCTCCCTTTTGCCAATACAACACGCCAAGTGTGTAGTGCGCGTCCGACAACTCAGGTTGCAACTTTAGGGCGGCAGCAAATTCAGCCACGGCCGGCTCGAACTGATCCTTCAGTTTGTACGCGAGGCCCAGGTTGTAATGCAGCGGCGCGTTTTCCGGCGCGAGCTTGATCGCGGCATCAAGCTCTGTAATCGCTGCGTCGAAGTCAGCGCGCTGCATGTACGCAATCCCCAGATTTCCCCGAATGGCTCCGTCCTCCGGCCGCAGTTTGGTTGCAGTCTTGAATTGCTCGATCGATCCTTGCGCGTCGCCTTTCTGAATCAGCGCCAGTCCAAGATCGTTGTAGGCCTCCGCGTCCTGCGGACGAAGTTTGATGGCCTCGCCGAAGGCCGCGGCAGCTGCATCGCCGTCCCCGGCACGCTGGCTCGCCAGCCCCAAATCGATTTGCAATTCAAACCAAGCCGGCCGCAATGCCGCGGCCTTTCGCAGTTGATCCAGCGCATCGCCATTCTTCGACTGCGCGGTCAGCACTTTCGCCAGATAGTAGTGCGCGGCCGCATCCTGTGGAGCGAGTTCCACCGCCTTCGACAGCTCGGCGTAGCCGTCGTCAACTTTGTTCGCCTGCCAATAAATCACTCCCAGATGAAAGTGCGCCGGCGCGTAGTTTGGCTGCAATCGGATTGCCTGCTGGAACGCGCCCTGCGCTTCGTCAAAGTTTTTTTGCTGGGCCAGGATATTTCCCAGATCATCCTGCAAGTCGGCGCGCTGCGGAGCAAGTTCAACGGCGCGGCGAATTTCCGCGAGTGATTCATCCTGAGCGCCGCGCTGGGCGAGCATTCTGGCCAGGATGCGATGCGCCTCGGCATCTCGCGGCGAGGCCTTCACGACGGCACGAACCTCCTCTTCGGCATCTGCACTTTTTCCCTGCTGCGCCAGCACGCGCGCCAGCGCCAACCCAACCTCGGCCGACGACGGCGCCGCCTTCGCCGCGATCTTCAGATGAAGCACGGCTGCTTCTAAATCACCTTGTTGCTCGAGAATCACACCCAGCGCCGATTGCGCTTGCGCGCTGTTCGGCGCCAGCCGCACCGCCTTCTCAAACTGCGCTTTCGCCGTCGATAGGTCTCCTTGTTGAAATGCCTCTTGCCCGCGCTGCACAGCAAGTTGCTCCGCCGACTTTCCCGGCGTGGCGCTCTGCGCGAACACGACGGGGGAGAGCACGAGGGAGAATAATAAGACGCTCGCAGCGACTGTGATCACCGCGACGCAAACGCCTTTGAATAGTGGACGGGACACGCGAAATAAAAGAGTTGGCCTTTCTCGAAATTATATCCAAGGCGCGAACGCGCTCCAGTGTGATATGACTTAGGCGGCCCGGATTCGCTACTGTTGGCGTCGCGAGCACCAGCCATTCTCTATGCGAGTTTCCCGCAGAGCGTTTCTGCAACTCTCCAGCGCTGCCGCGCTCGCGTCACGCAGCACTCGCATTTTCGCAGCGCGCACCGACTCCGCCAACGCCGATCTCTGCCGCAAACTCGCCTCTGACCCTCTGCGCCCGCAGTACCACCTCATGCCGGCGCACAACTGGATGAACGATCCCAATGGCCCGATTTTTTATCGCGGACGTTATCACATGTTTCACCAGTACAATCCGCAGGCCGCCGTTTGGGGAAACATGAATTGGGCGCATGCCACCAGCCCCGACCTGATTCACTGGCAGCACGAGCCCATCGCCATTTCGCCGACGCCGGATGGTTATGATCGCGACGGAGTCTTCAGCGGAAGTGCCGTGCTCGACGACGGCAAGCCCGTGATGATTTACACCGGCGTGCTTCCGCCGACGAACGACGCCGAGGCCACGTTGCGCGACGGCGTCCACACCTGGCGCGAAGTCCAGTGCCTCGCCATCGCAGCCGATGACGACTTGCGCACGTTCAAAAAATATCCGCAGCCCATCATAGCCACGCCGCCAGCAGGCTTACCCGTCACCGGATTCCGCGATCCCTACGTCTGGCGCGAAGGCGGCAACTGGATGCTCATCGTTGGCTCCGGCTTCTACAACCACGGCGGAGCCATCCTTCTTTATTCTTCGTCCGACCTGCGGCAATGGACCTATCTGCACCCACTTGTGCAAGGTCACGGCAACGGAGAGAAGGGCGCGAACCCAGTCGATACCGGAGAGATGTGGGAGTGCCCAGACTTTTTTCAACTGGGCGACAAGCATGTGCTGCTCATCTCCACGATGGGATTAGTGCGCTGGAAGGTAGGTACCTATGCGAATCACATCTTCCGGCCGGAGCGAGAAGGCGTCGTCGACTGGGGCGCATACTACGCGGCGAAAACCATGCTCGACAAAGACGGCAATCGCATCCTGTGGGGATGGATTCCGGAGAAGCGCCCCGACGCCGATTTGATCGCCGCCGGATGGGCCGGAGCCATGTCGCTCCCACGCATCATGTCGCTAAGCGCGAACGACGACTTGCAGACCGACGTCGCGCCCGCAGCCCGCATGTTGCGCGGCAAGCACGTCGGGCTTAATCCGCAGGACAGCGCCTCCACGCACGCCAAGATCCTCGATACGCTCCCCCTCCAGGATCTCGCTGGAGAATTCCAGTTCGAGATTCGCCCCAAAGGCGCCGAGTGCACTCTTCGCCTGCAGGCAAATTCGGGTGCAAATTCCGGAAATGACCCGGCCTTCGCCACCATCACGATTTTAAATAAGTCCGAGAGCCGTGAGATTCGCGTGAACGATGTCACCGCGCCGCTCGCCGGTCGGCCCGGCTCGCCCGTCCGTCTGCACATGTTCCTGGATGGATCGGTACTCGAACTTTTCGCCAACAAAACGACAGCGCTCACGGCGCGCCTTTACAAAATCTCCGCAGCCCCGCTGCGCCTCACGCTAGAGGGCGATGCCGAACTCACCTCATTCGACATGTGGCAGATGAAGCCAATTTCGAAAGACCGACTGACGGGCTCACTCTGTCCTTGAAATTAAGAACTCAGTCTTGCTCGTTGTTCGGAATTATGATCCTTCGCAATCGAGCTAAGTTTTGTCATTCCGACCGAAGGGAGGAACCTGCTTCTCGCATGCACCTCAATAAATCCCGCCACCCGCCTGCGTGCTGATAATCTTTCCCTTCTCCACCGACAACGAATACCCCGTCCCGCCCTCACCGGACCACGCCGACAAATCAAAATGCCCACCCGTTTTCACCCGATACACGCTGATATTCCGAAACGTAAGCGGCGTTCCCTTCTCGCAAACCTCCGCAGCCTGCGTCGGACGCATAAAATACGCGCCCTTCCCTGACCCGACAACGGTTGCCTTGCCATCCGCCTTGACCAGCACAGCCGACTTCTCATCGATCGCCACTTCGCGCGGCCACGCGCTCCATCCATCCTTAATAATGCGCGCCAGAAATCCCAGCGTACGCCCCATGCGATCGCGCTTGGCGAAATGCGAATCCGTAATGAAGTTGTCAAGATGCGGAATCTTCAGAAAATCCCTATCGAGAATAACGCGCTCAAAGTAAGGATTCGGCAACACATCGGTCGACGCCAAATCCTTGTCGTCCGGCTTGTCTCCTGTCGCGCCGAAAACAAACTCGCCTTGCACCGCCAGCCCGGCGCTGGTTCCCCCGATCGGCTTGCCTGCAGCGATGCCCTCGTTAATCGCAGTCTCGACCGGCGTTCCCTTCCATCCGCGAATGTAATTCGCCTGATCGCCACCCGCGATGAACACAACTTCCGCCTTGCGAATGATCTCGGCCACCGCCGGCTCCTGTGCCGCCGCGCGATCCGGAATAATCAACGTCGCCACGGAATTTGCTTTGCACAGCCCGTTCACCCACGAGTCGTAATCGTCATCGCCGCGCGCCCGCAGAATCAGAAAGTCTCCACCATTCCCTTTATTACAAAGCCAACGAAACGCCTTCTCCAAGTCGCTGCCGCCGCCCATCATCGCAATACCGAATGAAGGCTTGGTCTGAACGTCCCCTTTATTCCCCAGCCGGAAATATTTGTAGGAATGGGCCGTCTGCGCGTTGCCGACAGCGCAAGCCAGGCCAACGAGGACCACGCAACACCGAACGAAGATTGTATTCACGCTTCCGAATATAGCCTAAAGGGTGGCAAGGACAGATCGCAAGGACCGTCGGATAAGGGTGGAGGACCCTGGTTGCCGGGATAAGGCGGCCACCGCGAGTGAAAGTCAGAGAGCAACCGCAACCGCAGCAATCAGCAGGGCAATAGCCCACAGCAGGTCGAAGTTGAACCACGCATGCCGAAGCAATCCCAATCCGAACCTGTCATACACTGCAAAAAACACCATGGCCAAAGTTCCCGCGACGATCAGCATGGCGACCGTGTGTACAAAGGTCGCCGACAGAATCAGGCCAACGCCAGGCGGCGCCGGACTCAGGCTCATGGAATCAGGCATGTGATGATGCAGGCCGGCCGTCGGCGACAACAAGATTGGCATCAACATCAGCCCAGCGCCGTGGGCGGACGCCATCAGAAAGGACCACAGGAATAAATCTCGGCCTCCCACCCGCATGCCCCCGCCCCGCGGATGGCTGGCGCGCACCAGCCGGTAAACTCCCAGCCCAAAAATGATGCTAGCCAGCGTCCACTTCAGCGCGTGGCCTGAAACGAAGCGTTGCACGACGTTCAGGACGACAATGGTGAGCGCAATGGCCGCGGCATGGCCCAAAGCGATTGGGAATAGAGCTCCGGCCACTGCGGCTCTGCGCTTCTCCTGCAAACCAATGGCAAGCGCAAATAGCCAGCCCATGGCCGGATTGAGCCCGTGATATGCCCCTAACGCGGCGAGCACCACCCACGGCCACATGTGGCTCATGGGTAGCAGTAGAAGTCCGACGAAGCGTCGCCTCCCTGCAACCTCACTTGATGAGGACGCAGGTCTCCAAACTCGACGAAGAATTTCGGGTCAAACTGGATTCCTCCATCGTGCGCCACATCCAGTTTCACCATCCATCCGCGAATTCCCTCGGGATAAAACTGCTTGTCCCACGCCGCGTAAAGAGAATTCGTAAAGAATACGCGCCGGCCATCGCGACTCAGTTCGACCATTTGCGGTCCGCCATTCAATGCCTCATGCGGACGCGCCGGATGCGGTGTGCGGCGCACGATTCCGCCGATATGAACCGAACCCACCAGCTTGGGATTGAAAGGATCGGCCACGTCATACTGCCGCATCTCTCCCGTTCCCCAGCACGAAGCGTAAAGAAAACGATCGTCGATGCTCAGGTTGATATCCGTCAACAAGGGTGGAACCGCTTTGAACCCCTGCAGCAGTGGAGGCAACTGCGACGGATCGGCGGGCTCTGCCGGAATCTCGATCACCTTCTTGATTTCAAACTTCCCGTTCGAACTTCCTGGCGCTTTGTGCCACAGCCAGATCGAACTCGACAGGTCCTTCAGAGACGTGACCACGCCGACAAATCCGTACGCTTTGGTTGGATCGTGCGCAGGCCGTAGTTCCAGAACCATCTGCTGCTCCGCGCCCAGATCGATCGATTGCAGATGCTTCCGCTTGCGCAGGTCCCAGAAGTGCAGATTGTGACCGTACTTCCCTGCCAGCAGCAGCTCAGGGATGACGCCATTTTCCACCATGTTCGGCGTGCCCCACTCGCTGGTAACAGCAATGTCGTATCCCAGATGCCAGGCAAAGTCGTAGCCGAACTGTTGCGGCCCGCGCTCAACCTCCCACCGTCCCAGCGGCTCGAAGTTGTCGTGGTCCAATGCGAAAATTCCACCCGGCCCATCTCCGCTCGGCGAGCCGAGCGCACTCAGGTAAATGCCGTCTGGGCCGCAGTGAACCGTATGCGGGCGGCTGTAACCGGTCCGCTCATGCAGCGACTCGGGTTCGATCACCTTCACGATTTGCGGCTTCCTGGGATCCGGCTTGGTGTCGATCACGTGAATTCTCGACGAACGCAATCCGGGAACAATCAGGTATCTCCGCTCCACATGTGGGTGTGGAGCATAAGGGCAGAGCGCCGAACTGCAAGCATTCCACCCGAAATGGTGCAGTTCATCCCCGGCCTTCGGCATGGCAACTTGACCCACGACCTGGGCGTAGCTTCCGGACCCGCTGTCCACGTCTACCACCATCAGCGCATCCGGATGTGTTCCACCATTGGCATTGAGCGCCGCTACGTAAGCCAGCGTCTCAGGCGGTGCCTGGCCGGCCAGTTTCGGCGACGGATAAAAAGTCGGATCTGCTTTGAACAGCATAAGGGTGCCCCCACAGGAAAGTGTCGACAGATGAACGAGCGACGACGAACGAATGACATGAATTGTACAGAAGAGTAATGCCCCATGCGCCCAACCTTATTTCGAAGTAAAGGAATCGAGTAGACCGCGACCAGAGGGGCAGAAGACGAGGGAGCGACTCTCGCAGCCTTAACGTTTGGCGATCATTTTGGTGAGCGCGGCAGGACTCGAACCTGCGACCCATGCCTTAAAAGGGCATTGCTCTACCAACTGAGCTACGCGCCCCACCTCCTTTAAATTTAACATAGGCGCTCTCAACTGAAGGGCACCTTAGCGCATCGAGTTCCACAAAATGGAGTGCCCCACTTCTCGAAGATTTTTGCCAAAGAACGGGATTTGTCGCTCGCCGCCAATGAACGTGCGCGCAACGAGAAAAAGCCTGATTCCTCAAAACCATCGAATATACTTCGCGAAAAAAAGAGGCCGCCTTCTGCAGGCGGCCCATAGATAACGCGTCCATTCTAGTGAGTCCCAACAAATCCGAAATACCCGTCTTTGTCGCTGGGACCCGCGGTAAAGAACAGCTGATTCTTCTGCCCATTCGACGTCGTGCCTCCGCCGAACTCAATGCCCCACAGCCCATTGATCACCAGCGCCTTCCCTGCCGAATTCTTCAGCGCGCCCAGGAACTTGCCAGTGCTCGCGTTGAACGCGTTAATGTTTCCATTTGCGGTGTTGTTGGAGACCAAGAACGCGCTGCTCATCGGTCCAAAGTTGCTGGGCGCGATCGCCATTCCCCAGGCGTTGTTCAGCGGACGCCCCGAGACCAGCCGCTTGCTCAATGTTCCGCTCTCCGTGAAGATATCGATGTAGCCGCCGCTCGCGCCCGTCTGGCTCGCGTACGCAACATATACTTTCCCACCAATATCCTGAATGCCGAACGGGCCAAAGCCCGCTGGAATCGTGGCATCGGTGAAAGAATTCACCAGGTTGAAGTTTCCGTCATAAACATCGACCTTATTGTTGGCGATGTCCGCCGCATAAAGCATGTTGCCCGAAGTCTTGCTCGTGATCGCGAGCCCGGTGTACACCGCGCCCGCCTGATGCGCTCCAATCAGCGCCGTGCTGGGATCAAACGTCGACCATCCACTAATGGTCCCGTCAAGTGTGGCGAAAAGAAAAACCGAAGTCCACGTATCGATCTTGAATTCTGTCGAACCGTTGTACACGATGCCCGTCGGCGTCCCCGCCCCCGTACCCGAAGCCGGAGGAACGATCACCTTCAGGCTCTGGATATTCCCCTTGCCGTCATACAGAGTCGACCATCCCGAAGCTTCATCGCTCACCCAGAACGGCGCGCCCGGAGCATAGGCCAGCCCCCAGGGATTTTTCAAAAGCGGATCGGTGTGCATCGTCTTTCCCGACATGTCAGAGGCCAGATTGGTGACAAAGTAGGAAGTCTGAGCCGTGGCCACGCCCACTGCCACCACTCCCAGGCAGACAAGTGTAATAAGGATGCGACGAACAGAGTGCTGCATGCGAGATTCTCCTTGTTATTTCAGAACGTCGATTCAGAACGTTGATTTCGAAACTGATTGGGGTGCAGAACCGGGGTCCAAGGCAGGTCTGCCCGAACCGCCCGACCCGCCAGCCCTCGCATGCTAGGCGGGCAATCCCAGTGTAGTTGTCAACAACTTGTCACCAATTTGTACATTTCGTAACTGAGGTGCAAAGCGCCGGAGTGCAACGTGCAAAGACTTGCAAGGCGCGCTCATCTGCCGCTGCGTCCTTCAATCTTCCGGCGCGCATCCATCCACACGGGCAGTAGGTTAGTTTGGCGCTCACAAAGTTCTGTCACCCTACTCCATTGACACTTGCCCACCCCGAGGTCTACCTTGATTCTGCTCATCGAGCAGGACGATCTCGTCGAGGGGCCGGGATTCTGGATTCCTAGCTCGCTGCTTCCCCACAAAACTGATTCGTAGAAAACTGCTCTGTCGATCGCGCTCGCAGTCGGGCGTTGCGACAGAAAGGGGGCGCTGTGCTGCGGTTGAGCACGCGAGGCGCCCACATCCACCAGAAGCTTTAGCCAATCAAGAAAAAGAAGGAGTGCACATCCATGGATCTCAACAAAGCCATTCTCTTCGGACAAGCCGTCAACGCGGCCTACGCCATCGATCCGCATGATCTGAACAATCGCGCCGGAACCAGCCAGCAGATCGGCTCGGTCAACTATGACGTCGTCAGCAGCATCTACGGTAACGACCTCTCGACCGATGCCAATCCCGAGCGTGGCAACGATTTCGTCTCACTCGGCCTCGTCCTTCAAGCCGCCGGCGCGGGCGATGTCGTTGTCGCCGTCCGCGGCACCGAAGGTTATCTCGAGTGGATTCACGACGCGCAGTTCCTGCTCAAGCCATGTCCTATCTTGCCCACCGCTGGCGCCACCGAAGACGGTTTCACGGCGATGTATCTCTCGATGCACACCGGTACGGACCCGAACTCGCCCACCGTCGCACAATTCATCAAGCCGCAGTCCTTCCAGCGACCCGTCACCTCCGTCACCATTTGCGGACACAGCCTCGGCGGCGCACTGGCCACGCTGCTCGCGCTCGATGTCGCGGTCAACGGAATCTTTTTCCCCAGCGCCTACACCTACGCCAGCCCGCGCACCGGAGACCCGCAATTCGTTCGCACCTACAACCATCTCGTGCCCGACACCACCCGCATCGCCAACCGCCTCGACGTCGTCCCCAATCTTCCCTTCCCGCCCCTTTATGAGCACGTCCTCGGCGAGTTCCCCCTCAATCCGGTGAACGTCACACTAATTCCCTTCAAGGTCGAGCCACTGTTAAATCTGAACGTAGTCTGCCTCCACATCCTGACCAGCTACCTCCACCTGCTCTCCCTCCAATCCGGAGGAACGGTGTTGCCGCTGGAAGACAACTGCAAGGCATGAGTCTGCGCAAGGCGCGAATCTGAGCGCAGCAAGGAAATCGTTGCGCGCATCCGAAAAAAGTACTGGAGACTAGAAGAGTAAGGACGATGAGAAGACCGGGATAGACGGAACGTCCACCGTTTTACAACCCATGAAACTCGGGCCGCCTTTAGGCGGCCCGGTGTGTTGTTTTGCTGAGGTCCGAGGTCCGACACCCGCCTCCTAGTCTCCCGCGACCGGCTCCGGCGTCTCAGTCTCCGGCTTCGGTGCCGGAGCGATGCCGCCGTTCGCCTTCGCCAGCGCACCCAGCGGAATAAATCCATCCTGCGACTGCGCCGGCTTCTCTTTCAACACAACTTCCCGATAAAGCGAAGCCATGCGCGCGTTGTAAGCCTCATCATTCTTCTGCGGACCACGATGCTCCGCCACCGGCAACGGCGCCGACATCTGAGCCGCCCCGTCATAACCCGACGCCTGAAGCCCGACGCCCGACGCCTGAATTTTAGCGTCCCGCGCCCGCTTCTTCTCTTCGCGCGCGTTCTTCGCGATGCCCAGCTTGTCGAGATCGTGCTGCAATTCATTGGTCACGATCTCTTCGCGCAGTCGCAGATAGTCGACGTGCTGCTCGTCCATCTTCACTTTCTTGCCGCCCGCGAAAATCTCGTGCCGCCCATGCTCTTCGTACCACTTGGTGAGGGTGGCCGTCATGTGCATCTTCTCGATGATGTTCCGCCATCCCACGCCCGTGTTGTAAGCGCAGAATGAAATTTCACCTTCCTGCGTCGCGTACGGAATAATGCACTGCTCGGTCCGCCGGAAGTCGTAATTAAACAGATCTTGGAACCACATCCCCGCGATGAACAAGAAATTCCAGCGGTCCGTCGTGCGCCGCTTCATCACATCGTCAATCGTACGGTCCGGACCAACCTTGCCGTAGTTCTTCCCCGTGATGTGATAGTTCTTGTCAAACTTCTTCAGCAGATCGTAAAGCTTGAAGTGCGTAGGCGACTGGTACGGATCGTAGTTCTTCATCAAGCACAGCGCCATGCCCAGCCCAGTCAAAAACTTCCCGCGCGAGGCATCGTTGACCTTGGCAATATCCTTAGCCAACTGATCCCCATGCAAGAAAGCCGTAACCGGCACCGCTTCCTTAGTCTCCTTGTCGATCATGACGGCCATCCCAGTCCCACAATTCGGGTGACAACCGCAACTTAGTTGGCCCCAGTCGTTGTTGGCGTCCTTGGCGTGCATCAGGTCGGCCCAGTCGCTGAACGTGCCCATGAAGCTGATGGGGAACCAGTCGCGTTTGGGCTCGCCTAAGCCGGTTTGGTTTTTCACGTCGTGCGCTAAGTGCGAAAGCGTGTAGCGCTGCGCGTTGCGGCGGTCGTCGGTGACGGCTTCGTCGCGGCCGGTGAAACTTACCGGTTGGAAACTCAGGAAGCTGATCGTCTTGGGATTGTCTAACGCGAACTTGATGATGCGTCCGACCTGTTCGTTGTTGATGCCGTTGACGATCGTCACGACCGGAACGATTTCGCATCCAGCTTTGTGCAGATTTTCGATCGCCTTCAGCTTCACATCGAACAGGTTGCCGACCATGCGGTGCGCATTGGCGGCGTTGCCGATTCCGTCAAACTGCAGGTACGCATAGCGCATGCCGGCTTCGACTGCTTGCTGCGCGAATTCAAAACTCTTCGCGAATTCGATTCCGTTGGTCGCGGCCTGCACCGAGTTGTATCCCACCTGGCGCGCGTAGCGAACGGCGTCGAGGAAGTATGGCGACAACGTCGGCTCGCCGCCGGAGAACTGCACGCTCATCTGGCGCCGCGGCTTGATCGTGATCGCGTTGTCGAGCATGGTCTTGATCTCTTCCCAGCTCAACTCGTGCACAAAGCCAACCTGGTTCGCGTCCATGAAGCACGGATCACACATCATGTTGCAGCGGTTGGTCAGATCGATGGTCAGAACCGACCCGCGGCCATATTTCACAGTCGAAGACCCGTGGTGATGTAACTTCTCGTCGTTGTGCGCCGCGATGTCGCGGCCCGGGAAGACTTCTTCCAGATGCTGCGAGAATTCAGTGTCGATCGACATCACGTCTTCAAAGTGCCCGTGCTTGGGGCAGTCTTTCACCATCAAAATCTTTCCGTCGCGCTCGACGATCGTGGCCTTGATCTCGCCGACTTTCTCATTCATGAGAACTTCGTGCGGCAGATGGCCGTCGAGAATCTGCTGGCGAATTTCCGGGACACACTTCGGGCAGAGCGAATCGGTCGTGCGCGGCCAGCCCAGCGGCGGCTTCGACTTTTCGTACGACTTCAGCAGCGGCTTGTCGGACCACTTCGGCGTGGGCGACGGGTTCGGTGAGATCCGGTTCAAACGGTCAAACACCACCCACGCCCCCTTGGCGGCGGAGACAACTGCTTTTTCCACGTACTTAATCGGCTTGCGCATTCGCTTTAGGCTCCTGGCTTTCTAACGTTCGGCCAATTCGCTTCGATACAACGAAGCCGAATGGCCCCTACCACAAGTTGCAGCTCGGGTTCTAAAACCACTCCCAGCCGCGTGTCATTCTGAACCGGGCCAAGCCCGGTGAAGAACCCTACGACCGCGAAGACTACCACGGTCGCTCCCGAGGAACAGCTGTCCCAGATTCCCGCACAAACAGTGGGACGGCATACACGAATCCCTGGGAAATAAACTGCCCCTATCCTATTCAATCGGCAGGAAAAGAAGCATCCACATCCCAATGAATGGTGCAAAATCAGGGTTTAAAGGTTGCTGGCAGGATTATACGGGGTTAAGTCATTGAAAGCAAAGGGGGAGGCTACAGTCGATCCACATCAACGCTCATTCGAGCGACCTCGGGTAGACGTGGGCGGCGATGAAGTCGATGTCTTTCTTGGTGTAGACGGCGCGCTTTTTGCCGACGGTGTAAGTCGCGCGGGTTTCGTAGGCGCGGGCGCGGATGCACTCGGTGCACTTGACTTGAATGCGGTGGAGGCTCTGGCCGTTGTCGATGATGAAGTCGTAGCGGCGGGAGTCTCCCCAGGGCTTGGCGATGCCGAGGTTGAGGCGGATGGCGCGGGCTAGGAAGAAGGCCTCGGAGCGCTCTCCGGTGACTTTGGTGTTTTTGCGCGGCATTTGTTTTAGTTTGATGGATTGGGGGATTTGCGGATTGAGTTTTTGGGGGATCTTTTTTGCGGGATTCCGGAATTGGGAGAGAAGCAGGTTCCTCACCGCCGCTTTGCGGCGATTCGGAATGACATCGTTTGAAACATGGCTTTAGCGCCAACGTTTGTCAGATCGCCTTACGCGGGCGGGGGCGCCCGCGCCACATAATTCTTAGACTCTTAGAACGTCACGCCTACGCCGCCGGTGATCGAGTTGCTGAGCCAGTTGTAGAGGCCGTTGGGGTTGCCGGCGTCGGGGGCGAATTTGAAGTAGCGGGATTCGTAGCTGGCGCGGATGAAGTAGTGGTTGTAGGTGTAGCCGACGGTGCCGCGGACGAAGTATCCGTGGTCGAGGTTGGGGTTGGGCAGGACCAGCGCTCCGGCGGGAATTTTGAAGCGCGGAGAAAATTCGGGAGCGCCTTTGGCTTCGAGGAAGAGATGATTGCCGGAGCCGAATTTGTAGCGGATGACGGGCGCGATCTCTAAAACTTCGATGGTGTCGTGAATGAAGACCTGGTTTTGATAAACGGTCGTGGGGAGAATCATTTTGTGGACCTGGCCGTCGGCGCCGATGATGAGGTTCTTGATATGGAAACGAACTCCGGCGTAGACCATGAATTCTTTGGCGCCGCTGTTGGAATCGGAGGGCAGGCGGATTTCGCCTCCAGCGACCAGGTCGGGCGTGTTGTCTTTGGGCTTCGACTTGAGGATGACGAATTCGCCGTTCACGTTGAAGGTGAGGTCGTTGGTGGAGGGCACGGCGCCGAATTTGTCGTTGACCTGGCCGACGTCAATGCCGAGGTTTCCGCGTTGGGACCAGGCCGGAATCGCGGCTAAAAATAGTAGACACCATGCGAAGTGGGTGGGGCGAAGCTTCATTCCTCAGTTGCCTCCTTTGGGTAGCAGAGTATGTGCGCCAGTGTGTGTGGCAAGTTTACACGGGCGCTGATGGTGCGCGCAGGGCGCGGATCTTCGGGATGCTTTTGTGGGATGCGCGAGACGTGGGCTCGGGGTGCTTGGGCCAGCTAGGCGCGTTCGAAAAAGCAGGTTCCTCATCGCCGCTGTGCGGCGATTCGGAATGACATCGGTTTTAGTATGGCTTGGAGGCGGGGTGTCTGTCATATGGCTTCCCGCGGGCGGGGGCGCCCGCCCCACATGGTCCCTGCGAGCCTAACCTGCGCGCGACATAAAAAATCCCCACTTCCCAGCGGGAGACTCGCGGGAAATGGGGCACCCTAGAACAATCCGAGACGCACGAGGTACAGCTACAAAATGTGGCGGCGAGTTGCCGCAAATCTGGTTACGAACCCTGCTTTTCGAAGACGATCTCGGCCTTCTTGGTTGCCTGCTTTTCTTTGCGGTAGGCGCGGGCGACATCGCCGAGCGGGGTTGGCGGAGGTCCGACCGGGCCGAATTCATAGAGCGGGCGCTCGCCTTGCGCGACGACATACGTGCCGCCGCCTACGATGGGGCGCTCCTGTGCCATTTCGTGAATGTCGGCGTGCTGCGGGTGGTCGGGAATAGCGATCGGTTGCGCCTGGGCTGAGATGGAGCCGTACTGCGCAAAGCAGGAGGCGGTACAGAGCATCAACAGAACGACGAAGATGGTTTTCATGGGCATGTGTTCCTTACTCGACAGGGATAAGTGCAAAGCCAGTTCCACATGCAACTCGTTTAAATAATGATGTTTGCGGATGATTCATGAAGCTATTCCGCAATCATTTGCACATTTTGGGGAAGCACGCGGGTACAGCTGAGTTGGGACATTTTTTGTCCCATTCCAGAGGAATGTACGGGCATGCCAGGCGTTCGCGAACTTCGATGCTCAACCACACGAGCTCGGCGACGGTTGCGGCGTCGTTGCGCGCGGTGTATCGTGCGCGAAAAGGAGCGAGGGATGAAGAAGTTTTTCGGATTGCGATCGACGCGAGTATTCGGGGTTGCGCTGCTTTGTCTTATGGCCCGGGCGATGGTGGCGCAGACGGATTGCGCGGAGGGAAACGATCCTCTGAATACGGATCAGCCGAAGGATATGAGTGTGCCGCAGCTGATCCAGAAGATCACGGCGCAGGAGGACAAGGTTCGGAAGGCGCGCGAACAGTATTCCTACACGCAGGATGTGATGGTGCAGACGCTGAGCGGGAAAGACGTGGACGGGCAATTCCACGAAGTCACTACGGTGTCGTACGACGACAAAGGCAAGCGGGTTGAGAAGGTGAACTTCGCGGAGCAGTCGACCCTGCGCGGGGTTCAGATGACCGCGGAGGATATGGACGACATTCGGCTGTTCATGCCGTGGCTGCTGACCAGTGACGAGGCTCCGCAATACAACCTTACGTACGCCGGACAGCAGCATGTCGACGATCTGGACACATTTGTTTTTCACGTCGAGCCGAAAAAAGAGGAGAAGAACAAGCGCTATTTCAACGGGCGGGTGTGGGTCGACAATAGGGATCTGCAGGTGGTGAAACTGTGCGGCAAGAGCGAGCCGCAGACGATTCACGTGAAGAAACATCAGCCGCAGGAGATGCGGCCGACGTTTGTGGGCTATCGCCAGCTGGTAGATGGATTGTGGTTCCCGGCGTACGCGCGGGTCGATGACAACCTGCACTTCAACGTGCAGACGGTGCACCTGCGCGAGGTCGTGAAGTTCACCGGCTACAAGAAGGCGGGAGCGGCGGCGAAGCCCTAATTAGTCAAGAGGAATTGAAGTCCGGACTTGAACCCCGAGTGCAGGTGTGGTGTACTGCTTGCCATGGCGGACGAAAAGAATCGCAGTAAAGACATCGTGTTGTGGATCATTACGGTTGCGCTCGTAGCGTTGGCGATCTTCTGGTACAAGAAATAGTTCTGGGAGCGTAGCGTTGCGACGGCGTCGGACGGCGCACGAGTGTACGCGCCGGGGCCTTTGCGGGCTGGAGTTTCTGGCGTTTCTTTCATAACTGCGCTGAGCGCTGTTCTTTCACCACCATTGAGGTTTTCCAGCGAAGATTTTCCTTCGCCCCTTCGGGGCTTGTTCGTTTCCCTCACAGAAGTCCCACGGCTTGCGCCGTGGGCTCCATTCTTTCGCCGCTTCGCGGCTGGGTTTCTTCAGCCCTTAAGTCAGACTCGCTCATGCGATTGTGCCGCCAGGAGTAGTTCTGCTGCGACCAGGTCTTCCAGGGCGCAGCCTACACTTTTGAAGACCGTGATTTCTTCTGGAGCTTTGCGGCCGGGTTTCTTTCCACTGACTAATTCGTGGAGATCTGCAGTGACTGGGCTGTGCGGGAGCGCCTTTTCCTTTTGTGCGAGGAGCAGCTCTCCGAATTCCGATTGAGCTGTGGCGTGGGTGTCGACCATGACCACGTTTGCGCGCTGCATGGTTGCGGTGTCGGCCTCGCGAGCGTGCGGTTGAAAGGTACCCACCAGGTTGAGATGAGTTCCGGGGCGCAGATCGCGTCCGTCGAAGACTGGAGTTGAACTCGAGGTGCAGGTGCAGATCACGTCGGATTCGGCGGCGCAGGTGCGGAGATCAGCGGCGGCGATTTGGATTGCCGAGCTCTCGACGGAGGCTTCGCGAACGAATTCCGACGTTCGGCCGGGATCTCTTCCGCAGATCAGCACGCGGCGGAAGTCACGCACGCGTGGAAGCACTTTGATGTGGGTGCGGGCTAGGCGCCCGGTGCCGAAGATGCCGAGTGTTTCGGAATCAGGGCGCGCGAGGAATTTTGTGGCGACCGCGGAGGTTGCTGCCGTGCGCAGATCGGTGAGGTAATTGGCGGAGATGGTCAGGCGTGGCTCAGCCGTTTCTGGATCGAGCAGCAAGTATGTGGCTTGCACGCGACCGGCGTTCAGGCCGGTTTGCGCCGGTTCCTGGTTGTGAAGCATCACGAGTTTCATCCCGAGCGCTGGGGTCGCGGCATCGTAACAGGACATGGTTAGAAACATTCCGTGGGGAAGATGCGCGATGGTGCGATCGGGAATAGTGATGGAGGGGAAGCGATTGCGGAATGCGAATTCGATCGCAGCGATGAGTTGTTCGGGGTCGAGCAGGCGGCGGACTTCGGACTCGGGGAGTGGGGTGGGCATTTTCGGGGATGATTTTACAGAAGGGGAGTTCTGGGCCGCATGCTCTAGGAAAGAGCAGATTCCTCACCGCCGCTTGGCGCCGGTTCGGAATGACATGATTCAATGTCACGCCAATCCTGCCAGTTCACGTTAGCGATTTCTTCCCACCATCTTGTAAGATACTTCGGCTGCGAGAGCGCCATGAAGCCGGGGCTAAAGTCCGGCTCGTGAGGTCTTCAGCGGCACGGCTGAAGCCGTGCCCTTCCCACTTCAATGAATCGCGAATATCACAAGGCTTACAGTCAGGAACTGCATCGGGATATGGAGGCGCTGGTCTTCGGGCACTCCGGGATGCCGATTCTTGTTTTTCCTACGTCGATGGGAAAGTTTTTTGAGTATGAAGACCGTGGCATGATCGGCGCCATGGCCCATAAGATCGATCGTGGCGAGCTGCAAGTGTTTTGTCCCGACGGCGTCGATCTGGAGAGCTGGTACAACAAGCACGTGCATCCGCGGGTGCGAGTGATGCGCCATCTCCAGTACGAACGGTACATCCTGCATGAGTTTGTGCCGTTCATCAAGTGGAAGAATCCGGCGTGGCAGCTGGCGGTGACCGGATGCAGCTTTGGCGGATATCACTGCGTGAATTTTGCGCTGAAGCATCCCGATGTGGTGACGCACTGTGTGAGCATGAGCGGAGCGTTCGACATCAAGCAGTTTCTCGATGGGTATTACGACGACGATTGCTATTTCAATAATCCTCCGGACTATTTGCCGCAGATGTCGGATGACTGGTTTCTGAGCCGCTACCGGCAGATGAAGATCGTACTGGGGTCGGCGGATTGGGATATGTGCCTAGACGCCAACGTCAAGCTTTCGGCGATATTGAATGGGAAGGGGATTCCGCACTGGCTGGATGTTTGGAATGACAATTCGAAGCATGACTGGCCGCTTTGGTTGCGGATGGCGGGGAAGTATTTTTAATTAGTCCTGAGTCGTGAGTCGTGAGTCGTGAGACCGAATGCCCGACCGGCGCTCGAGGTTAAAAGCAGGTTCCTCCCTTCGGTCGGAATGACAACGGCTCCGTGCGGTTCCAGTTGGTCGAGAATGACAAAATGAACATGGAGTGGCGATGAAGACGATTGGGTTGCTGTTTGGGATGGAGAGCACGTTTCCGCCGGCGGTGGTGGAGCGCATTAACGGCATGAAGATTCATGACGTCGAGGCCGAGTTTGTGAAGATTGGCGGCATCCGGATGGATGAGCCGAAGAAGTATGACGTGGTGATCGACCGGATTTCGCAGGATATTCCCTTCTATCGCGCTTGGCTGAAGAATGCGGTGCTGCAGGGATCGATTGTGGTGAACAATCCGTTCTGGTGGACGGCGGACGATAAGTTTTTTAATTACGCTCTGGCGCACAAGATTGGCGTGGCGATTCCGCCGACGGTGATTCTGCCGCATCACACGCATCCTCCGGATACTACGGATCGGTCGATGCGGAATTTGATTTATCCGCTGAACTGGCAGGACATTTTTGATTACGTCGGCTTCCCGGCTTTCTTGAAACCTTATTCCGGCGGTGGATGGAAGCATGTTTACAAGTGTCATTCGCCGGAGGAATTTTTTCAGTTTTACAACCAGACGGGTGACTTGTGCATGACGCTGCAGCATGGCGTGGAGTTTGAGGAGTATTACCGCTGCTATGTGGTGGGGCAGGAAAAAGTTCACATCATGAAGTACGACCCGAAGGCGCCGCATCATGAACGGTATGTGAAGGGGAATCCGCCGCCGTCGACGCCGGAGTTGCGTGAGCGCATCGAGAAGGATGCGGTGACGCTGTGTCGCGCGCTGGGATATGACTTGAACACCGTTGAGTTCGCGGTGGAGGGCGGCGTGCCGTATGCGATTGACTTTTTGAATCCGGCACCGGACGCGGAGATTACGTCGGTGGGGCAGGAGAATTTTGACTGGATCGTGAATGCCGTGGCCGAGATGGCCGTGAAGATGGCGACGTACGGGGCGAATCCGGTGAAGGAGTTGCGGTGGGCGGAGTTTTTGAGGGGGAATGAGCCGCTGACGGCTGGAGCGGGGAAAAAGAAAAAAGCTTCGAAATAGTTCTCGCAAATCGGTTGTGCAGCCTTCGGCAAAAGGCAGGTTCCTCCCTTCGGTCGGAATGACAAACCTTTTTCGGAGAAATCCTTCGACTGCGGTTGTTGATCGCGCTCAGCGCGATCAACAATCCTCGCTCAGGATGACAGCACTTGAGATTGGGAAGAGATGAAGAAAGGAAAAGTGCCGAAGACGGTGGATGAGTATCTGGCGCAGACGCCGGAGCCGGCACGATCGACGTTAAAACATATTCGCGCTGTGATTCAGTCAGTCGTGCCCAAAGAGTCGACCGAAGTTATTAGCTATCACATTCCGATGTTCAAGTTTCGCGGCATGCTCGTGGGCTACGCGGCTTTCAAGAATCATTGCAGCTTGTTTCCGACTGGGTCGGGGGTGCTGGACCAGTTTGAGAAGGAATTGAAGGGATACCGCACCTCCAAGGGAACGATTCAATTTCCGCCCGAAAAGCCCTTGGCTGACGCGCTGATCAAGAAGATCGTCCGTGCCCGGGTGAAGGAAAACCGGGAGTGGGACTGACGAAAACGCCTGCCTCGAATTTGCAACCCATTGTTATACTGTTTGGGCTTGTTTTGGGCTGTTCTTCGCCTTGAAAGCGAAGGATGGCTACCCGCGTTTTTGGGGTTCGCGGGGAAGCAGGTTCCTCCCTTCGGTCGGAATGACAAGCCGAGTGGGGTTCAGATAGTTTCAGCGATCTTGCTTGTGGCAAGATTGCGCGGGCGAGGCGCCCGCGCCACATGTTCATCTGATTTCTTATGTTGCCGACTTTTACTATTGGAATTGAAGAAGAGTATCAGACCATCGATCCGCATACGCGGGATCTGCGGTCGCATATTCAGGCCGAGCTGCTGGAGAAGGGCAAGATGATTCTTCAGGAGCGAGTGAAGGCCGAGATGCATGCATCGGTGGTGGAAGTGGGAACCTCGGTTTGCAAGAACATCAAGGAAGCTAGGGCCGAGGTGAAGACGCTGCGCCGGAATATTATCCGGCTGGCGCATGAGAATGGGTTGAAAGTGGCGTCGGTGGCGACGCATCCGTTTGCAGACTGGCGGACGCAGGATATTCATCCCGACGAGCGCTACAAGAATATTGTTGAAGACATGCAGCTGGTGGCGCGCGCAAACCTGATTTTTGGTTTGCACGTGCACATCGGAATTGAGGATCGCGAGACGGCGATCCACATGATGAATCATGCGCGGTATTTTCTGCCGCACATTCTGGCCCTCTCGACGAACTCGCCGTTCTGGCTGGGCATGAATACCGGGTTGAAATCGTACCGGTGCAAGGTGTTCGACAAGTTTCCGCGGACGAATATTCCCGATTATTTTCCGAGCTGGGGCGAGTACGAGAATTTCATCAAGCTGCTGATCAAGACCAACTGCATCGACAATGCGAAGAAGATCTGGTGGGATATCCGGCCGCATCCATTTTTTAACACGATTGAGTTTCGTGTGTGCGATATTCCCATGCGGGCTGACGAGACGATCGCGATCGCGGCGTTGATTCAGGCAACCGTGGCGAAACTTTATAAGCTTTATACGGCGAATCAGGGATTCCGTTTGTACCGGCGCGCCTTGATCATGGAAAACAAGTGGCGGGCGGCGCGGTACGGGCTCGACGGCAAGCTGATCGACTTTGGCAAACAGAAAGAAGTTCCGGCGAGGGAGTTGGTGCGCGAGTATCTGGAGTTCATCGACGACGTGGTGGATGAACTCGATTCGCGCGAGGAATTGGAGTACATCCACAAAATTGTGGATGGCGGCAGCGGCGCCGACCGGCAGCTGCGCGTCTTCCAGGAGACTGGAGATTTGAAGAAAGTGGTCGATTACATTGTGGAAGAGACGGAAGCCGGGCTGGAAGAGGAGCCTGAGGCCGTTAGAAAAGTAGGGTAATGAGCACTCCTGTTGGTCCGAATCCAATTCAACTGAACAAAATCAATTTTGATCCGGAATACGTGCCTGGCGCCTATAACGCGGTGAATGTGTGCCTGCGCGTTCAGCCGAGCGAGCGTGCGTGCGTGATTACCGACGAGGCGACGATGGAGATTGCCGCGTCGGTTGTGGCCGAACTCGAAAAACTGGGCACACCGTATCGCGCGTGGGTGCTGGAGGAGTTGGCGCAGCGTCCGTTGAGAGATTTGCCGCGGGAGATTCTCGACGATCTGGAGCTGTGCCAAGTTTCGATTTTTGCGGTGCAGGTGCAGAGGAATGAACTGCGCTCGCGAATTCAGATGACGGACGTGGTGAACCGGCGCAAGATTCGCCACGCGCACATGGTGAACATCAACCGGCAGATCATGCTGGAGGGCATGCGCGCGGATTTCAAGAAAGTCGACCGGTTGAGCCAGAAAGTTGTGGAGATGGTGCGGAAGGCGTCGAGAGTTCGCGCGACTACCGCCGCGGGGACGGATCTGACGGCGGATTTGAATCCGAATTACAAGTGGCTGAAGACCAGCGGGATTATCACTCCGGAAAAATGGGGGAACTTGCCGGGCGGAGAAATTTTTACGACTCCCGGCGAAGTGAACGGGACGTTTGTTATTGATGGCGTGGTGGGGGATTTTCTGTGCGCGAAGTTTGGCGATTTGAAAGAAACTCCGCTGACCGTGCGCATGAAGGGCAACCGGCTGACCGAGGCGCACTCGGAGAATCGCGAACTGGAAGACGATTTCTGGAAGTACACGCATACCGACGAAAACAGCGACCGCGTGGGCGAATTTGCCATTGGGACGAATATTGAGTTGAAAGAAGTGATTGGGCAGATTCTGCAGGATGAGAAATATCCCGGCGTTCATATTGCGTTCGGGAATCCTTATGGGGCGCATACGGGGGCGCAGTGGGATTCGACCACGCATATTGATGTGGTGGGGCGGAAGTTCAATATCTGGGTGGATGAGCAGCAGATTATGCGTGAGGGGAAGTTTTTGGTGGAGGCGTAGGGGCATTTTGTAATTTGGTAATTGAGTAACTGGGTGATTGAAAACCGTCGTCCCATAGTGTTGGTACGGGTGCAGGGATCGTTCGACTGCGAAAAGCGCTCAGGATGACATGTTTCAGACTATGATTCTTGGCTCATGATTCCTTCTCTTCGCAAGTGGTTCAACGAGCGGTTTACTCCTGAAAAATATCAGGCGTTTTTGAAGCGGATCGACGATGCCTGCGGAACGCATGTGCAGTTTCGTTTATCGGAGACGCCGTGTTTTATCCCGAAGGAATTGCTGGACCGGATGGCGCGCGACGGAGAGGAGTTGATTCGGCAGCTGGTTGACAATCCGGCTTATCGGGCGAAGTCGGAAGAGGCGGTGCCGGCGGAGTTCAAGGTGCCGAATGAGGCGCCGCATCCGATGTTTGTGCAGATGGATTTTGGGCTGGTGCGCGGCGCGGATGGCGAGTTGCAACCGAAGCTGGTGGAGTTGCAGGCTTTTCCTTCGTTGTATGCGTATCAGGGGTATTTGGCGGAGGCTTATTTGGATGTGTATGGGCTGCGAGGGGCGGGCGTCGGGCTTCAGCCGTCGGGCGTCACGCCGCGAGTTTATCTGCAGAGCGAGCTTAAGTATTTTCTCGGCGGACTAGATAAAGACTCGTATCGCGAGCTTTTACGGCGGGCTATTGTTGGGTCGCATGATCCGGAGAATGTGATTTTGATGGAGATCGATCCTGCACATCAGAAGACGCTGCCGGATTTCCTGCTCACAGAAAAAATGCTGGGCGTGCGGGCAGTTGATATTGTCGACATCCAGAAAGAAGGCTCGCGGCTCTACTACGAGCGCGAGGGCAAGCGCGTGCCGATCAAGCGAATCTACAATCGCGCGATTGTGGACGAACTGGAGCGCAAGAACGTCAAACTGAATTTTGACTGGCGCGACGATCTTGACGTGGAGTGGGCGGGGCATCCGAACTGGTATTTCAGAATCAGTAAGTTTTCTATTCCTTATCTGAAACATGAATCAGTGCCTAAAACTTGGTTTCTGGATCGGCTGGAAGAGATTCCTCCGGATCTTGATAATTACGCATTGAAGCCGCTGTATTCGTTCGCTGGGCTGGGCGTGGTGATTGCGCCGAAGAAAGAAGATATTGCGGCAATCCCGGCGGACAAGCGGCCTTACTACATCCTGCAGGAGCGGATGCACTTTGAGCCGGTGATCGAGACACCGTTTGGCGGGACGAAGGCCGAGGTGCGCGTGATGTATATCTGGCTGGACAAGTTGACGCCGGTTCTGACGATTATCCGCATGGGCCGCGGGTTGATGATGGGCGTGGATCATAACAAAAACATGGAGTGGGTGGGAGCGTCAGCTGGGCTGTATTTGGAGTGACATGCGACTGGGATTGACATAGACTTTTTCGCTGTTCTGGAGGCGGCGATGAAGATATCTGGAGTTGTATGGGGAGCATGCGCGGCGGTGCTGGCCGCGGCGGCGATCACACAAGCGGGCGGAAAAGCAGCAGAGAAGATCATCTTCGTGAAGCCTGATCCGGTGATTACTTCTTCGGCAGAGGCAGTCCATCTTTCTGCCGACTCGGTGGGCGGCGCGATCAACGCTGTCGACGATGCGGGAATGCGATTCCATGCTTCCTCCGACGCGAAGAAAAACTCACTTGCCGTTATGAACCCAGACGGCAGCGGGATTACCGAACTGCACATCAACGGGTATGATCCGACGATTTCGCCTGACGGAAGCAAGGTAGCCTATTGTTCGCTGCGCGAGGACCAGTATTCACAGATCTATGTGGCCAATGCGGATGGCAGCGGCGAGAAACGAATCACAAAAATCACGACCGGAGACTCGTGCGGGCCAGTGTGGTCACACGACGGGAAAAGGATTGTGTTCTACAGCTTTGCGCTGACGCATCCGAGCCGAAATCCGGCGATCTGGGTGATGGACCCGGACGGCGGAAACATGAAGCGGCTGGCTGAACATGGACTGTCAGCGACGTGGTCTCCCGATGACCGGCAGATCGCATTCGCCTCCAACCGCGACGGGAAGTTTCAGATTTACGCGATGAATGCGGACGGTAGAAACCTACGGCGACTCACGAACAACAAGGCGGAAGAGTCGGCGCCCGCGTGGTCTCCGGACGGAACGGCTATCGCGTTTGTGTCGGACCGCGACGGGGAACATCCGGCACTGTTTTTGATGGGGCCGGACGGCTCCCAACAGCAGCGCCTGATTTTTTCGAAACGACAGGACTTCTGCTTCCCTGCGTGGTCCCTGGATGGCAAGAACATTGCATTCTCAGCGCTGAATCGCGTCGGTCCGCAATACATCGCCGTGGGCGAAGAACTGCCGAAGTGCGAGATGTGGACGGGGGAATACCAGATGTTCGTGGTCGACAGCGAGGGCAAGCTTCATCAACTGACGAATACGAAATACATGGCGATGAAACCCTCGTATGGCCGCCTGGCATCGACACATTAGGGTGTGGGGATTCGCGCACGCAACCTTACTCCGCCGACGCGGCGACCAGGCGGCGGTTGATCAGAATGCTACCGGTAATCAGGGCGAAGATGATCAGCGAGAACGCGAGCAGCCATCCCCAGTATTGCGTGGGGTGGCGGAGGATGCGCGTAAAGTGGCGGCCGTAGTGGTCGGCGATGATCGCGACGGCGGCATAGCGAAAGGCGCGGCCGGCGGCGACGAGTGCCAGAAACTTGCTGAGCCGGTAGTTCGAGACACCGGCAACGGCGAACAGCATGCTGGTGGGGAACGGAAATGGAATGGCTGTGGAAGCCAGTAGGGCTCCCGCACCCCAATGGCGAAATAATTTCAGGGTCGCAGAGACTCGTCCCTTCTTGAATTTTTTGTCGAGATAAGCCTGTCCGGCCTTACGCGCGAGATGGAAGGTCAGGTATGCGCCGAGCACCGAGCCTGCCGTAGCCACGATCGCATACTCATACCAGGGACCGCGATGACTGGCCGAGAGAACCGCCGTGAGAATGTCGGGGCCGGCGAAGGTCGGGAGCGGCGAACTGTCCAGGATGGCGAGGAGAAACAAACCTCCCGCGCCGAGGTGACCAAGGCTCGAAGCTAACGTGCGGCCGGAGCGACGGCGTTGGGTCTGCGCGAGCAGGTTCCACATCCACGCAATATATCAAGTGAAACGGATCTGAAATCTCTGGAACCAGCAAGAATTCGTAGAGAATTGTTCTAAGCAGAATTGTTCGGACCAATTTTCTTTACAATCGTAGTTTCGAGCTCGCGGCCATCGGGACGAGTTACAAACATCTTGTCGCCGTGGAAACGAACGGGGATGGCGGATCCCTTGCCCAGTTCACCGGGTACGTAGCCGTCAGCCAACTGAGGATCGTATTCGCCGACGTACTGCACGCCGTTGACTCTCAGGACCACTGCTTTGCGACTGCTGGTGCGTGCCGAGAGTTCCTGAAGGATTTCCTTTTCCGCTTGCGACCAGTTTTCTGTGTCGCGGCCGGGGATACATCCGTTGCGAAAGTAGATCTCTTCCGCGCGGCGGCGGATGGCTTCGTGCAAATCCGCGGGCGGGGTTGTCGAGTGCCTTGAGGGCGATGATCCGGATTGAATTGACATAGAGATATTCCGCTGCGTTTCCCTCCTATTTTAAGCGCGCGAGGCGCGGCCACGAAGAAGGCTTGCAAACGATTGGACGTGGACGAGATTGGAATTCGCTAATCCGGAAGAGCGTCCTGGCGGTCAGATTCTGTTGATTTCCAGCCTGGTGCAAAAGCTTTGACCGCAGAGTTCGCTGAGGCAGGCCGCCGAGTCGGCTGAGAAGTTCACAATCGCTACGAATGGCCTTCACGCCCATTCGAGGGTGTTTGCCACAAAATCGATGCAACGATGAGCCTTCGAACTTCACCATCACTTCAAGCTAGGCTTGGGGGTGTCTATGTCTGTATTAAGCGAACGTGTGATGGCGGTCGGCAGGCCGGAAGGGCCAGTGTCGTTCAGCGTGTGGGTGCCGCTTCTGGGGGCGGCGTGGGTGGCTGTGAATGTGCTTATGGTGGCAGCGGGCACACAGGTGCCGTATCCGCTGAGCTGCTCGTTTCTGGCCGGGATATTCAATGGGACCGTTCTTTCGGTGATCGCAGTGGCCAAGGCCAGCGAGAGATTTCAGGCGGGAGCGACAGGCTTGCTTGGCGGCTTGAGCCTGAGCGGTCTGCGCAATGACGGCAGCACCATATGGAAGGCAGTGCAAGGATTGCATGGAGTCGTGGATAGCGTGCTCACGGCTCTAGCGATTCCGGGGACGGAGAAATTGCATCGGGAGATCGAGCAGGAGATTCTCTACGTGATTTGGACCACGATTCTGGTGGTGCTGGCTTCCCTAGTGGCGCAGTGGGTACGGAGTGCCAGGACCGAGGCAGCGCACATACCGCAAATCGTGGAGTCACCGACCGATCGCAGTTAAGTCTATTTGCGGCCGAAGACTTCCTTGAGCAGTGCGGTGGTTTGAGCGGCCGGATCTTTGCGGATTTTCTTCTCTTCCTCTCCCAGCATCAGGAAGATTCCGTCGAGCGTCTTGCCCACGACATACTTATCGAGATCGAATTCGCTGGCCAGCGCGGCGCCGCCAGGAGCGGTTTTGAGCACGGAGTTGTACTGCCGCACCACGCCCACGCGCTCCATGGAGCGATGGACGATGGGAGAGAAGGCAGTCGTGAGGTCGTTGGATGTCGCGCGGCGAAAGTAGTCGGTGGCGGCCGTGTCGTTGCCAGTCAGAATGCGGCGGGCATCTTCGAAGGACATTCTGCGCAAAGCGGCGACAAAGATCTGCTTGGCCTGGGGCGTGGCCTGTTCGGCCGCGCGGTTCATCCCGATTTCCAAGTCGTCGACCTGCTCGCCCATCCCCAGCAGGCGCATGCCTTTGCCGATGGGCTGAAGCTTGGGCGGCAGCAGAATCCGGATGGCCTCATTCTTCAGGAAACCGTCGTGGCGACCGGTAATAGCCACGGCGTTGCTGGTTCCCACCTCTAATGCTTCTATTAGTCCTGAAATGATCTTCTCTTCGCTCAGCCCCGAGGTGTCGCGATGCTCGAGTGCCTCATCGGCTTTCTTCAGGACGTCGCTGAGCTGAGCTACGGCCAAAGTCGACGAACAGATTGCGAAGACGAGAAGGGCGCGGGTCAGGGGTTTCATAGGAAGTCAGGTTTGATTCTATCGCAGGCCAGCCTCGGAGAAATGGCCCCAAACGCCGGAGCGAAAAAGGCATCCTACTGCAGCATAAGGGAGTTGACCCGGATTCTCCGTGGGCCTAACATTACCGCCGAGCACGGTTCTCTCGCTCTCATGATCGGCCAGCAGATTTCTCATTACCGCGTCCTGGGAAAGTTGGGGGGCGGTGGTATGGGCGTGGTCTACGAGGCTGAGGACCTGAAGCTTGGCCGGCACGTCGCGCTGAAGTTTATTCCGGAAAATCTGGCCGGCGACCCCAAATCGCTGGAGCGCTTCACGCGCGAGGCGCGAGCGGCGTCGCAACTGAATCACTCCAATATCTGCACCATCCACGGCATTGAGGACAACAACGGCCATCCCTTCATCGTGATGGAGAAGCTCGACGGGCAGAGCCTCAAGCAGTGCATTGGCGGGCAACCCATGCCGGTCGACAAGGTGCTCGATGTGGGTGTGCAGGTAGCGGATGCGCTGGTGGCGTCGCACGCGAAGAACATCGTGCACCGCGACATCAAGCCGGCGAATATTTTCCTGACACCGGGCGGGCAGGTGAAGGTACTGGATTTCGGCCTGGCGAAGCTGATGCACAACGTGGGCACGGAAGATGACGCGGGCGCCGACAATTCGCTGACTGCGGTGGGAGTGATTCCGGGGACTGCGGTATATATGTCGCCGGAGCAAGCGCGTAGCGAAACGGTGGACGCGCGCAGCGACCTTTTCTCGTTCGGAGTGGTTCTGTACGAAATGGCGACCGGGAAAAAACCTTTTGCCGGGGCCAATTCCCTGGTCACGCTGGACGCGGTGCTGCATTCGAAGCCGGTGCCACCGCGGGATTTGAATCCAAAAATTCCGATCGAGCTGGAAGGCATCATCGGCAAGGCGATGGAGAAAGACCGCAACCATCGCTACCAGAGCGCGGCGGAGATGAAGTCGGATCTGACCCTGTTGAAGCGGGAGAACGAATCGGGCCAGATCAAGAGCGGATCGCACACGGCCAAGCTGCGGGCGGCGACGAAGACGTTTGGCCGCAACACGCACTGGCAGACCTACCTGCTGCTGGGCATGGCGGCTTTGCTGATTACCGTGCTGGCGTCGGTGGGGGCGTGGTGGTATGAGCACCGCGAGGTGACGAGCGCCGAACAAAAAAATGCGATCGCGGTGCTGCCGCTGCAGAACATGAACGGGGATTTCAACGTCGACTATCTGCGATTTGCGCTAGCTGATGAGTTGACGAACGTGCTGACCTATTCGCGGTCGCTGGAGGTGCGACCGTCGTCGGTGACGAGCCGGTTTGTGGCTGTGGATCTTGATCCGAAAAAAGTGGGGCAGGAGTTGCGCGTAGGGCGACTGCTGCAGGGCCACTTCCTGAAGCAGGGAGATCAGATCAGCGTCACGCTGGAAGCGACCGACGTTCCGACGGACCGGCTATTGTGGCGCGTCACGGTGGTGGCGAAGACCGATAACATGATCGAACTGCAGGAGAAGCTTAGAACCCAGATTCAGCAGGGCTTGCTGCCGGTACTAGGGGGCGGCGGTGGGGCGATCGAAACGGCATCCATGCCAAAAAACCAGGAGGCATACGATTTTTACCTGCGCAGCGTGGCACAGTCGCACGATCCGAAGCCGAACCAGGAAGCAATCAAGATGCTGCAGTGGGCGGTGGCGATCGACCAGGACTATGCTCCGGCATGGGAAGCCTTGGGACAGCGCTATTACTATGACTCAGTGTTTGGCAGCGGCGGCGAGATGATGTTCCAAAAGTCGAACGCGGCGTATGAGCGGGCGGTGTCGCTGGATCCGAATCGTGTCACGGCACAAAGCAGCCTGATTACGAATCGCGTCGAGCGGGGCGAGTTGGGACGAGCCTATGATGCGGCCAGCAATCTGGTACAGCGGCGGCCAAAGAGCGCCGACGCTCACTTCGCTTTAAGCTATGTCCTGCGTTATGCCGGCATGCTGGAACGCTCCGCCGAAGAGTGCAAGCAGGCGCGGGAGCTCGATCCTGGGAATTTCGCATTCCGCTCATGCGCATGGACCTTCGTCGAGATGGGGAAGACGGATCAGGCGGTGGATTTCATCCACATGGATTCGGGGTCGGAGTGGGCGGCGTGGGTAACGCCCTATGTTTATTTGGCAGTGGGAAATATCGGTGAGGCACGGGACGCGGCCAAGAACATGGGCGCTGCCCCCTCTTACCATCGGGCGCTGATGCAAGCCTGCACCGCGGAACAGAAGCCAGCTGATTTCGCGAAAATGGTCCACGACCAAGAGGCCTCGGTGCTGACGGAGCCGGATGCCGAAGCCTGGTATCACATTGGTGCATTGATGGCGGCGTGCGGACAGAGTGAGCCCGCGCTGCATCTGCTCAAGTTAGCGGTGCAGCAGAATTATTGCGCGCACTCGGCATTGCTGGATGATCCGCTGCTGAAGAATCTGCGGAAAGAGACAGCGTTCAATGAAGTGCTGACGGCTTCGAGCAATTGCCAGGCGGTGTTTCAGGAAGGGCGGCAGTAGCAGTGGCCAGTGGGCGGTGGTCAGCGGCGAGTGGCCGAGCCAATCGGGAAATTCATGGGAAACTTTTCGCGGCGGGGAGTGCTGAAGGCGTCATTGGTTGGCGCGGCGGCAGTGCGGCTTGGGCCGCGGGCTTTCGCTGCGGAGGAAATAGCGCGGAGGGGGCGCATCCGGCAGTCGGTCTCGCGCTGGTGTTATTCGAAGATCCCTCTTGAACAACTAGCAGAAAGCGCGGCGCGGATGGGGCTGAAAGGCGTCGACTTGCTGCAACCGGAGGAGTATGAGGTTCCGCGGCGGTATGGACTGATCTGCACTATGGGATACGCCGGTGGCGGGGACATTGGCAAGGCGCTGAACCGGACGGAGAATCATGCCGCGATCGAGGAGGGGTTCCGGAAGAATATCCCTCTGGCGGCGAAGGCGGGCGTGCCGAATGTAATCACTTTCTCCGGGAATCGGGCAGGGATGTCAGACGAAGACGGCGCGAAGAATGCCATCGCCGGCCTGAACCGGGTGAAGAAAATCGCCGAAGACTATGGCATCACGATTTGCTTAGAGCTATTGAACAGCAAGCGCGACCATCATGATTACATGTGCGATCACACGGCGTGGGGAGTGAGCGTAGTGCACGAGGTGAATTCGCCGAACGTCAAGCTGCTTTACGACATTTATCACATGCAGATCATGGAGGGAGATCTGGTCGCGACCATTCGCGAGAATCTGCAGTGGATTGGCCACTTTCATACGGGTGGCGTGCCGGGACGGCACGAACTGGACGGCACGCAGGAAGTGCAGTGGGATGGGGTCATGCGGGCGATCGCGGATGCGGGATTTAAGGGATATGTGGCGCATGAGTTTGTGCCGACGGGGGATCCCATGACATCGCTGCGGAAGGCTGTGGATTTGTGTGATGTATGAGCAGTTCTGGAGGAGTTTCTTCGGTCCCCGGACGAATGCGTCCGGGGCTCCACTGAAAAATGGCTGTTAAAGAATTTGCGTCGGAGGGCGGTTAGGGCCCATCCTTGTAGCGTGAGATATTTCGGACCTGCCAAATTGCCGCGGCTGAGTGGACGCGGCTTCTCCGTCTTTATACGTGATGTGATTCGTGATGTCCGCCTTGCTGCGGTCATCGTTTTTGCTGCGGCGCTTTCGGCTGCGGTTTTACCCACCCTTGCGCAAAAGGCGCGCAAGGATGGGGCAACCACGGCTGGGGCGGATTCGGCAAAGACCTCTTCACCATCAAACGCGAACAACAGTTCGAACGCACTCGATGCCGATCCTCCGGGGTTGCTGTATCAGGGCGTTCCCTCGACCTTGCCGCAGGATCAGGGCATGGCCGGATTGCGGCTGGAGATTTTGCGGCTGGGAACGACGGCGCGGCTGATGCAGGTAGTGGCGCATCCGGACGACGAAGACGGCGGGATGCTGACGCTGCAGGCGCGCGGGCGCGGCGTGAGCACGCTGCTGATGACGCTGAATCGCGGCGAGGGCGGGCAGAACAAGATCGGTAGCAATTTGTCGGATGTGCTGGGAGTGCTGCGCGCCGAGGAGTTACTGGCTTCCGACAACTATTACGGCGTGCAAGAGCGTTTTTCGCGAGTCGCGGATTTCGGTTTTTCGAAGAGCGCGGATGAAACGTTTGAAAAATGGGGCGGGCACGATGTGGCCCTGGCCGATGTGGTGCGGGTGATTCGCACATTCCGTCCGGATGTGCTGGTGGCGCGTTTTTCGGGGACCGACCGCGACGGGCACGGCAACCATCAGGCATCGAGCATTCTGGCAATGAAAGCATTTCGTGCGGCGGCCGATCCCAAGCGATTTCCGGAGCAGATTGCCGCCGGACTGCAGCCCTGGCAGGCAAAGAAGTTCTACCGGGGAAATGTGTGCCCCTGGGGCTCGATGACTTGTCCGGATGCGGATTGGACGGTGAAGTTTAATACCGGGACGACGGATCCACTTCTGGGCGAGTCCTATATTCAATTTTCGATGGAGGGCCTGCGGCACCAGATGTCGCAGGGTGCGGCGAATTGGACTGTGGAACCCGGCGACCGGTTCACGTTCTACAAGATGTTCGATGCGGTGAAGCCGTGGTCGATCGACAAGGTTGGTCACGAGACAGATTTCTTTGACGGAATCGATACGAGTCTGGCTGCACTGACTCCTCCGAACAATTCTGACTTGCGAGTACAGCTCGCTGAAATCGCTAAGGAGATTGCGCAAGCTGCGGATGCGGCCAAGGGTAGTGATCCCTGGGCGGCCACTGCGCCATTGATGAAAGTTGTGGCTGGATTGAAGCGCGTGCGGGATGAGGTTCGCGGATACAAGGCGGGCGCGCAGATGACGTCCGACATTTCGAGCGACGCTCTTTCACAGATCGAGGAAAAGCAGCAACAAGCCGAAAGAGCGCTCAATCTGGCGTTAAACGTCACGCTGGATACCGAGGTGACCGAGAGCCTGGGATCAGGCGAGAAGTCTGAGCCGGTCGAGACGGTTTCTCCGGGACAGGAATTCATGATCGCAGTGACCTTTCATAATGGGGCGAAGCAACCGCTGGTGATCGATCACATCAAGCTGGAAGTGCCGGTGGGATGGAACACGCTCAGCGGAAACACGCGGCCGGAGACGGTAAAGGCGGGCGACGACCTGCATGCGAACTTCCGGCTGAAAGTGCCGCGGGACACGGCCTACACGCGGCCGTATTGGCATCGCGATGATCCGGACACTGAGAGCATCAATCACATCGATAACGAGAAGTACGCGACGCTTCCCTTCCCACCTCCGGCGTTGCGGGCGCGAGTGGAGTATTCCATGGGCGGAGCCGGCGCCGCGCGGAATGGGATCACTGCAGCCGTCGTGACGCACATCAAGGATGAAGAGGGAAAGATGATCGCGCGTCCACTGGCGATTGTGCCGGCGTTTTCTGTGGAGCTGGAGCCTGGGACGCAGGTGATTTCCACGCATAATGGATCGACGACGACTGTCGGTGTTGGAGTGACCGGCAATTTCACGCACGACGTGAATGGGGCGCTGCGGCTGGAACTGCCTGCAGGCTGGCGATCGGAACCGGCGCAAATTCCTGTGGCCTTCAAGAAACGCGGAGAGAAACAAGATTTCCAGTTCAAGGTCTTCCCGTCCGGACTGCAGGAGGGGCGGGCTACGGTGAAGGCCGTGCTCGACGCGGACGGGGAGAAGTTCAGCGAGGGATACACGCAGGTCGGGCGAGACGATCTGGGCAGTTTCTACTACTATCAGCCGGCGCGGCAGCGCGTGAGCATTGTGGACGTGAAGGCTCCGCATGATTTGAAGGTCGGCTACATCATGGGGGCCGGCGACGATATTCCCACTGTGCTGAAACAGGTGGGAATGGATGTGACGGCGATCCCAGCGGACAAGCTTGCGAACGAGGACCTGAGTAAGTTCGGAACGATCGTGTTGGGCATCCGCGCGTACGACACGCAGAAAGATCTGGTCGTGCACAACCAGAAGCTGCTCGACTGGGTTTCGAACGGTGGCACGATGGTCGTTCAATACAATGCGAGCGTGGGAGATTTTAACGGCGAGAAGCTTACGCCGTACTCGGCAGAGCTAAGCCGGGCGCGGGTTTCGGTAGAGGACGCCCCGGTGCAGATTCTGGTGCCGGAGGATTCCGTGTTTCATTCGCCGAATCAGATCACGCCGCGTGATTTCGACGGCTGGGTGCAGGAGCGCGGACTATATTTCATGGACAAGTGGGACGATCATTTTAAGGCGCTGATGGCATGCCATGATCCCGGTGAGGATCCGCAGAAGGGTGGATTGCTGCGGGCGCAGTATGGCAAGGGGACTTACATCTATACGGGAGACGCATTCTTCCGCCAGTTGCCTGCGGGCGTGCCGGGTGCGGTGCGGCTGTATGTGAATCTGCTCAGCGCGGGACATGAGGCGCTGGTGGCAAGCGGGAAATGAGCAGTGGGCAGTGGGCAGTGGGCAGTGGCCAGTCGTAGTTGAGACGACCACATATCGGGCCTGCGGTAATCTGCGCGAGTCATCGACACGAAATCTCAATTGCCAAGTCTAATTCTGGATATGCGAAACGATCACCGGCCGCTGGCTACCGATCATTGACATTCTTCTCCGATGCAAGACTCCCAAAATTCCACACAAACTTCTCCTACTCTGATCCGCGGGATGGGGCTGTGGAGCGCGACTGCGCTGAACATGATCGACATGATCGGCGTGGGTCCGTTCATCACTATGCCGCTCGTGATCAGCGCGATGGGGGGACCTCAGGCGCTGCTTGGCTGGGTGGCGGGCGCGCTGTTGGCGGTCTGCGATGGACTGGTCACTGCGGAGCTAGGCGCAGCATTGCCGGCTTCGGGCGGATCGTACCGATATCTGCGCGAGATCTATGGGCCGCAGAAGTGGGGGCGGCTGATTTCGTTTTTGTTCATCTGGCAGGTTTCGTTTTCGGCGCCGCTTTCGATTGCCACTGGCTGCATCGGTCTTGCGGGCTACGCCGCTTATTACTGGCCCGAACTGGATACAGTTGTCGCGCATCACGAGGCGGCGCTGCATATTCCGTGGGCGGGATCGTTGCAGGTGAACTGGCTGGTGACGCCCGGAACGGGCGTGTCTGTATTGATATGTTTTTTCACCGTGCTGCTGCTTTACCGGCGCATCACGGCGATTGGGCGGCTTTCGAAAATTCTCTGGTTCGCCGTGATGGGCACAATCGGATGGATCATTTTCGCGGGATTCACTCACTTTAATCGTGCGCTGGCGTTCGATTTTCCACCGGCCGCATTCGCTCTTTCTCATCAATTTTGGACCGGCCTGGGCGGCGCGATGCTGATCGCCACCTACGATTACTGGGGCTATTACAACGTAGCGTTTCTGGGTGATGAAATCGAGGAACCAGAGAAGAATATTCCGCGGGCGTTGTTGCTTTCCATTCTGCTGGTGGCCTGTCTATATCTCTTGATGAATATCTGCATTCTCGCGGTGGTGCCCTGGCGGGAGATGCTGCATGCCGGACAAAACAATAGCGGGTTGTATGTTGTGTCGTTGTTTATGCAGCGGGTGTATGGCGCGTGGGCGGCGCGTCTGGTAACGGGACTGGTGATCGCGACGGCGTTCGCGTCTGTGTTTTCGCTGATGCTGGGCTATTCGAGAGTTCCTTACGCGGCGGCGAAAGATGGGAATTATTTCAAGGCCTTTGCCAAAGTGCATCCGGTGCACAGGTTTCCACACATTTCACTGCTCGCGCTGGGAGTGGTGGCGGCGGCTTTTTGTTTTCTGCGATTGAAGGATGCGATTGCGGCGCTGGTGGTGATTCGGCTGATCCTGCAGTTTTTGGTGCAGGCCGTGGGCGTGATCCTGCTGAGAATCTGGCGGCCGGAGATGCCCCGGCCGTTCCGCATGTGGCTGTATCCCGTGCCTGCGGTGCTGGCTTCGGTGGGATTTCTCTTCATTTTGTTCAAGCGGGAAAACTGGCAGAAGGAGATGCGGTACGCGGTTTTGATTCTGCTCACTGGCTTGATTATTTATTTGGTGCGGGCGTGGAAAGACCACGAATGGCCTTTCGGGTTAAGAGCAAAAGCTTAACCACAGAGGGCACAGAGTTACACAGAGGAAAGTCTTTAACCACTAAGGACACGAAGGTACAGGAAGGAAATCTTTTGGATGGCTGATCAAGTCAGAGTTCCGGTGGTGGCGATGCGGCCCGATTCAGCATGGGCGCCGCTGGGGGAGCCGCTGTTTCGGTCGCTGTGGATCGCGGCGGTCGTCTCCTATACCGGGACCTGGATGCAGAACGTCGGCGCGGGCTGGTTGATGACGCAGATCACGAGTTCACCGCTTATGGTGAGCCTGGTGCAGGCCGCTGCGGCGATTCCGGTTTTCCTTGTGGTTCTGCCGGCCGGGGCGCTCGCCGATATGGTGGACCGGCGACGGTTATTGCTGTTCACGCAGGGCTGGATGGTGATTGCGGCTGCGGGGCTCGGTATATTGACGCTGCTCGATATGGTGAATCCGTGGGTGCTGCTCACCTTCACATTTTTGCTGGGACTGGGAGCGGTGATGAACGATCCGGCGTGGCAGGCGATTACGCCGGAGGTTGTTTCTCCGGAGCGGCACGCGTCCGCAGTGGCGCTCGGCTCGGCGGGATTCAATGTGGCGCGCGCAGTTGGGCCGGCACTGGGTGGATTGATTGTGGCCGCGGCCGGAGCCGGATGGTCGTTTCTGCTGAACGCGGCTTCGTTCTTTGGAGTTATTTTCTTCTTGTTCCGATGGAAGCGTGCGTCGCATGAACCTCTTCGCACGCGGCGTATCAGCGAGGCCATTTTCGACGGATTTCGCTACGTGCGTCAGACACCGGAAGTGCGGTCGGTGCTGATTCGCACCGGAGCATTCAGCGTTGGCGGCTCTTCCCTGCTGGCGCTGCTTCCGGTCGTCTGCCAGCCGCATGGGGCGCAGGGATACGGATTTTTGCTAACCTGCTTCGGCCTGGGAGCGCTGGCGGGAGCGGCGGTCCTGCCGCGATTTCGCGTCCGCTATTCGGTGGACGGATTGGTCGCGGGAGCGACAGTCGTGTTCGCGGTCATGACCTTCCTCACCGGGCAAGTGCACGTCTTTGAGTTGCTATGCCTGGTGTTGTTTACAGCGGGTGCGGCGTGGATCGGAATACTGGCCTGCTTCAACGTGGTGGCGCAGACGATGTGTCCGTCGTATATGCGGGCGCGAGCGCTCTCCATGTACGTGCTCATGCTGCAAGGCGGAATGGCAGTGGGCAGCGCGATTTGGGGGGAACTTGCCGCACGGCATTGCGTCCCTGACGCGCTGACGTGGTCGGCGCTGGCCATGATCGCGGGGCTGGGAACGATCCGGAAACATCGGCTGACGGGAGCACAATTAAAGATGACTCCTGCGGTCGTAAGGGATTAATGTTGTTGGTGTGTTTTGTCTTGACTTTATCGAGGGGGGAATTCATGAGAAGACGTCAGGGATTGGTCGTGTGCGGGTTGCTCCTGCTGGCTTGGGGAGCGGCGGCGCAGACGAACAAACCAAAAGAAGAACGTCGCACGGTCACCATGGTGCTCAACAATACGGTGAGCAATCTTGAGCACGAACTTGTTCCGGCGGCGGAGGCTATGCCGGAAGAGAAGTTCGGCTTCGCCCCGACCAACGGGGAATTCAAAGGCGTTCGAACGTTCGCACAACAGATCAAACACGTGGCCGCCGTGAACTATGAGATCGGAGCGGCGATCCTGGAGGAAAAACCTCCGGTGGAAATTAATGATGAAATGGGCCCAGCTTCGATCAATTCCAAGGCCGATATTATTAAATATCTGAACGATTCATTCGCTTACACGCACAAAGCGATTTCCACCATCAACGAGACGAACCTGGTTGAAACCGTGAAGAGCCCGTTTGGAGAGGGCAAAGTGAGCCGGCTAGGATTGGCCACTTCGATTTCGTGGCATGGCTATGATCACTACGGGCAAATGGTGGAATATTTGCGGATGAATGGGATCATTCCGCCCGCTAGCCGATAACACAGCCAGTAGGGCAACTAAGAGTTGCTGCGCGGCGAGTCTTCCTTGGTTTGGATGAGATTTCTGTAGTATTCCGCAAAGCTGACATCCGGGTCGCGCACGAACTGTTCCGGGTAGGAATGCAAAGCTCGCAGGAGAGTCTGCATCTCGGTGCGAGCGCGTTCGTTCTGCACAGAACTCTCCTCCACGAATCTTTTCCGCTTCCCCGTTTTCATCGCACACCCCCGGATGTCCTGACATCTCACGATAGACATCCGCCCATTCCCTGTTAGGAATAGAAACCCGGCGGTGGCGACTTAGTTTTTGTGGTTCGACTGGTTGGAGGCGCAGTTCAAGAATAGAAGATTGCGCGCGAACCAGGTCATGGCCCGTTCTGGGTAAGGGGATCGCTGTATTGTCAGCGGCGCGCGCCGCGCGAGGTGATCGACGTTGTGATCAGTTCGGCGTTGAGTTTGTTCTTCGCGAGATGCGCTGCCACGAGTTTTCTCGCACTACTGACTTTGGCTTGCGGGTGAAGAAAGACCAGCACCGATGGGCCCGCGCCGCTGAGAGCTGTGCCGAGTATGCCTTGTTTCCCTTTCAGTTCTTGCAAGCGAGGCAGCAAGGGACAGAGTGGAGCGCGGTACGGCTGGTGGATACGATCGTCGAGGGCCGCCGAGAGAAGATCAGGACGCTCCTGCATGAAAGCCGCGAGCAAGAGCATGGAATTCTGAATGTTGATGACGGCGTCTGCGCGTGAATACTGCGTGGGCAGAACTCTGCGCGCTTCTTCGGTCGATAGCGGATCGTCGGGGATGGCGAGCAGTAGCGGCCAGAGCCCTTTCGGGCGGATGACTGCAACCTGCGCTTCGGCATCGCCCGACATGCGCGCGACGGTGAGCCCGCCCATCCAGCAGGCGGAAGCGTTGTCGGGATGATGCTCGCGCCGCGAGGCTTCGCCGACAGTGCGAGAGTCGTTCCAGCGAAGCTTGCCGAAGTGGTTAGCTAGCGCGATTCCGGCGAGGCGCGCCGCCGCCGAGGAACCGCAGCCTTTGCCGATGGGAATCTGGTTGTCAATTTTGAGCCGCAGCGGCGTCACCGGCCGGCCGGCAGCTTGGAGAACATCACGGTAAGTTTCAAGGATGAGATGATTTTCGAGGAGGCTGCAGATGGCTTCGTCTTTGCCGCGCGCTTCGATGGAAAAATCGCGGGCTGGGCGTGCGTCGATTTTGATGTAGAAGTCCATGGCGAGGGCCGCAGCGTCGAAGGCTGGTCCTAGATTTGCCGATGTCGCGGGGAGTTGAAGGCGAAAGGTATTCGGTTTCGGGTTGCGAGGTCTCGATGGCATGGTCTTATTGGCAACGATGACTTTCGGCGGTGCTGACTGTGGCGGCGTGACTGTCGCCACGACAGCCGCCGGGACGGTGGCGTTACGTTTTCTCTGCTTGCTCCAGTGTGCGAATTACGGCGTCCAGCTTGGCATCTAGAACTATGGGCGGACGGCGTAACGATTGCAGTGGGCGCATGGCCTCCTCATCTTTTGTTCCTTTGAACAATTCGCCGCGATGAAAGTCAATGGTGAACTCCGGGTCCTTCAAAACGTTTCCGGTCAGAATCAGAACGACCGACTCGTCCGGCTTGACGAAATTCTGCTTGAGCAGCTTCTTGAGCCCGGCCAGCGTAACCGCCGAGGCAGGCTCGCAGCCGATGCCTTCGGCGCCGATTTCGGCTTTGGCCTGCGCAATTTCAACTTCACTGACTTGTTCGCACGCGCCATCCGTTGCCTCGAGAACGTTGGCGGCTTTTTTCCACGATGCCGGATTGCCGATGCGAATCGCCGTAGCGCGAGTCTCGGCCCGCACGCTTACGAGCTTCTTGCCCGCCGCTTCGCGCAGCGTGCGCACTAGGGCGTTCGCGCCTTCAGCCTGAATCACTGACAGCTTGGGAAGACGCGGGATCAGTCCGAGATTGCCCATTTCAAGCAGAGCCTTGCCGATCGCCGAGCTGTTCCCGAGATTGCCGCCGGGAACGATGATGTGATCGGGCGGCTGCCAGTCGAGTTGCTCGAGTAACTCCAGGGCCAGCGTTTTTTGGCCTTCGAGGCGAAAAGGATTGATGGAATTCAGTTGATAGACGGGAGCGTTGCGAACGAGATCCTGCAGAAGGCGAAGACAGCCGTCGAAATCGGTGCGCAGCTGGCAGGTGACGGCGCCATAGTCAAGCGCCTGCGAAAGTTTGCTCCAGGAAATTTTTCCTTCGGGAACGAGGACGAGGCTGCGCATGCCGCCGCGCGCGGCATAGGCGGCCATCGAAGCAGAAGTGTTGCCCGTGGAAGCGCAAGCCACCCAGTGAAATCCAGCGCGGCGGGCGAACGTCGCGGCGACTGTCATTCCGGTGTCTTTGAATGAAGCGGTGGGGTTCATCCCCTGATGCTTGGCGAAAAGGCGCGGCACGCCGGTGATGCGGGCGCATTGCGGTAGCTCGTAGAGCGGCGTATTGCCTTCCCGGAGCGTGATCGCTTGTTGGTCTTCGTCGAGACCGGCGTCGAGTGCAGGAAGAAGTTCGCGGAAGCGCCAGACGCCGCTGAGGTCGACTGCCTTCTGCGTGAGCTTTCTCTGTTGCCAAAGATCGCGCAGATGCTGCGGATTGGGCGGAGCCTGCTGCCACCCGGGGTAATGAATTTCCAGCAGGTCTGCGCATTTTGCGCAGCGGAAGTCCTGGCTCGCGGTCTCGGCGACGTGACCGCAAGAGATACAGCGAAAACGATATTCAGCTTGCGCCTTGGGAGTCGAAGTAAGCGGCATGCGCGGCTATTTCTGGCCCCGCAGGTACTGATCGGTTGCGTTGATCCAGTCGGCGCGCGGCGGAGCGAAGATGTCGAGGTCGACAGTGTCTTCCATGGCTTCCGCCTTGTGCGGCATATTCGAAGGGATGCAGAGCACTTCGCCGGCATGAACGGTGATCACTTTTCCGTCAATCCAAAACTTGAGCGCTCCTTCGACAATGTAGGTGAGTTGCTCGTTCGGGTGGCTATGCTCGGGGACGATGCATCCTTTCTTGAGCAACACACGCGCCAGCATGATTTCCTGGCCGACTACGAATTGGCGCTGCAGCAGCGGCGTCAGATCTTCCAGTGGAATGGTGTGCCACGGAATGTATTGCAATTCGGCGGGACGCGCCGAGGCCTTGGAGACGGTGCTTTTCAGGCCAGCGTGCGGCTTGGAGCTCGATCGTGCAGCGGGTTTCGATTTCGTCCGGGATTTCGATTGTGATTTTGGCATTGTCGTGTCGTCCCCTACGGGACTCGATTGAACCGCAGCGCAGCTACGCGCCTTCACCCTCAGTGTACTCGTCCTCCGTACAGCTTCACTGCAGTGTCGTGCAGATAAGCGTGGGCAAGTTCGAGAGCGCGCGACTCCGTGACCTCGCCTTCTGAAATCATCTCAGCGAGCGCAGCGGCCAGTGTGGTTCGTGACGACTGCACACCCAGCCAATAGCTTTCTTCCGCGCCCAGAATGTCATTGTACGGGAAACAATCGGTGCCGAATGTGATCTTGTCGGGGAACGTCTCGAGCCACATCTTTAGCGTGTCTTTAAAAGCCGAAGGATACTGCGCCAGCTCGCCGAACGAGGAGTCGAGATAAACATTCTTCATCGCTGCCAGCCAGATGGCTTCGCGCTCCAGCGGATATCCGCCGTGAATCATGACGAAAGTTGTCGAAGAGTAGCGGGGATCGCGCAGCACGCCTTCGAGATTCATGATGTTGCTCTGCGACAGGTTGAAATAATCGCCAATGCCGACGGCCGTGTGAATGTGGACTGGCAAGTGCAGACGTCCGGCCTCGGTGACGAGGTAGCGAAAAATGTAGTCCTGAAATGTGCGGTACTCTTTTTCGCTGGGGATTCCGCCCGCGACGAAGCGCTGATAAATGTCCTCGACCTGGGCACGCAGGGGATCGCTGAACGTCGTCGGCCGGAAGTATGCCACTTCAAACTTCATGGCGATGCCGCCGCGTTTGGAGTTGTCTTCGAGCACCTGGGTGATGAACTTGAGGTAGTCGGCGAACGCGACTGGCAGCTTGCTGACGCTTTCCAGCTGCATCCAGCGATGCAGCATTTTTTCCTGCAACGGAATGAAAACGCCTTCATCGGGATTGCGAGCGGTCTCGCGCTCGTTGTTAAACGGCCACATGAACGAGTCGCCGAAGAAGACCCAGGGAAACCGCTTCGGGTCGAGGTAGTCCGGCATCATGGCGCGATTGGCGACCGAGCTTTCGATATTGATCTTGTCGAGAATCGAATTGAAATAAGCGGGCCCGGCGAGTTGCTTTTTTAGCTCGTTTTTCTTCGCGAGCAGCCACTTGCCATGTTCGGGCGAGAGATCGGTATAGGGATATCCGAAGAGTGCCTTGGCGGCGACCGCGAGTTCCGGGTTGTCGTCACGCGTGCGCAAGGGCTCGGTAGCGTTGGGCGGCGCGGCCATGGCGTCGACATCGGGATCGTCGGCATAGCCGGGATGCGCATGGTGATCGAAGGCGGGTATTTTTTCGATCTGGGGGAGAAGGCGCTGGTAAATCTGCTGAACGTCTGGGCCGGGGAAGGGGCGAGCCTGAGCGTGAACCTGCTGCAAGTGGGCCGCGGCATAAATCACTAGTAAGAAGGCGACTCGTCTCATAAAAGTTCCTCAGAGGTATGGCGGTGAACAGCTAAAGCTTGCTCCTCTTCTTCTGCGATGCCGAGAGAATCGCTCGCGGAGCCTCGGGCGATCGTCACGATTGCAGGGATCCTTCGACTGCGCAATGCGATGCGATTCGCGCTTCGCATTGCTCCGCTCAGGATGACATTCCGCTCGGGTTCAAGTAACTCATTCCGACTATTTAGCCACTGGCGTTCGATCCCAGGCCGATGAAACCTTTTGGATGCGCTCGGCCGCTTCGCGCAGCGTTTCCATCGATGACGCGAACGAGAAACGGATGAAATCCTTACCTGCCGGCCCAAACGCTGCGCCAGGAATGGCTGCCACTCCCGCTTCTTCGAGCAGAATGCGGCACAACTCTTCGGCTGTCATTCCTGTGCCGGTGATATCGACCCATGCGTAAAACGCACCTTCCGGCGGCTGACATCGAAAACCGGGAACGCGGTTGAGGTCTTGTGCAAACTGTTCACGGCGACGCGCGAATTCCGCGACCATGCGCGGTGTGTTGCCTTCGCGATCGCGCAGAGCCTCGATGGCAGCATACTGTGTGAACTCAGCGACACAGGTGTAAGTGTTGACCGCCATCAGGCTCAAAGCCGGCACGACCTCTGGCGGCGCGACTGTGTAACCGAGACGCCAGCCGGTCATGGCGAAACTTTTGGAGAATCCGTCGATGATCAGCGTGCGCTCCGCCATGCCGGGATAGCGCAACATCGAAAGATACTCGCCGCCGTAAATGATGCGCGCGTAAATTTCGTCGGAGAGAACCCAGAGATCATGCTTCACGGCGAGTTCGGCTAGCGCGCGCTGCACTTCGTCGGTGTAGACCGTCCCCGTCGGATTGCCGGGAGAATTCGTAAGCAGCATGCGCGTGCGTGGCGTGATCTTGCGTGCGATCTCGCCGGGATCGGGCTGAAGGCGATTGCGTGCGGAGAGCGTGAACGGAATTGGCACCGCTCCGAGCCCGAGCGAGATGGAGGGATAACCGGGAAAGCCGGGATCAGGATAAAGAACTTCGTCGCCGGGTTCGAGGAGAGCCATCATGGCGAGGAAAAGCGCGATCTTGCATCCGGGAGCCAGGACAATGTTTTCGGCCCTCACATCGATGTGACGTGTGCGGGCGAGGTACGCGGCGAGTTCTTCGCGAAGCGCCGGAACTCCGATGACGTTGCAGTAGCGGTCTTTGCCTTGGCCGAGCGCGCGATTGGCCGAGTCGATGACCGATTGTCCGGGATGGAAGTCGGGCTCGCCAAGTTCGAGGTGGATGATGGACCGGCCCTGGGCTTCGAGTTCTTTGGCGCGCGCGAAGACGGAGAGTGCGCCTTCTCCGCTCATTACGGACATTCTGGAAGCGATTGATCGCATGGTATTAGTCCCGAGTCGCGAGTCCTGAGTCCCGAGGAAAAGCCTTCCTGCTGAACCTTAGCTCGCGACTCGGGACTCACTCACAATCCTTTATACATTCCGCCGTCGGCGAGCACGGTCTGGCCGGTCACATACGAGGCGCGCTCTGAGGCTAGCCAGACAATCGTGTCGGCGACCTCGCGCGGCTCGCCGAGGCGCTTCACGGGCGCGTCGGCGGCCCAGGCATCGAAAATTTCTTTTTCGTTCTTTCCAGACGCGGCGGAGCGGGCCTTCGCCAGCTCCTTGAGGCGATCCGTCGCGGTGAAGCCCGGCCCTACGTTGTTGACCAGGATTCCATCTTTGCCAAATTCGTTGGCCAGACTCTTCACCAGGCCCACTACTGCAGCGCGCACTGCATTCGAGAGGACCAGATCGGCCACTGGCTGTTTGGTTGTTATCGAGGTGATGGTAACGATGCGTCCCCAGCGCTTCTTCTGCATGTGCGGGATGACTTCGCGCGCGAAATAGACCGTGCTCAAAAAGTTAGCATCGAGCGCCCGGTTCCAGTCGTCGAGCGTGGCAGAAAGAAATCCCTTGGCCGGCGGGCCGCCGGCGTTGGTGACGCAGATATCGACTCCGCCAAACTTCTCCGCTGTTTTCGCAACGAAACTCGCAACGGCATTCGGGTCGGTGACGTCGAAAGCTTCGGCCAAAACTTCTGCGCTGCGCTGCTTGCGGATTTTTTGCGCCGCCCCCTCTAACGTTGCGTGGTTGCGGGCGCACATGGCGATGCGGCAGCCTTCGGCTGCGAAAGCTTCGGCAGTAGCGAAGCCGATTCCCTGACTGGATGCGGCGATGAGAGCCACGCGGTTTTTCAGGCCGAGATCCATTTGTGTATGCGAGCCTATTTTTGTGAAGGGGAATTATAAATGGTTGCGAGGCCTGGCTGGCGGCGCCGTCGAGCTTCGCTCGGCATGGACAGCCGAGGCGGCTGTCCCTACACAGGCTGCCTCAACATGGCGCTTGCCGGACGCGAATCAGGGAAAGTACTCTTGAACACAGCGAGGGAATCATGACGAAACCACGTCGTTCGGAGACGGCTGCCGTGCACGGGGCGTCCGATCTTGCGAAGAAGAATGCTCCGGTTGTGTCGCCGATCTATCAGACCTCGACATTCGAGGTCACGGACAACGACGAGCAGGAGCGCGTCACTACTACGGACCGCTACTACACGCGCTGGGGCAATCCGACGATCACCGAGGCCGAGCAAACTCTCGCGGCCCTGGAAGGAACCGAAGCGGCACGTGTCTTCGCTTCGGGCATGGGCGCGATCACGAGCACGATTCTGGCCTTGCTGAAGGCAGGCGATCACATCGTGGCGCAGCGCGAGGTTTACGGCGGCGTGATGAAATTTTTCTCGCAATGGCTGCCGAAGGTTGGAATTGAGACGACGTTTGTCGATACGACGGATTTTGAGCAGCATGCCCGCGCGGTTCGAGGCAATACGAAGTTGCTCTATCTCGAATCGCCGACGAATCCAACGCTTCGCCTGGTCCACTTCAAGAAAGCGGCGGCACTGGCGCGGGAGCACGGGCTCATCAGCATGGTCGACAGCACGTTTGGCACGCCGATCAATCAGCATCCGGCGGAGTATGGCATCGATCTGGTGATGCACTCGGGCACGAAATACTTGAGCGGGCATGCGGACTTGACCTGCGGCGTGGTCTGCGGGAGCCAGAAGTTGATGGATCAACTCTGGGAGACGCGCACGACCTTGGGCAACTGCATGGATCCGCACGCGGCGTGGCTGCTGATTCGCGGGCTGAAGACCCTGGCCGTGCGTGTCGCGCGGCACAACGAGAATGCGCTGCGCGTTGCAGAGTTCTTGGGTCAGAACAAAAAAGTCCGGCGCGTTTACTATCCATTTCTCAAAAGCCATCCGCAATATGCAACCGCGCGCGAACAAATGTCGGGAGGCAGCGGCATGGTCACGTTTGAGGTCGAGGGGACTGGCGACGACGCGCGCCGGGTCAGCGAAGCCATGCGCATGTTCAAGCTGGCCACCAGCCTGGGCGGAGTGGAGTCGCTGGTGTCGATCCCGGTGCTGACGTCGCATGCCATGATCACTGCCGAACAGCGCAAAGAAATGGGTGTGAACGAGCAGATGGTGCGGCTGTCGGTGGGAATCGAGAGCGCGGAGGATTTGATCGCCGATCTGGAGCGCGCGCTGGAAGCCGTGGGGGCGAAGCAGAGTGTACCCGTGGGATAGCCGCGAGTCGTGGACCCCGATTCCCGGAGCTCCAACAGCTACACACCAAACTAAGAACCCGGCCTCTCGCGAGGCCGGGCTTCTTTTTGCACGGAGAATCAGCTTAGAAGATGAACTTGGCTCCCAACTGCAGTACGCGAGCCAGGTGAGCTCCACCGATCTCCAGGAAGCCGGTTCCGGCGAAAGTTCCGGACGGGCCGGTCCATTCGTCGTGGTTGAAAATGTTGAACGCTTCCGCCCTGAACTCGAATGCCATGTTCTCCTTAATGGCAAAATGCTTAAAGAGAGCCATATCGAAGTTTGTGCGGCTGGGGTTTCGCAGGAAGTTACGGCCTACGGTCCCAAACGTGAGACCGGTAGGCACGGCAAACGCGTTCGGGTTGTACTGGAACGATGTGTACGCGCAGCTTCCTGTGGGTTGGCAGACAGAAGTAATGGTGCTCGAAGGCGGAATGTTTGTCTTGGGATTCCCGATCAGATCAGGATATGATCCCGTTCCTACACCGTTTCCGACTCCGGCGTTGTCGCCGAATGTGCTGCCATTTGTGACGTTCAGCGGCGTGCCCGTCGAGTAAGCAACGATGCCAGACCACTCCCACCCACCAAGCGCCGTATGGGCGAAACCATGACCTTTGAAGAACGGCAGATCGTAAACGTAGCCGAGGTTGAACATGTGACGCTGATCGAAGCTCGAACTTGCGCGGCTGGCAGCGATGTCATAGGAGTTGACGAAGTCGCCGTTGTAACGATCGGAGGAGTCGTCGATGGAATGGCTGTAGGTGTAAGCCAAGCTGACGTTGAGGGCTCCCATGCTCTTTCGGGCGGCAACCTGCAGAGCGTGGTAAGTGGACGATGCCTTATCCTCGAGGCGAGTGATCGTTGAGACGCCATAGAACGGGCGGAAATAATCCGCAATCACGCCGCAGCCTGCAACCCCCAGGTTGACCGCCGGACTCATGACCCCCAGTCCGCCGTAGGGCACGGGGGCCCCGCCCGCAGTGACGGCGTTGGTGGGCACGCCAAGAGCATCTTGACTGAAAGTGCCGGAGCCATTGTCCGCGCCGCAATCAGGAGATGCCGACGTACCGTTGGCATAGGTAATCTGGTCGGTAATTGGCTCGCCGGGCGTGTAAGGATTCTGGCCAGCAGCGACCGGGTGTAATTGGTTTAGATCGGTTTGACGTCCGAGATGCGTCCCTTTGCTGCCGACGTAAGAAACCGTCACCACCATGTGGCTTGGCAACTCATGCTGAATATCGAAGTGCCACTGCTGCATGTAGGGCCAGACTACCTGGGTGGGGATCGAGTAGAAACTTGCTGGGAATGCCGGGGAAAGATTTCCTCCGGAAGCTCCGATAGCCGTGTACCCCAAAATATTGTTTTGGGTTTCGCTCTGCAGCAGAGGCGACGTCTGCCCTTCCATGCCCTCGGTGTTGGCTTCGTTTCCGTTGGCATGTTCGAAAAAGACACCATAGCCGCCACGAATCGCTGTCTTACCGTTGCCGAAAACGTCCCAAGCGAAACCGATGCGGGGAGCGGGATTGAACAGATGACCCTTTGAGCAACCGACGACCGAGGTTCCGCCGACCGCGGCGTCGGGGAATCCGGCGATGTTTACTGGCCCGCCGGCGGCGCCGCAAACGACGAGTCCGTCCAGCGGGTTTCCGATTCCGGGGATTAGAGCGCCGGCTGAACCGGTGATGGTTCCGCTCGCGTCGTCAAGCTGAGGTGCGCTGGCGGCGGTGTACACTGCAGGATCCCAGTTGTACGCGTGGTGATAGCGGTCTCGGTACGTTCCTTCCAGACTCATGCGCAGACCCAAATTAAGGGTCAAGCGATCGTTAACCCGCCAGTCGTCCTGGAAATATGGTTCGAAAATCTTGTAGCGATTGTAGAACTTCAACTGATTGCTGCCTTGGCCAAAGCTGGCAATGTTCCCCAATAGGAGATCTGCGAAGGAATTGCCAGTGGTGTATTTCGAGCCCGTGTCGAATGTCAGCGACCCGTTGACTTGAACGCTGCTCAATTCGTTCTTCTGCGCAGCGACAAAGTAGGCGCCGAATTGCAGGTTATGGCGGCCCACGATCTTCGTCATATTGTCGCGGTATGTGTATGTTGGATTTGAGTTGTAGGGACCTTCAGGCCATATTCCGTCCGGATCCTCCCCGATTCCGTCGTAGATCCCGCCGCTAAGGTTGATGGCCGGCAGTTTTCCGCCGAACCCATTGTTGTATAGATAACCCATGGGCAAGCTGGCTGGGCGCTGAAAATATCCTACCGACTTGAACGAGATGTGATCCGTAGTGTAGCTGGCCACAAATTCGTTGAGCAGCGTTGGGGAGATCGTGCTGGTCAAGCGAGCTACAAGGCTCACGCCTGGTCCGTTGAAAGCGGTCTGAACTGTTGGGAATGAAGCGGAGTCCCAGATGGGGCCCGGCTCGATCGTATTCCATGAGTCGTGAATATAGCGGAAAGTCAGGCGATTGTGTTCGGTCAGGTTGTGGTCGACTCGAACCAGCTCTTCGCGCCAGGTTGTAGGCAGGGTGGTGTTGCTCACATAGCTCGATGCCCCGGGCTGATCGATCGTCCCCACCGGAATGAGGGGCAGAAGGGCTGACGCAACCGGATCGATGGGAAGTGGGCCCTGGCTACCGTCATATGGCAAGCCGGTTCTCGGATCGGTGGGGCAGTCGTCGGATGAACCAGTGGTCGGATTCGGGCAGAGATCGCTGAAGTCTCCGGCGCGCTCGGCGCTATAGGGCACGGGTGAGTTAAAGCTGGCCGGCACTCTCTCACGACGCCACTCCTGGGACCAGAAGAAGAACGTTTTCTGCTTATCCTTGTTGTAGACACCTGGAATATATATCGGGCCACCGAGAGTGTAACCGAAATCATTCTTCTTGTAGGGCGCGGCCTTTCCGGCACCGCCGTGCGCTGCCATGTCGGTGAAGTTTTGTGCGTTGAAGGCGTCGTTGCGCACAAACTCGTAGGCGTCACCGTGGAACGCTTTCGTGCCGCCCTTGGTTTCGACTTCGACCGTGCCCGAACCATTGCGGCCATACTGCGCGCCGTAGTTCGAGGTGAGCACCTTAAATTCCGCAATGGCATCGACGCTGGGATAGACATTCAGCGTGCCGTTGCTGCCGTTATCCATGTTATCGCCGCCATCAAGTTCCCAGGCGTTGTACTCGGTACGACCGCCGTTCATGCTGAACGCGACGCTGCCATTGATGCCGACCTGGGGCTCATCCATACCGGTCTGATTGCTCACGCCGGGCACGAGCGTAACGAGCGACGTAAAATTTCGGCCATTCAACTGAAGCTGGGTAATTTCTTTGCCGGTGACCGTTCCGGCGAGTTCAGAGGACTGGGTTTCGACCTGGGCTACGTTCTCGCCTTCGACGATGACTTCCGTGGTCGCGGCGCCGACTTCCATGGCGACGTCGACGCGAGCCTTCTCGGCAACGTCGAGCTTGACGTTCTTGGCCTGGAACTTCTTGAAGCCGGCGGCGGTGACGATGATGTCATAGGAACCCGGCTGCAGTGCCGACTCGTTGTATTCGCCCGTAGAGTTCGAGGTGGTGGTGCGCGTGATGCCGCGCTCCGGACTGGTGACCACGACGGTGGCGCCGGAAATGGCTGCGCCCGAGGGATCTTTCACCGTGCCGGTGATCGATCCGGTTTGCGCCCAAGCGGCTCCGCAGAACGCCACGACCAACAACGCCACCTGCCACAGCACTCGCTGAGATTTCATGGTCATGCTCTCCCGTAGGCGCGGATCTTCGCCCGCGCCGGTTCAGTCGGTTTCAAACCACGCTCGAACCTTTCGATCCGAGACTTTTATCTTTAGGACGGACACAAACGCACCGGTTGGTGTGAGACCCGAGACCCGGCTATTAAAACGTATGAATAGTGCGTTTGCGGGGCAGTCGCTGTCAAGAAAAAAGTGGGCCCGGAGCCCCTTGCAGCACGCTTCCGCCGGCAAAACCGTTTCGCCTGGTGAAAATCCGTCCGTGCGCTCTTCTCATGAAAATTACTAATGTCTAGAGCAGGCTGCGAGTCGATTCCCGCACCACCAGCTCAGGCGCAACCTTACGATGGCTGGCATTCATTTCCCGCTTTTCCAGCACCGCGTTAATGCCCTCGACCACGATTCCCACCGCCGACGCCCCCATGGCTTCCATGGGCTGGCGCACGGTCGTCAGCGAAGGTGTGTACAGAGAAGAAGGCGCAACGTCGTCAAAGCCGATGACCGAGCACTGATCGGGCACGCGGATTCCGGATTTATTCAAGGCGCGAATGGCGCCGAATGCGCTCATGTCGTCAAAAGCCAGCAGCGCCGTGAAGGGCCGCTTTTGTTTGATCAGATCTTCGGTCAATTTGTAGCCGGCTTCGAAGCTCGACATGGGATCGCGCGACTCGGGCAATTCCATGATGAGACGCGGGTCGAGTTCCAAGCCAAGTTGGCGCGCGCAACTGCGAATGCCGCGCCACCGAGGGGATGTATCCGTCAATGCCTTCGGTCCGCGGATGAAGGCAATTTTGCGATGCCCGAGCGAGTGCAAATGCTCGAGCGCAAGATGGCCGCCGACTTCGTTGTCAACGATGATGGAACTGATATTATCCGTCTCCAACTCGCAGCCGATCATTGCGATAGGAATGCTGCTCTTTTCCAGATCGGCCAGCAAGTTGATATCGAGAAAAACCCAGTTGGCCAGAACGATCAACGCTTCGATGCGGCGGTCGAGCAGCATCTCCAGATATCGCTCGAAGCGGCTGCGATCGTTGTGAACGTCCGTAAGGATCGGTAAAAACGACGCCTGGTAGAGCGTATTCTCGATGCCGCGCAGAATCAGCGTGCAGAACGGGTCGGTCATGTCGAAGACCATAACCCCGACCGTGTGGCTGCGCTTGCTGCGCAAAGAGCGGGCAAACTGGTTCGGACGGTAGCCCAGCTTCTCTGCAGCGCTATGAATCTTTTTCTTGGTTTTGGGCGGGATGTAGCGGGCCAGGGGCGCGTTATTGAGGACGATCGACACCGTGGTGGAGGAAAAACCGCTCTCCTTGGCCACGTCACGAATGGTTACCATCGCCGGACCTTGGGCTGGCGCTGGGCCGCTTCGCTCGTCCTAAGAAATGTCATTGGAGTAAAGTGCGCGCGAGTGTTGCGCTTGAATTTTGCGCGAACACTGGCGGACACTACAGCAGAGAGTGCAATCAGTGTCAAGCGTGCGAATCCGGCTGAGTACGGTTGTTTTGTTGGTCTGGGCCTGCGCGGTTGTGCCGCTTCGCGCGCGAAATCCGCTGGGGCAGAGTGCCACGGTGCCGCCGGCGTCCGATCCCGCCCACAGCTTCCAGTTGGGGCAAGAGGCTCTCTCGAGCGGCAAACTCGACGAAGCTGAGCGCGACTTCCGCGCGGTGTTGGCGGCCGACCCGAAATCCGGTGCGGCTTATGCCAATCTCGGCGTGGTCTACATGCGCCGCAAGCAGTGGGCAAAAGCCCTTGAAATGTTGCACGAGGCTGAGCACCGCATGCCGCAGGTTGCCGGAATCCGCCTCAACATCGGACTTGCCTATTACCGGCAGAACGAGTACGACCAGGCGATCGCGCCCTTCGAGTCGGTGGTGCGCGAGCAGCCAGACGCGTCGCAGCCTCGGTATCTTCTTGGACTTTGCTATTTTTTTGCGGAGCGTTGGGCGGACGCCGCGACGATCCTGGAACCTCTGTGGGCACAGGAGTCCGGCCACCTGCCCTATCTCTACGTGCTTTCGAATGCGGCGCATCGCGCTCAAAAGAAGGAACTCGACGAGCGCGCCACCACGCAGCTTATGAAAATAGGCGATGGATCGCCTGAATACCATCTTTTCGTCGGCAAATATCATCTCAATCTCGGGCAGCTGGATGACGCGTTAAAGGAATTTCGGACGGCCGCGGAGGCGAATCCCAACCTTGCATTCGTGCACTTCAATCTCGGACTCACGTATGTGAAAAAACAGGATTACGACAACGCGCGCGCCGAGTTTCTAAAGGACGCCGAAATCGAACCTGATCTCGGGCTCAACTACGATCAACTCGGCGACGTCTACTGGCTGCTGCAACAGGACAGCAAAGCCGAAGATAGCTATCGCGCCGCGTTGCGTCGCGATCCGCGGCTGGTAAATTCGCGGCTTGGCCTCGCGAAGATCTATCAGCGGCAAAAAAGATTTTCTCGAGCCCTTGAAGAGGCCGATGCTGCAAAGAAGATCGATCCTGAACGCACCGACGTTCACTATTTGCGTGGGCGCCTCCTGATGGACATGGGCCGCAAGCAGGAAGGAAAAGAAGAATTAGCCCAAGCCGAGCGTCTACGCCAAAAACAGGAATCGCAGAACGTACCGTCGCCGGAAATCATCGAGGAGCCGCGGTGATACACTTGAGCTTCCGGCGAAATCTCCGCTCCCAACCCGTAATTGGCCGCTCCGGCAGGAGGTAGAAAACCATGAAAAGCATCCTTAAAATTCTGGCCATCATCGTTGGAATCCTAGTCGTCATTGCGATTGCCATTCCCTTTTTCGTCGACGCGAACACTTTCCGCCCGAAGATTGAGTCGGAGATGACCGAGGCTCTCGGCCGCCCGGTGAAAGTCGGCAATTTGTCTCTGTCCTTGCTCTCCGGCGGCGTTAAGGCCGACGACATTTCGATCGCTGACGATCCGGCATTCAGCAAATCGCCTTTCGTGCAGGCAAAGTCGTTCAAAGTCGGCGTGGAGATGATCCCGCTGATTTTTTCGAAGAGTCTCAATGTCACCGAGATCACTCTCGATCAGCCAGAAATCAGCCTGGTGAAATCGGAGAATGGCGAGACCTGGAACTTTTCGAGCATCGGAGGCAAGAACTCCTCAGCTCCCAAATCGGAAAAATCAAGCGGTGAGTCATCCACGAATCCGAATTTCACGGTCGCGAAGCTGAGCGTCACCGACGGACGCCTGACGCTTTCGCGTGCAGGCTCGTCAGAAAAGCCACGGGTATACGATAAAGTTAATATTACCGTAACAAGCGTTTCCCTGACGTCCTCGTTTCCCTTCAAAATGAGCGCCGATCTGCCCGGGGGTGGAAGCCTGAATCTCGATGGCAAGACGGGCCCCATCGACGCGAGCAACGCCGCCCTGACTCCGCTCGAAGCCAGAGTCACGGTCAAAGACATGAAGTTGGCCGACTCCGGTTTCATCGATCCGGCGTCGGGCATTTCCGGCATCGCCGACTTCGACGGCACCGTCACTTCCGATGGGCATGAAGCCAAGACGAGCGGCACGCTAAAAGCCACGAAATTGCAGGTGGTTCAGAAGGGTTCTCCCGCAGGACGCCCGGTCGAGTTGAACTACGCCGTCGCGCACGATCTGGTCAAGCAGACGGGCACGATCAGCAAAGGCGATATCTCCATGGGCAAGGCGGTCGCCCACATTTCCGGCGCGTATGACGCACGCGGCAAGGTCACTTCCGTCAACCTGAAACTGAACGGCGAGGGCATGCCAGTTGACGATCTGGAAGCCATGCTTCCCGCGTTGGGGGTCGTATTGCCTCCCAAGGCAACACTGAAAGGTGGCGACCTCAATACAAATCTGACGATTGTCGGCCCGGTTGACAAGCTGGTTACGACCGGGACGATTCGCATGCAGAATTCATCGCTGGCTAATTTCAATCTTGGCTCCAAGCTGTCCGCCATTTCGGCGCTGTCAGGAAAGAACACCGGGAACGACACCACCATTCAAAATTTCAGTTCCGATGTGCGCGTAGCACCCGAAGGCACGCAAGCCAACAACATCAACCTGACGGTTCCCGCCATCGGAGTTCTGACCGGCGGCGGCACCGTGACCCCATCGAACGAACTGGCTTTCAAAATGAACGCGGCTGTGGGGGGAATGGGCATTCCTTTTTCCGTCCAGGGCACAACCTCCGATCCCAAATTTGTACCCGACGTGAAAGGACTAGCGACCGGCCTTCTGCAGGGCGCGCTGAATGGCAAGAACAGTAACGGCCAGCAAAATCCGCTAAGTGGACTGAGCGGACTCTTCAAGAAGAAACAGAAATAGCAAGCCAAAGAAACCGCGTCCCTCCCCAGGAGACGCGGTTTTCTTTTCCATTGGCTTTGAGCGTCAGGAATATCTGATTTAGTATCAGGAAATCATGGCTGGCATCAACCCGACGATTTTCGAGGGACTCGGGCGCTACTCCATCGGAGAGAAACTGCGCACTCTGCGCCTGCGGAAGAATCTGGGACTGGTCGAACTGGGCCGCCACACCAGCCTTTCCGCGGCATTGCTCTCTAAACTCGAGCGCGGAAAGCTGTTTCCTACACTGCCGACTCTACTGCGCATCTCTTTGGTCTTCGGAGTAGGTCTGGAATATTTCTTCACCGACGAAAGCAAACGGCGCGTGGTCGGGATTGTGCGGCGCAATGAACGACTGCGTTTCCCCGAGCGCCCTGGCGTGCACGACGTCCCTTACTATTTCGAGTGCCTCGATTTCCATTCCACCGAGCGAAAGCTCAACGCCTTTCTTGCCGAATTCCAGGAACTGCCGACGGAGAAAATCAAAGCGCACCAGCATGCCGGCGTGGAGTTTCTTTACATCCTGAAGGGGTCAATGATCCTCAAGATCGGAGGCGAAGAGCACTCGCTCGATGCGGAAGACGCCATTTACTTCGACTCTGCCGTGCAGCACAGCTATCGTCGACGGGGATCCAAGCCGTGCACCGGAGTCATCATCACTATCCCGTAGCCCTTCGGCATCACTATTTGACAAGGTCCTTGTGCCGCCTCATACTCACCGCTACGCGCATTCCGGCCGGCAACGGTGGAAGGCGTCGCCTCTTCTGCGGCTATTCACTCTCTGGCCGAGTCTATTTTCACGACCCGTGTTTAAACGTTCGTCTTGCAGGACTGGCCTCTCGTTCTCGCCTATTGGCTCGTCTTTGAATCACGCGAGTTTTTGTTGTTCAGGTTTCGGTCACCCCAAGGAGGATTCGCTGTGTCCAGATCATCTGCTCCCAGAATGCTCTTCCCTGCGTTATGGAGTTTGACTGTCGGCATTGTGGCACTGTCTGCACTTGCCGTTGTGGCGCTCAGACCAGCCAAATCGATTGCAGTGAAGAAGGCCGGGATATTCGCCAGCGTACAAGCGCAGCGGCCCGCGACGGCAAACGCAGACACGGCAGCGATGCGCGGCCGGGTCCGAGCCCAATACGCCGCGCTGCCGCTGGCGTTTGAGGCCAATGAAGGGCAGGTTGATTCGCGCGTCAAGTACATGGCACGTGGCAGTGGATACAAACTTTTTCTGACTTCCTCGCAAGCGATCATGACTCTTCCAGCCAAACGGCGGGCATCTGAGGTGCGAGACATGATGTTGAACAAGCGCCGTGGCGCAGCCGCCGTTCGGAAAACGGCTAGAAGGAGGATGCAAGGAGCGTCACGATCGTCGATGGCATCGGTGCGGATGAACTTCGTCGGCGCCAGCAAGAATTCGAAACTAGAAGCTGACGATCGGCAACCGGGAATCCTGAACTATTTTGTAGGAAAAGATCGGTCGAAGTGGAGGACCGATATTCCTCTCTTCGGACGGGTGCGATATCGCGACCTATATCCTGGCATTGATCTTGCCTTTCACGGCGCAGGAGAGAGCCTCGAGTTTGACTACATCGTCCGTCCGGGCGGCGATGCTTCTTCCATCGAAGTGGGAATCAGCGGGGCGGACATCGTTCGCTTGGACCCCACGGGCAGCCTGTTACTGCAGACCTCGGCCGGCAGCGTCGAGCTGCACAAGCCCGTCGCGTATCAGACAGAGGGCGAGACGCGCGAGGTAATTGCTGCGAATTTTGAGATCGATAAAGATCACCGCGTTAGTTTTCGCCTTGCTCCCTACGATCACAACCGGGAACTCGTGATCGATCCGACCATCACGTATTCCACATACTTCGGCGGCGACTTCGCGGATTACGGAATCAGCATCGCAGTTGACTCCAGTGGCAACTCCTACATCGCCGGAGCAACCGACTCCGACGCCATCCCAGGCTTTCCGAATACGACGATCAACCAAAGCTTTGATGCGTTCCTGAGCAAGCTGAACAGCAGCGGTACTCTGATAAACACCACAGAATTCGGTGGCAGCGGAGACGATTTTCCGGGCGGCGTCGCCGTGGACAGCCAGGGCGTCTACATTTCAGGAACGACGGACTCCAGCGACTTCCCTACAACCGTGGGACAAACTACTTTCCTGGGCGGAGTAACCAACGGGGCAAATGATGCATTTGCGATCAAGTTCACACTGACCGGCGGTTTTCTTTGGGGCACTTATATCGCGGGCAGCGACAGTGACTCGGGCCAGGCGATCGCGGTCGATAGCGCCCACAATATTTACGTAGTCGGAGAAACCTTTTCTAACGATCTGGGCGGCGCAACCGGCGGAGTCAATCCGCTACCCAATGGCAGCGCACCCAATCTCGGCTCCGGCAGCGGCTTCGACGACGGCTTCATCGTTAAGCTGAATGCATCGGGGACGTCCTACGCGCTGGTGAGCTATATCGGTGGCACGGATGGCGATCTGGCGACCGGTGTCGCTCTCGACGCGACTGGAAACATTTATGTTGCCGGCGAAACGATCTCGACCGATCTGCCCGTGACGGCGAGCGTAGTACAGGGGCAGTGCGGAACGGACGGCAATTGCAACGCCTCCGCGTCAGGCCCGCTGGACGACAGCTTTGTGGTCGCCATTAAGGCAAATCTGTCGGGCTATAACTACGTGACCTACTACGGAGGCAGCGATGTTGACGACGCGCTGGCGATCGCAGTGGATGCGGGTGGGAACGCCTTTATCACCGGCACGACCGCCTCATCCGATTTCCCGACGCAATCGCCACTACAGAGTTCTCTTGCGGGTTCGCTGAACGCGTTCATCGCAGAGTTGAACAGCACAGGTACAGCAGTTTCTTACGCCAGCTATCTGGGCGGCAACGGTTCGGATGTTGGCCTCAGCATCGCTCTGGACTCAGGTGACAACGTATACGTCACGGGTCAGACAACCTCGACAACCTTCCCGATGGTCAATCCGACGCAGGCGACTCCGAGCGGTAGCAGCGATGCGTTCGTCAGCGTATACGGCCTCAGCCAGGGGCTCATGCTTTTCTCAACGTATCTGGGTGGCGGCGCAGATGAGGATCAGTTCGAGGGAAGCATCGGGCTCGACGGATCCCAGAAAATCTATGTGACCGGCGATACTACATCGGGCAATGGATCTACCGCCTCATTCCCGACGATCACCGGAGCGCTTCAGGCGACATACGGCGGCGGCACTTGCGTTGACAACATCGGCGACAACGTTCCCTGCACCGACGCATTCGTTACGGCTTACGGGCCCGCCACCGCGCCCGACTTTACCGTGGCCGCCACGACGCCCACGGCGGTGAGTCCGGGAACTTCGGGCACCTCCACGGTGACGCTGACCGCTCTCAACTCCTACAACCAGAGCGTGACCCTAGGTTGCAGTGTGAGTGGCGGTGGCTCGCCTGCGCCTGCGTGCAGCGCGAGTTCGTTCTCGCCTGGGTCGGTTACGCCGACGAACACTTCCACGCTGACCATCACCACGACGGGTGCATCCGCTGCGATCCTGTCGCGTCCGTCGGGCTTGCTCTATGCCATGTGGCTGCCGGTCGTGGGAGTGTCACTGCTTGGCATGCGGCTCAGCACCGGTCGGCGGAGGCAGAAATTGCTCGGCTTCTTGTTGCTGGGCATCGTTATGATGGCGCTGTTCTTCCTGCCGGCCTGCGGCGGCGGCAACAGCGGTGGCGGAGGCGGTGGTGGATGCTCCGGTTGTACACCGGCGGGCAACTACACCGTTACCATCACCGGTGTCGATGGGAACAATCTGTCGCACTCCACGCAAGTGACGCTGACCGTAAACTAACCGCTATTCTTGCCTTGGCCGCCTCGGAGCACGAGGCGGCCTTTCTTCCCTAATGCACAATCCGGATTGCTCGCAATCCGGCGCGCGCACAATCTGGGATGGTACTATTTAAGATTCCATTGGCTGCGTGCGTTGTCAGGTATCGGAGAAGTGGGACCGATCCGGGCAGCCTTTACCGCGCGCTGTGAATCGAAGATCCTTAGATCGAAGATATTTGAACCGATATCCGCTCATGCCGACATCCCAGTTGCTGACATCCATCTTGAAATCCAGACTCTTGCGCGGGTTAATCGGCGCCGTGTGCCTGTTCCTGGCGGTGAACGGATTGGTTCTTCCGGCCGCCGGGCAGGACTTTACTCTCACGATGGATAAGTTCCTGCCAGCCTCCTCGGTCAATCCCGGCGGCCAGGCCACTTCAAATATCACGCTGAATCCTGAAAACGGATTCACAGGCACGGTGACCCTTGGCTGCACAGTCACAACGACCGCAACCGACGTAGCCGTCTTTCCCGAGTGCCAGGTGAGCCAATCTACTGTGGCGCCTCCCGGCAGCGCGTCGGCGATCGTCACCAGCGCAACCGACCAGGGCACGGCCACTTCCGCCAGCTACACCGTCACAGTCACCGGGACATCGGGTTCGCTGGTGCATACGGCGTCGCTGACGTTCACCGTATTGGCCGTCGCCCCCGATTTCACCATCACCATCGCCACGCTGGTCGCGCCGAACAGCGTGCCGGCGGGCACGGGCGCGCAAGCAACCATCAGCGTGAACCCGATCAATGGCTACACCGGCATGGTCACGCTGGCGTGTAGTTCCATCACGCCCGTCGTGGTCTATCCTCCGATCTGCACTTTTACGTATCCGTCGGGACAACTTGGTCTGCCGATCACCGCCGGGCCCGCCACCACCACCCTCACCATCAACACCCTCGGCCCTACGCCCACCGGAGCAGTGGCACAAAAACGGGTGTTTTACGCGTTCTGGCTCCCCGTGCCTCTCGCCCTCGTCAGCATCGGCGCACTTGGTGGACGGCGCGCGCGAAAGAGTCTGGCGCTTCTCGCGCTTTTTGTCACCATGGCTTGTGTGCTGCTTTTGCCTGCATGCAATAACTACAACAGCACCACAAACACGAACACCAACGTCGTCACACCCGCCAACACGTACACCATCACGCTGACCGGCGTGGATCAGAACGGCGAAGTCTCCAGCAACTCCAGCACCACCAACACCGCTCCCACCGTGTCACTCACCGTCACTGCCCCAACCAACACGCAGTGAGTCATGGCGCGCCCCTGCCCCTTGTTGAGACCACTGTTGCCGCTAGCTCTGCTTTCCGCGCTTATTCCGTCCCCGGCCAGTGCCGCGCCGCTTCCAAAAGAGAAAGCGAAAATGCCCGCTGTCCGCTGGGACGAAGAGTACCCAGGTTGTACGTTTTCGCGCAGCGATGACGGAAAATTCCACTATGGATTGTGGTCCGGCGAGTTGGGAGTCACGGTCACTGTCGACTCGCAGGAACTGGAAAAAGTGCATCGCCGGCACGAACCATTTTTCAGCCTGCTGGTGAACATCCGCTACCGCGGACCGGGTGCGCTCGACTTAACTACCGATCAAATCACGCTGCAGTTTCTCAAACATTTTCAAGTGGCGCAGCCGGCGCTCGATCCGGAGGAATTCGCCGCGAAAATCCAGAACGACGCCGACGAACTCGATCATGCCACTGCTCGCGAGGTGGAAAGGCATCCCGAGAAAAAACAGGAAAAAGAAATGCTGATGCGAGCTTTTCAAAAAGATTCAGCGCAGCTGGAGGAGTTCGTCACCAAAAACAGTTTGCGTCCGGCTCGCTTGGACACGGGAAATCCCGAGGCGGGCGGCTGGGTCTTGTTCAGCACTGACAGCAAGTGGATCAGCCACTGGAAGAAGCAGGAAGAGTTCATTTTGCGCCTGCCGCTCGACGGAAAAGTGTTCGAATTTCCCTTCAAGCTTCCGCCTAAGCCGGGCGAGGTGATGCTGAGAAAGCGGCAGTGAGTCGCAAGGCTGAAGTCTGAAGTCCGGTCCTTACGACGCGGCCCTACGCGCTTGCCGCTCCAGTTCGGCCGCCTGATGCATCAGCACATCGCGCAGCGATACCAGCCCCTTCAATTCACGGCCATCGATAATCGGCAAGTGGCGGAATCCGAACTCGCGCATGATGAACAGGCAGTCTTCGATGCTCTCCTCGGAGGCCACGGCCCGGGGATTCGCTGTCATGACTTCCGACACAGCCGTCGTACCCGGAGTCCGCCCGACAGCGACCACGCGGTTCATGATGTCGCGCTCGGAAAGTATCCCCGCCAGCTCCCCGTTGCGCAGCACAGGCAGAGCGCCGATGTTGTGCTCCATCATGAAGCGCGCGGCTTCCAGCACGGTTCGCGATGCTTCCACCGAGTACACTTTGCGGTCTTTTACCAGTTCGCGGAGAGTTGCCATGGCTGACTCCTTATGCGGCAATCTTGGAGTGGACTTTGAACCAGGATTTGGCTTCCCAGTCCCCGGCTTTCTTGGACGGAAATACTACCACAGGGTGCCGGGTCGTGGGTGATAGGTGTTGGGTCCAGGTGTTAGGTGTTGGGTCTTTAGTCCCAAGACCCAACACCTAACACCTGGTACCCAAAACTAGAATCGCAATTGCGGACCAAACGTAACACGGAGGTTGTTGTGCCCGCCATTGATGAAATAGATGTCATCACCCACTTCGGCGCGGATGCCGATCGGTCCAGCGAATGCTTCAAAACCGCCTGCCGGATAAATGGCGAACGCCGTAGTGCCGGTCGTCAAGCCAACCGTGTTCACGAAACCGGTGGGCGCGTTTTGGTTGTTGATGCTGAAATTATCGAAGCCGACTTTGCCCGTTACGAATACGCGGAACGGTCCTGAGCCCGCCTGGAATTTCGGCCCGAAAAACCCGTGTAGCGTGCGAAAGCTGGTGTTCACCAACTCCGTGCTGACGCCGTTGCTGAATGTATTCGTGAAATTCCGCTTGAAGTCGTACGACATTTCAGCTTCCATCTGCACGCTCGGCCGAATGTTGAATGCGGCGCGGCCACCGACACCCACAAAATTTCTGACCGGTGTCGAGTCGGAGAGGCGGAAGTAATCCGCAAAGGCGCCTACTTCAACATGATCGGTGGAATGATCCTGCGCCATCAGCATCGGTGTGGCGCAGAACATGGAAAACAAAAATAGCGGAAAAGTAATCAGACCCAGACTGCGTTTCATTTAGATTCCTACTCCTTAGTAGTGGGATGCACGCACACTTCTCCCCGGCCGTTGGCGGAGATAGAGCGGAGGGACATCACGGCAAGTCTCTAAATGGATGCGGTCCGGCGACGAGAGGTTGGCGACCCCGAGATGTGTTGCGGTTTCAGCGGGAGCAAAAGATCTACTGAAACGAGTTGTCTGAAACAGAACGGGCGCGAAATGTTTCCGCGCCCATGTGAATTCGTCTACAACTTCTTTATTGCAAGTGGTTGAGATGCGCCGGCGTGGCGTCTGCCGTGCTGTTGTCGGAACGCGGCGTCATCGATACTACGAAGTATTCCCGCTCTTTGTTGTCGAGATCTTCGACGCGCAGCAGCATCTTGTCTTTTTCCAGGCGGAACTGCGCCACCTCGCCAACGGGCAGCAGAACGGGATGCTTCTCGTCCCGCGGTCGAATGCGGAAGATGGTTCGCTCGGACTGCAGTACGTATTCCTGACAGAGCACTTCCTGCGTCTTCTTGCTGCCGGAATCTGTGCCCAGTACTTCTCCAGCGAAACTCTTCGCATCTTTTTCGGCGGTGCCGCAGGTCACCGACTCCATTTGCAGCAGCTTGCCCGCTTGATAAGCCTTGGGCTCCTTGGCATACACCGCGCATGCCACGCCGAGCAACCCACAAAGCATCAGCTTCGAACGCATATGACTGTCCCCTAAAGGAATTGGAAGCCAAAGAGATTTTGACCAGCCGCACGGGAGCGCGGGATTCTTTGACTCCTCAGCAATTCTTAACGCTGGGAAAGAGAAATACAGGTCACTTCGGTAATCACAGGAGTGGTTACTCCGTGAGGCTACTAGCTATGAGCTGTGAGCACGAGGCTTGAACATAGGGCGAGTTTTCGAGGGGCGCAACACTTCTTGAATTATTGCAGGCAACTCGTAGCTCGAAGCTCACGCTCGAAGCTCGCAACTCCCTAACGTTCGACCACATCCTCCAGCGTCGCAAAAAATGCAGGATAGGAAATCGCCGCAGCCTCGGCTCCGGTGATGACCGTCTCGCCCTCGGCACGCAGCGCGGCAACGGCAAACGCCATCGCGATGCGGTGATCTCCAAGGGAATCGATCTCGGCGCCGTGCAGCACCTGGCCGCCGGAAATCTTGAGGCCGTCTTCCCGCTCCTCGAGCTGCGCGCCCATCCTCCTCATGTTCTCTGCCATCGCGGCGATGCGATCCGATTCCTTGACGCGCAATTCTTTCGCATCGCGCACTTCCAGACCACGCTCGGTGTAGGGTGCGATTGCAGCCAATACTGGAATCTCATCGATCAGTGCCGCCGAATCGGCCCCGGCAATCGTCGCACCCGTCAGCTTTCCACCTTGCACCTGCAGCGTGCCGACCATCTCTCCGTGAACTTCATCCAGTTGTGTGACCGAAATGTGCAAACCCATTTGCATGAGAATGTCGAGCAGGCGGGCGCGAGTAGGGTTCATGAGGAGATTCGGAATGACAAGTTGCGATTCGGGGAATAGTGCCGCGGCACACAGGAAAAATGCCGCGCTCGAGAGATCGCCGGGAATTTGCGTTTCTATCCCTCGCAGGGTCTGTCCACCACTAATTCGGACTTCATTCCCTTGCTGCACACTCTTGCGCTCGACCTCCGCCCCGAAAGCACGCAGCGCAACCTCGCCATGATCGCGCGTACGCATCGATTCTTCGATGCGCGTTTCCCCGTCCGCGAGCAATCCCGCAAACAGCAGGCACGATTTCACCTGCGCGCTCGCCACCGGCATCGCATAGTCGATCGCTTTGAGCCTGCCGCCCGCGATGCGCAAAGGCGGCCTGCCTTCATGCGATGAAATGCGCGCGCCCATCATCGTCAGCGGGTTGATCACGCGCTCCATAGGCCGCCGCGACAGCGAGTCATCGCCCGTCATTTCGCTGGTGAAATCCTGCGCCGCGACAATGCCACTCAACATGCGCATCGTCGAGCCCGAGTTCCCGCAATCGAGCGGTGTCGATGGCGCCGCCAGATGCGCTCCCTTGCCCTGGATTTCAATCACGTTATGCGCTTCGTCGACCCGTTCCCAGCCGACACCCAGCGCGCGGATGCAGCCCAGCGTGCTCGCGCAATCCGCCCCGCTCGAGTAGTTCGACAATCGCGATTTGCCTTCCGCGATGCCAGCCAGCATGGCATACCGATGCGAAATCGACTTATCTCCCGGAAGTACGACACTTCCGCGCACGTTACGCGCCGGACGAACGATCACCGAAGAACCCGAGCTCATGGTGAGATCAATAGTATCGGAAGGGAGGGGAAAAGAATTGTTGATTGATGATTGTTGATTAAAACCAGAATCGCCACCAGCAGTTGCCTTAGTCAACAATCAAAAATCAACAACGAAGGCTAAGCCAGCGCTTTCGCCTCAGCAGTAGCCTGGCGCAAAATATCAGGCGGGACTTCCCTCATCGTGACGCCGAATTCGAACATCGGCGTCTCCGTGCCGCGACCCCATCGCGCGACTTCCCAATGCGCGCGCACAAACTTCACGTCGGCGTGCTCGGTGAGATCGAGCAAAAGCGGAGTCTCGCCCCAATAAAATTTCTGCGGAAAGGCAGCGATCGACTTCGCGCTCCAGGTTGCGCCGTCGGCCGAGGCGAAGATGCTGACGTCAAGCGACTCCTGCTCGATGATCTTCGTGATGGACAGCGTAACCAGAAACACGCGATTAGACGCGCCGGACACATCGACGGCTGCGCCGTCGCCTTTGGCCGTAACTGCAGTATTTGCAGGAACCAGAATCGCTTCGCTCATAGCGTGCTCACCGACGAAAGATTTTAACAAATCCTGCTTATCACTCCGACGGATGTTCCGCCGTGAACTCGCTGCAGCACGGCTTCTGCGCCGGCTTGAACTCCATCAATTCCACCCGTGTAAAGTCTGGATCGTAGACGTTCAACTGCCACTTGCCGTCCCTGCCCATCTGCGCGCGCTCGTCGCCGTGCTCTTTCCATCCATGCGATTCAAGCAGCGCCTGCGCCTTCTTGATACCGACGACGCCAAGCGAAATGTGATTCATCACGCCCGTCAGTTGCAAATCTGCATGTTCTGGCTGATTCAGCATGTACTCCAGCCAGTCGCTGCCATCGGGAACCTGCATCGCCACCCAATCGGCCACGTCGTCTTTCATACCGCCATGCCAATACGGACGAAAGCCGAGAATATCTTTGTAAAAGTGATCCTCGGCGTCGCGGTGGTAGACGAGAAAGCCGGTGTGAATCATACGATGCGAGCATGCCGTCGCCGGAACCGCCGGAACTTCGGCGTTGCCACGCTCCACGAACTCGACGCGATGACCATCGGGATCAGTCACCGAAAAAGCCAGACGGTGATCGCCGAGCCCCTCAATCTGTCCCGGCTTGATTCCCTTCTCGCTTAGATATTTCCTTAACGCGACGATGTGATCTGTAGTGAACGCGATGTGATCCATGCGGTCGGTCGCCTTCGCATTCGGTGCCGGACTATACCCTACCCACTGCGAACCCACCATGTATCGCGCAACTCCTGCCTCTACCGGCTTCCCGGCCGAAAGCCCGAGAATATCGGTGTAAAGCCTGCGCACACCATCCGGCGCCGTCGTGTAGAACGAGACATGGTCAATGCCCGTGATGCGCGGACGCGCGGTTTGGGATACAGAGCAAATCGAAAGCAGTGACAGAAAGAGTAGAAATACGATTTTCTTCATGGCGGGATGATTTTAGAGCAAGAGCTAAGAAGGCCAAAGAGCCAAATTCTCTTCGCGCTCCAAACCCAAACCGTTCACCACAGAGGACACAGAGGGCGCAGAGTTTTCACCCAAGCTTTCCTCTGTGTTCCTCTGTGTCCTCTGTGGTGAACGGTTTTGAACTTGGCGGCTACCATCTACAACCCATCGAGAAACTGCCGCAAAAGGTTCGCCGCTTCCTCAGGCTGCTCCCAAGGCGAGTAATGGCCAGCCTTCGGAATCACCCTCAACTGGCTGCCTGAAATGTGTTGCTGCATAACAGATGCTTCGCTCACTCCGGTAAGAATATCTTCCTCACCCGTGACGATTAACGTCGGCACATTGATCATCTTGAGGGTTTCAAGCGAATCCGGCCGCGCAGCCATGCCCCGCTGCACCTGCGCGACATCCTCCGGCGACATCTTTCGCAGCATGCGCATTGCTCCGTCGACCAGATCGGGACGTGATTCGCGCGTTGTTTTTCCCACCAGCTTCGGAATCATCGATTCGAAAAACGGCTCCGTCCCGCGTTCAAGAACGTCATTCGCCGCCTGCAGCCGGGCCGCCCGGGCTTCGGCATTGTCGGCGGGAGCCTTCGTGTTGCACAGGCCCATCGCCGCCACGCGCCCGCGATACTTGCGCCAGAACTCAAACATCGCGTATCCCCCGATCGAGACTCCGATCAACGGTGCCCGCCCAACATCGGCGTCATCCATCATGCGCGCAATGTCGGCGGCGTGCTTCTCCATCGTGGCCGGACCCTGCCCGATTTCCGATTCGCCATGCCCGCGTAGGTCGGGCAAGATCACCCGATAGCGCGTCGAGAGCGTCTCAGCCACAGGCATCCAACATTCATGGTTGGCCGGGAAAGGATGAAGCAACACGACCGGTGGACCGTCGCCCAACACCCAATAGACAAGCTCGGCGTCGTCGCTTCGAATGTGGCGGAAGAAAAGCGGCTCCATGCCGAGAATTTAATCACATCGGAGCGCGTGGGGCTGGAGGGACTGCTTGGTCCGAAAACATGTTAGACCCTGACGCATTCGTCCGGGCCACTGTGGATGATTACAGATAACTCAGCAGCTCTTAGGTCGACTGCGGTCCCGTAGCCTGCGGCGCGACTACGTGTCCCACCGGCGCCGGCAGCAGCAAAGGCTCCTCCGGCATCACGATCCACGCAATGAAATACGGGATGAATCCCACACAAGTCATGATGGCCGTGATCAGCCATACCACCCGCACCAGCGAAACATCGATGTCAAAATATTCCGCAAAGCCCAGACAGACTCCGCCGATCCTGCGTCCCATGCGGGGCCGGATCAGCTTGCGTCGCGCCAGCGATGCTCCCACCCGAATGCCGCAATACGCGCATACGGCTGCGTCATCCTGAATCACTTTTCCGCAGTAGTTGCAATACATGGCGTGACCCTCCCTGCTTGAATATACGCACACCGACTTCAACAGGTTCCCTTACTCGGTTCCCCTATTCCCGGTACGCCTCTTTTATGTACCTTCGCGCTTGGTCAGCTGGGCCCGTATTGGCGTTGCCCGCCAGCACGGTCTCATATTTCTTCATGGCCAGCTCGCGCTGCTGCAGCAGATCGTACATCTCCCCAGCCGCGAGATTGGCTTTCTGCATCACGTCCGGATCGGGATTGGGCGCCTGGTTCACCAGGTCGTAGGCTGCAGCTGCACCCGCGATGTCTTTCTTGCTGCGCAGCAAATCTCCCAACCCCCACGCCGCCATCTCGTAGTGCAGGTTGCCGTACTTCCCATCCCGCCCGTTCTGCCACACTTTGCGATAGACCGCTTCTGCTTCCGGCAATCGCCCCGCCGATCGCAGCAGGTTCGCGACCTCAGTCAAAAACAGATGATTCCGCGGATATTTCGCAGAGAGCTCCTGCATATATTCGAGAGCCTCGTCATACTTGTGCTCTCGCCGTAGAAAGAGCGTGATCACGACTTTCGCGTCGACTGCGTTCTCGCCGTCGCTTTTCGCCACCTCGCGCAGATATTCCAGCCCTTTTTCCTTCGATCCGCTCAGCCCTGCCAGCGCCGCAGCCACCTTCACGCTCCATGGCAGGTTGCCTACAACGTAGTTGTGCGTGCCCACCACGAGCTTGGCGTCGGTGAAATCAGGGGCGAGATCGAGAACATGTTCGTGGTCGTGCCGGGCTCCCACCGCGTTGCGCAGAGCCGAAAACCACGCCCGCTCCACCAATCCCGTGTAAACCGCGAACTGCGCGCGTGTCACGCCCCGGCAATAGATCGCGTCCACATCTTTGGGATTCTTCTTGAGTTCCTGCTCCTCGATCTCCTCCGCGCGATGCGCTAGCTGTTTGATCCGGTTCTTGATCTTCGGGTCGGTCGGCCGCGGAGTGCGCCCAATAAAGCTATCATTGGCATAATCACCGGTGTTCATCGCGCCCGTGTCGTAGAGATCGTGGATCAGCACCGTGGTCAGAAGATGGTTCAGCACGAACGCGTCGTTGGGCCGCTTCTCGAGGATCTTCTCGAACTCCTGCGTGGCCCGGTCGTACTCCATGTTGTAGAAGTGGAAGAAGGCAGTATCGGTCTGCGCATCATGCGGGACGGCGTGAGCCGGAGCAGGGGGCGACGGAACGGGGGCTGCCTCAATCTGCGCCGGAGCTGTTGTGCCCAGAAGCGTCAGGCACAACGCAAGGGCAGACGCAACCGCGCTCCCTCTGCGGACGGTCAACCGCCATTTCAATTGACTGATCACAAGCTGATTGGCCTCGATTGATCTAGTCTAATGGAAGTGGCAGACGCCTGCTTCAAGCGTAGTGTGTCTCTGAGTCTTCCTGTTCCCTCGTCTGTGTCCTCTGTGGCTTGTGAGCATTCCCCGAAAATTCTGACACCCAATGGGGTAAAGGACCGGATCCAGGTGTGCCAAGCTAGCCAACTGGCGCCCGGCACCAATCTCCCTATAATTTCCACAGCCACAGAAACTGATCCGGGTGCGGAAGGAACACAGCCATTTCGCGCCCGGCCAGCCGAATGGAGCTCGGCTGGTCGTGCGGCGCGGAGACGCTTTCGAGCTTCTCAAAGATCCCTTCCGCACCGGTTCAGCGGCTGCCGATTCAAGAGAACGCATCAACTGATTTCAACGGGTCCGGGGCTTTCGTAACTGATTCATCTTTACTCTCTGGCGCGAGTAATAATTGCGCGAAACATCGTCGCAACCGTCGTCAATAAGCTTGCAAGTGGCTGTTTTGCAAGGAACTTAGCAAAATTACCCTTTGGCGTTCTGAATGCCATACTCCCTTGGGGATTTTGCTGTAGGAGTCTTATGTCGGAAGTAGCACAGGAAGCGCAGCACGAGTTTTGGCGGCCACCCTCCCCCTTAACCGCCGCTGAAATCGTGCACCCGGCGATCGAGGCCCTGCCTTCGATGGCCGAGGTCTGCTCGCGTTGCGGCCGCGAGTTCCTCATGGGCTCGCGCTTCTGCCATTCCTGCGGCGGACGCCGCCCCGAAGCAATCAGCGCCGACGCCGCAGTCATTGCCGGACTCTGGCAGCAGGTTGTCGAGCGCACGCAAGCCGCCTGTTCCGCGCTTGCGCGGCTCAAGTTTCCCGCCTGGCTGCGCTATCTGCAGTTTCACGAGATCAAGACGCGGGTCGGCCTTTCCACCGCCTCTCTGATTGCATTCATGATTGGCTTGGGCTGCGTGGCTGGAGCCTTGCTGGTGGGACTGCTGACTGCAAAAACCCTTGTGGATTGGCAGGCGATTCAGTTCTACCGCGCCGAATGGCTGCTGGCGGCAACCGCCTCGTTCGTCGCCGGAATCCTGCTGAAGAAGTCATCCAGCCGCGACCGCGACTAGTTTCTTCTGAGAAAAACTTTCCTTACTCCGCTCCCGATCCCACCGCACGCCGTTGCTGACCCAGGCGATAGAGATGGTGCACCGGACCCGTCCCTCGGCCAACCGGGTGCCCCGCTGAGATCGCAGCCGTGACGTACGTCTTGGCCAGCAGCGTCGCTTCGGCCACGCCTCGATCCTGCGCCAGATGGCAGGCCATCGATGTCGCAAAAGCGCATCCCGTCCCGTGCGTCGATTTGGACCGTTGTTTCTCCGCCTTGAAAATCTCCTGCTCGACTCCTCGCTTCGTCGTGAAGCTAAGCAGATCGATCGCCTTATCCAGATGCCCGCCAGTCACCACCACGGTCTGGGCACCCATCTCGTGCAGCTTCGCTGCGGCCGATTTCATATCCTCCAAGTCTGCAACCTTCAACCCCGTGATCGCAGCCGCCTCATCCGTATTCGGCGTGACTACGTCGGAGAGCGGAATCAAACGCTCAATCAGAACCTTGGTTCCGGGAGCATCCAGCAGGTCCGCGCCCGACGACGACTTAAGAATGGGATCCAACACAATATTCGGCAGCCGCGACGCTGGCCGCTGCGATGATTTTGCCGTAACAACCGGCTTGGACAAGAAATCGGCTACCGCCCGCGCCACCTTGGCCGACCCCAGCATGCCGATGTGGACTGCAGCGATATCCAAATCTGCAGCCAGCTCTTCCAGACTCTCGGTCAGCAGCTCCGGATCTGACGGGCTTACCCTTCGCACCCCGCGGGTCGACTGCACCGTCATGGCGGTGATGCAGGCCACTCCGTAACAGCCATGGGCGGCAATGGTCTTGATATCGGCGGTCACACCGGCACCCGAAGAGGGGTCAAATCCGGCGATTGTGAGGACAACGGGTGGTTTTTCGGCCATCGACTCAGTGTTTGTTGAACCCGATACTACCCTGTTTAAGATCCGCTGGTCACAACTTTGCACCGACGTAAGTTACCTTCGGAAGCTGAGGCTAAGGAAAAATAATTCAAGCCAGCTCCAGCGTTCGGCCCTGTAAATCCATGATTCCGCTCAAGTTTGTGTGGACCCCACTGTAAGCCATTGATTCCCGGCAGCTTGTAAATTCTACCCTGCGCAGTCCGATGGGCTATTTACCAAATTGCAAATACGTAACCGTCAAGAAATAAAGGCACTTGCCTGCATGTATCTAAATCGACAACAGGTTACGTGAGAATTCTATTACTCCGAAGTCATCTCCGAGGCCCCCAAATCGCCTTGACAGGCATTTGGCACGCCGATAGCATCTACGAACTACACGAAACAGCCTTAAGGCCAAAGTAACTTTTGAGTATGCGAGGAGAACTGAATGCGAAGACGTATAGCTCATGGACTGGCGCTTGCCTGTATGGTCGCCAGCCTGGGAGCGGCTCAGGCACCGAACATCTCGGAGGCGAAACAGGCTCCAGGTAGTTCAGCCCAAAAGCAAGCAGAAGTCCGCAACCAGGCTAAACCCAAACCGTATCAAGTTGGGACGGCCTCATGGTACGGCGAATATTTTGAAGGCAAACCGACGGCTAGCGGTGAACCGTACGAAATGTACGACATGACCGCGGCGTCGCTGACGATCCCGCTGGGAACCTACGTGCGGGTCACGAACCTGCATAACGGCAAGGCCGTCGTGGTTCGCGTCAATGACCGCGGACCCGTGGTCCCCGGACGGATCATCGATCTGTCTTACGGTGCTGCACAGGCTCTGCAATTCCGCCAACGCGGTTTACAGCGCGTCCGCCTGGATGTGGTCCATCCGGCCACACTGAAAGCCAAGGTTGCCACCCCCCGGCTGCAGAAGCCAGGCTACCAGACCGTTGCCTATAACAACCCTTCTATAGCGCAACTCCCGTAAAACGTCATACACTGGCAGGGATGCCCCCCACCCTGCCACAAGTTCCTCACGGTAACGTTGATTACCGTGGCGGTAGCGGTGTTGTCGATCCGCGCGAGCGGCTGATCGTCGCACTCGATGTCTCGACGGCTGCTGCGGCGCAGAAGATCGTTGCAGCGGTGGGCGACTCTGCCCTGACCTATAAAGTTGGCATGCGGCTTTATACAGCCGAAGGTCCGCAAGTAGTGCGGGATCTCGTCGCCTCAGGCCGTCGTGTGTTTCTCGATCTGAAATATCACGACATTCCCAACACGGTGGGGGCGGCAGTCAGCGAAGCCGCAAAGCTCGGCGTCAGCATGCTCACGGTGCATGCCGCCGGCAGCGGAAAAATGCTGCGCGCTGCCGTCGAAGCGGCACAATCGCGCCCGGGGCTGATGGTCCTCGCAGTTACCGTCCTCACCAGCCTCGACGGAAATGATCTAGAAAAAATTGGCGTGCGCGGCACCGTGCAGGATAGCGTCGTACGCCTCGCCACCATCGCCCTCGCCAACGGATGCCAGGGCATCGTCACCTCAGCCCGCGAAGCCTCCAACCTGCGCGCCGAACTCGGCGACGAATTCGCCATCGTCACTCCAGGCGTCCGCCCTACCGGCAGCGACGTGGCAGACCAAGTCCGAGTAGTCACCCCCGCCGAAGCCATCGCCTCCGGCGCCAGCCATATCGTCGTAGGACGGCCCATCACTGAAGCCGCAGACCCTGCTGCCGAAGCCAGAGCGATCCTGGCCCAAATCAGATAAAGGTAGCGTTCACGGCGGATATTCCGGGAAGGGCACGAGTTCCACTCGTGCCGCTAACGCGTTCTAACACGGCCGCGCTTTAGCGCCTGAGGGACGCCCGTGAAGCCGCCAACGACCCGTTCGGCCAAGCTATTGGGCTGTTGCAAGCGGCCTTTTAGGGTAGTAGTGTGGTAGTATATTCTGTGGTATGATAGTAGCATGAAAGAGAAGACATCGCTCACACTGTCAAAAGAAATCCTCACCGGCATTGATCGCATGGCCGGCACCAAGCAATCGCGTTCCGCTTTCATCGAATCTGTTTTGCAGGAATATCTGAAAGAGCGGGCACGCAACCAACGCGATGCGCGCGACGTAGAGATTATCAACCGCAATGCGGCGCGGTTGAACCGTGACGCTGAGGATGGATTGGAGTATCAGGCTCCGCTGGGTGAGTTTCCAGAGGAATAGGGATTAAACGAATATCCGATGAGGCGCGGAGAGATCTATCGAGTGCCGAGACCCGAGGGCGACACCACACGCCATCGCAGCTTCGTGCTTGTCAGCAGACAGCGCCTTATCGATTCCGCCTACTCGACCGTCGTCTGCGCCCCGATTTTCACGCAGGGTGACGCACTCTCGACGCAAGTGCGAATTGGACCAGAGCAAGGGCTGAAGCACGAGAGTTGGATCGCCTGTGACAATCTAAGAAGCATCCGCAAGTCCGACCTGACGCAATTCGTGGGCTCGCTATCCGGGTCGAAACTCGCCGAAGTGGATGAGGCACTCCGGGTCGCACTCGCGCTAGACTAATTTTGGAACGGCGGTCGGGGAACCGCGCGGGGCGGCGAAGAACTACAGCTTCTCAAAAAACTCGCAGGCCGAGCACGAAATATAAATCCCGCCCGGGACGCCGCGTTCGCGATCTTTCACTCGCTTCACGATGCGCGTCGGCTTGCCGCACTTGGGGCAATCCGTGCTCTTGGTGGTGTCCATGACCTTCTTGCGGTCAGCTGTTTTTGCGATCTTCGGTCCTACTGCCATGACTTGATTCTCCTGATCTTTAGATGTGTGCGCAGCGCGGTCCGCATCAACTCTGTCGCCGAAAGTTGTGGAGGATTACCAATCCGGAAGCTAAACGATCCACTCGGACGATGCGCAAAATCAAAGACAGCGCAGCTGCGTCTTCAACGATTCCGTCGCACTCGATTTTACAGGAAGCGCACGCTAGATGTCTCGTAGTGTGCGCAAAGGTTAGACCGGGCAACAGAGCGCGGTGAGGGATCTGCCGCACAGCACACTACATCAATCTACGACCTTTATCCGAGGGGCGTTGCGATAGGGTCGATTTGTCGAGCAGGAATTTGACAAGAGCAAGGAACGGCCTCAGCTTGCGTTTATCAGGGTCGTATTCGGTTGCACACCAGCGATCCACGACGTGATATTTGCCCTTCGAGACGCCTTCGAGAACCCACTCATCACCATCAGAACCGCGCACATCATCGTCGGTCGCTATTTGAAAAAAAGCCAGATCCTGAACCAGTACGTCAAGCGTTCTTGAATCCGCGGCAGTGAGTTCAACATCTCGCGATTCAGCCAGTCGGCCGGGATCATATCCTGCATGACCACTGAGGCGTCGCGCTGTCAGACGATAGATAGCACCATGTTTTTGAACTCTCACGGCAATCGAATTGCCCCAGGTAGGAAGAATCAGGATTCGATAGACTTCGGCATCCGGTTCCACTGCGAGGGGAGCCAAGTGAGGCTCGTTCATTCGCTGCAGGGATGTTCCGAACCACTTTGCTTCAAGTTTAGAGACTCCATCTTCTCCCGGTTTCGTCGCTGCAGGAAAATACGAACGATCCTGTCCGGAAGCGGCTTGGAGCAGAACCATAACGGACAGAAGAAGCGCAGTTCGCATCGAGCACTCATCAAGTACATGGACAACGCTACTTAGGATGTTGGATTTTTGCAATCTGGATGCTTGTATAGGCTACATTTTGTAGTCGAGAGTTAACTCCTCCGCGTTGACCCCGTTCCCTGCCCCTGCTACCGTAATATGTTTGCCCTGTTGTGCGCGGCCCGTTCTGTTCCCGGCAAACATCGATCTTTCCGGTCTTAGGTCTTTCCGGTCCTATATCTTCCGGCCTTCGACCGGACCGAGGGCCGACTTCATAGCCTCAGGAGATTCTCATGCCTGCCATCAAATTTCGCGGCGTCGATTTTCTGCAATACGATTCCCTGCTCACCGACGAAGAAAAACTTGTGCGCGACACCACGCGCCAGTTCATTGAAGACAACCTCATCCCCATCATCGAAGAGTGCAACCGCGCCGGGCGCTTCCCGAAAGAACTCATCAAGCCCATGGCCGATCTCGGCTTCTTCGGCGCGTCGCTCAAAGGCTACGGCTGCGCCGGCATGGGCAACGTGGAATACGGCCTGATGACCCAGGAACTCGAGCGCGGCGACTCCGGCGTGCGCAGTTTCGTCAGCGTGCAATCGGGACTGGTCATGTATCCGATCTACGAATTCGGCAGCGACGAGCAAAAAGAAAAATGGCTGCCCGCCATGCAGAAGGGCGAAAAACTCGGCTGCTTCGGCCTCACCGAGCCCGATTTCGGCTCGAACCCCGGCGGCATGCGCACCCGCGCCAAAAAAGTCGGCAACGAATACGTCATCAACGGCGAAAAGATGTGGATCACATCCGGCACCATCGCCGACGTCGCCGTAATCTGGGCCAAAGTTGAAAACGAAAACGACCGCGTCCGCGGATTCCTCGTCGAATGCGACCGCCCCGGCTTCAAAGCCGACGACATTCACGGCAAGTGGTCGCTACGCGCCTCGGTCACGTCCGGACTTTCGCTGCAAGATGTGCGCGTGCCCGAAGCGAATCTGCTGCCCAAAAGCGGCGGCCTGAAATCGCCGCTGATGTGTCTGAATCAAGCACGCTACGGTATCGCCTGGGGAGCGCTCGGCGCGGCCATGTCGTGCTACGACACCGCGCTGCAATATTCCTTGCTCCGCAAACAGTGGCGCGATCAGCCCATCGCCTCGCACCAGCTCGTGCAGGACAAGCTGGTCTGGATGATCAGCGAAATCACCAAAGCGCAGCTGCTCGTCCTGCAAGTCGGACGCCTCAAAGATGCCGGCAAAGTGCAGCCGCAACACATCTCCATGGCCAAGCGCAACAACGTCTGGATGGCCCTTGAATGCGCCCGCCTCTCGCGCGACATCCTAGGAGCCAACGGCGTCGCCGATGACTACCCCATCATGCGCCACATGATGAACCTGGAGTCGGTAAAGACGTACGAAGGCACCCACGACGTGCATGCCCTGATCATCGGCCAGAGCGTGACGGGGATTGACGCGTTCTAGGAAGTCGGCGCTGCCGGATCGCATTTGGTCGTGCCTACTAAGTAATTGTTGAGGTGGTTCTTGGCAGACAGTGATGACGATCTGGATCGCGTGATTCGCGAGGAACGAAGCCGGGGCAGGCGCCCGATTGATACGGATGCGGCCAAAGCGCAACAGCAACGCCGCGAGTCGGTGCTGCAGATACTAAGACGTGGGACAAGAGAAGATCTTAAAACCTTGCTAAAGACTTGGGGCTATTCGCAGGAGGAAATCGAAAAAATTGTCAGCGAGTACGACGCTGCACTTGAGTAGCAATCTTCAAAGTTTCGGAGTCGGCTTTGGCCCGCTCTTTTGGGGTCATCTTGGAGGCGCGCTCATCGATCTCAGCAGCGAGTCTTTCGGCCAAGTCTTCCATTCGGTCTTCTTTCAGGCGTTTAAGCTTGGCCAGGGCCATGGGAGCGTCTCCGGTTCGATTCTATCAAAACGATTGTGACTCTCTTTGCGAGCAGCCGCAAGACTGACTTTGGTAACACAAGAAAAGTCAAGGAAATGAATGAGATTCCAATTATGCCCATAGAAAAACGACGCCGTGCCGCTTCCGCCGTGATGTTCCTGTTTGGTGTTCTCGCTACCATGAACGCGGTGAAAGAAGCTAATTCGTTCTGGCCTCCCGCCGCGCTCTGGGCCGCGCTCAACCCTCCGCACCGCTTTCAGTTGTGCGGCGGAATCGCCGTGATTCTAGTGGGTATCTTCACGACAATTTTTGCCCGCCGAGATTAGCGGCCTTGTAATGGCATCTCAGGCATCTCTATGATGGCGTCATCCCGACCGCAGCCGTTCTTCAGGCGGAGGGAGGGATCTCCCTTAAACTAGGCCTCGCGCGGAAGCCCGGCCTGCCCAAACAAAAATTCATCCCGAAGCCCCCACACTGAATCCATACCGAAGACCCAACGACCGCCGAGGAACCCCGAATGCAACTCAAGCCCTTCCTGCTCGATGCCTGGCTCGACCAGTACGAACACAACATCGATTTCGACCTCGCCGCCAGCACCGGCCCCAAGTGGACGGTAAACGAAATCCTCGCGCTGGCCGATGAAGACACGCGTCACCGCTTCCTAAACCACAAGCTGACCTACAGCCGCCCCGCCGGCGCCGACAGCCTGCGCGAGGCCATCTCCGAAATGCAGCAGGTCCCAGTCGACGCCGTTCAGATCGCGACGGGCGCGTCCGAAGCGCTGGTAGCCCTGATGTGGCTGGCTGCCGAGCCGGGTGCGAACGTCATCATCCCGCGGCCCGGATTCACCACGTTCTCGGCGCTCCCTGAATCTCTCGGCCTCGAAGTGCGTTATTACAACGTGTGCCGCGAAAACAAGTTCCGCATCGATCCCGACGAAATCAAGCACCTCGCCGACTCAAGAACAAAACTCATCCTGGTCAACAGCCCGCACAACCCGACCGGCACAACTATCGCCGACGACGAAATGGAAGCCCTGCACACCTTCACCGCCGAGCGCGGCATTCAACTGGTGAGCGACGAGGTCTATCATCCCATTTATCACGGCAGGCCCACGAAATCGGCGGCGCGCCTGCCCCACGCGACAGTCATCTCCGACATGTCGAAAGCGTTTTCCATCCCCGGCGTGCGCATCGGATGGATGATCGAACACGACGCCAAACGCCGCCAGCAATACTGGACCGCGCGAGCCTACTTCTCGATCTCAAACACCACCACGGGAGAAATTCTTTCAGAAATTGCAGTCCGCCATCGCGACGCGATTCTAGGAAAGGCGCAGGAAACAGCCACGAGAAATCTAAAGCTGCTAGAACGCTTCATGGCAGATCACAGCGAAACGCTCGGCTGGATTCCGCCGCAGGGCGGCATGACCGCGTTCCCCTGGCTAGCCAGCGGAGAAAACGCCCGCCCCTTCTGCAAGGCCGCCACCGAGCAAGGCATCCTGCTAGCCCCCGGCGACTGCTTCGACGCCCCGCCACACTTCCGCCTAGGCTTTGCGGCCGCGGGAGACAATTTCCCCCAAGCTTTAGACCGCTTCGGAGCATTCGTGAAAAGTTGGTCGGCCAGAATGGCTGCAGTGTGAAGATACGAATCTCACACAACTTGCAGATCAGCGATACGTAGCGCGCACGCGCTTGGAATGCTCGAGGTAGGCAGTCCACAAGAAGAAAAACGGCAGCGGCGCAGCCACGTGATACCAAGACGTGCGCGCAAGGCTCGATGGCAGGCTCGGCCGCCACAGCAAGAACCAAAAGACGAAATACGCCAGGTGCATCAGCAAGAATGTGAGCAGATATCGCTTGGCGAATTTGACAGCGCCGGGCTTGATCATCCAAAGGCGCAATCCGGCCATGCAACTGTAAACTCCCAGACTCAGGTACAGCGTGAGACACACGAGTAACAAAGCCGTGCGCTTCGGATCATGAGCGTTCAGTAGCGCAGGAAATATGTGCCAAACAACTTGGTAGAGAGATTGAAAGGGCAACAGGACAGTCAGCAATAAGCAGAACAGAAACAGCCAACCATCGATCGCAGGCTGCGGTGTTGGTATCGGAATTGGCGCACGTTCCATGCGGTCGGGCCGAGACTCGGCGCCCAAAGTTGCTGCGAACGATGCTTAACAAGGAGAGTGCGACGGGTGCATTACTTCTTCGATGTCATTCCGAACGGGCGCGAAGCGCCGGAGAGGAACCTGCTTTTTCGTCGGGCCATCAACGCGGGAAGCTTCACCCATACAACTCTTCCAGCAACTCATAAGCCCGCCGCAGATGCGGAATCACAATACTCCCGCCCACGACCAGCGCTACATTCAAAGATTCCTCCTGCTCCACGCGTGGCACGCCGAGGCGATAGGCCTGGATCGCATGATAAATAATGCAATCGTCGCAGCGCAGGCACGCCGAGGCTACCAGCCCCATCAGTTCCTTCATCTTCGCCGGCAGCGCGCCATCGAGATAAGTGTTGTGGTCAACGTTGTAAAAGCGCTTGACCAGAAAATTATTCGACTTGTCGACGTTGGCGTTGAGCCGCGTGCGTGTCTCCAGAAAGCGACGCGCAATCTCGCTTTTCTCCGAGACATATTTCTCGGTGAACAGATAAGTTGGCTCTTTTCGCTCCGGCGCCTGCCGCTCGGTGGCCGCAGTTTGTTCCGTCATTGTGCTCATGACGCAAATACTAGCAGAGCAGGCGCTCAAGCGGTGGGCTTGTCTTTCATCGGCTGCACCGCCATAAATTCTTCCGCAAATCGCTGCGCATAATTTTCGAGCAGCGCCGGAATCCGCTTCGGATCAGTCGACCGCAGCACCAACCCGGCATGATGGTGCTTCTTGATGCGGTATGAAACTTCGGGATCGTTATACGTCGACGTATCCGGATTCTCCTGCTTGGCCAGCGACAAAATCACCCCGGCATATTCTTCCCGCACCGGCGGCAGCTTGTAGCTGCCGTCGCCGCCAGCGACCTCAATCCGCGCCCACTCGCGCCACAGGTTGAGCCCGGTCGCCGTTTCCACCATATCGTTGATATAAGCCCCGCCCACCCGCGCCGCGCACTCCAGAAAGTAAAATTCATTGTCAGCATGCGCGCGAATAAATTCCGCATGCGACACTCCGCGTACCAATCCCAAAGCCGCGATCAAATCGCGGTTCATCGCGCGCAGCGCCGCATCATCTTCGCTCCCACGCGGCACGGTGAACGTCGTAAACACGCCTCCGTGCGCCACATTCATCGGAGGCTTGCCATACCGGCTCACATTGGCAAACACCACTTCTTTTTCCGACACCACCGAATCCACGTGAAACACGTCGCCCGGCACAAACTTCTCCAGCAGGTACGAAGTCTGCTTGTCGCCCAACTGCTCCAGCATCGGCCACAACTCGTCCGCCGCGTGAATCTTCTTGATCCCGATCGCCGAAGCCTCCTGCCGCGGCTTCAGCACCCACGGCCCCGCCACATGCTCCATGTAATAGCGCACGTCGCCGTGATTCACGATCGGCACAAAATCCGGGACGCGCACATGCTTTTCGAGCGCGCGCATGCGCATGGCCAGCTTGTCGCGGAAGTAGCGCATGGTCGTCAGCCCCATGCCCGGAATGCGTAGATGTTCGCGCAAAGTCGCAGCCGTCTCCATATCGAACTCATCCAGCGCCACGATGCGGTCAATCTTCTGCCCGCGTGCCAAATGCGACACCGCCGAAACAATATCGTTCAACGGCAATTCATTCGGCAGATAAAACGTATCGTCGAGACTCTCGCGCGGCCAGTCAGCATCGCGCAACTTCTCCGCCGTCAGCAGGATCACGCGGCATCCCCGCCGCTTGCACTCGCGCATGAACTCCTGGCCTTTTTCGTAGGTCGTGATGCAGAGAAACGTCAGCGGTCGGCTCTCAGGCATAGAAGTGCACTCGAATCAGGGCTAGGAGAATACCACGCCGGGCAACTCACGGGTATCGGGTGGTCGCTCCTCTGTGATTGTCTTTCATCTGTGCCCCACTGTGCCCTCTGTGGTGAAAGCTCTTCCTCGCTCCCGACGTCATCCCGACAGCCCGCGCTCTTCTTCGCGGGCGGAGGGATCTCCCGGCAAAAGCTCAATGGGTGGAGATCCTTCGCTCCGACTGAAAACCGTCTACGCTCAGGATGACGCCGCCGGGAAGCTTCACGACCCGATCCGTCGCACAATACCGTTTCGCCCCACAGTAACTTTCCAATCCTTCCGCGAGTGCGCTATAGTCTCAACCCGGCGCAACACTTTCTCATCCAACGTCCGCCATCGCCATTTTTTCACCCTGGGAGGGATTCTTGGCCACACAGACTCGTCCGGAAGGCAAAGCCCGCAGCTACGGAGAAAACATCGAGAGCGATCTGGCGTCGCGCTTTCTGCGCGTAGTCGAAGTGGCCGCCATCGCCTCCGCCCGCACCATGGGCCAGGGCGAACGCAAGTTGAGCGACCAGGTCGCCACCGAAGCCATGCGCAAGACCATGGACTCGATCCCGATGCGCGGCACCATCGTCATCGGCGAGGGCGAGCGCGACGAAGCGCCCATGCTCTACATCGGCGAGAAAGTAGGCGCCGAATTCCCTGATGGCATGGAAGTCCCCGAAGTCGACATCGCCGTCGATCCGCTCGAAGGCACCAATCTCTGCGCCACCGGCGCGCCCGGCTCCATCACAGTTCTCGCCGCCTCCGAGCGAGGAGGCCTGCTCAATGCCCCCGACTGCTACATGGAAAAAATCGTCGTCGGTCCCTCGTGCAAAGACGCCGTCTATCTCGACGCACCGCCCTCGCACAACCTGAAAAACATCGCGCGCCGCCTCGACCGCGACGTGGAAGACCTGGTCGTGATGGTCCTCGATCGCCCGCGCCACGAAAAACTCATTGCTGACATTCGCGCGGCCGGCGCCCGCATTCGACTAATCGGCGATGGCGACCTCTCCGCCGGAATAGCCGCGGCCGTCATCGGCACGGGTGTGCACGCGGTCATGGGCTCCGGAGGCGCGCCCGAAGGCGTCATCACTGCAGCCGCCGTCCGCTGCCTCAACGGCTACATGCTCGGCCGCCTCGTCGTGAAACCCGATCAGGAAGAGCGCCTCGAGCGCATGGGCATCAAAGACAAGAACCGCATCTACGAAGCCGAAGACCTCGCCCCCGGCAAGCAACTCATCTTCGCCGCCACCGGCGTCACCGACGGCGCACTCATGAAAGGCGTCCGCTTCTTCGGCGACGGCACGCGCACGTCCTCGGTCATCATGACGCTGCGAACCAGCAAGGTGCGCTTCGTGGAGAGCATCCACTTGGAAAAGGGCCCGGACGTAAAGGTGAGGTTCTAGCATATGATTCGCAGCTAGCTCCAAACCAAATCGGAGTAGACATGCGAATAATGTCTTTTCGGGTGATGCCCGTTGCAAAGATCATCGCGCTAATCTACGGCGTTCTCGGGATTCTCTACGTCCCAGAACTTCTACTTAGCGGAGCCAAGGAGATAACGCTGCCACTCGGAATCCTCGCCCCACTGGTTTTTTTCAGTGTCAACCTACATGTGCCGGTGCCAACTCATTTCTTCTCTGGTGTCATGGCCGCACTGGCGGCCTGCGCCTGTTACACGGTCTCGGGTTGGTTGACCGGAACCGTCGCGGTTTTGTCCTTCAACTCAGTTGCTAAGTTCGTCGGCGGGATCGAGGCTTCCGTTATTACGAAAGACAGCCTTGCCGCTTCGCGTCGGGATTAACGAAGCAAACTCGGCGCCATACGCAGGCGATAACCTGCCTAGTTCCACAGCAAGGCATCGCCATCTTGTCGCTGTCCTGCTACAATCTAGATGATTAATCTAGATTGATAGGAACAATTCTTATGCGCACCGTAGGTCTGTTCGAAGCAAAACAAAAACTCTCCGAACTCGTCGAGCGTGCCAGCGAGGGCGAGCGAATCGGCATCACCCGCAGGGGAAAGCTTGCGGCTGTAATTGCACCTGCGACGGTCGACGCCGACATCGACAAGGCTTTCGCTGAGCTCGATAAAATTCGGGCTCGCGTCAAGCCCCTACCCAAGGGAATGACAATCAAGGATCTTATTCAAGAAGGCCGGCGCTAAATGCGCTTTGTTCTGGACGCATCCGTAAGTCTCTCTTGGCTCATTGACAAACCGGTTGCGCCTTACGCGACTTCAGTCAGGCAGCAGTTGCGAGGAGATAACCGGGCGGTTGTGCCACAGCTGTGGCAGAGCGAGGTCGCCAACGGGCTGGTCGTGGCGGAAAGACGCGGCCTTGTGAACCCTTCTGATATCGTCCAGATCCTGCAACAATTTGACACTATCGCCCGACTGATCGATATCAGAAACGAATCCGTCTCGATTCGCCGAACGATTGCAACCGCGCGTGCATCAGGTCTAACGGCGTACGACGCAATTTATCTGGACTTGGCCCGGGACCAGCAACTACCGATCGCAACCCTCGATCGCCAACTGGCGGCCGCCGCCAAGAAAGCCGGCGTTCCGCTGCTCGCCTGACTACTTCAAATACTCCGAATCTTTCTTCAACTCCTCCGGCACCATAGGCATCGGCGGCCAATCCTGCGAATATCCCTTCAGCAGCGGCGTCGCCACTTCCTCGCGCAGCGTCCCGTCATGCACCACGAACCGGTGCGGATTCCCCGGCGAATATCCCTCCCACAAGCACACCCCGGCATACGCGCCGTCTTTGCGCAGGATGTAATACGTCATGTCCATGTATTTCAATTTCGCCCTGTCGCCGTTGTAATTTCGCTCGATGCGCTTCAGCGCATCCATCCCGGCCTCATGCGGAGACATGCCGTGCCGCATGTTCTCGACAATCGTGTGCGCGCCCGCGACTTTAATATTTTCTTCGCCCGCGCCGGTCGCTCCCGCCGAGCCCACATCCTGATCGGTGTAGCAGCCGGCGCCGATGATCGGCGAGTCTCCGCACCGGCCGGGCAGTTTGAATGCCAATCCACTCGTCGTCGTGATTCCCGACATCTCGCCTTTCTCATTCAGCACCGAGCAGTGAATCGTCCCCGTCGGCGGATGCAGCACGCGCCGCACCGCCGCCATCTGAAACTCAGGCTCAATACCAAACTCCGCTGCGCGCCGCTGCAGTTTTTCAATCCGCTCCTGCTGCAACTCCGCCTGCGGCCGAGTATCGCTCAGCGGAGGACGCCAATGCGGATCGGCCATCCCGGGCCCCCACCAGTCGCGATCGGAGTTCGTCTCCTTCCACAGCAGCCAGATTTTCCGTGAGCGCTCGGTCAATAAATTCTCCCGCGGAAATCCCATTGCCACCGCGAACCGCTCCGCACCCTCGCCCACCAGCATCACATGTCCGGTGTGCTCCATCACGGCCTTCGCCACCATCGACACATTCTTGATATTTCTTACGCCGCCTACAGAGCCCGCACGCCGCGTCGGCCCATGCATGCAACAAGCGTCGAGTTCGACCACGCCCTCTTCATTGGGCAAACCGCCGAGCCCGACCGAATCATCCTTGGGATCGTTCTCCGGCCCCTTGACCACGCGAACTCCCGTCTCCAGCGTGTCACCGCCGCCTTTCAAAAACGAATACGCCGCATCGGCATAAGGATGCCCGTTGTGCGCGCAAATGATAATCGGCAGCTTCCCTGCACCGCCCTGCGCCGATCCATTCGCACCAGCCTCGGCCAGCGCATCCGATGCCGCATTAGCTCCCACCCCAGCAGCCACCGCTCCCATCACCGACGTCTTCACAAAATCACGGCGCGAAAAAGTCACGGATTCCCCCAGTGGAATGAAAAGTTGAAAGCGCTCGCAGCCGAAGGCCGCCGTGCAACCAGAGCATCGTTGCGGAAAAGTAAGAAGCCTCGCCTGCGAAAGGCGAAGCATATCACGGCGAGAGGAAGTCATTCATGCGAGTAGAAGAAGGACTGTCATGCTGAGCGAAGCAAGCCGGGCGTGAAGCGCCCGGCCTGCGAAGTCCAAGCATCCCTGCAACCCGAGAGCGACCTAGTGGGCCAGCTCCGAAGCGATGCTTAAGCAACTTACCGGCTGGCAAACTTCCGCAGCCGGCCCGGATAGGCTGCTCCAGCGCGCCCCAACTGCTCCGCCGCTGCCTTACTGATCGGCTGCAGATTGTTTGGCCGGTAGCGCAGAAGCGCGGCAATGTTGCCGACTTTGTCGAATTCGGCGTCGTTATCGACGTAGAACAACTCAATGTCGCGCCGGATTACCCAGGGCAGAATCGCCTCGCTCACATCCACCACTTCCTGCATCGGGCGTTCGCACACCGGGCAAGTACTCACCAGGTGCGCGTCGATGTGTCCGCATCCCGAGCATTCCACAGCGTGCGCCTGAAGATTGGCGCCCACCAGCAGCGTCTGGATTTCTCCATTCTCCAGCGACCGCAGCACGCGTCGCAGCCCGGTCACGCCGCGCAGGTGGCTGCGCGCGTGGCTGATGGTCTGCGCCACCAGATCGCGCCGCCGCCCAGCCTGCCACTGCTCCAGAATCTGCTGCGCGTGGCTGCGGATCTCGTCGCGCGTCGCATGCCCGAGGTCAGCATGAAACCGCCCGATCAGCACCTGCCTTACGGAGGAATGCATTTGCGCCTCAATCATCGGCACATGCGCATCCTGGCAAGCCAGAATCCACTTCTCGAAAACGCGCTTTTCCAGCAACTCCTTCAGCGTTTCCGAGACATTCCTGAAATGCTGCCGTACCTCGTCATCCACCCGCCGCTGCGCATGGCCGCCGTCATACCCGGCAAAGCCGTCACTGCGTCCCCGTCGCGGCAAGGCATGGAACAAGTCCTCACGCTCGGTCAACTCGCCGAGCCGAAGATCGAAGATGCGCGCCCGGTGCCGGTCGACCAGCACGACGCCCAGCAACGGCACCGCGCCCAGCAAATGCGCCAGCGGCTTCAAATGGAAGTGCCGATCTACAAACAGCTGCGTTCCCGCCAGGCTGGGGGACAAATCATATTCCCGCCACAGGCGCTCTCGTGCGCAGGCAAAAACAGCCTTGGCGTGTGTGCCATTGCTGCGCAACCCACCCGCCAGTTGCAGGATGCGCTCGATATCCGCGCGGCCGCAGTCTTTCCGCCCCTTGCTTTCGAGAGTCCGCACGGCTTCCCGCGCCAGGTCCTTGATCAAAATGGCATCTTCTTTGTGCGCCTTGTTGCGTGGGGCTGACGGTTGAAAGTAAAAGCTCACAGCGCATGACTTTGGGTCTTGAAATTCAGCCAGCTCTCGGATTTGTTCGCGAGTAATACTCATGAATCTTCTCCAGAATTGAAATTGGGATTAAGCGGCGCCAGTCGGAGCGAAGCGGCCCTGGAATTCGCGGGCCAGTCCCGGCGCCTTGCGCAAGTGGTCGCGCGCGGCAGAAATGAACGTCACAACGCGGTCGGCCGGACGGCCGGTGATCACCGCAATCTCGTCGACGCTGAAACCTTCAATCGCGTGCAGGATGAACGCCTCTCGCGGCCCCGAGCCCAGATCGCGCAGGTTGGCGGCGATCAGCCGCAGCATCTCGTCCGACGCCATGATCTGTTCCGGAGTCGATACACGCGCATCCGCGATCACAGTTTCTCCCGTGATCGCTTCGTCGGGCTGATGAAACTGCAACTCGGCTTCGTCCGAAGCCTTCACGTTGCGCTGCCGCGCCGAATCTTCCAGATGCACGGCGTGTTCGCTGCTGTCGTCGCCGCGCGACAGATCGTCGAGCGCGCGCAACGCCAGGTGATAGAGCCACGGCTCCAGCGCCAGCTTCTCCGGCTTCTCCCCGCCGCCGCCCAGCGCTGCCGCAATCGCTTCGTCGATCACTTCTTCCTTCGACAGCGCTTCCCCATCAACCGAATCCTGCGTTTCGCGAAAATAAATCTCGCGCTCCACAAACCGCTCCAGGCGGCCCAGGTTGGCATTGACGTACTTGCGCACGTCATCCCCCGAAATCGTCGGCGGGTGCACCGCGGCCAGCGTCTGCTCAAACGGAACCTCGGGCACCCGAGTTCCCGCCCGCCCGCCGTTTCCGCGGCGCCCGCGATTCCATCGGTGCGAAGCGCGCAGCAAATCCTTGTGCTTGTTCAACTGCAGCAGCAGATCCTCGAACGCCGCCTTCACCGCGGCCGCCGCGGTTGGAGCCTTCTCCTCGACCGCCATCTGCCCCGAAGGCAAACGTAAATTCAGCGACACACTCACCCCTTCGCGCGCCGACACTTCTTCCACCACACCCTTCAGGTGCACGAGTTCAGGGCGAAATACCTGCAGCCGCTTTTGCAGTTTTTCGATTTGATGTTGAATGTCTTTTTCTACGGCGGGAATCTTAGGAAGACGATAACTGACGTGGACGTTCATGAAGCGCCTCGGCCTTGCTTACGAAGTTGTGCGCAACCAGGTGCTGTCGTACACGGCTTTCTAAGCGAATTGTACACCCGGTAGAAAAAACGCAAGCGCAGAATTCACGCACACTGCACTGTGATTCTCCGCACATTCCCAAAAACGATCGCGCATCGCAGTAAACCTTTCGCCGTAGATTGGAAACGTCTGTGAAAATCTTCAATGCCCATGTAGCGGCGGCCGCCTCGGCCGCCAGGTGAAGCAAAGCCGACGATCTGTAGCGCGTCCCATTTGCAACCCCTCACCAAGGCCGTTATCATCCGTGGCCTATGACCGCAATCAGAATTTTTCTATTCCTCTCACTCACGGCTCTAGCCGCCGCCCAGGCTCCATCGACCAATGAAGTCGACTCCGTCTATTCCGACGCGCATACGCTTTACCTCGATCTTCACCAGAATCCCGAATTGTCCGGCCACGAAAACCAAACTGCTGCAAAACTCGCCACCCGCCTGCGCGCTGCCGGATACGAAGTGACTGAGAAAGTCGGCGGAACTGGAGTCGTCGCACTGATGAAAAACGGCCCCGGGCCCACCATCATGCTGCGCACCGAACTCGACGCGCTTCCCGTAGAAGAAAAAACCGGACTCGACTACGCCAGCAAAGTCCGCACCAAGAATGACACCGGCGCCGACGTCCCGGTCATGCACGCCTGCGGCCACGACTTGCACATGGCGGCGCTTCTCGGCACGGCAGAAATCATGGCGCGCAGCAAGAAAAGCTGGCATGGCACTCTCATGCTGATCGGCCAGCCTGCGGAAGAAACCATCGGCGGCGCCGAAGGCATGATCAAAGACGGCCTCTTCACCCGCTTTCCCAAACCTGACGTCGCCGTCGCCCTGCACGTCGGCAACGAACTGCCCGCCGGCATGGCCTCCATCACGCCCGGCATCTACAACACCAACTCCGACTCCATCCGCATCACCATTTACGGCAAGGGCGGCCACGGAGCCATGCCCAATACCGCCGTCGATCCCATTGTCATCGCTGCCCGCACGATCCTCTCGCTGCAGACCATCGTCTCGCGCGAAATTAAGCCTGGAGAGATGGGCGTGGTCACCGTTGGCTATATTCACGCCGGAACAAAAAACAACATCATCCCAGATCAGGCGGAGATGGGCCTCACCGTTCGCACCTACAAGCAGGATGTGCGGAAACAGATTCTCGCCGCGATTGCTCGCATCGCCAAGGCCGAGGCCGCAGCGGCGAATGCTACGCACGAGCCGTCCATCGATCACTACGAAGGCACCGATGCCGTCTATAACGATCCGGCACTAGCAGAGCGCCTGAAGGCCCCACTCGAGGCCGCGTTAGGCAAAAACAACGTCGTGATCGAAGGACCGATCGCACCGTCGGAAGATTTCTCGTATTTCGTGGAGCAAGGCGTGCAGGGATTTTATTTCAGCCTGGGCGGAGCCGATCCGCAAAAATATGCCGAGGCCAAAAAATCCGGAGAGCGCCTGCCCTCGAATCACTCCCCGTTCTTCGCCCCAGATGCAGACCCGGCAATTCACGCAGGAATTGCGGGAGAAGTAGCAGTGCTAAGAAATCTGCTCAACTCGTCGCCAGAAGAATTACACAAGCTGACTGCTGAAACGAAGTCGGACAGGCCATGACAACTTAAAGATGTATGTACATATGTATTGACACAAAACGGCCTTCGTACTAGCCTTGACTAAGGCGCAGGTCAGTATTCATGCGCTTCGAGTGGGACGAAGAGAAAAACCGACTCAATCTTTCAAAGCACGGAATTCGCTTTGAAACTGCTGCTCTGGTATTCGCAGATCAGCACGCCCTGACTGATCAGGATCCATTCCCTGAGGAGGAGCGATGGGATACGCTCGGAAGTATCGCACCCGGCATCGTACTCTTCGTGGTTCACACGTGGCATGATCTCGAAGGGGAAGAGGTCCTCCGTATCATCTCGGCTCGACGCGCCGAATCCCACGAAAGGAGGCGTTATGAGGAGGCTCAGCAAAGAGCAGAAAGAAGACATCGCAAGGCTCGCCGCCATGTCCGACGACGATATTGACTTCTCCGATATCCCTTTGAAACTCGACTGGAGCCGCGCCGAAATCGGCAAGTTCTATCGCCCGCCGAAAAAATCCGTCACCATGCGGCTAGACGAGGACATCCTCGACTGGCTCAAGGGTTACGGCCCGGGATATCAGACGCGGGTTAACCTGCTGCTTCGCCACGCGATGACGAATTCCGCCGAGCCAAGAAAAGACCGGAAGAAATCCCGCCGGGTCTCGTAATAAGGGCCACGATTCGTCCGCTCTAACTCTAACGCGCAGACCCAAGCAACGTGGACACCGACGCCGGCGCCCCAGGAACGCTCACGCTCACGGCCGCATTAGCCGTTCCCGGCACCGTAGGCGCAAACACCACCTGAATCTGGCAGGTCTTCCCTGCACCCAGCGCCGTTCCGCAATTGTTGCTCTGCCGATACTGCGACGCGCCCGTTCCCGTCAACTGCACGTTGTTGATCTTCATCGACACATTGCCCACGTTGGTCAGCGTGAGCGTCTGCGCCGAAGTCTGCGTATTCACCGGGATCTCGCCAAATCCAAGGAACGGCGGCAGCAAACTCGCCGGAGTCTGCAGGAACACTCCACCACTGGTCAGCAAATCAAGTTTGCCGTCGTTGTTGAAGTTGGCTGCCTGCAAGATGCCGGCAGCGGGCACATCGACAATCTTGAATGTTCCATCGCCATTGCTGAGAAAAACGTTTCCGCCAGGCGCCGCATTCACCGACACGCTGGCGGCGAAGTCGACTTTGCCGTCGTCATTGAAGTCGCCCGCAACAATGCCGCCGAAGGTTCCATTACCCGCGATGCCTCTCACGTCTACACCGGCATCGGTGAATGTCCCGTCTCCGTTATTCATCAGTACCTGCACCGCGTCAGTAGCGATGTCAAGTTTGCCATCTCCGTTAAAATCCGCGACGACAGCCCTCGTAGCCAAATTCTGCGACGAAGAATACGTCGCTGGCGTCTGGAAGCTTCCATCGCCGTTGCCCATAAACACATACGTAATCAGATTTCCTTCTGTGCCATCCAGGGCGGGTAAGACAACGTCAAGTTTGCCGTCGCCATTCACGTCGCCCACCGCTGGAGTCGTAAACCAAATCGCGTCGCCGAGATAAGCTCCCTTGGTAAATGTTCCATCGCCATTTCCCAGCGCAACGGAAACGAACCAGTCTTCGCCGTAGTAGTCGGTATTGCCGACCAGCACGTCCAGTTTGCCGTCGCCGTTGAAGTCGCCCACGGCCAGCGGCTCGCCATAAAACACAGTCTTCGGAACAAGAACCTTGAAGGAACCGTCTCCCGCGCCCAGAAACACCTGCAACAGATAGCTTCCGTATCCGCCGCACCCGCCGCACAAAAACGGCAGCGACGCCGCCACATCGAGTTTTCCGTCGCCATTAAAATCGCCCACCACGACCGCGTTGTAGTAATAGCCGGCTCGATAGGTCACCGCCGGCAGGAAAGTCCCATCGCCCTTGCCCAGCCGGATCGTCAGCCCTCCAGCCTTTGCGTTGGTCGTCGCGATGTCTATCTTGCCGTCTCCGTTAAAATCAGCCGCGACGCTCCCGAAGCCCGTCGCAGGCACGGCCGGATCGGGCGCAAAAGCCACCGACGTGCGCGCACCAGGAATCGAACCGACACGTCCGCTCTGTCCGAACGCACAAGAGGAAACAACGACAATGACCGCAACCAGCCAAAATGATTTCATCGCAGACGCTCCAATTCGAAAATCTCCTGCGCCGGGCAGGAACGTGAGAAATGACGGAACGCGGCAAATCCCGCAAGGACAGCCGGGTTCAAGGGGGAGAACAACAGGACCAGTCCGAAATCTTAGCCGATGATGAAGAATGCAGCAATGAGAAGAACGTCTTACACCGCAACCGTAACCGACGTCTCGGTCCGCGTCACCGCGCGATATAGCGTGTCGCGTTCGATCGGCTCGCGCCCGGCGCCGCGGATCAGCCGTTCCAACTCTTCCCGGCGCATGCCTTGCGGCGTGGTCGCGCCGGCATCGTGATAAATCTTCTCCTCGATCACGGTGCCGTCCATGTCGTCGGCGCCAAAGCGCAGAGAAATCTGCGCCATCTTGGCGGTCACCATCTGCCAGTACGATTTGATGTGCGGAAAATTGTCGAGCACCAGCCGGCTCACCGCGATCTGCTTCATATCGAGCATGCCGGTCGTCTTCGGCAAATGCTGCAGCGGCGTGTTATCCGGATGAAACGCCAGCGGGATAAACGTTTGGAATCCGCCAGTCTCATCCTGCAAATCGCGCAGCTTCATCAGGTGATCGACGCGGTCTTCGTCATTCTCGACGTGCCCGTAGAGCATGGTCGCATTCGACTTCAGCCCGATCTGATGCGCCAGCTTCGCCGTCTCCAGCCATTGGTCGCCGTCAATCTTGTGATCGCAGATGATGTGCCGCACGCGGTCGGCAAAAATCTCGGCACCGCCGCCGGGCAGCGAATCCACTCCCGAAGCCTTCAGCGCCTCCAGCGTCTCGCGAATCGAAAGCTTGGCCCGGCGCGCCAGGTAAGCGACTTCAACCATGGTGAACGCCTTCAAATGCACCTGCGGAAAGCGCTGCTTTAACCCGGCGCACAAATCCAGAAAATATTGAAACGGCAAATCCGGATGCAGCCCACCCACAATATGAAACTCGGTCACCGCCTCGCTATAACCAGACGCAGCAGTCTCAAACGCCTCATCCAGCGCCATGGTGTAAGCGCCGGGCGCGTCTTTCTTGCGCCCAAACGCGCAAAGCCGGCAAGCCGCGACACAAACATTCGTCGGATTGATATGCCGGTTGACGTTGAAATAAGTCTTGTCGCCGTGCATGCGCTCGCGCACGGAATTTGCCATCCAGCCGACAGCCAAAATGTCGCCAGTGCGGTAAAGCGCCAGCGCGTCGTCAGCATTCAGACGCTCACCAGCCACAGCTTTGTCATGAATCGGGCGCAGCCGCGGATCGTCCGTCTGAAAGGGATGCAGTTGGCGCGAGACAGGCATTCCCCTTGATGATATCGCAGGAGCGCGCCATCACGCATTGCCAAGGAAGGGACGAACGGCGTGCCCTACCTTGTCTCGCGTTCTTTGCGAGACGGGGCGGGGAATTTCACTGTTCAAAAGCGAGCTTCCTGCACGGTCTTCTCCCGCAATTGATCGGGATTCTGATTGGTGCAGCCCACGCTGGCGCCCAGAGACAGGCCGAGAGCGCACAGAAAATGACAAAGCAGTCGCGTTTTCATGGCATTCGGATGCCGCCGCCTGCTGCGCGGTTGGCATCTGTGCAAATGCCCGGCGCACTTTCCCGTGAGAATCTGCATCTAACGATGCTGAGGCCCTGTACTTTCTTCGCGCGCCGCCGACTTCGTCCGCGCTGCTACCCTAAGAATCAGGAGGGCTGTTTCATGAAACGCATTTCTCTCGCAATTTTGTCGGTGACGATCCTGGCCGGATTCTCCCTCGCGCAAATTCCATCCGGGACCGCCGCGCAGCCGCAAACCTCAGCGCCGCCGACGCAGCAAATCCCCGCGCCCTCGGCGCAACCGCAGGCCCCGAATGCAACACGGCCCAGCGGCGCAGCCACCCCGCGCATCGCCCCAGGCAGCGTCATCCCGGTGCAGCTCACCAAGACCGTCGACGCCAAAAAAGCCAGGAGCGGCGACGAAGTGGTCGCGAGAGTTACGCAGGACATGAAATCCGGCAACGGCGATCTCATCGTTCCCAAAGACACGAAGATTATCGGTCACGTCACCGAAGCGCAACCACGCAATAAAGAACGAAAAGAATCTCAGATGGGCATCGCCTTCGATAAAGCTGTCATGAAAGATGGCCCGATCGATCTGCCCATGTCGATCCAGGCTGTGATTGTTTTCCAGAATCCGAACCCCAGCGATCAGGATTCCATGGCGAGTTCTGGCCCCTCTGGCTCAAGCGCCAGCCCCAGCGCCGGCGTACACAGCCCCATGAGCGGTGCCACGCAGCCTCCGCAGCAACCATCTGTTCCCTCCGGAGGGACGGACACCCAAGCCCAAGGCACAAAAACTGGCATGCCTCCCATCAACGGCAACACGCAGGGCGTCATCGGAATTTCGAATCTCACGCTCTCGACCGGACCGAACGGCACGCAAGGCTCCGTCATGACGTCAGAAAAAAACAACGTCAAGCTCGAAAGCGGAACCATGCTGCTGCTGAAAGTGAATCAGATGAATCAAGCCAGTCAGTGAGAGAACAGGCGGAAAGAACAGATGCATCAAGCCGCGAAGCGGCAAAAGAATACAGCCCACGGCGTAAGCCGTGGGTGGTCCCGTTTATACCAACCAGCCCCGAAGGGGCGAAAGAAAACTACGCCGTAGCCGCGACGGCCCGTGTCACCACCGGCGACTCCACCGATCCCGCCCGCAACAGCCGATTCCACAGATAAATCGAAGGCCCCACGGTCGCCACCACCATCGCCCAAGGCACCACCGGAGAACTCCAGAACAATCCCACGCTAAAACTCAACAACGCCAGCCAGACCAACGTCACAAACGTCCCGAACAAAAACGCAATCTTGCGCTCGCCGCTGCGAAACGGCAGCGAGAACGAGCACAGCGACTGCACCATCAAAGAAAACGGAAACGCCACCACCAGATCGACAAAATAATGTTCGCCCGTGCCCACGGTAGCCATCGCAGTCAAAACCAGAAACACGAACGCGATCGCCCGCACCCAGCGCGCCAGCCCGCGCGAGTTCCACCACACCAGCAGCACCCAGGTCATATGCAGCGACGGAATCGCGTTGCGCGCGCCCTTCAGCAGGACCGGCGCAACAGTCATATGCATCGCGTCGACCGCAGACAACGGATGCCACGGAAACATCTGCCCAAACACATGCACCGGCCCGCAAGCCGGCAGCATGTTGTAGAACAGCACTCCGATCGGCCCGGTCACCAGAAACGCCAGCATCACGGTGAGAGCTTTATCTTTGCGCCCACGCAGCTGCGCCGCGTACACCAGCGCCAGCGGCAGCGGCAGCGCAATGTAAATCACCAGGCAAGCAAAGCGCAGCCACGGCAGCGTCCACAAAAGCTGCCCCACAAGAAAACTGATCTGCACCCGCAAGCTGCTGTCAAACGAATACAAGAACAAATCAAAAGTCTTGGGATGCAACTTCTCCGTGATATCCAGCAGCGTAGTAGCCATCCACTCCGAACCGACAAACAGCACCGCCGGCAGAAAGCCATAAAGCAGCAGCTTGCGCTCTTCCCCGTCAGCCCAGATCGTGCGCGCGCCTAACACAGCCAGCGCCGATAAGCCAAGAAACGAAAACGCCGCCATAAAAAGCGGCTGAAAATTCAGCACGCGAAAATCAATCACCGCCAGAACCAGCGCCCCAGTCACAGTCCACAGCAAATCCATCCACGAGCGCCGAATCATCTCCAGCACAATCAGCGCACTAGCCAGCGCCAGCGACAAATACGCCGACACCATCGACCCCATGTAGAAGTCTCGGCTCACCGACAAGGCAACAATCGCAGCCAGCAGCACCGCGGTAGCGCCAACGCGAAACGCACGCGTATCAGTAAACGAAAGATTGAATTTCGTTGGACTCAAGAAATGGCTCAATGGGAAGCCTCGCGAAGCCAGAGACACTTCCCTGTCAAAAGTTTAGGAGCGCCACGCAACCCCGCGCAATCGAAGCACCCAAAAGTGCGGTTACAAGGGTAACGCCAGAAAAAGTTTCATGAGCAAGCTACTGCAGCACCAGGATCATTTTCCGGAAATCAAACGTCGTCTTGTGGGCCTGCTGCAGCAGATCGATCCCAAGGTTTCCCGCGAAAAACTTGCTCGCGTTCGTGGTGGGCTTCAGCAGCACGCCCGCCGGCTTGAGCGTCACCGGAAATCCTCCGATTTTGAACTCGACGGACTCCAGCGTCGCAGCGTCCATGTACTTCGCGCCGCCCACGCCCTCCATCTTGTAAGAATCCGTCTTCGCTGCGCCGCGAATCAGTTCAGGAAATGCCTCGGTGAAGGGCGGATACAGATCGGTGTTGGATGCTCCCGTATCCAGCGCGAAGTCAAGAGTGCGGCCGGCGTGATCTAACTGGACCACAGGATGATTCCCGTCAAAACACATGCCGGCGTGATCCACACTGTGAGCCGAAGATCGTTCCGAAGGTGTCCCGATGGAAGCCCCTCCGATCTCGAACGTATCGTCCGCTCCCCACTTGATGTTTTCCAGCGCCAGCAAAACCGGCAGCCCGATCAGACCCCGCGATCCGGGGCTCTGCTGATTAAACGGCGGTTGCTCGTCCGGCAACACCAGAAAAGCAACGTGCCGCAGGTGAACGGTACCGATGGAAAGCTCATCCGCCACCACAATGCGCGTGCTGACCTGAGTCCCATTCACATCGCCCACACTGAGCGCTGTCGGATGACTCTTGAGTCCGAAGCGGCTCGCTTCCGATTCGGTCATCACAGAAAGCTCAGCTCCGGTGTCGAACCAATACGTCGCCTGCACGCCGTTGATCGAAAACGGCAAGCCGCCATCATGGAGTTTGACGGTGACATGCCGGCGCGCAATTTCCTGATCGGGATACTCCGCCAGCACACCAAGCACCGGCCGTCCGCTGACGGCATCGGAATCGGCAGGCTTGATTTTGAGAATGGCATCCACTTCGGCCAGCGCCCGGCGGTATTTCCCGTGTGTGAAGTAAGCCGAAGCCAGAGTCCGACGCGCCTCCATGGACTCCTCAGATGTTGGTGCCGCCCGCCAAACACGCGCCAGAATCTTCTCGCAGCGGCGCAGATCGTTAAAGGCGCAAGCCACCACGCCTTGATAAAAGATCGGCGCCTTCTGCTTCGAGATCAACTCCCGAAGCTCAAACCAGCGGTGATTGTCGTAGAGCGCCTTCAGCGTGGCATCATCGGCGCGCGCCATCGCGCAAAGAAAAAAACAAAGCAGAAAACAAAGTGCAGGAGATAGTCGGCGAATGACCTTTCGGCTCAGAGTAAACATTTATTCCACCGACTGGGCGATTCCCCTCCGCCCAAAACTATTCTTATTTCTTCGCCTATGGCAACAAAGACATTCCTGCGAATCTTGAAAAATGATAAGCAGCGCAAGCATCATAAACCGTATCAGCGCTCGTTCATTAATTCCGCAGATGGGCGTGACGGACTGATTTACAACACTTTACTTCTAAAGCCTGAGGGTCTGTGTTAGATGTTGACCCGTACGAGTGCCAAGCAACAAAGCGCGCGGAGGTTTCAAATGAAAACAATTAGCGTGATATCAGTCCTCTCACTGATGTTGATTGCTATGGACGCACAGGCTCAGCGAAGCGCCTGCGGCAACCTGGACACGAAGTTCGACGTAAAAGTGTCGCCCTTCGTTTCTCCTGTGGCTGACGCAGAAAAAGCTGTCGTCTACATCATCGAACGAGATCTAACTGCGCAAACCTTCACCACGCCGTCCTCGCGCATCGCCATGGACGGCGAGTGGCTCGGCGAGACCAAGGGCGATTCCTATTCATACTTCACAGTGACCCCTGGCGTTCACCATCTCTGCGCCGACACCAAGTTTGGAGGAGTCGGCGGAGGAGGACAAGCCTTCCTCCACTTCAATGCCAATGCCGGCACCACTTATTTCTTCGAGGTGCGCAACATGCGAGTGGGGGATCCGAAAGGGAACTCAGGAGAGCTCAGCGACGTGGCCTTAATGCAACTGGATGAAGACCAAGGCGAGTATCGAATTTCGCTGAGCGCCTTCGTCAGTTCTCAACGGAAGAATTAGCGCGCCAAAACTATTGGTGTAAACATCTCGGCGATCTCGGACTCTTCAGGCTCCCGCCAACTTCTTCTTCGCCAAGGGTCGCGCAAACGCATTCGTGGGATTGTGATAGTTGATCGCCAACACCTTGCGGTAGTACTCCTTCGCTTTCACGCCGTCGCCAAACCGTTCGAACGACTGCGCCAGCAGCACCAGGATGAACGGATCGCGCTGATCGGCTTTCTGCAATTCGTTGATCGCCGTTTTGTAGTCCCCGGCGTAGAACGCGACATAACCCGTTAGGTAAGGATAAAAGCGCGTCTGATCGGGATCGTTCAACTTGTCGAGCACAGTCTTGGCGGCAGCCACATGTTGCTGTGCGTCGGCGTTTTTGCCGCGGCGGGCGGCGAGGCGCGCCTGCGCGCTCTCCCAACGGAAGAGCCACAGATTCTTTTCGTTCTCTTTCAAATCTGTCTTGCGGCCGATGGTCTCGTGGCCCAGCGTATACCACTTGTCGGCGTTCTCGATGTCGCCCGTCTCCAGAAAAATTCGCGCCGTCTCGTTGCAGGTCTCCGCCGCGCCGACAAAATCTTCTTTCGCCGATCGCGCCATAAAAAGCTTCAGCTCATATTCGGCGGCCTTCGCGCCATCGCCCCGAAACGCATAGGAAAACGCCATCGAGCGCAAGGCCTGCGGCCTCTGCTCGGGAGAAGCAAGTTCGATTGCCTTGGTGAAGTGATCCTGCGCTGCGTCGTAGTCACCCTTCAGATCAAGCGCCGCTCCGGCGCCGAGATGGGCCTCATACATATCTCCAGCCATGTCGAAGGCCTTGGAGTACATGGCGAGCGCCTCATCCTGCTTGCCGGCCTGGCTTAACTTTTCACCCTGCTTGACGAAATCTTCGGCGCTCCCGGGCTCGGAGGCTTTCTCTGCCGCAGGTTGTTGTGCGAAAGCTAGACAGCTCAACAGGAAGAAAGCGCAGACACAGCCGAAACATCGCGTGCGAAACATGAGACCCTCCAAAGATGCCAGCGATTATGGCACGCTTTAAGCCTTCGCTGCCCGGGTGGTGGCTGAATTTGATTTTCTCTGCGATCTCCTGCGGTCAAAGGCTTTTGCCGTTGGGAAACCTGCAGCATCTGCGGCGAGTAGGCGAGAAAACGCCGCAGAGGCGCGGAGAACTTAAATTGAACCCGCCGCTGCTGCGCCGCCTACCACACGTGGCAAGCGTTGACCGGCATCATGGGTTGTCCCACTTTGCAGCCGAAGGCCTGGCCAAACTCCGGCATGTTTTGCACCACGCCATCCACGCGGAATTGCCGTGGTGAATGCGGATCGGTCTGCACCTGCAGGCGAAGCTGCTCTGGACGAGTGCTGCCGCACCAGGTCTGGCCGTGTCCCAGAAAGAATTGCTGGATCGGCGTGTAACCATCCTGTTTTGCACTAAGATCGATATTCTTGCGTTTCGCGTCGGCCAGGAACGCGAGGTAAGCCAGCCGCAAGCCGCCGTTGTCAGCGGTATTTTCGCCGAGCGTCAGCTTGCCATTGATCTTCACATCATCAACCACTGTGAAGTTTCCGTACTCTTTCACTTCGCAATCCGTTCTCTCTTCAAATTTCTTCGCGTCTTCCGCCGTCCACCAGTCCTTCAGGTTGCCGTTAGCGTCGAAGCGCCGGCCCTGATCATCGAAGCCATGGGTCAACTCGTGGCCCACCACGCCTCCGATGTGGCCATAGTTGCTGGCATCGGAAGCATTCTTATCGTAGAGCGGCGCCTGCAAAATGGCAGCGGGAAAGTTAATGTCGTTCATGGTCGCGCTGTAATAGGCGTTCACGGTGGAAGGGCTCATGCCCCACTCGCCGCGGTCTACCGGCTTGCCGATCTTGCCCAGCTGCCGGCGGTTTTCAAACTCGACGGCGCGCAGCGAGTTACCGAAAGCGTCATCGCGAGCCACCGTCAGTTTGGAATAGTCGCGCCAGTGATCCGGATATCCGATCTTGTCGGCGATGGCGCGCAACTTCTCCTTTGCTTTCGCCTTCGTCTCTGCGCTCATCCAGTCCAGCGTGTCGAGGTCCTGATTCATGGCGTCTTCGATATCATGGACCATCTGCACGGTCGCCTGCTTGCTCGCAGCTGAGAATTCGTGGGCGACGTAAACCTGCCCGACCGCCTCACCCAGCGCTCCATCTGTGGCCTGAACGCAACGCTTGTTGCGCGCGCGCTGCTCCGGTTGACCGCTAAGCTTGCGGCCATAGAAATCAAAAGCCTCTGCGTCGAACTCCTTCGGCATGGCCAGCGAGTCGATGGAGTGCAGAAGTTGCCACCGCAAGTAGGTCTTGATCGTCTCCAGATCGGTGGAGGTCAGCACCTGATTGAGACCTTTGAAGAACTCCGGGTTCGTCACGTTCAGCTGTGTGACCGCGGGAACGCCGGCGGCGGCGAGAAATGTCGTCCATTGAAACGACGGCGCCAGCTCGGAAAGTTGCGCCACTGACTTCATGTGGTAGACCTTGTCCGGATCGCGTTGCGAGGTAATGTCCATCGAAACTTTCGCCAGCGCGGCTTCGAGCTCCATGATTTTTTTCGCATCGGCGGCGGCCTGGTCGGGCGCTTCGCCTGCGAGCTTCATCATGTTGGCGACATGCTGCACATATTGCACACGCGTCTTTTCCGGAACGTCTCCGGTGCGGAAGTAGTAATCGCGCTCCGGCAGTCCAATGCCGCCCTGGTCCACTACCGCGATCTGCTGGCGTGCGTCTTTGAAATCCTGCTGCTCGCCGAATCCCATGAAGGCATTCACGTTAATCAACTGAAAGTGGCCGAGCAGTTCCGGCAGTTCGTCTTTGCTCTTGAGCGCGGCAATGCGATCGAATTCCGGCTGCAGTGGCTTCAGGCCCTTCGCGTTGATCGCGTCAGCGTCGAGGCATGCGGCATAGTAGTCGCCGATCTTCTGCTCGTTGGCAGAGCGGTCCGCTCCTCCCGCCGCGGCTTTCATCAGCAGCGCGTTTCCCACTTGTTCGGTGTACTCCGCGATCATGGTTCCCGTGCCATACCCCGAACGATCATTCGGGATGGGATACCGCTTGCTGAAATTTCCGCAGGCATACTTAAAGAAATCAACGCAGGGATCGGCCGAGGTATCGATGAGCTCTTTGTCGAGCCCGGAAATGAGCTTCACGGGTGCGGAACTGTCGCCATTAGAGGCACGCTGCGGCGTGTTGACTTGTGCCGACAGGAAACAACTGACTGCGAGAGTCGCCAGCGCGATCAAAGCGCGCTTCGTAAAAATTGCGTTCATCGATTGTCCTCGTGTTTTTTCTAGTCTTGACTGTGTGTTTTGGCGCACGGATGCGCGAAGAGCAACATTCTACGTGATGTTCATACTCGTAGCTGGGACCAAACGCTGTACAAAACAAAACACCTTCAAACTGTTTTCCCTGCACGCTACTTGCGAACGAGCAGATCGCCTGCGACGAAAACAAAAAACAGCACCGAGATCACGCCGTTCATCGTGAAGAACGCGGCGTTGAGTTTACTAAGATCTTCGGCTGAGACCAGCGAGTGCTCGTACGAAAGCAACAATGCCACCACCGCAACTCCTGCCACTGCAAGCTTGCCCAGGCCGAACGACCAGAGCAGCGCGATCAGCAGAGCCAGCATGAGCATGTGGAATCCGCGGGAGACCCACAGCGCGCGGCGCACGCCCAGGTGACGCGGAATGGAGTGCAATCCGGTCTCAGTATCGAATTCGAAATCCTGGCAGGCGTAGAGCACATCGAAGCCCGCGACCCAGAAGGTGACCGCAGCGGTGAGCAGCAGAATTCGCAGATCGAGCGAGCCTCGGACCGCAATCCACGCCGCCGCGGGAGCGATTCCCAGCGCGAACCCCAGCACCAGATGCGACCAGCGCGTAAAGCGCTTGGTGTACGAATAAAGCAGCAGCACCGCTAGCGCCACCGGCGAGAGCCACAGCGCGAGACGATTCAGTTGCGACGCGGCGAAGACGAAGATCGCACTCGAAAGAATCGTGAACACCGCCACGAACGCCGGAGTCAGATGTCCCGCAGGCAGGGCGCGCGTGCGCGTGCGCGGGTTGGCGGCGTCGATCGACGCATCGGCCAGACGATTGAAAGCCATCGCCGCCGAACGCGCCGCCACCATGGCGACGACGATCCAGATGAGTTGCTGCGCGGTGGGCCAGCCTCCCGCGGCCAGCATAGCCCCACACAACGCAAACGGCAGCGCGAAGACGGAGTGCTCCCACTTGATCATCTCGAGGGTCACACGCAGGCTGCGCAGGAAAGCCACGGGACAATTGTAATTCAGGATGTAGACTCCCCAGGCCATCGCCTGGATAGGCTCCCATACCCGCTATGCCAACACGGGAGAGATCCATCGCTACGCCTGAAGAACGGCTCCGCTTAGGATGACGCCGTCGATTTTGGAACGCAGCGACCGAGTCGCGCGCTTCAGGACATGGCCATTGCGCGATCACAGCGGCTCCGTGATGAAGAGAAAATCGCTGGACGAGTCTCAGGCTCGACCCGTTTTTGCGTCGATGCAGCGAGCCGTTAAATCGGTTTAACTGCCGATTTTAAATTGCTGATTACAAAGGCTTTAGTGTCGTTATTTTCAACAACGTACGCGCCGCCTATCTCGTTGACAGCTAGACCTGATCCAGAGCGCTGCACCATTTTCAGTGCATCGACCACTCGGGTTGTACGCGGGTCAGATTTTTTCACTCGGCTTCCCCGTCGCCCACCAGCGGTACAAAGCGGCACAACTCGCGCGACGTAGTCTGCGGCTTGCCGTTCGCCATACGAATTAGCTGCAGTTGCTGCGTATCGTTGGGCCCAACGGGGATCACCATGCGTCCACCTTCGGCGAGTTGCCGAAGCAGCGCCTGTGGCACTTTGCGGGCGCCCGCCGAAACCAGAATCGCGTCGTAGGGCGCGTCGTCTGAAAATCCCTGGCTTCCATCTCCCGCAAGTACTTTCGCGCTGACATAGCCGAGGCGAACCAGCCTCGCCCGTGCGGCGTCGGCGAGCGCGACGTGCCGCTCGATTGACGTCACCCGCGCGCCCATCTCGACCAACAAAGCGGTCACGTAGCCCGAGCCGGTTCCGACTTCGAGAACGCGATCGTCTGGCTGAATCGCTAATGCTTCCAGCATGAGCGCGACGATATAAGGCTGCGAGATCGTCTGGGCCTCGCCGATGGGCAGGGGATGATCGCCGTACGCCTGGCCACGGTAGGACTCCGGCGTGAATTCGTGGCGCGGCACGCACGCCATCGCCTGAAGCACTCGCTCGTCGAGAATGCCGCGCGCACGCAACTGCTCTTCGACCATCCGCCGCCGCTGCGAGTAGAACAACGCGGTATCAGCCGCAAGATTCATGGGAAGTTGCCGGGGCCGTGACGATCCTCGCCTTACCCATTCTAGTTCCTGCGGCTATTTCTTACGGCGGCGGATGCGCACGTCAAAGCTGACCACGCCGTTCTGGTCGCGGGTTCCGGTCACCGAAACATTGCGTGTGAAGTAGTACTCTCCCTGAATGATCTGGTCGGCAGTTTGCGAGACGTTGGTGCTGTAGGTGAGCGAGATGTTGTTGGCGAACTGCTGCTCGATGGTGACTTGGGGCCCGCGCGCGGTGGGGTTGGTTTCGGTGGTGAGGCCTTGCGGATCGATCTTGATGCGGCTGACTCCGAACAGCTTCTGCATGCGGCTACTGACGGTCTGGTTGATCGCCTGGTTGATAATCAGGGCGGTGGCTTCGTCACTGAACATCGTCTGGCCGGATTGCTGCTGCAGCTGCTCCGACTCCTGGCTGGTGCGGCCGAGAGCGAGCAGGGCGATGATGTCGGACTTGGGCAGGGGCGGCTCGGAGTGGTAGTTCACGTTGAGGCGGTCGGGAGTTCCAGTGACGGTCACATCGAGATCGTAGTTGCGCACGTGCGTGGTCGCCTGCAGGTTCACCTGCGGCTCGATCGCCACCGGATTGGCAAAGGTGATGTCGCCGCGTTCCAGGCGAAACTTGATTCCGTTGAACGTGGCGTCGCCTTCGAGAATGTCGGCGCGGCCGAGAACGCTGGGCCGGGCCACCGATCCGCGCACGCGCAGGTCGGCATCGCCAGAGAGCCGAGCCACCGCGGTTTTCATCTGCAGTTCGGGAGCGGTCTGCACCGCGACGTCGAGCTTCACGCTATAGAGCGGCGAGTTTGCGGCGGTGATCGCCGCGACCTGGCGGGTGCGCTCCAGGTACGAACCGAAATCGAATCCCGGCGTGACCGCCAGCTTGGTAACGAGCATATCGCCGGACACGGTGGACGACGACGGAGTTCCCACCCAGTGCAACTCGGCGGTTGCGGTGGAGCTGACTCCCGGCGGATAGCGCAGGCGCACATCTTTGGCGTTGGCGCTGAGGTTGAAATTGATCTGGCGATTGAACCGGGTGGCGTCGCCTCTGAGGTCGAGCGTGCCGCCGCCAGTGCGCGCGGTCAGTTGCTCGATGTGCATGTGGTCGCGAGTGAAACTGAGCGACCCGTTCATTTCGCTCAAGCCGCTGGGCAAGCCGGCGTAATTGATGGCGCCATCGCTCACCTGGACCGTTCCCTGCGGCAGCGGCTGATCGATGGTGCCGCCGACGGTCATGTGAACGTTCACCGATCCGGACGCGGTGATGTCGGAGTTGAACAGGCTCAGCAATTTAAGATTGGTGCGGCCCTCGGCAGTTAGGTCGAGATCCTTGTTTCCGGCAAATCCGATCGAGCCCTGACCGATCAGGTCGGTTCCCTCGCCCACCATGTGCGCTGGCGCGATGTGCGCGATGCGATCCTCGTAGACAAAATGTACTGGGCCGTCGTTGCGCAGCTTGGCGTATTCGAGTTCGATGTTGATTTCGCTGGCGTCGCCCGTGAGCTTCCACTGCCGCGGATAGCGCAGCGGCCCCTCCATGGTCACGCGGCCGACTACATCGGAGTGCCCGGTGAGCTGCGTGCCAAGATAAGCCCGCCACAGCGGATCGAGATCGAGATGATCGGAGTGAGCGGTGATGTTCGCGGGATAGTCGCCGTGCATTCCGACGGTTCCGTCGACCGCGAGCGTGCCTTTGGTGAATTGCGAGTGCCCGGTGACTTTGAGTTCGCCGTTGCTGGTGGTGACGGCCACGTCAAAATCGCCGGAGCGTTCATGATCGAAGCTGAGATCGCGCACGTGCACGTTGGCATTGAGCACCGGCGTGTCGACCGTTCCTGAGCCTTGCAGGGTGAAGTCGGCGTTACCGTCGATGGGCAACTCGTCGAGGTGAATCTGGCGCACGCGCGCGAGATCGAAGTTGCGGCCTTTGAGATCGAGGCGGAAGCCGCGCGTCGCAGGCGTGTAGGCGGCGCTGCCATCGACCAGCGCGTCGAGATGCGTCAGGTGAATATTTTCGAGAGCCGTTTCTTCTCGGGCAATGCGCAGGTCGGCGTCGAAGGCTTCAATCGGCTCGCCAAAGGCGGCGGCGTTTTCGGCTTGAATGTGGCCTTGCACCTGGGGATGCGCGCGCGTCCCGCTGATCTGCAAGCTCACATCGGCTGTGCCGGTAAGCGGATAGTCAACTCCAGCGAGCGCAGCCGTCGAGGCGACATCGACGTGATGAAGATTCACATGCACGGTGTATGGGCTGTCTTCGGTGAATCGACCTTTTTGCAGGAAGGCGTTGGCCTCGAAGTCGGCGCTGGTTTCGCCGCGGCGCAGCGTGCCGCCGCGCAGAGTGAGTTCGCGCGACGAGAGCTGAATGCTGGCGCTGAGAGCATCCCACCGAACCTGCTGCTCGGGAGTGCGCGAGGTCGCAGGCACCGCGAATTCGAAATCCTGGGCGACCAGAGTTCCGGCGAGTGTCGGCGAAGTGAATGAACCCCCGGCTACGCCGTTGAAGCTGGCGTTACCGTCGATCTGAAATGGCAGGTCGGTCGGTCCGCCGAGCGCGGTGACCAGCGGCCTCCACTCTTCAAGATTCGAGGTAAAAATCGAGAAGTGCAGCGTAGACGTTGCGGCCAGACGTCCCGAAGCCTGCACGCGGGAGGATGGAGTCGCGAGGCTAAACTGCGCCAGTTCGAGTTCGTCGCTGGCGACGCGATACTTCCCTTGCATGCGGGCGGTGATGGGCAACTCGCCGGCTGCGGATTGCGCCGGCGGGCTTACGTCGACCGCGAAGGCGATTTCGGTGTCTTTGGGCGAACCGCGCCAGGTGGCATCGACTTCTCCGGAGGCAGTGCCGGCGGGATGAAATCTGCCGAGCGGGTGCGCAGGAGTGTTCAGGGATGCGGCGGTCTCGGCGGCTGAGACATCGCGTAAACGTATGTGGACGGCGCCCACCTGCACTCCCGGAGTTTTCGGATGGACGCCTTTCTTGGCGGGATGCGTGGCGCTGATGGAAGCGACGTTTTCGTTCTTCTTGAATTTGTTCGCGATTGGTGGCGGGATGCTGTGCAGCCAGTTGTCGACCTGCGCATCGCCGGCGAAGCTTCCGCTGAAAAGTTTGCCTTGCAGCTTCGAGACCTTGATCTGCTGATCGGTGACGGAGTAGTCGGCGGCGGCGCTGACTTTTTTGACGTCGACTTGCTCATGTTGCCAGGTCAGATCACGCAGGGCCATCGCGCCGGAGCTCGAAAATTCTTCCAGCGACCAGTGCCCACTGCCTTTAAACTCGGCGGCACCTTCGCGCAGTTCGGCCCGGTGCACGATCGCGCCCGCCTCCTGCAGGTCGAAGTGCGCCTCGTAACTGCCGTCGAGATGGGGATCGCGAAAGTCGCTGACGCGTCCGCTGGCGCTGAAGCGCGAGTGGCCGGAGTTCCACTGCAGCGATTTGATGTCAGCGAAGGTCGTGCCGAGACTGAGTTCAGCGCTGGCCATCCAGGCGAAGGGGCGGAAGTCGAATAATCGCGCGTCGACCTTGCCGATAGAAATGTGGCTTTCGTAGCGGCCGCGCAGAAACGAATAATCCATCTGCAGGCCGGCCTCGTTGACGGCGAGGTCGAGGGGAATCTTTTTGTCCGCCCAGAGCAGTGTGCCGTTGTGCAGCGCGAGGTGATCGATGTTGAGATCGAAGAGTTGCTCGACCGGGGTTTGCTTCTTGTTGGGCAACGAGAGCTTGAGCGCCGGAACATTGGTCGAGCCATCCGGCGCGACGGCGACGTGGATGACCGGATGGTCGAGGCTGAGCGAGTAAAAACCGAAGTCGGTGCGGAGGAAAGAGTTGACCTTCATCTGCGCGACCAGATGGTCGGCGTGGGCAAGCGGAACTTCGCCGGGAGCTTCGCTGCCGCGTACGGTGATGTCGCGCACTTCAACCTGCAAGCGAAACGGGATGACGTGAAAGCTGCCGACTTCGGCGCGGCCGCCGGTGATGCGTTCGACTTCGGAGACCATGCGGCGGCGCACGTAGGCCTGAAAGGATTCGGTCGTGGTGTACCAGAGAGCGCCGAGAAACAGCACTAAAACCGCACCCGCGGCGATGAGCGGCGTCTTCCACCGGCGCCGTGGCCGGGTGGCCGGCGCGGTCACTGCGATTGCGCCCCCTCGATGGAACCGGAGGTTCCGGGAATGCTGACTTTGCTTTCCGACCGGAGGGTCTGGATCCACGAGACCATCAGCTCGTTGACCTTCTCTTCGGTCAGCAGCTCGCGAATCTTGCCGGAGACATCGGCGAGTGGGACCTCGTGCGCGCCCGACTCTTTCAACTGGGGAACGAACTTATCGCGGTAATAGGCCTCAATGGTCTTGGAGTCGATCTGCACGGCGGGGCGCAGATGAGAGTCGACCAGCCGCATGAGATCGATCTGCTGCTGCACGTGGGCGACGAGTTCCTGTTCGGTGAGACGGAATCGGCTGAGCAATAACTGCCAGCCATCGCCGGTCGCGGCCTCGGGATACAGCTTGCGGGCATCCGCGACGCGGGGCGCGGCTTCGGCTTCCGAGGCATGCAGGAAGAACGACGACTTCATCTGCTCGGCAAGCAACTCCTGATCGATGAGCCGATCGAGGATGGAGCGGCGGTCGTCTTCGGTGAACTGACTCAGCGCGCGTCCGCTCAGCAGCGCTTCGTAGCGCAAGGCCTCATCCCAATCGCTTTGCAGAATAATGTGGCCATTGACCGTTGCCAGGATGCGGTCGATGACTTCGGGCTGTGCCGGCGCAGAGAACGCGGGCACGCAAAGGATCGCCAAGGAAAGAGCCAAGGCACCGGTGGCTAAGACCGTTTTGGCGGAAAAAATTCTCATTCTCAATTCCAACTAGAATGGCTGACCTACGCTGAAGAATACGTTGAAGTGCCGGAGACGCTGCGTCTCGTACCCGGTCAGCGTTCCACTGCTGTCGAATACTCCCTTGAAGTAACTGGTCGGATTCAGATTGTACCCAAAGTCGAAGCGCAAAGGCCCGATCGGGGTCTTATAACGCACGCCCACGCCGACTGAATGCGATGTGTAATCATAACCCGAATCGTTGAAGGTGTTGAAGCACGAAGTAGGTGTAGTACCAACGGGTAAACACAGGTTGGGATTGGCCTGGTGCCAGCGCAAAAGGCCTTTGATCATGTCATGCTGCGCGGTGAAAACGTTGCCCATATCGTGAAAGATGGCGAATCCGAAGCCCTCGCCCAGGTAGGGCAGGCTAATCTGAGGTAACCGCATTTCGAAATTGTTGACGAATAGTGCGGTGCCGCCGAGCGGAAAACCAGACGACGGGTCCCGTGGTCCTGCCTGATTTAACCCGAATCCGCGATGAGAGTTTCCGCCGCCGGCGAAAAATTGTTCGGGAAGAGGGATGAGGGAGAAGCCCTCGCAGACGGTTTCCCCGGTCTGCGGATTCACGGGACAGGCTCCCGGCGGAACTACGCGGGTGCCCTGAAAGGGCTGCTGCAGGCCGATGCTCGTAGAGCGGGCGAAGATGAACTGATGGCCGGGCTTGCGGCGTTTGCCGAGGGCGTAGTAGCTGGAATACTGTGCCAGCACGCGGCCGAAGTCGGCCTCCGAACCGAAGTAGTGAGAGGCGGTGAAGCCATCGACCGTGAAGTAGTCGCCCTTGGTACTCTCGATTGGATTGTCGCGCTTGTCGTGGATGAAAGTGAACCCGGGCCCGCCTACGCGTGCGGGCAGCGATAGCAGGGTGATTTCGCCGGCGGAGAAGTTTGACGCGAAATCACTAGCTCTTACACGGCGAAACTCAAAGCGATAGGTGATGGAGTCGGGTCCGGGGCGGGTCCCCGGTTCGGCACCCGACTTGCCGATCTGCTGCCGCAGATCGATCTTGCCTTCGAGGCGTTGGGACGTGAAGGTGGAAACGTCCAGACTGTTGTCATAGAACAGGGTATAGATCAATTTGAACTTGTCGCTGTCGAAGAGCTTGGGAACGGTGTAACTGATCAATCCGCGCTGCTGCAGGCGGCCTACGTGAGATTGGAAGGTCAGTGTCTGGTTTCTGCCGCCGACGTTCAGGCGGGTTACATCGAAGCCCACGCGCGGGCTCACGTCGGCGGTTCCCGAGCGCTGGCCCGTCTGGAATTCAAAACCCAAGGCGTACGTGAAAGTGTATCGCTTGGCTTCCTGGATCTGCACCAGAACATTCTTTTGCGGATCCGAGCCTTCAGGGTTCTGCACAGCCGTATCGACCTGGCTGAAGATTCCGAGGTCGTAGAGGCGGGTCTGGGTATCGAGCAGGCCCTGCTGGCTGAGAGGCTCGCCGCGCTGCACTTGCACTTCGCGCTGGACGACGTAGTCGCGGGTGTGTTCGGTTCCGGCGACCATTACGCGGTCGATGGTGAAGCGCTCCCCTTCGGTGATGGCGAAAGTAACGTCTTCGCGATTTTGCTCGGTGGCGGGCCGGGTGGTGATTTCGAGCGCAGCGTTGGGAAAACCGTGGTTGAAGTAATAGTTGAGGATTCGTTCGCGATCGTCTGCCAGATTCTGCTCGGAGTAGGGCTGGTTGGGCTGGGTGTTGAGTTCGGGCAGGTCGACGGCGGGAATTTTTTCGTCGCCCGTGATGTGCACTTCTCCGACCTGGGTGCGGGGCCCCTCGTCGATGATCACGTGCACGGCCAGTTTGTTGTCCTGACCTTGGTAGTTGTCATCCACTTTGGTCTCGATCTTCACTTGACGGAAACCGTTGGAGCGGTAGAGGCCTTCGAGCGTCGATACATCACTCTTGAGCAGCGTGCTCGAGTAGCGGCCGTGGTTGAGGAAGCGGCTGGCAGGCTGAATCTGCAGGTAAGACTTTAACTTGGCGGTGTCCAGGAACTCTTTGTTGCCCGTGATGTCGACCAGCACCAGCTTATGAATCGGGCCGGGATCGATCTGGTAGATCACGTGCAGAGTCTTGGGATCGCTCTCCTTGACGATATCGACTCGGGCATCGAAGTGGCCGCGCGTCTGCAGATAGTCCAGCAGGTTGCGCTTGCCCTCGTTGAGCAGGTCGTCATCGACGGCGTTTTCTTCGTAGACGGGAATTTCTTTTTTCATCACCCCTTTGCTGACGTGATATCCGCGGGCAAAGATGACGACGACCGGGCCAGGATCGATCTGAAAAGTGAAGTCGACGGCGTTCGATTCCGAGTGGTATTTCTGGTCGGCGATGGAAACCTGAGCCAGGGCGCGACTCTGCTTTTGGAATCGCTTACGCAGTCGCCGCAGGGAATCGCTGACGCGGGCAGAGGTGAGGCGGTCGCCGGGGTGCATGCGGGCGATGTCGCGCACGTCGCCAACGGAGAGGCTGGATGTGCCGGTAACTTTGACTTCGCCGATGTGGGCCTGGGAGCCAGGGATTACGTGAAAGAGAATGTCGGTCTGCTGGGTGGCAGGGTTGCCGGTGGTCTCGGCCGTGACCTGGGTGCGGTAGTATCCGTCTTCTTGCAGGAGCTGGCGAATGTTGTCGGTGGCACGCTCCAGCTTGTCGCGGCTGTAGAGCTCGCCCAGCTGAAACTTCGAGGCGTTAACGATCTGATTGCGGTTGGGGCGGGCCGGAGCGCCCTCGACATCCACGGCTCCAACAAAGAAGTTCGCTGACGTGGCAAAGATCAGATTGACGCCGTCGCCGGAAGGAACTACCTCGGCCTGAATGTCGGCGAAGCGCCCGGTGGCGTAGAGCGCGCGGATGCTTTCGCGAACGCGATTGCGATCGAGGGGCTCGCCGGATTCTTGCGTGATGGTGAGCAGCAGGTGGTCGCGGTCGCCGGCGGGCACGCCGGGCAGGTCGATGGATTGGACGGTCTTGCCTTCGTAGGATGGGGATTGGTCCGTAGCGCTCTGGGCGCCGGAAAGGGCCGGCCACAGCACGACAAGCAGTGTCAGCAATGACGCGTACTGTTTCAGCAAACCCTGTCCTTGTCCTGGGCCCGTGCGCTGATGCTTAGGATGAACGCGCGTTCGGGCGGCGTTGTACGAACGCTAGACGTCATGATTCCAACTATCGGCAACGGCTTAGTCGTGAGGCAACATCAGCCACTTATAATAAAGGTTTCACGAGAAGGCGACGGGTGATCTGTTTGGCAGGGGAACCACAGCGAGAACGGCTTGGCGCGACGGAGCAGGAGCGGACGAGGCCCTCTCGCATCCCGGTGCGCGAAAACGAGCGTTACTCGCGGCAGATTCTGTTTCGCGGCATCGGCTGCGAGGGACAGGAAAAACTAGCCGCGGCGCGGATGACGATCGTAGGCTGCGGCGCGACTGGGTCGGCGCTGGCGGGGTTGCTGGCGCGGGCAGGAGTGGGGACGCTGCGGATCATCGACCGCGACTATGTGGAGCCGAGCAACCTGCAGCGGCAGTCGCTGTTCGATGAGAGTGATGCGGCGGAATCTCTGCCGAAGGCGATCGCTGCTGCCAAGAAAATTGCGGCCTTCAATTCGGCGATTGTGATCGAGCCGAAGGTCGAGGATCTGACTCCGGACAATATTGCAGTATTGCTTGAGGGAACGGAGCTGATTCTGGATGGCACCGACAACTTCGAGACGCGGTATCTGCTCAACGATTATGCCGTGCAGCGAGGAATGCCCTGGATCTATTGCGCGGCGGTCGGAAGTTACGGCGTCACTTTGAACGTGTTGCCAGGCGAGACGGCTTGCCTGTCGTGTGTCTTTCCCGACGCGCCGAGGGGCACGGTGGAGACCTGCGAGACTTCGGGAATATTGAATTCGGCGGTGAATCTGGTGGCGTCGATCGCGGCGACCGAGGCGATGAAGTTCTGCGTGGGGGCGCAGGCGGCTCTACGGCGGACGCTGCTGTCCTTCGATGTATGGAGCAACGAGCAGGCGGAGATTTCTGCGGCGAAGCCGCGCGCGGGATGCCGCGCCTGCGGCGAGCGCGACTTCATCCATCTGGCGGGCAAGGGACGGCCGCACATCACGCTCTGCGGCAGAAACTCGGTACAGATCCACGAACGGGAACGGCCGATTGACTTTTCTGAGATGAACCGCCGCCTGCAGCCGCATGGTATCGTCCGGCACAACGACTTCGTGCTGAAGTTCTGGCGCGAGCCGTATGAGATGACGCTGTTCCCTGACGGGCGGGCGATCATCAAAGGCACGACCGACATGGCCGTGGCGCGGAGCTTGTACGCTCGGTATGTGGGGAGCTGAGCTAGTCGTGAGTCCTGAGTCGTGAGTCCTGAGTCATAGTGCTGCCAACGAATGTCATCCTGAGTGGCGAAGCCGGTGCGAAGGACCTTACGTCGGCCCGCAGCGCCGATGCGGTTGGCGGGATCATCTCTGCCGTCGACAGCACAATCAAGGCCCATGCGCCGCATCGTGGCTCCAAGCCGTCGTACGGTCCCTCACCGCGGCTTCGCCGCGGTTCAGGATGACATCGCTTCAATTCTCGCGGCGGCTAGGAGCTACCACCTCGATCTGCTAATCTGCTGTGTCTTGAATGAAGCAATTAGCAACGAACCGTTAGAGTTCCGTTAACCCGAAAACCCATGCCTGAAAACTTGCGTCCGCAGCCCTCTGCGTGGTTCCGCTGGACGGTCCTGATCGTCATCAGCCTCGCGCAAGGCGGGAATTACTACATCTATGACAGCATCAACGCGCTGGAACGGATTTTCATCGACCACCTGGGATTTTCCGCGACGCAGTTCGGCTGGCTGAATTCGAGCTACAGCGTGGCGGCGGTGGCGACGCTGCTGTTTGGCGGAATCATCATCGACCGCATCGGGACGAAGAAGGCGCTGCTGGCTTTCGCGGTGATTTGCCTGATCGGGGCAGCGATCACCGCTGCACGCGGCAACGCCATCGTGATGATCATCGGGCGGACAGTGCTGGGCCTTGGCGCCGAGTCGATGATCGTCGCGGTGACGACGGCGCTGGCGAAGTGGTTCAAGGGAAAGGAACTGAGCTTTGCTTTCGGCATCAACCTGACGATTGCGCGGCTGGCGTCGGTGGCGGCGGACAACTCGCCGACATGGGCGAACCGGGCGTTTTATCCCCAGGGCCCGGCGGGCGAGCCGAGCTGGCAGGGGCCGTTGCTGATCGCCGTGGGCGCGGGCGTGCTGGCGGTGGTTTGCTCGATGATTTATTGGGCGATGGAGAGCCGCGCCGAGTCAGCTTATGCATTGGGCGCGGCGGGCGCGACCGACAAACTTGAGTTCAAGGGCATCTTCCGCTTCGATCTGTCCTACTGGCTGGTGGTGGGACTGTGCTTCACGTTTTACTCGGCGATCTTCCCTTTCCGCACTTTCGCCATCGACTTTTTTACCAACAAGATTCTGGCCGCGCATGGCGGTGCGGCGGCGAGCGATGCCGTGCGGGTGGCCTGCCTGGAGCGGGCCGGCAGCCTAAACAGCCTGCTGCCTCTTTCGGCCATGATCGCCACTCCTCTGTTCGGGCTGGTGGCCGACCGGATTGGCAAGCGGGCTTGGTTCATGATGTTCGGCTCGCTGCTGCTGATGCCGGTTTACCTGATGATGGCTTACTCGAGCATTTCGCTCTACGTGCCGGTATGGCTGATGGGGATGGCCTTCTCGCTGATTCCGGCGGTGATGTGGCCTTCGGTGGCGTATATCGTCGACCAGTCGCGGCTGGGGACGGCCTACGCGCTTATGACGCTGATCCAGCAGATTGGATTCTTCCTGTTGAACCTGCTGATTGGCAGCGCCAACGATTACTCGCACGCCGGGCTGAGCAATCCGGGGGGATACGCGCTCGGGATGTGGATTTTCTCGATTCTGGGATTCGTGGGCATGGCGCTGGCGATTGGGCTGCGGGTGCGTGAAACCGGACCTCACGCGCACGGGCTGGAGACCATCACGACGGCGGGAAGCGCGGCTTGAATTCTGGCGAAAAACTACCAATTTGTGAAGAAATGCCGCAAAAATCGGAAGGCGAATTTACATCTTGGCCGGGAATCATTTTTAACTGCACGGTGTTAAAGGATTTGTGGGGGCGGCATTGGCGTGCTCGGGCATCCCAAGAACGGTAGAGGTGCTCTGATATTCTGAATCCTGTGATTACCTTAGGGTAGGCCTGAGGAGCTTGCAACCCATACAACGTAAAGATAGTTAGCCGCATCTGACGGAATGCGGCCGGAAAAGGCAACTTGACCGACCCAGCACAGCGACAGAACCAAGAGTTCAATGAAGCCGAGGCCATCGAAAAGGCCAAGCAGGGGGATGCACATGCTTTCCAGGCGCTTTACGATCGGCACAAGCGGCGCGTGTACTCTCTGTGCCTACGCATGACGGCGAACACGGCCGAGGCCGAGGATCTGACGCAGGAGGCGTTCCTGCAGCTGTATCGCAAGATCGCAACGTTTCGCGGAGAGTCAGCCTTTTCCACCTGGCTGCATCGACTGTCCGTGAACGTGGTGTTGATGCATCTAAGAAAGAAGAGCCTGCCGGTGGTTTCGCTGGACGAGACCACGCAACCAGGCGAAGATGACACGCCGAAGAAAGATTTCGGAGCCGAAGATTTGGCGCTGGCCGGGTCGATTGACCGGCTGCAGTTGCAGCGGGCAGTAGATGACCTCCCTCCCGGCTACCGCACGATTTTTGTACTTCACGACGTGCAAGGTTACGAACATAATGAAATCGCCGACATCGTGGGATGCTCGATCGGCAACAGCAAGTCGCAGTTGCACAAAGCGCGCATGAAGCTGCGCGACCTGCTCAAGATGCAGAGAGCCGAGAAGGCCGGCTAATCAGGAGCAGGAAGATTTCCAAAGCATCCATCAAGCCAGCACAGACTGGCACAGCGGTAACCTCGACAGTGGCGCCGGAACAGCACGAACTGGAAATGAACGTAGACTGTTACGCCAGAGGCTTGGGGAGAGCAGTATGAATTGCGTTGAGTTGCAGCAGAGCCTGGCCGAGATCGAAGACGGCAGCAGTGCCGCACAGCGGGCGCACCTGAAGACGTGCCGCGCATGTTCGGCGCTGGTCGCGGATCTGAACCTGATCGCCACCTCGGCGATCGAACTGCGGGAGGCGGAACCGAGCCCGCGGGTATGGAACTCCATTGAAATCGCATTGCGGCAGGAAGGGCTCATTCGCCCACAGCGAGCGAGCCACTCCCTGCTGCCCTCGTTCAGCAGTCGCTGGGGCTGGGCGCGCTGGATGGTCCCTGCGGCGGCGGCGCTTCTGATCGCGGTGGGCGTGTACGTTCGTCAGCATTCCCAGCCGGAATCGATCGCGACGAAAATTGCACAACCCATCAACGAAGCCGAAGTGGCTGGCCTCAACGACAGCGACCTGATGCAGGAGATCGCGGAGCAGTCGCCGGCGATGCAGGCACAGTTTGCCGAGAACCTGCGCCGGGTGAACGAGTACATCGTGGATGCCAAAGGCACGGTCGATGAAAATCCGAACGACGAAGAGGCGCGGCAGTCGCTGATGGATGCGTACCAGGAAAAGGCCATGCTGTTCGAGCTGGCCATGGATCGTTCTTTGCAATAGCGTCTTTGCAGTGGCGTTTTGTGCTTTCTCTGCCATAATGTACGCAATTTCTCGCGCCGGGCTGAGTGGGCGCGACGCAGTCAGTCGGGGATCCTATGAGCAGACGTACAGTCGAACTGGTGGTTGTGGGCGTAATGATGGCCGGCACGCTGGTGGCGGAGAGTCACAAGGAACTCCGCTTCAATGTCGGAGCCAAAGCCGGAATCTCAGTGAACAATACTTACGGCTCGATTTCAGTGAGGCCGTCGACCGGCAACGCGGTTGTCATCAACGCCATTTTGTATTCCGACAAGGTCGAGGTCGACAGCAGCCAGACGGGAAACCGCGTAGAGATTCAATCGCACCTGCTTCCCGGGGCCACCGCAGATTCGGGCCGCGCCGACTACGAAATTCTGGTTCCGGCCGATGCCAGCGTGGTTCTGCACTCCAGCACGGGCCCGCTGCGGGCGGAAAAACTTCACGGTGATGTCACACTCGAAGGCGCCGGCGCCAGTGTAGACGTGCGCGATATCTCCGATGCGCACGTTCACGTAAGAACCCTGAACGGGCCAGTCACACTGACCAACGTGCAGGACGGCCACGTGGAAGTGGATTCGCTGAGCGGCGAAGTCAATCTCTACCAGGTCACGGGACCGCTGGTGCAGGTGGTTTCGACCAGCGGAAAGATCAGCTATACCGGTGACTTCGGTCGCAGCGGCGAGTATCGCCTGACCAGCCACAGCGGCGACATCGACGCGATCGTTCCGGAAAATACCTCTGCCGACGTGAGTGCCCGCTCGGTGAAGGGCGAGGTGCACGACGACATTCCTCTCCAACCCAAATCGCACACTTCCTTCCTCGTGCAAAAGGGCAGTGCCTTCGTCGGTACCATGGGGCGCGCAGCGGTGTCATCTACGGTAGTGCTGCGCAGCTTCAGTGGTAAAATCCACCTCAGAAAACGCACTGCAAAATAAAACAAGCTTCTGGCTTCTAGCTGATGGCTTCTAGCCAAACAACTGGGTGGCTGGACAGCCCAGTTATTTTTTCTTGAAGAAGAAAAAGAAGAAGCGCTCGGGCCAGCAGGTAGGCGTTCGGAAACGCACGGGTGTGCGGCACCAACGTGTTCCGCGACAACGCCCGCCTGTGGCGACGGCAGCTGCTGGAAATGTCGTTTTTCTTGTGGGCTTCATGGGCGCTGGAAAGACCAGTGTGGGCCGGGCCTTAGGGCAGCGGCTGAATTGGATCTTTGAAGATCTGGACGATCGCATCGAGCAGCGGGAGCGGCGAAGCGTCGCCGAAATTTTTAGAGACTCGGGCGAGGGAGCATTTCGCGCAGCGGAGCATGCCGCGTTAAAGCAGGTGCTCGATGATCTGGGCGGCGATCCGGGCGGCGATCTGAGCGAAGGTTCACCCCGCGTGATTGCCTTGGGCGGCGGCGCCTTTGCGCAACCGGCAAATGCCGCCCTGCTGAAGGCTACGGGAGTACCAACCGTCTTTCTGGATGCGCCAGCCGACGAGCTGTGGGAGCGATGCTGCAAGCAGGCTAGCGAGGCCGGGCCGGAGCGCCCTTTGCTTAAGAACCGGGAACAGTTTCAGAGACTCTACGACGAGCGACGCAGGCATTACGCGAAGGCGCAGGTGAAGGCCAATACCAGCGGACGCACTGTGGAAGCGATGGCCGCCGAGATCGAGAAGAAGCTGACTCTGAAGAAGATCGTAATTCAGACAGAATCAGGAGAAGTGGAGTGAACTTTGAAACTGGAATGCGTTGGACGGCGGCAGTAATTCTGACGGCGTTGCTTGCGGTGCCCAGCCGCGGCGCGCGCCCCAGGGACAAGGACAAGAAGGACAAGCCCAAGACCGCGGCTGCACAGACCGTCGATTCAGGCTCATTCGGGATATTCGTCAAGGGGCAGCGCGTCGTGACCGAGACCTTCAGCATCCAGCAGCTGAACAGCGCCAGTGTCGTCAAGGCTCAACTGAAAGAAACGGGCGGCGCTGACCCGGCGACACAAAAATCCGAACTGGAGCTGAGCTCCAGCGGCGAACTGCTGCGTTATGAATGGAGCCAGCCCTCGGGAGGTTCGCTGACGGTTCTTCCCAAAGACGACTTCCTGATCGAAAAGATCACGCCTTCGGCCTCGGCTAAAACGGCGGAGAAGCCGTTTCTGATGCCTTCGACTTCGTCGATCCTCGACAATAACTTCTTTATCCACCGCGAGGTTCTGGTCTGGCGCTACCTGGCTGCCGACTGCAAGCCTGAGGGCGGAGACTTAAAATGCCAGCAGGGCCCGGCGCAGTTTGGGACGCTGGTGCCGCAGGACCAGACGTCAGTAAGCGTGCGGCTGGAACTGGTGGGAAAAGAGAAAGTTACGATTCGAGGAGCTGAACGCGAACTGCTCCGTTTGAATCTAACTGGAGAGAGTTTCGAGTGGTCGCTGTGGGTTGATCCGCAGGATCAATTCAAACTCATGCGGGTGGCGATTCCTGCCGATAACACGGAAGTAGTCCGCGACTAAAGCAACTCTTCCGGCGGCAGAATCGAGACCATCCCTGGAAAGCGTTTTGCTGCTGACTGACTCACGAACGGCGCGTGCCCTGGTCACGGTGCTGCTGTTTGCACTGGGGCTGGGCTTCCTCTACGTGGCGCGGGCCACGCTGATCGCCTTCCTGTTCGCCATCTTCTTTGCTTATCTGATGAGCCCGCTGGTGGCGCATCTGGAGCGCCTGCTGCGCGGTCGCGGACGCGCGATTGCCGTCATCTACACGCTATTGATTGCGCTGGTGGTCGTGTTCTTTGTGGTGGTGGGCCCAAAGGTAACGCACGAGGGCGCGCGACTGGGAAAGGCGTTGCCGGATTTGATTTCGCAGCTCAGTTCGGGGCAAATCGCCACCCACCTCGGCGCCGAGCACGGCTGGAACCAGAAGACCACGCAATTGATGGAGTCGTTTCTGGTCAGCCATAGCGACGACATCTCAGAGATGGCGCAGCGCGTCGGACTGCGCACCGCCGACGTGGCCAAGCAGGCTTGGCTGCTGTTGGTGGTGCCGCTGCTCTCGATTTTCTTCCTGAAAGACGGGCGGGCCTTCAGCGATTTTCTGCTGTCGACGGTGCAGTCGCGGCCGCAGCGCGAATTCCTGGAAAATGTGCTCAACGATCTGAACCAGATGCTGGCGCACTTCATCCGTGCGCAGCTGACTTTGGCTCTGTTGACGATGGTGATGTATTCGGCGGTGCTGGGAATCATGCGCGTGCCCTACGCGCTAGTACTAGGCACAATAGGCGGGCTGCTTGAGTTCATTCCTGTGGTCGGTCCGCTGGCGGCGGCGTTGATCATCATCGGGGTTGCCTTGCTGATGAGTTATCCGCACTGGCTGGTGCTGATTGTGTTTCTCGGAGTCTGGAGGCTGGTGCAGGACTACGTTTCGTCGCCGCGCATTATGGGCGAGAGCATGGAGTTGCATCCGCTGGCGGCGATCTTTGGCGTCATGGCAGGCGGAGAGGTCGCGGGCATTCTCGGAATTTATCTTTCGATTCCTGTGATGGCCAGCTTGCGCATCGTTTTCCGGCGCTGGCGGCTGTATGCGGAAAAGAAGAAATTTGGGCCGCTTAACAGCGACTACACGTTGGGGAGCCCTTTGATGCATAGGAAGTAGCACGCTGCAGTGGCCAGTGGTCGGTGGCCGGCGGTGAGTAACTGCAGTTGGCGCCTTCCCAATTCCTTGCCAGGCAAGTCTCCGTGGCGCTGTCTCACTTCCCTGCTGCGGCGCCGACTGCCTTTCCGGCGTCTACTTTTCTGAGGAATTCTGCGGCGGCTTCGGGCAGCACTGTGTTGATGAACATCCCTGAGCCCAGCTCAAATCCTGCTACGCGCGTGAGGCGCGGAATCACGCTTACATACCAGTGAAAGTGGCGCGCGCCCGTGTATTCCGTGGGGCCGCTGCGCACAGTGAAGTTCAGGTCAGGATTCTCCAGGCCAACATAAATCTTGGCCAGTAGTTCGCGCAGAACGCGCGCCAGGTCTGAGATTTCAACGTCGGTGACGTCGCCGAAGCTGGCCATGTGGCGCAGCGGAAAGATGTGCGTGGCGAAGGGCGTGGCCGCGGCAAAGACTTCCATCGCGACAAAGTGTTCGCCCTTAAGCACGATGCGAGTTTTGTCTTCAACCTCGCGCTCCACCATGTGACAGAACATGCACTCGCCCGCGTCGTCGTAGTGGCGGCGTGCCTCGTGCAAGCGATGGCGCACCTGGCTGGGAATGACCGGAGTGGCAATCAACTGCGAATGCGGGTGCTGCAAGCTGGCGCCGGCGTCGGCGCCATGGTTCTTGAAAATGGTGATGTGATTTACGCGCCGGTCGATGCTGAGTTCGTTGTAGCGCTCTTTGTAGACGCGCAGAATGCTGGCGACGTGCGCGTCGGGAAGCAGCCCCATGTAAGCGGAGTGATCGGGACCGTCGATGACGACTTCGTGAAATCCGAAGCCGTCGATGCGCCGCCGCAGGTGCTGCAGGCTGCGTGTGGGCTGGGCTTCGCTCGAGAGGGCGGCGAACTTATTGGGAATCACGCGCACGCTCCACGAGCCGGCGCCGTGGGGAACGCGCAGGACTTCTGGCGGCGTTTTGTTTTCGTTTCCCGGGCAGAAGGGGCAGCTCTCGACAAACGCCGGTATGGCAGCGGCCTGCCGGTGCGTGACCAGCTCTTCCGGACGCTTGGCCCGCTCGGTGGCGAAAATGACCCATTCTTTGGTGAAAAAATTCTGGCGCAGTTCGGGCATCGGTTGGCCCTCCAGCAGAGCACATCGGCACTTAGGACGGAGTGCTGGAGCGGAGGCGGACTTTCCGCGCCAGACGGACGTTTTCATCGAAAAAATGCCGTTGCCGCCACTTCGCGAAAGTGGTCCTCCTTTCGCTACTTGCGACGCAGGGCCGCTGCGCGAGAAGCTTGATGTGAACTCTCTCATCCGTGGCGGCTCGCCTCGGCTGTTATAAAATTTCCAAGTACCCCATATGAGCAAAATTCCTATTGGCATTCTTGGCGCTACCGGTGTCGTTGGGCAAAGATTCATCCAGATGCTGGAGAACCATCCGTGGTTTGAAGTGGCGTGGCTGGCCGCTTCGGATCGGTCTGAAGGCAAAGCATACGCGGACGCCGCGCGCTGGCGGCTGAAGACGCAGATTCCCGCGGCTGTCGGGAAGATGAAAGTTTCTCCCGCCACGCCGGATGGCGCGCCCAAAGTGATTTTTGCGGCGCTGGATTCGTCGATCGCGGCAGAGCTGGAGCCGCGATTCGCCGATGCAGGCTGCTACGTGGTTTCAAATTCGAGCGCGTTGCGCATGCAGGAAGATGTGCCGCTGGTGATTCCCGAAGTCAACAGCGGCCACATCAAGCTGATCGACGTACAGGGATGGCGCAAGAAATCCGGCGGCTATGTTGTCACCAATCCCAACTGCTCGGCGATCGGGCTCGTGCTGGCACTGGCGCCGCTCGATCATCAATTCGGCCTTGAGACGGTCATGGCGGTCACGATGCAGGCCGTGAGCGGCGCGGGATATCCCGGCGTGGCTTCGCTCGACATTCTCGGGAACGTGATTCCCTTCATCAAGAACGAAGAAGAAAAGATGGAAGAGGAGACGAAGAAACTGCTCGGCCGGGTTAACGGGTCAAAGGTGATTCCCGGTGGCTTCGCTATGAGTGCGCAGTGCAATCGCGTCGCCGTAGAAGACGGCCACACGGAGTCGGTCTCGATTCGACTGAAGAAAAAAACGAAGCCGGAAGAGATCATCGCGGCATGGAACAGCTATCGCGCCGAGCCGCAGGAATTGAAGCTGCCGAGCGCGCCGGAGAAGCCGGTGGTTTATCTCGAAGCAAGCGATCGCCCGCAGCCGCGTTTTGATGTGGACCTTGGCGCCGGCATGACGACGGCAGTCGGACGCCTTCGCCCGTGCAACGTGCTGGATTGGAAGTTCACCGTGCTCTCCCACAACACGATTCGCGGAGCTGCCGGCGCCGCCGTGCTCAACGCCGAACTTCTCAAGGCCAAGGGATATTTGGGATGACTGGGGCACGCGGGCTCGAGTACGAGCACTCAGTATTCAGCAATCAGCATTCAGCCCTCAGAGTTGCTCGTCAGGTGCGTACATCGGACGCGGACCGGCTGAATGTTGAATGCCGAGTGCTGACGGCTTCCTGCGAAATTCGCCGTGACAATCCGGAGTTCCGCCGATGATCGTCATGAAATTCGGCGGCACCTCAGTGGAAGATGCCAAAGCCATCGACCGCGTGGCCTCGATCGTGGAGGGACGCGCAGCGCAGAAACCGGTGGTCGTGGTCAGCGCCATGGCCAAGGTCACGGACACGCTGCTGACTATGGCCAAGGCAGCGGGCAACGGAGACCGCAAGGCCGCGCTGAAACTTTGCCGCTCGCTGCAGGAACGTCACTACAACACAGCCAGTGAATTGCTTGGCAGAGCGCTGTTCACGGAATTTCATTCGGAACTAGGAGCGGAGTTCGAAACGCTCGACGAACTGCTGCGCGGCATCTCGGCCGTGGGCGAAATCACTCCGCGCACTACAGACCACGTCGCTGCCTTCGGCGAAATGCTTTCCAGCAAAATTGTTGCGGCGGCGTTTGCCGCCCGCGGACTGAAGGGCGCGCACGTCGACTCGCGCGACGTGCTGGCGACCGACAGCAACTACATGCAGGCGGTACCGCAATACGAAGAGACCAACGCGAGGCTGCAGCAGAAAGTTCAGCCGCTGCTCGATGACGGGCAGGTTCCGGTGATGGGCGGCTTCATCGGCGCGAACCGCGCCGGAATCACCACGACGATTGGCCGCGGCGGCTCGGATTTTTCGGCGGCGATCTTTGGCGCGGGACTGAACGCGGAGCGAATTGAAATCTGGACCGACGTTGATGGCATTCTCACCACCGATCCGCGGATTTGCCCCGAGGCGCGTCGGATCAAGGTCATCAGCTTTGATGAAGCGGCCGAGTTGGCCTATTTCGGCGCCAAAGTTCTGCATCCGGCAACGGTACTGCCTGCAATTCAGAAAAATATTCCGGTCTATGTTTTGAATTCGCGCAATCCAACCTGCGAAGGCACGCGCATTGCGACTCATGGCCCGCGCAGCAAGACGATCTTTAAAGCAATTGCGGCGAAGAAAAGAATCACTATCGTCGACGTTGCCGCGCCTCGCATGCTGCTGGCACATGGATTTCTGCGTGCGATTTTCGAGGCCTTCGACCGGCATAAAGTTGCCGTCGATGTCGTCTCGACCTCAGAGGTCAGCGTGTCGCTTACAGTCGATTCAAATCAGGCGATCCCGGCGCTGGCAGCCGATCTGGCCAAGCTCGCCGACGTGAAATATGAAGGCCGCAAGGCGATTGTCTGCCTAGTGGGAGAAAATTTGCGTGAGACTCCCGGCATCGCGGCCATCGTCTTCCGCGAACTCGCCGACAAGAAGATTCGCATGATTTCGCAGGGCGCTTCCGAAATTAATTTGACCTTTGTGATCGAAGAAGATGAAGTGCCCGAGGTTATCCAGCGGCTGCACAAAACATTCTTCGCTGAGCCGGACCCTGAGGTGTTCGCGTAGAGACGGTTACGTGGAAGAGCGCCGCTTCAAAGCCGTGTCAGCGGATTAATCTCTTCGACGAGTGAACGCGTACGCTTCCCGACTCCTGCGAGTTCTGTGTCTCTGTGGTTAAATCTTCCTATGAATTTGCTGATCCTCGGCCGGGGAAAAACCGGAGCATTGGTCGCCGAAGTTGCGGCCGAGCGCAAGCATCATGTGCAGATTGCCGGGTCCAAGGAAAATACCGGGTGCTCCGCTCTGAGTGCAGACAAACTTAACGACGTTGCTGCCGTCATCGACTTCACCAATCCGCACAGCGTGCTGCCGAATATTGAGGCCTGCGTCAAAGCGGGCAAGAGCATGGTGGTGGGAACGACCGGCTGGTACAAGGAAATCGATCGCGTGAAGAAGCTGGTCGAGGAGCATGGGACGGGTTTCGTTTACGCTCCGAATTTTTCCATCGGCGTGAATCTGTTTTTCGAGATTGCCCGCACTTCGGCGGCCGCCTTACGGCACGACTACACGGGGCAAATCTTCGAGCGGCACCACGTGCACAAGAAGGATGCGCCCTCGGGAACCGCAATCGGCCTACAGCAGATCATTCTCGACGCAAGCGGACGCACCGGGCACACGGAAGATCTCGAAATCACTTCGTTTCGTGAGGGCGAAGTGATTGGGCTTCATGAAATCGTCTTCGAATGTGGCGCCGACCGAATTTATCTGTGCCACGACGCGAAATCTCGGCGCGGGTTCGCGGAAGGCGCGGTGCGCGCGGCCGAATGGCTTGTTGGGAAGAAGGGGTTCTACGAGTTCAAGGATGTGTGGCGGGAGTTGTGAAGACATCGGTCCCCATGAAAATTGGCGATAAAGTCCGAGTGCTTACGATTCCGGCGGGATTGCCGGAGAACTCCATCCAGACGCGGTCCCTGTTTCAAATGTGCCTGGGCCGAGTTTTCCCTATGGTGGGGTTTCAAGGAAATCTGTTACAGCTGGAAGTGGGCGCGATTCTCAGGAAGGAGCCTTGCATGGACTCCATATGGATCGAACCGGAGCACGTTGAAGTTATCGCCACCGAATAAAAGTTTCGATATTCTTCGCGATTTTCCCTCCACCCGCATTCGCGCTATCCTAACTTTATGCAACTCCGCGGATGTGGCACGGCCCTGGTAACTCCGTTTCATCAGGATGGCTCGATCGACGATGTGGCCCTGCGCAATCTGGTCGCGTGGCAGATCGACTCCGGCATTGATTTTCTGGTGCCCTGCGGCACCACGGGTGAGACACCGACGCTCACCCACGATGAATGGCTTTACGTGATCGATGCCACAATTGAAGTGGCGGCCGGGCGCGTGCCGATCGTGGCCGGGGCGACTTCGAACTCCACGCATGAAGCTGTCGAAAAGGCGAAAGAACTTGCGCTGCGGCCCGGAGTGAACTACATCCTTACGGCGAATCCGTATTACAACAAGCCGACGCAGGAGGGCCAGTACCGGCACTTTCGCGCGATCGCTGAGGCCGTCGGCGACAAGCCGGTCATTCTCTACAATGTTCCCGGACGCACCTCGGCGAACCTGGAACCTGCCACGCTGGCGCGGCTGACGGAGATTCCCAACATTGTCGGAGTGAAAGAAGCGAGCGGGAACATGACACAGATCGCCGAAGCGATCAATTCCGTTCCGGAGACATTTTTGGTTTTCTCCGGAGATGACGCGGTTACGCTGCCGGTGATCGCGCTCGGCGGAGTGGGCATTGTGTCGGTGGCGTCAAATGAAATTCCAAATGAGATGGCCTCTCTCACGCGCGCGGCATTGGCGAACGACTGGACGACGGCCCGCAGCCTGCACCGAAAGTATCTGCCGCTGATGCAGGCGAATTTCATCGAGTCGAGCCCTCTGCCTGTGAAGGCCGTGCTTGCGATGATGGGGAAAATTGAGGAGGTCTACCGCCTGCCGCTTGTGCCGATGCGCCGCGACACGCGCTCGAAGCTGCAGAAAGTGGCGACCGAAGTAGGATTGATCAGCAAGCCTGCGGGCCCGGCGGCCGAAGCGGCAGACTTCTATATCTACGAAAACTGGGCGGCCGGCCCCCACAAAATTGTTTTGCATCGCGGAAGCTGCGGGCAGTGCAGCCACGGCAAGGGACGACCCGCGGGGCATGACAGCAATCATTCCCGCTGGCACGGCCCGTATGCTTCGCTCGGCGAAGCACGATCGATGGCGCAGGCCATCACCAATGTGCTGATTCGCAGCGAATGCAAATGCGTGTGATGGAATTGTTGATTGGTGATTTTTGATTGTTGATTGAAAACCGTTATTTCGCTGGAGCGCGTGCAAACGCGTAAACCGCTCGCTTTGACAAATCAACAATCAACAATCAACAATCAACAATTCATGTCCTCCCTGAAATCTCCCATTGAACGTCTCGCCGCTCTCGGCGAAGTCGAGCACGATCCGGATGCGCGCAAGACTTTTCTTGAATTTCGAGATCAGCTTACGCTGGGGAAAGTCCGCGCTGCAGAAAAAGCAGATGGCAAATGGAAGGTGAACGCCTGGGTGAAACAAGGCATCCTGCTTGGCTTTCGGCTGGGCGCGCTGGCGGAAATGCCGGCCGGGCTCTCGTTCGTCGATAAAGACACCTTCCCTGCCCGCCAATTCACGGTCGCCGATCGCGTGCGCGTCGTACCCGGAGGATCATCGGCGCGAGTTGGGGCCTATGTTGCGCCGTCGGTGATTTGCATGCCGCCGATGTTTATTAATGTCGGTGCTTATGTCGATGAGGGAACGATGGTCGATTCGCACGCGCTCGTTGGCTCGTGCGCACAAATCGGCAAGCGCGTGCATCTCAGCGCCGCGGCGCAGGTCGGAGGTGTGCTCGAACCCATCAACGCCGCTCCGGTCATTATTGAAGATGACGTCCTGGTTGGGGGTAATTGCGGCATCTATGAAGGGACGCTGGTGCGGGCGCGGGCGGTGCTGGGGGCGGGAACGATTCTTACGCGCTCCACGCCGCTTTACGATCTTGTGAAAGGCGAAGTTTACCGCGCGACCGCTGATTCACCACTCGAAGTACCGGAGAACGCGGTCGTTGTGCCGGGATCGCGAGCAGTGAAGAAAGGAATGGCGGCGGAGTGGAATCTGTCGCTTTATACTCCGGTGATCGTGAAGTACCGCGATGAAAAAACCGATAAAGGCATTGAGTTGGAAGACTGGCTGAGGTAGTGCTTTACTTTCTGCTATCTCCGGACTAGTCGCGCTGCTGCGAGAACATCCACTTCACCAGCGCCGGTTCCGTGTAAGCCCACTCCCACACGTTGTGGTCGACTCCGGCGTACTCCGTGGAAAGCGGATGGCCGCCTGCTTTGCGCAAGGCAGCAATGCGATCGCGCGAAACGGAAACCGGGACGGTCTGATCGGACGCGCCGTGAAAATTCCACAGCGGGGTGTTGACCGATCCCGTGCCGTCTTCGGTCGATGTGCTTCCACAAACGGGCGCGGCCGCGGCAAAGAATTTTGGCCGCTGCGCGATCATGTGCCACGTGCCGCCGCCACCCATGGATTGCCCCGTGACGTAAATGCGGCTCTCGTCAATGGCGAGTTCGCGGCAAAGCTTGTCGACGATTTCGAAGACAACGCGTGCCCCATCGCCCAAGCCGGGGATCACCAGCGCGCGTCCATTTGCATCCGACTGGGTGCGGTCGTAGTTCACCCATCCGCGGTCGGTCTGAGGCGCGAGCACGTAGCAGGGATGGTGTTTTTGATTCTCGGGCAGCAGCCAGACACGCGTACCGAAGATGTTGCCTAGGCCGAGCTGTTTCAGGTTGTCATCGCCAAGCCCACCGCTGCCATGCAGATAGAGAACCAGCGGGACTCTTCTATTGGTGGCGGGCCGGAACAAGCGAAGAGGCATCTCCCAATCGCTTTTGTGGGTGCGCGCTTCGAACTTGTTCTCCAGGCCTTCGGACTGCTTCTTGAATGCTTCGATCCGTGCGAGCCGCTCCGGCGACATGGGCGCTCCCCGCGCCAACTTCGGAGTCGCGTCGCTCGCAGACGCAGCAGCGCCAGACGCAAGCCAAGGGTTCAGGCCGACTCCCGCTGCCCACCATGCTCCAGCGGAAGCCGCGCCCAGCAGACGAACTGCTTCTCTTCGAGTCATCATTTTTATCTGTGATTTCCACACTCAGCTTGATTCCGAAGATCGATTTGTATTCCCGCTCATCAGCGCAAGCTCGCCTCCCTGAAAGTCACTTTTACCAGGTTGGCGGCCATGTCATCGAAGGCGGCGGCCAAATCCTTGTCGGCCCCCGCAAAACGTTCTCGGAATGGCGCAAGATCGACTGCACTCTTCACGTCGTCCAACGACTGAGACATCGCCGGACCATTCTGCACGAGCCTGGCATTCATCTGGTCGAGTGCGCTCTTTAACAAGTCGCGAATCAATAAAGCATAGGCATTGTCGTGCAAGACGGGCCCGTGGCCGGGCACAATCGTCTCCGCGTTTAGCTGGCCGAGATTTTCGAGAGTGCGTATCCATTCGCTGGGATAGCCGTCGTAAATATACGGAATCGGGTAGACGACGAGGTCACCGACGATGGCAATTTTTTCTTTCGGCAAATAAGCGACCGCATCCCCCGCAGTATTCCCCCGTCCCAAGAACTTGACCTGAACCTCTCGGCCGCCAAGATCGATAGAGAAATCGTGATCGAAGGTTAGAGTTGCGCTCTGATATTTGACCTGTCTGATCTCGTCGGTCACGGCGTGCCGGCGAGACAGCGCATTTTTTAGTTCTGTTTTGTCTTCCGGACTTAAAGGCGTGCCATCGCTGGTCTTTCCCTCGTCCAGCATCCGTTGCAGTCTGGCGGTACTTCGTTCTTCTCTTCCAGCCGAACCCGGGCCGAACATGTCTTCGTCTTTCTTGGTTTCGACATGCGCGATGATCGTCAACGACGGAAAGGCATCCATGTAAGCGCGATTCCCGAGGTTGTGGTCGTTGTGGAAGTGCGTGTTGAGGAGAAAGCTGACCGGTTTGTCGGTCCATTGCCGGATTTGCGCGATATCTTCGCGAGCCTCGGACGGCAGGAAGCAGGAATCGACTACAAACACCTGCCTATCGCCGATGATAACCGTCGTATTGCCGCTGGCCAGGCCATCCAAAGCGTCTTTGTGCTGAATCGCGTAGACATTTTCTGCGAGCTTCGTCACCTTTCGTTCCGTCTGCGCCGAGGCCGATATCGTCAAGGCAGCCATCAGCCCAATCGAAATGGAGAGGCTCGTTGACCTGTGTCGGAATTGCATGGATGACTCGCACGTGTGGACGGGTCGAACAGGCAATCGGTAGCCGTGAGGGACGAAATGCTGCTGCTGTGGGTTGGTCAACACCAGAATAAATCGCTATCTCCGCCAGATTTTAGAAGTATTCAGAACATTTCAGACCATTTTCAAGACTTTCGCCGGCGCAATTCCATATGGTCACCCTGGGTACGCAGGGGACTCAGCGAAAGGACATTCGGATGGTCGAACAGGCAACCTACGGGAAACGAAATGGGCTGCTGGCAATAACGGTCGGTGGCTTGATCGCCGGAACTTTGGATCTGACCCAGGCTCGCATCCTGTTCGGATGGCGTGTACCGCTCGTGATTGCCGCCGGACTGCTGGGTCGGCAAGCTCTCCATGGGGGTCTGGGAACTTTCGCACTCGGCATCTTGCTGCACTTCTTCATCGCATTCTCGGTTACGGCTATCTACTATGCCGCTAGCCGCAGGCTGACTTTTCTGACCGAGCATCCTCTGGTGTGCGGCCTGTTCTTTGGAGCAGCCGTTGAAGAGGTGATGAGTCTTGTAGTCCTGCCCCTCTCGGCGCTGCACGACAGAGGCCCGTACGAACTTCACGATCTGATCCTGGGCCTGGTCGTGCACATGATCGTGATCGGTTTGCCGGTGGCTTATAGCGTGCGGCGTTTCGCGAAGTAGATTTCAACTCTAGCGAGCTTGCCGCTCCGGGAGGCATTCAGTCCTCCTGGGTCGCGTCTCATTTGAACACCTCGGCATTCCCCAGTAACATCTAGGCATGCCCGTTGAAACCGAACTCACGCAGGGTTCTGTCTCGATTCGCGCGCCCCGCGGCAATTCCCTTTCGTGCAAAGGCTGGCAGCAGGAAGCCGCCATGCGCATGCTCATGAACAATCTTGACGAAGAGGTCGCCGAGCGGCCCAAGGATCTCGTTGTCTACGGCGGAACCGGACGCGCCGCGCGCAGTTGGGAGGCTTACCGCGCGATCATCGAGACGCTGAAGAAGCTGGAAAACGAAGAAACGCTGCTGGTGCAATCGGGCAAGCCGGTGGGCGTGTTCAAGACGCATGATCATGCGCCGCGCGTGCTGATTGCGAACTCAAATCTGGTCGGTCACTGGTCGAATTGGGAGAAGTTCAACGAGCTCGAGCGAGCTGGATTGATGATGTACGGTCAGATGACCGCAGGATCGTGGATTTACATCGGGTCGCAAGGGATTGTGCAGGGAACGTTCGAGACATTTTCCGCTGCGGGAGAAAAACACTTCGGCGGCGACCTCGCCGGCAAATTGATCGTCTCGGGCGGCATGGGTGGCATGGGCGGCGCTCAGCCGCTGGCTGCAACTATGACGGGCGCGGCGTTTCTTGGGATTGATGTCGACCCGGAGCGAATCAAGAAGCGGCTCAAGACGGGCTATTGCGACTTCATGGTCACGACGCTCGACGAAGCGCTGCGGATTCTGAAGAATGCAATCCGCAAAAAGGAAAATGTTTCAGTAGGCCTTGTTGGAAACTGCGCCGATGTAATTCCTGAACTGGCCGAACGCGGCGTAGTTCCTGACATTTTGACCGACCAGACTTCGGCGCACGATCCGCTGAACGGATATGTTCCGAATGGAATGACGTTTGAAGAAGCGCTGGCTCTGCGCAAGAGCGATCCGAAAGCATACGAAGAAAAATCGCTCGATGCGATGGCGCGCCACGTCGAAGGAATGCTCCGCCTGCAGAAGATGGGCTCGATCACGTTCGACTATGGAAACAATATTCGCACGTTCGCTTTTCAGCGCGGCGTGACGAACGCTTACGACTTTCCCGGCTTTGTGCCCGCGTACATTCGCCCGCTTTTCTGTGAAGGGCGGGGGCCCTTCCGTTGGGTGGCTCTGTCGGGCGAGCCTTCTGACATTCACGTCACCGACGAACTTGTCCTCGAACTCTTCCCCGACAATCGCATTCTGCGGCGCTGGATCGATCTCGCGCGCAAGCGCATCAAGTTTCAGGGGCTGCCGGCGCGCATCTGCTGGCTGGGATACGGCGAGCGCGCGCAGTTCGGCCTGGCGATGAATGATCTGGTGAAGAAAGGCAAGATCAAGGCGCCGATCGTGATCGGCCGCGATCATCTCGATTGCGGATCGGTGGCGTCGCCGTTCCGCGAAACCGAAAGCATGAAAGACGGCACCGACGCCGTCGCTGACTGGCCGCTGCTCAACGCCTTGGTCAACACGGCCGCGGGCGCGTCCTGGGTTTCGATTCACAACGGCGGCGGAGTAGGCATCGGCTACTCACTGCACGCGGGCCAGGTCACCGTCGCCGACGGCAGCGAGATGATGGCCAAGCGCATCGAACGCGTGCTGACGACCGATCCCGGCATGGGGATCATTCGCCATGCGGACGCGGGCTACGAAGAAGCGAAAGATTTCGCGAGGAAGATGGGCGTGAAAATCCCGATGGGGATTAAGTGAGCTTCTACCGGGAAGACACCGAGTCACGGAGTTTAAAGGATACGCGTGCCTAAATCGCGCTCGCTTCTGCTGGTCAATATCCATCAGCTTCTGACGCTATGTGGAGACTCTGAGGTATCCGGTCTACGCCGAGGCTCGAACCTCAAGGAACTTGGCATCCTTCAAGATGCCGCCGTCCTCTGCCTCGGCGGAATGATCGTTTCGGTGGGCCCGACCAAAGATGCCCTCCGCGATGCCTGGCTCAGGAAGAACCGCAATAGAATCAACGAAATCAACTGCTCGGGAAAAGTTGTAATCCCCGGCTTCGTCGATTCGCACACGCATCCGGTGTTCGTGCAGCCGCGACTGGTGGATTTTGAAAAGCGAATCACTGGCGCTACCTACGAAGAAATTGCCGCTGCGGGAGGCGGAATCCGTTCGAGCCTCGAGGCCGTGCGCAAGGCTGCCAAGAGAGTCTTGGCCGACCACGTTCTCGCAGCCCTTCGTGACATGGCAACTCATGGAACCACGACCGTCGAAGCGAAATCCGGCTACGGACTGACCGTCGAATCCGAGATCAAATCGCTGGAGGCGATTCGTGACGCTGGCCGCCGGTGGCCCGGGACTGTGATTTCGACCCTGCTGGGGGCGCATGTCGTCCCTAAAGAATTCGCCGGCCGCTCACAAAAATATGTTAAGAGCGTCTGTTCAGAGATGATTCCGTTGAGCGCACGGCGGAAGCTCGCCCAATTTGTGGATGTTTTTTGCGACCAGGGCGCCTTCACCGCCGCCGAGACGGAGCAGATTTTCGCAGCGGCCAAGGCTTACGGATTGAATGTGCGCGCGCACATGGGCCAGCTTTCTGAGACAACTCTATCGCCGTTCCTTCGCTTTCAGCCCGCATCATTCGATCATATGGATCATGTGAGCGACGACGACATCCTGCAGTTGGCGAAGAGCGATACGGTAGCGACGCTGGTGCCGGGCGCAAATTATTTCTTGGGCCTGAAGGAGTACCCGAACGCGCGCCGGCTGATCGATGCGGGAGTTCCGGTGGCCCTCGCCACGGATTACAACCCGGGAACTTCACCGACGCTCAGCATGCCCATGGCGATGTCGCTGGCCTGCTCGCAGATGAAGATGTCTCCGGCGGAAGCGATCGCCGCCGCGACCATCAACGGGGCGTGGGCGCTGCGTGTGGCAGATCGAAAAGGCTCGATCGAGCCGGGAAAAGACGCCGATCTTGCGGTGTTTGATGTAAGAGATTACCGCGAGATTCCCTACTGGTTCGGAGCGAACCGGTGCTCGATGACGATTCTCAATGGGGAGATTGCTTCGCGGAATTGAACTTCTGCGAGACGATTTGCGTATGTCAGGAAGTGAAGAGAAGTGTGCGTCATTGTGGGGCTGCGTCAGAGATAGATATCGAAGTTAATATGTTCTGATTCTGTAGTTCCGAGTTGAAGGAAAAACAGTTCCGATTCAACCTGCTGAGGACAAAACCGAGGAAACGACTATGAAGCGAATACTTGCAGTGCTGACTTTTCTTGCCCTGAGCATCGCGCTGTGCGCGGCGCAACGCCTGCCCGAAGTTGCGCGTCCTGACAATTACAAGCTGAGCTTTGCGCCCGATCTCGACAAAGCCAGTTTCGAAGGCGATGAAACCATCAGCCTGCACGTGCTGAAGCCGACGTCCGAGATCACGCTCAACGCGGTCGACATCGACTTCCACGAGGTCAGCATCACCCAGGGCGGATCGACGCAGAAGGCGAAAGTTAATCCGGAGAAAGACAAAGAAATGGTAGTGCTGGCGGTCGACAAGCCGCTGTCTGCAGGTCCGGCGACGGTTCACATCACCTACACCGGCATCTTGAACAGCGAGATGCGCGGACTCTACCTCGGCAAAGACGGTGAGGGCCGCAAATATGCCGCCACGCAGTTCGAAGCGACCGACGCGCGCCGCGCGTATCCGTCGTTCGACGAACCAGATTACAAAGCCACCTTTGACATCACTGCCATCGCCGACAAAGGCCAGGTCGCAATCTCGAACTACAAAGTCATCTCCGACACGCAGGGACCCGGCGACAAGCACACGGTAAAGTTTGCGACAACCGCCAAGATGTCGTCTTATCTCGCCGCCTTGGTCGTTGGCAACTTCGAATATGTCGAAGACTCCGTCGATGGAATTCCCATTCGCGTCTACAGCACGCCTGGCAAGAAAGAAATGGGCAGATTCGCTCTGGACGCCACGAAAGCCATCGTCTCTTATTACAACAATTACTTCGGCATCAAGTATCCCTACGGCAAGCTCGACCTGATCGGACTGCCCGATTTCTCCGCGGGCGCAATGGAAAACATCGGCTGCATCACCTTCCGCGAAGTGGTGCTCCTGATCGACGAAAAGCAAGGCTCAGTCGACCTGAAGAAAACTATCGCCTCCGTCACCGCGCACGAAATCGCGCACATGTGGTTCGGCGATCTCGTCACCATGAAGTGGTGGGACGACGTTTGGCTCAACGAAGGCTTCGCCACCTGGATGTCGAGCAAGCCGGTCGCGCATTGGAAGCCGGAATGGAATTACGATCTCGACGACGTCAGCGGTACGGGCGGAACCTTAAACGTGGATGCCCTTGCCAGCACCCGTCCGATTCATCAGGCCGCCGAAACTCCGGCGCAGATTCAGGAACTCTTCGACGGCATTGCCTACGGCAAGACGGCGTCAGTCCTGCGGATGCTCGAGGCCTATCTCGGCGAAGAAACTTTTCGCCAGGGCGTCAATGTTTATCTCAAGCAGCATCAGTATGGCAACGCCACGGCCGTAGACTTCTGGGATGCTCAGGCCAAAACCTCCAAGAAGCCCGTCGACAAAATCATGCCGACGTGGGTGATGCAGGCGGGCGAGCCGATTCTCGACGTAAAGCCGCAATGCTCCGGTGATGCAACCAACGTCACGCTTACGCAGCAGCGTTATTACTTCGACCGCGCCAAGTTCGCCGACCCGGGCGATCAACTCTGGCAGGTTCCCTTTTGCATGAAAGGTTCGGCCACGAGTGGCGCGCCCAAGTGTGAACTGCTCACGAAGAAAGAAGAAACCTTCTCGCTGCCCGGTTGCTCGAACTGGGTGACAGCCAATGCAGGCGCGACCGGCTATTACCGCGTGGGCTTTCAGCCTGAAGCCGTTCGCGCACTGGCCAAGGACGCCGAGTCGAAGCTGACTCCCGCCGAGAGAATTTCGGCGCAGAACGACATCTGGGCTTCCGTTCGCGTAGGGCGCGAACCTGTCGGCGACTACCTCGCCTACGCGCAGGGCCTGCAGGCCGATCGCAACCGCGCAGTTCTCGAAGACGTTCTCGGCCGCCTGAACTACATCGGGCAATATCTCGTCAGCGATAGCGATCGCGATTCCTACCGCGCGTGGATGCGGCAACTGCTCGCTCCGGCGCTCAAAGATGTCGGATATGAGCCGAAACCGGGCGAAGCCGACGAGGAAAAAACCCTCCGCTCACGCGTGCTGGGAGCGATGGGCTACGACGCGCGCGATCCGGAAACGCTTGCGCAAGCGCGCAAGATGGCCGACAAGGTGCTGGCCGATCCTTCTTCCGTGGATCACGAACTGGCCGGCGGGGCGCTCGGTCTAGCCGCCATCAACGGCGACTCGGAATTGTACGACAAGGTCATGACCAATCTGAAAAACACCAAGGCGCCGGAGGAGTACTACATGTACTTCTACACGCTGCCGCAGTTCACCGATCCGAAGCTTCTGCAGCGCACGCTCGATTTCGCGATTTCGCCAGATGTGCGTTCGCAGGATGCTCTCGGCCTGATCACTAACGTCCTGGGAAATCCGGCCGGCGAAAAGCAGGCGTGGGACTTCATCCAGTCGCATTGGGATGCCATTGCCAAGGCGGGCGGCCCGTTTGCCAGCGCGCAAGTGGTTGGCGCGACCAGCGTCTTCTGCGACGCCGGAATGCGCGAACAGGTAACTGCGTTCTTTACGGCCCACAAAGTCGAGGCCGCCGAGCGCACCTACAAACAGTCGATCGAGCGCATTAACAACTGCGTCGATCTGAAATCACAGCAAGAAACCCAACTGGCGTCGTGGCTCGGACAGCACGGCAACGCCGGCGGCAAATAGTAGTTGGTGAAATGAGACTGGCCCAGGAGAATATCCTGGGCCATTTTTTTATTGCCGACAGCGCCGACTACGGCATAACGGGCAGCACGATTTGCGACGGCATTTCCGGCGAGCTATAGACTCGCTGCGTCGCCGAAACGAAATCGCTTGCCGCAGCCTTATAGATACTCGGCACAAACTTCTGCGGATTGCGGTCGATCACCGGAAACCACGTTGACTGAATCTGCACCATGATGCGGTGCCCCTTCAAGAATACGTGATCGTGATCGCGCAGCGGGATGTCCCACGGCGCCGGCTTGTTCGGCGTCAGCGGCTCCGGCTTCTCATAGCTGGCAAGGTAGCGGCCGCGCCGCACTTCCATCGCGATGGGCAGCTCATACCCATTCAGAGACTGCGCATATTGCCCCGGCTTTGGGCCTTCCTCGGGAGCCCAAGCGTTCTTCTGCGCATCCTGCGGATACACATCGATCAACTTCACCACGAAATCACTGTCGCTCTCCGACGTTGAAGCAAATAGCTTCGCGGCCAGCGGTCCAGTCACGATTACGTCGTGATCTAGCGGTGCGCTTTCGTATGTCAGCACATCAGGCCGCTGATCGACGAAGCGCTGGTCCGCAACTTCCCAAGTCCGCCAATCGCCCTCCGGATATGTCGGCGAAATCGGACGCTGCCGGTACGGCACCGGATTCGCCGGGTCGGAAACATACTCGCGATAATCCTTGTCGCCGGCTGCAGGCGCAGTAAACGATAGCGTTCCATCCGCGCGCAGATACAGGCTGGTCGCCTTTGCCTCTTTCGGTGGCCAAACTGCATACGTATGCCAACTGTTCGACCCACTCTGAAAAGTGCTCGCCTGCCACGCGGGCTTCTGGCCCTTGCCGTGCAGGTAATAACGAAAAAACGGCGCTTCGATATTCTCGCGAAATTCGCGCGACGTTTCGTGGCCGCCGAACGGAATCAAGCCGATGCTCTCGCCCTTCGGCCGCTGCCATTCGCCATGAAACCATGGCCCGGCGACGATGAAATTCGTGTGCTCGGGATCATTCTCCTCTGCGTGGCGAAAAATCTGCCACGGCCCCCACGGATCTTCCTGATCCCAGAATCCGGCGACGTTGAGATTCGGCACGCTCGAGGCATGCAACTGCCGCACCCATGCTTCCTTCTTCCAGAACTCGTCGTAATCTGGGTGCTCGACGCTCGAATTCCAATACGGAATCGAGCCGTGCAGATACTTCGCGTTGATGTTCGAAAGCGGCCCGAGATCGAGATACCACTGATACGTGTCGTAGGTCTCAAACTCGAAATGCGTATTCTTGTTCTTGTCGGCCTGCTCCATCACGGCGTATTCAAAGTCGTAGCTCTCGCGCAGCGCGCCGTAGCGGTGGTCGTCGTCGTTCATCCATTGATCGACCGGCGACGCCTGCTCACTGATCGCCTTGAGCGCGGGATGTGGATGCAGCAGCGTCAGAGCGGTGGTGAGCCCGTCGTACGAAACTCCATACATGCCGACCTTGCCGTTGTTGTTGGGAACATTTCTGATCAGCCAGTCGATCGAATCGTAGGCATCGGTCGTCTCATTTGTGGCCTTGGGATCCTTTAGTTCGACCCACGACGAAAGATTAAACACGCCTTCTGACTTGAAGCGCCCGCGCAGATTCTGAATCACAAAAATATAGCCATCTTGCGTCAGTTCTTTGAGCGAAGTGGGCATTTGATCCGGCACTTTTTCGGGAACCCCGTAGGGCGTGCGCCGAAACATAATGGGCAGTGGACCTTTCTGATCGATGGGCGTGAGAATCGCCGTCTGCAGACGAACTCCGTCGCGCACGGGGATCATGACTTCCTGCAACTTGAAAAAAAGCTTTGGAGCAGGTTCTGCTGGATTCTGCGGCGCAGCGGATGTTTGGGAAAAAGCGACGGAGCAACAGCTCAAAAAGAAGACAAATACAACGCGAGTTCGGGGCACCAGTGTTCCTCCCAGGAACAGACAAGATGATTGTGGCGCGAAGTATATCAATCCGAGGCAGAAAAAGTGGCAAGGTGACAAGGGTTCAAGCCCATAATGTCAAAGAGTGAAGCCTTGCCACTTTGTCACTTTGCCACCTTTCCACTTTTTCTCGCGATTTCATCTATAACTGATAATTCATCGTGCTGTACAAAACGAGGACTCATGAGCAAGACCAATGGCTACGCAGCACCATCGCCGAAATCACCGCTTGTACCGTATTCATTCGAACGGCGCGAACCGCGCGACCACGACGTCGTGATCGAGATCATATACTGCGGCATCTGCCACTCCGATATTCATCAGGCCCGCAATGAGTGGAGCGACTACCTCGACGAAGCAATTTTCCCCATGGTACCCGGGCACGAGATTGCGGGTATCGTCAACGCGGTCGGGAGCAAGGTCACCAAGCATAAAGTTGGCGACAAGGTCGGCGTCGGATGCTACGTCGATTCCTGCCGCACATGCGCAGAGTGTAAGCGGGGTCTCGAACAGTACTGCTCGGTGAAAACCGTCTGGACTTACAACGCTCGCGACAACAACGGCGACCCGACCTATGGAGGCTATTCCGACCACATCGTGGTGGATGAAAGCTACGTGTTGCGCATGCCGCCGAATCTCCCACTCGATGAGTGCGCTCCCCTGCTATGCGCCGGCATCACGCTATACTCTCCGCTGCGCCACTGGAATGTCGGTCCGGGGAAAAAAGTCGCCGTCGTAGGTCTCGGCGGCCTGGGACACATGGGCGTAAAACTCGCGCACGCGCTCGAAGCTGAAGTCACGGTGCTGAGCCAGTCGCTAAAGAAAAAAGAAGATGCAAAACGTCTCGGTGCAGATCATTTTTATGCGACGTCAGATCCAGAGACATTCACCAAGCTGGAAAAATCCTTCGACCTCATCCTCAACACCGTTTCTGCCTCGATCGACTGGAACGACTATCTAAAGCTGCTCAAAGTGGATGGCACGATGGTTTTGGTCGGGCTTCCGGAGAAAGACATCCCAGTCGGCGCCTTCTCTCTCACAGGCGGCCGTCGCAGCTTGGCCGGATCGCAGATCGGCGGCATCGGTGAAACGCAAGAAATGCTGGATTTCTGCGGCACGCACGGCGTCACCAGTGACGTCGAAGTCATCCCAATCCAAAAAGTAAACGAAGCCTTCGAGCGCGTCCTGAAAAGCGACGTGCGCTACAGGTTTGTGATCGATATGGCGTCGCTATAAGACAAGATCCTTTGGATTTTTGTGCTTGCGGCTCAGGACTCACGACTCAGGACTAGAACAGCTTCCCAATCGAAAAATTCACCCGGCTCTGTCCCGTTGGGCTGGCGCTGGCCGCCAAAGCAATCGGCCCGACGAATGTATCCGCGATGATTCCGAGATTGAACGTGCCTCTGACCACCACCGGCCCGGCGTCGCCCGCGACAGTTCCGAAGGCGGTGCCCGCCTCGTACCATCCACCCCAATAAATCCGTCTGCCGAGAATCGACGGAATGCGGTACAGATCGCGCCGGAACCCGAATGAGGCATACGCGTAATGATTGCCGAGAAACTCCTGCGGCAGGTAAGCGCCGAGATGGAATGGTCCGCCCAGTGCGAACGCTTGGAACGGTCCGGCATTACCGTTGAAAGTCGTGGCACCCGACGCGAGCACGAACAGCGACGTCTTCGAACTGACGGGAACAAAATTCGAGGTCTGCACCTCAAGCTGGGTGACCGGGTGCGCGAGGCCTGGGCTTTCAAAAACGCGCAACACCGTCGCCACCACGCGCGAGCCTCGGCTCGGGACTGACGGCGAATCCTCCCCATCCCATATGTAGCGGGCGCGCACCTCGCCCGTGCTGCCGTTGATAATTGGCATTCCTTGGCTGCCGATGAGCGGACTGAGTTTGCCGCTGAAGATTTCGTACCCGATGCGGAACTCGCTGCTTCGACCGGTTCGTCCAATATCGAGGCCACCCCCGGCGCGCTCGTCGCCGAAGACCGCGACGCGCGTCAGGCCGGAGAACGAATTGCGCGCCGTCTTCGATGCGAAAGAATACGGCGCGACGAACCATCGCGACATCGCAACCGGCTGATAAAACTCGGTTGCTGCCAGATTGCTCGATCCGAAAAGCAGATCGTTGCGCCACTCGCCCCCATGATGCGCGATATCCATAAATGTAACGCGCGTACCGGCGGAAAAGCCGAATGCGGCCACGCCCGATCCATCTACGTTGATCGCAAGGTCCACAAACGGCGGCCCATACGGTTTTTCATGCGCCGTCACGCGCAGGGCTGGAACTCCGTTTTGCGTGAATCCCTCATAACCAAGGCGATCAAACTGCCCCTCCCCGGCGATTCTGGTGAGTTGCGCGTCGAGCTTGTGAAAGTCGAACGTTCCCCGCATCGCGTGGTCGAGCCGTTGCTGAATCCGCTTGTCCGTATCGGGATCGGCGCCCGTCACCTCGATCGCTCGAATGTCCTTCGATCTTGTCTTGATTCGCTCTCGCCGCTGATCAAGATACCGCTGCCACGCCGCCGCATCGTGAATCGCGTAAGTCAGCAGTGCCGCGGATTGCGCCTCAGCGGTCTTGTACCCGAGCTTGACTAGATCTTCGACCCTCCCGTAGTCGGCGACAGAAAATCCATGCGTGTCGATGCTGACTTTCGCTTCCGCCTGCGCCAGCGAACGATGTTCATTTTGTGTGACCATGATGTCGACCGCCCGGCTCAGCACTCCAGTGATCGTCTGGAGGTCGCCAACTTGGCCGGGAGGGACGCGCAGTTCGATCGCAATCACAACGTCGGCATGCATGTCGCGGACAGTCTCTACTGGAATGTTCTGCACCATGCCGCCGTCGGCCAGGACCCGCCCGTTGATTTCCACTGGAGTGAAAACTCCCGGAATCGCCATCGACGCGCGCACGGCCTGAGCCAGCGATCCGTCGTGCAGGACCACTCCTTCGCCGCTCAGCATGTCGGTCGCGACGCATCGGAAAGGAATGGGCAGTTCGTCAAAATTGGCCAAGTCCGACACCGGAAACGCAATGCGGTCGAGCAGCAGACCGACGCCTTGCCCGGAGTTGAAACCGTTCGGCCCGCTGAGACCGTGCTTCAAGCCAAGCGGCGCGCTGATAAGAAAGCTGCGGCGATCCTGCTTGCGCCGGTAGGAGAGCTGCCGATACGTGGGTTCAGGCAGAAAGGCCTCGTCCCAATTAATTTTCGCGGCGAATTCCTGAATTTCGGCCGGCGCCATGCCTGTGGCGTACATACCTCCGATGATCGCGCCCATACTAGTTCCGGCCACACGATCGACCGGAATCTGGTGCTCTTCCATCCACTGAAGCACGCCGATTTCGGCGAGTCCCAGCGCGCCACCGCCGCTCAGCGCCAGCCCGACGAGGGGACGTTGCACCTCTTCCGAGGCGGGAAAATCCTGGGCGCGAGCCGCGCCGAAGCAAACCACAAGAAGTGAGAGAGCAGCTGTCGGGCGGATCGCAGCGAGGTAACACTCTTTCATCACGTGCTCCTGGGAGAGCAACAAGTTGTCGCAATCAGTTGAACAAATCGGTGGAAAAAGGTTAGCAGGTTTGGGCTAGGGACTTTTCGCTCCGGCCGGCGGCGGCTGATGCACCTCGGCCACCATGGTGCGTACAGCGTCAATCACAACCTGAGGATCGTCGATTTGAATGTAGTGCGAGCTTCCCTTCACGACCCTCTGCACGCCACGCGTGGAAAGGTGCGCCAACTCTTCCTGCATTTTTTCCCACGCTTCATTCGTGGGCTTGGCGACATCAGGCGGAAGCTCCGCCGACGGCTTGTCAGGATCGTGGGAGAGCACCTCCAGAGGAATGTCTCCCAACAAACCGGTCTGCCCGGCCTCCTGCGCACTCTCGGAAAAAGTCTTCAACTCCGCCACCGCGCCTTGTGCCGTGTGAAAGTTGCACTCCGCCGTCCGCTGCGGCACATCGTCGTCGCAAAGCCCCATCGCGCGCGGAACGCCGAATGGCATCGTGTAGGCCAGGAACTCGGCTTCGCGCATCCAGCTGGCCTCCATATTTTTAAGTTCTGGCGGAAAACGATTCTCCTGATCCGGATGCGACGCGTCCACTAGCACCATGCCTGCAACTTCTTTGGGATAGAGGCTGGAATATATCCGCACGTCATAGCCCGCCATCGAATGACCAACCAGAACATATGGAGGAGGCACGCTCGCGGCCTGCAGCAGAGCATGCAACTCCTCTGCGATGGACCGGCTGGTGCGCGGGCGCGGACTGGAGTCGCTGTAACCCAACCCCGCGCGATCATAAGAGCAGACCCGCGTAGATTTCGCGATCTGAGGCTGCACCTTGCGCCACGAAATGTAGGTATCGCCGAGCCCGGAGTCGAGAATCACCGCCGGGCTGCCCTCGCCGATGCAGTCAATATGCATCTTGTAGCCGCCCACATCGAAGCGCCTGCCGCTCATGGGATTGAAGCGGCGATCGCGCGCCTCGGAGACGTTCTCGTAGAGAAAGCCCGCGCTCGCGCAGAGAAGAAACAGCAGGATCAAGGCAGTAAGAATCCGCCGCAGAACCGGACGCGCCGGTGACGATGCATGGTCAGTTTGAGGCATTAGTCAGGGGCCCATGCGGTAAGAGGATCCGCAAGGATGGCGGCATTTTACATGACTGGCGGCGCCTCGATACCCATTACTGCGAGCGAGCGGATTAATTCTCTGCGGACGACCGCGACCGTAGCCAGGAGAAACTGCTTTCTTTCCTCATCTGATTCGCTGAGGATGGGATACCGGTGATAGAACGTATTAAAAAGCTGCGCCAACTGAAATGCATGTTTCGCCAGGTACGCGGGCTCGGTCGTGGCAATACACTGGGCTACTACGTAACTTGTCTTCGAGGCCGCCAGCCAGAGTTCCCAGATTTCGTTGGCGTCGGCGGCGGTCAGGTGTTTCGCAAGAATATCCTTGCCCAGTTTTCCTGAGAATTCCACGGCAATCGCGTCCGGATCCGTTCCCGCCTTGCGAAAGATGCTGGTCGCGCGCACCACGGCATATTGCGCATAGGGTCCCGTCTCGCCTTCAAAGCTCAGAGCCTCCTTGAAGTCGAACGCAATGACCGACTGCTTGGTGTACTTCAGCATGAAGTAGCGCAGCGCACCGATGGCGATCTGCGTAGCAATCCGCAGCCGCTCGGGGTCGTCAACCTGAGGATGGCGCGCGTCCACTTCTTTCTTGGCCGAGGCAATCAACTGGTCCAGCAGATCATCGGCCTTCACGCCGAATCCCTTGCGCCCGCTCACTTCAATGTACGAGCGCGTCTTGTCTTCCTCGCTGAGTGTGTATCCGAGTTCGGCGGCGCAGCGCGGAGTCAGAGCAACCATCTCGTAAGAAAAATGCGTGTAGTGATCAGCCGCATCGTTGTGACCGAGTCCGCGCAGCGCCTCGACGACGGTGTTCTGCGCCTCGGACTGCCGCGCATCGATCACGTTGTAAATCTCGGCCACGTCGCCAAAGTGGGGATGCTCTTTTTCCCCATCCGTCGTGGAAATCCAGCAGTCATGCTGGTTGGGATAGCGATAAAATTTCCGGTATCCAAAATCGCGTCCGAGCAAGCCAAACTTCCACATGTGATAGGCAATATCTTTGCCGACATAGCCCACGGTTCCGTTCGAGCGCACGATAACTTTCTGGTCTTCCTCTGCAATATCCTTAGGTTTGGGGATGTCAACACCCTCAATCGGCTCGATGACATGCAAACGATCGTCTGGATCCTCCTCTGGGACCGCTGTGGTTAAAGGTTTGGCAGCCCCAGCCCGCCGCATAACCCAGCAGCCCTTGTTCTTGCCCGCGCTCTCAAAAGTAAGCACGGCAGAATCTTTGAGCTGAGTAAACGCCGAATCCCAGAAATGCAAATGCAGAATCTCGCTCTCGCGCGGCAGGAAATCGTATTCAATGTCCAGCCGATCCATAGTCTCCAGATGCCGCCGGAGCACCGCGACGGAAATCAAATCGGCAATCGCAGCCGTCTCGCTGGAAGCATCTTCAATGGCATGTAGCGTGTGCAGCCGCGTTTGCTTATTCTCCGTGCTCTGCTCGTACCACTGCGAGACACGCGCGTAGAGATCCCAGCAGTAGTAGTCGAAGCGAGGCTGGCGCGTCAGCGCTTCAATCTCCGCACGGGATTTCTTCTCCAGGTGCGTGAATCCCACCACCACATCCGCCACCTGCACGCCCGTGTTGTCGATGTAGTTCTGCACATCGACTTCCCTGCCTGCATATTGCAGCAGGCGCACGAATGTATCGCCCAGAATCGCGTTGCGCAGATGCCCGATGTGCGCCGCCTTGTTGGGATTGATGCTCGAGTGCTCCACCAGGATCTTGCCCGACGGAGTCGTCGCGGCCGCTTTCTCGCCAGCGGCGAGCCTTGCCGTCAGCCAAACGCGGTCGATCCTGACATTCAGATATCCCGGCGGCGCGACCTGCATCTCTGCGATGCCCTCGATTGGGCCGATCTCAGTTCGAATCGCTTCCGCAATTTTCAGCGGAGCCGAGCGCAGCGGCTTGGCAAACGGAAACATGGGGATGGCGAAGTCGCCCAGTTCAACGTTGGGCGGCTGTTCGATAACCGGCGTTGGCAGCGAAACGCCCGGGTGGCGCCGCGCCAGAAATTCCAGCAAAGTCGCGGCCAGACGATGTTCCAAAAAACCGTACAAGAAGTCCCTCTAAGCTGTTGAAGAAACAGTGATTCTAACAGAGTGCGCCGCGCCTCCCGCGCGCGCCGCTGAGGTTTGACGCGGCTTCCCGCGTTCCCTATGATGAAAACTCGGACGAAATTTCTGTTTCCCCGCGGAATCGCAGAGACATCGGAGATTCCATCGCTCTTTTATTCGTGTCGATGTCTCGGGGCCGCGGTGATAAAAGAAAGCCCTATGCGCATTGCCTACCTTGAATGTTTCTCCGGCATGAGCGGCGACATGTTTTTGGGCGCGCTCGTTGACGCCGGAGTGTCTCCACGGCTTCTCGAAGAAACCGTGGCGGCTCTAGGCATCGGCGCGCGCCTGGAGATTTCGCGGGTTGTCCGCAGCGGAATCTCGGCCACCAAGGTCGACGTCTGGGTCGATGGCGAAAAAGACATGCCGCGCGAAGAGTTCTGGGCAAAAGAGAATGTGGCGCGGGCGTCCTCGCCCGCGCAATCCCGCCACGAGCACGATCATCATCACCACAGGCACGATCACGAGTCACACAATCACACCGGCCACTCGCACGAGCATGTACACACCCACGGCCGCGGACTCGCAGAGATTCGACAGATAATAGGTAAAGCAAAGATCGGCGACTCCACAAAGAAGACCGCGATTGCCATCTTCGAAGCGCTCGGCGCAGCCGAGGCCAAAATTCACAACACTTCTGTCGAGAGCGTCCACTTCCACGAGGTCGGCGCCGTCGACGCCATGGTCGATGTCGTCTGCGCCGCAGTCGGTGCGGAAGAACTCGGAGTCGACGAAATCATCTGCTCGCCGCTCAATGTCGGGGGCGGCACGGTGCAATGCGCCCACGGAACGCTTCCCGTCCCAGTCCCCGCGACAGTTGAGATTTTGCAGGGAGTGCCGATCTACTCGTCCGCCGTGCAGAAAGAGTTGGTCACACCAACCGGCGCCGCAATCGTGAAGACGCTCGCGCGACGCTTCAGCAACTTCCCCGAGATGAAGATCGAAAAATCCGGCTACGGCGCCGGCTCGCGGGATTTTCCCGGGCATCCCAACGTAGTGCGCCTGGTGATCGGAGAAGCCGCGGCCTCCTCGCTCGCCTCAAAAACGACCTCTGAGATCATCACCGTGCTGGAAGCGAATCTCGACGATTTGAATCCGCAGGTCTTTGGCTACGTCATGGACCGCCTGTTCGAAGACGGTGCATTGGACGCGTTCGCGATACCGGTGCAAATGAAGAAGAATCGCCCGGGAACGCTGCTGACCGTCTTATGCAAGCCCGAAGACTCCAGCCGCCTCACGCAATTGCTCTTCACCGAAACCACAACCCTCGGCGTACGCCGCCGCGACGAAACGCGGCAGACCCTGGCCCGGCGCTGGGAAAATGTTCGCACCGAATGGGGCGAGGTGCGCATCAAGATTGCCAGCATGAACGGCAGCGTCACCAACTACGCTCCCGAGTACGAAGACTGTCGCCGGCTGGCCTCCGAGCATCACGTCCCGCTGAAGACGGTGATGCAGGAAGCAATACGCGTGTACACCGAAGGTGGTCGTAAATAATGTCGGCACCCAATGCAACTCATGACAAGGTAACCGATGTGAAGGCCTGCTACGACCTCATCGCGGAAGAATACGCTCGCCGTATTTACGCCGAACTGGAAAATAAACCGTTCGATCGCGCGGTTCTTGACCGCTTTGCAGCAAGCGTCGTCAACATGGGCATTGTTTGCGATTTAGGCTGCGGCCCGGGGCACATCGCGCGCTATCTGCACGACCACGGAGTCACCGTGTGTGGTGTGGACCTGTCGACAGGGATGCTCCAATGCGCCAGGCGCTTGAATCCGACTATCGAATTCCGCCAGGGTGACATGCGCTCGTTGCCGGTGCGCGATAACAGCTGGGCAGGAATCGCCGCTTTTTATGCCATCGTGAATCTGGCGCCCAATGACATCCTCAAGGCGTTTCGCGAGATGACACGTACGCTGATGCCGGGGGGCCGACTGCTGGTCTCCTTTCACATTGGAGACAATTCATCGCACCGAGAGGAAGACCTTTGGGGCACGGGAGCTTGTTTCGAAATCATGTTTTTTCGAGTCGGTACTATCACCGGATTTATGGAGTCAGCAGGGCTGGAGATCGATGAAGTCGTTGAACGTGAGCCTTACGGGCCTGACGTTGAATTTCAAAGCCGTCGAGTTTATGTTTTCGCGCACAAGCCACAAATGAAAGCCACATGACCAGGAAGTTCTACATCACGACCCCGATCTATTACGTGAACGCGCGGCCGCACATCGGACACGCCTACACCACCATTGCCTGCGACACGAGTGCGCGCCGCCAGCGGCTGCTCGGCTCCGACACTTTTTTCCTGACCGGCACCGACGAGCACGGCCAGAAGATCGAGCGGGCCGCAGAGGCAGCCGGCAAGACTCCGCAACAGTATGCCGACGAAATTTCCGCCGAGTTTCGCAAGCTCTGGCAGCGCATGGGCATCTCCAACGACGACTTCATCCGCACCACCGAAGAGCGCCACAAAAAGCGCCTGCAGGAGCTCTTCCGCCGCATTCGCGACAACGGCTACATTTACAAAGGTACCTACACCGGCCAATACTGCATTTCTGACGAACTGTACGTCGATGGCGCGCAGCCGGGTGATCCCTGCCCCATTTGCGGACGAATCACCGAGACAGTCCACGAGGAAAATTATTTCTTCAAACTGTCGGCATTTCAGGACAAGCTGCTGGATCTGTACAAAAACCCCGATTTCATTCGACCGGAAACGCGGCGAAATGAAGTAATTGCGTTCGTCCGCTCCGGACTGCGCGATCAATCAATCAGCCGCTCCACATTTTCGTGGGGCGTTCCCGTGCCGGATGACCCCAAACACGTGATCTATGTGTGGTTCGACGCTCTGGCCAACTACATCACCGCCATTGGCTACGGCTCGGCGCATGCCGGAGCACAAGAGGCCTTCAAGAAATACTGGCCCGCTGACGTGCAGATGATCGGCAAAGAAATCGTGCGCTTCCACTGCGTCTACTGGCCTGCATTTTTGATGGCTGCAGGCTTGCCGGTGCCGAATGCGATCGTGGCGCATGGCTGGCTGCTCTTCGAAGAGAGCAAGATGTCAAAGTCGCGCGGCAACATCGTGCGCACCGAAACCATTCTCGACGTGCTCGGCGCCGACGCCCTGCGTTACTTCCTGCTGCGCGAAGTCGTCTTCGGCCAGGATGGATCGTTCTCGTTCGACGCGCTGGTGCAGCGCTACAACTCTGACCTGGCGAACGGCCTCGGCAATCTAGCCAGCCGCACCTTAACCATGATTAACCGCTACTTCAAGGGTGAGGTGCCGGCTGCATCGAACGCGTCGAAGAAAGCTTCGGATGAAGCCGTCGCCGAAGTAGCACGCAAGACGATTCGGGAATTTGGAACGTTTTTCGATCAATTTCAGTTCTCTCGTGCGCTTGAATCTGCATGGAGCCTGGTCGCCACAGTCGACAAATATATTGTCGAGAACGAACCGTGGTCGCTCGGTGAAAAGAAAGACGACGAGAGCCGCGCCCGGCTCGCGAGTGTGCTCTACACGTCCGCCGAGGCGCTGCGTATCGCGACGGCGCTCGCTTATCCGGTAATTCCCGATGCCGCGGCCAAAATCTGGACTCAGCTCGGCCTGGGCGACATCAAGAAACTGGCTTTGTCGGACTTGGCGTGGGGACAGTTGCAGTCCGGCACGAAGCTGGGCGAAATCAGCCCCGTTTTCCCGCGCGCCGATAAGAGCGCCATCGAAAGGATGCAGAAGATGGAAGATCAGCAACGAGGACCGGCGGTAGAAGAAGCAGCAAGTCAAGCGACGCAAACCGCGAGCGCTCAATCTTGCGCAGCGGCGCCGCCGGCGACAACGCCTGCCGACGGAGCAAAGACTGGCACGGCGAACACGGACGCAGCAAAAATCACGATCGACGATTTCGCTAAAGTCGAATTGCGCGTTGGCATCGTCAAAGTCGCGGAACGCGTGCCCAAGTCCGACAAACTTCTGCGCCTGGAAGTGGACATAGGCTCAGAAGTCCGGCAAGTCCTAGCCGGAATCGCAGAAGCCTACACCCCAGAAACTCTGGTCGGCCGAAAGGTCGTAATCGTAGCGAATCTAGCGCCGCGCAAGATGAGAGGCTTAGAGTCCAACGGCATGATCGTCGCCGCATCGCTAGAAGGCGGCAAGCCCGTGCTGGCCAGCTTCCTGGAAGACGTGCCCATAGGAGCCAGACTCAAATAAAATGTGCGTCAGGCGGCTGGCATCAGCCCGCAGCCTTCGGCGCAGGCTTCATCATCAAGAAACAAGTTCAAGTCAGGAATTGCGCGCTCTCCAAATTGATTGACCAAGGAAGGATGAAGCAAGAGGCTGATGGCTTAGGGCTGAAGCCCGACGCCTGACGCCCGATGCCCGAATGTACGTCGATTCCCACGCCCATCTCGATGGCAAGCAGTTCGACTCCGACCGCGAGCAGGTCATCGCCCGCGCCCGCGAAGCGGGCGTGCGCACCATGGTCGCCATCGGCAACGGCGACGGTCCGCCGCACCTAGACGCGGGCGTAAAACTCGCAGAGAAATATCCGTTTATCTACGCGACGCTTGGCATCCATCCGCACGAAGCGCGCCTCGCCGACGAAGCCGCCTATCAAACCATGGAGCAACTCGCGCGCCATCCCAAGGTCATTGCCTGGGGAGAGATCGGCCTCGACTACTATTACGATCACTCGCCGCGCGAGACGCAACAAACTGTCTTCATCCACCAGATGGAACTCGCCGCCGCCGCAAAACTCCCAATCGTGATCCATTGCCGCCCGTCCGACAACAGCGAAAACGCCTGGGACGACTGCCTGCGGCTGATTCAAGAAGAATGGGCGCCCAATGGAATCGGCGGTATCCTGCACTGCTTCACCGGAAACGCGGCGCAGGCCAACCGCGCCCTCGACCTGGGCTTCATGGTCTCCTTCGCCGGCAATCTCACCTTCCCCAAAGCGCAGCAGATTCGCGACGCAGCGCTCGAAATTCCCCTCGACCGCATACTCATCGAAACGGATTGTCCCTATCTCGCCCCAGTCCCCCATCGCGGAAAAAGAAACGAACCGGCCTTCGTGAAAGAAACGGCGCGCAAGCTCGGAGAGCTCCGCGGGCTCTCCATGGAAGAAGTCGGCGAACAGACCGCGCGCAATTTCTACAATTTTTTCAAAATTGCTGAAATGGATGAAAGCAAAGTTCCTGCACGCTAGCCGGAAAGTCTGTTAACCTCAGGTGAAGATTCCATTGTTTCAGAAAGAATAGAAATATGCCGGACAACAGCTTCGATGTCGTCAGCAAGGTCGACATGCAGGAGGTCTCCAACGCCATCCAGCAGGCGCTCAAAGAGATCCACACCCGCTTCGATCTGAAAGACTCCAAGTCCAACATCGAACTGGAAAAAGACGCCATCGTCCTGCACTCCGCCGACGAATACAAACTGAAGGCCGTGAATAACGTCCTGCAGCAAAAACTGGTGAAGCGCGGCGTTTCGCTGAAAGGTCTCACCTATGGGGCAGTCGAACCCGCCGCCGGAGGCACGGCAAAGCGCAAGGTGACCATGCAGCAAGGCATCCCGATCGAGAAAGCGCGCGACATCGTGAAGCTGGTCAAAGACTCAAAGAAAAAAGCGCAGGCCTCGATCCAGGCCGATCTGGTGCGCATCTCAAGCAAAGATCGCGACACGCTCCAGGAAGTCATCGCCATGCTGCGCGCCAAAGATTTTGGCATCGATTTGCAGTTTACGAACTACCGAACAATTTAGAACCAATATCTACCACGGAGGCACAGAGACACAGAGAATTGCTGGAAAATGTTTTCTCCGTGCCTCTGTGGCTCCGTGGTGAAAAAGCAAAAGGAACCCTTGAGCGCGTCCGCCACCATTAACGGCAAGGAAGTATTCGATCTTCTCCGCGACGACCTCGTTGCGCTCGAAGACGAATTTGGCCGCGACACGGTCGCAGGCGTTCAAGCCATCACCGAAATCGGCGAATACCTGCGCGCCGGCGGCGGAAAAAGAATCCGGCCCGCGCTTCTTCTGCTCTCTGCGAAGCTTCTCAACTACCGCGGCCAGGGCGCCGTTCGACTCGGCGCGGTCGTCGAGATCATCCACACCGCCACGCTCGTCCACGACGACATCATCGACGAAGCCAAGACGCGCCGTGGCCGTCCCGCCGCCAACACGCAGTGGGGAAACTCCAAGTGCGTGCTCGCCGGCGACTGGCTTTACATGCAGGCCTTCAAGATCGCGGTGCAGGAGCGCAACTTCCGCATCCTCGACACGCTGATCGAACTCACTCAAGCCATGGTTGAGGGCGAACTCCTGCAGATGGAGAAGCTCGGCAAGCTCATCACACTCGACGAGCACTTCGACCTCATCTTCCGCAAGACGGCGTGTTTGTTCTCGGTCTGCATGCGTCTCGGAGCAATCCTCGGCGGAGCCACACCAGAACAGGAAGCAGCGCTCGGAAAATACGGCCACGATCTCGGCATGGCCTTCCAAATCGTTGACGACGTCCTCGATCTCACCGCTTCGGAAGAAGTCCTCGGCAAACCGGTGGCCAGCGATCTGCGCGAAGGCAAAGTTACGATGGCCGTCATTCACGCGCTCGAACGGTGTACCGCCGACGAGCGCGCGAAGATCGAAACCATCCTTCGCGATCGCGCCTTCAACGGTGTCACCCACGCGCAGATTCTCGAAATTCTTGAGCGCTACGGATCCCTCGACGAAGCCGCCGACCGCGCCGCCGCCTACGCCGAGTCGGCCCGAAAATCCATCTGCACCTTCCCCGACTCCGAAATCAAGCGCGCCCTGCTCTGGGCGCCCGAATTTGTAGTAGCCCGCGAAAAATAGTCTTCTTTATTCGTAAGCCCCAGCCACATTGTCATGCTGAGCGGAGTGGCGAGGTGAGCGCAGCGAACCTCGTCACGCAGTCGAAGCATCCCTGCAATCTTCGCGAACCAATGGTCTCTCACAACCTGTGAGCCGCAACGGCCCGCCCGTTACGTTGGTTATCTACGGCCCCATTCCCTTGCTGACTAGAGTGTGGACATGACACTTTCGTCGATGGTGGTCTCGCGTGACTGGCAGGAAATCAGCGTACTGGAATGCATCCTCGGCAGCCTTCACATGGACGTCGCAGTCGAAGACGAACCGGAGCGCGCCCTCGAGCGCCTGAACAAATCGAAAGTCGACGCGCTCATCGTCGACTGCGACCTCAACGGCAGCACGCAATTCCTGCACGAGTTACAGATGAGTGAGAAGCGCGTCAACACCACGCCCCTGGTCATCATGGGAGGGCCGCAATGCAGTCGCTGCCTCGACGATACCGGGGCTCTGTTTGCCTTCGCCAAGCCGATCTCAGTGGAGCAAGCGGTACGAACTCTTTCGGCGGCGCGCAGCATGATTCTCGATGGCCGCCTGCGTTACCATCGCGCCGGGCTAGAGGTGCCTGTCGCCGTGAGTTGCCGCGGCCGCAAACAGGCGGAAGGATTTCTGATCAATGTGAGTCAGGGCGGCATGCAGATTCGCACCGATGATCCAGTAGAAACCGCGAAGCCCTTGCAGGTGTCGTTCGAATTACCGGGCGCCCGCGCCGTGCTGAAAGCTCGGGCCGAAGTCGCTTGGCAGGATCAGCGTGGCAATCTGGGCATCCGCTTCGTAAAGCTAGCCGCCCGTGAAAAGCGAACCCTGCAGCTCTGGCTGGCGCAACAATATTTCGCGAATTAAAGCCGTGGTCAGTGGCCGGCCAAGTTTCCCACCAATTCCGCCTTAACCATCGAAATGCCCTAAATCGATGTCATTCCGAACCGGCGCAAAGCGCCGGTGAGGAACCTGCTTTTCCCCAGCGCCGAAAGGGCAGATTCTAGCGCCGGAAATTGCTCAGGACATTCTGTAAAGAGAAACTTCACCGAAATCGTGCCAGCTCTTCTTCCTCTCGATCCGGCTCCGCCAGCTTCGCCAATCGTGCGCCCGGGCTGGCGCCGCCGACACACTTGAAGAATCCCCAATACAAGCCACCCACAGCGGCCACACTTCCGAACGCCAGTTGCCATGGATGCGCCGGCGCCTCCCGCGTGACCGAAAGAAAAATCGTAGCGAACAAAAGCAGAGCCGCGATCACCACCAGGCTGTTTAGGGTCCAGGCCAAGCCCCGGCCTGAGAGCGGCTGCGACAGCCAGTCGAGTTCGCTCGGCATTTCCCGGAGCAGAGAATCGGAATCGTCCCCATCCGCCGCGACCGCCGTCATCCCCACCTCGGGCCGGGCCGGCAATTCGATGATCTTTCGTGCCGCGGGCGAAAGCAGCAGACCGTCGTCTTCCTCAACTCGCCTTTCTTCATCTCGCCTTTCCACCCCCGGCCGCTCAAACATCGCTGAAGAATTCTGCCCGGAAAAGCTCGCGCCTTCGAGCAGGTTACCGAAAATCCATTCGTCGATCTGCCGTGTCAGGCGCGGCGGCATGTCGAGAAGGCGGATGCCGCATTGCCCGGAAAAGGTCGACCATGCCACTTCGCCGCGGGCTTCCACGCGCAGCCGCGGATAACGCAACTCAAAGCGCACTCGTACCTGCTGCCGAGGCCGCACCGCAGCCACCGCCTGCACTCCAATGCCTTCGTGCGTCAGATTGCGAACGATGCCGCCGTTCGCCTGGTCGATCGTCACGTAGGTCAGGGTGCGGAGTTCGTGCCGGTATTGAGTCCGCGCCTGGCGCGCAGTTGAAATTCCTGAATCCATTCACACCACCGGGAAACGCTGGTCGGCCAGGGGCCTTATTTGTGAAATGGTATCCGGCGCGAAGGTGGGATTTTAGTACCTGCGCTGGTTCGGAGGCATCGATTCTCGAAGCGTAGGGACGTAGGTTGCAACGTCTCTAGGATGGGCCCAGGAACGCCTGCTTCGCCTTCCTGCCCGAGGCCTGCCAGACTTTGACAACTTCGAAAACAATCACGGTCGCATAGCTCACGGCGATCCACACGCAGACTTCCTCAATCGGCAAACCAGACCACGCTCCGACGAACAGCCCGGCCATCTGCCGATGCTGGAAGCCCCACCAGCCATAGGGCAGGGCCAAAGTCGCCTCCCAGAGTTCGCTAACCAGCAGCATGAAGAAGAGCGTGAGGCTGAACGCGCGCCAATTGATGAAGCGCCGCACGATGGGATAGAAGCTCATTGCCGGCACTAACGCCCCGACCACCAGAAACGTGAAGTATCCGGGAAAGCCCGCTCGCTCAGGCGGCGGAGCGAAATTCCTCTTGTAAATCCATGCGGTACCAATCAGAACAACTGCGATCACCAGCGACGTAGGATGAAAATGCAGCAACCGCCGCACCTTCTTCGCCTCTCCCGGATAGTCCGGAACACTGTAAGCGGCCAGCCAATATTCGCTGAGCCACACGTAGAGGAGCAGAATCGCGATGAATCCGGTGAGATAGAAAATGTATTCCTCCACCGGAACCCGGTGCCCGAAGGCAGGCGCAAGAATGCGCAGCGTCGCCTGCTCATTCGGATACGTGAAGAACCACTGGGCAAAAACTACATCCAGCAACCACCCCAGCGGCACCAGAATCCAAATCGTCCGCCAGAAAGAGCGCCGGGGAATATCGAGACCTTCGCTCGGCAGAAACCACCATCCGATCACAAGAATGGGAACGATGAACAGCGAGAGGCTCAGGGTGTATCCATACGGCGAGGGGTTTGGATCCACCTGCAGTGTTCCGGGGTGACTCACGCTATGCAGTGCGAGCCCTGCGGGAAATACCATCATTGCCAGCATGCCAATCACGATTCCGGCCGCCACCGCGGGACTGGGAGATCCGTGCGTACGAGGTTGCATGGCAGCTGCTCCTTAACTAGCTGAAGACAATGCCCAATATAAGCGAATCGGGCATCTCTGATATCCGGGACTCGCGGATTCTACTCTTCACTCTCAAGCGCCCGCTAGCCGCCCGGTTCTGTTCCGTCTGTTTCCTCTGTGTCCTCTGTGGTGAATTCCTTTCACCAGGGAGCGCAGAGGCTGCCGGTATAGTTCGATAACCCGAAAATCACCTGGCACCAAAGTGCATGGCCAAGGGGTCACCCTCGGGTCATTGAAAGTCACCTCAAAGGTCGGTAACGTAATAGCTGAGGCGTGCCACGCCTTGCCGTACGGAAGTGTTTCTACCGCGTCCACCCAGGCGGAGAAAACGCAATTCTCCCGCGGAATTAGGCTAAGTGGCCAATTGACAAGGACATTGCCCAGTGCGCAGACTGGACGGTTGAAAGCTCGCGCCGGGATTGGAAATGGCGACGACTACGACGAACCCGGGACTTTCTGAGGAGCCTCCTATTTCTGGCGTCGGCGTGCCCGCGTGGCCGCGCGGGCAGAATGGCACAACGGTCGCTGCGCAACCCGATCCCGTTTCCGACTTTCTTCCCAGCGAGTCGTCTCCGCAAAAGCCTGCGCAACATGACGCGTTGCATGCACTCCTCGCCTTCTCCGCGCTGCACGAACAGCTCCGTCGCAGAAAAGTTCTTGCCGCCCGCCATGCCGGTCTAGATGCTGGAGCCCCAGGCGCCGAGTTCGAATCGCAGGAACAACTCGTCCTCGACGATGTTCTGCAGCTCGTCGCCGAACGCGCCATCGCCATCACCGGCGCTGACGGCCTAGCCATTGCTTTGGCCGAAAACAACGAAATCGTTCTGCGTGCCGCCGCCGGCTCGGTTCGGCCCGACATCGGCGCGCGCATCGACCGTGATTCCGCCTTCTCCGGAGCGTGCTTTCGCAGCGCCGAAATCGTCATCTGCGACGACACCGAAACCGACGCGCGCGTAAACCTGCAAGCCTGCCGCAAGCTGGGTGCGCGCTCCATGGTTGCCGTTCCCTTGTGCGGCCGACGCCGCGTGATTGGCCTGCTGGAGGCATTTTCTTCCTGGCCTTTCGGATTCAACGAAAGCGACGTCCGCAACCTGAGCCTGCTGGCCGAACTGGTTCTCGGCGCTCTCAAGCCTGAAGATGAGGACCGGTTCGCCGAGTCCGCCAAGGCTGCTGCGGTCAAGCTCGAGCCCGCTGTTCGCCCGGCTCCCGCAAAACCTTCGAATATTCCGCCTGTTCAGGTCGTTGTGGTGGAATCGAAGCCCGTCATCGACGAAAGGAAAGTGGCTGGGCCAGAAACAAACAAAGAAGAGGCGAACAAAGAGGAAACAAAGAAAGAAGCAGCGAAACCAGAAGAAGGCACCAAACCAGAAACCAAGAAAGACCTGCCGGCGCCCACAATCGCAGTACCAGCGGCCGCTGCCTCGACTTTTCTGGCAAGTGTGACCGCCAAGGTCGCTTCGACCGAGGTTGCAGCCGCAACACCCGCCCCCGTGCTGCATAAGCCTGCCGTCGAAGAAAAAGCGCCCACCATCGAATCGCAGGTCACTGCAGAAACCGCTTCCGACACAGAAGCTGCCATCGAGCCGGAACTGACTTTTGGCCTCGCCCAGAGCGAGACCGAAAACAAACTTCGCCCGGCCACGTTAATTGCGCTGTTGGCAATCGTAGTCATCGCCGCCTTTGCCGGCGGCATGTGGTGGAAGCTCAAGACCTCGCAAATCGGCAGCCAAATGGTGAAGGCACAGAAGGTCGTGCAGCAACCCACGCCATCCAAAACTGCAGGTTCCTCCGAAGTGGCCAACTCAGCACCTGCAACATCTATTCCCGATTCGATGACGGACACCGAAGACGAATCCGCGTCTCCGGCCACGCCGCAAGAACTGGCGAAACTGCCCAAGGTTACCGGAATCCGGCATTGGTCGTCCGCCGATTCCAGCACGGTCGTGCTCGACCTCGAAGACCAGGTCCAGTATGAAGCGCATCGCCTGGCCAATCCCGATCGCATCTATTTCGATCTGCACGACACGCAACTGGCCCCCGACCTCGCCGGAAAATCGGTCGAGATCGGAGACCCGCTGCTCAACCGCGTGCGCGTCGCGCAACCCATCGCGGGCATGACCCGCATAGTGCTCGAAACTCGCTCAAGCTCAAACTTTTCCGTCAGCCTCGAGACCAATCCCTACCGCCTGATCGTTGAAGTCCGCAAGCTGGGATCGCTGCCCAAGGGCGCCGTCAATCTCTTCCCCGGACAAGAGTCCGAGAAAGCCAAGCTCGCCATCGTAGTGCCTCCGCCAACAAAAGAAGACCTGCAATGGCGCGCGCATGTGTCCAAGATGAAGATCGTCGTCGACGCCGGCCACGGCGGATGGGATCTCGGCACAGTCGGCAAGCGCGGTCTGCTCGAAAAAGACCTAGTTCTCGAAATTTCCGAGCGCCTCGGCAAGCTGCTCCAAACCCGCCTCGGCGCCGACGTAATCTACACTCGCCCCGACGACAACTACATCACGCTCGACGATCGCGCCACCATCGCCAACCAGTCGCAGGCGGATCTGTTCGTCTCGGTACACGCCAACTACAGCGATCTGCCTTCCGCCCGCGGCGTGGAAACCTACTACACCAACTTCTTCTCCGCCCCGGGCTCCAAGAACGCTGTGCAGAAAGACGTCGATGCCCACGCCGGAGTCGCGAACGCCGCGCTGCCCACGCTCTCCGCCGCCGACCTGCACGACCGCATCGAGCAGTCTCGACGCCTCGCGGCCAGTGTCCAGCGCTCTCTCTATGGAACGCTGTCGACACAGAATCCCGGCCTGCGCGACCGCGGCATTAAAGAAGCCAGCTTCGTCGTGCTGACCGAAAGCTCCATGCCCGGCATTCTCGCCGAAGTCTCCTTCGTCTCCAGCCCCACCGACGAACAAAAGCTCCGCTCCGACGGCTACCGCGAGCAGATCGCCGAAGCCCTCTACCGCGGCATCGCCCGCTACGCCGTCAACTCTAAAGCCGTGAAAGTCGCCAGCGCAAAGTAGCGGCGAGCTAACAGCCGGCAGCTATTCTTCAGCCATTCAACCAGGCTGCCCACTCCATCCCGATTTTGCTTGAGTGCGGCAGTCCTGCAACCTGACACAGTTCTCCCTCCGCCCTCCGCATTTCGTGCGTTCCACTCTGACTCAATCTCGACCCCGTCCTTCACAGCCAGTTGCATAGTGACGACGGGACTCGGCACTCCGGACTCGCTAGAATGATTCCATGATCCACGAGATCATTCCTGTCGGCCCACTGCAGTGCAACTGCTCAATCATCGGTGATGAGACCACCCGCGAGGCGATGGTCATCGATCCCGGCGACGACATTGAAGACGTGCTCTCTCTGGTGCGCAAGCATAATCTGCAAGTGAAACAGATCGTGGTGACCCACGCGCACATCGATCATGTCGGCGGAGCCATGAAGCTGCGCGCAGCGACGAGCGCACCGATTCTGCTCAACCAGAACGACTATGACTTGCTAAAGATGCTCGACGTGCAGGCGGCCTGGATTGGAGTCGCCGATCCCGGAAAAGTGGAAATCGACCGAAGCGTAACGACAGGAGAAACCGTCGCTGCAGGATCGCATACAGCGCAAATCCTGCACACGCCCGGGCATACTGAAGGCAGCATCTGCCTCTACTTCGAACCTGAGAAGATGCTGATCGCCGGCGACACGCTGTTTGCCGGCTCGATCGGCCGCACCGATCTGCCGGGTGGTTCGATGCAGAAGATCATGGGTTCCCTGCACGACACCGTTTTGTCATTGCCCGATGAGACGGTTGTGGTCCCGGGTCATGGGGAATTAACTACGATCGGCGAAGAACGGGAAAGCAATCCGTTCTTGATTCGGCGATAAAGCCGGAGACAGCCCCGCATCCATAGACATAGTTCGGACCTCGGACCTCAGACCTCGGCCTTCCCGCGACGGAATCACTCAAGAAAGACCCATTCCAGTCGATAGGAATTCTGCACCGCTTGGCGCACGTCATTAGAACTGTCTCACTGTTTCACGGATGGAGGGGCCAATGCCCCACAACGAGAAGGAACGACGCAAAGAAATCCGGCACTCCGTCAGGACGCCGGCAACAATTCAGGTTGTTCGCGACGGCACGGCTCTGGCCGGGACCACAGAAAACGTCAGTTCCAGCGGATTTCTCCTGGTGTTGGATGAACACGCGGACCTCAAACTGGGAGAGGAAGTGGTATGCGAAGTCCGCATTCCTAACGATGCGGGAGCGATCGACGCTGCCTGGGGAAAAGGAAAGCTGGTGCGGATGGATGACTCGAGAGTCGCCGCCTTTCGGCTCGGACCGGGTGTGTTAAGCCGCACTCTGTGCCAGCCCTGCCCTTGCTGCGGCGGCACCGGAGTGGTCACGTCACTGGAGACACTTTGCTATGACCTTCTCACCAAGGCTCGCAAGGTCGCCGCTAAAATGGATTCGGCGGAAGTAACCGTAGAGGTTCACCCGGAGCTGGCGGAGTGGCTCAAACTGCATCATGCAGCGCTTGTGGCGGAATTCGAGCAGCTCACACAAAAACGGCTGATTATTCAGGCCAGCTCACCCGTGCATTGGCATCAATACGAGATTCATTGAAAAGACTGGCAATTATTCTTGGAGCGTCGCAAGCACGTTGCTGACTCCCGCGGCGAACTCGCACTCGTCAGCAATCAAACTTACGACTAGATACCCTTCTCGCGGGAAATCGTAAAAATGGCCGGGATGCACCAGGACCGATTTGTCGCGCACCAATTCGATGGCCAACTCTTCGTCCGGCTGGGTCACCGGAACGCGCAGCACGGCATACCACCCGCCTTCGACACTCAGCCGCTGGCATGATCTTTGCCGTGCAAGTTGGTGGTCGAGTTCCGCCAGGTTTTTTCGAACACGCTGCATGAGCTGCCGCTGAATGCTTCTTCGTTGCTCCAGCAAAACTGGCACTGACCACTGCACGGGCGAGTTCATCGACAGGTAGGTATCAGCGATGACCTCGAGCCGATCCAGCGCGGCGTGCACTTGCTCGGAGGGACCGGTGGTCACGACCCAGGCAACTTTCATCTGCGGCAGGGCCGATATTTTGGACAGGCCGCTGAGAGTAAAGGTCAAGACTTCATCATTATCGACAAAACTTCTATGAGTTGGTGGTCTGCTGCCTTCTGCCTCCGGCGCCGTCGAGCTTCGATCGGCCAAACAACCGCGGGCGGTTGTCCCTCCATGAGAACTGTCCAGCACATAGTCGAGAAATACCTCGTCGACGATCAAGGCCAAATCATGCGCGCGGCAAAATGCGTTAAGCGACGCCAACTCTCCCGCCTTCACATACGATCCAGTCGGGTTATTGGGATGGACGATGACAATGCCTTGCGTGCGTGGCGTGACCGCTTTTTCGAGCGAGGGAAAATCCAATTGCCAGCCATGGTCGTAGATCAGTGGATAGGGCACGAGCTTCACATCCTGCAGATCGGCGAGGAACTCGAACAGCGGATAGCTCGGCTTGGGTACGAGCAATTCGTCGCCGGCATTGCACAGCAGGCGAAAGACGTAGGAGTATCCCTCACTTGTGCTGGCGGTGAGGACAATGCGCTCTGGGTCGAGGTTACTAACATCATGATCAGCGCGGTAGTATTCGGCCACGGCCCGGCGAGCGTGCAACAGGCCTTTTGGCTGTGGATCGTAGTCGAGAGCGCGCTCCGAACGAAGCGCCGAGAAAATTGCTTGCGCATCGTATTCCAATCCGACACGCGTGGGATTCGATACGGTCAGATCGAGAAGGTTCACCCCCGACGCGCGCGCCTGCTGGATCGCCCGCGTTAGACGATTCTGCGAGAGCTTCCAGCTTGTACGGTCAGAGAACACGATGGATTTAGCGATGCGTGAACAGCCGCTGAATTCTAACGGATAGCGTAACAGCACATACGCCGGCGGACGCAGATCCAAGTCCGGCGGGATGGAAGTCGATACTAGTCTCTCGGCGGGAAAAGTTGGGGCGGCGTGGTACGAGTCAGATCGTCGCGGCCATCGCCAGCGGTCGGCCAGTCGCGAATCGTGACCGAGGGAAAAACGAAATGCTTGCCGGCGGGCCGCAGCAATTGCCGCAGCGTCTGGACGCCATAGAACAACCCCTCGCCGCTGTTGGCTGCGACGATGAGGTGCGATTTGTCGGAAAACAATAGGTAGCCCTGCTCGCCGACGGAGTCGTCTGCGTTGAGTCCCTTGTCAGCCAAGAATCGTCGGACACGCCGATCCTGCAACCGCGCCAGGACGATCGCTCCATCTTCGGCCTTACTGCTCGCCTTCACGCCCTCGATATTGAGTTGTAGCCCCGATTGATCCGCGATCTCTTCAGCCAAGGTCTCAGCGGCGATGCGATCTTCTTCCTGGTGACCGAAGAGCACGAGGATTTTTGTATCCTGCGTCAGGCGGAACCCACCCTCGTGGAGGGTAACTTCTTTCGGCTGAGGGCGGAGGTTGAAATCGGCAATCCAGTCAGAACTTCGCTCACACAGGCTGCTCGCAGCTAGACACAAAACACCCATGGCTACGACCGCCACACCGCGACAGTTCGACGCAAACCTGGGGCCCAAAAACAGCATTCTTTATTTTACCCTTCCGGCGCCTTCTCACAAACGGGAAAACGCGGCGTTGCATTCACTTTCCAAATGCCTCTTTATTCACGACATAGGGCATTTTGGTAACGTCGCCGCCATAGTTCTTTTCGAGCACGTCGATCAGGCCCTGGACGCAGCGGCCGGCCATGCCCTTTTCAGGATCGGTCGACAGCCGGGTGATGCGCGCGGCGCTGGCGAAGTGCGGCATGAGGCGGCAGCGGTCAGCAATGGCCGGATCGCGCAGCGGAGAGTCGGACGGCAGGGGCTCCTTTTCGTAGACGTCGAGCGCTGCGCCGGCAATCCAGTTTTCTTTCAGTGCGCGGGCAAGTGCTGCTTCGTCGATAACTGGGCCGCGCGAGGTGTTGACCAGGTATGCTGTCGGCTTCATCAGGCGAAGAGTCTTCTCGTTGAACAAATGGAAGGTGGGCGTGGTGCTCTCTCCCGCACGGAGAAGTGGCACGTGCACGCTCACGAAATCCGCACTGCGTAGAGCTTCCTCAAAAGAAACGTACTTGATCCAGGCTTTTTCTCTCACCATGCCGCGGGCATGGCGCAGGTCGTTGAGTTCTTGCACCGTCTTCGCGAAGGCGTGATTCTCATAAGCCGGGTCAAAGCACAGAATGTTCATGTCGAAGCCAATGCATTTCTTGATGAACGCCAGTCCGATGCGGCCAGTGCCGATCACGGCCACGATCTTGCCGGTCACTTCGTCGCCGAGGAAAGGCAGGTAGGGATGCCAGAATCCCCATTTGTTGTCGCGCGTGAGGTGCTCGGCAGTCCACATGCGGCGAGCCAGAGTTCCCATCATGAAAAATGCGAACTCGGCGGTCGCTTCGGTAAGCACGTCGGCGGTGTGTGTGAACGGAATTTTGTAGCGGTTCGCATCGGCGCGGTTGATATTGTCGAAGCCGACTGCGATTTGCGCGACAACCTTCAGCATGCCCTTGCCGACTTCGAACACCTCCGCGTCGATAGGATCGCGCAAGGTGGTAATCAAACCATCAATTCCGGAGGCGACCTTTTCCAAGATCAAGTTTTTCGGAGGCGCCTCCGGTTGCGGATAGACCTCAACTTCGTATCCGCGCTGTCGGAGGAGTGCGATCGCATCGCCGATAGCACAGGTAGCAAAAACCTTAAATTTCTTGTTCATATTCCTCGGAGGTCGCGACGGCATCCGGACCGACCAAGAAATTATCATATCCCGCTGCGGCTCTTCGAATTGACGAAGCGGTAGCCGCACGTAGAAACTTCTACATGGTTCTCGAGAGGTCTGCCCTTCCAAGATTGCGCCGATTTGTTCCCCTGGCAGCGGTTGGGATGTTTCTGTCTGCCTGCGTTAGTTTGGCGCACGCTCAACTGGATCGTGATGCATGGATGCGTTATCCGGCGCTGAGTGCGGAAGCGGCACAGCTCTATAAAGGGCTGCCCGGCACGGTTGTTGTGCTGGGAGATTCGCCGCTTCTCAAGTCGGCTCAGCAGGAACTCGAACTTGGCACAAACAGACTATTGCATCGGGAGTTACGGGATGGCACGTCACCCGGCAGCCAAAGTGCCATCATCGTCGGAACCGTTTCTCAACTTCACAACTTCGCGCCCGAGTTGAGCCCCGGAAAGCCGCTTGCGGTGGACGGCTTCTGGCTGAAGAACGTTCGTCTGCACGAGAAAGAAAGTTTGGTCATCACGGCTGAGAATGAACGAGGCGTGCTTTACGGAGTGTTCGCATTGCTCAGCAAAATTGCGCGCCAAGAGAAACTTGATTCTATCGACCAGGAGCAGCAGCCCTACGCTCCGATCCGCTGGGTGAATCAGTGGGACAACCTCGACGGGCGCATCGAGCGCGGATATGGCGGGCCGTCGATTTTCTTCTCCGAGGGCAAGGTGCGCGACGATCTGAGCAGAGCCGGCGAATACGCGCGCCTTCTCGCTTCGATCGGCATCAACGGATGCACGGTCAACAACGTCAACGCGAATCCGCATGCTCTTGATGACGAATTCATCCCTCAACTCAAGCGCATCGCCGACGTATTTCGCCTGTGGGGTGTTCAGCTTTCGATTGCGGTCGATTTGAGCAGCCCGAAGGTGATTGGCGGGCTGGACACGTTCGATCCTCTGGATGCGAGAGTCGCGGATTGGTGGAAGGAGAAATTTGATGAGATCTACGCGCAAATCCCCGATTTCGGAGGGGTTGTTATCAAGGCAGATTCCGAGGGGCGCTCGGGGCCGTCGGCCTACGGGCGCACTCACGCCGACGCGGCAAATGTAATCGCGCGGGCACTGAAGCCGCACGGCGGCGTCGTTTTCTACCGGGCCTTCGTCTACAACCATCATCTTGACTGGCATGACCTGAAGAATGACCGTGCCCGGGCCGCATATGACAACTTTCATCCGCTCGATGGCGCATTCGACGACAACGCCATTGTGCAGATCAAAAACGGTCCGATCGATTTCCAGGTGCGCGAGCCGGTCTCGCCCCTGATCGGCGGATTGCGGAAGACCAATGAGGCCATCGAGCTGCAAATCACGCAAGAGTACACCGGCCAGCAGCGACATCTTTGTTTTCTGGTTCCGATGTGGAAGGAGGTCCTGGATTTCGATCTGCATGCCGAAGGGGCCGAGGACGCAGCGACTGCGGTGAAGGATCTTGTCGCGGGCAAAGTTTTTCATCGGCCCACAGGCGGATTCGTGGGCGTGGCCAATGTTGGCATGGACGCCAGTTGGCTGGGCAGCCCGCTGGCGATGGCGAATCTCTACGGCTTCGGGCGACTCACGTGGAATCCCAACCTGAGTTCGGAGCAAATCGTCGATGAGTGGACACGGCTCACGTTCGGAAACGACCCGGTTGCGGTGCGTATCGTCGATGCTCTGCAACTGGACTCGTGGCACGTATATGAAAGTTACACGGGCCCGTTGGGCGCTGGGACTTTGACGAATATCCTCGGAAACCACTATGATCCCGGCCCGCAATCATCGGAGGAAAACGGCTGGGGGCAGTGGCATCGCGCGGACCACAATGGAATCGGCATGGATCGCACGGTCGCGAGCGGGACTGGTTACATCGGGCAATATTCGCCAGCAGTGCAGAAAATGTACGAATCGCTGGCCGACTGCCCGGACAATCTCCTGCTTTTCTTTCATCACGTACCCTATGCGTACAAGTTGCACTCTGGTAAGACCGTCATCCAGCACATTTACGATTCACACTATGAAGGTGCGCAGCAGGCCCACGAGTTTGTGGCGCGATGGAAAGCGGAAGAGGGACGCGTCGATCCGGAACGCTATCGCGATATTCTCAAGAGATTCGAATACCAGGCCGAAGAGGCGGTTGTATGGCGCGATGCGATCAGCAACTGGATATACCAACTCTCCGGCATTCCTGACGGCAAGGGCCGCGTGGGAGCGGCGAGATAAAGCAATGCAAGGTGCGTCAGTGCCGCGGGTGCGTGCGGAAGAAATTCCAGACCTTGGTCTCTGTTCCGTGCACCCACTGGTGACCCACGCCTATTTCGCGGGTGAACATGACCTCCACGCCATCGCTGCATGCGGTTGCGTCCTGGCTGTTGACGCCTTGCGTTGGCAGGCCGTTGGTGCACAGAGTTTTTGTCGTCGAACTCTTGGTGCAGGAGTTTGCTGCAATCCAAAAATCCACGCTGTCGTCGATCGATGGCAGCTGATCATGTAACGCACCCCAGAACCAGCCCGTTCCTCCACAGTAAGCGACGATCGGATCGTTGTCGCCATGCATTTCGTACACTGAAACCGGCTTTGTCGGCAGCGGCGGAAGGAAATTCTGGCCAATGGGATGGATGTCGATCATTCCTGACACAGGCGCGATCGCGGCCACAATGTCGCTCATGTCCGTGCCCACGCGGTGTGCCATGAATCCGCCGGATGACATGCCCGTCACAAAAGTATTGTTGGGGGTGACCTCATACTGTGATTGCAGAGAGGTGATCAGCCAGCGCAGGAAGCCGGAATCATCCGGGTCGACCGGAAAAGTTGTGTCGGTTTCGTAGACGTCCCAATACCACAGCTTGTCGAGCGGGTTATAGCTGGAGATCGGCCATGCCATCACGAACCCGTACTGATCGGCGAGGGCCTCCCACGGTTGAAAGTCAAAGTACGGGGGCTGCGTGGACGCGTTCTGCGATGTGGAATTGAGGTAAAGCACCAGCGCCGGACTCGCCGCCAGCTTCTTCGGCGTGTAGACCGCGAAGTAGCGCCGCAGTCCGTTCCACGAAGTTGTTTGCCTGGTCAGTCCGGAAGCGCCGAAGCATGGGCAAGACAGCAGAAAAAGCAGCCCGACCGCACGAATGAATCTGCAGATCTGGCCAGAATGCAGGGACACCAACCCCTCCAAGAGGTGCAGCGTGCTGCACCTACCGACGGTCGCGAAGGGGGATTGGACGAAGTGGGCTATTTCGCGCCGGACAGCAGCCCATACACATCAATTTCTGTCTGGGTTGCGACGTACACCTTGCCGTTGGCGATCGTCGGAACCACAAACTTTACACCAGCTCCGGGCCTGTCGCGCGTCGGATTCACCGCGGTCGAATATAGCTGGTGAGCGACGTTGGTTGCATCGAACGCGTAAAGGACTGCTGGTTTGCTGCCAGGCTTAATGGAGAGCAGGTCCTGGCGGGCAATGGCCCAGAGGATTCCGTTAGTGTTGCCATTGGCCGAAATCGAAGGCGTACTGCCAATAGTGAGGCGATTCAGGCTCTGCGCCACGGCCGTACCTGGACTGAAAACGCCGCCGGCCATGGTGAACTCGCGCAGGTTATCGCCCGCGGGAGCCTCGTCCTCGCTGTTGAGACCCGAGTAGTAAATGTAGGTTGTCGTGGCGCTCTGCCAGTAGGCACCGCCGCTCCAGTAACCGCCCTGAGGGCCGTCGACTGTCTGAAGAGTCGTGCCACTGGCCCCACCCATGTTATTCGGATCGATCAGGTAGACCGGAGAGATGACTCCATCGCAGGGATATCCCTTGCCCGCCATAATCATCAGGCTGGTGCTTGCTCCCAACTGCGGAGGCAGCAACATGGGCGATCCAGATCCGAGGTCGTCGTCGTTGTCGTAGCGGCAGCTCTGATCGCTCGGAGAAAAGTAGTCGAGCACCGAGAACGAATATTGGCTGGTCGATGAATTGAAGTTCAACCCGAGCTTTATGACGGTGTCGCCGTAATCGGCGCCGCCCTGATCAACGTCAAACACGCCATCGGCGGTCGCGGCATACAGGTTGCCGTTTGTATCGGCAGCGACTGCGCCGCCGCTTCCCCAGAAGCCGGACAATCCTTTCCCGCTCAACGTCACATTCGGAGCGGTGCAGAACACCGCCAGCATCTGCAAGGTCGCCGCATCAAAGGCGATCAGCCAGCCCCGGTCCTGGCCGAAGGCGGCATAGACCACGCCCTGCGCAGTTCCCGGATACGGAGTCAGCGTCAGCGCCGGCCGCTGCATCTGGTGCTGCGGCACAAATTGCTGCGATGCCAGGGTGTACGGCCCAAGATTGCAGCCCTTGCCTTTCCCCGCGCTGCAGATCAGCTTCGGGCTGCCCGGTTGCTCGGCGCCAGTCGCGATGTTCAGCGCGTGCAGGCGCTCAGCGTAGAGCACGCCACCCTTCGGTCCAGTTTCCTTGGTGCGGGTCACGAAATAAATCGACTGATTCGCCAGATTGATGACCGGCGTGCCCGTGATCCCGATCGTCGGGTAGACGTTGCAGTACGGATCGTTCTCGGTACACGGCATTGCGACCACGTTGGGCGGATTCGAATACGAAGTCTTCCATAGAGGATTTGGATTCAGGGTCGCGCTGTCGGCGTCGAAGGCATACACCGTATCGTTTTCGGTTGCGACATACACTACGTTGTGCGCGGTTCCGTTGATAGTCACGCCTTGCACATAGAGCGGCTGGGCGTAAACCATTCCGTCGACAGGATAGGAAAAGAGCTTTCCGAACTTGGCAGCGTTGACGTTGGACGGCGTCAAGATCGTTTCCTGAAGATTCTGACCGGTGTGCTGGGCGTCGTTGTGCCAGGTGAGAACATTGACTTGCGCGGAACTATTCACCGGGACGAGGCACAGAACAACGAAGAGGGTCGACAGAACGGCTGGGACGAATCGAGACATGAATGTAACTCCCAATGAGTGGTTGGACCTGGTTGCCTGGGAACTGCATGAGGGGGCTGTTGGCAGCCTTCTAGTCCTAGGAAGTCTCGCGTGTTACCGCAAAACTGTCAATGTGAAATAATCTGCAACGTGCGCGGGAAACAGGCCGGTTTGAGCGGTTTCTACGCTACAATCGCTGCACTCAAGAATCAGTGGAAACTCCTAGCATCGGCTGCACCCATACTCTATGAATGCTGAGCCGGCAACCGCGAACTTCTCCGCGCTCGATAGCAAAAAGTCCTTTTATAACCGCTTCTTACTGATCGTCGCCGGCTTCGGGGGACTGCTTTACGGCGTCGACGTTGGCATCATCGCCGGCGCTCTGCCGTATCTCGAAGCGGCTTCCCAATTCACGCGCGGGCAACTATCCAACATAGTCGCGGCGGTCCTGCTTGGGTCCGTGATTTCCACACTTTTCGCTGGCCTGCTCGCCGATTGGCTGGGCCGGCGCACGCTCATGGCTTTGAGCGGCGTCATGTTCGTGGTGAGCATTCCGGCCATCGCGCTCTCGCATGGTTACGGAGCGCTGGTGTTCGGACGCCTCCTGCAAGGCGTGAGCGCCGGATTGATCGGCGTGGTTGTGCCGCTCTATTTGGCGGAGTGTCTGACCGCAGCCGATCGCGGCAAAGGAACCGGCATATTTCAGTGGCTGCTCACGCTGGGGATCGTGGCGGCGGCTTTAGTTGGAGTTTATTTCAGCTTCCGCGTCGAACAAGTGGCAAAGCTAGGCGATGCGGTACGCTTGCTCGCCTTCAAAGACACCGCGTGGCGCGGGATTTTCTGGGTTTCACTGCCGCCGGGAATTCTGTTCGTGATCGGCAGCTTCATGGTCGCGGAGTCTCCGCGCTGGCTGTTGCGTCGGGGCAAGAAGGATGCGGCGTACGCAGCGCTTCTGCGGTCGCGAGCGACTGAGCAGGCCGATCTCGAATTGCGGGAGATGGAAGAGACCATCGCCGCGGAAAAAAGCTCACCCGGAGGGAAGAGCGGCGACTCCCTTTTGCGGCGCAAGTATGTAATCCCGTTCATTCTGGCTTGCATCATTCTCGCCTGCAACCAGGCCACGGGTATTAACTCGATCATTGCCTACAACACGAACATTCTTCTGCAGAGCGGACTTTCCGATGTGGCGGCGCATTGGGGTTATGTAGTTTTCACCATAATCAACTTCCTGGTGACCTTCGGCGGCGTGGTGCTGGTCGATCGCAAGGGCCGCAAGTTTCTTCTCGGTGTCGGCACAGCCGGGATCATCGTGTCGATGGTTTGTACGGGCGCGCTCTTTCTCGGAACCGAGCGGCAGCGCGTTGACGTGAAGGGCGCCGTGCAGGCAAGGGTCAGCGGCGACCAGAAACTCAGCCTCACATACAACGAAACTCTGGCGCGGTCTCTGAACTCTCAGGTGGCGCAGCCCACATCGCTGGTGGTGATCTATTCGTTCGGCGACTTCCGCGCGGCAACCCAAGCCGTACGCTCCGACGATCCCGCAGCCAAGCCCATCGAGATGACGCGGCAGAACTGCATCCCCGAAAACAAGATCATCGCCTTTTTCTCCAATCCGTTCGCTGACCTGAGCGCGGCGCGCACCGCGCCGTTGAAGATCGATAATGCCCTGATTAGTCCGGTGCCAAATGAGAGCAAAGGATGGCTGGTCGCGGCGACGCTGTTCATCTTTATGGCTTTTTATGCCGTGGGCCCGGGAGTTTGCGTGTGGCTTGCCCTTTCCGAGCTAATGCCGACGCGCATCCGCTCGAACGGGATGAGCATAGCTCTGTTGCTCAACCAGGCGGTCTCCACCACAATCGCCGCAATCTTCCTGCCCACGGTCGGCAAGTACGGCTACTCCACTATGTTTTTCGGATTCGCCGCATGCACGTTGATCTACTTCGTCACCGCGACCTGGTTCCTGCCGGAAACCAAAGGCAAAACGCTGGAAGAGATTGAAGCCCATTTTGAGGGCAAAAGCACGACGGCTTAGAGGCGGCTGCACAAACGAAACAGGTTCCCCGTGTCCTCAGTGTCCTCTGTGGTTAAGACCTGACCGCGGCTGAGCCCGCACCTTGTACAGGATTGCCGCGCCGCCGCGAAATGATTTACTCTCAGCCCTGTCCATGCCCAGCAAACCGAAGAAAAACACCGGCCATTCCCATCGTTCTTCCTCCGATCGTTCTTCCTCCGATCATTCGCACGCCATGCGTCGCGAAATCTATGAACAGCCCGAAGCCATTACCAAGACGATCGCGAAACATCTGAAGGACGACATCATCTTCCCGGGCGAACTACTGCCGATTGAAAGCGCGCTGCTGACTTTCGAAAAGCTGATTATCGCGGCCAGCGGATCGAGCCGCCACGCAGGCCTCGCCGGCGAAATCATGATCGAAGATCTCTCCGGCGTTGCCGTCGATGTGGAATATGCCAGCGAGTACTGCTATCGCTCCACACATGCCGCAGTCGATCCCATCGTCATGGTCATCACGCAGTCCGGAGAAACAGCCGACACGCTCGCCGCCCAACGCGAGGCTCTCACGCGCGGAGTCAAAACCATCGCGATCTCCAACATGCCCGACACCACGATCGTTCGCGAGGCTGGAGCGGCTCTGATTTCTGGCGCTGGACCGGAAATTTCAGTCCCGGCAACCAAGAGCTTTACCACGCAGCTTACGATTCTTTATCTGATGGCCCTTTTCCTCGCCCGCAAGCGTGGCCGCATGACGTCGGAAGTGACGCGTTCGCACCTGCAGCGCCTCATGCTGCTGCCCGAGGCCATCAGAGAAAATCTACGCACGTGGGACGAGTACGCGGAAGAGTATGGCGCACGGCATTGCAAAGCGGAGAAGTTTCTGTACCTCGGCCGCGGCGTGCACTACGCGATTGCTCGCGAGGGCGCCCTCAAGCTCAAGGAGATTTCCTATGCGCACGCCGAGGGTTATCCCGCTGGCGAACTAAAGCACGGCCCCCTTGCCCTGGTCGAGGAGAAACTACCCATCGTTGTGTTGGCAACCTGCGATCGCAGCGATCCGGATTCAGTCCTGCGTTACCGCAGAACGCTCGAAGTAATGAAAGAAGTAAAGTCCCGCCGTGGGCCGCTCGTGACGGTAGCGACGGAAGGCGACAAGGAAGTCGGGAAAATCGCGGACCACGTTTTCTACGTGCCGACGGCTCCCGAACTTCTCCTGCCCATCGTGGAAGTGATTCCTCTGCAACTCTTCGCTTACCACGTCGCGGTGAATAAGGGAATTGACGTGGATCATCCGCGCAACCTGGTGAAGGCGGTGGTCACTGAGTAATCTGTTGGAGAGGATGGCTAGGGCTTGTCCGGACTGACCGGATCATCGCTATGGCATAGCGCAAAGCAGGTCAGAACTCCGATTGCAACCATCCCGGCGCCTCGCGCCCAGGGAGAATTCATGATGGCCCCTCGGCCCGCAAGGTGGCCCGAGTCTTTAATGATAGGTGCTCCGCACTTTTCCTCGCGGGTCTTCTGTTCTCCCTCGTGCACAATCACGCGGTTCGAGTGTTCGGGTTGCTTGGCCTGGCGGGCATCTGAGGAATTCACATCGATGTAAACGTCCTGCTTTAAGGCAGATACCGTGATTCTCCCATTGATGTCGGCAACGTCGTAGTGAGTCCAGTCCGCATTCACGGGCGTCACCGTGACACAGCCGACCCGCACGGGCAACACGCGGGAGGTATTTACCGACACCGTGCCGTGGTCGAGAACCAATTCGTCGCCTTCAAACTGCAACATGGTTTCGTCGCTGACGTCCGCGGTCGAGCCTGAGAGTTCAATTCGCGCGACCACATCCTTAGGAGTCTCGATCAGATCGTCGCGAAACAGCGCGATCGACGACGGAGCCGGGTTCTTGTTCACCAGTACGCCGCCGCTGCTGCGTAACATCGCTGAACTGGAATCTTGGGCCAAGAGCGACACGGGCAGAATTGCAACCACGGGCAGGCACACGAGATTGCGCCAGGTAGACAAACTACGCCCCGGGACTCTCCGCACGGTTCATTTTCAATAGCTTACCGTTGGTAGGATGGGGCGGGGTATTGGCTCTCGTGGTGACCCAGAAGCGGCTTCCGGCGGGGTAATTCGCCTAGGCACGGGCGAAGTCAATGTAACCGGTCTGCACGTCGGCGCGAACCAGCTTGGCCCGGATCCTGTCGCCGACGTCCAACCCGTGTTCTCCCTGCGCCAGCAACCCTTCGATGTGCGGCTGAGCGACACGAACGAAAGTGCCGTGGTCGGTGGCCCCGGTCACGATGGCATCGAAAACCTCGCCGATGCGGTGCTGCATGGCGACCGCGGCCATGCGCTTCGACATTTCGCGCTCAACTTTCTTGGCGGCGTTTTCTTTTTGTGTACAGTTCGCCGCCACAGCGGTGAGTTCGGCGTCGGTGTAGGGATTGCTTTGTCCCGCAAGCATCGCCTTGAGCAGGCGTTGCGTCACTACGTCGGCGAAGCGGCGATTGGGAGCGGTGGAATGGGTGTAATCCTGCACCGCCAACCCAAAGTGGCCGGGCGCGGTCTCGCCGGCCCGTTCCAGAACATATTCCCCCGGTCCGATGAGCTTGATGACAATCAGGGAGACCTCGGCGAAGTGATCGGGATCGGCAGCCTTGCGGCGCAACAGGAAGTCGTTCAGCGCTTTCGAGTCCGGTTGTGCGGGCAGCTTCTCGTTCTTCGTCGCTGCTAATTGCACGATCCGATCCCAGCGCTCGGGCGTTCGCACGATGCGGCGAATCGAGTCAACTTTTTCCAGCATGCGCGCGACCACGCCATTGGCGGCGATCATGAAGTCTTCGATCAATTCGGTGGCGTGATTTTTCTGCTGCTTCACCACGTCGATGACAGTGTCGTTCAACAGCAACGGCTGCACCTCGTCCGACTGAAGCGTCAGCGCCCCATGTTGTATTCTCTGATTCTTCAGCCTCTGCGCGACTTCGCTTTGCAGCTTGAGTTGCTCCTGCAATTCGGTCGATGCCGCAACTTTGGCTGGTGCCGCGGCCTTTCCCTCCAGCCATGCGCCCACCGAGTTGTACTGCAGCTGCGCTCGATTGCGCACAACGGCGCGATAGACTTCGGGGGAGTTCACATTTCCACTCGAATCGACCACGAACTCGGTCACCACGCTCAGGCGATCCTGATTTTCCAACAAGGAAGTCGCTCCCGTGGAGAGTTCTTCGGGCAGCATCGGGAAGTTGCGGACCCCGGCATAAACCGTGGTGGTCTCGCGCGCGGCGTGTGAGTCGATCGGAGTCGCCTTTGCGGCGTAGGCGTCGACGTCGGCAATTCCCACCATGATCTTTACGTCGCCGTTCCCAGCGCGCTCGGCCACCTCAATTTGATCGAGATCACGCGAAGTATCGTTATCGATGGATGACCACAGGAGGCTGCGAAGGTCGCGAATTTCACCGTTCGACGCCACCATGGGAGGATGGCTCTTCAGCACGGCCAGCTGTTGCGAAACCGCTGAGGGAAAATCCGGTTCGAAACCGCGGGACTCCATCAATTGCTTGGCGATGGCTTGCAGATCTAGGTGAGTAGGATTGGCGTGAATAGGATTAGCGTCGGGCATGATTGCTCAAGGCTCATGATTCAGGGCCTGATGAGAATCACTAGGCTACCATGCGGAACCGCTGCGCTTGTGGACTACTCGCCGTGCAGCTTCTCAACGTCCTGATTGGTGTAGATGTGCGTGGCATGCGGCTTGTGAGCCTTCCAATAGGCCGACGCTTCACCAACGGTGACACCGTACCCCTCTGCCGAGAGCGATCTCGATTCGACCACACTGCCCACGCCAGGATTGAAAATGCTCGCCGGAAGTGGAAGAACCGGTTCTTCCGAGCTGATTTCTACCACGCTTGTGTCCTGTCCTCCCCAATAAACGCGGGCGAGATCGGGCTGAGATTGAATGGGCGCTGGCACAGCGGAAGTCGGCAGTTCAGTGCCGGGCCCGGGTGTGATTGGGGCAGGAGGCGCCATTGGCGGCTCGAACGAGAGCGTCGGTGTTGCGATTGACCGAAGGAATAGCGGCGAATCGGTCGTGATCAGGTACTGCGGACCCGTGGAAAAGTTCGTGTCCTGAGCGGACGCAAGTCCAAGTGAGGCAACCAGGAGAACCAAAACGACGGCTGAGCGCATACAACCCTCCAGCGATTCCTGCCTACGGCCATTATGAAACGAAAAAAGGCGGATGGCGAGAGCCGTTGGACTCCAACTCCCGCGTCTGGCACGGCATTCAGACCCCGGAAGCGGCCGACTTAGTGCTCTGCGCTTCACGGCGGTTCGTGACAATCACATAGAGCATGAACAAAACAACGGCCACGTTGCCGAGGAAGAATGCGCAACGAAATAGCGTTAGCCCGCGGAACAATTCGCGAATCTCCAAGGGAAGCAGCAGGCTTCCCGAAACTAGCGCAACCCATTCCGCCCACGTTCGCGCTTTCCACAACCCATAGGCTTCGGTAAATCGGAGGGCGGCATAGGCGAACGCGATGCGCGCCGCCGCCCACAACCGTGCATCCGTCACACTGTCGGCAAAATCGAGAAACGCCTGCGCCCACTTCGTATCGGTACTGATGTGAAGCCGCATCAGCAAAGCTTCAGCGATGACCGAAAAATCCCTGTAGACCAGCATGATGGCGCAGATGCCCATCGCCACCACGAAAATTCCCTTAAAAAACTCAAAGGCCGCAATAGCTCGAAGCATGCGCCGCTGGCCGAGGTGCGAAACAGGTTTGACAAGGGAGGTCGTCATGGAGAGGCGCCAATCGCAGAGTATCACGGCGCGTTCACGGTTCTGCTTTAGCGGATGGGCGGATCGCTTCCTTACCTCGGTAACTGGAGACGGCTCGAGCACAATGCGACGATCAGGATGGGGATATCTCTATGCGGAGAATCGTGTTCGGTCTGGCTCTTGGGTCCTTGTGCTCGATCAGTATGTGCGGCCAACAATCGCAATCGGCGCAAACCGCGCGCCAGGCGCTGCTGGAGATGTTCTTCAGCAAGACGCCTGGCACCTTCGCCATGCACCTGCCCGCAGCCACGCGCGCCGCTCTCGAAAAATCCGGGGCGCTTGCCAGCCTGCAGCAGTATTCGGTTATGGCCAGCCAGATGCAAACTCCGGGACAAAATCTGCAAACCTTTGAGACCGGCTCCGTGCTGCTCTCCGCAGAAAACCCGAAGACTGGGGACAAAGTCGAAATCACGGTCGAGAATGACGCGCTGCGCAGCGACCACGACGACATCGAGATGGCATTTCACGTGTACAAAAATGGCAAGGAGGAATCTACGCCATTTATGCCGCAGATGACCTTCACGATGAAACAGGAATCGCACGTCTGGACATTGAACGAGATCGCCGTTACAGTTCACCTTCCGCTGGCGGACCCGACTCTGCTCAAGGCGATCACCGAGAAGATGACGCCGCAAGTGACTGGAGTGCGGATGACCAGTTCGTCGACAGCACTCAGTTCGCACCCTGAAACTCCAAGCCAGTCGGCGGGCAGCGATGCCATGGTTCTGGCCGCCATGCGAACCATTCTTACCGCCGAGAACACCTACGCCTCGCGTTATCCGAACGTCGGCTTCACTTGCTCGCTCTCCAGCCTCGACGGCTTCGGCTCGGGAGAACCGAACGAACGTCAGGCCATGCTGATCAACAGTGGGCTCGCCAGTGGCAAGCGTTATGGATTCGTCTTCACTCTGTCGGAATGTTCGGGCACACCGGCAACCGCCTTCCGGCTCACGGCCGCGCCCAGTGGAAATGTTTGGGGGCGAAAAGCGTTTTGCAGCGACCAGACGGGCAAGATCAAGTCGTCAGAGGATGGCAATGCGGCCAGCTGCGTCGCCAGCGGAGCACTAGTTCAGTAGCCCCTCAACAAGAAAGCACCCACTAGGAACCTTTCCGCACGGCTGCCCGAAGCTCGGCTACGATTTCCTGGGATGCCTTGATCGCCGCGGCGTGTTGATTCACGTTGAACGAGATCGCGCCCACACGCGCATGGCCGCCGCCACCGTAGCGCTCGCAGATCCTTGCCAGGTTCACCTGCGGTTCTTTTGGCGCCCACGGATTCGACCCTACAGAGACTTTCACGCGGAAACTGCTCTTGCTCAATCCCACGCTGTAGATCGATTCCGGATGCAGGTAATAGGGCACAAACTTGTTGTAGCCCTCGAGATCGTGGTCCGTTACGTCAAAAAAGATCGTTCCATCCTTGCACTCCGTGCGCTCGCGCATGATGCCGATGGAAAGCTCATGCCGTTTCAACAACGGCTGCAACAGCGGCGCTACGAATGGCGCTTGCAGGACCTCAGCTAAGGATTTCGTTGCCAGAAGCGGAATGAGATTGGGGACAAATCCGTGGTCGGGAGCCGACTCGATCACCATGGTCAGCTTCATCGCGGGAGCTTCCATCTCCACAGCGGTTTTGGCATCGGGATATAGCGCGCCGTCAATAATGTCGGTCCAGCGCACAAGATCGGCGACGGGCGCGGGATCAAATCCGAAGTGCTGCTGCGCGATCATCGCAATGAAGCTGGTACACGATTTGAAATCAGGATCGTAGAACTTGCGGTTGCTCTCGTTCTGTTCGAAGTGCTCGGCGTCGGCAGGCGAAAGAAATGCGCTCTCGTGATGATCGAACCACCATGTAATTTTGGGCGAACTCGAATACTTGAAGTCGACGATCGCGTTCTCGTCGCCGTCAAATTCGCTTTCGTTGAACAGCGCCCCGGCGCGATGAACAAGCCCGGTAAAAACGAACTCCACGTCGCCGCGAATCCGTTCGCGGTAAAAGCGGGAAAACAAGGCCGCCGACGACGCGCCGTCAAAGCATTTGTCGTGGTAAAAGACACGAACTCGCAATGCACTCCCCAATCGCTGCTGAATTCCCGCGCCAAGGCGCACCGGTGCCAGCACCTTTCGTGACGGGTAAAAGCTAATAGGATTGACAGCTTACAGGAAGAAAGTCAAGCGCACGCTACGATGTGGAGAACGAAGCGGGATAAAAGGCAACAACCACGAAGGACACCAAGGTTCACGATGGACTTCACTTCCTGCTCTCCTTCGTGAAACTTCGTGCCCTTCGTGGTTGCGGGTTCAACTGTAGTTGCGAGTTTAACGTTTAGATTGCATTGGCTTGCTTTTCGGACAGGTCCCCGATGACGGGAATCTTGTACATCAGTCCGGCATTCGCCTTGATCAGCAGGATGACCCACACGACCAAAGCGCCCAGACCGATCAGAAGATGCAACGGAATTGTGATCAGCGCCATGAACGGAACAACTGCCAGGATGGACAATCCGATTTGGAGCACGATGAGCGCCACGCAGAAAAACAGGCACTGAAAGGAATGAAACCGGATGAACCGGTTCTTGTTATAGGGTTCCATCACCAGAAAAATGATTGCTGGGATGATTGTGACGTAGGCCAGCATTCCGGCTACGTTGTCGGCTAACCCGCTGGTATTGGCGGATGCGACTGCCGGACCGCTGCCAGCGGCCGGGCCCGCGTGCGCGGCGCAAGTCGTCGCGCCGTCGGGAATCTGTGTTCCACAAACGCTGCAAAATGCCATAAGAGATCTCCCCCTCAAACCACCCCAATGCGCGTTTCCCTGCTTGCCAGCTTAGCGTCGCATGTGGGCGGCGTCGGGGCAACGTATCAAAAAATGTCGAGCAAAGCAATGAACATTTGAAGCGCGGAAGCGACGATGACTCCCTAACAGGCCCTCCCTGTTGCAGAAAAATGCTACACCTTGATCAAGAAAAGCAGTGCGTACAAGAGCAAGTTCTGTCATGCCGACTATCTGTCTGGCTAATCAAAAGGGGAAACCAATTGTGCAGAACCAAGGCTATATAGCCAGATCGTGGAACCAAGCGGTCGTGGGCGATTCGGGATGAACGTCGCCCACTGCCGAACCAAGCTTGCGGATTGACGCCCGGTCAACCGAGGCGTAGTGTTTCGTCCAAATTTCGAAGCAGGCAGCACCTCAAGGCGAAGATTTCGAACCGGAGAGAAGGATGGCGTCAATCTGCGCAGGTTGTGGCAACAACTTGCCCACAGGCGACCGTTTCTGCCGCGTGTGCGGCAGAGATTCTACGCTCGCGCCAGCGCCTCATGCGGCGCTGGCTACAGCATCCCCGGTCGCACCATCTCCTGTCCCAGCGCCCGTTCCCGCAGCAGCGGCCTCTGCTCCGCCGGAGACAAATGGCAAGGCGATCGTCAGCCTGGTGTGTGGACTGTTTCTTTTCTTTCCTCCGGCGTGGATTGCCGCGATTATTTTCGGGCATCTTTCTCTCTCGGAGATCAAGAAGAGTGGCGGGCGATTGCAGGGCCAGGGACTCGCGTTGGCCGGACTCATTCTTGGCTATCTGGGCGTGGCATCGATACCGATCATTCTCATCATCGCGGCAATTGCGATCCCCAATCTCTTGCGCGCGCGCATGGCGGCCAACGAGTCTTCCGCAGTGGCCAACGTTCGCACGATCAATGCCGCTGAAGTGAATTACTCTGTCAATCACGCCGCCGTAGGGTTCACTTGCTCATTCTCCGATCTCGCCGGGGATCGTCTGATCTCGGGCGAACTCGCCAGTGGCCAGAAGACTGGCTACGCGTTCGTTTTGGAGAACTGCTCGCCGGCCGAAGCTGGGGCTACGAATGTGAAGTATCAGATCGTGGCCTACCCGGTGAAGTTGAACCAGACCGGGACGCGAGCGTTCTGCTCGGATGAATCCGGGGTGATCAAGGTCGACGCGAATGGCTCAGCTCAGGGCTGCCTGGAAAACGGCTCGCCTTTGTCGTGAACAAAGCTCTTTGGAGGAGATGACGAATGTTCTGCCCACAATGTGGCGCCAATACTCCTGACAATGCAATGGTGTGCTCGCAGTGCGGAAGGAACCTTCAACCTGTGTCGGCGCCTCCGATGCAGTCCACGCCGTTGCAGACGCCTGGCGTTGTCATGCCGCCGGTCACAACGGTGCCGAACTACCTGGTCTTCGCGATTCTCACCACGGTGTTCTGTTGTCTGCCCGCAGGCATACCCGCAATCGTTTACGCGGCGCAGGTCAACGGTAAGTTGCAGGCGGGAGATTACGCTGGAGCTCAACAGGCCTCGAAAAATGCGAAGCTGTGGTGCCTCGTTGCATTGGGGTTGGGGCTCGGGATAACCGTGATTTACGGACTTCTCTTCATGGTCGGCCTTATCAGCGGCCTGCATAACCACTAGATCCCCATGAAACCGGATCGGGCAATTCGATCTTCCTTGCTGCTGGCCGCCGGTTGTGCTACAGCGATCGCCGCCGTGACCATGCTGCGCACCTTCGATCCAGCAACGAGTGGGATGTTTCCGCCCTGTCCTGTGTTCTACCTGACGGGTTGGTATTGTCCGGGATGCGGCTCTTTGCGGGCTCTTCATCAACTGCTGCACGGAAATCTGCAAGCGGCGTGGGCGATGAATCCGCTCACGATTCTTTTCCTGCCATTTATTTGTTATGGCTTGGCATCGCACATGGTTAGATTTTTTCGCGGACGAGGCTTTCCAGAATGGTTCATTCCGGCCACGTGGATTCGAGTTTTAGCCACTGCGATCGTGTTGTTTGGTATCGCCAGGAACCTGCCGTTCTATCCATTTGAGCTGCTGGCGCCGGGCGGGATGTTGCGGTTCTGAAAGATTCGAGGTTTTCTAGGGATTCAACTTGCGCTCTTGCCGCGGCATTCTTCGCACACTCCGTAAATCTGAAACGTATGCCGGGTTGTGAGGTAGTGGTATTTGCGGCCTATCTCCTGCTCCAGGTCTCCAACTTCCTGCGAGAAAAACTCTACCGAGCTGCCGCATTCAGTACAAACCATATGGTGATGGCTGCGCCGGTTGTACTGGTGCTCGAAGCGCGCAATGCCATCGTGAAATGCGACCTCGCTGGCCAGCCCGCACTCAGACAATAGCTTCAGTGTTCGATAAACAGTCGTGTAGCCGATGCGCGCGTCTTTTTTCTGCACCAGCCGGTGCAACTCGTCGGTGGAAAGATGATCACGTGTTTCCAGAAACGTACGCAGGATCGTGTCCCGCTGTGCGGTATGTTTGAGGCCGACGTCTTTCAGGTGCCGGTGCAGGATATCCTGCGCTTCGCGGACCATCTGGCGCGAAATCGTCGGCTGATCATCGATGCGTTTTTGCAGCATGGCGGGAGTTTCTGAAATGCCAGAATATCATCCGGCTATCTTGAAAATGAAATTCATTTTCAACGGCAACAACGGCCGCCGCACCCCTGCGGAATCACTGCCGCGTGGAATACAATCAAGCTTTCCCTCATGAGCACATTGGCAGAAATCCCTGTTCCCGCCGCCCGGCGTCCCCCGGCCGTGCGCATCGCCGCCTGGATTTTTCTGATCGTACTCGCCGTGGCTTTGGCCGCGGGGGGTTATGCGTGGTGGGTGGCGCATTCCGCATTGCCTCAGTTGGATGGGCGTCTTGCGGTCGCGGGGCTGTCCGCGCCGGTTACAGTAACGCGCGACACCCATGGAGTGCCGACGATTGAAGCCGCATCGCTCGAAGACCTCTTCTTCGCGCAAGGCTACGTTACCGCCCAGGATCGACTGTGGCAAATGGACATTATGCGTCGTTTCTCCAGCGGAGAGCTGGCGGAAGTTCTGGGGGAGTCGTTGGTCAAGGTTGACCGCGAACAGCGCATCCTCGGATTGCGCGCTGCCGCGAAAAAATCGATCGCCATGGCGCCCGCGCGCGACCAGGCATTCTTCAATGCCTACGCGCGTGGTGTAAATGCATTCATTGAATCGCATCGCAGCCACCTGCCGATTGAATTTCGCATCATGCGTTATGCGCCCAAGCCATGGCTCGCCGAGGATTCTGTGGTCATCGCCAATTCCATGGTGAAGGACTTGAACTATCACTATTTTTTTGACGCCTTGGCGCGCGAAAAAATTCTGGCCAGGCTTGGCCCTGAACTCACTGGCGATCTCTACGTAAACCGATCTTGGCACGACCGTCCGCCGACCGTGATGCGCGAAGACATCAATGAGCCGGACGCCGGCTCCGGCGATTCCGACGATGAGGACGACAGCGACGACGATGCTCCGGACAACTCGGTGACTCGGCGAGCCAGTCCGACGAATGAGCCTATTCACGGCGACGCCCCGGTTAACGGCTCTAACGACTGGGTTGTGTCGGGCGCTCATACGGTGACGGGCAAGCCGTTGCTCTGTGACGACATGCACCTCGGGCACCAGATGCCTAACCTCTGGTACGAGGCCCATCTGCATTCGGGGAACTTTGATGTCGCGGGCGTGACGCTTCCCGGCATGCCCTACATCGTCGTCGGCCACAATCAGCGCATTGCCTGGGGATTTACCAACGTCGGACCGACGGTTACCGACGTCTTCATCGAGAACTTCAACGGGCAAGGGGCGTACCAAACGCCGGAGGGCTGGGTGCAACCGGAACGCCGCACCGAGACCATTCATGTCAAAGACAAGCCCGACGTCACGGTCGACGTCCAAATCACGCGGCATGGGCCCGTCATCACGGAACTGGTGCCCGGCGAAACCCGGCAACTGGCGCTGCGTTGGACGCTCTACGACGGCCTGCACATACCATTCTTCGATGTGAACTCCGCGCTGAACTGGCAGGATTTCCGCAAGGCATTTTCCCAACTCGATGCCCCCGGCCAGAATGTTGTCTATGCCGACGTTGACGGAAACATCGGCTATCAGGCAACCGGCAGAGTTCCCATTCGCGCTGCGGGTGATGGCAGTCTGCCGGTTAGCGGCGCAGACGACGCGCACGAGTGGACTTCGTACATTCCCTTCGACAAGTTGCCCAGTATCTACAACCCACCTTCGGGAATCATCGCGACCGCGAACGGGAGAATCACTCCGGACAAATATCCCAACTCGATCAGCATGGAGTGGGAAGCGCCGTGGCGCACGGCGCGCATCTATCATGTGCTGGAGTCGGGCCGGCTGTTCTCCGCTGCCGATATGCTCGCGCTGCAGACCGACGTACAGTCAGAAGCGGAGCAATTTGCTGCGGAGCGATTTGTCTACGCGATCGATCACGCCTCAAGACCGTCACCGCGCGCTAAGCAAGCCGCCGACCTGATGCGCAGTTGGGACGGTCGCATGCAGGCCACGTCTGCCGCGCCGACGGTTGCCGAGAATTCGATTCGCGAGCTGCGACGGCTGCTGCTGGAGACCAAGCTGGGAATCGCTCCGGCCGATCCCGAAAAAGAAGATGCTGCGCTGAGTTGGAAGACCTACTCGTGGGAGATGCGCTCGGTGTGGCTCGAAAACATACTTCTGCATCACCCCAAACGCTGGCTCCCCGAAAAGTTCTCCAGCTATGACGAATTGCTGACTGCAGCGGTTGAGGCCGCCGTCAACGGTCCCGAAGTGCCCAAGGATCTGACAAACTGGCGATGGGGCGCCTTTAACGCAGTGGACATCGAAAACCCCGTTCTGGGAAAAATTCCCTTGGTCAAGCATTGGGCGGCGCCGGGCGAGCAGGAGCAATCGGGCAGCGGCTTTACCGTAAAAGCGGTCACCCGCCATCACGGTCCCTCCGAGCGATTCACTGCGAATCTCGCCGACCTCGACCAATCGACATTGAATACAGTCACCGGCCAGGGAGGAAACTTCCTAAGCCCTTACTACATGGACCAATGGAAAGCCTGGTACGAGGGAACGACCTTCACCCTTCCCTTCAGCGCAAAAGCTGTGACGGAGGCAAGGACGCATCAGCTAGTTTTGGAGCCAGCGAAATAGATCGCAGTAAGAAATTACTAGAAGAAATCGATCGCTTTGATGTCGCCCACGTAACCCACGATATTAATCTCTCCCTGCGGCACGAAATCGTTCACCAGCACAATGTCTTTGGTCGTGTCGTAAACGCGCAATACTCCGTTTTCGGCGACGTATTCGACGTCACGGCTGGTAAAACTCTGCAAGCCCGTAACATCGCCGTTGTCAGGCGGAATGATGACGCTGGCGGTATTCGTGTTGTAAATCGTGAGGCATCCGCGGACCTCGCCGCTCGGGTTGTTGACGTTGCCGATGTTCGTACAGTTATACGACCCAATGAAAAGTTGACCGTTCACGCTCATGTCCATGCGGTCGTGAGTACCATCGGTGATAGCGATGCTGCTGGTCAATGTCTGCGATCCGAGATCGACGATGCTAAGGCGTCCGCAAGTCGTAGCCGCGGTCGTCTGGCCGCTGCAGTCGTTTACTGTCGGCGATGTTCCCGCTACATAGAGGGTCGAGCCGTTCAGGAAGCCCCAAGTAGCAGCGTCCAGCGGAATCGTATTCGTGATCGTCAGACTATTGAGGTCGAGTACGGCGACACCCGCCTGTGTTCCGTTGCACTCCGGACCACAGTTGAAAATGTACGCGGTGCTTCCACTCACGATTCCGTAAACCGGCTTGTCGAAGCCATTCACGATCGTGCAAACGGAATTCGGCGTGCCCGAAAGACAGCTGGTATCGACCGGCGGAGCGGCGACAATCGGGCTCACAACAGCCACAGAGTCCGAATCGTTGAAAACCAGCAACCGGGCTCCGGTCCCATCCGAGATAACAGTTTTCGCATTGGTGAGAGCAATCGTGGTAGTGATCGCTCCATTGGACAGGTTCATGTCTTCCACGCCGCCCACAAAGGAGTAGCCATTTACAGTAGCGCTCGGCACAGCCGCGTAGCCAACCAGCGCGGCCGTTGGGACTACCATGCTCGTAGTCGGCCCTGGAAGTCGCACATTCGAGATCCCGGCTTCAGTCACCGTGTTGACGGCAAAAACGGTATTGCTATTCGTGGCCGCGTCGAAGGCAAGCAGCGTGTTGCGCGTCGGAGAGATTGCCATCAACCCGGGCGAACTACCAGCGCTCACGGGGGAGATCCGTGCCAAAGTGTCGTTCGCGCCATCGATGAAAACCAGGTCGCCAAAGAGAGTTGCCGAACTGACACCCTGCGAAGCCAGCACGCGCGTGTGCAAGGTAGGGCCCTTGTTGTTTGACGAGTTGTAAGAATTGCAGGAAATCAGGTGCAGTCCAGACCACAACAAGGCTGCCAACAGCAAGATGCGCTTCTTCAAACGGCAGGCTCCTAACAACTTGAAAAAAGAAGATTTAATTGCGAAATCGTGGATTATAACAGACCCGCAATAATTCCTTCCGCGGGCCGGTTTCGGGAATTCGCTCAAATCCCTGCGTTCCCCAAAGTACATGCCGATCCGCAGCGTGCACGAATCCAGTTCCATCCTGTATTCTGACGGGATATATGGCGGCTGACTTTCTTGCCCGGATCAAGCAATCCCCCGTTCTGTGCGACGGCGCGATGGGGACCTTGCTCTATGCCAAAGGCATTTTCATCAACCGGTCCTACGACGAGCTGAACCTTTCGCAGCCCGACCTGATTCGTGGAATTCACCACGACTATCTCCAGGCTGGAGCCGAGATTATTGAAACCAATACTTTCGGTGCTAACTCTTTCCGCTTGGCCCGCCACAGCTTGGCGGACAAAGTTGCCGACATTAATCGTGCGGGAGCGCGGCTCGCTCGCGAAGCCGCCAAAAGCTTCGATGTTTGGGTCGCGGCATCGGTTGGCCCGCTGGGAACCAGAATTGAACCGCTAGGCAAAACTTCGTTTCAGGAAGCCCGCGACGCCTTCCGGCAACAGATTGAAACGCTGGTCGAGGCGGGCGTCGATCTCCTGATTCTCGAAACCTTCGGCTATCTCGAAGAGATTCACCAGGCCATGCTCGCGGCGCGTGACGTGAGCGAGACAATCCCCATCGTGGCGCAGGTCACGATCGACGAAGATGGCAACTGTCTTGACGGCTCCGATCCGGAGACGTTCGTTCCAAAGCTAGTCGAATGGGGCGCGGACGTGATTGGCTGCAACTGCAGTGTCGGCCCCGTGGCGATGCTCGACGCCATGGAGCGGGTTCGCGCAGCGACTTCCCTGCCGCTGGCCGCGCAACCCAATGCCGGCATTCCACGTTCGGTCGATGGGCGGAATATTTATCTCTGCTCGCCCGAATACATGGCGAGCTATGCGCGGAAATTTGTCGCTGCGGGTGTGCGCCTGGTCGGCGGATGCTGCGGAACCACTCCCGAACACATCCGGGTGATGAAGTCGGCGTTACGCGTCGGCGAGGCGCGAGGAAAGACTGCTGCCGCTCAAGCAGTAACAACCGCTTCTACGCCGAAGCCCGCTCCGGCGGTTCCACTTGAAGAGCGCTCATCGCTAGGCACCAAACTCGCGCGCGGCGAGTTTGTAACCATGGTCGAGATCGTACCGCCGAAAGGAATTGACGTTCGCAAAGAGATCGAAGGCGCGCGCTTCTTGAAGTCGGTCGGCGTCGATGCGGTCAACATCCCTGACAGCCCGCGCGCTTCGGCACGCATGAGCAATCAGGCGCTCTCGCTGCTGATCCAGCGCGAGGTCGGCATCGACGCGATTTTGCACTACACCTGCCGCGACCGGAATGTGCTCTGCATCCAGAGCGATCTGCTCGGCGCGGCCGCGGTTGGCATCAGAAACCTGCTGTGCATCACCGGCGATCCGCCGAAGATGGGCAACTATCCCGACGCGACGGCGGTTTTCGATGTGGATGCGATCGGCTTGGTAAACATCGTCCACAATCTGAATCGCGGCCTCGATCTGGGAGCGAATCCGATTGGCGCGGGCACTGGATTCGTGATCGGGGTAGGCGCCAATCCCGGTTTGAATGATCTCGACGAGGAAATCCGGCGCTTCGAATACAAAGTCGAAGCCGGAGCGGAGTACGCAGTCACGCAGCCCGTCTTCGATTTGCGATTGCTTGAGAATTTTTTGCGCCGCATCGAACATTGCCGCATTCCAGTAGTCGCCGGAATCTGGCCGCTGGTCAGCGTGCGCAACGCCGAATTCATGAAAAATGAACTGCGCGTCTCGGTCCCAGACTCAATTCTTGAGCGCATGGCACGAGCACAGACGCCTGAAACTTCACGCGCCGAAGGCGTCGCGATCGCTCGCGAAATGCTTCTCGCCTGTCGCGAGATGGCGCAAGGCGCGCAGATCAGCGCGCCACTCGGGCGCTACAGCTCAGCCGTCGATGTGCTGGAAGCGCTCGGCACAACGCGCCCGGCGGCGTCGGCGTAGTAGTAAATCAGGCGCAGACAGCCCTCTGCTCTCAAGGTTTTCTCCGCGTTCTCCGCGGCATTTCTCAGCGACCTCTGCGTTGAGCAGCTTTGGAGAAACTCCAAGGACTCTCCGGGAGCAAGGGTCACATCCGCAGCGCCTCCCGCGGATCGATCCGCGACGCGCGCCGCGCCGGAATCCAACTGGCCGCGAGAGCAACCACGACAAACAAAATCGAGACGCCAGTAAACGTTGCCACATCGGTCGCACTTACCTGAAACAACAAGTCCTGTAGCAGTCGCGTCACGGCCAGCGCCCCGCCGATCCCCAGCAACGCACCCGCAGCTGAGAGAATCAATCCCTGGCGAAGCAGCAACCGAAGAATGTCCCAGCGCTGCGCGCCCAAAGCGCGCCGAATGCCCATCTCCCGAGTACGCTGCACGACGGAGTAAGAAATGACCGCATACAACCCCAGCACGGATAGAGATGTCGCAACTCCCGCAAATCCTCCAAGCAACCGCATCATCAATCGCAACTGCCCCTCGGAATCGTCCACGATTGCATCCATGGTGGAAACCTGGGAAACCGGCTGCTCGTGATCGACCTCAAGCACGCGTTGTCGCACCGACTCAGCAAACGACAGTGGCGCACCGCTGGTGCGCACCACCAACATCGCTGTATCAGGAACTTTCTGGAAGCAGGGCACGTAGATTCCGGGTCTTGTGTTCGTATCCTTGCCCGATTCGTGGACGTCGGCGGTGATGCCCACGATCTGCGAGGGTTTCGGATCGTGGGCAAAGATAATGAACTGCCCAACCGGGTCCGGGCCGGAGGGGTACTCCGGCCAGAGAGTCCGCGCCGCGCTTTCATTGATAATCGTGACCGGAGCGGAGTCGGCATTATCGTGCGACGTAAAGTCGCGGCCACGCTTCAGCGCGATCCCCATCGTCTGAAGAAATCCGGGAGTGATCATCTGGAAAATCGCGATGGGCCGTTCGTTGAGCTTGCGCGTTCTACTTGGCAGATCGATAGTCGTGCCCATCCAGCCGTCCATGGGAAGAGTCAGGGTCACGCCTGCCCCGCGCACGCCCGGCAGAGCATCGATGCGCTCGACAACCTGCCGATAAAACGCCGCACTCTTCTCATCTGAGTCGTAGCGTGTCGGAGACAAGGCGATCTTCATGGTGAGCAGGCCGGAGGGTTGGAACCCGGGATCGACACGGTAGATGCGGGCAAGGCTTTCGATCAGCAAAGTCGCGCCGATCAGCAAAACGATCGACAATGCCACTTGACCAACGACCAGCACACCGCGGGAGCCAATCCCCGCGATCGGTTTTGCTCTGCCGCCGCTGACGACTTCGCCGCTGCCTTTCAAAATGACGGACAGATTTGGCTTCGATGCGACCAGTGACGGGAGCAGGCCGAACAGGAGTCCCGTGAACAGTGCCAACGCCGCCCCGAACCCCAGGACAGCAACATCCATTTCAATCTCTCCGGCTCGTGGAAGATCGACAAAGGTGAGGTTGCGAATTCCCCTGAGGCTCACGGCCGCTAACATGATTCCCAACAAGCCGCCGACCGCAGACAGCATAAGGCTCTCAACCACCAACTGGCCAACGATTCTTGCTCGTGCCGCACCAATCGCGGCGCGTACAGCGAACTCGCGGGCGCGCGTCGTCGCTCGTGCCAGCAGAAGACTGGCAACGTTCGCGCACACAATCAGCAACACGAAACCGACAGCTCCAAAAAGAATTGCCAGCTTTGGCCGGACATCCGAAACAAGTTCCTCGCGCAGGGACTGCACAACGCGGGGAGTATCTGCCTTGGCGTCGAGCATCGTAGGGTGTGCTCTGGCGTACCGATCCTGCAGCACGGAAAATTCAGCGTTGGCCTGCGCCAGCGTGATTCCTTCTTTCAATCTTCCGAACACAACCAGAGTTGGACTCGTCTCCCGCGACTCAGGAGAAATCGCCGACCACTCTTCAGGCCGCGGAAGCCAGATATCCGCTTTGGCCAGGGGAAATTGAAACCCGAATGGCAGTACGCCGACGATCGTGTACGGCGCACCCGCCAGCGTAATCGACTTGCCTGCGATCGAGGCGTCACCGCCGAAACGCCGCCGCCAGAGTGCCGCGCTGATCATGGCGACGGCGGGTGCTCCGGGTTTGTCTTCGTCGGCAGCAAAGCTGCGGCCAAGAAGCGGAGCAACTCTCAGGATGTCGAGAAAGTTCGCCGAGACTCGCGTGGCCTCCAGAACTTCGGGCTCGCCGCCGCCAGAGAGTGCCATATCCTCAAAACCACCCGCGTAGTCTCCGATCGCCGTGTAGGAACGGCTGCCTGCCTTGATTTCCTCCAAGCGGACTGGCGTTGTCCCCTGAGCTACGAGCACGACGCGATCCGCCTCCGGATACGGAAGTGGCTTCAACAATACGGCGCGAATCACAGAGAACATCGTCGTGTTGGCGCCGATGCCCAAAGCGATGGTCAGCACCACGCCGGCGGAAAACCCCGGGTTGCGGCCCATGATGCGGAGCGCGAATACAACATCCTGCCTGAGGTTCTGCAAAAGCGATTTTGCATTCATCGACATCTCTCCAGCGCAGTGTTGGCGCGGCTTCTAAGCCATCGTCCCGATTCGGAGACGGATCAGACCTTCGACTGCAGGAAATCGATAAATCATTGGACAACGGCCCCCAATTGCTGCATTACAATACAGGAACGGAGCGAATTCCCGTTGGCCAAATTTGAAGAGTGTCTCCAGCGACTGGAGAAAATCGTACAAGAGTTGGAAAAGGGAGAGGTCCCTTTGGAAAAATCTCTCACTCTCTTCGAAGAAGGCATGCAGCTTTCCGCGTCTTGCCGGAAGGAACTGGAGCAGGCCGAAGGAAAGGTGGAAATTCTGCTGAAGAAAAACGGGAAGCTCCAACCCGAGCCGTTCGAGCCGCTGGATAAGGCGACCGTTCGAAGATAGGCGTCCTTCCAGCAACTCGTAATCCAAGCTGTCTGTGGAGTTGTGCTTTCCCAGCCCGGCCCGCAGCCTAGTCCGCATCGTTGACGTCTGAGGTCAACGAAGGTTGATGATCGGGGTGTTTCATGGCTCAGAGTGTTGTGCTGTATGCAAAAGACCCCAACGTAGTGCAATCCCTGGTCGGCGGATTGCGCTCGCATTTCCAGGCGGTTCACGTCACCGGATCGCGCGACGAAATGCGCGAGAAGGTAGAATCCAACCATCCGGAGGCGGTCGTGCTCGATATCGAGTCCTCGCGCCTTACCGATGTAGCCAATCTTCACCGCGACTTCCCTTCCCTTCTCATTGTTTGCACCCATCGCATTCCCGACGAGGAGTTGTGGATGGCTGCACTTGAAGCCGGAGCCAGCGACGTTTGCCCAGAGGACGACGTAACCAACGTGCTTTCGTCGGTTCTCCGCAATATGGCCTTGGCCCGCGCCACGGCATAACTCAGTTCCATCGAACGTAAACAGGACGCCTTACGAGGCGTCCTTTCCTCTCCTCGAACCATTGTTCGTAACGCGAGACTGCCGTTCACTGTGCTCAAACACGGCGCGCCGCCTTGTATACTCACTCCTCATGCTCAAGGAAACTCTGGAACAAGGCCAGCGCCTGACCGACTCTGCGCTCGACAGGTTGATCCCGCTCGAAACGGCATACCCGACGTCAATTCACATGGCCATGCGCCACAGCTTATTCGCCGGCGGCAAGCGCTTGCGGCCCGTGCTGTGCATGGAGGCAGGACGCATGGTGGCCGGATCCTTGCCTGTCGAAATTGAAGAACTCGGCGCAGCGCTCGAGATGCTGCACACCTATTCGCTGATTCACGATGATCTGCCAGCGCTCGACAATGACGATCTACGCCGGGGCCGGCCCACATGTCATAAAGCGTTCGGCGAGGCCATTGCCATTCTCGCCGGCGATGCGTTACAGACACAAGCTTACGAAGTGCTATCGCGGTTGAAGTGTCCCGCCGAGGCGCGCGTTCGCATCATCGAAGAAATCGCGCGAGGCACTGGCACTGTAAACGGCATGATCGGCGGCCAGGTCGTCGATCTCGAAGCCGAGCACACGATGCCGACTGCCGAAATGCTCGAGTACATTCACAAATCGAAGACGGCGGCGCTGATCACGGCAAGCCTGGTCAGTGGTGGACTTTACGCCGGTGCGAACCACAATCAGGTCGCCCGGCTGCGTGCGTTCGGCCAGGCCATCGGCTTGGCGTTTCAGATAGTCGACGATGTGCTGGACGTGACGCAGACTTCCGAGCAACTCGGTAAAACTGCCGGTAAGGACACAGCTTCCGAGAAAGCGACCTATCCGTCTTTGTTCGGGATTGATGCCTCCATCAGCAAGGCAGACGCTCTTGTGAGCCAGGCATTCGTGGAATTGGAACCTTTCGGAGAAAAAGCCCAGCTGCTCAAAGAGCTGGCTCGTTTCCTGGTAGAGCGGAAAAAGTAACGTTGCCCTCCGTGCCCTCTGTGGTAAAAAATAGTCACGGCGATGGAGTTCGCCATAACCGCCTGCGACTGGCAGGCTGATAACTCCTGCAGAAGTCAGACCATTTTGTAGGAGACTCCGAGTGAAAGACTTCCTTGCCATATCCGTCGCCGCCATCGTCGGCGCCAACCTGCGCTATCTTCTGAGCCGTCTTGCGCTCCGCGAATTTGGCGCCATTTTTCCCTACGGAACGCTCGTCATCAACATCGTCGGCAGCTTCATTGTGGGATTCTTTGTCGTCTGGAGCACCGAGCGCGTTCTGATCGATCCGCGCTGGCGTCTGCTGGTCGTCGTTGGTTTTTGTGGATCGTTTACAACCTTCTCCAGCTACGCCTTTGAAACCATGTCGTTCTTTGAGCAAGGCCAGTATGGCCTGATGTTGGCCAACTTCCTGACCAATAATCTCCTATGCCTGATCGGCGTGCTGGGCGGCATCGCGTTGGCGAGGGCGTTGTAAAATGACAAACGCAATGGCAGTGCAAGTCACCATCTACCTGAACGAGGCGGACAAATGGCACCATCGCCCGCTGCACATGGAGATTCTCAACTATCTCCGCAAAGAAAATGTGTACGCGGCAACGGCGGTTCACGCCGTCGCCGGATTCCTGGGGCGCCAGCGGGTTGAGACCGCTCATCTCGTCGAAGCTGGAGGCAAGCTGCCGGTGATCATCATCTTCGTCGACACCGACGAACACGTGAACCGTGTCCTGCCCACACTCAAAGAGATGGCCGCTCACCGGCTGATCGTGCGGGAAAACGTGGTGCTGGAGCAGGGGAATCTCGACTGAACATGTCTTCCTCGCCGCTCTCTCAACCGCTCGATATCCTTGCCATTGCCGCACACCGCGATGACGTAGAGCAGACTTGCGGCGGCACGTTGCTCAAAGCAGCGCAGCGCGGCCAGCGCACGGGCATCCTCGATCTCACCCGCGGTGAGATGGGCACACGCGGCACGGCCGATGATCGCGAACGTGAAGCCGACGCCGCAGCGAAGATTCTCAAGGCGGCGTGGCGTCATGCACTCGACATTCCCGACGGTCGCGTTGAGAACACGTGGGAAAATCGGCTGAAGGTTGCTGCTGCAATCCGCGAGACGCGCCCGCGCGTGATCATTCTTCCCTATTGGAAGGGACGGCACCCGGATCACTACACAGCTTCTGTGTTGGGATACGAAGCGTGCTTTCTTGCCGGACTCTCCAAGCTGGACCTCAGACCTCCGACCTCGGACCTCGGCCAAACCCTTCCGCCGCACCGGCCGTTCAAGGTCGTCTACGCTACGCTCTACTACGATATCCGGCCGACATTCGTCGTCGACATCAGCGAGCAGTTTGACACCAAGTTCGAATCACTCATGGCCTACAAATCGCAATTCAGCGATCAGGATGCCGGCAAAAACATCTTTCCTGCGCACCACGAAATCCGCGCCCGCATGGAAGCGATGGCGCGATTCTACGGCATGCTCGGCGGCGTGACCTATGCCGAGCCGTTCCTGCAGAAGGAAGTCGGATTGGTCGACGACCTTCTGGCCATTCCCGTTAAGTCTATTTAGTTGATCGGGTATTAACTATGGTTAACGCGAAGAACTCCGACCTCAGCTGCTCGATCAGCTCCGCTTCACGATTCGCCAATTCCGCCCCACTCCAGTTAACATGAGTTAACACCAGCAACTTAACAGGAGCACTTGTAAATGCCGCGCTTATTCCTGACCCTCGTTACCGCCCTCGCGATGGCCGCTACCGCCGCAGCCCAGGCTGGATCATGGAAGATCGATCCCAACCACTCCTCTGCGCAGTTTTCCGTCAAACATCTGGGCGTCTCGACGGTGCGCGGCGCGTTCACCAAGGTGAGCGGATCGGCGAACTATGATCCGGCCGACCCGTCGAAAACCACGCTGGAAGCCACGATCGAAGCGTCCTCGGTCGATACGCGCGTCGAAATGCGCGACAACGACCTGCGCAGCCCGAACTTTCTCGATGTGCAGAAATTTCCGACTATCACCTTCAAGTCCAAGCAGGTGAAGCCGGCAGGCTCAGGCAAACTAGAGATGGTGGGCGATCTCACCATTCACGGCATTACGAAAGAGGTCGCTCTTGACGTCGATGGGCCAACATCACCTATTCCGAATCCGATGGGAGGAGGCCTGCGCATCGGCGCCTCTGCCACCACGAAGATCAATCGTAAGGACTTCGGCGTGAACGGCGCTCCTGCCATTGCTGGCGACGAGGTCACCATCACGATTGACGCGGAACTAGTCCAGCCAGCAGCGAAATAGCGAAGCCACAAGCCTTTGGCAAAAACAGTACGAGGAGCCCAACAAGGACTCCTCGTCGTTGTAGTGCTGAATTTTCAGAATATGTTCCGGAAGAGCCAGAACAAAGATCCCGAGAGCAGCATCGCCACTGGCAAGGTCAGAACCCACGCCAGCGCCAGATTCCGAATCGTGCTCATCTGAATGCCGGACTTATTCGCCGTCATGGTGCCGGCGACGCCCGACGACAGCACATGAGTTGTACTGACCGGCAAGCCAAATCCATCGGCCGCGCCGATCGTTGCCATCGCGGTTATTTCAGCGGCGGCGCCCTGTGCATAAGTCAGATGTTCCTTGCCGATTTTCTCGCCGACCGTTACCACGATTCGCTTCCAGCCGACCATCGTTCCGAGTCCCAGCGCCATGGCGACCGCAACTTTGACCCAGGTCGGAATAAAACGCGTGGAGTGGTCGACGTGCTTCTTGTAGTTGGCGAGCACGGCGGTTTCCGCTGCAGTCAGCTTCGGCTGTCCGCTTTTCGCCATAAGCCGCAGCGCTTCGCTGACGAGATACAAATCGTTGCGGAAGTTGCGCACGCGATCGTTGGGAACATTTTTCAGCTCCCTGTACAGCGCGGTTTCCGTACCGATGTCGTTGACCAGCGTGCGCATCGCGAGCATCGTATTGGCATTGAATTGCTTGGAGCGGATGAACTCGGTCACGTCGTCGCGTGCGTCGCCGATCACCGAACCAGGTTGCACATAGTGATCGAGCACGTTAGCAGCCTGCTGCGAGACGGCGATGAAGTCCTGCGATTCTTTGAATGTCACCGCGTGATTCAACGCGTAAGCCGTAGGCACCGTGCCGATCAGGATGAGCATGATCAGTCCCATCCCCTTCTGGCCGTCGTTCGAACCATGGAAGAAACTCACGCCCGTGCAGGTGAGAATCAGCAGGCAACGAATGTAGAACGGCGGCGGTTCGGTACCTTCAGGGGCCCGATAGAGCTTTTCGTCTTTGATCAAAGCCTTGGCCGCCAAGAGCAACAGAAAAGCCACGCCGAAGCCAACCAGGGGCGACAGCAAGAGAGATTTGCCGATGTTCGTCGCTTGGCCCCAATCCACGCCGGAGGTGCCAGTTCGCCCCGCCATAAGTTGGTTCGCGATACCCACGCCGATGACTGAGCCGATCAGCGTATGCGAACTCGACGCCGGCAGTCCGAAATACCATGTGCCCAGGTTCCAGATAATCGCCGCAACCAGCAGAGCAAAGACCATCGCGAATCCAGCCTTGCTGCCAACCTGCAGAATCAATTCGACCGGCAGCAGCGAGATGATCCCGAACGCCACCAATCCGGAGGAAACCATGACGCCGAGGAAATTCCAGAATCCCGACCAGACCACGGCAACATGAGGCTCCAGCGAATGCGTATAGATCACAGTGGCGACGGCGTTGGCCGTGTCGTGGAATCCGTTGACGAACTCGAAGCCCAGCGCCACCAGCAGCGCCACTCCGAGCAGTATGTAAGGCAGCGCGGAGCTGCTTGGCGCGAATTGCAAATCGCTCAATAGGTGCGAGCTGGCGTAGACGACGCCGCAGATGAAAACAATTCCAAAAACGAAGACTCCGATTTTGCCCGGAGACCGCGAGAGCTTCGCGTCCAGAGCCGTGGCCGAAGCGGGCGCAGTTGCCATCTGCAGAAGTTCGCCAGATGGCGGAATCTTTCGTGAAGTTGCCATGTTTTTTGATCCCCCAGAAGTGGGGAACTATATCCACGGAATGTTACGGGCAAGTTAAAATGTTGCGGAATTTCACAGCTTGATAGGCGTTGGAAGCGAGCGGTTATTTCTTCAGCGCGACCGCCAGTCCGTCGCGGATGGGCAGAATCGTTGTGTAAAACTCTTTCGAATCATAGAGGTTGCGATTGAATTCCAGAATTGCCTTGGTTCGCGCGTCAGGATTCTTCTGCGCAACACGCCCGCTCCACAAGACGTTATCCGTGACGAACAATCCCCCGGTGCGTAGTCGTGGCGCGACCAGGCGCAGCACCCGGGGATAGTCCTCTTTGTCTACATCGTTGAAAATGATGTCGAACTCCTGCTTCTGCTCCGACAGGAACTCCAGGGCATCCCCTGTGTGCAGCGTAATGCGATTGGCCACTCCAGCGCGCGCGAAATAGCCGTGAGCGCGCTCGGCATTCTTAGAATCGCCGTCGGTGTAGATAACTTTGCCGCCTTCTCCGACGGCCTGAGCCCACCAGACGGTGGAATATCCGATGGCGGAGCCGAGTTCGAATACGGTGCGCGCCTTGATCATCAGCGCCAACTGCTGAAGCACGCGCGCCACGGCCGGCCCGACGATGGGGATGTTGTGCTTCGTCGCGTAATCCTCCATCTCGCCAAGCACCTCGTCGCATCCGGGCAGCAGCGAGTAGAGATAGTCATCTACGGGACCAGCGGTGGTGAAGTTGTAGTGGCGCCAACTGGCGCGCTTTTCCTCTTTGGTGCCTTGCTTCTTGCTTTGAGCCACAGAATTACCTTTCAGGATCAAGCAACGCGAGTTCTATCCGCTCGATCAGCCAGTGATTGTCACACCCGGCTTCATCTCCAGAACCTCGATGCCCGGCACCAGTTGCTGCAACGAATTCGGGCGGCCGGTCAATACCGGGAATGTTCCAAAATGCATGGGAATGACCGTCCTCGGCTTGAGGAGATTGCAGGCGTACGCGGCCTCGCGCGGTCCCATCGTGTAATGATCGCCGATCGGCAACATGACGATTTCCGGCGCATATAAATCGCGAATGATGGCCATGTCGCCGAACACATTCGTGTCGCCCGCATGATAAATCTTCGCGCCGTTCGAAAATTCGACAACATATCCACAGGCTTCGCCGCCGTAGATGGTTTGGTCGCCATCTTGAATGCCACAAGAGTGGTCGGCGTGAACCATGGTGACTTTGATATCTCCTACCGTTTGCGTGCCGCCTTTGTTCATCTCAGCAATTTGCTTCGCGCCTTTCTTACCCAGCCAGCGCGCCAGTTCCGGAATTCCTACGACCACCGGATTGTGCTGCTTGCATACTTCAACAGCATCTCCGATGTGATCTCCATGACCGTGGGTGCACAGAAGAATGTCGACCTTCTTCACTTTCTTTTCGGGCGCGGGGCACATGGGATTGCCCATAATCCACGGATCGATAATTACGGTTTTTCCACCCGGAGTCTCGATGCGGAATGTAGCATGGCCCAGCCAGGTAAGTTTGACGCCTTTCAGATTCACAATAACTCCTCGCTCACAGCTCGTAGCTCGCAGCTCATAGCTTCATTTTTAGTTTAATATGATTCGCCATGGCAGAACTCAAAGTGCTGATTTCACGCGACGAAGTGGCCAAGCGCGTGGCGGAACTCGGCGAGAAGATCACGAAGGATTATGCGGGCCAATCGGTAGTCCTGCTGGGCGTGCTGAAGGGGGCGGCGATTTTTCTCTCGGACCTGGCGCGGCATATCGATCTGGACGCAACTTTCGACTTTATCGGTGTTTCCAGTTACGGCAATCGCCCAAGTCCCAGCCAGGAACTGAAAAACGGATGGGACTCGACCGGCGAAGTTAAGCTCACCAAGGACGTCGATCAAACGATGAAAGACAAAAACATCATCGTCGTCGAAGACATTCTCGATACCGGTCTCACCCTGACCTACCTGAAAAAATTGCTGCTGGCGCGTCAGCCCAAAACACTGAAAATCGCCGCCCTGCTCGACAAACCCTCGCGGCGTAAGCTGCCGCTTGAAGGGGACTACGTCGGCTTCAAGATTCCCGATGAATTCGTCGTCGGCTATGGCCTCGATTACGCGGAGAAATACCGCAATCTTGCCGATATCTGCATTGTGCCTCGGGAATAGCGCGGCGCGGCGGGACGCCCGAATGCGGCTGTTATCATAGAAATACTGATCATGGGGACGGTTTTGTCCAAGCCGGAAAAACTGCCGGTCGAGTCGCTGCTGCTCGATGTGGCCGACGTGTTGGCGACATCGCTCGATCTGGAAACCACGATCCGGCGCGTTGCCGAGGTCGTGCGCAAAGTCATCAATTATGAGATTTTCGCGATTCTGCTGCTCAACGACAAGACTCAGGAACTGCGCTTCCGTTTTCAAGTCGGATATCCGCCCGAGTTCGCCGAGCGCCGTATCAAGGTCGGCGAAGGCGTGACCGGGCTCGCCGCCCAGACCCGGCAAGCAGTCTTGATCGACGACGTCACCGAAGATCCGCGCTACATCTCCGCTGTCCCCAACGTCCGCTCCGAACTCGCGATTCCCCTGATGACCAAGAATCGGGTCATCGGCGTAATCGATCTTGAGGCTCGCGAGCCCGGCTACTTTAACGAAGAACACAAGCGGGTCCTTACGCTGGTGGCGTCGCGGATGGCCGCGGGAATTGAGAACGCTCAACTCTATACCCGCACCACGAAGCAGGCGCGCATCCTGCTGTTGCTCAACGAAATTGCGCGTGAGCTGACTTCGATCCTGAATCTCGACGAACTGCTCGGCCGCATCGCCGAACTGGTGCGCCGGCTGATCGACTACCAGATGTTCAGCATCCTGCTGCTGGACGCCTCGGGCGAGAAGTTGCAACACCGCTTCTCTTTGCGCTTCAACGAGAACATTCACTTGAAGCACGAAATCCCGCTCGGTCGCGGCCTCGTCGGAGCTGCCGCCGAAAGCAAGCAGGCGGTCCTGGTGCCCGACGTGAAGAAAGATCCGCGCTACGTTGAGGCTAACCCGGAAACGCGGTCGGAGCTGGCCGTCCCACTCAGCTATAAGGGCAAGGTCATCGGAGTGCTCGACCTTGAGCACACCCGCCGCGGATTCTTCACCGAGGAGCACCAACGGACTATGACTACGTTGGCGGCGCAGATCGCGATCGCCATTGAGAACGCGCGCCTGTATGAAGAGATCGAGCGGCAGGAGCGGCGTCTGGAGCGCGATTTATCTCTGGCGCGCGAACTGCAGAGCCGGTTGCTGCCGCAGACCAACCCGAAGCTCGCCCATCTTGATGTGGCGGCGAAGTTCGTCCCGGCGCGAACTATAGGCGGCGATCTCTACGACTTCATCCCCTATTCCATGTCGCGGCTCGGCATTGTCATCGGGGATGTCAGCGGCAAAGGCGCGCCAGCTGCCATTTATGCGGCGCTGGTCAGTGGAATTTTGCGTTCGCACGCGCCCATCGAGCCCGGTTCGGCGGAGATGCTTTCTGCGGTGAACCTTTCGCTCGCCGAGCGCCGCATCGAGGCGCAATTCGTTTCGATCATCTATGCGGTCTGGGATGACGAGGAACGGACCTTGACCGTAGCCAACTCCGGCCTGCCACGGCCGATCTACGTTCATGGCGGAGTAAATGAAGTCATCGAGGCGACCGGCCTTCCTCTTGGTCTGTTTGATGAGGCCGATTATGACGAATTTACCTTTCGCATGAAGGCCGGGGACATGTTCGTCTTTTTCAGCGACGGCATTCTCGACGCGCGCAATCGCAAAGGCGAAATGTTCGGACGCGGCCGCGTCGAAAAAATCGTCTCCGAATGCACGGGGCAGTCCGCCGATTGCGTCGTGACTTCCCTCTTCAAAGCAGTCGCCGAACATTCCGCGGGCGCGGAAACCTTCGACGATCAGACGGTCGTCGCCATTCGTGTCAGCGGCGGGACGCCAAAGAAAAAATGAGTCTCCGCAGCCAGAGCCTTGGCGGGCGCCCTCCCGGCTTCGTGTTCCGCGAATCAACCCGTCGCGAACCGAAGAGAAAAAACGAGCGCTCGAGTCGCGAGGCAATCCTGCATTGCGAAGAAGTAGCTCTCCGCAAGTTGGCGCAGCGTTTCGGTACACCACTGTACGTGTATTCTGCCTCGACCATTCGCGATCGTTATGAGACCTTCGATACCGCGTTTCACGAGATCCCTCACACCATTTGTTACTCGGTCAAGGCGAACTCCAACCTGAGCCTGCTGCGATTCTTGGCGAAGAAGGGCTGCGGATTCGACGTTGTTTCCGGCGGAGAGTTGGAGCGCGTTCTCGTCGCAGACCGCAAGTCCGCGAAGAGCGTGGTTTTTTCCGGCGTGGGCAAAACGCGAGACGAACTTTCGGCCGCGCTCAAGGCCGGCATCATGCTCTTCAACGTAGAGAGCGAATCCGAACTCTCCGCGCTGGCTGAGTCTGCCGCGCGCCTGCGCAAAACCGCGCCGGTGGCCCTGCGCGTGAATCCCGATGTTGCGGCCCAAACTCATCCTTACATTTCGACTGGCCTGCACCGGCATAAGTTCGGAGTACCGATTGGCAACGCTCCGGTCCTCTACGCCAAGGCAGCGGCCGCGCCGTATTTGCTGGTCCGTGGCGTGAGCGTGCATATCGGTTCGCAGATCACGGATGTTGGACCGTTTGGCGAGGCGCTGGCGCGGGTCGCCGATCTGGTCCGCGAGTTGCGCACTGACGGCCATCGCATTGACTACATCGACGCCGGCGGCGGACTGGGAATTTCGTACGACAACCCGCAGGCGATCGAGTTTACGGCCTATGTGAAGAGCTACGCCGACGCGCTGGCCGGGCCTCTTCGCGACTTGAATGTGCGCCTGCTGCTGGAACCCGGCCGCGCCATCGTCGGTCCGGCGGGAATTCTGCTGACTTCAGTCGTGTACAAGAAAGCCAACAATGGAAAGCGATTTATCATCGTCGATGCGGCTATGAATGATCTGATCCGGCCCTCACTGTATGGCGCCCATCACGAGATCGTGCCGGTCGTCCAAACCATTGGGAACGCCACAGCTGAGATTGCCGACATCGTCGGGCCGGTCTGCGAAACCGGCGACTTTTTCGCTCGCGATCGTCAATTGCCGCAAGTCGAAGAGGGCGATCTCCTCGCGATTCTCGATGTGGGCGCCTATGGCCTCGTCCTTGCTTCCAACTACAACACACGCCCGCGCGCCGCGGAGATATTGGTGAGCGGCAGGTCCGCGAAAGTGATTCGGCGGCGGGAAAAAATTGCAGAATTGATTCGACCGGAGATGTGAGCGTCGCACGGTTCACACCTGACGCTCGCCCCACTTGAACTTGCCGCGCAGCACTTCGAAGAAATCTGTACCGCTGCGGAACAGGCTGACCTGATGCTCTGATCGCTTGCAGCGCACGCGGTCGCCATCGTTCAGATCAAGTCCCGGCTGGCCATCGAGGCTGAGATAGGCCAGCTCTTCGTCAGTCCGCAGGACGATTTCGATTTCCACGGAATCAGGAACAACCAGGGGACGATGCGTCAGCGCGTGCGGCGAAACCGGCGTCACGACGAACGCATTCACGGTCGGCATCAGGACTGGACCGCCCGCAGACAGAGAATATGCCGTAGATCCCGTCGGCGTCGCGACGATGATGCCATCCGCCCGGTAGCTGGCGACGAAGGCTTTGTCGATGTAGAGGTCGTAGGTATTCAACCGGGCAAGGGCTGTTTTGTTCACCACGGCGTCGTTGAATACGAGGTTACAGGCAAGAACCTTGTCGGCTCGCACCAGTTCGCACTGCATCATAGCGCGATGCTCCACATTCGCCTCCCCCTTGGCGATTGCGTCGAGCATCGCGTAGATCGAGTCCGGCGGGACCTCCGTCAAAAATCCCATGGAACCGAGGTTCACACCCAACAGCGGCACGTCCACCGCGGCCGTTACTCTCGCCGCCGAAAGCAGTGTGCCATCTCCCCCGAGCACTACAACAAGATCAAGGGAGCGCGAACCGATCTCCGCCCTCGACGCAACTTCCAGACCGTGCACGTAGCCGGAAGTTTGCTCGTCGATCACCACTTTGTAGCCGTGTTCGGAGAACCAGACCAGAAGCCCGGGAAGAATTCTCGCGACCTCTGGACGGTCGGGCCGGGAAATGATGGCGGCGGTTTTCGAGGCCGTTGTCGAACTCGTTACAGATGCAGACGATTGCTGGTTGCCCATAAAGGACGCGCTAGAGCGAATTGGGCTCGAGCGAAACAGTGATTGTACAAAATCCGTGTCCATCCTCGCGTTCTTCAGGCGTGTTCTGTATTCCGGCCATCGCGATCAGCGGCTTCAGAACTCAGCGTAGAGCAGGAACTCTCGATTCCCTTCCGCGCCCAGAATTGGCGAGTCGATGGAATCTGTTTTCGCAGCGCCCAGGTCTGTCAGCACGCCTCGTACCTTTTCCACAGACGCAGCCTGCGCACCTTCATCGCGCACAATTCCGCCTTTGCCGACGAAGTCCCTTCCTGCTTCGAACTGTGGCTTGACCAGCACGACCGCCTTTCGCCCGCGGCGCTCTTCATGCGACAGGGGAAACGCCGCGCGCGCTACAGCGGGAAGAACCAGAGTCGCGGAGATGAACGAAACGTCCATCGCGATGAAATTCACCGCCTCGCCGAGATCCTCGCGCATCAGATAGCGAGCATTTGTTTTTTCCAGCAACCGCACGCGAGGGTCTTTGCGCAAATTGAAATCCATCTGGCCATAACCGGTGTCGACAGCGATCACACGCGTAGCCCCATGCTGAAGCAGGCAATCGGTGAACCCTCCAGTTGATGCTCCTACATCCAAGCACACACACCCTGCAACTTCGATCTTCCAGTGCTCGAGTGCGCTTTCCAGTTTCAGTCCGCCCCGGCTGACGTACCTCAAATCTTCGCCAAGCAACCGAAGCGCAGACTCCACTTTAACCTGCGCCCCGGCCTTCTCGATTTTCTGATCATCGACCAGTACCTTGCCGGCAAGAATCAGCGCCTGCGCGCGCTCGCGCGACGGCGCAAGCCCGCGATCCACCAAAAGTTTGTCGAGTCGAACTTTCAAAGTCGCAAAATGCCGTACCGCGAAAGTGCCAGCACTCGCTTCAGTGCAAAGCGTGAAAGCATCTCTGGAGAGAATCACTTACGCAGTTACTTTGCCTCTTTTCCACAAGCATTTCCACGAAGATGTTGAAAACCTCAGGCTCGGATGGGGCACAAGAAAAAAGCCGCTCGTATCGGAGCGGCTGTTGGTTACGTTCCCGAGGTAAACTAGCCGGCCACTTCTTCCAGCAACTTCTGATCGATGTCGAAGTTGGCGTGCACGTTCTGCACGTCGTCGTGCTCTTCGAGTGCTTCCATTAGCCGGATCATAGTGTTAGCAGCCTGCCCCTCCAGCTTGATGTAGTTCTGGGGAATGAACGCAACGCTGGCAGAAGCGGGCGTGATCCCTGCCTTCTTCACCGCGTCCAGCACGCCTTCGTACGCCGAAGGCTCCGTTGTGATTTCCCAGTGCTCGCCGTCATCGTGCAGATCTTCGCCTCCAGACTCCAGCACAATATTCATCAGGTCGTCTTCTTTAGCGGCGTTTTTTGGAATGATGATGTCGCCCTTCTTATGGAACAGATATGCTACGGCACCTGCCGAAGCCATGTTGCCGCCATTCTTGCCGAAGACGTGGCGGATTTCGCTGACGGTGCGGTTGCGATTGTCGGTGTTAATGTCGAGCAGGATCGCCACGCCGCCCGGGCCGTAGCCTTCGAGCGTGAATTCCTCATACACCGCCCCGGGCAGTTCGCCGGTGCCGCGCTGGATGGCGCGCTTGATGTTGTCCTGCGGCATGTTCTCCGCCTTGGCAGCGAGAATGGCAGTCCGAAGCCGTGGATTGGAATCAGGATCGCCGCCGCCGTTCTTCGCGGCAATGCTGATTTCCTTGATGAGACGGGTGAATATCTTGCCGCGCTTGGCGTCGAGCGCGCCCTTCTTGTGCTTGATTGTGGCCCATTTTGAGTGGCCGGACATGGTTCGACCTCGTCTGGAAATCTATCTTAAAGATCTTGGATGGCGCAGGATTCGCCTTTAGAGGAGATCAACGAATACCTCGATCCGATTGCCTCGGTCAGATGCAGGCGAAGGGTGATTATAACACGCGCCTTCGCCCCATTTCCCATGGAATATGATGGCGCACCAAAATGCAGATGCCCGAAGGCAAAAGCCGCATCCGGCCCCTCCCGACACAATAACCTCAGTGGTATTGACTGTCAGCGCCTTCGCACCTACCATTCGAGGGCACGGGTGTGCTCGTAGGCCAATCGCTCGTAGGCCAACCGTATGATCGGCAAGCTGGTGGGGCATTATCGGGTCCTGGAACTCATCGGGTCTGGAGGGATGGGAGAGGTCTATCGCGCACACGATGAGAAACTGGACCGCGATGTTGCTCTGAAAATAATCCGGCAGTCCTCCGGCGACAAACCCGATCATCTCCGCCGCTTCCAGCAAGAAGCCCGCGCCGCAGCCTCGCTGAACCATCCGAATATTCTCGCCATCTACGACGTTGGAATCGCCGGCAAGGACTCCTACATTGCCTCCGAATTACTGCAGGGCAAGACGCTGCGCGTGCGGCTCGACGAAGGCCCCATTCCTATTGCGCAAGCCACGGATTACGCCCTTCAGATTGCCCACGGACTCACCGCGGCCCATGAACGCCACATTATTCACCGCGATCTGAAGCCGGAGAATTTGTTCCTTAATGACGATGGGCACGTCAAGATTCTCGATTTCGGAGTGGCGAAGCTCCAGGCCTCTCCGGAAGAAAACCGTCCGGTCGAAAGTCTGACCACCGTCACAAAAATGGGCACCGTGATCGGGACGTACGCTTATATGTCGCCCGAGCAACTGCGGGCGATGCCGGTCGACTATCGAAGCGATATATTCAGCCTCGGTGCGGTCTTGTACGAAATGCTGTCGGGTCACCGTGCTTTTCGCGGTGAGACTCAGGTCGATACGATCACTGCGGTTCTGCGCGAAGAACCGCCGGTGGCCAATTTGGAGCAGGCTGCGATTCCCACCGGGTATCAGGAAATTGTCAAACACTGCCTCGAGAAGGAGCCCGACAATCGCTTCCAATCGGTCCGCGACCTTGGCTTTGCCCTGCAGACGCTCGCCGTAGATGCGACGCAGCGCGTTTCATTCAGCAAGCCTCGAAGTGGCCTCGCAGTCAAACTTCCGTGGGCGATCATCGCCTTGCTTGCCTTAGCCACAGCGGTTCTGTCGATCAAACAGCTTCAGGAAGTTCAGCTTCAAGCGCCTGGCTATCGCCGCCTCACCTTCGAATCCGGCACTGTCGACGGGGCGCGGTTTGCAGCCGCCGGACAATCGATAGTGTATTCGGCCTCGTGGAACAACCAGCCCACACAGCTTTTCTCTACCGTTGGCAGTTCTTACCTCACCCAGCCGCTAAACCTGAAAAATGCCACCCTGCTGGCAGTGTCGCCCAACAACGACCTGGCGGTTGTAGTCAACGGCACACATAGCGGCCAACTCGAGACCATCAATGGAACTCTTGCCCGCGCTCCGCTCGCGGGCGGCTCCCCGCACGAGATTCTCTCCGATGTGCGCTGGGCCGACTTCAACGCACAGGGCGAAATGGCGGTCGTGCATTATGCGGAGGGCCATTGCCGCCTGGAATTTCCCCTCGGCAAGGTGCTTTACCAAACCGGCGGATGGATCAGCAACATTCGATTCTCACCGGATGGCCGGCAGATCGCTTTCATGGAACATCCAGCCCTGTGGGATGATCGCGGCACAGTTTCAGTAGTCGACATGTCAGGCCATGCTCGCGTTTTGACGAAGGAATGGGAGTCCGAACGAGGGCTCGCTTGGCGCGATGGCAAGGAAATCTGGTTCACGGCAGTCGAAGAAGGAAACCGGCTGAATCTGATGGCGGTCGACCTTTCCGGCAAGCTGCGCACTATCCTCGACCTGCCCACGGGACTCGATCTTGAAGACATTGCGGCGGATGGCCGGGTCCTGGCTTCATTGACTTCCAAACGGCTGGCCATGGCCGCAGCAGTGGTCGGTAACAAAGACCGAGCCGATGTCGACCTTTCCTGGCACGACTGGAATTCTCCACGCGACATTTCCAGTGACGGCCAAACCGTGCTCTTCGAGGATTCCAGCGAGGCGGCCGGGCCGAACTACCAAGTCGTCATTCGCAAACTCGACGGGACACTACCCGCGCAACTGGGCGAGGGCAGTTCCGGCGGTATGTCACCGGATGGAAAATGGGCCATCGCCACTTTACCGAACCACCCGACTCAGCTTGTGCTTTTGCCCATCGGCGCCGGACAGTCTCGTACCATCCAGGTAAGCGGCCTTCAGAATATTCATAACGCGCTCGCCCGCTTCCTTCCAGACGGGGAGAGAATCGCTGTTGTCGGCGAGGAAGCCGACCGAAAAGCGCGTTGTTACATCGTCAATGCGGCCGATGGACGCGCGGTTGCGGCGACGCCAGAAGGCTTTTTGTGCGGCCCGTCTTCTCCTGATGGCCGCTCGATTCTCGGCCGGGGTCCAAATCATGCGATGGTGATCTACTCCTTAACTGGTGGCCCGCCGCGCCCGCTGTCTGCTCTCCCTTCAACTTTTGCTCCGGCGCAATGGTCCTCGGACGGCAATTTCCTTTATGGTCAGCACAGCGGAGAGTTCCCCAGCCGGGTTTACCGTTTCAATATTGCCACCGGTAAGGAGACGGTACTTGAGGACCTAAAACCCGGTGTCCCGGCGGGTGTCGTGATGGTCGGTCCCGTTGTCGTCAGCCGCGATGGTAAAGAGATCGCCTACGGTTATAACCAGACCTTGTCGGACCTTTACATCATCTCCGGACTGAAATAGCAAAACTCGGCATTCTTCTTTTTTGGCAATCTTCAGTCAAGAGGCCCGCTGAAATCCGCTCTCACATAATGGAAAAAGATCGACGTTGATGTTTGCCCCTTGCCCAACGGACTGCGGTAGTGCGGCAAGCGCGTGCCGCGATATGCCAGGCCTTCTCCCAGCGCCTGGTAGACCACAACGTCTCCACTGGAAGTCTCCAGCCGGATCGGCCATAGAGTTTCATGAACAGGCTCCGGCGAGAAATCGAGACAGAGTGTGACGCTGAAGTCACATTGCTCGCGATCAGTATGCTTCTTGAGTTCCGCTCCCTCCTGATAGGACGCAAGGTAGACATACGACGGTTTCAAATGCTCGCCCGCAATCATGCTCAGAACTCGAGCGATCCGGTTGTGAAAAAATCTGGCAACCGGCTCGTTGTGCGCGACGTAGCGTCGCGAGCTTTGTCCATCTCCCAGGGAAATCGCACCGCGGCGGATGAGATAGCGATAGTAGCGGCGCAAAGCCGCCACCTCAAAGGGGTGAATCAGCCCAACCAGCGGCGCATACTCCTTCTCTTGAAACCGCCGTGCCGCTTGTTCAAAATGGCCGCGAGATGATGCCTGCATCCCGTCTGATTCAGGACTCTTCAGGATTCCGGCTTGCACGAGCAGCGCGCGCTCACGAGAGTCGAGTTGTGACGCCGTCTCTTTCCGCCGCAGTCTTCCAACTGCGCCTTCCAGCCGGGGGCCGAGCCAGAAGGGATGAAAGGAGCCCATCGCTGGATCTCGCACCCACGCGATCGTTCCCCTCAATGCAAACCCGGATGTAAGTTCCTTCAAAGCTGACAAATCTTGCGGCAGACTCTCACCGTAAGAAAACAGGCACTCGGGGTTCAAGACCGGCGCAGTTTCGCGTTCGTCATAGGAATGCAGTCGCGCGCGCGCCGCCAAAGGAACCAGATGCAGCGGCAACTCATCCAGCAGGCAGAAATAACGGTCCGCCGGAAACGTCGCGGCATGACTCTGCCGCGACGTTCCCATCAGATTTGTTATCCAGTCGAGCCAGGCCGCTGTACTCACTGACGTGCGAATTGGCTCGCTCATTGCCGCAGCCATCCATTCAGCGTGAACCGGCTGTCAGCGAAGAGCCGCGAAGCGCATTCTAACGGCGTGATCTCGTGCATCAGTTCGCAGGGAAAGAACACGATCTGATTTTGCCGCGGCACGATGGTTTGATACGTGCCTTCGCTCACATAATGGTCTCCCTCCAGCCGCGAATCGTGAATGCGCAGCTCCCCGCCAGCAAAGTGCCGGGGTTCGCGGTGGAAGAAATAAACGAAAGTCAGATGCCGCGACTCGACTGCGTCGCTGCCGTTGTCGTTATGGAAGCGGAAGAAATCGCCGTCGTTGCTGGCAGTGACCTGCGTTTCCACACCTCGGATCGCAAACTCCTCCATGCCCAGTTGCGGCAGCACTTCCGGCAAGACAGTCTTGATGCGAGCCAGCATCTGATCCTGGAAGCGGCCCAGATCCATCAGCACCATCGAGCGCCGATGCTCGTAGTTCACCACGCCCTGCTCGGCTTTCGACGACAGTACTTCGCTGGTCTGAAAATCGGCTTCATGGTCCAGGACGAAACGGGTTAGTTCCTCCAACTCTTGCGGAGCCAGGAACTCATCGAGAATCACGCATTGCGCCGGCAGGTGCAGAGGCCTGTCAGCCAAGGCAGTTTCCGCCTGCTGCAGCGTGCGCACTCTCGTGGGCTCATCCAGCGGACGCAATGAGGCATTCGGCGGCTGCGGCTGCTTGGGCGGTTCGACCGGTACGTCGCGTACCGGGCTCGGTTTGGGCGGCGCCTTCTTGGGCGGTGGCGGCGTCACATTTGGCGGCTGCGGCTGCGTGCCGGGAGCGTCATTCGTTGTCTTTGGCAGCTGTTGGGCAGCGGTGACGCCGGGATTGAGGATGCGTTCGACAATGCTCTGTCCTAGCACTGCGAACGCTCGCTGCGCTACGGTTTCACCAATCGCGGCTGCGATCACCGTTCGCACCGCTTCTCTCGTTTGAGGATCATCGGCCGCCGAGTTCCGTGCATGTTGCAACAAACTCGTCAGCAGCGCGCGTTCCTGCACGCTAAGAATCCGGTCATCCTGCATTAGGGTTTCTGAAAAGGAATCTAGAATCTGCTTCGGTGTCATGAGAGACACGCCTCCCCGCGTGTGCTTGCGATACACAATCAGGTTGTTGGGAACATCGCTTCGGGGGAAGCAGAAAGACAATACAACGGCGAGGTCCAAATATCCAAGAAGTTTGTGGATTTAGTCGAGAGAATAACTCGGGTTTCAGTGGGCCGCCATCGCGCCCACCATCGACTGGAAGATTTTGAACCCGTCGGTACCTCCGAGTTCGGCTTCGGAGGAGCGCTCCGGATGCGGCATCATGCCCACGACATTGCCGCCGGCACTACAGATTCCCGCGATATTCTCAAGCGATCCATTAGGATTCGCCGCCCACGTGACATCGCCCTTCGGGGAGCAATAGCGGAACACGATCCGCTTCTCCCGTTTCAGTTGCTCTAGCGTTGCGGCATCGCAGAAATAGTTCCCGTCCATGTGCCCAATCGGAATGGTGAGCACCTCGCCCTCGCGGCAGGCGTTGGTGAAGGGCGTTTCGGCATTCTCCACCCGCACGGGAACCGGCTTGCAGACATATTTCAAGCCCACATTGCGCATGAGAGCGCCGGGCAGCAGTCCCGACTCGCAAAGAATCTGAAATCCATTACAGATTCCGAGCACCAGGCCGCCGCCGTCGGCAAACTTCCGCACGGATTCCATGACCGGGGAAAACCGGGCGATCGCACCCGTGCGAAGGTAGTCGCCGTAGGAAAATCCGCCCGGCACGATGATGGCATCGCAGTTCTCCAGATCGTGCGACTCGTGCCACAGGAAGGTGACCTCCTGCCTGGCCACATTCTTGATCGTCCAATATGCGTCGTGATCGCAGTTCGAACCGGGGAATATGATGACGCCAAATTTCATCGGTGTCCTCAGATCTGGTGGAATAACGCTAGTCTAGCACGGCTTTCCACGCACACTGCGCCGATGAATGCGACGAGTATTTACTTGGGTGGCAGCGGCGAGGCCGCGAGATCGGACGGCGCGGTTAATGAGGAAGGAATCGCAGGCTGCGCCGGCTCGCGCGCCATCGCTTGAGAAGATGGCAGAGCGCTGGCATTGTATCCCTGCGGCGGATAGCCCTTCGCCTGCACAATGGCCCAATGCCACTCATCGCCGGCCGCGAGGTCCAGTTCCAGCGGGGCACTGAACACGGTGGTAGCCGACGGCGGTGCAGCGGCGCGCATGCGATAGATGACCGTTGTGTCCGGCCTTTTCTCCGGACGCACTTCCGCCTCCGGCAAAATCGCAGCCGCCACGACCTTCCCCCCAGCGTAGTTCAGAGAAACGCCGGCTGGCGCATTTCGTTTCACCACCGTGAACGCTACCGCGATTTCGCTCACATGCCAGTCAGTTCCGTTCAGCACCGAAACGCTCAGAGTATCCCCTTCAACGCTCGCCGGTCCCGCCAGCCTCTGCATATCTGCAAGCGGTAAGTCCATCTGCGAATACTGGCTTGAAAGCAGAGATTTGGCGCCAGCGCTGAACGAAAGGCTGCAGGTCGCGTCCGGCACGCCGACTTTGAAGTTGTTGTTGTCGCCAGTCATCAGAAACTTCAGCGCGGAACTCTGTGCCTGTCGGCTCTCGGCTTGCCGCATGACATCTGAAAGATTGTCATCATCGATCACAGCCTTCGATGGAGCCTTCTTACGCAAATTCCTCGCGACGTCGCCCAGCGGCGTGTCATTCGGATCATCCTGAGCGAGGGCGATCGCCGGCATCAGCACCGGTAGCAAGGCCGCCAGCACGAAAGTGACACAAAATTTGCGAGTTTGAACCATGAGTTGTCTCTGACAGCGTCCTGAAAAACTGACACCGCGCGGCAGAGCTTTCCCTCACTCAATTGTATGAAGGGATTTGCAGGATCACGAACGGAGAGAGAAACCTTGGTAACAGTTACTTATGGCGGAAGGAAGCGATGGGCGCGCGTTGACGAAATGGAAGCGCAACGGGTGCGCGCGCCCAAGCCCGGAAAAACTTGTCTACAGAAGTCCCTGAGATCGAAACCGTGTAACTGGGTCTACTACTGCGTGCCGCCGAAAGATCCAGCGAGCCACCGCGAAGCCAAGCGCCGCATAACAAAGGTGAACCATCTTCATGACTACCCCCAGTCCGATCGGCCGCTTCTTGATCTTCAGGGGAGGAACTTTAATCTCTGAAAGCACAATAGCAACGGCTGTTTCCACGTACAAGGCACATCCGTGCTATGAAAGTGGCACGGAAGTAATAGGAAGGAACGCCTGTTATCAACAGGTACCAAACATCGTTCTCTACAACAATGCCGTCGCAGTTCTGTAGTCGAAAAACAGTGGATCTGAAGAAAATTACGCACCCCAGAAAAAAGTTCGGAGTACAATGACTCCCGCTCGGGAGTCACAATCAAACGACGACGGCGCTTCCCCTGGTTGCCCGCAGCGTAGCGGTGCCTTGTCATCCGCATTCACCCTACGTTCTGGAGGAACTATGCGCAGAACCCTTGGGCTCATTGCACTCGCCGTTTTCGCCCTCAGCGTCTTGAATTCCGCGTGGTCTCAGGACCGGGCTCACGACCTGGCCAGCCAGGCCGCAAGCCAGAAGCCCGCAAAGTGCCCCACACCCGACGACCTGACATTAAAACAATGTCACGACAGTTTCGCCGATGGATGCTCCCAAGCTAAAAAGCCCGGCTACGATGCCTACCTGGACTTTCTAAAGGATCAGGATCCGGACCCGTCGCTAGCCGCAACCAAGACGTTGGGCCAGAGTGACTTCTCCTTTCTGGAGAAGCATCTGCCGAAGACGCTTAACAGCCGGAATCACTCCACACTCGCCGACACATTCGCCCCTATCGGCGAGGGAAACATTCACTCCGTCGTGGCTTTTTTATACTTTGCCGAAGACACGGGAGCTGGAACCCCGCCGAATAGCGAGACCTGCAACTGCAAGCTCACCACTCCCGGCACCTTCGATTACCACCTCGGCATAGGATTCGATCCAGCGCTGGCCGCGATCGCGAAGACTCATCCGTTGCAAACGAGTGCCGCAATGACCAAGCTGGAAAAAGCCAGCGTCGTGGCCGAAATGACGCCCTTCACCCGATCCAGCCGCCACCCCAAATGGACGATCGATCGTGTAGCGGCGCTGCAAGGTCAGCAGATCAAAGTGGTCGGTCAGTTGATGAGCGACAACGAACACTTCAACAAGAAGGACGACTGCGGATTTCCCAAGCACAAATCCAGTTGCTGGCGCTCCACCGTCTGGGAGATCCATCCCGTCACGCAGTTTTTGGTGTGCACGGCCAGCGCAGGGTGCAGCGATTCATCCCCGGACAGCGACTGGACAAGCCTCGATGACATGCCTTAAATCGGCACGTCCTCGATTCATAATTCGCAATTAGTGAGCAGCCACCGGCTCGTCCGCAATTCGGCCTGCCGGTGGCACGACTACCGTCGACAAACTTCCCTGCGACGCGAGCTTCTGGAAATCCGCCAGATCGCGCCGCTGCACGTCGTCCCATCGCGCCATTAGTTCGCCGGTCTGCCGCTTTAGTTTCTCGAATTGCTTCTGCTCGGCCTCAGTCGGAGCAGAATCGGCAGCACCCGCGTCCATGGCGAGATAGGCCCACTTCGCGTCGATTTGCGGAGGATACGCCAGCGAATCTTCATTCGCATCGATGTCGAGGTTGATGAACCCGTCCCGGATCGCAACCAGCTTCTTCTCCACATCGTCCGCCGCGCTGACAATCGTCTTCGTGCTCGCGTTATCCGGCAAGCGACGCTTCAATCCTGCCAGCTGCGACCGCACATCCTGAATCTGATTCACCGTGTCGTAGACGCGGTTGAGCTCTTCTTCGGTGTCGAGCAGTAATTTGAGTTGCGCTTCCAGATCTTCCTGGCTGACTTTCACTCGCGGATCCAATTTCAAATCGAATCCAGCAGTCTCACTCTGTCCTCCGACGCTCAGCCGCACCTGATAATGCCCCGGTACCGCTACCGGCCCGCGCGCCCCGCTGCTGTACTCCCACAGGTAGTACCCCGGGACCCGTCGCGCCTCTTCGTAGCGCAGGTCCCAGACGACGCGATTGAGCCCCGCCTCCGGCTTGATTTCCTTCTCCGGCTTCTTGTCGTCTGGATCCGGCGGTTCTTCGAGCAACTTATACTCCGCGCTCGAATACTTGCGGATCACTTTGCCTGACGCATCGAGGATTTCAATCTTGGTCTCCGCATCAGCCTTGGGTGCATCTTTCAGGTAGTAATAAATGACCGCGCCGTTCGGCGGATTCTGCCCTTGCGTTTTCGAAGGACGCCGCTCGCCTCCTCCGCTCGCACCGGCTTGCAGGCGATACGCCGTCGCCGGCGCATATAGAAACGCCGTCTTCTGATTGATCTCATCCGAATATTGGCGCAGCGGCGACAGATCGTCCAGAATCCAGAACGCCCGCCCATGCGTCGCCACCACCAGATCGTTATCTTTAATGACCAGGTCGTGCACCGGCGTAGTCGGTAGATTCAGCTTGAGCGAACGCCAGTTCGCGCCATCGTTGAATGAAACATAGATTCCGGTCTCAGTCCCCGCGTACAACAAGCCTCGCTTCTTGGGGTCTTCCCGCACCACACGCACGAACGCATTGTCTGGAGTTCCCTGGCCCAGCTTCGTCCACGTCTTGCCATAGTCGCTGGTCTTGTAGATGTAGGGTTTTAAGTCATCAAACTGATGCCGGTCCGCAACCACATAGGCCGTTCCCGCATCGAACGGCGAAGGATCGATCTGGCTGATGCGGCTCCACTCCGGCATTTCTTTCGGAGTCACATTCGTCCAGGTCTTTCCTTCGTCCTGCGTGAGCTGAATCAATCCGTCGTCCGTGCCCGCCCACAGCAGTCCTTGCTTCAGCGGAGACTCCGCCAGGGCAAAAATCGTGTCGTAATATTCCGTGCCCGAATCGTCGATCGTGATGTCGCCACCGGAAACCTTCTGCTTGCTCTTGTCATTGCGCGTCAGATCCGGCGAGATCGGCTTCCAGTGCACCCCACCGTCGGTCGTCTTGAACAATACTTCGCCCGCGTGATACAGCGTGTTCGGATCATGCGGCGACAGCAACACGGGCGCGGTCCACTGGAAGCGATGCTCCAGATTTGCGGCTCCGTGCGCATCCGACAACTCCGGCTGCTCCGTAATCTCTTTGACCTGCCCGATGTGACGGTCGTAGCGTGTGATGTTTCCCTGGTAATCCGCGGCATAAACGATATTCGGATCGCGCGGGTCCGGCGCAATGTATCCCGCCTCGCCTCCGCCCACGTCATACCAGTCGCTGATGCCGATCGCGGCATCGTCGCTGCGGCTGATGATGGCCACCGTGCCGCTATCCTGCTGCGCGCCGTACACACGGTAGGGCGTCGCCGAATCCGTCGTCACATGGTAGAACTGCGCCGTCGGCTGGTTATCTTCGCGCGTCCAGTTCTTGCCGCCGTCGAGCGTGACCGTTACGCCGCCGTCATTCGAGGCGATCATTCGGCGAGTGTTCATTGGATCGATCCATAGTCCGTGATTGTCGCCATGCGGCACGTGAACTTTATTGAACAGGTGCCCGCCGTCGGTCGATTTGTACGCCTCCACATCCATGATGTAGAGCGTGTTTTCGTCGCGCGGATCGGCGATCACGTGCATGTAGTACCACGGCCGCTGCCACAAGCTATGGCTGGCGTTCACTAGTTGCCATGAGTCGCCGCCGTCATCCGAGCGATAAAGGCCGCCATCCGGATTGTGTGCCTCGATGAGCGCGTACACGCGATCCGAGTTCGCGCCAACGGCTATGCCGATCTTTCCATAGGGCCCCTTGGGCAAGCCGTGCTCTTCCAGTTGCTTCCAGGTCGTTCCGCCATCGTTCGAGCGATACAGTCCGCTGCCCGGTCCGCCGTCGTCCATGCTCCACGACGTCCGCCGCGCCTGCCACAAGGCCCCGAAAATAACATTAGGATTGTGCGGATCGAACGCTACATCGATTCCGCCGGTGTTGTCGTCTTTGTATAAAACCTTCTCCCACGTCTTGCCGCCGTCGGTCGTGCGGAAGATTCCCCGCTCCGCATTCGGCCCATAGGGATGTCCCAGCGCCGCCACAAACGCGATATCAGGATTGTTGGGATTGATGATGACCTTGCCGATCGCACGCGAATCTCTCAGTCCGGTGTTCTTCCACGTCTTACCGCCGTCGAGCGACTTGTAGACTCCGTCTCCATGCGAAATATTGCCGCGGATGCAGGCTTCGCCCGTTCCCACATAAAGCACGTTGTGATTTGAGTTCGCGACCGCGATGCTGCCGATCGAAGATGTCCCTTCTTTATCGAACACAGGCGACCAGGTCATCGCTCCGTCGGTCGACTTCCACACGCCACCGCCAGTCGCGCCGAAATAGTACGTCGTCGGATCTCCCGGAACGCCCGCCGCCGTCAGCGACCGTCCGCCACGGAATGGCCCGAGCAGCCGGTAATGCATCCCCTTGAATGCTTTCTCTTCCGGCTTGGACGATTCGGCGTTCGCGGTATCGCTCGGCTTCGCCGTCTGAGCCTGCGTGGCTGGAGCGGTCTCGGCCGATTTCGTGGCCTTCGATTGCCGCTCGGGCTTGGTCTGAGCGAAAGCGTTGATCGCGAGTGAAAAGGCAAAAGCGGCAACGAGCAAGCCCGCCAAGCGCAAAGCATTCTTCCTAAGGCTGTAAGGGCCCATGTGAGTGTGCTCCCGAGGGGAAGTGGACTGTCGGACTATGTTAATCCCGTCGGCGCAGGATGCAAAGGGGAGTGAAAGCAAAACTGATCCGCGAGCGCTGCGAGTCTAGGCAACAAGCCTGCGCATAATGGCGTCGATGTGAACGCGCGCCCCGTCCACGTGCCGGAAATCAGTATTCTCGGGATTAAAAACAAATGAGAGATCGGTTCCAGCCAGAAGAATTGCATCCAGGCGCTCGCGATCGATCAGAGTGTGGGCGAGAGCACGCAAGGTGTCAAAATCTTCCTTCGTGGCTTCGGCTTTATTGACAATTCTTACGTAGATATCGCTGACACGATCGATCTCTTTAGGGCTCGGGCTAACGACTTCTACTGTCTCTAATCTGCCGAACAACTTGGTCTCCATCGTGACCCGCGCTCCAAAAATGGCCACACGCCTGAGTTGGCGTCGCTCGACCTCGGCAACAATGGCGTCGAGGAGATCAATGAGCGGGATCGGCGTCATTTCTGCCAGCTCGCGTGCGCAAATCTGGGGAGCGAATGCAGGGATGGAAGCGATCGTTGCTCCGCCTCCTGCCAACTGCTTGAGCAATCCGGCCAGGTAGGTTGCGAGTTCTTGACTCTCGCGCGCGTTGGCGTGTTTCAACACCCGGCGAACGTCCGCATGGACCATCACAATGCGCGGCGACACGCCGCGGCGCAGGTGAGCCTCCACCAATGCCTTGTAGTAGAAGATCCCCGCGCCCACGCCGAGGCCGGCCACCAGGCCAAACGTACCGTCAGATTCAGGTGCCATAGTGTGCTTGATTTTATTTCATAAGACACAGCGGAAATCTCGCCCGTCGCACAAAGCGCGACCATTCGTCGCTCATGCCGCGCGCTGAACGCCACGTTGCGTGCGAGCCCTGCCGCTCAAGCTTTTCCACGCACGCCGCAACAGCCTTTGACCGCAGAGAGCGCAGAGAAACCCCGCAGAGAACGCCGAGAAAACAACTCCCGCGGCAAGCTTCCTCTGCGATCTTTGCGGCAGTTCTCTGCGACCTCCGCGGTTCAAGCTTCTCCACGCACGCTGCAACTGCCTTTGACCGCAGAGAGTACAGGGAAAATCCGCAGAGGACGCTGTACTATCTCCACCAGATAAATGGGACCAAGAAGGAGCAATCCATTGACACCGGATCTGAACCGACGTGAATTCCTGAAGATCACCGCCGCCACCGGCGCCGCCCTTGCGATGCCTGTGCCAGCACAGCCCGCGTCCTCCAAAATGATCGGCATTCAAATCGGAGCAGTTTCGTTTGTCGATGAAGGCACCGAGAAAGTCCTCGATGTGCTTCAGGAGCGCGCTGGTGTGAACACACTCTTTCTCGCCGTCTTCACCTACGGTCGAGGCATCGCCGGCAGACAAATTCCCGGCCAGCCGCTACCAGACCACGGCAAGCAGGAATACGATCTCAATTTTCACGGCGGAAACTTCGCCACGCCCCATCCGCAGTATTACAAGAACACCGTTCTCAAAGAGACGCGCGCGCCTGATCACGGCAACCTCGACGTCCTCGCGGAAGTCCTACCCGCCGCCAAGAAGCGCGGCATGAAAGTCATTTGCTGGGCGGAAGATGTCTTTCGCGCTGACTTGCCCAACATCGAAAAAGTTCAGGAAAAAGACCTCTATGGGAGGAATGCCGAGACGCTCTGCGTCAATAATCCTGATTACCGCAATTTCCTGACCGGCCTCGTCGAGGACTACGCCCGCTCCTACGACATCGACGGAATCATGTGGGGCTCGGAGCGGCAAGGCGCGCTGTGCGACAGCCTGGGAGCCACGCACGACACTCCGCCGATCGACCCGGGAAATGTGACCTGCTTCTGCGAATTCTGTCAGCGCAAAGCCAAAGACCGCGGCATCAACCCAGACCGCGCCCGCCAGGGATTTCTCGAACTGGAAAAATTTGTTCGCGCCGCCAGAAGCGGCAAGCGTCCGGTCGATGGCTATTACGTACAGTTCTGGCGGATCCTCTTGCGCTATCCCGAACTAGCCGCATGGGAAATGCTCTGGACCGACAGCCTTCGCGAAACCTACGCCGCCATCTACAAAACTGTGAAAGCAGCCAAGCCGACCGTGCCCGTGGGATGGCATATCTGGCACAACAATTCTTTCAATCCAATCTACCGGGCCGAGCAGGATATCCATCAACTGTCGAATTACTCAGACTTCATCAAGGTCGTCATGTACAACAACTGCGGCGGCGAGCGCATGGCGCTGTATGTCGATAACATCGGCTCGACGCTGTACGGAGATCTCTCCAAACAAGGCCTGCTCGATATGAACTATGCGCAAATGGGTTTTAAAGAAGCCAGCTACGATCAGATTTCTCACACGGGGCTCTCGTCGGATTACGTCTATCGCGAGACGAAACGCTCTCTGGAAGGTGTAGCGGGGAGAAATACTCTGATCTGGCCCGGCATTGATATCGACATCCCGACCGAAGCGGATCACACCAAGTGCACGCCGCAGAGCGTGAAGGCCGCCGTGCAAGCAACATTCCGAGCCGGCGCGCCCGGCGTAATTCTATCCCGCAAATATTCCGAGATGCGCCTAGCCAACCTAAGCGGCGCCGGCGAAGCCATTCGCGAACTGTAGCTTTTAGGAGGGGCGGCAACGCATTTTAGGGATTTGACGTTCATCCCCGCGAACGAAGGCATCCGCGGCTCCATCGTGTTACTTGCTCTCCAACAGCTTCTTCGCCGCCTCCAATTCCTTCCGCTTGGCATCATCCACCTTGGGGTAGGCGAGATCGAGCGATTCCAGCGTCTCCACCAGCACAGCAGACACCACGAGCCGTGTGAACCATTTATTGTCCGCAGGCACCACGTACCACGGCGCATGTTCAGTGGCTGTATTGGCGATCATGTCTTCGTACGCCTTGTGGTAATCGTCCCAGCATGCTCTCTCGCGAATGTCGGCCGCGGAGAACTTCCAATTTTTCTCCGGCTCATCCAGCCGCGCCAAGAATCTTTTCTTCTGTTCTTTCCTCGACACGTTGAGAAAAAATTTCCGAATCACCGTGCCGTTACGCGCCATATGCCGTTCGAATCCGCGGATATCTTCGAACCGTTCCTCCCAGATGTGCTTGCCGACCAGCGAATCCGGCGTCTTCTGGCTCTTCAGAATCTCAGGGTGTACCCGGACCACCAACACCTCTTCGTAATACGACCGGTTAAATATTCCGATATGCCCGCGCTCCGGCATCACGCGTCCGCAGCGCCACAGAAAATCATGCTGTAACTCTTCCGCCGATGGTGCTTTGAAGGAATACACCTGGCAGCCCTGGGGATTGATCCCAGTCATCACGTGCTTGATGATGCCGTCTTTCCCCGCCGCATCCAGCGCTTGAAAAACCAGCAGGACGGCCCAGTTATCCTGCGCGTAGAGTTTGTCCTGCAACTCCGCGTTACGGAGAATCCCCTTCTCCAGCGCTTCATCCGCGCCCTCCTTCTTCCAGCCTTCCGTATCCGCCGGATCGAAATCTTTTAGACGGAAGTGTTTCCCGCCATCCACCCGGTACGCCTTTGCTAATTTGTCTGATTTCATCGAACTCCCTCGCTTCTTTAGCCATCTAACCATAACAAGATTCGAACCTCGCAGTGATCGAGTAGTTTATGCAGATCGTTGCGCAAATTGACCGCAGGAACTCCGCGCTCGTCAAACGGTTTGACCAGATCGTGCGTCTAACCAGCCGGGGAGTAGCCCCGTATGATCAATGCCCGGCTGTTCCTGAACTGCCGGTTCTGCTCCTGTCGCGCAAATGGGTATAATGTAAGGGACTTACGAAGATTTCGGAGGGAAGTACACCTATGGATTCGGGCGCAATGTGGATGCGCATGAAGGCCAACCGCTGGGCCTATATGCTGAGCATCCTGGCAACGCTGGCTGTCGGCATACTGCTCGGGACAATCATTTCTTATGGAGTCAAAGGCAAAGAAGGGCAGAAGAGCGACGCGACGCCGCTGAGCCTGCCCGCTCCACAGCAGCTTTCCACTACCTTTTCTCAGATCGCCAAGCAACTCGAGCCGAGCGTCGTCAATATCAACACCGAATCGACGATCAAGAATCTGCGGCGGCGCCGCGGCGGCCAGGATGACGACGACAACGGTGGCGGCGACGGCATGGACGACTTTTTCAACCACTTCTTCGGTGGCCCCGGCGGCCAGGCCGGCCCGGATAGCGGCCCGATTCGCGAGCGCTCTCTGGGCTCTGGTGTCATCGTCGACACCAAGGGATACATCGTCACCAATCGACACGTTGTAGAGAAAGCCGACCGTATCCGCGTGCGCTTTCAGGACGACCCGCCTGGAATTCAGCACGACGCCAAAGTCATCGGCGCTGATCAGGAAACCGACCTCGCTGTAATCAAAGTCGACGTTGACCGCGTGCTACCTGCCGCCAAAATGGGCAACTCCGACAGCATGCAGGTTGGCGACTGGGTTCTCGCCGTCGGGAGCCCCTTCGGCCTCTCCGAAACCGTCACCGCTGGAATCGTCTCTGCCAAGGGCCGCGACATCGTTCCCGGACGCCAGTTCCAGACTTTCATTCAGACCGACGCCGCCATCAATCCCGGCAACTCCGGCGGCCCGCTGGTCAACATGAACGGCGAAGTCATCGGTATCAACACCGCCATTCTTAGCGAAACCAACGCCTACGCCGGCGTCGGCTTTGCGCTGCCCTCGAAAACCGTCGTCGACGTTTACAACCAGCTCACCGGCCCCGATCACAAAGTTTCGCGCGGCTCCATCGGCATCATGTTTGACGCCGTCGAGAATCCCGCCATCGCCCGCGTCTACGGATCGGGCACCGGTGTGACCATCTCCAGCGTTGTTGCCGGCAGCCCCGCCGATCAAGCCGGACTGAAAGTCGGCGACACCATTACCAGCGTCGATGGCAGGAAAGTGAGTAAGGGTAACGAACTCGTCGCCGACATCGCCTCGCGCAAACCTGGATCGAAAGTCAATCTCGGCTTCCTGCGCAACGGCAAGACTCAGGACGCCAGCGTAACCATCGCCGATCGCGCCAAGCTCTTCGCTGCGCGCCTGGGCGACGAACAAGATAACGAAGACGAGAGCACGCCCAAGCAAAGCAAGTTCGGAGTGACCGTGCGCAAGGTAACGCCCGAAATGGCTGACCGCCTCGATATGCCGGTCGGCAAGGGCGTAATCGTGCAGGATGTGAAACCGCGCTCGTTCGCCGAAGACATCAATCTCGGCCGCGGCGACATCATTCTCGAAATCAACAAGCAGCCGGTCAACAGCGAAGAAGATTTCTCGCGGATCGAGTCGAGCCTCAAGAGCGGCCAGGACGTGGTCTTCCTCGTCCGCCAGCGCGGCTCAACCCGCCAGGATGGAACCATCTTTGTGGCCGGTACACTTCCGTAACCAAGCCCCGCCCGCACGGCACTGGCACTGTTCTCCGTGATCGGAGATGATTACAATGCCAGTCCGGCGGGCGTTTTCATTTGGATCTGGATTCTAGCCACCGCCCAGGGCCTTCTTTATTGGGGCTGGATCTTGGCGCAAGCCGCGAAGCGGCGAAAGATTACAGCCCACGGCGCAAGCCGTGGGTGGGCGATTCCAGCAGGGCTAGCCCCGTAGGGGCGGAAGAGTGGAGCGCAAGAATCGGCGCCATTCGTTGGCCCAAGGCGCAAGCTCTGAGGAAGCGCAAGCAGACCCGAGTCCCGTAGGGACGGCACACGACCGATGAGATCGTTCTCACAATTTGGCATCGCCTGTGCGTTGGCGCTAAGCTGCGCACTCGCCGCAAGTGCCGGTCAATCCGGCGACTCATCGCAAAAACCAACCACCCATAAAACTCACAAGACAACAGCCGCAAAATCGCGCCGCAAGAAATCTTCCCGCACGCGCGGCCAGCAAAAAATCGACTCCGAACGCGCTCGCTCCATCCAGGAAGCCCTCATCCGCGAGCACTACCTGACCGGATCAGCGACCGGTACCTGGAATCAATCCAGCGAAGACGCCATGCGCAAATTCCAGGCCGATCACGGATGGCAGTCGAAAACCGTCCCCGACTCCCGCGCCCTGATCGCCCTAGGCCTAGGCCCCAGCAAGGATCACCTGTTAAATCCCGAAAGCGCCATGACCACCGGTCCCGAAGCCCCCCGAGCACAATCGCTACCCACCACCTCGCACTCGCCCAGCCCGGGAGACCAGCCACCCGCCTCTCAGCCAACCGACGCATCGCAGCCGCAGTAGCAGTTATACCAACAGCCGTCAGCACTCAGCCATCAGCATTCAGCCCATGCCGACTACGGCGCCGCTCCCCAATGTTTCTTTGGAATGAAAAAAATCCGGAATGGCTGAATGCTGACGGCTGAATGCTGAGGTCTGAGGGCCGAAGCCGGACGCCTGATGCCCGCCTCTACCCCTTCACTGGCGCCGGAAAATACGGCAACGCCTGACTCTCAATCACCGCCCGCGGATTCTGCTCCACCAAAGCCGTCGCAATCTCTTCTCCGCAAATTTCTGCCGCCGCCTCGCGCGAAGTAGAGAGAATTGGCACGCGCTTCTGCAAGTCGTGAGCATCGGTAGCGAGCACGTGCACAGCCTGCCGCTCAAGCAAAAACTCCGCCGCCTTCTGCGTGCGATGTCCCCAAAATCCCGTCAACGCAGAGCCGGTCATCTGAATTACGCATCCCTGCTCGGCCCACTCCAGCACGCGCTGGGGGCTCTCGCGCAGAATCGGATTCCGCTCCGGATGCGTAATCACCGCCGTAATCCCCACGTCTCCCAACTTCAGAAAACAATCCGTCGTCTGCGCCGGCACGCTGTAATTGCTCAACTCCACCAGCATGTAGCGCGACCCTTCGATCGCATAGCGCGCCGGATTCGCCAGCACATCCTGCATATTGTCGTAAGAAAGATGAAAATCGCAGCCCAGGCTCAACTTCGGCACATCACCGACCAGTTCCCGCAGATGATTAAGCAATCCTTGCAAATATTCGCGGTCATAATGCCAACGATCGTTGGCATGCGGCGTGGCCACCATATGCGTGATGCCGTCGGCCGCCGCCGCGCGGCACATGGCGACAGAAACGTCCCATGACTTGGGCCCGTCGTCAACTTCCGGAAGAATATGTGAATGGATATCGATCACTACTGTAAGAACTCAATTGCGCTCATCGTGTCGCGATCTATTCCGATTTAAGCAGATTCACTGCCCCTGAGGAAAGCGCGCGTGCCCACTGAAACAACCGATCTCACAGAGAAATGTCATCCTGAACCCGCCTGAAAGCCGGGTGAGGGACCTTACGACCGCTTGCAGCGCCGATGCAGTCAAAAAAGCTCCGCCACGCGGCTGACATCAAACGCTGTTACATTGTTCCCGCAGAAACAAACCATGAACCCAACTCCCGTATCTCTAGTCACCCTCGCTGCAGTCATGCTGTGCTGGGTTTTCTTCGCCGCCATCTTCATCTTCCGCAAAGGCCCGCCGAAAGCCCCAGACGCCAAGCGCGACCGCCGCGCCACGGTAGGCATCTTCCTCCAAATGGTCGGATACTTCCTCGTCTTCTTCCAGCCTCCGCATCAGCCATTCTTGCCGCCGGTCGCAGCACTCTCCGGCGTCGTTGGAATCATCTTCAGTGTCCTGACAATCGCGCTCGCCGCCTTCTCCGGATGGCTGATCTCATCGGCGGTCCGCACGCTCGGCAAGCAGTGGGCCATGCGCGCCCGGCTCGTCGAAGACCACAAACTCATCACCGAAGGCCCCTACGCCTACATTCGCAACCCGATCTACACCGGCATGCTTGGCATGCTGATCGCCACCGGCCTCGCCGCCGAGCACTGGATTGCCCTGCCCATCGCCATCGTGATTTTCTGGATCGGCCTGGTCATCCGCGTCCGAGTAGAAGAGAAACTTCTGCGCGACGCCTTCGGCCAGGAATTCGAAGATTACGCGAACAGAGTGTCAGCGGTAATTCCGGGAATCTACTAAACCAGCAAGTTAACTAAACTGTCATTCCGAACCGGCGCAAAGCGCCGGTGAGGAACCTGCTTCCCTGCCGCTGACTTTTGAGAGCTTGTAAGAAAAATCACCAGATCGTCTGCACCACGCGCGACTTGCGTATCCCGCGGTCGGCGGTAACCAGTGGCATGTCTTCGACCAAAGCCGTGGCTCCAATGATACGGTCCGCCGGGTCCTTGGGATAGCTAGCGGGCAGTTCGAAGGCCTGGAGAGCGATATTTGCCGTAATCGGCAGAACCACAAAACGCCGTTCAACATCGGATAAAAACGAGTCCGGGTCCACAGTTAACTGAAACTTTTTCTTGCGAAATAACTGGCTCAATTCGAAGAGAGTGAAATCTGAGATGGCGAGCCCGCGGTCGGAGCCTCGTGCTTCGTGAATTGCGGCCTGTGCCCTGCTCGAAATCCTGGGATCGCCCGACGCGAGCCAGACGACTACGTGCGTGTCGAGCAAGATCAATAGAGATCACCCCACTCCTCCGGGGTGAATGCGGGCGCTACGATGTCTCCAGTGACTTTGATCTTCCCCTTCATGAAGCCAAAGATGTCGTCCTTTTCCTGCTTCACCGGCACTAGTTTCGCCACCGGCTTGCCGCGCTTGGTGATGATCACCGACTCGCGCTTGGCTTGAACCTCGTCCATCACTTTGAGGCAATGCACCTTGAACTGCCCAGCCGGCATGGTTTTGGTTTTCATGTGAGGGCCTTTTCGATCATGGTCATTATACCATGGTCATTTGAAACTAATGTGCTGAACATCTCCATAAGTACAGACATTTGATTGAACGACGGACTTGCGTCGTTACTTGCATGGCGGGATCGCAAAGGCATATGTGTTCAGCGCTGAGAACTATTCGGGTTTGCGGGAGTCCTTGCTCATCGACCGACGCGACATCTTGTTTAACCGTCACAGGTTGAGAAATTGCCTCGCAGCAGTTTTTACCTTCGATCTGTCTGAATTGGTAAATGAGAATGTAAGAGGCCGGGGAACTACACTCTTTGCACGCGAAGTGCGATCCTTTTGCACTGTCCAATGCTGCCTGCGTCAGCATCGGATGACCGGCCTCGACGACTTGTTCTTTCGTCTCGTCGGGACGAATAGTAACTACAACTCTGACGTCTCCCCAGATGTTTGCTTGCCGTGCAAGTGGTGGATATATGGGTTCGAGCAGACTGACCAGGATGGCTCTCGGAGCCTGCTGTCCAAACGCACTGCCGTAAAGAAACAAAACCAGAATAATCCTGATAAATTTCGCGACTGATCTCATTCACAATCTTGACGCGCTGTCAGATCCTATACCGCTCTTGTATAAACTCCGCAACCCCCGCGTACGCCTTGGTCAGCGTGGCTTCGTCAGGGAGGAAGACAATGCGGAAATGCTGCGTGCCGGGCTTCTGCCCGAAGCCTGAGCCGTGGACGACCATGACGTGCTTCTGGCGGATAAGTTCCTTCACGAACACTTCATCGCTCTCAGGGATATCGATGCGCGGGAAGGCATAGAACGCGCCACAGGGAGCCACGCAGCTCACGCGTGGCGTTTCCTCGCACCACTTCTGCGTAAGGTCACGCCGCGAGCGCAGCTTGCGCTTCATTTCCACGAGATGATCCTGTGGCCCTTCGAGCGCAGCCTTGATCGCATACTGCTCGGGATGATTCGCGCACAAGCGCGCCCGCAGCAGCCGATGCACGCCCTCGGTGTATGTCTTCACCGCCGCCGCGTCGCCCGAAACAATTCCCCATCCGATGCGCCATCCAGGGACGAGATAGTTCTTCGACATGCCACCAAAAGTCACGCAAGGCACATCGGGCGCAACTTCGGCGAAGGCGATGTGGGCCGTGTCTTCGAGGATGAGCTTGTCGTAGATTTCGTCGGAGAACACGATCAAGTTATGCCGCCGCGCCAGCTCTGCAATCTGTTCGAGCATCTGCCGCGTGCACAACGATCCCGTCGGATTATTCGGATTGATCAGCACAATCCCGCGAGTGCGCGGAGTAATCTTGCGCTCGATATCAGCCAGTTCAGGCTGCCACGCGTCGTCTTCATTCAAGTCGTACGCGTTCAGTCCGATGCCCAGTTTGCAAAGCACCGCGGAATACAGCGGATAATCCGGCTTCGGCGTGAGCACGTCTTCCCCTGGATTAACGAGCGCCGAGAGACACAGGTCGACCGTCTCGCTCACACCAGAAGTCACAAAAACATCGCGCACCGTGCTGATTCCCTTGCGGGCAGCCTCGGCGCGAATGGCTTCGAGCGCCTCGGGCACGCCGTCCGAGGGCGCGTAGCCGTTCTTGCCGTCGCGCATGGCTTTATGTACGGCGTCGATGATATGCGGCGGCGTTTTGAAGTCGAAAATGTTCGGGTCACCTACATTTAGAGCAAGAACTTTGTGTCCCTGCTGGATGACCTCCTCGGCCACGCAGGCCAGGTCACGAATGGCGTAGCGGACGTTCTCCAGTCGCGATGCGGGAGCGATTTCGTACCCTTGAGTGATCGGAGTCATGAAAACCCTCGCGGCGGAGCAGTTCGGCTTCGCCGCAGCTCTGAAAAGGATTCTAACTGGAAGCATGCTTTCGCGTGCGAAAACAACGCAATTCGTATCCGAACCACGCCTGCCCGTGCGATAGAGCGCTTTAATCACTGGTTCGGATCAGATGTTCTGGGATGCAGCCGAAACCCGTGTCAATCAAGGAGTTGCCGCCTTGTCCAGCTTCTCGCAATCGCGTTTCACCAAAGTAATTTGAAGAAAGCCCGCACATCGCCGATCATGCCAGCGATGCCCGCCCCTGAAAATACGCGCCGCTGGAAGCGAGAACCGGTCGACCTGAACGTCCGCGTTTTAACCTCGAAGGGATTCTCCACCACCGTGGTGCCCGGCCGCGGCACCGAACTCAGCGAGGGCGGCATGGTTTTGTACGCCGGCATCCTGCTGAATCCGGGCGACCTGCTCGAAATTGAATTTGACACACCGGTGCATTCGCGCATGCCTGCCATCGTGCGCTCGCGCGACGGCTACTGCTTCGGCCTGGAATTCATCACGCCACTGCCCGCCTAATCGCACTGATTTTCTCTGCGTTCTCTGCGGCAGCTCTCTGCGTCCTCTGCGGTCAAAAGCTTTTCACCGCAGGGTTCGCAGAGAAGATCCGCAGAGAACGCAGAGAACACCTTCGTGCTCGCATGCCCAAGCCATCGCCATTGGATCCGGAGCAGTTGACTGGCATGGCATTTACGCGCCCGTTGTTCTAGCATCTCTATGAACATCCACGGAGAGCTATGTACTTCGAACAGTTTTATCTGGGATGCCTGGCGCACGCTTCCTACATGCTCGCTTCAGAGGGCGAGGCGGTGGTGGTCGATCCGCAGCGCGATGTCGAGCTGTATCTCAAAGCTGCCGCCGATCATGGCGTAACCATCAAACACATTTTTGAGACGCACCTGCACGCCGACTTCGTATCCGGCCATAAAGAACTGGCGGCGCGAACTGGCGCCAAGATTTACATGGGCGCGCAGGCGGGCGCGACATTTGCCCACGTGCCTGTGACCGATGGATACGAATTGCCCTTTGGCAAGGCTGCGATTCGCGTACTGGAGACGCCAGGACACACACCGGAAAGCATTTGCCTGGTCGTGACGGATCAAGTCGTCACCGATACGGAGAAGTCGCCTGCGCCGTGGGCTGTGCTGACCGGCGACACGTTGTTTATCGGCGATGTGGGGCGCCCTGATCTCTCGCCGCGGCATACACCGGCGCAGCTTGCCGGCCTGCTCTACGACAGCTTGCATGAAAAAGTACTGAAGCTTCCTGACAACGTGCTCGTCTACCCTGCTCACGGAGCCGGTTCGCTGTGTGGCAAGAATATGCGCGCCGAGCGATCGTCAACGATCGGAACGGAGCGGCTGACGAATTACGCGCTGCAGATCAAAACGAGAGATGAATTCATCGCACAGCTGACCAGCAATCTGCCGGCGCGTCCTGAATACTTCATGAAAGACGCTGAAATCAACCGCACGGGGGCGGCTCCGCTATCGGAGCTGCCGGCGCTACGCGCGATCGCGCCAAAAGAATTACAAGGCATGTTGGCAGAGGGTGAGGTCGCGCTCGACGTGCGCCCCGGCGACGAGTTCGCCGCTGAACACGTGCCTGGTTCTGTGAACATTGCGCTCTCCGGTCAGTTCGCGTCGTGGACTGCGACGGTGCTGGGATTGAGCGCGCGGCCAGTGCTCATTGCCGGGGCGGATGAGCAGATTGAAGAAGCACGCGTACGCTTGGCGCGTGTGGGCATGGAAGCCCTCGGCGGGCAATTGCAAGGTGGCGTTGCCGCCTGGAAGCAGGCAGGCCTGCCGGTGGCGACGATTGAACAGGTCAGCGTGCAGGATCTCGCTGCGCGGATGCGATCGGAGGCGGTACAAGTACTGGATGTGCGCCGTGCGCCGGAATGGGACGCGGCTCATCTGGAGTCCGCGACGTGGTGGCCTCTGGATAACTTCAAGGTGGCGCCGCCTGAGATGGATCAGGGCTCGCCGATCGCCGTGCATTGCAAGGGCGGCTACCGCAGCATGATTGCGGCCAGCCTGTTGCAGCGGGCTGGCTTCCGGAACGTGGTCAACGTTGTGGGCGGCTTCGATGCCTGGCAGCAGGCCGGCTTACCCACAGCCAGCTCAAAGGCTGTCGGCACAACGAGTTAGGATCTCCAGGCGAATGTTCTCTTTACTCGTCGCGAGAGTTTTCACAATTTCCACAACGTCAATGTGACGCATGTCCTAGACGTCCACAGCTTGAATGGCTGAAACTGGAAAGGCCTCTGGGCACATGGATCGAATGAAGTCGAACAATCGAATCCACTAAGTTGTTCTTTCTCAATATTTTGGCTGTAAGTCGCGATGGCTCAAGATTTTGCCGCCCGCATCATATCTCGAAAACGCGCAAGTCCTTAAATTGGAGTATTTTACGGAAACTGATCTGGAACAAATTTTCGTGCTTCATCCCCAGAGTACTGTCGGGTCACTAACCTCGAGACTCGATTTCTGTTCCAGCGGTCGTCACCTTCCCAATTAAATCTTCAATCAGGCTTTCCGTCGCGGATGGGTTCATGCAGGTGAACTTCAGGCATTGCTGGCCGCGCACCCGGGTGTGGCCGATTACGGCTTGGCCTTTCTCGAACAGGCGCTGGCGTAGTTTTGTGTTGATCGCGTCGGAGTTCACATCGGACCGCGACGGGCGATAGCGGAACACGACTGTGCTCAATTGCGGTTCGCAGATGAGTTCGAGTTGTGGCGTGTTGCGGATGATCTGCGCCGCATGCTCGGCGAGCCTGATCGTTTGATCGATCATGGCGGCGAGCTTCTCCCGCCCGAGCGATTGGAACGAAATCCAGAGCTTGAGCGCGTCGAAGCGGCGGCTGGTGAGCAGCGAGCGTGTAACCAGGTTGGGGATGCCTTCAGCCTCGTGCGATTCCGGGTTGAGATAGTCGGCGTGCAGTTCGATTGCGTTGAAATACTTTGTGTCGCGCAGAAGGAAGGCGCTGCACGGGATGGGCTGCCAGAAAAGTTTGTGGAAGTCAATGGTAAGAGAGTCGGCGGCTTCGATGCCTCGCAACTTCCCGCGATGGCGCATCGAAAACAGCAGCGCGCCGCCGTATGCGGCATCGACGTGAAACCACGCGCCGGATTCGCGCGCCAGCGTTGCGATTTCGGGCATGGGATCGACTGAACCGAAGTCAGTGGTTCCGGCGGTGGCGACGATTGCCATGGGCATCAGATTTTGTGAGGGCAGCGCATCGAGCGCCTCACGCAGCGATGATGACTTCATGCGGAAGTGGTTATCCACGGGAACTCGCATGACCGCGTCGGTGCCGAGTCCCAATTGCGAAGCGGATTTTTCTACCGTGAAATGGGCGACTTCGGAGCACAGGATGCGCAGGCGGCGGGCTTCGGGCGGAAGACCGGATTTTTGCGCCGACCAGTCCCAGTGTTTTTGCAGAAATGTGTCGCGCGCCAGCAGAAGGCCCATGTAGTTCGACTGCGAGCCGCCGGTGGTGAATGTGCCGTCGGCAGATTCGGGAAGGCCGGCTTCATAGGACAACCAGCGCGTCAGTTTTTGTTCGACGATGGTTGCGATGGGCGCCTGGTCGAAGGAGTCCATGGATTGATTGAGGGCAGAGATCAGGACTTCGGCAGCGAGGGCCGCCAGGAGCGGTGCGCAGTGGAGATGGGCTGCCGTACGCGGATGGGCGACGTTGATGGAGTTGGTGACGATGGTGCGGAGAATGTTGGAGATTTCGTTCGCTGACGATGGCGCAGCGGGGAGAAATTTTTCGTCGATCAGAGGGCAAAGTTCGGCGGCAACTTTTCCGGAATAGGGTTGGGATGGGAGTGCGCTCGTTACGATTTCGGCGGCGTGAGTGATCAGGCGGCGGAATTCGGCGTGGGATTGGTCGGTTAGGAAATCAGATTCGAACACGCGGGGCCTTCCGGTTTGGAGTGCGATTATCGCATGGGGAAGCAGGCTCCTCCCGCTGCGCTTTCGCGCAGTGGTCGGAATGACAGGATTTACTTTGATAGTCGACTATTGCTGCTCTCCGCAGATAAACGGAGCCGATTGGCTGCATCGGGGCTGCCAGCGGCCATAAGGTCCCTCACCCGGCTTGCAGCCGGGTGAGGGATGACATCACGAGTTGAGCTGGAACTTTTGTTGTCAAGAAAAACAGGTTCCTCACCGGCGCTTTGCGCCGGTTCGGAATGACATCACTTGATTTGGAGCGCGGGCAGACGAATGCGTCCGCGCCTCCATGGCTTACTTCGCTTCGTAGACGGTTTTGCCGCCGACTACTGTACGCAGGACTCTGGTGGCCGTGATTTTTTCGGGTGCCGTGGCGGTTACATCGCGGTCTAAAACTACGAAGTCGGCGAGCATTCCGGCCACGAGCTTGCCTTTTTCTTTTTCTTCAAATTCGGCGAAGGCGGATCCGGTGGTGTAGGCGGCGATGGCCTGGTCCATGGTGAGGCGCTGCTCGGGGAAATATTCCTGCTTGCCGTTTTCGCTCTTGCGGGTGACGGCGGCGTAGAGGCCCCGGAACGGCGTCACCGGTTCGACCGGATAATCGGTGCCGAAGGCTAGAGTCACGCCTTTGTTGAGAAATGCGAGCCACGCGTAGGAAGTGGCGGCGCGCTTGGGACCGAGCCGATCCTGCGCCCAGCGCATGTCCGTGAGCAGATGACTGGGTTGCATCGACGCGATGACTTTCAACTGTTTGAACTGCGCGATCTCGGCGGGCGTGGTGACTTGCGCGTGCTCGATGCGGAGGCGGAAATCATCGCCACCGTTGGCTGCCTGCACGTGCGCCTCCCGCGCAGCTTTCTGGGCCTCGGCGAAGGCGTCGAGCGCCATCTGCACGCCTTTGTCGCCGATGGCATGGAAGCCGATCTGAAATCCGGCCAGCACGCGCTCTTTTGTCAGGTCGTTCAGGCGAGCAGCGTCATAGCGCGGAAGACCCGAGTTCTTGGGATCGTCGGCGTAGGGCTCGAGCATGGCGGCGGTATGCGAGCCGAGGGAGCCATCCATGAAGCCTTTGAGCATGCCGGTATGCAGCATGAGATCGGATGGAGAGTGGGAGCTGCGCTGTTTGCTGAGCTCCTCGACGGACTCATTGAAATCCAACCATTCGCTGATGCGCGCGGTGAGCTTGCCTTCTTTTTCGAGTTCTTCGTAGATCCGAAAATTTTCCCAGTTGGGCGAATAGTCCTGCGCCGAAGTGACGCCGTGTTCGGCAAGATCCGCGAGAGCGAGTTCGATTCCCTGACGGCGCTGCTGATGGGTGGGCTTGGGCACGACATTGAGCACAGCAGCCTGCGCGGTTTCGCGCAGGATTCCGGTGGGCTCGCCGTTTTCATTGCGGTCGATTTTTCCGCCTTGAGGGTCGCGGCTGGCGATGGTGACGCTGCCCAGTTGCAGGGCGCGCGTGTTGGCAACGGCGATGTGGCCATCAATGCGGACGAGGAAAACGGGATGGCCGGCGGAGACTTCGTCGAGGTCCCAGCGCGTAGGCGTTACTTTCACGGGCCATAGAGTTTCATCCCATCCGGAACCGAGAATCCATTCGCCGGGCTTGGCTTCGGCGATTCTCTTGGCGACGCGGTCACGCAGTTCGTCGAGAGATTTGACCCCGGTCTCGTCGACGCTGAGTTTGGTGGCGCCGGCATCGTCGAGATGCAGATGGGCGTCATTAAAGCCGGGCATGACGAAGCGTCCGCCGAGGTCGATGACCTGCGTGTCGGGACCCTTGAGCTTCATGATGTCGATCATTTTGCCGACGGCCTGGATGCGGTCACCGCGAACGGCGATGGCTTCTTCGCGTTCGATGGAGGCAAAGGGTGTGTTGGCGGGGACTCCAGTGTAGACGTTGGCGTGGGTGAAGATTTGGTCGGCTTTGGGGCCGGGGGTTTGGGCGGGCGTGACCTGCGCGGATAAAAGGGCGGCGCAGAGTATTAGGAAGGCGAACGCTGTGGTGATCCGCACGTGTGCCTTGGCTTCAGGGAAAGCGGCCCTCAGGCGCTGAAGCGCGCCGCGTCCCGGAGCGCTTAACGGCACGAGTAGAACTCGTGCCCTTCCCGTTCTGTGCGATCGCCAAACTCTATTTCTCCCCTGGTTCATTCGCCTACTCCTGCGAGCGCTAGCATGGTCAGCAAGATGCGCTTGAGGCCGAGCTCGCGTCCGTTGGAATCAAACCACTCTTGCAGCGTGTGCGCGCCGCCGCCGGAGCCGCCGCCGCCGATGGCGATGGCTTCCTGGCCGAGCGACAGCGGAATGTTGGCGTCGGTGGAGGCGCGCTGAATCTGGGCGGCGTTGGAAAGTTGCGCGTCGACGGCGCGGATGATGTGTAGAATGCGCGCCCCCGGAGTCAACTCGCCGGCGGGGCGGCTGCCGATGACAACCACTTCGCAACTCACACCGGAAGGACGTCTCTGCACCGAGGAGCGCATTTCGGCGGTAAGTGATTCATCTTCTACGGCGCGATTCAAGGACTGGCGCAGGGATTGTTCGAGACGCTCCATCTCGGTCATCGAGGTCGAGCGGATGTCGACTTTCATGCTGCCGGATTCAGGGATCGAGTTCACCGAAGTTCCGCCGCGGATCACACCGATGTTGAATGTGGTTTTGGGCAAGTTAGGAACGCGGGTCGCGGTGAAGGTTCCGATGGCCTTGGCGAGAATGACAATGGGATTCGGTGCGCCGAAGTCGCTCCAGGAGTGGCCGCCGGGGCCGCGCACGATGACTTCGAAGCGGCGGCTGCCCAGCGCCTCGGCAACGATGGTATCAGCGCCGGCGCCGTCGAGAACCACGCTGTAGGCGATGGAGTCTTTCCAGCGCGGCGTGGAGAAAATGTGGCGCATGCCGCGCAGGTCGCCCTCGCCTTCTTCGCCGACGTTGCCGATAAACACGAACGGCAGCGAGTGGCGCAGCCGAACGTTGCGCAGCAGTGAAGCGATGGCCAGCATGGCGACAACGCCGGCGCCGTTGTCGGAGACGCCGGGGCCGTAGATGCGGCTTCCCTGCTGGCGAATATTGAGTGGAGTGTTGGCGGGAAAGACGGTGTCGATGTGCGCGCTGAGCGCGACGTAGCGGCGGCCGAAGCCGGGGTGCGTGCCGAAGACGTTGCCGACGTCATCGATACGGACGTCGTCAAGGCCGACTTCGCGGAAGCGCTCGGCCAGCCAGGCGCCACGCGCCGATTCGCCGAAGGGCGGCGCGGGGATGCGGGCCATTTCCATTTGCCAGTGGGCGAGTTGCGGCTCCTGCGTGCGAAACCAGTTGAAGGCAGAGCGCACTTCGGGCGACGCGGCGAGGCGAGCCACCTCCTGCTGCATGGAGAGGGCGGCGTCGGCAATCTCCGAACGCGGGGGATTCTGGCTCATTAGTGTTTCATTAGTTTACAACCGCAAGGAATCGAGTGGGGATTGGCTTGGCTGGGGAGGGCGTTACGGAAGATACACGCGGAAACCAGACGGTTTCTGCAGTGGATCTGGGCGGCTAGCCAACCTTTCGCAGGGCCATTCTCCTCTCGACTGCGGCAACTAGCTCAGTTGTGGCGGGAGCGGCGAGGCCGTGTCTCCACGCGCCGCGCAGGATGGGACCGGCGATGGCATCGAGCTCCGGAGGATTGCCTTGCTCGACGTCTTTTTGCATGGAACTGCGCATGTTGCCGGGCATCTTCACCACACCGGCGATCACCGCGTCCGCATCAATTTTCGCACCTTCGGCGACGGCGACCGCGCTGGCTTCGCGGATCACGGACAATCCCATATCCCGCCAGTGAGGATCCGCGAGGATTTCGCCGGTGGTCTTATCGGCGGCGGTGGTGGTGAGCGCGAAGGCAGCCAGGAAGACTAGCTTGCCCCACATCAGCGTGGGTTCATCGGCGATGAACTTGCAATCGAATCCCAGACTTCGCAGTTTGTCGAGTGTTTCGGCGAGCAGGCTTTGTCCGGCGGAGGAAACGTTCAGTCGCGCGAACGGCGAGCGGTGGATGATGTGTCCGGGAGCAACGCGCTCGGATTCGACGGCGATGGTCGCAGGGATGATTTTCTCTGTGCCATAGCGCGAGCGAAGTAGCGAGAGATGGTCAATCCCGTTGAGCAGGGGGACGATGGCTTTCACGGCGGCAGGATTCGTGATCGCGGCGAGAGAGGCTTCGAGCTGCGTGGCTTTGACTGTTAGCCAAAGAACGTCGCAAGTTGGGACTTCGGCGGCGGCGCTTACGTCTGCGGTGATGTTGCCGAAGGGGCTTTCGAGTTGGAGTTGCTTTGGATAGTTCGCGAGGGACTCGCGGCGGACGATCATCGTGATCTTCGCGCCGGAATGGGCCAGGCTGGCGGCGATTAGTCCTCCTACTCCGCCTGCTCCCAGTATTGCGTGATGCATCGACATAAATCTTTCACCACAGAGGACACAGAGGAGCACAGAGGAAAGCGTGATTTTTGATCGCTTGTTTCATGGGTCTTTGTTCACGCCGGCTGCGCTGACGCAATCCAGGATTTCTGCTTCGGTGAGCGTGTGGTCGCTTTTTTTGGCGCGCTGGAAGATGCGGTCGACTACATCGTCGGAGACCGGGATGCCACGGCGTTCGAGCCAGAAAAGCACGTTGGATTTGCCGCTCATGGGGCCGACGTCGATGACCTGGTCCAGGCCGAATACGTGCGAGGGGACGCCGGAGTAAACAGTGTTGGCGAGAATGATGTCGTTCTTGTGATACGCCTTGATGATGGCGGCGGCGTGAACGCCCGTGGCGGTTCGGAATGCGTCGTCGCCGACGACTGGATAGTTGGCCGGAATGGGCACGCCTGTGGCTCTCGATACTGTCTGGCAGTAGTGCTTGAGCTTGGTCAGGTCTTGCTGCGCCCAGGGGGCGATGCCCATGAGTTTGAGATTCACCAGCATCTGATCGATCTGCGTGTTGCCGACGCGCTCGCCGAGGCCGATGGCGCATCCGTGAACCGAATGTGCGCCGGCGACGACTGCGGCCATGGAATTGGCGATGGCGAGGCCGCGATCGCTGTGTCCGTGCCAGTCGACGCGAATCTTTTCGCCCGAGGGCTTGACTACTTCGGAAATCACGAAGCGAACCAGCGCCAGCGTGCCCATCGGCGTGGCATGGCCGGCGGTGTCGCAGATGCAGATGGAACGGGCACCCGAGTTGATCGCTGTCGTGTAGAGACGCTTGACGGTTTCCGGGTCGCAGCGGCTGGTGTCTTCGGTGACGTACATGACGTCGAGGCCGAGCGAGACGGCATATTTGACAGCCTTTTCCGTGGTCTGAAAAAGAAAATCGTCGGTCCAGCCCTCGGTGAAGCGGCGGATGGGGCTGGAGCCGATGAAGGTGGCGGCCTCGATTGGCAGGCCCGTCTTCTGCACGATTTCTGCGATGGGGCGGATGTCGTTTTCGTGCGTGCGGGCGGCGCAGTTGGCGCGAATGCGCATTTTCTGCGTGGCGATTTCGTGCGCCAGAGCGGCGACGGCTTCGACGGCGCGCGGGCCTGCGCCGGGTAGTCCGAGATCGAGCGAACTGATGCCGAGGGACTCCATGAGATGGAGGATTTCTATTTTTTCTGGAATCGAGGGGTCGCGGACCGAAGGGGACTGCAGGCCATCACGCAGGCTTTCGTCATTGAGCAGAATTGGGCCGGCGGGCTTGATGCCGGGCGGGAGGTGCTGGTTCCAGTCGTAGATTAGGTCGGAGGAATTCATGAGGAGCTGTGAGCTATGAGCTGCGAGCTATGAGCAAAATCGCTTCGCATCTGCAATCGGCGGGGGAAACCCTCTTCGCTTCCTTCATGGTCACCGCTCGAAGCTCGAAGCTCACAGCTCGTAGCTCACGGCTTGTTCTCCTTCGGCGGCAGGGTCAATCCGAAGACCGACTTCATGCCCTGGCCTGCGACGTTGACTTTGGCCTCGCCGGGATGCGGCAAGTACAGTGTTTTGCAATTTTCGCAGCGGTAGATTTCGGCGCTCGGCCCCATGGCTTTTACGATGTCGCCGCATTCACGCTCCACTGCGTCCGTCGCGTAAAACCAGAGTTTCAAGTGGCCGCCGCAGAATTTCCCCTTCGCGTCTTTTTCGTTGCAGGCGCGCTGTCCGGCCTTTTTGACCTTGACCTTGTGGTTGGGAAGCTGCGGAACATTTCCAGAAGCGGGAGTGGCTACTTCACCGGTCGCCAAAGCGCATACCCTCGTTCGAGCGGCTCAGAAGCCGCCGGATTCGGCCTGATGCCGACATTGTAACTGAAGCTGCGAGCTGTGAGCTACGAGCTGCGAGTAACCAGTATCTCTGAAATCTCCAAGTTCACGACGCTTCCCTTCCAGCTCACGGCTCGTAGCTCGCAGCTCGCAGCTTTCCGCGACTCTGTTAGTCTCGCAGTCATGATCACGATCGTTTCCGGGCTACCCCGTTCAGGCACTTCTTTGATGATGCAGATGCTCGTTGCCGGAGGAATGACTGCGCTGGCCGATGGCGAGCGCAAGGCGGACGACGACAATCCGCGGGGATATCTGGAGTGGGAACGCATCAAGACGCTGCCGAGTGATTCAGGCTGCATCGCCGAGGCAGAGGGCAAAGTGGTGAAGGTGATTTCTCGGCTACTGCTCTCCTTGCCGAGCGGACACGAATATCGGGTGATTTTCATGGAGCGGCCGCTGCCGGAGGTGCTGGCTTCGCAGGACCAGATGCTGAAGCGGCGCGGAACGTTCAAACAAGGCGCGAATCAATCAATGATGTCGGCGGCGTTTGAAAAGCACCTGCGCGAGGTCTATGCGTGGATGGATGGCAAGCCCTACGTCACAGCGATGCGGCTGTCGTATCACGACGTGCTGAGCAAACCGAAGGAGACTGCAGAGCAACTGGCGCAGTTTGTGGGGATGCCGCTGAATATCGCGGCGATGACGCAGCAGGTGGATAAGTCTCTTTACCGAAATCGCTCGTGACGATGGCTGCCGATTAGACCTAGAACTCGCGCTTCGCCTCAGGCTGCGTGGCGCCGACGCGACCTGTCTGGATATCGGCGACGAAGTAGTTTTCTCCTTTCACGGGTGCTCCTGCCATGCGGCGGAAGATGGCGATCTGGCCCACATGGGTGAGCGCATCGGCGATCGCTCCTTGAAACATCTTTTCGAATGGGACTGGGATCGGCGCACCCGACGCGAGGATGTCGTCGAGTTTCTTGAGCGCGGTGTGAAATCTCTCGACCCCTTGCTCCCAGGCTAACGGCGGCGAATCCTGCCACTTTTGCTCTCCGGCGGCAATGGAATAAGCCCAGTCGAGCAGGTCGCCGATGTGAGCCTGAATCTGGCCGGGCGTGCGCAATCCGTGGCCGGCCTGAAAATCGGAGAAGCCCGCAGGAACGTTGCGCATGGCTTTGCCGCCGCGATAGGCGAGAGTCGCGAGTGTGTGGCGGAACAGATTGCGCGCCAGGTCTGAACTCCGGAAATCGTCGGGATTGCTCATGACGGATAAGATTACACTGATCGCGAGAAGCGGGACGAGGAACGGAGAAAGAATGGCTACAAAGAGCAAACGCGCACTGGCGACGACCAAGGCAAAACCACTAGCCGCAGTGAGCCGGGAGAACGCCGAACACTATCGCTGGGGAAACGATTGCGACGCGTGGTATCTGGTGAAGGATCCGCAATTGAGCGTGATTGAAGAATTCATGCCACCGGGCGCGGCGGAAATCCGCCATCATCACGAAAAGGCACAGCAGTTTTTCTTTATTTTGAGCGGCGAAGTGCTTATGGAGATTGAAGGCGAGACGGTGCTGGTGTCAGCGGGAAGCGGCATCCGCGTCATGCCCGGGAAAAAGCATCAGGTCCGGAATCCCTCGTCTGGGCCCGTGCGGTTGCTGGTAGTGTCGCATCCCATGAGCCATGGCGACCGGCATGACGAGTGAGACCTATGGAGGGGCGGATGCAGCTGAGCGAAGTGGAAGGGTCCGACCGGGAAGTGGCAAGAACTCGCGGGTTGAGAGATGTTGCGCTTCCTCCCCGGGCGAATGCGTCCGGGGCACGCTTGATGGCTCAGAGTTGTTTTCGCCGGACGACGCCAGCGGCTCGGAATGCTCCGCGCAGGCGGGTTCCCAGGCTGCGAGCGAATTGCATGTCGAGGAAGCCTTCCATCTGGCGGCGGAAATTTTCGCCGTAGCCGTGCCACCACACCTTTTTCATTCCCGGCATGCGATCGACATCGAGGTATTTGACGCGCACCATCTCCTCCAGGCCGAAGCGTCCATGAGTACGGCCCACACCGCTGGCTTTGACGCCGCCATGCGGAGCTTCACTGATGCCGAAGCAAGAGATGACGTCATTTACCATGACCGTGCCGGCGTGGATGCGGCGCGCCAGGCGTTCGCCGCGTTGCGAATTACGCGTCCAGACGCTGGCAGCGAGGCCGTATTCGGAATCATTGGCCATGTGCACCGCTTCGTCGTCGCTGTCGAACGGCATGATCGGCAGCACGGGCCCGAAGGTTTCTTCGCGCATAATGCGCATGTCTTGCGCGACGCCTGCCAAAACCGTGGGCGCGTAGAAGTTCACACCGAGATCCGGAAGGCGGCTTCCGCCAGCCAGAACTTTGGCTCCGCGCGAGATGGCATCTTCCACATGAGCTTCCACGATACGGAGTTGGCTCTCGCGGATCATCGGGCCCACATCGGTATGGGGATCCATGCCGTTGCCCACGCGCAACTGCCGGGTCTTGGCAGCACAAGCTTTGGCAAAAGATTCATACAGACTGCGGCACACGTAGCAACGTTCGACCGACAAGCACGCCTGTCCGGCGTTGACGAAAGCTCCCCACACGGCCGCGCTGGAAGCCACATCGATATCGGCGTCGTCGAGCACCAGCATGGGATCTTTGCCGCCCAGTTCGAGAACGACTGGCAGCAGGCGCCCGGCAGACGCGGCCGCGATTCGCTTGCCGGTAGTGACGCTGCCTGTGAACACCAGTTTGTCGAGGGGCGATTGGACCAAGGCTGCTCCCGCCGGTCCTTCGCCGACAATCACCTGAAATACGTCTTCCGGCACACGCGCGGAATGTAGCAACGAGGCGAGTTCCAGGGCCACCAGCGGCGTTAGCTCGGAAGGCTTGAGCACCACGGCATTGCCTGCAACCAGCGCAGCCAGAGTCTCGGTAGCGGGAATTGAGAACGGATAGTTCCATGGCGAGACGATTCCAACTACGCCATGCGGTTCGTGCACCAGCCATCCACGCTTCAGTTTGGTTACCAGATTTCCGTGCGGCACCGGTTGGTCGCGCAGCAAGCCCCAGGCGTTGTCGATAAGAAACCGGGCGGCGTCGAGTACGACCAGAACTTCGGTGACCAGGGCTTCCGCCAGCGGCTTGCCTACTTCGCGGGTGATGGCGGCTCCGATCTCGGCCTTACGGGCGTAGAGCTTGGCTTGAAACTCACGCAGCACGGAAATGCGATGGCGCAATCCGAGACCGGCCCAGGCTGGTTGCGCGGCGCGGGCACGATCGACGGCTGCCTGAACTTCGCTTTGGCCAGCGCAGTCGAATTCGCGCAGAATTTCGCCGGTGGCAGGATTTACCGAAGCGATAGTCCTCGACGCAATGGCTAAGTCAGGCGCCATATTGAAATCTTAGACTCTCGAGCCGCAGTGTGCTACCTGAGCCTATGCCTTAGGGCCGGCTCCGGCGGACAGCAGGTTGCCTCGTCGTTTTCGCTCCTCGAAATGATAACGGTGGAGTGTCGGAGATGAACGAGCGTTCGAGAGCGTTCTTAATACTCAACATTCACCAGATACAAGCCGCTGGCCGGCGCGGTGGCGCCGGCAGCCGAGCGATCACGAGCTTCAAGAATGCGCCGCATGTCTTCGATGAGCAATGTCTTCTTGCCGACCAGAATGAACGTTCCGACCAGATTTCGCACCATGTGGTGAAGAAATCCGGAGCCACGAACAGTATAGAAAAGTTCCTTCTCGTTGCGCGCCCACGCTGAAGAAAAAATGGTTCGCACATTCGAAACTGCTGCACCATCATGGCCGCGCTCGGGATCGACCGCGGCGAATGAGGTGAAATCATGCTCGCCGACGATGAACGATGCAGACCGCATCATGGCTTCTTCGTCGAGCGGATACGGATAGTGCCAGACATACCGCGCCAGGAACGGCGGGCAGATCGAGCCGCGGTAAATGCGATACCGATAAGTCTTGGCCCGTGCTGAGTGGCGCGCGTGAAACTCTGAGGGAACTTCTGTGACCTCGATCACACGAATCGCGGGGGGCAGCAGGTCATTCATGGCTTTCAGGAAATTTTCCGTGGGGACTGAAGACTCCGTGACAAATGTCATAACCTGGGCGAGAGCATGCACGCCGGCATCGGTGCGGCCCGACCCTTGAGGCAATACCTTTTCTGCGGTAATGCGTCCAATCACCGAGGCCAGTGTGCCCTGCACTGTGGCGGCATCAGGCTGCACCTGCCATCCGGAAAATTCGGCGCCATCATAGGAAAGGATCACTTTGAGATTGCGCATGCGATCTTTCGAGTCATCTTTCGAGTCCCAGGCCAGCCCTGAGTCATCCAACCGGTTTCAGAATCTGGCAAAAATCGATCTTGGAGGGACTTGCGTCGCCAGCAATGTATCAGTTTGACCGGCAATCCGGTCAATATCGGGCCGGCGCAATTCGATATACTGGAACGCTTCCACACACTATGCAATTTGAACGATTAAGGTGATTTCAAGGGGCATAGTGTCGGGCCAGCGGAAGGTAGACAACAAATTAGAGCGCAGTTCAAAGATCAGGTCGTTTTTCTTACATTTTCTGGAACCTCGACCGACTCCTCTGCGTACCAAGGTCTGAGCAGGACTGTATTTGCATTCGGCATTTCTTCATCGCACGGTGCTGTTCCCATACAAGCAGCGTTTTGCACATATTGCTTAACTTGATGCCCAACTTATTCGCGTCACTCACGGAGAAGAGTACATGGCATTCGCACGTTTGATTTCCGCTTGCAGAGTGGTTACTGCGACAGTTTTGCTTGCCGCGCTTCCAGGGGCATGCCTGGGACAGGAAGCACCCGCGGCTCCCACGCCGCAGAACACGCCGGAAACGCATCCGGTTCCGGCCTTGAACTATGCTAAGCCGGTATCGCACTTCCCCAATCCGATTGGACCCTACACGGCGCGGCATCTGGCGCCGCCGAATCTTGCCAATACGTCGAGGATTGACGGGCTGATGCACGACGGCAAGCTTTATTTGTCTTTGAACGACGCCATTGCTTTGGCGCTCGAAAACAACCTCGACATCGCGATTGCGCGCTACAACCTGAACATTGCCGATACCGACGTGCTTCGCGCCAAGGCGGGCGCGTCGACGCTCGGCGTAAATACCGGCATCGTGCAGAACACGCCGGGCGGAGGCGTTGGGGGGTTGGGTGGACAGGTTGGTTCAGGTACAGGCGGGACGAGCCTCGGGGCTGGCGGCGCTGGTGCTGGCGCCGGCGGTTTGGTGGGATCGACCCTCGGCTTCGGGCCGCTTATCACCAGTTTTGATCCGGTTCTGACTGGCACTTTCCAGAACGATCGATTCCACATTCTGCCGACGAGCACGTTCAGTCCTGCTTCTCCGCAGAACACGACGACTGCGAACTTCACCTATCTGCAAGGGTTCTCGTGGGGGACCAATCTCCAAGTGGGCTTCAATAACACGCGAACCACGGTGGGCAACGCTCCCTTCAGCCCGCTCAGCCCCCAGCTGAACTCTAACTTCAGATTTCAGTTGACCCAGCATTTGCTGCAGGGATTTGGCTTCGCCGCAAACAATCGCTTCATCCGCATCGCGAAGAATAACCGCGAGCTGTCGGACGTGGCTTTCCGGTTGCAGATCATCACGACCGTCGACCAGATCGAGAACATGTACTGGGACTTGGTCTACGCGTATGAGAATCTTCGCGTGAAGCAAGAGTCACTGACATTCTCCGACAAGACTTTGTCGGACACGAAGAAACAGGTTGAGATCGGCAGCCTGGCGCCGATCGAGACGGTGCGTGCGCAAAGCACGGTGGCAGCGGATCAGCAGGCCCTGACCGTCGCCAAGACAAACCTGCAATTGCAGCAGCTTCTGATGAAGAATGCGCTGAGCCGGACGCTGCATGATCCCGCGCTTGCTAACGCGGAAGTGATTCCGACTTCTACCATGGAAGTTCCGCCGAGCGAACCGGTTCAACCCACCGAAGACATGGTGAACGAAGCGCTGCACCATCGTGTGGAGTTGGTAGAGTCGCGCATCCAGCTCAACACCCAGGAACTCAGCAACAAGGCCGTTCGCAGTGCGTTGCTGCCGACCCTTGATGCTTTCGCTTACTACGGCGGATACGGCCTTGGCGGTTCGCAGAATCCGTCGAATATTTGTACGGATCCGACGCAGTTCGGCTGCGCCACCGCTAACCCCGATCCCAATCTGGGCCAGAGTCCGTTGGCGTCGCCGGTTAGCTATGGAGGCACGATTAACCAGCTCTTCAATTCCACTGCTCCCGACAAGGGCGTTGGATTGCAGCTGAATATTCCGCTGCGCAATCGTGCGGCGCAGGCCGTGCAGATTCGCTCGGAACTGGAATACCGGCAGTCGCAGATGGCGTTGCAACAGACAGAAAACCGCATCAGCATTGAGGTGCGCAACGCGCAGTTCGGTGTGGAGCAGAACCGCGCCAGCGTCGATTCGGCGCAAGCTGCAGTCGATTATGCGAAGCAGTCGCTGGACGCCGAGCAAAAGAAATATCAGTTCGGCACGTCAACTACGACGCTCGTATTGCAGAACCGCAGTGCGCTGGCAACCGCGGAATCGACACTGTTGTCGGCGACGGCAGCGTATGAGAAGTCGCGGCTCGAGTTGGACCGCGCTACAGGACAGTTGCTCGACCATGCCGGCATCAGCATTGACGATGCTGCGCGCGGCCAGGTGACGCATTTACCCAATGTGCCCTACGTTGCGCCGCGGAAAGATTTGCCGTCGGCGACTCAACCGGCCGTGCAGTAAGCAGGCCTCAGCCCTCGGATCTCGGACATCAGCGGTCTGAGATTGGATTCAGGAACCGGCTTTTCGCGGATGACTCAAGAGCCCGCGAAAGCCGGGTTTGTTTTTCGGCTGGATTCCGACACGAACCGAAGGCCAACGGCCGATGCCCGAGGTCTGAGGTCTGATGTCCGCTCCAACAATTCTTTACAATCCACGCGCCTTTCTTGGAATCTTCTCCCGCTAAGATTGAAGTGTTGCTTTTCATTGTTAGCACCCAAGTCGCCGTTTGCATCCAACACTGTCGCCATCTGAGAATGCAATCCGTCTATAAGTGAGGAGAAGAACCATGCTTATGCCGCGCATAACTGTTGTCCGGAGGCTGGCACTGTCTGCCGCCTCGGTAATCTTATTCGCGACCAGTTCGATGTTGGGGCAGCAAGCCGCATCAGCGCCAGCGGCTCAGACCACGCCGCCTTCCGCGCCGCAACCGGCACAGCCGCAGGCCGTCTTTCTGAAGGACTATTCCAAACCGCGCTCGGCGTTTCCGAACTTGCTGCAGCCGTACACGCCGCGGCCGCTGGCGGAACCGACCTTCGGCAACTCGCCGCGCATCGATTCGCTTATGAAGGATGGAAAGATTTATCTCTCCATTGACGACGCCGTGGCGCTGGCGCTCGAGAACAATCTCGATCTCGACATCGCGCGCTACAACCTGAACATAGCGCAGGCCGATCTGCTCCGCGCGAAGTCGGGCAATAGCATTCTGGGTGTAAACACCGGCGTCGTGCAGAACACGCCAGGCGGCGGCGTAGGCGGCCTGGGAGGCACCGTCGGCTCCGGCACGGGCGGCACTACCGTTGCTGCTGGCGGCGCGGGCACCGGCACCAATGGCTTGGTCAGTTCCACGCTCGGCATCGGGTCGCCGATCGTCAGCTTCGATCCAGTCCTTACCGGCACGGCACAGCTCGACAAGAACAATACGATTTCTTCGAGTGTCATCAGCCCCGCGCCTGGGGGCATCGTGGCGCAGAACACTTACACGGCAAACTTCGGCTACACACAAGGCTTCGAGTGGGGCACAACGCTAGCGGCCGGGTTCAACAACACGCACCTCGCCACCAACAGTACCGTGAGCTTGCTGACGCCGCAGCTGGGATCGAATTTTCAGTTTCGAGTGACACAAAATCTGCTGCAAGGCTTCGGATTCCTGCCCAATACGCGCTTCATCCGCATTGCGAAGAACAACCGCGAGATTTCCGATGTGGCGTTTCGCCTGCAGATCATCACGACGGTCGACCAGATCGAGAACATATATTGGGATCTCGTTTACGCGTACGAAAACGTGCGCGTGCAGCAGGAGGCGCTGACTTATTCGCAGAAGGCGCTTGACGACGCGAAGCGGCAGGCGCAAGTGGGAACGGTTCCGCCGATTCAGGTGGTCAGCGCGCAGAGTACAGTCGCAACCGGGCAGCAGAATCTGATCGTGGCGCAGAACAACCTGCAACTGCAGCAACTGCTGATGAAGAACGCGGTCAGCCGGAGCATTGAAGATCCGACGCTGGCTGAGGCTGATGTGATTCCGACTTCAACCATGCAACTGCCACAGCAGGAACCAGTGGTTCCGGTGCAGGACTTGATCGGCGATGCGCTGCAACACCGCGCCGAACTGGTGGAGACGCGCATCGACCTGAACTCGCGCGACATTAACGTGAAGGCGGTGCGTAACTCGATGCTGCCTTCACTGGCGGCCTACGCGTACTACGGCGGATCGGGCCTGGGCGGGGATGTCAATCCGCAATGCACTTCGATCAGCGGCGGCGGGTGCACGGCGCCGCCCGTCTTTGGCGGAGACAACTCCGTCGGGTACGGCGGGACACTTAACCAACTGGTGAATTCGACTGCGCCTGATAAGGGTGTCGGCTTGTCGCTCAACATTCCTATTCGCAACCGGCTGGCGCAATCGAACCAGGTGCGCGCCGAACTGGAATATCGCCAAGCTCTGGTACGCCGGCATCAGCTTGAAAATCAGGTGCGCGTCGAGGTGCGTAACGCGCAGTTTGACGTGCATCAGAATCGCGCTGCGGTGCAGGCGGCACAATCGGCCGTGGATCTTGCGCGCCAGACTTTTGATGCCGATCAGCAGAAGCTGAAAGTCGGCCTCACGACGCAGACCGCGATTCTGCAGGACGCTTCCACACTGACCACGGCCGAGTCGAATCTTGTTTCCGCAAAAGCAGCCTACGAAAAATCGCGCATCGAACTCGACCGCTCGACCGGACTCTTGCTCGACCACGCCGGCATCGACATTGCCGACGCCACCCGCGGCCAGGTCACGCACATGCCCAACGTGCAATACGTAGCCCCACGCACGGATGCGGCTCCGGCTGCGCAGCCTTCCACCGTGCCCTCGCCAACCACTCCACCGCCGCAGGGAGGGCAGATGTAGCTGCTAAACTAACGCGCGATGGAAAGATTCGCGCGTCCGACGCTCCCCAGATTTTTTCTCTGGCTCCTGCCGCTGTCATTCGCGCTGCAGATTGGGGCGATCGGGGCCCTGCACGAATATCGCACTCGGCCAGGAGATGACAATTTCGCCTTTGGCTGGGAAATGGGTCGCGTCGCGCGTTCCCTGGCGCTGGGCGAGGGATTCAGCAGTCCTTACGGCGGCAACACGGGGCCTACGGCGTGGGAGCCTCCGCTTTATCCCTATTTGATGGGAGGCGTATTCGAGGTATTCGGAATTTACACGCGCGCGTCGGCGTGGGTTTTACTGACGATCAACAGTTTCTTCGCGACTCTCACCTGCATTCCAATTTACTTCATCGCGCGGCGAAGCTTTGGCGAGCGCGTCGCAGCGTGGTCCACGTTTGGCTGGGGATTGAATCCTTACGTCTGGTACTGGTCCATCCACTGGATCTGGGATACGACCTTCACGCCTTTTCTGCTTGCCTGCATTTTCCTGTTGGCTCTGGAGTTGCTTGACTGGCCGGGATGGCAGGGATGGTTTTTGTTCGGCGCATTGTTCGGAATCGCAGCGCTGGCCAATCCCACGATGCTGACGTTTCTTCCCTTCTGCGGCTTGTGGGTTTGGGGGGAACGCTCTAAACGCGGACTGCCTTCGCTCGCCGGCGTGGCGCTGTCGTCTGTTGTGTTTTTTGCTGTGCTCACTCCGTGGCTCATTCGAAATTATGAGACGTTCGGGCGGTTCGTGTTCATCCGCGATGACTTCGGGCTGCAGTTTCGGCTTGGCAATGGTCCCTCTGCCGATGGGATGCTGATGGCACACTTTCAGCCAAATCTCAATCAAGGTGAATTCGAAAAATTTCAGCAGATGGGCGAGCTCGCTTACGCGGAATCATGCAAGCGGTTGGCGTTCGATTGGGTGCGGACGAATCCCGGGCGATTCGCGGTGATCAGCATGAAGCGTTTTTTTTATTACTGGAACGGCGTGCCCAAGCCGACTGATAGTATGGCACCGGTCGATTTTCGCACTTCTGCATTCTTAGCGACTTCGGTGCTTGCGCTATGGGGACTGATTCGCATGCTGCGCCAGAAGCGGCCAGGGGCATGGCTTTTCGCCTGGCTCGTGCTGGCTTATCCGAGTACGTATTATTTCGTTTTTCCGCACGCGCGGTATCGACATCCGATTGAGCCGGAACTGACCATTCTGATGGTGTTCTTGCTTTCGGAGGTGGAGTGGAGGTCGGCATTTCGGGTCTTAGGTTCTCGGTCTTAGGTCTTTAGCGTTGGGTTCGTCTTCGGCTTTTCGGAGTGGACTCAGGCCCAACGCCCAAGACCTAAGGCCCAAGACCTGCTATGAGACAATTCCCGGTTCTCGAAGGCACATGCAACTCTCTGTCGTCATCATCACTTTCAATGAGGAAGCCAACATCGGGCGCACTCTCGCCAGCGCGCAATCGCTCGTGGCGAATGGCAGAGGAGAGATCATCGTTGTTGATTCCGGCTCGACCGACCGGACTGTCGAGATCGCGAAATCGTTCGGCGCGAACGTTTTCGTAGAGGAGTGGAAGGGATTTGCGGCGCAGAAGAACTCGGCCATCGACAAGGCGCGGGGGCATTGGATTCTAAGTCTCGATGCGGATGAAGAACTCGACCTCGATCTGCAACACGCTCTGACCGAACTGCTGGATTCGCTGGCACGCTTGTGGGAACTGGGCAAGTCGCCGGAACTAACTTCCGGTGCCGATACATCTGATCCCAGCGCAATTCCGCACGTGAACTTCGACGGCCTGCTCATACCTCGGAAGAACGAATTTCTCGGCCGGTGGATCAGGCACGGCGGCTTCTGGCCCGATCGCAAGCTGCGCCTGTTCCGCCGCGGCAGAGGTAAGTTTGAAAACCGTGCGGTCCATGAGGATATTCGTGTCGAGGGAATCACCCGACGAATCCAATCCGGAGCACTCCTGCATCGTTCGTATCCAACCATCTCTGACTACATCGAGCACATGAACCGCTACTCCTCGTTGGGCGCCGAGATGGTGGTGGCGAACGGGCGAGTGCGGTGGACCGTAGTCAACATCACGCTGCGGCCTTTTTTCACTTTCCTCTACAACTATTTCTTTCGCCTGGGATTTCTCGACGGCCGGGAAGGATTCCTGCTGCATGTGAATCATGCGATCTATGTCGCCTGGAAATACGCCAAGGCGTGGGACTTATCGCGGACGCGAGAGTGAGCGGATAGGCCAAAGATATCTCAGAAGCCAGTTCATCCCAGACCGACCGGTCGTTTTGCCTCTGCTTCGTAACCTTGCCCTGCCGCGCGTGCTTCCCTATCATCGAATCAGAGTACTGGGGCTCTAGAGAATTCGCATGAACAAAAAGCCGTACAAGCCGTCAGCGCGCCCGCAAGTGGCCGAACGTCCGATTGCCGATGTTTTCGAAAATCGGAATCCATCTGAAGCGGAAAAGCAATGGGCCGAAAAAACGCTCGGGCCTACCATCGAGAAAGCTCCCGAGCGTCCCATCGGCGCGCCCACAGGCGTGAACCTGGACGAGCTCGGCAATGCGCGCTTCACCACGATTTCTGGGTTGCCGATTCGCCGCCTCTACACGCAGGCCGATCTGCCCGCAGAGTGGAGCGAGGAAAACTATCTTGGATATCCCGGCCAGGCGCCGTTCACGCGCGGCATTCATGCTACCGGATATCGCGGCAAGCTTTTTACTATGCGGCAGTTTTCCGGTTTTGCTTCGCCGGAGGAAACCAACCGGCGCTACAAATATCTACTCGAGCACGGCGGCAGCGGGCTTTCGGTGGCGTTCGACCTGCCCACACTGATGGGCTACGACTCCGATCATCCGGCAAGTGAAGGCGAAGTCGGCAAGTGCGGTGTGGCGATCGATTCGCTCGAAGACATGGAAATTCTTTTCAGCGGCATCGATCTGGAAAAGACGACCGTATCGATGACTATCAATTCTCCTGCCTCGGTGCTTTGGGCGATGTATCTAGTGGTCGCTGAAAAGCAAGGCGCGGACTGGAAGAAGATTTCCGGCACGATTCAAAATGACATTCTCAAGGAATACATCGCGCAGAAGGAATACATCTATCCTCCGGCTCCGTCGATGCGGCTGGTGATCGACACCTTCGAGTTCGGAACTAAATTCACTCCGCGTTTCAATACTGTTTCGATCAGTGGATATCACATTCGCGAGGCTGGCTCGACTGCGCTGCAGGAATTGGCTTTTACTTTGTACGACGGCGTCGAGTACGTAGAGTGGGCGCGCCGGCGCGGCCTTGACGTAGATGAGTTTGGCCCGCGGCTGAGCTTCTTCTTCAATGCGCACAACGATTTCTTCGAAGAGATCGCGAAATACCGGGCGGCACGCAAAATCTGGTATCGCGTGATGAAGGAGCGCTTCGGCGCCAAGAACCAGCGCACCTGGCTAATGCGCTTCCACACGCAAACTGCCGGCGTTTCGCTTCCGGCGCAGCAACCGATGAACAACATTGCGCGCGTGGCGCTGCAAGCGTTGGCTGCCGTGCTGGGCGGAACGCAGTCTCTGCACACCGACTCCTACGATGAGGCGCTGGCTCTGCCCACCGAAGAAGCAGCGCGCATCGCCCTGCGCACGCAGCAGATCATCGCCTACGAATCGGGAGTGGCGCAGACGGTCGATCCGCTGGGCGGGTCATACTTCCTGGAAACCTTAACGCTACAGATGGAAAACGGCGCGTTCGATTATTTCGGCAAGATGGACGCGATGGGCGGCATGGTCAAAGCCATCGAGCGCGGGTTTCCGCAAAAAGAGATTGCGGAATCGTCGTATCAGTACCAGCGCGCGGTCGAAGCAAAGGAAAAGATCATCGTCGGCGTGAACGAATTCGCGATCGAAGAAGAATCGCCACACATTCTCTATATCGACGAGAGCGTGGCTCGCCAGCAGTCGGCGAAGTTGAGCGCTCTTCGCAGCAAGCGCTCCAATGAAGCCGTCATTCGCGCGCTCGACGCCTTGAAGAAAGCCGCTGCTCAGGAACCCACAGCCGGATCGAATGGAAATGTTTCCTCAGCGAATACAATGCCCTACATCGTCGATGCGGTCCGGGCTTACGCAACGGTGGGCGAAATCTGCGAAGCGCTGCGGCAGGTCTACGGCACGTATACAGAAGTGAGCATCACCTGACGCCAGAGTAAAATTGTTGCGCCATCCCACCCCGAGACAACAATTCGAAATTTCGTTGGGACATCGTCGCTTTGGCGGCCGCCATCCTCCTGTGCGCCGGAATTCGCTGGCGTCTTCGCGATATGCCCCTGGAGCGCGATGAGGGCGAGTACGCCTATGTCGGGCAATTGATTCTGCAAGGAGTTCCACCCTACCAACTCGCCTACAACATGAAACTGCCCGGAACCTACGCGGCCTACGCCATGATCATGGCGGCATTCGGCCAAACGGCTGCGGGAATCCGGATCGGCCTGCTGCTGGTAAATGCCTGCACGGTTTTTCTGATTTATGCCGTGGGCCGCCGATTGCTCGGGCGGCTCGGCGGTGGGGTCTCGGGCATCAGCTACGCGGTGCTCTCGATCGGGCCCGGTGTGAACGGTTTCGCTGCTCACGCTACACACTTTCTGGTGCTTGCTGCCGTGGCTGGGTTATGGCTTCTGCTCCGTGGCATTCAGAGCAAGAGAATCGTGACCTTGTTCTTCTCCGGCCTGTGTATGGGATCGGCGTTCGTCATGAAGCAGCCAGGAGCCTTATTTGGAATATTCGGAGGACTGTATCTGGCGCACACTGCGGGCTGGAGCATGGTAAAACTTCGCAGCATCGCGTGGTTGTTAGTCTCCTATGTGGTGGGCAGCCTCTTGCCGTATGGCACCACATGCCTGATTCTGTGGCGCGATGGAGCGTTCGCCAAGTTCTGGTTCTGGACGGTCGACTACGCTGCTCAGTACGGCACCAGTTGGGGACATACCTGGGTCTACTTCTCCAATAACGTTCCGCAAGTGATTTACTCGGCCGTCGCACTCTGGATCCTGGCTGCTCTCGGGCTGCTTGCAATCGGTCTGAATCGCAAACTTCGGGACACAGCGGCCTTCGTGCTCGGGCTCCTCTTTTTCTCCGCCCTGGCTGTTTCAACTGGATTCTACTTCCGCTTCCACTACTTCATCCTGCTCCTGCCCGCCTTGGCTCTCCTCATCGGCATAGCAATCGCTTCGGCCGCCACGTATGCCAGCAGTCGCGATAGCATTCAGCGTTACTTCCCGCTTGTGATCTTCGCGCTGGCCGTTTTCAGTTGTGTGCTGCAACAGGAGTATTTTTTCTTTCGCGCCGATCCCGTTTTGGCATCTCGGCATGTGTATCCGGCGGACCCATTTCCCGAGGCGGCTGCCATGGGCCTCTGGCTTCGAGGTCATTCCTCGCCGGACCAGCCTATCGCCGTGCTCGGATCTGAACCGCAGATTCTCTTTTACGCACGGCGACGGTCCGCCACGGGATACCTCTACAGCTACAGCTTCATGGAAGAGCACAAATACGCCTCCGCTATGCAGCGCGAAGCCATCGGAGAGATCGAAGCCGCCCAGCCGGCATTCGTCGTCTTCGTGCGCGACTGGATGATCCTGCCGCACTCCGACATGACCTTCCTGCACTGGTCCGATGCATTTTTGAAGAACCACTACGACTTGATTGGCGTAATGCGCCAGGGGGATGGATTTCAGCTGCGGCCGTCGAGTGAAGCGGCAACGTCCTCGCTCAGGCAAAATGGAGCGTTATTCCTGTATCGGCGGAAGCCCTCTTGACCCGGACTACCTCGGCCACCGGTCGTCGCAAAGCCTATCTCTTCCCCGTCTCTGCAAACTCTAATCCGGGAATACCCCGCAGCGGCATATGCCTTGCATCCCATCCTTCCACTCAAACCAGAACAACGCCGTCGCAGGGCAAGCCCTAAAGTTTCTGATCTGCGACCGATGGAATGAATATGCGCCTACTGTTTCACGGCCGCGGTGCTGCGTCATCTTTTCTGCGCGTGTTCTGCAGGTTTTTCTGGACGTTATTCTGTACGGCCGTTTGCCAGTCTCAGTCCGAACCGATTTACCACGCGAGCGCCGATGAAGTTCGCGTCAGTTTCTCTGCCCTCGATCGCAATCATCACGGCCTGCCTGCTCTCGAAAAGAGCGACTTTGCGGTCGTCGATGCCGGGGTCGTGGTGCGCAACTTCCAGAGCCTTGAACACGAGGACTGGCTCTCTCTCGAGCTCGCGATCCTCATCGATACCAGCGACTCGGTCCGCCCACAGTGGCGCCGGAAGATGAATGACGACGTGGATCTGATCACGCAGACTACACAGGTCGCCGACCAGAGACTCGCACTCTTCTCGTTCCACAATTCCCAGCCAGTTCTGCTGTGCTCGGGCGATTGCCGTCCTTTTCCCACGGACCCAACTGCGCATGCCGCTCGTTCTGGCAACCTCACTCCTCTGTTTGACACGGTTGTTTTCGCCGCACAATTTCTTGCACGCCGTGGAGATGCGCACACCGAGCGGGTTCTGGTCGTCCTCTCCGACGGCCAGGATACGATCAGCCGCAGTTCCCTGAGCGACGCCATTGAGTCCGCCCGGGCCGGCGAGGTGCAGGTGGATTGCATCCGCGTGGACAACTCGGATTCCACCCGGGGCGCGGCCGTCCTGCGCGCTCTGGCTGACGGAACAGGAGGGCGCGCCTTTTCGCCTGAGGAAGGAGGGCGCCAGGCGGCAGAGTCCATTCTCGAGAGTCTCCACGCAACTTATACCGTCACTTACCGCGTACCGTCCCCGGCCGCCGGTTTTCACCCGGTTCGCGTGCTTCCCACGCACAACCTGAATCTGCAGTTCGTCAGCCGGAATGGCTATTACATTCCCGATTCTTCCGGTCCTCAGGGGGAACGATGAAATACAATCCGCTGTGCATTTTGCTGATCGCCATCTCCGCGTCACTTGTCGCCCAGGCTCCGCGGCAGGAAGGCACGATCGTGCGCATGACCCTGGCGCCCTGCGACGCTGAGCATGGATTTGTGGCTGCCATGTCCGGTGGCGGAAAAGTCGATGAATCGGTGCTGTGCCCGGAGTATGTTCTCGTTTCGGAGAGAGTCGTCTATGTGATCGGCGGCCGCAGAAGCGAGACGCTCTTGCCGCTGGCCGAGGTCACGCGCTTCCGCCTGCAGAAAAACGAGATGCTGATTCGCATCGAGGACGCCGACAAGGAGTCGCGGTTCCACATCAGGGCAATGATGCTCCGCCAGGACTGGGAACACAGCCAGAAGCCCGAGCGCGGTCAGCCGGATGAGCGTGCGGTTAAACCCGCCGCAATTCGTGATCAACATTAAACCGGCTGTCACTTTCACTGACTCAGGGGCATAGCTGACTGAGGCTTCGCTTGGGTCTTGCTCTGCGCCTCGGCAATGAATTTCTTCACTGCGTCCTTATTCTCATAATTCGGGTGATACTTCAGCAGCGTGTTCCATGAAGCCACGGCCCCTGCCGCATCGTTTTTGCCCTTCCAGCGCACCATACCCAGATTGAGCAATGTTCCCGCGTGCCTGGGATCGTAGGTTAGCGACTTTTCTAACTGCGCAATCGCTCCGTCGACGTCTCCCTGATAGAAGAGGCATGACGCGAGATCGGTCCGCGCACCAACATTCTTGGGATTTACATCCAGCGACTTCTGGTAGTAGGTCGCCGCCAGCTGGAACTGGTGGGTGATGCGATAGATGTTGCCAACCTGATTCAGAATCTCAGCGTTGGTCGGATCCGTCTGCAGTTTTTGGAGCAGCGGTGCCGCCTGCTGATCGGCCATCCGCTTCATGTCGTCGAGGGTCGGCATTTGCTGGGCCGCACTGGGCGCGTTCACAGCGGCGGGCTGCGACGCCACGGCGGGCATCGACGCGGGCTTCGCCGAGCCGCGAAAGAGATATCCGGCGAGCACGCCCACTAGCAGACACACCGCTGCCATCGAGTAGGCCTGCCACGCCCGCCAACGGGAGCCCGAATTATCCGATAGCTGGATCGCAGACATAGACTTGCACGTGGTGTACGAAGCATTTCTCATGCCAGCGTAGGCGACCGCTATCTCTTTTATTTCACCCTGGATAACAGACCAATCAATGGCAGGCGGCCTCGCGCGGGCGGCAAAGCACTCCTTCTGGTGGGGCAAAAGCCGCATGAACAGCCTTGCATCTCAACGTGTTCGCATCGGCGACCCGCCCGGGCCGCCCGCGCCGTTGTGCGGATGCCCATGGCAGGTGAGGCTGCAGGAATCCGTGGCGCGCCGGTAGATGATGGGCGACTTGCCGTTCGGAGCCACAACGTTGATATCGAAGTTCACCATGCGCTCGCCGGAAATCGTACCTGCCTGCGAGCCCATTCCATGAGATGTGTGGCACGCGGAACAGGAGAAGCCATCGTTGATGTGGCGCGAGTGTTCGCGGAAACTGGCGTTGCTCATCAGATTGGCCAGGTCGTGGCACTTGGCGCAAAGGGCGTAGTTGCCAGTCGCGCTCAGATTGGGCGGATAGTAGAGATTGGTAATCGGCTGGCCCGGCACGGAGGCCTGGCTCATATCGTAACGACGTTCAAGGATGTGCGGATAGATCGAGCCGTGGGGACCGTTGGCGCCGTTGCCACCGAATTCGCGGTTGTCGTCGCTGTTGTGGCAGTCGGTGCACAGGATGCGTGTGCCCATGTTGCGGCCTGGCTTGTTACCGTCCAGGTCGAGCATGTTCGGCCGCAAACTAGGCTGGGGAAACGGGCTGCTGCGGTCATGCATCACGGGATGGCTGGAGGTGGAGGTGAGAGTGAACTCCGGAAGAATGTTCAGGGGATCTGGCCCCGAGACTAACCGCACAGGCAGGTATCCGAATGCCGCCGGATTCGTCTTGCCGGTGCTGGCGCCATGGCAGCGCAGGCAGTTCTCGTACTGGCTGGTTGCGGGATAAACAGAACTCCGTCCGTCGGTCGCGCTCACGCCTACAACTCCCTCCTGCGATGGACGTATGGCTGGCGGCGCGGGAAAGGTCAGGCCGACACGCTTCGTGGCATGAGGATTGTGGCAATCGACGCAGTTCGCGTGCCGATTGTGATTCAGAAGATCGTTTTCATGCGCCGAATGCAGATTGTTCCCCGTTGTCACAGCCGGGATATGGCTGATTTTCGGCATCGACATTTCGGCAAAGACGTTCGGGGCTGGCGGCGAAATGTTCGTCCCGCCATTGTGGCAGACCAGGCAGGCTTGGTCGTCGGTGCCGCGCAGCAACCCCTTGGCCGAGTTGTGCGATTCGTGGCACGACAGGCAGCCGTTCTTTTGCAACGATGTGTAAGGGCCGAGCGACAACCGACTAAATCGGCTGGAAATACCCACACCTAGCAGCGACACCGGCCCGGTGACCCGGTTATTGGCCGTGGCATGGATACTCGCCCGCCAATCGCCGAGCGGATTCCGCGCCTGAGCCGCCGTCCCGGTAGTTGTGCTCGAGCTCGTCGCGCTCGCAGCACGCGCAGTATCCAATCCCATGCCGCTCCCGCTTGGAATCGTGCTGTGGCAGGCGAGGCAGAGCGCGCTTTGCGAATTGTCGATGACCAGAAAATCGGAGCTGGAATCAATGTTCTGCACATGCGGATTGTGGCAGCTTCCGCATTCCACGTTTCCGTTGATGAGTTGCACGGCTCCGGTCTTATCGGCTGTGGAAGGAGGAACCGCACTCAGCGACGCAACCAGGTCTGCCGCAGGCTGCAACGGGGTGATAAAGCTGAACGGATGCGTAGTCTGGAGGTTGGTTCCCAGATCGGCCGTCGTACCGCTCAGGCTGCCGGTCATGGCGACCTGGCCATACGGCGTGAGCGTTCCCAGCGCGACCGTACCGTCGTGACAACTCAGGCACAATGTGCTGTTTGAACCCAGCGGCGGCGAGGCGTTGGTTTTGTTAACCATGGTCGAACTGCTGTAGACCTGATACGACTGCACGTTCGAAAGTTTCTGGCTCCACAACGGCGTACCGCCAACGCCAGGCGTTCCGTTGATACCCGAGTGGGGAGCGTGGCAATACAGGCAGGGACTGCCAAGATTGCCGGTAATCGTCGACCCGCTTGCCGGCGACATGTTGTGCGCTCCGAGCACGTCGGCGCTGATCTGCGCGGATGCCGTCCGGCCGCAGAATGCCGCGATCAGCATCGCCGCTAACGCTGCCGAGAGCCGCGCTCTCATCGCTGGCCTCCGCCGCCGCTTTGTTTGGGCAGGCCGAAGTAGTGAAAGATTTGCACTCTGCGATTGAACGAATCCACGACCAGCACGCGATCGTTGTGATCGATCCACAAGCCCGTAGGCAGTTGGAACTCACCGAAGCCGCTGCCCTTCTGCCCGAAGAAGTAGAGAAGATCTCCCTTTTCGTCGAAGACTTGCACAAGCCCGCTCACCGCTTCGACGACATAGAGGTGGCCTTCGGAGTCGATCCCGATTCCCTTGGGCCGAAACATCTCGCCGCGAGCGGCTCCAATGTGGCCGACGGCGTAGCGGAATTCGCCGGCACGATCGAAGACCTGCACGCGAAAATTCATGGCATCAACGACGATCAGGTTATCCCCGGACAAGCGCAACTCGGTGGGATAGTTGAACTCGCCATTGCCTTCGCCGTGCTTTCCAATGGTTTCGAGCACGTTGCCCTGCATGTCGAGGACGAAGACTTGGTTGCGCAAGGTATCGCTGACGTAAATCCGTTGCGCCTCCGAATCCACCGCGATTCCTGTCGGCCGCTTAAAGTAGCCCTCGCCGCCCTTGAGGCTGCCAATCGCACGCTGGAATTTTCCGCTGGGTGCGAAGACGAAAATCTTTCCCGACTCGGAGTCGGTGACATAGATGTTGTCGGCAGCGTCGACGGTCACGCATTGCGGGCTAACGAGGCCGTCCTGATCCTTCTCGCGCGCGATGAATTTGTATTTCTGTTGCTCGAAGTCAAAGATGTGAATTCCGGCCGTGCCCGGATCGGTGATGATAATCCTGCCGCGCGAATCGGTCGCGACTTCATACGGGCTGACGAGGAAGTGAAACTCCGGAGCGCCGGCGACAACGTCGACCAGTTTGTTCCAGAAGCCGCGTTTGAGCCGGACTTCGGGCTCGGACGAAAAACTGCGCTCAAAGCTGAGATGGCGCCCGCCCTCCAACTCGAGTTCAGGAACCTCCACCGCCTGCGTTTTTGGCTTTCTTGCTGCGGCGTCCAGCGACGGGCCTACCATCAATGCGAGGGTGCAAAGCAAGATGATTGTTTGCGCACGTCGAGACAGCAACGATCTCAGAAGAAGTTGAACCACCGTGTGATTCCCACAAAAAAGGACGAGTCTGAACTTGGCGGTGTTCCGGTAATGCTAAATCCCTGCCGCAGTTTCAGATACCCGCCCGTTATCCACAACTTCCGTACTTTGTACTGTAACATCGTGTTCAGTTGCTGGGTTTCGTTTTGGGAAGCGGCGGATAGGGAGGTGGTGCTGCTGTTGGTCTTCGAGTAACTTCCTGATAAAACGAGCCCGTAAACCGGAGTCAGGGATGCACCGAAGGAGTAGGACTTTCCGTTGAACACGATCGCCTCGACGGGAACCGTGCCTGGGAGCGGATTCGAGATCGGCGTCAGGCCAGTTGGCGTCAGAATCGAAGTGCCGTCGGCTTTGCTGTAGCCTCCGCTGACGCTAAACTTTCTTACGGACAGCGCGGTCGAATAACTCTGGCTGAAATTGTCAGAGCCCGTGGAATTGCTGAAGGTCGATTTTGAACCGGCGGCGTTGATGCTCCAGTAAGAGGACGTTCCGAACTTGCGGCCGATGCCAGCTGAGTAACCGTGGCCAGATGATGTGTACCCGATCAGCACGGTCTGCGTGTTGTGCGAATAGTTGAAGGAGCCGTTCAGGTTCCACCTTCGCAGCTTGCGGGTATAGGAAAGATTGCTGAGAAACCCCCTGGAACTCGTGTTGGAAGCAAAGTTGACCGAAGTCTGAGTGAAACCTAGCGTTGCGTTGACGAAACCATGGAATAGCTCGTTGCCGTAGCTCACCATTTCATCGAGCGAATCGGAGGAAATCGAACTTCCCAGCAGAGTCTGTTCCCGCCGGTCGGCGCTGGCGATCAGAGTCAGATGCAGTGCCGGCAGAACATAGTTGGCCTGGCTATTGATATCCAGCGAGTGCGTGGAATAGTTGAGCAAAGCCGGTGGCACGACCACTCCCGAGGTGATCACCGACTGGTAAAGCGACCCCTCCAGATTGTTGGTGTAAGTAGCATTGACCCCCGCGTTCAAGTTTTTCACAGGCTCGAATCCCACGCCCGAGCTGGCGGTGTCGATAGTCGTGTTGTAGTGATCACCGCTGGATTCCGCGCTAAGATCCGACCTGCTTCCTGCCGCAGAAAACGAGCCGTGCATGGGCAGCTTATGTTGAACTCCGACATCGAAGGTATTCGACGATGTGTCGGACGTTTGCGGTCCTTCCCCAACCAGAAACTCTGGAATCAACGAGTGAACGGTGTTGTGCCGGTAGCCACCATTGAGGATGAATCCGGCTAGGGTGTCGTTCGCGGTCACCCCGAAGGTCTTGCTATGAAAGGTGGCGTTGGCATCGGTTCCGAATATCGAACTCGTGTTGTCGCCGTCGGCAAACTGGAATGAGACCGTCGGGTAGTCCGGAATGCGGATGCCCCAGCCAATCGACAGATTGTCGCTGTTGCCGCGAGTCGTAAAGTCCCCGACGCCCGGTACCGCGAAGGTTCCCTGACTGTTAAAGGTCTTGCTATAGGCAACGGATCCGGGGAAATGGCTGCCGGAAAAGATCGATGCGCTGCCGTTCACCCCCGTCGACTGAAATGCGGATTGATACGTGGAATTGACCCGCGACTCGTTGTAAAAAGGCTGCACATCGAAGGACAGGAAACTCGGACTGTAATAAGAACCACTCAAGTCCGCATTGCCGGAGGGATTAATGGTGTGATCAGACCCCGCCACATTCGAAAAGTCGCCGGTGTACCCGAAGGAGAGATTTCCATTCAGCCTCATGCTGACGTTGTCGCCGACTTGAAGCTGGGCGCGTGCCGAAATCACCAGGGCGATCATCAGGCCCGCGGTAAAAGTCACGCGTTGGAAGGCATTCCACATACATACAGTCCTTGCTAGAGCTCCTCGACCTTCGCGTTCTTCCTGAGCCGCTTGTCAAGGGCGCTGCGCAGGCTTTCAGCCTTCTGCTTCTTCAGGAACGCGCGCACAGACTCTTTCACTTCTTCGAACTTCCTCTGCGCCGCGGACGTGCGCCCGTTCAGTCGGACAACGGTATAGCCGTTGTTCCCGATATCGACCAGATCGCTGACTTGTCCCGGCTTCATGTTCACTACCGCCTGCAGCACGGATGGTGGCAGCTTGGCGCGCTCGACCGATTGATGGTCGCCCATCATGACTCGGTAATCATCTTCAGAAATCTTTTCCGCCAGCAGACCAAACTCGTCATAGCTCTTGGTCAGCTTGGCCTGGCGTAGGGCGTCTTCCGCCTTCCTGCGCGCCTCTTTTACCTGCTCCGGCGATGCATTGTTGGGCGGAATCACCGAAATCGTCTGCACGGCGTAGGACTCCGGGATCCGGAAGCGCTCGGGGTTCTTGTCATAGAACGCCTTCGCTTCTGCGACAGAAACGTAAGACCGGTCCTGCACTTCCAGTTTTAACAACTGCTCAATCAACAGCGAGCGTTCGATCTTGGCTTGCAGCAGCTTCTTCGAGCCCTTGAATTCCGTATTCAGCAGATCCTGATATTCCTGTGGATTCGCGAACTGCTTGCGGAAGGCCACTTCGGCGCGCTGGACCTGCGCCGCCGGCACTGTCAACCTCCGCCGCTGTGCTTCCTGATAGGCCAATTCCTCAAAGACAATCATCTTCATGGCGCCACTGCGAATATCGCCTTCCATCGCCTTGGGAATTCCCCCGTTGTGCTGCCGGGCATATGGAAAAATCGTGTACTCCTCGCGCAGCAGGTCGCGGTCGGTCAGCACCGCTCCATTGACTCGCGCCACCGGTTTGCCGACGACCACCTGAGCCGGGACACTGCTCATGGTTGGCGCCGCTGTCGTGGGAGCATGGGAGCTAACCAGTTGCCCCAGGGCCGGACCGATCGTCGCCAGCAGGAAGATCGAGATTGAGAACTTGCGCTTCATGGTATTTCTCCAAAATCAGGGGGAGGAATCTTCCCTCCCCCCAGACAAGGACAACCACAACTAGTTGGTCGAGACTCCAGTCACACCGTGCATTTCATTCGCTTCGCCACCATGGCAGTTGCGGCAGAATTGCGCTGCATTGTTGCCGCCGCTCTGGGGCTGGTAGTTGCCGCGGATGAAGAAGCTCGTGGCAAAGTTCTGCGCCGTCGTGCCGCTGCCCGTGGTGAACACGGTCATGCTGTGTTGATCGTGGCAGGTGGTGCAGGTGACCGCGGTTACGGTCGTTCCGAACGTGCCGAAACCCGCGCTGGTCGCATTCCAGAAAGAACCTGGATAGTTCTTCAGGAACTGAGCCGAGGCGGTTCCGTTCATCGTGATGGCCGTGGTGACGCCGCCGGTGCAATCCCACTGATAGGCGCCCTGGCAGCCAACGACTGCATTTGCGCCCACCGGGTGGTCGTTCTGATACATGTTGGTGGAGCCCGTGCCGTCAGCACCGAGCAGGGTGGGGGCGTTGCCGCCGACCACCGGCAGAGTCTCAACCGTGACGCCCTTCATCATGCCGACCTTCGCCAGGTTGCCGTCGTGGCAACTCAAGCAGAAAAGGATGACGGTGTTGGCGTCATGTGCGCTGGTGAGAGTTCCTTGCTTCGGCAGCGTGACCTGGTAGGTGGTCTTGCCGTCGCCGCTGAAGTTGATCACATCGCCATACAGTGGGGTAAGATCCTGGCCCCACAGGGCGAATTCGCCAGCCTGTGTGTCGTTGGTAGCCTTGTTGTTGCCGGCCGGGCCGCTGTGGGGTGCGTGGCACATAACGCATCCGCGGCCATAGCCGAGGTGAGCGCCGAGAATATCGGCCGTGTTGTTGATCGTTCCTACTTGGGCCGCGACGATAGCAGCCGAGGCACAGATCACAAACAGCACTAACATTGCTTTTTTCATACCTTTCGAAACCTCCTTAGGATTGTGTTGCAACACCAAAACTGAAACCGACGAACCCGGAGCCGGACTCGCGTCCAACCGCGGCCTTTCAGCGGCCATGGACCGCCAAAATCTTGAAGCGGCTTGCTGCATCTCGTGAATCGCTTGATTCTTCATCGCTCTCACTTGACCTGCATTACCGCTGAATCCTTGGTGGAGCTCGAGCCGGACTCGCTGGCCTTGGCCGGAGCGGCGGGCTTGCTGTCGCCTTCGCCCTCACGCCGTTTTTTCTCCGCGTCCGCCTCTGCATCGGTCACGTAACGGAACACCTGCACGCGGCCGGGAAAAATCTCGGAGGTGATGACGCGGTTGTTTTTGTCGATAACGATGTCGTGAATGCCCATGAACTTTCCCGGATATTCGCCGTGCATTCCGAAATAAATCAGCAGGCGGCCTTCCTGGTTGAACACCTTGACCCGGTCCTGTGCCGAATCCGTGACCCAGATGTGGCCGTCGCAATCGATAGCGATTCCCTTGGGCCGCTCAAAGTCCTGCGGGCCGTCGCCGTTCTTACCGAACGTGCTGACAAAGCCGCCATCGGCGTCGAAGATCTCAACCCGGTTGTTGAACGTGTCGGCCACGTAGACGTTGCCGTCGTGGTCGACCGCAACTCCCATCGGCAGGGCGAAATTTCCGGGATTCGTGAGCGTGTGTTTCTTGCCCGGCGTGCCGATCTTGCGCAGCAATTTGTACGTGTCCGCGTCGAAGACGTCGACGATATCGTTCTGCGTGTCGACGACATAAAGAAACCGGTTCTCGGTGTCGATCGCGATGCTCGAGGGATTCGCCAGCACATCCCCGCCGAAGGCGGTATCAAGTTGGTGCGTGCCGGGAGCGAATACATCCACGCGGTGCAGGCCGACGTCGGTCACAAAGAGGCGATCGTTGTCGTCAATCGCCAGGCCGCTGATGGCGCCAAAGTGCACCTGCTTCCCGTTGCCGATGAGTTCAACCGCCCGGGTTTCAGGATTGAAAATGAAGACCGCGCTGACGCCCTGGTCCGCCGCGTAGATCAAACCTTTGGAATCGACGGCAACGCCGTAGGGGCGAATCAACTGGAACGGCAGGTCTTTTATCTGAATCTCATCTGTAGTCTTGGTACCGGCCAGCCGGTCCATCCACTTCTGTTTCCCCTTCTCATTTTTCTTGGTGAAGAGATTGGGATCGACCTTCTCACCGGTGAACAGATCAACGAACTTGACGCGCGCAATCGCCGGCGGATTCGGCCACACAATCTTGCCGATATCGAAGTGGCCGGTACTGCGCTGCTCGCCCAGTTTTTGCGGCGTTGCGGGCGGAGCTTTTTTTCTCTCGGCGAACGCCGGCGCGGCGAGGAGGGCCAGCGCCAGGAATCCAGCGCCGGCAGACTGAAACAGGTTCGTTGTGCGATGAGCGACCATTACCGTTTTCCTCCCCCTCCGAATTTGCTGTCGCCAATCGATTTCAGGTCCATCGGATTGTTGTGGCAGGTGCGGCAAAACTCCATGTTCGGCGCTTGATCCTTCACCAGCATTCCGTTCTCGGCCCCAGCGTGCGGCTGATGACAGGTGAGGCAGTTCATCGCCGTGACCGCTTTCGTGTTGATGTTGGTCACGTCAGAAATCGGATGGCGCTCGGTGGGATGTCCCACGCCGTACTCGAGCGGCAGCACCGGAGGCCGCTGCGTTCTGAAGTAATCCTCCGGCAGCCGGACTTTCCCCTCGAACAGGGTCGTCAGATGCTCCGCCTCGAGTTTGCCGGGTGCGCGATCGGGACCGTGACATTCGAGGCAAACCGTATTCACATTCGCGGCGCGCAGCAGGTGCGCATTCTCTCCGCCGTGCGGCTCGTGACAGGTCGCGCAGCCTTGCGCAAAGGCCGGTTGGTGCAGATGCGGCTTCTTCGCCTGTTCGGCTTGATCGCTGTGGCAGGTCAGGCAGGCATTCACCGGATCGGGTTGCACAAATCCCGGCGTATTGCCCGCGTGCGGATTGTGGCAGTCGGTGCAATCTCCGGCTGCGCCAGGATGCTGCACCTTCGCCGTCTCGATCAGCTTCGCCTTATCATCGTGGCACGTGACGCACAGGTCTTTCGCGCTCTTCTGCGTCAGCACGACCTTTCCATCTTTCGCCGGAGCGTGGCAGACTTCGCATTGCTTATCCGCGAACGGCGGATGCTCGAACTTTGCCATCAGCTTCGGCGCCGCCGATTGATGCGGATCGTGGCACTGCAGGCAATTCGCTTTTCCGAACGGTTGATTCTGGTGCGCCTTTTGCAGTCCGGCATCTTTCGGATCGTGGCAGTCGATGCACAGCGCCGGAGCCGCTTTGGTCAGGTGGAAGCGGTTTTCGGGGGTCATTTCGGCGCCGGTCTTGTGCGTGGTGTGGCAGGTGTCGCAGCCCATGTCGAGGGCTGCGTGGCGGCTGCCCTTAGCCGGCGTGTTCTCGCCCTGGTTGTGGCAGGTGAGGCAAAGATTGTCTTTCTTCTCGCCCGAAGTCGCCTTCAGCAGCTGGTTCTTGTAATCGGTAGCGTGCGGATCGTGGCAGGTCAGGCAATCGCGAACAGCCGGCTTGTGGATTGTGCCTTTAATCTGCGCTGCGTCTTTTTCGCTATGGCAGGTCAGGCAAACCTTATACGGAGTTGTGGTGATCAGCTTGACCCGGGTTACGTCTTTGTTGACTCGGACTTCGTGACAGCTCAGGCAGCCGGTGGCAATCGCCGAATGGACCGACTTCCCTTTGGTCTTGTCTTCGTGACACTGCAGGCAGGCTTTCGCATCGACGTTCTTGTCGAGCGGAACCGGGTGAGTTTTCGCACTTGCCGGAGCTGTTAGCAGGATGATCGCGGCTAGCCCGCCGACCATCCTGCGGATAACGCCGCATAGCCCAGCGTTTCGAATTGCAACAACCCGGCTTGGCGAACTGGGAGCCATGACCACTGATGCAATTGCACGAGGGTCGCCTTCGCCGACAACAATATGAGGAAAAAATCAACAGCTTCCTAAGTAACTGCGGGACAGTTATTTAAGACCGTTTTCATGAAGTCGGGCTGATCCAGCCCCGCCCGGAATTCTTCAAGGTAATGAGGGTTCTCCCACACTGGCCGTGGTGAAATGCCCCATGAAGGTGGCGGAATTGTGATCTGGGTCACAGCGTCAGGGAAGTGCGTGAAATCACAGGGCATTCGACAAATCGATTGAGTGTTATGGCCCACAACCGCCCTATCGCGCTCGACAGTAAACCAGCTCAAACAACTGATCTCACGGCATTTGCGTGAAAAACTTAATCTTGGCGGGGAAAGTGCATCACCCATTGCGTTGTTGAGGACTCCCATGGCTCTCACACTTCGCACCGCGTCCCGCAAGACCTGGCAGACTTTGAGCTCCATCAAGACCGGCGTTGTCCTGATCATTCTCGTGCTGATTTTCGCAGCGGCCGGCACGGTCATTCTGCAGCGGCCCATGACGGACCCCGACGACATGATGCGCGCTTATTCGCCTGCCATGCTGCGCTTTCTCGATCTCACGGGCCTCACGGATGTCTTCCATGCGCGCTGGTTCGTCGCGCTGATGATCCTGGTCAGCCTCACCATCGTTGCCGCCTCCATCGACCGCTTTCCCAACGCCTGGAGGTTCTTCTCGCGCCCCTATAAGAGCCCTGATGAGACCTTCCGGCGAGTCCTGCCCACGCAGGCCAGGATCGCAGTCACGGATGAGGAGCACGGACTCAGCGCCGCCGAAGACGCCTTCCGCAAACTGGGCCTGAAGTCGGAGCGCATCGTTCGCACAGACAGCTTCTCTCTGTTCTCCGAGCGCAATCGCATTTCTGAGATGGCCGTCTACATCGTGCACGCCAGCCTGTTGCTGATTTTCCTGGGTGGCATCATCGACGCTCTCTATGGCTGGCGCGGCTTCCTCACCCTCAATCCCGGCAGCGCAAGCAGCCAGATCGAATTGAAGACCGGAGTGAACCGAAGAATCCCCTTCTCAATCCGCTGCGACGGAGCTGGCGAAGAAACTTATCTCGACGGCACGCCCAAGAAATACTGGTCTAAACTCGCCATCGTCGATCGCGATCGCGAAGTTCTGCACAAGGAAATCGTTGTCAACGATCCGCTGGTCTATCGCGGAGTCCGCTTTTACCAGGCCAGCTACGGTCGCACCGGAAAGCTTGATCTACTCACCCTGAACGCAACTCCCGCCGGAGCGGCGGGAGAGCCCCGGGAGATAGCGCTCCGGCTAAATCAGATTGTCACGCTCGACGCCGATACAAAGGTTCAGCTCGCGGAGTTCATTCCCGACTATGTCGTACAGGATGGCCATATCTACGCGCGCAGCACCGACGTGGTAAATCCCGCGGTGCACCTGATCGTCACTTCGGCCAAGGCCAGCAAGGCAGTGAATGTATGGCTGCCGGAGATACCCGGCAGCTCCGAGAACGCGGCTTCGCCCTATGCTTTCGAGCCGAAAGATCTAAAGACGGAAGTTTTCACTGGACTCGAAGTCTCGCATGAGCCCGGGCAGTGGGCCGTATGGGCCGGCGTGGTTCTAATGGCGATCGGACTCACGTTCGTGTTCTACATCACGCATATGCGTTTCTGGGTGGTTCCGGTCGCCGACGCGCGCGGGAAGCTGGCGTTATGGGTCGGCGGCACAGCGAATCGCAACCGCGACGCGTTCGAAATCAAGTTCAAGAAGCTGGTGGAAGGGATCCAGCGCGAATTGCAACCGCACGGCGGGGCGACTCAACCCGAATCCGACCCCGCTCAACACTGGACAATCGCCGGCAAGTAGCCAGGCCATCGGAGGATGAGAAACATGTCACGCACACAGGCAGAACAGCATCCCGCAAGCGGCGCGACGCTGGTCGTGATGGTGGGTTTGAGCATCGCCTTCCTGTTGTTCATCGCATTCTTGAACGTCGTTAAGAGCGGAAGCATTCTGAGCGAAGCCAATCTGCTCTATGCCGCGCTGGTTTTTTACGCCGGAGCCGGAGCCCTCTATCTTGCCTTCGGAGTCACCGGCACGGAGTCCTACATCAAGTTTGCCTCACTTGCGACCTGGGCCGGTCTCATCGCCAATACCGCGGCTATCGCTCACCGCTGGTATGAGGCCGGCCATCCTCCCTTCGCCAGCCTTTACGAAATGCTATTGAGCTTCATCTGGACGCTGGCCGCGCTCACGCTGGTCGCCGAAAAAAAATATGGGGTCAAAGTCATCGGCACAGTCACTATGCCCGTCGCGATCGTCGGCGTGGTCCTGATGCAGTTGCTGCGCAGCGACGTTCGCCCTCTGGTTCCAGCCTTGCAATCTACCTGGCTGCACGTGCACGTCACGCTGGCCATGCTTGCCTATGCTGCCTGTGCGCTGAGCTTCGCGCTGGCCATGATGTTCCTGATTCAAGACAAGGTAAAAACCGAGACATTCCTGGCCGCGACCGGCATCTTCACTGTCGGAATCTATGCCGCGATTCTCACCCGCTTCGAGCGCTGGGGCGGTTTCAACGTGGTGGCATGGGACGCCCAGAATAAACAGGAAGTCTTCATCTCGCGCGGTGTGCGCTTATTCGTGACCATTCCCGATCTCGGCTGGCTGATGCTGCTGGTGTTCGCTACTGTCGCCGCGCCGCTGGTACTCTACATTCTTTCTCTCGCGCGGAAAAATGAGGGACTGCTCACCCTCGCCAATCGCGCCGTGTTTCCCAGCATTCTGTTGCAGGCGCTCGCGCTCGTCTTCTTCCTGCTGCGCGTGCGCGATGCGGCGTATCCCTCGCTCGACGCCGAGGGCCTCTATCCTACGAGCCTGGCGGCGAGCCCGTTCATCCTCTCGGCGCTGATCGGCGGAATTTTCGCCAACCTGCTCTATCTGCTCTTGCTGTGGCGCCGCAACGATCTCGAGCGGTTGCTGCCCGCCGCCGAAGCACTCGACACGATCACCTACAAGACGATCTGCATTGCCTTCCCTCTGCTCACCCTGATGATCGCCGCCGGCGCCTACTGGGCCAACCAGGCTTGGGGCTCCTACTGGAATTGGGATCCCAAAGAGACGTGGGCGGCGATTACCTGGCTGGTTTACGCCGGCTATCTGCACATGCGCATCACGCGCGGCTGGCGCGGACGCCGTGCCGCTTACTTCGCCATCCTCGGCTTTGCCGTGGTGATGTTCACTTTCTTCGGAGTCACGTATCTTCTCCCCGGATTACACGCCTATGCCTGAGGCCATAAAAGAAAACCAGATGACGAACCCGGTTCCACTTCCTGACGCGCACGAACCCGATGCTAAACCGCCTGCGCGGAAGAGCTCGTTCAGCGCGGGCTACCTGATCGAGAACGGAGAGAGTCAGGCTGCGGCCTCCGAGGCATCATTCGGCGCAAAACAGAGCAAGAGTTCCGATCTGCCGTGGCTGCGCATCACCTGGGAAATCAAAGCCCTGCTGCCGATCGCCTGCGTTCTGCTCGGTGGAATGCTGCTCTTTCTTCTGGCGACGCTCTCCTGGCGCGATCCTGAGCGCCACATCGTATTGCTGGTGGCGGGCGCGGGTGCAGTAGCGATCTGCGGAGCCTTGCTCGTCGTGCTGACTTACACCGTGCAACGTCCCATGGTCGAACTGCAGCAGAAAATCTCACAGCTCGGCGCCGGTGATCTGAACGTCTCGGTGAGTTTCTCCCGCCGCAACGATGAAATCGGCGATCTCGGGCGCAACTTCAACCAGATGGTCGAGCAACTCCGCGAAAGCCGCATCGAGATCGAGCACCTTCACCGTACGCAGATGTCGCGCGCCGAGCACCTCGCCACACTAGGAGAGTTGGCCACCGGCCTCGCGCACGAAATCCGCAATCCGCTCGCAGGTATCGCCGGCGTCATCGAGATCATCGGCCGCGACCTGCCTTCGACAAGCCCAGCGCGCTCGGTAGTCAAAGACGTTCGCCAGGAAATCGCGCGCATCAATCACATCGTCACCGATCTTTTGCAGACCGCGCGCCCCCACCCACCCATGGTCCGCAAGAGCGATCTGAACACAACCGTCGAACATGCTGTCATGTTGGGCCGCCAGCAGGCCATGTCTAAGTCGGTCGAGATCGCTCTACAAAAAGATCCGACTCTGCCCGAGATCGAACACGACAGCGACCAGATTCATCAGGTCCTGCTGAACCTCTTGCTCAACGCAGTACAAGCCGTAGACAAGGCTGGCAAAATCACGGTCACCTTATCGAAACGCGAGAAGACTGCGATCATCGAAGTTGCCGACAACGGCCGCGGCATCGCTGCCACCGACTTGCCCAATATCTTCCGTCCCTTCTACACCACCAAAGGCGACGGAACCGGTCTGGGCTTATCGCTGGCGCAACGCATCATCGAAGACCACCAGGGACGCATCGACGTGACCAGCGCGGTTGGGTCAGGAACGACGTTCTCAGTCGTGCTGCCACTGCAGCGTGCGACAGCCCCAGTGGTTGTCCCAAAGAGCCGTTGACAAACCTCCGGCACGGCTTATGCTCAGGCATGGGCGATGTCAATCGAACGCAAAACGAAAAAGCGTCGAATCACCTCGGAATGCCCTGCAAAGACGCCGCCAGGCCCGGAAGACGGAGATAAGCTGGTCATCGAGCCTGCTCCTCGAAAATCGTTGCTTGCCGTGCTGAAGGCCCTCAGGCGTAACGACGAACGATTCCCACCTTGCGACGATTCTCCACCAGAGCCGGTCGACCTCTAATGCCCCACTTGCGATCTATGCTAGGCACTAAAGTTGTGAAATGGGGAAATAGCCTCGCAATTCCCATCCCGAAGCGTCTAGCGGAAGTGGTTGGATTGCAGGAAGGCGATCCCGTCGCAATCGAAACCGCTAAAAGGGGCATTCGAGTGCGACTCAACAAGCCACGCGTGCCAACTCTTCGCGAATTGGTAGCACGAATCACCCCGTCAAACAGGCGTAATTCCGTCAAAACCGGCTCGGAATGCGGCAAAGAGAGGGTTGAGTGGTAGCACGCAGTGTCGCACTGGCCAGGGACACCTGCTGCAGTTTCTCTGTGATCTGCAAGATTTAAGAACGTGAAAGTCCAAATGCCGCGGCCACCACGCCAAGCTCCCAACCGCACCCCCAAAGCCCACTCCCACCCCTTCCGTAGTAAGCTAAATATCCGATGCCCGCGGAACGAATCCTCGTCGTCGACGATGAACGCCTGGTGCGCTGGTCGCTGCGCCAGAAGTGCGAAGAGTGGGGCTACAACGTCCTGGAGGCACAATCCGGCGAGCCCGGGCTCCGCCTCGCCCAGCAAGAGTCGCTTGACCTCATCCTGCTCGACGTGCGCATGCCCGACATGAACGGGCTGCAGGTGCTCGAACAAATTAAAAAGTCTGCGGACTCTCCGGCCGTCATCATGATCACTGCCGATCCGCAGCTCGACGACGTAAAGACGGCGCTCAAGCTCGGCGCCTACGATTTCATCGGCAAGCCGCTCGACTTCGAAGAGCTGCGCGTCACCATCCAGAATGCGCTCGAGGCCAACCGCCTGCGCAGCGAGGTGCAGTCCCTGCGCGGAGAGGTGAAGCGCCACACTGGATATCACGACGTCGTCGCCGTCTCTGCCAAGAGCACCGAACTGATGAACTTCGTGCGCAAGGTCGCTGCTAGCGAGGCCACGACCATTCTGATTCAGGGCGAGAGCGGCACCGGCAAAGATCTGGTCGCCAAGACCATCCACTACGAAAGCGGCCGCGAGAATGGTCCTTTCGTGGCCATCAACTGCTCGGCGATTCCCGAGACTCTAATGGAGGCCGAGCTCTTCGGCCACGAAAAAGGCGCCTTCACCGACGCTAAAGCGATGAAGAAGGGCCTTTTTGAAACGGCCCATGGCGGCACGCTGTTCCTGGATGAAATCGGCGAGCTCTCGCCGTTGCTGCAGGCTAAATTGCTGCGCGTGCTCGAAGATCAGGTGATTCGGCGTGTCGGCGGTGTGCGCGATCTGCAGGTGGATGTGCGCGTCGTGGCCGCTTCCAATCGCGATCTCGAGAAAGCCGTTCGCGAGGGCCACTTCCGGCAAGATCTTTACTACCGACTGGCAATCATCGCGATTTTCATTCCGCCACTGCGGGAGCGGCAGGAAGACATTCTTCCCCTGGTCGACTTCTTCATCGATTGGTACAACCGAAAGTTCAAGAAGTCGGTGCGCGGCATCAGCCCAGAGACGCGCCGGTTGCTCCTGGCGCACAACTGGCCGGGCAATGTACGTGAACTGAAGAACTCGATCGAGCGCGCCATGATCCTCGAAGACGAATCGGTCCTGCGGCCGGTTTACATGCCTTTCGCTGTGGGGGAAGCGGGACGCAGCGGCCTGACGGCCTTCGAGGCCAGCAGTGCCTCGGCCGACGCCGGGGGCAAGCAGTTGGCGAATGGGCGCGTGCTGCCGCGGCTCTACATTCCGGAAGAGGGAACATCACTGGAAGAAGTTGAGCGCGCCATGGTCGAGCTTGCCATGCGTCAGGCCAACAACAACCAGACACATGCCGCTCGCCTGCTCGATATCAGCCGCGACGCCCTTCGCTACAAGCTGAAAAAATTCGATCTGATGCCGGCCGGAGAAGACGAAACCGACTCGGTGACTTCGGAGAATTCTTCAGCCTGAGGCCTGTTATTGACTCCTGCCGCGTTCCCTCCACATCGGGCAAAGTTAGCAGGAGGCAATGGCGTCATCCCGAACCGGGACGCAATCAATCACAACAAAAAATTGGGGCTTCCCCGTGGGAAGCCCCATCGCGCCCGTATGAAAGTTACGAAGTGGCGCAAGCTTCTCGAATATGCTTCTCTCGACTATCCTCGCGCGGCGTGTTCCTTCGCTTTGGCGATGTATTGCTCTACCTGCTGCTTCTGCGGATAGTCCGGGTTCGCCTTCAGCAACTGCTCCCACGCTTGGATCGCCCCTTTGGGATTCGACTTGCCCTGCCAGCGCACCCACCCCAGGTTAAACAGTGTCTGGGGATGTCCCGGACGATATTTCAGCGAAGTCTCCATGGCCTCGATCGCTTTGTCGGCGTTGCCCATATACCAATACGCCGTGCCCATATCCGTCCGCACATCGGGATTCTCGGGATGGATCGCCAGCGCACGCTCGTAATACGGGATCGCATTCTGGAACTCCTGGCCGTCATAAAAAACATTGGCCAGCTTGACCAACGCTTCATAGTCATTCGGATCGCGCGTTACGGCTTCGAGCAGCGGCTCCGTGGCCTTGGCCGTCGCCGCCTGCATTTCGGCACCCTGCCTCTGAGGATTCTCTCTTTGTGACGTCGCCGCTTGTTGCGTCGCCGCTGCAGCCTGCGCACTAACCGGCGCCGATCCGCGAAAAAGATATCCCAGCCCCACGCCCAGGGCCAGGCAAAGCACTGCCAATCCATACGCCTGCGTGCTCGTCCAGCCCTGCTCTCTAGTGGACTGCGATGCCTTTGTGTCGGTCATGAGTCTTTCTCCCCAGGTTTTCCTTCAATTTGGTGCCGGCAAGCGCCAGTTCTGGCGCATTCAGGTGGAACAGGCGTGTGACCGCTGCGGTCATCCGCTCCTGTTCTCCGGACTCTGGAAATTCCTTGAGCTCGCGCGCCAGGGAGTTGGCAATCTTTTGCATGATCTGGCCCGTAATTTCGTGAATGAACTGATCCTGCTCCCGGGTAAATGGCCCGCGCTCTTCAACAAAGGAATCCAGCTCTTGCCGGCAAAGCTCGTCCAGACGCTGGCGAAGTCCCACGATGGCAGGAACCACCTTCTCCGCCCGCAGCGTCTCGTTTAAGGCGTGCGCTTCCGCAGCCAAAATCTTTTCCGCAGGTTGAATCGCTTCCCGTGGGACGCGCGCGGCGACTTCGCGCGCTTTGCTCCACACCGCGCTTAGAAACCGTCCAGCGGCGCCAGTACCGCGTGCCTTTTCGAGCGCAGCCACCATTTGCGGCGTCAGGTGCGGTTCCCGCGGCGGAGGAGAATCCAGTCCGGCGACTACGCGAAACACATGTGCGATCGCCTCTTCACCCAAAAGCCGGTAGAAGTGCTCCCACTCGCACAGCTTCAGTCCGTACTCCGTGCCGAGAAAATGGACGAGAGAATTGGCGGCCAGCGTCGGCTCGCTCGCCCACATCTGAAACTCAGTACGGCAGCAGGTGGAAAGAACCACAACCTCTTCGATCCCTTCCGCACTCCTCAGCCACTGCAAAACACCGCTCAGCCGCTGCTCGCCGATCCAGAAGCGTTCGCGCATGGCCAGTGGCGCAGTGTGGTGATTCAACCCGATCACAAGCAGGGTAGGCTCCACGGCTAGCTCCTTACACACATTGTCAGTAACGCAACTTCCCGGCCAAACCGACAAGCGGCCGCGTATCTGCGCAACCTGCCTGTTTTCAGCACATTCTCGGTTCTTGCCCTGAATTCGATTCCTACAACGCTTCGCTCGGCTTGCGGCATATCGCGCGGAGCCACGAGTTTTTTGACGCCATCTGCTGGCGTTGCATGGACTTAACGGCTTACCTCAATCACGTCGTCGGGTGATGGCGATCACAGACCAAACTCTCCCCTTCCATAGAAACTGCGAAACGAAGACCATTAGTGATTTCTCAAAGTCGCAGTCATAGCAGTTGAAATTATTGATAACCGTCCATCACGGCTTGGCGCAAGTCGACCGATATGGAATCGTGAAAGGAAAAGCACTCATGAAGACGACGAAGCTGGTAGTCCTGATCGTGATGATCGCATTGGCCCTGTTCCTTGTGCTGCCCAATCTTTCCTGGGCCGCAGATGATGGCGCGGGCCTCTACAAAACAAAATGTGCCGCTTGCCACGGCGTCGATCTCGCCGGCAAGCCAGCCGCCAAGATTCCCAGTCTGGTTTCTGACGACGCCAAAAAGACCTCCGACGCCGATCTGACCGACATGATCGCCAACGGCGGCAAGGACAAGAAAGCGGCGCATGCGTTCGCCAGTAAGGGCCTCAGCGCAGATCAGATCAAGATGGTTGTCGACTTCATCCGTCAGTCGCAGAAGTAGCAATCTGGGCCGTGGAAAGGCCTGATTCGAAGGGTTCGGGAAGGATACGAGTTCCACTCGTGCCGTATGCGGCGTGAGGATGCACCGCGCTTCAGCGTCGGAAATCGGCTCTTCCCGCGACGCATGAGAATTTGGTACCGCTGTTCCGCTCGGCGAGCTTGGGCCGAAAAAAAGCGTCCCAGCTATCGCGAGGAGAGACCGCTTATCGGCGCCGCCAGACTGGCTGCCGAATCTCCCTCCCATTCGCCTGCATACGGAACAGCACGCCCGGGTCTGTGTGCTCACCCCAGACCCGGGTCTTGTCTTCTCGCCGACCCTCCTTCACCCCTGTCATTGCGAGACGACGAACCTGTTTTTCCTCGCCACTCATGTGACCTTTTTGCGAAACGCATCACTTCCCCCTGTGATCGAAATCACAGCCTTTTTCCACCAGCAAACCTATTCTGACCTTGCTTGTGGGAGTTTTCTTACCTGAGAAACGTCAGGTTCTAAAGGGGGTTCGTCATGGTGGTCGCCGGCACTACTCCAAATATGGATCACATGGCTCATGGTCATCCTGGGCATGAGCTTCCGAAGTACGACTTTTCCAAGAATCCGATGCTCGTCTACTGGGAGATGACCCAGGCCTGCGGCCTCGCCTGCAAACACTGCCGCGCCGAGGCCATGCCCACCGCGAACCCGCTCGAGCTCTCCACCGAGCAGAGCAAGCGCTTTTTGAATCAGTTGGTCGGCTTCGGCGATCCGCTGCCGCATATCATTCTCACCGGCGGCGATCCGCTGAACCGCAAAGACATCTACGAACTTATCGACTACGCGACTGGCTTGGGGCTGGAAGTTTCCATCACTCCCGCCGCCACCCCCGAACTCACCAACGACGCCATCAGCAGGTTGAAAGCGCACGGAATTCAAGCCATGGGCCTGAGCCTCGACGGCTCCTGCGCGGCCCGGCACGACAACATCCGCAACGTTCCCGGCACCTTCGACCGCACGGTCGAAGCGGCCCGCCATTGCGGCCGCATCGGCCTGCCCATCCAGGTGAACACGCTCGTTGCCGAAGAGACTGCCGACGATCTTCCGATCATCTACGATCTGCTGCGCACGAGCTTCCCCGTGATGCGCTGGAGCCTCTTCATGCTGATCTCCGTCGGCCGCGGCAAGCAGCTTAACGAGGTCACTCCGGAACGCGGTGAAGAAATTATGCGCTGGGTCTTCGATCTTTCCGCGCACGCGCCCTTCCAGATCAAGACCACCGAAGCGCCGTCGTATCGCCGCATCGCGATCGAAGAAATGCGCAAGGCCCACGTCGCCACCGCCGAGATGAAATCCCGCTCCGTCTACCGCGGATTCCAGATTCGCGACGGCCACGGCATCGTCTTCGTTTCGAATCTCGGCGAAATTTATCCATCGGGATTTCTGCCGCTGCGCTGCGGCAATGTTCGAGCCGATTCGCTCGTGGAGGTCTACCGCAACTCCGAAATATTCCGCTCGCTGCATGCACCCGAGACCTTCCACGGCAAGTGCGGAGCCTGCGAGTACAGCCACATCTGCGGCGGATCGCGCGCGCGGTCGTATGCCTACAGCGGCGACCCGCTCGGCACCGATCCCTTCTGCCCGTATGAGCCGGTAGGAGCGGCGCCGCTAGCGCACTAACGCTGAGCACCTCCCAGTCCAGCCATAGCGTCAGTTGTTTTGCTGTTGACATTGCATAAGGCCAGGACTATTTTGTGTTTAATTCGGCGGATAGAAGAATAATTCCCAGTCCACTTCTCTAGCTTCTACACGCTGACTTCCCCACAAAATATTCGAGGATGCCCTTGTGTCCCAGCGGATGCGTGGGTCCTCTCGCACGAACAGCTTCGCCCAATCACCGACGAACTGTTCGCGCGTTGGGTGTTCGCTCGTGGGCTCTGGTGTGGCCAGATCCACTCCCGCGCGCGCGCAATCCCAGGCCCGAAGAGTAAGAGCGCTCATGGCCGGAGCGGCAGAAGGAGACGAAGATGCCCGAAAAACTCATCGCCCTCAAGGGATCAATCCCAGTCAACAACCACCAACTGATCGGCCCCGCCGACCCAAAGGAACGCATCGAGGTTACTCTCAAGTTACGGCGCAAGACGGAGGAGGGCTTGCCCACGCTGGACGAATTCGTTGCCGGCAAGCGCGCCGTCGGAATCACCCGGCAGGTGCTCTCGGAAAAATACGGCGCCAACCAGAGCGACGCCGATGAGGTCCAGCACTGGGCCGTGCAGCAAGGATTGTTAGTAGGTCACGTCGATCTCGGCAAGCGCCAAATGCACTTGGTCGGCTCGGTTGACGCCATGTCCCACGCGTTCGGCGTCAAGCTCCAAATGCACCGCCACGGGCGCACACACACCAATTTCCGCTTCCCAGACAGAGAAATTCAGGTTCCGGAAAAGTTGGCCCCGATTATCGCTGGCGTCTTCGGGCTCAGTAATATGCCGGTGGTCGTGCGTCATCGGGCAGTTCTAGCTACTCATAAAGCAACGAGCACGGACCCGAAAAAGCAGTTTCCCGGCTCGTTCTATCCCAACGAAGTAGCCAAGCTTTACAACTTCCCTTCAACCCAAGGTGCCGGCCAGCGGGTGGCCATCCTCGAGTTTGGCGGAGGCTTTGACCAAAAAGTCCTGGCAGACTATTTCACGCAGAATATTGGCCTCGCCACGCCCCCCACGGTCAATGCGCTCTTCGTGCTCGACGCGCAAATGAATATCAAAGATGGTGCCACCGGAGAAGTCTATCTTGATATTGAAGTCGTCGGAGCAATGGCGCCCAAGGCGAACATCGACGTCTATTTCGCGCCCTGGTCCGGACAAGGCTACCTCAACGCCATCGACCAAGCCATCCACAATGATGACTACGCGGCCATCTCCATCAGTTACGGTCTGGACGAAGACCTGCGCGGTTCGGCCGGCGATCCCGGCTGGCCCATGCTGAACCAGAACATCGATGAGGGCTTCCGTGACGCCACCGCGATCGGCATTCCCATTTTTGTCTCCACGGGAGATCAGGGATCCAGCAGCCTGCGCGGCTTCCTTCCCGACCAGTATCAAACCGAGGTCACCGCATTTTCCAACACGGCGCACGCTGGATATCCCGGCACTAGTCCTTACGCCACGGCCGTGGGCGGGACCATGCTCTACGCCGAGAACGGCGCCATCTCCAAAGAAATTGTGTGGAACGAGTTAGGCGACGTGCAAGAAGGAAGTTACTACAATCAATCGGGCAAACTTCAGAACGGAAAGTTTTACTATGGCGGTGCCACCGGTGGCGGCGTTAGCGATCGTTACAAGACTGTTCCCAGCTACCAAACCGGTGCCGGCATCTCGCCGCAATCGGTCAACGGTTCCGGGGCAAAGGGCCGCGGCGTACCCGATGTCGCCGGCAACTCCGGATCGACTACCGGCTACCTGGTTAGCCAGCCCCCCGGCTCCGATTTCCCCATCGCGCCTGTGGGTGGGACCAGCGCCGCGGCTCCGATGTGGGCCGCGCTGATGGCTTGCATCCGCGAGTCGCTCAACGCCTCGTTCGCCGGCAAGGTGCCCGTATTCTTCTTCAACGATTTCGTCTATGCCAACGGCAAGTCCGCGGCCTTCAACGATATCGTCGAAGGGCGTCAATTCTCTCTTGTTCCGAATGAGGGCCTCGAACCGGGAGATTTTATTCCGATCGGCAGCAACTGCAGCACCCAAGCCAAGGGTTACAACGCGGCACCGGGCTACGATCTATGCACCGGCTGGGGCAGTCCTAACGGTAATGAACTGCTCAAGCTGCTGCAGACATGGCTGGCAAAGCAACCAGGCTAGCCGGGATCGGTGTTTAGTCGAGGGAATCACTGGTTCACAAAAAGCAAAACGCTGGCCTCTGGCGAATCGTACGTTCGCCGGAGGCCGCGCCGATTTTGCGCTCCGATTAGGCCACCTCACTCCCAACCCTTGGCCCTTCGGACAGTGACTTCAGTACCTTAGTGCCAACGCTTTCAGCGACTTATAATCTTTCCAAGGTCACAAGAAAGATCACAGAGCTTCCGCGTTCCTAAGGAGAACCGCGCCTCAGGCGCGCTCTGTCGTTCGCAGAAGCGACCTGGTTCAAGGAATACATTCAAGGAATACGTGGACCCAGTCCTGGCATCGCTGATTTTCGTCATCGGGCTCGCCTTCGGCAGCTTTCTGAACGTGTGTATCTACCGTCTGCCGCGGGGATTCTCCGTGGTGACGCCGCGCTCTGCCTGCCCGAAGTGCAAGCAAGGCATTGCGCTCTATGACAATATCCCGGTGCTCAGTTGGCTGATCCTGCGCGGCCGCTGCCGCCACTGCAAAGCTTCAATCTCTCCGCGCTATCTGCTGATTGAACTGCTCACCGGCATTCTTTTTCTTGCCTGCTACTGGTATTTCGGAGAGACGATCTCTACGCTCAAGTACTGCACCTTCGCCTTCCTGATTCTCGGCCTCATCTTCACCGACGCCGAAACCAAGCTGCTCCCCGACAAGCTCACGCTTCCCGGCTTCGCGCTCGGCATCGTCTTCAGCCTCATCATTCCGGTGAATGATGTTGCCTCGCAATTTCTTCCGGGGATGATTCCGCTGCCGTTCTCGGCAGGGACTTCAATCCGGATTCTCTCGCTGACCGATTCGCTGCTGGGCGCGGCGGTCGGCGCTTCGTTCATCTACGGCGCGGGCGCGATCTACCTGCGCTGGCGCGGCATGGAGGGCATGGGCTTCGGGGACGTCAAACTCATGGCTATGGTCGGCGCATTTCTCGGCATCAAGCTGACCATCTTCACGATTTTCACCGCGTCCCTGGCAGGCTCGCTCTTTGGCGTGGGCACGGTTTTTGTCGTTTGGCTCAAGCGCACGCATCGCTTCATGAAGCGCCTCGCGAACGCGCAGGCTGCGCGCCGCCGCGGATGGCGATCGGCACAGGTGGTCTATCGCTATTACCAGATGCCCTTCGGCGTCTTCCTCGGCTCGATGGCGCTGTTTGCCTTCTTCTTCGGCAACCAGCTTCTCAACTGGTACGGCAGTCTCTGGTACAGGAGGTCGCTGTGAAACTCCTGGCCAATCCAGTCCTGCTGCGCGCAGCCGTCGTGTTCTGCTTCGCGGCGTTCTCTTTTCTGATGGGACTGATCTTCATACGCCTGCTGCGCAAGAGCATCACCTCGGACGCCGAAATTTCATCCGAGGCCGCGCCGACCTCGTTGGAAGCTCTGCCCGTGCATCTCTACAATACGGTCATCCAGCAACTGAAGCAGCAGAAGCAGGAACTGGAGGTGCAGTCGCAAGCTGAGCAGCAGCGTGCCCGCACCACCGAGAGTTTCAGTCAGGCGGTGCTCTCGAATCTTTCCTGCGGCGTGCTCGTTTTCGGCACGAATGGTTTGGTCAAGACCAGCAACCCCGCCGCAAAAACGATCCTCGGTTTCGCCTCGACCACCGGCATGGACGCAGAAGACATCTTCCGCGGCGCGGAAATACGCTCGGGCAAAGCCGCACCGAAATCACACGAGTCTGAGGTTTCCTCCGACGAAACGCCGGCCGCCATCGCCGACGCTCCGCTCCGCCTCGCCGACGAAGTGGATGTCGTGCTGCATGAGGGCAGCGCACGCCGCCAGGTTGCAGCCGACTATGAAACTCCGTCGGGCGAGCAGCGGGTCATTTCGGTCACGATTTCGCCCGTGCTTTCAACCGAAAGCAATTTGCTGGGCGTGGCCTGCCTGATCAACGACGTCAGCGAACTCGAGCAGATTCGCCGCCAGCAACAAGCGCGCGGCGAAATCTCGGCCGAAATGGCGCTGCAGCTGCGCACCTCGCTGGCAACGATCGCGGACATCGCGCAGCACCTTGCGGGAAATCGCGAACCGGAGGCCGCTAAGCGCCTCGCATCCGACATTGCGGAACAAGCGGCGCAACTGGAATGCACCATCGGTGGATTCTTGACAGAGAGTCGCGCCGCGCAGTCAGCGGCCGCCGCGAATGATTAGTCGCAGACTGATTTGTCGCAACAGGAATGCCGCTTCTGTAGGAAAGGGAGCGGGGAGATTTCGGAAACAAAGAGGGTAACGCTATGAAACGTTTGGCATGGAATGGAATCGGACTCGTCCTGTCGCTCAGCCTGCTTGGCTTCACCGCCAGCGCGCAGAACCAGACTTCGCCGGACTCGCAAAGCTCGGGCTCCTCGCTGGGCGATTATGCCCGGCAAGTGCGCAAGAGCCCGAACGCGGGTAAGCCGAAAGTCTTCGACAACGACAACCTTCCGACTGAGGACAAGCTCTCGGTCGTAGGCCCGGCCGCCGCGGCCACGACCGCCGACGCGTCTTCCGACAGCAAGCCGGCGGATTCCGCGGTTGCGCCTGCCGCCGGCGAAGCCAAGACCGTCGACGCCAAGGCCTCCACCGAAATAAAGGGTGAGACCAGTCAGGCGAAAGAAGACGCCAAGGCAGCTACATCCAAGGCGAAAACTCCCGAAGAAGAACAGGCCGAGAAGGAAGCCGCATGGAAGCAGTGGGGCGCAAAGATCAACGCTCAGAAAGAACAGATTGACTTGCTCACTCGCGAACTCGACGTGCTGCAGCGCGAATATCAGATTCGCGCCGCCGCCATGTACGCCGATGCCGGCAACCGCATGCGCAACTCCGCTGACTGGGACAAGCAAGACGCTCAATACAAGCAGCAAATTGCCGACAAACAGAAGGCCCTGGACGACGCCAAGCAAAAACTCGAGGACGCGCAGGAAGACGCCCGCAAAGCCGGCGTCCCCGCCTCAGTCCGCGAGCCGTAAACGAGAATCAGAGAGAATAAAAGACAAAGTGGGTGTCCCACGTCTCGCCGCCGTCGCGAGACGTGGGATTTTTTTGATCTCTTAGGTGCCCGTGTGGGGACGGGCGCCCTCGCCCGTCCGCTCGAGCGAAGCTCGACAGCTCTCTTGCAACTTCCACACCTGTTTCAAATGATGCCGCCCATGCACCACATGAAACTTCCTCCACTCCGCGCCGGTCAGCGGGCCCAGAATCACATGGTCCAGCAATTCGCCCGGGCCAAGTAACTCCTCGCAGCGTGCGATCATCGCGTCCATCTCGGCAATCTTGCCCACGACCTCCGCCAGCACCTTCTCGCATGGGAGACCCTTCGGCCGCGCCATGGCCGGGGCCTCGCGACCCGAAGGTAGATAAGAGAAACCCAGCACCAGCAGCCGCCCCACGCGCTGCTTCAGGGTTACAGGCGAGACCTTCGGCTGGCCCAACGCCAGCACGCGCTCGAAGCCTTTCATCGTTCCCGTGTAGGTCAGATACAAATGTTCGAAAATCTCTCCCGCCGACCACTTCCCCGCCGATTGCCAACCCATCTGCTCCGGCGACATTCCCTCCATAGCCGCCGCGATCTCCTGTTGCAGAGTTTTCAGGCCAGGGTCCATGTGTGTTATCTCTACTATCGCGCTGCTTCAGGTAGAATATTGCGCGATCCAGAAAACTACCCTGTTTTATATCAGGAAGGATGCCCCATGAAGACGGCCAGCCTTGCCCACACGGAACACACGCTGTCGGGAATGGCTCACTTGCGGAATATTAAACATCGCACCCGGGGTCGCACGACCAATTCTCGGGGAACGCGGTACGTGTGGTTGTTTGCCGTCCTCGTCGTGTGCGCGCTGCTGACTGCGTGTTCGTCGGAGTCCAGCAAGCCCGCCGAAACTGCCAAGCCCGAGGTGAAGGGACCGGAGCTTATCACCGGGCGCTCGGCCTTTCAAAAAGTTTACGTCGCCGCGCGCGGATGGAATCTTGACGCCAAGCCTTATCGATTGGAGTCGACTGCCACCTCGGACGGCAATGGTCACGATGGCAAATGGGCGGTGTGGCGCGGGAGCTTCGCCTCTGCCACCCAACGTTCGGTGAAGCCCTATACCTGGTCGGGCAGCGCGGCCGAAGGCGCTCCTTCTCGCGGCATCAATCCCGGCACGGAAGACAGCTATAGCCCCACGAATTCATCAACGCAGATCTTCGACATCGCATTTCTGAAAGTCGACTCCGACCAGGCCGTGGCGGAGGCGCAAAAGCACGGCGGCGACAAAGTGCTGGAAAAAGATCCCAACACTCCCGTCACCTACGTCTGCGACTGGAACCACAACACCAACCAATTAATCTGGCATGTCATCTATGGAGCCAGCCGCGACGGCGCCAAGCTGACGGTGGCCATCGACGCATCCACAGGAGAGTTTATTCGGGTCGAGAAATAGTGCTTGGCCTGTCGCTGCTGGACAAAACTGCCTGAAGTTGAGTGCGCGCCTCACTTCTTCCTGTTGTTATTGTTTTCCTCACGCTGAATCTGGGCCTCGACTTGGGAAAAAAAGCTGTGCAGCGCCTCCACCGAAGCGATCGCGCGCTTCAGGGCCTGGCGCTCGCCAAACGCTACAATGTCTTGCGCGGAATATTGCAGGCGAACCCGATCCACTGCGCATTGCGCACTCAAGAGCTCGACCGCAGCGGCCGACAGGTCAGCGCGCAGTCGGATACCATTCTTGTCGCTTTTCACTGCTGATGCCATCTACTGCTCCTCAATGTTGTTTTGTTTCGTCCGGATTACGCAGGCGGGGTCAGGAATCCACGTTTGGGGAGGACTGCTTCCTGGATCCGGCTGACCCGGCCCTGCGAGGTCGTTCAGTTTTTGTTGCTTATTATAAATATAGTATACAGCGTTAACAATACGCAGTGCAAGTAATTAAAGCTCTCGTGGAGGCCAAGTGCCCCGACAACCTGATCCTCGCCTGGAACAGCGCATCCTGGATGCGGCTTTGCGCCTGTGGGCCCGCGGCGGCGAAAAGACGCTTACCATGCGCGCCGTGGCCAAAGCCGCCGGCACCACCACACCGACTGTGTATGAGCGCTACCGCGACCGCGATGACATTCTCCGCGCCCTGCGCACCGAAACCCGCCGCGAACTCTTCGCTGCGCTCAGCCGCACTCGCACCTTGCGCGAGTCCGCGCAGGTTTATATCGAATTCGCCCTCGGCCACAGCCACGCTTACGAAGTTCTTTTCGACGGCGTAGGCAGGCCGCCATCGCTGCACGAACCCTGGCCATCGTTCAACCTGATGCGCGAGCGCCTCGCGCAAATGCGCGGCGGAACTCTCCGCGACAATACCCGCCTCATGCTCGCCGTCTGGTCGCTCATGCACGGCGCCGCCATCCTGATCATTCGTGGCGATTTCGAGGGTGCACTTCGCACCCAGACAGTACATGCCTGTCTGGACGCCATCGACGCCATCACCGGCGCCGCGCGTCCCCGGCGCAGCCCGCACTCCGGCCCCAAGTGGCCCTCGACGCTGATTCTCGGAGAGGGTCAACAGAGCCAGGTCGGAGACGGCAAGCGCGGCGCTACAAAAGCAGGAAAGAAGAGTGGAGCAAGAACGAGTTCGTAGAAACTCAAATTGAATCTCGGGTGTCATCCGGAGCGGAGCGCACTTTGCGGAGCGAAGGACCTATGCAACTCGCCGCAGCCGCAACGCTTTCGACAACTCCATAGAACCTTCGGCGCGCACGAGCGCGCCTCAGGATGACAGGCGAGAAAGTAACAAACTCTGGCCGGAGCCGTTTCTCCGGCGTAGACGTAAGGATCTCCACATACGTTGCAGTCGGCTCTTGAAACTTCAGGTGTGCTTTACTTCCGAGCCTTCGGCCCATCAGCCGTCTTCAGCCGCTCAATGCTTTTGTGCGCTTCTTCCGCTTCCGGACCATGCGGCAGAATTTCTAAATAACTCTCGTATTCCTTAACAGCGTCGTCGGGGCGCTCGAGTTTCTCCAGGCAAACCGCCAGGCGAAAGGTTGCAATCGCGTCGTTGTCTTTATACTTGAGCGCCTCGCGATATCGATCTTCCGCCGCGCGGTAGTTTTTCTTCTTGAAGTAGAAGTCGCCCACTTCCACGTCTTTTGCCGCCTTGTGAGGATCCCAGTAACGAAAGGCGTTCGGGTCGGTGCTGCCCGAACCTTCGTCCATCAGCTTGTCCGAACTCTGCGGATGCAACTTCGCATCATCCGCCGGCGGGCTCAGATCGACCTGCGTATCTTTGCTCGAACTCTCGCCGTCGTCGTTGCCCAGCGAATTGACGTTGACGCTGTCCGACCGCGGCGGCGCAAGGTTGGGATTACGCGGTTTGCCAGACGAGTTGGTTGACTCGGTAGACGCAGGCGCCTGCGAATTCGGCGACGCAGAATTCGACGAAGCAGGCGAACTCTGCGCCCACAAGCCCAGACTCGAAACGGTCACAAGAGTAAGTAGCAACAAATGCATATTCATAATTTTACGTCGAGATTCTACGCCGCAGAATAAACCGGCTCTGTCATTCTGAGCGAAGGGCGAGCGAAAGCGAGCACGAGTCGAAGAATCCCTGCCCGCTCCAACGCGCTCCGGGGAAAGCGCTTCACCACACGAAATTCTCCACCCCTTCGAGAACCCCTCTTCGGTTGCCTCACGCTTGTCTCGTTCTTTGCGATAGCGTGGGCCTATCCATGCGCAGTCCGAAAAGCCGCCAGGCATTTCTGCGCCGTCTCCATCTCCGAAAAGCGGCTTCCCTCTTGCTCCACGAGGTAATACTCCACGCCGCCCACACTCTCGGCCGCGCTGAAGATTCCCTTCCAGTCGGCAATGCCCTCGCCAAACAGCGTCTTGTATCCCACCGCCGGATCGCGCGACCACTCCTTACAATGGATGGAGCGAATCCTTCCCGGGTTGGCTCGAATCCACGCTACCGGATCACCGCCGCCTTCCAGGCAAGTTCCCACGTCCAACTGCAACATCACATCCGGCTTCGTGTTCTTCGCAATGACTTCGATGGGCCGATGCCCATCCATCTCTTTCCATTCCGCGTCGTGATTGTGATATCCGACCTTCAATCCCGAAGGAGCAAGCCTATCGGCAGTATGGTTTAACCTCTCAGCGACCGCGATCCAGTCGCCGAGCATCGGCTTGGGATCGCTCCACGCCTGGACCACGTATTTCGAACCCAGAATCAGATTCAGATCGCGCGTGCGATCAAGATTTTTCGCGTCGAAAAACTCCTCGTCGTTGTGCGTCGAGTTGCACTTGATGCCCAGATCGTCCATCAGCTTCCGCATCGACTTGGCCTGCGCGTCGGTCCACTCGTGATACGGCGCATAAAACTCGACGATCTGATATCCCATCTGTGCGACGGCGCGCACCGTGCCCTCGGCGTCTTTCTTTAACGCCTCGCGCACCGAATAAAGCTCGAGCCCCACCGGAATCGAACCAGATGCACCCGATGCCAGCCCGCGAAAGGCAAACGGTAAAGCGGCAGACACCGCCAGAAATGACCGCCGGGAGAGAGTGTTGGTAAGCATGCCAGTAATCTTACTAGCGCAGGCAAGCGGTGAGCTATGAGCTATGAGCTGTGAGCTGTGAGTTTCGAGTTCTTAGCGACAGAGCGTAGCCTCGCAACGTGCGAAGAGGACGATGCCTGCGCCGAATCCGATCGACGATCGCGAAGCCATCTACTTCTGCTGAATCGATTCCAAATGCTTCGTGATTGCGTCCAGCCTAACTTCTCCCCAGTCCTGGTCTGACTCGACTTCATGAAAGATTGGTCCCCAGATCGGCATCTCGCGATCGCCGTGGGCAGTCGGCCCAGATTCTTTTCCCTCGATGATTTCTCTTACGCGCTGGTACGGGAACTTCGCGCCGCTTCGGCGCGAGATTAGAGTCAGGTCCGGAACCGGATGCTTCAGGGCAGCTGACGCTGGTCCGTGCCCTTGTCCATCCGCTCCATGACACGCGGCACAGTGGTATCGAAAAATCTTTGCTCCATCGATGGCGTAGCGCTCGGATGAGGTCTCCCTATCTTTCTGGGCTGCTGCCAGCAGGACAGCAGGGAGAACAATGCACAGAAGTAGCACTGCCCATCGTTGTCGTCGTGGGTGCATGCGCACCTCCACACAACCAATTTTCGGTCACGGACGCGCCAAGAAACTACTCCAAGGTCGCCTGCCGGCAGCATCCCAACGCAGGGACCGCCCTTCGCTGAGGCGAGATTTATCCGAGATGCACGGATGCAGCGCGTCCGATGATATCTCCCCGGCTCCAGCGTCGTCGAGTGGCGGCTGGGCGAGATGCCCTCGCCCGTTGCAGGAGCCGGGCGTAGTTTGCGGTATTCAGTTTATGTACCTCCCGCTGAATATTAGAGACCCTTCTCGCCCCTCCGTCTGTGATGTGCATCACCCCGGATAGTATTTAGCTCGCGATTCGGGACTCAGAACTCAGGGCTAGGAAAAAAGCAGGCCGCTCGGGGGGAGGCATGAGCGGCCTGGTTGGCGAAGTCCTCCGGGGAGGAGGGTAAACTAAATTTTTGCTCGTGGAGCCCCGGGCGCCCTCGCCCGGGGTCTACGATTCGAAGTTTTGCGAGTGGCGGGCTACGAGCCCGCCGCTCCAATTACATCGACGACGGATTCGCTGCCGGCGCTGCCGGAGCCGCGGCAGGCTGATCGCCGCCCACGGTGTTCGTCATCAAGCGCACATCCACGCGGCGGTTGTCGGCGCGACCCGCGGAGGTCTTGTTGTCCTCCACCGGCTTATCCTTGCCGAGCCCGATCACATAAATCTTGTGCGCGGGCACCTGATACTTCGACGCCAGGTACTGGATCACCGAATTTGCGCGGCGCTGGCTCAGATCGTAGTTGTAGTCAGCCGGGCCAACCGAGTCCGTTCCGCCTTCCAGTGCAATGATGTAGCCCTTGGTCGAGGCGATGCTGCCCGCCAGCTGATCAAGCGCGTCTTTCGCCTTCTGCGTCAGGTTGTCTTTGTTGAAGCCGAACTTCACCGAAGTCTCGGCGACAGCGTGATAGTTGTCGAGATTCGCGACCGTGTTGGTCAGCACGCCCACGCGAGCGTTGGCAGCGTCGGCCACCTGCTGCGCTTGCGCCGCATTGGTGCTGGCGGTCTGCGTCTTCGTCTCAACCTCGGCGGTCTTGGCGTTCACAGCGGCAATGCCGGCCTGGGCGCGCGCGTCAACGTCCTTGATGTCCTTGGTGTTCTTCGCCGTCAGGTCATCGAGTTCGTTGGTCTTGTTGATCAGCGGAGTGGTCTGCTGCTTCACGTAGTTCTTGCTGGAGCAGCCAACCGTGGCGGCCATGCTCACTGCCAGAAATATCGCTAACGAAGTGCGGGTCATATGGGTAACGCTCCTCAATCTTTATTTTGGCGCTTTTGGGCTCGCCATGGTTGGCTAACCCGCGCGACATTCGCAAAACTTAAGGCCCTGGGAATAACGGATACTTACAAGTCCCACCGGTACTTTTGCACGGCAGGTGCCAGTTTTCTCCACCGGCACTGCTGAATCTAAGTATATCGCTTTCAATGATTTGCGGGAAGAGTTTCGCCCCAGCCTGGATGCGTCTGTATCCTGAATCAACGCAATCCCCACACACGGGATGGAAATTTTATACGGTTGGGCTCACATTCCGGGTTTTTGTGGCCTCGGTAACAACGCCGTATATGACCTCACACCGCCCGGATGGCGTCATTCCGAAGACCCGCGTTTTCTCCAGCGGGTCGAGGAATCTCCCAGCAACTGCTCTCGAAGGGCGCGAGAATTTTTCACTTTTCGCAAACAACGGCAGCAACCAGAATGATTCAAACTCTCACTTCCATATATCCGTAATCGGCGTCGCCGCTCGATCATTCTCCGTCAGCGGCTCCAGCCCGAAGTTATCCTCAATCGTGCGCAGCACGCTGTAATGCGTGTAGCGCCGGCTCAGCGCCGCAGCACTCTGCTGGCTCGCATCCTTCACCATGTCACCGAGAAACAGCGTGTAGATGCGGTTGTCTTCATTCCCGCCCGACTCATCAAACGTCACCACCACCAGCGTTCCCTTACGCATCGCCGGCAGAAAAGTTTCATCGAGAAACTTTCTCACCCACGCGCCCGCTACTTCCGCGGTCGTGTCGTGCCCATCGTGATTCATATTCGGCGTGTAGAACGAATACGCCACCAGCCCTTTTTTCGCGTCCTGCACAAAGTAGTTGTCAGCCTTGCCCGAATCCACACGGATGACCCGGTCGCACCATTTGTCCTGCACCTCGCGAAAACTCAGGAAGGGCACGTGGCGCCGCGCGTAATTGCCAAGCTTCTCCGCGTTGTGCTGCCCGCCCACGCTCCACGGGCAATTCCCTGGCGGCATCTCCTCTGCATACTGTTTGAAATCCAGCCCGGCCGCAACCAACCGATCGGCGATGGTGCGATGCTCGGCGTCATTCGGAAAATTCACCTGCTTGTCGCCGATGAAGCTGCCGCGGCGGTGAATCTCGTAGTCAGTCCCCGCAATCATAGCCAGGTAATTGGGATACGACGGGTGAAAAAGCGCATGAAAATTGGTAAAGCTCGCGCCGCGCTGGGCCAACGCCGCCAGGTTCGGATCCTGCATGGCGCGCTCGTAGTCGACATTCTCAAGCACAATGATCACCACCCGGTCGAAATGATGAGCCTTGGCTCGCGCCGCCGCGCGCTCAGCTTCTTCTTTCTTGCCTTCGGGAGATTTCGTGACCTGGGGCTGACTCTGCGTTTGCTCGGTGATCTGCGCGGTCAAAACGCGAGGACAGAAAAGAGCGCTGAAGACAAAAGTGGCAATCGCGAACGATCCCAATCGTGGGGAGATTTTTTCCAGCTGCATCTGAGCTTCTTGTAACACACCGCGGGCTATTTCCATTTTCATCGCTGAATATTAAGCCTGTCATGCTGAGCGGCGGAGGAGGAGCGCGAAGCGATCCTCCTCCAAAGTCGAAGCATCCCTGCCGCACACGTGCCTCGTGGTACCACCGCCAGGAGCCCCACTGAAACTGGGGTGCCCCATGTCTCGCCGCCGTTGCGAGACATGGGACTCCGGAACTGCCTCCAGTTAGAATCAAATAGCGCCTTCCAATCATCAGATTCCTTTCGCCATGGATTTGCTGGAATGGATTTGCTGGCCAAAATCCGCACCATCCCGACCGAACCCGGCGTGTATCTCTACAAAAATGCCGAGGGCGAGGTCATCTACGTCGGCAAGGCCAAGAATCTGCGCAACCGGGTCTCCAGCTACTTTCACGAAGGCCGCTGGGAGGACGCGAAAACCGGCACGCTCATCCGCGAGGCCGTCGACGTCGACTACATCGTCGTAGCCAACAACAAAGAAGCGCTCGCGCTCGAAAACAACCTGATCAAGCAGCGCAAGCCGCGCTTCAACATCCTGCTGCGCGACGACAAGACCTACCCGTACGTAAAGCTAACGCTGAGCGAGCGCTTTCCGCGCGTTTACGTCACGCGCCGCCTGCGCAAAGACGGCAGCGCCTACTACGGCCCGTATTTTCCAGGCAATCTCGCCTATCGCATTGCCGATCTCATCCACCGCAACTTCCTGATTCCATCGTGCAAGGTCGACCTCACGCGCTTCCATCCCCGGCCCTGCCTGCAGTACTACATCAAACGCTGCCTCGGACCGTGCGTGCAAAACCTGACCACGCCTGAGGCGTATCAGGAAGCCGTACGCGACGTGAAGCTGTTTCTCGAAGGCCGCCCGACGGACTTAGCCAAGTCTCTGCGAGCCCGCATGGAGCAAGCCGCGGCCGCAGAAGAGTACGAACGCGCCGCGCGCTACCGCGACCTGATTTCAACCGTAGAGCAACTACAGGAGCGCCAGCGCATGGCCGCCGCCGAAGGCGACGACGCCGACGTCTTCGGCTACCACTTCGAAAACGGCATGCTGGCCGTAAACCTGTTCCACATGCGCGCCGGAAAAATGGTTGACCGCCGCGAATTCTTTTGGGAAGACCTGCCGGAGTTCGCCTTGCCTGATGCGACCTCCGAAAGCGCTTGTCATCCTGAGCGAAGCGAAGGACCTATGCACTCTGCCAGCAGCGACACGAATGTCGACGCCGCGACAGCCGCCGACGAGTCCATAGATCCTTCGGACCGCCAAGAACGCGGCCCCCAGGATGACAAAGCAAATTTTCATCCGGGAGAATTCTTCTCGGCTCTGCTGAAGCAGCTCTACATCGGCCAGCCGTACGTGCCGCGCAATCTCTACGTGCCAGTCGATTTCGAAGATCGCGCCGAGCTGGAAGACCTGCTTTCGGAGCAAGTATCGGAAAGAACCGCCCGCGCCACACGCGTGCATATTCTCGTGCCGCAGCGCGGCGACAAGCGCTCGCTCATCGACCTCGCGGGCAACAACGCCAAGCAGTCTTACGATCAGCGTTTCCGAGTGCTCAAGCCCAACGCGCGCAAGATTCAGGAAGAGTTGCAGGAAGTAATGAGCCTGCCCGAACTCCCCAAGCGCATCGAATGCTTCGACATCTCGCACATTCAAGGCGCCGAGACCGTCGCGTCGATGGTCGTGTGGGAAGAGGGCAAGATGAAGAAGTCCGACTACCGCAAGTTCATCATCCGCACGGTCGAAGGGGTCGACGACTTCGCCAGCATGCGCGAGGTAGTCTCGCGCCGCTATAAGCGAATTCAAGAAGAACAAAAGCCGATGCCCAGTCTGGTGCTGATCGACGGCGGCCTCGGCCAACTGCACGCTGCCGCCGAAGCTTTGGAATCGATCGAGATCATCAACCAACCGCTGGCCGCGATCGCCAAGCGCGAAGAGATTCTCTACGTCTACGGACAAGAGAAAGATCCCATCGCGCTCGATCACCATTCGCCCGTGCTGCACCTGATTCAGCAGATCCGCGACGAAGCCCACCGCTTCGCCGTAACTTTCCACCGCAAGCGCCGACAGATGCGCGACCGCTCCACCGAATTGCTCGAAATCCCCGGTGTAGGCGAGAGCACCACGCGCCGTCTGCTGCAACACTTCGGCAGCGTGCAGGCTGTCAAGCAAGCCGACGCCGCCGCGCTCTCGGCTGTGGTCACGCGCACGCAAGCCGAGGCCATCCTCAGTCACTTCCACAAGTGAATCGCACCGAAGGATTATCATTGCCTTGATGATATTGCATGCAATATCATATGACTGGTGGCAATTTCTCTGGTTTTGGACACCGATGTCGTGGTGGCTTCGCTTCGCAGCGATCTAGGAGCGTCACGGCAGCTTTTGCTGAGTGCCTTGGACAAAAAGTTCGAGCTGCTGCTCTCTGTTCCATTGATTTTGGAGTACGAGGCGGTAATGACGCGAGCAGAACATCTTGCCGTGTGCGGGCTAACCAGCATCGAAGTCAGAATCGTTCTCGATGATCTGTCCGCTGTGGCCAGACCGGTTCGACTTGCTTTTCGGTGGCGTCCGCAGTTGCCGGATCCGAATGATGACATGGTTCTAGAAACTGCAATCAACGGCAGCGCAGATGCGATCGTGACTTTTAACCAGCGCGACTTCGCTGGGGCAGCGAAAGACTTTCACTGTAGCGTGCTTTCGCCAGCAATGGCGTTGCGCACCCTCGGGAGTACTCGACGATGAGACGAAGCAATTTTGCCTTGCGATTACAACCGTCCCTGCTTGATGAATTGCGTCGAGCGGCTGAACTAGAGGGCGTTGCCCTCAACCAACTCATTAACGTAGCCGTTGCTGAAAAGGTCTCTGCTTTGCGCACGGAAGAATATTTTCGCGAGAGGAGCCTTCGAGCAAATCGCGCTGAAACTCTTCGGATTCTTAAGCGTGCGGGCCGTGGCAATCCCCCCCGTCACGGCGACGAACTGCCAATGGCCGAAAAAGGCTCTCGCCGCAATGGCAAGTCCGACAGCAAGTCGAGCCCACCGCGCAAGAGGGCTGCAGCCAGATAGCACCGCCCTCACGGCCTGGCAGTGACTCGACATGATCGACCAAACAAACACGCATCTCATCTCGGCTACGGCGCTGATTCCGGCGCGGCGCGAGCGCGTGTATGCGCTGATCGCGAACTATCATGAGGGCCATCCCCGCATTGTTCCCAAGCAGTTCAGCGATCTCGTCGTTGAGCAAGGCGGCGTGGGGGCGGGAACGGTGATTCGTTTTCAGATGAGCATGTTTGGAAAGAAGCAGATCTACCGCGCGGCGATCACAGAGCCCGAACCTGGCCGCGTGCTGGTTGAAACCTACCTCGAGCCCAAGGGCGTGGTTACAACCTTCACGGTCGATCAAGGAACGGCGCCCGCCGACTCGCGCGTGACTATCTCGACGTTGTTGCCGGTGCGAGTTGGCTTTCTCGGATTCATCGAGCGCCAGTTGTCGACCCTTTTACTTCGCCCCATTTACGTCAAGGAGTTAGAGAATATTGCGCGCGTGGCGACTGGCCCGTTTGCCCTTTGAGCTGTGTTCGAATCTTCGAAAAACCGCCAAATCAGACAATTGCTTTAGGATATTCTTTATTCGAATGGAGTTAAAAGGCGTGTACTGATTCTAAGGGATTTACATGTGTGGACCTGACGGCAAACTGCCGAGCCTGCGCAGCGCTTTCGCGATTCAGAATGCCACCTAGAATGCCGTTTACTCGCACCAGAATCGCCCTGCAGCGACGATCTCGACCCAGAACCACCCGAAGGCTATTTGCAGGGCCAAACACGCCAAATCGAACGCACAGTGGCCTAGTTTCTAGCTATATCTTTAAGATATTTACAGACGGGCTTTATATGTTTCAACCGATTGATTCCAAGAGAGATCGCGGAACGTCGTTCGGTTCAACGCTAACTTACTGATTTCAGTTTGTTGGCTGGAGGAATAGTACAGCCGGTAGACATTCTTCGCTGTCATTGGCCGATTTATTGGGATCAACCGGCCACTTCCTGCGTCGGGTGCGCGATCACGCGCGCTGGCTTCCGCAATCGATTGGTGCTGAAAGCGTTACCCGTGAACTACTTCTTCGGCGCGGGGCTGGCGTTGCCCATGTCCAGGACAACTCTCCAGCTGCCGTCTTTCTGCAGCTTCCAGATGCTGGTGTACTTGCCGTAGTCGACGTTGGTCTTGCCGTCTTTGTCCTTGGAGTGGAATTCGTAGGTGCCGTAGGTATAACCGAGATCGCCGGAGGAGGAAATGTCGCCGCCCACTGGCGTCCACGTGAGTTGATTGTTCTTGTCGTCGAGAAATCCCATGGTCTTGGCGATCTCAACCTTGCCGTGAATCGCGGGCACGCCGTTGGGGACTTCGACAGCGTCATCGGCGTAGTACGACATGTATCCCTGCGCGCCTTTTTCGGCGGCGGCTTTCATGAATTCGCCTTCGAGTTGCTTGAGGGTGTCGGCGGTGGCTTTGGGCGAGGCCGACACGGTGCGGCGTGAAGTGGAGGCAACGACCGCAACGACAAGAGTTGCGAATATCGCGAAGAGCATGATTCGTTTCATGAGAATCTCCGTTTTGGTTCGCGGTGATTTTATCGCAGGGTTTCATCACGGCATCTCCTTCGCAAGAATTTCGGTGCGGGAGATCCCTCGGCCCGCGAAGAAGTGCGCGGGCTCTCGGGATGACGACATAACGCGGGGCGGACGAATGCGTCCGCCGCTCCATGGCTGCGCTTTGCTACACTTACGCGCATCCCTATGAAATCTTCTTCCCGTATCATTGCCGCGCTGTTTTCGGTTTGCCTGGCTCACGCTGCGCTCGCGCAGGCTCCACCCGACATGGCTACGCCGCAGGAGAAGCATCTGCGCAACGTGCGGCAGCTGACCTTCGGCGGGCAGAATGCCGAGTCTTATTTTTCGGCTGACGGCAAGAGGCTGATCTATCAGTCGTCGCACGGCGACGTGAAGTGCGATCAGATTTTTACGATGAACATCGACGGCAGTGACCAGCGCATGGTCTCGACCGGCAAGGGACGCACTACGTGCAGTTATTTTTTCCCTAGCGGAAAAAAGATTCTTTACGCTTCGACGCATCTGGCGAGTCCGGAGTGCCCGCCGAAGCCGGATTATTCGAAAGGTTACGTGTGGGGCGTGTATGCGGGATACGACATCTTCACGGCGAATCCTGACGGATCGAACCTGAAGCAGCTCACCACCACGCCCGGATACGACGCCGAGGCCACGATTTCGCTCGACGGAAAGAAAATCACGTTCACTTCGGTGCGCAACGGCGATCTCGACATCTACACCATGGACGCCGACGGCAAAAATGTGAAGCAACTCACGCACGAACTTGGCTACGACGGCGGGCCGACGTGGTCTCCCGATGGAAAATGGATTGTTTATCGCGCCTATCATCCGACGACCGAGGCGGAGATCGCCGATTATAAGGATTTGATGGCGAAGAATCTGATTCGGCCCACGTCACTGGAAATCTGGATCATGAAGGCCGATGGATCGGACAAGAAACAGATCACGAAGCTGGGAGCGGCCAGTTTTGGTCCGGCATTCACGGCGGACGGGAAGAAGATTATTTTCTCGTCGAACTATGATCCCGATACGCATGCGACCGGCGGCGAAGGGAATTTCGAATTATGGATAATGAACCGGGATGGCAGCGGGTTGGAGCGCGTTACTTACAGCGATGGGTTTGACGGCTTCCCCATGTTCTCGCCCGACGGCAAGAAGCTGGTGTGGGCTTCAAATCGCAACGGCAAGCAGCCCCACGAGACGAATATTTTTATTGGGGACTGGAGGGATTGAGGGATTGAGTCATTGCGCCATTTAGTCATTGGGGGATTGGTGGATTCGTAGATTTTAACTTGTAATTTGTTTGCTGTATTTCTTCAGGCTTGTCATCCTGAGCCCGGCTGAAAGCCGGGTGAGGGGCCTTACGTCGGCTGGTCCGCGCCGATGCGGTCGAAGGGGTCCGCTTGAGCTGCCCGCAGCATCTTGAACCTCTTCGCCTGCAACTGAACTGCACGCGGTCGTACGGTCGCTCGCGGCGGCTTCGCCGCCACTCACGATGACATCGATTTTTAGAGATCCCTTCTATTAAAAGTCAGCTTGCCTTCTCCATCCGCTTTGGGTTTCGGTTCAGGCGGGGCTGCTTTCTGCTTGCCCGGAAAGCGCTCGACGAGAGAGATGGCGGGTTTGGGAAAAGAAACGGCCGGCGCTTGAACGACGTTTTCACTTTCTCGCAATCGCAGGGCGAGCCACGCCACGCAGCCGATCATCCCGCACCAGCCCAGTACGCGCACTACCATCGCGATCTTCGTGTCCTGGTTGAGAACGCCGAGACTCGAGAAGATTTTGTACCAGTCGTGCTCCACAAAATCAGGATCGCCGGTGGTGACTAGCGGGAGGGCTTGATCGCGGGCGTCGGCCATGTACGTGGCGGTGTAGAGCCAGTTCTCGAAGAAGAAAAACAGGCTGAAGATGAAGCCGGAAATCTGGCGTTGCGAGAAGAAATACAGCGCGAGAAGAAGCGGTACCAGCCACTGCAGCAGCGTGCCTCCCCAAAGGCCTAGCGTGGGACCGAACCATCCGAAGAGGTTGTGGCCACCTTCGTGGACTACGAGGTTGGCGGCGTCGATGAACAGGCCCGCGCCGTGAGCGTTCAAGGCGTAGGCGAGGAACAGGATATAGAACACGAGCCACGCGATGAGCGCGGGGCGCGAAAGCGGCTTCCACGGTTGGCTGAAGGTGGATCGCAGGGCTTCGAGCATGGGCTGTGAGGATTCTAGGCTTGGCTCTGACAAGGGGCAGGTTACGAACGTACGCGCTCTTCTCTGCTACATTAGGTTTCTGATGAGTCTTGGAACGAATCCTCCGGCCAGCCCGAAGACGAGTGCGGCGACGAAAGTCCGGCACTGGATTACCGCGATCGTGTTGCTGCTGCTGGTAGCGGCAGCGGTTGCAGGATTTGTGTGGACGCGGCCGACTCCGGTGCAAACGCAAGACGAAGCGACCGGAGAAAAGAAAGTCTCCAAGCGCAAGGTCGCGGCGGCACCGAAGCCGCTAGTGGATCAGCGTCCGCTGCAGACGGCGCGGCGGATGGGCGCGATGGCCTCGACTCCGGAAGAGCAGGCGCTGGCGCATGAGGCCGCCAAGACGGGCGATCACGAGGTCGATCTGGCGTTCTTCGATGCCATTCGCAGCGCGGAGGAAAATCCTCCGAAGCTCTCGCCGGAAGCGAAAGAAATCTCTCAGCGCAAAACCAAAGCCGAGCAGATGGTGAAGGACGACCAGGAGAACGTCACAACGCTGACGCACAAGCTGGCCGCTGCGCCCGATGCTCAGAAGGACAATCTGCAGGATCAGATTGACGTCGCCAAAGCGCAGCTTGATCTGGATCAGGACGAACTCGACGATGCGTCGGAAGATCTGGAGCAAGCGGGCGGCGATCCGCAATCGAAGATCAAGCGTTTGCAGGCGGAACACGAAGCTGGCGATCACAATGCGGCGGCGGTGGGCTCGGGAGTGAATCCGCATGAACAGGACTACCAGACGCATACTCTGCTCAGCGTGCTTCGCGCGTGGCAGGCGCTGAAAGAGAAAAGGGCGCTGCTGGAAGATGCGCGCAAGGAAACTGCGGAGAAACAGGCGTACCTGACCAAGCGGCACAACGATCTGGCGGCGCAGGTTGAGAAAGAAAAAGAAGACCGCGAAGCGGCCAAGCAGCAAGCCAAGGGATTTTCAAAGGGCGGCAAGGCCGCGAGCCGCGAGGAATCGAAGGCTTCGGCCAAAGCTGCGCTGGACGCGCTGCGGCAGTACACCATAGACCAGAAAAATCTTGCCGACCGCGGGCGGCGGCTGCAGGATGAGCAGGATCTCTACGACATCTACGGCAACTGGATCGCGCAGGTCGACGAGCGCGAGCAGGAGGCGCTGCACAATCTGATCGAGTCGGTGCTGGCGATCCTGATCGTGCTGCTGCTGGTTTATGTTGCCAGCCGGATGATCGAGCATCTGTTTGCCGGCATGTTCGCCGAGAACAAGCGCATCGACACGCTGCGTGCGGTGGTGAAGTTCGCGGCACAGGCGGTGGGCGCGATTGCGATCCTGTTCATCATTTTCGGCATGCCCACCCAGACCACAACGGTGCTGGGGCTGGCGGGCGCCGGGCTGACTGTGGCGATGAAGGACTTCATCGTCGCCTTCTTCGGATGGTTCGTGCTGATGGGGCGACACGGCATACGCGTAGGCGATTGGGTGGAGATCAACGGCGTGAGCGGCGAGGTGCTTGAGGTCGGGATACTGAAAACCGTGCTGCTGGAGACGGGAAGCTGGACCGATGCCGGGCATCCGACAGGAAGGCGCGCATCGTTTGTGAATAGCTTCGCCATTGAAGGGCACTTCTTCAACTTCACGACTTCCGGGCAGTGGATGTGGGATGAGCTGCAGGTGCTGATTCCGGCGGGGCAGGACCCGTATCCGATTATCGACGGCATTCAGAAACTGGTGGAAAAAGAAACCGCGCCCAACGCGGGCAAAGCCGAAGAAGAGTGGAAGCGGGAGACATCGAAGTACCGCGTGCAGTCGATCTCGGCAATGTCGGGGATTAACGTGCGGCCGACAGCGGCGGGAGTGGAAGTGCACGTCCGCTACATCACGCGCGCCAATGAGCGCCATGCGTCGCGCAAGCGGCTGTATGACGCGGTGGTGGCGTTGATGCATGGGAAGTGGGAAGCGGTGAGTAGTTAGGGATTAGGAGTGGGGCTAGAGACTGGTCGGCGAGCCACCGGCGAGCCGCCATAGCTTTGGATGCAGCGGAACCATCTCACCTGTCAGGCATCGATGAACCATCCAGCACAGCTTGGCACTCTGATCGTTACCGGCGCGAGCCGGGGAATTGGGGCTGCGGTAGCTCGGTTGGCGGGGACGCGCGGGTGGGCCGTGGCGGTGAATTTTTGTGCTGGCGAGAGCGAGGCGGCGCAGGTGGTGGGTGAGATCGCCGCTGGCGGCAGACGGGCTTACGCGATTCAGGCTGACGTCTCGCTGGAAGAAGAAATCGTGCGGATGTTTCAGACAGCGGAGCGCGAGTTGGGACCGATCAAGGGACTCGTGAACAACGCCGCGATTACGGGCGGTTTCGCGCGGGTGGAGGAAGTGACGCGCGAGGCGATCGACAAGACTTTTGCGGTCAACGTGGCGGGTGCGATTTTGTGCGCGCGCGAGGCGGTGCGGCGCATGTCGACGCGGCGTGGAGGATCGGGCGGAGCAATCGTGAATATTTCTTCGATTGCGGCGCGCACTGGGGCTCCGGGCGAGTGGGTGCACTACGCTGCGTCGAAGGGTGCGATTGACAGTTTTACGGTTGGGTTGGCGCGCGAAGTGGCGACCGAAGGCATTCGCGTGAATGCGGTGGCTCCGGGGCTGGTTGAGACGGAGTTGCACGCGGCGAACGGCGAGCCGGGGCGGTTGCAGCGGCTGATGCCCACGATTCCGATGGGGCGTGCTGGATTGCCGGAAGAAGTGGCGGAGGCGGTTTTGTTTTTGTTGTCGCCGGCGGCATCTTATTCGACGGGTGCGATTCTTGAGGTTGGGGGAGGAAGATAGGGGGCGGCGGGCATCGGGCGTCAGACTTTGGACCGCAGCCTCCGGTTCTTCTATCTCACTAGCCATCTCCCCGGACGAGGCGTCCGGGGCTCCATTCCTCGCTACTTCCTGTCCTTCAACTCCCTGAGAATATATTCCTTGATTTTTTCTGGCAGGCGGGAAGCGTGGAGGACGTCGCGTAGAAGGGGCAGCGGGAGACGGCGCGCGAATTCGAGCGCACGGGTTAGCGGCGTGTGCGCGCTGCGAAGGAGGGCGGTGCGAATCTCGTGACGCAGCGACCATTTTGGATGATGGCAGACGGCGTTGACGAATGCGCCGGTGGCCTGCGGGCGCTGCAAGGCTTTGATGAGGGCTGCTTCGGTGATGCGGGGATTTTCGAGAGCGGCTTGCCAGACGCGCGCTTCGGTATCGAGCAGGAGAGCGGCGGCGACGTGCGGCGAACAGCGGCGGGCCAGAGTGATCCGCTCGCCCAGCGTGATGGACGCGAGGCGGTTCACCAAAAGTTCGTCGGCGACGTGTTTGAGATCGGCGGCGACGGCGGGCGTGAGCGAGAAGCGAGCAAGGTCTCCGGTGTAGAGTTCGCGGATCAGGCGCAGCGCTATGCGGCGTGGCGCGTGAGGGTGCGCGGCGATAGCCAGACGAGCTTTTCTCGATTTGAGCGCGGCGAAGTGGCGCGTGAGTTTCTCGATTTCGGCGGAGGGAAGATCGGGATTCTTGAGAAGAGATAGGACAATATCTTCGCTGAGAGTCGCGTCGGAGAGCGTGATGGCTGCGAGTGCGTTCTGCTCTGGTGAGGATTCGGCGGCGAATTGAACGGAAGTCTCCGGCATGCTGATTGTGGTCGAAACGCGTCAGGGCTAGAACGCGTCAAGCTGTTCGCGAATCCTTACTTTCTGCTCGCCGGTCCTTACTCTTGGTGTGCGGCGCGGCGGGCCAGGCGCAGAGCACCTTCGACCGGATCGACTACCTCTGGATGAATCGCGGCGCGCGGCTCACGGCTGCGAAGTTCATTGTAGAAAACTTCGCGCACCTGGGCAGAGTGACGAAAGACACCTCCGCTGGTGGCTACGGCGATAGTGGAAATCGACGACGGAAACAAGCGGGGCGTGATGGCCGCGGCGAGTCGGGCCAGTTCCCTTCCTGCCGCTGTGAGGACCTCGGCGGCGAGCGGATCGCCGCTTTCGGAGACGGCGCTTGCGGAAACGGCGGGGAACAATGCGGCGAAGTCGGGCGGAGGGACGGCGTTGGCGGCGCGAGCGAGACCGAGGAGCGAAGTCACTCCCCACGCCTCAAAAAGCGCAGACACAAGCGGACTGGACGGCTTGTCGTGCGAGCCGGCATCTTCTCCGGAAACATCTGCTGCGCGGAGGATTGCATTGACCGTGGTACGGCCGATCCAGTGCGCGGAGCCTTCGTCGCCGATGGCGAATCCCCAGCCGCCGGCGCGGGCGGTGCGGCCATTGTGGTCGCGGCCGTAGGCGATCGAACCGGTGCCCGCGATAACGATGACGCCGGGGCCTTCGCCGAATGCGGCTGCAAGCGTGGTTTGGTGATCGCCAACGACGTCGACGGGAGTGGAGACCATCTCGGAGAGAATCTTGCGGATGACGGCGGCCAGTTCGGCCCGCGCGGCACCCGAGCCACCGACGCAGGTGCGGGAAATCTCCGTGGGAGAAATTCCTGCTCCTCGGCACACCTGTTGTACGGCCTCAAGCAGCGAAGCGCGCGTTTGGGCCTCGCCGACACGAACAATGTTGCTGGGCCCGGAGATTGCCGTCGCGAGAATTCGTGCGTCGTCGCCGACCACGCAGGTGGTCTTGGTGCCGCCGCCGTCGATGCCGAGATAGTAGGGCATGTTTAGTCGTGAGTCCTGAGTCGTGAGGCGTGAGGCGGTCTTAGTGCAGTAGCGCTCGTATTTAGTACTCGGTACCCAGTTCTCAATCGAGAATCATTTCTAACACAAGCAAAGACGTGGATCATCGTTACGCTGGTTCCGCGTGACGCTTCCCGAAAACTTGAGGGTCGCGGCTAACGGCTCGGGACTCAGGACTCGCGATGCGACTCTACAGTTTCACTCGCGTGAATGGGGACGGGACTCCATAATGGACGGTCAGAGATCCATTCAGAGATGACTGCTAAGGTTCAGATTACAGAGTTGAGCAACAGCGGCGACGCGCGCGGGTACAGCTTCACGGCGCCCGGGGATGCGCTGGCTTTTGTGGGGCGAATGGCGGATGTGCACGTGGCATCGACCAGGCCGGGGGCGGTGCGGGGGAATCATTATCATCTGCGACGGCGCGAGGCGATTGTGGTGATGCCGGGAGCGAAGTGGTCGTTGCACTGGGACGAAGGCGAGGGATCGGCAGCGCAGCATCGGTCTTTTGATGGTGGATGCGCTGTGCTGGTGCTCGTCGCACCGGGAGCGTCTCACGCGGTGCGAAACGACGACGGCGAATTGCTCTGGCTAGTGGCGATTTCTTCGGAGACGTATGATCCGGCGGAGAGCGTGGGCCGGAGAGTCGTGGGGAATTGAGTCATCGAGTCATTGAGCGATTGAGTCCATTTGAACTATGGGTTTGAACCGGATTGACTTCGCTATTATCGCGCTCTATCTGGCGGGAATCACGCTGTTTGGGTTGCGCTTTCGCAAGAGGCAGCGCTCACTGCGCGACTACTTTCTGGCGGGCCGGGATATCCCATGGTGGGCGATTGCGTTGTCGATCGTCGCTGCCGAAACCAGCACGCTGACCATTATCAGCATTCCCGGTCTCGCCTACGACACCAATTTCACATTCCTGCAGGTCGTGATGGGGTATGTGATCGGGCGCGTGGTTATCAGTTTTGTCCTCCTGCCGCACTATTTTCGCGGCGATCTTTACACCGCGTATGAATTGATTGAACGGCGCTTCGGTCGCGGGCTGCGGTCCTTGACTGCTGGATTGTTTCTGCTGACGCGCGCGGCCGCCGAGGGCGTGCGCGTGTATGCGGTGTCGATCGTAGTGTCAATTGCGCTGGGGACGGGCGAAGTGGCTTCGATTGCGATCATCACTGCATTGACGGTCATCTATACATTTGAAGGCGGGCTGGCGGCGGTGATCTGGACCGACGTAGTGCAGACCGCAATCTATGTGGGGGGAACGCTGGTGGGAATGGTGACTATTCTGCATCTCGTGCCGGGAGGGTGGACGGCGATCCATACGGCTGCGGCAAGCGCGGGGAAGTTTCAGGTTTTTGACTTCCGCCCGAGTGCTTTCGTTCCCTACACATTTTGGGCGGGAATCATTGGGGGCACATTTTTCACGTTGGCCAGTCACGGAACCGATCAACTGATCGTGCAGCGCTTGCTCTCGGCACGCGGACAGAAGCAGTCGGCGAGCGCGCTGATTGGCAGCGGAGTGGCAGTTTTGTTTCAGTTCGCGTTGTTTTTAACGATTGGGATTATGCTGTGGGCTTACTACAGTCTGCCGACCTCCAGCTTCGGCAAGCCGGATCGAATTTATCCGACATTTATCGTGACCCACCTGCCGCATGGGATTTCAGGATTGCTGATTGCGGCGATCCTGGCGGCGGCGATGTCGAACTTGAGCGCGGCGCTGAATTCCTTGTCGTCGAGCGCGGTGCTGGATTTTTACGCGCGGCTGCGTCCGCAGGCGGACGAGAAAACCAAGATGCGGCTGTCGCGCATGGCGACGTTGGGTTGGGCGCTGGTGTTGTTCGGATTGGCCGTGATCGCCCTGCACCGCGCGGGACGCGTGGTGGAAGTCGGGCTGCAAATCGCTTCGGTGGCCTATGGGGCGTTGCTCGGAGTATTTCTGTTGGGCGTGCTGACGCGGCGGGCGAATCAGAGTGGAGCGATGATTGGAATGATGTGCGGATTTGCTGTCGATCTTTATTTGTGGCTTGGGACGCGTGTTCCGTGGACTTGGTGGGTATTGATTGGGTCGGGAGTGACGTTTGCTGTGGGATGGGCTTGCAGTGTTGCGGTGTTCGAAAGAAAAAGCATTTGACCGCAGAGATCGCAGAGAAGAGCCGCAGAGATCCCTGAGAACTGCAGTTCATCTTCGCTTGCCGGGGAAATTCCAGGCGAATCGAGAAAAGCTTTTGACCGCAGAGACCGCAGAGAAGGGCCGCAGAGATCGCTGAGAACTGCAGTTCATCCTCGCTTGCCGGGGAAATTCCAGGCGAATCGAGAAAAGCTTTTGACCGCAGAGACCGCAGAGAAGGGCCGCAGAGATCGCTGAGAACTGCAGTTCATCCTCACTTGCCGGGGGAGTTCCAGACCAATCGAGAAAAGCTTTTGACCGCAGAGACCGCTGGGAACGGCCGCAGAGAACACGGAGAAGACCATTTCGTGACATCCGAGCCTGCTGTTCTTGTTTCGGAACATCTTCTTCTAAGACCGGTCGATTGGGTTGCCTTTCTTAGCGGCCTCTGCGGCCTTTCTCTGCGTCCTCTGCGGTTAAAAGCTTTTAGTTCTTTTTTTGGGAAGTCCTACGAAAAAATCTTCTTTCGCCTGTACTTTTTTTCCTCTTCTCGCACTAGAGTCTTTTGGAGGAAGAATACGTGCACGACTCCGCCATCACGTCGAAGATCATCGGCGCAGCGATCAGAATTCATCGACGCCTGGGTCCGGGCCTGCTGGAATCGGCGTATGAGGCTTGCCTCGCATATGAATTGCAGGCGACGGGATTGCTGGTGCAACGGCAGAAGGCCGTTCCACTTGTCTATGAAGGAGTGAAGCTCGACTGCGGATTCCGGGCCGACATGTTGGTAGAAGGAAGAATCGCAGTCGACATCAAGTGTAAAAAAAGCATTCACCCAGTCGACGAGTCGCAATTACTCTCGCACCTGCGTCTACTGGATCTGAGGGTCGGGCTGCTGATTAATTTCCACGTTATGGTTTTAAAAGACGGAATCCGGCGGATGGTCAACAACTACCGGGAAGAGATTTATCCGCCGCCTGACGAAGCGGTCGCGTAGTCTCTCCAAGAAAATCCTGCCCTGCACTGAAGGCTCTGCTCGCGTATACTCCCTGCTTCAATATGTCCACTCGGGCGATGGCCGGGCAGCGGTCGGAGCACCCAACTGCGGAGTTGTCTCGCGACCTGGGCGTCAGCCACGCTACGGCTGTGGTCGTCGGCACAATCATTGGCAGCGGAATATTTCTTGTACCGGCTGAGATGATGCAGGCGGTCGGTTCGGCGAAGCTGGTTTATCTGGCCTGGATTGTGGGCGGTCTGCTGTCTTTCTTTGGCGCGCTCACTTACGCCGAACTGGGTGCGATGCGGCCGCAGGCGGGCGGCGAGTATGTGTATGTCCGTGATGGATACGGACCGCTCGCAGGATTCCTTTACGCCTGGACGTGGTTTGTGATCGCCAAACCAGCGTCGGTGGCGACGATCGTGACCGGGCTGGTGCGGATTCTGGGCACGTTTCCGGTTTTCTCTTTCTTTTCTTCGAACATCGTCTCGAGTCCATTTGCTGTCTCATGGGGACAGATGTTTGCGATCGGAGCGGCGATTCTGATTTCACTGCTCAATTACATCGGCGTGAAGAAAGCTGGCGAATTCCAGCTTGTATTCACGCTGCTGAAAGTAGCGATCATCATCGGGATTGTGGTGGTGTGTTTCGGCGGAGGAGGCGCGGGCGGCGAGTGGAGCAATTTCACGGGAATCTTCGCGGGTGCCAAGAGTGGCGTTACCGGATTCATGGCGGCTCTGGTGGCGGCGCTGTGGGCCTACGACGGCTGGAATGACCTGAACATGGTGGGCGGCGAAGTGAAGAGTCCGGAGCGAAACATTCCCTTCGCGCTGATTGCGGGCGTGGCTTGCGTGGGAGTGCTCTACATGCTGGTGAACGCGGGCGTGCAGTATGTGATGCCCTCAGGGGCGATTGCGGAGTCGGCAAGGCCGGCTTCGGATGCGGTAGCGCTCGTGCTCGGGAAGACGGGTGCCGGAATTGTGTCAGCCGGCATGGCCATCTCGTTGCTCGTGACATTAAACGGAACGATCATGAGCGGGGCGCGCGTACCGTATGCCGTCGCGCGAGACGGATATTTTTTTCGTGCGCTCGCGGAAGTGTCCCCGCGGTTTCATACGCCGTCGGTCGCGCTCGCTGTACAGGCCGCATTGTCGATTTTGTTGTTGCTGCTGGGGGCAAACTTCCGGCAGCTATTTTCCCTGGCGATTTTTGCGGAATGGCTTTTCTACATGATCGCTGCCAGTACCGTGTTCGTTTTTCGGTGGCGCGAGCCGAATGCGGCGCGCCCTTATCGCATGTGGGGATATCCGGTGATCCCGGCGCTTTTTGTGCTGGTCGCAGCGACGCTGCTGGCTTATACGTTCAAGAATGACTGGCCGAATTCCGGGTATGGCTTGCTGGTGATTCTAGGCGGGATTCCGGTGTTCTCGTGGTTTGCGCGGAGGAGAAGAGCGTGAACCACCAAGGACACTAAGGTTCACGAAATCAATCCCTGGGCGAACCTTCGCGTCCTTCTTGGTTCGCGCTCTTAGCCGATGCGAAATGAGACGGCGGAAGGGCAGACGAAGCGCCCATTTTGGGCCAATCTCCCGAAGGGACATAGCAGCGGTTACCTAAGGTCAAGAGCCGTGGACACGTTTACCCCCTGTCCTATCTCCCGTATTTTGAAAGCTCCAAGTCCCGGATCTCTCCCCATCCGGGTCCCAATGGAGCTTAAAAAGAATGGCTACACCTTACCGCGGATTTCAATTAGGCATACTGCCCGAACGCAAAATCAATAAGCGTGCGCTCGTGACCAGCTACGGTTTGGTGACGTTCGCCATTTTGATTTTGATCAATCTGAGCCTGCTTCTGCCGGAGAAGCTGCAGCTGACGCAGTACCACGTGACGGAGCTGATTCCCATGCCGTCGCTGCGTCCGGAGCCGGCTCCGATCAAGACGGAAGTTCCGAAAGTAAAGCCAAAATTGCTGCCGGCGGTGAAACTGCCGGTGTTCGAGCAGCCCAAGCTGGTGGTACCGAAAGAAGTCCGGCGCCAGGTGGAGAGACCGGTAGAAGCGCCCAAGGTGGTGGTGAACAACTTCGCACCACCGCAGATCAAGATGACGGCAGGCGGGGCACGTCCGCAATTGGTCCACACCGGAGACTTTGGTGGAAGCTCGCAGAAGCCGACGGTGAATGCTCCGGTCGAAAAAGTGCAGACGGGTGGCTTTGGCGATCCGAACGGATTGAAGGGAACGGGCAAGCAGGGCGCGAAGCTGTATGCCGCGTCGATGGGATCGTTTGATATGCCCGCGGGACCGGGACAGGGCAACGGATCGGGCGGAGCGAAAGGAATCAAAGGCACGGTGGCCAGCGCCGACTTCGGCAATGGCATTGCGACCGGCGGCAAGGGCGACGGCCGCAGTAATGGCCAGGGAGTTTCGACGGGCGGCTTCGGACAGGAACAAGTCGTGAAGAGCACGGGGCCGAAGATTCAGGCGGACACGGGCGCGGCAACGACCCCGGTGGAAATTACGTTCAAGCCGAATCCGGTGTACACGCCCGAGGCGCGCAGCCTGAAGCTGGAAGGTGAAGTTTTGTTGGAAGTGACCTTCTTCGCCAACGGCACGCTGCAGGTGAACCGCGTGGTGCGCGGCATGGGTCATGGATTGGATGAAGCGGCGAGCGATGCGGCAAGGAAGATGCGTTTCAAGCCGGCGTTGCGCGGCGGTCAGCCGGTGGATTCGACGGCGGTCGTTCACGTCGTCTTCCAGATGGCGTACTGAAAACCAGTTGTCAGCGGCCAGTGGGCAGTTGTCAGTATCGGCACCGACCACTGGCCACCGAACACTGAGCACTGTTTTTAAGAACTTGGAGAAGAGAGTTATGCGCACTTCGAAATGGTTAATCACCGCGGCGCTGCTGGCATCGCTGAGCGCAGCCGCACAGCAGGCGGCGGAGAACCAGCCGACCGCACAGCCACCCGCGCCGGACACGACGCAGGCGGCGCAACCTTCTCAGCAGGCCGCTCCTGCCCCGGACCAGACACAGCCGGCGCAAGCGCAGGCTCCGCAGGGGCAACCGGCACCGGCTTCGCCAGCGGCGGCGCCGATCGCGACACCGTTGCCGCCAGCGCCGACGGCCGCTCCCGTCACGATGGACCAGGTGGTGAACCTGTTCATTGAGCGCGAGCATGGCCTGATCAAGGCGCTCTCGAACCGCACGCCGGTGGTCGAGACCTATCTGCAGAATTTGACGGCCGACCCGCAGTTGGGCCCGGTTCCGAGCGAGGATCACTACTTCCTCGGCCGGCTCGACATGGGCGAAACCGTCGACCGCAAGGACTATCTGAAAGAAGAAGAAAAGGGCATGCAGGCCCGCCTGCTGGGCGGCTTCCAGAAGCTCTACAAGGTCCAGTACCAGCCCATGGGCTTTTCGTGGATGGTCTATGCCGACCGCACCGACTTCGACCGAGAGCACTACGAATTCAGCTACAAGCGCCGCGAATTTCTGGGCGACGTGCGCTGCTTGGTTTTTGATGTGAGGCCAAAGCCGAAGTCGGGCCGCGGCCGCTTCCTGGGCCGCGTGTGGGTTGAGGACCAGGATTACAACATCGTGCGCTTGAACGGCACCTATGCTCCAGCGCCGCGCAACTCCTATTTCTTCCACATGGACAGCTGGAGACTGAACCTGATCCCCGGCTACTGGGTTCCGGCGTTCATCTACAGCGAGGAAGGCGACTTCAGCGCTGGCGTGAAGAATAAGCTGGCCTTCAAGGCACAGACCCGCATCTGGGGTTACGACCTGAAGAAAGGCTCCAAGGACGACGAACTGACGCAGATCCGTGTGGACTCGGTGAAAGACGAGAGTCCGACCGCACAGGATGCGTCCCCGCTGCAGGCTGAGCGCGAATGGCAGCAGCAGGCGGAAGACAACGTTGTGGAGCGCTTGACGGCGGCGGGCTTGCTCGCTCCCGAGGGCGACGTGGACCATATTCTGCAGACCGTGGTCAACAATCTCGAAGTTACCAACAACATCGACTTGCCGCGGCCGGTACGCACGCGCGTGCTGCTGACGGCGCCTCTCGAAACCTTCAGCGTTGGAAATACGATCGTGATCAGCCGTGGATTGGTTGACGTCCTGCCGGACGAGGCCAGCCTGGCGGCGGTGCTGTCGCATGAACTGGCGCACATCGTGCTCGGCCACAACCTGGGCTCGAAGTATGCGTTCAACGACCGCATGCTGTTCTCTGACGAAGGCACCTACGAGAACCTGGGCTTCAAGCACATCCCCGAAGAAGAGCAGGCAGCGGACAAGAAAGCGATCGATCTTCTCAAGAACTCGCCGTACGCACAGAAGCTCGACAACGTTGGCCTGTTCCTGAAGGCGCTGCAACTGCGCGCTCCCAATCTTGGCGCGCTGCTGACCACGCACTTGGGCAATCCGTTGGCAGAGGGCGGGCAGATCAACCGTTTGTCGGCTTTGGCCACGACTGGCCCGGCGCTCGACAACAACAAACTGGATCAGATCGCGGCCCTGCCACTGGGCGGACGCGTGAAGATCAACCCGTGGGACGACAAAGCGGAAATGGTGAAGACGGCTCCGGTCGCCATCACGTCGGCGCGCGACAAGATGCCGTTTGAAGTCACGCCGTTCTATCCGCGGTTGTCACGGTTTGGTGTTGGTACCGGAACGGCTGTTCCGAACACCACCCCAACGACCGCTGCCAATTCGAACCCGGGCAGCAACTAAGAACGACTTCACCATCGGGAAGGCACGACTTAGAGGTCGTGCCGACCGATGCCTCCATCCAAAGCTCGCACTCCAAGTTGAGGTAAGACGCAGGCTGGGATCCGGAACAACCTTCCGGGATACCCGGCCTTCGTTTTTTATGGGCGAGCCGCGAGTCCCAAGTCGCGAGCGATGAGAGATGCCTGGTGAGCAACGAGGGAACAGTCGACGGCACGTTCTGAAATGTGAAGATAACTCGCTGACGAAAACGGATCGGAAATCGGAGATCTACGGGGTGCAGTGGAAGATCAGCGCGGGAAGAATATTGAAGAGCTGGAAATTTTGCCGCACCGAGCTGAAGGTTGACTTTAAGTATGGCAACAACGTGCGGTTGTACTGGAAGACGAGAAGGGAGCCCTCGGCTTTGAGGGCGTGACGGGATTCGTTCACGATTTCCTGCCGCATTGCTTCTGAAAGGAGGCTGTAGGGCAGGCTGGAGATGATGTAGTCGGCAGGAGCGATTCCCTGCTCCGCCAGGATCCGGCGGACGTGGGCCGCGGACCCGTGGACGATGCGCAGGCGTGGATCGAGAATCGTGTCGCCGAGATAATCGACGAAGTCTTCGTTCAGCTCGATAACCACGAGGACCGCGTCGTGGCGCATGCGCTTGAGAACCTCGCGCGTGATGGTGCCCACGCCGGGGCCGAATTCAACAAGAACGCGGGCGCGATCCCAATCGATCTGCGCCATGATGTTCTTCACGAGAAACGGCGAACTGGGGACGACCGAACCGAGCATCGAGGGATACTTGAAGAAATTCCGCGCAAACAGCGCGACGGAAGAGGTTCGTCTGACGACCTTCCTGGTGGCGCTAGAGGGCATTCCGGTTGGGTCCTTAAGAACAGCTTACGATCAGAAGCAGCTTTCATCGTATCCGATGTCCTCTAAATCTCGGCCTGGGTTCCCGAAACGGAAGTGTTGATGAGGATGGTACTTTGGTCATCGTGATGGACTGGGAGGGTCGGGCCAGGAACGCCAGATTCGTTTTGTGCCCATTGCCGGAAGGCGATGCCGATCGACGGACGGCTAAGGCGGCCGCCCCACACTGCTGTCAGTAATCTTGCGGGGTTCCTGCGGCTCATGGAGAATTGAGGTTTGTCGTGATTCGTGTCGCTTGAGGGCCAGCGCTTGAGATTGTGGTTGAACACGCTGCTACGGTTGGGATCGGGAACATATTTCGTTCTTACCTCTCTGTATTGCCTGCTGGCATTTCAGCCTTATACCTACTGTGCGTTTATTAAGGCCCCGCCGTATCCGTGGATGCCGTGGTTCACGCATCATCAGGGATTGCTGTTCTGGCTTGCGGCGGGAGCAGGAACGGTGGCGAATTGGCCTCTGCGAAAGAGCTGCTCGGAGAAAAATCCACTGTTCTTGGTCGGCGCCAGCGTGTGGGCGGCGATTGGTGTGGCGCTGAGCGTCCGTCCCTTTTTGCCGGGACTGCAAAGTAATCGCGGTGCGTATGTATGGAGTCTGGCGGCCCTGCTGGCTGCGATCGCGATGACAGCCTGGCGTTCGCCGAATACGCATCGAGGGAACGAGAACGATACGGGCGCAAAAACGAAATTGTTTGGCTACTCGAGCGGACTGCTGGTCGCGGCGATCGTGAGTGTGGTGTATCTGGCAAGCGCGCGGGCGCGCATCTACAGCGAGAGCCATTCATTTGGCTTGCACTTGTCGGATATTGAAATCTCGCTCTGGAGCCTGATTTCGCATGTCGCATTGGCGCTGGCGGTGCTTTCGGCGCTGAACCTGATCTACCTGACGGCTGCGCGCGCGCCGAACCCGCGCGCGACGCGGCGCGTGATGACTGGAGCAACCTTGGTCATCGCGCTGTCGATTGTGCTGGAGCGCTTTCTCAACAACGCGATGAGCTTCGACGGTGTCGGCGCGTGGACTTATGCGGCGATGCTCGCACTGGCTCTGGTGGCGTGGGGATTCTCGCTTGTCCTGCCTTGGTTGAACCGTGGGCGCGTCGGCGTCGAAAAGGAGCTATCCCGACCCGGAGCAGTTGCCATTTGGATTGTGATGGCAGTGCTGGTCGCGCTGGCGATGGCGTCGCGATCGCTGATCGGCGGCGAGGATTGGAACGGATTCGTGGGCGCGACCTGGGCGCTGGTGTTCTGGATCGCGATGAGCCTGTGCTTCTACCGCCTGCGGCCCGCACGCGCGGAATATTCGGCGACGGTCGTGCTTGGAGTTTTGTTGGTCGGCGCATTTGTCTACAAGGGATTGCAGGTAACCCAGATTTTCTGGGCGAAACTCCTCGGTTCGACCGAGGACGAGATTTCATTGACATTCGAGGCATACGGCGAGCGTGATACGTCCTTTCAACTGGCGCACCATGTACTGGGGAACGGCCGGAGTCAGACCTGCGGGGACTTGTGCCGTATTCTGCGCGAGTACACGAATATTCGCGATACGCACATCAGCAATGGCGTGCGGCTAGTCGACCGCATGGAGCCTGCGGCGGGCGAGCGGCCGAACGTTTTTATTTTCATCATCGACTCGATGCGCCCTGACTATCTCGGTGCGTACAACCCGGAGCACGTGCGCTACACCCCAAACCTAGATGCGCTGGCGCGCGACAGCTTTGTGTTCAAGAATGTGTGGACGCATTACTCGGGTACTTCGATGTCGGAGCCGGCGATCTGGGCGGGCGCGCAACTGCTGCACACACACTTTCCGCAGCCGTTCGATGAAGTGAACAGCCTGCGGACGTTGGCGGACACCGACGGGTATCAACTGATCACGAGTTACGACACGGTTCTGCGGCAACTGTTCTCGCCGTCGGAAGACATGATCAGGCTCGACACGGAGAAGACGCTTTGGAACCAGTACGAGGCATGCTCGACTGTCGAGCAACTGGAATCGACGCTCAACTCGCGCGCGGGCAAGAGCGAGCCGGTTTTCTTTTACGCGCAGCCGATGAACGTGCACCAGTTTGCGCGCAATGACGTGCCTTCGCCGACTTCAGCGCACTGGCAGTCTCCCGTGGGACTGAACAGCCGCATCACTTACGAAGTGCATTGGGTGGATTCGTGCCTGGGTGGGTTTTTCGGCTATTTGAAGCAGCGCGGCATGTACGACAACAGCATTATCGTGATCGCCAGCGATCACGGCGATGCGACCGGAGAATTCGGACGATCGAGCCACTCGATTAACGTGTGGCCGGAAGTCATGCGCGTGCCGCTAATCATGCATCTGCCGGCGCGACTGCGCGAGGGACTCGTCTATGACGACACCCGAATCTCCGCGCTGATCGACATCGCACCGACGCTTTGTTATTTGCTCGGGCACCGTCCAATTCGGCAAAACCCACTCTACGGGCGGCCTTTGCTGGCTCGGACGAAAGAGGAACTGGAAAGCTATCCGCGCGGCGACATGCTGCTGGCCTCAGACGTACGCGCGGTCTATGGAATTCTCACAGCGGACGGGCGATATTTCTACGCGACGTATGATTCGCCGGAGCAGAGTTATCTGTTCGATTTGCAGAATGACTACCACGGCGAGCACAGCATCCTTACCGACGCAACGAAGCAGCATTACGACGAGGAGATCATCGAGCGGTTGCACGGGATCGGCGACTACTACGGGTTCAAGCCGGGAGTGGGGTCGCTGCTGGCTTCGGCAAGTCACTGAGAATAACAAGAGAATTGTCATCCTGAGCAGAGTGGCTGGCCGCATATGCGGCCAGTGCCTTCGCTCAGGATGACAGAATGCTGAGAGCAACGGAGCAACTCCTACTTCGCTCCCAAATCATCGTGCTCGTGGTAATTCGGATAAGCTGGCCGCTTGATCTGCGGCAGCGGATGATCCTTTAACTGCTGCATCACAACCTCAATCGCTTTTTCCAGCTGCGCGTCGTGGCCTTGACGCCAAGCCGCCGGATCGAGATCGACTTCAACGTCAGGTGGAATGCCGTGATTCTCGACTTCCCAATCACCGTTGAGGCCGTAGATCGCGGCACGCGGCGCGGTCACACGGCCGCCATCGATTAACTCAGGATAGCCGCCGATGCCAACGAGGCCTCCCCAGGTCCGTTTGCCAACGAGCGGACCGATGCCGGCCTTGCGGAAATACCAAGGCAGGGCGTCGCCGCCCGAGCCGGACATTTCGTTGATGATCATCACCTTCGGACCGTAGATGGCCTCGGACGGGCTCGACCAGTCGTGGCCTTCGCGGGTCACAACTTTGCTCATGAGCGGACGCCGCAAGTGATCGATGATGTAGTCGGCGAGTTGGCCGCCTTCGTTGAAGCGTTCGTCGATGATCGCGCCCTCTTTGCCGACCTGCGAGAAGTAATAGCGATTGAAGCTGGTGTAACCATCGCCCGCGGTGTTGGGAATGTGCGCGTAAGCGATGCGGCCTCCGGTGGCCTGATCGACGCGGCGACGGTTGGATTCGATCCAGGCGAGGTGGCGAAGATTTTCTTCGCTTTCGACTGGGACGACGGTGACGTCGCGCGAGTCTTTGCCATCTGGATTGGCGCCAACCTTCAACACAACCTGCTTCCCTGCCGTCTCTTCGAACAAGCTGTAAATGTTGTCGGACGAGTGCAGGTCGCGGCCGTTCACGGCGAGAATGTAGTCGCCCGCTTTCACGTTGACTCCGGGCTGTGTGAGAGGCGCTTGATTGCCGGGGTTCCAGTTTTCCCCGTCGTAAACCTTGGCGATGCGGTAGCGGCCGTTTTCGAGGCTGTAGTCGGCGCCGAGCAGGCCACCCTTGACGTGCTTGGTCTCGGGCGTTTCGCCGCCGCCAACGAACATGTGGCCAACGGTGATCTCGCCGAGGCACTCTTGAAATAAATAAGTAAGTTCGCTGCGCGAGGCGATGCCATCGAGATATGGCGCATATTTCTTCTTCGCCTTCTCGAGATCGAGGCCGTGATAGTGCGGATCGTAGAAGAAGTCGCGCTCGATGCGCCAGGTCTCGTTGTAGATCTGCTTCCACATGGCGCGCGGCTCGACGTAAACTTCCCAGCCATCCAGTTTGAGTGGGCCGAGGCCGGGCTTGGGCGGGCCTGCGCCGCCGGGAGCGCCGCCGCCGTCATCCGTTGAGGCGGTCGACCAGGAATCGCCCTTGCGATAGAGCATTTTTTCGCCGTCGAAGGAGATGGTGAAGTCGTTCACTTCGTCCATGAATTTGTCGACTTTGCGCTTGCTCAGATCGAACTTCTGGATGGTCTGATTGACGTTGGGGAAATCGTTCTCAGTGACGACCTGCGGGCCTTCAGAGAGAAAGAGAATGCCCGATTTTCCCGGAGTCATATTGAAGTAGTTCTTCGCCGGGATGGGCAGAGCCAGAATGCGCTGATCGATGTTCTCGAGATCGATCTTGACGACGACCGGCTTTTCTTTCTCCTTATCCTTATCCTTATCCTTGTCGTCTTTATCTTTATCCTTGTCATCCTTGCCCTTGTCGGCCGCTTTACTCTTGTCTTTCGCTTTGTCCTTTTCTTTGGACTGATCTTTCTCTTTGTCCTTCGCCTTGTCTTTATCCTCGTCGGACTTCTTTTCGTCTTTAGCTTTCTCCTCGTCGCTCTCGGGCGCCAGCGGCGACTTTTCGTCTTTGCTCAGCACGACGACGTAGGCGTTGCGCGAGACGCGATGCTCGTCGCTCGACATGTCGAGCCCGGCGGTGGTGAGAGCAACGTCGGTCGAAGCGGTGAAGTAGAGATATTTTCCATTTTTATCCCATACGGGATAGAGCGTGTCGCTCATGCCGTCGGTGACCTGGGTGGCTTTGCCGCTCTCGATGGAATAGAGAAACACAGCGTGGATGCCGCTGGGAAGCTGGCGAGTATAAGCGATCCATTTGCTATCGGGCGACCACGTCTGACTCATCTGCGTTGTACCGAAGCCGCCGAAATAGTCAGTGTCGACAACTTTCGGCGTGGGATTGTCCAGCTCGACGTACCAGAGTTGGAGCCGTTTGTCGGTATAGGCGATCTTCTTGCTGTCGGGCGACCACGTGGGCTGGTAGAAGAACGACGGCGGGCTGCCAAGACTGATGTGGCGCGCGGCGCCGAGTCCATTCTGGTCGCGGATCGCGAGATCGTATTCGCCGGATTCATCGGAGAAATACGCGATCGATTTGCCGTCCGGGGACCACGCCGGATCGCGATCGGCAACGGCGGGGCTATGGGTGACGTTGCGGATGTCGCCTTTATCGGTGGGGACGGTGAAAATCTCTCCCCAGGCTTCGAAGATAGCGCGCGCCCCGGTGGGGGAGATGCTGAAGTTTTGAATGCGCTTGGGATCGACCTTGGCGTAGTGCGGGCGGACGGCCTCAAGATCGCCGCTGATGTGGATGGAGACATTCTTTGCCTGATGCGTGCCCAGGTCATAAAGCTTGATGGCGCCAAACTGCTCGATGACGATAGCGTCGGGCCCGGCCGAGGCGCCTTTGAAGTCGAGGCCGTCGCTGTGCAGCGCTTCGGAGACCTGTTTGGTTTTCGTGTCGTAAGCGAAGAGGCTGACTGGGCCGTTACGATCTGAGAGAAAGTAGACGGTATCTCCAACCCACATCGGGTTGTCATCGTTGGAGTTGTCGCGCGGAATTTTCTGCACGCTGGAGTCTTTGAGATCGAGAATCCAGATCGGCGTGGTCTGGCCGCCGTGGTAGCGCTTCCAGGCTAGCTGCCACTTCGGATGCGGAACATAAGCGAGGTGTGAGCCGTCGGGCGAGAAGCTGGCATTTTCTCCGATGGGGATGGGCAGTTGCGTGGGGAAACCGCCCTCGACCGGGACGGTATAGAGCTGATCCTCGAAGTGCATGAAGCTGTTGGCCCACGAGTTGAAGAGAACTCTCTTGCCGTCGGGCGACCAGCCGACGACGTACTCGTCGGCAGGATGAAAAGTGAGGCGGCGGGGCACGCCTCCAGCCGCTGGAATGACGAAGACGTCGCGGTTGCCGTCATATTCACCAGTGAAGGCGATCATCGAGCCATCGGGAGAGAAATACGGGAGAGCTTCGGTGCCGATGTCGGAGGTGAGGCGGCGAGCTTCGCCTCCGTCACGGCCGACGATCCAGAGATCGCCGCCGTAGTTGAAAACAATCTGAGTTTTGCTGACGCTGGGATAACGCAGTAACAGTGGCGGATCAGATTGAGCAGCGGCAGGCAAAACGAGAACCGCAGTCAGCACAAAGAACAACGCAAAGCGGAAATTGCGCATGTAGGCTCCTGAATGGCTTTCCGGGGTGAAGCGGAATCTTAGTGCGCGGCCGGGATGACGGTCAACTCGAGATGAGTCGTTTGTCGCTGATACTAAGCTCACAAGCAGGACGGGGCGTCATTCCGAGCGGAGCGCTTTTCCGCGGAGCGAAGAATCTCCCTGGACAAAGCCTTTGAGTGAGAGATCCCTCTGCCCGCTGGTGAACACGCGGGCAATTCGGAATGACCCGTTCACTACAGATGATTGGAATGTTCCTCAGTCGCCGGTGCCGGTCAGCGCCACATTCTGCGGGCTCTGGAAATCAGCGTCGGCGATGCTGAAGGTTCCGGTCCGTGTGCCCGTGGCCGTTGGCGTGAAGGTAATGCTGACCGTGCAGTTGGTCTCAGCCGCAAGCGGGCTCACGCAGGTGTTGGTCTGCGCGAAATCACCCGAGATAGTCACAGCGCCGATGTTCAGCGGTGTGGAGTAAAGATTGGTCAGTGTGAACTTGATCGCCGGGCTAGTGGTTCCGACTTTCTCTGTTGGGAAGGTCAATGATGTCTGAGAAATGCTGACGCCGGTGGCAGTGCCTTTAATCGGAATGGTGATGGGGTTCGCTGGGTCGCTGCTGATGATGCTGACTCCGCCTTCAAGGGTTCCCGAAGTGAGCGGCGTATAAGTCACGTGGATCGAGCAGGTCGCGCCCGCGGCGATGGATGTGCCGCAGGTATTGGTCTGCGCGAAATTGCCGGCGGTTGTAATGCTTGAAACCGCAATAGCCGACGTGCCGATGTTTTTCACCGTGACGGTTTTCGCATTCGCCGTCGAGCCGATGAATACGCTATCAAATGTCATCTGCAAGGGAGAAACCGAGAGATTGGTTCCAATCCCCGAAAGGTTCACTACTTCTGGGCTGGTTACGCCGGAGTCGACGACCGTGAGAGTGCCGGTTCGTGAGCCGGACGCGGTAGGCTTGAATTCGAGCTGCATATTGCAGCTGCTTCCGGTAGTCAGCGTGGTCCCGCAAGTATTGGACGCGATCAGGAAGTCACCCGTGGTCTCGATGCTGCTCAGAGTCAGGGTCGTCGTCTGATCGTTGGTGAGAATGATTTTTCTGCCCGCGCTCGTGCTGCCCACAGCCTGCCAACCGAAATAATCGACGTCAGTGGAAACGAGCGGGCATAGGCGTGGAGTCAGAATCAACGGCTGGCGCGGGGTTTGCGTGAAATCAAAACTGTCGGTCGTGTCATTGGCGATGGCGTCGCGCTGGCCAAGGCTAGGGAGACCAAACACTTCTTCCGCAAATTTTATGACCGACGACAATTCATACTGCGTGTGCGAAATGTAACCCTTCTTGGCGTACGGAGAGATGATCAGCATGGGGACTCGCGGGCCCAGGCCGTAAATATCGACCGACGGCGGCGGCACGTGATCGTAGAATCCGCCAAAGTCGTCATAAGTAAGAAACACTGCGGAAGACGACCAGTTCGCACCGTGCATCAGCGCGTTCAGCTGAGTGACCGTCCAGTTCTCACCCGAACAGACGCTTCCCGGCGGATGTTCGTTGTTATCGACCGAAGTGGTCGTGGTGGCGGCGGTGTTGCCGCCGGTTCCGAAACTTGACTTGCCGGTAGTCACAAGCCAGGCAACGTTTGGTAAGTTGCCGGCGGCGGCGTCGACCGCAAACTGCGTATCCTGAACCACATGCTGCTTCCACAGCGACGTATTGCGAATGTGATTGATGGCGTCGTAGGTAGAGAAAACGTAGCCCGCCGTTCCGGCAGGCGGAGCATAAAATTTCCAGGTCAGGCCTGCGCCGTCGAGCAGGTCGGCCAGGGTCTGAAAATCAAAACACGGAAAGGGCTTGGTCACGACGCGATTCAGATCCATCGCAGGGACCTGCGTTGCAGTGTTGGCGTCGCAACCCCAAAGCTCGCCGTGACCGTTGATCTGCAGAGTGTTATTCCACACTCCACCCGACTGCGCGGCGATCGTGTAGAGATGGTTCGGGAAACTTGCACCCTGCAACGAGGAAAACGTGTTGTCGGAAAGAACGTAGTTCTTGGCGTACTTCCAGTAGTTGGGAATGTCGGTTTGATAGAGCTGCTGAAAGCCGAGAAAGTCCCCGTTAGTGCTGCCCGCGGTCACAAGGTCGAAGCGATCCATCTTGCCGCTATCCATTCCGGTGATGGCGTCCCACCAGCCGTGGCCGGTGATGTCGTGCGGAATCTGGTCGCCCATGTGCCCCATCGTGATAGTTTGCCCGGTGGAAATGGTTGCCGTGGTCGCGCCGTTCGCTCCAGGAAAGGTGCCGAAATAGCTGTCGAAGGAGCGATTCTCTTTAATGATGTAAACGATGTGCTGAATCTGGCTGATGTTCGGAGTGTGAGTGGCGTCCTGGGCTTCGGCGGCAACGATGAAAAACAGAAAGGCAGCCGCAAGGCAACTGGCTAAGCGACGGGGCTTCGGCATCAGGGACTTCCTCTCACGATCCTTGCGGCAATGTGCGGCCAGCGCGTGCGTGCCTGGTTATTTGAACGAACGGGCCTGCTAAATCGGGATCACTCCAGCGGAGTGGGGGAATTCATGTTCCCATCATGAGAAAGGGCTGTCAATGTGAAGGATTTTGCAACTGGAATCGCGGCCTATGAGTCTTTCTTCTTATGCGTTCTTTTTATGATTTCTTACTACGTTTACCTGGCAGGCTGGCTGGGTTCTCGTGAGTGCGCTCACGGAAACCACCGCGCAGGCCCGCAGCCAGGCCGACGCTCGATTCGCCGAAGCGGTCGCGCAGGCGATCGGCGGCGGCGAGTGCATCCTTCCATCGTTGCTGCCGGTTGCCGTCGAGCAGCGTCATCTGATCCGGCTGTACCGTTGTAAATGACGAAGCCTGGACGCCGAGCAGGCGAACAAACGCGCCTTTCTTCCAATTACTACGGAAGAGAGTGCGGATCTGCTCGAAGATTTCTGTGTCAAGTTGCGTCGGAGCCGACACGGTATGGGCACGGGTGATGGTGGTGAAATCCTTGTAGCGAAGCTTGAGCTGAATCGTGCGCGCGTGGAAATTCGATTCGCGCAGGCGGCGGCCCACCATCTCGGAAAGGCGCATGAGCGTCGATTCAAGTTGGGCGAGATTTGCCGTGTCTTCGTTGTATGTGTGCTCGTGGCTGATCGATTTGGCATCCAGGTCGGCGCCGACTTGGTTGTCGAACCATGCGCCCGCGTCTTCGCCGCGCGACTTCCCCGCCAGCGCCAGGCCCCACTTGCCAAATCGGTTTTCGAGTTCGCCCTCCTCGAGCTTCGCCAGATCGCCTACTTTTTTGATATCGAGTTCGTGCAGGTGCTTTTCCATCACTTTTCCGACGCCCGGAATCTCGCGAACGTCGAGTGGCGCGAGAAATTTCGCTTCCTTGCCGGGAACGATCCAGAGAACGCCGTTGGGCTTGGCTTGCGCGGATGACACCTTTGCAATCAGGCGCGAGCTGCCTATGCCGACCGAACAGTTGAGCTTGGTGTCGGCCTTCATCTTCTCGTGAAGGGCGTGCGCAGCTTTTAGCGGCGGACCGTGCAAACGTTCGGTACCGGTCATATCGAGATAGGCTTCATCGATCGAGGCCATCTCGATTTGCGGTGAGAATGCGCCGAGAACCTTGTAGACCTTCTCAGAATATTCGCGGTAGCGCTGGGGATGTCCGTCGACGAAAATCGCGTGCGGACACATCTTCGCCGCGGTGCGCAACGGCATGGCAGAGTGCACCCCAAACTTTCGCGCCTCATACGACGCGGCCGAAACCACGCCGCGCTCATTGCGCTGTCCCCCTACCACCACGGCTTTGCCCTTCAGCGATGGGTCGAATAGCTCCTCTACGGAGACGAAGAAGGCGTCCATATCGACGTGGAAGATGGTCCGAGCGAGGCCGGTACGCGGCACAGCGGGCTGTTGGGCGGCAGCCATGCTGGAAAAATTCTAGCAGGACTGAAAGAAAGGGGAAGGAGGATGGCCAACAGTCCATTCCAAGAAACAAAGTTCCCAACTTCAGGGGTGTTGTGAACCCGACAAAATATTCCGTGAGGGAAAACGGCGGAAACCGTCGCTTTGATCAGTGAAGGGCAGACTGATCGAACCATGGCGTGAAGCAAGCCAGGGATCGGGTTCAGCGGTCCCTGTTACTCAAATTCAATTTTCATTGGAGCTAGCCGTGAAACTCAACAAACTTTCTTTGCTCATCGGCCTGCTGGCATTGGCAGTCTGTATGCCCGTGCTGGCCAATGCCGTCGCTGTTAACAGCGCCGTACCCAACTACACTAACAATCAGCTCACCATTACCGGAAGCGGCTTCGGCACGACTGCCCCGACCGTGAAACTCGATGCCATGTCACTGACACCGGTCTCGCACTCAGGCACGCAGATCGTCGCCAACCTGCCTGCCAACATCGGTTCCGGAAGCTTTTTGCTCAGCGTGACTGCGGGTACCAGCACCACCACGTTCGAGTTGTCGCTGGGTCTGGTCGGCCCTCCGGGGCCGCAGGGACCGCAAGGACCTCAAGGTCCAAAGGGACCCCAGGGGGCACAAGGCCCCCAGGGCGCACAGGGAGCCCAGGGTCCGCAAGGGCCAGCCGGAGCAACCCTCGGCTTCGCTACTATTGGTTCCGGGCCACTGTACTTCGGTCAGGGCAGCATCGTGATGTCTACCAACGCAGTCACTACAACCGGCACCTATTTCGTCAACGGCTCGGTGGACATTTATCTCGCGCCTAACGAAGAGGTCAATTGCTACATTGGGACCTTGTATAACGGCCAAATCGGTCCCGTCTCAACAACCCAGATCGTGGGAAACATTCCGGCCTTCCAGACACTGGCGCTGATGGGCGTATCTAATCTGAACAGCAGCGATCAGATTTTGGCCGTGTGCGCCAGCAACTATGGAAGCAGTTCCACATCCTATTTCTGGGATGGAGGAATGGACGCGCTTCTGGTTCAGAGTTACAACCCAGGCGCGAAAACGTCCAAGAAAGCAACCACCAAGCCTACTTTTCCTCCCGCACTGAACCAATAATCCCGACAGCTACGTACGGGGTGGGTAATCGAGCCTCGTCTTGACGGCGAGGCTCTTTTTACCGTGGAGATCGCAGAGAACTCCTGCGCGAGTGCGGAGACAAAAGCGTTGCGCGGTAAGTAAAAGGTTTAGACGAGAACTCTCTCAGCCGTTGCCGACAGACTTCGCATCTGCTTCACGCGTTCGTACACCTTCCCGTACTCTCGTGCCGAGGCATTCCAGGAAAAATCTTTGCCCATGCCGTTGCGCATGAGCACCTGCCACGAGGTCTGGTCACGATAGGCTTGCAGCGCCTGCTTGATAGTGAGCAACAGCGACTCTCCGTTGTATTCGGTGAATTTGAAGCCAGTTCCCTTCCCGCTGCGCGCGTCCCAGGATTCGATTGTGTCGTCGAGGCCGCCGGTCGCGCGCACGATAGGCACAGTACCGTATTTCAGGCTGTAAATCTGGTTCAGGCCGCAAGGTTCGTAGCGCGAAGGCATAAGAAACATGTCTGCGCCGGCTTCGATCTTGTGGGCGATAGCGTTGTCATAGGCGACTTTGACCGCGATTTTCTTGGGGAATTGCTTGCTCAGGCGCGCGAACATCTCCTCGTATGATTTATCCCCGGAACCAAGAATCAGCAAGATCATTTCTTCGCGGGCGAGGCGGTCGGCGATCTGGGCGATCAGGTCGAATCCCTTTTGCGCGGCGAAGCGCGAGACGATGCCGATCACGGGCAATTTCGGGTCGGCGTTCTTGATGCCGAAAGCGGCCAGCAGGTCCAGCTTGTTTTTGTCCTTGCCCAAAAGGTCCTGCGGAGAAAACTTCGCGGCCGCGAACTTGTCGGTTTGAGGGCTCCATTCCTCGTAGTCGACGCCGTTGACGATTCCGGTAACGGTGGCGGCGCGATCACGCAGCACGCCTTCCAGGCCGAAGCCGTATTCGGCGGTTTGAATCTCCTGGCTGTATTTGCGGCTGACGGTGGTGATGTAGTCGGAATAAGTGAGCGCGCCTTTGAGGAAGTTGACCTGGCCGAAGAACTCCATCTTCGAGATGGTGAAGAGATCCCAGGGGAGCATCAGCAAGGGCAGTGTTTCCGGCGGGAACAGTCCCTGGTAGCCCATGTTGTGAATGGTGAACACCGTGCCAACCTCCTTGAAGGCGGGGTCCTCGGCGTAAATCGTGCGGAGCAGTACCGGAACCAGAGCGGACTGCCAGTCGTGGCAGTGAAATATCTGAGGCACGCCTATAATTTTGGAGGCCTCCAGTACCGAGCGGCAGAAGAGTGCGAAACGCTCGGCGTTGTCGGGATAGTCGCCGGCCGGGGTGCCATAGAGTGCGTCGCGGTCGAAATACGGAGGATATTCGACAAAATAAAAGCGCACACTACCTTGGGTGCCGATGGTCACAAGGGAAGAAAAACGATAGTGGTCATCAAAGGGAACGGTAATACTGCGCACGGCGGTGGACGCATCAAGAAGCTTCGTCTGGCGGTAGCGTGGCAGATACACGCTTACCTGGTGGCCGAGCGCAGCGAGAGCGCGCGGAAGGGCGCCGACCACGTCGGCCAAGCCGCCCGTTTTCGAAAAAGGCACCCCTTCGGACGCTACGAATGCGATGTTCATGAGCCGGAACCTCCGCACGCGCACGTTTTTCCCGGCGCACGCTATGATGAGTAATCTCGGGGACCGAGTCTGGCAACTAAAATGCCAGGACCGACTGGCAAGTCTACTTCCCGGGCCATTGAGGGTCAACGTGCCAAAGGTAGCGTCGACGCGCCGTCCGCAAGTAAAACCCAAGCTGGGACAGCACTTCCTCGCCAGTGAAGAGGCGGCGGTCCGCATTGTCGACGCGCTGGGCGATACTTCGCAGAGCACTGTGCTTGAAATCGGTCCGGGACGCGGAATGCTCACTTTCCTGCTGGCCAAGCGCACGCGGCGATTGATCGCGGTGGAGCTCGACCGCGTGCTGGCGGCACAACTGCGCCTGAAATTCGGGATGGCAACGAACGTGGAGATCATCGAGGGCGACATCCTGGCCATCGACTTCGATTCCCTTTTCGGGCTCAAGCCGGGACTGGGACGTCCGGGCATAGAGATCAAGCCGCAGCCGGCGAAAGTCGTCGGCAACCTGCCTTACTACATCACTTCCGACATTCTGCTGCGGCTATTTCAATATGCGAAATATTTTGAGAGCCTCGTGATCATGGTGCAGCGCGAAGTCGCCGACCGCATTGCGGCCGAACCGGGCGGGCGCGAGTACGGCATGCTGTCCGCTACGGCCCAGTTGTACGCGCGCGTGGAGAATCTTTTCACTCTGCCTCCGGGCGCTTTCTCGCCGCCTCCGAAGGTGCATTCTTCGGTGTTGCGGCTTACGATGGCTCCGCGGCAGGAAGAACTCGGGGTGGCCGGTGATGGATTCATCGACTTTTTGCGGCTTTCGTTCTCGCAAAAACGCAAGACGCTCTGGAACAACCTTCGAGAAAAATACGCAGAAGGAACCTTGAAGAAGGCCCTCGCGGCGGCCGATGCTAAACCGAATGCTCGCGCTGAAACTCTGAGTATCGAGCAAAGTGCCGCTATCTTCCGTGCTTTGCAGAACGGGCGCCCTTAGCTCATCGGCATCGACAAAAGGAGGCCTATGGCGACTCCAACCCTGCGGCACCCCGCCGTCGCGGGGCGATTTTATCCTCGTGATCCGGAAGCGCTGCGTGCCGAGGCGGAAGACTACCTTAGGGCAGGCGGCGCTGCCCCGGTAAATGCAATCGGCTGCATCGCGCCGCACGCCGGATATATGTATTCCGGGCATGTGGCGGGCGCGGTTTTTTCCCACATCAAGGTGCCGCAGCACTGCATCGTTCTGTGCCCGAACCACACCGGCATGGGGCAGGCGCTCGCGATTCTAAGCGAGGGCGCGTGGGCAACACCCTTGGGCGACGTGCCGATTCATACGCCACTTGCGACGGCGTTGAGAGCACAATTCCCGATGCTTCAAGAAGATGCGGCCGCGCATCGCGCAGAACATGCCGCTGAGGTGGAACTTCCCTTTCTGCAGTTGCGGCAGCCGAAGCTGGCTTTCGTGCCCATCGCGCTGGGGACAGGGCAACTGGAGATTCTTGAGCAACTGGGCCACGCTTTGGCAGACGTGATTGGTCAGCAACAACATTCTGTGCTGATCGTCGCCTCCAGCGACATGAATCATTACGAATCGGACGCCATCACGCGGGTCAAAGACCATCGGGCCATCGAGCGCATCCTCTCGCTCGACCCTCGCGGGCTGCATGAGGTTGTAACTCAACAGGACATCAGCATGTGCGGCTACGGCCCAGCGGTCGCGATGTTGACGGCGGCGCGGCAACTGGGTGCCAAGTCGGCGGAGCTGGTGAAGTACGCGACCTCTGGAGATATTTCTGGCGACCGCAACATGGTGGTCGGATACGCCGGAGTCGTAGTCACCTGACTGGCCTCTTCGTTCCAGAAAAACGGGGTAAAACCCGGAAAAATCAAGGCTCCGGCCTCTTCTTCGTCCAAGTACGTCAGTAACTTTCTCGCGCCATGGGCTGCCCTTACTCTAGCGCTGAGCACTAGCTTGGGGGTCTGCTCATGGATCGATATTGGCTGTGGGTCGGGGCTCGCCTGATTGTGGCCGCCGTAATTGTGGGTTGGGCGGTGAGCGCCCTGATGCCGGGAAGCGGCGAAAAAGAATTCCAGAAGACACTCGACGCCATGAAGCAGGTCCACAGCTTCCGGGTGGCGTTTGCCGGAAGCCCCGGCGCCAATCTGCACAATGAATTCCTGTGGGAGATCGACTGCGATCGCGACCTCGCGCACTTTCAGCAGCGCATCGTACAAAAAGCCACCGACCCTCCCCTGGAAACGAATCGCGATGAAGTCCATGCCGGCGGTCGCGACTATGAGCGCAAGCCTGACGGCTCGTGGACTCAGGGCCAGTATGTGACGAGCGGTTCGGCCCGGCAGTTCTGCACTAACCTTGCGCAAGGCGACGACAGTAACGTCTTGCCGCAGATCGCCACCATGATCCACCGCGGCATTATTCAAAAGGGCGACAAGAAAACTGTGAACGGCGTGCGCTGCCGCGAGTGGCTGGTCACCATGAAGGGGGGCTACCGCGGTCTGGAGCATGACACTGTGTGCATCGGCCTCGACGATCATCTTCCCTACGAATTGACCGTCGACTGGGAAAACTCACGCACCAGCTATTCCGACTACAACAATTCGATCCGCTTTGATCTGCCGGAAGCGGCCGTGCAGCCGGCGAGCGCCACAGGATCAAACTAAACCTCCGTTGGAGATGCAATGAAAGAGAATATGCAAATTGTTCGCCGATTTGGCTTCAGCGTCCGCCTGGCGGCGGTCGCATTCCTCTTGTTGACTACCAACCTACGTACCCAAGCTCAGCAAGGTTCGTCGCTGGCCGAGGCGGCCCGGCAGGCTCGCGCAGATCGTCAGGCGCAGCCCCACTCGGAAGGGAGCACGGCACAAGACATCGCCAACCAGTTGCAGGAAGATCAGACCAGCAGCGACGCGCCCACCGGATTCAAGATGTATCAGGCGGATGGCTACAAGGTACTCGTGCCGACTCCATCGAAGGTAGCTGGGCACGATGAAGCCGGAGTCGTGGTCACCGGAAATCCGATGGGCTTCACGCAAATGTACGTACTGGTCGGCAATCCGCTTGTCGACCACTGGGGAAATAGCGACGACGCCTTTCAGGATGCGGCTGTAAAGTTTGCGGAAATGTACGCTCCCAGCTCGCATTGCGCAAAGACTACGGTAGACGCGCACGAGGCCTATCAATGCAGTCTGGCCGGAGCGCGGCTGATGGACACTTCGGTCAGCGGCAATGCCATATTCGTGAAAAACGCAGGACACATTTATCCGGTTTTCTGCGTCGCCAAGACCGAGAGTTCGGCGCGCGACACATTGAACAATCCCAACGTGAGCTACAGCGTCAAGGCAGACGCAAAGATTCAGGTGGAACGCGAAGACAAGGACGTGCGAGTCGCGTGGCAGAAATGCGAGCCGGTGCTGAAATCAATTCAGATTCGCGAGGGCGTGCAGGCGGCGCAGGCAAATCCTCGTTCGAACCAAAACGCGCCAAATGCACCGCCCAACTCCGCCAACGCAGGAACACCGTCATCGCTTGCGCAGGTTGCGCAGAACTTAAAACAAGGCGGCACACCGGTTGCCGCTGCACCGACGCCAGTCGCCACGAGTCAACCAGTTGCCGAAAATCCGGTGCCCACGGGCATGAAAGTGTATCCGTTCACCTATTGCAAGAGTCTGAGGGAATGCTTCAACGCCTCGGTGTACATTCCCTCGGAGGCGAAGCTGATCAGCTCCGACTGCAAGCAATACGTATTTGAAACTAAAATACAGGGCGCGCCCTTCCTGCTGATGGCGGGAACATCCGGCGGCGAAGGTTGCCCGGGCCGATCGTCCAGCGATCCTAACCAAGTGGCGTGGAATCAGCTTGTTTTGCCTGAAGCGCAGCGCGCGCCGGGGACCTATTCAACGATCAGCAGCCAGCAAGCCACGGTGGACGGAAAACCGGCTCTGCTTACGGCAATCGGATTCAGAAAGGGCCTTTCCAATTGGCAGGGCAAGCGAATCGAACTTGAGAGCAATGGCGTTCCCCTGGTCGTGGGATGCATGGCACCCAAGGAACACTTCGCCGACGGCGAGGATGTTTGCGGGGCGTTGCTCAACTCCCTGAAGCTTCCATGAGGCAACGCTTTTCAGGCCGCGGACTCCTGACGGCCGCGCTGGCAGTGGCGGGCCTCGGCGTTTACGTGTGGGCGCAAGACGCGAATCCGGGTTCCCTTGGCGATGTGGCCCGCCAAACGCGCGCGCAACACACTGCCGATCAGGGACAGACGAGCAAGGCGCAGCAACTCGTCGACGAAATGCAGCAGGAGCAGGAAGCCTCAGATAACGCTCCCGTGGGCTTCAAGAGCTACGATGCGGGCGAGTACAGGCTTTTCGTACCTTATCCGTACAGTCTTGAGGGACGCGAGAATGGCGGCGCGGTACTACTGGGGTCGCGCCTCGGTATCACGAATACTGAAGTCATGGCGGGCACACCGATTCAGATTCCGCCAAACTACAGCCGCATCGATATCGCCAATCTGGCGCGGCAAATGGGCCAGCAACACGCGTCGACGGCATACTGTTCCGCCGTGAAATCCGGCCTGCACGACGCCTATCATTGCTCACTCAGCGGCGCGCATCTGATGGGACGCCAGGTCGTCGGCGACCTGGAAATCGTGGTTGCATCCAACGCACTCATTCCGATCATGTGCGTCAGCCCGGATGATCTGCGCCAGTGCGTGAGCTACGACCAGTACGGCTATCACACCTGCAACAACCGCTATCCGACCTGGGCGCAGGTTCAGAGGTCAAGGGATTCCGTCGAGACACGCTACCGAGATGAGAGGACGACCGATCAACTTTGCAGCCAGGTGATTTATCCCTCGATCCAGTTGAAGGAAGACATCGTGGTCCATCCCGCATCGATTTCTGCAGGCAGGACGCCGAAGTCGGCGCAGCCTTCGCAGCAGGAAACGGGCGGCACGACATCCGTGACGCAAGGACCATCGCTGGCAGAACTGGCTCGCGAAACGCGACTGGCATCGCATGGCCAGGCACAGGTAAAGCTCGACAATGCCGATGGAGAAAGTCTTGCGCCCCCGGGTTTTCAATCGATGCCGCTGAAGATTTGCCAGAATCCGCAGCGCTGCACGGAAGCCGCGGTGGTGATCCCGGAGAAGGCCGAGATCGTCTCCAACGTCAACGGTCAGCGCGTCTTCAAGACGATGCTGAACGGCGATCCGGTCCTCCTCTATGCCGGCCCGGCGGACGTGAACGATCCTTACCGCAGCATGACCGACCACGACTGGATCCGCATTCGCGACCTGGCGAATTCGAATGGCTGGTCGCGCGAGAAGGCGGATGCCGTGAGCACGCAGGAGTTGACGATCGCGGGAAGGCCGACGTTGATGACACGATTCCGCTACCAGCGCGATCAGAAAGTCTGGTGGATTGGGGAACGCGCCTTGATCGATGTGCGCACATCGACCTACGACCCGAGAATCTCGCAGTTCATGTTGGGTTGCACCGCACCGGAAGAGCGATTTGCCGATGCGGAGTCTCTGTGCACGACGCTGGTGAATTCGCTGCGCTTGCCATGAAGAAGACGCGAACAAGTCGGGTCGTGTTGGCGACGATCACGTTGGCTGGCCTGTGCACTTGGGCACAGGAGGCTTCGCCTTCGTTAGGCGACGTCGCACGAACAAATCGCAAAGAACACGCCTCTACAGCTCACATTCCGGCGAAACAAATCACGAATGACGAGGAAGACGGACCCGATGCCGGCGGAGTGTGGCGGGTGCGGGTGTGCGAGCGAACGCCCTGCTACGAACTATCGATCGCGTTGCCGAAAACTCCGCGCTGGATTCGGCCATCGGCAGAACCAAGGCCTGTGCTGATTCCTTTAACCGATCACGAGGACGATCTGAGCCGCGCCATTCGTGTGTATGCGGCGGAGTCACTTGGCCCTGGCTATCCCGCGCCCGATGTGGCCAAGAGAACTTTCCTGCAAGGATGGTTCGCGCGAGGGGAATACTTTGGCCAGGCGGCGCATTTCGAGAGAGACGAGCACACCACCGTCGACGGCGGGCAAGCCGTGATCACACACTTCACGCTGATCAGCCAGGGCGTTAAGTTTCGCGGATTGGGAGTCGTTGCCTCGGCGCCCAACGGGAACTATGGCTTCGCTTGCGCCTTTCGCGAGGAGGACGAAAGCGCGGCCAACAGCGTGTGCGACGCGATCATAAAGTCGGCGCGCGCTCAGCAACTCGAAGCATCACGCACGACGTTCTATCCGGTGTATCCTTCTCCCCCCACCTACTATCCCCGGTACGATCCGCCGGACGATCCAGATGACCCTCCGGACGACTAGGGTGACCCGGATTAACGCATTTAAAGGCACTCGATGAAACGACGCACATTTGTTCTCGCAGCCGGATGTCTCGCCTTCTTTTTCTACGGCGAATTCCCGGTAGTGTCGTTGCATGCGCAGACGGCGACGCCGCACAAGGTGCGTCTCACCACGGAACTGAAACCGGGCGACGTGCTTCGCTACGAGTTGGAGGCAGCCGGATCGTTTCTGCCGATCTCGGATTCCCTGGGAGCGATGCTCAACCCGCCGCGCGGCCCCTGTGACTATTCGATGAGGGCGATCGTTACGCTGCGGCCGCTCGTGCCGGACAAAGACGGCAATACGCCGGTCGAGGCGCGGTACAGCGAGGCGCGTGTCACCAGCGTCCGCTGCGCGCTGTTCGCTCCTGAGGATTTCGAAAAGAGGCTGGCTTCGCTCGAAGCCGAGCCGGTCGCATTTCGCGTGGGTCCGCACGGCGAGACCCAACTGAATCATGTCGCCGGCGGCTATTTCAAACATTGGGACGGGGGCGATCTGCTGCGGAAGATCACGCAGGATTTGCTGCAGACCCAACTGGCGTCGCAGCCGGTGGCGCCTGGGGGATCCTGGAAACCGCGGGGGCAGTTTGCTTACGCACGGGACCATGCCCTCAAAGATCTCGAACTGAGCGGCGCCGACCTGCGCTTCCGCAATCTCGTGCAAGTGGACGGAAGAACCTGCGCCTGGGTCACGTCGCAATATGTATTCTCTCCGATCGATCTGCCTGCGGCTGGAACGTCGACTGGCGGGCGCATCGTTCCCGCCGCAGGGAACAACGCGGTAGCAGCGGTGCTGCACATTTCACTACTGCTTGATCCGGCGTCCCATCACGTGGCTTGGCTGCATCGCTCTGAGACTATCGACAACAAACTCACGCTGGCGTCGCCGCTCGACGACGGTGACGATTCCGCCGATGATGACCCGCAGGATGATTCCCAGGATTGGGCAAACCCGACACCGGATCGATCGAGCCGGCGATCCGATAATCCGGGACGCCATCCATTCATGACATTTCATTTTCAGGAAGAAGCGCGAGCCCGGCTTTTGCCTTCCGAGCGATCAGTGGAGTGGCTGGCCGCGCTGAAGCGATTCGAAGCTACGCCGGAGCCCGAGTCAGGAAGCCTGCCCGTACCCATCACGAAGACGCTGCTGCCGAATCCGATCGTGCAGGCGGCGAAGCCAGCGTTGGTCAAGCGCACGACGCATGTGGTCGTGGACTCCGACTCGCTGCTGGGAACTCCGGCGGGCTTCGTGCGCTATGAAAAAGCGTTGTGCCGGGACGCGTGGTTTTGCGCTACCGTTTCGGTGGCCATGCCCGGCGAAGTTCAAATCTCAGAGGACACGCCCCTGCGCACCGTCTATCTGGCACAAACTTCAAACGGTGTGATCAGCATTTCGCTGGGGCCGGCCCTTGACCGGTATGGATCGGGACTTACCGACGACGAAGAACTGCACAAGACCGCGAACTACTATCTCGCGAATTATATCTGGCTGGCAGCAAAACCGGGCATCGGCGCCAATTTCTCGAGCGCAACCCTTGACGGCTACCCTTCGCTGATTGCCGACTTCAACGCGACGCAGCGGGATCTGGCCAACATTCGGGGCATGCTGGGACTGATGCTGACCCCGTGGGGCAAGACAGTACCCGTCAGTTGCAGTTCCGATCATGTCTCAGCCACAGAGTTGCAGGCGGTGTGTGAAAAAGTCATCACCTCTGTGAGTCTGCGCAGATAACGAAACCTTCGGCGGCAAAGCAGGAAAATCAATCGGGCTTAGGAGGTTCCCCAATGTGCGAAACGCTTAGATCGAGACCAAAGCCGTAGCATGTGTGGGCGCGGCTTTCTCTTTTTGTCGGACTGTCGTTGTTCCTGGCGGCTCTAGCTCGGTGGACCTAAGCAAATTGCGCTTGGACGTCGATCGCAAGGCACGCTTGATAGCACAGGGCTTCACTTTCGTGAAGCCCTTTGTCATGAAGACGTAGCGGTGAAGTAACGCTCTAGTGGTGCGAGCCGCTGGAAGCGTGCGACGCCGACGACGCGTGGCCCATCGAAGAGGTCGACACGGTGGAGTGCGGAACGCCCTGGGAACTGCCGTGGGGCGCGCCGAAGCCGCTTGTTCTGGGGGAACTGGTCGCGAACTGCGGCGCGGCGTGCACTTCTGCGAATCCGTTCTTCGCGACCTGGCCGTTGAGATGATGCAGATTTCCCAGCGATCCGCGTGGAATTCCCAGCCCCGCCGAACCCGATTTCAGAATCATCTGCGATGGAGCCAGAGTCGACCGCACGACACCCTTGCCAACCGCGATTGTTTTGACCGTCCCGGTGGTAGGAGCAATTGGTGGATGCACCGTAGTCACCGTGGTTGGCGTATAGCGTGGAGTGGTCACCCATGAATTCCATCCGCCGGGCTGCCACATCCAGCCAAAACCCGGCACGAAATTCCAGTTGCCGTAGCGATACGGCATCCATCCCCACGGGTAGGCGGACACAAACATGTATCCGAAGCCGGGATAGAACGACCACGCGCCGTCCATGAACGGATCCCAGCCGATGCCGGTGAAATAAGGCTGCCACATCATGCCGTACCCAGGGACATTGCTGAACGCACCGTAATAATTCATATCGCTGAAGCCGTAGCCATAGGGTGAAGTGTTGTTACGTGCGTATTGATCGTGATATGAAATCGATTCCTTATCCCAGGAATCCAGCGCTTCAGGCTCAATGTTGCCGGCGATTGTGTATTTTGCTTCTTCGCTTGCATCGAAGGTCGCGGTTTTCTTCTTCGCAACCTCCACAGTGCCCGACGGACTCTCGACACTCACATCGCCCTTGAATACCGCGACTTTCGAGGCATCGGGTGCAGCGGCAACGCGGAAATGCGCGGGGTGATCGAGCGCGATTTTCTCCTGCGAGAAATTCAAGGCGAATTCGTCGCCGCTCTTGCCCAGCCAATTCACGTAAACCATTCCGTCGTCCAGCTTGATGGTTGAAACATGCTTGCCGGCGTCGGTGAGGCCCAGTGTATCGAATTCGACCAGCGAATTGGGAGCCAGACGCATCGTGCTCCCGTCTTCGAATTCGATTTCGGCGCGTCCGTTCTGCCCCGTCTTCAACTGCGCCCCTTGCGTAACCGGCAGATTGAGAAACGCGTTCTCAAAGCCGAGGCCTGTGTTCTTGTCGATTTGCACCGAGCCCTGCACGTCGCTGAGCCGCACGATCCGTGCTTGTGAGCCGGCGAAAGCCGGCATGGCAAGAAACGAGATGACGCTTGCAACTGCCATCAATTGAAGGGCGGAAAGAGACGGCCTGGACATGGCAACCCCCGTGAGTCTTCTTGCGCCTATTAGAACACGCTTTGCAGGAGGGAGTTGTAAAAGTTACGGCAGAAAAGCGTTTGGGGCCGACCCTGCGGCCGACTTTCCGAGCCAAATCCAATCAAATTGGCTTAACTGATATGTTTTCCCAGCCTTTTTGGGCGCTCCACATTCTGACTGTTCGTGGATGACCCAGTTCCGGGCACCGCTCGAGAGTGTGTTTGATCTTCCCCTCAGCCTCCAGTTGGCGATGCAGGATCGGCAAGTGGTCGCTTTCGGAAACCGACTGCGGCACGAAGTCGGACGAGAACTGGTACCCCTCCCAATCCGCTCCTATTGGCTCCGGGCTGTAAGTTTCTTTCACTCGTACACGGATTCTCTCCGGGCTCACATCGAGCGCCCCAACTTGGTTATAGGTTACGTCCATAGCTTCAGCGAGTTCGGAACGGGGAAAGAGAAGGTATCGATAGGGTCGGCCTGCCGCACAGTTCGAGCATTGGAATTCGGGCATCCCGTCCGCAGCGGGAAGCCCGGGAGAGCTTCCGGAGGGAGCGTCTTCGCGCAGCACCGCAAGCATGGCGCAATTGCACTCGTTGTTGATACCCCCGGCCAGGATGTAAGAGTTTCCGCCAGAGCGAGAACCGCCTAGCACGTGAATGTGCCCCCAGTTGACGAAGCTGCCCCGTAACTTTCCTTCGCGATTGAGTTGGACCAACACCGATGGCGAATCGTAACTCGAGTCCACAGCGCACCAGATCGATAGATCTCCGCCCTCATTCGTTACAAGGAGGCCTCCAAAAAACCACGGCGGACCAGCAAACTTTCCGGAAAATTGAAAGTTTTGATTGAAGTCGAAACGCCATAGGAATTTTCCTCTGGAGGAAATTGCCAACAGCGCGTCACTGGTTGAATCGGAAGGGGATGAAGAGTGCAGTGGTGGAACAACCACAACCTGCTTTTGGCCGTCGCCGAAAAGATCGACCAATTGAATTCTTTCTGGCTCCAGATCCTTTTGTGACAATTGCTTTCCGACACTGTAGGTCCAAAGGAGATTGCCGGCAGAATTCCTCGCCTGGATTGAGTTGCCGCTGAATACGACGCTGTCCACCCGATTCTCGGCTTGAACGCGTTCCAGAATAAATCTAAGAGCGACAATCGCTGGCAGCAACAATACTACGAAAACCAAAACCGCACGGTGCACCGTAAGAATTGGCTTCGATAACCGCGAGGCAGTTGTTCTAACCACCTCCGCTGCCTCATCAGCGTGGTTTGTCACATTGGACTCGGCCGTTGCTGCTTGAGAAAGGATTTCCTCGGACCGGTGCAACCATGCATCGATCTCGGACCTGTAGGCGAACACAGCCCGGCGCTCGCCTCCCGGAACTCGATGCACGGGAAGCCCCTTTTCTTCCTCCCAACGTCGGACGGTACGGACATCGCGCCCTAGGTAGGCGGCAATCTCCTTCCACGAATCCAAACGCTCCCTGAGTGGCGGGGAACTCACAACCAACGTGCCTGACTTTCTCCCCCTCTGCGTGTGGGCGGGCGTCTTTTTTCGGGTACATGCGCTGATGCCCGTTTCTGCCCGCAACCGCCCGCTCCCGCCTCTCGACGGGCGGCAGAAGTATAGGCAAGAATGCCCACCCGAACAAGGCCCGGACGGGCGTGGAAATGGCCCGATTGGGCCGTGTCAACTCGTAATCGCAAGGAGAATGAGATGAATACACAACGTAAGACTTCAAGGGCGTGCCTATTTATGACGGGGCTCATCGTTTTGTTCCTGTCGGGCGTGGCCAGCCTGCTGCACGCCCAAAACTACGAAAAGATCGCGCTGCTCAAATGGTACAAGGCGAATCGGGTCACCAGCTTCGCCACTGGAAATGGCCCGACGGGAGTCGCTTTCGATGGCAACAATGTCTGGATTGCGAATCAATTCGATGACACCATCACGGAAATGCAGGCTGACAACGGGCTAGTCATAGGAACCTTTCCAGTTGGCCACATCCCTGCCGGAGTGGCGTACGACGGAGCAAACATCTGGGTTGCAAACAATGCTGGCCCCGGAACAGGGACGGTCACGAAGCTACAAGCCAGCAACCCATCAAGTTCAGTGAGCTATCCGGTTGGAAACCAACCCTTCGGGATTGCCTTTGATGGCACGTATATCTGGGTGTCGAACTATGGCAGCAACAACCTGATGAAGCTGGACGAGATGGGAAATCTTGTTCTTACAGTCAACGTGGGTGTGAATCCCGAAGGCGTGGCCTTCGATGGCACGTTTGTCTGGGTCACGAATTACGCCAGCAATTCGGTCACGAGGGTAAATGCCAGCACGGGCGCAACAAAAACTTTCAATGTGGGCATGGGCCCGCAAGGCGTCTGCTTCGATGGCACGTATATCTGGGTGACCAACGGAGTGAGCGGGACCGTCACCAAGCTTAAGCCAGGCACTGGAGTGGCCGTAGGCACGTTTACTGTCGGGCCAGATCCGTTTGGGGTCGTCTTCGACGGAACCAACATATGGGTCTCCAACGCGGACCCTAGCGCAACCGGCGGCAACTCGGTCACGGAGTTAAGTGTCAGCGGTACGGTTCTGGGTACATTCGCTGTTGGTTCAGGGCCTACGCGAATGACGTTTGACGGGGCTCACATTTGGGTGAGCAACGGAATCAGCTCTACGATCAGCAAGCTCTGACGGTAATGAATCCCTGCCAATCGGAGGGCAGGAATAGCATCACGCCTGCCCCCTTCACCGTACTACGGATTTCGCTAGCGTGATACGGGACTGGTGTTCTCCATCTCCATAATCCGCATGGCGCGCGCCCGCACTATTTTGATCACCGAGGCGTCGTCGTAAACTTGCTGCAGGATGGGCTTTACGGACTCCAGTTCCATCAATTCGCCGGCCCGGGCTTCAGACTCCATGCGCTTGAGTTCGTCGTCGAGGGCGAGCTTCTGGTAGCGATGGAAATAGGAGAGTCTTCGGCCGAACTCCTGGGTCGCCGACACATTCTGGAACAGTGTGGTCAATTGCTGTATGGCAGGCTCCTGGGAGTAGTTGTACTCGGCAGTCGAACTGTGCTGACTATCTTTGTAAGCCAACTTCTTGCTGCCTGTGAATGCCAGCTTCTTGTTACCGGAATCGACCTTGCCTTCGAAATAGTGCGCTTGCGCCGCCAGTTCGAAAATGCGCGCCCGGGTGGCATCGGAGAATTTGAACTCCGACTGGTAGGTCTGCTTGTCGTCGGAATCTTTGGATATGTTCCCCGAAGATTCATACTTCGCTCGTCCGTCGGACTGGACCGAGATGGAGTAATGCTCTGGATCGGAGTTGGGGAAATCGAGCGAGAAGACAAGGGTGGCAGAGTCCTGCGCAAAAAGCGTCCCGCAGAAAAGCACGACTTGAGCCAGGACTAAGATGTGCACCGCGTGCCACAGCCGCGGCCCGCCTGCCGAAACTTGCAGTGGCTGTTGGGCGGCCGAATTCATTCCCAGTTTTCTTTCCAACGACGCACCGTCTTGCGCATCGTGACCACTACGCGATTATGCCAAAAAAATCCCGCTATCGCCCCACCACGCGTTGGCGGGAGAGCGTCGCTGTAGTGTGCAGGTGACAGATTGCGATGGCCAGGGCGTCGGAGGCATCCAGCGGCTCCGGCGGCTCAGCCAGTTCGAGAAGGCGAGTGACCATGTGCTGCACCTGCTGCTTCTCTGCGCGGCCATAACCGACCACGGAAGACTTGATGGTGAGAGGCGAGTATTCGGCAACTTCGAGTCCGGCTGCTGCGGCCGCGAGCATCGCGACTCCGCGCACCTGCCCGAGCTTAAGCGCGGATTTCACATTTAGGGCGTAAAACACATCTTCGATAGCGACTTCATCCGGCTGATGCTCTGAAATGATTGCGCCCAGTTGCATGTAGATGCGCGACAATCGTCGAGGCAGCGCTTCCCGCGCCGACAACTTGATCGCGCCGCAAGTCAGGCAACCGAGTCTGCCATTGGGAAAGATCTCGACTACGCCGTAGCCGGTGTACTCCCCGCCGCAGTCGATTCCTAAAACTCGCATGTAAAAGCAGTTTACCAAGCCCACGCGTAGGCATCCACTCGCGGATCGGCTCCCGCACTTAGGACACCAGTTGTCGAGTCGATAATGATTCCGGCGTTGGATCCCAGAGACCAGGGCGGCGCCACGCGTAGCTTGTGGCCGCGAGCAATAAGCTCTTTTTGCGTGGCTTCGGGAATTCGAGATTCCACCGATAAGTCTCCGGGATGCATGGTGTGCGGGAACGGCGACGCCGGAAAACTGCGCGAAGACCAGCGCGGTGCTTCGATCGCCTGCTGGATGTTCATTCCGAAGTCGACCATATTGATCAGCGTCTGCATCGTGCGCATCACCTGATCATCGCCGCCTGGACTGCCAAGAATCCCGTAGGGCTGTCCATCTTTCATGATCAGCGTACTTTGCAGCGTGCTGCGCGGGCGCTTGCCGGGCTCGAGGGCGTTGGCCTCGCCCCGTACCAGCGAATAATAGTCCCCGCGACAGTTGAAGATGATTCCAGTGTCTCCCATCACCACGCCTGTACCAAACAGACTGTGCAGGCTCGGTTCGAAGCTCACCATGTTGTGGTCTTTGTCGATGATCGAGATATAGCTCGTGTCGCCGGCATGGCTGGCCTCACCGTCGAGGACTTCATGCACCGGTCGATCAAGAGGCGCTAAGTTAGCTGCAAATTTCTCGGGCGTGCCCGGGCGCAAGTCGAGGGACGCCTTCGCCGGATCGATCAGCTTACGCCGCTCCCGTGCGTAGTCTTTTGAGAGCAGGCCGGCATAAGGAATTTTGATGAAGTCCATGTCACCAAGATATTTCTCGCGATCCGCCATGGCGAGCTTCACGGCCTCGGCGCTTGTGTGGAGAAAGTCGGCGCTGTTGTGCCCCATCGCCTTCAGGTCGAAGCCTTCGAGAAGGTTCAAGGCGATCAGTTCGGTGGGCCCCTGGCTGGAGGAAGGATTCTTGTAGATCTGATATCCGCGATAGTCGACGGAAACAGGCGTTTCGATTTCGGCCGTATATTCGGTGAAATCTTCGTAGCGGAAGAGACCACCGTTCGCTTCGGAAAATTGGGCCAGGTCGCGTGCGATATCGCCCTTGTAAAAACGGTCGCGCGCAGCCTTGAGCGCCTCATGGCGACCCTTTGAGCTGTTTTGTTTTTCGGCTTCGACCAGCTTTCTCAAAGTGCGCGCGAGATCAGGATTCTTCAGAATTTCTCCGGCATGTGGTGGACGGCCGTTGGGCAAGTAAATCTTGACCGTGGTTGGATACTTAAGAATTTTCTTGGTGTCGGCGATGTACGATGCGCCGTACTCGCTCAGCGGAAATCCGTTCTCGGCCAGATCGATGGCGGGCTGCAGAACCTGCGCAAAAGTCATTGTGCCCCAGTGGTCGAGCAGCGTGTACCAGGCATCGACGACGCCGGGCAGACCGCCGGAGAGCAGGCCGTCACTCTCGGGGATTTTCCCACCATTGTTTTTCTCGTACCATTCGATCGTCGCGAGTTTGGGCGCTCGTGGCTCCGCGTTGATGGAATAGACCTTCTTCTCACGAGCGCTGTAGACCAGCAGAACGGCGTCGCTGCCTATGCCGTTGAGCGAGAAATCCGTCACGGCGAGCGCAGCTTGTCCACCCACTGCCGCGTCGAAGGCATTGCCGCCGGCGTCAAGGATGCGCCGGGCAGCCTCGGTAGCTTCGGCTTTCATCGATGCGACGGCGGCGCGCCGTCCCCTGATCACGGGCCGCATGGTCTGGCCTGTGTCATCGCGCTGAGTCAAGGATTGCGGAACCATCGTCAACACGCACAAGAAAACCACCGCATACTGCAATCGATGCAACATGTTCATCATCGTTCCTCAAAAGAAATTAAAACAGCGGCACTAACAGCACCGCGCACGACGCACTTGCGCCGACTCACGCTCCCGGCAAAAGGCCTTGTAAGCGTCGGCGGACGATTGCGAATTCGTTCGGCGAAGAAAACGGTCATAAGCCGACTCGTCGAAGATCTCGCGCAATGCCGCGATGAATAATTTCCTCGCCGCTAGCAGCCGCTTCATGCCCGCTCCTCCGCCAATCTCGTCATCACAAATGGAGCTTCTTTCACCGCAGCATTTTCCCTACCGCTAAGAATTCTGATCCACTGCCGCGCCGACTCGATCAAGACCAGCCCCACCATCACGACCAGAACAACGGTTACCAGAGCATCAAGGCGATTGTTCAAAATCAGTTTGGCAGTCGACGCTGTCGCAGTCCCCGCAGCCAACAGCCGCGCCTGGGCCAGAAATCCCATTCGTGGATTCGGGTCCAACACCTTATTCCAACTTGCCGTGAAAGTAACGGCGACAAGCCACATCAGCGGGACCAGAGTCACCGCTGCATATCGAGTCCGGTGCAGTTTAATGATGATCGTCGTGGCCACGCAAAGCGCCACAATAGCCAGTAACTGATTGGCGATCCCGAAGAGCGGCCACAGAGAATTAATTCCTCCCAGCGGATCGCGCACACCCTGCCATAAGAAATATCCCCACGCGGCCACGATCAATCCGCTCGTCGCCAGAATCGACGGATACCAACTCGTCCGGCCCAGCGGCTCGGAAATATGCCCGAGCGCATCCTGAATCATGAAGCGCGCGACACGCGTGCCGGCATCGAGAATGGTCAAAATAAAAAGCGCTTCAAACATCACCGCGAAGTGATACCACAACGCCATCACGGTTTCGCCGCCGAGACTCTGAGAGAAAATGTGAGCCATCCCAACGGCGAACGCCGGGGCGCCGCCTGTCCGGTTGAAAAGAGTTCGTTCGCCGACCGCATGCGCCAGGGCCTGCATTTCGGCCGTCGTCACACTGAATCCCCAGTTTGAGATCGTCGCGGTAGCGGCCGCAGGCGTTGCACCCACGATGCCCGCCGGACTGTTGATCGAAAAATAGATACCGGGTTGAATGACGCAGGCGGCAACGATGGCCATGATCGCAACGGCGGACTCTGCCATCATGGCCCCATAACCAACCATGCGCGTCTCAGTCTCGCGCGCAATCAGCTTGGGGGTGGTGCCGCTTGAGATGAGGGAATGGAATCCGCTGATCGCGCCGCAGGCAATGGTAATAAACGCGAAAGGAAAAATCTTCCCCGCAAACACCGGCCCCGAGCCATCGACGAACCGCGTGAATGCCGGCATGTGCAGCGTGGGATGCAAGGCAACAATTCCTACCCCAAGCAGGCCAATCGTCCCAAGCTTCACGAATGTGCTGAGGTAGTCACGCGGCGCCAGCAGCAGCCAAACGGGAACCGCCGACGCAGCAAAGCCGTAAAGAATGATCAGAATGGCCAGGCTCGGCGCGGTCAGGGTAAAGACCCGCGCCATCGCAGCATTCTGCGAAACCCACTGTCCGCCCCAGATCGCGAGCAGTACAAGCACAAAACCGAGAACGGAAACCTCCAGCACTTTGCCCGGACGAATCCGCCGCAGATAGATCCCCATCAGCAACGCAATGGGAATCGTCATCGCGATGGTGAATGTGCCCCAGGGGCTGTCTTTCAACGCATTGACCACAACCAGGGCGACGACTGCCAGAAGGATGATCAGGATAACAACGACTGCCGCGTAGGCGATCACGCCTCCGATGTTCCCTGTTTCTTCCTTGGCCATTTCTGTGAGCGACTTCCCGTCGCGGCGGACGGAAAAAAGCAGAATCACAAAATCCTGCACGCAACCAGCAAAGACTGCGCCAGCCAGTACCCACAAAGTCCCCGGCAGGTAGCCGAATTGCGCCGCCAGAACCGGGCCTACAAGGGGTCCTGGGCCCGCGATCGCCGCGAAGTGATGCCCAAAGACGACCCACTTGTTGGTGACAAGAAAATCGCGACCATTCTCGAGACGTTCAGCAGGAGTCGCGCGCAGGGCGTCAAGAGCCAGGATTTTCGCCGCGATAAGCTTACTGTAAAAACGATATCCGAGGGCGTAGCAGCAAGTGGCGGCTGTCACGAGCCAGAGCGCGTTAATCGGTTCTCCACGCCGGAAAGCCACCACGCCCACAGCCGCGGCGCCAAGCAGCGTAACAACTCCCCATCCCAAAACCGACAGAGTCTTCTTCATTGTTCGACGAGCATTTCTTCGTCGAGCATTGTGTCGAATCCGGGGCGCGAGCGCAATCCCCGCCGAATCAAGGCGGAAAACGAGCATACCGAAGCAGTTGTGAAGAGCGACGAGAGCACACCGACTTAAGCACTCAGCCCCGCCGATTCCGCCTTGCGGCGCCCGGTTTGGCGGAATCGGGTACTGGGGGATTCACCCATCTGTCATTTCAGACTGCCCAATTTAGTGGTAACCTATTGATTCTGGACGACTGCCATCCCTTTCCAGTGGGCCATTTTGAAACAACCCCCGGCGGCAGGGGTGCATTCGCAGGGTTCTATGTAAGGAAGTCATCTTAAGCTCGCAAACAGGAGCAGAAAATGAAAGTTGGCGTATTAACTGGCGGAGGCGATTGCCCGGGACTTAACGCGGTGATTCGCGCAGTCGTACGCAAAGGCATCTTCCACTATGACGATGAGTTTGTGGGGTTTCTAGAGGGCTGGCGAGGCATCATCGAAGACAAGAGCATGGTCCTCGATCTGGATACCGTCGGCGGTATTCTGCCGCGCGGCGGGACCATCCTACGTACCTCCAGAACCAATCCGTCGAAGCGTCCGGATGGTATCGAGAAGTGCATGGCAACACTTGATAAGAACAAGATCGACTCGCTGATTGCGATCGGCGGCGATGACACGCTCTCAGTCGCGCAGAAACTGCACGAAAAGGGCATCAAAGTCGTGGGCGTTCCCAAAACCATCGACAACGACCTCGGCGGTACCGACTATACCTTCGGCTTTGACACCGCCTGCAACGTGGTTTGCGAGGCCATTGACCGGCTACACACGACGGCTGAGGCGCACAACCGCGTCATGGTGGTTGAGGTCATGGGACGCGATGCCGGCTGGATCGCCCTTTACAGTGGAGTCGCCGGCGGCGCCGACGTTATCCTGATTCCCGAGCGGCCATTTGATGTTGACAAAGTGGCAGAATCGATCCGCCAGCGGCACGAACGTGGACGCTATTTCTCGATCGTTGTCGTCGCTGAGGGCGCGAAATTTTCCGCGGAAGCCCACTCCGGCGCACCGATTCTGCAGGACATGGGGAAGGATGAATTCGGACACGCCAAGCTCGGCGGCATCGCAAACATCCTGGCACGCGAGATCGAAAAACGCACCGGTTATGAAACCCGCGCCGTCGTTTTGGGCCATATCCAGCGCGGGGGCTCTCCCAGCGCCTTTGATCGCGTTCTGGCAACCCGCTATGGACTGGGTGCCATCGACATGGTGCATCGCGGCGAGTTCGGATGCATGGCCGCGCTGCGCTCCAACAAGATTGTCTCTATCCCGCTGAAGGAAGCGATCTCTAAGAATCGAACCGTTGACAACGAAATGATTCAGATTGTTGACGGCCTGTTCGAGGAAATCGGAGTCAAGGAAGCAGCGAGTCACTAGCTGGAACGATAAAACCGAAGGGTTCGAGTGTTTCTATCGCAGCGAAGCGGATTCTCGCGCCTTGCCCGCAGGAAAACACTTGCGGCGATGCTGATCGGAGTCGCCACACTCGCCATTCGACTCGCGCTTCTTCCCGTGTGGGGTGTCCCCCAACCTTCCGTACACGATGAGTTCAGTTATCTGCTCGCGGCCGACACCTTCGCGCACGGAAGGCTGACCAATCCTCCGCATCCCATGTGGATCCACTTCGAAGGATTCCACATCATTCAGCAGCCAACGTATATGTCGATGTATCCGCCGGGACAAGGCCTGATCCTGGCGGCCGGTCAGTTGCTGGGCAATCCGTGGGTCGGGCAATTGTTGGCTACGGCGGCGATGTGCTCGTGCCTGTGCTGGATGCTCCAGGCGTGGGTTCCGCCTGTGTGGGCTTTGCTGGGCGCGGGTCTGTGCGCCTTGCAGGTGGCGATCCCAACTTACTGGTTAAACAGTTATTTCGCGACATCACTGCCAGCGATTGGAGGCATGCTGGCGCTCGGCGCTGTGCCGCGGATTCAGCGGCGCGCCCGCATCTTCGATGCAGTTCTCCTGGGGCTGGGCCTCGCCGTTCTTGCCAATACGCGGCCCTATGAGGGACTCGTCTTCAGCCTGCCGATTGGTGTTGCGCAGATCGTGTGGCTATTTCGAGGCAACAAAAAGTTTTCGGGCGCTATCGTAATCCGCCGTCTTGCGATTCCACTCGCACTCGTCCTCGCAGTCACGGGCGTGGCGATGTGTTACTACTTCTGGCGCGTCACGGGAAACCCTTTTGAAATGCCGTACCAGGTGAACCGCCAGACCTACGCCGTCGCTCCGTATTTTGTTTGGGGCAAGCCAAAACCAGAACCCGTCTACCACCATGCGGAGATGCGTGATTTCTACGTCAATTGGGAGATGGGCGTGTACCGGTCCGGAACGAACCTTTCAACTTTCGTTCCGCGCATGCTTGATCGCGCTGAGAGAATGTGGTTCTTTTTTGTCGGACCGGTTTTCACTTTGCCGCTTATCGCGTTTCCATACCTCTTCCGCGACCGAAAGATGCGCCTCCCTCTCGCGATGGCAGGCACCGTTTTACTCGGAAACGTCGTTGAGATCTGGAGCTTCATGCACTACCTCGCGCCGGCGCTGGGTCTTTTTTTCCTGCTGCTGGTGCAATGCATCCGGCACCTGAGTCAGTGGACGTGGCACGGAAAGAGATTCGGCCGGGCTCTGGCTCATGCCATTCCACTGGCCTGCCTGATCACTTCTTCGGTCCACGTGTCAGCGCTGGTGCACAACTCACACTTAAAAAGACCGCCCGATCAGAAACGACAAGTGATTGCGCGTGAGTTGCAGGAAATGCCGGGCAAACAACTGGTGATCGTGCACAACGGCCCGAAGCATTCGCCACACGACGATTGGATCTACAATCGGGCGGACATCGATGCTTCAAAAGTCGTCTGGGGACGGGACATGGGCCCCGAAGCGAACCGGGAGCTACTGTCGTATTTCAGAGATCGCCAGATCCTGCGTTTATATCCCGATGAGTCTCCGCCCAGGCTTGTTCCTTACACTGCGGATCCGTCGGCGCAATAGGGGCAATATTTCGGCCGTCTGGGTCTCGACAAACTTCGAATGGCTTTCGACACTAATCCGGCGGCATGGATCAACGCGAAGCGCCTGCGCGCACATGCGACCATATTGGGCGTCTGTCTGTGGTCTGTCTTCGTCTGGAATCTCGCCACCCCGAGCCTGCGCGATCGCGCAGGCCATCTGAAAGGAACCGACTTCCTCCATTTCTACATACTGGGTTCGATTGCGCTCACGCACGAGGGGATGGACTTGTATGACATGAAGGCCCAGGCTGCCCTGGCCGCCGAGCGCGTGCCAGAGGCCACCGGCATTCAGTACCTTCCCTTGTATCCGCCGCAAGTGTCGATTCTCTTTGCCCCGCTGGCGCATCTTCCTTACGGATTCGCACTGACTGTGTGGTGGCTCCTGACCTCAGCGATCTACGGCATCTGCTGTTACAGCGTCTGGACAGCTTGTCCCCATCTGCGCTCGCGCGGAGGCACGGTCGCCATAATCTCCTTCGCCTGCCCCGCTTTCTTTCATCTGATTGCCTGGGGACAAACCTCCGCGCTCGCACTTGCCTGTTTCACGCTGATGTTCTTTCTGTTGCGCGACAAGCGCGACTTTCTCGCAGGTCTGGTGATGGGATGTCTGATCTTCAAGCCACAACTGGGAGTTGCAGCAGCCGTTGTCTTAATCGCTATCGGAGCATGGAGAACGCTGATTGCCGCAGCGCTCTCAGCAAGCTTCGAACTCGCCACGGGAGTGCTCTACTACGGATGGGAACCGCTGTGCCGCTGGTTCGGCGTGTTATGGAATGTGCGCGCGCAACTTTCCGCGTTTGAACCCAGGCTCTACCAGACGCATGCGCTGCGCACGTTTTGGTCGATGCTGCTGCCGTGGCCGGACCTCGCTCTGGCAGCGTTCGTCTTTAGCGGCTTTGTCGTATTGGGACTGACCATCGCGGTCTGGAGGCATCGCCAAGCGCACTTTGCGCTGCGCTACTCGTCCTTACTTTTGGCCACAGTACTGGACTCGCCGCATCTCACGGTCTATGACCTCGTAGTCCTCGCGCCTGCGATCCTCCTGCTTGCGGACTGGATCGCCGGTCAGCAACCCTGTCGGTCGAACGGATTCCTGGCAATTCTTCTTTATGCGATCTACGCTTTGCCGCTTGTTGGCCCGTTGGCGTTGTGGACCCACGTTCAATTGTCGGTTGTTGCGATGGTGGCAGTTGTGTTTCTTATCTGGAGGACGAGCGCTAGGAGTCTTCCCGCAGAAAACAAGATTGAGGAAAAGCAAATTCCCGCAACCACTTGAATACGAGAAAACTTTAGCTTGAGAAAAGGAACGAAAGCGCGGCCGGCAGCCTGCGGGCCCAAGCCGACTCGTGGTGGGTTCCGCCTTCCTCGATCACCAGTTGGAGATGCTGGTCATCCAATCCGGCTCGGCGGAAAATGCCGGCCAATTCCCTCACATCGTCGACTTGGCTCTGATCGCGCTCCTTGCGCCCGGCTTCAGCGGTACCGGTCGCGAGAAATATTTTTTCCGGCCAACGCTTAACGCTGCGACTCTGCCGGATCAGTTGCCGGTTGGATGCCCATAGCGATGGACTTTCCAGCAACAGGCACCCGATCACGCCCGGTCGAACTGCAACCGTATAAAGCGCGATCAGAGCTCCGAGCGAAGATCCGCCTAACCCTGTACTCATTGGGCCGCTTGCAACGCGATAGGTGCGAGCGACAAACGGCATGACCTCTTTGAACAAAAAGGCCGGATAGCGCGTGCCGTGCACACGCAGCATCATCGGATGCAGAGAACGGTGTGGCATGTACTCGCGAAGACGCTCTTTTCCGGCATTGTCGATCCCCACCAGAATCATTGGGGGCACGACGCCTTCGCGGATCAGCCGATCCCCGGTCTCATCGACTTGCCACTCGACTCCGGTAAATGATGTAGATGCTTCAAAGAGATTCTGGCCGTCGTTGAGATAAAGCACCGGATAGTGGCGTTCTGCATTTTCGGGATCGTCATAACCCGGTGGCAGCCAGACGCGCAGGAAGCGGTCGTTGCGAAATATTCGGCTGCGGAATTTGTGAAGACGCAAGTCTCCGGTAGCGGACTCCACTCGGATCACGTTCGATCCGGATAATCCCTCGTTGGTCTGGAATGCATTCATCAGGAAAGATGGGCCCACCGAAACGCTATGCCGCCGTCTTCACCTTCACGGCCAGAGCAAGCACGCTGATCAAAAAGATCAGCAACAGAGAGGCCAGGCACAGAATGCACCACGTAGTCAGAATGTAAGCCTCAACGTAGGTCAGATACAGCGCAAACGCAAGGCCTGCGAACGCGGCCAGCAATAGTCGGAGCGGCGTCTCCGGCCGATTGCGCAGGAATGTCGAAAGCACAAACAGCGCCGCATATCCGGCAACTCCGATGCCCGCAACCGGAATGCCCACAATGCTCGAATACTCGCTGCGGTTGACGACATCGCAGCTGAACCTCTGGCTGAAATCGCAAAACTCAGACTTTGACTTCGCATAATGCCGCTGCAGCGAAATAGAAGACACAATGACTCCGGCCAGCGCGATCGCAGCAATTGTCCCGAACAGAATCCGGACGAGCGGTGAGTATTGAGCTTCTTCCGACGCCGGCGTCATCACGGCAGGCTGCACCCAGTCTTGTCGCTTAAAGCTTCGAGCGAAAGAACGCCCTCTTTCGGTTGCTCCCCTTCAAATTGCCAACTCGGAAAAAGCTTGACCCCGGCGATCTTGCACTGCGGCGCGAGTTCCGATGAACCCTTGATCGCGCACTCCACGTAAGGCACGTAATGGAAAGACTCGCCAAACATTTCTTTCTGTTCCAGGCAGTGCGGGCACCAGTAGAGGCCATACATCTTCGCTTGCTTCGCGCTGAGGCATTTGGCGAAATCATCATATTTGTGATTCTTGTGGTACCAACCCGCGAGGTAGGCGGCGGCCAGCAGGACGATGATGCCGCCATAGGTCAACGTCTTCTTCGTCTTTCCGTCGTCCGCGGGGACGCCTTCCCGCTCCTGCTGTCGCTTTCGCCGTTCTTCAGACATGATTGAATCCTTATACCATGCCTTCAGGCCACGACATTCAGAGTGCCCGGCAAGACATCGAGTTGCTCGCAGTGCAAGGTCAAGACTTCGCCGTCCACCATCACATCAACCGGCGCATCGAGATTAAACTCGACGCGCGGTACAGACTTGCGCTCCGCCAAAGGATGGTTGATGTGAGTGCCGTCGTAGAGGGTCGGTAGATTGCGAAGCAGACCCAATCTGCCAATCGGTCCCCAACGAACATACTCGATCAGGCCATCGCTGATTTCGGCCTTGGGCGCGATCATCATGGTTCCGCCCGTGTATTTGCTGTTGTTGAAGGTCAGAAACAGGCACGGGCGCCCATCGAAATGCTGCTCCCCCTCGGCCCGCACTGGAAACGGTCGCCGGTTGAATCGCGCCAGCGTCAGAAAGATGGAAGTAACGTACCCCAGTTCGCCCCACGCGCTGAAACGGCGCGCCCGCAGCGTGGCCACGTCGGCGGAAAACCCCATGCTGAGCAGGTTGATGAAATAGATGACGCCAGTCTTGTGGCGCAAGCGCAGAACGTCGCACGGCTGGCTTCGCTCCGCCACGATCGACTCTATGGCGTGTTCAACACCTTGATCGCTAAAATCGCGGAGGAAAGAATTGCCAGTGCCCAAGGGCAGGAACGCGAGAGTGGCGCGTCCGCCGTCGAGGGCCGCTGGAAATAACCCGTTCACCACTTCATAAGAAGTGCCGTCACCACCGACAGCAATGAAGTTCCGCGTGCCGCGAGCGTAGGCCTCGCGGGCAATCTCGCTGGCATCGCCGGGGCGGTGCGTCGTAGCGACTTTCACCTCGACGCCCGCTGCCTGCAGCCGTTTCAGCGCCGGCCCCAGCAGTTTGCGAGCGCGTCCGCCGCCGGCCGCTGGATTTACGATTGCGAGATAGGTTTTCCCCAAGAGTCTCAGATCCGTCCCCGAATCAGATATCAAAAATGAGAAATAAGAAATGTAACTATACCCATGCTTGGAGCGAACGGATAAGTCGCCGCTTACAACTCGGCGATCGCCTGTTGGTCCAGCGATTTTCCGATCTCGTCAGCGAGCACCTGGCGTTTGATTTTCATCGAGGCGGTGCGCGGAAAATCTTTTTCCCAGACCATGTATCCTCCCACTCGCTTGAAATCCGGCAGACGCCGGTTACGCGCGGATATGTCCTCCACCAGCGCGCCATCGATTTTCTGGTTGGCTTCCAACCGCAGCACAAGCACGAGGCTCTCGCGCCCCAAATCTTTCCTCGCCCAGATAAAATTCGTCGCAAACACGCAATACTCTTTCACCGCCAAGCCATCGAACACCGTTTCAATATCCTCGGGATAGATATTCTTCCCGCCTTCGGTCACGATCATATTTTTCTTCCGCCCGAAGAGTTGCAGATGTCCGGCGCGGTCGAAGCGGCCAAGATCTCCTGTAAGAAGCCAGCCGTCTACGATCGTCTCCAGCGTCAATTCCGGATCGTCGAGATAGTGCGACATGATGGTCTTGCTGTGTGCGGCGACTTCGCCAATTCCGTCGGCATCGGGACTCAAGACGCGAATATCGACACCCGGCAATGGCTTGCCGACTGTGTCCGCGCGAAACGGTTTCAGATCGTTCACCGTGAGCACCGTTCCCGCCTCGGTCAAGCCGTAGCCGTTCACGACGGGAATGCCGAGATCGTAGAAAAACTGCATTGACGACGGCTCCATAAAAGCGCCGCCGGTGATCAGAGCAAGCAATTCGCCTCCAAATCCGCGGTGAATGCTGGGCAACAGCATCCGGCTCAACTTCACATTGGGGCGCCGGCGAGTCAACAATTTATTCGTTCCAATCGCAGCATTCAAAATCGTGCGCTTCCATGAAGGCAATTCGTCGAACTTGGCGCGCAGTCCGCGCTCCAGATTCTTTAGGATCATCGGAACCAGCGACACGTACGTAATGCGATAACGCACGAACGCGTCGCGCACAAATTCCGGACGCAAGGTGCGCAAGTGCACGACACAAGCGCCGCACACGAACGGCCCGATAAATCCCACCATGAAATCAATCGCATGATTCGTCGGCAGAATGCTCAAATATCGAACGCCCGGCCAGAACGGATACCAGGCAGTCAAAGCGCGGCATTGTTCGAGATAGTTCTCATGCGTCAGCACACATCCCTTAGGGCGGCCGCCAGTACCGGACGAATACACAATGCAGGCGGTATCCTCCTTCTGCCGCATCACGAAGTCGGGTGCGCCTTTGCGCTTGAAATCCTCCCACCGGAAGGCGCCGGCGAGTTCTGCGCCCAGCGGCGCTTCGGTCACAAGCACGATCCGGGTCCCGATGTTATGGAACTCGGCAGCCTGCATCATGGCCCGCCACAGGTGGTATTCGACGATGAGAAACTTCGCCTTGGAATGCGCAAGCAACTGCAGATGCTCGGCGGCTGTGAGCTTGTAGTCAAGCGGAACGAGCACGCCGCCACAGTAAAAGATGGCATACGCCGAGATCAGCCACTTCGACTGATTGGTCATGATGATGGCGGCGCGATGGCCCGGATCGAAGTCTGCGTCCTCCAGAGCACGAGCCAGCGGCATAGCAGTTTCTTTGAAGTCGGAATAGGTGAGCCTGACCTTTTCGCGATCGCGGTCGGCTTCGATCAGGCAAACCTCGGACGAATAGCGATCGAGGGCATCGCGCAAAGCCGCGCCCAGACAGGTGTATTGGCGAAGATCAAGCATAAAAAATGGCCGACTGTAGATTTTAGATTGCCGATCGAGAAACGCACTGCCGACTTACGGGTATGTTCCCCGGCAATCAACAATCAAAAATCAACAATCAATTTCCCTAGAGCCGCGCCTGAATCTTCCCCGCCAGCGTGCGGAAGTCGCTGACGCCCTGCAGTTCATAGTCGGGTAGTTCGACGCGAAAGTGATTCTCCAACTTGGTCAACAAATCGAGCGTCTGCAGGCTGTCAATGTTCAGCGCTTTGAAGAAATCTTCATCCGGAGATAACTTTTCGCGCGGCACTCTGAAGTGCGCGGCGGCAAGCGTGAGGATTTCATCGAGCGTCTTTTCCACTGTTTCCATGCAGGTATTCTAATTGAGTCGTTATGGCAAATACGGCTGCGCGCCTGTATTCTCCACGAACTTCTTCAACCCAGCCTGCACCGCTGGGCGCGCCAGCAACTCGCAGAACAAGTCAATCTCCCGTTGCAACTCTTCCCGCGGAATCAGTTTGATGAACTTCTTCGCCGTTGCGGCTGTCGTGCGGTCAAACTTCGCCATTTGCGCCGCAGTCGCGCGCGCCGCCCGCAGCGCTTCTCCCTCGCCAACCACCTGGCCTACCAGGCCAATCTGCTGGGCCTTGGTGGTATTGAAACTGCGCCCGGTCAAAAGCAAATCCCGCACGATCGCATTGCCCAAATCCCGCTTCAGCCGCGGGATTCCGCCGTATCCCGGGATTAGTCCGAGCCGCAACTCCGGAAAACAAAACCGAGCCATTTTATCGGCGATGATCAAGTCGCAAGTCAGGGCCAGTTCGAATCCACCTCCAAATGTCACACCATGCACCGCCGCAATGGTGATCAGCGACGAGTCGTCGATCGCGTTCATCACTGCGTGAATGCGCTCCAGATACGCCCGCGCATGCTTTGTGACTTCTTCTTGGCCGAACTCCCGGATCCAGCCATAGAGTTCGCGCAGATCAGCCCCGGCGCAGAACCCGGGTGTCATCGAACTATGAATGATGACAGCATGCGCCTCCGCATTCAGCGAACGAATGGCCACGACGAACTTCTCCAACTCTTCTAAAGTCTGGGAGCCAATCTCATTGCAGGGCTGGCGATGGAGACACAGTTCCACGACTCCATTCTGCAGCTCCCACGACAGGGTTTGCCCTTGATATTGCGTCATGATCGAATTGTTTTCGAATCCAGCGTGAATGCCGCGAAGCTGTTCAGACCGCCTTCTTCACCAGGTACATGCCTTCGATTTCATCCTTCATCTCGGCAGAGATCAAGTCACGCTTCAGCTTGCCGTTGGCCGTGAGCATTCCATTCTCGATGGAAAACGCTTCCGCCCGTATGAAAAACGCACGCACCTGCTTGTAATGAGGAAGGCGCGGATTGACGGTGTCGAGTACGACCTGAACCTGGGGCGGTAACACGGGTCCAGTCACAATCGTAGAAAGATATCCCCGGCCATTACCCACGACCACGACTTGTGAGCCTGCCGGCAGATGACGCGCAATCTCATCTTCGACCGTCTCCGGCGCAATCTTATGCCCGGAGCCGAGAACAATCAGATTCTTGATTCGCCCAATGATCCGCCATGTTTCCGACGAATCCATCTCACCTTGATCGCCGGTGTGAAACCATCCGTCGCGCAAAACGTCAGCCGTCTGCTGCGGCCGATTCCAATATCCCGGAAAAACATTGGGCCCGCGAACCAGAATCTCTTCGTTCTCACCGAGGCGCATCTCAATGCCGGGAATCGCCAGTCCGACTCTGCCGAGCACGGGACGATGCGGGTCGTCCATGGTGCAGATACCCGTCGTCTCGGTCAGCCCATACACCTCCAAGACGGGAATGCCCAGCATGCGGAAATAATCTTGCGTCTCCAGCGTCAAGGGCGCAGATCCGCAGATCAGCGCCTTTAGGTTTGGGCCGGCAATCTTCCTGCGAATGGCCGGAAAAATGAGTCCCCTGGCAATCCAAAACCACATCGCACCGGACGAGATGGAACCGGGACCTTTGCCCGTCCAGGCCCCGACGGCACGACGGTAAATGACATGAACCAGGCCTCCTTTTTGCGCGACCTGCTCATCGATCGCGCGCCGCATGCGCTCGAGCAACTGCGGCACATTCAGGAAGTAATGCGGCGAAACAGCCGGCAGGTCGGTTGAGATCTTGGTGAGGTCCGTATTCAGGGTGACCACGCTGCCACGCAGCATGAACGTCAGCGTAGCGATCCACGACGCACAAAAACTGAAAGGCAGGTAGTGAAAAACACGATCCTGGCCGTAACGGCCGCCCATCAGATCGTCAAGACGCGACGAACTGCAGCCCAGCATGAAACCGACGTTCGCCGCGGTTAAGACGACGCCCTTGGCTTCGCCCGAAGTCCCCGAAGTGTAGATGATCGTGACCGGATCTTCATCGCGCACCTGCGGGCGATCCAGCACAATGCCGTCCACACCGGCGAAAATCTCATCGAAGAGAAAGTGTTGCGGCGCCCCAGGCCAAGCTTGAAGAATCCCATCGCGCAGGTTCTCATCTCCACAGCAAATCAGAGACGGAGTGCTGTCCCGCATCATGGCAACCAGTTCCGCCGGCGCCTGCCGCGAATAAAGCGGAACAACGATCAACCCCTCGGCCATCGCGGCCAGATCCAGTGCAATCCAGCGAATGCTGTTGGAAGCCAACAATCCGCAGCGGTCGCCTTTGTTCAATCTTTTCGAAGCAAGGAAAGTTCGTGCCTTGCGGACCAGTTCAAGAAAAGCCTCGCCGGATACACCCGTGACCTGCCCGTCGCGAATTTCCTGCAGGACCACGCGCTCGGGCGCACTTCTCAGTTGCGAAAAAATGTCTCCGACGAAGGGCATGTTTTTTGTTGTGGACCTAACTATAGGCTGACACTAACTGCCGCAACGAATCACTCATGGGAGGCAGATAGTCCTCCCAACTCCATTCTCCGCGCCGCGTCGGAAACTCGGGATAACGGCGTTGCACTTCTTCTTCAAAGTAAACTCCCATACGCGCCATGAGTTTCAGGTTTCTGACGACGGTGCGGGCGATGCCGGCGGCAATGCGCTCGCCCTGTGTCGCCAGCATTTCCAGAGCGGCCAGCAGTTTCTGTTCCAGGTCCGGATCGTCGACGGTCATCAGCAATTCCTGGTGCCCGCGGTCGCGCATCAAGTTGCGGATGCGTTCGTCCATAGTGATTCCAGCCGAAGGAACCAGGCCCGGCATGGAAGTGACGATGCCGTGATAGCGCGAGGAGGCCATCATGTGGCAGGAACGCAAAATGCTCACCAGTTCATACATGTTGTACTGGTCCGAGGTGAGAACTGGAATGCCACCGAGTTTCTGCGAAATCAGGCCGGCGGGGCGTGCATCGAGACGCTCAGTGGCAACGAGAATGACGAAAATGTTTCGCTGCTTGCGGAAGGCATCGACGGCGTTTGCGATCGAATTCAAGTAATGCGCGTAGGCGCGGTCCGCGGCCGGCCCGGTGTTGTGGAAATACGGGCCGCGATAGTGACTCTCTTTGTATGCCCCGGTGAGACTGTGCAGAGCTGCCTTGGCGATGGAAGCTTTGACGGGCCACTCGAAGGGATTGATCGGACATACGGCGAGGACTGGTGTACGTCCATCCCAGCCCACCTGGCGTAAGATGCTTTGACCATACTCGGGAGAACGCGGTTCAAAGGTCCAGGCCGTGTCCGTACCTAATTCAGTCGGAATGCCCAAGTCGCGCAAGAGCGTGCGGGATTCCTCGTTGCGCGTGATAATCAGGGAATGCTTGCAATAGCGAGCGCACATCTTCGCGAGCAGCGGATCCATGTGGCCGGCTTCCCCCCCGTATCCGATGGAGAGCTTGTTCTCCGCGGCCGCAATACCCAGCGAGCCAATCATCATCGTAGTCAGGGCGTTGGCGAACTTGCTCTTGAACATGGAGCCTTCGCAGGCAACGACTCCGTGATGTTTCGGCACCTCGTCGTATAAGAATGGTGGAAAGATATCAGGCAAGCGAACCTGAGCGGTGCCGTCGAAGTAGCCCCGCGAGCGTTCGAAGTCGAAGGTCATGGCGGTGAAATCGACCCGCTCTGCCCCAAGAATGCAGCGAATCTGGCGCAGCATTTCCTCGACGCGCACATCGGAGCCCATGTTGCGCGTGCCGTTATAACCGGCAAACAGAAGCTTCAGCTTTTCACCCGGATGCCAAGGTTTGCCGCCCCCGAGCATCCAGCCGGCCTTCGCACGCTCGATGTTCGTGCTGACCCACGCTTCCAAAAGAAAGTCCATCATGCGGCGTTACCGCCTTTCGCGACGGGCCACGGCTGGTAGCGATATGCGAATTGATTCTCGGAAGCGAACTTCAGCAGGGGAAAACTGTATTGTGAAAACGGAACTGGCCTGCGGCCGAGCTCCGAGGTGACGCGGGTGTTGTCAAAGACCGTATTCCAGACCAGGTACGGCATGAAAACTTTCAAGAGCGATGCGCTCTTTCCTAGAGATCCATTCCGGTTGGACAAGAAGTTCACCGAACCAGTGAAAGGCTTCTCGGCGAAGGGCAGGAAGATCGGCCCGCGCTTCTGCTGGGCCGCGCTGAGTGCCGTAGTCAACTCGCGGAACGTCTGCGAAGAAGTTCCGGATGAAAGATGGTAGGTATCGTATTTCGGCTGATCCTTCTGGTGCAGAATCGCAATCGCGTCGGCCACAAAATCAACATTCACGATGTCGATCTTGTCCTGGGCCCGAAATGGCAGCACACGCAATCCGGCGAGAAACACGAAAGCCTTCACCATGTCGAACTGCGTAGTTTCTGCATGGCGGCTGTCACCCAACACGATGCTCGGCCGAAAAATAGTCTTGGGGGTATCGGGCAGCAAAACATGCACCATATGCTCGCAGAACTTCTTGGTGCGAGCATACGGATCGTAGTCCGAGCGGTCCCACTCAATGGAATGATCTTCGCTCACTACTTCGTTACTGCGTTTTCCGGCCACAGCGACGGTGCTGACTTCGCTGAAGCGACGCAGTCCGTGATAGTGCTCGGCATGCCGCGCCAGAGTTAAGACCTCGAGCGTGCCACGCAGATTCACATTCAGGCAGCTTTTTTCCGATTTACGATTTAAGGACGCCGCGCAATGGATGACCGAATCCGTGGTGTGGACGAGCCGGTCGTATTCATCGCGATCCAGACCGAATCCCGGCGCCGTCAAGTCGCCGCAGAATATCCGGACTTTCGTCTGCAGGTGCTCATAGAAGCGCGGAAATTCGAGATGCAGCTGCAACGCCTGCCAGAGCCGGTACTGAGCTTCTTGGGGGTTGCGGGCGCGCACCAGCAGATTCAGAGCTGCGCCGTGCCCCTCCAGCAGATTGGCTGCGACATGCGCGCCGATGTATCCGGTCGATCCGGTCAGGAATATCGCCACGTGGCTCCATTGGTCCCGGTCTTCACGGCGTCTCCGTTCGCGGGCGCAAGCTGAAAACTTCGAGGCGGCCGTGCCTCAAGCGGACGGCCTTCAATCAGTGGGTAGGTCCAGCGGCGAAGCGCCGGAATGTGAATGTTGATCCAGTACTCCCACCAGTCGAGAGAGCGGGTGAAGTAGCCGAAGGTGGATTGCTCTTCGGGAACGAGTGCATGCGAAAGCCGCTCGACATTTTCCGCGGCGAAATCATGCTCATTCAACAGAATGAATGGCTCGAAAAGCTCGATCAGCTTTTCCACGCGCTCCAGGCTGCGCTCGGTCTTCACGAGCGGCGCCTTTTTGAGAGGCAAGGGCGACATGATCCGCTGAATCGACTTGACGATCGCCTTTTGAGCGGGTGCTGACATCCGGTTGTAGCGAGTCTTGGAGACAGGGATGGCGTCAAAGCGCAGCCGCAGCCACGACTCCAATCCTTCCTGCGCGCGGTAATGTTTGCGGTGAGCCAGTGACGTCAGTTCGATGGAACGGCCCATATCGCAGGGATTCGTCACCGACGTGGCCAGTTGATACAGCGGATCGTGGCGGCGCTCGATCACTGCGGCGGCAATGAGCGTCATGCCATTGCATACGGCATCGACTGGAATGATGTCGAGCCGTTTGCGCTCATTCGAAGGCAGCTGCCGAAAATAAGTGCCAAGCAGATACGACAACGATGCCGAAGTATTGATGCCCTCGTTCCATCCGCGAAAAGGCTTGCTCACCGAAGTTTCGACAATCGCCGGACGAACCACCGCCACCGGCAATCCCGCACCGTGTTTGACGATGAGGGATTCAGCCAGACTCTTGGTCAAAGTATAAGTGTTGGGCCAGCCGAGTTCCTTGGCGCGGCGCGTGCCGGCCTCCGTAAGGTAAGTCTTCAGCCAGCGGACGCGGCCCTTGCGAATCTGGTTCTCGAGCGCAGCGCCTTGAAGATCCCTGGCCGCGTGCTCTTTCGATCGCGCCTGCATGCGCAGGCCTGACGTGACTTCTTCGCTCTCCGCCCGTGCTTCTGCATCCCTTACAAGATCATGAAGAGCGCGCCATTCCTGCTCGGCATCGAAATCGGCCAGGCTGCGAGGACTGTAGTTCGGAGTCAGTTTCTCGGCGACACGCCCGTCCTGCTCGCCCGCCACATAACAGGTGGAAAGATGCACCAGGCCGGCATGATCGGTCGTGCGAACGAATTCCAGAATGTTAAGAACGGCATCGGTGTTGGTGGCTAGAGCATCCCGCAGGTCAGGATTGAAATCGGTGAGACCTGAACTGTTGATGATCAGGTCGAGATTCCTCTGCAAGTGGCGGGATACTTCCGCGCTCAGCCCCATGCCAGGCTGAGTTACGTCACCCTCGATGACTTCGATCTTCTCGCGCAGGAACTCGCGCAGCCGGTCGTCATATTTTTCGAAGAGCGGATCGAAAACCGGAGAATCTTCGACAATTTTTTCGAACCTGCGCTCTGCCGGATTTGACTTCTGGCGCCTGATGAGCAGGTAAATCCGCTTGACGTTGGGTAAATCCATCAAGGTACTGGCGAGCCAGACCTTGCCGATGAATCCGGTCACGCCGATCAGCATGATCTGCTTGCCCGCAAAGGCATGCCGCACCGAAAAGCCGGAAGCCTGCCGGTGTCCCTCAAAGTTCACGACCGGGCGCTGGATCGAGACGGACTGACGTTCGGCGGAGGTAACCGCAGCCCGGAGCTCCTCGAGAGAAATATCGAGATGGCGGGCCAGCGTCTTGGGAGCGCGACGGCCATCGGGCATATTCTCGCGAAAAGGCGCAAAAGCGCCGCGTGGACGAATGACGGGGTGGAGCAAGCGTCCTGTGACGGTGCCATCGCGGAATTCGAGTCGATTGGCGACAATGTGCTTTACGCCCAAGTGGTCGGCTAAGGGCCGCATCACATGGTCGAGAGCCTGACTGACCAGAACAACGTCTGCGCCGGACTCAACCAGTTCTTTTACCTGCTTAACGCCGCTCTCTTTCAGGCGCGGCTTGAGCTTGTATTGGAAATACTCTTCTCCCAGCAGATCAAGGCGGTCGCGCGTGACGCCGCGAAGCACGGTATGCACCGCTCTGGTGGCAAACTTGCGGTTGGTGGAATAGAGAAACGGCCGCAACAGCGCCATAGCAAAGATCAGGCCACGGCGGCGGAAACGCTCGGTAAATGTCTGGGCATTCCAGGTGAAGAACGCCACCGGCCTGACCACAGTCAGGTCCAGGAGGCTGCCTTCGACCCGCCAGTAGACGGTGGGGGCCGTACTGGAATTTTGGTTTGTCGCTTCCAAGTCGTTATTCATCCTACTGCACCATGCCAGGTGCAGCAGGCAGACGGAATTCCTATTGTAAACAATAGGCTGGAACGGAGCTAATCTGATGCCTCATTGCGGAACCCGGCACGGTCCATGCCACTTGGAAACAACAACTCTCTTGGAATTCGCTAAGGCGCCGACTTCGCACGGCCCACAACCAGTGCAATCGTGCCGCTCAGCGCAACCGTTGCCGCAATGGCCAAAAGGCCCCCTCGGAAACCCCCGCCGATGGTTCGGAAGAACCCGATAATGTCGGGACCGAAGTACCCACCCAGGTTTGCTAAAGAGTTGATGACGGCGATGCCAGCCGCCGCGGACAGGCCATCCATTCGGGAGGTAGCCATCGCCCAGAACGGCCCGACCATAGATTCGGCGCCAGCCAGCCCGAGCCCGATTCCGGCGATGACGAGAGCCGTCGAGGTTCCGTAACCCGCAACAACTAAGGCCGTGGCGCCTACGAAGGCTGAAGCGGCAACGTGCCAGCGTCGTTCGCCGGTGCGATCCGAGCGCATGCCCACGAGCACCATGGCGACCGTGGTCACGAGAAACGGCAAGATAGCGACAACACCAGTCCAGAAATAGCTGAGCCCCGACAGCGATCGGATGACGCTCGGTAGCCACAGCGTAACGCCGTACATGGTGGTCGAGACACCGAAATACACCATGGACAGGAGCCAGATACGCGGCGCGATAAGGACCTGCCAGAGGCTTCCGTGTCCTTCCGGCGTTTTTCGTTCCCGTTCGTTCGCAAGTTTCTCAAGCAACCAGGTCCGCTGTTCGCCCTTTAGCCACACGGCCTCAGACGGAGTGTCGGAGAGAACAAGGAACACCGCCGCTCCCAGAAGAATCGCGGGCACGCCTTCCAGCAGAAACATCCACTGCCAGCCCGCAAGGCCGCTGCCGCGAAGCCCCATCAGCGCGCCCGAGAGCGGGCTGCCGACTATGCCCGCGAGCGGGTTGGCGGTCATGAACCAAGCCACGGCGCGGGCACGCGCGCTCATCGGAAACCAGCGCTTCATGTAGAGGATGATGCCAGGAAAGAATCCAGCTTCCGCGGCGCCGAGCAGAAAGCGCATGACATAGAAGCTGATGGGTCCGCGTATGAAAATCATCAGGCACGAGATGATTCCCCAGGCGACCATCAGAGTCGAGATCCACCGCCGCACGCCGAATTTTTCCACCACGAGATTGCTGGGAAGCTGAAAGAAGAAGTAACCGATGAAGAACATGCCGGCTGCACGCCCAATGGCACGCTCGCTCAGCCCCAACTGAGAGCGCATCTGCAAAACTGCAAAGCTGACGTTGATGCGGTCGAGATAAGCGACGATGTAGAGCAGAAAGAGAAACGGCATGAGCCGCCACATCAATCGTGAGACGACGGCGGATTCGAGGCGGTCGGGGGCGGTGGGCAAGCGGGTTCCGAAGAGCCGTTTCGGTGGCGCGAGGATTTTACGACAATCCGAGCTTTTGGCGAATCTCTGTGACAATTTGCTGCGGCGCGCCCGAGATTTCTACCGTCACCGCCGGTTCCGGAACTTCAAGGTCGGCAAATTGGCTGGCCAGAATCTGCTGGTCGGCAAAATGACCGTGGCGCGCTCGCAGTCGTTCGGCGATCAGTTCAGGAGTTCCTTTCAGATACACAAAACGCACTTCGGGACCGGCTCCAAGTCGTTCGCGATAACTCTGCTTTAAGGCGGAGCAGGCGAGGACGACGTTTTGATTTTGCGTGATCCATTGGAAGATCGACGCACGAAGGCTCTCAAGCCAGGGCGAGCGGTCCTCGTCGGTGAGCGGAACTCCCCGCCGAATTTTCTCGACATTTGATTGAGGATGGAAATTGTCGGCGTCTGCGAACTCCCACTTCAATTGTTCCGCCAGCAAACGACCGATCGTAGTCTTGCCCGCGCCGACCACTCCCATGACGATGACGATCACGATTTGTGCCGGATCATTTCTTGTAAGTTTTTTCGACGCCGTTTCTGGTGTTGGTCACGGTGAAGGTGCCATCGGGAGTGGCGGACACTTTGAGCATCTTGCCTTCGCAATTCTCTTTCACATTCGCGATGCGTTCTTCGGCGATGTTGTGATCGCGGTCCGACTCAGCCGCATAGTGCACTTGCCAAAGGTCTTCGAGTCCCGGAGAGTCATGCACGATCTGCCAGGCCGCCGGACTCGCGCCTTTTCGTGGCCCGTTGTCAAAAATCGCCACCCGCGGATGGAGGGTCCAATCGAGCGATTTGCTGTTGGAAAGATCGGCCCCGTGATGCGTCACCAGAAACAGATCGACGGTGCCAAGCATGTTGTTGGGGCAGGCGAGTTCCAGCTCCTTTTTCTTGGTCAGATCGCCGAGATCGAGGAAGCGAAATTGTCCATACGTGATGATCACGCCCACGGAGCGGGCATTTTCAGTCGCGTCGGCTTCCGCGGCTGGCTCCGCCTTACACAGAGCATTCGCTTCCCCTGCTCCCGGCAAAGGGCTCGCGATGTGATCGCCGGCAGCAGCCAAGACTTTGACTTCCAGGCCCTTGATCGGAAGCCCCCAGCCGGGCTTCACGACTACGTGCGCATGTCCCGCAATCGCTTTCTCGTAGGCTGCATAGTCAGTTCGCGTCACTTCGGAGTCTTCCTGGTTGGGGCCATGATCGACAAACGTTCCGATCTTGATGCCGTCGACGAGTTGCGGCACACCGCCCACATGATCGCGATGAAAGTGCGTGATCAAAACGTAGTCGATCTGCTTGAGACCTGCCTGATGCGCGGCGGCGACGATGCGATCGGCATCGCGGCCCTCGTACCCTGGCCAGCCGGTATCGATCAGCAGCGACTGCCCCGTGGGACTGACCACCAACGTGGCCTGACCGCCCTCCACATCGATGAAATAGATCTGCATCGGTTTGGCAGCCGGAGCGGTCGCAGAGGCAGGCAGAATTACGCTAGAAACAAACAGGCAGAGGACGGGACACAAGAGTTGACGCATGATTGCCTCGGGTCGGAATGTTGCGGAAGATTATGCCACGCGATGGCAAGGGCCGGTGCTAAAAAAAACCACACATCCCTCATCAGTTCGATTCACCCTGAACACCGCTCATCGTAGAATGCTGCGCGAGGCCATAATTTGAAACTTACGGAAGATCCGCATCGCAGGCTGAACGCGCTGACCAACGAGTGGATACTGGTTTCTCCGCATCGCGCAACGCGTCCCTGGCAGGGAGAAGTAGCACCGCTTCCCACTGCGGCCGAGCCGCAGTACGACCCGTCGTGTTACTTGTGCCCGGGAAACGCGCGGGTGGGTGGAGTTCGCAATCCTGCATATACTTCGACGTTTGTTTTTGACAACGACTTCGCGGCCTTGAAACCGCAAGCTCAGAGCCCAACTCGAGGCGAAGACCGCCTCGATGTGGAAAACACAGGGCTAGTCGTCGCACAGGCGGAGCCGGGGATCTGTCGCGTGATCTGCTTTTCTCCACGTCATGATCTGACACTTGCGACTATGACTTCGAACCAGATCGAGCCCGTCGTTCATACCTGGATTGAACAATTTCGTGAACTTGGCGACCGGGACTTCATCCATCATGTACAGATATTCGAGAATCGTGGCGCGATGATGGGCGCCAGCAATCCGCACCCTCATTGCCAGATTTGGGCGACGGCATCGATCCCGGAAGAACCAGCGAAGGAATTGGTTGTACAGGGCGTATATCGAAATGCGCACGGCCGGTGCCTGCTGTGCGACTACGTTGCGCTGGAAGGCCGCGAGAGTGTACGGGTCGTCTGCGAGAACGAAGGCTTCGTTGCCCTCGTCCCCTTCTGGGCGGTATGGCCGTTTGAGGTTCTGGTGTGCAGCCGGCGCCATTTCGCGAGCCTAGACTCATTGAGCAACGACGAAGTCCGCACTCTGTCCGACATGCTGCACCAAGTCACCGCAACTTACGACAAAGTCTTCGGCGTTCCCTTTCCCTATTCCATGGGATTTCATCAGGCACCGACGGATGGCACCGACCATCCTGAGTGGCACTTCCACGCTCACTTCTATCCTCCACTGCTGCGTTCGGCGACGATCCGCAAATTTATGGTTGGATTTGAAATGCTGGGCAATCCACAGCGCGACATCACGCCTGAAATTGCGGCAGAGCGCCTGAGGGACCTGGCGAAAACTACGCGCTGAAAATTGTTTTCGTCGCCGGATACACGCGCTGAAATGCAGCGTATGAGGTGTTCATTTGCTTGATGACTTCCGCCCGAGCCGGAACGGTCTGCTTCACACGAATCACCGCACTGCACGCAGCATCGACCGTGGGCCAGAGCGTCGCGCCGACTCCCGCCAGAATTGCCGCGCCATACGCGGCACCCTCCTCCGCTTCGACAATCTCAATCTCATGTCCGTAGACGTCGGCCTGAATCTGCCGCCACAACGGCGATCGCGCGCCGCCCCCGCCGAGCCGAATGCTCTTCACCGGAACATTCATTCCATCAAAAATCGTGAACGTATCGCGCAGGCTAAAGGCTACTCCTTCAAGCACCGCCCGCACGATGTGGCCTCGAGTATGGGATGCAGTCAGACCGACCAGTGCCGCCCGCGCCTGGCCATCGAGATGGGGCGTGCGTTCGCCCATGAGATAGGGGGTCCAGAGCAATCCGTCGGCGCCGGGAGCGACCGCGGACGCTTCTGCTGTAAGCTGGTCGTAAGCAACTTTGTCGCAAAGGGTGTCCCGCAGCCAGCGCAACGACAGCCCGGCGGCCTGAGTGACTCCCATTACATGCCAACGTCCTGGGATCGCGTGGCAGAAAGTGTGCAGGCGCCCCTTGGGATCGAGCGCCGGGCAATCTGTAGCAGCGAAAACCACGCCCGACGTGCCAATCGTCGCGCTGACGGCGCCAGGGACAACAATGCCCATGCCGGTTGCGCCGGCGGCTTGATCGCCGGCTCCGGCAACCACCGGAGTGCCAGTTTTCAGTCCCGTGACTGCCGCGCCGTCGGATGAGAGTTGCCCGCAGACATCGGGCGATTCGTAAAGTTTGGGAAGGAGACGCTCATCGACCCCGGCGGCCTGCAGCACCTCATTCGACCAGCGGCGGTGCGCGACATCAAGCAGGAGCGTTCCAGATGCGTCGGCCATATCGATGGCGCGCTCGCCGGTCATACGGAAGCGCACGTAGTCTTTCGGCAGCATGACCGAGCGCACGCGCTTCCAGTTTTCTGGCTCGTGCTTTTGGACCCATAGAAACTTCGTGACCGTGAAATTGGGCAGCGCCGGATTGCAGGTGAGTTGGATCAGGCGGTCGGCGCCGATCTTCTGCGTCAGTTCCCTGCCCTGCTCGCCGGTGCGCACATCGCACCAGATGAGCGCGGGACGAACGACGCGGTCTTTCTCGTCGAGCATGACTGCGCCATGCATCTGGCCCGAGAGCCCGACACAGGCGATGTGGTCGGCGTGAACTTTGGCGGCGCTGATTGCGTTGCGAACGGCGATGCCACAGGCGCGCCACCAATCTTCGGGCTGCTGCTCCGCCCAGCCAATCTGCGGAGACGCAAACGGTACGTGCTCTTCGGTGGCAGACGCGATCACGCGGCCTAGCTCGTCGATCACGAGAGCGCGCGTGCCACCGGTTCCTACGTCGATTCCGAGAAGATGAATGGGATTGCTCCTTCAGGGCGTAACTTGGATTGTCTGGCCGGAGTACTGCACGATCTTGTCAGCCTCGTCGGATGGGCCGATTCCGGTACCATGATTCTCACGGACGACGACTACGCGAAATGTCCGCTTCTGCAACATGCCGGGGAACTCACCTCTTCTGTCGCCAATGGTCAGCAGGTTCTTGCTGTCGTCCCAGTGAAACGGAATCGTCGCGCGAACCCCCTTCTCGTAGTTGTAGTTATCGTTTTCGTCTTCATAAAGCGTGAAGTCGCCGTCAGCGCCGCGATAAACGCGCAGCTCGATTGGATCGGCGGGCTTCTCGGTCGACCACTCCATATCGGGGCCCAAGGGAAGAATCGATCCGGCGCGAACGTAGAGAGGAATTCGTTCCAGCGGTGCTGCCACCTCGACCATGCGGCCGCCTTGCGTCGAAGTTCCCGACCAGAAGTCGTACCACTTCGTATTCGGCAGATAGAGTTGCCGAAGGCTGGCCGCAGGTTCAGTGACAGGGTTGACCAGGATCGCCGGGCCAAACATGAATTGGTCGCCGATGTTCGAGGCGCGGTCGTCGGTTCGAAAATCCATCACCAGCGGCCGCATCGGAGTGTAACTTTCGCTCGTGGTCTTCCAGGCGAGTGAATAGATGTAAGGCAGCAGCCGGTATCGCAATCGGTCGAAGCTTACGAGAATTTTCTGAGCGTCGGGACCATACGACCAGAGTTCGTTCTGGTCGGGATTGCGCGTACCGTGAACGCGCAAGATCGGGCTGAACGTGCCGAACTGAAACCATCGAATGAATAGCTCGCGAAATGCCGGGTCGTCGGGATTGCCGAAGACGAAGCCGCCAATGTCCGTCGTCCAGTAAGGGATGCCGCTGAGCGCAAAATTCAGGCCTGCGGGAATCTGACGGCGCAAAGTGAAAAAGTCGGAGTTGATATCTCCCGACCACGCGGTGACCGAATTGCGCTGGCTGCCTGCAAAGGCTGAACGAGAAAGAATGTAAACGCGTTTCTTGTTGCTGGCGGCGCGCTGCCCTTCATAGACCGCGCCCGTATCCAACAGTGGATAAGCATTGACGTAGCGGTTGCCGCTCCCTGCGGCTAGCTTGTGACTGAGCAGGATGTTGTCTTCCTGGCCTTCGGTTTCCGGTTCGGTCGTGTCCATCCACCAGGCGTCGAGGCCGATGTTAAACAGCGCCTTGTCGATTTCGCTCCAGTAAAACTTGCGAGCTTCGGGATTGGTGGCGTCGTACACGGCCATGGCGTCGGTGTGGTAGGGCGGCTTAGCGAATTTGAACTTGTCCACGAACCAGCCCTGCTGGTTCATGTAGTCGTAATTCTTCGATCCCGGCTCGAAAAAAGGCCAAATCGAGATCATCAGATGGAAATTATCGTGATGAAGCTCGTCGACCATTCCCTTTGGGTCTGGATAATTCTTGTTGAAAACAAACTCGCCTTTGCGGTTCCACCAGAACCAATCCTGAACAATGTTGTCGACCGGGATGTGAAGTTCGCGATATTTGCGCGCCACGCCGAGGATTTCGTCCTGGGACTTATAGCGGTTCTTGCATTGCCAGAAACCGTAGGCCCAGCGGCCAAACATCGGCGCCTGCCCAGTCAGTTCGCGATAGTCGGCGACGACTTTGTCGAGGTCGGGGCCGTAGAAAAAGTAGTAGTCGACGGAGCCGGCGACTTCCGAACTGACGTAGAGATAGTTGGCGAAGCGATTGTTAAACCGGCTGCGCGAATCGTTATTCCAGTAGAGGCCGTAGCCTTTGCTCGAAACCATGAAGGGCACAGCAATGTTGCTGTTATCCTGCGAAATGTCGACCGACTCGCCGCGATAATTCCACACGCCAGCCTGATGCTGGCCCAAGCCGTAAATTCCTTCATGCGAGCCATAAATATTGAAGAACGACTCGGAGCGATAGGTGTCTTCCCCGTTGACCTGAGCTGGCGTCAGCTTTCGAGAGCCTTCCTGCAGCAGTTGCTCACCATCGGGCCTGCGAAAGGTGATAGAACCGTCGAGGCGCGCCACATCGACCCGGAGGGCTGCCGTCGTCAGAGAGACCGTTTCCTTGGACGACTGTATCGACCATTTCGCGCCAGGCCAGTCCCTCTTGACGACAGCGAAGTCGGACGCCGAGGGAATCTTCGCAGAGGGCGCGTACAAGACGTGGACGACGGAATCAGAGCATATCTGAATTTTGAGAGTTCCAGACTGCTGCGTGAAAACGACGCCGTCGGCCTGCTGATCGAATTTCGTGACGGGATTTCGGGGAGCCCACTGAGCCGGAGCTGAGGAAACATGAATCGCACACACCAGGGAAAGCGAGGAGAAAAAGAGCCATATTCGTCTCATGCCTTTTCAAGTGATGCCTTTTCCAGTGATGGAAAGAAGATGACGGTGTTGCCGCGGGGGTAGCAGACAACGCTCTCTCGCCGCCAGCATCTTACGCGCTGCCGTAAACGATTACAACACGGCAAGAACGCAAATTCGGGAGACTCAACTTCGCGCAACCGCGACGTCGCCGCCAGGCAGGTTATTGGCGACGACTCTGGCCCCGCGGCGGCGATTTCCGTTGTTTTCACTAGATTGCCGCTCCAGAAAAAAATCGAGATTTCCCCGCATGACGAGGTGCGGAGCAAGCGTGATCTGGTACGACGGGCATTCGCCTTCCGTGAGAAACTCGCGAAGAACGCGGAAGGCCATTCTGCCCTGAGTTCGCGGGCGCTGGTAGATAGTGGCGGCTACGGCACCGGAGCGAATCTGGGGCACAAGATCGGAAAAAAGATCAGTCGTGATGATGGTCAGCTGATTCTCCAGACCCGCGTCCCGTACTGCCCGAAGGACCGGTAGTGATGCTTCCGTGGTGACGTAGATTCCCGTCAGATCCGGATGGGAATCCAACAGCTTACGGCATTTTTCCTGCGCGACCGGTTCAATATCGTGGTCTTCGAGGGGAGGCAGCACGCGCATTTTCGGGTACAGGGCATTCATCGTTTTCTCGAAACCCGAATATTTCTCGGAATGCTCGGTAATCCGCAAATCACTCAGAGTCACAGCAATCTTGCCGCTACCGCCGAGAAAACGCCCCATCAGGTCTGCCGCCAGTGCGCCGCTGGCGAGAGTATCGATTGAGACCACCGCTAGCCGACCGGAGCCGGGAGCATCCGTGGTCACACACATGACCGGGATGCGGCTGCGCGAGGCACGCCGAATCCAGGTCCGCAATTTTTCGGGCCGGCTGGAAAAGACAATGATTCCATCGACTTTCGCCTGCAACGCCGCCTGGAACGATTCTTCCTCTCCTTCATCAAGTTGTGGGTAAGTGCGGAACTCGAGATCGACGTTCTCCATCAGGAGCGAAGCCGCTTCGTCGCTGATCCCGGCTCTCACTTCGTCCCAAAACGACGTCGTTCCTTTCAGGGTATTGACCGAGATTTTCAGATGTCGCTTGGTGGAGAGAAAGCGAGCGGCGAGATTCGGGCGATAGCCGAGTGACTTAGCCATCTGCAGGACCCGGGCCTTCGTCATAGCATTGACGCCGGGATGATCGTGCAGAGCGCGGTGGACGGTTCCCGTCGAAACACCCAGCGCCTCGGCAATATCGAACAGCGTAATGTTCTTCATGGCCTACACTTTTGTCTGCGCGGGAAGCACCCGGCGACACTCAACCCCACGAGACGGAAGCGGCAACGCCGCCACCGTAAACGTTAACGGTTAACCGGTTTATTTGCAACTGAGTGAATTTCTTGCCCTTGCGAACATCGTGCCCTACACGGCCAGCGGATCACGTGGCAAGTCCGCCGTTTTCGAAGTGGTCAGCGCACGAACTGTCCCCCCGTAAGAGGTGCTACGTCGCGGTCCCTTATGCCTGTCGGTAGCTTTACTCCCACCGTTTTGATAGCTTCGGAGCCTGTCCGATGTTTTTCGCGTTCCCATGAGCCGCGCACTCCCGTCCTCCAAGGTAGTCAATATCGCAGACCTTCGAATCATGGCCCGTCAGCGGGTGCCTCGCGCTGTCTTTGACTATCTGGACGGTGGGGCCGAGGCGGAGGTCACGCTGGACGAAAACTGTCGCGCCTTTCGAGACGTATTGTTCCGGCCTCGCGGGGCGGTTGCTTGCGCAGCGTGCAACCTCACGACACAAGTAGTCGGACAAAAGCTCTCGGTCCCCTTCGTTTTGGCACCGGTTGGTTATAGCCGGTTGATGCATCCGGAGGGCGAGAAGGCGGCCGCGCGCGCCGCCGGTGAAATGGGCACAGCCTACACGCTCTCAACGATTTCCGGGCACAAACTGGAAGACGTGCGAGCCGCGACGCAGGGTCCTGCGTGGTATCAGCTCTACCTGCTGGGTGGACGCGCAGCCGCCGAAGGATCGATCGAGCGAGCCCGCCGCGCTGGCTTTTCCGTACTCGTCATCACCGTGGATACACCGGTCGCAGGATTACGCGAACGAGATCCGCGGAATGGCATGAAAGAACTCATGGGTGGATCGATTTTCGACAAGCTGCCGTTCCTTCCAGAAATTCTGTCGCATCCCGGATGGCTCAGGTCGTTCGTTTTCGATGGCGGCGTCCCTCGTCTGGAGAACGTAGTCGTCCCTGGAAAAGGACCGATGGCGATGCTCGATGTGGGCGCAGCTCTGGCCGAAGCGACCGTCACCTGGGGCGATCTGCGCTGGATTCGGGAAATATGGACCGGGCCCATCGTAGTGAAAGGCCTGCTGACTGGAGACGACGCACGCCGCGCGATCGACGAAGGGGCGGCTGCGGTGGTGGTGTCAAACCATGGTGGACGTCAGCTGGACTCCGTCTCATCGACATTGCGTGCGCTGCCGGAGGTTGTAGCGGCGGCCAATGGACAGATCGAAGTGCTCATGGATGGCGGCGTTCGCCGCGGCAGCGACATCGTAAAGGCTCTCTGCCTGGGTGCTCGCGCAGTTTTGATCGGGCGGGCCTACGCCTATGGCTTGGCCGCGGCGGGATATCCGGGCGTCAAGCGCGCGCTGGCAATTTTGCGCGACGACGTCGAACGCACGCTTCGCTTGCTTGGCTGCCCTTCTCTCGCCACTCTAGATCGCTCGTACGTAGAAATTCCGAAATCATGGCCGGTGCCTCGAGGCTGGAATTGAAATGAAGTTAGAGAAGCCTCTGCTCCGGACGTTGCCCAAGGTTCTGCTCCACGAACATTTGGACGGCGTGCTACGGCCTCAAACGATGGTCGAATTGGCGAAGGGCTTGGGCTATCAGGAGTTGCCTAGTGCGGATGCCACTGCACTCGGAAACTGGTTTCATCAAGGCGCGAACCAAGGGAGCCTGGCGAAATACCTCGAAGGATTCAAGCACACGATTGCCGTGATGCAGACGGAAGAGTCCCTGGAGCGAGTTGCGTACGAGCAGGCCGAAGATCTCAGCCGTGACGGTGTCGTCTATTACGAAACCCGCTTCGCACCCATCTTTCACACGACCGGGGGATTGACCCATCAGCAGGTGGTTTCAGCTGTGCTCAAGGGCATGGCTCGCGGCCGTCAGGATTTCGGCATCCGGTCGGGACTGATTCTTTGTGCCATGCGGAACATGAATTTCTCGCTCGAAATGGCCGAACTGGCGGTCGATTTCCGGCAACGGGGTGTCGTTGGATTCGACCTGGCGGGCGAGGAAGGTGGATATCCTCCAAAAAAGCATGTGGACGCCTTTCACTATATTCAGCGTGAAAATTTCAACATCACCATCCATGCGGGAGAAGGCTTTGGAAAAGAATCGATCTGGCAAGCGATTCAATACTGCGGCGCGCACCGCATTGGCCACGGAACTCGCCTGATTGACGACATTGCGATCTCGGACGGCAAAGCGGTGAAACTGGGCGACCTGGCGCAATACGTGCTCGACAAAAGAATCCCCCTTGAAATCTGTCTTATCAGCAACGTACATACCGGCGCCACGCCGAGTCTGGCGGAGCACCCATTCAAAATTCTCTACCAGGAAAAATTTCGCGTCACGCTCAATACCGACAACCGTCTGATGAGCAACACCTCGATGACGCAGGAGTTTGAAGCGGCGGCGGAAACCTTTGGCCTCACGCTGGCTGACTTTGAAAAGATTACGATCAACGCGATGAAAAGCGCATTCTTGCCGTACAGCCAGCGCCTCGAAGTTATCTACCAGGTCCTGAAGCCTGGATATGCGCGCGTGAGGGAAGGTCTTTCACGACAGGGGCAGGTCTGACTCTTCTTCGGAGAAGATCTATTCCGCAAGTGCAGCCAATATCTCCGCCAACACCAGCGTACCCCCCGCGATGTCTTCCGGGGAAGCATATTCGTCCGGACGATGGCTGTAGCCGTTGTGGCAGGGGATAAACAACATCCCCATCGGTGCAATGCGCGACATGAACAGCGAGTCGTGGTAGGCGCGGCTGGTCACACGCATCGAATCTAAGCCGTGCTTTTGGCAAGCACGATCGAGTGAGGCAATAATTCCGGCATCACACTCCGCGGGAGCGTCCGCGTTCAACAGCTGCGAGTAAATCTCAACACCGCGTTTCGACGCGATTTTTCTGCTGGCATCGTCCAATTGTTGCATCACGTCATTTCGCCTTTCCAGACTCGTATCCCGCACATCGACGCTGAGAAGTACTCTGGCAGGAATGCTGTTGACGGCTCCGGGGAAGACGTCGCACATGCCGACTGTCGCGACGGTATCGACGGCGCCTGTCGAGCGCGCGGCATGCTCGAGAGAAAGGATTAACTCCGCGGCAGCGCACAGTGCATCGTGCCGATCGGGCATGAGAACGCCTCCTGCGTGCCCGCCGGCTCCCTCAATCGTGATGCGCGCGCTGGCCGGCGCGGCAATTCGTTCCACAACTCCCAGTTGCTTGCCCTGGCGCTCCAGCAAAGGCCCTTGCTCGATGTGCAACTCGACGAAAGCCTTGTAGTAATCGCGGGGTAAGCTCACATCTTCAAGCCGTCCAGGAAGCCCTGCGCCGCTGCGAACATCGTCGATGGATTTGTTATCTCCGTCACGCAGCGCTCGCGCCGCGGCAGGAGCAAGCGTACCCGACAGCAAACGACTGCCAAGGCAACCGATTCCAAACCGCGTGGGTTCTTCGGATGCGAATACCAGCAGATCGATCGAGTGCCTGGGATGCAGGCCGGCCTTCTGCAGCGCCCGAATCGCTTCGAGTCCCCCCAGTACACCGACTACGCCGTCGTATTTCCCGGCATTCGGGACCGCATCAATGTGCGAACCGGTCCCAACCGCCGGCGCCTGACGATCCGATCCCTCCCAGCGCGCAAAAGTATTGCCGGCGGCATCGTCACGAATCCCCAACGCTGCTTGCTTGCAGAGATCTTTCACCCACGCGCGCGCCTTGCGCTCGGTGGGAGTGAAGACGATGCGTGTGACCGCGGGCGGTTCGGCATCCGAGAAGGCAGCGAGCGATTCTATTTCAGAAACCAAGCGCTGCTGATCAATTTCCAGTTTCATCGCGTGGGCGAATGTGGATGCCGGTTGGCATCCTTGTAGATGAGATATTTCGCGGGAGTCTTCCCGATGGCGCCGAACCATTGCGGACACCAAGGTCCCATCCAGATGAAATCGCCCGCGGTTACTGGATACCACGAGTCGCCCAGGCGATAAATACCGCCGCCCGCGAGCATGATCAAACCATGCTCCATCACGTGCATTTCGACCATGCTGAGAGCAGCGCCGGGTTGGTAGACCATGGTGTTGACGGCGAAATCGAAGGCGCTTTCATCCGGCAGCAGGCACTTCACCTGCAAATCGCGGTCATCGTTCAATGCTTGCGAGGAGACCTTATCTTCAGTCGAGATAATCGCGTGAGGCGCAGCCACTCCCGGCAGAGGCTGGTAGGTTTTTTCGATAACGGCCGCGCGACTCGTCTTGGCAGCGACGAAGCGATGGGCCGCTCCTTCAGGAACGTAAGCGTATCCGCCGGCACCGAGCTTGCTTTCTTTTCCACTCAAGCCGATTTTTACCGCTCCCTCCAAAACATACAGGAAGCGCTGCGCTTGAGTCTCGCCCAGTTCACCACCGGCCTCGAATTCGGCAGTATATTCTGTGAACGCCGCGCCCATCGCGGTCCCCACGTGAACCACCGCCATGCATTTCTTCATTCCCGGTAGCGTTGTGCGTACGAATGTGTCAGGGGTTAGCAGAAAATGATTCCGCTGGTGGGAGCTTCGCGTTTGCCCGAGATTCACCAGCGTTTGTGTGGGATCGGAATCAGGCACGGCAAGTTCCTGTCTGAAATGCCGAGGATGTGGCAAGTTGATCGAGAAGTTGGCGTCCACACTCGATCGCCTTCGCGACATCTTCGACGGCAACCGACTCCGCCGGATCGTGGCTGACGCCGCCCGGTGTTCGCAGAAAAATCATCGCGGATGGCACTTTCTCTGCCATGATCATCGCATCGTGACCGGCGCCGCTCACCATGCGGTGCGGCTCACAGCCGATTTTCCGGATTGCTTTTTCGATCTCTCCACAAAGAAACGAATCCATCGCAACCGCCGGCTGATCGAGGCGCGCAGCCCAACTTACAGAAAGTCCACGCCTTCGCGCAATGTCTTCGGCGCGATGAACCAAATCACGCAACCCTCGGCGACGGACGGCGTCATCGCGATGACGCACATCGAGACTCGCCCGAACGTCTCCGGCGATTATATTGACCGCGCCCGGCCTGGCTTCAACTGATCCAACGGTCGCGACCAAGCCGGGAACATTCTTGGCCATGCTTTCGACAGTCATAATCCACTCTGCCGCGGCGGCGAGTGCATCGGAACGCATTGCCATTGGAGTCGTCCCTGCATGATTCGCGCGGCCCGTGAAGGTGATCTCTCCGCGGCTCTGTCCGGCAATGGCTTCGACCGCAGCCAATGGCCACCCCATGTTTTCGAGCACCGGCCCCTGCTCGATGTGAAACTCCAGGTAGGTTGACACATCGCTTGCGATTGCTGCAGCGGGAATATCTTCTGGCTTCAGGCCAAAGTCTTCGATCGCCTTTCGCACACTCACGCCTTGAGGATCGAGAAGCTCCAACAACGAGGAATCGACCCGGCCAACCAGCGCGCGACTGCCAATGAATGGGGTTTTGAATCGAACTCCCTCTTCTTCAGAAAATCCAACAACCTCAATGGAAAAAGGCAGTCGCTCCCCATGCAGCGACTCGATCAGCGCCACACCGAGAATAACGCCGAGAATTCCGTCGAAAGCGCCAGCGTTCGGAACGGTATCAAGATGCGAGCCAATCAGCAGGCGTGGCATCGAGCGGTCTTTTCCCGGATAAAGCGCTCTCAGATTTCCAATTGCATCCACGCGGACCTGCGCCTGGAGCGGTTCCAGCCAACTCGTAATTTCCCGATGAACCTGGTGCATCGGCCGCGACAGAAAAGTTCGAGTCGTACAACCGCGCTCTTCTGAAAATAGCGCCAGTTGGCGACAGCGGGCGATTGTACGCTCAGCGAGATTTTCGATGTGGATCAAATTTCCGTCTATCAGGCCGGTCCCTGCCGTGTTCGACTGCCCCTTTAAGCTTCGCGAATCAACTTTGCTGCTCCCCATCCAACCAAGACCAATACGATCAGCACGAGCCAGCTGTACCGGTTGCCATAAGTCGCCACGGGATAATGATTGCTCAACATCAGAAAGACGGCAGGCACGGCCATGAATGTGTTGTGCTTCGATCGAAGTTTCGCCTGGCCTCCCAGCGACGCGTCGAATGTTTCTCCCCGTGCTGCAGCGGCTATCATCCTGCGCTGTGCCGGCAGGATTCGGAACCATACGTTCGCAGTCATGATCGTTCCGAAGATGGCTCCGAGATGAATGTAGGCCGCGCGCCCACTAAACACATGTAACAACACCCACGAAACTCCCGCAGTCATCAGCAGCGCAAAAACAACGAATGCCGCCTGCGAACGCCCCAGCGGAGATAGCATGGCAAGGTCGTAGATCAGCCAACCGGCAACCAGCGATCCGAGCCCGATTGCGACTGCGGTGCCCTTCCCAATATCCGCAACATCCGGGTCGACCAGACCGCTGCCCCAGTAGTAAACCAACAGCAGGAGCAGGATCCCCGCAATCCAGGTCATCAACGCTTCCCAGCGGAACCAGCGAACAGCAGCGGCATCTACTCCGAGCAACGATTTTTTTTCGACTGCATAGAAGCCACCGCTGTGGACCATCCACACTTCACGCTCGCCCTCGCCGGCAGGTTTCTTCTCGAGCTTTCCGAACTGGGCATCGAGCCACGTGAAGTAGTACGTCTGCCCAACCCACATGATTCCCGAGAACACGTGGAACCATCTCAGGCCGAGGTTGAGCCACTCCCGGACAGAAAAATCCACATTAGCTCCCGCGGTACGTCGTATAGCCGTTTGGGCTCAACAACAGAGGAATATGGACCTGGGATTCTCCATCGCGCACCTGAAAGGTAATTTCGACGACGGGATAAAGGGCCGCAATCTTTACTGCAGTGAAATATGTTGCCGTATCGAAGACCAGCCGGTAAAAACCCGGCGGCAGATTGTCTTCAGACAGCAACTGACCACAGCGCCCATCGTCATTTGTCGCGGCCGAGTTGAGCACCCGCCAACGCTCGTTTTCCTGGCGCTCGAGACGAACGGGCAGATGGGCGGCAGGCTTCCCTTTCGTCAAGTCAAGCACGTGAGTTGAAATACGCTTCATTGCGCGAGCCACTTCTCCAAACGGATATTTGTGATCTTCCTTTGCTCCTCGGCTGCTACTCGAATCTCGGTCTCTTCGTCACTCCCCAGGCGGTACTGAAGGATTTCTAGCATCTCGGCCGCTGACTTCCCGGTTGCGCACACGATGAATACGCGGCCAAATCGCTTTTCATATTCTTCATTCGCGAGAGCCAACGCCTCTAACGTTTTCGATTCCGCTTCTGCGACCGCACGCTGCTCTTCGCTAGACCAGGCGGCGGATTGCCTCGAACCGGCTTGAGGCATTTTACGTTCCCCAATCCGCGGATGGGTGGAAAATGCCTCCATCCAGTCAGATACGTTCAAGCGGTTCCAAATCTCGTCCGACGACGCAACCAAAGAACGCTGATCTGTAAAGGGACGACGGCCAGCAAGTTCCCACGCCCATTTTTCAGAGCCGCAGCACGAAACTATCTCGCGCGCGGCATCTTCCAAGGGCAACTGGTTCCACCGCGGGAGGGTGCGGCTCATGGTTCGGGTCCGGCGACCACGAAGCGGGTCAAGAATTCATCGATCAGATTCGCCAGAACCGCCGCACGATAGGCAGCGGACGAGCGAATATCATCAATGGGCTGAATTTCACTCAGAGCAGCCTTGCGGGCTTGCGCGATCAGAGTTGCGTCGACGAGTTTACCTTCTACGACGGCCTCAGTTTCTCGCAGACGAAGAGGAACCGGGGCCACACTCCCGGCGGCGATTCGGACATCTTCGACCTTGTCGCCCTCCAGTCGCGCCAGCGCGGCAACGCACACTTTTGAAATCGCCTGCGCGTTGCGAGCTCCGACCTTGCGCGAGTACGAAGCATACGATGGGAAACGTCTCGGCAGAACGATGTCTCGAACGAGTTCATCCGGAGCAAGCAGCGTCTTTTTGTATCCGGTGTGGAAATCGACATAGCGGACCCGGCGCTCGCCGCGGACCGAGACCAAGACCAGCTCCGCTTCGTAGACGAGCAGGGCGGGGAGTGAGTCCGCTGCCGGTGAAGCGTTGACGATGTTTCCCCCGAGAGTGCCACGATTCTGGTTCGCAATGCTACCGGTCCAGCTTGCTGCGCTCGCAAGTAAGGGGAAATGCCGCTGAATGATCTCGTGCTCGCGCAGATTCGTGTAGGTGCAATTCGCGCCGATCGTCAACTGGTTGTCGGCAACTTGAATTCGCCGCAGTTCCGGCAGGTTCCACAAGCTGACGAGCTTTCGTGCGTTGAGCTTACCCGCCCCGTAAAGCACCATCACGTCCGTCCCGCCCGCCACCGGCAGCCACGAACCTGGCTCGCTGGCCAACAGTGAAACCACGGCCGAGAGGCTTCCAGGCGCGACGAATTCGTACTCCGACGGATTGGACCTCACGGCGCACACCTGCGAGCCGCCGCCTGTGCCACGGCTTCACAGATCTGGGTATAACCAGTACATCGGCAGAGATTACCCGCCAGGCCCTCTGCAATCTCTTCCGTGGAGGGCTTCGGCTTTTTCCGCAAGAGTTGGTAGGCCGCCATGATCATGCCCGGCGTACAGATTCCACACTGAGCGCCGCCGCATTGCAAGAACGCGGTTTGCAGGCTATGCAGAGCTTCCCCATCAGCAATCCCTTCGATGGTTACGACCAGCGCTCCCTGCGCCTGCGCCACCGGAACCAGGCAACTGTTGACCAGCAATCCGTCCATCAGCACCGCACAGGATCCACACTCGCCTTCGCCGCACCCTTCCTTAGCTCCAGTCAATCCCAATTGAACTCTCAGAACATCAAGAAGGCGCTCCATCGGATAGGCGCCGATTGTGTGCAACTCGCCGTTTACGGTGAGAGAAAACTCGCCCTTTCCCGGCTGACCGCTCATGCCGGTTCCTTAAGCGCATGCGCGGATTTCTCACGGGGCTCCCTGCTTATTGCCTTGAAAATGTCTTCGGGCAGCAGTGGAATCGCATCAAGGGCAATTCCGGTCGCATCCACCACCGCGTTCACAACCGCCGGAACCGGTCCGTCCATCGGCAACTCTCCGATTCCTTTCGCACCGAACGCGCCATGAACGTTTCCCAATTCTTCGAAATACACGCGAATCTGCGGCAGGTCGGCCGAAGTCGGCATGATGTAGTTGGTCATCTGTCCATTCTGCATGCGTCCGTTCTGCCATACGACTTTCTCATACAATGCAAAACCGATTCCTTGTGCGACTCCTCCGGTGATCTGTCCCCGGGCCAAGATTGGATGCAGAACGTTTCCGACCTCCTGTAGCGCTACAAAATCGTTCACCGTAACGCTGTAGGTGGTGAGATCGATCGTTACCTCCGCGATGTAGACTGCCCAGGCGTATGCGGCGTAGGCTTCGCCTCGGTAGCTCGCATCATCCCAAGAAATATCTGGCGAAGCTTCATATTGAGCCCACGACTTCAGTTCGCCGTGTTTCGCAACATACTTGGCACAGGCATCCCGAAACTGATCAGCGGAATATTCGTCACTTAACAAACCGCAGGTTAGCAGCGTTTGCCGAATTCCATACGCCGCCGATAGAACCAACTTCCCCACCACCATAATCGTTCGAGAAGCCACGGTAGGCCCACTGTTGGGCACTTCGTTGGTATCCGGCTGGGCGATTTGCACGCTTTCGTAGGGTAGCTGCAAAGCCTCGGCAGCGATCTGGCAGAGAACCGTTTTCGTTCCTTGTCCGAACTCAGTACTTGACACCAGCACTCGAACGGTCCCGTCTGCACAACCCTCGACGCCCACAACAGACGCCAGATAACGCTCGCCCGATCCGGTGAATCCCGCTCCGTGAAGAAAAGTGGCGATGCCGATTCCCTTCCGGCGCTTATCCAACTTGCTCCCCGTTTGGAAATGCTTTCTCTTATTCGAATAGTCGGCGAGCTCCAAGCCGCGATCCAAGAGCTTGCCTAGATCGATGGGCTCGCGGATTACTTGTTCGGTCGTAGTCGTCATTCCCTGCTTTAAAAAATTAAGGCGCCTGACTTCTACCGGCGAAATTCCCACAACCGATGCAATTCGATCCATGTGCCGTTCCATCGCAAATAGGCTTTGCGGCGCGCCAAAGCCGCGAAACGCCCCGTGCGGCGGCGCATTCGTGGCCACTGCCTTGGCACGGATCCTTACGTGCGGCCAGAAATACGGGCCACCGGCATGAATCGTTCCGCGCGACAGCACGACCGACGAAAGCGTGGCGTAGGCTCCGCCATCGATCACAAAATCGATCTCTCCACCCAAAAGTTTTCCGTGCTTGTCAACCGCGGTCCGATGCCGGGTTCGCGAAGGATGCCGCTTCGTTGTTGCGGTCATGTCCTCCATGCGGTCGTACACAATCTTGACCGGTTTGCCCGACTTCATGGCAAGCAGCGCCGCATGACCAGCGATCATTGAGGGGTAATCCTCTTTGCCCCCGAACGCTCCTCCCGTTTCAGTCTGCACCACGCGCACTGTTTCTGGAGGCAAATCGCACAGCTTCATCAGGGCCTTGTGCACGTAGTACGGACACTGGAGCGATCCCCACAGAGTTAGACCTTGATCGCGGTCATATTGCGCGATCACCCCATTGTTTTCGATATAAAGCTGCTCCTGGGCTCCGGTTGTGTACTCCGCTTCGACAATATAGTCGGCGTCTTTCCAAATGCTGTCTACATCTCCTTTTTCGACCAGGTACTTTTTGAAGGTGTTATCTGTTCCCCAGACAATCTCTTTTCCCTGCTCGCTTTCTTCGATGGAGAAAATTGCGGGCAAAAGATCGTATTCAATCACAATCGCCTCAACGGCCTTGCGCAGGATGTGGCGGTTGGGGTGGGCAATGAGCAGGATCGGTTCCTCAGGATGGTTCACAGCGCCGTCCGCGAGGCACGGCTGGTCATCGGAAATCAGCGCCACACAATTCGTTCCAGGAATATCCCCGGCCGACACGATGACGAATTCGTTCCATGACACGCCGGGACCAAGGGTCACGCTCTTGATTTTTCCTCGGGGGATGCTGCTGCGCACCGTGGCGCCATAGAGCATGTTGGGCAGGACTATGTCGTCGATGTACCGAGCGCGACCCGTGACTTTGTCCTGCCCCTCCTTGCGGGGGACGGAGGTGCCGATGATTTTTTCACTATTCACGGGCAATGCTCGCTCGCGCAAAGCATTTCTAGTTACGGCTCACAAATACTTCGCGGCCAAGGGCCTCGCGTTGGAAGTGGCCATCACGAAGTACTTCGCGGCCCCTCAAGTAGGTCCTCTTCACTAATCCGCAAAGCTTCTCGCCGAGATAAGGCGACACCGGGTGCCGATGGTACAGTCGATCAGGGGTCACGGCAAACTCGGCTTCCGGATCGAAGACAACCAGATCAGCATCATATCCCGGCTCGATTCTCCCCTTGAATGTGTCACAGCCAGCAAGTTGTGCGGGAGCTTCGGCCATCCAGCGCACGAGGTCGTTCAGCGAGAATCCACGCCGCCTAGCCTCACTCCAAACGACTGGCAACTCCAAGCATAAGCTGGCGATTCCTCCCCAAGCGTCGCGAAAGTTACCGCCACCTGCTTGCTTCATCTCCGGCGGGCAGGGCGAATGATCGGAGACAATCATGTCGATCGTGCCGTCTTTCAACCCCTCCCAGAGTCGCTCGCGATTGGGATGACTTCGAATGGGCGGCGCGCACTTGAATTGCGTCGCACCATCGGGAATGCTTTCGGCTTCCAGATGCAGATAATGAGGACACGTCTCCGCTGTTATGTCTAATCTTTCCGCTCGGGCCGATCGCAATATTTCGAGCGCGAGACCAGTCGCGACATGCACGATATGCAAGCGAAATTTGTACTCGCGGCAAAGCAATACCATGAATTCAATCGCGGCCACTTCTGCTTCTGCCGGACGTGAGCGCAAATAAGTCGGATACTGCCGCCAGTCAGCATCTCGCAAAGCGGACGGCGTTTTCGCGATTACGTCGGGATGTTCGGCGTGCACCAGAAGCGGCAACCCACTCTTCGCAATGTGAGGGAGCGCGCGGCGCAAATCGGCCTCGCTCACCATAGTGAATTCGTCGACGCCGGAAGGCACTAGAAAACATTTGAATCCCCGTACCCCAGCGCCAGCGAGCCCTTCGATCTGATCTGTATTGCCCTGAACCACGCCGCCCCACGCTGTCCAGTCCACGAGACACTGCCCAGACGCGGCATTACGCTTCGCCGAAAGCGCTTCGACACTCGTAGTTGCCGGAATGCAATTGAGCGGCATGTCGACGAGCATGGTGTAGCCGCCTGCAGCGGCGGCTTGCGTTGCGGTGCGAAATCCCTCCCATTCGGTGCGTCCGGGCTCGTTGATGTGAACGTGCGTGTCCACCAAGCCCGGCAGGAGGGCGAGGTCACCGAAGTCCTCGCGAACGGCATCGGCAGGGACTTCGTCTGCGGCAACGACCGCTCGTATCTTCTCCGCGTCGACAAGCACAGCTCCTGGTCTGACGCCGTGCGGCGTCACAATTCGGGATGAGAGATAGGCACGCAAAGGCAATGGCCAACGCCGTCGTCAACAAAAGGCGAGAGCAAGAAGCCTAACCGCAAGTAAAATTGTTTTCAATCTGGAAGGCAAACTCCGGGCAACAGACGCGAATGTTAGTCTGATCCGGCGCGAGTTGCATTCGTTCGGCGTTTCCCGATCGGGCCATCCTATGGACAACCTGTTCATGGCGCGAGCCATTCAGCTCTCTCTCGATAACGTCAATTCCGGCGGCGGCCCTTTCGGCGCGGTTATTGTGAAGAACGGAAGCATCGTCGCTGAGGGCGTAAATCGGGTTACAGCGAGCATCGATCCGACTGCGCACGCCGAGGTTGTTGCGATCCGGAATGCCTGTGCCAAGCTGGGAGCGTTCGAACTCAACGATTGTGAAATCTACACCTCCTGCGAACCGTGCCCGATGTGTCTGGGCGCAATCTACTGGGCGCGACTGGCGCGCATTTATTTCGGCAATGTTGCAGCCGATGCCTCCAAGATTGGCTTCGACGACTCATTCATCTATCACGAATTCGACCGTCCATATCCGCTGCGCTCGATTCCCATGATTCAGATGATGCGCGAGCAAGCGCTAGCCGCCTTTCGCGCCTGGCAGGACAAGCCCAACAAAATCCCGTACTAGAGATGTTGGGGAGAAAAACTGACAGCGCAACGACGCGGGATTGTGCGCTCGTTGTACAATCCCTCTCCAAATGTCATCGATCGAGCAAGCGCTCCAATCGCCCGCAGCCCTACCATCCACTAGCGATCTGCCAGCGGGCTATGGCCTGAAGCACGAAATTCTTTCTCCCATGGAGACGCTCGCCCAGTCGGTTTCAACAATGGCGCCGACAACGACGCCGGCCGCCACCATTCCATTGGTGTGTGCGCTCGCCGGCAACGGGACCTGGCTCGCCTACGTGCTCGCTACCGTAGCCATCGTGCTGGTTGCCCTTTGCGTGGCACGATTTGCACGCCTCTCGGCGTCACCGGGGTCGTTGTACACGTATGCATCTGCGATCCTGCCCGAGTGGCTGTCAGCCACGGTCGCGTGGAGTCTGCTCCTGGCCTACGTTGCCACTGGGTCGAGCGTGATTGGCGGTTTCTATCACTATGCGAATTTGCTGCTGCGTGACGCCACCGGGCATGTTGTTTCCACCGCATTGCTTGCACTGATTGTTACTGCGGTCTCGATCTGGATCGCATACCGGGATGTAAAGATTTCTGCCCGCCTCATGTTGTGGATCGAGGCTGTTTCCGTCTCAGTCATCGTCGTTGTGGTGGCGCTTCTCCTGATACGGCATGGCTGGCATCTGGATCGCGATCAGTTCCATCTCCACGGGATGACTGGCAGTGGATTACGCCTGGGCCTAGTTCTGGCACTTTTCAGCTTTGTCGGATTCGAAAGCGCCACAACCCTAGGCTCGGAGGCGCGCAATCCCCTGAAGACAATTCCTCAGGCTGTCATTCTGAGTTCCTTGCTGGCTGGAGCATTCTTTGCGATCTGCGCTTACACCGAAGTGTTGGGGTTTCACATGGTCGGCCAGGATTTGGGCGCGAGCCAGGCCCCGATGTACCTGCTGGCGAAAATTGGCGGAGCACCGGTACTGGGACTTTTCATCGACATCGGCGCGCTCGTCAGCCTATTCGCGGGAACGCTGGCCTGCATTACGGCGGCCGCACGCGTGCTCCTGCTGATGGCGCACGACGGACTTGCACACAGGGCGTTGCGCACCACACACACGCGTAACCAGACCCCCAGCCGCGCAGTGGTCATCACCGGGATAGCCGCGGTGTTGCCGGTGGCGGTTTTGGCAGTTCGGGGAGCGAGCGGCCTCGACGTCTATGGTTGGCTGGGTTCGCTGGCGACGTATGGTTTCATTGTGGCCTATGCGCTTGTCTGCGTGGCCCTTCCGGGCTACCTGCGGCTCAACGGCGCGGCCCGGCAGTCGACACAGGTTCTGCCCTGGCTGGCCGCGATCGCGATGCTGCTGGCGCTAATCGGCAATCTGTATCCCGTGCCGCAGGGGCCTTACGGCAAGCTGCCTTATATCTATCTGGCGTACCTGCTCGCGGGACTGGCCTGGTTCTTCTTTCGTTCGCGCGACAAACGCACCGCAGAGCCTTGAAGCTGGTACGGGCATAAAAATTACTGATTCCCGGCAAAAGAATTTTGACTGGGACTTTTTCTTTCGCTTTCGCCCGAGTTCACGTACATTTTCCTGCATCAGATTCCAGCCATAGCGGTAGAACCATCCCGGCCCAAAGCGTCAGAACGAGCAAAATATCAACCCAGGCGCGTTGGCTGATTTTGCATTGTAAAACCCCGGACGAGGTGTATCTCGATGGCGCAGAAAATGAAGCTTGGCATTTTCTTTCTGGCTGCGGTCCTCGTAGTTCTTTTCCACCTTTCGACGCTGGTTGCCGCGCAGCAGACTCTCGGAGGCATCACCGGCACAGTCAGCGACAGCAGCGGCAGCGTTCTGCCGGACACCACTGTGACCATTGTCGGAGACCAGACCACGTTGACGCGCGCGCTCAAGACCAACGCCAGCGGCGCTTACGATTTCGTGAATCTGCCGATCGGGACCTACACGCTGACCATCAGCCATGAAGGGTTCCAGACGCAGAGAGTGCCGTCGATTGTGGTACAGGCTGATCGCACTGCAACAGTAAACGCCACCTTGAAGGTCGGACAGGTCGGCACTACGGTCGAGGTGCAGGCCACGGCGGCGATGAATGCCGTCGATACAACAAATGGCTACATTCTCGAGGATCAGCAGATTCGCGCCGTGCCTCTGCCGACGGGCAGTTTTACCGGGCTGGCGATTCTTTCTCCGGGCGTGAATGCGGAGCTCTCGGGTGGAACCGGCGTGAACAGCGGTCTCGGCAATCAGCCCATCTGGGCCAACGGCCAACGAGACACGAGCAATACGTTTTTGCTCAACGGCGTCGACTCCAGCAATCTGTTCAACGGGAAGAGCACGAGCCAGGTGGCCTCGGCGCGAATCGTAAACAACACCGGCGTTGCGAACGCTGCCAGCACGAGCGCGGCGCCGATTCAGAGCACAGCTTCGGTGTATCTCGCCATTGGCCAAGCACTGCCGACTCCTGCGCCTGAATCCGTGCAGGAACTTCGCGTGAATACATCGATGTACGATGCGCAGCAGGGATCGACCAGCGGCGCGCACATCGACATGAGCACAGCCTCCGGGACAAACGCAATTCATGGCGAAGCTTATTTGCATCGCGGAACGGATTGGCTTAATGCCGCCCCGTTCTTCAACAAACAGGATCTGAATCTCCCCGACAACGACAAGGTTCCGCAACAGCACCGCTACACGGCGGGAGGAACGCTGGGCGGACCGCTCGTTAAAGACAAGCTATTCGGATTTATCAGTTACCAGCACGTGCATTCTTCGGACCAGGAGATTGGACTTTCGCGCATGCTGGTGCCACATGGATTAAGCGATGACCGATCCGTAGCCGCTCTTGAGGGGATTTCTGACGCTTACTGGGGCACGCAACTGCTGCAAGGAGTTGGCAGCGTAAGTCCAGTGGCGGTCGCTCTGCTGCAGGCGAAGTTGCCCAACGGTCAGTACATGATTCCTTCGGATGACGGCGTGACGCCAACGCCGATTTTCCCGGAAAACGCAATTAGTCCCGGGACGGCGTACTTCATTTCAGATCAGGCGGTCGCAAACCTGGATTGGAATCGAAGCAGTAGGAACATGATTTCGGCGAAGTACTACTATCAGCACGATCCGAGTCTTGCGCCGTACGCTTACTCGAGCGTTGCGGGGTTCAGCCAGCGTCTCGATGCGGGCAGCCAGGTGGCCTCGATCACCAACACGCAAGCCATCCGGCCGAATTTCAGCGTGACGGAAGTGCTGGGAATTCTGCGCGAGAAAGCGTACAGCACGATTGAGCAGCCATTCACGCCGCAGCAGTTTGGCATCAACACGTTCGGCTCAACATTTTTTCCAGGGATCACGATCGTCGATCCATTGGGGCTTGATTCCTCTGCGAATCCGGCGGGTATCGAAAACCTGCAATTCCTGACGATCGGTCAGGGTGCAGCGTCGCAGGGTGCGTTCACCGGTGTATTTCAGAACCGGATTATGCCATCGGCGAACGCGATCTGGAATCATGGCCGCCACACCGTCACTTTCGGCGGAAGTTATTCCTACACGCAGCTCAACACGCGCGACGAACGTACCAACCAAGGGATTATTTCGACGGCGGATTTTTCCCAATTCCTGCAAGGGTTCGTCAACACTAACGACGACTTCACAACCACCAAATTTTTGCAGGGCAATGCCAACCGTTATTACCGCGCCGGACAAGCGGGGGCTTATATCCAGGACAAGTTTCAATTCCGCTCGAATCTGAGCCTGACCGCTGGATTGCGTTTCGATTGGGACGGCGGCTTGACAGAAAAGTACGGGCGCATCTTCAATTTTGACCCGGCGCGATATCAGTACGACGACGCGAGCGATACGATCGTCTCCAACGGCTTCATCATTGCCGGCAACAACAACCTGTTCCCCACTAAGGGCGTGAGCAACACGACCTTGACGGGCCGCCAGTGGGGATTGGCGCCACGCGTCGGGGTCGCGTGGAGCCCGCGCAGATTTAACGACAAAGTCGTGGTGCGCGCGGGGATAGGACTCTACTACGATCGCGGCGAACTTTACTCGTATTTATCGCCAGGATTTGCCGAGGGCGTGATCAACGGCGGGCCGTTCGGCGTCAATCAGACTCCCCCTTACGTGACTGCGCAGGCTTGCCCGACGAGTACAGCGTCGTATTATCTCGGCTATATTCCGACCTGCAACTCCGACTCGTCACAGGGTTTTGTGTATTCGTTGTCGAATCCATGGGGAGCTTCGCTCGGGCCGGCGCCCAGCGGGAATCCCGCCGACATCACGCAATATCTGCCGAACATGGCTGCGATCGCGAGCGGAGCACAGATGTTTTCGTTCGCTACTTACAATCGAGCGAACAAATTGCCTTACACCATCAATCAGACGCTCGACGTGCAGTGGCAGGTGCGGCCCGATCTGATGCTGGAAGTCGGCTATGTGGGCAACGTTGGACGCCACGAGGTCATCCCAATTCCCTTCAATCAGCCGGGGATTGCTTCGCCGAGCAACGTCATTCATCCGAATTCTCTCTATCCGCAGTCGTACACCTATGGCTACACGCTGGTGGACGACAACTTCAACTTCCAGCAACTGCCGAATGGTCAGAGTTATCTGGCGACGTACGAAGGCGGCAATGTCGATCTGCGCGTGCCCTACATCGGATACTCGGCGGAATCCGAGACTTACAAAGCCGCGGGAGTTTCGGCCTACAACGCGCTGCAAGCACACGTGGAAAAGCGCATGAGTCATGGACTGCAAGTCGGATTTTCTTATACTTACTCGCACGCACTCGATGAGCAGAGCGGCATGGGACTATTCTTCAATGGGAATAATCCGCTCGATCTGCGCTCGGCGTACGGTTCGTCCGACTTCGACCGCACGCACGTTTTCAACGTGAGCTATCTGTACGAACTGCCGAAGTTCTTCCACGGGTCGTCCGTGGCAGGGAAGATTGCGAACGGCTGGGCGGTCCAGGGAATCGCCGTATTTCAGAGCGGCCAGCCTTACAGCATCATTGACTACACCGGAGCGGTCGGCAGCATTTACTACAGCGTTTACGACGGAATCACGAATCCGATTGTCCCGCTGGCTCCCGGCTGCACGCCGAAAAATGCGCTCACCGGAGCCTCGGGCGCATTTTCGAATCCGGCCGATCCGAGCACGTATGCCTTAAAGCAGGATTGCTTCACCATTCCGCTGCTTCAGCCCGGCGATCTGGGCGGCGCGATTCCTGACGGTGATATTTACGAGACGAGTTTTACCAACGGGCAGCGCAACATTTTTCGGCAGACCTGGCAGAAGCGCGCAGATATTTCATTCGTAAAGAACACGCAACTGACGGAGAGATACTCTCTTAAGTTCACCTTTGATATTTTCAATCTCACGAACACGGCCAGCTTCGACATCCCAATCGATGATATTTCGCAGAACGCTTTCTACAACCAGTTCCCGGTGGTGGGGACGCCGGCGCGTCCTACCAGTTGCGACAGCAGCAATCAGGGCTTTTACAACTGCCCGTCAGGGCTTGGGGCAGTGAACAAAACGATTGGAGCGCCGCGGCAAATTCAGATGACGCTGCACTTGATTTTTTAGGAATTCTTTTCAGGCCCGCTGTCTTAGCGATGGCGGCCGAAGTTGTACACCCACGACAGACTGACATAGGACTTCAGCGGCACACCTACGATTTGCTCTGCCGGTGAAAGTTGTCCGGGCGCTTGCAGGGTTTCGAGCGTCTGGCCGGTATAGCCGTGGGCGATGAGCGAGTTCAGGCCGAGATCCATCTGGCCTTCGCGGAACGAGCGCAGCAGAGAAACGCGAAACTCGCGCACGGGAACGGCGGTGAATCCGTCGCCGAGGGGCTTGGCGCCGACGGTTTCGAATTCGCTTCGGGCCCGCAGTCCAAAAGGAAGACGATCGATGGTTCCCGCTACATCCCAGATCAGCCGCGGCGCTTCGGGGATGTCTTCTCCGGTTGTGCGATCGACTGCAGTGGCCCGCGCCCATGACGCTTGCAGCGAGCCGAAAGAAAAGTAACGGCGAGCCGTGAGCGTGATCGAGCGCGTGAGCGATGGGCCAACGTCTTCCTGCAAGCCGGTATCTGGGTCGATCTTGGCCAACTCCTGCGCGTTGCTGACTCGCGCGAGCGTGACGCCGAAATCTGTGCGCGCGATGTCTTTGCTGATTACGAGTTGCATGGCATGCGATGGGACGATGACGGTTGGAGTACCCGAAACACCGGTCCTGGTGCCGTTTCCAATGCGCGGATCGTTGGTGTGGAATGCTTCCCCTACGCTGAAGGCAACTTTCGGCAAGTATTTTTGTTTTGGCGGCAGCAGCGTCAAAGTTCCTTTGGGCAGAGTGATGCCCGCGGTTTTATTGAACGAATTTGCGGGTACGAGTTTGTCAACGTTGTCGAGTGTGACTTCCTCGCGCCGGATGCCGAGGTCGTAGTGCAGGAGTTTTGTTGCGGACCCGTCGACTGAGACGAATGGGGCAACGAATCCCAGCGTCACATCGTTTGCCGTGACCGGCTGGAGTACACCGTTCGCGTCAGCGTGGTCGAGGTCGAGATTTCTCGGGGCATCTCGCCGCAGATCGAGACCGGCGAGCAGTGAGAAGTTTTGAGTCGGCTTGAATAGGTAACTCGCGTTGCCACCGCTGACTGTGCGGAACTCGCTTTGCCGAATGAGGCCGTCGCCGAAGTCTGAGCGGAGATCAAGGCTGTAAGTACGGAAGAATCCAGAGAAGTCGAAACTCTGGCTGGTCGTCATGCGCCACGTGTCGGTCGCGACCATCAGAGTATTGTGTGTGCTGTCGTGCTGGCGCGAGTCGATGGTGTCGCCGGGAACGGCTTCGTCCGTGGGGATGAGTCCGGGGATGTAGGAGTGCCCATAATATCCAATCCCGAACAACGTGATGTCGTGATTGCCCGACTTGATGCCGCGAAAGGCGTTGAGCTTGTACTGCTGGCGATGCTCAGGGCGATCGAGGAAGCCGTTGCCAAAGGAAGTTTCGAGCGACAGCCATTCATGCTTCGACGGATCGAGCGGGCTCCATCCGGTCACGAAGTCGGCGTCGTGCTGATCAGCCGTGAATTGAGTGAACGGCAACAAGCGATCACGAAGTCCATATCCCACAGCCAGATTTACTGCATGATTGCCTTCGCGCACATTGAAAGCGCCGCCGTCCGCTTCGACTGACGCAATGCCGTTCGAGATCAACACGTTCGGGTCGGCATAGCCATTGCCGTGAGCATTCGCGGGAAGATTGTTTGGGAACAAGAAGTCGCCGATCTGGAAGAACTGCGCGATCGGCTCGCCGTGATCTCCGGCCACTCCCGGAGCAAAATACTGCGGAGCTTTGATGCCTCCGGAAGCAGTTTCGATCGGCAACCCTGGGATTGAAATTGGCGCGCCCGGACGGCCGGGATTGGCTTCGAGCAGTTCATCGTGAATAAACGTTCGCTGCGCGGGATCGGGCGAAGTCGAATCCGGCGATGCAGCAATAACCGTGACCGACTGATTTGAAGAAACGGTTTGAAACTGCAGGTTCTCGGTAACACTGCGGCCGGAGAAAACTGCGACGTCGCGACCCGCGGAGGCAAAACTGTCTGCTTCAGCACTGAGGTGGTAAGCGCCTGCTTCGACGTTGCGGAAGTCGAAGTGGCCCTGAGCGTCAGTCGTTGCTTGCAGCACAGCCCCGCTCGATGCGCGCTGTAGCTTGACTCTTTCCTGGGTTACCGCCGCGCCGACGGGGTCCATCACGGTTCCAGATACCGAACCGAGTTCCTGCGCCCGCAGAGTTCCGAGGCATGAAACAAGAAGGAGGATTACAGAGAGTATCGGATTTGACCGTGTTTTCATTCTGTTCTCCTCCTTTCTGGTTTCGTTTCGTCGCACAATACGAGGCTGACCGGTCATCGACAGGCTACTCTTTCACTTCCGTCTGACCAAGGCCTGCTAGAACGACTCGAGCCTGCTCCGATCCTGCGCTGTGGAGCGACAACGACTCATGCAGGTATTTCTCAGCGGATGTGCGATCGCCCAGTTTCAGCGCGATCTCTCCGGCGTGCGCGAACAGTCTCGCATCGCGGATTCCGACTGCCAACGCTTTATCGAGCTGCTGACGAGCTTCTTTGTCCTCACCGTTAACATGCAACGCCCACGCGTAGGCGTCCAGTGTATAGACATCGTGCCGCCATGCAAATTCCTGCGTAGCGATTTCCAGCGCTCTGGCTGGCTCGTGGGTGTGATCGGCGTAATAGAAGACGAGTTCGCGGCTGGAATTGTCCTTGCGCGAGGCTTCGGCAAGGGATTTGGTCTCGAACTCGGCGAAGGCTTTCTTCGCGTCTGTCGTTCGACCGGACAGTTCCAGGGCTTCGGCGAGGTCGTAAAGATTTTCTGCGTGCGATGCCGTCTGAAAGCGCTGCTCAAGAAGAGTCACGGCTTCGGCGTAGCGCTTCTGCGAAATGCGAACCTTCGCCAAGTTGCCGAGTGCGTAGTGATATCCGGGGAAAATCTGCAGCGCCTGCTGCAGGATGTTCTCCGCTTCATCGGTTCGTCCGGCGACGAAACGTAGATGTCCCATCTGCGAAAAAATCCATGCGCGATCTTCTCTTTCCGTGGGGACAGTGGCGTCGTAGGCCATCTGCATCAGGTCGTAGGCGCCGTCGACGTCTCCGAAGAGTTCGCGCAGGTAGGCTGCGCGCGTCATGCCGGGGATATTTCCCGGGCGCAGGTTGAGCATCCATTGCGCGGCTTTTTCGGCGTCGTCGTAGTTCCCGAGTTCGGCGTTGGCATCGACCAGGAATCCGTAGACAAGCACGTCGTCGGGGTTTTTCTTGTTGACCACTTTTGCCGCTTCCAGAGCGGAAGGAAATTCGTGACGGCCGAGCAGCAGCCAGACGTGAATTTTTTCGCCTTCCAGATTGTTGGGTGAAAGTTCGAACGATTTTTTCAATGCGTCTTCGGCCTGCGTGTAGAAGTTCACGTCAGAGGTTTCACGGGCGCGGCGTGAGAGGGCGATGGCGAGCTGGTTGTAGCCGAAATAGGATCCGGGCTTCTTGGCGATTTCTTTTTGTGCGATGGCGATGCTTTGCTCTGCGGGCGAGAGCGCCTTGTCTGCGGAAGTTTGAGCGAGTGCGGCGCTGCAGCTTATGAGTGCGATGGCGATCAGCTTCTTCATATAAATCCTCAATTCGATTTCAAGTGTGGCCGCCGCGTAAACGGCGATGATACTGGTCAACGGTTGAGCTTCCCTCAGGGGCTAAAGCCCCACTTCGTCGCGGCTGGGACGGCACGGCTAAAGCCGTGCCCTTCCCAAGACCGCTTGTGAGACGACTACTGACTATTGAACCGGGCAGATGCCGTTCGATTGTCCGGAGCAGCCTGCCTGACCGGGGCCGATGTGGACCGAGTCGCGTCCACTGTTCGCCGGCATCACATAGGGGAACGTAGAAGCGTACCCTTCTGGATTCATCTGCACGCCGTCGCCGATCGCGGTCCCGTACTTGGTGGAATCAACGAGGATTCCGGCCACTGCGCGGGAAGAGATGTCGACTACGTCGTCGATGGGCCGGCGACCGTTGGGGTATCCAGCGATGTCACCGGCGAGGAAGCCGAGACGCTTCTGGCTTCCGACGGCGGTCGGAGGAATGCCCGTGTTCAGGCGGAGCAGATCGGCAACTGGACCCGCGTCACCCGAACCGCAGCCGGGGCAAATCGGCGGCTCGTACTGCGCAAGGATCAACAAATCATTGCGCGGTGCGGGAGCTACGGGAATACCGAGCGAGCCGAAAACCGTAGCCAGCAGTGGATTCAGAACGAAGTCGGCGAACTGCGCATCGTTCTTGGGATCATCCATGCTGAAGCGGTCTTTCGATCCGGTTCCGATGATCAGTTCGTTGATCAGGGGATTGCCTTCGCGTTGCACCTGCTGATAGGGACCCATGTCCTTCTCTGGGAATGGCGAGCGCCGCACCGTGATTCTGTGCCGCGACGTGCTGCCGTAAGTTCCGATCACGGCCTGCTTGTCGCCGGCGGCGTGAATCTTGCCGTCGACGGTCAGCATGGTGATGGGAACTTCAAGCACGATGGAGTTGACGTTGAAGCCCGCGACTGCGTCGGGCGCGTAGTTGTGCGTGTCGTCGGCATCTTCAGAAGCGGAGAGAACGCCGCCCACCCCCATGCGGAAGTTGAGCGAGTCAAAGGCCGCGCCCAGATCGATGTAGAACGGATCATCGACCGTTCCGGCGAATACGCGAACGTTGTTATTGAGGCTGTAGATGCCCTGGTTAAATAGCGTCTGATAGTTGGGCATGGTGCGCGGCCCAACATTCGACGGCACTGCGTACAGAGTTTGTCCGCAGCTCAGACACGTCGCCTGACCGTTCTTGATCATGACGACCGAGTAGGTCTGGCGCAGGCTGAGTCCGGCCGATCCCGGTCCGGAAAGCGACGTGATCGGAGGAATGCCCGCGATTCCGCCGACGAATCCGGTGAACAGGCCCGGCTGGCGAATCTCGGTGTTGAAGCGGAATTGGAAGGTCACATCTTCCTCTCCATCCTGGTTGTTGTCGACTTTCATTTCGTAGAGCACGTTGGGATCGAAGGGAAAATAGTTCGGACCGTTGGAAGGTTCAAGGAACGGATCGACGTTCAGAATCATCGTGACGCGATCCGGGTGGTCGTAACTGACAAAGGCGTACCAGTCAGTGACGTCGGCGGTGCGGTCAAGGGCCGTGATGGGAGCCTCGCGATGGCTGGACGCAAAGACGTTGGCCGGGACCAACATAAACAGCGCCAGGGCGAGGGCCACCATTGACTTCAATTGCTTCATGGTTTTGCCTCAGAAAAATGGGATTGCAGGCGGAACTCGTCACGGATAGGCCTGCACCGCCGCGGCGCCACGCCGGTGCAGATAAACGATTGGCTCCGTCTACACAGCTAGTACGGAGGTAATCGGAAATTGGATTGGGGGCGGATGAAATTCGTAGAGGGCGTATGGACGCTAAGAGCGCAGCCCAATTATCAACGCGATCTGAATCCCCCGGAGACCGACGACTACTTCGCGGCAGCTACTCAGCCACGAGCAGGCTTTCCGCGAATGGCCAGTCTTTATCGATCCATTGAAAGTCGCAACGGAAACCGGCCTCGCCGGCAATTTGCATCACTTCTTTGGTTGAGTACTTGTGGCTGCTCTCCGTCCAGATCGTTTCGCCCTCGGCGAAGTCGATCGTGGTTTCGGCCGCACGAATCCAAACTTTCTGGCGTTTTAGCGATTGCAGGTGCATCTCGATGCGGCGCTCTTCTTTGTTGATCTTTGCGATGTGGGCGAATTGCTCGAGATCGAAATTGGCATCTAGTTCGCGATTGATGCGGGCGAGCAGGTTCAGATTGAACGCAGCGGTTACGCCTAGTTCGTCGTCGTAGGCGCGAAGAAGTTGGGTCGGCGGCTTTTCCAGGTCAGTACCCAACAGCAGTGAGTCTTGAGGGGCGAGAATTTCACGCACCTGTTTCAGAAATCGAATGCCGGCCTCGCGGTCGAAATTTCCGATAGTGCTGCCCAGGAACAGCACCAGCATGTGCTGGTCCTTGCGGCGGCTGGCGGCTATTTCCATTAAGCCATCCAGATACTCTCTTTCGAAGCCGACAATGCTGATCGAGTCGATATCGCGAAGCTCGCGTTCGCACATGATCAGCGCGGAACGCGAAATCTCGACCGGGCAGTACAAAGTTTTCTGCCTGCGGCTCAGCGCTTCGAGAATCCAACGTGTTTTCTTTCCGCTGCCGCTGCCGAGTTCGGCCACGGCGACTGGCCCACTTACGCGCTGCACGATATCGTCGGCGTTGCGGCGCAGCAAGCGCTCATCGGCGCGCGTCAGGCCGTATTCCGGCAGATGGCTGATCACTTCAAACAGGGCCGAGCCGATGTCGTCATACAAATATTTCGATGGCAGTTCTTTCTGGCCGGGCCGATCCAGTCCCTCGCGCACTTCGGCTGCGAACTCGTAACTTACGTTTGTCGGAATGGCGTGGACGATCATTTCTTCCCCCGTGGGTCTTCTTGCTGATTTACGCAGCGGAACCCCGCATACACGTATGGATAGTGCCCTTGAAACCAGTTTCGAAAAGATGGCCGCAGCATGCAGGCTGCGGTGCGCATCGATCCGCCTTTCATGACGAAGTGCTTGCCATCGAAAAAGTCGGCGGAGTATCCGCGATAAAACGGAAACGGCTTGAAGCCCGGGAATGGCGAGAACACAGTCGACGTCCACTCCCATCCGTTGCCCAACAGGTCGTGCACGCCGTACGCGCTCTGTCCATCAGGAAACGCGTTCACCGGCGTCGGATTCCAACGGTGCAGGTCGAAGTTGCCCAGATTTGCAGTCGGAGCCTCGTCACCCCACGGATAGAGTCGCGGCCGCTCGTCAGGAGATCCATAGGCCGCACGGTGCCACTGCTCTTCGGTTGGCAGCGCCTTCCCTGCCCAGCGCGCATACGCTGAGGCTTCGACGTGACTCACATAAACCGGCCAGTGAGGAGGCAACGGCACTTCCTCAAACATGCCGCGGAAAAACCACTGCCCATCTCGGAACACCCAAAATGCAGGATGAGTGGTCCCCTTCTCACTTCGCCATCGCCAGTCGTCCTCACTCCACCACTCGCGGCGTTCATAGCCCCCAGCTTGCATGAATTCGAGATATTGCTGATTTGTGACCTTGTAGTTGTCAATTTCGAAAGCCGAAACCTCGACAGAGTGCTCCTCAAATTCGTTGTCCCAGCCAAAGACCCCTGAGCTTCTGTTCAGTCCGAGAGTTGCGTTTCCAGAAGGAATGGGAATCATCGCGGGTCGAACAGGAGAGGTTTGAATCGATGGGGGATCGGCTTGCGGAATTTTCTGAGCGAGCGGCAGCCGATGAAACATGTAGGCCAGCGTCTCCACATGCATCAGCCGATGCTCAACTGCGACGTTCAGTAGCGTGCATAGCGGATACTCTTCGCCGATCGCGTCGTCTAGGTCGATTCGCTCCAACGCCTCGTCAAGCATCCGGCGCGTACGAGTTACGTAATCGCGAACCGCTGAGATGGCAGGCCAATCCTTAGGCTGATCGCTCGGTAATCCGCCACCAACCGGATCGATTCCGAAGGCAAACAGGCGGTCGAATTCCGGGTGAAATGGCGACGCGCTTGAAATACGCGTGCGCAGAAGATTCGCATCAAATGCTTCAAGGTGACCGATATAAAAGATGATGCGATGGCGCTCAGGTATGGGACGCTCGTAGAGCGCCTCAGTTCGCACGATGGAAAAAAGCTCATCGCTACGCCGACGAGCGTTGAACAGGCGCTCCAACAGCTCGTGTCTCACGGACACGTGGTTCGGAGTGGCCAGCACAAAACCTCCCCACAAGGTCTGGGTGACCGACGAAAGGACGGATGCTACGCCAACAAAAGCTTCGATGCTTTAGACAGCGGAAGCGGCCAGGGTGTCACGGGGCATCGATAACCCGCGCACGAGAAGCTTAGATGTTTTGAATAGAAACAAGGTCGCAAGCAAAAAATATCTTTTTTCGCCCATGCGGCCTTATGGGTTCACTGAACCAGGTTCTTCTTCCGGAGGAACTCGCGCACGACCTGCGCCGCATCCTGATGCTGGCTGTCGACGGCGTAATTCAGTTGCCGCATTTCGTCATCCGACATCTGCCCGCCAAGTTGGGCCAGAAACTGCCGGATTTCAGGATGCTCGCGCAAGGCTTGGTCCCGAATCACCGGCACGGCTTCGTAGGGCGGGAAATAGTGCTTGTCATCATCCAGCACAAAAAGGTCAAGTGCCGGAATAAGGCCATCTGTCGAGTTCCCCGCGGCCATGTCGATCTGGTGATTGGCCAACGCGCGCGCCAGCAAGCCCAGATCCATGATTCGCGGCTGCTCGGCAAAATGCAGGCCGTACGTCGCCGCCATCCCTTGATATCCGTCGGGCCTTTCCATGAACTCATATCCGAAGCCCGCGCGCCAATGCGAAGCATAAGCCGCAGCCTGCGACAATGTGCGCAGGTTAAGGCGGCGCGCGTCCTCGCCACGAATTTCCATCGCAAACGTGTCGTTGAAGCCGAACGATGGCCCGATCGTCATGCCGAATCGCCGCTCATACTCAGATTTGACGCGGCCATACACCTGGGTTCTGTCTCCCGCCGCTTGCTGCTTGAGAACCGCCGTCAATGCCGTTCCCGTGTACTCCGGATAAACATCGATCCTCCCGGCCAGCATCGCTTGATGACAGATATAGGTCCCGGCCATATAGAATCGCCGCTCGACTCTGAGTTGAGTATGAGCCTCGATCTGCTGCGCCATGATTTCGGCCAGAAGTAGCGACTCGGTGAAATTCTTGGAGGCGATCACGATCTGCTTCGATCGCGCTTGCGAACAAGACTCGGCGAACAGCACGACCACGCACAAAACAAGCGTTAGAGACGCCGTTCGTAACGCGGCTGTTCTTCGTACTCTCATCGCGGCTGCAATCGCCTCTCCAGCCATCCCACGACCAAGTCTGCGAGCAAGGCGAGGAGAGCGGCTGGAATTGCCCCGGCCAGAATCACCCGGTTGTCGACCATGGCGAGGCCGCGAAAGATAAACTCTCCCAGCCCTCCGGCTCCAATCGCGGCCGCAATCGTGGCCAAGCCAACGGAGATCACCACCGCCGTCCGGACGCCGGAAAGAATCACGCTCATGGCCAGCGGCAATTCCACTTGAAACAGCAGTTGCCGGTCTGTCATGCCCATGCCGCGGCCTGCCTCCGTAACCGCCGCATCGACCCCGCGAATCCCTGTGTAAGTGTTGCGAATGATTGGAAGGAGCGCATAGAGAGTGAGCGCCAGAATCGCAAGCCGGTCGGCCCGCTCGCCGAGCCACGGCAGCGGAAGCAAAAACCCGAAGAGCGCCAGACTTGGCACCGTCTGAATGATGTTCGCCCCCGCCAGCACCGGCTTGCTGAGAAAGCGCCGATGTGCGATCGCGATTCCCAGCGGAATGCCAATCGCCATCGCGAGCACGGTAGAAATCGACACGAGCCACAAATGCTCGCCGGTGAGTTCGAGAATCTGGCGACCGTTCTGCAACATGTATTGGAAGACTTTCATGACGTCCCTTTCGGCGCGTTGGATTCGAGGCGATCCTCGAACGCCCTCACGTACGCCTGCGCCCAGGAATCGTTCGACCTCAGAAATTCTTCGGGCGGGAGCGCGAGAACAAGCCGGCCCGCTTCCATCAGCGCGATGCGCGAGCCGAGCCGCAAGGCCTCGTGCAGATCGTGAGTGACGAATACAACCGTTTTGCCAAGGCGCTGCTGCAAGGAAAGGAATTCGCGCTGCAATTGGTCGCGCGTCAGGGGATCGAGCGCTCCAAGCGGCTCGTCCATCAAGAGAATCTCCGGGTCCGCCGCGAGCGCACGCGCTACTCCAACGCGCTGCCGCTGCCCTCCTGACAATTGATGTGGATATCGGTTGCTAAGTTCTGTGGGCAGGCCGACCAGCGTCATTAACTCGTGGGTTCGTGCATGTATGCGCGAATCTCCCCATCCCTCGATTCTGGGGACCAATCCGATGTTGCGGGCCACTGTGAAATGGGGAAACAGTCCGATTTCCTGGATTACGTAGCCGATGCCGCGGCGCAGGCGAATCAGGTCTCCCGCAGTATTCGCGACTCCATTGACCAACACCTCGCCGGAACTGGGCGACACGAGGCGGTTGACCAGCTTGAGCGTTGTGCTCTTGCCAGAGCCGCTGCGTCCGAGCAATACGAGTAGTTCGCCCGCCCGAACCTGCAGATTCAGCTCATGGAGGACTTGCGCGTCACCGAATTGGCAGGAGACATCTCGGAACTCGATGACGTTTCGATCAGAAGCCGCATGCATGTGCGCCAAGCATACCGGAATTCAGTGATTTCTGGCTTACCTCAAAGGCTTCAAATCGCCGAGCATCGTCGGAACCAGTTCCGAAACTGTCGGATGAATATGCACGGCGCGCTGAATCACGGTGTATGGCGCCTTGGCATACATCACATCGAGAATGGAATGGATCACTTCATCTCCGCCGGTGCCAAGGATCGCCGCGCCCAGGATTTGCTTCGACTGCTCATCGACCAGAACCTTCATGAAGCCTTGCGTCTCACCTTTCTCAACCGCGCGGCCGACCTTCGTCATTGGCCGCTTGCCGATGAGAGCACGCCGGCCTGACTTACGAACCTCCTTCTCGGTCATCCCTGCCCTTCCCAATGGCGGGTCGATGTAGAGGTTATATGCCAGAATGCGATCGCTCACGCGTCGCGGATCGTCCTCCAGAAGATTTCCTACCACAATTTCCGCATCGTTGTAGGAAGTGTGCGTGAAGCCTCCCTTGCCATTGCAGTCTCCCATGGCCCAGATACCCGTCACGTTAGTTCGCAGTTGGTCGTCCACCGGAATGTACCCACGTTCATCCACCCCAATACCAGCCTTCTCGAGACCAAGATCGTCGGTATTCGGGCGGCGTCCAACCGCGAGCAAAACATGGCTGCCCTCAACTGCAGGTGCACGCTCGGCACAATCCATGCGCACCATCGGCCCATTGCTGCCTCGCGAGAAGCCGATGCACTTCGCGTTCAAGCGTACTTCGATGCCTTCCTTCTCGAGAATTTCCCGGATGGCGTCACAAACGTCGTCATCTTCATGCGAAATCAGGCGCGAAGCCATCTCGACGATCGTCACCTTGCTTCCGAATCTGCGAAATATCTGGCCGAATTCGAGGGCGACATATCCGCCGCCGACCACAATCAAATGCTCGGGCAGGAAATCGACTCCCATGATGGAGCTGTTATTGAGAAATGAAATTTCTTCGAGGCCGGGCATCGCCGGCTGCGAGGCGCGGCCTCCGACGTTGATAAAAATTCGATCGGCAGCAATCTTGTCCGATCCTATGTTGACTTCGTGCGGAGACTCGAAGCGCGCATGGCCCTGGTAAACGGTGCAGCGTTCCAGCTTTCTTAGGCCCGCTTCCACCGCAACCCGCGACTGGGATGAAATGTCGTCCTTGCGAGCCTTGACGCGCTTCATGTCAACGCTTGCGGCGCCGGCATTTACGCCAAACTCCGCTGCCCGTTTCGCCATACGCGCGGCATACGCGCTGGCCACCATCGCCTTGGTTGGAATACATCCTGTATTCACGCACGTTCCGCCAAACAAATGCCGTTCGATGATGGCAACCGTCAATCCGGCGCCCGCGAGACGGTGTGCGAGATAAGGTCCAGCCTGGCCGGTACCAATGATGATTGCGTCGTAGGTGGGAACTGAGGGCATAAAGATTCGTTCGCGATGAGCGCAAAATGCGAAAACGTGAATAGCGACGGTGCGGCTACGCCTCGGCCAGAGCACGGTGCACAAGATGCACCGCGATTGATCCCTCACCCACGGCGGACGCAACTCGCTTTACGTTTCCCGAACGCACGTCGCCGACGGCGAAAACGCAGGGCAGGCTCGTCTCCAACATGTACGGCTGCCGGTTGAGCGGCCACGCCGTTTTCCCACCATTGAGAAGTTCGTCGAGATCCCGCCCGGTGAGAACGAACCCTTTGTTATCGAGAGCCAGGCAGCCCTGCAGCCAATCGGTGCGCGGTGAAGCCCCTGCCATGACGAATACGTGGCGGATATCCCGGGTCGTGCTCTGTCCGGTCGCTGAATCGCGCCACGTAACACGATCCAGTTGCGATCCGCCTTCCAGAGCCGTGATTTGAGTTTGGCACATGAGTTCGATCGCAGGATTTTCTGCGATGCGCTGAATCAGATAGCGTGACATCGTGTCCGAAAGCCCATTCGAGCGCACCAGCATGTACACTTTGCGCGCCGTCTGCGACAAGTACACCGCCGCTTGTCCGGCCGAGTTTCCGCCGCCAATCACTATGACATCATCGCCGCCGCAAAGCTGAGCCTCCATAAAGGTCGCGCCATAATAAATCCCCTGCCCTTCCAGTTTCTCCAGATTTTCAATGCGCGGCTTGTTGTACTGTGCGCCCGTGGAAATGATGATGGAGCGAGTCGAAATTATTTCTCCGCTATCGAGAAACACCTGGTAAGGACGCCGGTCGCAATTCAGCCGCACGACGCTGTGCCCGACCATCATCTTCGCGCCAAACTTCAGCGCCTGCGTGGTCGCCCGCGCAGCCAGTTCTTGCCCGGAAACTCCTGTGGGAAAACCGAGGTAGTTCTCTATTTTCGAACTCGATCCCGCCTGGCCGCCGGGCGCTTCGCTCTCGATCACAAGCGCGTCTAGTCCCTCAGAGGCCGCGTAAACCGCGGCGGCCAATCCCGACGGACCACCGCCGACAATCACCACATCGCGTATCTGCGCAGGATCAACACTGAGGTTAAAGCCCAGGCAATCGGCAAGTTGAACAGTCGTGGGATTTCTCAATACATTTTGCGTGGTGCTGCAGATCACGACCGGAATCTCGCTCAGCTTGACGTTAAAACGGTCGAGCAGTTCCTGCGAAGTGCTATCCGTGTCGAGGTCGATGTAGGTGTACGGATATCCGTTGCGGGTAAGAAACTCCCGCAAGCGCAAAGTATGCGCCGAATGACGAGACCCCATCAGGATCACGTTCCCCTGTCGACGGTTGATGAGCAGAAGCCTGCGCAGAATGAAGGCGCGCATCAGAATCTCGCTCATCTCCGCGTCCCGCGCCACAAGTGAGCGCAACGCCTCGGGACTCATCTCGAGAAATTCGCCTGGTTCGGTGACTCGCCCCCTTACCAGGCAGCGCTGGCCGGAAATCATCGTCATCTCGCCTGTAAAGCCGCCCGGTTCGTGCGTGGTAATCGGACGCTCCCCCTTCAGATCGGGCTGCACGATCTCCATCGCTCCTGACAACAGCACAAACAAAGGAATCCCGGTGTCGCCCGGTTCAAACAAAATCTCGCCCTTCGACACGTGCCGCACTGTGCTGTTGGCCCGTATTCGCTGAATTTGCGTCTCGGTCAAGACCGGGAAGGCCTGCGTGCGGGCATCGAGAACGCTGGAAATCGGTGATGTTGCCATTTTCGTGTCTTCCTGAAATATCGAAACCGCGGTTTGAATGTTCGCCTTGGAAACGAACTTTTAATCAACGCTTTTCCTTCAAGAACGTGCCTTTCTGCAATTCCGTGAAAGCCTGCTGCAACTGCTCCTGGGTGTTCATGACGATCGGTCCATACCACGCCACCGGCTCCTCGAGCGGCTTGCCGGAAACCAGCAAGAATCTTATTCCGTCGTCGCCAGCCTGTACCGTTACTTCGTCGCCGCGGTCGAACAGAATCAGCGAACGGTTGTCCGCCTCGATTGGTGGAGTCGTATCGGCCCACTTGATTCCTTCTGTAGGTACCGCCAGCGGCGCCGATGCGTTGCAGAATTTTCCGCTGCCTCCAAAGACGTAGGCAAATGCATGCCGAGTCGTCTCGACCGGCAATGTCTTGCGCTTGCCGGGCGAAACCGAGACATCGAGATAAATCGGATCGGCTGCCACTCCGTCGACGGGTCCGCTCTTCCCCCAGAAATTCCCGCAAACGACGCGTACGTGGGTGCCATCGTCATCCGTAATGTTCGGAATGTCGGCGGCTTTCGCTTCCTGATACCGTGGCGAAGTCATTTTCAGCGCAGCGGGTAGATTCCCCCACAACTGAAATCCGTGCATCCTTCCGGCCCGGTCGCCCTTTGGCATTTCCTGGTGAATGATGCCACTTCCGGCCGTCATCCACTGCACGTCTCCCGCGCCGATCGTGCCGCTATTACCGATGCTGTCGCCGTGTTCGACCGTCCCCGCCAGAACGTAAGTGATGGTTTCAATCCCGCGATGTGGATGCCACGGGAAACCAGCTTGATAGTCTTCCGGGACGTTATTGCGGAAATCGTCGAGCAGTAGAAACGGATCGAAATCCTTGGTAGCCCCAAAACCGAAGGCACGCCGGAGATGCACTCCTGCGCCCTCCAGCGTCGGCTTCGACTTGATCACCCTTTGCACAGGCCGGATCGACATGTCTACTCTCCCAGAATTGCTTCCGCCAAATTCAGGCAGCGGGAATAACGTTGTGACCCCGCACTTCGCCAGCTTCTACTTCATCCACGTAACACCAAACCCAAGACTCGCCCGGTTCGTTCGAGCGCATGAGCGGATGCTTCGTGTGATGAAAGTGCTTGGTGGCATGCTTGTTCTTGGACGAGTCGCAGCAGCCCACGTGACCGCATTCAAGGCACAGGCGCAAGTGCACCCACGAGTCCCCGGTTTTTATGCACTCCTCGCAAACGTGCTTGTCGGTGCTTGTGATTTTGACTTGGTTCAGGTGGGAGCATTGTGTCATGGAGCCCTTCCCTTTCCGGTCGACGCGCCAATTGTGACTGCGGTTAGAACGCTTCCGCATTTGCCGATGTTTTGATGAGCTTCAGCATCCGTTCGATGCGGTTTCTTCCACCACAGTCTTCCAGGTCCCATAAGCATACATTGGAGATTGACCGAGCGTCCGTCGTGGCAACTCCACCGATCAGAAAATCGCTCAAAGGACCGGCGCGTGGCGCCCTTAATTGATCGCTGTGCTCTTGCTCTCAAAATATCTGCTTTCTCAGGTAAGAACTGTATTGCCATGAATTTTGCCATCCTTGAGACTCAGTGGAACAAGAAGAGCACTTTCCTCAACGTCGTCGCGCTATGCAGCTGCAAGCCCCTAACCCTTCTTGCTTTTCGCACTCGCTGGTTTCAATCCCGCGGTTAGCGAATCGTCCTGAAATCTTAGTTTTTTCAAATGGAGTTCGTTGTGCTTCTCGTTCCATTGGCAGCATCTAACGCCCAGTTTTAAGAGCATATGCTGAACGGAAGCAAGCTAGTCGTTTGGCCAGGAAGGCCTTATCCCCTGGGCGCTACGTGGGACGGCGAGGGAGTCAATTTTGCCCTTTTCTCCGAGCATGGCGAGATTGTCGAACTCTGCCTCTTTGACCCTGGCGGATCTCTCACCCACTGCGCAACAATTCCCGTGGATTCTGCTGACGACCGGCTGAAGCCTAGACGATGAAACTACCCACAATCGTGAGCGCGGTTTCGCCTGGCGAAAAGATCGATTTCGTACAAGAAATTCGTGACCACGATAGAGAATGCCTGTAATCTTGCATACCTGAGGTAGGTTCTGAATGGACCGAAGTGCGAGTGACAAGATTTTTACCGCGCTCGAGATGTTCCGCATCGAGCTTCCTTCGTGGGGCTTCGCCAATACTGGCACTCGTTTCGGAAAATTCATCCAGCCCGCGGCCGCCACGACCATCGAGGAAAAGTTCAGCGATGCTGGTCAAGTGCATCTGCTCACCGGAGTTTGTCCAACCATCGCCCTGCATGTCGTGTGGGATTGCTCCCAAGGCGTCCAAGGCACCGACGACATCAAGAGATTCGCCGACAAGTATGGCGTCGCGCCCGGCTCGATCAATCCGAATCTCTTTCAGGACCAGGAATACAAGTACGGATCCTTTGGCAATCCCAATCCTGAAGTTCGCCGGCGCGCCCTCGAACATACGAAAGACAGTATTCAAATCGCACAACGCCTGCGCAGCCGGGATATCTCGCTCTGGTTCGCAGATGGTTCGAACTATCCCGGCACGGCGAATATCCGCCAGCGCAAAGATTGGTTCAAAGATGCTTTGCAGAAATCGCACGCCGCACTGTCCCCGGAGCAGCGCATGCTGATTGAATACAAGCCATTTGAGCCGGCGTTCTATCACACCGACATTGCCGATTGGGGTATGGCGCTGCTTCTCGCGCGCTCCGCAGGACCTCAGGCCAAAGTACTGGTCGACACAGGACATCACTATGCGGCGCAGAATATCGAGCAGATCGTTGCCTGGCTCTTATCCGAAGACATGCTGGGCGGCTTTCACTTCAACGATCGTCGCTACGCCGATGACGACCTGACCATCGGCTCGATTGACCCTTACCAGGTCTTCCGCATTTTCCATGAGATTCGCTTCTTCGAATGGGAAACGGGGAAACAGGCTGACATCGCCTACATGGTGGACCAAAGCCACAACCTAAAAGGCAAAATTGAGGCCATGATTCAAACCGTGACCATGGCGCAGCAACTCTACGCGAAAGCCGCCCTTGTCGACGCCAAGGACTTGGTTACGGCGCAGAAGGGCTGCGACTTGGTGCGCGCAGAGTCTCTGTTGCAGGATGCTTTCGCAACCGACGTCCGGCCTGCGATTCAAGAGTGGCGCAACTCGAGAGGCTTGCCCAAAGACCCGCTGGACGCCTTCCGCCACAGCGGCTACCTGGAACGCATTTCAAGAGAAAGAGCTGCCCGAAATTCTCACAGCGTCACGTCGTATGCATAGCCCACCACTCCAGACGTTAAGCATCCAACGTCAACGATCGTCCGCTTCCTGCGCTTGCAGCTCGCGCAGTTTGAATCGCTGCAGCTTTCCCGTCGAGGTCTTCGGCAACTCTGGAAGGAACTTGATCCATCGCGGCCGCTTGTATGCTCCGAGCCTTTGTGTCACCCAATCCTGAAGGGTGCGGACTAAACCCTCATCGGGCAGCCGATCTTGGTTGACAACTACATACGCCGCCGGCTTTGTGAGTCCGTTCCTGTCTTCACGCGCAATAACTGCCGCTTCCTGAACGGCAGGGTGGGCGATGAGCGCACTCTCAACCTCGGCGGGACTGAGCCAGCGGCCGTTCACTTTAAACAGATCGTCGGCGCGACCCGCGTACCAGAAGTAGCCATCCTCGTCCTGGAAGTACTTGTCTCCGGTGCGGAACCAGTGGCCCTCGAACGTTTCTTTTGTCTTTTCATGACGGTTCCAGTACCCGGCACACGTCGAGTCCCCCTTGATGAGCAGGGCTCCGATCTCACCCTGCACCACATCGCGACCTGCGTCGTCGACAAGCCTCGCTTCGTAGCCAGGGATAATCTTCCCACTCGATCCCGGACGAACTTCGCCAGGCCGGTTGGCAATGACCATTTGCAAGGTTTCGGTTGACCCTAGAGAATCCAGTATTTCTACGCCGAAACGTTCTTTGAACCGCTCGAATATCGCAGCTGGCAGCGACTCGCCGGCGGAAACCGCCTGCCGCACGCTCGACAAATCGAAATCCCGCTCATTCTCTGACCGGTGCGAAAGCAATGCCACATAGTTGGACGGCACAGAAAAGAACAACGTCGGTCGATAGCGTTCGATGTTTAAGTAAATTTCCGCCGGAGTCGGTCGATTGGGGGAAAGAATCGTGGTCGCACCGCAGGACAGCGGAAAATAGCCGGCATTGCCTAGGCCGTACGCGAAAAACAGGCGCGCAACACTGTAGCAGCGATCCCGCTCGTTGATGCCCAGAATTCCCTTGGCATACAGTTCCGAACAGACAACCATGTCGTGGTGCAGGTGAATACACGCTTTCGAAGCCCCGGTGCTCCCGGAAGAATACAGCCAGAAAGCAGCGTCATCTTTGCTTGTCCCGGCCGCTTGCAATTCCGCTGAGGCAATCCTCGTGAGCGTCTCGAAACTCGAATACTCGTCGCATTCTTCACCGGCCACAACGATCTTTTCGAGATACGTAAACCGCTGCTTGGGGATGTCGCTCACCAGCGGTGACAGCGATGCATGCACCAGAAGCACCCGGGCACGCGAATCGTTCAGTAGATACTCGTAGTCCGCCGATTGAAGATAGGTGTTGAAAGGCACCGCAACCGCGCCAATCTTCATTGCTCCAAAGAATGCGCAAAGGAATTTGGGGCCATCCGGAAGAAGAATCGAAACGCGCTCCTCCATTCGCACGCCCAACGCGCGCAGCATGTTTCCAACGCGATTCACGCCTTCCAGAAATTCCAGATAGCTGACACGCTGGTTCCCGGACTCAATCGCGACATTGCCTCCCTTCCCTTCGCGCACATGGCGGTCTACGAAGTAAGAGGCAGCGTTGAATGTGTCGGGAACAATGCTCAAGTGTTTTGTCGATTTCTCCCCGGCGTCGGAAACGCGAGCGGGTTTGAAAATTGGCTCACTGATGATACTCGCCGCATGCGGAAATTACCTTAGCCCGCTAGACCAGGAGCACGAACTGTTTCTGAATTCTTCGCGAGGGGTGGGCGTGTCTCGCATTCTCTGAGCCAGTGCTCCCTCAGTCACTTCACGATGTGATCAACCTCACTGACTCGTCTTGCACCCGGTGATAATGGGATAACCAGTATGTATCTCCGGGCGGCTCGTGCACCGCTTCCGCTGGCCCAGGGCTGCCTTGTAAGTCGAGTCTCTTCGATCCCGCATTCGCTTGAGTTCTTCAGCGCGCTCGGGTCGAAACACAGTTAGAAAGGAGGCAACTTATGCTGTACCGAAGTGGGCTTGGCCCGAATGAAAGCCTGTTGCCCGGCGAATATCTCTTGTCGGATGAACGCCAGTACATGCTTATCCTCCAGACGGACGGCAATTTGGTTCTCTATCCCCAGAATGGCAGTGCGATGTGGTCAACGCATACCGAAAACAGGCGCTCAGCCCGCTGCACGATGCAGGCGGACGGCAACTTGGTCATCTACGACGTCTTTGATCACCCAGTGTGGTCGTCGAATACTTGTGGCCACGGCGGAGCATACCTCGTCTTGCAGGACGACGGCAATCTGGTGATGTATTCCCAGGGAGCCGCGAAGTGGGCCACGCATACTGTCAGGGAGATGGTGGCTGTCCCGTAAGTTTTCTGCCCGCTGCCCGTCCCTCGCGATTTCCGCGAGGGGCGGGACTCCCTGAACATCCACGTCATCTGCTCTGGGCCGCCAAATAGCCTTGCCCAACCCGCGATCTCCCCTGGCGAAAGAGCTTGTGCGCGACGGCTTCGCGGCTGCCATGATTCATGGCGATCGCTCTCAATCGCAGCGCAACGGAGCTCTCAACGGATTCCAGGAAGGCCGTTTCCGGGGTGCTCGTGGGAGACGTATTTGTATGGGGGCAAAACGAAGGGGTCGAATAAGCAAAAGTCGTGCTATGGCTCTTAACGACACTTACGGCACGACGATTTCGGCGTAAACAAAGGACAGCCGCCCAGACAATCGGCGGCTGTCCTGCAAAAGATGCGGAAGCCTCGGCTTCCAGCTCAAACTGTCCTGCCCCTTAGTGGAGCTGGACGGCACCTCCGCAGGTGGTGGTCCACGGTATGCCTTCTGAGCATTTCTCGCCTCCGGTATAGGTGACCGTTGCGATGCGCTGGTTGTTCACGCCCCAGGCAAAACCCCAATCCGCAGGAAAGTCAATGATTTCAGCGAAGGTCAAGTCCTTGGTCGTCCAGTGCGTGGGCAAATCCTTCGTGTACTCGGTGTCCCAACAGTCACCCACCATGTCGCCTGGATCGTTGATGCCAACGCCCCAGCAGCTTGTGAAGCCGCCCTCCGGCATGGGAAGCATAATCGGCGGCGAGTACTTTGTTCTGTTCCGGTCGAGCGGTTTCCAGAGGACGGGAAGAATTGCACTCTGGCCATCCGGCCAAACATCGCCGATGATTTCCCCCCTGTCGTTGATGTCATAAGTTTCACCGAACGGGTAGTCCGTGGCCAACCGGAGGGTCATGAGTTTCCAACCTTTTCCGTCAGCTCGTGGGTTCCAGAGCAGAGCATTCACAATCGTTCCGTCGTCGTTCGACCCTGCGCCAATGATCTGACCATAGTCGTTCACCTTCCAGACCACGCACATAGCAAGGTCAGGAAACGCCGTGGTGTCGAGCTTATGGATGTTCCATTTGGTGACAAATTGTCCGTTCTTCCATACGTGCGATGACGTCCAGACAACGGGCACCTGGAAACCCGCCTGGGGATCTCTGTCCACCCCGCTTCCACCCACGATCAGTGTTCCGAATTTGTTCGTGCCGAATGCGGCGCTCGAGTTATGGCTGGCGTACCGCGGGTCGTGAGTATCCGCAAGCGTACCCAGATCAACCATTCCCGTCTCCCTGGTCCAGGCCACCGCGTGAGCCTGCCCATCCGGTGCAGTCGAGTGACTGGCGACCAGGCCAGTAATCGAGATGTCGTTCAGCGGCTCTTGCCAGCCGATGGGCTGCTCTTCATTCAATGTGCCTAAGTCAATCCATTCGCCGGCATGCGGCCCAAACAGAGGCACGGCCAGCGTGTGAGTGTAACCAGGACCGTCGCCGATCGGGGAGAGATCACCAACGCCAACGATCACCCCCAAGTCATTGATGTGCCAGGTGGCAAACCAGGTGCCGCCTAGGTAAGTACCCAGTTCCCAAATTTTTCCGGCCTCCTCACGATTAGCTTGAGCGTTAACTCTCAGGCTTTCTGTTAGTCCAGGTGTCCTTGTCTGGTTGGCGATTCGATGCGGGGTATGTCTGCCAAAAGGTACCTTCATCCCAGACTGCTGCCCCCATGTCGCGGTTGAAATGCAAATACAAACGAACAGAGCGAGAATGCTAATGCTTTTCAAGTTCACCTCCAAAGAAGAGCCGCCCAGACATCGGATGACTTAATGTTTTGGTCAGCGTTCGGGTTCCCTGCAGTCGGCGAACCGCAAGAAGCCGTGATTTACACCGTTCGCGTCAATGTAGTTTCCCGTGATCGCCCCCGCGGGGTTGTTGCCGAGAGGGATGGTGCCCTGGTACGCACCCTCGCCCGCCCCTGGAATGTCGAAGGTCGTCAGCTTGCCATCGGGAGCACGCACAAAGCCATGGTTGACGTTATTCGGGTCCGTGTAATTTCCCGTGATCGCTCCCGCTGGATTGATGCTTACGGGGTAGGTGCCTTGGAAAAAACCTGCTCCCCCGCCCGGAACATCGAAGGTCGTCAGCTTGCCACGGGGAGAGCGCAAAAAGCCGTGAAAGGCGCTGTTTCCATCGAGGTAGAATCCCGCGACCGCATGCTCTGAGTTCAGGCTCGTCGCCACGGTGCCCTGGATGGCGCCTGTGCCACCGCCCGGCACGTCGAAGGTGCGGACGTTTCCTTTGGCGGTGCGCAGATAACCGTGAAGCGCCATGCCAGAGTCAACGTACCATCCGGCAATCGCACCCGCCGGGTTCAGGGTGTAGGTTGTTGCAGTCCACGTCCCCTCGACCGCTTCTGTACCGGCGCCCGGAGCGTCGAAAGTCGTGAAGGTCCCGTCAGGATCACGCAGGAAGGTGTGACCCACACCGATCGCGTCGGTGTAGATTCCGCTGATTGTTCCCGCGGCGTTGATATTATGGGCCGCGGTGCCCTGCATTACGAGCCACCATATACTTGTCGAGCACTGACCACCGCCTGTATTTGCACCGGGAACGTCGATTGATGTAATAGTGCCGTCAGGGTCACGCAGGAATCCGTGATAGAGGCAGTTCGCATCGAAATACATTCCCGCGACCGCACCCGACGGGTTGATGCTCAGGGCAACAGTTCCCTGGCCTGCGCCCGTGCCCGCGCCCGGAGCGTCGAATGTGGTGAGGGTGCCGTCATGACTCCGCACAAAACCATGATTCACATTGTCCGCGTCCACGTACGGACCGATTATCGTGCCCGAAGAATCTATGCCATAGGGAAACGTCCCCTGGCCCGGACCTGTACCCGCGCCTGGAACGTCAAAAGTGATGATCTTGGGTTTCTTTTTACAGTGCGCCTTTGGTTGCGGCCAGGCAGTCAAAACAAAGCACGTGAAGAAAGCCAGAAGCAAAACGGCAATTCGTTTCATGATCTCCCTCCAAGAATTGCTGCACGGCATGATGGACAACTCTGCCCCCGTCGAAGGCATCCGCCTTGTCTTTCAAACAATGGCAAATTGGCTGAATCGGGTGTTTAGTTCCAAGGGGCCGTGCGAGCACTGACCCTGTTATTCATCAAGAAAGACTTATCCCACGGTAGCGCCCTCGCACTCAATGAACGTGGCCTGAATTCCGCATGAAGGGTGAATGAACGGCTCGATACGCGTCAAAACTCCACACCACTTTCGTGACTGGAATCACTGTCTTCCCCTGCATCGAGTGCTAACTTCAAGACGCTTGGAGGCGGCATGCCCGTGTCGTCCTCATCCCCCGCACGAATCCGTTTTGGAAGTCTTGAGCTCGACCTCACGTCGGGGGAACTCCACAACAACGGCAGAATATTTCCACTACCTCGGAAGTCCTTTGAGATCCTGCGGGTGTTGGCGGAACATCCCGGAGAAGTAGTCACGCGCGACGAACTGCGCAACAAGCTGTGGTCAACCAATACCTTTGTGGAATTCGATGACGGCCTGAACCATGCCGTGCAGAAACTGCGGCAGGTTCTCGGCGACTCAGTCGAGCATCCGCAGTTCATCGAAACGCTACCGCGGTACGGGTATCGCTTCATCGGCTTTATTTCTCCGAATGGAGACGGCTCTCGTGCGCCAGGAAAGCAGGCCTGTGATGCACCGACACAAAACATATGGAAGCGCTGGGTCATTGGATTTGTGGCGGTTGCCGCCCTGATGGGAGGAATCCTCTGGCTCAAGTCTCCGTTACCTGCGCCTCGCGTTGTGAGTTACAAGCAATTGACGCGCGATGGGCGGGAGAAGAACCGCCCCTGCTACCACAGCTACTCCCGGCTGGTCACAGACGGTGCGCGTGTCTACTTTTCGGAAGAGCACTCGCGCCTGATGCAGGTTTCCGTGAGCGGTGGAGATGCAGCCTCAATCCCCACCCCGATTGACTGCTTTTCGATCTTGGCAATTTCTCCGGATAAAACGGAGCTAATCGGGACGAGCACATTTCTGCGGGATGAGCCGCTGTGGCTCCTGTCGATGGTTAATGGGCAGGCACGCAGGGTCGGGGACTTGAGCGGCCACAAAGCGGCATGGTCTCCGGATGGTCAAAGTATCGTGTACGCGACCGGTCCTACCCACGACCAGGCAGTTAACGAAGTATGGGTAGCAAAGAAGGACGGAAGCGGATCACACAGACTCGCCCGAATCGAGCGAGGGGTGATTTCCAGCCTCATGTGGTCTCCTGACGGCAAGGTCATCCGCATGGATGATTGGGACGAAGACTCCGTTCACGTTTGGGAGATGTCGTCCGACGGCTCCAACATGCACCGTTTAGCGATTACGCCCAAAGGAAACCGCCAGACTCCGTACGGCAGTTGGACCCCAGACCAGAAATACTTCATTTTTGCGGCGGATTCGGATTCTGGCGCCAAAGCCATATGGGCTCTCCGCGAACGGCAGGGGTTCTTTCAGAGGAGCAGCGCAAAACCGGTGCAACTCACCTCGGGCGCCACGGATTTTCTGCAAGCCGCACCCAGTCCGGACGCCAAGCAGATATTCGTCATCGGCAGCATTCAACGCGGAGAGTTGCTTCGCTATGATTTGCCGCTTAAGCGCCTTGAGCCGTACCTCTCCGGAATTTCCGCCGAACACCTGGACTTCTCTCGCGATGGGAAGTGGATGACGTACATCACGTTTCCCGAAGCGATTCTCTGGCGAAGCAGAGTCGATGGCAGCGAGCGAATGCAGTTGACCACTTTACCTCTCCGCGCATTCTTGCCTAGGTGGTCTCCCGATGGCATGCAGATCGCCTTCGCCGGAAAACTCCCCGGGGAATATTTGAAGATCTACATCGTTTCGGCGGGAGGGGGCCAACCACGAATGGTGGCGCAGGCCGACGAGCACTGGACGGACCCTGCGTGGGCCGCGAATGGCCATACGTTGATCTTTGGCCCATCGTTTTTCTCGCCGCACCCGCGACTTTACTCGCTTGACCTAACAACAAATCATGTTTCAATTATTCCCGGCTCAGACGGCATGTATGGTCCGCTCGTATCTCCTGACGGACGATTCATTGTCGCGGGCGAGGCGCCGGGGAATCGTAAACTCTTTGTCTTCGATCGGCAGAACCAGAAATGGTCGGATGTCGTGGAACTCAGGCAGCCGGGCCCGCTTCCCCTGCGGTGGTCGGATGACAACAGGTACTTGTTTTTCTCGCTGATATCCGACCATTCCCATGCTCCTCTCTATCGTCTCCGCATCGCTGACCGGAGACTCGAGGAACTGGCGGTTGTGGATGTGCCGCAAGGAATGGCTGGCGCTTTCGGGCCGCGAATGTGTCTGACTCCAGACGGATCGCCGGTCGTGCTCCGAGATGCAAGCATCCAGGAGATTTACGCTCTCGACGTGGATCTGCCGTGACGTTGGTTGAGACCATGCCAATTCCGAATCTTCATTTTTCGCGGCGCGATTCCGTCCCAAACGAACCTTCTTTCCGATTCTTCTTCCGCGCGCGCTTTCGCGCTAAAGCGCTTTTCACACGCCGTTTTTCGCCCGGCTTCAAATAATACGAATGCCGTTTCACTTCTTTAATGATGTCTTCCGTCTGCACCTTACGCTTGAATCGGCGAAGCGCATTCTCTAAGGACTCGCCCTCTTGCAATCGAATTTCTGCCACTCTCTCTTCCTCCCAACTGGATTGTTGCGATACGTCTGATTTTCGCTGCCTAGCCCTCAGGCTCCGACAGGCTTTTGCTCACAACTCACTCGCCACGGCCAACCGGCGTGAACTCTTCCGCAGCGTCAGATTCCTCGACACCAATGTTGAATAGCGCCGCCTGCGCCGCCGCATGTTCGCGCAGTTCCGCCATCTCGTCCACGCTGCCCCCTGCGGACTTGTCCTGTTTGCGCTGACTCCTGCGCTCCGCCTTGTCCCGTTGTTTTTGTTGGCGCGTATGTTCCTTCTGGCGTTTGGTAAATGTTGATCTCCCTCTAGGCATAAGTACCCCCTATTCTTATTAATAGCCGGCGCCAGGTGTCGACCAGCAGCACTCGCTTCTTCCTGATTTCTCCAGGGATGGGCGCGAAAAGCAGAGACGCCGGTGGCAGCAACCTGGTGGTCATGCCGACACCGACCGTGGGTGCACGCGGTCTGACGTGCCGGCTTTCCGTGCCTTTGCCGCGCGTTCCATCAGTTCCTGAGTGCGCTTCCGCCGAGCGATTTTTTGCTTGCGCTCGCGGTGAAATCTGGACTTGTCGCCATTCCGTGCTGACATCAATGAACTCCTGTCATTTCGAGTAGTGGGTTTTTACAACTTCCCTTGCAGGTGCCTAAGCGCCAATGGACTCGCAGATTTTCCACGCCAGGGCCACGGTGGCGATAAGCGTCGATAGGCGCGTAAAGTTGAACAATTTCGACTGCAATCCCTGGTCTCGGAAAAGAGTGGTGCGCTCCGAGGTAGACGGTCGCGCGAACATGCGCCTCTCGATCTCTCAATCGCGAAGGCGCAAATTGCTTGAGCGGCGTATCTTCGAGGTTAAGTATTGCCATTATACGCTGCTTGCAACAATCATTGCTGAAGATTCGCCGCCGCGACATTGAGATCGGTCCAGGGCTGCAAGTGTACTTCGCTCACAGAGTCGGCCGGTGCCGGAATCACAACGATGGTCGAATCGCCTTGCGCATTGTGCAAGCTTCACGTACGATGCCTGTGTGCGTTAGACCGAATCGGTCGTGAGCAGCTCTCGCCTCAACAGCCAGTAACCTGCCCTTAAGTACCTCCGAATCTCTCCAGCGTAAAATCAATTTCAAAAGGAACAAGTATCAACATGGCAGAACAAGGAACTGTAAAGTGGTTCAACGACGCCAAGGGCTACGGCTTCATTAGCCGCCAGAGTGGCGAGGACGTTTTTGTGCATTTTTCTGCAATCCAGGCTGGAGGCTTCAAGAGCCTTCAGGAGGGCCAAACGGTGCAGTTCGACGTGACCAAGGGGCCCAAGGGCTTGCAGGCTGAGAACGTAACGCCTCTCTGAGAGTGCGACGCCTTGCGGAAGGCGATCTCTCAAGATCGCCTTTTCAAGTTCCACTTCTGTTTCCGAGGCATATTGGGCTGAACCGCGAGAATGACAACTCAGTTCTGCGTAACGATCTTCTGAGCAAGCTACGAAACGGGACCCTATCTGACACGCGACGACCTTACCGCCTCTTACGCCATCATCCGGCATAACGTCCGTACCTACCGTTCCGCTGGCGTGATCGCGGTCATCCGGGGCAAGCAGAACGCAGAATTGCAATTGAAGAAATTCGAGGATTCCCAGGACTCTGCGGATCGGCACGAAGGCTGGCGCTACTTCATCGAGAAAACGGAACTCAAGGCGGGCACAGATCCCGCCGAAGCTACCCAACATCGCCAAGCCGAACTGGAAGGCCGCGAATCAGACGCACTGCAAGAGCAGGAGCCCAAGACTCCCAACTTTCGTTCTCCCGATCGTCACAGATAAGACGGCTGCCGCTTGAAGGCTAGAGCGACTGACTTGAAACGCATCAACCGTGGCGATATCAGTCGGCTTATATCCAAACTCGTTTATTCCCGCACATGATCGAAGAGCGCCTTGAGTTCGCGCGAGCGCGAGGGATGACGCAGCTTGCGCAGCGCCTTGGCTTCGATCTGGCGAATGCGTTCGCGAGTGACGTCGAACGACCGGCCAACCTCTTCCAGCGTCCGCTCCGAGCCGTCCTCCATACCAAAGCGCATTCTGATGATCTTCTCTTCCCGCGCACTGAGCGTTCGCAAAACGTATGCGGTCCGCTCCTTAAGGTTCGTGCTGATGACCGCTTCCGCGGGCGAGACCTGGGCCTGGTCTTCAATCACGTCGCTGAGGTGTGAATCCCCCTCCTCGCCAATCGGCGTCTCCAGCGAGAGCGGCACCCGCATGATCTTGCGTACCCTGCGCACCTTCGCCTCGGGAATATCCATTTGCTGAGCAATCTCGGTCGAGGTAGGTTCGCGCCCGAGCGATTGGACCAGTTGCCGCGAAACGCGGATCAACTTGTTTACGATCTCGATCATGTGCACCGGTAGCCGGATGGTGCGCGCCTGATCGGCAATGGCCCGGCTGATGGCCTGACGAATCCACCATGTGGCGTAGGTGGAGAACTTGTATCCGCGGCGATAGTCGAACTTGTCGACCGCTTTCATCAAGCCGACGTTGCCCTCCTGGATCAGGTCAAGGAACTGAAGCCCGCGATTGCCATATTTCTTCGCGATGGAAACCACAAGACGCAGGTTGGCCTCGATGAGCTCGTGTTTCGCCTGTTCCGCGTCCATGTCGCCTTGGATGATCGCGCGCTGCACGCGCTGCAATTCCGCGAATGTCATGCCGGCGTCAAGCTCCAGCTTTTTCATCTCGGCATTCTGCTTCCGCTGCATGGTGCGGTAGCTCTTCTTGAGTTCCTCGCTGCGCGTGCTGGCAATCTTCTTTTCCAGGTTAGCCAGCTGGCGCAGAAGAGAGCGCATGAGGTTCGTGGTTTGATTCACCCGATCCGTCAGGTGCATACGCTCCGAGCGGGTTAAGCCAAGGTGGCGGATGATGAGCGACATCCGGACAATCTCGCGGCTCAGATGAGACCGGCGGCGACGGTATTTGCGCGTTTTCTTGTCCGCTTGCAAAGTCGTGAGCTGTTCCGCAAGGCGGCGGGCTGTTTTGTAGCTTTTTTGTATCTGATCGATGCGATGCGTAGTTTCCTCGAACCGGTCCTGGAGAACCTCGTCGGTGACGTCTTCCTCATCGAAGACGACGGTTTCCTTGATTGAACGTTGGTGTCGTTTCAACTCCTCACCCATGGCCAGAACTTCGAGAACTACAATGGGCGACCGTGACAGCGCCTTCATGGCCGAGAGTTGTCCGCGTTCGATGCGCTTGGCAATCCCAACTTCCCCTTCACGAGTGAGCAGCGGCGAGGCGCCCATCTCGCGCAAGTAAACACGCACAGGGTCGTTGGCCGCGTCAGGAGCAACCGGTACCGGGTTGACATCAATTTCGTCCCCTTCGCTAACCAGTCGTTGTTCCAGAGCCGACGGTAACTCAGGTTCATCATCGAGGACATCAAGCCCACGGTTGTGAATGGCGACCAGCAAATCGTCGATGTCCTGCGCAGAAGGCACTCCGGACGAAATGGGGTGATTCTCTTCCCTGTTCGAGGAATAGCCCTCTTCCTTCCTCAAGCCGATTACCTTTCTCATGTCGTCCATAGCCGCGCAGAACTCCTTTTTCGGGACCATCCTGTGAGGGGAAAAAAGGCTTTTGTTGGACCTGGAGCGGTAGCTTCAGCAGGATGCGGAAATCCAACACCACGATGATGCTAGCACGGCGCCCCAAGGCCCTCTGCAATTGCCCTGTTTTTCAACGCGTCGCATGATTCGGCGTAGGGTGTACGCGTCGAAACAGATGACGCCGGGCCACATCGCCGTGCTGGCGCTCAGTCGACCATATGCTCACCTGATCTTTTTCAAGCGGATATCCTTCAACGGCTTGCGTGCAAAGGCCAAACGGTTCAAGCGTATGCAACAGGCGAGAGGCATCGAGCAGCGACTTCCGGCGGCACTGGATTATAGAAAAAACCGGACGCCCATTCGAATCCCGTGATACGGGCAATCTGCGGCAGTATCTCGATGTGCCAATGGAAGTCGTCTTCGATGGAAGTCCAGTACCCTGCTCTAGGGCGTAGGAACGGTCTATCCTGGAGGGATAAGTTGTAGGGTGGCCCTCCCAGAGTGTGATCCAACTTTTGCAACACATCGTGCAGAATCCGGGACAAACTCTCCAGCTGTTGCGGGTTGATGCGGCTGAAGGCACTGTCGTGAACTTTGGGAAATACTGCCATCTCGAACGGAAAGCGCGATGCGAAGGGAGCGAACGCAACAAAATCCTCATTCTCCGCGATCAGTCGCTTCCGCGCCTCCAGTTCTTGCTGGAGCACATCACAATAGATGCAGCGTTCCTTCAAGGCAAAGTACTCGCGCGCGACTATGAGCTTGGTCTTAACTGTGCGCGGCGTCACCGAGAGGGCCATCAATTGCGAGATCGAATGACTGATGGTGTGTGCACCGGCTTCTTCACCATGGTTCTTGAAGATCAGCACGTAGCGCATTCGTTTGTCGCCTTCGAGGTCGACAATGCGGGCTACGTAAGCTCGGAGTACGTCGCAGATCTCATGGATTCCGAATTCGTGGAGGCTATGGTCGTGGCGAGGCGTCTCGGCAATGATCTCGTGCGCGCCCACCCCGTTCATCAGATCGTGGAACCCTTCGGCACGCCGTCCCAGTTCGCCTTCGATTCGCAGTCGTGGATCTGAGTTGGGTACCACGCGCACAGACCAGCCCGGCCCGTTTGCGCGTGAAGCCAGATTGCGAATCGCGAAGACTTCCGGCGGCGTCGAGGCCTCATTGGTCTCGCAAAATGGGCAGAACGTCGTTTCCCTGACGAATTTCTTGAAATGAAAATCCGAGGGCCGCACCGTCGCGGTCTCAGCCATGATCACCCAGCGACCGGCGAACACATCCTTCCGCATTTGGGTCATGTGCTCCTAACCACCTGCGTCCAAGAACTGTAACTCAATTCCCAAAATCCGCAGTCTTTCCTTGGAGCTTGCCGTATCGAACTCCCACACGAATCCCTTAGGTTCTGCTTCTCGTCGGTAACTCGCCGACTGGAGTCATTCGAAGGACACGATTGCGAAGTACAGCCCCGCAAAAAAGATCACCAGGACGACCGCTACGCCCGCCAAACGGGCAAGCCACTTACTCATCCTCGGACGGCCGCCTTCAGTTGTTTCGACTTGTTCGTCTATGGTTTCAAACATGGCTGCTAACTCCATTGCCACCAACAATCAACATGAATCTCACCGAACGAGTGTCCTGCTCTGAGCACGACGCCCCTACCTCTACGCAACTCCCGCCGACCAATAAAAGCAGTGACTCGGATCACCACTCGCAGTGCGTCAAATCAAGCGTGTTGAAGCCACAAGCGTCGACCGCAACCTGGAATGTTCTTTTTCCGTCGGAAGAGCATGCAGCAGCTGGATAGTGGACCGGGTTTGCCAGGTCCCATGTTTTCAAGAGCTCAAGCAGCATTGATGGCAATCGCGCACGCTGTGCCTCGTATCACAGACAAGAATCTGCCGAGTGCTTGAACATGGACAAAATAGAGACTGTGCGAGTCAGACGGGATGACCCGCTATGGAGATCCTGACAGCGACCAACCTCCGCGACTTCAGAGTCCGCGGGAACTACTTTAGCTGGCGCCACCTTCTACCCCGAAGAGACCGGCGCGTTTCGCAGAAACAAGTCGTCGCTCCGAATCAACCTGGATATTCTCCTCCGGTAGTGGACTACGCACTGCAAGATGGCACAACCAGCAGCATCGTCATCAGCGAATCCGACATCTTGCTTCTCCAGGATGACGACATAGAGAAGACGAAGAAGAATCTTTCCCTGATTCTGGACGCCCGCCACGGAGAACCCAGAGCCGCGGCTGAGCTCCGCTCGTTGGCGCAGGCGGCTTCCTTGGAGAAAACAAGTCGAGTTCAACCTTGCGAAAGCCGTTTCGTCGTTCCTTGTACGAGCTGTCAGGCCCACACCGAGCAGGCCATTAGCCAAAAAGCATTCACCCTCCTGAAGCTGTGCCAACTCGGCTACCCAGTGCCGGAATTTGTGGTGCTTGCGGCGCAGGCTTACGAAGAGCGCGATCAGCACTTTGAGAAGCATCTCTCCGACGCCCTCGCCCAGCTCGAGGTGGTCACCCTGCAGGAGCTAGGGCACGGCAACTCACCGCTGGTATTCGCACTCCGTTGTGCCACCGGTCACTACATTCCTGGAGTCATGGACACCTACCTCAATGTGGGAGTGACGGAGAAAACGCTGCCAGCCTTGGAAATGATGTATGGCAAACTCCCCGCTCGCAAAATGTTCCTGAACAACTTGAGGAACCTTTGTCGCTTGCTCGACCGGGACGAGTACGCTTCCATCGTGGGGGCAGTCAGGACCAACCTTCCGGCCGATGAAGTTGATCGGTTTGTGGAGCAGTTGACCGGTATCCTCGCGAAAAACGACAGAAACCTGATCGAAGATCCATTCGCACAGGCTGTCTTCTTCGCCAGACAGGCTTACAAAGACTTCGAAGAGAATCGGGAGCTGGTAGCGACCCTTTGCCGGGGAACCAACGACTATCCGAGTCTGATCTTGCAGAAAATGATCTGCACCGTGCGGGACGACACCGCCTATGCCGGCGTCATCTGCAGCCGCCACACGCAGACGGGAACCGGAATCGAGCTCCAAACTGCCCACAACATTTTCGGCGAGGAAATGATGACCGGAACCGCAGAGATCGAATCGACCGTCTTCGATGACCGGGAGACGATCAGAGAACTCTTTCCCGCTGTATATCATTTCGTTCCCCATCTTCCGGAACTGGAGAGGGATTTTGAATCTCCCGTGACCATAGAATTCGCCGTGGAAGCAACCAGAAGGTATGAATGGTTCGCGCTGCTCCAGCTCAATGAAACAGCTATGGCCGGTCGAGCTGCCGTCACGGCGGTAGTCGACATGCATAAATCCGGCACCGTCTCGCGGCGACGGGTCGCCGAACTCATCCGGCCTTATCACATCAAACAACTCACGAGTGACACCATCGACCAGGAAGTGTTCGACAAGCTCACGCCCTTCTGCTGCGGCGCCTCTGTCCTGCCTCGATCGGCGGTGTCGGCTCGCGTGTATTTCACCGGTGAAGCGGCATTGAAAGCCAAGAGCATAGGGGAGAAGGTGTGCCTTTGCAAGACGACCTTTGTGCCCACAGATACCGTCGTCATGCGCGAAATGGACGCAATCATCAGCCTAACGTCTGCCGCCATTCATGTAGTTACGATCTGCCATAGTCTTGGGATACCTGCCCTCCTGAGCCTCGAGAAAAATGGCGTGGATTTGCAGCCAGGCGGACCGCTCGTCAATTCCAGAGGCCAGGAAATCCGGGAGGGAGACTGGATCACGCTGTCTTCCAAGCGACACACCATTTACATGGGGGAGGCACAGTTCGCCAGGGGCCGGCTCTTGCGCTACATCAAGGGAGAGTCGATCCAACTGGATCAAGACGAACGAAAGACGTTCCCTTCGATTGCATATTCCTACCGCTACTACAAGCAACTCACGAAGGATTTGGAATCGGATCAGAGCTCCACTCTAAGTGAGGTCATGCGATTAGTAAATTTTGATCTGCAGCGGGAGTCGGAGGAGGCACGCAGGCTGGTCAATGGCTGGTTCGATGAGCGCGAAATGCTCTACATGGAAGAGGTCCTCAAGAGCGACATCGGCGACCACTTGGGCCAATGCAATGTCTTCGAAATGCTCACCTTGGACCGGAAGATCAGATTCTTCAAGCTTGCGCTGGCGAAATGCTCACGTGCGCAGATCTCCGGATACGAAGCGGGAGCCTTCATGCTCGGTCGCTTTCTGTGCATGCGCTATCCCGCCGTGTTCTGGAAAGCGTTCAGTCCCGCCGAAATTGGACTCTTGGTGAATGAGTGGGTGCTGTTCGAAAAATATATGCAAGTGCTGCAAAGCGTGGGCGAGAGGAAAGTGCTCATGGCCCGAAAGCAGATTCTCAAAGGCGGGCTACAGCACTTGTCGCTTCATCCCGGAAATGTGCAGTCGCTGATCAGCTTGAAACTGAGCGGCATGAATCTCGAGGAGGTCAGGGAAAGCTTACCCGGATGGAGCGATGTCCAGTCCGCAAACGTCCTCGAACTCTTACAGCAGCCATATCGCGCCTTTTACAATTTCAATACCGTTTGGTCTGTCCGCCAACTCGAGAAAATCTGTCAGGAAGAAAATCTGCCCGTGCCGCAACCGGATGATGTCTGAAAAGATTATCTGAAAAGATTAGAGGTGATATCCCATTGCTCCGGGATATCACCTCAACAGATCCCTCACAACAAAAATAAGTTAGACCAGCGCGTGTTCCTCATCGTGGACTGTGGGAACTGACGGTGTCCCCTTAATCCCGTACAGAAAGTCGCGATCAAGAGTTGTTTCCATCTCTCTAAGCACATCAGGAAGTTCGCTGCCATCGCGCGCCGCGATCAAACGCCCGAGCGCCAGCGACAACGAAAGCACCGCATTCATGCCTAGATTCGCCTTTCGTTGCATGATCTGGATTCTCTCCTCGGCCGAGGCGTTGGCACTGATTTTGCCTCGCTTTATGGCGAGGTCCAACTCCATCAGCAGAAGCTCGCGATCAATATCAGCAAGCGTGCCGAGTGAGGAGATCTTTTGGCCCAGAAAGCGGGGAGCGACCACCTCTGTCACGTTCGCCACGGCGTTCAGGCAGCCCTTTCCGCCATAGCGCTTGGCTCGAACCCAGAGGTCGGCCAGTTCGCGGTTCTCCTTTGTGATCGTCTCTGCCTTCACATCAGGTGAGAAGCGGTAGGTTTTGTCCTTCTGCTTGTAAACAAAGTATTTGGGGAATTTCCGTGTCAACGGGCATTCCTCAATAATGCTGTCCACCAAGTGAATCGCCTCATCTGTTCCGGCAGAAACACCCAGTGGAGTAGCGGCAGAGAATTTCATCCCGTTATCAAGCATCAGCACGACGCCCACGGTTGGAATTCCCGCGTTTGTAGGTTCCTCGTGGGCAGAGATGTCGGAGATAATGAGATCGGGATCAAGTTTCCGCGTAATCCTCACGCCTTTCTTTGCCATCTCCATCAGTTCGACGACTCTGCCGTATTTGACCAGCCTCTCTGTATTGGCGCCGCCGCCGCACTTCAGGCCGAGGGCACCGACTGCGAAACTGATGTCGGCTTCCATGACCTCATTCGGAGACTTGGATCGGTGCGACACTACCAGGGCAAGCCCCTTCTGTTTTGCGATACGGGTTGCGAGCAGCGTCTCACTGAGGCTGCCGATCTGGTTGGCCTTGATCAAAGCAGTATTTATGAGCCCTTGCTCGGCACACCGCTGAATCGTCGTGTCCTTGGTCGTAACCAGATCGTCACCGATGATCAGGATTTCCTGATCAAGAGCTTTCATCAACTTCTTCCATCCGTCGAAATCATCCTCTGCGAATGGGTCCTCAAGCGATACGATGGGATATTTCTTCACCCACCGGAGGTACAGATCGACCATCTCATCCGTGCTTAAGACCTTGGGGTCTTCGGCTCTCCAGAACAAGTACTGGCCAATGGACTCTTTCTCCCCCGTCTTCTCACGGTACGCATTGCTGAGCTCACTGGCGGCGGGGTCAAGCGCCAGGCAAACATCCCGATCCGGCACGAACCCGCACTCCTCGATCGCTTGTACCGCCACTCGCAGTGCTCTTTCTTCGGGAAGGAAGTCGCATTCTTCCTTGGCGTAAGAAGCGACGATGCCGCCTTCCAGGCCGATGCCCACGAAATTGAGCCCTTCGGTATCCTGGATGATCTGAATCGCCCTGCTTTGGAGCATGCTGATGACGCGCTGCGCTTCAATGTAGTCCTTTGCGGTGAGGGGCAGGAACATCAACTCCTGGAAGCTGAGATTGCCGCCCATCTCTTCGGTATGGCGTCCTCCCTGGATGGAGTTTCTAAACTCCCAGGGCGCGAACACAATCCGCCCATCGGGAAGCTCCAATTCCTGTAGCCGATGCAAACGGAGCTTACGTCGAAGCTCGGACGGCTTTCCAGTACGTGTTTCCTGCCCCTCATGGGCGGGTTCTGCGGCCCGCACTTCGGCGGCCTTGGAAGCGGCCTCTTCTTGTCTAGCCTGAAACGCCTTATATTTCCCCGGATCCGAAAGCAGGAAATCCAGCAGAGCGACTGCTCCAACTGTAAAAAGCAATCTTCCTATGTAGACCGAGGCCGGAACCGCTAAGTACAAGCCAAGAAGAATGAGAATGATCCCCGGCAGAAACATGATTTGGCTCAGCACTTTACTCGCGGCCGGTCCTGCGGCGGAGACAGCCAGGTTCTGCGTCTTTACGCTTGGATGGAAGCTTCCCGCTTCTTTGTGTACTCCCCGGAAGGCGCCGTATGGGATCTTCACAAACATTTCCAGATACCAGAGCCATCTGCGAACTGCGCCTTGTCCCAGCTTTTCCGCAGCCGGCACTGCAAGCTCCGGCCTGAGGTTGTTGGTTCTGACTGCAGCCAGGTAGTGCCCCATCTCGTGGATCGCGATATTCGTATGCCATGCGGCGTACCAGATGACAGATGAAATCACGACTTCAACACTCAAAAACATTTCCCGCATGACTGCGAATTTCGATGCGACATGCAGAGGAATACTAAGCAGCGATGTCAGAAACGCTGCGTGAAAGGAGACCAGCTTATGGTTTGCAATGATCCAGCCACGATCCAGGCGAGGTGCTTCGCCCGGGCCTTGGAGAGGTGCGAGACAATATCTCCTGCAGAACGAGAAAAATGATTGCACGATGTCAGTCAGGAAGTAATCTTTGCGAATGGCGGTTGGTAAGTGGGCAGCATGGATAGTGGAATCTTTCAATGGAAGGGGGTGCTTTGGCATGGCATGCTCCAGTTAGATGGTGCTCTCTGGGCTAGTCTTTGATCGCGGACAGCAGCGGTTGCGAATCCGCTTGGAAACTGGGAGACTCGCCACTGGGTCGAGCGTCACATCTGAGTTCAGTTTGGAATCGACACGCATCGCTGCCAGATTCTCTATTGCGCATACGCTTTGGTCTGTGACCTCGGTCACGCCTGAGTGTGGCGGCAATCGTGAATCTAAAACGACCCTGTTAATGCTGATGTTCCCTTTCCCGATGGTGGTGGTGGTGGTGAGGATGATGCCGTCTGAGTTTGAAAGCACCCGTTGCGGCAGCTACCGTGAAGAACCACCATCCGGCGAGAACGGCGAAGATCAGGGACAAAGTAGTGATATCCATAAACCGTCCCCTACAACAGAGACTAGCTCAACCGCGAACCAACTGGCAGTGACACGAATCACTGGCGGCCGCCGCCCTCATACAGCTTGACTTAAGTGGATCCAGGATCGGTGACAAAGATCACTGACAGCAATGGTGGGAGACGCGTGTAATAGTCGAGGAGGAATCAAAACTGAATACCTCTGAATTGGGCCCGGCCCCCAAGGATGCGAGCGTCGCATCGTTAAGCCGCCGCTCGGCGGCGAAGGGGCCGGGCTTCTAAATCTCAGTAGCTCAAAAGACCACGGAATCATGGGTTTGTTTGAACCTTTTGGTCCTTCGTGTTTCGCATTCCTTCTGCGATGTCACCGACGCGACCTTAGCTCGCCCACTCTGCCATCGACATTAGACTTGGACGACAAACCGGTGTTCGTATCCAAGAACGAACAATGCCGCGGAATCTCCCAACTGACCTTGTGGAACTCAAGCCCTGGCACCCTCGTCCAAGCCGCACTCATAATACGTTTCTAGTATTGTCGATCGAGTTCATTTCTCATTAACCTTCCTCTCCACCCTTCATCTTTTGTGTTCCACCGGGCTCGATTGTTTTGTGGGGTCGGTTCAAGACCAGGTTTCTAGATAACTCTAGGAGTTGCGATGAGGCTTGCAGTGTATCTAAGTGCAGGTGTTTTCTTGTCCACAGCGCTGATGGCCCAGGAAGGCACTCCGGCGAAAACGGCCCTGCCCCAGACGACGGTGCAGAAGACGCAGGATTCGCCGCCACCGAAACACAAACTCGGTCCGCTTGAAATCTCTGTGAATTGGCGTACTCGCGCTGAGGGTTGGTATTGGTTCCAAGCCCCGATCGGTAACAGTGACTATGGATTCTGGGACTCGCTGTTGCGAGTGGGAATCGGACAAACCGGAGAGCGTTTTGACTGGTTCATCGAGGGAGAGCAGCCGTCGATTCTCGGCCTGCCCAATGACGCCGTCATTGCGGCTCCGCAGGGCCAGCTCGGCCTGGGTGGAAGCTATTACGCGGCGAACAACAACCACACCAACGTCGCCAACGGATTCGTAAAGCAGGCATTCGTGAATTTCAAGAATCTTGGTCCTCTGGGCTTGAAGATCGGGCGTTTCGAATATTTTGACGGAATGGAAGTGAAGCCCAAAGACCAGTTGCTGGCTGGCATCGTGCAAAACCGCATATCAAGCCGCCTGATTTCAAACTTCACTTTTACGGCAGTGCAGAGATCGTTTGATGGAGTGCAACTGTCCGCCAACTCCAGCCGCAACAATTTCACTTTCTTCGGCGGACGCCCTACCCAGGGTGTATTCCAGTTCAAAGGTATGGACGAACTGGATGTCGACAGCTACTACGGCGCCTACACCCGGCAAGTTGGCAATGAGAACAGCGCTGGTGATTTCCGGGCGTTCGCCATGGGCTACATCGACCATCGGACGACGGTCTTAAAGACGGATAACCGTCCGGCTTCAGTTCGCGCGGGCGACTTGGGCAAGATTCAGATCGCGACCTGGGGAGCGGACTATGTTCATGTCGTGCACACGCTCGCTTCAGGCAACTTCGATTTTCTTGTCTGGGGAGCGTTGCAGACCGGTTCCTGGGGAGCGCTGACGCAGCGCGCAGCCGCCTTCGTCGGCGAGGCCGGATGGCAGGCGCCGGTGAAGGTGAAGCCTTGGATTAGCATCGGCTATTCGTACGGCAGCGGCGACGGCAATGCCAGCGACAGCCGTCATGGCACCTTCTTTCAGGATTTGCCAACCCCGCGTCAGTATGCCCGCTTCCCGTTCTACAACATGATGAACAATGAGGATCTGTACGCCTCGTTCAGCATTAAGCCGGTTTCCAAGCTGGGCCTCCGAAGCGAAGTTCATGCCCTGCGGCTGGCGAGCGCTTCCGACCTCTGGTATTCCGGCGGTGGCGCATTTCAACCCAAGACTTTCGGATTTACGGGCCGCCCGAGCAACACGAACCAGGGACTGGCGAACGTATGCGATATCAGCGCGGACTATCAGTTTACCCGTTCCTTCGCGGCCACCTTGTACTATGGCCATGCTTTTGGAAAGGGAGTGATTTCGTCGATTTATACCAAGGATTCGAATGGGCAGCTGATCTTCCTTGAGACAAACTTCCATTTCTGAAAGCCGGGTGGGCGTAAATTGGTCGCCTAGTATGATTCCATTATTGATCTTAGAGGATCGGGATGTGATCGTAGTCACGCCCTTATTGAAGATCTGCTTGAACCTGCTTTGTTGAAGACTGGGTCCGAGGAGGTTGCTGATGGCGGTTTCGAATCCCGCAGTTCCCAACATCCATACTGCCCCAAGCCCAAACGCTGGCTTCATGGAGAAGCTCAACACCAAGTGGCACGAACGCGCGCTCCAAGGGTTCATGTTTATCGTGCTGGCGCACTGGGGAGAGCATCTGTTCCAGGCCTACCAGATTTACGTCATGGGATGGCCCCGGCCGAAAGCCAACGGACTCATCGGACTCTGGTATCCGTGGTTGATTAAATCCGAAGCCCTGCACTACGGGTATGCACTGGTGATGCTGATTGGTCTCTGGCTGCTCCGCAAAGGCTTTACCGGCAGAGCGCACACATGGTGGATGGTGGCATTCGGGATCCAGTTCTGGCATCACATTGAGCATTTCCTCCTGATCTGGCAGGCTACGACGCACCACAATTTCTGGGGCAAGCCAGTACCATGCAGCGTGTTGCAACTGTTCTTCCCGCGAGTAGAACTCCATCTGTTCTACAACTCGGTGGTGTTTATCCCCATGGTGATCGGCATGTACTACCACATGTTTCCGCCTGCACAGGAAACGGAACGGGCGGCTTGCACCTGCGCGTGGCATCGGCCTCAGCTTCAGAGTGCGGCATAGGTTTTTTCGCGGACCTGAAAATGAATCGATTCTGCTTGCCAAGGGCGGCCGAAAACGTCCGCCCCCGCAAAAGCAGATGTTTTCAAGCGGCCTTGCCAATTGTGGCGATCGCGCTGCTGACGGTGGGATGTAACCGCGCAGCCCCGACTTCTCCCGTTCTTGCAATTGGCTTTGAAGTCACCCCTCGGCCGGCCCGGGTCGGCGCCATTACCGCGACGTTCACTTTGACGAACTCGACCTCGAAACCCCTGGCCGGGGCGCATTTGACCGCTGAAGCCGACATGACTCACGCCGGCATGAGCCCGGTGTTTGGGGCGGTCGAAGAAAGACAGCCCGGACGCTACGAATCGACGCTGCATCTCAGTATGGCTGGGGACTGGGTCATTCTGTTGCACGGCACTCTCCCCACGGGCGAAAAAGTGGATAAGCAATTCGACTTGCGAAACGTCCGACCCAATTAGGCCCGCTTTTGAATTTGACCTCCATTTCGCCCGCCATAGATGATCCGCCAGCGTTTGACTTGATGAAGGCGCCCATCCTTGGGGCGTTGTTCCGCTGGCGCCACGCGCGTCCCCTGCTGCAAGCGCCGCTGCTGGTCATAAGCGTGTTCATGATCCTGCATGGGTTATTGGGACCGTCACTGGCACCGAAAAACCTCGCCACGACGGTAGCCTGGCTGCATTTTCGCGGGGTGCTCGTGTTGGTTCTTCTGTGTGCGGGGAATTTCTTCTGCCTTGCATGCCCGTTCGTTTTGGTCCGACAATTCGCGCGACGCGTGTTCACTCCTCGCTGGAACTGGCCACGGGTGCTGCGTAATAAGTGGGCCTCTGCCGCTCTCTTCGTTTTAATTCTCTTCCTGTACGAATTGTTTGATCTATGGTCTTCACCATGGTGGACGGCGTGGTTGATCATTGCCTACTTCCTCGGCGTTCTGCTCGTGGATGGTTTTTTCAAGCACGCCTCGTTCTGCAAATTCGTTTGTCCGATCGGACAATTCAATTTCGTGGCGTCCACACTCTCACCGTTTGAAGTGAAGGTGCGCGAGCAATCGGTTTGTAGCACCTGCGAGACGAAGGACTGCATCCGTGGCCGAAGGGATGAAGCAACCGATCTGGTGATTATCCGCGGATGCGAACTGGCGCTGTTTCAGCCGCGCAAAGTCGGCAACATGGATTGCACCTTCTGTCTCGATTGTGTCCATGCCTGCCCGCACGACAACATCGGGATTCTGAGCCGCCTGCCGGGAAGCGAACTGCTCACCGATCCGCTGCGCTCCGGGATCGGATATTTTTCCAAGCGAAAAGACCTCGCTGTACTTGCGATTGTCTTTTGCTTGGGCGCCTTGATGAACGCCTTTGGCATGGTGAGCCCGGTCTACGCCCTCGAACGATGGTTGCGCCGCGTTCTTGGAGTGAGCCACGAGGCGCCTGTGCTCGGCATAATCTTTGCGTTGGTGATCATTGTCGAGCCCATCCTGTTGCTCGCAATTGCCACTTATTGGTCGCGGACATGGGCGCGGCTCAGCCAAACACCGCTGTCCCTCGCGGTGCGTTACACGTATGGGTTGGTGCCGCTCGGTTTCGGCATGTGGCTCGCGCACTATGGTTTTCACTTTCTGACTGGGCTCTACACGATCATTCCAGTCACGCAGAACGCGCTTGCAAGCCTAGGGCATCCTTTTCTGGGAGAGCCACGGTGGATGCTGACCGGAATGCCGGCAAACATCGTGCAAGTGATCGAGATGGGATTCCTTCTTCTTGGATTCGCTGGATCTCTCACCATCACGCACGGACTTGCCTCCGACGACTCCCCGAAGCGCACGTGGCGCGCATTTCTGCCTTGGGCAGCAGTGTGTGCGATTCTATGGATCAGTGCGATGTGGCTCATCTTCCAGCCGATGGAAATGCGTGCCACGCTAATGAGCGGATGACACAGGGACGATTGGACAATAAGGAAGAGCTTTGGTGTATCGATCTTCAATGACAATGAAGCTCGCCGCGATTGCGATGGCTGCATTCTGCCTGCTGCTTCCCGCGAGCGTGCGCGCACACAACGGACCGCCTTTTCCCATTATCGAGAATCGCCGCATCGGTCCCTGTGTAATCGCGCTCTGGACCCATCCGGACATCGGCACCGGAACGTTCTTCGTTATCGTCGATCCCGCGCCCGGAGAAAAAATACCCGCAGACCTGAAGATTTCGATCGGCGTGCAGCCCGAAAGCGGACGATTGAACGAAGTGATCTATCCGACCGAGCGCGATAATTCCGGAGGCCTAGTAGAATACAAAACTTCGGCAGAGTTCGATCGGGATGAGTTCTGGCGCATCCGTGTCATTCTGCAGAGCTCCGAAGGCGGTGGAGAAGCGCTTTCTCGCGTGGAAGCTACCCCTCCAGGCTACGGCCGCTGGGATCTCCTTCTTTATATGTTGCCGTTTCTTGCAGTCGCGTTTTTGTGGTTTTGGGGAATGACGCGCCGGCGCCGCTTAAAAAACGGAAAACTCCAAGCGGCCTGACTTGCGGAGTCGTTGCAGGTAAAGTTCGTAACTTAGATCGGAAATTACGAAAGGAGGCGTTGAACAACGCAGGTTTGCGACTGAGAGACTTCACGCTCAATGCGTAAGCCGTGGGCTCCACTATGCAAATCACTCGGAGAAGCACTCTGGCGAATACGGCGCTAATAGTGTCTTTATTGATTGCATTTTCTGCATGCAATTCGAAGCCGAAGTTTCCCGCGCCCGACTCAAAAGAGTACAAGCATGTCGTTTCCGCTTTCTACATTGGCCTCTCAGCGTTACAGGTAGGCGATGATGTCCACGCCGAGGCGAAGCTCTCTGAGATGACCCAGCTTGTCCCCGGCGAGCCTTCAGGATGGGCCAACTGGGGGATTCTTGCGCTGCGCCAGCGGAACTACGACTCGGCCGCGCAGCGCCTGGAAAAATCACGCGATCTGGCGCCCCAGAACGATCAGATCTACAACCTGCTCGGAATCCTGGAGAGTCAACGCGGAGATTCTGCCGCTGCAGTGTCTGCTTTCCGCAAGGCTTCCGATCTCAATCCACAGAACCTGCGGGCGCTGTACTCGTTGGCCGAAGAAACCGAGCGTCAAGGCGGCGCGAACTGCGACGCTGACTTCGAAGGACTTATCCAAAAAATTCTCAGCTCCCAGCCGGGCAATCTGGCTGCGGTTCTTGAACTCAGCCGCGTTGCCGCCAAGCGCAACGATGCCGATCCTCTGAAGTCGGCGCTCGGCCAGTTGAGCAGCCGGTCGTCAACATGGCCGTCGGAAGCGCAGCACCAACTTGCGGCTGTGCAGAGAGCCGTGGCGGGAAATGATCTTCGTACTGCTGCGACGCAAACCACCTTTCTGCGCAATGTGCTCATGCGCGATCCCGACTACCGTCACAGCTTGAGGGTCATCAAAGCGGCGCCAGGAGACGAAGCCGAGCCATTTACGCATTTCCTGCTCATGCCGACACCGACCTTCAAGCCGGCGCCAGCAGATACCGCGCTGACGTTTAAGCCACAGCCTATTCCGCATATCGCTGCGGGAACGTGGACATGGATTGGCGCCGTCTCCCTCGGGAGTGCAGGTGCGCCCGTCGTGGCAGTGGCCAACGGACGCGAAGTTCACCTCGACTCCGGCGCGACATTTTCTTTTCCGGGAGGGCCGAGTGCGGTCCCGCCGCAGCCGGATGGAATCGTGCCGGTTGATTTTAATTACGATTTCAAAACCGACCTGGTCCTCACCGGTGCCGGCGGCGTGCGCTTCATGCGTCAGGATAGTCCGAGTACATTTACCGACGTGACCGCACAGACAAAACTGCCGAAATCTGTTACTGCTGCTCCGTACACTGGAGCATGGGCGGTCGATATTGAGGCCGACGGCGATCTCGACATCGTGCTTGGAGCGAACGGTGGCGTGCCGATTGTGCTACGCAACAATGGCGACGGTACGTTTCTAGCGATTCATCCTTTCGCCGGAATCGCAGGCCTGCGCGGATTTGCCTGGGCGGATCTCGATGGCGACGGCAACCCCGACGCCGCCATCCTCGATGGCGCAGGTAAGCTTCACGTCTTCATGAATGAACGGCAAGGACAATTTCGCGAGCGTGCCCTGCCGGGCGACTTTGCGTCTGTAAAAGCTCTGGCCGTCGCCGATGCCAACAACGATGGAACCCTGGATCTGCTCGCGCTGCGCAGCGATGGCGCGATCGTACGCATCTCGGACAAGAACGACGGACAAAGCTGGGAGACGGCTGACATCGCCCACGTCCCCGATGCGCCGCGTAATCTCGTGGGTGAAGTGCGATTGCAAGCGGCTGATCTGGACAACAACGGAGCGCTCGATCTTGTGTTGTGTCCAACCACGCAAAACAACTCGAGCGGTGCGTTGATCTGGCTCGGCGATGACAAAGGCGGTTTCACATTGCTCGATCATCCGGCCGATCATCCGCTCGGGCCGCCGTTGGTTTTCGCCGCTGTGGATACGAAGGGCAACGGGCATCTCGATCTTCTCGGTCTTTCTGCCGATGGCCAGCCGGTCGATGCAGTCAGTCAGAGTTCGAAGAATTATCACTGGCAGATTGTTCGCCCCCATGCCGTTCAGGCTGTGGGCGATCAGCGCATCAATCCGTTCGGAGTTGGCGGAGAAATCGAAGTTCGCTCCGGCCTACTGGTGCAGAAACAGCCGATCACCGGGCCGATGCTTCATTTTGGATTAGGCGAGCAAACGGAAGCTGAAGTGGTTCGCGTAGTCTGGCCCAACGGCACGGTCCGCGCCGAGTTCGGCGTGAAGGCTGATCAGGATGTCGTTACCGAACAGCGGCTGAAAGCCTCGTGTCCGTTCTTGTTCGCGTACAACGGGAAAGAGATGGAGTTCGTAAAAGACGCTGTGCCGTGGGGATCAGCCATCGGCCTGCGCATCAACACGCTGGGCTCGGCGCAGATCGCCGCCACCGGCGAATGGTACAAGATCGGGCGCGACCAAATGGTGCCGCACGATGGCTACTACGACATCCGCATCACCGCGGAACTCTGGGAAGTTTATTACTACGACTACATTACATTGATGACCGTCGATCATCCGACAAATACAGAAATTTATGTGGACGAGCGCTTCGTGATTCCTCCCGCGAAGCTTGGTTTTACGACGGTGTACACGCCTCACGAAATTGCGCGCGCGACCGACGATACCGGGCAGGACGTCACTGAACTCATCCGCGCACTCGATGGAAAAGCCGTCAGCAGCTTTGGCAAGGGACAATTCCAGGGTGTAACGCGGGATCATTACCTCGAAGTCGATCTGGGTGACGACGTGCCCGCAAGTGGCCCGCTTTACTTAATCGCTCAAGGCTCGATTCACGACACTGAATCCTCGGTCAACGTTGCCATCACGCAAGGCAATCGCTGGCGCGCTCACGGAATGAGCGTCGAAGTGCCCGACGGACACGGCGGCTGGGTCACAGCACAAGACAATCTCGGATTCCCCGCCGGACGCAAGAAAACGGTCCTGTTTAATCTAACCAATATCTTTAAGCTCGGAACGCCGCGCCGGGTACGGCTCCGCACCAACCTAGAAATTTATTGGGACGCAATTCACTGGGCGAAAGGCGCTCCTGATGAGCCACTGAAGCAAACGACTCTGGATCCCGCGGTGGCTGACCTGCATTATCGCGGATACTCCGTGATGAACATGCCAGTCGGCGCCGGTGCTCCGGAAGTCCCCGACTACAACAAGATCGAAGGTACCAAACAGCGCTGGCGCGATCTGATCGGCTATTACACGCGATACGGCGACATCCGCGATTTGCTAAAAAACATCGATGATCGCTATGTCATCGTGAACTCCGGCGACGAGATGTCGTTGCGTTTTGCCGAGCAACCACCTCCGTCTGCGGGATGGGTGCGCGACTTTGTGATCAAGGGCGATGGCTGGATTAAAGACGGCGACTACAACTCAACGTGGTCCAAGACAGTTTTGCCACTGCCGTATCACGCTAAGAACGAATACACGACGCGGCCGGGAGCGCTCGAAGACGAGTGGGTCTACCAGCACCATGCTGACGATTGGCGCTCCTATCACACGCGCTACGTCACACCCGAAGTCTTCAAGAACGCGTTGCGGAGCGGAAATTCCCAATGACCTCCGGCCGAGTCGCACGGGTTCTTGTGATCATTTTCTTTATCGGATTACTGCTTACGCCATGGGCCATCAAGCGCTACGGCGCGCGGCGCGCTTCCGATCGCTCTGCCGCCGATGTACAGACTTCCGTCGCTCGCCACGGTTTTTATTTGACCGAAGTCTCGCATCAGGCAGGCATTAATTTTGTGCATCAGGCTCCAGCTCTCGATCCCAAGCTTGAACCGATCATGCCGGAAGTCGCCTCGATGGGAGCTTCCGTTTCGATCGTCGATTTCGATCGCGATGGCTGGCCCGACATCTACGTGACCAACAGCGCGATCGGCAGCAAGAACGCTCTCTATCGCAATCAAGGTGACGGCACATTCAAAGACGTGGCTCCGGAGATGGGCATCGCCGATGTCAATCAGGAAGGCACCGGTGTTTCCACGGGCGCAGTGTGGGGCGACTACGACAACGACGGTTACGAAGATTTATTCCTTATTAAGTGGGGACGGCCCGAACTTTACCACAACGATCACGGGCACGGTTTCACGCGTGCAACCGAGCAGGCCGGTCTGCCTGCGTGGATGAACGCCAACACCGCGATATGGCTTGACTACGACGGCGACGGTCACTTGGATCTCTTCGTCGGTGGCTATTACGCCGAAGACATCGACCTCTGGCACTTGAACACGACTCGAATCATGCCCGACAGTTTCGAGTACGCAAAAAACGGTGGCAGAAAATATCTCTTCCACAATCTGGGCAATGGAAAATTCGAAGAAGTCAGCGAGAAAGCCGGGATAAACAGTCATAGATGGGCGCTGGCAGCATCCGCTGCAGATCTGCGGGGCACCGGCCATCCCGATCTGTTTGTCTCGAACGATTACGGCGTCTCCGAACTTTATTTCAACGATGGCGGAAACTTTCGTGAGGTCGGCCAGCAAACGGGCGTGGGCTTCGCGCCCAAAAGCGGCATGAATGCAACGTTTGGAGACATTCTGAATCAGGGCCGCTATGCCGTTTATGTTTCTAACATCTCGGAAGACGGCATCCTGATTCAGGGCAATAATCTCTGGATGCCGAAAGAAGGGACATCCGGCAACGGATTGCAGTATGAGAATCTCGCTCGCGACTTCGGCGTCGAACTCGGAGGTTGGAGTTTCGGTGCACAGTTCGGCGACCTGAACAACGATGGAACGCTCGATCTCTATCTAGCGAACGGATACATCTCGCTCGACCACAATCGCAGTTATTGGTACGACTTTTCAAAAGTTGCCGGAGGCAACAGCACGATCATCGGCGACGCCAAGAACTGGCCGGCATTTGAGGGACGCAGCTTGTCGGGCTATCAAAACAAAAGAGTGTGGCTCAACGATGGCGCGGGAAAATTCATTGACGTCGCGCAAGCCGTGGGCGTTACCGATACGCACGATGGCCGCGCGGTGGCGCTGGCCGACCTGTGGAATCGTGGCGTTCTTGATGTCGTAGTCGCGAACCAGAAAGGTCCACTGCTCGTCTACAAGAACACCGTTGCGCCTGAAAACGAGTGGATCGAATTCCAACTCGAAGGCACCGCGAGCAATCGCAGCGCCATCGGGGCCGAGGTTACACTCTACTGGAACGGCCAGAAGCAAGAACAGGCGGTTTCTGGAGGCACTGGCTTCGCCTCTCAGAATGACCGCCGCCTGCACTTCGGGCTAGGCAAGAATCCAAAGATGGAAAAGGTGGTGATTCGCTGGCCCTCTGGAAGAACTCAGACGATCGAGCGGCCCTCGATCCACCAGCTGAACAAGATCAAGGAACCGGCATGAGCCAGATGACCACCCCAGTGATCTCTCCGCCGGCACCGCCACCGCGCAAGCCCTTTTTCAGTCTTGACAACCGCTACATCGCGCCCGCATTCATCACTTGCATCCTGCTCGCGGGGAATTTGTCGTTCGGGATGCTCGAGAGTTACAAGAAGACGCTACTCGCCATCGTGACCAGCGTCGTGCTGGAGCTTGTGCTCGGCCGTATCTTCTTCCACAAGTGGGTTCATCCCGCCAGCGCCTATATCACTGGGATCAGCGTCGGAATCCTGGTTCGCTCGCCGGCCTTCTGGCCATATGCGCTGTGCGCCGCGCTTTCAATCACTTCGAAGTATGTATTGCGACTTAAGAATCGCCACCTATGGAATCCCTCGAACTTTGGGATTTCTGTGATGCTTTTTCTAGCGGCCGACACAGTCGCTACGCTCAGCATTCAGTGGGGAAACTATCTCTGGCCGATGCTCGTGATCTGGGCGTTGGGGACTGTGATTATTTTGCGTGTGCATCGCTTTCACATCACCGGAATTTACGTTGTGTCGTTTCTCGCGTTCGCGTTTCTGCGAAGCTGGATGTCGGGAAGCCCGTGGCAATCCGAGGTCGCGCCCATCACGGGTCCCATGTACCAGCTGTTTATCTTCTTTATGATCACGGACCCCAAGACCACCGTGCGCTCCAAACGCGGCCAATGCATCGTTGTCTTTCTGGTCGCGGTCGCAGAAATGATCATGCGCCTTTACCAGATCGTCTATGCGCCGTTTTACGCGCTCTTCATAGTCGGACCGCCGGCGTTGCTGATTGAAATTTGGATGGACTCGCGGCGATCAAGGTCTGCGCCGGTCGTGGCTCGACTGTAATTCTCAAACCGCCCAAGAAAATATATCGAATGATCGCAACTCGCCTCACTCTCTCGTTACTGCTCGCCGGCCTCCTGTCACTGGCAGCTTGCAAACAAACACCGGTCAGTCCAACGCAACAGGCCGTACCGTCTCAGCCTGAAGAGCCAGCGCCCAAAACAACAACATCCGCAACAGCGCCCGTGCCGGAGCTACCAATCCCGGCGCGTGCTTCGGGCCCGATCGAATTTACCGATGTCAGCAGCCCGGCGGGCATTCATTTCAAGCACAACACGGGCGCGTTCGGAAAAAAATATCTGCCGGAAACCATGGGCTCCGGTGTTTGCGTCATCGACTACGACAACGACGGTTGGCAAGACATTCTGCTGGTCAACTCCATGGACTGGCCGGGCCACCAAACGGGCAAATCTCTGCCCGCGCTGTATCACAACAACAAAGATGGGACCTTCACCGACGTGACGCGCGCAGCCGGATTGGCGATCGAAGTGTACGGCATCGGCTGTGCAATTGGAGACTTCGACAACGACGGCTTCGACGACATCTACATCACAACGGTCGGCTCCAATCATCTTTTCCGCAATCTGGGCAAAGGGAAGTTCATCGACGTCACGGCCAAAGCCGGCCTGGCCGATCCAGGTTTCTCCGCCAGCGCCGTGTGGTTCGACTATGACAACGACGGCAAACTCGATCTCTTCGTCGCTCACTACGTCGAGTGGTCCATCGCTACCGATCAATACTGTTCCCTCGACAACAAGAACAAGTCCTACTGCACGCCGCAACGATTCAAAGGGGAAAGTTCCACGCTCTTTCATAACCGCGGCGACGGGACGTTTGAGAATGTGACGAAGAAGGCAGGCCTCTACGATCCCAGCAGCAAAGCCCTGGGAATAGCTCTCCTCGACTACGACAACGACGGCTGGCTCGATCTGTTCGTCTCCAACGACACAGAGCCGAACAAGCTGTACCACAACAATCACAACGGCACCTTCACGGATGTTGGAGTCGTCTCGGGCGTCGCCTATGGAGAGGCGGGCACTGCGAGGGCCGGCATGGGCACCGATGCCGCCGACTACGACAACTCAGGATGGCCGAGCCTGGTTGTCGGCAACTTCACCAATGAGGGTATGGCGCTCTACCACAACGATGGATCGGGATTATTTACGGACGCAGCGCCCGCCACCAGTATTGCTCAGAAATCGACGAAGTCGCTCACATTTGGCGCTCTCTTTTTCGACTACGACCTCGACGGCTTGCCCGATATTCTTGCGATTAACGGCCACGTCTCCGACGACATCAGCATCGTCCAGCCCACCGTGAAATATGCCGAACCGGCGCAGCTCTTTCATAATCTGGGCAAGGGACACTTCGAAGAAGTCACCAACAAAGTTGGATCGGCTCTGCCGCGGCCCATCGTCGGCCGCGGCGCTGCTTACCTGGACTATGACAACGACGGCGATCTCGATTTGCTGATCACCGCCAACAACGGAGTCGCGCGCCTGCTGCGCAACGACAAGGGAAATCAGAACGACATGCTGCGCGTGAAGATGGTTGGCACGCGCTGCAATCGTGACGGCATCGGCGCAAAAGTAACGGTGAAGATGAGCAATGGAACACGCCTGTTCGGCATGGTGAAAAGTGGATCGAGCTATCTGTCGCAGAGCGAATTGCCGCTCACCTTCGGTTTGGGTAAGCCCACTAATGATAAGACGGTGAATGTAGAAATCATCTGGCCGGGCGGTCGCATAGAGTCGATTTCGAAGATTCAGGCGAACCAGTTCGTCACCGTGCAGGAAGGCAAAGGAATCATTTCCTCGGCCCCAATTCAATTGGCTCACTAGTTCGCGCGGCGGGTTGAAGATGGCCTGTGTCGATGTAAAGGACGCGCAGGCACAGATGCGGCACTTGCGTTCGAGCACCAAGCTGCACATCTACTAGCGGCTCAAGTCCGCAAGTCAACGACGTGCTGTAGACCGACCCAGCCATCTAGTGAAGTGAATTGTGACCAAATCGCATTCAGGGCAGTCGGAGCAGCCCGAACCTCTTCACACGAAACGCCATCGAGTGGGATCGTGGACTCAGCGGAACCTAGGTCATACCGGATTGATTGCGGAGTCCTGACCTTCCCTGAAATGCCTTATGAGCGATCAATCCATACCCTCTTGAGCGCGCAGCACCCTCCAGGAGGCGGAACTGATTTTGCGCCTCCAGAGTCTGCTTCGTTTTCATCGCCAATTCCGCCAGCGCAAGCTGGTCTTCTAGCTTGAGACCAGCAAATCCACGATCTCGTGCTTCAGATCCCACTCGCTGAAACAGCGTGTGCGAGGCTTCAGGATGGTTGGATGCGAGGAGCACACGGCCCGACACCAACTCAAACTGTAATCGGAGAAAGCGGTTCTGGCTTTCGCTTCCCAGCCGTTGGTGTGCCCCCATTTCTTTTTCCGCTTCGCCTTGTTTACCCTGAGCGAGTAGCGCATCAATCAATACCATGCTGGCGCTCAGTTCGTCATCTGCTTGCTGCTCCGCGTGAAATTGTTGTTGACTGGAACGCGCCGATGTCTCGGCATCGGAACCGTGACCTTCTTCAATGGCGAGTTTAGCGAGCGACACACGGCTTTCCGCCGCACTCTGTTTTTCTCCGGCTTGATTCCTAAGCGCAAGAGCTTCTTCGTAACGCCTCCGCGCCAAGGCGAGATCACCTCGATCAAGGGCTACGTCCCCCATGCCGCTGAGCACATAGGCAGTAGCATTCTTATCTTCGATCTTCCGCGCAATAACTTCCGCCTGCTGGTACGCGGTATCGGCTTTGTCGAGCTCTCCATTTTGTCTCCAGATGTCTCCTAAACTGTCCAGATTAAGGACTACGCCTTCCTTGTCATCGACAGCCTGATACTCTGGAATTGACTCCTGCAACAGTTTCTTCGCTTCCATCAGATCGCCTTCAGAAAGGCGAGAGTTAGCGAGGTCACTCAGCGCGGTGGCAACGCCATCCCTGTTGCCAACCTGGCGAAACTTCTTCACAGCTTGCTGGAACATTTCTGCAGACTGTGTGAGATCACCGCGTAGATAGTAGAGAGACGCGAGATCTGTGCGCATCATGGCTTCGCCGTTCGGGTCTTTCGCGGCAATCGAGCCTTGCAGGGCATTTCGGCAGATATCGATGGCTTCTGTAGACGCGTCCATGGCGGGCTCTTGCTGACAAAGAATGCCGTACGTACGACCGACAATGACCGGTGATCCTTGTGCAGTCGCCTTTTCGATCGCCAGCTTCGCCGCCGCACGGGCTTGGGTGAAGTCTCTATTGATCCATGCGGACGCCTCTGTCATATCAATTCGCGCATCGTCGCCAAGGGGTGCTGGAAGGCGCCGCAAGACTGCCAAGGTCTGCAGTGAGTCCATCGGGCTGAGATGCATTTGCGCGGAGGCGAACAAGAGACCGTAGTCAAGGTTGTCCGGAAAAAGGCGAAACAGGGAGCGATAGGTCTCAACGGCCTTGGGCCATTCTTCGAGTGTCCTTTGATATTGGCCTTCCACCAAAAGCTGCTGTTCCTGCGAAAGCTGGTTCGAGAGTTCTAGCGCCCGTCGGGCCTCCACGCGAGCTCTGGCGTCGTAGCCGGTGTGCCACCAGACGTCCGACAGAGCGGCATGGGCGAGCGGGAAATCGGGATCCGCGGCGATTGCTTTATCAAGTAAATCGCGCGCTGCAAAGTAGTCGTATGCCCACAATCTAGCTCGTCCCTCGGCGTAGAGGCGGGCTGCCTTTTCATTAGACGGAAGAGCAGCGCGTGTGGCAATTGCAGTCTCCTCCGATACTGCAGTTATGCCGAGACTTCGCCGCAGCTTCCCGCCCAAATCCGATATTAGGTTGAAGAGGTCGTTCTCGTCGCCTGAAACGGACTCTTCAGCGATCGTTTCTCCGCGGGCGGTGTCTTGAAGGCGGACGTCAAGTCGAATCCGAGGCTTGGGGTCCGCCGCAATCACTGTGTATGAGCCGACCACGACCACATCGGCGCCTGGGTTCGTTCGCAAACGCAGCAGAGTGGATTTGCCAAGCGATTCTTCGTCGCGGACTGGCAATTCACTCTTGGCGCGCGCCACATCTTCGCCTGGAACCATGCGGAGTTTGCCCCCTGCGGCAAGCTCGGTATTCAACATTTCAGAGACCGCCGAAGAGAGCCAATTGTCCTCTGCCCGGCCGGGCAGATTGCGGAACCCGAGTACGGCGACCGAACGGCGAACGTGTATTGGCGAAATTGAGCCCCCGGCCTGGGCTGTGGAAAGCGGAGATCCACGTCTCGAGCGGAGGAAATAGGACACCATCCCAACCAAAACCAAAACGATCGTGGCGATGATCAACCAGTGCTTTGTCGCGTATACATTCGGCTGGGATGCGTAGGCCGGTGCCGCAGGAGTTGAAAGGCGGGAAGCTGCAACGTGTGCGGTCTCGACCTTGACAGGAGCAATGAACCGGTAGCCCCGCCGGGGAATGGTTTCGATAAACCTGGGATTGCTCGCATCATCCCCCAGAGCTTCCCGCACCTTGAGCACCGCCACTCCCAGGCTCTTGTCGAATTCGACAAACGTATTTTGTGGCCAGAGCCGATTTCGAATCTCTTCCCGCGAAACAATCTGTCCGGCGCGTTCTACAAGTAAAAGCAATATTTGGAAAGGCTGGTCTTGCACGCGCACTCGCGCCGAATCACGCGTCAGTGTGCCATTGGCCGGGTCAAGCACGTAAAGTCCAAAGCGGTAGCTGGTTTCCGGGGCGGCAGAATCGTCTGTAGCAGAGGCTTTCATGCATCGGGCAGATTTTGAGGGTCGAGTTTAGCACGGAACAATGAGCTGAAAGCGAGTTAATCCCATTTCGTAACCCCTTCGCGCGGGCAATTCCAGGGCTAACAGGTGACGCCATCTGCCGGGATCAAAAGGACTTAGTCGTTAACATTTAATTAGTTCACGGATAGTTTGGTTTCATTGGCCGTCCTGGGCTAGCGTCGCTGCCTGATTCGTAGATTCGCAGCGACGATTTAGCAATCCGAGAGGAGCAAATGATGCGCCGGCCAAAACTCTATATCACGGTTGTTCTTGCAATCCTGTCTTTGCGGGCTCCTCTGATGAGCCAGAAAGTCGCTCCGAAAATCCCCAAAGTTGAAAGCCGTCGCGTGTGCCCACCACCTACACGGCCACACATGATGGCCTGCTTCGCCAGAGTCGTAACCTCTTCGTTGGAAGGATTGGCCAAGCCGTCCGGTGTAGTGGCCGGAGCGGTACCAGCCGGGTACGGCCCCGCCGATCTACAGGATGCCTACAAGCTGACGGCTCAGTCTGCTTCCGCAGGTACAGGACGTACCATAGCCATTGTTGATGCGCAGGATGATCCCAGCATCGAATCTGACCTGGCGCTTTACCGCTCAACTTTCGGGCTCCCGCCATGCACTTCAGCGAGCGGATGCTTCCAAAAGGTAAACCAATTCGGTCAGACATCACCCTTACCGCAGCCGGACACTGGTTGGGCGTCCGAGATGGCCCTCGATCTGGAGATGGCCTCCGCCATTTGTCCGAACTGCAACTTGCTCCTTGTGGAGGCCAATAGCGCGAACAACAGTGACTTGGATACCGCGGCAAATACCGCCGCGGCGTGGCCGGGAGTGGTCGCAGTTTCCAATAGTTATGGCGGCGGTGAATCCTCCTCAGACACCAGCGACGCCAGCTACAACCATCCGGGAATTGCCATCACAGCGTCTAGCGGTGACGAGGGTTTTGTGGTCGAGTTTCCCGCGGCTTCTGGCGCTCTGACCGCGGTGGGAGGAACTTCGTTGGTGAAGGATCCGACAACAGCCAGAGGCTGGACGGAGACGGTCTGGAGTACTTCGAACTCCGAAGGCACCGGCAGTGGTTGCTCGGAGTATGAAACGAAACCCACATGGCAGACCGACACAGGCTGCCTCAAGCGAACGGTTGGGGACGTTTCCGCAGACGCTGATCCCGCTACCGGTGTTGCGGTCTACGACAGTTATGGTAGCGGTGGGTGGGCTGTGTTTGGTGGAACCAGCTTAAGCTCGCCGTTGATCGCAGGCGTTTATGCGCTCGCCTCTCCTCCAAATTCTGGCGACTACCCAGTCAGCTATGCCTACGCCAATCCCGGCGCATTCTTCGATGTAACCGTTGGCCAAACTAGCAGCAGTTGCAGCTCTTACCTCTGCAAAGCCCAGGTTGGCTACGACGGGCCAACCGGGTGGGGCACGCCCAACGGCATCGGCGGCTTCCAGCCTTTAAGCGCGAATGATTTCTCCATCTCCGCCTCACCCGCGACGCTGAATCTCTTGCAGGGAACTTCAGGATCCAGCACGATCTCGACTGCAATCACGACCGGCGTTGCACAAACCATTAATCTATCCATCTCCGGCGTTCCCGCGGGAGCTACCGCTACATTCAACCCGACGTCGGTCACAGCAGGCGCGAGTTCAACGCTCACTGTAGCGGCGGGAACCACAGCCGCCGGCACTTACACGCTCACAATCACGGGCACGGGAACTTCAGCAACACACACCACTACCGTTGTCCTGACCATCA